>PJTT01000003.1_pt1 | contig 949467 bp, 745 predicted proteins | sample 1512261 | NCBI WGS metagenome assembly PJTT01 (sample SAMN08177685, study PRJNA422409) | Soil metagenome, whole genome shotgun sequencing project. | isolation source: Soil (2) enriched on wood chips | place: USA: Madison | collected 2015-01-15
ACCGGCTGGCAACAAATACCCCATTAAATCCTTTAACGCTTCCAATTTATACTCGCATTTATTTAAATGCAAATACAAATTTTTTTAACCAATCCCCCAAATATTTGACTTGATCCATTAAAATTTTAGGATTGAGGATCAGTACCAAAACTTTTAGCTAATCGGAAAAGGAAAAAGTGGCCTTCTTTTATAAGCTAAATTTAAGTCCCCCTTTTGGGGTTCATTCAGTGCAATCAGATGAGCAATTTTTAAAACTTTAAAAATTCTCATTTATGAAAGTCAACGAAAAGCTTTCGATTCTTTTTTTCCTCAGCCGCAAGCGGGAAATCCAACCACGGGCCTCACGCCAATTTACATTCGAATCACTATTGAGGAAGACCTTAAAGAGTTTTCCTCCGGCTAACAATGCCTTATTACCGACTGGTGTAATGAGAGGAAAAACGTCACTGCAAAACACCCCTGGCAAGGGCGGTTAATAATGAACTAACGGAAATCAAAGCTTCCCTCGCAAAGCTTTATGATGTGCTGAAACTGCAAGTTAAAGATGTGTCAGCAGACATGCTAAGAACAGCATATAAGGAAAGCAGGGGCTTGATCGAGCATCTTTATTTCACCATTTTAGGTGACCCTTTGCTGGTACAGACAGACAAGCAAAAGGGCTTTGCCAGTTATCCGTCCAATTTTATTGTCGGGCCGCAATTGGTCAATGATGTGGTGGACTTAGGCCAGCACAGGTATGTTGCACGGATTACTTTTCGTCCCGGAGGGCTTTACCGCCTTTTGGGTATTCCCTTGTCTGAATTGACTGATGGCCTTGACCTTTCACTTGTTTTGCCGGAACAGTCGCGGGAGTTGTCCGAGAGACTGGCGGGCATTTTAAATAATAAAGCGGCCTTTGATATCCTGGAGTCTTTTTTACTGAAGCAGGCAGCTTTGTTGAAGCCTATAACGCCTTATGATCTGGCTATTGCCGAGCTGCTAAAACATAATGGCAATATTCCCGTAAGCCAGGTAGCTGATTGGGCATCGCTGAGCCTCCGGCAGTTTGAACGCAGGTCGCTTACGTCGCTTGGCGTACCTCCAAAACTCTATGCCCGGATTACGCGCTTTTCGGGTGCCTGCCACTATAAGCAATTGAACCCTCAAAAGACCTAGCTGCAGGTGACCTATGAATACGGCTACGCCGGCCAGATGCATCTCATTGATGATTTTAAAGAGTTTACCGGCTTTAGCCCTGCAAGCCCGGATGGACAGCGGTCGCTGGGCATACTGAACCTGATAGAAGGTAGGAGGTAAGCATGTCGTATTTGCTTTATGTAGCACCTTTTCTTTGCCTGTATTTTTGCAGTCAACTATCAGAAACTATATTACAGACCGCTTTGTAATTGTACCTCTATAAACGTTATTATTTCATGGAAGGAATAGGTTCGTGACCATTTAAAGAGTTTCCGCGAGTATCAGGGCACAAACAGAATCCCCCTGTCGAGGGGGCTTATTTGTTTGAAAGGATGTATCGCTGTTGTGTTAGTCGAATTAGTTATTCTTTGCGAGTCTTCTGCCCCTAGTGCCACAAACCCAATGTTCTTATTGTTCTGAAAGCAACTCTTCAGCTAGAAGAACCTTTTCGGAGATGCGGTAATCAACAATTTTTCTTTCATACTCTTCTCTAAATCTATGATCGCCGCCATTTTTAGCTTTATAACTAAAGAAGAAATCGAAAGCGCCACCTACGATCCCTTTTCCCGGAATATAAACAAGGCGGTCTATGCCACGTAAATAATTATATCCGTCAACGATTCCCCAATTGGAGTAAGTCCAAAAATGAAAGGCCTTCATTCCTTCTATTTCAGAAGTAAAGGATCTAAACAACCTGGGCTTGCTCGACGAATTCAACTGCATCGACTCTTCATCATAAGCAGGATCTGGCAGCCTTGTCCGATTTCTCACTTTATGAAGCTGTTCTCTGAAATCACTGAAAGATAGTGTCGGAGACGAAGTGTCAATTTCAAATATCAAATTTTCATTCGGAAATATCTTACCCAAATCTGCAGAACCTACCGCAAAAAATTCGGTGAAATATAATGATGCAGGCTTGCACAGCTTTCCATCGATCTTAACAACAGGGACAATAGTATTGGTTTTAACTGCGCTGACATTTGTCGCATTCAAGCCCGTCGAGCGTATACCTTCTATGTAAAGAGTTTTCAACTGCTGTTTATCAATCAAAAATTGAAGCTGATTTGAATCAAGTGGGATCCAATTTTTTTTATCAGACGTTTGAAAGACACTAAACAATATCAGTTCCTGCGGTGACAAATAGTAATTATAAATTCTTATGTCAATGTCAAAAGATGTGTACAATTTTTTTGACTTTAAAGTGTATGCTTTCACATTGTGAGAGAAGAAATCCTCCTGACCGATATAAAAAAAATTTTTATCCCCTTGAGCGAACCCATCCTTATGGATAAAAATAGTCAGCATTATGAAGAGCGTATACAATTGTTTCATGATTATTGGCATTTTGTTCCTTGGGATTTCGGCAGGTTTGTGTTCGGATCCAGAATACTGGTATCCCTCTCATAACCTACCAGCAACATTGTATTATTAGGGAAAGACGGCGGAGCAAAAAAGCCGTTCACTGAAAGTGCATCCGCAACACGATTTGGGAAGGAAGCTTGGCTAAAGAAGCCGTTTACAGCCAATGCATCGGCAACATCAAATGGGAGATTGGGATTATACTGGATTAATGCACTTCTTATTGCGCCCCGGTAATTTGTTGCCATTTCAGCGTGATTGTCGATGGTAATGAAATTCTAAAATAAATAACGCGGCAACAATCTCCGATTTTGCTAGATCAAAACTCCTCTCTGTACGCTGTTTCCAGCCATTATTTTAGCATATGGTAGATAGTCGTACCAAGATTGAGCTCCTCTTTATAAACATAAGCTAAAACAAGTTTAACAAGAGAGACCGTGCGGTAAAGTCAAATCTATTTTATTATCAGCTAATCGTATCCTGCCTGGATACGCTACGATTATTGTTTGGTAAGTATAACGTGTTGAGGTGAAATTGGCAGTATTGGATCAAAACCATTAGGGCAATCATCAGATTGAAGATCTGGTGTAATGGCGAAGCTTAATTGCATTTTGTTACTGTTGTCTTTATCTATACTTATAAAAACGTCGCCCGCTTCATTGTAGCATTGTCCCACGAAACTCATTACATAGGTTCTGCTATTTTTCAGAAAATAAGTACCAAACAGCCGTGTCTGTGATTCCGTTTCCGAACTGTTGCTGAAAATAAGCTGTCCGGAAGCACTATCTTTCACCGTAACCCATCCTAAAATTCTATCCCACTGTAGCTCATCAGTATCTGCTTCATCAAACTTAAAGGCTATTTTTTTTATAAATGAGAACTCATAGTGCTTTCCTTTAAAATAGCCTTTCCATGTACCTGTAAATTGAGTCAGACGGTTATCGGTGTCTTTTACGTAAGTGACATTCTCAGGTATGCCGTCTTCTGTTTTCCTGTATTCCCTTGCTTGATCAAGAGAAATGGTTTGTTGCGCAAAGCCTAAAAAAGTAATAAATGATAGTATAAATAGAAACGAAAATTTCTTTAACATGATCGTAGTTTTTTTAATTAACAGGGAGATGATACAACTGCGTTACCGTTAGTGTTTAGTGCTCTTTTTTCTACTGTGCCGTTATCTTTTATTTTGTAAAGCTCTACACCATTTATTTGCATTTTGTCTTTTACAAATTTCAAAAACGCTTTTTCGGTATTCGAATATCGAAGCATGTGCTTTTTATATTGCTGCCTCCAAGTGTCTCCCTGGAATCCAGTTTTAATATCATCGGAGGTTCCGGCAAACTTGAGTACATAGTGTCCGTCACTTGTAATCATGGATACATAATAAATTGAGTAATCACTGCTGGTTTTATTTTTATCAATCATGCTCATCAAAACGTTTACGTCCGAAGGTGAAAACATTTTGATGGGTTGTCTAATAATCGAAGTTCCATCACTATCGGTTTCTCCAGTTTCATAGTCGTCTTGATGTGTATGTAAAAAACCTTTTGTATCATTCGTTACATTTACGACTAATCCATCAGAGTGAGCAGTTGATTGAGAAGGGAGGAGATTTGCGTAAGTACCACTCTTTGACTCGGAAAACCCAGTTTCTTGTTTCAAATTGGTCTTACCTTTCAGCTCTGTAACTTTAGCGGTATAATTGGCGTTATTATTTTGATTTTTAACTCTATTGCAAGGATCCGTTAATGGTTGTGTTTGTCCGCCGCCTCCACCACAGTTACAAGGCTCCGTCGGAGTCGGATCAGTGGTAGTGGGGCGGGTATCGTCGGTATCCCACCAGCTATCGTCCCAGGTATCGCCTGTTCCTGTGTTTATAGCTGTAACTATAACCGTTTCCAGATCTTGCGAGTCAAAATAGGAATCGTCACCCGTGTCAGTATCACCTGTTCCTGTGCCATTTGCAGACATCATCGTGGGCACTCTTTCTTCGTAGCTCACTGCAGACCTCTTTTGAGGTAGTTCAACAACTTTTGATACGTTCGCACCCGGCGCCCTACCAAGGTTGGCACCACCAGCACTGCTCACATAGCTAGCCTTGGCTTTGTCATCACTTAATAAAGAATTGAAGAAACCGCTGATCTTATTTTTAGGGAACACACGGGCTACTACTTTCCCGTCTTTATAAATAGCGCCCCGTATAAATTCATTCTTAACGCTGTACATATATACTTTCCCGGTAAAAGTGGCCGGTTCAGAATAGGCCCTGATATCGGGCAAGTTGCCTTTCAACCGCATTTGCGTACGTAAATACGCCGTATCAAAAAGCTGTAATTGAATAAAGGCATTAAATGTTTTGTGACGGTTATTACGGATAATAATCATATCCCTGAAACCCCTGTAACGGGTTTTAGGATTAGTGTAATCCAGGCCCACTAATAAAGCATTTGGATTTTTTCGATAAGTTCTTGCTATACTCCAATCAGGTTCGCCGGCAAAGGCTCCTTCCGCATACGATACTGGTCTTACTGAACTTACGGAACGGGCAATAGTAGCCGAGTTTGCTAAATTAAGTTCTTCTCTGTACTCTGTTTCCAGCCATTTTCTAGCGTCTGCCACGGATAGGCTCTTTTGCTTTTTAAATTCTTCTGAATTCCAATAACTATCGTGTCTGGAACAGGAATTAACTAGGAACAGGCTGAAAATAATAAAGACGGCTAGCAATGCTAAGGTTAAGCGTTTCTTCATAAAGTGATAAGTCAGATGTTCTTATTCATGACGAATATATGTATACATTTTATATTAAGAAAAATATTTTTTATGCTGACTTCTTCTTAGCATTGTTTTATAAAACATGCTGATTAGCTAAATACTATGAATACATTAGTGAAAAGGTTTGATAAGAAACACTATCTGTTTGCGCTTTTTATTGTAATCGTTTATGCAGTTGCAGCTTTTAATTTAGTGGGTTATTATCATCCGGACGAGCATTACCAGATACTTGAATTTGCCCAATTTAAAATGGGAAAGCTGCCGGCAGCAGACATGCCATGGGAATTTAATTACGCTATGCGTTCCTCTTTTCAACCTTGGATTGTTATAGGAATACGAGACCTGACCGGGATTACGAACCCCTACACACTAACATTAATATTAAGACTACTAACTGCTGGGTTAGCTATTTATTCAATTATCCGTTTCACAAGAACGGTCAGGTCAGAATGGAAAACTCCTATTTACCGCCTGTTTCTTGGTCTCTCTTTTCTTCTCTGGTTCCTACCTTATCTGAATGTGCGCTTTAGTTCTGAAACCTGGGCGGGCTTGTTCTTTTTACTTGCTTGTGCTGTTGTCGTAAAGACCCAGAAAACTTCAGTTACAGCAGCATTGCTGGTTGGTATTTTATTAGGCCTTTCATTTTGGTGTCGCTTCCAGGTAGCCACAATGATCTTGGGGTTGCTGTTATGGCTTATAATTATAAAAAAAGAACGCTTGAAAATGATCCTCGCCCTCATCAGCTCTGGCATTCTGGTACTGGTAGCAGGAGTTGTTGTGGATTACTTTTTTTACGGTTACTGGACATTTTCATTCTGGAACTACTATAACATGAATATTGTACATGATATGGCATCCGGTTTTGGAACAATGGATGGCTTTACGTTTCTCATCAGAACAGTGGAAGCCATGACTATTCCTGTTGGAATTATTGTTGTAGGTTGCTTTATCTTTTTGCTTCTTTATAAGCCCCGGTCTTTTGTTTTATGGTGTATGATACCTTTAATTGTCGTACACATGGCTATTCCCCATAAAGAGGTTCGCTTTCTATTTCCAATCGCCAACTTCATACCCTATATAATAGCAACGGGGGTAAGCACGATGAAAGATCAGGTATTTAAAATATGGCCTAAAGATCGGCAAAGACAAGTCTTTCCAGTCATCTCAACGATAGTGCTTGTTGTGTTCGCTCTTTTAAATGTGGCTTGCCTTGCTATTGCTGTGAGCGCTCCTCCGCAGTATGGTCGTATTGAAATGACAAAATATTTCCACGATCGCTATCCCGATGAGAAGATACAGCTATACGGGCTGCGCAGGAGCAACCCCTTCAAGCCCTACACCGTATTAAACCAGTCGTTTTACAATATGAAAAACATTTCGTTTAACACAATCAATAATTATGACTCTCTTAATGTGGTAGCTCCTTTACCATCTCAATCGTTTTTTATGATACGCAGTGAAGATTTAAACAATCAGGACGTACGGGAGTACTTAGCTAAAGAAAATATGAAACTGGCTAAAGCAAGTCGCCCGGCTTGGGTAACCAACATTTTGCAGCAATTTGATGTGGCTAATAGAGATTATCTTTTATACCTAAAGTAAGCCCAAAGTCATGAAATACTTTTCTTTAGAAAATATGCCAACGATGAAAGCGACGTATGGTTTCCTGGGAGCCGCGTTCTTTTTACTGGTTGTCAGCTTTGTTTACAGCCCTGTTACTACACTCGGCTTTTCATTACCCGATGATCATTGGATGCTACTTAAAAACGAGTACGTGCATCCCGAGAAATACAATTGGGAGTACTTTAAAACCATTTTTAGCAGGATCAGCAATATTCAGTACTCTCCCCTGAATACTCTTTTCTATTGCCTCATTTTTAAGATCAACGGCTTTGATCCGTACTACTTCCACCTGGCAAATGTTGTAATCCATATTATCAACTCCCTTCTTGTTTTTAAGCTGGCACAGCATCTGCTCACTGTTTTTTCTGTCCCAAATAAATTATTTGCATCCTATATAGTAGCCTTATTCTGGAGTATTCATCCTATGCATGTAGAAGTGGTGGCCTGGGTATCTGGTTCCAAGATATTATTGTGTACTTTATTTACATTGGTGTCTTTCAACCAGTTTATACTGGGTGTTGTTACCAAAAAAGTATCGCTTTATTTATTAAGCATCTTATGCTTTGTAGTATCATTTTATTTTAAGGAGCAAGCCATTATTACACCGGTTATGTTCCTGCTGCTGCTGATTTTTTATAAACTACAGAATTTAAAAAAAATCCGGTTTACCGTTATTGAAATTACATTTTTGTTTGTAATGTTCGGGCTAACGATACTTTTCGGTCTATATACCATTCATGTCAATTACGCAAGGGAGCTGGATTTTCCGCCAATAAACTATTATCCGCTCACACAAAGGGTTATACTGATAGCCTACTGCTTATTCTTTTATTTTTCCAATCTTATTGTTCCCAGAAATTTAAAGTATCACCAGGAGTTTCCATTTAGTCCTTACGAAACAACTCCTGACATCTTTGCGATCTATGCTTTTATCATGCTCGTTGCTGGTGCTCTAATTGTATACCTGATCTTACGTTCAAAGGACAGGTGGTTTTACGCTTTTTGCTTCCTTGTTGCTTTAGCTCAATTGTCTTTAGAATTACAAATTATTCCCATGACCAGGCCGGCTATGGTCGCCGACCGGTATATGTATTTCCCGGCTATTACCCTGTTGCTTGCACTGATCCCCGGTTTGATGAAATTTAGAAAAATACCTATTGCGAGATTTTTATACAGACCGCTGGGGACAGCCTATTTAATTTATTTCATTCTATACAGTAATCAAATGGCAAACTATTGGCATAATTTAAACCTGATAAAATAATGACGCGGGATAAAAGGGCAATAAATATTCTGTTGGTGTTACTGGTGCTTTCTTTGTGTTTTAGCACTTATGCGTTACTTGGGAAAAAGAACACTGCGGCACCCATATTTCTATTTATGCATGATAGAAACAGGAGATTCTCTGGTGAGGATTCTTTAAGCAAGCCTAATTTTTGGGATAATTATCCTTACTATGTACTCATAAGTATGGATAAGAGCATACACCTGGAAAAATACATTGATGCCAAGAGTTCCGTTGCAGATACAAATGGGATAAACCAAGCCCTAAAGGATTCCAACAGTTTATACTTCAGATATATTCATGTGCCGAAAAACGACTCCATTGACAAGGAACTTATTCAACCTATACTAAATCTCCAAAAGCCATTGGTAATTTTAGTAGATGATGAGTCTGAAAAACAGTTGAAAGGTTATCTGCAAGGTTTTAAAGCAGACCATCTTGTAATCGCGAAGGAGTCTGGCTTGCCGGTGTATTTGGAGAAAGTTAAGGTTTCATATTTCTTTACAGTGTCCTCCAGTAACACACTTAAAAATCTATTTGTTCCCCGAGTTGAGATCCCCGAGCTTACTGAAAAGTATATAAATTACCTGTCAAAAAATAGGCACTGAGAGTAAAGTCTTATGAACTTGGTATGTCGGCTTAACTTAAATAGGTTATTTGTCGCATTTGCATTTAGAGTTTTTTCCCGTAAGTTAAATGCGGGTGAAGAAGAGTAGTTTTTCCTGCTTTTGAACATAGGTGCTGAAGACTTGTACAAAAATGCTTCTCTTATTCCCTAACCTAGATAAAATGAAGTTAATCTATTCTTCAGGCAGCATAATTAGGTAGTATAGTGTAAGAGCTCCGTTACGAAATTGGGTTTAAAATAAATTAATTGTATTTTCATCAAAGAAACAGTTCTTCTGATTCTACTGAAGCAGTATTAAAAAAAGGGGGACCTAAAAGGGGACTTCAAGATTTTTGAAAAGCCTAGATAATTGATGGCGTAACTATATTGAGTGAAGTAGTGACTCCCAGCGGAATCACTCAAAAAGCGCAGCGCAGGATGCGCTTTTTTTATGCCTGTTTTAGCGATCCATGTGAAATTGTATTAAAATTTTAGGATTGATCCATTTATTGTCTTATTTAGGATGAATCTTTTCAAGCTGGAAGCTATCCGAGACGTTTGTGGCAACAATAATATCCGAAAAGGAGCCGATCCCGTCTAAACTATCTTGGCTAACATTAACATGAGGTCGTAGTCTTAATGTGTCTGCAAATGCGCTTAGGTTAGTCGTATTAAATACAATCAGAACATTACTATCACCTTTTCGATGATTTGTGTACTTGATTATTTCTCGGTTTTATCGAATGCCAATGAACTTGAAAGTTCACGGTGAGCATTGGTTTCTTTTTGCAATTGATCTGCCACTTGTTCTGCGGTAGCAACGGCATCTGCTCCGGCAATGAAACGTTTGGTTTGGCCTGGAGCATCAATAATAGTAATTAATGCCTGGGCGAGTTTAGCAGGATCGCCTGGTTGCTGTCCATTTGCACCTTTCCAAAACTCCAATTGTTGTTTTCTTCCTTCGTCATAATCGCTAATAGTGTTGTTCGCATACCTGGTAGATTCTTCTGTAAGCAATTCGGTACGGAAAAAACCGGGATTAACAATAGTTGTCGTGATCCCGAATTGTTCCAGTTCTGTTTGTAAGGATTCCATCCACCCTTCGATGCCAAATTTTGATGCCGAGTAAGCGGAGCAGAAAGTGTAACCTGTTAATCCCGCAGTCGAGGAAATGGTTATAATCTGACCTGAACGCTGTTTGCGCATAACAGGTAAAACAGCTTTGGTTACTTTCATCTGACCGAATAAACTGGTTGCAAACTGGTCTTCAATTTCTTCCATAGAAAGCTCTTCAAAATAACCGGCATTAAAATTTGCGGCATTATTGACAAGTACATCAATCTTACCAAACCTGTCTATTCCAGATTGAACTGCGGCTTCCGCATCTGTTATATCGGTGATATCAAGCTTCACCACTGATAAGTTAATATGATCTCCAATTGCCTTTAGTACCTTTTCAGGATTACGCCCAGTAGCAATCACCTGATGCCCCGCATTCAACGCGGCTTTTGTGATATCAACACCCATGCCACGCCCTGCACCGGTAATGAGCCATACTTTATTTGCCATGATTTATTTTACAGTTTAATTATTTGAAATTATTGTATTGTTCATCGGTTACCGGTTCCAGCCAGTTTACCAAACCCTTTTCTGTGTTGATCCTAATAGTATAATGAGCAAAGGTTGAATGTGGCGAAGCTCCGTGCCAGTGTTTTAGACCAGGTAGTACATTCACCACGTCACCAACCCTGATCTCACGAATTGGCGACCCATCTTCCTGGTAGTATCCAAGGCCTTCAGTAACAATTAGGATCTGATTGCTTGGATGGGCATGCCAATTATTACGCGCCCCTGGTTCAAACCTGACATCACCAATGCTGCAATTTGTCTGCTCATCAGGCGCAACCAACATTTTCAACCAGGCCGCGCCTGTGAAATATTCTGCCAGGACCGGGCCGTAGCCTTCCGGTGCCGTATATGTTTTATTTCCTTTTTCTATTATTTGATTTTTAAGATTAGAAGGTGTAATCGATCGAGGTCATATGTGCTTCGCCCATTCGGTCACCATATACAGGAAACTTTGTAAGGCAAGTTTCTATTTCCTGAACATCTTCTTTAGTCAGGGAAATATTTTTTGCTCCAAGATTTTCCAGCAAGTGCGCTTCGTAGCGGGTGCCGGGAATCGGAACTATATTTGGGCTCTTTGCTAACAACCAGGCGAGAGCAATCTGCGAAGGCGTGGCACCCTTCTCAGTGGCATATTTCTTTAACCATTCGATAATAGGCATATTCAATGGCAAGAACTCCTTCGAAAATCGTGGGAAACCCGCACGGAAATCCGACTTCTCGTCAAACCTGGTATTAGTGTCGTACTTGCCGGTTAAAAATCCAGCCCCGACAGGAGACCAAGGTACAAAACCGATGCCTAATTCTTCACAAGTTGACAGAACACCGTTTAACTCCACATTACGTGTCCATAAGGAATATTCTGATTGAACAGCAGACACAGGCTGTACAGCATGTGCACGACGGATGGTTTTAGCGCTCGCTTCTGAAAGCCCAAAATGCAGAACTTTACCCTGTTTGATCAGCTCTTTGATCGTTCCTGCCACTTCTTCGATAGGTACATTCGGGTCTACACGGTGCTGGTAATAAAGATCGATATGATCGGTCCTAAGACGCTTTAGAGATTCTTCGACAACTCTTTTTATTCGTTCGGGACGGCTATCTAATCCAACCGTTCCATCAATGGCGAACCCGAATTTGGTTGCAATCTTTACCTGGTCACGAAACGGTTCTAAAGCTTCGCCCACCAGTTTTTCGTCTATATAGGGACCATAAACTTCGGCAGTATCAAAAAATGTTACACCACTTTCGAAAGCTTTACGGATTGTTGCAATTGACTGCCTGTGGTCTGCGGGCGGATTGTAGTTGCCTGTCATATTCATACACCCAAGTCCAATTTCAGAGACTTCCAGTGTTCCCAGTTTCCTTGTTTTCATTTTGTTTTCTACTTTATTACGTTTTTCGGAAGAGCTTATTGATCCAAATGAATAAAATGGCGCAGCCATCAGGCCAGCGCCGGCTAAGGTTGTCATTGTCAAAAAATCCCGGCGGTTGATTATTTGCTGATCTTTCATAACACAAAGATCACCCTAACTATTCCGTTGAAATAATGAAATACAAATGAAAAAGTATAATTATCAAAGGTGTACTGCCCGAACTGTTTTAGGGACCTGTCCCGTCTTCTTTTTAAAGAAGTTATTGAAATAGGTGGGATATTCAAAGCCAAGGGAATAGGCTATTTCAGATATACTCCAATCGGTGTGTTGCAAAAGTGCCTTTGCCTCAGAAATGATCCGGTCTGCAATATGAATACTGGTTGGCTTCCCGGTAATTTCCTTTACGGCGCTGTTCAGGTAATTCACATGGACTGATAGCGCCTCTGCATAATCCTGAGCTGTCCGCAATGCTAAAGGCTGATCCATATTTTCAATAGGAAATTGGCGTTCAAGTAATTCCAGGAATACGGAAGCAATTCGAACCGCCGCATTCTTATGTGTAGGGCTATTGCCTGAAGGTTGTAGTTTCAGGGCTTCATGAATAATCAGCCCGATGTAATTGCGGATCAATTCATCTTTATAAGCATAATTAGAATCCTGTTCAGCAATCATCTTCTTGAAAATATCAGCAATTTCGGCTTTCTGGGTATTGGTGATCTGGAATATCGGCGTTCCACCTATCTTGAATAGTGGCGAGTGCAATATACTTTCAGACCGTTCGCTTAACCTGAAAAATTCCTCTGTAAACACGCAGGCATAACCATCAGTCTGGGAAATTACTTCACAGGAATAGGGAATGCGTGGATTACCGAAAAATAAAATAGTTTCTTCGGTTTCATAACTTTTGTCGGCATAATGGAAGATATATTTGCCGGTATTCAAACTGATCTTATAAAAGTCTTTCCGGTTATAGCTGTGCCCATTGGGTGCTTTAACATCCACCTCATAGACTTTAAATCCTTTAAGCTTCACTTCGGCACTGAACGGTGAGACAATCAGTTTTGTGCTTACTGCCATCGTACAAAGTTAAGAAAATCAAATTAGAGAAAATGCATGTAAATAAAAGTCCCTTATCACAATATGGTAAATAGGGCTTTTAAAAACCTGGCAAGCTGAGGATTATTCCTCTGCTTCGGTTAACAATTTCTCTATAAATGCCGATATCAATAGAGTGTTGTTCAAACGGGGCACATCAGCCTTTTCATTCTCCAGGGTTGTACTGTCATAAAGAAACAGCCCCTGCTTTTAAAAAGCAAAGGACTGTTTGCATTAGCTTTTTATACCGTCATTCGCCTTCAACAAAATCCTGTTTTTGCGATTTCCTGGTTCGTACAGGAGTGCCGTCCATCTTCACAATCTTAGGGGTAAACCGCCCCACTATACCTACCAGAGATTTTTGTCCCTTCATTACTTCTTCAATATTCTTGTAGGCAAATGGCGCTTCATCAAGGCCGCCGCCTAACAGGGTTACATTGTGTCTTACGAGTTCGTCTCTCAGTTGTTTTTCCGTAATGCTTTGCATGGCTTTGGTGCGGCTTAGCCTTCTACCTGCACCGTGGGAAGCTGAGTATATAGACGCTGCCTCACCTTTACCCTTTACAATAAAACCTGGTGCGGTCATGCTGCCTGGTATAATACCCAGTACATTTTTTCCGGCTGGTGTGGCGCCCTTACGATGCACGATCACTTCTTTACCATTCAGCATTTCTTTCCAGGCAAAATTGTGATGATTTTCTACCATCTTTAAAGGTTTGCGTCCCAATTGACGGGCTATTTTATCATGGATAATATGATGACAGGCCGAAGCATATTCGCCTGCCAAATTCATAGCCAGCCAGTATTCCTGTCCTTCTTCTTCAGCCATATCCAGCCAGGCAAGGTTTTTCGCTTCCTGTGGCAAACGTCTTTTGCTGATCGCGATTTTTGTATAGTGATTCGCAATATTCGCTCCCAGTCCCCTTGAGCCTGAGTGCGATAGTAGTCCCAGGTATTTACCTGCCGGTATCTGAAGTATTTCGTCAGCTTCTTCGATGCTTAATTCTCCAAATTCCACGAAATGATTACCGCTACCGCTGCTGCCTAATTGTTTCCAGGCGCGGCCGTGCATTTGTTTTAATAATGGTAGTAAGCTAAAGGCTTCGTGATCCATTACTTCATGATTGGCTGCCTGTTTAAACTGGGCGCCACTACCAAATAGAGTGGCTTCATTGATCTCCCTGGCGAAATACTGTTCACGTTGTACCAGTTCCTGCGGATTAATATCAAAAATGCTCAGGCACATCCTGCAACCAATATCTACCCCTACGCCGTAAGGGATCACAGCGTTTTCCGTTGCCAATACACCGCCAATCGGTAATCCATAGCCATGATGGGCATCGGGCATTAAAGCTCCTGCTACCGCTACAGGGAGTTTAGCCGCAGTATACATCTGGTGCATAGCACCCTCTTCGATATGTTCCTGTCCGAAAATATTAAACTGAATGCCTGTCTGATTCAACGAAATACCTGTGTTATCCGGCTCTTCGGACCGGGGTAACAGTTGTTGTGCTATAGCGCCTAAAATCTCATCCGTACCATAGTCCTGTGGAGAAGCAAGTACTTTACTTAAAACTACCAGTGCAGTATCCTTACTTTCATGTTTGTATGCTTTTTGCATAATGTTCATTGCGATAGAAATAACAGGTCCCTCGGGATAGCCTATATTTCTTAATTCCTTTCCGGTTAAGCTTAATTTGCTCATAAAATATTTTTTAAACAGGGTTAGATCCCCGCCTATTGATAATAATGTAAAATTGGAGTATAACTGTGCAATGTTTTTGCACAGTAAATTTTTTTTATTGGCAGCTGTCAGCAAACGCTGCCGGTGTTGTTCGATATGTAATTATAGTACACGCATAGCGGAGATTAATACAGAATCTTAAAATAAGTAACCCCCCCGATGTTAAACTTTTATTATGCTACTGATAGTAAGCCATTCTTATGCCGATTAATAAATCATTAATAAGTGAAAGATCAGGTGCGTCAGGCAATCCGGACTCTTCAAATAACTCCGGGAGTTTCATTTGAATGGTGCCTGCCTGCTCTAATAGATCTTCATATTCAAAATCACCCCGCTTTACAGCCAAAAGAAAGTCGCGGTCTGGCCTGCGAACATTGATCCGCTGCTCTGTGGCGATCTCCCCGGCCATTAATAATAACCTGAATACATGCATCATGTTTTTAGCGTCGTAGTTTTTGCCGTGTTGCTGGTTTTGGGTATATCGTCCTTCATTTCTTTTAGCCACCCAGTCCCAATACTCTTTATATTTTTTACAATAAACCGAATAGCCATCTTTATTAAAGTACAGCAGACCTGCAGGCCTTGCCTGGCTATTGATGCTGCTTAATGCAATATCATTGGCAAGATCCTTTTTAAGAATGCCGCTATAGCCACCATGGATATCATAGAACATCTCATAGCAATCCCTTAAATGCGGAATACAGCGTAGACCTATATGCTCCTGCGCCCAGTTCCTCTGGTCTAAAAATACACGCAGCGGGAGACTTTGATGATCGGCATATACATGGCAAAAATCCAGCACAGATTTTCTTTGTGGCTCTACCGGGTTGGCCATTTTCTTTTCCAGTCCCCATGCTTTTTTTATTTGAGCATAAGCATAGTTGGCGAAAGTTTGTTCGCAAAGCCGCGAAAGAAACATAGCGGACTGTATCCTTTCCATTACAGGATGCCTGTATGAGATACAATCACCGGGTAAAGCTAATAGCTCTAGTATATTTGGGTTGTCTTTAGCTAACAGCTCTATGAATCTTTTTAATTCAAAGTATACGATATCGTTTGTTTCATTGGAAACCTGTGGGGTATAGTCTAAGCTATAAAACAGTTCTCTGGGTAAAACGAATACACCCTTTATGTCGGTGTCAGAAGAGGCCGTATCAAGCCCGTAGGCCCGGCTTCCTACGATGCCTTCCAAAATAAGCCAGCCATTTTCTTTAACTTTTTCTATGGTGATGGTCTGCATATACTGTTTTTAAAAAATAATCATTTAAAGTATCCATGCCCGGTTTATTGATCCTAAGAGAAGCTTTCGCAGAGTCCAGCCGGGTAAAAGCATCTGAGATCCATTCCTTCAGGTTGTGGTTCCAGGGATGCCTGTAGCTTTCTGGTCGAGTACTCTTCACTACTATAAGTGCTCTTATAGATGAATTTATATCTTCCTGGTTGTAGGTCATCAGTCCCTCAATATCCATTGGCAGCACACTATCATCATTTATGATCCAGTTACAGGATAATAGAGAGCGAAGTAAATAAAACAACGCTTTAAGTTTACAGTCGGGCTGGTCTTTTATTTCTGCCCAAAACTTTAGAGCTAAAGAATGATGATGAAAGAAAACCGCTATCGGGTTATAGTATCCTGCTATCAGTTGTTTAAAATTAGCTTTAAAACCGGGTGCCTCCCAGTATACAATGGGCGACTGAAAGCGTTCTATCAACGGCACGTTTGACCTGTTAAGCAGCAATAAACTCTTTTTCAGCTCCCATCCGGTTGAATCGAGGTCTCCATCCATTAACGCTATGCTGTCTTTATATTTATTTAGCGAAAGATACCAATTTGTATCGTGCCGGTATATAAAGCGGACATCGTAATCACTATCGGGCGACGGAAATCCCCATGCCCGGCTACCTGTTTCGCAGGCGTACAATAAATGCACCTTTTTATCAGCTGCAATTTTTTTTAATTTTAGTAGTATGTCTTTCATAGAGCTAAGCTATAATTAAATTGTGCAATAGTTTTGCACAGTTGTTTTTTATTATTTAGGTTTTGTGTTTTTCTGGTATAACAGGAGACCATATGATTTAAGCCCGGTTTAACACTTGTTATAAAACTGCTGCCGGCATGCAAATTAAAACATCCGACACGTTAGCGTCGGATGTGTGGTTATTTTTGCGGTACAAATATCTGTTTTAACTGCTCCAGCAAAGCACCATTACCATTTACGCTGATATTGCTGATCTTATCTGCAATTTTTTCAACGTATTCAAGTTCTTTCAGTTTCCACAATATTGCATTTTCTTCCATCAGCTTTGCTGTGTTCAGCAGGCTCCTGGTGCTGGCGGTTTCTTCCCTCCTGGTAATGGTATTGGCCTGTGCTTTCTTCTCAGCTACCAGCACCTGGTTCATGATCTCCTTCACATCTCCGGGGAGGATAATGTCCCTGATGCCGAAGCTTAGCACTTCAGCACCCAGCGCGGATGCTTGTTGCGCAACAGCGTTCAATACAAAAGCACCGATGGTATCTTTCTTTTCCAGCAGCTCATCAAAACCGTAACCAGAAACATATTCACGCAATGCCAGCTGTAGCGCTATATACAGCTGCTTGTCATAGTCTTTGTTTTGCAGGATGGCCTTTTCGATATCTGTAACCCTGAACTGCGCCCATGCATTGATACGTAAAGCGGCTTTATCCCTGGTCAGGATTTCCTGCCCGTTAATCTCAATTTGCTGTTGCCGGATATCTACTCTGGCAATAAATACTGTAGCGCCATTTTTCCACCAGTGGTAAACACCGCTATCAAGCATGCTATTGTACCTGCCATCCACAAATAGCACTGCCTTTTCAAAGTTTTCCACCGTTACCGTTCTTACAAAAGGCACAAGCATTGGGTGTGGCAACAGGCTTTTATCAACGGTAGCCGGAATGTCCAAAGTGGCTGTATTTACTTTTATAAAGCTATAGCTAATCGCAACTGTTTTCCAGAAAGCATATTCGCCGGCTTTCAAAACAGCTTTCAACAAGCCGTTCTCAAATTGCAATACCAGCTCCTGGTCGTTTACCGTAAATACTTCCAGCATTGCTGTCAGCTCACTATCCTGTAACAAGAGGTTTAAGGCTATAGGAGGATTGAAAGCACCCTGCCTGTTGTAGATGGTAACAGTTTCATTCCACAACCAATAAGTTCCTTCGCTGATCAGGCGTTGGTACACGCCGTTCCTGAACACAAGGCCGGTTTGATAGGCGTTAATTTTTACCCTTTTCATAATATATACTGTTTTTGGTTTTAAAAATTGCTAATTCAATAAGCCTTCCGGGCGGCAACCGTCACGCAGCGGAGATAAGGGAACTGATATTTCAGATCATGCGGTTCTTCAAAAATGATGCAACAGTAGTGTTGCCACATTTTATGAAAAAGCGGACGCCATTCAAATCGGGTCATCTTATCTGCAGGCTTTGGTCCGGTGGAGGCATTAATTCCCGTTTTGAAAATAACCTCCGGCCACCCAGTGCTTTACTGAACGCATTTATTAAGCAGTGCGTGCTGCTGGTTTCCAGATTTTCAGTCTGATGTTCTACCGTTGAACAATCCGAGCATATCGGAGCGGGATTCGAACCCGCATAAATGTCTGTCGCTCTAACCATTTGAGCTATTTCATACGAAATGAAAAGGGGAATCGAACCCCGACCTACAGATCCTGACGCTAAGCTCCGTGTATCCATAACAGCATACAGAACGTTACTACGCCTGCACTGTGCTGCCTGCAATACAGCTACCTGGTTTATGTACACCGTAGCTATAGCTGGTTTTGCCTTACGGCAATATTTTCATCAAAGAACTTTTTCTGTTTTGCTAAACAAAGATTTAAACGTAACTGTGCAGTCATTTTGCACAGTGAAAACTATTTTTTATTTTTCCGGAAATATTTTTAATGCCTGTTAACAGAAATGCGCTGATCCGCTATCGAACCATCGATAAATGCCTGCAGAACCGTCGCCGCAGATGGACCATTGAAAACCTGATGGATGCCTGCTCTGAAGCTTTATACGAGTACGAAGGCATTGATAAGCCTATTAGTCTGCGTACCGTTCGTATGGACCTGAACGCCATGCGAAGTGATAAGCTCGGATACAATGCACCTATTATTGTAACCGATAAAAAGTATTACACTTATGAAGATCCGGATTATGCCATTACGGATATTCCGCTTACTACCCAGGACCTGGGCGTATTGCAGGAAATTTCGCTGCTACTTCGCCAGTTCAAAGGTTTCAGTCATTTTAATGAAATGAATGAAATGCTGTACAAACTGGAAGACAAGATCTATAGTGAGCATCATGACCAACATGCCGTTATTGATTTTGAAAAGAACGAGCAACTCACCGGTATCGACTGGCTGGATCCTTTACATAAGGCGATCCAGAATAAGCAGACATTAAAGCTTACCTATCAGTCTTTCAAAGCCTGGCAGGCAGCAGATATCGTCCTCTATCCGTACTTGTTAAAAGAGTACCGTAACCGCTGGTTTTTGCTGGCCATGAACCGTAAGGGTAAAGAAATTGCCACTTTTGCCTTAGACAGGATGCAGGCTATTACTGTAATGCCTAACGAGCTTTATCGTTTGCATCGCAGTTTTCATCCGCAGGACTACTTTAAAGATATTGTTGGCGTAACCCGTAACATAGGAGACAGTCCGGTTGAAATTTCGTTTTTAGCCAATACCGTTCAGGCCCCCTATATTCAAACCAAGCCTATTCATCCCTCTCAAACCGTTGTAGAGCAAACCAGTGCAGGAACCATCTTCCGCATTACCGTTATTCCCAATTTTGAACTGGAGCGCGAGTTGATCGGTTTCGGCGAAGGTCTTACCGTTCTTGCTCCACGTTTTTTTGTTCAGCGGATCAAACGTAAAGTTCGATTACTGTATGGCAACTATTTTGCAGAAAAAGATGATTAGCCTGATCATATCCGGGTTGTTTCAATACTGGCTGGTCATTTCGATGAATCTGATGAAAGCAAAGGAAGAAATTTCCTGGCAAAAGGAGCCACCTTATTTCACTTTGTTCCATTCGAGGTGACGATAATTTTTAATAATGCAGTATCCATTTTATTTTAGATCATGCTTTCGATCCGTTCATCCTAAACCCAATTGTCTTTTTTTCTTCAACCGGTTCGGCGGCTATATGCTGGTTGGCGATCTCTGCAATGGTCATCGGCTCATTGATTATCGTATCAAATCCGAGATGCCTGCTTAATGCTTGTGCTTTGTTGATGCCGAGCTTGCCAAATTCATATTGCGCGATCAGCCTTCCTTTTCTTAGCAGCGCATTATCGATCATTGTTAATGCACTGTTGAACGTACAGATGAGCTGAACATTCAAAAAATCAGCTAGTAGGCCGTCTGATATATTCAGTAGATTAGAGACAGAGGAACTGCTACTATATTTTCTATCCATAATAATATTTTCTGCGTCCTCTATTATTAATACCGAATTGGGATTTTCAATCAGTAGTTCGATGAATTCCGGGTTCATCAGGTTTCCTGCAACACCGGGAGATAGAAACAGTACCCGCTTCTGCAGCTTGCCCACCAGGTGGCGGAGATAGGTCGTTTTTCCTGTTCCGGGCAGCCCGTGCAGCAGAACGATTCCTTTATCGTTCTTATTGCGCAGCCTTTTTTGAATAATACTATCTGTTGCCAGAAAGTCCTGTTCATAGAATAAATTCAGGTCAAGCCGGGATCTTTTTATTTCCATTCCCTTTAACTCAAGCCCCCTGCGATTGGCTACCACCAGGTTGATTTCGAGTGGTTGCCTGCGCTGTTTCTGCTTATTAGCAGAAGCCAGCATAGAAAAACGGTGAACCATTTCCGGCTGGGCGCCACTATGGTACAAATAGGCATAGTCCTCATCCAGCTCTATAATGAGTTTGTTTTTACAGATGATAATCTTACGGTCATGAGTGAATTTTTTCTTATGAACATTAAAATCACTTTTTTCAAGAACATAAGTGATGTCGTGTTGCCAGTCCTGACTTATCTGCTCAAATAATTTTTCACCATTAATATTGTTGAAATGGTATTGATTGGGAATGATACCATATAGCTGTGTATACAGCGCTGGTACTTCCACATAGTAGTTGTTAAAGATAACCCCGGTGTTCAGGTTCCTGTTATCAAAAATATTTTCCATTTTATTGTACTATTTTATTGGCGCAACTGGTGCTTGCAAATGCATCAGGCTTTGCGCGAAATGTAAATCCCTGGCCTGTTATATAGCTCATTGCTTCTTTTAATGCTTCGTTACTTTTATAATATGGATCGCTGTTGATATCGGCATGTATTTCGAATGCAGTGTTGAACGTGGCAAATACATCGTACAGCTCGAAAGCAATATCCATGCTTTTACGTACTTCAGACAGCATTCGTTCTCTAATGCTCATTTTATATTTGCTTTTTTCAGATTTTACGAACATAAAGCCTCCTTTGCCTTTCCGGGTAAATACGATTACGGTAGCAAAATTGGTTTCGGCTCCTTTTACCTGGCTATCAGTACCAATACATATTTTAATTTCCTGGCTGGCCGCTGCTTCCAGGGTCAACCTTTCTTTTACCGCATCTTTAATAGAAAGCTGCAGTCTTGTTCCGTTTAATGTGCGCCATTGCTGTTTCATGTTTTTAAATTAAAAGTTCACTGGTGGTACCCAAAGGACTCGAACCTTCTTTGACGGATTTTCAATCCGCTGCATAGACCATCTCTGCCAAAGCACCTTGTTGTATTATTGAGTAGCAAACCCTTTTTATTTTCTATTTTTTTTATGTTGTTGGCTTAGCAGGAGTCGAACCCGCATCTCTTCATCCGTAGTGAAGTATTCTGTCATTAAACTATAAGCCAGTTTTGTACGGCTTTCAGATTTGAACTGAAAACGATCATCCGCTACTTACCTTTCAAAAAGAAAGGGAGATGAACATGTTGCCATTACACCAAGCCGTATTGGTTGACCCCGGGACTCGAACCCTGTTCTTCCTATTCACAATAGGACGCTTTAACCTGTTAAGCCAGGGCCAACATGATGACTGAGCCGCTGATAAAAGATCGCATGATCGCCGCTTTCAGGCGATCCATGCTGATCATTTACGGTACCTGGTCGGTAGCTGTTTTCATGTAGGTTGTCAACGGAGCTGTATTTCGGCCGGGTGTCTGCATTCTTCATGTGAAGCGGAAGAGGCAGATCTGTTTTTATCTGGTTTTCCTTTTCGAAGGATTATTCTTAAAATATGGTAGATTCCCATAACAATTATTAAGTACATCATAAGGGGTGAGTTTAAAAAATAAAACCCGATCTGAAACAGACCGGGTTTTTACTCAATGATAGTTGTGATACTATCAGGTTGAAGGAAGAGTCCGGTACTGTCGTGTAAAGTTTGTTTTTATGAAGGCAAAGCGTATCCGTTCAGCAGTAAAATATACTGTTGTGCCAGCTTCATAAAATTCATGCCTGTTGTGTCGGGTGTTATTGTTTTTAATTTTGCATAGAATCATTTTTCAGGTTCGTTTTTATTGGGGGCATAAAAAAGCCCCGCCTGTTGGGGCGGGGCCTGTATCTTATCAATGCTTTGTTAAAACACCTGATACATATTTACCCCAGCCCCGCTGTAGCCTAACGGGCTAAAGCATTTTGCTGAATTGATATGTATTACGCGTTGCATTGTTATTGTCTTTATTTGCTGAGCAAAGGTGAAATATTTTTTTTAAACTAACTAACTTTCAAAAAAAAATCCTGAAAGTTTTTCTTAATACGGGAAACATAAAAAGGTAACCTGGGCTTTGCAGAAAAATTATTTTTTTCAGAAAATAAATAGTTAGTTAAGATCCCATGCTGCCCGTTTGTAGAATATGACTGGCTAAGCGGAAAGAGCCCTTTTTACAAAATCTCTCTTTGATTTGGATATAGGAATTCTGGTATTGTTTCGTAAAAGCAAACTGGCTCCATCTTCTTTTAATAGACTTTTGATGTATTTAGGATTGACAAGATGTGTTTGGTGGCAACGAATGAAACCCTGCGGCGAAAGTAGTTCGTCGTATTCTTTGAGGGCGCGCGAGACGAGAATTTTTTCATTGTTATTAAGGTAGAAAAGAACATAAGAATTTTGTGCTTCGCAATGCATGATGTCTTCCAGCTCAACATAGCGTGTTTCTGTAAACAGTGGGAGGGCGATACGCTGAAAGGCTCGGTCTGCGTTTTTTAATTGATTAATAAGGAAGTCAATTTGTGTAATACTATGTTTCTCCAATGCTCTTATGCAAACCTTTTTAACAGCAGTTAGTAGTTCTGACGGATCAACGGGTTTTAGCAGGTAATCAAGCGCTGCATACTTTATAGCTTGAATGCCATATTGATGATAGGCCGTTACAAAAATCACTTCGAACGACCTGTTTGCTACTTTATTCAGGAAGTCAAAGGAGGTTTCTTTTTTCAGTTGTATATCCAGGAAAACCAAGTCCGGCTGGTGTTCCTGTACCAGGAATACCGCATCGCTAACATTGCCCGCAGAACCAATAACATTAATCTCGGGGCAATTACCTTTCAGCAACCTTGATAGTGTTTCAATATTATGATATTCGTCGTCTACAATTATTGCTTTCATTCCAGCCATTTATTTAAAGTGATTCGAACATACGTCCCCTGGTGATCAGAGGTGACAGACAGGTGGATCGGGGTGGCTTTGTATATATCATTCAAGAGCCCTATCCTGTTTTGTGACAAGGTGGATCCCTTTCCTGTCAGCGCACTGGGTGTATAGCCCTGTCCATTGTCACGTATTCCGATTAATATATTTTGCCCGCTTTTTTCAAATTGAATAGTTATATATCCGTTGGATACAGATGACACTCCATGCTTAACCGCATTTTCCACAAAGGGTTGAATTAACATCGCCGGAATTTCAGTATTAACGGCATCAATTTCATCGTCGGTTTGAAAACTGTAACTGAATCCAAATCGCATCTGTTCCATTTGCAAATAGTCGTCCAGCAATTGTACCTCATCGTCTAAAGATATAAGTTCCCGTTCCGAATCGTTCAATATTTTCCGCGATAGCCTGGAGAATTTTGCCAGATATTTATCTGCCGCCGGAATGTGATTTTTGTGTAACAGGTTTTGTATGCCTGAGAGTGCGTTGTGGACAAAATGAGGATTTAATTGCGCCCTGACCAGGTCCAATTTGAGGCGACTTTCCTTTACCAATTGTTCTTGCTGTAGCAGTCTTATTTTTTGCCTGCGTTTCCGCTGAAGCATAATAGTGATAATGGGAACAGACAGTATTCCTAGCGTGCTCAGAGCGATTGTCAGCCAATCCTGCCAGGTCATTCTACGTTGCACCGTGTAGGTTAAACTAGCAGTTTTCTCGGGGAAGAAGTGAGCGAACGTTGTTGACGAACCTGGTTGCAGGAATCCAGGTACAACGATTACCCTGTAGTTTCCGGATCTGCTGAGATACTCTTTTGGAATAGGTATGGTATAAGTAGTCGATTTTATTTCCGCAGGTTGTGGCCTCGACAGCGAATTTCTTGGGAATTCATGGCTTTTAATTTTTTCCCACTTTTGGCTTATTGGAATGGAATCTTCAGCTCCCCGATAGCTACGAATGACAAAAGCCTTGTACAACGCCGGTTCGTTATCGGTGGTCAGTAATAATTGTCCTGTGTAGATTTCGTGCTGGTCATCTACATCGATCGTTTTTAATGTTTTCGATACCAGAGGTTTAGTGTTCGTATATGCCGAGCTTTCGGATAGACCCGTTCTTTTTGCTGGTTTATATACGTGGTAGGCGGCTGCAATAGAGGGACGGGTTATTGCTTTAGTGCTTACTATTTGTGTTAAGAGGCTTTCAGGATCTTTGATATGATAAGCTTGTAGGTACAACACTTTATTGTCACAAACAATAGGGGCAGGAGTATATTCGTTTGATACGATCCGTCGCGCTCGTTTTGCCTGACCATCCTCCCTTTTACAGGCTGCCAACTGGCTGTTCCTACACTGTCTTTTTCGAAAACGCGGACCCGGATGTCTTCAATGTTCACGTGTTGATTGACTGAGAGCGATACTTCAATACGCCGTGTGTTCAGGAAATATGCCACATTAGTATGATCGGAAAGCTTATTTACCGGGAAGTAGTAAGTAGTACTATCATCGGCTGTTGATACAGACAAGTTGAATGTCCAGTCCCCGTTTGGCTGGCGGGCGTTTACACCTGCAGACAATAGCGGCTCCTTGTTTTTTATCACGGTAGGATAATGTACAATCTCCTGGGCTTGTATAGCCAGCGTGCACCCTATAAAAGCAACGAGGAATAGTAAGAGCTGTCTTTTGTTCATAAAACGTTTTGGCTAAACTATCATTTGCATATTTTACGTACAATTCACAACTTGTATTTGATGCTCCTCAGGTAGTATCTGGAGTTGTTCGGTCTGTAATCGGCAATTGTATATTAATCATGATTTGTATGGATAGTGCCTGTTCTTTTCCATAAAAATTGGAAGACTAATATATAAATTTCAATTATTTAATCATAAAATTCCTCTAAATATTTGCAAAGATTTTGTTGTAAGGCAATACAGTTTTAATTTTCCTGTTTTCCAACCGAATTGATAACAGATGAATTATAGATTTTTGGTGTATAAAAGTTACCTGTTTTTTGCTGCCTTGTTACTAGGGACTGGGCTATCTGCACAAAATGTGGTAGCGCAGCTTGAAAATTACGCGACTAAGTTTAGTCCCGAACGGGCTTACCTGCATTACGATAAGTCGTCTTATTCTCCGGGCGAAACGATCTGGTTTAAAGCGTATTTATTAAATGAAGTAGGAGTGGCCGCCGAAAGTAAAAATTTTTATGTAGACTGGATCGATGATAAAGGAAAAATTATACAGCATACAGTAGCTCCTTTGGTAGACGGGCTAACCAACGGCCAGTTTGAAGTGCCTGCTGACTATACAGGCCGGTCTCTATCGGTAAAAGCTTATACCAGCTGGATGCTCAATTTCGATTCTTCGTTTTTGTACCGGAAAGCAATCAATATTCTTAACAGGGATTCCTTAAAGACAATGCAAAAGCCGGTGATCAAACCCATACTCGACTTTTTCCCGGAAAGCGGCGACCTGCTATCCGGCTTTCCCAATAAAATAGCTTTTAAAGCGATAGATCAATGGGGCCGGCCGGTGAAAATTAAGGGCGTGGTTACCGGTAATGACGGAAAAGCGGTTGACAGTCTTCGTGTTCAACATGATGGAATGGGCTTCGTGCTCTTAAATCCGTCTGCGGGTTCTTCCTTTACGGCCAAATGGAAGGATGAGCAAAATAAAGAATATACTACGCCGCTACCCGAGATAAAAAAAAGCGGAGCGCATCTTCAGGTAAAAGTAGCGCCTGGTAAAAGAGAGTTCAGGGTAAACCTGTCTCCTGATATCGCCACCGCTTCTGACAGCGTATACCTGGTTGGTTCGATGTACCAACATCCCGTGTTCACGATAGCGAAAGCTACAAAGGGCGATATTGTGGGTATTGTACCCACGGCAAATCTGCCTTACGGTGTTTTAACCATTACTGTGTTAGACAAAAGCTGGAAACCACTAGCTGAAAGGATTACCTATATCGACAATAATGCGCCCTACATTTTCAAACCGGAAATGGAAGTAGTGCGCTGGGGCCTGAGCTACAGGGCCAGGGATGAGGTTAAAATAACGGTTCCTGAGAGCGTAGCATCATCCTTGTCTGTGTCTGTTACCGATTTGAGTATAGACACAGATACCACCGATAATATTTTATCAACATTAATGCTTACCAGTGAACTAAAAGGTAAAGTAAATAATGCTGCTTACTATTTTACTAATCCATCTGATGAAAAACAACAGAAGCTGGACCTGGTAATGCTCACCAACGGATGGCGCAGGATCAACTGGCAACAAATAGTTTCAGGCGCTGTTCCAAAAGTTGTTTTTCCCAGGGATACCTCTTATATGTCCTTGTCGGGTACTGTAACGGGTATTATGCCCGGTTCCATTGGTGATGGATCTGCAGCTATGATGATCCTGACTCAAAAGGATCAACAAAATAAAATGTTGCTGGTGCCGGTGCAAAGAAACGGTACGTTTAACGATCCATCGGTAATACTATTTGATTCAGCCCAGGTATACTACCAGTTTCAGGATAAAAATCTTAAAGGAGCTACAGCCCTGTTTTTGCCTAATAAACTAAGAACCCCACCCGTTGGTAAATTCAATAATAATTCACTATTCCCGGATACAACCGGCTTATGGAGGCACTTACTGCTTGCAACGGAGCTGAGTGATTATATCCGGAAAAGTAAATATAAGGAGCTGGAGAACGTTACGGTTCAGGCCAAAGCAAAACCGCTGATCGATCAGATGGACGAAAAATACGCATCGGGTTTATTCAGTGGCGGGGATGCGATCCGCTTTGATCTGATCAATGATAAATTTGCCATGGTGGGAGATATTTTTACCTATCTGCAAGGCAAAGTGGCCGGATTGCAAATAACAGGCCAGGGTGCGGGTGCTTCATTAAGCTGGAGAGGCGGCAGTCCGCAATTATATGTAGATGAGATGCCTTCTGATGTAAACATGCTTTCTTCTATCAATATTACAGATGTGGCGTTTATAAAGGCCTTTCGGCCGCCTTTCATGGGCGGTTTCAATGGCGGGAATGGTGCCATTGCCATTTATACAAGAAGGGGTAATGATGTGAAGCGAGATCCTGGTGCGGGGATCCCGAGTGCGAGGGTAGAAGGGTATACGAATATTCGTGAATTTTATTCGCCCAAATATTTAACTACAGAACCAGCTCCAGGTGCTGATCGTGATGTAAGAACAACATTGTATTGGAATCCTAATGTCACAATTGATCCACGTACCAAACAGGCGGTGATCTCGTTCTATAATAATGATGTTACAGATGCCTTTAGAGTAGTGATACAAGGTATGACGGCGGATGGTAAAATTGCTCACCTGGAAGAAAGGATGGAGTAATAGATTTTATAATACTATGGTACATACAGTGAAAAGTCCCGGCAAACACGATTGCCTGGACTTTTTTACTGTATTTTAATAATGCTAGGGAAGTAATTCAACACCATCTAAAACAATGGATTCTGCATTAATGCCCAGGCTGATGGAACCCGCATAGTCGTAGTTGTATGGAGAGTACGACTCGGAAATGCTGGATATCATGGCTTTTTTCAGCAAGGTTTCTTTCTTAGCTTCCTTACCGTAATTGTCAGTCATGGTGATGAGGATATCATAGCTGGCTTTTTTGTTTTTGATGGCCAGCAATAGATCTTTCTCCAGCTTAACCGGTGTGGCTGAGTAATAAATATATTTTTTAGGCGCATACGAGCTATCTTCTTCATAAACTTCCCGGTTAATGCTGTAGCTCGCGGAAGCTAATGCTGTCTTAACAGTTTTACCGTTAAAGCTAAAACTCATTTCAATGGAATAACGTTTTTCATTTTGAGCACATAATACCTGGCTAAACAGGGTGGTCAGGATCAGGAGGGCGGATAAGGTAAATTGTTTTTTCATCTGTTTTTGTTTAAATAAGTGACAGAACAAAGAAAATATATTTTTCGTTATTTGTCGCCGACAATCTCGCTACCTTTGAAAATATTTAGTTTTATATATGAAGAGAATTCTATTCGGGCTCAGCCTTGGGTTGCCTTTTGTGCTATCTGCTCAAACCGGTACGGCTACCATCAAAGGAACATTAAAGAATATTAAAGAAGATGTTCCGTTTTTGTTTTACTCTTACAGGAGTGGTGATGAAGTGGTTAGAGATAGTGTGCCTGTTAAGGATGCCATGTATACCATATCTGCTGAGGCTGAAATGCCGTTGATGGTCAACCTGTCTATTATTAGTCCCAATAAGAGAGGCACCAGCAATAGTACAGCCTCCATATTTGTAGAGCAGGGTGTCAATACTACTGTTTCTGTCGATTCTTTTTCAAATATCTCTGTTAAAGAATCAAAAGCTAATGCAGAATACACCAGGCTAAAACTGGGTGTTAAGCCATTTCAGGCGCAGATGCGGGAGCTAACTGCTGATTATCCAAAATATCGGGAAGCCAAGGATACAGCAGCAATGAGAAAGATCGAAGAAGGGTATGACGCTTTGCAGAGCAAAATGAACGAGGAAGTATACGGCGCTTATGTTAAAGCCAATCCGTCTTCACCAGTAGCATTATATGCATTAGGGCAATATGCCGGGTATGATATTGATCCTGCTAAAATTGAGCCCTTGTTCAATTCTTTATCAGCTGCTAACCGTAGTACGGCTGCAGGCCAGCGTTTTGCGAAAAAGCTAGCCATCGCTAAAGCAACAGCAGTTGGAGCGGTAGCGCCGGAGTTTTCGCAGGCTGATACCTCGGGTAAAATAGTTTCCCTCGCCTCTTTCCGCGGCAAATATGTATTGGTTGATTTTTGGGCCAGCTGGTGTGGTCCCTGTCGTGTAGAAAACCCCAATGTGGTAGCTGCTTTCGATAAGTACAAAGACAGGAATTTTACGGTTTTGGGCGTTTCTTTAGATGATGAGGAAAGAAATGGTCATAAAAAATGGCTAGCAGCGATTGCGAAAGATCATCTTACATGGACGCATGTGTCGGATCTTAAATACTGGGATAATGCTGTTGCTAAACAATATGGCATACAGGCCATTCCTCAAAACCTTTTATTGGATCCTTCGGGTAAGATCGTTGCGAAAAATATAAGAGGAGAGGAGCTACAGGTGAAGCTGGCGGAGTTAATTAAGTAGTTGTAAAACATATATTTTAGAAAGCGTTCCCGAACAGGACGCTTTTTTTATGCAAACGATTGATCAGTTTTTTCTGTAGTGGCATCGATAAATTTGTTGGACCCCTAACAAATTATCTTTTATGAGTAAGCTATTGTCATTTTGCTGGTTGTTGTTTTGTATCACTGCTGTTCAAAGCCAGCCGGTATTGTTACCTGTGGGTGGCAATGCCTGGTCTCTCAACAACTCCGGCCTTCGGATCAGGAATAATGGAATAAGCCGCTGGCAGGAAGATAATACAGGATTTACAGCCTATGTAAAACTAACACAGGCGGGAACGGTAAAAATTTGGCTGGAAACGGACAAATCTGGTTTGGGTGCTGAATTATCTGTTTCCATTTCAGGTAATACTAAAAAAGTTGCTATTAGCGGCGCTGATACTTCGTATTGGGTAGGCGAGTGGGCTGTGAAAGATAGTGGCTACCTGCCTATTGTGGTAAAAAGTATTAAGAAAAGCGGTCCGGAGTATCCGAATATTAAAGCTTTGAAGCTGGAGGGAACAGCTGTAACGAATACAGCCAGTTACACCAAAAATAATGAAGGCAACTTTTTTCACTGGGGTAGAAGAGGGCCATCTGTTCATATGAACTATCAATTACCTAAAGATATTAACGCAGAATGGTTTTATAATGAAGTAACTGTTCCTAAAGGTGATGATATACAGGGATCTTATTTTATGGCAAACGGTTTTGGTGAGGGCTACTTTGGTATGCAGGTAAACGGTCCTTCCGAAAGAAGGGTATTGTTTTCTGTTTGGAGTCCTTTTCATACAGACGATCCGAAAGCTATTCCTGACGACCAGAAAATAACGATGCTGAAAAAGGGAGCTGATGTGTATACAGGTGAATTTGGAAATGAAGGATCTGGCGGGCAAAGTTACCTGAGATACAACTGGAAGGCCTCAGAAACCCAAAAATTCCTGCTGCATGTTGTGCCTGATGGGGAATCACATACTATTTACACGGCTTATTTTTTCGATCATGAAAAAGATAACTGGCGGCTGGTGGCTAGTTTCAGAAGACCTAAACTGGCCACTTATTTAAAAAGGCCACATTCTTTTTTAGAGAACTTTAATCCCGATATGGGTGATAAAGAACGTAAAGTTTTTTTTGGTAACCAGTGGGTGCGAGATACAAAAGGTGAATGGCATGAACTAACCAAAGCTACATTTACAGCTGATAATACAGCACGTGTAGGTTATCGCAAAGATTATAGTGGTGGATCCGCGGATCAGCAGTTCTTTTTAAGAAATTGCGGGTTCTTTAACGATTATATAAACTACAATCAGCCCTTCGAACGGAAAGCTACGGGTAGAAAACCGCAGATAGTATGGGATCAATTGCCTTAAGTAAAGTGTTATGCGCCAGAGTGCTGCTGCTATATAATTATGTAAAGAGTGGGAAAAGTAGCCTGGATTTTATTTCCCCTTATGTATACTGTTTCTGAAATTAAAACAGGGTCTGTAATTTTATTGTCGAGTTTAAAATTAGATAAGTCAAAATTGGGACCTGCGCAGTTGCCCGGTACTAATTTCTGATTGAAAGTTACGCTGTGAGAAGTGCCTTTTAAATTAATCGTCAAGTTGTTCTCACCTACATTTCCTAAATTATAAAAGGAGATGTATTTTAAAGCTGTTCGATCGACACCGCTATAAAGTAACAACGTATCTACGGTTGTATTGCCATATTTCAGTTCAATGTCTTTTGACTGTAGTTCCTTGTTGTTTAATAGATTAACGCCCTCTTTATTAACAAAGGCCAGCGCGATCATCGTTCCGTTGGCGTAAACAGATCTCTTGGTCAGACAACCTCCACCCCCACCTCTTTTGTCGCAACCGGTAAAAAAAGTCAATACAAGAATTGCAAAAAATGAGGTAGCTAAAAATTTGCTTCGCATAAGTATAGTTTCTTATACTAACGAAGCCAGAAGTAGAAATGCAACAGCAGGTGTATATAAATTAAAAGTCTCCGGGAATGTTACATGAACTAATTTGTTCTATATATGATCAGCTTATAGTTAGGTGTGCTGCAGATTTACTCTTCATTGTTAAAGTATAATTTATAAAATCTGCCTTTATCGTCTTCGCCATGCTCAATCATCTCTCTATTGCCATGAATATAGATATGGAAATTTTTGTCAAGCTTAATAACACTTTTATAGGCGCGGTTCTGGCTTTTTACGGCCGCGGGTGAAATAGAAAAGCTATCCGCCACCTCAATATCTCTTTCCGCTACATAGTGCTGTTTGTACTTGTCAAAGCTTTCAATAAAATCCTGGTGATGCAGTACTTCGGTATTAAAGGTCTCTTGGTCAAAATGTTGCTTCTCTTTAAAAAAAGCCAGGCTACGGTTCAGCATATCTGCCTGGTCTGCTTTGGTTACATTGTATTGCTCAGGTAAATGGTCTGTTACATAGGTTTTATATAAAGACATGGTGCTTTGGGTATTGAAGTATTGGTCCTGCCTCTGCTGTATGCGTAGGAAATTATCCGTCCAGTAGCGGGCCTCGGCCGATTTGCTCTTGGTATCAACCACGGAAACGATAAAACCATTCTCCCGGTCGGTATTATAGATCATACAGCCCTTATCCAGCTTGTTGATATTGATGCCCTCTTCGCTTTCCATCTCAAATGCATCTTCCACAGGTAGCACCTTTAAGAAAGGCTCTTTCTGCTCCGATTTAAAAATACCTATCGCATCAACCGTTTCGCCGTTCAGCAAACCTTCCCTGAAATAAACCACATAAAACTCACCACCTTTTACATTAGGATGATTGCCCAGGTTGTATAAATGCTGGGCCAGTTGTTTGGATTGTAAAAGTGTTTGTTCGGGATTGTCGAAAATAGAACAAACGGATTTCCATACATCGTTATTGCTGATATGGGCCTCGCTGAAAAAATGAAAATATTCTTCAGATTTAAAAGGCGTTAAAAAATACTTGATTAGCAGGTCTTTTACGTCCGGGTCAAGAACCAGTTCTTTTTTGGAAAGGGTTAAATATTCTCCCTCCGACTCGTTACCAACATTATGAACCGCGATATGTGTGATAGAACTTCCTTCGAAATACTGCATGTGATCTTTTTAAAGGGCTGCAAGGTAAAGAAATGTTGGGATGTTGGTGCGGCGGGCTACTATTAGTTGATAAGTTAACTGGTTTACAGGTTGATATTTTTTGTAATGGCCAGATAACAGAGATCACCTGTTTGGTGAAATAATTAACAAGGAAATGGTGTAAAATGAGGCAATCAGGGTGGCTGCCAAATGTTGGGAGGATATACCTGTACATTTCCCCATCGCGGTATTGCATGAATATGTGATCATGCCCGAACCTATATATGGGATTATTGAATTGCCATTGCCACCCGCATGGGCGAATCCTGATTCGCTCATACAAACAGGAAACACGGTTTCGTTCGACGTACCAATCCGCCGGTTCTATCATTCTCGGGGGGGTAAACTAGGTGTCACCAAATTGTTGCAGTATGAAGCAGGGTTTTCACCGGATATGCAGGTATGGCAGGCGTATTATCATGACCATATCATCCGGAATGAGATGGAATATGTTCCTATTGGCTGCTGAATTTTAAACAATCCCGGCAAATTGAGGTAAAAGCAGGGCAGATAAATAATGTTGCCCTGAGCACAACTGATAAACGGAGCGTCGCAATTTCGCCGCTATATGCACGCCGGCTGGCGCCATAAAAACCGACAATTATAACCCACCCCGGACATCGTATTTTATCGTACCTTTGCGCGCCCCCAAGGGGTTTTAGAGTATGAAGAATATTAGGAATTTCTGCATTATCGCGCACATCGACCATGGTAAAAGTACCCTGGCGGACAGGCTTTTACAACAAACCAATACCATTAGCGACCGGGAGATGATGGACCAGGTATTGGATGATATGGACCTGGAGCGGGAAAAAGGTATTACCATTAAGAGCAAAGCCATCCAGATTAATTACAAATCGAAAGCGGGAGCGGATTATACGCTGAACCTGATCGATACGCCTGGTCACGTAGATTTTAGCTACGAGGTAAGCCGGGCATTAGCTGCCTGCGAAGGCGCTTTGTTGCTGGTAGATGCTACGCAGGGTATTCAGGCCCAAACAATTAGTAATTTATACCTGGCAATTGACAATGATCTGGAAATTATCCCCGTGATCAATAAAATTGATATGGACGGAGCGATGATCGAAGAGGTGAAAGATCAGATTATCGAATTAATTGGCTGCAAACCCGAAGATATATTGCTGGCCAGCGGCCGCACGGGATTGGGTATAGATGAGGTTTTGGAGGCTATTGTTGAAAGAATTCCGGCACCGGAAGGCGACGAGAAAGCCCCTTTGCAGGCGCTGATTTTTGATAGTGTATTCAATAGTTTCCGTGGTATTATAGTATACTACCGTATTTTAAACGGAACCATCAAAAAAGGCGATAAAGTAAAATTTGTTAGCACCGGACAAGAATATGAGGCGGATGAAGTGGGCATTTTAAAGCTCAAAATGACCGAGAAGAAGGAGGTGAAAGCAGGTGATGTAGGTTATATCATTACAGGGATCAAAAATGCTAAAGAGGTAAAAGTGGGAGATACCATTACCTTGACAGCGAATCCCACACCAGAACAGATCAAAGGATTTGAAGAAGTAAAACCAATGGTATTTGCGGGTATCTACCCGGTTAATACCGATGAGTTTGAGGAGCTGCGCGACTGCATGGATAAACTGCAATTAAACGACGCATCCTTAACATTTGAGCTGGAAACCTCACAGGCCCTGGGCTTTGGTTTCCGATGCGGGTTCCTGGGAATGCTGCATATGGAGATCATACAGGAGCGGTTAGAGCGCGAGTTTAATCAAACTGTGATTACTACGGTGCCGAACGTAAGCTTTATCGGTCACACCACGAAAGGAGAAAAAATCATTGTAAATAACCCATCAGAGTTTCCGGATCCTGTTAAAACAGATCGTATTGAAGAACCTTTTATTAGGGCTCAGATTATCACTAAGCCGGAATATATTGGTAATATTATGACGCTTTGCCTGGGTAAAAGAGGCTTGCTTATTAATCAAAGCTATCTGACTACCACCCGGGTGGAATTGATCTTCGAAATTCCTTTAACGGAGATTGTATTTGACTTCTATGACAAATTGAAATCCCAGACAAGAGGATACGCTTCATTTGATTATCATCCGATAGGCTATCGCGATAGTGATATTGCCAAAATGGATATATTACTGAACAATGAAAAGGTGGATGCTTTAAGTGCCTTGATTCACCGTAGCCGGGCACACGAGTTTGGTCGCAAACTCTGCGAAAAGTTAAAAGAGTTATTGCCACGCCAGCAGTTCCAGATCGCGATACAGGCAGCTATTGGCGCCAAGATCGTAGCCAGGGAAAATATTTCTGCAATGCGTAAGGATGTAACGGCGAAGTGTTATGGTGGTGATATCAGCCGTAAGCGTAAGTTATTGGAAAAGCAGAAAGAAGGTAAAAAACGGATGCGCCAGATCGGTAATGTAGAAGTACCGCAGGAAGCATTTTTGGCGGTGTTGAAGCTGGATGAGTAGAGGTTGGTTGAACAGTTGAAAGATGGACCTGTTGATTGGTTGAAAAGGAATCGCAAACTTTCAATTTTTTCTTTACTTTTGCAGCCCTTTAGTTCTTATATATTTCAGGGTTGAATTTAAAATCTTCAACTTTGAATTAAATAAATGCCCGGGTGGCGAAATTGGTAGACGCACTACCTTGAGGTGGTAGCGCTGCTAACGCGGCGTGCAGGTTCGAATCCCGTCTCGGGCACGTTTTAAAGGCTGTAAATTATTGATTTGCAGCCTTTTTTTTTATGTCTGTCAGATTTCAGTCAGTTCTTATGAAATAACCAGCGCGCTACTGAATAAAGTGCTGCCGCTACTAATCAGGTTCTGGCAAAAGCCAGCAGGATCAATTTTCGTACAATCAATTAAAAGCCTGGCGAAATTGCAGCGGTGATAAATTCGTCTTCTTTTTGAACAGCGTGCTAAAGGACTGTGCATGTTCAAAGCCAAGGGTATAGGCAATTTCACTGACGGAAAGACTGGTTGTGGAAAGCTTTTCTTTGGCTTTCGCGATTAGTTTTTCATGGATATGTTGCTGTGTATTCTGGCCGGTGTGAATCCGAAGCAGGTCACTCAGGTAATTGGGTGACAGGTTCATCTGCGAGGCAATATATTGTACGGTGAGCAAACCCTCCACCTCACCCTTAAAGTAGTTATCGATCAGCTGCTCAAACCTGGTCAGCAGTGCTGAGTTGTGGTTCTTTCGGGTTAAAAACTGTCGTTCGTAAAAGCGGTTGGAATATTTTAGCAAACTTTCGATCTGCGTCAGGATAATCTCCTGTGTATACTTGTCGATATGCTGGCACTCTCTGTCAATTTTATGGAGAATGGTGATCAGGTCGTCTTCTTCCTCCGCAGATAGATGAAGTGCTTCATTGACAGCGTAATCGAAAAAACCATAATGATGAATGCTGTTGGCGAGTGAATGTTGTAACAGAAAATCGGGGTGAAAGATCAGGAGATAACCGGACCCGCATTCCGTGTTTTGCAGGTCCAGTTGTTGCACCTGGTTAGGCGCGGTAAAACTCAATACGCCTTTATCGTAGTCGTAATGCTGCTGTCCGTACCTGATCTTGCCTTTGGCCTCGCGTTTGAGCGCCACGCAATAGAAGCGGTTCGTGAACCCCTTCCATATATCATCCTGCAAAAAAACACTCTTGGCTAAATTGATTACGCTCACCAACGGATGGCGCGGCTCTGGTAGCGACAGCAGGCGATGAAATGCTGATATGGAATGGATGGCGTTCATAAACAAAATTAATCAATTAGGCTCATACTGAAATCGTCATAAGCTGCTCCTGTGTCGGTACCTAAAGGTACGATGCTTTCTAGCTGTAAGAGGTCAGCCTCAGTTAACTCAATAGTAGTCGCCGCCAGGTTTTGTTCAAGGTACTTTCTGCGTTTTGTTCCCGGAATCGGTAAAATTCCCTTGCTCATAACCCATGCCAAAGCCAGTTGCGAAGAGGTGACGTTCTTTGTTTCAGCCATAGCTTCAATTGCTTCGATCAATTCCATATTCTTATTAAAGTATTCTCCCTGGAACCTCGGGATTGCTCTGCGGAAATCGTTCTCCGGCAAGTCTTCAATACTTTTGATCTGCCCCGATAAAAAACCACGGCCCAGTGGTGAATAGGCTACAAATCCAACGCCGAGCTCATTTAACGTGGACAATACCCCGCGCTCTTCTACCGTTCGTTCAAATAACGAATACTCGCTTTGTACGGCGGTGACGGGATGAACGGCATGCGCCCGCTTAACTGTTTCAGACGATACTTCCGAAAGCCCGATATATCCAACTTTACCCTGTTTAATCAGCTCAGCCATCGCTTCAACCGTATCCTCTATCGGTGTATTTTTATCAAGACGGTGCAGGTAGTACAGGTCGATATAATCGGTATTTAAATTTTTTAGCGAGCGTTCTAGCGATTTCTTTACGTAGTCTTTTTTCCCGTTGATGGCCCAGGTTACTTTATTGTTGTCATCGATTTCCCAGCCAAACTTGGTAGCTAAAATATACTGGTCACGTTTGCCGCTAATAGCCTTTGCAATAAGCTGTTCGTTTTTGAGCGGACCGTACAGATCTGCTGTGTCCAGGAAATTGCCGCCCAACTCGAGTGAACGGTGAATGGTTGCTATTGCTTCCTGCTCATCTGCAGGACCATACATATTTCCTTCTTCAAAGCCGGTCATACCCATACAGCCCAGCCCGATAACCGGAACAACCAATCCCTGGCTGCCCAATTTCATTTGTTTTATTTCCATGGAACAAAGATCGGTGTGCTCTGTGGGGTGTTTGTATGCAAATCCCTGAAGCTTGTAAGCAAATCAATGAATAGGTTGCGTTACGGGGAGATTTATCATGTCAGTAGTTTTTTATGGTGGATAAGCGAACTTACTTCGTCAATGCATTTTTTACCAGATCTTTTTTCGTTTTAGATACAGGTACCTTCGATCCGTTTTCAAGCAGCAGGTATCCGCCATCTTCTTTTAAATAACTTTTTACATACTCCGGATTGATAAGGTGTGTTTGATGGCACCTGATAAAGCCATGAGGGGAGAGCAGCTCCTCATATTCCTTTAACGGGCGCGACACCAGGGTAGTGTCTTCTCCTGATATGTGGAAGTAAGTATAACTGTTCTGTGCTTCGCATCGGATAATGTCCTCAACGGCAACATATCGCACTTCCTGTAATAAAGGCAGTGCTATTTTCGCAGGTTTGCGATTGCCCTGTATATGATCCAGTAAAAAATCGAGTTGAAGGTTTCTTTTATTGATCTGTATTTTTTTTGCTGCTTTATCTAGTGCGCGTGAAAGTTCTGCGGTATCAATCGGTTTTAAAATATAGTCCAGCGCCGCATACTTGATGGCCTGAATACCATACTGATCATAGGCTGTAACAAAAATAACTTCAAAGGATCTTTCCGGAATGGCTTGCAGTATCTCAAATCCCGTTGTATCATGCATTTGAATATCAAGAAACAAAAGATCGGGTTGCGAAGAGCTAATAACAGATATGGCCGCCGTTTTATTATCAGCATGGCCAGCTATTACTACGGCCGGGAAGTGTTTGGCTAAAATACTTTTAAGGTTCTCAATATTATGAGTTTCGTCATCTACGATTACAGCTCTCATGCCAACCAGTTTTTTATAGTAATAATAATCAGCGTTTCTGAAACACGCGATCGTATATCCAGGTTAAATATAGGACCATAGACCGTATTCAATAAAGATAGCCTGCTTTTTGATAGTTCCAGGCCCTTTCCTGTATAAGACAAGGATGCGTCAAAACCTTTTCCATTGTCTCTTATCTCAATGAAAAGATCTTGCTGTTCTCTTCGTATGTTGATCTGTATAGCTCCGGCTTCTTTTAAAGAAGCAATACCATGTTTTACCGCATTTTCTAAAAAGGGTTGTAACAGCATCGGTGGTATTTCGGTATTTTGGCTATCTATGCTTGTAGCTACATCAATCTGGTAGCTGAATCCGAATCGCAATTGCTCCATTCGTAAATAATAATCCAACAAGGTAGTTTCATCACTCAGGGGTATAAGCTCTTTGTGTGCATCGTTTAAAACCATGCGGGTGAGCTTGGAGAAAGTAGTAAGATAGGCATTGGCTTTTTCATTTTCCTGCTTGTTCATCAGGTTTTGAATGCCCGAAAGTGCATTGAAAATAAAGTGTGGGTTAAGCTGCGATTGCACTGCCTGCAGGCTCAGCCGGGCTTCCTTAGTGGTTTGTTGTTCTTTCCTCAGGCGTCGCCGCTGACTTTGCTTTAGTAAGAGGAAATAGACTCCACCCAGTAATAAAACTGAGCCTATTATCAGCATTACATCGGAGCTGCTAAAAGCACGGGATCTTTCCACTCTAAATGATAGGATATTGGAAGTTACTAACGGTAAAGCTTTTCTTGAACGGCTCCTTCCCTTCTGATAATCGGCTGTGGTGACAAATACCTGGTATTTGCCGTCTTCTGTTATAACGCTTCGGGGTATGTTGATCGTGTAACGAGGGTTAGGAAGGCTATCCCAGTCAATGTCTGAGGACATGAACTTCATTTGCTGGACGATTCTTTCGTCTGTCTTAACCCAGTTGGAGGGCAGATCAATAGTATCTGCTGTGCTGCCGGTAGTTCTGATAACATAAGCCCTGTAAAAATAGGGTACGTCTGTGTGAATAGATATTCCCAGAGCATTCAGCTCCTCCTCTGTATGGATGGTTAAATTGTCTAAAGCTTTTACCCCGAAGTTGCCCAAGAGATTGCTGATTGTTTCCCTTTTTTTTTGCTGCGCAGAACTTTTAGGAAGTATATAAACTACAGACCCAAATAAAGGAGGTGGAGTGAGCTTTTTTGTATTGACAATCTGCGTGATGACGCTTTCGGGATTATTCACATGATAGAGCTTGATAAGAACAACCTGGTTCTTGCAGGCCATATCATCTAAAAAAAGAATGGTGCCGCTGCCTCCCTGTGGTACCCACCGGCCCTTCGGTAAAGGGCTCCAGTTCATAACAACAGAGGAGTCTTCGGTTACGACGGCATATCTCATGTCGTTAACATTAACGAGAGATGTATCGAACTTGAAACTGATCGCGATGTTTTCTGCTCCAGGATAATACTCCAGGTTGGTTAGGGGCATTTCGTAGCTTTTGGGCACCAGTGAGTAATATTTACCCTTAGGCATATTGTTTTCTGATACAACCGGATGTGTTGCAATCCGGAATTCCCCCTCGGCATACTCGGCAACACTATTGCCATAATAAGCTATAGCACCGCCACTGTTGCTGGAGGTGTAATCACTTTGGGCATGGCTGGCTGTAGACACTATTATGAGTACGACAGTTAAAACTCGTTTGAAATAGCCTGTAAGCGCTTGGCGGCTAGCTGTTGGAGTGCTGTAGGCATTGCTGAAAATACTTGTCAATTTATTGAGTCGTAAAAGGAAGCTAGTGTTTTTTAGCAGCGTAATTGTGGTTTCTCGATCTGTCATCGTTAATATTTTAGTGAAGATAGCTTTCCATATATATCGGGTAAAAGTAAACTAGTAAACTTACTCGCCCGCCTTGTAAAACTATTATTTGGACTTTTTTATCTTTTTTTATTAGCTGGAACTATGACATAAGCGGATATTTTATCGCAAGAATTAGTAAACTGCTCCTATCTTTATAACAGGCTCTATCTTTGTATATAGGTTTGAAAATATTAATCCCCTTCAGTTGAAATTCTGATGAACAAAAGAACTCTAAACCAAAGTATTTTACTGATATTGATCATGGCAACCAGCTTTGTTCCCCGGCTTGTAGCTCAGAATGTAGACAGTGTTTTTAAAGTTGCCCGGGACGCAGCTTTTGAAAAAAAAGATTATACTACAGCTATCCGTCTGTCCAAAGAGTTGCTCAATGTAGGTCCTGGTTATACAGATGTTGTAACCTTTCTTGGGCGGCTATATACCTGGAATAAACAACCCGATAGCGCCCGCCTGTATTTCAATGAGGCTTTACGCCAGCAACCCAATTCAGAAAATGCCTTTGCAGGACTGACCGATATGGAGTACTGGACTGGAAATTACGGTCTGGCGTTGGTTGCTGCCTGCAACGGATTAAAAGTGTATCCCCGCTCGGAGACTTTGCTGCTTCGTAAGGCCCAGGTTCTTTATGCTCAAAAGGAGTATGCTGCGGCTATACCTGTATTGGATACCCTTCTTCAGGTTAATAAAAAAAATAGTGAGGCCCGTCGGCTGGCTGTTCAGATCCAGGATCATATAGCTAAAAACGCAATAGGGGTGAGGTATGATTATATCCACTTTGATAAACAGTTTCCTGATCCCTGGCACCTCGCCGCCATAGATTATACACGGCACACAAAAGCCGGGGCTTTTACGGCGAGAGTGAATTATGCCAACAGGTTTGCCACTGAGGGACTGCAGTACGAGCTGGAGTCTTATCCCCGGTTTTCCAAAACATTTTATGGCTACTTGAATATGGGCTATTCAGATAATAATGTGGTATTCCCAAAATGGAAAGCAGGCGCATCACTATTTGCCAACTTACCCAAGGCTTTCGAGGCAGAACTTGGCATACGTTACCTGTATTTTAACAGGGATATTTTTATGTACACACTGTATGCTGGTAAATATTATAACAATTTTCTTTTTGCCGCCAGAACTTTCTTAACACCACAAACTTCCTCCATTTCGCAAACCTATAGCGTTATGGCGCGGTATTATTTTAGCGGACCAAACGACTATATCGGCGTCTTGCTGGGGTCAGGTATTTCCCCAGACGATATAAGGAGTTATGTGCAATTAAACAGCGGCTATAAAATGCGCAACTACAACGGTGAAATCAATGCAAGGTTTTCGATACAACAATTGAACATCATCACAGCCAATTTTTCACTTCTCAACCAGGAATATTTGCCTGGGCAAAAAGCAAACCAGTTGCAATTCGGACTGGGATATATTCGCCGGTTTTAGTCTTTACCCGGTACAGTTGGTGCTCCAAATCCTTGCCGGGTCATTTCGCCCCAGGCATTCTTTTTACGCAGGTAATCAATATAGCCTTTAATAGCAGCCCATACTACAAAGGGATGGAAGATAAAAGGCTCGGTGAGCGCCGTTAGCAGTAGCTTCATCATGTCGGTACGCCGTCTATACATATTGTATGTCGTTACTTCCATAAAAGCTGCAAACGCAGAATATAGGTAGCCAAATGATACGATGAACGCAAGCAGGGCAATAAACACATGCCAGTTGATCAGCTGAAAAATTACCATCAGTAAAAAGACAATAATGCCGAAGGCTTCGATTAACGGTGCCAGCATTTCGAAGAAGAACCAATACGGGTAGCTGACCATACCCAGTAAATGATACCTGGGGTTAAAGAACATGATGCGGTGAAACCAGAGTGTTTCTATGGTGCCTCTCGTCCAGCGATTACGTTGCCTGCCGAGTATTTTGGTATTGGAAGGCGCTTCTGTCCAGCAAAGCGGATCAGGAATATAGCTTACCTGGTAAGGCTGTTTGGTCTCTTCCATATACCGGCGCATACGTACGACCAGCTCCATATCTTCTCCTACAGTTTTATGATTGTAGCCGCCCGCCTTTACAGCTATTTCTTTGTCAAAAGCGCCAAAAGCCCCCGAAATAAGCATCAAGCCATTCATGCGGGCCCACGCCATGCGTCCCAGGATGAAAGCCCTTATGTATTCCAGCGATTGCATTCTCGCCCAATAATTGACGGGCAGATTGACCTTTATTAATCTACCATCTTTAATAATACAAGAGTTCGCGATCCGCACTACACCACCTGTTGCGATCACCTTTTTATCCGTTTCTTCCAGGAAGGGCTTAATCATTTTGAGTACTGCGTCCTGCTCCAATATGCAATCTACGTCTATGCAAACAATATAGTTATTGGCAGACACATTGATGCCTACATTTAATGCGTCGGCTTTGCCGCCGTTTACCTTATCTACAACAACGAGTTTTTTATAAGCAGGATTTTTGCTCTTGTAAATACCTCTTATTTCTTTGGTGACTATCTTAAATTGCACATGGTGAGGCGTTCTTTCGAGACCATACGCGGCTATAAGTTTTTGAAGGCTGTCATCTTTACTGCCATCATTAATGATGATCACTTCAAGGTTACTATAATACAATGAGAGCAGGGAGCGCACGTTCTCCACTATATTGGCGCCTTCGTTATAAGCGGGTGCCAAGATGCTTACAGAGGGGGCATGGGGAGAGGAAGCCAGTAAGCGATAGTCGGTAATGGAGTTTTTACGCATATACTCACGCGTCGCTCCAATGGAGTAGAGTCCGATCCATAGGTAAAACGAAATCAGTACAACGGCATAGATAAATATACCATAGGTAAGCAGCTGGGTAAGGAAGTTCCAAACACTCATGATGCTAGCTCGTATTTTATTTGATTAGCTATTGAATAGATAATAGGATTGGTGGCTGCTATGTTGCTCAGCACTATAATATTTTGCGGATTAATGGCTACTATAGCCCTGCCTGCTTCCAGCTTGATAGCGTCGTCTGCATCATCCAGCTTGCTTTTAAGAAATTCTATATCAGCTTCCGTACCATTTATTCCTGTTTGTTTTAATATTTCTAACCGGTTGGCCGCCGACTCGGCGGGATACTGCTGTCGCAGTATTTTTACTGTATCTTCATCAGCAATACTGCCTAATGTTTTGATCGCCTGGTTTCTTATTCTATGATTATCGCTATTCAGGCATTGCACGACCTCCGCCTGTACCCTGAATTGCTGGTATACCTCTGTAAGTTTAAGCGCGAAGTGTACAACATAACTATTGGCTGATTGCAGCCAGAAAGGCAGGTGGGGCATTTCTTCACTGTTAAAACTGTCCAGCTGTTCCAGTAACTTGATCTGCTGCCACTCGTGAAGCGGGTAGTCTAACGCATTAAGAAAGATCAGTCCTTTAAAACCGTCCAGGCCAACGATAGCTGTTTGTGCTTCCATGCGTACAAACTCGTTGTCGCTGTTGGTATAATCCAGTATGTCCGACAACGATTCCCGTTGTTGCATCATATATAGTTCATAAATACCTCTTGATCTTAGATGCCAACGGAAGCTGTTCATTTTTGCCTCCGAATCTTTTTTCAGTCCCGTATGTTCATATAAACGTACTACACTGTCTGACAAGTGGCCCGCTACACTTTTCTTGAAGTTGATAAGATTGTCCGTAACGAATTGCCTGACATATTTTTTCTTAAAATGAGCAGAGAAATTGGGCAGGGTAGTAGACGAATCCTTTTCTTCCATTGCCATTTGTTCGCTTATCCAATCATTAAGCTGATCGGTTATGGTTTTCTTTACGCGAAAGCGTTTCTTTTTCGTATACAAAAACAGGTAGATCGTACCCACCAAAACCAAGGTAAGTATACCAAAAAAGGCCGCACTAAAATAAAGATGCTCGGGTGAGAGAAGGCGAAAGAAGGCGCCGCTGTTCATGGGCAATGAATTAGCGAGTTAATTGCTTTTTGATACGAATGCTCAATTCGTTCAGGCTAAAGGGTTTAGTGATATAGTCATCGGCTCCCAGGTCAAAAGCTTCCTGTACGATCTTCTCCTGACCCATAGTGGAGAACACAATGACTTTAATTGGTTTTTCGGCGAGGGACTTTACAGCATTTACAATTTCAAGACCCGATACATAAGGTAACATGACATCCGTAAGTACCAGGTCCGGTAGTTCAGTGGCTAATTTTTCGAGGCCCTCCTTGCCATCATTACAGCAAATCATTTCAAAGCCCTCTTTTTTCAGTTTAGAAGCTACTGCTCTTTGTATTAATGTATCATCCTCTATAAGTAACACTTTTCCCATTCTAAATAGCATTTTTAATCGGGTTGACTATCCTATAGTTTTATACATTTGTAAATGTACAACAGAATAGATGATTATGATGTCTCATGACAGTATAAATAAACGCACACTCATAATATTATAATCAGCTGATCGCTTTATTTTATGAATAACTAGTAAGAAATTCCCTCTTATGCCTGTAGATGTTGTTAAAAAAAATAATGTTACTGTAAGGAATGAAAATGGAAAGGAAACTATTGTATTTGCACATGGGTTTGGTACTGATCAGACAGCCTGGCATAAAGTAGCTGATGCCTTTGCTAATAATTACAAATTGGTGTTATATGATAACGTGGGAGGCGGGCAGTCAGATCCGGCTGCATTCAGTCCGAACAAATATGATACGCTTCACTCTTATGCCGAAGACTTATTAGCTGTTTGCAGAACGCTCAATCTGCATGATATAATAATGGTGGGTCACTCGGTAAGTGGTATGATCAGCCTGCTGGCATCTATTAAAGAACCCGATCGCTTTAAAAAATTAATACTGGTGGGCGCGTCACCCAGATATTTGAACAGCGAGGGATATGTGGGTGGGTTTACCCAGGAGGCACTTGATGATTTATATGCCGCCATGGCCAATAACTACTATGCCTGGGTGAGCGGTTTTGCGCCCATGGTTATGGAAAATGCCGATAAGCCCGAACTGGCCCAAAGCTTCGCCAATTCGCTGGCATCCATCAGACCTGATATTGCTCAGTCCGTTGCCCGTGTTATATTTCAATCGGACCATAGAGCCGATCTGCCGAAAGTAAATATTGAAACGCTATTATTGCAAACGCAACATGACAACGCTGTTCCTGGCGATGTGGCATTATACCTTAATGAGCATATAAGGGGCAGTCATTTGGAAATAGTAAATGCTGAAGGGCATTTTCCACATATAAGTGCGCCTGATGAAATTATCAGGGAAATTAAAAATTTTATCGGATAATATTTTGGACAATACTGCAACAGTGGACTGGCAAAAAAGATCGCTTGATTTTTTGTTGAGTTTATACCAGGTAAAGAGCGAGAAAGATATCGCCCTGATCAGGACAAGGATTACAGACAGTCTGCAAACGCATTCCGGCGCTACGGCGGCAGCCCTGGTGCGGCTGGAGGATGAAGTAACTGCCAGGATACTCTATGCAACAGTACCAACTTCTTCCAGCTTTTTTGATGCGGAGTACACGGCAGCCATCATCCGCGCAAACGAAGTAAAGGTTGCGGAAGATATATCATTGAATTTATTCCCGGGTAAAAATATACTGTTCCCGGTTACCCAGGGAAATCTATCGGGGCTTTTTATTATTGCAACGGAATTGCCTGTTGATGAAGCCTACCACACTTTTCTGCTTCAGGCATGGGAAGGTTTAAAAGGGATGACCATGCTGGTGCAAACCTATTATTCCCTCGAGCATCTGTCTGCGCGTTATAATGCCATTCTCAGTGCTGTTGATGAGGCTATTTTGTTTTTAGATAATGGTGGCAGGGATGGCTGGGTTAATACTGCTGCTTCGTTGTTATTAAATATTGATGCAGGCCGTAACTCGTCTTTGGTGATTTCACGCGCCATGCAACAGTGGAGAACCACTGCGGTAAATGCGAAAGAGATTGAACAGGAAGCTGTAAAGTTATTTTATAAACCTGATGGCATGGTGAAGGGATGGAAATGGATATTCGGTAACCCCGTATCTAAAGTGCTCGATGTTTCCTGCGTACCTGTGGTTTCAGATAACATTAAAGGCAGGATGTGGGTATTTGCTGATATTACGCCTATTTATGCCGCCTCAGAAAAACTCAGGGAGCTTAACGCCGAACTGGACAAAAAGCGCCAGTTGGCCGATGATCAGAATAAGGCAAAGTCAGACTTCCTGGCAAACATGAGTCATGAGATCCGCACACCCATGAATGGTGTGATTGGTATGACCAGTTTGCTGGCCCTCACTCAACTGGATGCCGAGCAGCGCGACTATGTAGATACTATAAGGGTAAGCGGTGAGTCGTTGCTCTCTATTATCAACGATATTCTCGACTTTTCAAAAATTGAATCGGGTAAAATGGAACTGGAGGCTGCACCTTTCCGGCTCAGCACAGTTATAGAGGAGGCCTATGACCTGATGAGTGTAAAGGCCAATGAAAAGGAACTCGATTTGCTTTATTATATAGAGCCCGATGTGCCTTCTGATATTATCGGCGATTCTACCCGGTTCAGGCAGATCCTGTTAAACCTCATTTCTAACGGTATTAAGTTTACTCAACAGGGTGAAATAGAAATAACGGCCGAGAAAATAGGGCTTGAAGATAATAGGTATACCTTACAGATTACAGTAAAGGATACGGGGATCGGTATCCCGGCTGATAAGTTCTATAAGTTGTTTGATAGCTTTTCGCAGGTGGACTCTTCTACTACCAGGAAGTATGGAGGTACGGGTTTAGGGCTGGCGATCTGTCAACGCCTGGTGGCTTTAATGGGAGGTGATATACGCGTGGAAAGTGAAGAAGGTAAAGGATCTGCTTTTATATTCACCATTAAAGTGGCGGCCAATACAGCTGTTACCCATTTCAAAGCGGAGGAACGGCCCTCAATGGGCGTGTTGTATGGTAAAAGGGTTTTGCTGCTTGACGATAACGAAACTAATCTTAAAATATTGACCAAACAATGCAGTTTATGGGGTATGGAGCCGATGGCAGTGAATAGTTATACCGAAGCCATGGCTGCAGTTACGGGCCGGCATTTTGATATAGCGATCATCGATCTGCTGATGCCGGATAAGAATGGTATTGACGTAGCCCGCCTGATGCGCAAAGGCAATACAACGCTCCCGTTGGTGCTCTTTAGTTCGGCCGGCCATTTACCAGGCGATGCTGATATAAAACAATTATTCAGTGCGGTAATTAATAAACCAGCCAGGCATAGTCAGATAAAGGAAGTGCTGCTCCGGATACTAGGCGGGACAGGTGCTGTAGCGGCCCAATCGGAAACTGTAGCAGAGCAGAAAACAGTTTTGCCGATCCGCATCCTGGTAGCGGAGGATGACTATATCAATCAAAAATTTATTATGCGCGCCATGAAGAAGCTGGGCTATTCAATGGATCTTGCGGTGAATGGTAAGGAAGCGGTTAGAAAAACGGCTGAAACGGCATACCAGTTGGTTTTTATGGATGTAATGATGCCGGAAATGGATGGCTATGAGGCTACCAGGCTAATATTGGAACAGCATAGCAACGGCGTACGTCCTGTTATAATAGGACTTACTGCAAATGCGCTTACAGGCGACCGCGAAAGGCTGTTACAGGCAGGTATGGATGATTACCTGAGCAAACCCTATAAAATACAGGATATCGAAAAGCTGATTAGCAAATGGGCTGCTCGGCTCGTGCCGGATAATGCAATTGCTACAGTTAATTTTAAACATATTAACCTGGAGTATATTCTGGAATTAGCAGGTGGAGATAATGAATTTGTAGTAGAAATTATCGAAAGTTATCTTGAAACAGTAGGCCCCAATATCCGTTTGCTGCGGGATGCTGTAACAGCTAATGATAGGGAGTCTGTAACTTTTCTCTCTCATAAATTAAAAGGATCTTTTCGGTTTATTGGTTGTGCAGAGCCTGGGAATATGATGGAAGAAATAGAAAACAATCATGAGCAGGGAAATCTAACGCGGATGCTTGAATTATTACAGGCGGTGGAAGCGGAATATGCAGGAACCGAGGCGGAATTAAAGCAGGTTTTGTCAACGCTCCATACTGCAGGCGATTAATAAAGCTATAGTGGTTATTAATAGTATTGTACTTCCCGGCCTTGGTTAAACCATGTCCAGCGTATGAGTCAGTTCCCTCGCAGCAGCAGCTCCGGCCCGGTTGGCGCCAATTGTGGATGCCGAAGGCCCATAGCCCACCAGGTGAATACGAGGCTCTTTAACAACCATGGTAGCCAATCTGCCTCCCATAAGGATGCCCCCTGCCTCCTCTCTTGGTAAAACAGGTTTTAAATGATCCAGGGCACTTTTAAAACCGGTGTTCCATAAAATGACATCTGCCTGTTGTTCTGTTCCATCTGCCCATTTTACGCCATCAGCGGTAATTTCGCTAAACATAGGTAAGCGTTGTAAAACACCCCTGTTTTTCATGTCAATTACCTCTGCTGAAAGGGGAAGGCCTGTTACAGAAACCACAGATAAAGGCGTCAACCCTTTTCTCACTCTTTCTTCTACCATTGCTACTGCATTATGACCAGCTACATCATCAAAGGGGCCTTCTCTAAACTCCGGAGGGCGCCGGGTGACCCAGGTAGTAGTGGTTACCTTCGAGATCTGATCCAGCAACTGAATGGCAGAAATACCCGCGCCTACCACAATTACATGTTTGCCTTTGAAGTATTCCGCTGTTTTAAAATCTTTGGTATGTAGTTGTTCACCCCGGAAGAGAGAAGAACCTGGATACTCCGGGATATAGGGATTTTCCCAGGTGCCGGTTGCGTTAATGATACCTAAAGAGGAGAACAGGTTTTGCGAGGAATTTATATGAAATCGGTCCTCGTGTAAATAAACATGATCTACTTTTAGGGGCCGGTATACCCGGATATCCATTTGCTTTTCATAGAGATTGTAATAGTGAGGTACCGCTATACTGGCCTGCACTTCTTTTTCATTCGTTTCGATCGTTTTTTCAAAAGACATACCGGGCAAATCGTGGATCCTGTTTACGGTGCTCAACGTAAGGGACGGCCACCTGTATTGCCAGGCGCCGCCGGCGTTGGGGGCTTCGTCAAGGATGATAAAATCCGGCCCTATTTCCAGTCCCTGCTTTTTCAGATGATAAGCAGCGGACAGCCCTGCCTGCCCGGCGCCTATAATAACAATTTTAGTTTTGTAGCGGATCTTATTAACCATTGAAATTATCTCCATTTATCTCCATCCCAGCCCGGGTGCTACATGTTCCAGTATAGAAGAAAGCACATGCACATTATAATCTACACCGAGTGTGTTTGGAATGGTTAATAAAACCGTATCCGCTTCCTGTATCGCTTCATCATTAGCTAACTCTTTAATGAGTTGATCGGGTTCGGCGGCATAGCTCCTGCCAAAAATGGCACGCTTGTCAGCCTCAATGAAACCGATCTTATCGGTTCGGCTGGCCTCATGACCAAAATAACGGCGGTCCAGGTCATTAACAATAGCAAAAACAGACCGGCTTACGGAAACCCTCGGTTCTCTTTCATGTCCGGCTTCTTTCCAGGCCTGTCTGAAAAGCCTGATTTGTTCAGCCTGCTGTATATGAAAAGGTTTACCGCTTTCATCAAATTTTAAAGTTGAGCTTTGCAGGTTCATCCCTACTTTACCAGCCCATTCCGCGGTAGCATCCGATCCGGATCCCCACCAGATCCGATCTCGTAAGCCTAAAGAAAACGGCTCAAGAGGCAACAATCCCGGCGGGTTAGGGAACATTGGGTTAGGATTGGGTTCTGCAAAGCCAACGCCTTTCAGCTTCTCGAAAAATTCCAGCCCTTTCCGGCGCCCCATATCCGCATCGGTTTCTCCTTCGGCGGGTTCGTAACCGAAGTAACGCCAGCCGTCAATTACCTGCTCGGGCGAGCCTCTGCTGATACCAAGTTGCAACCGGCCACCGGATATTAAGTCGGCAGCGCCGGCATCTTCCACCATATACATCGGGTTTTCGTAGCGCATGTCGATAACGCCGGTGCCTATTTCGATTTTGGTAGTCTTTGCGCCAATAGCAGCCAACAAAGGAAACGGTGATGCCAGCTGTTGGGCAAAATGGTGTACCCTGAAGTAAGCGCCATCCATGCCTAGTTCTTCAGCTGCCACTGCCAAATCGATAGACTGCAACAAAGTGTCGCTCGCTGTTTGGGTACTGTAAGCCGGGTGATTTGCCCAGTGACCAAAAGATAAAAATCCTATTTTTTTCATGTATTATTCCTTCCGGGATACATGTGCATACACATGTGTCACCTTTTTAACTTGATCAGATCATTATATCCAAAGTTAATAAATAACAATACCAGGATACTAAAGTTCAAACAGAGGATGTTCAGGTACTAACGGCAGCTACTATAAACCGGATTAACGGGTAAGCCTATTCAAAATATAATCCCAATGTGGATTTTTAGGATCCAGTTGCCGGGCTTTTTCAAAACAGGATATAGCCTTTTTTCGGTTGCCTGTCATTTTATAGGTATCGCCAAGGCTTTCGTATACTACAACCGAATTGGGATATTCAGCAGCATTCAATTCCAATATTTTAAGGGCGGCGGTTATCTGCTTTTTCTTCCTTAACTCAATGCCCAGGTTATTGAGCTGGTTTTCATCAAAAACATAACCGGGCGCTTTACTTTTTTTTAAATCCTGATACAGACGGATGGCCTTTTCTGCTGAATGCTCTTTAATCGTTTGTTTCAACCTGTCCGTCAAATTCCAGGGATATTGATAGGTATTGATTTTAGAATTAGGGTCGATAATATGCGTGCCAATATCAGTTACGCCGTTATTGGAGCTGGAGAGTACTACTACTGCAAATTTTTTCACTTTGTCGAGCCCGATAAAAGTACAGTAACCGGGCGTTCCTCCGTCTTTAAAAACAATATTGCGTCCTTGGTCCTGCCACAGCGTCCATCCCATGGTAGCATAATCAATACCCCCTGCTTCTTTTTTAATTTGACTTTTGTGCGTAAGCTCCATGGCGGGGTACAAGCCAGATGAGGTCCAACCCAGGTTGGCTGCTGCAAAATTAAGAAGGTCACTTACGTTAGAGCGGAAGGCGCCAGCGCCGTCTAATGACGATAAGTGAAGGAAATCCACAGGCTGGCCCCACTCCGAATGACCGATAGCGGTATTCTTTAGTAAAGCCGGGGTAAGTGTTATTACAGTGTTTTTCATTTTTAAAGGCTTACAAATACTGTCTATAATTAATTGTTCATAATCTTTTTCTCCTGCTACAGTAGTTAGTATGTGCCCTAATAAACCATAGGCTGTGTTAGAGTAACGCCACCTGGTACCGAAATCCATATCCGGCTTGTATGCTGCGAGGTATTCATATAGCTTTTGCGTATCATAATCAGCATAAGGATCATCAATGTTTTTGGGGGCTGCATTAAACGGAAATCTGGGGAACGTGGAAGTGTGCGTGGAGAGATTCAGCAGTGTGATTTCTTTCCCGTTTTTAACAGGGACTTTCACCTGTGAAGGTAGAAATTTAGAAATGGGATCCTGGAGATGAAGTTTGCCTTTCAAACTCATATCAGCCAGTATAAGCGAAGTAAATACTTTAGTGATAGAGCCAATTTCATAAATAGTGTTCGCATCAGGCTTAATAGGGTTTTGATCACTAAGTATGCCATCACTATAAATTCTGCTGCCGGTTGAGTCAATAATACCTACGATGATACTCTTGCTTCTTTTGCTTTCAACGGCATTTCTTAGGATATGCGGGATTTGATCAGCTGATAACTGGCAAAAGGCGGGAACGAATCCCGCTAGTAGCAGGATCAGGCAAATGTATAGTTTCATGCAACGGACGTATAATTGGTTTAAACTATAAAAGGTAGATTAAAAAGAGCTGTGTTCCTCAGCTAAATAGGTGATAGCCATTAAATACCCGGTCAATTATTATATTTTAACGGTGAAATAAGTAACAGAAACGGGCTCTTTTCCATTAAATACAATTGTGCTAAGTCGGCATTAGCCTGTTTAAACATCCTGTTTGCAATTTACCGGATGTTCATTTGATTATTTTTGTTATAAAATTTACAGAGGATTTTTTCGGAATGAATAAGTATACAAAGGCAACCGCTATAGGGTTTTGTGCTATTTTATTATGGAGTTCTATTGTAGGGCTGATAAAAGAAGTGAGCCACTCTTTTGGTGCAACAGGTGGCGCTGCCCTGATTTATACAGTAGCCTCCCTGTTTTTACTATTTACAGTTAAGTGGGTCCCCATTAAAAAGTTTCCGAAAAAATACCTGGTATACGGCGCTTTGCTTATGGTATCTTACGAGTTGTGTTTGGCACTGTCCATAGGTTATTCTCAAAATAGCAGACAGGCCATTGAGGTAGGAATGGTCAATTATCTATGGCCTACTTTCACCATGGTGGCTACCATTGTTTTTACCGGCAAAAAAGCGAATTGGCTGATCTTCCCGGGCATCATTATTTCTATGCTGGGTGTTATTTGGGTATTAGGAGGTAAACAAGGGTTGAATATGGATGAAATGCTTAACAATGTTCAAACAAATCCATTGAGTTATGGCCTGGCTTTCCTGGGGGCTATACTATGGGCTGCTTACTGCGTAGTTACAGTTCGGATAGCTAAAGGCGTAAATGGCATTATTTTATTTTTTATGTTGGTTGCTATAGCGTTATGGGTAAAATATTTAATCATTGGCAATTCAGCCGATATGCATTTTTCCCTGCTATCGGTAATTTACCTGGTACTGGCAGCCTGCGCCATGGGATTTGGGTATGCGGCCTGGAACGTAGGTATACTGGGTGGCAACGTAACTGTGTTGACAGGAGCCTCTTATTTTATCCCGGTTTTATCCTCGGCTTTATCATCATTACTTTTAGCCACTCCGTTGGGATTGTCTTTCTGGCAGGGCGCGGTAATGGTTTGCGCCGGGTCTATACTTTGCTGGCTGGCGACCAGAGCTCGTTCGCTGCAAGTGCCAGAAGCTGTTTCGGAAAACGGATATTAAAATCCCGCATTATGAATTTTGATTTGCTGAAATTGTTTTACTGACATTTGCGCATTAATAGTATTAACGGAACAACAATGGGTTTGCTAAATGAATATATCTTATCGGACGCTAACATCAGCAGGCTTTCGGTATTTGACTTGCTGAAGCATACCGCTGATGCAGGGTTTATAGAACAGGAGGACTTCAGAAATATATATCCTTTAGCCATTGAAGTGAATGCCGGTATATTTACAAAAAGAGCTTCAGCTGCCGGGTTTCCTGAAGTAACACTTAGCCAGTTGGATGATGCCCTATATATGTCATGTACCTGCAATGAACAATCGGTCAGCATGTGCAGGCACCAGGCAGAAGTAATACACTGTGTTCTTGAGCAACGTAATTACCGCATTTTTTTCGACCAGGCTTTGCGCTATTCAGTTTTTTTACTGTACGCTAAAGAATATGGCCTTGAAAAAGAAGGCGATCTGGATGCCTATTTCAGTTTGCTATACCATAATGGTCAGGTGGATATTGAGCCGAAGCTAAAAGGACTTTTGAAAATCGACAATCAGGCTTTGCAAAAAGAACTGATTCCTCAACGGCCATCATACATAAAAGGGATGACTCGACAGCGTGAGGGGGAGGACCGGATACTGATACTGTGCCGCCATCGCTACTATAACCAGTTGAACTTTATGCTAGCGGAAGCGGGCCGTACGAAGAACGGAAAGATCAAAAATCCATTAACATCGCAGGATCCCATGCAACTGGCCTGGAAATCAGGAGATGTTCCTGTTGTTAAATTCTATACAGCGATTGCAGCTTTTCAAAATAAGTATGAGGCCGCTGATATCAATAAGGAGTTAGAAATGCTGATACAGGTTGTTCGCAACCCTTTAAACCTGGAGACCTATTACCACGACAGGGATATTGCTGAAAATATATCGGCCCAATCGCTGCGACGGATAGCTTTAAATGTTTTAAAAGCCGAAATAAAGCTAACGGTTTTTCAGAAAGCTCCTTTTTATGAAATAACGGGTGAACTGCTATTCGGGCATGTTGCGCTACCATTTAAAGACCTGGTTATAAGAAGTGAATATTTTATTGACCACCGGCAGGTCTTTTACTTAGTAGATAATGCCGATATGCTGCGGGTAATTAAATTTTTCAAATCGAATAACGAGATTGTATTGGTACATGCTTCTCAATACGAAGTCTTTTGTCAATCAGTACTCGCGCCCTTGGAGTCACTGGTGCAGATCAACTACAGCTATATTCATACAGCTACGCCGGCCCAGTTAGCGGAGCAGGATTGTAAAACAGAAAAGATCATTTACCTGCGCCAGGAGGGGCATTTTATTTCCGTTAGTCCAGTGATGAAGTATGGAGCGGCAGAAGTGCCGGTATATTCACGCAGACAAATATTCGGAACCGATCAGAATGGCAATGTTTACAAAATAGAAAGAGACCAGGCGGCAGAGCAGCAATTGACTTCACTAATCATGCAACAACATCCTGATTTCGCGGAGCAGATCAATGAGCATGAATACTTCTACCTGCATAAAAATCTTTTTTTAGATGACAACTGGTTCCTGAATGCCTTCGATTCCTGGAGAAATGAAGGTATTTCTATATTGGGCTTTAACGATATTGCAAAAAATAAACTCAATTCTAATAAAGCCCGGATCACGATCCGTGTGATCAGCGGAACCGATTGGTTTAATGCTCGGATAAAAGTTAGTTTCGGTAAAACTGAGGCAACCCTGAAGCAGGTGCACAGGGCTGTCAGGAATAAAAGCAAATTTGTGCAGCTCGATGATGGTACTCAAGGCATTTTACCCGCGGAATGGCTGGCAAAATTCAGCAGGTATTTCCAGGCTGGTGATGTGGAAGGAGAACTGTTGAAAATTGCTAAAGTTAATTTTGCTGAAGCAAAGGGCTTGTTTGAAAGCGATGCATTAAGTGAAGAAGTAAAACATGAAATTGCGGATTATGAAAGAAGGCTTTCTGAGATCGGTGAAATCCCGGAAGTTCCCGTTCCTAAAGGCCTGGATGCTGTTTTAAGAGATTATCAGCACCAGGGTTTAAATTGGTTGAATTGGCTGGATGAACTCAATTTTGGCGGATGTTTGGCCGATGATATGGGATTGGGAAAAACACTGCAGGTAATTGCATTTATCTTATTGCAGAAGCAAACACGCGGACAGGTTACCAACCTGGTGGTTGCACCTACTTCTTTATTGTTTAACTGGCAAGATGAAATGGAAAAATTCGCTCCTTCATTAAAAGTGAGATTACATCATGGCGCAGACCGGGAAAAGACTGTAGCTGCGTTTTCGGAATACGATGTGGTGCTCACCAGCTATGGAATGTTATTGTCTGACATTCGCTTTTTGAAAACATTTTATTTTAATTATGTTTTTCTTGATGAGTCGCAGGCCATTAAAAACACCGACTCCGAACGCTACAAAGCAGCTATGCAGCTGCAATCCAGGAACAGGATCGTATTAACCGGAACACCTGTTGAAAATAATACTTTCGACCTGTATGGGCAGTTGTCCTTTGCATGCCCGGGGTTGCTGGGGAGCAAACAATATTTCCGGGATATTTATTCCATTCCCATTGACCGGTATGAGTCGATCAGGCGGGCCGGGGAGCTTCAGCAAAAAGTAAAGCCCTTTGTACTGCGAAGAACCAAGCAACAGGTAGCCAAAGAATTACCCGAGAAAACCGAAATGGTGATCTACTGCGAAATGAACGCAGAACAACGTAAAGTGTATGATAGCTACGAGCGGGAATTGCGCGAATTTATTGCTGCTGCCGATGATGATGAGATACATAAAAGTAGTATGCATGTTTTAAAGGGGTTAACAAGACTCAGGCAGATCTGTAATTCGCCGGTATTGTTGAAAGAAGGCTATTCGGGCGATAATGCAGTAAAGCTTGAATTATTGATGGAGCAGATCAAAAATAAATTTGCTGCACATAAGATATTGGTGTTCTCCCAGTTTGTAGGCATGCTCGACCTGATTAAAGCAAAACTGGAAGAAAAGAATATACCTTTTGAGTACCTGACGGGTCAAACCAGGGATAGGGGCAGCCGGGTATATAATTTTCAAACCAATGAAGATATACGGATATTCCTGGTAAGCCTGAAGGCTGGCGGAGTAGGATTAAATCTCACCGCAGCTGACTATGTCTACCTGGTAGACCCCTGGTGGAATCCCGCGGCAGAAAACCAGGCTATTGACAGGGCGCATCGTATTGGCCAAAACAAACATGTAATCGCCGTTCGGTTAATTTGCTTAAATACCATAGAAGAAAAGATCGTTCAACTGCAGAAGAAAAAAAATAAGCTGACCCGCGATCTCGTAAGAGCAGATGCTTCTTTCTTCAGTAGTTTATCTAAAAAAGAACTGTTGGAGATTTTGTAGGCCAGTGATGGCTTTTTTCTGTATATATAATTAATGCTCCGGTGACTTTAGTATATAGTGTTTTTCAGAAATCCTGTTGTTATCCTTATCTTGCCTTTACCAGTTCTCCTGCTTTTAAACATGTAGCAATGAAAAAAATATGGATATGGCTTACCATGATAACGCTAACCAGTCAGCTTTGTGCTCAGCAACCGGCAAAACCAGCCATGGTGTATACCGATGGTTTCGATCTGAACCTGATAGGGCAGGCTTTTCCGCTAAAGCATAGTTATCATCGTATCGATACGACGCTTTATCCAGGCTTTCCGTTAGCTATCAAAAGATTGCTGACCCATTCTGCCGGACTGGTGATTAGCTTTAAAACCAACAGTGCGCGTATTGCAGCTAAATGGTGCGTTACGGATGCCAAGCCTGGAAATAATATGACGCCCATTATGAATAAGGGTCTTGACCTGTATATTAAACGGGATGGTGTTTGGGAATTTGCGGGCGTGGGCCGCCCGGATGGCGACTGTAACGAATATACGCTGGTGCAGCATATGGATGGAAGTGATAAAGAATGTTTACTCTACCTGCCTTTATACGATAAAGTCAAAAGTTTATCCATTGGTATTGACGATGGTTGCCAAATAGTTGCGGGCGAAAACCCTTTTGCAAAGAAAAAGGTAGTGTTGTACGGATCCAGCATTACACAGGGCGCATCTGCCAGCCGACCGGGAATGGCTTATCCCGCCAGGCTTTCAAGAGAAACCGGTATTAATTTTATCAACCTGGGATTGAGTGGGAATGGCAAGATGGAAAAGGTTGTGGCTGATATGGTGGCTACGATCCGGGCTGATGCTTTTGTGCTGGATTGTTTTGCCAATCCAAGCCCCGAGGAAATTACACAAAGAACGGCTTATATGGTGAAAGCGATCCGGAAAGCCCATCCTGCCGTCCCCATTATATTGATTGAAACCGGTCTACGTGAAAGTGGCAATTTTGATTCGGTTATCAGCCAGGTAGTTCGGTTAAAAAATGAAAATACAAGGATTGAATTCGAAAAACTAAAAAAAGAGGGTGTTCAAAATGTATACCTGGTACAGGGAGATAAGCTGCTGGGAAAAGATCATGAGGCTACCACAGATGGAGTGCATCCTAACGATCTGGGTTTTGACCGGATGCTTCAGGTTATTAAACCCGCAATGATGAAAATACTCCGGTAAGTATATGCCAGGTGCCGACACCGCAGGATAGTTTTACTTAGCGGGTCAATATCTTTACGATCATTAGATTGCTCACTTTACCATTGTTATTTATGCATAGATTTTTTTTGTTGATAGCTTTAACTGCGATACAGTTCAGTAACGCTCAGCCGCCATCACATTTAACTACCGACCTGCTGGAACATACCGACCGGGTTTTTTTAGATGGTTATCTGACTACGCTTTCATTGCCCGAAACCCGTACGGCTATTGAGCGTTACCAAACCCCGGCTATAAGAAATGCGCAACCATATTTAGGTTGGGTGGTTAACAGCGAACTGTCAAATACAGTGCAGATGGCTTACCGGATATTAATGGCTTCCAGCAGGGATAAGCTGGATAAGGATGAGGCGGACGTATGGGATAGCCGGAGAATAGAACGTAGTAATTCTGTTGCGGTACCTTACGGAGGAAATGCGTTAGAGCCGTCGAAAGTATATTACTGGAAGGTGAAGGTATGGGATAACCATGGTAAAGAGAGTGCTTTTTCTTCCATAAAAAGTTTTATCACTGCGCCTGAACTAGATGGCAAAACAGCAACCTACCCTTTACAAATCACAGACGAGTATCCTGTAAAGCTGTTGTGCGAGACAGAGACAAAAGCATTTGCAGATTTTGGCAGGGCGGCATTTGGCAAGCTCAGAGTTACACTCAATTCTGCAACCGGAACAGATACGGTGATCGTTCATTTGGGCGAGCATCGCGATGGTATGCAGATAGACCGTAAGCCTGGGGGAACCATTCGCTATACAGCCTATAAATTGCCGTTGGTGGCGGGCCGGCATACCTATACGATCAAGTTTAGGCCTGACGAAAGAAATACAAAACCCAAAGGCAATGAAAGCGGCGTAGATCCTGTATTGATGCCTGGTTATATAGGGGAGGTATATCCTTTCCGGTATTGTGAGCTTGAAAATTATTCAGGCGAAATTAATAACGGCGACATAGTTCGGCAAAGTGTTCACTATCCATTTAATGATAATGCCGCGACCTTTCACTCTTCTGATTCCGTTTTGAACCAGGTATGGGAGCTTTGTAAATATTCTATTAAAGCAACCTCTTTTTTAGGTACCTATGTGGATGGCGACCGGGAGCGAATTCCCTATGAAGCAGATGCCCTGATTAACCAGTTGGGACATTATTATACGGACCGGGAATACTCTATGGCACGTCATTCTAATGAGTACCTGATCTACAACGCAACCTGGCCAACAGAATGGAACCTGCAGACCTTGATAATGGCCTGGGCCGATTATATGCACACCGGCAACCGGCAATCTATTACACAATGTTATGAAGATCTAAAGGCCAAAACACTAATGGCGCTGAAAGAAGATAATGGTCTGATATCATCCAGGACGGGAAAGCTTAGCCCTGAATTTTATAAAAGCATACATTTTAAAGGGAAAAATTTCAGGGATATTGTTGACTGGCCACAAACAGGGCTGGTGGGGGCGGAGAAGCAGGAGGCCGGGGAGGCCGACGGGTATGTAATGACTACCTATAATACCGTTGTGAATGCCTATCATTATGAAGCCCTGCAATTGATGGGCCGGATAGCTGGTGTTTTGGGAAATGAAGCCGATCAGCAGTTTTATACAGCAGAAGCTGAAAAGGTAAAAAAACAATTTAACAAGCTTTTGCTGAACACTAAAACAGGCTACTACAAAGATGGTTTGGACACTGATCATAGCTCGCTACATGCGAATATGTTTCCTATGGCATTTGGCATGGTGCCGCAAAAGAACAGGCAGTTGGTTGCAGATTTTATTAAATCGAGAAAAATGGCCTGCAGCGTGTATGGCTCGCATTTTTTACTGGAAGCTATTTATAACGCGAATGAAGCTGATTATGGTCTCGAGCTTTTGGCTTCCACCAAAGAAAGAAGCTGGTATAACATGCTGAGAGTAGGATCAACAGTAACATTGGAAGCCTGGGATAATAAATACAAGCCCAATCAGGACTGGAATCACGCCTGGGGAGCAGCCCCTGCGCATTTAATTCCCCGTAAATTTTTCGGTATCGAGCCTTTAGTAGAGGGCTTTGCTAAAATACGCATCAAACCTCAGCCCGCCAGTGTTAGAAATGCGGAAATAAAAGTGCCCACCATCCGCGGAGATATCAGCGCATCCTTTGTGAATCAACCCGGTGAAAGTTTTTCAATGGAGATAGATATTCCGGCGAATACAACAGGCGAGATATGGCTGCCTTGTACATTTAAAAAAGCCCGGTTGCTATTGAATGGGAAAGAGCAGAAATTTATTAAACAAGAGGGCTTTGCAGTGGTGCATACCGGGTCTGGAAAGCAGAGCGTTAGCATTAGAAATGTAAATTAATTACAAACAGCTACCCTGTAGTACTAAAGTATAAAATTTGAAGTGATTTGATTTTTTTAGGGTTACCGGTTCAATAAATTTAATGTAGATACCAATGCCCCGCGTTAAACCGCTGGTTGTTGGGTTGGTCTTTAAAAAGTCATACATTTAAATACAGTAACACTGCCTTTAAAAATTCGAATCATGGATAACAGACGAGACTTTCTCAAAAAAGCGATGCTGCTTTCAGGAGCTGCCGGCGTAGCTGGTTTTATGCCCGACTCTATAAAAGCAGCGATGGCGATCGATCCGAAGGCCGGGAGTACTTTCCTTGACGCAGAACATGTTGTTATTTTAATGCAGGAGAACCGGTCTTTTGATCATAGCTATGGAACCCTGCAAGGAGTGAGGGGCTTTAATGATCCCCGCGCCATAACACTGCCCAATAAAAAACCGGTCTGGCTGCAAACGGATGAGAAGGGCGATACTTATGCACCTTTTCGCCTGGATATTAAAAAGTCGAAAATTACCTGGATGGGAGACCTGCCGCATTCCCGTGCAAGCCAGGTAGATGCTTACAATTCAGGTAAATATGATCAGTGGTTGCTAGCCAAAAAATCGGGTAACAAACAGTATGCTGCAATGCCCCTTACCCTGGGGCATTATACCCGTGAAGATCTCCCTTTTTACTATGCTCTGGCAGATGCTTTTACCATCTGTGATCAGAATTTTTGCTCTGTCATGACCAGTACCACACCTAATCGCTCGTTTTTCTGGACAGCCAATATTATGAGCGAAGAAAAGGGATTGAGGAAAGCAAATATCCGTAACACCGATTACGGGGCGGCCAAAATGCGTTGGGACAGCTTCCCCGAACTACTTTCCAAAAATGATATCAGCTGGAAGTTCTACCAGAATGAGATATCAGCAGGTGGTGGCTTTAAAGGCGAAGAAAGATCCTGGCTCGCGAACTTCGGATGCAATTTGCTGGAGTTCTTTGCGGCTTATAATGTAAAGTTCGCGCCGAAATATATTCAAAGCCTGCAAAATCAAGTGGATACCTTACCGGGCGAAATAGACAAATTGCAACAGGCCAGTCCCGGTGAAATGGATGAGGAAAAAAACCTGGCAGCGATCAGGAACAAGCAAAAAGCGTTGGATAATGCACGGGCTGAATTAACTAAATGGAACAGGGAGCAATATGAAAAATTATCCGCTAAAGAAAAAGAGCTTTTCCGAAATGCATTTGTTACAAATGCAGGTGATCCGGGGTATCGTAAGCTGGAGGAGTTGTCTTTTGAGGAAGATGGGCAAAAACGAAAAGTAGAAGTACCTGCCGGTGATATCTTTTACCAGTTCAGGAAAGATGTGAACGAAGGGAAATTGCCTACCGTATCCTGGCTGGCGGGTCCGCAGAAGTTTTCAGATCATCCCAGCGCACCCTGGTATGGAGCATGGTATCTTTCTGAGATCATGGAGATCTTAACTAAAAATCCTGAGGTTTGGCAGAAGACGATCTTTATTATTACCTATGATGAAAATGATGGCTATTTTGATCATGTGCCGCCATTTTCTATTTCTGATAATAAATTACCCGGCACTGGTAAATGTGTACCAGAGATAGACACAGAAATAGAGCATGTAAGGTTTGATAATGAAGTAAAACAAGGAATACCTGTAAACCAGGCGCGTGAAGGCGCTGTAGGACTGGGTTTCAGGGTGCCGATGGTCATTGCTTCGCCCTGGACCAGGGGTGGTAAAGTTTGCTCACAGCTTTTTGAACATACATCCACCCTGCAGTTCCTGGAAACTTTTTGCAATCAAAAATTTAAAAAAAATATCCGGTTTGATAATATCAATCCCTGGAGGAGGGCTATCAGTGGTAACTTAACGGCAGCCTTCGACCGGTTTACCGGCAACCTTGACATTAAAAAGGACCTGGTTGGTCGCGATGCCCAGATCGAAAAGATTTACAATGCGAAGTTTACACAGGAACCAACCGGGTTTCAAAAAATTACGGAAGAAGAACTTCGAAACCAATCGTTAAGGCAATGGCTTCCGCGGCAGGAGCCTGGTACGCGTAAGTCTTGCGCCATTCCTTACGAGCTTTATGTAAACGGCACATTCAACCGCAGTAAAAGAAGTTTTGAAATTCAGTTGGAAGCTTCACAGGAACAGTTTGGGCAGCAGGCTTCAGGTGCAGCGTTCAAAGTATATGCCATGGGCAGTCATCAGTCCTTAAAAAATGAGAATGCGTTTGAGCTTAACCGTTCCTGGAACTATACCCTGGCCGCTGGCTTTAAAACTACTGAAGAGTGGCCATTAAAAGCATTTGAGGATAAAAGTTACCACCTGCGTGTATACGGACCTAACGGATTTTACCGCGAATTCATGGGCGATCAAAATACACCGGCGCTCGAAGTAAGCTGCCGTTATGAACGGGCTAAGAAAATAACAGGTAATGTGCAACTGCACTTCTCTAACAGTGAGCAACATGATATAGAATTAGAGATTATCGATAATGCGTATGGAAATCCGGCCATTTACCCGGTTGTTGCCGCCGGACAAAAGAATAAGACTGTTTTGCTAAATCTCGGTAAGTCGGCCAACTGGTACGATTTTACTGTGAAACTGAAAAATAGGAACACCATTGCATACCTGTTTGCGGGACATGTGGAAACCGGTTCGGAAAGTATTACAGACCCTGCAATGGGGAATCTTATATAAATCAGGATATCCTTTTTTAGCATCCCAATATTACTATATGACGCATAAAAGGTATGGGCTTCGGGTGTTATAGCTTAGTTTTTAAGAAGTGGCAGCAAAATACTACTACTTTGCATACCTTGCCTCGTAATGCGGCAGAGATATTCCCATCTGCCTTTTTAATGGATCAATTAATATGAAGTCTTTAGTAATGAGATTTTTTTGTCCCATTAGTTGTACGTTAGATTTCCTGGGAGAAAAATGGAGTTTAAAACTAGTAAATGCAAGCCAGCCAACGCATTGTTTATAAAGATATGGTATCTCCTGTAGGCTTGATCAGGTTGATCGCTTCCGGTATAGGCTTAATGGCTGTTTTATGGGAAGGGGAGGATTATGCCAGAACAAAGCTGCCCGAAGCCGTAAGAGATGATGAAGATGTGATATTGATGCAGGCGGAGCAGCAGCTAGAAGCGTATTTTGCAAAGCAAAGAAAGGTTTTTGATATACCATTGGATCTCAGAGGAACTGAATTTCAACTACGTGTTTGGAACGCTTTGCTGGATATTTCTTATGGGATTACTAAAACTTATGGCACGCTGGCCCGACAACTGGGAGATATTAAAGCCGTAAGGGCAGTAGGTAGTGCGTTAAATAAAAACCCGGTAGCGATCATAGTGCCCTGTCACCGGGTGATAGGTGCATCGGGTAAGCTGGTTGGTTTTGCCGGAGGGCTCCAAAATAAATCTGTTCTACTGGATATCGAAAACGGCCATAAAATGCCCACACTTTTTTAACTCAATTAACCGATACCGTGAAAGGGAAATCAAAGGATCTATTGGTGGCTGCACCTGCCTTTAATAGTGAGAATTACCGGGAGATATGTAAGTATCTGGCCCGTCGCGATGACGACCTCAAAACAATCCTGGATGCTCATGGTTATCCTCCTATGTGGACAAGGGAAAATAGTTTTGAGTCGTTGGTGCATATTATACTGGAGCAACAGGTGTCATTAGCATCTGCCCTGGCTGCATTGAATAAGCTAAAAGAAAAATTAGGATCCGTTACACCCAAAGGGGTACTGAAGCTCAGCCATGAAGAAATGAGAGCTTGCTTTGTAAGCCGGCAAAAAATGGGTTATATCAGAGGTCTTGCGGCTGCTATAGAAAGTAAGCATATAGATTTGGAAGCATTAGCAATAATGCCCGAAGAAACGATACGTGAAATATTGACTTCTCTAAAAGGTATTGGTAACTGGACGGTTGATGTTTACCTGATGTTTGTTCTTCGACGGGCGGATATTTTTCCGATCGGCGATCTTGCTGCTGTACGCGCGCTAAAGCGGTTGAAGCAACTGGGAGCTTCCATAACCAAAGAAGAAGTGCTGGCCATCAGCGAAACCTGGAAGCCTTTCCGAACCGTAGCCAGCATGATGCTTTGGCATTATTACCTGTCTAATGCGGGGAAGAAGGATATACTCATTTGACCAGAAGTATATTTTAGCTGTAAGCAGGCTCACAAAGGATAAAATTATATGTACATTGAAGAAATATCAAAACAACATTTACTCAAAACTATAACGCTCACGGATGAGGAATTTGCATATACAGTCATTTTAAACCGCGGTCTTTTAAGAAAGGGCAAGTGATTATGGCCCCGGATGATAAGGTAGACTCAGGATATTTTGTGCTGAATGGCTGCTTCTGCCGCAACTTCAATGTCCGGCACCAGCGAGGCTAAGTAAACATGGGTTCTGGCATTGATGTATAATGGAACTCCGTGACTATCTGCTGCATTTCTGCTCGCCCGTCACACTGGGTATATATAGTAATTTATAGCCTGGTAACCAGTTTGTATTCCATTATTCATCCCTTGGGGGATTGCTTTCATCGAAGATATCCGGTGGCTAGTCGAAAATGGCCTGGGCAAAGCAATATTGATTGTTAGCTTGCAGGTTGATAAAGGATGAAGTACCTCGCTCCAGCTATAGAAAAGTTGTTGGTGGTTAAGCTCTCGCAATTGAAGCAGGCGTCTGTCCTGCGTCGGACATATCACTTATAGATACCTGGCAGGCCAGATCCAAGATTACCAAATGGTTTGATTTATTGTCCGGATGTTTTGAGTGAGTTGCCTGTTGGGTACCGATATCCAAAATCACAAATTGAGTCTAAACGAAAAACTGACCGGTAACAACCGGATAAGGGCTCTTATCAGTTATCACCTTTAAGAAAGTCGCATGAATAATAAGATCGTAGTTCTGACATTATTTGCCTGTTTGTTGCTGGCTACTATTTATGCTCAACGGGTATCGGGTATTTATACCACTTTTAACTATAATGGTACCGGCTACTGGCATAGTACCGGCCCGGGTACGGGAGCAGCTAATCAGCCGGGTGATAGTCATGACCTGCTGGCATTTACCTGGAAAGGGGCTACCTATACTACCGGTGTAGATGATGCACGTGTAGATGCTATTGCGCCTGCTGTACCTTCATTGGTTAAGCAAACATTCAGGGCACTTCCGGTGAGTGCTTTGCCCGCACCTGCTTCAGGTACTTTTGTAGGAGTAGGTGTTAATTATGTTACAAACACAGCCAATACCAGTATGGAATACTATCTTACTGATGGTGTACGCGGTCTTAATTTAGGTACTGGTATTTACAATCTTCCCAGCGGAAAGATCAGCAAGTACACCGTGCAGGTGAATACTACTGCTTTTTCATCGCCGGCTATATTGATCACACAGGTAGGTAGTTATGCTACGGATATTAACGACGAATTTTATTTTGTAGATATTGCAGGAAATGTGCTGGGGCAGAAACGTATTATCGATTTTGATACGGTAGGGGCGGTAGGAGTGGGCCGGTATAAGTTCTACAATATACTTGCTTCCGGATTGGTATACAATTCAAGTGTCAGTAGCAGCGCCACAAGAGATATCAGGCTGGTGGCCTTTTCCCTGGCCGATTTTGGTATAAACCCTGCTAATATGACCCAGGTACACCAGTTCTGGCATAAGCTTTCCGGTAACAGCGATCAGGCTTTTATCGGCGCTTATAATACAGAAACCATCAAGGTATTCCAGTCTATAAGCGGGTTTGTATATGTTGGCGGATCGACACCCGGAACCCCGGGATATGCAGGGGCAACAGTAACTATTTATAATGAAACGGGTACTGCGGTAGATACTACTGTCACCAATCCAGCCGGTTATTATTTGTTTGGCGACCTGGCCCCGGGCAACTATACTATTCGGCTAACTGTCCCTGATAATCATACTATTGCCGGCGCATCGGATAATCAAACAGATGAAAATATCACCGTAACGCTGGCCGACGAACCGGTTGCCAATACCTGGTTTTCTTTAGCCCAGCCCTTGCCGGTTGATTTTGGAACGGTAACGGCAGCCATAACAAAAGACGGGTTGCTGGTGAACTGGAGCACATTAAAAGAAGTTAGTAATGATCATTTTGAAGTGGAAGCCTCTACAGACGGAACTCATTTTCATGCCCTGGGGAGCTTGTCTTCCAAGGCAATTGATGGTAACTCCGATAGCGCTTTATTTTATGTTTTGGAAATCAGCCGGGAAAAGCTGAGCGCGGTATTGGGTTTAACACTTTCACTGCTTTCCCTCGTATCTATGGCCGCATTCAAAAAACGGAGAGGGTTACTGGTTATGCTGATCATTGTAACAGGATTGTATGCCTGCAGCAAAAATGAAAATAGTATTATTTCAAAAGATGCAGATCTTTTCGTACGTATTAAACAGGTAGATAAGGATGGATGCTTTAAATACAGTACTACGGTAAAAGTAGTAAACGATTGATGCCATTTCTTAACAGGAGAGAAGCGTATAAATTAAAGCTGATGTAAACGGATGGTTTACTTCCTTTCCTGTACATTAAACACCGTTCCCGCCGGGTCCATGATCCAGTGCATATTGGAAGGGAGCTCCTCTATATCATCGCAGGGGTTTACATTATTGACCTTTAAGTATTCCGTTGCTGCATGAATATCGGGAACGGTTAGCTGAAGCCAGGTTTCTGCGTGCGTGTAATTATCAACACAATCCAGCCATAATACATTCTGCCCGAATATTACTTTATGGGTGCGCGAGACCGTCGGGTTTTGAATCGGCTGCTCCTCCACCTCCAGCTTAAGAATATCCCGGTAAAAAGATACGGTTTTCTCGTACTGATGCCTGGGTATTTTAATCGCTATATTAATGCCTGCCTGAAAACTGATATCCATTAGTAAAGTTTTTAAGATGGTGCCGTGCTGAATTATTTTCCCGGTCTTTCGGTCCGCATTAAAATTAGAACGACTTTATTAAGTTCTTCTTGTCATGGGACAAGAAATCAATTTTAACTGAAAAAGCACCGCCTTCTTTGCCACCGTTGTTTTTATCAATACATTTATTATAAAATTGGCCCGGTCAAACAATATATTTTTTGAATTGTTAAGAGTTCAACTACGCTATTTATGGATTTTAAGCTTATTCTGCAGGAAATCAGCAGCTATGTAGCTGATTATTTTAAGGCGCATGGCTCCGAAGAGCTCCTGTACCACAATTATGAGCATACTGCTTCGGTCGCAACTGCAGCTGCTGAATTAAATAAGCACTACAGGTTATCGGAGCAAGATGACTTTGTGGTTCGGGCTGCTGCCTGGTTCCATGACCTAGGTTACCTGGTAGACCCGGACAATCATGAGGCCGCCAGCGTTGTATTGGCGGAAAATTTTTTAAAGGAAAAGCAGGTTTCATCCGTCATCATAGAAGAAGTAAAAGCTTGTATATTGGCTACACGAATGCCCCAGAAACCCAAAAACCTGCTGCAGCAAATTGTGTGCGATGCAGATATGTCGCATTTTTCAACTGATTCGTTTGCTGAAAAGAGCAAACAGCTGCGAAAAGAACTGCAAACACGTTGCGGCCTGGCCATCAGCAAAAATGCCTGGCGTCATCAAACCATTTGCCTGCTAGAAGTGCACCAGTATCATACCGGCTATGCAAGAGCCCATTGGAATGTCAAGAAAATGGAAAACCTGGAAGATCAGTTGAAGAAAGATAAGAAATCGAAGGATGAGGAAACTGTAGTAGCCGAAGAGAGTGTAGGGAAAAAGAATAAAAAAGGTAGTGGCGACCGTCCTGAAAAAGGGATTGAAACGATGTTTCGCATTACCTCTACGAATAATCAACGCCTGAGTGATATGGCCGATAAAAAAGCCGATATTCTTATTACAGTTAATTCTATTTTATTGTCAGCCATACTCAGTTTATTGATCCGCAAATTGGAGAGCAATACTCATTTGGTGATACCAACGATCATTATACTGGTGATATCTGCTGTTACGCTTATCTACGCTATCCTGGCCACCCGGCCAAAAATCCCCAGTGGAGTATTTAGTCAGCAGGATGTGGATAGTAAAAATGTAAACCTGCTGTTCTTTGGTAACTTTTATAAAATGGATTTTGAAGAATATAAGAAAGGCATGTGGAGGGTGATGGAAGACCGGGATTTCTTATACGGCTCGCTGGTAAAGGATGTTTATTCACAGGGCATTGTACTCGGGCGTAAGTACAAGCTGTTGCGCATCGCCTATAATGTGTTCATGTTTGGATTAATGGCAGCTATTATAGCATTTGTAATCGCTATTTTTTCAATTGTATAAAAATAGGTATGAACTTAAAAGGACGTGATTTTAGCTGGCTTGAATTTAATGAGCGCTTACTATATGAAGCGGCGGATAATACTGTACCGCTGGCAGAACGTTTAAAATTTTTGTCGATCTACTCTTCTAACCTGGATGAGTTTTCAAGGGTGCGCATTCCTACTATTATCGCCCTGGGGAAAGTACAGAAACAAAGCAAAGCTGATAATGCCGCTACTGTTGCTGGTGTTATCAACAAGCAACAGGATAGGTTTGGACAAATTGCAAGAACCGTAAAAGAAGAACTAAAAAAGAAAAAAGTTTATATAGTATACAATGAACCCATTCCGGCCATCGTATTCAAAGAAGTAACGGATTATTTTTTTGCTCAGATCGCAGCTTTCCTGAGGGTAGCCTATCCTCAGTCTGCGGGCGAATTCTTCCCCGAAAACAATCATATTTATTTAGCTGCGGAACTCAAGACAGATCGCGGTAGCCAGTTAGCAGTCGTTACTATTCCTTCGGATCACTTGCCCCGTTTTTTTTCAGTAAAAAAAGAAGAGACTCAATATGTGATCTTTATCGATGATATCATTAAAATGCAACTGCCCTCCTTATGGCCTGGTATTACGGTGAATGCAGCTTATAGTTTTAAAGTGACCCGCGATGCCGAAATTGACCTTGATGATGAGTATAGGGGCAACCTGGCTCAGAAGATCGCGGCACAGATCGCCAAACGCGATTTTGGCCTGGTTACCCGCCTGCTTTACAATGCAGCAATGCCCGAAGCCCTATTGCAACAACTGGTGCGTAGCTTGGGACTGCAAAATGCAATGATTATGCCGGGCGGGTCTTATCATAACCTGAAAGATCTTTCGGCGATCCCTATTAAAGAGGCATCGTTAAAAGACGAACCCTGGCCGGCTGTGTTGTATCCTTTGCCTGAGCCAACTTTACTGGAGAGTATCAGCAGGCAGGATATTTTATTGCACCTGCCGTTTCACAATTATGATATGGTGCTGCGTTTCTTTAATGAAGCTGCGCTCGATAGGACCGTTACTGAGATAAGCATGACCATGTATCGCATATCTGGCACATCGAAAATTGCGGAAGCACTGATCACCGCCGCGATGAGTGGTAAAAAAGTGACGGTTTTTGTAGAACTGAAAGCCCGGTTTGATGAAGCCAACAATATCAGCTGGGCCCGGAAAATGAAAGCTGCGGGTATCCGGATTATATACAGCATTCCCCAAATGAAAGTGCATGCCAAAGTAGTTCTTGTAAAAAGGAAATGCGAAGGGCACTGGCAGTACCTTGGGCTGTTAGGAAGCGGTAATTTTAATGAGGTAACCGCCCGTTTTTATACCGACCAGGTATTGATGACCAGCAATGCCGGCTTATTAAAAGATCTTGACCAACTCTTCAAACTATTGAAGAAAAATAAAAAATCTTTTACCGGCGATGCATTGCTCCCACAGCAATTACTGATTGCTCCTTTTAATTTACAAAGCCGCTTTGCCGAGTTGATTGACAGGGAAATCTCGCATGCCGGGGCCGGACGAAAGGCTGAAATGATCGTTAAGATCAATAATCTCGAAGATGAAAAGATGATCCGGAAACTGTATGAAGCCTCTAATGCAGGTGTTACTATACAACTCATCGTAAGAGGCATTTGCCGGTTGGTGCCGGGTGTGGAAGGCCAAAGTAAAAACATTACCGTAAGGAGAATTGTGGACCGCTACCTGGAGCATGGGCGCATTTTCTGGTTTTACAATAATAGCGAGGAGGAAATATATATGGGGTCGGCCGACTGGATGACCCGCAATTTATACCGCCGTATAGAAGTGTGTTTCCCGGTATTGGATAACAGGTTGAAGGTCTCATTACGCCAGGTGCTGGACATCTATTTAGAAGATAGCTGCAAAGCAACATGGATTACTGCCGGAGGAGCTCATACTCCGGTTGTGGCAAAGGGCAAAAAGATCCAGGCACAGGCTGCCATGTACCGGTGGGTGAAAGAGCAAAGTCAATAAAACCAAAGAAGATCATGCGCAAAGAGTTAATAATTTTTTTGTTGTTCGGGTGTTTTACACTGCTGGCCTGTGGGCAGCAGGTAGAAGAGGCACCACCGGCACCCCCTGGTTATGACTGGTCGGCATACGAAAAAATAATTTTATCAGACGATTTGCTGGAAATTTCGGGGATCGCTTTTGCTCCCGGCCGCTACGATACATTATATGCCCAGCAGGACGAGGAAGGTGCCATTTTCAGGGTAGGACTTCCTTCGGGAAAACATAAGAGAGTAGATTTTGGTAATGCGGGAGATTATGAAGACATCGCCATTCTTTCCGACACACTATTGCTCCTGGAGTCTGACGGCTCCTTTTACGGTTTTTACCTTGATAGTCTCACAGGGAGAAGATCAAAACCTTTCGGGTACTATGAAAAAATATTACCCAAAGGTGAATATGAAGGATTGTTTGCAGATATACGTACGGGTAGTTACTATGCCCTTTGCAAATCCTGTAAAGGAGATAAAAAAAGTAAGCAGGCAACCATTTACCAGTTACAGTGGAATAATGACTCTTTGATAGTGACCGGGCACCATACCATTGATGTTAGTGAGATAATTACAGCTTCAGGGAAAAAGAAAGTGGACTTCGAACCTTCTGCTCTGGCAAAACATCCGCTAACAGGTGAGTGGTATATTGTGTCATCGGTTAACAAAATGCTGACAGTAGTGAGTCCGCAATGGCAAGTAAAGGCTACGTATCCGCTAAGCAGGAAAATACTGGCACAACCGGAAGGGATTGCCTTTGATGGTACAGGTAACATGTATATCAGTAGTGAAGGCGATGAGTTACAAGCCGGGAGAATATTGAAATTTGCTTATAAGAAGCCCCAAGAATGAAAATAAGAACGCTTATTACATTGGCTGGAATGATTGCTTCGGCTGCTGTTGTTGCACAACCGAAGCCGGTGCAGCGTGTAATATTGATAGGTGATGCAGGCGAGATCAATCATGAGCAAACCACCGTGATTCCCGATGCCGCCGCTAAAGTATTACCGGGCATTACTTCTGTTTTTTATCTGGGCGATAATATTTACCCCCGGGGGATGGGCTTGCCAGGCACCAAAGCCGGGGCTGGAGGGGAGGCCATCCTGCGTTCGCAGTTCGGACCTCTGCGGGCTAAGGGTGCGCCGGTATATTTCTTACCGGGAAATCACGACTGGGATCGCATGGGAAAACAGGGACTTGCTAAAATTAAGGCACAAAGTGATTTCATTGCGGCCCAGAATGATCCTCAGTTAAAAATGGTGCCTGCTAATGGCTGTCCCGATCCGGTTGAAATTGCTTTGGGAGAGGAGGCTGTGGTGATTGCCTACGATTCGGAGTGGTGGCTTTTTCCCTACAATAAAGACAATAAGGACGCCGAATGTGATTGCGATACGGAGACGGAAGTATTGGAAAAACTGGCGGGCCTCTTTTGGAAAAATAGAAATAAGCTCATTCTGTTAGCCAGTCATCATCCCTTTCGGTCTTATGGTGTACATGGGGGGAAGTATAACTGGAAGGACCATTTGTTTCCGTTAACAACACTCAATAAAAATATGTGGATACCGTTACCCGGTATCGGCTCTTTGTACCCACTGTTGCGTAGAAGCGTTTTCCTGAATGCCGAAGACCTGGGGCATCCGCAATACCAGCACCTGATTCAAAGGGTAGAAGCCATAGCCGAGGGTTTCCCGAATATTATTAAGGTAGCCGGGCACGAACATGGCTTACAGTTAATCGATGATAAAGGCTTACAGGTAGTAAGTGGTGCGGGTGCTAAAAGCACTTATGCCAAAAAAGGAAAGCACGCATTGTTCGCCGACGAAAGACAGGGTTTTGTAGTGCTGGATATTTACGCAGACAAAACATCCGGCATACAATTTAATATATATGGCAAAGACGGCGTCATGCGCGAAGCATACCAGCATGCTGCCGGTTACGTAGCGAATGAAAATAATACTACTCCGAAAAACAGCGATTTGCAGGGTGATAGCGTAACGATTGCAGCGAACGCAGCTTACGATGAGGTGAACAATTTACATCGTAAAATATTTGGAGAGAACTACCGGAAAGAATGGGCGGCGCCAACGCGTTTGCCGGTGCTGCACCTCAGTCACTTGCAGGGTGGTTTGAAGCCTTTGCAGCGGGGTGGAGGCATGCAAACGGTTTCGCTGCGCCTCACAGACAGCAGTGGCAAAGAGTGGGTATTGCGTAGTGTTAATAAAGTGCCTGATGCGGTATTGCCCGAAGGTTTGCGCAGCACTTTTGCCAGTGACCTGGTAGATGATTATGTAAGCGGCCAGCATCCTTATTCAGCCCTGATCATTCCTCCGTTAGCCAATGCAATAAAAGTGCCGCATGCTTCTCCGGTAATAGGTGTAGTAGCGCCGGATGCGAACCTGGGTATGTATAGTCAGCTGATGGCTGGAAGCGTGGCCTTACTGGAAGAGCGAGAGCCGGGAGGTGAGTCGGATAACACAGAGAAGTTTGTAAAAGCATTGGTAAAGGATAATGATAATACCTTTAAAGCCAAAACTTTTTTCAGGGCAATGCTGCTGGATCTGCTGGTATCTGACTGGGATAGGCATGAAGACCAATGGCGCTGGCAGAATATAAGTGATAATAAAGATAAAGACTATGCGCCGGTGCCTCGCGATCGCGACCAGGTGCTAAAGGTCAATACAGGCATTGTTCCCAAAATGATCACGAGAAGCTGGCTGATGCCTACATTCCAGGGGTTCGACAGTATTATACCTTCGGTGAAATATTCTTTGTATAAACATCGTTTTGTACACCCGTTTCCGGCTTTCCAATTTACGAAAGACGAGTGGACTGAAATGACTGAAGATTTTATGCACCGTATCACTGATTCGGTAATCGATGTTGCCGTAGCGCAGTTACCCGCTTCTTCCAGGGCAATAAGAGGCCGGGAGCTGGCAGCAACTATGAAAAGGCGGCGGGATCAATTGCCGGCAGCAATGGACCGGTATTATCATTTTTATAACGAGGTAGTGGACCTGCGGCTTAGTGATAAAAATGAGCAAGTGGTTTTAAAAGATGCACCGGATGGCGGTCTGCATCTTACGGTCAGGAAAATTAATAAAGATGGCGAAGTGAAAGGTAAGCTGGTAGACCGGGTATATGACCCCAAAATTACGAAAGAAATAAGGTTGTATACCGGAGCGGGTAATGATACCCTGTTGGTTAATTATACCGCTTCTCCCATTAAGCTCCGGGTGATTGGAGGTAGGGGAGATAAACATATAGCCGTAGATCAGCCTGGCGCCGGCATACGTTTTTACAATCAATCTGGTGGCGTTACGTATTCGGGTAATGAAAGCCGCATTCATAAAAAGATCAGCGATGATTCTTTGCAAACAGCTTTTGTGCCGGTAAACCTGTATTCTAAAACCATGCCCCTGGTTACCGGCGGTTTCAACCGGGATGACGGGATTATACTGGGCGGCGGTTTCAGGCATATACAGCAAAAAGGATTTCGGAAATTGCCTTATAGCAGTTCGCAACAGTTACTGCTTTCAGGAGCTTTGGCTACAGGAGCTTTCCAGCTTAAATTTAAAGCAGACTGGATCGATGTACTGGGCCGGGCAGATATAGAACTACACGCTTCTACTTATGCCCCGCATAACACCCATAATTTTTTCGGATTAGGTAACAATACGGTATATGATAAATCTTATTCAATTAGTTACTATCGTAGCCGGTACACGCTTGCGCAGGTAGATCCTTTGCTTCGTTGGCGGCTGGATAAAAATGTTACCCTGAGGCTGGGGCCTTCCTTCCAGTATTTCAGTATGGAAGCTGATGATAATGAAGATCGGTTTATATTGACCCACCCGCTTTTGAGTTACGACAGCGCCACCCTCACCCGTAGAAAAGCTTTTGCCGGCGCTTTATTTTCTTACGAGAAAGACAGCCGCAATAGCAGCTTGTTCCCAACAAAAGGGGGCTATTTTTCGTTACAGGTGAAGGGTTATACGGGTTTGAACCGTTATAGCAGGTCACTGGTGCAGGCCCTGCCCGTTATGGCGGTTTATATGCCCTTGAATCATCAGTCCTCCATTATACTGGCCAATCGTACCGGAGGAGGTGTGACCCTGGGGCAAGCCGCTTTCTACCAATCGCTTTTCCTGGGAGGGCATGATAATTTGAGGGGTTTTCGTAACTATCGGTTTGCAGGATCGCATATGGTATATAATAACCTGGAGCTAAGGATGCGGTTAGCGCAAATTGGCAGTTATATTCTGCCAGGTCAGTTGGGCGCTACACTCTTTTATGATGCAGGTAAAGTATGGGCAAAAGGCGGTGATAGCGGCGAAATACACCAGGGCCTTGGTGGAGGTATTTATTTTGCGCCTGCAAATATTGCAGTATTTCAAATATTGGCAGGATATTCTAAGGAAGGTTGGAACCCGCATTTTACCATGGGTTTCAGATTTTAACTACAGCAACTAATGGATCGATTTCTACATAAATATTTGGATATTACCCAAATTAATACCAGCTTTTCTTTTGCGCCATACTACAGGTTTTTGCAGAAAAGAAAGGATGGGACGGATGATGTGAAAAAGCAAATGTTCCAATACTTTGCATCGCGCATAGAAGAAGCAGGGGTGCAGGAGCGGGATGTGTCGGTAGATGAATTGCCCCACTTTAAAGAGCTGCTGGATATTTTATATGTAAGCCTCACCAATATAACTATTGACGGGGATAAAGATATCTGGGGCATTACGGCACCGTTCACCTCAACGTTTGCTTACGGCACTCCTTTTCTGTATCGCTCGTTTATTGATAAAGAAAGCGGTTGGCTAAAGCCCGAATTTGAGGCGAATTTTAAAGAGATAGGCCTCGCCGCTTTAAAAAATATTTATCATACCATATTAGACCAGCTATACGGCATTGCCCATCCTTCAAAAGATGAGTTTATTTATCGCTATATAGATGCAACTACGGGATTGTACCGGTTCTTCAGGATCCATTTCAACCATGACTTTATAGACACACAGTATAACGGTGAATTACCCGAAATAAGTGAGCGTATGGTTACCGGTATTACCGATGATGATCTCTTTGTGCGTTTCATGATGAGGAAACTGCCGATTACGGGGTTCCGGTTCCGTGGATTTGGTACGGTGACTATTGCTGATGTTACGCAGCAACAAACCATGGTGTATATTAAGGAGCGGTTGTGGAAGCTAAAGGATGATGTATCCTGTATGGCTACGGCTTACGAAGATCTTCGGCTGGCGATAAAATCTCTGCTGGGGTCTAATAAGATAGAGATTGGCGCTATGCCCTTTATTATCATGAATGGACGTATGGTGCGGAAAGCAGGAGAGGGATTGGTTGGCGGTTCTACATTAAACGAACAGGAAGTACAAGCCTTTTTCAAAGCATTTGAAGCCGGGGGAAAGCCGGTAGTGGTAGATGACATCAATGAAACAGGCACAAGGTTTCCTTTGGTTGAAAAGATACTAAGCGGAACAGCTTACCGAACCTACGCCGCCATGCCGGTATTTTACCAGCAGAAGGTTTACGGAGTGGTAGAACTATTTGCTACCGAACCGGGATTGATAACCGCCGAACGGATAAAGCTAATGGAACGCCTGTATATTGAGCTGGCACAATTGATGAAAGTGGGACATGAAATGTTTGAGAATGATATTCGTACAGTGATATCAGACCGGTTTACCGTGATACAGCCCTCGGTGGCCTGGAAGTTTGATGAAGTGGCCCTGGCTTATTTGCAACAGCAAAAAGTACATGGTAAAGTGATACAGAAAGAACCGATTGTTTTTGAGTCCGTATATCCTTTTTACGGAGCAATAGATATTCGCAATTCATCTCTTATCAGAAATAACGCTATACGTGCCGATTGGCAGCTACAGCTACAATGGTTGCGTAAAACCGCAAATGAATTAGCGCAGTTCAATCTGCCTTATGTACAACAGCTGATGCAACAGCAGATCGAATTTTTAAAAGATAATAATATCGATAAGCCTATCAGCAGTGAAACGATTTCTACTTCTAATGCATTGGATAAAGTGCTGCGAAAACTGTTAGGTGCTTTGCGCAACGAACAGCCCGAAACAGCTGCTATTTGTGAAGCCTATCTTGATGCGATAGATTTGGCAAAGGGCTCCTGCAGCATCAACCGGCGTAACCTGGATATGTCGATGCAGCAGACCATCGCCGGTATAGATATACTGCTCGATGAAATGAACAGCCGGATGCAGGACGTATACCCGGCTTATTATAATAAATTCCGTACCGATGGTATCGAATATGATCTTTATGTAGGACAAACTATCAGCCCTCAAAAGCCGTTTAGTAATGATCAGCTACACGAATTGCATATTATTCAGTTGGAATACATGCGTAAAGTGGCGCTGGCCAATGCGGCTCAACAGCATGCACTCCTGGTACCGCTGCATTCAACACAACTCATTTTTGTAAACAGCGATGTAATCGATATTACGTTCAGGGAAGATGAAAAGCGTTTTGATGTAGAGGGGGCTTATAATATCCGCTATCAAATGATCAAGAAGCGAATGGATAAAGTGCACCTGCGGGATTCTGAAGAGCGCCTTACGCAACCCGGAAAGATCGCTATTGTATATATTAACGAGACTGATGTTGAGGACTATAAAACCTTGCTGGAGCAACAGGTGAAAAAAGGCTTGTTTACAAACCTCGAACACCTGCAGCTGGAAGATCTGCAGGGCATCAGTGGTCTGAAAGCATTACGGGTGACGGTTAAGGGGGACTAGTATTTCGGAACCCGTTTTGGTTTTTTCTGACTGGCTTTCCAAACAGCTTTGGTAACAAAATGTCCCATTAATGATCCCAGTACCACATCGCTGGCCCAGTGACGGTTATGATAAACCCTGGATGCAGCGGTAGCCGTCGCAATGGTGTACGCCAGTGGCCCTACCCATTTGTGCTCTTTAAACTCCAGTGCAATCAAAGTAGCGGCCGTAAATATAGTGTTGCTGTGTCCACTAGGTGAAGAGGTGTAGCGTTGTTTGGCAAAAGGTGCCGCATAATCCCAGGATGAGACAGCGGCATCTGGCCGGTTACGCCGGATAAGCTTCTTCGAAGCCGTGTAGATCACAGTAGAAATAGCCAGCGCTTTGGCGCCTGTAAGTCCCGCCGATTCAATTTTAGGTTGTTTGGTGATAGCGCCTACAACATACATGGCGGGAAACAGGTATAATCCATAAGTGTTGCCAAAAGGTTCCACTACGCGTGCAAAACTTTCTCCCACAGTAGAGCGGTTGTGTTGTACCACATTGCGTATCTCCCAATCAGCCAGCAGCAAGGAACTGGTTCCCAGCGCCAGCAATGAAAAGCGCGTCCAATCTTTTTTATCCCAGTGAGCGGGCCTGGAAAGGGTATAGGTCAATGCCGGGATAAAGCTTTTAAAGTAATCTTTGTTCAGCTTGTAATAAGTTGGAGCATCGGAAGAGGCAATGGCGCTGTCGCCTGATGACAGGTTATTGGTTACACTGCTATCTGTTTGTGCTGCTGCTATCTGGTTAAAAAAAATGCAAATAATCAAAAAATATTGCTGTAAACGAAAACGATCCCCCATTCCTGACAATTTCAGATACAAATATACAAGATGCGCCAACACTTCGATGCGGGCTGGTGGGCAAGGTGAATGAGCCCTGGTTTATTTTACTCCAGATGCCTGGCAAGCTGTCATTTTTTCATGATCAGTTAATAACTCTCTACCCGGTAAATGGTAATATATGGGCAGTCTGTGTTAAATAATCGTTGGAAGCAACGAAGCAATCCGTTTAACTTTGAACGAACTGTAAACCATTTTTTGTCATGATGAGAATTTTTATGATTGCCTGTTGCCTGGGTATTTTTAATGTCACCTATTCCCAGCAGGACACTGCCAGCATCCGGGTAGATCTGCAGCAGGACCTGGGCGCTTTGAAACCTATATGGGCCTGGTTCGGTTATGATGAGCCTAATTATACGTACATGAAGGATGGCAAAAAGCTGCTGAGTGAAATAGCAGCACTTAGTCCGGTACCCGTTTACGTGCGTACGCATAGCCTGATGGTAACGGGCGATGGGAAAGCTGCTTTAAAATGGGGGAGTACCAATATGTATACGGAGGATGCCGCTGGGAACCCTGTATACAATTGGACCATTGTAGATAGCATATTTGACACTTATATTAAAAGGGGTATGAAACCACTGGCGCAAATCGGTTTTATGCCTGAGGCGCTGTCAACAAATCCTCGGCCCTACCGGCATTACTGGAAGCCGGGCGATAAATACAGCGATATCATTACAGGCTGGGCTTATCCTCCAAAAGACTATAATAAATGGGCGGAGCTGGTGTACCAGTGGGTGAAACATTGTGTAGACCGGTATGGCAAAAAAGAAGTGGAAAGCTGGTACTGGGAAGTATGGAATGAAGCCGATGGTTATTACTGGAAAGGTACGCGGGAGGAGTTTTTTAAACTATACGATTATGCTGCAGATGCCGTAAAAAGAGCCTTGCCTACAGCTCGTATCGGCGGGCCGAATACCACGGGCGGTGCTATGAAATGGCTGGATGCCTTTTTAAAGCATTGTTTATATGAAAAGAACTACGCTACGGGCAAAACCGGGGCTCCATTAGACGCACTCCTCTTTCACGCCAAGGGAGCACCAAAGCTTGTTAATGGTACTGTAGTAATGAGTATCCGTAATCAACTACGCAACATTGAAGACAACTTTAGGGTAATTGCCCGATACGCGGAGCTAAAAAACCTCCCTGTGATCCTGGGAGAAAGCGATCCCGAGGGCTGTGCTGCCTGTGGCATGGCCACTGATCCGCAAAATGCTTATCGTAACGGTACGATGTACTCCAGCTATACTGCGGCGTCGTTCGCCCGGAAATATGAATTGGCTCAACGATACAATATAAACCTGCTCGGCGCGGTAACCTGGGCTTTTGAATTTGAAGATCAGCCCTGGTTTTACGGTTTTCGCGATCTGGCTACCAATGGGGTTAATAAGCCGGTGTTGAATGTATTCAGGATGTTTGGAATGATGAAGGGCCGGCAGGTGATGGCAGAAAGTGACCGCCATTACGCGTTGCAGGAAGTGCTCGATTCCAGCATTCGCCGCAACGTTACAGATGTGGGCGCACTGGCGTCTAAAGATGAGCAATCAGCTGCTGTAATGATCTGGAATTATCATGATGCCGATGAAAAAGGGAGCAGTACGCCTGTACGGCTTTCGGTAAAAGAGTTGCCGGCCAAACGTATAAAGTTGACCCATTATCGTATAGATGATCTGCATAGTAACTCTTATGAGACATGGAAACAAATGGGTTCGCCGCAACAGCCTACTGCTGCCCAGGTGAAAGAGCTGGAGCAGTCTGGAAAGTTGCAGACTCTTGGTGTTGAACATCTGAATGTATCAGCTGATGGCAGCATTACCAGCCGGTTTGAGCTTCCCAGGCAGGGTGTTTCGCTAATTAAGCTGGAATGGAAATAATCGTAGTTGGTGATAGTGTATAGGTAGATGACGAGCCGTTTTAAAACAGGATGCAGCAGGATAATTTAAGCAGTAGGCCATTTATTTTCGTGGCGGTTCCCGGGGAATAATAGGTAAGAAGAAAGCAATAGGCTATATAAAAAAGTAAAATGAATAATTGGCGCCCCGGAGGTAAACATTAATACAACATCATGAAAGTAAAAAGTTTCGGCGTTCTGCTGGTTGGTATAGCATTCCTTTTATGTTCTTTTCAAAAAAGCAGTGAGGTCCGGGTAAAAAAAATAAAGGTTTCAACACCTTTTGGGCAAATAAAAATATACACCCCGGATTTTGCTAAATCTACGGAGTTTAGCATTGTGAAATTCGGTGCGGTACAAGGAGATAAGGATAAAACCTCAGCAGCTATTGCAAAAGCTATTGAAGCCGCACATGTTGCAGGTGGAGGAATTGTATTAGTTCCCGCAGGTGAGTGGCTGACCAAAAAGATCCATCTCAAAAGTAACGTCAACCTGCGTATCAGCAAAGGTGCATTATTGCTGTTTTCTGAGTCTCCTGAAGATTATTTGCCGGCCGTTCATTCTACCTGGGAAGGCATGGAGTGCATGAACTATTCACCGCTTATTTATGCCTATCAATGTAAAAATATAGCGATCAGCGGCGAAGGAGAGATTAAAGCAAAAATGGATACCTGGAAACAATGGTTCAGTCGCCCCCCGGCACACATGGAAAGTATTAAAAGGCTGTATAACCTGGCGCAGGAATATACCCCGCTGGAACAACGGATGATGGTGAATGACAGTGCTCACCTACGACCACAGTTCATCCAGTTTAACCGCTGTGAAAATGTATTGCTGGAGGGAATCACTATAACCAATAGTCCTTTCTGGACTATTCATCCCTATCTCAGCAAAAATGTGGTGATCCGTAAATTAAAAGTGTATGCGCACGGGCATAACAATGATGGGGTAGACCCGGAAATGAGCCAGAATGTATTGGTGGAAGACTGTGAATTTGACCAGGGCGATGATGCAGTTGCCATTAAATCAGGCAGGAATCCGGAGGGTTGGCGGCTTAAAACACCATCGAAGAATATTGTTATCCGCAATTGTTTTGTAAAGAACGGGCACCAGCTGGTTGCTATAGGAAGTGAACTATCGGGCGGAATTGAAAATGTGTATATCGAAAACTGCCGGGTAGCCGAAACCAATAAGGAGTTGATGCATTTACTGTTTATAAAGACTAACGAACGTATGGGCGGCTATGTAAGGAATGTATTTTTTAACAATGTAACAGCGCACCATATAAAAGAAGGCATTTTGGGCATAGATACCGATGTATTATACCAGTGGCGTAACCTGGTACCGACAAAGATCAGGAAGCTTACGCCCATCGGGCAGGTTTACCTCAGCCAGGTAAAAGCGCAGTCCGGGAAGTTCGTTGCTAAAATCAATGGCAACAAAGAGCTACCTGTAAATAATATACGGTTAATACACACAGATCTTGCTAATGCATCGGAGGAAAAAATACAGAATAAAAATGTATCAGGTTTTGAGCTTCAATAAGTAACCCGGCGCTGAGAGATTGTTGTACAGTATATCAGAATTAAACTTTGTCAGGATCAAAGCGCTGCAGCCGGTAGGGGTGGAGGTATCGCAAAGGAAATTGCAGCAGTAAAGATGGTCCCACATTGGATGCAGTTTTGATGAAGTCGTCGCCAAACAGGAAGTTTCCCATTGCTGCTAAAGCAATAGTTGTTGAAGAACATCCCGGATGGTAGAGGATCGCCGGGGCCGGGAACAACCAACGAAAAGTAATTTAGCAAATTAATAAAATAGATACAGGATATGAACAGGAACCATTATAAATGGAATCGACTCATAATAGTAGCGGCTTTATTGTTAGGTATACAGTCCGGCTGGTCGCAAGCTTTCAAACAGTGGGCGCAAACACCGCCAATGGGGTGGAACAGCTGGGATTGCTATGGCCCTACCGTTGAAGAGCACGAGGTTAAAGCCAATGCCGACTATATGGCGAAGCATTTGAAACCTTATGGCTGGGAGTATGTGGTAGTGGATATAAGATGGTTCGTGGAAAATGATAAGGCGGGGGGCTATAATCAAACAGATCCCCGTTATGTGCTGGATGCTTATGGTCGCTACCTGCCCGCGGTCAATCGCTTTCCATCTGCTGCGGATGGTAAAGGTTTTAAGATATTAGCAGATTATATACATAAGAAAGGATTGAAGTTCGGTATCCACATCATGCGGGGTATTCCTAAGGAAGCCGTGGAAAAGAAGCTGCCTATAAAAGGAACCAGCAATATAACAGCAGACAAGGTATATACCACCGATCTGCAATGTAAATGGCTGAAGGATAATTATACCATACTTGCTGATAAACCCGGAGCGCAGGAGTATTATAATTCAATAATGGATTTGTATGCTTCCTGGGGTGTCGACTTTATTAAGATAGATGATCTGTCAAGACCCTATCACCAGGGAGAAATTGAACTGATCCGCAAAGCCATCGATCAAACCGGGCGTCCCATCGTATTAAGTACATCGCCGGGAGAAACACCTGTAGAAAACGCGAAACATGTACAGGCGCATGCTAATATGTGGCGTATGGTAGATGATGTGTGGGATGTGTGGAAAGATGTCACTCATCTGCTGAAAGTAGCGCAGGCTTGGTATCCCTTTATTCAGCCGGGCGGTTGGCCTGACTGTGATATGATACCTTTAGGGCGCATTTCTGTAAGGGGAGAACGCGGTAGTGACCGTATGACACGCCTTACAAAAGATGAGCAGTATAGCTTAATGACCTTATTTACCATTTTTAAGTCACCGCTGATGTTTGGAGGAGATCTCCCCAGCAACGATGCATTTACCTTGTCGTTACTAACTAATAAAGAGGTGTTGAGAATGCATGGCGAAGCTACCGGTGTAAAGCAGCTGTTCCAGGCCGATGGAAAAGTTGCCATTACCTCAAAGCATCCCCAAACAGGTGAGGTATACCTGGCTGTTTTTAATATTGGTGATGGTAAAGAACCTGTTGAACTAAAAGTTTCTCTCGCAGAACTCGGACTAGGAAGTAAAGCCAAAGTGATTGATATGTGGACCGGCTCTAAAAACGGGATAGTTTCCGGAGATTTCAAACAACAGTTGCGACCACACGCTTCTGGTTTGTTTAAGTTCACTGCTGTTCGTTGAAATTAGTATTGAAAAAATGCCCGGTAAGAACAGGCGAACCTGTTCAAACCGAGCTAGGGCTATGAGGGCAGGTCAAAGAAATTGTAATCTACCGGAAGAAAAAACGGGATTTTTCCCGTTTTTGATTGTGATGCACAGCCTGTTGCAGAAACGCGTGATGGTAACAACTAACCCGGCTTATCGTTGTTAAAATGTTAAAAGCCGGTATCCCGTACTTTTATGGTACAGTACTTGGCTTATGGTGTTAAAGATTTAGTGCTAAGCACATATTCATTAACCTATAAATTTTATAATTATGAGCAAATTTACAGACCAGGTGAAGGGAAATTGGAATGTTGTAAAAGGTAATTTAAAGCAAAAATGGGCCGACCTAACAGATGATGATCTTTTATACGAAGAAGGGCAGGAAGATGAAGTATTAGGTCGTATTCAAAAGAAGACCGGTGAAACTAAAGAAAATATTAACCGGTTTATTGATGACTTGAAATTCGATTAGTATTGAGTCAATTGTTTTAAAAACTTATACCCCTCGATAGCAGGGGTATTTTTTTGTACCTGTTATCGGGCTATATAAATCAGCAGCTCATCAACAAAACTAACCTGCGCCGGATTAAGCTTTTTCCGGGTTTCTTCGGCAGTAAACCATTCCCAGCGATCTACCTCAGGTATGTGTAGGATTTTACCCGATCGTGGCGGCCATTCTACAGGGATAAAATTGCTACTACAACCGGTATGGATTATATCTCCTTCAAGGGCCCAGGCTTTTACCCCTTTCCCGCTTTTTAATCGTATGGTCGTTAATGGAATAAAAGTTCCATTGATCTCCTTACCAGTTTCTTCTTTAAACTCTTTTCGGGCGCGTTCCAGTTCATCTTCACCCGTTTCTATTTCACCCTTTGGAATAGACCAGGCTCCTTCGTCTTTATTTTTCCAGAATGGCCCGCCGGGATGTACCAGGAAAAAGTAGACCTCTTCTTTCACTTTTTTATATAATAATATGCCGGCACTGGTTTTCATTTTTATAAAAGAAAACTGGAGGATCCGTTTCTTTTAAAGATAGAATAAATTTCAGGCAACGCCGGTAATAATCCGCGGAAAGGGTGATCATAACCATTGTACATAGCATTACAACAACAGCCTTTTGGTGGTAAGCTGATAGTTGCGGTAGGATTCTCCAAATTGTTCCAGCAAAAAAGCTTCTTCTAATCGGATCTGTATCTGGATAACCCAATAGCTAGCCGGTGCGGTGAAAAAACTCAATGCATTGGGAAGTATCGCGAATAGTCCCCATGCCGTTACGATCATGCCCAGGAAAACAGGATTACGGCTTGTGGAAAAGATGCCATGTGTTACCAGCTTTGTTTTATTATTGCGATCAATGCCAATTCTCCAGCTATTGCCCATCTGAAGCTGTGCTAAAAAAATCCAGCCTAGCGAAAAGTGTACAAGCAGGATGCCTGTAATGCGTACAATATTCTGCTGCAAATAAGGTACTGGAACCAGGTGCTGATACATCTTTCCGCACCAGGTAAAGAGCAGGACGTTGACGAACAAACCAAGTACCAGCCATTTCATCAACCTGCCTATATAATTGTGCGCGCCGGGCGACCGGCTAAAAGTTACCGGCCAAATACCTGTTTGCCGGTAAGTGCGCCAGGTGGGCACAATAAAGGCAACGCTGAAATAGAATAATAAGTATACCGGGAGGTAAATTTTCAACCAATTCATAATATTATTTTAATGTTCATGCCCTCCGGCGTTAGCCAGTGTAGCGTTAATAAAGAATGCGCCTTTTGTAACCAGCTTTGCGTTGGCAGGGATTTCCTTTACAGGTGTAACGGCCGTGTAGCCTAATTCGGATACGCCTTTGGCTATTTCTATTTTTTCAAAGTACAAGCTCGTATAGCCCCTCTTCCTTTCCTTTTCGGAAATATGGTCATCTCCCTCCTTGTGTTCATGCCCGTGTTCTTCCTGTGTTGGCAAAGCCGGTGGCGTAACGGTTTGAACGAATATGTAATTTTTGCCATCGGCTTCCACAATAGCCTCATTAGGTACGGTGGTGGCGGTAACATTACTGATGCTGATCATGCCGGTAATATTCATACCATCTATCAACCCCCTTTTATTTCCCGTTACTGTGCAGTGTACCGCTACCGTTTTACTTTCATTTTCAAAGGATGAACCGATATTGAATACTTTAGCTGTGTAGGTAATAGCAGGGTTATTGGTTAGCGTAAAGTTGACAGCCTGGCCCATTTTGATATAGGGAAGGTCTTTTTCAAAAACCTGCAGATCCAGGTGGAGCAGGCTGTTGTTAACGATCTCTACAACGGGAGATGATACGTCTACATAGCTGCCTATCTTGGCAAACTCGGCACTCACTGTGCCACTAATAGGACTGGTCACCGTCAGGAAGGCTTTTAAGTTGGAAGGGTTTACGCCGGACGGATTGATGCCCATTAGCCCGATCTGGCGGTGCAGGGAAGCTCTGCGGGTTCTTAAAGTATTGAGTTCTGAGGTGGCGCTTTGCAGATTCTTCAAAGCTCCTGCATTACCCTCATTTAATTCCTTCTGGCGCTGCATTTCCTGCTCGGCCAGCATAATACGACTGCCGATAGTAAGGTACTCCTCCTGCAGCTGTATAAACTGTGGATTTTCGATGGTCGCTATCACCTGCCCCTTACTTATATGGTCGCCCATCTGCACTTTGAGTGACTTAACAACGCCACCATAAAGTGATGTGGCATTGGCCTTGTTGTTATTGGGTACCCTCAATGCACCGTTGGCTTTAATAGAGGCCGTTAAGTTTTTGTTTTCAAAATTCCCTAAAGTAATGCCTACAGTTTTCATTTGTTCAGGAGTGAGGGCAGCAATACTAGAGGAACCTGCATCCTCGTGTGTATCTCCAGCTTCGGCTCCTGATTTTAAAACATCGCTTTTGGTTGCGGTTTCATTACTTTGGTCTTTGTTGCCACAGCTGTTAAAAGAGGTCGCGGTAATCGTTAACAGTATCAATATATAGATAATCTTCATTGTTATTATTTGTTATTGTAGTAATTGAATTGAATCACTGATTGGTTGTATTCGTTAAGCACATCCAGGTAGTTTTGCCTGATACCTATAGCCTGGCTGAAGAACTGGCTAAGCTCCGCAAAGCTGATCTCACCGGAACGGTAACTTAAGCCTGCTGCTTTAATAATTTCATCAGATTGTTTTAAACCTGCACTTTCGTAAAAGCTTAGCAATGTCCTGTTTTTTTCTATAGATGTTAATGCTGAAGCTCTCTGGTTCTGTAGCTGTTGTGTCTGATAGATCATCGTTTTTTCGGCAACTTCTTTTTCTGCTTCAGCTGCTTTCACTTTGCTGCGGTTGGCTCCCGTACCAAATAGGGGAATGGCAGCACTTACGGAGAATCCGGTGAAAGGATCCTGGGCCCCCCATACGCGCTGAGTGAAGAATCTTCCTGAAAAATCGGGCTTATTCGTGTTTTTTTGTACCGTGATATTTGAAGCGGCAATGTCTATATTTTGTTGCCGTAGTTGCAATAAAGGATGTAGGTGGCCACTCTCCGATGCATCTGTTAAAAGCTTTTCCAGTGAACGGGAAGCAGGTAGTAACCACTCATTTTGATTCAGTAAGATCATCAGTTGTTGCTGTTGCAGCACTATTTCCTTTTTATTCTGCTCAACGAATGCCTGAATTTCCCTTAACCGGGTCTCAGCGGCTATTTTATCCAGCCTGGTAATATCGCCTGTACGTAACCTAAGGTCTGTTGCTTTTAGTAAGTCAGAATAGATGCTATCCAAACGGTGGTACAACTCCTGCTTGTCTTGCAGGTACCACAAGGAGTAGTAAGCAGTTCTTACCTCTTTTTTAATCAGGGTATTTAACGACTCTGTGTTAAGCTCTGCATACCTGAGCAGGGAGTTAAGGTAGTGCTTACGTGCTGTGTAAAGGCCCGGCCACGCAATGCTTTGAGAGATCCCGATCTTTAATATGCCTTTATGGTCTGAGGGGCGCAGATCTTCATTTTCTGCGAATAGACCTGTTTTGGGAATGTCATTTGCTGTGCGCACAGCAAGCGTGGCACTGCGTATTTCAGACTGGTTGACAGCTATTTGAAGGTTACCGTTTAACGCTATTGCAATTGCCTGATCTATGGAGACACGTTGCTGCGCATGTACCGATGCAGATCCGGCCAGGCATAGCGCCAGTACAAACAGGGGAGTTTTCATATTCCGGTTCTTTTTGAATGTGGGTTTCGAATTAAAAATGATATACAGGAGCGGGAGCACGAATAGAGTGAGGAAAGTGGCTGTAACTAATCCGCCAATGACAACAGTGGCCAGCGGTTTCTGTACCTCGGCGCCAGCGCCGGTACTGATAGCCATAGGGAGGAAGCCAAGCGAAGCAACAGTTGCGGTCATCAATACCGGGCGCAGCCGGATTTTAGTCCCTTCGGTTACCCGTTTCAAAACATCTGTCCAGCCTTCTTTTTCGAGTTGATTGAAGGTTCCAATCAGTACGATGCCATTTAAAACCGCTACACCAAACAAAGCAATAAACCCAATGCCGGCACTAATACTGAAAGGCATGCCACGAAGTAGCAAGGCAAAAACGCCGCCGATAGCGCTCATCGGAATGGCGGTAAATATGAGCCCGGCCTGTTTGATCGAACGGAACGTGAAGTATAGCAGTACGAAGATCAGCAACAGGGATACAGGTACCGCAATGCTTAGGCGGTCACTGGCTTCTTTCAGGTTTTGAAATTGCCCGCCATAGGTAAAGTAATACCCTGCCGGCAATCGAACTTTTGTAGTCAATTGTTTTTGTATATCAGTCACCACACTTTCCACATCCCTGCCAGCTACATTAAAGCCAATCACAATACGACGTTTGCTATCCTCACGACTGATCTGCGCTGCTCCAAGCTTGTAACTAACGGTCGCCACCTGTGAAAGCGGCACCTGTATGCCTGTATTGGTGGGTACCATTAAATTACCGACATCATCAATGCTACTGCGATAGGAGCTGTCCAGGCGAACCACCAGGTCAAACCGGCGTTCATTCTCGTAAATCTCTCCGGCGCTTTTACCTGCAAAAGCCGTACTTACAATATCATTAACACCTTGTACTGTCAAGCCGTAGTTCGCGATCCGTGTACGATCATATTCAATATTGATCTGCGGTAAGCCGCCTACTTTTTCTATTTGCGGGTTGGTGACGCCTTCAACTGTTCTGATGAGTTCAGTAGCCTCTTTTGCCAGCAGGGCAAGCGTGTCCATATTTTCCCCGAATATTTTTACAGCTACATCCTGCCTGATACCGGTCATAAGCTCATTAAAACGCATTTGAATAGGCTGGTTTTTTTCAAAAAATACACCCGGAATGACTTCCAGCTTTTCCATGATAGCGTCACCAAGCTCTGTAAAGCTCCTGCCTGACTTCCATTCTTTGACAGGCTTTAAAATGATGATCAGGTCCGAGGCTTCAGGTGGCATAGGGTCAGTAGGTACTTCTGCCGCCCCGGTTTTACCTACCACCATTTTTACTTCATCAAATTGTTTGATAATGCGCGACGCCTGCATAGATGTTTCTATGCTTTGATTCAAAGAGCTGCCCTGCGGCAATATGCAGTGAAAGGCAAAATCACCCTCCTGCAGTTGGGGTATAAACTCACCGCCCATCCTGCTAAACAGGAAGATGCAAGCCACGAAAGCCGCAACAGTAGCCCCTACAAGCCAGTACCTGATCTGCACCGCTTTTTGCAACAAAGGGTGATACCAGCGTTGTAACCGGTCCATCATTTTATCGCTGAATGTCTTTTTATCCATAACTTTCTTAGGTAAGAAAAGCGCACACATCATGGGGATATAGGTGAGCGATAGTATAAGCGCCCCTAGTATGGCGAAGCCCACCGTTTGCGCCATGGGACGAAACATTTTTCCTTCAATACCTACCAGTGTTAGAATGGGGATGTAAACTATAAGAATAATAATCTCGCCAAAAGCCGCACTGCTCCTGATTTTTGAAGCAGATGCATACACTTCTTCATCCATTTGCGATTGCGTGAGTTTCTGGCCGGACTTTCTAAGGCCCAGGTGATGAAGAGTTGCTTCTACAATGATTACGGCTCCGTCAACAATTAGTCCAAAATCGATAGCGCCCAGGCTCATGAGGTTGGCGCTTACGCCAAAAATATTCATCATGGCTAAAGCAAATAACATAGATAATGGGATCGCAGATGCTACGATCAGCCCGGCGCGCAGGTTGCCAAGGAAAATAACCAATACAAAAATTACGATCAGGGCACCTTCTACCAGGTTTTTTTCCACCGTTTGAATAGCACGCCCAACCAGGTCCGTTCTGTCAAGATAGGGTTCGATGATAACGTCGGCCGGCAGGGATTGCTGTATGGTAGGTAGCTTTTCTTTAATGCGTTTCACTACCTTGTTACTGTTTTCCCCTTTTAGCATCATCACCACACCTCCCACCGCATCAACTTCACCATTAAAGGTCAGTGCACCATAACGTATCGCACTGCCATAACGTACATCAGCCACATCTTTCACAAAAATGGGAATATTGCCGGCCGTTTTTATCGCAATGTTTTTGATGTCTTCCAGGCTGGTGGCTAAACCAATACCGCGGATAAAGTAAGCATTGGGCTTTTTGTCGATATAAGCGCCCCCCGTATTCTGGTTGTTCTGTTCAAGAGCAGTAAAGATGTCAGGAATGCTAACGCCCATTGCTTTCAGGCGATCGGGGTTTACGGCTACTTCATATTGCTTCAGCTGCCCGCCAAAGCTGTTGACTTCTGCAATGCCGGGTGTGCCGTATAGCTGCCTGGCTACAATCCAGTCCTGCATGGCGCGAAGGTCCCTGGCATTATATTTAGTTTCGCTGCCCTTTTTGGGGTGAATAATATATTGATACACTTCTCCCAGGCCGGTACTTACCGGGGCCAGTTCCGGCCTGCCAATGCCTTTGGGAATATCGGCTTCAGCCAGCTGCAGTTTTTCATTAACCAGTTGCCGGGCAAAATAGATATCAACATCCTCGTTAAAAACAACGGTGATTACCGAAAGGCCAAACCTGGAAATACTCCTTGTTTCTTCCAGGCCGGGAATATTGGCAATACTCCTTTCAAGGGGAAAGGTTACCAGTTGCTCCACTTCCTGACCTGCCAGCGTAGGACACAGGGTGATGATCTGTACCTGGTTGTTCGTAATGTCGGGTACGGCATCAATAGGTAGTTTAGAGGCACTCCATATACCCCATATGATCAGCAACAGGGTCATGACGCCAATGGCGGGTTTGTTCTTTATACTGAACCTGATAATTCTGTCTAACATTTTGAATTTAATTAATATGCAATACGATAGGGTTGGGTATCCCTTTGCAGTAACAAAGAAATAACCATATAAGTGTAGCCAACAGATACATAAGGGTATCACTCCGAAAAGAGTATACAGGTGTGTGCCGGGCACACGAAATAATTACATGCTAAATATGAATCTTAGGCGGTTGCCAGATATTCCCGAAGTAGGCGGAAATAAAAGAGGTAGGGTGACTGGGATATTGTAGTGTTCCGGTTAAACCAGGTTTCAGGTCTATTGCTTTATTGTGCTGTAAAGCAAAGCCTGCGATAATATTGCAGCAGGTACAGGTACAAAAAGGGCTGCAGACATCATTGTGATCATTTCCATGATTATGATCAGTCGCCTGTTCTACCTGCGACAACTGCGCGGGATTATTACACTCATTACGCCCGTCACTACAGGGTAGCAAAGAAACTACCATGAGGTGAAAGCTGAACATAAGTGTAAAAAATTTCATTACGGCAAAGGTATCCAGATCACCAATAGGTGCAAAAAAATATATTGCAGCGGTGTTTCAAAACAAGCGGCTGGAAGAAGGATGCCAATTGTTTCAATGTGTGAATAGGTTATACCTTAATTGCGAATAATAAACAGTCGTCGGCTAACTGTAAATCTTCTTGGGCTGTACTAACAATAGTTATACTTTGCAGGAGTTGGTCTCGGTTTTCTTTGAATATAAATAAATGTTACAAATGAAATATATAGGGGTAATGTTGCTGCTACTTATTTCAGGTTCAAACCTGAAGGCGCAACCAGTAACGGATCTTTCTTCTATCCGGTCGTTGAAGCAGTTTTCGGCATTCAAGGATAGTCTGAATGGAGGGAAGAATACCAACGGCCTCTACTCAGGATATGCACAATTGGAGCAGGCCTTGTGGAACGGTATCCGGGTAAACGATGTGAGGCTGGTAAATGATGACTTGAAAATGGAAGTACTTAAAAATACGGTGGATGGAACAAAAAAGATGATCCGGGTTTTACAGGAGCAATATAAAGATGTCTTGAAAAAGGAGGAGGGCTGGTCGGGCACTGTCTATTCGGTTAACACGCCTGAAATGAGGATTGCATTAAATGTGGAAGCCGGGGAAGATAGACCGCTTTCTGCAAATACAGGTTCTGAACTGCAAATAAGTTTTAAGCAGGTTTATGAAGAGCTATATCCTAATATAGGTAAGACGATGGTTACGCAACCTAATGGTGTTTTTTATTTCTTAAGCCTGGATTATTATGAAAACAATGTTCAGGTTTATCTGAATGATATATGCGTTTACAATGGCCTGGGCCATTTTAGGAACATCCATGAAAGGGAAGTCAACCTGAATCCTTTTATTCTGGGCAAAGAACATACTCGGTTGAAAATATTGATAACGCCGGGTCTTGATGAGAAAGGGAAACCATACGCATCTATTCAAAAGCGCTCTTTTGCTACGGCTGAACTAAGGCAAGGGGTTTTCAGGAATGGTGTTTTTGAGCTGGTTGAAGCCCACGAAGTATGTAAATTTAAAGAGTATGTAACCGACACGATCAATGATGGTGATGTGCGTTACTCGTCTTATCCGGGCACTTATCAGTATGGAGGCAAACAACTCAGTGCCATCTATGATTTTACAGCCGATGTAAGCTATAGAACCAATGGGTGGAATGATGGTAAAGACATGCGGCAAGACAAACAACTGAAACAGAAGGTTACAGCACTTTACGAAAAGCTGGGGAAAATCATTGAGTCCCGCGATGCTGCTGGGTTAGGCGCAATTATGTACATGGTAGGAAAGGAGGAAGCGGAGGCTAATTATAATCAAAAAGCCGCAGCGTTTACCGACCGGTGGACGCAATGGATGGATATGTTCGCAACAACCAACCTGATAAAGATTGAAGAAGAATTTGATTTGGAAATAAGCGGGGATGGGAAGTTGATCTACGCAATACCCAAAAATCAAAAAGATATGTTACGGGCTATTGGAAAGAACACCGCTACCGGTTTTACCTTCTATATGTATGAGGATAAAAATATTAATGAATTGAAATTTATACGATAGTATGAAAAAGTTATTTCTTTTAAGTGGATTATTGTTTTGCTGCACAACGATGCTGGTCGCACAATTTGAGCCAGAGAAGTATAAACACCTTTCCAATACTGAATTTGTGCAGGAGCTTAAAAATGCTGTGGAGCAAATAAAAGAAATAGAACGGTTTAGTAATATTTTCGATGATAAGGAAGAAAAGTTTTATGCTAAAGATGAACTAGAACCGGCGTTTAATTTGGATACGGCTATGGCATTGCGCGCATTTAACGAATTCCGAAATGCCCGTTTCCAGTTGTTCCAGGCATTTGCTGATGGTGGGAGCACACTTAAGCTGGATGATGGCGATTTTCATGGAAGCCGCTCCGGACAAGCCTACACCATTACAATGGTACCTAAAAAGATCTACTTCTACGACGGTACGGTTGCCGACAGTGTGGCATATATAAAAATGGATTTTTCCTTTGCAGAAGAAGTACCCTTTTTAAAACGGATTGACAGTATCGCCTGCGATATACGCCTTGATTATACTACGAAGATGGATAAGGTAGAGGTAAATACATTAAAGCCCGTAGCAACTTATAACAGCAATTTTATAAAGCTTGTTAAAGCTAGTAAAAATGACCTGGAGCTTATTTACAGCAAGGACCTCGACTTCGATTTGCTGGAGGGCCTGAATAGTACCGGTAAATCTCTTGACAGCAAAAGTTATAGCACAACAGATGTTAAAAACAAAGGTTTCAAAATCTTTAGCGCTATCCGTACACCTTTAGAGAAAATGATTGTAGTGGCGGAGAAAGATACCAGCCTTGAAACTGCAGCATTCCAGGAAAAATATATAGGATTGTTAGAAAAGGAGTTGATCAAAGTGCCTGAAAGCGATACACTGCTGAGGATAGGGAAATACAAAGGAGCTGTAAAAGGCGCCAGGCTTTGGTTTGCTACCGCGAGGAGTAAGGTAGAAGTGCCTGTAATGATAAGAGCTGCTTCTTTTGGTAATGTGCATTTAGAAAAAGGGAAAACATATCGGCTGCTCGACAACGATGGAAAGGAACTGGTTAAATTAGATAAGGAAATCAGGGCTATTACTTCAAAGTTTTACGAGGACGAGCAAAGGTTTTTATACCTAGACCTTTCCGGCAAAAAAATGGAACCGTTGCCGTACTATTCTTTGGAAAAGCTAACCGATAACTATGTAGTCGCAAAAGAAGATGAAGATGCACCTGATCTGTTAATTGGAAACAATAATGATCAGTTAGGGCTGTTTGATCATATCGAGAGTTTTGGAGAAACAGTGATAGCTGAAAAAAATACTGATGTGCTGATCATAGCGCCTGACAATAAGCAAACCTGGTATAAGGATGTAGAAAGTATTTCGGCATTAGAAAACGGCCATGCTTGTATTAAACTCAATGGCAGGTATGGATTTATTGATGCCTACGGCAAACTGGTTATTCCTGCAGCGTATGATAATGCAGCACCTTTTAACAGGATGGATGGATATACAAATGCGGACAGGTTGTTCGCTGTAAAGAAAAATGATAAATGGGGTTTTGTTGATGCCGGCAATAAGCTTATTATACCTTTCGAATATGAGGAAGTATTGCCTTTTTCTCATGGTATTACCATGGTCATCAAAGATGGGAAGCGCGGCCTGATAGATGTATTCAATAAAGTAGTAGTCCCCTTTAATAACAATACTAACTATTCACTTTCCAGGAATTTTGGACAAAGGCATTACTCTTTAAGTACAGGTAGCTACGACTATTCCGGCAACAAGGCGAAGTAGCCCGCGCAATACTTTGGAGCTGTAAAGCGAACGATCTGGAAGCCTGTTTATTCGGGTTGCCTTCATCTCCTGTTTCATCAAAATTTGGTAAGTTCCCACATGAAAGATTCACAGGAGAGCGGTTATTTGGTTTGGAAAAATTGCCATCGATAGCTACCGAAAAAAATAACGAACGACAGGTTGCCATGTGTTTTAAAGCTTGCCGGGATCCAAACTGGCGGGTATTGTTTGAATAGCTATGTCATACAACGATTTAGTTTGTGCGCAAACACCTCATCTTCTCCATCGGTAAAACGATAATGCTTTTGAATATTAATTCATAAATAGATAGTCTCAACCGGCTGTGACCTTTTCATGATGATAGCCTTTTCAATAAAAATGAACCTATATTTGCAAAGATTCAGTTGAAAGCAATTTTATCCATATTACTTTGTATTTCGATATTCCTGTTAGGAATACAACCTCCCTGTCGTGCAGTTGTGGTGGTGGATGGCTGCCAGGCTTCTCAATGTTGTAAGGAAGAAGCGGGAGCTGATGATCACCAGCCTGCTGAAAAAAAATCGGAGGAGAAGGGCAGTTGTTGTGTTTACAATGTGTTGGATAAATACGATGTGCCTCTTTTTGAAACCTATAGCAGAATAGTACCTTCTTTAAACGTCAGTGAAGCGGCAACCAATTTACTCGATGCTTTCCTCCCCGGTTGCTGGCAACCTCCGCGCGCATAATCTTTTTTAAGTTATGATGTTTTATTGGCGTTAACCGCCAGCTATTAAATTTATTATCTAAAAATAAGATTATGAAAAGGTTATTTTATACCCTAGCTATATTTTTTGCTGCCCTTATGTTCTCTTTAGCAGCAGCTGCGCAAACCTCAGGAAAAGATAGTACACAATCCATTGAAATAAAAGTAGGTAATCTTACCTGCAATGGTGATATGCCGACTATAAAAAAAAAGCTGCTCAACCAGGAAGGGATTGATGAAGTCTCTTTTACGCCCCGAGCTAATGGCGTATCCAGTTTTACGATCCTGTACCAGGCCGGTATTACCAATAAAAAAGCTATTGAAAAACTAATTGAATCTACCCCCGGATGTGACGATAAAAGCACCACACCGTACCGGGTGAAAAAAGGTAAATAGCCGCAGTATGAAATATTATTTGAGCGCCATCTGCATGGTGCTGGCTATGGTTGTGCATGCACAAACCGTAAAAGGTAAATTGTTTGGTGGAGAAGGGGCAGAGCGGGAAATTTTACCCGGGGGTACTATCAGGTGGTCGGGCAGCGATCAGGCAGTAATGGTAAATGAAAATGGAGGGTTTGAGATTAGTACAACAGGTATTACTGATCTTAGATTGGTGGCTTCTTTTGCCGGGTTTATTACAGATACCGTTGCAACTGGTGGTAAAACCTACCTGAGTATTACACTGAAGAAAGATCTTAAAGCGTTGGAGGCTGTAACGGCCCGCTCTGTTAATACTTTTATTACAGCCGCTGTTGGCAAGGTAGAGCTTATTAATCAAAGGGAACTCAGCAAAGCTGCCTGTTGCGACCTGGCAGGCTGTTTTGGTGCCCAGGCTTCCGTGCAGGCGCACACGACCAATGTGGTTACCAATGCCCAGGAACTTCGTATCCTGGGTTTATCGGGTGTATACAACCAGCTATTGGTAGATGGACTGCCTATGTTGCAGGGGACTAATTATACCTATGGTGTCAGCACTTATCCGGGTACGGTAGTAGAAAATATCTACGTCTCTAAAGGTACTACCTCTGTACTGCAGGGTTTTGAAAGTATCAGTGGCCAGATCAATATGGAGACCCGTCAACCGGGTAAAACCGATAAGTTGCACCTGAATGCTTATATCAATAGTTTTGGAGAGAAGCATTTTAATGCAAACCTGTCAGTGTCTGTGGGTGCAGCTAAAAAATGGCATAGCCTGTTTGCGCTTCACACAGTGCAACCCGCCGCCAGGTTTGATCGTAATAATGATGGTTTTCTCGACCTGCCCTTACTGCAACGCTATATGGTTTTTAATAAGTGGCAGTATCGCTCCGATACAGATACCGGCTTTTCTGCACAGATTGGTTTGAGGTTTGTCCAGGAAAAGAGAATTGGTGGCCAAACAGGTTATGATGCGGACGCAGATCGGGGCAGTGATGCCGTCTATGGGCAATTGGTTCGTTTCTCGCAGCCCGAAGCCTACACAAAATTGATGTACCGTTTCCATCATGATCATGCGGTGGTATTGGCCGCAGCAGGCTCTTATCACGAGCAGGATTCATGGCTGGGTATCACGAGCTACCAGGCGCAGCAGCAGCATGGATATTTTAACCTGCAGCATGAGTGGTTGTGGCAACAGAAGCACCTGCTCAAATATGGTATAAGCTATCGCTACCAGCAGTTAGACGAAACCATTTCCTTTAGCATAGCTGCTCCGGGACTTACCTACGCCGGCGATTATAAAACAGCTCTTCGGGTACCTGGTTTTTTTGCAGAAAATACTTTTCATTGGGCTGCCGATAAAGTAGTGCTGATAACAGGCGCCCGTATGGACCGGCACCAGGATTATGGGTGGTATTTTACTCCGCGCAGTCTCGTAAAGTATAATGTCAGTAAAGACCATACCTTCAGGGCATCGGCCGGAACGGGGTGGAGGCAGGTAAATCTTTTTAGTGAGCAGGCTATGATACTGGCGACTTCGCGCAATATAGAATTTAAGGAGCCGTTAAAGCCCGAGAAGGCAATAAACTGGGGCGTCAGCCATACCTATCGTTTTGCCGGGGAGTTCGTAACCGGAACCATCAGCGCCGATTTTTACAGTACTATTTTCAGTAACCAGTTTTTCCCTGATTATGATATAGATCCTTCGAAGATCATCATCCGGAATTTTACCGGTCCTTCGAGGTCTAATGGTTTGCAGGTCGAGTCTTCTGTTACCCTGTACAAGCAGCTGGAAGTTCGTGGGGCTTACAACTACCTGGATGTATATCAAAAAAAGAATGGAGAAAAACTAGCGCTGCCATTTAACCCGCGTAACAGGGCCATGATGGCGATATCTTACAGAACATTCAATAACAAATGGCAGGCAGATATCAACGGGCATTGGTTCGACCAGATGCGACTACCAGATACGCGCCTCAATCCTGAACCCTACCGGCGACCTTCTTATTCTACCCCTTACGCTACTTTAAATGCGCAGGGTACTTTTCGCATCAATACACTGGAGTTGTATGCAGGTTGCGAAAATATTTTTAATTATGTACAACCCAATCCCATTATCAGTGCTGACAATCCGTTTGGTCCTTATTTCGATCTGTCATCGGTTTGGGGACCTACCAGGGGAAGGGAGTTATACCTGGGGATCAGGTATAGTTTAAAGTGATATAATAAGTATTGGAATACAATAGATACTATGGGTTTAATGACGCTTTTCTTTTGTCCAGTGCTTTTGCATAAAACGGATAAACAGGTCGTAATCTTCCGGCAAGATAGTGTGACCGCCCTGGTGCATATAATAACCCAAGGTGTTGAGCATGCTGGTGTCACCGGCAATTGGCATAGTCGTTGTATTCAGGCCCTCTTGCTTTAATAACCGGTAAACCGGTTCTGCTGCCAGGGCTGCAAGAAACTCTCCTTTAGGGTCCGAAAAATAATCTTCATTTCCCGTTTGTAGTAGTAGCGGGCGCGGCGCAATCAGTGCTATCAGCATGTGACTATCCATAGGTAATTCGTGGACGCGCTTAGAGAATGTATGATAGTTAGGTGCAAACTGGTAATAATAACGACCGGTGTCTGTGATCATTTGAATGGTTTCGCCGTAATTGCGTCGACTTAAAGCAGCGCCGCCTTCGCCAGATATACTGGCGATGATCAATGCAAAACGGGCGTCCCGGGCTCCGGTCCATAAGGCAGTTTTGCCGAGGCGGGAAGCGCCATTCAGGGCAATGCGGTGCGGATCTACCTGTTGGTCTGTTCGAAGATAGTCCATAATACGGCTGAGGCCCCAGCTCCAGGCCGATATAGCGCCCCATTCATTGGCTGCGAAATGCTCTTGTCCTTCTTTTAAAAACTGATTTCTTACACCATAGGCAAATCCACCTTTAAAATCAGGTTCCATATCCCCGTAGTAAACGGTAGCATAGCCAATGCCTGCCTCTATGAAGGATGCTACCGGAACTCTTTTGAAACTTGAATGGGTTTGCAATATGCGTTGTCCCTTTTCCCAGGCCATTCCCAATTGGAGCGCCGGATCATCTACGGCCATAGCATTGGTTACAAAAGAAATACCTAACAGGAGGGGTGAGGGACCAACGGTTTGGGCCGGGAGATAGCATAACAGGTAAGCTTTAGGACCGCTGGTGTCTTTTGATAAAAAGATCGTTACCTGTTTGCGGATAGCCGTTCCGCCGAAGGCATCGCCATTAGCTTCCGTGATTTTATATGAAACGGCATGCCGAGGTTGCGGTGAATTGCCAAATTGCAGCTTTTCGAAAAGGGACAATATTTCGGGTCTTCTTTGGCTTGTCCATTCTTTAGCTGTGCTTACCTTCCGGCCATTGTTGAATAGCAGTGGGTCCGGGAGTGTATAGCTGCCCACAGAATCTTCATGATAGTTAACATGAACACCTGCGATGGTTTGAGAATAGTTGGGCTTTTGCTGGCTTTGTGCAGCAAAAGAAACGAAGAATAAATACAACAAGCAAAAAAGGAAGGCAGTTTTCATAAACAATTGTTGAAGAGAAAATAGATCACTTACGACTTAACTAAAGTACGCAAATAAAGGAATAGTCAGGTATTACGCATGTCAAAAACAGCAACTTGTAATAAAGATAGAGGGCGTTTAATCAAGCGAACAAATGCACTTTTCGGTGCGGCAAGACGCAGCAGGATGGTTTGAGCCTCAGGATGGGCTATTTTCGGCAGGTGACGATTGGCGTACGAATGATAGCCAGCAATAAATATCTGCGATAGAATCCCATTTATTGAAAATAAAGTAGGGCCATTTTATATTGATCCTGATAGCCGAAATGAACGTTTATCTTCCAATAGGTTGGTTCTGGGCTAGTAAGTACATAGTTTATGTATATAATCTCAGAACGAAGACAGATCTTTTAGTAGTATTCGTTTGGGTAAAATCGCAGCTGATACATTCCTGGGTTACAGGGAAGGATATTAATGGCGGGAAATACGGGTCAATCTATTTTTAAATTTTTAAATTTACGTTATTGCGCATTTAAATGGCAGGCTTGGATAATAATCTTACTTATAACGAGAAAGAACTTTTTGTTCTTATTGCTGAAGGAGACGAAGACGCTTTTAACAGGTTCTACGAAACTTTAATGCCCCATTTTGCAGCGTATATTTTCAAATTGGTAAAATCACAGGAAGCAGTTAGCGAAGTGATACAGGAATCATTGATCAGGCTTTGGCTGAACCGGGAAAAGCTGATCGAAATTGAGCAACCCCGTGCCTGGTTTATTAAGATACTTTCCAACGAATGCTACCGGTACCTGCGTAAACATGGTTTACAGCAACTACCTGTTCATATGCCTTTAACTATTATAAGCGATACAGAAACAGAACGTTATATTTCCTATAAAGAAACACAGACGCTTATATGCAAAGCCGTTTCGAACCTTTCTCCCCGGCAACGAACTATTTACCAACTAAGCCGTGAAGAAGGACTTAAGCTGCCGGAAATAGCTGCTAAACTGGGGCTTTCCAGGGATTATGTCAAAAAAGTATTGATGACTGCCCTGGGCCATATAAGACAAAGATTAGCAGAGGATGGGCGTTTACCTGTTGTTATTATCCTATTGCTCTTGAAATAACGCTCATATAGCTTACCATTTACCAGGTTGCCTGGTTATTAAATAGTACACCGTTGCTTGTATTGTTAATATAACATAAATAATTGCAGCATTCTTTTATTATTTTGGACGGTTGCTACAAACCGGCAACCAACATCACAGCAATATATTTCAACAGCTAAAAAAAAACTTGATTTTTTTTGCGCTAGTTGGTCCCTAAATAACTTTTCCGGGGTCTTTTATAGTTAAATGGATCAAACGAGGCTTACATATCTGCTGAAGCAGTACGGGAAAAACGAATCTACGCCATCTGAAAAGGATGAATTACAGCGCTTTCTTAATGATGGCGTGGGCGAAGCTTTATTTTCGGAAGTAATTTCCAACCTGATGAGCAATTACACAGAAGAGGATTTTGACAAAAGTCCTTACGCCGGTTTAAGCCGACATGTCCTGGAAATTGATAAGGGAATTCATGAAAGGCCTCGGGGAGGTACCTGGCGCAATATGCTGCGTTACTGGGCCGCAGCGGCTTTTATCATTTTGCTGGGTGCAGGTATTTATTGGTTTTTACCTCCTTCCCGTCGTCATGATGCAGTGGTTTCCAATACATCCCAGGCATTTAGCGCACGGTTAGCAAGTTTAGCCATTATTACTTTCAGCGATGGTACAAAAATTCATTTGGATAAAGTAAAAAGCGGCCTGGTTACGGAAACCGGTAGTGTGCGAGTGATAAAAGCGGAAGACGATAACATATCCTATCAGGTAGTTGGTAATGGCGGTATTGCTGAAAAGCAATATCATACGATCACGAATCCACGTGGAAGCAAGGCTGTTCATATAAAGCTCCTTGACGGTAGTAGTATTTGGCTGAATGCGGGCAGCGCTATATCCTATCCGGTGCCTTTCGCCAAAGCAGAGCGCAAAGTTGAATTGGACGGTGAAGCTTACTTCGATGTAAATAAAACTCCCTTGAAACCATTTATTGTGGAAACCTCCACCCTGGATGTAAAGGTATTGGGGACAGCATTTAATGTACGCGCGTACAGTAACGAAACCAGCAGCCAGGCTACCTTGTTAAGAGGTGCCGTTGAAGTGATGATTAAGAACAAAAAAAATAGCAAAGTTCTTTTGGAGCCTAACGAGAAAATTGTTGTGCAAAATAAAATAGCCCTCCATTCCATAACACCTGGGGATGAGGGAATAACAGATATGGTTTATGAGTTAAGAAATATTTCGGTCAGCAAAACAGACTCAACGATAGCCGAAACGGAATGGACCCGCAACAGGCTGGCATTTAAACAGGAGAAAATTGAAAACATTATACCGGTGTTGGAGCGATGGTTTAACGTGATAATTGAAGTAAGACGAAAGATGCCGGAATCGCGATTGTTCAGCGGGGACTTTGAAAATGATTCGCTAAAGGATGTACTGGAATCATTGAAAACGATTGTTGGATTTAACTACACCATAGAGAAAGACAAGGTTATTATTTTTTAAACTGATAAAACGATTGCCAATGCCCATTTATACTATTCCCTAACCTTCTTATGTACATGCGAAAATGCAGTAGTTGTTTTCGCGTATCGAGAAAAGAAATACTGCCTGACAGGGCAGCACTTATCATCAAAAAATTATCGCAATAAATGAAAAAATATGAGGACCTCGCAATCATACGCTCCTTACGGATGATTGTGAAAAAGATCTTTTTAATGAAAATTTCTGTTTTTCTATTATTATTGACATCCTTCCACGCTACCGCTTTTAATGCCTCTTCGCAGCAACGTATTCATATGGACGTGAAAGGTGCATCTATTATTGAGATCATCGAACAAATAGAATCAAAGTACAGGTACCGCTTTTTGTATGACAATGAAGTGGCACAAAACAGCCAGAAGCTCAACCTGTATGCTAAAAATGCCACTGTAGATTACGTGATGCAGAAAATGCTGAGCGCGACCGCCTTTTCCTACAAAAAAATTAATAATGGATTAGTAGTTATAGTAACCAGGCCTGGCGCAACGATGCAACTCACTATTGAAGGCCTTGTTACAGATGCGCAGGGAACTCCATTACGCGGCGTCAGCATTGTGGAAAAAGGAACCAGTAACGGCGTATCCACCGGCGAAGATGGAAAGTATAAAATTACTGTAAAGGATGAGAATGCTTTGTTGGTTTTTTCCATTGTAGGGTACGATTCCCGTGAGATATCCGTTAAGGATAATGATTATTCCAATATAGTGCTTAACCCAACTGAAAATAAAATGGATGAGGTGGTAGTGGTAGGATATGGAACTCAAAAGAAATCGGATCTTACTGGTGCTGTCGCAAGTGTAAGCGCGGAGGCGCTTATGGACAGGCCTGTAAATAATCCATTAGAAGCATTGCAGGGCAAAGCTGCAGGTGTTGATATCAAATCCAGTGAGCGTCCGGGTACTATTGGTAGTGTTCGCATCAGGGGAAATCGTTCCTTATCCGCAAGCAATTCGCCCTTGTATGTGGTAGACGGAGTGCCTTTAATGTCTGCATCCTCCATCGAAACATTAAATCCAAGAGATATTGAATCGATTGATATATTGAAAGATGCTTCGGCTACAGCGATCTATGGTTCGCGTGGTGCCAACGGGGTGATTATCGTTACTACCAAACAGGGAAAGGCAGGGCGCTTTACGCTGAATTATGACGGAACTATGACCACCTCTAAAATAGTGGATCGGGCACCTTCTATGAGTGCTGCCGATTTTGTTGAATTCAGGAGACATGCGGCGTATAATCTCAATCCTACGCTTTATGCTAGTCCGGATGCTCCAACCGAAGCCAATGATAAGTTGATTTTTGATAGTCCTTTAGACCAGCAAAGTTCAAGAGATAATGTGTTGAAAGGATGGGCCGGCGGTACCTGGGATCCTTCAAGGATAACCAATACAGACTGGACCGATTTTGTAACTCAAACCGGTATAACATCGGAACATGTGCTGAGTGCCAGCGGTGGCTCAGACAAAATAAACGCATACAGTTCGTTTGGCTACTTAAATAATAAGGGTACTCAAAAAGGACAGTCTTACGAGCGGTATTCATCAAAAATTAGTGTAAATATTACTCCTGTTTCCTGGTTTAAATTAACAGGGTCTTTAAATATTTCATGGAGTGAGCAGAATTATGGAATGTCAACCTTAGGCGCTCGCAGCGGATCAGCACCTAACGCTATTTATGGAGTTGCTAAATCCATTTATAATATGGCGGTTCCTTATAACAGTGACGGAGAACTGGTGATCAATCCGGGCGGAGAGAGTGGGATATACACCATCATGAATGAGTGGGAAAGGAGCACGCAGTTATCTCAAACCCTGCGTGCCCTGGGCAATTTCTCTGCGTCTATAGAAGCAGGGAAAATCTGGGAGCCCCTAAAAGGCTTGAGTTATAAGTTCAATTTCGGCCCGGATTATCGTCATTGGAGAGAAGGTGTTTATATTGACGGCACTTCTTCTTTAAGAGTTAATGCCGATGGAAGTTCGGGCATTAATTATGCACGACTTCAAAACCGCAGGGATTTTTCATGGACCTTGGATAATATCATTAATTATGACCGCACGTTTGCCAGCGTTCATAAAGTAGGTGCTACTTTACTACAAACTGCATCTTCCTGGGATATTGAAAACTCATCCATGACCATCAGCAATATTCCGAAGCCATCTTTTATCTGGAATGCAATGGGTTCTGTTGATATTACTAATCCTAATAATAGAGCGGGCATGAGCTCGGGTATTAACCAGAGACAAATTAGTTCTTATATGGCTCGTTTAAATTATGGTTTTGACAACCGTTATTTACTTACTGTGTCGGGGCGTTGGGATGGTGCGTCTCAGTTAGGTGAAGGAACCAGTAAAATTGATTTCTTTCCCTCTGCAGCATTGGCATGGCGTTTAGATAATGAAGCGTTTATAAAAAGCATCAGTTGGATTGATAATCTGAAAATTCGTTTAGGCTTTGGTACTACAGGTAATTCAGCTGTAGATCCCTATGCAACAAAAGGTTCTATTTCGTCTATCTACCTGCCATTTAATGGTATGAGCAATCAATTGGGTTTTACCACCAACGAACCCTATTATACGGCCAACCAGTTAACACTGGCTAATCCCACACTGGGGTGGGAGAAAACCACCCAGTATAACCTGGGTTTGGATTTTAATTTTTTCAAAGGAAGAGTTAGTGGTAGTGTTGATGCTTACCGGTCTAAAACCAACGATTTATTAATGCTGGTTAATATTCCAACATTAACAGGCTTCCCCAACACCTATAGTAATATAGGTAAAACGAAGAATAAGGGTATTGAAGTTACATTAAACTTTATACCGGTGCAAACTGAAAGCGGATTTATATGGGAGTCTAGTTTTAATGGCGCATGGCAGAAGGATGAGATAGAGGAACTGGCTTACGGAAAAAATGATATGGTGGATAATGCCTGGTTTATAGGACGATCGATAAGTGTACTGTATGGGTATGATAATTTGGGAATGTGGCAAAACACCCCCGAAGACCTTGCAGAAATGGCATTGTGGAAAGCCAATGGCTATAATTTTACACCCGGAAATGTGCGCCCCAAAGATCAGAATGGCGATCGTAAAATGACGGTTGATGATAGGGTGGTTATTGGCAACAGTAACCCTATATGGACCCTGGGTTGGCAAAATACAGTCAGCTTTAAAAATGTTGAGTTAGCAATAGGAATGTTTGGACGTATGGGATACACGGCAAATGTAGGCGGCGAAGCTTTAACGGCTCACGCTAACCAACGTGAAGTGGACTATTGGACACCTGACAATCCTAATGCCGAATTCCAGAAACCCATTTTAGGACAGGCGTCATCCGGTTCTGTAGATGCATTTTCGGGCCTTCTGGGGTTCAAAAAAGCGTCATTTATAAAAATTCGCAATATTTCTTTGGGGTACAATGTTCCCAAAAGCCTTTGTACAAAAATTGGCATCAACAATTTAAAATTGTACGGTCAGGCCTTAAATCCCGGGAACGTGTACCAATCGTTAAGCTGGTACGATTTTGATACGGACGCCACTTACTTCAACCGCGGTTTTGTAGCAGGACTTTCCGTAGGTTTTTAACGTTTGAAAAGAGCAAAGTAAAAGGATCACAAAAAAAACAGAAAATGAATACGATTAAAAATATAAGAATTAGTATTTTACTAATTGCGGCTATATCAATGGGGGCATGTAAAAAAAGCTTCCTTAAAGAAGAGCTGACCAATCAATATTCTACAGATTATTTTAAGACTTCCGAAGGCATCCAGGCCTTAACCCTATCGCTTTATGGCAATATCAGGTGGCATTTTGGCTTTGAATGGGCCTATGGAATCACACTCTATGGAACAGATGAGTTTACTAATGCCAATGACCTCACGAACGAGATGTGGAATACCTACGATAATCGTTTTGGTCCCATACATGCCACCACCGCATTAGGTGCTGCCAATGGAAATGCCACTGCTCCCTCGGCACTTTGGGATGAAATGTATTATGGTATTGCCTCGGCAAATACAATAATCGCTAATGGCGATTTTGTTACAGATGAAAAAATCCGTAACCGCTGTTTAGCGCATGCTTATTTTTTACGTGGTTATAATTATTACCGTCTTACTGCCCAATATGGTGGGATAGTACTTCAAACCCAACCCGTACAAAGCGTTGTTCGAAATTTTAAACGCTCAACAGAAGAAGAGTCCTGGGCCCAGGTTATCGCCGATTTTCGTAAAGCTTATGAGCTGTTTGAAGGAGAAGTATATACTTATGGTAAAGGGATTACCTGGACTAAAGCCACAGCTGCGCATTTTTTAGCAAAGGCTTTATTGTTTCGGGCTTCTGAGCGTTGCAGTGCCTGGAATAACCAGTATAAACAAACTGATTTGAATGAAGCTATTGCCGCCTGTACCTATGCCATTGGTGCAAGGGGCGCCTTAACAGCTAATTACAGCGATTTGTACGCTAACTGGACTGGTGTTGATGGACCGAATGAACAATTGGACGAAATATTAATGGCGGCGGGGCATAATGCAGATGCTGCTACCGTAGGCCGTTTCGGAAACCGTACTTACAATTATTTCGCTCCCCAGTTCTCTAGTTTTTCGGGAGGTTGGGTGAGACGCGGTGTTTGGATAGGTAGTATGGATTTTCAGCGTTGCCGGCCCACTGAGTATAGCTACGCTGTTTACGATCATGTGAATGATGCACGTATGTGGAAAACCTTTAAAACCGTTTATGGTGTTAATACTATTGTAGCTCCCAATACCCGGGGTCTGCAATTGGGAGATCCTGCCGTTGTTATGATTTTAAATAATAAGAATGATCATACCTATGATGGGTATACATTTGGGGCAGCTATACAAAATCCTACCTGGAAAGACGATAATAGCCGCCTTCCTAACTGGACCGTTGGTGCCAGGCAAACACCTACATCAGGTAGTCTTACCACTAAAATAGGACAATATGCACCTAACTCGCTGGTACTGTATCAAAACGGTCAATATGTGGCTCCCAACTTTAAAAATCAGCCGATTTGTAATTTTTTTGCAGGTATCAATAAAACAGATGATGGATCAAGAAATGCCGAAAGGGGAGATGCGCGTCGCGACGTAACCATGGCCCGTTTAGCCGAAACTTACCTGGTGCGTGCTGAATGTTATGCGCGTTTGGAGCAATATGGTAATGCCATGACCGATATTAATGTTGTTCGTGCCAGGGCACAGTGGAAAAGCGGAGAAAACAGGTCTTATTACAGCGACGGATCGCAGGCTTTTAAAACCAATCCTTTAAATACCGGAACTGCAGCGCCACTGTTTGTTAATTCCAATTTGGACATGAATACTTATTATTTGTCTAATCCCACTACGCCTGTAACTACGGCAGCATCCAATTTGCAATTGAGCTCCTTTCCGGCCAGTTTACCCGCCGAGGACGAAGCTGTGCTTACTAAAATTGGTGCATCCAGTACATTCGACCGGGCATTGAACTTTATTTTGAACGAGCGCACAAGAGAATTGTTAGGCGAATGGCAGCGTTGGGAAACTTTATCCCGTACCGGAACCCTGATCAAGCGCGCTAAAGCATTTAATACAGAGGCCGCCACTAATATTACACCTAATAAGCATGAACTGCGTCCTATTCCTCAATCATTTATTGATGGTTTATTAAATGAAGACGGGAGCAATTTGTCGGCAGAGCAAAAAAGAGCCTGGCAGAATCCCGGATACTGATAGTGCGTTGACATACACTCCATTTCAAATAAATACGAAACCGCTTCAATTAATTGAGGCGGTTTTTTGTTGAGTAGCTTGTACTTATTGGAGAGGTTACTGCTGTATTATTTGCTGCTAGCAAAACTTATACATTTTGGAGCGCCGGAAGCTTTGGGTCATAACAGTTTTCTGGCTATTGCTACTCTGCTACAGGCTTTGCGGCAATGCAGGCTCGGAGATGATCAAATAGTTCTTTGAACAAGATACAACAGGATGGTTGCCTTTTACAGAAAACCTATTTTCGATGTGTACGATTGAGAAAGTAGATTTTTGGCGAACTGCTGGCAGATGGGATAAAAAACAGGACGCAACAGGATAGTGAAAAATAAACGGTTTTTTATTTTCGTAACGAGACGATTAAAAATAGAGAACGGTTGCACAGGAATGGGAGCGCATTACAAGAAAAATAAAACAAAACAACTGGAATTAATTTCCTGAGATTTTAAAGATTGCAGGCGGTGACATCCACAGGTGGGCCAGGAGGCCGCGCCTGAGTTATTGCGCTTGCCCAAAAATAAGAAGATGAAACGCTTGGTCAATCACTTTTTACATAGAGAAATGGATATAGAGTGTTCCCTGCCAGCCGGGGCGCACCAATTTAAAAATACGCGAATGAAAAACTGGATTCTTAAAAGCTTTGCCTTGTCTTTGTCCGTATTGCTGTTTACAGCTTGCCGAAAATCGACCTGGGATGAGTTTTATGCCAAGCCGGATAACCTGGCCAAGCCCATTTACACCGTATTAAAAGAAAAAGGGAACTTCACCAACATACTTGCTGCTATCGATAAAGCAGATTATACCCGCACCCTGGATGCAGCAGGCTATTGGACTTTTTTTGCACCGGATGATGAGGCTTTTAAAGCCTATTTTGCCGAAAAGGGAATTAGCAGCGTAGCGCAGCTCAGCGTGGACGAGTGCCGTAATATTGTTACCTACTGTCTTACCTACTATGCCTATAAAAAAGACCGTATAGACGATTACCAGTCCACTACCGGTTGGATCGCTGACCAGGCTTTCAGAAGACGTACGGCTAATTATAAAGGCGTTTATGACGAAACCAGCTTTACCGGTACCAAAATGAAAGCTATTGGTGCCAACCGCAATAATACCGGTGCTTTGAATTTTGTGGTAAACGATAATAACTACAAGTACATTCCCTATTTCGCCGAAGGCTTTATGAAAGCGAAGGGCCTGAGCGCTTCAGACTATAATTATTTTTATCCGAACACGCCTTATACCGGCTTTAATGTAGCCAACGCACAGGTAAAAGAAGCCGATATTAATGCAGAGAATGGGGTTATTCATATTGTAGATAAGGTGATAACTGCGCTTCCCACTATCGAACAGTATATTAAAGATAATTCAGACTATAGCCTCTTTAGAAGCCTTTACGAAAAATACCTGGTTTCCTATATTCTTAATCCTACTGTTACCCGCAATTACCAGGTAATGAACGGCGGAACCGAACAGGTGTTTACTAAAGTATACAGCTCCTCGTTGGCTTACGCTTTAAATAACGAAAGTTACATTATACCACCGGCAAGTAATGATGCGCAGCAGGGCAGCTACAGCATTTTTGCGCCTAAAAACGATGTATTGCAGGCTTATATCGACACGGTACTACTCGAGAATTACAATTCATTAGATGACATGCCCACATCCATTATCTGGGATTTTTTAAATGCCCATATGTGGCAAAACGCGGCCTGGCCCAGTCAGTTTAAAACTACGCTCAACTTTGTGGGCGAAGAAGCCCGCTTTGACCCGGCCATTGATGTAGTAGATAAAAAAGTATTAAGTAATGGTCTTTTTTATGGCACTAAAAAAGTACAGGATGCGAATATCTTTTCCAGTGTTTACGGAAAAGCCTACCTGGATCCGGAATATTCAATGATGACAACTTTATTGAACCTGGAGCTCCGCAATTCGATCTCTAATATTTATAATAATTATACCATTTTCATGATCAGCAATAAAATGTTTAATGATGCTGGTTTTACAGTAGATCAATCTATAAGTACTGAGGTGATTGATCAATGGCGCTTTACACCTTTGCCCGGCTCTACCTTGCCGGCCAGCACAGGCTCCACCACCCGTGCACGTTTGCAACGCATTTTGAATAATCATGTTGTACCTAATAAATTATTGAATAATCTTAGTCCTGAAGGTATTGCAATGACTTACGGTGGAGAATATCTTAGGTATGTAAATAATACGGTGTATACAGCTGGTAATGTAGATTCCAGCAACGTGGCAACCGTACAAAGTTTTAAAAATGCTAAAAATGGCAGGGTATACTATGCCAGTCGTATTTTAGATTTTAGCGAAGAAACCGTTGGACAGGATATTGAAAGACTGGGAACACCTACAACTTCGCCTTTCAATTTTTTCTGGAGGTATTTAAGTGGCAGCACTGCTTTGTGGAACGCGACTACTAAATTAATTACAGGTGTTGCTAACGGATCTTTTTATACGCTGTTTATTCCCAATAATGCGGCCATACAAAGAGCTGTCAATGAGGGCTACCTGCCAGGAACCGGTACCGCTCCTAATAAGGTACCCAATTTCAACCCCACTACAGAACTAGAAAGACAACAGGTCGTGCAATTTATACAGTACCATATTCTGGATAAAAGAAATATTGGAACGGACGGTGAAGAGAGTGGTGCCATAGCTACTGTTTTGAAGAATAATGTGGGAGAAGCTACTACGATATTTGTAAATAATACGCCTGGCAACCTGCTGCTCACCGATATGAAAGCGCGAACCGCTAACACCATTCTGCCAAATAGTAATTACCTGGCCAACCGTGCCACCATACACCTAATTGACAATTACCTGCAATTTATTTATTAATCAAGATTGACTGAAACCGTTATGAGCGTAATTCTAAAAAATATATTTACAATCCTGATAGTGCTGCTGCTGGGCAGTATTCAGTTGATGGCGCAGGATGAGGGCAGTGCCACTCTGCTGAGAGGTAAGGTTACTGATAAAACCACCAAACAACCATTGGAGGGTGCCTCCGTGTCGGAGCAGGATAAGGAAGGCCGTATTATCAAATCAACTTCCACCGATGTGGAGGGGAACTTTGTACTCAGAATTACCAATCCCCAGGATTCGATATCGGTAACCTATATCGGATACAAAACTTTTATGGCCCCTATAAGAGGGCGAACTACGCTCAATATTCAGTTAGAAGATGATGCTAAAAGCGGCGATGAGGTAATTGTGATCAGTCAGCGCCGTAGCAACAATGGTTTAAATGACATTAACGAACGGGATCTTACTACCTCCGTGGGTAAGATCAATGCGGAAGCGATGGAAGAAATGGCTGCCACTTCTATTGATCAGGCGCTTCAGGGCCGTTTGTCGGGGGTAGATATTACCGCCACCAGTGGCGACCCGGGTGCGGCCATGAATATTCGTATCAGGGGAGTATCTTCTTTAAGTTCTAATGGTAACCCGCTGATTGTAGTAGATGGAATGCCTTATGAAACGGAGATTCCAAGCGATTTTAACTTTGGTGCGGCAGACGAGCAAGGCTATGCCAGCTTATTAAATATATCACCTGCCGATATCAAGGACATTTCTGTTTTAAAGGATGCCGCGGCTACAGCGGTTTGGGGGAGCCGGGCCGCCAATGGGGTATTGGTAATTAATACCAAGCGCGGACGGGTAGCCAAACCCTCCGTACAGTACACGGCCAAAGTAAACACTTCGTTCAGACCGGCTGCAATACCCATGTTAAACGGAGATCAATATTCCACGCTGATACCCGAAGCTTATATGAACCGGTTAGCGGGGTCATCCACATTAAACTACGTAACCAACCAGGAGTTTAACTATGATCCCTACAGCCCCTACTGGTATTATAACTATAGTAATAATACCAACTGGGTAGATGCCATCAGCCGACAGGGTTACCTGCACGACCATACGGTAAGCCTCAGTGGTGGTGGTGAAAAAGCCCGGTATTTTGCCTCCATCGGCTACCTGGGCCAAACAGGAACAGTTGTTGGTAATGACCTGCAAAGAATGAATGCCCGTATCAATCTCGATTATAATGTGTCGAACAAGCTGCAGATTTTTACAAGCATTGCCTACACTTACACAGATAGAAATAGAAACTATACGGCCAATGACGAAGGTGCCATACGCAATGTGGCTTATTTGAAGATGCCCAATATGAGTGTATTTGAGTACGATGAGTTTGGCAATCTTACTTCCAACTATTTATCGCCTGCGTCTAATATTCAGGGCCAGTACAGTCGTATTTATAATCCATTAGCCATGGCCAGCCAGGCTATCTATTCTATTCTGGGTAATAGAATTGTGCCTCGTTTTCAGTTAAAATACGCCATCATAAAAAATGTTTTAAATGTTAGTGCCGACGTACAGTTTGATATTAACAGTACCAATAACAGCAGCTTCCTGCCACAAATCGCTACCGGACGTCCCAACACCGAAACAGTGGTGAACCGTTCTTACAGCGGTGATATTGATGGTTTTGGAGTTACTACCCGTACCAGTCTTAATTATACGCCCAAATTGAAGAACAGGGATCACGTGGTGATGGCATTTGCTAACGTATTCACCAGCGATTATACCAATAACTCCCAGGAAGTAATGAAGTCCAACGCATTTTCTTCTTTGCTGGTGGATATTACAGCCGACGGTCGAACGCAAAACGAAGAGTTACTTGCAGCATCCAGGTTAACGCAGCAAAGGTCTATTGGTGCAGTAGTGCAGGCGCAGTATGGGTATAAAGATAAATACCTGATTAATGGTAGCCTGAGGGGTGATGGTAGCTCTCGTTTTGGTAGTGCCCACCGTTATGGCCTCTTTCCTGGTATTTCGATGCGTTACCGTATTTCAAGCGAAAATTATTTTAAAAAACTTGAATTCCTGGATGATCTTAGTTTCAGGGCCAGTTATGCACAATCCGGCAATGCGCCCCGTACCGACTATAGTTTTTTTAATACCTATAATACCTACTCCTGGAGTTACCAGGGCCAGAGTGGGGTGTATCCTGCATCAATGGAGCTGAGCAACCTGCGCTGGGAAACGGTGCATGGTAGAAATATTGGTTTAAATATCTCCCTGTTCAAGGGTCGTATCCGCAGCGATATTGATATGTACCGCAATAGCACCAAAGATCTGTTTTCTAATAATTTAAGAATAGGATCCTATACCGGTTACAGTGCCATCAATATGAACGTGGGTACGTTGGAAAATAAGGGATGGGAATTTGCTTTGTGGACCCAGCCCTATAAAACAAAGAATTGGATCATCGGGTTCGACTTTAATATTTCACAAAACGAAAACGTAATTAAAGAAATTTCCCCCTACTATCCTATGGAGAGAGGCAATATGGTGGCAAACGGAAACTATCTGGCCGTTTTGCAAGTGAATAATCCCATCGGGTCCTTTTATGGGTACAAACATGTGGGTGTGTATAAAGACAAAGAAGCTACTATTGCAAAAGATGCAAATGGCAATGCGATCACTGGACCTAACGGGCAGACGGTTTACATGAGATTTGGGTATCCGTCTGTCGATTATATATTTCAGCCGGGTGATGCTATGTATGAGGATATAAACAATGATGGTAATATCGATTATAAGGATGTAGTCTACCTGGGTAATAATAATCCAAGGTTTTATGGTGGTTTTGGGCCCAATGTGAGTTGGAAAAACGGAATGTGGCGCTTGTCCGCTTTCTTCGCCTACCGCTATGATGTGGACGTGGTAAACGGTACCAAAATGAATACCACACGAATGAGCGGTTTCGATAACCAGAGCACCGCCGTATTAAGGCGCTGGCGTAATGAGGGTGATATAACAGATATTCCAAGAGCCATACAGGGTGGAGGATACAATTGGTTGGGTAGTGACCGGTATGTGGAAGATGCTTCTTTCCTGCGTTTCAGAACCCTTACCTTACGTTATACTATACCGCCGGTAAAGCTGCGCCGGATAGGTTTCAAATCCCTGAGCGCTTATGTAACGGCCGAAAACCTGTATACCTTCACAAATTATACGGGTCAGGATCCGGAAGTGAGTATGCCTGGTGGAGATGCTTTCAAAATAGTAACCGATAACTCCATGACACCTCCGAGTAGGAATTTTACACTCGGCGTGGTAGCTGGATTTTAAGAATACCTCGATCAACGATCTGGAATTAATTATTTAAGAAAATAGTCAGATGAAAAAAGATATATTAATACGCTTCTTACTGGCAACGATACTAACCAGTACCCTTTCAGGATGTAATAAATGGCTGGATCTGAAACCACGGGACGGGGTTGTAGGCGATGAATTCTGGCAAACCAAGGAGCAAGTAGATGCGGCAGTTACCGGCATATACTCATCCTTACAAGCTAGTAGCATTACTCCTAACCGCCGGGTGTTGCTGCCGACTGAACTTTTGTTTGTTTGGGGCGAAGCCCGTGCAGACATGGTAACTCCAGGTAATCGCACCAGCCCGGATGAGCAGGATATGATTAATATTAACATGACGGCCAATAACGAGTTTTCTGATTGGTCCGGATTCTATAAAACTATCAATTACTGTAATGTAGTAATTGAGTTGGCGCCTGGTGTATTGCAAAAAGATAACACATTTACGCAACAACACCTCGATCGTTCGGTGGGCCAGGCGCTTGCCCTGCGCGCTTTGATGTATTTCTACCTGGTGCGTACTTTCAGAGATGTGCCGTTGAAATTAGATGCCACAGTGAGCGATGAAAAAATAACCCCCATCCCTAAAACCAGTGCAGATACCATACTGAACCAGATTGTTGCCGATTTAAAGCAGGCGGAAGCAAAACTGCCCCTTACTTATGGGGTTACTGCCGCTTTTAACAAAGGGCGGGTGACTAAGTATGGTGCTAACGCCATTTTAGCGGATGTGTATCTGTGGATGGACAAGTATACGGAAGCCGCTGCGGAATGCGATAAGATTATCAATGGCAATGCGTTTAGGCTGGTTGCGGGCAATCAGTTCTATAATATCTTTCTTACGGGCGCTTCGGACGAAACCATTTTCGAATTACAATACGACCAGCAAATCCTCAACCCCTTTTTTAACATGCACACGCCCGCACAAAAAAGATGGGGAGGGGCGATACACCTGCCCGATCAGGTATTTGGGCTGGACCTGGTAAACGCTACGCCGCAACTGGATTTCAGAGGAGAGAATGCGGCTTTCCGGGAGGGTGATTTCAGTATCTGGAAATATGTGGGAGCGGACAACAACGGGGATAACTTCAGAACCATCGATCAGTCCTTTGCACCCTGGGTTTTTTACCGTTATGCCGATGCCTTGCTGATGAAGGCAGAAGCCATCAATCAGCTCAATCAGCCCCTGGAAGCGTCCCGCCTGGTAAAAACCATCCGCGAAAGAGCCCGGGCTTTGGATATCCTGCCCATGGATAGCACGGATAAGGCGGCCATGGCAAACTTTATCCTGGAAGAACGACAAAGGGAATTTGCTTTTGAAGGTAAACGCTGGTATGATCTGCTGCGCCATGCCAAAAGAGATAATTATGCAGAACTCAACCTGCTTACTACTGCTGCATCTTTTAGTATAGCGCCCAGCCTGCAGCAGGCAGCTTTCAATAAACTCAAAGATCCCAATAGCCATTATATGCCTATTTATTTTTACGAGATCAGCAGCAATCCCTTATTGATTCAAAATCCGTTTTACCGTTAATTAATAAATTAGAAAGGAAGAAATCGACTTTGAAAAGTCGATAATCCCTCTGGATTAAAAATAAAAAATCAAGCAGATGAAACAACAAATAAGCATATTACAACTGGCAGGTGTCATCGCTATCGCCAGTTTACTGTTTACCGCTTGTAAGAAAACCCAGTACGACCTGGCCACCACCACCGATAGAAATATTACCGGCTATTTGAGTGAGCGGCCCGATTCTTTCTCCCTGTTTAAAGAGATCCTGGATGTAACCGGGTCGGCGGCCTATTTAGATGCCTACGGCGCCTATACTTTTTTCGCAGTAACTAATGACGGGGTGAAACGCTGGATGGAATCCAATGGTGTAACGTCTGTAGCATCTGCTGATGTCAATACCTTAAAAAACCTGGTGCGTTTTCACCTGCTGGAAGATACTATTAATACCAGCCAGTTTACCGATGGAAAGCTGAAAACGGCTACCATGTATGGTCAGTATTTAATCACCGGGGTAGATTTTGTAAACGGGGTGTCTTCATATTCCGTAAATCGCCAGGCGCGTATAATACAGTCTAATATAAGAGTGGGTAATGGTATTATGCATGTAATTGATCATATGTTAACGCCGGCGGCCCGAACTATTGCTCAGGAATTGGAGGCCAATCCCAACTATTCCATTTTTGTACAGGCCATGAAGGAAACCGGCTTTTACGACACGTTGAACAAGGTAGAAACCGATACTTCCAAACTTTGGAAAACAGTGATTGCAGAGAGCAACCAGGCCCTGGCCGATAGCGGCTATAACTCGTATGCTGCGCTGAAAGCAAAATATAGCCAAACCGGTAACCCGGCTAATATTAAAGACAGCCTGAACATGTATGTGGCTTACCATATTGTAAATGGGTTATACTTTTTGGGAGATATTATTAATTACAATGCACAGCTCACCCTTTTACCGCAAGAAGTAATTACTGTTACGCACCAGAACCAGGAAGTTATTTTAAACGAAATGGAGTTTAACGGGGTATTGGAAAAGGGAGTAAAACTGGAACGGGGGGCAAGCGATAATTCTGCTACAAATGGGGTTTGGCACAGTGTAAGCAGCCATACTATGGCTAAAATACGTAAACCAGCTGCTTTATATTGGGATGTGGCCATGTTCCCCGAACTGATGAATCAACCGGCTTATTTCCGGAGACAGTCATTGTACTTTGAACGTCCGACTGAAGCGGATCAACCTATTGCCAGCATCAATTGGGGTTGGGCAGGTAATAATGCCAGGGGTATCCAATATTTTTATGGAGGAACTGGCTCGCCGGATAATTACAATGTAAACCGGGATCGTATAGCCCTCAATTTTGGAAGTCCGCGGGCCACCTGGGCAGAGTTTAAAACACCTACGATTATTAAAGGCCGCTATAAAGTATGGGTATGCTATATAGCGCAGACACCAACAAATGGTAGTTTACTTACTAATGTTTTGATCAATGGCATACGAATGACTCGTCAGGTAGATTTTAGTAACACTGGCGGAAGAATGCCTGCCGGTTCTATGGCCGAAAGGGAATCAATTGGCTGGAAAAACTATGTTACAGCTAACAGCCCTGACCGGCACAATTCAAGGCTGGTAGGTATTGTAGATATAGCAACCACAGGTATCCAGGTAGTACGTTTTGAGGCAACGGGTGGTGGTACCGGAAACAATGCTTTGCAATTAGATATGATCCACTTTATACCGGTGGATGAGAACCAGCTTTTGCCCCGGTTTGCGCCGGATGGCAGTATGAGCTATGTGGGCTACTAGTAATCTTAACGATAATTTAGAAACTTAAAGAATGATCAGGATACATAATAAATTGAGGACGCTCTTGCTATTTACAATAGGCATCACCGTGTTATTACCGGCCTGTAAGAAATGGGAGGATCATAACCGGATTACAGATGAACAGATGGCGCAGAACCTGATGGAACGTATACAGGGGAATCCAGACCTGAGTAGTTTTGCAACTTTACTCGCTAAATCCGGATATGCCGATACCCTCACGTCTTCCAGGGTATTTACCGTATATGCACCCAATAATGCTGCCCTAAGTTCGATTGCCCCAACTTTGGAGACGGATGCCGAGGCTTTAAAGCAATTTGTGGCTAACCATATTTCGAACCAGGCGCATTATACCCAGTCCACAGAGGGTACTAAACGCATACCGGTAATGAGTGGCAAATACCATAACCTTAGTGCCGGCAGTATTGATGATATTGCTTTTACGGCAAAAGACCTGGCCGCTCAAAACGGGGTGGTACAGGTAATAGGTAACGCTTTGCCGGTTTTAAATAATACATGGGCATTTGCAGAAAGCGATGCACGTATGCCTGCATTACAAAAAGTAGCTATGGTTGATTCGCTGGGCAGCCTTTTTCGTACCCGGGTGCATAACCTCAGAGACGAGTCTAAAAACTTTACCCTCTTTGTATTGCAGGATGCCGCCTGGCAATCAGAAATTAATCGCTTTAAACCTTATAGTAATGTACCAGGTAACGCAGACAGTACCAGCAAAGTGGCCGGCTGGCTGGTAGCAAAGGACCTGGCAGTGGAAGCTTTATATAAATCGCCTGCCGAAATTCCGGATACTATTGTTTCCCGGTCTGGCGTAAGAGTGGGGATCGATAAAAGCGCTATTGTATCTACCATTAAAACCAGCAACGGGGTTGTGTATGTGATGAATAAGCTGGAAGTGCCCCTGCGCAATAAGTTCAGGGATATTATTATTGAAGCGGAAAACTATACATCTGCAAGCGCCAATCGCCTGGCCAATACCTATATAAGGGATAAGCGCGATTCTGCTACCGGGGGCATTTTCAGGGATATCCTGGTGTATAATCATAGTTTAGCCCAGTTTAACCTGCGTTACAGGCTTGCTGAAGTGCCATCACTAAAGTATAGGGTTTACTGGATGGCCCTGCATGATAATATTAATGGATTAACAACCACTTTTACCCAAAAGATTGGGGTAGATTCTTTTAATTCACCTTTACCCGCTTATGTTACAGTGCCGCTCAATACCTATGCCGAGCAATTGGCGGGCGAGTTTACCTTAACCAGCTTCAGACCTGGTTTCAACCTGTTTTTAACAGCGGCCAACTCAACAACTGCAGCAGCCAACCCTATCCTTTGTAATTATATAAGACTGGAACCGGTATTCTAACCCGTTTATAAAGACTAAAAAGAAGATGATGTATACTCAATTAAAACCTGTTTTAAGTGTAGCGCTGGCGGCTTTATTGTCTACAGGATTACATGCACAAACGCGCCCTGCAACTAATGCTAAGTCTGTTGCCGGTACGGATGTTCAGGCCCTGGTGATAAAAGGTGTGGTGAAAAGTGCGGCTACCGGAAATGGCATTAATGGTGCTCAGTTACAGGTAAAGGGTTTTTCGGCAGCCATTGCCGACACCGCGGGTAATTTTTCACTCAAGATCCCCAATACAACCGCCACCATTTTAGTAGAGGCAGATGGCTTTGATGCACAATTGGTACCGGTAAAGTATCGGGAGCGCATGGAGATTATATTACAGTCTCGTACCGTGGCCTCTTATCATGATGTACTGGTAACGCCTACCGGCGATCAATATAAAAAAATGATGACGGCTTCGGCCGATCAGCAAACACCCGATGCCTGGCAGCAACCCTTAGAAACCGTTGATGCCTGGCTGCAGGGTAGAGTGGCCGGTTTGAACTCGGTTCGTCGTTCCGGCCTGCCGGGAGCTGGCGCCAATCTGTTTTTAAATGGCATCAACTCCCTTTACGCCACTAACCGCCCGCTGATTGTGGTGGATGGAATGCCTTTTGATGCCAACGAGTATGGCGAGAGCATTATTGCTAATAACTATACCAATCCCCTGAGCCTGATTGATATAAAGGATATTGATAATATTACGGTGCTGAAAGATGCGGCCAGTATTTATGGCTCCAAAGGGGCCAATGGTGCGATTATCATTACCACCGTGAGTGCAGAAGGTAAGCAGGCTACTAAAATTGATGCCGGCGTATATGCTGGCTTCAACGCCGCTCCTCAAAACCTCCCGGTGTTGGATGCCGCGGGTTACAGAACCCATCTCAGCCGGATGCTTCAAAGCCGGGGCATGAGCGCTAACCAGATTGCTGCAGAGCCTTATATGATAGATAATCCATCGAGGCCCGACTACGCCACTTATCATAATAATACCGACTGGCAGAAAAAGGTGCTGGACAATAGCATGACCCAAAACGCTTACCTGCGTATTACGGGCGGTGATAATATTGCCACTTATGGGCTTACGGTTGGATACATGAAAAATACCGGTGTGGTAAAAAATACTAACCTCGAGCGCTATAATACGCGGTTCAATGCCCAGTTTAACTTTACTGAAAAATTAACCGGTATTGCCAATCTCGGATTTACTTACAATACACAGGATTTAAAAGACCAGGGCATTGCCGATAAAACAGCGCCCATTTTCAACGCCCTGGTAAAAGCGCCCTTCCTTACCGATCATATACTGGCGGCGGATGGTACGGTATCGCCCAATCTGGAAGGGGTAGATAGTTTGGGAGTAGGCAACCCGAGCACCATTATAGAAAAAATTGAAGCCTACAATAAGTACTATCGCTTCTCCGGTTCTTTTAAGTTTAAGTACGATATCAATAAATATCTTGCTGCCAGTACGATGGTTGGTATCCAGTTTGATAAAATAAGGGAAAGCTATTTTATACCCAGCCTGGGTATTGTTAAAGATACATTATGGAATGATATTGCCAATAACCGCATGGGCTCGCAGGTAAAACAATTGTTTTCTTTATTCAATGATACCAGATTAGATTACAACAGAACCATCGGATATATTCACTCTATCAATGCCAGCCTGGGGGTACGTTACCAAAACAACCGTGCCAACCAGGTAAATGTAATTACTGCTAATTCCGCCACCGACGATATGGTGAGCGTACAAAACGGATTAGCTGCTCTTCGCCGGGTAGGAGGAGGAATGGGCGAATGGAACTGGCTCAATGCTTACCTGGGTGCGAACTATGGATTCAGGGATAAGCTTTTTTTAAGTCTTAATATGGCCTTGGATGGGTCTTCCCGTTTTGGAGTAAAAGCAGCCAATGGCCTAACCCTTGCGGGTCACCAGTTTCCACTATTTCCTTCAGTGGGGGCGGCCTGGTTATTGTCCTCCGAAAGATTTATGGCAGGTTCGTCTATCAATTTGTTGAAGTTAAGGGCTTCGTATAGTATTGCCGGTAATGATGATATTGGGAATTATACCTCCCGCTACATTTACACCGGGCAAAACCTGTTGGGTGCTCAGGGATCCGTGCGTAAATGGATCTCCAATCCTGAATTGCAGTGGGAAACCGTTGCCAAACTCAATGCAGGCCTGGATCTGGCCTTCTGGCAAGAGCGGGTAACCCTGGGTGTAGATGTATATAGCAATCGTACCACCAATATGCTGGTGTATCAACCTATGCAAACTGTAACTGGATTCAGCACCACACTTACTAATGGTGGTGAATTACAAAATAATGGTATAGAAGCCAGTGCCAATGTCCGTATCATCAATACCCGGAAATTTAAATGGGATTTTGGAGCGAATATCGCACGATATAAAAATGAAATTGTAGCAGTACCCGGTAATGCTATCTATACCGAATTTGCCGGGGCCACTATTCTGACAGCGGTAGGTCAGTCCGCCAACCAGTTTTATGGTTATTCCACCAACGGGGTGTTTGCTTCAGATGCAGAAGCCGCTGCCGCAGGTCTTAGCAAAGAAAATGCAGATGGTTCTTTCACTGCCTTCAAGGGTGGCGACGTACGCTTTACAGATCAAAATGGCGATAAGATCATCGATGATAAAGACCGAACTGTTATCGGCGATCCCAATCCTGATTTCTTTGGCGGTGTGAGCAACCGCTTCATCTGGAAAGGTTTTGAGCTCAACGCCTTGTTTACCTTCTCAGTGGGTAATGAAGTATATAACTACCTGCGCTATCGCCTGGAGTCGCAAAGCGGTGTGGAAAACCAGTTGCAAAGCGTACTCAATAGCTGGAGGGTAGATGGGCAACAAACCAATATGCCAAAAGCTGCATGGGGCGATCCCATGGGGAATAATCGCTTCAGCGACCGCTGGATAGAAGATGGCAGTTACCTGCGCCTGCGATCATTGAATGTGACTTACAATGTGCCTTTGAAAGCCACAGCCGCTTTTAAAAGTATTGCCGTATCTGTTACCGGTAATAACCTGTTTACGGCAACTAAGTACCTGGGTTATGATCCTGAGTTCAGCGCCTCGCAGAGCCCGCTGGCCCAGGGTATTGATACCGGGCTGGACCCGCTGTTTAAAAGCGTGATACTGGGCGTAAGGTTAGGGTTATAGAATGGAAATGTCATTTCGACGAAGTTTCTGAAAGAAACTGAGGAGAAATCTACATCATTTTCGAGAGATCTCTCCCGCAAGAATGCTTCAGGCAGCCCAACAAATAGCTGTCATCCTAAGTGTAACGAAGAAGAAATAGCTCTTTAGAACAACGAATTGAATTGATAACGAATGTCATGGTGAGTTTGACGAACCATACTTGGAGTTGGTGCCCTTCGTCTCCCGGATAGCTATCGGGACAGGTGACATTCTGGTAAAAATATAAAAACAAAAAGATGAAAAAATTTTTTATAAAAGCAACATTCTTAGGCCTGGCTGCCATGGTAATGTTAGCAGGTTGTAAAAAAATGTTCGATAAAATGCCCACCAACGAGCTGGACAACAGCCAGGCTTACGCCAACGTATACGATGCCGATGCGGCGGTAATGGGGGTGTATGGCAAATTTATGGGCCTGGCCGACCGCTATATTATTTTAAATGAACTGCGGGCCGATCTTTTAGATTACACTACTAATGCTGACAAATGGCTGCGTCAGATCAGCAATCATACGGCTACTGCCGATAATCCTTATGCCGATCCGCGCCCCTTTTACGAGGTGATTATTAATTGCAACGATGTGCTGTTTAACCTCAGTCAAATGTATAGCGACAAAAAGATCAGTGAAGGAGACTACTATCAGCGCTACTCTGATATTGCCTGCCTGAGAAGCTTTTTATACCTGCAACTGGGCATTCATTATGGAGATGAAGTGCGTTATGTAACCAGTCCACTGGCCACCCTGGCCGATACCAAAAATGCATCCTTATTTCCCAAAGTAAGCTTCGATGCCCTGTTAGATTCCTTAATTGCATTTACTGAACCCATCCCTTTTAAAGAACAATATGCCGCAGGCACTTCTTTAAACATTACACTGGATGGATATCCTACCAGTAAATTCTTTATCAATAAAAAAGTACTATTGGGCGATCTATATTTATGGAAAGGCAATTACAACAAAGCGGCGAGTTATTACCGGGAAGTGATGGAAACTTCAAGCGTCGAGTCCTCTGATGGAGAAAACTATTTTTCGCAATACAAAATGGGATGGTTTGGAGCTGCGGATCCGTACACCGATAACCGGGTAACCTTTACATCAAGAGCACGATGGGGCGATATGAATTCGCTGCGGTACGATGTGGGCTGGCGTACCATGTTTACTGCCAGCTTAACCTCACCTAACTTTACCAGGGAATGGGTATGGTCGCTGCCTTTTGATAACAAGTTTGCCCCGGCCAACCCCCTCGTAAAATTATTTTCGCCAGTAGGCGGCGACTATTTATTGAAGCCGTCGCAACAGGTAATGGATTTGTGGGCCAGCCAGCAAATGAGCAGCGCGGCGGAATCACCTGCTCGTCCTTTGGGTTCGCCCTATGACCCGCGTGGACTCTTTAGTGTTAAAAATATTGGAGGGCAGCAGGTAGCCATGAAGTTTATATCCAAATATTTAAATTGGGACACGCAAACACCTGCCGATATTCTGGTTAAAAATGGAGACTGGTACCTGTTCCGGCAAACTCAGCTGGCGATGCGCTTTGCTGAGGCGGCTAACCGCGATGGCAGGCATCGCTTGGCCTATGCATTTATCAGTGGTGGCATCGGGGGTAACTTTGATAGCTCGGGAGCCAGCAATAAAACAAGATGGCAAAACACCCTTTCCTATCCCTATCCTTATAACTTTGATGCCAGAAATGGGGAGATACCCAGGTTTCGGGCGCCCTGGTACCGGCACATGGGGGTAAGAAGCAGAGCTTCCGTAACAGCATTGCCCATAACAGCTACCAATACAATAGACAGCCTGCAACAGGTAGAGACAGGCTTGTTACAGGAAACTGCCCTGGAGAATGCTTTTGAGGGCACCCGTTGGGCTGATTTATTGCGCATAGCACGCAGGCGTAATGATCCGTCTATTATCGCCGATAAAGTGTACCAGAAATTATTAAAAGACGGAGATCCAAATGCAGGGCAGGCCAGGGCTAAGTTGATGAGTAGGGAAGGGTGGTATTTGCCGTTTAAGCTGGATTAGAAAAGATTATGGATCAATGATTCAAGCCATTATTCCTGAGTTCTTCGCGCCCTGGCAGTTAAATAACTTTCAGTTATATCCATAATCCTATTAGGAACGAAAGAATACGTGGCTTATTATCTTAACCATTGTTTTGTACTAAAACTAACTACTTTATTTTTGAACGATTATGATGTATAAAAGTATAAAACTGGTTGTTGTATTATTATTAGCTTTTAATGTTCAGCTAAGAGCGCAGGACCTCTTTCCGGACGGTACTCCCATCCCGGATTGGTTCCGTCAAAATGAGCTAACGGATATTAAAAAACTGGGTAGGCAGTACCGCATTACGGCTCACGGTGTAAAAACAGATAGCAACCTGGTGCAGACCCAGGCCATACAAGCTGTGATTGATAAAGCCGCTGTAGCCGGTGGCGGCGTCATCATTATTCCGCGGGGTGTTTTCTTAAGTGGTAACCTGTTTTTTAAACCAGGTACACACCTGCACCTTGAGGAAGCTGCTACCCTTAAAGCCAGTGATGATATCAGTGATTTTAAAGTCTTGACCACCCGTATTGAAGGGGAGACCTGTAAATATTTTCCGGCGCTCGTTAATGCTGACAGTGTAAACGGGTTTACCATTTCGGGGAAGGGAACCTTGAATGGCAATGGCCTGCGCTATTGGAAAGCTTTTTGGTTGCGTCGTAGCTGGAATCCTCAATGCACCAATAAAGATGAAATGCGTCCGCGCTTATTGTATATATCTAATAGCAAGGATGTGCAGGTATCAGGTGTTCGGCTCATTAATTCACCCTTCTGGACCTCGCACTATTATAAATGCGAAAACCTGAAACTGCTCAATCTTTACATTTATGCTCCCGCCGCTCCCGTAAAGGCGCCCAGCTCGGATGCCATTGACCTGGATGCCTGTAAAAATGTGCTGATCAAAAATTGCTACATGTCGGTTAATGATGATGCGGTAGCATTGAAAGGGGGGAAGGGTCCGCAGGCTGATAAAGACACCAGCAATGGCGGTAATATTAATGTAATTATCGAAGACAATGTTTTTGGTTTTTGCCACGGGGCGCTCACGTTTGGCAGTGAGTCCATTCATAACCGTAACATCATTTTACGTCGTATTCAAATAGATCATGCCCAAAGATTATTATGGCTCAAGATGCGCCCTGATACGCCCCAGTTATACGAATATGTAACGGTGGAGGACATCAAAGGCAGTGTAACGAATATGCTTTACATTCAGCCGTGGACGCAGTTTTTCGATCTGAAAGGAGAGAAGGATATCAAAATGTCTTATGCCAATCATATAACCCTGAAAAACCTGAAGCTGGACTGCGACAATGTATTTAACGTAAGCAATTCTGAACAGTACAAGCTGAGCCATTTTACTTTTGAAAATTTGAAGATTAAAGCTGCAAAAAATGGGGGCATACAAAAAAGCTATGTCGAAAACTTCACCCTGGAGCAGGTGGTAGTAAACGGCCAGAAATTATAAAACAACGCTATGCTGCCGTTGCAAAAAGAGAGGCTCCTGATATTCCTGTTTTGGGTATTGCTATGCCCGGTTTACGCAGCCGCACAAACAGTGGCTCCCGAAGATATACTGGCCAGGTATGAAAAATACCCGGTGGAGAAAGTATTTCTGCACCTGGACAAGGGAGAGTATGTCGTGGGTGAACCCATGCAGTTTAAGGCCTGGGTGATTTGCCGCGGACAGCTTTCCAAAATATCCACCAATTTGTATGTGGAATTACTGGATGTAAATAAGAAACTAATAATAGCCAATAAAACACCTGTAACATCGGGGGTTTCCGAGGGCTTTATGGTGGTTCCTGCAAAGACTTCTGAAAATGTCTATTATATAAGGGCCTATACCAACTGGATGTTGAATTTTGACGAACAGTTTCAATTCATTCGACCGCTGAATATTTACAATAGCAGCTCAGATAAAAAACTGGCAAAAGCGGCAGTCAGCTGGTCTGTTGAATTAAAACCCGAGGGCGGTAACTGGCTTAGTCATACAAATACAAAACTTGCCGTTCGTATAAAAGCAACGGGCGATTTTCCCGACACAGTTCACGGATACTTATACGAAGGAAATGATAGTCTTAATAAATTAGCAGATATTCAATTTTACAATAACGAAATAGGTAGCCTGGTATTTTCACAATTGGCAGGTAAGGAGTATCATGTAAAGGTTGTTGACGGAAGCGGGACCAGTAAAATTGTCCGGGTTTCGGCTCCTGTAGATACAGGCATTGCATTAAAGGTGAACGCGACCAGCAAAGTGATTGATTACAGCTTACAGGCCAAAGGCATTACTGATCAATTAAAGGGCTATAAGATCATTGCTTACAATAAAGGACAGCTACTCTTCAACGGGATGATCCCTGCTGCCCGGGAAACAGTGGAAGGGAAAATACCGGTAGATAGCAAGACCGCAGGTGTGGTGCATATTGCCGTATTTGACCCCAATGGAAAGCTGGCGGCTCAGCGGCTTTGTTTTGTAGATAATAACCCTATTCCAGGCATAGCGCCTTCTATAGCTGTTATTGCCAGGTCTGAACAGGCTAAGGGTTTAAACCGTTTTGAAATCAATACCTCCGACACCTTAAACAGGCATACTTACCTGGCTGAAGTAACAGGAAGTGATACTCCTTTGGCCTGGCCTCAACAGAACCTGCTGGCGGCTTTTTACCTGGATGATTTGCCCCGGTTACCTTTCCATGCCAGCCGGTACACCGATCTGCAGGATCCTCTTCAGAAAGAGGCGCTTGATTACCTGTTAATGAGCGAAAGTCGTGGGCTGTATGACTGGTCCTGGTTACTGTCGCATCCTGTTCCCGAGGTTACCCGGTTCCCGGATAATTATATTACTTATCAAGGCCGCATTACACTGGATAATAAACCGGTAGCTAACGAAGCTGCTACTGTTTTACTCAAATTAAACGATTCGGTAAATATTGTAAGAGATATCAAAACGAATGCTGAAGGAGCATTTGGGATCAATAAGATATTCTTTCGTGATAGCGCCAAAGTTTATTTCCATATTCATAAAAAAACACGCTTCGACGATTTATACGAGATCAGTTTCAAGGAAGTATGGGACACCGCTGGTTATCGAGGCTCTTTGCCGGCTACCGCTTATCAATTGACGGCGGTTAGAGATGAAGCCGCTAATGCCAGGGTACAGGGCTATGTGCAGGCCCTGTCGGCCTTTGATCTGGGTGGTAAAAAAGAGGCTGCCATGATGGAAGTGGTGAAAGTGCAGGCGGTGAGAAATCTTACTAAAGAGCTGGAGAAAGAACTGACTACACCCTTGTTCAGTGATCCGTCAGAAATGATTCTGGACTTCATAAACCAGGACCAGGATACGGGAGGTTCTTTATTACTGGATTTTTTAAATGGAAGACTACCTGGTGTAACGGTAAATCCCGGGGAAGCGCCTGTCTTCAGAGGCGGCCCTATCGCCCTTTATATGGATGAGATGCCTGCCGACATCGAAATGATCAATACCATGCCTATTGATAATATAGCCCTGGTGAAATTTCTACGCAATAGTTTTGCACTGGGCGCCACCTATGGGGTGCTGTCTATTTATACCAAAAGGGGAAGGTTGCTGGCCGAATCGCAGCCTGGCAGAAAGCCAAAGAAGTTCAACTCACTAGCAGGGTATCTGGCTACCCAAAGGTTCGAAGCGGTGGATTATTCACAACCGGGCGTGGATAAAACCATAAAGGATACGCGTAGCGTATTATTGTGGAAGCCTGGTTTTAATAACGGCATCCAACAGGTTGATTTTTATAATAATGACCATGCAACAGCTCCCATACTCATTTTTACGGGTTTGGACGCCACAGGGAGACCTTTTTATTTGCGTAGGAAATTTTAATAGGACGCAGCAGATGGTTTTTCTGTTGATGTAGTCAGGAGTAGCCGGTGCGCCCGATCTTCCTCGTCACCCCTGATCCCGGAACGGAGGGGCAACGCAATGCTTTCCTGTGTAACAATTCGTTTCTCCTCGCTATGCCTCATTCATCGAAACAACGAACCAATGGGTTAGCCTGTAACAGGATTAACAACAAAATAGTGTAAACTTTTTTTTAGGACGAGTCAGTTGGTGACCATTGGTTTTGTAACATGTCGAAAACGTTACGTTGAACCTGGTTACAATTTTGTAACATTTCTGTGATTTTTATTGTAAGAAGTTACAAAACTTTTGGTACGGTAACATGTAAACGGAACCCAATCGATTGCATTTTAGTCTACCAACTTTTTTCAGGATACTGCGGGATGGTCAATGTAAGGACGCATTCTATTTTCGGTTTCATAAAGGTTTATAAAAACGGTTGCAGATGAATTACGGCTTGAATCATTTGACTGGCCTGTTACATGTTCGTTGCCTGCATTGCCTGTTGCCATAGCAAAACAAATTCTTAACGGTACTAAAAAACGAACGATGTTAAAAAATGCCATTTTCACTTTCCTGTTGTCCTTCTTATTTTTTTTAGCCCCGGCGGCCACTTACTATGTTGCTACTAATGGTGATGATGCCAATGCAGGAACGATCGATGCACCATTTGCCAGTTTGGCTAGAGCACAAAGCCTGGTCGTAGCGGGCGACATCGTCTATATCAGGGGAGGCGTGTACACGCCCACTAATGCCGAAATCATGAACAATACCAGCGATGCCGTGCGTGCCTTTGTATTTCACATGAATAAATCGGGCACGGCTGGTAATCCCATTTCTTATATAGGATATCCGGGAGAGCGGCCGGTTTTTGATCTGCAGCAAATAGACCCCGACTTATTGAATAAACGCATTATTGTATTTAACTTAACCGGCAGCTACCTGCATTTTAAGAATTTTGAAATTATTGGGACGCGGGTACTCAATACCACCGCCAATACTCAATCAGAATGTTTGCGGGTAAACGGCGGCAACAATAATATTTTTGAACACCTGGCCATGCATGATGGAAAAGCGATTGGTTTTTACCTGGCTTCGGGCGCTAATAACCTTGTATTAAACTGTGATGCCTATAATAATTTTGACAATGTATCCGGCAATCAAAGAGGCGGCAATGTGGACGGATTTGGGGCACATGCCGACAGGTTAACCAGCACCGGCAATGTGTTCAGGGGCTGCCGTGCCTGGTATAACAGCGACGATGGTTTTGATCTTATTTCCTGCCTCACGCCTGTTACCATTGAGTATTGCTGGGCTTTTTATAATGGCTACACGCCGGCCTCAACTGCAGGAACTTTAACAGCAACTACCCGCGCCGGAGATGGTAACGGGTTTAAAGCGGGCGGTTTTGGTATGGGAAGTTTAAGCAGCGGAGAGCAGGCCCTGGATCCGGTGCCTATGCATACCGTAAAGTACAGCATCGCTTTTTATAATGGTAGCAACGGCTTTTATGCCAATCACCACCTGGGGGGTATTCGCTGGGAAAATAATACCGCTTCGCAAAACAGGGCCAACAACTTTAATTTCACCAACAGGTCCCAGGCATTCAGGGGGGCATCCGCAGGGGTAGATGTACCGGGTTACGGGCATATTTTCACTAATAATATTTCTTACCGTCCGGCAGGTAGCGGCGATGCCAGTAGCCCGCGGCATGTAACCATGTTAGATACTGCTCATTCAAGCCTGGCCAATAATGCTATCGGAACATCAACGAGCTTCCTGAAGATAGAAGCATTGACCAGCAATACCAATCATTATGATTTAATATTACCCCGCAAAGCCAATGGCAGTTTGCCGGATATGGATTTTTACCGGGTGCGAAGCGGCAACAGTTTCTTTGTCAATAATATCGGTACGCTATTCGAGGGCCAGGCACTACCTGTGGATTTTGGATCCGTTCAGGCTTTTGTGAAAGACGGTTCCTTACAGGTGAAATGGGAAACACTATCTGAGCTCCATAGCGATTACTTTAATGTAGAAGCTTCTCTAGAAGGCACTCATTTTACTACCATTGGTACTGTGCAATCCAAAGCAACTGAAGCCGGCAGTGCAAGGTATGAATGGATCAAAGACTGGAATACCATTTACCCGGCACTGGCTCTTTCTCTCCTCTTTTTAGGGAGTGGCAGCTTCTGTAAAAAGTTGCGTAGCCGCCGGGTTTTGTTCATGGTCTTGGGGGTATTGATTTCAGCGTCTTTTTACGCCTGTAACAAAAAAGAATTATTGAGTGTTACAACTGAAGAAGTAATGATCCGGATCAGGCAGGTAGATAAGGATGGGTCCTTTAAATATAGCCGCACCGTTAAGGCAGTAGTGAATTAGTTCTTTTTTTTAATGGGTCATGTTAGGTATACTTCCTGCCATGACCTCTTACATGTATCAATAATGAAAAGTACCGGCCCGCTAAAAGAGTTGCCGAACTGCCATTAATCATTCCCTGCAACTATGTTACAGGCCTATGTAGAGATTGTAATATAAGGCCCAGTCCTGCTTGCTGTTATGTGCCACATTCGAGTGCACTTTATAGTCGGGTGTTTGCAATATCTCCCTCACAAATTTTACCCCGACCAATTAATGAACGATATTAAACGGGACGAAAACTGACTTTACTTTAGCAATGGTAAGTTCTGTGTAACCACCTGGCGTATTATTGAGCATTCTCTCGGCATGTTAACTACCGGATAGGTTTTCATTGATTCAGCAATTCTTTGAGGCCGCTAAACTTAGAATGGGGATAACGAAGATTTCTCGGCAAAGTGGCTGTGGTGGCTATTATAAATAAAAGGGAAACTTCAGCATTTCTTCTTATTTTAGAGTGAAACTGGGCACGGTTACTTTCCTTGCCGCAACATTATTCAACCAGCCTTGTAAAAGGCATTCAGGTAGATAAACAGTTAAGAAAATAATATGACTTATCCTTTTATACCAATCGGACTCACCGCCGTATTTATCGTTTACATTTTATATCTGCTGTTTATTAAGAAAGACATCAAAAAACTAAAAACTGTTTTGTATCCAGGGTTGTTTTTTATAGCTATTTGGGCGGTTATTTATTATTTTTTATTAAAATAGCTGCGCTTAAGCCAGATGACGGACTTGTCCCCGGTTGGTATTGGACCATCAAAGCAAGCGGAGGATGGCCCCGCTACCTTTCTTTTAAAACTGCGCTTACTACGCAATGCACCTATTATTTTTTAGAAAATAACTTGCACTCATTTCCTTAGTTTGCAATCGACCAGGCCTCATTATGTTACAGGCCTATGTCGAGATAGTAATATAAGGCCCAATCCTGGTCATTAGCAAATGCATCATAGAATTTTCCTGGCTGTTCGTTTATAAAAGCCGGGTAAAGGAATGCGCAGGAGGCACTGCCATCTTCTTTAAAGTTCAGCAGGTTGTTATCGGCAATTTTTTTTGCCCTGCTTTGGTAAGCTATATCTCCGCTACATTCAGCATATTTTTGAAACGCTACTGCTGTAAGTATACTCCAATAGTGCGGCATGGTATCACCCCAGAATTGATCTTTTCCAAACCAGTAGCCATCCCAATGCCTGATCGCGATTTCATTTAAATGCACATCCGGCTGTCGGCCATTAAAGGCTTCGAGGGAACGCAATTGCAGTTGAGCAGCAGTTAAATATTTTTTATGACGAGTTAGCTGAAACATTTCGCAAAGAAAAATCAGGGCAGGCGCAACAATGGCTTGCTCATAGTTTACCTCATGCTTTGGATAGAATATACCAGTTTCTACAAAAAAATCAGCTGCCTTTATATAATCAGATAGCAAGCTGTCCCGCTCTGCTTTCATACCGGCTACCTGCAAGGCTGCAAGTGCATCCGTTACCCTGAAGCCAATGGAATAATGTTGATGCCCCCATTCCTTGTAGTACTTACGCATGGTGCCATAAAAATCTACCAGGTATTGCTTCTCCCTGGTTAGCAGATAGGTTTCAAGGTACAAATGGGCTACCCAGGGATAGTTGTAGCTTCTGTGCTTGCTGTTATGTGCCACATTCGAGTACACTTTATAGTCGGGTGTTTGCAATACCTCCCTCACAAATTTAGTATAACGCATTAACGAAGCGTGCACCTGTTCGTCTTTATGTGTCTGCAGCCATTTGGCGATCAACACCCCCATGCCCAGGCGTTCTCTGCCCTCATCTCTATCACCTTTTCCGTTGGCAGGATTTTTAAATATTTCTTTTAGCTCATTATCATAGAGCATATAGGCTCCGTTCCGGTCGTCTGCCGGGTCATTCATCTGCTGATTGTTCACAATAAAATGAACCCGATTATTGATCAGGTTTTCCGGAGAAGAAATAACCAGGTAATTAAGCTGGGTGTATTTTTTACCCGCATTGTAATAAACCTTATAAGAATGTTCACCGACGGTTTTACAGGGAATGGTAAGAGTATTGTTGGTAACCCCTGCGGCAGCGTTGCCCTCAATTGAAATTTTAAGCTCGTCATTTTGGGTGATCACGTAGCTATCCGCATCAAGTTTAACAAAACCATTCGCAATGGCTCTTTTATAAAAATCTTCCCATCCCTGGTGCCAGAATAATTTCCATTGAACAGTGTACGACCCTTTGGCCTGCAATACAAAAGGGGCTATATTAAAGGTGATTACTCCCCGAACATTGCTCGCACTATATTGCTGCGGAACACCTTTGTGATTATCTCTGTTAGCTATAGAATAGCTTTGCATGGCCCCTTCAGTTAGTACCAGTCCTAAATGTGGCCCTTCACCGCCCATCCGGATGGCGTTGACATAAGCAGCATTCATACCTGGCCATACATGGGCATTGCAGCGGTTGGTAGCCGCCGTTCTGGCATCCGGATAATTGTCATTAAAAGGCGCATAAATGTCCACACCGCTAACCGATAGTTTCTTGCTGGTCGTATTTTCGAAAGTATAGGTTTCTATAAAGTAGGTTCCAACAGGTTGCCGGTCTACACGCACCCTCATATACGGGGTTTGATAAAAAAGGGAAACCTTTTTTCCCGAAATTTTTTTCCCGGATATCTTTGTCCATCTCTCACTCTTTACTCCCTGGTCAGTAATATCATATTTACCAAGGCCCCAGTCTTCTTCTGGTTTTTGCCAGCGAAGCGCGCTGTCGCCCGATGCAAATATCCAGTTCATGCGGTGTTGATCATTTATATTGGAAATGGCTTTAAGTGCACCCGTAGTTTCATTATATGAAATAGAGAACTGTGCATAAAGAGAACTGGCAATAAAGAGAGTTGCTGTATTCAGCAATAGCTTCTTCATGAAACATTCATTTTAAAATTTTCATTTTTATCATACAGGTGAATGAAAAGATATCTAAAGTGATTAAGTTGATGCATTAAATTATTCAGCACTATACCCAATTACTGATCGTAGCTATGATAAAACGGCTCAAATGCTTTTGTTGTTTTTTGGGCAGCCCCAAAAATATTTTTTAGTACTGCCGGATATGTTGTAGCTGTAAAAGGTACTATGGAGAAATTGCCTTTAATTGATTGCTTGTTCTTAAAAGATAATAGATCTTCCGGCCATTCATATTTATTAAAAGTGCCGGATACATGTGCATTGTGACTTACTGCAATTCCTTCAGTAGTTCGCTCTACTGCAATATTTGCATTTTCTGCAATTAAGGCAAAACCGTTTCCTTTATCATCGGTAAACACGGCGCAATCAACATGCTGCCTGTTGCCGGGGAAATAAATATCGTTGGTGTTTAAATGGTGTATGCCCCATTCGCTTTGTTTATTTTTACCGGGGTATGCGGCGTAAGGCCCTTTACCCACCCATCTGAATTCTGTGAAGTTTGCAGGAATAATAAAGGATAGGCCGCTTTCTACAGCCTCTTCATTGCCCTGCGCTGCCAGTGTATAATTGATGTTAATACTGCCATTGCCAGAAAAAGCATAAGTTATATCACCAGAGATAGAACGTTCTGTTAGCGAATCTGGTTGATAACTATAATTTACTACCAATTGTTTGGAATTGTATTCCTTTACTTCAATTTTCGGGTGGGTAAGTAAGTAAGGGTTCCATAGCGTGTGTAGTATTTTAGACCTTTTGGAAGTAGTGGTAGCGTCCTGGGCCATGGATGGTTTGCGTCCAACCCTGGCAAAAGGACCATCGGATATGATAGGCATGCCGGTTTTGTTTTTTACCCGAACGCTACCCGTATTTTTATCTAACTCAAAATGATAGTTGCCGGATTCCACTCCAACACCCGTAAGTGTTGGTGCTGACCCCAACGAGGCAGCGATAGCTCCTAATAAAGAAGGCTGTTCATTTGTTTTTAATTGGTAGGTTTTTTCATAAACCTGTATGCTGGCTTCATCTTCAAAGGTTAATTTTAAATAGTAATAATTAGCGGTTAATTTTTGGGGAAGGCTTGCATTGATAGTGATTACTGCGGTATCGTGAGGTTTGCCATTCAAATGTAACCTGCCGGAACTTAGGAGTTTTGCATCCGCAAACAGCTCCCATTTTGCCTTAATAGCACTTAAATTCTTAAAATCGTAGCGGTTGATCAGCTTTGTCTGGAAATTTTTTTGACCAGGTTTGCAGGGCAATAGGTCGTCCAGCGCTTTTATGGGCGTATACACTTTACGAATATGGTAGTAGTCTACCTGCGGTGTTCTGTCAGCGTACATTACACCGTCTGTACCCTGCGTTTCACCCGTATCATAAATAGAATCTTTGGTAGCCCATGCATATATGGTTGGATCTGATTTTGAAATTTGTTCTGATGTTTTACGCAAAATTCCCTGGTCAAACAACATCCATACGGCACCGCCGGCCAGTTTAGGATGAGCATGCATGATTTCATAGCTTTCTTCCATGCTGCCAAAATCAAGCCCTAAAGCATGGGAATATTCACTTGCGATCATTGGACGGTCTAATTGAGTTGCGAGGGTCTTTAATTCCTGAATTTTGGGGTAATGAAAATCAAGCATGTCAATAGAATCGGGCATTTCTTTAAACATATTCCTGAAAACAGTGGGTGTTTGTGGAAAGCAATAAGGACGTGTGTTGTCGAGTGTTTTCATATATTTTCCTGTGGTGAGTCCTATGGCTGTTACAGGGTTTTCATTTCCCACGCTCCAGATAATTACACAGGGGCGGTTTTTATCACGCCATACCGTGGATTTTGCTCTTTGTAAAAGAATAGGTAAATAACTGCTGTCTCCCAGCAACTCATCTCCATAACCATAAGGAACCTCGTCCATTACGTACAAACCCATAGAGTCGCATAATTCCAATAATCTGGGGTGAGGGGGATAGTGGGCCGTTCTGATAAAATTAATATTTGCTTTTTGCATGAGCTGTAGATCCCTGATCATCTCCGGTTCGGTAATAGCCCGGCCATTTACCGGCGAGATATCGTGGTGGTTGATGCCCTTTAGTTTGATGGGAGCCCCGTTAAGCTTTAGAACGCCGTTGGTCCATGAAACGGTTCTCATGCCTACGCGCTCGGTTAAGTTTTGAATTGTTACGTTATTTGCTTTCAGTTGCAGGCGCAGCGTATATAAATATGGCTTTTCGGCCGACCATAGTTCAGCATTGGGTATCGCTACTTCCTCAGAAAACTCAATTTCGTCAGACAGGTTTTTTCGTGTTATGTCTGATACATTAAATTCCTTTACAACTTTACCGGAAGCATCGAATAATTGTCCCGCCAATTGCAGGTGTTCAGGAATATTTCCCTTTTTTGGTTTGCCGATCATCGCCCGGATGCTCAGCGTTGCGTCATCGGGACGTACAAAAGTTTTAAGCACCAGGTCTTTAATATGAGCCGGCGGCAGGCTGAATAGGGTAACATCGCGGCTAATACCGGAAAGCGCCCAGTCGTCATTTACATCAAACTGCCATCCCTTATCTCTGGTGGCAACTTTTACAGCCAGGGTGTTGTTCTTACCAGGCATAATATAAGCCGAGATGTCAAAAACCTGGCGATTAAATGCACTGGCAAAGCTACCTGCATACTTTCCATTTACCCATAAGCTATAGCTGAATTCTACCCCATCAAAAGACAGATAGACACCCTGTTGGTTCCAGTTTACGGGTACCTCAAAACTGGTACGATAAAGACCGAAACCCTCCCGATGTTTTTTACCATAATTGGGCTCTGCAAAGCCCTGAAGTTCCCAGTTTGCCGGCACTTTAATATGATTCCAGTTACCCGTATTGAACCCGGGATTGTAAAACAGAGAATCTGTGCCGAGCTTTGAACCCGGAATGTATTTGAATTGCCAGGTTCCGTTTAAGGAAATTATTTTTTTTGAATCGCCATACGAAGGCACTAAAACCTGTGCGCTGAGGTTGTTACAGGCCAGGATCAGTAAAGCAAAGGCAGCAAAAGTCGTGTACTTGAAATTCATATAATCGTTAGGTTTGAAAATGAAAAGAGCATCACATTTTCCAAAAAGAAAAGGATTTTTCGAAATTAGCTGATTGATTTTTTTATGATTCAAAACACGCTTATCAAAGTTTGTCCAAAACTTTGGATGGTGGAACTGGTTGGTAATCAGCTGGTTTTGAATAGCGTCGGCTGTTTAAGTTGCCCGTTAAGTGGTACAAGGAAGTAGGAAGGGATTGGCCTTGAAAAAATTGCATTCAGAAATAATTTCATAGGCCGTCCGGTGCTGGCAACGGAAAGCCGCCGTTGTTTGAGTGCAGTCGTGTTTTTGCAAATGATGCAACTGCGGCGCGAGTTTCGGCGGTTTTAAGCTCATGGAATTATTTTTAGCAATTTTTTCAAAGCCTTGATCTTTGGCTCCACCTTTCCATTAAGGGAAAGGTGGAAAATGAGTTGGGTACGGGCAAGTGCTACTTCCCGCTCATTACATTTTATCAAAAGTCTCTGTAGTCATTTTTAATAATTATGCTCGTTTCTTATACATGGGCATGGGTAGCATTTCGTCTTTTTTTTGAGTATTATGCGTAAAATTACACTTCCACGACTTAGTCAGCAGACCCTAAATACAGCAGGAACTTATAAATTGAGGTGGCAGGCAGGCTAAATTAATCAAAGCATTAAGTTGATAAATGCGTTATCGCCACAGGCAAATTAGAAATGGAATAGTGTGTTTCCGTCCGGTGTTTTTAGATCGCAACTTTTTACCCACCCGTTTTTGTTAAACTCTATAAATACGCCTTTTATTTCACCGAGGGGTTTTTCATAGGAACCTTCGAAGACCAGTTTATTGTTTACCTGTAATGACAATTGCTTTTTCCTGTTAATCAATTTAACGGTATTCCAATTCTCAAGATCACAAACAAAAGCAGAAAGATTGGTTTTGCGACCGTCGAAAATATGTTCGCCCACCACATTGAGAGCATGGAAGCTGCAACCGGGGCTTACCAGCTTAAACCGGATAAAGCCATCGATACCTGATATCTGCAATTGGGTGCTACTGCAATAAATTCCTTTTTCCAATAGGGCATTTTTAAAAGTTGTCTCAAATACAAAATCGTCCGAACTATGGCCTGTAGCAGTATAATTGCAGAGGCGGGTAAAAAATGATCGGGCAGTATCCATCCCCATTCGGTAAAGCTGGCTATTGGCAATTTGAAAAAGACTGTCCGGTCCTGTTTTAACCGCAGGAAACTGGTAATACCTTTCGGGCAACTCCGCCTGCCTGTGGTAGCCCAAACCGATCCATTTGTTGGAGCCTACAAACACTGCAGTAGAATCGATGGTAATGTTCTTTACCCGCAATTTAGCCCGGAATACCCCCGGGAATAAATAATTATGAGACAGCTTTTTTTGATTGGACGGAAGGTGAACAGGGGCCGATTTATCTCCAAAATCAATAAATACGCTATCCCGGGTGTCGCGTAGTTTCAAATCAAAGAAAACCGTTACCGGAAGTGATCCCTCTGCTGCTGTTTGCTTAATACTGCCCTGGAGAGGTGGTTTAGATGGTAAAAATTTCCAGATCAATACACCAATAGCAACTAAAATGCAGACAATGGCAATGATGCCTCCGGTTTTAATGCGACGAGAATTATTGACGGTTGGGGTTTTAGGTGTCTCTTCCGTTGCCGGTAAAAATGTTTCGGTTTCGGATGGCAGGTAGGCGCTATATTTTATAAGTGCGTCGATAGTGGCTTGCTGCGGTAAATAATCATCATCCACAGAAATTTTACCGAAGATCCTTTTTAAGGTGTTTGCACTGATATTTACGCCTGTTCCATGCAGTATTTCAAGGTTCAGATCTGCATAATCCCGGTGTACCCAATGCTCTGCCGCTCCTCTGCCAAACCGGGCCTCACAAGATTTTATAATGTCCTTTAGTCTGCTGCGTCTATCCATCCCTACAAAAATAGATTAAATTGAGATAGTACATTTGTAGCAAAAGATGCCCTCCATGTTTAGCTAAGGAGCATCAACTGCTATTTATTATGGCTGCTTTGCATCGGCCAGGCTGCATAAATAGGGCTCCTGAAAAGTGCCTGAACTAGCCCGTTTTACTTAAATAAGTATCTTTTTAATAAACGTATAGGTCTTTAAAGATTTTTGGTTGGGCAGTACATTTTCTTCAAAGTCTGTTGTTACGAAACCATATGTAGAAGCGAATGACAATAAATCGTCTGGATCTGTTAATTGGAATATTTGCCCCACCTGTCGGATGGTTTCTATCCCGGTATTGCTTACCGAACCAGCTCCGTTGTTCGCCTGAATGGTTACTACCAGGCTGCCATTGTCCTTCAGATTATTACTAATGAACTGAAAGCACTTATCTATAGCTACGTACTCAAAAATTAATGCCGCCCAAATTAAATCCGCCTTAGTGATGCTTTCGGTTTGGTGGGAGCTAATGTCGATATTGAGAAGCGTCAAATGAGGGATTTTGTGGAGGAATCGTTGGCTGGTTGCATCGAGGTAGTCCTGGTTTACATCTATACCCCAAACCTTTTGGGTCACACTGTTATTGATATGTTCCAGGCCATTGCCACCGGCAATCCCTAAAAATAGTACGGTTCCGGGATTAAATCTTTCCAGGTATTTTTTTGTTAAGGTATTGAGCATGGGGAGCTGTGCAACAGATTCATGTTGCATGTGTTGCTCGTAGTCTTCCAGTGGTATTTTATTCCAAACATTGCTCATGGTATCAGCTAACTAAAATCCGAATATAGGAAAAATAAGGCTCGGGGCGAGCTATTGATACTCATTCCCGGTAGTTTGATGCGACCGGGCTTTTAGCGTCATTTAATATTTTCCGGGATTGGGATGCCTATTTATTAAAATATTGACATTTAGTTCATTAATGCAACCTCCGGTCGGTTTTTTGACACGAAAAGTCGATTGGAAATGTCGCTTTAGCCATAGTTTTGACCAAGTGCTGCCATATCGATTTCCACAAAAAAAAGTTAGGATTACAGACTTAACCAAAGCAGGTCATACTATCATATAGCAGGCTCCTTTTATTAATTATGATCAATCAGCATATGAAAATTTTATTAATGGCTATTGCCATTTGCTGCACAGCAACCGTTTTTGCCCAGGAAGGCGCTGGGCCCAGAACCAACCAGCTTTTTAATTTTGGCTGGAAATTTAAAGCAGGAGAAGTGGCTGATGCTCAAAACCCGGTTTTCAACGATCATGACTGGCGTCAGCTGGACCTGCCCCACGATTTTCAGATAGAGCAGCCCTGGGATTCATCAGCCAGCCGGGGCCGTGGATTTAAAAATATGGGCATTGGCTGGTATCGGAAAACATTTAAAGCAGATCCCCGCTGGGCCGGAAAACAGGTATTGCTCGATTTTGAAGGCATTATGCTGCATGGGGAAGTTTGGGTGAATGGACGAAAAATCGGCAAAACCGACTATGGCTACCTGGGCTTTGAAGCGGATATTGCAGGTATTATTCAATACGATGCCGACAATGTGGTAGCGGTTCGTTCTTCTACGGGGGAAACCGGCAACTCCCGTTGGTACACGGGCGGCGGATTGTTTCGCGATGTACACCTGGTCATAAAAGATACCATCTCCATTGCCCGGCATGGGGTTTTTATAAGCACTCCAAAAATTTCCGATACCCGGGCTGAAGTGAAAGTACAGGTAGAATTGGCGGGTATAAAAGGAAAAGAGTATGAATTGGAGATTCTTACCAAAATATTTTCTCCTGCGGGCAGGCAGGTGGGGGAGACTAAAACCAGGGCCCCTAAAAAGTCGAATCTTGCTGCCGTTGAAGTGGTACTGCCCGCGGTTACCATAGACCAGCCGCAGCTTTGGAGTTGCGAAACCCCTCATTTATATACCGCGGAGGTTGCATTGGTACTAAACGGGAAACTGATCGATCAGCTTACGGAAAAATTTGGTATCCGTACCATAGAGTTCTCCAAAGAGTTTGGGATGAAATTAAATGGCAAAAAAGTTTTTCTGAAAGGTGTTGCCAATCACCACGACCTGGGTGCGGTAGGTGCGGCCGCTTATGAAACTTCTATTAGCAGGATGATGGATCAGCTAAAAGCCTTTGGTTTTAATCATATCCGCACTTCACATAATCCTTATTCGGAGTCATTTTTCAAACTGGCCGACGAAAAAGGGATATTGGTGGTAGATGAATTATACGATAAATGGGGTAGTACTGTAGCCTGGGCGGGTAATGCGCCCTGGAACGATATATGGTATGACAATATAAAAGAATGGATTAAACGAGATCGGAATCACCCCTCGGTTATTATGTGGAGTTTTGGTAATGAATTGCAGTTCCAGGAAGAAAGGTGGAATTTCCCCAGCAGTGACTGGGGAGTAACCACCTACCGGATCATGGATGTGGTAGCGAAGCGTTACGATCCTACCCGTAAAACGACGGTAGCAATGTATCCGGCCCGTGCAGGTGGGATTATAAAAGCAAACCCTGATTTCAAAGTAAAAGAAAATATTGTTCCGCCTGAACTGGCAACCGTAACCGATGTAGCCAGCTTTAATTATGTATGGGATGATTACCAGGCGTATTTAAAGCATGCGCCGGATATGATCATTTATCAAAGTGAGGCGGTAACTAACGAGTTGGCTGCTCCCTTCTTTGGTATGGACAGGGATAAAATGGTAGGACTGGCCTATTGGGGCGGCATTGAATATTGGGGTGAATCACAGGGTTGGCCCAAAAAGGGTTGGAACTATTCCTTTTTCAATCATGCCATGGAACCTTTTCCGCAGGCCTGGCTAACCAAAAGTATTTTTATGAACCAACCGGTCGTTCACATTGGTGTGGTAGAAAATGAAGGTGAGTCGAAGATGTGGAATGATGTGTTGGTAGGACAAAAAGTTATCTCCGGCCATTGGAACCGGCAGGAAGGTAAAAAATACAACCTCTATACCTATACCAATACCGATGAGGTGGAACTATTCATCAACGGGAAGTCCCAGGGTATTCAACAAAATAGTATGGATGTAAGAAAGCGCAATACCATTTATTGGAAAGACATTCCTTATTCGCCCGGCACCATTACCGCCATTGGCCGCAAGGGAGGAAAGATCGTCGCGCAACACCAGCTGGAGACAACGGGCCCTGCCGTAGCATTAGCGATTGAAACTGAAAACGGAAACTGGAAGGCAGATGGTATGGACCTGCAATATGTAAAAGTATATGCTGTTGATCATAAAGGACAAAAAGTGCCAACCGCCGCCGGTGAAGTGAGTTTTGATGTAACCGGGGCAGCCAGCCTGATTGCAGTAGACAATGGCAATCATTTAAGCGATGATTTGTTTGCAGGTAATAAAAAAAGACTTCATAACGGTTTTGCTATGGCTATTCTAAGGTCATCGCAAACACCGGGAACGGTAAAATTAAAAGTTACCGGGGCCGGATTTAAGTCTGCAGAAAAGGTTTTGATAGTGAAATAAAATTATCCAATAATTATCTGTTGAAGTGGAAACGTTTTTTATGCGAAAGAGGGAAAAAAATAGACCAGTAAGATCAGGGATTTTGAGGGTTGCGAAGATCATCTTGCTGTCTTTATTAGTATTACCGGCATCACCGGTTGTAGCGCAAGGCAATGATAAGGCAGTAGTGAAAGCTGCGGCAGTTGAATTGACGGTTGTTAATGCCGGAGCCGCTTATGGCAATTTAACGCTACCTACCGAAATCAAGGGTGCAATGGTAAGCTGGTCATCTACAAATGAAAAAATCATTACAAGCAGCGGGGAAGTGACGCGGCCCAAAGACCACGATGTTAGTGTGGTGTTGCGTGCTACCATCACAAAAGGGAAAGCCACCGCATCGAAGGATATTGCAGTTCAAGTGAGGAAGGCATTCAGAAAAGCCGCTAACGAGGCCTATCTTTTTGTACACTTCACGTTTACGGAGGAGAAAATTCATTTCAGTCTTTCGAAAGGGAACACGGCATTGGATTGGCAGGAGCTTAACAATGGTCAACCGGTATTTAGTTCCACCATCGGCACCTCCGGTTTACGGGATCCCTACATTGTGCGTTCTCCCGAAGGGGATATATTTTACCTGATGGCCACTGATCTCAAATGGTTTAAAGGAGAAAAAGGGCCAGACCGTAAACGCTATATCCAGGTGTGGGAGTCGAACGACCTGGTGAATTGGTCGGCGCAAAGAGATGTTTTGGTTTCACCTCCCAATGTGCAGAATACTTATGCTCCGGAAGCGGTTTGGGACGAATCAATCGGGGCCTATACCGTTTTCTGGACCTCCAAGCTGGATAGCAATAAATACTATACGCCCATGTATGCTACCACCAGAGATTTCGTGACGTTCACTGAAGCTCAAATATGGCAGCCCAATGAGTGGCGGATTGACTGCACGGTGAAAAAGGTAGGTGATTGGTGGTACCGGTTCACCAAATCCATAGATAAGGCGCACAACAACTGCCATGATATTGTAATGGAGCGTTCAAAAAATCTACGCGCGCTGCGCGACCAATGGGAAACGGTAGCATCTTGTATCGGCGCCAAAGCTGGTATTCCTGAAACGGAGGCGCCGCTGGTGTTCCAATCCAATCCGGGTGACCTGAATGGAGACTATTATTATTTGTGGATGGAAAAATGGATACCAACCAAAACCTATGTGGCTTTGCGCACCAAAAGTTTTGAGAACCCGAATTGGGAAGTGGTGCCGGTCAATTTTCCTGATCCGCTACCCAAGCATGGCGTTATATTACCGATTACTGCTGCTGAAGCAATGGCGCTCAAGGCTGCGTACCCAACTGTGAAACCGACTAATACTGTTCCTTGATGTTTAGCATAAAATCATTAAAAAACGAATTTGAATTTAAAATTGTCGGATCAGATCTTTTAGAGCGTAATAATTAACGTATGCGAAAACAATTCTACTTTATTCTGCTTAGTGGCATTTCAGCTTATTATAGTTTGCCCGGTTTTGCCCAGGTAAACAAAACGTCATTACAACAAGTCAGGGAAGAGTTTTCTCAGCCTTCAAACCCAACCCGCACAAAGCTTTGGTGGTTTCATGGCGAAACGGAAACTACACGGGAGGGTATCACTGCGGATTTGGAGGCATTCAAACGCGAAGGTGTTGGTGGGGTAGTGTACTATGATCAGCAGCATGGTAAAGGAGAACAGGCTTTACCTGCATTTTCAAAAGAATGGTGGGATCTGTTCCGCTTTGCAGCTTCCGAAGCAAAACGTTTAGGGTTGACATTTGAAACACATCTTTCCAACGGCTATGTATCCGGAGGTCCATGGATTACGGAAGAATTGAGTATGCAACGGCTGGATGCAACTGATACGGTTATCAATGGCGGCCAACTTTTAAATACCCAACTTCCTGCTCCTGCCCGCAAAAGCAAATCAGGAAAAATAAATGATGTTGCTGTGCTTGCATTTCCCGTTCCCGATGGAAATTGGGAAACAAGTCTGAATTTGTTTCCAAAAATATCTTCTAACATCACACAACTAAATGCTAACGCACTGGTTTTTTCAAACGGTACCAAACTGATAAATATTCCATCCCAACAAGCAGGACAATCTGTTTTTGTCAATTTAGAATTTGATAAATCTTTTACAGCACGAAGTATCAGTTATCGTGTTCGTGCAAGAGGCAAATCAAGAACCGGTGCCATGAATATGCCTGGCCCTTCATCTGAAGATTTTTATGGCTATGGTTACGTTAAGCAACCCGACTTGGGTCAATTGGAGGTTTCTGAAGATGGTATTACTTATGTCAAAGTATGCGATTTAAAACCGATGTATGAATCGCCAACATGGAATCAAAAAACAATTGCTTTTCCAGCTATAAGAGGAAGATATTTTCGATTGAACCTGCATGACTGGAATAACTCAAAAGATGCCGGACAGGACCTGCAGTTGGGAAATCTGGTGCTGTCATCACAGGCAAAAATAGATCAATGGGAAGAAAAGGCTGCATTGAACGCCGAGTACATCGAGAAAGATAATACGCCTGATTATCCAGGACCCGCCATCATTAACTCCAGGCAAATTATTAATCTAACCGATAAGATGGTCAATGGTCAACTTAAATGGAATGTGCCTGCGGGGCGATGGGTGATTATGCGGTTTGTTCGTGTATCGATTGGCGTAAAAATAAAACACGGACGTCCCAATTTAATGGGATTGGAAAGTGATAAGCTTTCTTCTAGAGCAACCATAACACAGTGGAATAATTATTTCAAAGTCATGAGCGATTCTTTAAAAAAAGTTGGAATTCCGTTAACCGGGTTGCACATGGATAGTCATGAAGCTGGTTCGCAAAACTGGACGCCTGGATTTGAGAATAAATTTAAACAACGTCGCGGTTACGATCTATATAGTTATCTCCCCGCGCTTGCAGGATATATTATTGGGTCAAAAGAAGAAACAAACGGATTTTTGTATGACATGCGGCTTACTCTTTCCGATTTAGTTGCTGATGAATACTTTGGTACGTTGGATAGTTTGTGCCGGCAGGCAGGTGTAATGTTCACAGCGCAGGCGGTTGGCAATGGACTAACGATTGTTGCAGATAATTTTAAAGCAAAAGGAAAAGTACAGAAGCCACAAGGTGAATTTTGGGCCTATCAAACACACGGAAGTTATGATATAAAGGAAACCTCTTCGGCCGCACACATTTACGGAAAGCCGATTGCTTCGGCAGAAGCTTTCACAGATTTAAAATTCAATCAATCATTGGCCGACGCAAAAAATGTTGCCGATTATGCATACGCTTTTGGGGCCCAGGAATTTGTTGTTTGCGCTTCGGCGTATCAACCCTGGTTAGATAAAATTCCGGGAAGTACAGGAGGTGGAAGGCAGTATGTGTTAAACAGAAATAATACTTATTGGAACTACAGCCGTCCGTTCTGGGATTACCAGGCAAGATGTGCAGGATTAATGCGCAATGGAAAACCCGTGATTGATTTGTGTATTTATTTGGGAGAGAATGCACCTGTGAAATTACTCGCGAATCGTTTGCCCGAAATTCCGGAAGGATACGATTTTGATGTGTGTACAGAAGACGCCTTGATCAATCGGATGTCTTCTGAGAATAATTATATGGTTCTTCCCGATGGAATGAGTTATCAATTATTGGTGCTTGAAAACAAAGCAGACATTTCGTTGGATGTATTAAGGCAGATTGCAAAATTGGTGAAAGCGGGGGTTGCTGTTTATGGCGCTCGTCCATCAGGCTCGGGCTCTTTAAGTGATGCTGGTTTTGCAACGGAATACAGGCAATTAGTCAATCAACTGTGGGGCAAAGAGCAGTTAGGAATAAAAGTAGTGGGTAAGGGTAAAGTTTATTGGGGTATGACGCTTGCCGAAGCCATAGCTCGACAAGGCCTTCAGCCCGATGCTGGCTTTAAAAGTGGGAATACACCAAGCGATAAAATCTATTTTGCACATCGCCGCATGGAGGAGGCAGATATATATTTTCTAAATAATCATAGCAAGCGCGTTTATAACGACACCATTCGTTTTCGCAGTAATGCAACCCGGGCCGAGTATTGGGATCCGACAACAGGAAAACAATGGTCGTTTCCTGTTTTAGCATCTGGTAAAGATGGCCTGCTATTAAATATTCTTTTACAACCCAACGAATCAGGATTCATTGTTACTTCTAATCAGACTTCATCTTCTCTTCCAACAAAAATGAACGGAATAAAAGAAGAAACTATGTCGATAGAAGGGGAGTGGAAAGTGTTTTTTGAGCCAAAATGGGGTGGCCCCGGTGAAGTTACTTTTACCAGTTTGACAGATTGGACTGACAATACGCATAAAGGAATCAAATATTATTCAGGAAAGGCAGTGTACCGAAAAACAATTCGGGTTGATAAACCGGCATCAGATGAACAAGTACTGCTTCGTTTCCCGCAATTAGGATCGGTTGCAAGGGTTTTTATTAATGAGAAAGAAATTTCAACTGTTTGGTGTAGCCCATGGGAAGCAGATATAACACCGTATATACAAAAAGGTGAAAATTCGCTTAAAATTGAGGTTGTAAATTCTTTAACGAACCGAATGATTGGTGATGCATCGCGGCCCCAGTCTGAACGTTTCACGTATGCTTATCCTGAAATTGCGACAGCAGAAGACCGTTTAGTGTCTTCGGGTATCATCAATAAAGTACTACTTGTAAAACGGACAAAATAGTTTAATGGAAATCTTTCCTGGCAAAAATCAATGGCTATTCCGCCGTTACACGCTGTAATCGCAGCTAACGCCGTATGTTTCTGTATACTCAAAGAGTGCGGCAGCTTTGGCAACATTCACAACTTGTAATAATTGCACGGGTAATCTGATAAATATGCATATTGGAAGGTTAAAAATCGCTATTTTGCCTATGCATGGTATTTTGTATAACAGACCAATTTAAGGACCCATTGGGGAAACACCATTACTGTGGTCCCTTTAGGAAATTTTCTGTTTATGTCAGGTGGGTACTTTGTTTAAGCTTAGTCTCTATTGTATTCAACCAGCAGGCGACAGCACAAAAAATCAACTTCGATTATATCACCATCAAGAATGGCCTGTCGCAAAACACCGTAAGAGGCCTGGTGAAAGACAAATATGGTTTTATGTGGTTCGGCACCTGGAACGGCCTTTGCCGCTACGACGGCTACCGCATCAAAGTATATCGTACCATTCCCGGAGATAGCACTTCGATCACTAATAACCGCATTCATCAAATCTACAAGGATGGGCAGGGCGACTTATGGGTGGCTACTTTTAATGCATCGGTATGCAGGTACAATTATGAAACAGACAATTTCACACGGTTTAAATGGACGGAAGTAGATCCATCCATAATAAACGGGATCCAGGATTTACGCAGCTTATCAGCGTTTAAAGCCAATGAAGTTTTGCTGAACACTATTATCGGGCCTTTTCAAATGGAGGCGAATAATGCACAGGTGGTGTTCAAAAATCAACCTGCTGTTAGTGGTGGCCTGAACGATATTCATGCAAGCAGTTTTTATAAAGATGATAATAACATCTTGTGGTTGGGAACCATTTTCGGCGGAGTTAATAAGATCGATCTGAATAACAAGCCTTTTACTGTTCATCCGGTTTTTGAAAAAGACAGCAGGAGCAGGCACCTGCCGGTACGCACTGTTTTGGCGGATGAGCGGGGTGTTTGGGTCGGTACCGAAAAAGGGCTGGTATTGGTGGATGCAAAAACAAAGCAGGAAAAGCGATATGATAAAGAACTGCCGGGTTTCAGCATTCGCGCATTATTTAAGGACAGTTACGGCGATATTTGGATCGGCAGTCTTTTTGGAATAGATAAGTTAGAGGCGAACACCGGGCGGATTATTCACTATTATAATAATACCGTTGATAGTTCTTTCAACACTTTTAAATTTTTTGGCATAGCGGAGGACCCTGTAGATCAATCCATCTGGATCACCTCAGAAAATACCATACTGCGATTCGACCGGAAGAAAAGCCAACTGGAAAAACTGGTGCTTGACAGCTATTTGCCTGCCAATGGTGGTGGTTGTATCTTCTTTGATTCCCGGAAAAATATATGGATAGGAACGGAAACAGGACTCATTCATGTACAAAGAAATGCGCAAACCGGCGCCATTATGCAGGTGAAAAAATATAACGGGGCGGATGAAAAAGCAACAATACCTGGCGAAAGAGTGTATAGCATTGCCGAAGATGGATCAGGAAATATTTGGGTAGGTACCGCTAATGGTCTTTTTAAGATCAGACATTCGACCCTGGAGGTTAAAAAATATTCCAGGGCAGATGGATTGCCCGATTTTTATATCACCAGGCTGTTGCCAGACAAAGCCGGGAATATCTGGATCGCTCACAAGAGCGGCTTATCGAAACTCACCACCGGCACTGATACAATAAGAAATTATGTGGTGGAGGAAACGCAGCGGGGCTATGAGTTTGTGGATGGTTCTGGAACTATTAACCCGGTTACCGGCGAACTTTACTTTGGCGGGATGGAGGGCTTTGTTTCGTTTCATCCGGCTGCCATAAAAGATAATCCATTTATACCTCCAGTTGTTTTAACGGAATTACAGGTGCTCAATAACCCGGTAGCCATAGGCGTTCTTGTTAATGGTCATATTATTCTTTCCAGGGCTTTGCATCTAACCAAAAAAATTAAACTGCATCATGACGACCGTAGTTTTTCTATTGAATTTGCAGCCCTGCATTACGCCAGCCCCGATCGGAATCAATATGCTTATATGTTGGAAGGTGTGGATGAAAAATGGATATATACCGATGCATCCAGGCGCTTTGCTACTTATGCAAACTTATCTGCCGGCACCTACTTCTTTAAGGTAAGAGCCTCCAATAGCGATGGGGTGTGGAATGAAACACCTACGGTTTTAGAAATACAGATTTTACCTCCCTGGTGGAAAACCGGGTGGGCCTATACAATATATACCATCTTAATAGCAGCGCTATTGTATCTGATTTACCGGGTAGTTAAAGCCCGCTATACCTATATGCAGCAAATTTTAAGGGAGCGATTGAAGGCCGAAAAAGCCAGTGAACTGGAACAGTTAAAATCAAATTTTTTTACCAATGTATCGCACGAGTTTCGTACGCCTTTAACTTTAATTATTGATCCGCTGGATACTTTGATAGCAGAGAAAGTTCCTGAGGAAAAAGCGCTTGGTTATTACAGCATCATGCGCAGGAATGCAGCAAGGTTACTAGCCTTAATCAACCAGTTCCTGGATTTTAGAAAAATCGAATCCGGCAACCTGCAACTACGCGCTACCCGGCAGGATTTAGTGGCTTACCTTAAAAATACGGTTGCAGCATTTGAGTATAAAGCGCAGCAAAAGAAAATCCAACTACAGTTTGAGGCCAATCAGCCCTCCATAGTAATGGGGTTTGATACAGATATCATAGAGAAGATCCTCTATAACTTGCTATCCAATGCTTTTAAGTTCACGCCAGAAAACGGTATCATCTCTGTAAGCCTGTCTGCAGCATCTGCTGTTCCTGATGAAGTGATGCTCACAGTAAAAGACACCGGCATAGGCATACCGGCCGACATGTTGACCAAAGTATTTGAACCTTTTTACCAGGTAGATGGAGGTAAGCATAGTACGGGTGGCACAGGAGTGGGTTTATCGCTTACCAAAGAATTAGCAATACTGCATAAGGGAAAAGTTGAAGCACAAAGTGTGCCGGGGCAGGAAACGACTTTCAGGGTGTGGCTGGGCAATATTGCCGGCGCAGCAGATGCTTCCCTAGATAACGACAAAGAAGATGCATATAGTGAAGATGCAGGAATGCCAGCTTTATCCACGGCCACCGAAGCCAACACCAGCGACCCTGTGGTATTGATAGTGGAGGATAATGATGATGTGAGGGCCTATTTAAAGAGTATATTATCGGCTCATTACCAGGTTTTGGAAGCGTCAGATGGGCTAAGCGGATCGGAGATGGCCTTCCATACCCTACCGGATTTAGTGATCAGTGATATTATGATGCCGGAAATGGATGGCCTGCAGTTCTGCCGATTACTTAAAACGGATGAAAGAACCAGCCATATACCGGTTATTTTATTAACGGCCCGGCAATCTGAACAGTACCAGGTAGACGGCTATGAAACGGGGGCAGATGACTATGTAGCAAAGCCGTTTAGCTCGGTATTGTTATTAGCCCGCATTAGAAACCTGCTCCAATCCCGGCAAAAGCTTAGAGCCTTATTCAATCAATCCAACGGATTCGATACCCGGCTGGTTACGACCAACCCGGCAGACAAAGCTTTTACTGAAAAGCTGACCGCATTGATTGATGAAAATATGGGGAACGACGATTTTGATGTGGAATGGTTAGCCGCCCATATGTTTTTAAGCCGCACGCAGCTTTACCGGAAAATAAAGGGCTTGACCAATCAAACGGTACATGAGTTCATAACTACTATCCGATTGCGGAAGGCAGCCGAACTACTGCTGCAAGGTCAATTGCAGGTGGTTGAAGTGGCATATGCCGTAGGCTATGCAGATTCAACGAGTTTCGGAAGGGCTTTTCAAAAGCAATACGGCGTAACGCCGAAGAAATATCAGTAAAGTGATGCCATACACTTATCCGTTTTCCCCTCAATGTTGCCATATTTACAATTTTGTTTAAATTGTTGATTTACAATTATTTGATCCGTAAGCGCGCGGCAATTTGCAACATTCTGCGTATTTTTTGGCACGTTTGGGGCCTCGGTTCCTGCCGCATTTCGTTAGGTTTGACCTGTTGATACCAACATTCTAACGATAGTCAATTGGCAGATGAAACAGTCATTATAAAATGTTCATTTTTATCAAACAGTGCACTGAAAATTTTAAACCTGATAAGTTCCTTGTGTGCCACAGGCAGGCATTCGGCTGAAATCGATAACCATTAACGAATGAAAGAGATTATGATAGCGAGCATTATAGTCGGCATATTTTACACAGAGCTGTGCGGAGGGTATTTTCTGATGCAAACCAATCAGGTTTCCGATCTGGCTGTGGCTGCGAATTCATACAAAAACGGCAAGGCTGACGCTATTTTAGAGCTTTCAAAAACTGTATCCAGCAATGCGTTCCAATGCCGAACCAAAGGGTGGAAGGTTTATTTGCCGGGATATTTTTTGAAACAGATTATAATACATACTCAGTAAAATTTTCGAAATGAAGTTACAAAGGATCTTAATATTTTGTATACCGGTGCTTTTGGGCATACTGTTTTTGGCTTTTGTACAACAGGCTAAGCCTAAAGTGTGGACCTCTTCGGGCCAGCCCTTAGCGGAAATGGCGTTAATTCGCCAACAGATTAAGCCGCCCACATTTAAAAACAAAGATTACAATATTCTTGATTTTGGTGCCCTGGGCGATGGTATTACAAAAAGCACAGCGGCCTTTAAAAAAGCAATTGACGCCTGTAATGCAGGCGGCGGAGGTAGGGTGATTGTGCCATCCGGCCGGTTTTTAACAGGCCCCATTTACCTGAAAAGTAATGTAAATCTTCATCTTTCGGATAGTGCTGTTATTGTTTTCAGTCAGGATACAAAAGATTATCCGCTGGTATTAACCCGCTGGGAGGGCATGGACTGTATGAATTACTCGCCCCAGATTTACGCTTACCACGAAGCCAATATTGCCATTACAGGCAGCGGAACCCTCGACGGAAATGCCGATAAAAATAATTGGTGGCCCTGGAAGGGACGCGCGGCTTTTGGCTGGAACAAAGGAGCACCGAAACAGCAGCAGGATCGGGATGCATTGCACGTGATGATGAAAGAAAAGAGAGATCCGCGCAAAAGAATATTTGGAGAAGGGCATTACCTCCGACCCTATATGCTACAGCCCTATGAATGTAAAAACATTTTGATCTCCGGTGTTAAAATGATCAATTCGCCCATGTGGTTTGTGAGCCCTGTAATGTGCGACAACCTGACCATGGAAAAACTGCATATTTCTTCCAAAGGTCCCAATACGGATGGTTGCGATCCGGATGCTTGCAAAAATGTATTAATAAAAGATTGCTATTTCGATACCGGTGATGATTGTATTGCCATTAAATCCGGAAGGGATGAGGACGGTCGCCGCTTTGGACGACCCGCTGAAAACCACATTATAGAAGGATGCGAAATGAAAGATGGACACGGGGGCATCGTGATCGGCAGCGAAATCGCAGGCGGCGCGAGAAATATTTACGCTGTTAATTGTAAGATGGACAGTAAAAACCTGGATAGGGTATTGCGCATCAAAACCAGTTCTTCCAGAGGTGGCATTATTGAAAATGTGTTTTTAAAAGATATTACCGTAGGCAGTTATAAAGAGTCCGCGGTTCACTGCAATATGTTTTACGAAAACCCGGGCAATTTTATGCCCACAATCCGTAATATATGGGTAGAAAACCTCGATGTGTCCGATGGTGGAGCGTATGCGGTTTGGGTAAATGCTTACAAACAATCACCTGTAGCTAATCTCCGTTTGGTGAATTGCAATATACGGGGCGTTCAGCAACCCGGTAAAATTGACTATGTAAAAGATATGAAATTTGAAAAGGTACGGATCAATAATAAAGCCGTATCTGTTACACCAGCTGGTATCATTAAATAGCAGCAACCTGATACACCATGAACTTAATAAAATACATCGCCACGGTAACACTGTTGTTAACGGCAGCCGGAACTTCTTTAGCGCAGGACCTTATTCAAAAAGAAATACAGTATTTATCTGGTATAGATGTGAAGCATACAAAGACCTGGGATTTTTATTGCACTGCTGGTAGAAATAGTGGTTACTGGACCAGTATAGAAGTGCCCTCGCATTGGGAGCAGCAAGGTTTTGGTCGCTACAATTATGGGCGCGATAATGTTACCTACGGAAAAAACTTTCGCTATGCGGATGAGGAGGGATGGTATAAAACAACGTTTCAGGTACCTGCCAACTGGGCAGGGCGGGAAGTGTACCTGGTTTTTGAAGGTGCTATGACCGATACGGAAGTAAAACTGAATGGCCGGTTGGCGGGTCCGGTGCACCGAGGGGCTTTTTACCGGTTTAAGTATAAAGTCAGTGATCAGATTAAATATGAAGGCAAGAACCAGCTGGAAGTAAAAGTAAGCAAGATGTCGGCAGATAAAAGCGTGAACAATGCAGAACGCCTGGCCGATTACTGGATTTTTGGAGGTATTTACCGGCCGGTATACCTGGAGGCATTACCGGTTGAAAATATCTCGTGGACATCTATAAACGCCACTGCAGACGGGCTTTTCAAAATGCAGGTTCATTTGAATAACGTACAACCGGGCCGGCAGGTGCTGGCGCAAATTTACGACAGGATGGGAAGACTGGCGGGTACCGCTACTGCCAAAACAACGAAAGACTCTGTGTTGTTACTTGAAACTAAAATCAGTAACCCTGACTTGTGGACCGCAGAAACGCCGCATTTATACAGCATTCAACTAACTGTAAAAAAGGATAATAAACCCCTTTACGAAACCTCGGATAAATTTGGCTTTCGAACGATCGAAGTTAGAAAGCAGGATGGTATTTATGTAAATGGCACCAAAATTAAAATTAAAGGCATTAATCGCCATGTGTTCTGGCCGGAATACGGCCGTGCTACTTTTCCGGAAGCAGACCTGACAGATGTAAAGCTGATCAAGGAAATGAATATGAATGCCGTGAGGTGTTCGCACTATCCGCCCGATAAAAATTTCCTGAGGGTTTGCGATTCCCTGGGCCTCTATGTGATTAATGAACTGGCCGGTTGGCAAAAGCAGTATAGCACAGAGGCCGGCTTATCCCTGGTAAAAGAGATGGTGACAAGGGACGCCAACCACCCCTCCATACTGTTCTGGAGTAATGGCAACGAAGGAGGACATAATAAAGACCTGGTTAATGAGTTTGCGAAGTATGATATCTCGGGTCGAACGGTTATTCATGCCCATCATAAACCCGGTAATGCCATCAACGGTATTGATTGTAACCACTACGAAGGATACTATAGTGCGCAACAAATTATGGCCGATTCTAACCTCTACATGCCCACGGAGTTCTTACATGCCTTGCATGATGGTGGCGGCGCGGCCGGCCTGGATGATATGTGGGAGCTACACTGGAAAGAAAAAAAGGGAGCGGGTGGCTTTATATGGAATTTTGCAGATGAAGGGATTATGCGGGCAGATGCCGATAACCGCATAGACATCAATGGGACCAATGCACCGGATGGCGTGGTGGGACCTCACCGGCAAAAGGAAGCCAGCTTTTATGCCATCAAAGAAATATATGCTCCGGTACAGATGAAACTGAAACAACTACCTGCTGCATTTGACGGGAAAATTAAGGTGGAGAACCGTTACCATTTTACTAATTTGAAACATTGCCGGTTTGAATGGTCCCTGGTGAATTTTGGGCATACAGATATGGATAAAGGGGCTAGAGTAATGAAAACCGGCACACTGAAAGGACCTGATATAGCGCCCACTGACAGTGGCTGGCTACAACTGGTATTACCTGCAGATTGGAATCAATACGATGCTTTGAGCCTCCGGGCAGTTGATCCTGATGCCCATGAAATTTACAGGTGGGTTTGGAAAATAAAAAGCAACGAACAATTATTGTCCGCTCAGTTCGCAGACCCTAAGGGGAACGCAGTAACAGTAAGGGAAGCCGACAGCACGATAACCCTGCAAGCGGGGCAGGTGGCTGTAAGCATCCATAAACGAACCGGGCAATTGCATCATGCTTCCAATGAAAACGGTAGTAAGTTCTCTTTCAAAGGGGGCTTCTTAACCGGCGGTACTGCGGCTTTATTATCGCTAAAGCATTATAAGTTTGGCGATGATTATATAGTGGAGTGCCGTTATTCCGGAGCACTTTCTTACATAAAATGGAAATTAAAAAGCAATGGTTGGCTGGAGATGGATTATGAGTATACACTTCAGGGCAAACTGCCTTATGCAGGCATTAGCTTTAATTATCCTGAAGGATTGGTTATGGGGACGAGGTGGTTGGGTAAGGGGCCGTCGAGGGTTTGGAAAAATCGTTTGAAGGGTGTAGTGGATGGCGTGTATGAAAGCTGGAGTAACCTTACTCAGACAGGCAATGCGCCCTGGTCGTATCCTGAATTTAGAGGCTATTTTTCTGATATCGTATGGATGGAATTTAATACCATGGAAGGGCGGTTTACTGTAGCATCACCAGGCAATGATTTATTTGTGCGTCTCTTTGATTTTTATGCCATCCATGCAGGCAAGCCCCATCCCCAATTGCCTCCGGGCAATATCTCCTTCCTGGATGCCATTCCGCCAACGGGCTCCAAAATGGGGACCAGTGATGCAGAAGTCAGTCAGCTGGGGCCTTCCAGCCATTTGAATGAATTGGATAAGCCAGTAAGGCGGAGTTTACATTTTTATTTTGGCCTGCGATAGTTATAGCTATTTTACTTCCGTTACAAATCAAATAAAAGGGAGTTTCATGCCGTTCTTAATTTAAGGAATTCCATATTTCAAAATATGGAGGTGACTTGTTTGATGATTGTATATTAAATTTGATATACTGAAAATGGCTTTTATTTTAAGGATATGGATTAGCATATTTTGCTTGTTACAGCTGGAGATGGCAGTAGCGCAGCAGCTTAACTTTGACTACATTACTTCGAAAAACGGACTTCCGCAAAACACCATACGCGGTATTGTAAAAGATAAGTACGGCTTTATGTGGTTTGGTACCTGGAACGGGCTCTGCCGCTATGATGGGTATCATTTTAAAGTGTACAATAATATTCCGGGAGATACAACCTCACTTGCCAGCAGCCGGGTTCATTATATTTTTAAAGATAAAGAAGGTACCCTTTGGATTGCTGTGTTTAACCAGGAGGTAAGTCGCTACAATTATCAAACAGACGATTTTACAACTTTTCACATGAGCGCGCTGCCGGCACATTTACGCGACTCGGTTAACAGGTTGCAAAACCTGGCGGTTTTTGAGAAAGATAAAAGTTTTCTGAATCGGTTTATAGGCCCTTTTCTTCTTTCCCAGACCAAAGAGCATATTATTTTTGAAGTACCAACCCAACCAGGTGGCCTTAATGATAACAACGTAAACAGTGTGTACCGCGACGATGCCGGATTATTATGGGTAGGTACCGGATCAGGCGGTATCAACAAGGCAGATCTATATGCCAACCCATTTAAAAACGTTGCGCTGAATTCCGGCAACAAGGCCCGGAAAAAATTGGCAATTCGTAGCATACTGACAGATACAAAAGGAGTTTGGTTGGGTACAGAAGACAACGGTTTGCTATATCTCGATAAAAATACAGACAGTCAGCAATCGGTATCCGACCAACTAAGTGGCCAAAATATTAAAGCCCTCTTTAAAGACGATAACAGTAATGTCTGGATCGGTAAACGAACCGGCCTGGATCGGTATAATCCCCGTACAGGGGAGGTTAAAAAATATTTTAACTCAGATATACAAAAAGATTACAGCCGTTTTTATGCCATTGCAGGCGATCCTTTAACAAAGGATATCTGGTTGGCTTACTATAATGGTATTTTGAAATATGACGATCAAACGCAAGCCTTTCAAAAACAGGAACTGGATTTTTATGGACGCTCAGGTGCGGGCTTTGTTTTTTTTGACTCAAAAAGCAATGTATGGATAGGCACAGAATATTCGGGGCTGATACAGCTGAAGCGAAATACGGCAACCCGGCAATGGACGGATACGGTAGTATATGCACGTAAAACAAATCATTCCAGGTCAGCTATAGAAAGGGTATATGCTATCGCAGAAGATCAGCAAGGCATGATTTGGATAGGTGGAGCCAATGGTCTCATTCAAATTAATCCGATTACAAAGGCCATGAAAAGCTATACAGTGAAAGAGGGTTTGATCAATCACTACATTACTGCTGTAATGGCCACCCAGCCCGGTTTCATATGGTTTGCTCATAAAAGCGGATTATCCAGGCTTACCATCAACACCGGCAAAATTCAACACTATACCGTTCAAAACCAGGGTGACGATTATGAATTTGTGGATGGCACTGCTAGCTTTGATCGCTATACCGGGGAAATGTACTTTGGCACCACACAGGGATTTGTGCAGTTTAAGCTAAACGAAATAGTGGATAATCCTTTTCTGCCCCGTACAACATTTACAGAACTCCAGATATTGAACAAAAATGTGCAGGTAGGGGATACCATCAATGGGAGGGTGGTGCTTACCCGGCCCTTACACCTCACGTCGTCTATAACGCTTACACATGATGATCGTAGTTTTTCGGTTACATTTTCGGCTTTGCATTATACAAATCCGTCCCGCAACCAGTATGCCTATATGCTGGAGGGCCAGGATAAGGATTGGATGAATACCGATGCGTCCCGGAGGGTAGCCAGTTACTCTAATCTGCCTTCGGGGAAATATATCTTAAAAGTGAAATCCTCCAATAGCGATGGCGTATGGAATCAGCAACCTGCGATGCTGTCCATAATAGTGCTGCCACCGTGGTGGAGAACTGCCTGGGCTTATACAGTTTATGTTTTATTGCTATTATTCCTGTGTTTCTTTATTTACCGGTTGGTACACATGCGGCAGCGGTACCACCGTCAAATTTTAACTGAAAGGATAAAAGCTGAAAAAGCGCAGGAGCTGGAGGTGCTAAAATCCAATTTCTTCACTAATGTATCGCATGAGTTTCGCACGCCGCTGACGCTGATCGTGGATCCATTAAGATATTTGCTTTCAAAGCAAGATGCAACTGAAAAGGAGCAGGCACACTATCATGTAATGCACCGTAATGCCCAACGCTTGCTGGCTTTAGTTAACCAGTTTTTGGATTTTCGAAAAATTGAATCCGGCAAAATACAATTAAAACCACAGCGACAGAACCTGGCAGCTTTCCTGAAAAACACAGCCGCTGCTTTCGATTTCAGGGCTGAGGAACAGGGAATCCATTTTTCCGTTCACACCCAACCTCAATTCATTACGATGGGTTTTGATGCCGACGTGACCGGTAAAATTCTGTATAACCTGCTCTCCAATGCCTTTAAGTTTACACCATCGGGCGGAACCATTAAAGTACAGGCCACCGCTGCAGATGAAAATCCACAAACGGTGGAAATTATAGTGTCTGATACTGGCCTTGGCATACCGGCTGATCAGTTGGATAAGATTTTTGATCCCTTCTTTCAGGTGGAAGGCACGCAGCAAGCGGCTGGTACCGGAGTAGGATTATCCCTTACCCGGCAACTGGTAGCGCTACATCGGGGAACCATAATGGTTTCAAGTAACCCTGAAACGGGCACAATCTTTACGGTAAGCTTAAGCAATTTGCCAACGGAGGAAGTAGCCACCGAAAACAGTATGGCTATAGTTATTGCGGAAGACAGGAACCATACATCTCCTGTTGCCACAGCACCCCAGCCGGTGCATGAACAGCCGATTATTTTGTTAGTAGAAGATAATGAAGATATTCGGCAATATATAAAACAGCAGCTCTCCGAGACCTACACCCTGCGGGAAGCTGCCAACGGAGCAGAGGGTTTGGAAAAAGCAATGACAGATATCCCGGATCTGATCATCAGCGATGTAATGATGCCCGGAATCAACGGACTGGAAATGTGCCGTCAGCTAAAAACCGATGAAAGAACCAGCCATATACCAATAATATTACTTACAGCCCGTCAATCAGATCAATATGAGGTGGAAGGTTATCAAACAGGAGCGGATGCTTATGTAGTTAAACCCTTCAACATGGAGGTATTGCAGGTTCGCATAAAGGCACTGATTGAAAGCCGGGAGCGCCTGAGGGAATTGTTTGGTCAATCTCCGGAGGCTTACAAGAACCCTTCAGGACTGAGTGAAGCCGATAAAAATTTTATCACTAAGGTCAGTGCATTGGTAGAAACCAATATGTCTGATGCTGAAGTGAGCGTAGAGTGGCTTGCCGCACAATTGTTCATGAGCAGAACACAACTGTACCGAAAAATAAAAGCCGTCACTAACCAATCCGTACTTGAGTTTGTTACGGGCGTAAGATTAAGTAAAGCAGCTGAATGGCTACGGCTGGGACAATACACCGTTACCGAAATCGCTTTTATGGTGGGCTATGCCGATGCTTCCAGTTTTAGTCGCGTATTTCAAAAACAGTACGGTGTAACACCGAAGAAATATGGGAATAATAGCTAAATGTAAAAGATGCCACGATGCTAACAGTATTATTTATACCGGAATCGGTGCAATAGAATTGTGACAGTGCAATTACAAAGGGTGTGGTGCTTAGCGTATTGGAGTACCTGGTGCGATTGCCTGACACCGTTCCATTATACGCGCTAACCCGCTGTAAACAACATTAGCATATTCCGGATTTTATAACTGTCAGCAAGTTGGGATATTTGCATTATAAAAGTCAGGAATATGGACACACAAGCCAATATTAATTTTAAGAGAATAGCGGAAGCTATAGACTATATTAAAGCTAATTTCAAGTCGCAACCCAATCTCGAAGAAGTGGCAAAAAATATACATGTAAGCCCTGCGCATTTTCAAAGATTGTTTACAGAATGGGCAGGCACCAGCCCCAAAAAATTTCTACAATATATCAGCATTGAGCATGCCAAGAAAATGCTGCAACAGCAACAGGTAAGCTTATCCGATGCGGCTTTTGAGACGGGGCTATCCAGCACCAGCCGGTTGCACGATCTCTTTGTTAATATCGAAGGCATGACACCCGCCGAATATAAAAACGGGGGAAAAAACCTGCACATTTTATACAGTTTTGCGGAAAGCCCCTTTGGTCCTTTGATTGTGGCATCTACTGCAAAAGGGGTTTGTTATATGGCATTTGAAAATGATGATGAGAAAGCATTAATAGACCTGGTGGCAAAATTCCCCAATGCGGTATTTGAAAGAAAACTGGATCTGCTGCAGCAGAACGCCTTATTCATTTTCCAGGATGACTGGAGCAGGCTTGGCCAGGTTAAATTGCACCTGAAGGGCACGCCCTTTCAATTAAAGGTCTGGGAAAGCTTATTGAAGATCCCCATGGGGAAACTCTCCACTTATGGCAGCCTGGCGGCCTCAATGGGTAGCCCGAATGCTTCGAGAGCTGTAGGTACGGCCATTGGAAGTAACCCTGTAGCCTTTTTGATTCCCTGTCATCGCGTCATTCAGTCAACAGGAACTTTTGGGGGTTATATGTGGGGCCCTACAAGAAAAGCGGCCATCATTGGCTGGGAAGGTGCGCAAACGCAATCCGATATTGAAACATTATGAAAACAGTTGAGCAAAAAATAGCAGCAACCAATTGGCCTGAGGTCACAGAAGCCATGCATAGGGACGGTTATGCGATTATTCCCGGTCTTTTGTCGGATGAACAATGTGAAAGGTTGAAGGCCGGCTATACGCAACCAGATCTGTATCGAAAAACGGTGGTGATGGAGCGGTATCGTTTCGGCCAGGGCGAGTATAAATATTTCGATTATCCATTGCCGGAGTCAATTGAGTTAATAAGAACAGCCCTGTACCCGCATTTGGCTACTATTGCTAATACCTGGTTTAAGGCTTTGGGTATCGAAGTGCAGTTCCCCTCAAAGCATGCAGCGCTGTTACAGCAATGCCACGCCAACGGACAGGAAAAAGCAACCGTCCTGATTTTGAAATATGGGGCAGGCGGATTTAATACCTTACACCAGGACCTGTATGGCGATATCTATTTTCCTATACAGGTGGTTTTGATGCTGAACGAGCCCGGGCAGGATTTTACCGGCGGCGAATTGGTATTAACCAAACAGGTTCCAAGAGCACAATCCAAAGCAATCGTTCTTCAGCCACGAAAAGGAGATGCCGTTGTATTTACTACTAACTTTAAGCCGGAGAAGGGAACAAAGGGCTACTACAGGGTAAATATGAAACATGGCGTGAGTGAAGTGAAATCCGGGGAAAGACATACACTGGGTATTATTTTTCATGACGCGATTAGTTAAAATATGATAGCGCATGCGGCAATTTCAAATAGTGCATTAAGAAGCGGGATTCGAAAAGGGGAGATAGGTTGGGGCGGAAATCTAAAACTAAAAATTTATGGCCTGTTAAAGTGTGCTTCCGGCAAACGGATGAATCGATCAAACAGGGTGTTCTTTTCGTCTGAAACAGAAGCGTTGCAAAATGGTTACCGGCCCTGTGGGTATTGTATGAAAGCCGCATATAAAAACTGGAAAAATGGATCTCTTTAATCAAACTATAGATAGCAATAAAAACTGGTTGCCATACAATGGAACCGTTAATTATTATGGCAGGCTATTGTCAAAGGTGCAGGCGGATCATTACCTGCATCAATTATTGGAAACGATTGAATGGCGTAATGATGAGGCCATTATTTTTGGAAAAAAGATCATTACCAAAAGAAAAGTAGCCTGGTACGGTAATAAACCTTACGAGTACACCTATTCCAATACAACCAAACATGCATTGCCCTGGACCGCAGAGCTTATTGAATTAAAGGCTTTGATTGAAGAACAGACTGGTGAAAGCTTTAACTCCTGCCTGCTCAATTTGTACCACGATGGAAATGAAGGAATGGCCTGGCACAGCGATGCAGAAACTGATCTGAAAAAAGACGGTGCAATAGCGTCGTTGAGTTTTGGCGCAGAAAGAAAATTTGCCTTTAAACATAAGCAAACCAAAGAGAAAGTAGAGTTGATTTTAGCGCATGGCAGCCTGCTGATTATGAAAGACACTACGCAAACCTTTTGGTGGCACCGGCTTCCGCCCAGTAAAAAAATAACGAGCCCAAGGGTGAATCTTACATTTAGAACGATAATGGAGTGAAAAGCTTTCACATAGAACGATGGATGTATTATGAATACGTGAATAATAAATGTAGTAAAATATAGGATACTTGAAGCGCTAATTTATTTACTCAGCAATTGTTCGGTCCTGGCTAAAAAGTTGCCTATGGCACTCCTTATATCAATGCCACTTCGTTCAGCTAATATAATCAGCCACCAGATATTTTCACCCAGCTTATATTCCAATTCTGTCTGCGAATTGGTTTTCGGCCATCTTTCCTGTTGCGCCATAATATTTCGGCCTACCAAGCCGGCATCCGTAAGGTAAGCAAGGGCATCTTCTTCAATGCTCCATTCGCTGCCGTGCTGTTATATTTCCAGCGCATGATATTTTTTTCTCAATTCCAGCGAACGTGCAATGATCGTGTTCAAATCGTTAGGTTCCATATATTAAATCTGCTTTTATGTATACAATTTTATCGTCCTCGAACGTAAAGTCAAAGCTGCCGTTTAGCCTGCCTTCAGGAAAATCGCCGGTGAATGCTACTTCCGCGAATAGGTTTTGCGCATCTCTCAGTTGCGTGGTAACCAGGGTGGTTTGCGTATTATATCCTATAAAATAGCTGACGAAATACTCTTTAATGCCTTCATGGCCGGTAAAGGTTCTACCAACAGAAGGGTCTTCTAGTACAGCTTCTTCATCAAAGTAAGAAAGGTACGTTTCGGTATCGTATTGGTTACCAGCTTTAATTAAGTTTTCAATTATTTTTTTTAAAGTCATGTTAAACGGTTATAAATGCTGTTCGTTACAGCTAGTGGTGTTGGATATATTTATCAATAGTTTTTCACTTTCTAAGTCGTTTTGCTAAATGAAATGCCGGTATTTCTGTAAACAGGCGTACCTGGCAAAGGCCCAATAATAATTTACCTGTTACCCAATAAGCCGCAGGCAAACTATAATTGACGACTGTCCTATCCCAATTGAGCAGGTGTAAGATGTTATGATTCTCTTTAGGTAAATCAATGGAGTTGACTTTGAAATATGGGTAAAAGTAGGGAACTTCAACTTAATTAAATAATCATGAAGTTAACCGCCTTACATCCCATAATATATACCCATAACTTGGAGGAGACAATTCGGTTTTATATTGACTTGCTGGGGTTTGTGCTTGGCGGAAAAAATGATGAATGGGGTTGGGCTTCGTTGTATAAAGACGAGGTGGTGATTATACTGGCAAAACCTAACCAGCACGAAGCTTTTGAAAAGCCTGTTTTTACAGGCAGCTTTTATTTCAATACCGACGAGGTAGATGCGTTATGGGATTTGTTAAAAGAGAAAGTGAAAGTATGTTACGGGATTGAAAATTTTGAATGGGAAATGCGTGAGTTTGGGATTTACGACAATAATGGTTACATGCTGCAATTTGGTCAGGACATCGCTACCCTGAAATAACTAACTACCGATCGGATCCGTCAAATTCTATAAAGTTGATAGCGCATCCTCCAATGCGCTACCTGGTATTTTCTTTCAACGCTTTGGTAGGTGGTGGTTTGTTTTATGTCGGGCGTTCATCATATTGATTTCAAACGATTGAAATCAATAGCAGTTGTGGAATTGGGTGAAGAAAGCGACTAAGGCAGGTAAGAGCAGGATGCAGCAGGACAATAAATAATCAAAGTCTTCTATTTTCGTTTTAGTCATTATAAAGGCAACCAATACAAAAACGATTGAAACGATTAGTATGAAAGTCTTACAACTCAAGAGATGGAACCTGGAAATAATATGCAGCAACTTTTTTTGTTTAATGCTGCTGTTATGGAGTGATGCTGTTGTTGCGAAGGAACCGGTACTACAGCGTAAATACAATTTCAACAGCGATTGGCTGTTCAAATTGGGAGATGTCGCTGAAGCCAAAGAGGTGAGCTACAAAGCTGGCGACTGGAAAAAAGTAACACTGCCAGCAGCATGGAATGAAGACGATGCTTTTAAAAAAGATATTGTAGACCTGTCAACCGGAATTGTTTGGTATCGTAAGCATTTTAAACTGCCCGCAACAGCAAAAGGGCAAAAAGTATTTATAGAGTTTGAGGGCATACGACAGGGCGGCGATTTTTATGTAAACGGAAAAGCGATCGGATTTCACGAAAACGGGGTGACGGCATTCGGTTTTGACATCACCGATCTGGTTCATGTCGACGGCCGGGAAAATATCATTGCGGCCCGCATCGACAATGACTGGAACTACCACGAAAGAGCCACTAACAGTAAGTATCAATGGGAAGATAAAAACTTTAATGCCAATTATGGGGGCATTATCCGTAATGTGTTTTTGCATATTACGCCTCGATTGTACCAAACCTTGCCACTCTATTCCAATCTCAAAACAACAGGTGTTTATATTTATGCCAATGATTTTGATATAAAAGGAAAATCGGCAACGATCAACGCTTCTTCTGAAATAAAAAATGAAACGCAGCAGGTACAGCAAGTAGGCTATAAAGTTGAATTAATCGATCTGGATGGGAAAATGATAAAATCTTTTACGGGTAATAAAATAGCGATACAGCCGGGTGAAACCAAGATACTGGGAGCAAAAGCCCGTGTTGCGGGTCTTAATTTCTGGAGCTGGGGATACGGGTATTTATATGAAGTGAGAACTACCTTGCTGGTAAACGATCAACCGGTGGATGTAGTAACTACTAAAACCGGCTTTAGGAAAACAGCGTTTAAAGACGGCATGATCTATCTCAATGACCGGGTGATGATGGTGCATGGTTATGCCCAGCGCACTTCCAACGAATGGCCGGCTCTGGGTACTTCCATACCTTCCTGGATGAGCGATTATAGTAACGGGCTAATGGTGGAAAGCGGTGGTAACCTGGTACGTTGGATGCATATTTCACCGTCTAAACAGGATGTGGAAAGCTGCGACCGCGTAGGCCTGATGCAAGCCATGCCTGCGGGGGATGCAGAGAAAGACGTAGAAGGTACCCGTTGGGATCAGCGGGTAGCGGTGATGCATGATGCAATTATTTATAATCGGAATAATCCAAGTATTATTTTTTACGAATGCGGTAATGAAAGCATCAGCGAACCGCACATGGCACAGATGAAGGCGCTACGGGATAAACTGGATCCTTACGGAGGACGTGCCATTGGTAGCCGCGAAATGCTGGATAGTAAAGTGGCCGAGTATGGCGGTGAAATGTTGTATACCAATAAAAGTGCTCATATACCCATGTGGGCCATGGAATACTCACGCGATGAAGGCTCCCGCAAATACTGGGACGAATGGACGCCGCCTTTTCATAAAGATGGCGACGGACCTTTGCATAACGGGCAAAGTGCTGCCACTTATAACCGGAATATGGAAAGTCATGCACTGGAAAATGTAAAACGCTGGTACGAGTTCTGGAAAGAGCGTCCCGGCACGGGAAAAAGAGTGAGCAGCGGGGGCGTTAATATTGTGTGGTCAGAAACCAATACCCATCACCGCGGGGAAGAAAATTACAGGCGCAGCGGTGAAGTAGATGCCATGCGTATAAAAAAGCAAAACTATTATGCCCATGAAGTAATGTGGGATGGATGGGTAAGCCCTGAAAGATACCGCGCGCATATTGTAGGACATTGGAATTACCGGCAGGGGGTAAAGAAAGATATCTATGTAATTTCTTCAGCTGCAAAGGTGGAACTAAAGGTAAACGGGAAATCTTTAGGTTATGGTGAGCTGAGCGATGGCTTCATCTTTACTTTTAAAAACGTAGAGTGGAAGCCGGGAACCATCACAGCTATTGGATATGATAAAAATAATACACAGGTTTGTACCACGCAGATAGAGACTGTAGGAGCTCCTGCGGCACTGCGTCTTACAGAAGTGAAACGACCCACTTCGTTTATGGCAGATGGAAACGATGTGTCGCTGGTGGAGATTGAAGTAGTAGATGCCAAAGGGCGTCGTTGCCCAACGGCTCTGGATATGATCCACTATACCCTGGATGGACCGGGTGAATGGCGCGGGGGTATGGCGATGGGGCCGGATAACTATGTATTGGCAAAAAGTTTTCCCGTAGAGGGAGGGGTGAATCGTTTTATGGTCCGTTCTGCAACCCAGCCAGGCACCATTACTATTAAAGCCCGGGCAGATGGATTAAAAACAGCTTCCATACAATTGACAACGCGCCCGGTGGTCATAGAAAACGGGTTGGGGAAACTGTTACCCGCCGCAGGATTGCCGTCTGTATTAACCCGTGGCGCTACGCCTGCTACACCTTCTTATATAGTAAGTCGTAAAGCGTTGAATGTGAAATCGGCTACTGCTGGAGCGAATACTGTCAAAGCCCATCAAAGTTATGACGACAATGAATTAAGCGATTGGGTGAACGATGGTAAATTGTCAACAGCGTGGATTGAATACGAACTGGAAGAAGCGGCAATGGTAGATGAGATTGCCTTAAAGCTAAATAACTTCCGTTCCAGAACTTATCCTTTGGTGATAACTGTAGATGGTAAGGAGGCCTTTAATGGGAGTACGAAAGCCTCCCTGGGTTATTATACCATTCAATGTAAACCTGTGAAGGGAAAGAAGATCCGGATCAGTTTGGCTAATAATGCCGCCACAGGGTTCGGTACCAACGAAGTAGAAGTGGGGGGTAAAAAACTGGATGATGGTGTTGCCCGGGATGATGCCAAATCTAAAGGAGCTTTAAGTATCATTGAAGCGGAGTTTTATGAGCGGGTGAAATAGGCGTATTTTAAAAGAATAAGAATAGTTCATGATAAGAGTGCTGATGTTTTTTGTTGTCGCAATAGCATGCTCAAAACATGTTTGTGCCGATATTGTCTGGAGAAGCAATACCAACCTCTCTGTATCGCTTAATGCCGGCGAAGCGCCGGTGGTGCATACTGCTTTGGCTATATTGGGTAAAGATTATTCCAACGTTTTGGGTGGTGAGTTATCCAACACGGCCAATGCACAGGTATTTATTGGCACACTGGGAATAAACAGCGAAGCGGAGAAGCAGGTGTCCGCGTCATTATTGAATGATCTTCGGAAGCATACAGAAGGGTTTGTTATAGAGGCGAAAAACGACCGGTTATATATATTGGGCAGCGATAAAAGAGGCACCGCATACGGTATATTAGAGCTGTCGAGGATGATGGGGGTGTCTCCCTGGGAATGGTGGGCAGACTCGCCCGTGAAAAAAAGAACAGTGATAACACTTAAAAATGGATTTCAGAAAATCGAATATCCATCTGTTAAAAACCGGGGTATTTTTTTTAACGATGAAGACTGGGGGCTGATGCCCTGGAGCAGTACCAATTTTGAACCGGGTTTACCTACAGTAGGAGCAACCAAAGGGGCTATAGGTCCTAAAACCTACGCGAAGGTTTTTGAATTGTTATTGAGGTTAAGAGCGAATACCATTTGGCCGGCTATGCATGAAGTATCGGTGCCGTTTTATTTTACCAAAGGAAATAAAGAAATAGCAGATAAGTATGGTATTGTGGTAGGTACTTCGCATTGCGAACCCCTGATGCGTAACAGTGCTACCGAATGGGATATAGCAGGTAAGGGAGAGTATAATTACAAAACAAACAAAGATGCAATTCTTTCTTATTGGACAGAAAGATTAAAAGAGTTAAAGGGCTCAGATAATATCTACACCATTGGACTGAGAGGTAAACATGATGGTATGATGCAGGGGGTGAAAACCCTGAAGGAGCATAAGACGGTATTGACACAGGTCATTAAAGATGAGAGAGAATTATTGAAAACCTATGTTAATCCCGATGTATCCAAAGTACCGCAGGTGTTTATACCGTACAAGGAAGTGCTGGACGTATATAATGATGGTATGGAAGTGCCGGAGGATATTACGCTGGTATGGTGCGACGATAATTATGGGTATATCAAACATTTTCCAACGGAAAAAGAAAGCGCGCGTAAGGGTGGTAATGGAATATATTATCATATTTCTTACTGGGGACGCCCGCACGATTACCTGTGGCTGGCCACCAACCATCCCGCGCAGCTATACACCCAAATGAAACAGGCTTATGATAAGGGCGCTAAAGATTTTTGGATACTAAATGTAGGCGATCTGAAGCCTGGAGAATACCTGACGGAATTATTTTTAGATATGGCCTGGAACATCAATGCCATAGAGAATAGTATTAATGGCCTGGACCAGCATTTACAAAACTGGTTGAGCCGCGAATTCGGATCAAATAATGCCAGGGCACTACTTGAAGTAATGAACGAGTATTATCGCCTGGCTTATATCCGAAAACCAGAATTTATGGGCGGTACAAGAACTGAAGAAAATGATCCTAAATATAAAATAGTAGCCGATCTGCCCTGGAGCGAGCAAGAAATCAGAACCAGGCTGAAGGCGTATGAACAACTGGCGGCCAAAGTAACGCAGCTTTCCAAAAAAATACCGGCTGCACAAAAAGATAGCTGGTTTCAACTGGTAGCATATCCGGTATTAGGTGCAGCCGCAATGAACAAAAAAATATTGTATGGTCAGCTGGCAAGACATGGTAAAGCAAACTGGACTAAAAGCGATCTCGGCTATGAAGAAATTGAACAATTAACCAGCCGTTATAATGCTTTGGGAAATGGAAAGTGGAAAAAAATGATGGATGCCAAACCTCGTAACCTGGCTGTTTTTGATAAGCTGCCTCGTACAAAAGCAGAATCCGATTGGGTATCTTATAACCCTCCAAAATTTCTGTGGAATGGTATAGCCTATACTTCTTATTCGGGCAGGAAACCCCTGTCTCATGGCTTAGGCTATCAGCGTGGCGCTGTTACCGTTCCGGCAGGCACAGCGCTAAGCTATAGTTTTGATGCGGGTAGCGCAGATTCGTTACGCATTCAACTGGCTTTAGCGCCAAACCATCCTGTTCAGGGCAAGACGATCCGGTATGCAATTCGCGTGGGAGATGGAGCAGAGCAGGTGGTGAACTATGCTACCGAAGGCCGGAGCGAAGAATGGAAGGAGAATGTATTACGTAACCAGGCTATCCGTACTACTATTCATGCAGTACGTCAAAAAGGTAAACAAACATTGCATATAAAAGCGTTGGATGAAGGCGTTGTTGTAGACCAGGTAAAGGTTTGGTAGATAGTATACATCCTTAATGCCCTTTAATAACTTAATGTTAAAGGAGGCCTGCGAAATAAAGCAAACCATTGGGAATTTAAGGATCGTTAAGGTGAGGTGATCTGTACAGAGCTCTGGTGTAATTCTTAATGCCTTCATATTTTATAACGCAGGGCTTGGGGAAGAAAGGTAACTCATTTAGTAGTTAAGAGTATTAAGATGTTGAGTAGTTTTGTAAAAATCTTAATGTTTTTAAAAATAAAAAATGACAGAACAAATAAATTGGGGAATCATTGGTTGCGGTGATGTTACTGAAGTAAAGAGCGGGCCGGCATTTAATAAAATAGACCGTTCTAAACTGGTAGCTGTCATGCGCCGCAACGCTGATAAAGCGGCAGACTATGCACGCAGGCACAATGTACCCACATGGTATGCTGATGCGGATGCACTCATTAACGACCCGGAAGTAAATGCGATATACATAGCTACTCCTCCCAATACACACGCAGCGTATACAATAGCTGCTTTGCGTGCCGGGAAACCGGTTTACGTAGAAAAGCCAATGGCAATGAATGCTGCCGAAGCGCAGCACATGTTTGAATATGCAATAGAGCAGAATGTAAAGCTTTGCATAGCGCATTATCGTCGTATGCAGCCAATGTTCTTAAAAATAAAATCATTGGTGGATGGGGGCGCAATCGGAGATATCCGATTTGTACAATTGCAATTATTACAAAGTCAGTCTGCTAACCTTATAGCCCGGTCAGAAGAAAACTGGCGAACGGACCCGGCCTTGTCGGGCGGCGGTCTTTTTCATGATCTGGCTCCGCACCAGATTGATTTAATGCTATATCTGTTTGGAGCTGTAAAGCAATATTCAGGATCCTCCTTTAATCAAACCAATACCTCCCGGGCAGATGACCTGGTGAGTGGTTCTATACTTTTTAAGAACAATGTATTGTTTAATGGTGTGTGGTGTTTTACTGTGAATGAACCCGATGCTGCAGATATATGCACTATCTACGGTTCGGAAGGAAATATTCGTTTTGGTTTTTTCGGGCAACAGGTTTTGGTAACCATCAACGGGCAAACAGACCTGTTGGAGTTTGAGCCCTTACAACATGTAGAGCAGCCAATGATCGAAAGAGTAGTCAGCTATTTTCTGGGGGCGGGCGAAAATCCCTGTAACGGAGCCATCGGCACGGAAGTGATGGAAATTATAGATGCTTTTACCGGCACAACTGTCTCTGGATAAAATTGGATTTATAGGAATTTAATAAACATTTAATGTACAGGAAATCTTTGTGGATATTATGCATGACGTTGTTATGCAACATGGCTCTTATTGCCCAGGAAAATACTTCGGGACCTCGTTTGAAGCAGCTATTAAATTTCGACTGGAAATTTTATTTAGGTGATATAGCCGAAGCACAGGCCGTGAATTTTAATGATGCTCAATGGCAAAAGTTGCATCTGCCGCATGATTTTCAGATCAACCAACCCTGGGTGGAATCGGGGGGTGGCGCCCGCGGATTTAAAGCTATGGGTATTGGCTGGTATCGTAAAAATTTTAAAGCTGATGCGGCCTGGAAGGGGAAAAAAGTATTAATCGATTTTGAAGGTATCATGGTTACAGGCGACGTATGGCTCAACGGCGAAAAGATAGGCGGAACAGATTATGGCTACCTGGGCTTTGAATCAGATATCTCCAGGTGGTTGAAATACGATGGCGATAATGTATTGGCCGTGCGGGCTTCTACAGGAGATAAAAACGGCTCCCGCTGGTATACTGGCGGCGGATTATTTCGGGATGTGCATCTCATTATTAGAAACGAAGTAGCGATTGCCCGGCATGGCGTATTTATTACCACCCCTCAAATTACAGAACAAGCTGCCCAGGTAAAAGTGCAGGTAGAGCTGGAAGGTATCCGCAATAAAGAGTATCCATTAGAAATTCAGACAGCTATTCTTTCTCCGGAAGGGAAACAAATAGCCGTTACAACAGCCCAGGCTCCCCTGCGCAATAAATTAAAAACGGTGGAAGTGCCGCTACCTGTTGTGAATGTGGATCAGCCGCAGTTATGGTCCTGCAAAACACCTCATCTTTACACTGCCATAGTTACACTGGTGATGGATGGTAAACCTATTGACCGCATTGTTGAAAGATTTGGTATCCGTACTATTGAATTCGACAAAGCATTTGGATTTAAGCTAAATGGTAAAAAGGTGTTTTTAAAGGGTATTTCCAATCACCATGATCTGGGCGCCGTGGGCGCTGCTGCTCATGAAACAGCTATTGCCCGCCAGATGGACCTGTTAAAGAAATTTGGCTATAATCATATCCGTACTTCACATAATCCTTATTCAGAAGCATTTTTAAGGCTGGCCGATGAAAAAGGCATTTTGATTGTAGATGAGTTATATGATAAGTGGAGCAATAAAGATTACTGGGCGGGGCGTAAACCCTGGACAGAATTATGGCCGGGGAATCTAACCGAATGGATCAAACGTGATCGTAACCATCCATCGGTGATATTGTGGTCTTTTGGAAATGAACTGCAGATGCGTGAGGACCTCGCCGGGTACCCAACTGGAGACTGGGGCGTAACCACTTATCATATGATGAATGTTTTGGCCAAACGTTACGATCCTACAAGAAAAACAACGGTGGCTATGTTCCCGGCAAGGGCAGGTGGCGTAGGAAAAAACGACAAGGATTTTAATACGAATATTGTTCCACCCGAACTGGCAACGGTTACCGATGTAGCGAGCTTCAATTACCGCTGGTATAATTATGCGGATTATTTAAAACATGCACCGGATATGAATATTTACCAAAGCGAAGCCACAACCAACGAATTGCTGGCGCCCTATTTTGGAATGGATCGCGATAAGATGATAGGGTTGGCTTATTGGGGAGCTATTGAATATTGGGGCGAGTCTAACGGCTGGCCTAAGAAAGGCTGGGCTTTTTCCTTCTTTAATCACGCACTCGAGCCACTTCCACAGGCATACCTGGTTAAAAGCGCTTTTGAAGATGCTCCCTTGGTTCACATTGGGGTAATGGATAGTGAAAAAGAAAATATAGAGTGGAATGATATCACCGTAGGCCACCTGCCGCTTTCGGCTCATTGGAACAGGGCTGCAGGCAGCAAGCAGAACCTGTTTACTTTTACCAATGCAGAAGAAGTAGAATTGCTGGTGAACGGAAAATCTATCGGTGTTCAAAAAAATAATATAACCGATACCGCGAAACGCAATATGATTTATTGGCAGGGAGTGCCCTATCATGCAGGAAAGGTGGTTGCCATCGCCCGTACCGGTGGTAAAGAAATAGCACGTCATGAACTGGAGACTACCGGGAAAGCAGTGGCTTTAAAAATGGAGATAGAAAACAGGGACTGGAAAGCTGATGGCAAGGAACTGCAATATGTGAATGTGTACGCGGTAGACAGCAAAGGCCGGCGTGTATTTACTGCGGACAAAGGGGATGTAAGTTTTGAAGTATCTGGTGCTGCTAGTTTGATTGCTGTTGATAATGGAGATCATTTTAGTAACGAATTATTTAACGGTAATAAGAGATCGTTGCATAACGGTTTTGCAATGGGTATTCTGCGATCGACGCAAACAGTAGGTGTGGTCACTATTAGAACTTCAGTTCCTGGGCTGAAAAGCGCAGAATTGAAGATGACAACAAAATAATAAACAACTTGGGCAACAGTTTTTTTGTTGCGGTAGTTGGCATTGACATCGCTTCTTTATTCATAGTAATTATAGTAATAGGAGAATGAAAAGGTATTGGCCGATATTGATCATAACATTTTTATCTGGTGTTTACGATGCTTCAGCTGGCTCAATGGTTGAAGGGCCGCCAACTGGTTTTTATTGGATATCGGGAAACTATCCTGAATTCGATACGATTGGCCAGATAACGAATACCCCGGAAGATATAGTCTTTTATGTAGCCCGATACAAAGACGACAAAGCCTGTGCTATCAGCTATACTTTTGACGACGGTCTAAGAGAGCATTATACCTGGGTGACTCCTCGGTTAAAACAATTGAATTTTAAAGGAACTTTTTGGATCAATGGCAGTAAAATTAATGCGGATAAAAAACACATAACAGACACTACAAGGATAGCCTGGGATGAGTTGAAGAAAATGGCTTCACTGGGTCATGAAATATCCAATCACGGATGGGCCCATAAAAATTTCGGCAAGTTTAGTTTGGCCGAGATCAGGGAAGATATCGAAAAAAATGACAGTGCGATATGGGCCAATATCGGCGTATCGCCAATTACTTTTTGTTATCCCAATAATACGAAAACACCCGAAGGGGTTGCACTTGCTTCTGCCGGCCGTGTGGGAACCCGTATGGAGCAAAGGTCTGTAGGTGGAAAGTCAACCCCGACCAACCTGGAAATATGGGTGGCAGATTTGATCAGAAACAGGGGGTGGGGTGTAACCATGACGCATGGCATTCACTATGGATATGATCATTTCTCCGATCCTGGTATTTTATGGGAGCATTTGAAAAAGGTAAAGGCGCGGGAAGACAAAATATGGGTGGGAACCTTTGAAGAGGTAACGGCCTATACGAAGGAGCGGGATGCCATCAGCTACGAAATAAAAAACAAGAAAAATGGAATGTTAGTTACGCCCCAACTGTCTCTGAATAAGACCTTGTTTACGCAACCACTTACGGGCGTTATTAATAAGCAGGTTAAAAGCATCCAAATCAGCCAGGGCAAAAATAAACTGGCTCCCCATATCCTGAAAGATAAGGTTCTATTCGATTTCGATCCCTTCGGCGGAGCAATAGATATATCTTTTAGATAGATTCCCGCGTTCAAATGGAATTGGGCAGAGATTACTGTCCCTACTTGGCAATGATTCCTTTGACCATGGTTCATGTCTCCGCGAATCATACATGCGTAGCCATGGTTCGTGTCCTCACGAACCTATTTGCGGCCTTGGTTCATGTCTCCTTGGCCATGGTTCCTGTTTCCGCGAATCATACATAGTGCATATGCATCCAGGGCATGGTTCGAGTCCTCATGAACCTATTTACCTTACGATTACTAAATCTTACTATTATCATTATCAGGATGAAGCAGGATGGTTGTTGCCGGATGGGTTTTATCTTTAAGGCTTCTTCAGTAAAACGATAATGCCTGATGAAACCTGTTGCTCCATTATTGCTGCTCCTCTTTTCTGCTGTATACAGTCCAATGCTTTGGGCACAAAAGAATGATGCTGTTTATTCGGGAATTCCCTGGTATGATGACAAAGGCAATACTGTAAGCGCTCATGGAGCCAATATTATCAGGGAAAACAATCGTTATTACTTATTTGGAGAGCGTCATAGCGATACCAGCAATGCTTTTGTGGGTTTCAATTGCTATTCTTCTGCAGACCTATACAACTGGAAATTTGAATCCATCGCTTTACCCTTGCAGGCGTCTGGCAAACTTGGGCCCAACAGGGTGGGAGAGCGGCCCAAAGTCATGAAGTGTCCGAATACCGGGGAGTTCATTATGTATATGCATGCCGATACGCTGGGATACAAAGATCAGTTTGTAGGTTATGCTACTGCCTCGGCTGTTACCGGGCCTTACACTTTCAAAGGCGCCCTGCTTTTTGATGGTCAACCCATTCGTAAATGGGATATGGGTGCTTTTCAGGATAAGGATGGTAAAGGCTATATATTATTGCATGGGGGTGATATTTATGAATTGTCCAAAGACTATAAGAGTATAATAGCACATGTGAACAAGGCTATGATAAAGGGCTTCGAGTCGCCAGCCTTATTCAGAAAGGATAGTACTTATTTCTTCCTGGGCTCCGATCTTACAGGTTGGGAACGAAATGATAACTACTATTACACGGCCATTTCATTAAGCGGTCCGTGGACGCGTCGTGGTTTTTTTGCTCCCCAAGGCACGCTTACCTGGAATGCACAAACCAGCTTTGTATTGCCAATACAAGGATCTGAAGCCACAACTTATATGTTTATGGGAGATCGCTGGTCCTTTCCCAGGCAGGCTACAGCGGCTACATATATCTGGCAGCCTCTCACTATTAATGGAACCAGCATGTCAATTTCTGCATTTTTGGAAGCCTGGCGCATCGATCTGAAAACCGGTAAAAGCCATGAAGTAAAAGAAGCCGGAAAAGAAATTGCAGGTAACAATAAACAAATTCAGTACACAGGTAGTTGGAAGCAGGACACTTTAGGCGTTCAAAGCTCCGATCAGAAAGGCGCTTCTTTTACTATTCGGGCATCGGGTACCCGGCTAGGCTTTTATGGTTTAGCCCGGCCTGACGGGGGATATACCCAAATTGTCATTAGAAATAGAAAAGGCAAAATCGTTCAGACATCCAACGTAGATATGTATTCAAAATACCCCGTAGTATTGCTGAAGTTTTTAAGCCCGGTATTGCCAAAAGATAATTACAGCATGACGGTTACTGTTTTAGGAGAGCGCTGGTATTGGGTGGAAAAAAGCGGACGGCGTTCGGGCAGTAAAGGAGATTTCGTATCATTGGAAAAGATCATTGTTCGATGATGATCATTAGAGTTTTAAAAATGCTTGTTATATGAAATGTTTATTAACCTCATTCTTAGTACTGGTTATAACCGTAAGCTACGCCCAGCAAGAGGGAAAAGATCTGAAATTATGGTATAATAAACCCGCTGCAAGATGGGTGGAAGCGTTGCCGGTAGGCAATGGGAAAGTAGGGGCGATGGTTTTTGGTGGGGTTGAAGAGGAACTTTTACAGCTCAACGAGAGTACGCTTTGGAGCGGTGGTCCGGTCAAAACAAATGTGAATCCCGAGGCTTACTCTTACCTGGAAAAAGTAAGAGCTGCTTTGCTACAGGAGAAAGATTATTCAAAAGCTTATAGCCTCACCCGGAAAATGCAGGGACTTTATTCTCAGTCATATCTGCCACTGGGCGATATCAAAATAAAACAGCGTTTTAAAGGAGCAGCCACGCCTACCGCTTATCATCGCGAGCTTAATATTGCAGAGGCCATAGCGCTCACCCGTTTTACCGTGGGGGGAGTTGATTTTGAAAGAGAGATTTTTACATCGGCTCCGGATAACATCATGATCGTTCGAATTTCCGGCAAAACGAAAGGCGCACTGCAATTAGATATTGCCACACAATCTCAGTTGAGGTATACACCTTCAGTAAAAGGAAATAACGAGCTTTGGGTGAGTGGGAAAGCTCCGGCGAATGCTTATCCGAGTTATTATAAACCCAAAGACCGGGAGCATATTTCTTACGAAGATGTTTCAGGTTGTAACGGCATGCGCTTTCAGTATCGTATGAAAGCGGTGTGCAAAGATGGTACAGTGCTTACAGATACATCGGGCATTCATGTCATCGATGCAACTGAAGTTATATTGTATATAGCTGCTGCTACCAGTTTTAATGGTTTTGATAAGTGTCCGGATAAGGATGGTAAAGATGAAAAAGCATTGGCCGCATCTTTTATCGATAAAGCTATTGCAAAGGGCTATGCCGGTTTAAGAAAAGCTCATCTGGCCGATTATCAGCAATTTTTTAAAAGGTTCGAAATTCAAATAAAAGATACCAGTATCAATAATTCGAATGTGCTGCTGCCCTCTGATGAAAGATTAAAAGCTTATACCGAAGGTGCTTACGATCCGGGCATTGAAACCTTGTATATGCAGTTTGGGCGTTACCTGCTGATTGCTGCTTCCCGACCGGGCGGTCCTCCCGCTAATTTACAAGGCATCTGGAATAAGGAATTAAGGCCCCCATGGAGTTCTAATTATACGATCAATATCAATACACAAATGAATTACTGGCCCGCTGAAGTAACGGGCTTGTCTGAAATGCACCTGCCCTTACTGGAGTGGATTAAAAACCTTTCAGTAACGGGTGCCGTTACCGCCCGGGAATTTTACCACGCAAGAGGCTGGGTAGCGCATCATAACTCAGATATCTGGGGACTGTCTAACGCAGTGGGAGATAAAGGTGCCGGTGATCCTAAATGGGCCAACTGGTATATGGGCGGTAACTGGCTGAGCCGTCATATATGGGAGCATTATTTGTATACGGGTGATAAGAACTTTTTACGTAAGTACTATCCGGTGATGAAGGCTGCTTCCGAATTTTCGTTGGACTGGCTGGTGGAAGATGGTCATGGACACCTGGTAACAGCTCCTTCAACTACGCCCGAAAATGCCTTTAAGGATGCCAATGGTAAAGGACAGTCCGTTTCCGTAGGCACCACCATGGATATGTCCATCATCCGCGACTTATTTACCAATACAGTTGATGCCGCAAAGCTATTGGGCATCGACAAAGCTTTTAGTGATACCTTGATGGTCAAAAGGCAAAAGCTGTTTCCTTTAAAAACGGGCAGTAAGGGCCAATTATTAGAGTGGAATGAAGATTTTGAAGAAGTGGAACCGCTACACAGGCATGTGTCGCATTTATACGGTTTATACCCGGGTAAAGAAATGGAGCCCTTTGAAAATCCTCAATGGTTTCAGGCGGCAAAGAAAACACTGGAGTTAAGAGGTGATGAGGGCACCGGTTGGAGCAAGGGCTGGAAAATTAACTGGTGGGCCCGGTTATTAGATGGCGATCATGCATATAAGTTGATCCGCGAATTGCTGACGTATATCGATCCCGCTAAATCAGGTGGGGCAGGAGGAACTTATCCTAATTTCTTTGATGCACATCCACCTTTCCAGATCGATGGCAATTTTGCGGGCACGGCGGGTATGGCGGAGATGTTATTGCAAAGTCACCTGGATGAATTGCATCTACTCCCTGCATTACCGGCAGCCTGGAAGGAGGGGACTGTGAAAGGCCTGAGGGCGAGAGGTGGCTTTGAATTGTCGATGCAATGGAAGTCTGGAAAAATGGTAAGTGGTGTTATACATTCTTTAAATGGCAACAATTGTGTACTTCGCACTGGAAGCCCGGTAATTGTTCAGGGGCTTAAAGTAAAAAGCATTCCGGATAATGGTATGTATCTAACCCGTTTTAGCACCCAAAAAAACAGGAAATACATCATACAGCTGGATCAGTAATGGCTGATGCATAAACAGTGATTGATGAAAAGGTTGAATAGGTTATTATGAGTAAAAAATACCAGTGGCTTATTGTTGTAACCCTCAGTGTGGTACTGGGGTTTAGGCAATATGACGGCAATGGTTTCGATCAGATTCGGGCGGGGTTTCTGAATCCCCCGGATAGCATCCGGATTACTGCCTTTTACTATTGGCTCAACAATCATATTTCCAGGGAGGGAGTGATCCGGGATCTGCAGGCTATGAAGCAGGCAGGTATCACAAGAGTTTTTTTGGGAACTAATATCCGCAACCGCACCAGTATGTCGAGGGATACTGCTGGACAGTATTTCGGAAATGTAAAAGTTTTTTCAGATGAATGGTGGCAGGTGGTACATACTGCCCTCAAAACAGCTTCCGACCTGGATATCGAAGTGGGACTGTTCAACTGCCCCGGCTGGAGCCAGTCCGGAGGACCATGGGTTAAGCCTGAACAGGCCATGCGTTACCTGGACGCATCTGAAATAAGACTGAAAGGTCCTGCCCGAATTTCCACATTATTGAAAAAAACAGACAGCATCTTTCAGAACGTTAAAGTTCTTGCTATAAGGGTGGCTCCCGATTATGCACAAAACCTGCTGGATGCACCGGGTGTAAAAATGCATTCATCCACACTTCTTATAGAATCTTCAGTTCCTGGTGGCGTTCCCCGGTATATTTTAACAGAAAAAGAATCGGTACTGAATATAGAGCTCCCCCAAAAAGCTGCCGTAAGAAGCCTTACTTTTTATCCGGCTGAATACCTCAACACCAAGGTGGATGTACAGGTTAAGACAGATACAGGATTTACCAGCATTCAAAAAGCCGAAATAATCCGTGCAAGAACGGTAGAAGACCTGGCCAAAGGTTTTGAGCCGCATGCGCCCTTTTTCCTGCCGCTGGATGAAGTAACAGCAAAATCGTTCAGGCTCGTTTTTTCAAAAGGTGGTACCGGCAAAAGCCAGATGGCTGATATCGTTATGAGCAGCACGCCCGTTATTAAAAATTTGCCGGAAAAAAAGCTGGCAAAGGTAACCGGAAGCGCTGCGTGGTGGACTGGCTCCGGGAGTAAAGCAATCGCAAATACTGATAGCAATCTTTCTCTCCCGGTTACTGGAGATGTGTTGGATATATCAAAATATATGTCGCCCGACGGCAGGTTAACCTGGAATGCGCCGGAAGGCTACTGGATCATTATGCGAACCGGTATGCGGATCATCAATGTACAAAATGGCCCCGCTTCCTTCGAAGCAGAAGGATTAGAAGTGGATAAGATGAACAGCACACATGTGCGCTCCCACTTTAATGCGTTTGTAGGCGAAGTGTTGCGTCGCATACCTGCACAGGATCGGAAAACCTTTAAAATGGTGGTTATGGATAGCTATGAACGGGGAGGCTTTAACTTCACGGATGGTTTCCTGGATGATTTTAAAAAACAGTATGGTTACGATGCAACGCCTTATTTGCCGGTTTATAGCGGACATATAATTGGCAGCGCTGAAAATACGGATCGTTTTCTTTGGGATATGCGTCGCATGGTTGCCGACAAGCTTTCTTATGATTATGTAGGTGGCTTCACCCGGATAAGCCACGAAAATGGCCTTAGAACATGGCTGGAAAATTATGGACATTCGGGGTACCCGGGCGAGTTTTTGCAATATGGAGGACAGGCGGATGAAGTGGCAGGTGAATACTGGGTAGAACCTATCGGTGACCGGCGTTTTGAAAATCGCGCCGCGGCTTCGGCCGCACATATTTACGGCAAGAATAAAGTGTGGTCAGAATCCTTTACCAGCGGATCCTGGGTAAAAAATTTAGGATACAGTACCTATCCGAAAGAACTAAAAAGTTTAAGCGATTGGGCCTTTGCCCAGGGAGTAAACAGCACCGTTCTTCATGTGTATATACAACAACCTTATGAAGAAGTATATCCGGGCATCGATGCCTGGTTTGGTACAGAGTTTAATCGCAAGAACACCTGGTTCCCGCACATGGACTTACTGACCATGTATCACCGCCGCTGCAATTTTATGTTGCAGCAGGGAGAGAATGTGGCGGACATTGCCTATTATATTGGCGAAGATAATCCGGTAATGAGGGGCGCAATGGAGCCGAGGCTACCCAGGGGATTTAATTACGACTTTATCAATGCTGAGGTAATAGTGCGTGACATGATGGTAAAAGACGGCAAGCTGCTATTGCCCAATGGCACAACCTATAGCGTATTGGTATTGCCGCCTCAAGAAACCATGCGCCCTCAAGTGTTGCAAAAAATTGAGCAATTGGTTTTAGCAGGTGGGGTTATTTTAGGAAATCCGCCCAGCCGTTCACCCAGCTTGCAGAACTATCCCAACGCCGATAAGTTGGTGGAGCAGCAGGCGAAACAGTTATGGGGCGATGGCTCAGAAAAGAAACGTACATACGGTAAGGGTAAGGTGTTTCGTAATATAAGTCTTGAACAGGTATTGCAAAGCTTAACGATCACTCCTGACTGCGTTACCGGGCATTCAGCTGTTCAATACACGCATCGCACATTAAATGGCAAAGACATTTATTTCTTAGCTAATCTTTCCGATAAACCGGTTAAGTTCACCGCTACTTTCCGGGTAACGGGTTTACAACCCGAATGGTGGGATGCCCTTACCGGCACTGCAAGAAAGTTACCGGTTTTTAAGCAGGACATTAACACGGTTACTATTCCCGCAGAGTTGCCTGCCAATGGAAGTGCTTTTGTCATCTTTTGTGACAAGGGTACACCAATGGCTTCCGGCTCAATTACTAATTTTTCCAACCCGTCGATTACGACTGCTATTGGCGGCCCCTGGCAGCTTCGTTTTGAACATGATTCAATTAAACGGGGACCAGCAAAGCCAATTATATTAAATGAACTGAAAGACTGGACAACATTTGATGATAACAGCATACGCTATTATTCGGGCAAGGCGGTTTATACTACGTCTTTTAAGGTACAGTCTGTTTCCCGCCATAAAAATTACTATCTCGACCTGGGAGACCTGGTAGCTACTGCTAAAGTGAAGGTTAACGGACAATACATAGGCGGCGTATGGGCTCATCCTTATCGGCCGGCCGTAAATACGGCTCTAAAGCGGGGTAACAATACACTGGAAATTGAAGTGATGAATACCTGGAAAAATAGGTTGATTGGCGATCATTTGTTGCCTGAAAAAAGTCGCATTGTTTATTCCAGGGTCAATGCCTGGAATGGTGATGCCAATTTGCAGCAATCAGGTTTACTGGGCCCGGTAGCTTTGTTGGAAGCAGACAGGTGAAATAATTTAATTTTTATAAAAGAGAAGGAATGAAAAAAATATTGGTTTATGGTTTAAGCATTTTTATAATTATACAGGCAACAGCCCAGGCCCAATGGCCAGCCATTACACAACAGGCAAAGCCCTGGACCCGCTGGTGGTGGATGGGCAGTGCTGTTGATGAAAAAAACATTAGCAGTTTACTAAAGCAGTATAGCCAGGCTGGCCTGGGAGGTGTGGAAGTAGTACCCATTTACGGCGCTAAGGGATTTGAAAGTCGCTATATAAAATACCTGTCGCCTCAATGGATGCAAATGCTGGATCATACCGTGGAGCAGGCTACAGCTTTAGACATGGGTGTTTATATTTCAGTGGGTACAGGCTGGCCCATCGGCGGCGCTCATGTTACAAAAGAGGATGCCGCGTCAAAGGCAATAATGCAACAGTACGATCTGAAGGCCAATACAACATTATCAGATATTATTGCAGTAAACGATCCCAAACAAAAGGAGGGCGCTGTTTTAAGCGTATTGATGGGCTATAATAATGCCGGTATGGCTACCGATCTTACGAGTAAAGTAGATGCTACCGGCAAATTGAGTTTTAAACCAAATGAGAATTTAAAGCTATTTGCTTTGTTCAATGGCAAAACCCGGCAGGCTGTGAAAAGAGCAGCACCCGGAGGCGAAGGATTTACCATTGATCATTTTTCAAAATCAGCCACAGCTAACTATTTTAAGGCTTTCGATGCGGCATTCGGCAACAGCTCGCATGGAGTTAAGGGTTTCTTCAATGACAGCTATGAAGTGTATGGAGCTAACTGGACACCTGAATTCTTTAACGAATTCAATAAGCGCAGGGGCTATGATCTGAAGCAATATATTAATGTGCTTTTTTCTGATACAAAAGATGACCGCACCGCGCGTGTCAAATCTGATTACCGCGAAACGATGGCCGATCTGATGCGGGAAAACTTTTCTACCGTTTATACCAATTGGACGCATCAAAGAAAAGCACTTTCCATCAACCAGGCGCATGGGTCACCTGGTAACCTGCTCGATCTCTATGGTGCTTTTGATGTGCCGGAAACCGAGACTTTTGGCAGTAGCTATTTTCCTATAAAAGGCCTTAGACGTGATAGTGCTGATATTAGGAATGTAGATCCGGATCCCAATATGCTGAAGTTTGCATCGTCTGCGGCGCATGCTTACGGTAAACCTTTAATAAGCTGTGAAACATTTACCTGGCTGAGCGAGCATTTCAAAACATCCTGGAGCCAATGTAAGCCGGAAGTAGACCAGGTCTTTCTTTCGGGAATCAATCATGTGTTTTACCATGGTACTACTTATAGTCCTGCTGATGCCAAATGGCCGGGATGGTTATTTTATGCTTCGGTAAACTTCGTTCCTAATAATAGTCTATGGCCTCATTTAAAAGGCCTGAATGACTATATCGCCCGCTGTCAGTCGGTGTTGCAGGCCGGTTCACCGGATAATGAATTGGCGATCTATTGGCCGGTATATGATATATGGCACAATGCCAAGGGCATGGATAAGCCGCTGTCCGTGCATCATGTAGATGACTGGTTACATCCGACCGCTTTTTACAAAAACCTGGTATCGTTGCAGAATGAAGGATATGCACTGGATTTCGTCTCCGATAAAATGTTAGAACAGGCTAAGGCTAACGGAACACAGTTTAGTATTGCTCCTAAAGGTGGTCAACATAAAGTATTGCTGATCCCGGCAGCTGAGAAAATGCCGGTAGCTACGTTTAAAAATATTGTGAGACTGGCGTCCGAAGGTGCATCTGTAGTAATAGAACAATTTCCGCAGGATGTGCCCGGTTATAAGGATATGGAGCAGCAAAGGCAGGAATTAAAACGATTGATCGACGGTTTATCTCTTTCTGTAAATAACAAGCTGCAGGTTGCTGCCGTGGGTAGAGGCAAGATTATTGTTGGCAATATGCATGATGCTTTAGCCTATTTGAAAATAGCCCGGGAAACGATTGCGGATAATGGTTTGAAATTTGTGCGCAGAAAAGTGTCTGATGCACATTACTATTTTATAGTGAACAATACAGCTAATGATTTCGATAAAGCTATTGTTTTAGAAAACAAGGCAGCTACCGTTTTAATAATGGATCCGGTGACAGGAACAGTTAACAGCTCATCACATCAAAATACAGCCAATGCCAGTAGTTTTAGATTGCAACTTAAATCGGGTGCATCGGTAATCGTAAAGCTTGCCATTCAAAAAGAAGCCGCTCCTGTTTATAAATATACAGAGCCTGCCGGAGCAGCAATTCCATTACAAAATAATAAATGGACATTAAGCTTCAAAGAAGGTGGTCCGGAGTTGCCAGCTACGAAACAGATGACAGGAGTTAAACCATGGACTGATTTTACGAACGATGCCCGCACACAGGCATTCTCGGGAACAGGTGTTTATACGACGTCTTTTGTGCTTAAAAACAAAGCGGCTGATTATTTATTGCAGTTGGATCAATTGTATGAGTCAGCAAGAATTATCGTGAATGGAAAAGATGCCGGCCTGATCTGGAGTCTTCCCTTTGAAAAGAAAATTGGACAATACTTAAAGCAAGGGAACAATACGATCAGCATAGAAGTGTGTAACCTGATGGCCAATCGTATCCGCAGTATGGACCAGAAGGGGGAAGTATGGCGCAATTACCACGAGATCAATTTTGTGAATATTAATTATAAAGATTTTGATGCCGGCAAGTGGAAGGTGCAAACATCGGGTATTGCTGGGTCTGTACAAATAGTACCGCTTAAATAACAATATAAAACGCATCCTTGAGAAACCATCAACTACTATCGCTGCACAACTGGATGCTGTCGTTTTTGCTGTGTATAACTGCTGCAGTTTACGGACAACAGATGGACAGTATTGAAAATGCATTGCACATCAGGCACCGGTCAGGTTTATTTCTGCAGGCAGATAAATCTATGTATACCTCAGGTGAGCGTATCTGGTTTTCAGCCTATGCCTTCGATGTGCGTGATACCTTGCAGAAAATGCATTCGTTGCAAGTCGTGCTGGTGAACGATATGTCGCAATCGGTAGTCAGCGAGCAGCGCTTTGTGATGGATAAAGGGGTAGGCTACGGTAGCGTTTATGTACCCGATTCTATTCAAACAGGTAGTTATAGTCTGATGGCCTATTCGAACCTGTTTGCGGAAGATCCCGGAGCGCATAACTATTCCCGTATCCTGCTGGATATTATTGGGAAGCCCCCACCTTTTAAAGTCAGCTTTGTAGATGATGGAAAAAAAACTGGTCACGAGTTGGCAATCACCGCCAGGGTAACCAAACCCGATGGTAGCTGGCCGCGTAATGCAGAAATACAGTATACCATTCGGGCAGCAGGTGAAGAAGTTCGAACGGCCACCGTTCGAGCCAATAACTATGGTGAAGCGGTAGTAAATCTGCCTCGTAAAACAGCCCTTCAGGATCCGGAGATCAGCATGATTATTAGGGCCGGAAAAGAAAAAGCCCTGTATAAAATGCCGCTGCATTGGCAATCCGATGATAAACTCCTGAAACTGGTGCCTGAAACGGAACATTTGATTGAAGGCGCTCCAGCGAAGCTATACTTTCAGCTCACTACGACCGCAGGCAAAGGCTTGTCGGAAAAGCTATTATTGTTGATAGATGGTGTTCCGGTTGATTCAACAGCATCTGACCTGTTGGGTGTTGGATTGTTGAATATTCCTGCAGGTGCAGGCAGAAACATCAAGATAAGCTTACCCGGTACCAGCGGTACTTTGGTGCAGCAGTTCCCGGAAATAATAACAACGGGCTATGCGATCGAGCAGGTTGAGAACGATCCGCAAAAAGACTCACTTACATTGCTGATTACCCGCCCGGATGACGGCCGTCCTTTCCTGATTTCTTTTTACAATAACAACCAGCTCTTTGATCAGTTGAAAGTGGTGCAAAAGAAGTCCAGGGCCTTGCTGAGTTTGTCTACAAAGAATTGGCGGCAAGGTCTGAGCAGGATTGCTATTCATGATGAAGAGGGTGTATTACAATGCGTGAAAATGGTATCCCTGATGCCCGATACCTCCATATTCAGAATTAATATCACTACCGATTCAGTGGTTTACCGCACCCGGTCAAAAGTAACGGTAAACATCAGCCTCAAGGATATAGCCGGTAAACCATTGCAGTCCTTACTAACGCTTTCAGCCGTTCGTGCGGGCTATGCAGGGCAAATGAGCGGCGATATCAGGAAGGTTTACTATTTCGATCGGTTTATGGATGGAGCACATAGCCTCCCGGTACTCTCCGATTTAAGCGGGCAACATAACCTTTCCTATTTTTTAGCCAGACGTACGACTGCAGCAGGAGGATTGAAAGCAGACCCGGCCTGGATGAAAAGCTATCAACCTGCAAAATTCGACGGATGGGTAACAGACTGGCGGGGCAGATCTTTTAAGTTTCCGGTTACCCTGTCGGTTAAGGGAAATAAGAGCCGCAGCCTGATGACGGCTAAAGACGGTAGTTTTTCCATACCTTATGAATGGTTGAAAGCCGATATGAAACAGAAGTTGCAACTAACGGTATCGGAACCCAAACCGGAAGATTACCGGCTGGTTATGGACAGTACCCATAAGATGCTAAGCAGGCAGCTGGCGGCACAATATTTTTATCTGCCGCTTCAGACTGCAAAAGATGGCGCATCTGCACAGCTCAAAGAGGAAATGCAGCGATCAAGAAACAATACATTGGAAGAAGTGGTAGTGGAAGCCAAAAAGAAAGGCTCTGTATACCAGCCAGGCGTGTATGTTAGCCAAACCTGCATGGACTGGATCTGTATGAATGGCGTGTTTAATTGTTCGAATCACTCAGCCAGTTATCCGGGCAGTAGGGTAGCCATTACAGGAGAGCGATATGGTGGGAGATTATATATTTGCGAAGGCGACCAGATGCCGGTGGAATACCTGAAGCCTTTATCGGCCATTAACTACGGGGGTGATTTTTCTGTCATCGACTTCAGCAATGCCACCACTGGTATTGCTCCCGAAATGCTGGAACGAACGACGCTTTATTGGGAGCCGGCATTGATCACAGACCGCGACGGTAAGGCCGTTGTGAGCTTTTACACTAATGATGTAACCGGGCGCTTTGACTTTATCATACAGGGCATTACCGGTTCGGGTGTGATTCAAAGCCGTATTAGCTTTGATGTAAAGGATTAAGGGTGCAAAAAGCGCCTTTTTGAAGCATCAAAATCCTATCAGAGGAGTCGATAAAATGTCGTAGGTTAGCCCGGCAAATCAACACAACTGCTGTTTTTGGAAAGGATTATGATTACCAAACACTGCCATGAACAAAAATTTGAAAATGAAAAAAATACCCTTTGGCCAGGCCAGACTTCTTTTTGCGCTGCTCTTTGCCGGTCTCTTCTTTCATAGCGCTGCCCAGAACAAAAAAAGTTATACGCCCGATTGGGAATCCGTAGGTCGTCATACGCCCGTGCCGGAATGGATACGGGATGCCAAGTTCGGCATTTACTGTCACTGGGGTGTTTACAGCGTGCCGGCTTACGACAACGAGCAATACTACTATTATATGCACCAGGATTCATCCTATGATAAAATGGGTACCTGGCGCAGACAGGAAGCGTTATACGGTCCTTTGTCCAAATTCGGGTATCACGATTTTATTCCGATGTTTAAAGCAGAAAAATTCGATGCGAACGAATGGGCGCAATTGTTTAAGGAAAGTGGTGCGCGTTTCGCGGGTACGGTAGCCGAACATCACGACGGCTTTGCGATGTGGGATAGCAAATACACACCCTTCAATGCTAAAGCGATGGGGCCTAAACGGGATGTGATAGGAGAGCTGGCTACTGCTATCAAAGCCCGCGATATGAAGTTCTTCGCTTCCTTGCACCATCCTACTAATTACACGTATCTCAAAGTAAAACCACATTGGGCTGCAGCCGATCCGAAGTACAAAAAAATGTATGGTTCGCAAATGAAGCATGAAGAATGGTTGCAAATGTGGCAGGACAAAAGCAATGAAGTGGTAAACAAATATCACCCGGACATTATGTATTTTGATATCGGCCTGGACCAGATACCTGATCCTTATAAATTAAATTATATAGCCAATTATTTTAATGAAGGACGTAAACATAACCAGGAAGTGATCATTACCTACAAAAACAAAGAACTTCCTACTAATGTAGGCATGCTGGATCATGAAAATAGCAACCCCGCTCAAATAGAACCCACTCCCTGGCTTTGCGATTATGCAATCGGTACAGGCTATCACTATTCCTGGGGTTATGTAAAAGGTATGCAGATCAAAACAGCAAAAGACATTATTCATAAGCTGATCGAAGTGGTAAGCAATAACGGGCAGATGTTACTGAATCTTTCACCAATGGCGGATGGCAGCTTTCCGCAGGACCAGAAAGATGTGGTGGCTAACGTAGGCGTTTGGCTATGGTCTTATGGGGAGGCAGTTTATGATACGCGTCCTTATTTGGCAGCCACAGAAACAACAGTACAGGGATATAGAGTTTATTATACGAAAAAAAATAAATCCTTATATGCGATCTTTTTGGACTGGCCGCGTAACGGTGAATATATTCAGTTGAAAAAACTGGGACTGGCCGATACCAAATCTGCAGTGAAATCTGTAACGGTATTAGGTTTAAAAGAGTCTGCTGCCTGTAGCTTTACACAAACCAATGAGCAGCTATTGATCACCATACCTCATAAAACGCGCATCCCCTCAGATATAGCACAGGTATTAAAAATTGAATTAGAATAAAATGGATAGAAATATGATCGGAGGCAAAACTTTGGTGGTCCTTTTTATAATGGGTTTATCAATTGGCCTGCAAGCCCAGGAAAAGATAGTACTCTGGCCAAAAGTAAAAATGCCCAATAGCAGGGGACTGCAAACAAAAGACAGTATAATAAAAGAGTACTTGTTTACCACTACTGAGCCCCGTATCTATGCATATCCGGCGTCTAAAGAAAAAAACACAGGTGCGGCTATTTTGATCGTACCGGGAGGTGGTTATCTGAGACTCCCTGCAGACTATTCAAAAAATGCAACGGCCTTATATTACCAGTCAAAAGGCATTAACGCATTTGTGCTTTGTCATCGCCTGCCGGGCTCGCAGGATCTGATCAATCCTGAAAAAGCACCCCTGCAGGATGCACAGAGAGCGATGAGGTTTATACATGCTAATGCTGCCAAATGGGGCATCGATACCAGCCGGGTAGGAGTAAGTGGCACTTCAGCGGGCGGCCATGTGGCATCCAGCCTGGGAACGCACCTTGAAGATGTGAGCGCTATCGGAGATGAGTTGGACGGTTATTCCTTTCATCCTGATTTTATGATATTGGTTTCAGCTGTTATTTCTTTTAAGGAGGATATAGCGCATAAGGGTAGTCGCGACCGCCTTATTGGAACCGCGCCACCGGAAAACCTGGTAGAATCTTATTCCAATGAGAATAGGGTAACCAAGGCAACGCCTCCCACCTTACTGGTTCATGGCAACGATGACCGGACAGTGTCTTCTCTCAACAGTGTGGTATTCTACCAGGCATTAAAAAAAGCAGGAGTCTCTTCGTCTCTGCATATATTCCCCTATGGGGGGCATGCTTACACAGTAAACAAGAATGCCGGATCAGCAAATATGTGGCCCGAAATTACTTTAGAGTGGCTAAGAGAAATGAAATACCTACAATAGTTATCTTAGCGGACCAAAAAAGTATAAGGAATGAAACCTTCATGTAAAAATTTTCCCTGTCTGCCGAAAGGCTGGATTTTTTTCACACAGGATAATGAAAATTTTTATTCATGATAAGTGCCATTCGATTAAAAGCAATAAAACATTGACGAATGAAATTATTTGAACAAACATGGCGCTGGTATGGCCCTAATGACCCGGTTTCGTTATGGGATGTAAAACAGGCAGGTGCAACCGGTGTAGTAACAGCTTTGCATCATATTAAAAATGGAGAAGTATGGACGGTGGAGGAAATTCAAAAACGAAAAGCAGAAATTGAAGCCGTAGGGCTCGCCTGGTCTGTGGTAGAAAGTGTGCCGGTACACGAGCATATTAAAACACAGGAAGGCGAGTATATAAAATATATCAACAATTATAAACAAAGCATCCGCAACCTGGCAGCATGCGATATTCGTATTGTTACCTATAATTTTATGCCCGTATTAGACTGGACACGTACTGACCTGGCTTATACGATGCCGGATGGTTCTAAAGCGCTGCGTTTTGAAAGAGCCGCCTTTATAGCTTTTGATGTGTTTTTGCTAAAACGCCCCGGCGCTGAAAACGATTATACTGAAGCAGAATTAGATAAGGCCAGGGTAAGACTGGAAGCCATGAGCGAGGAAGAGAAAAGCACGCTTGTAGGAAACATGATTGCCGGATTACCTGGTGCAGAAGAAAGCTTCACCCTGGAAGAATTTCAAAAACAATTAGATCGTTATAGCGGAACGGATGAGGAACGGTTAAGGGCTAATCTGGTTCATTTTCTATCAGAAGTAGCCCCGGTGGCGGATGAAGTGGGTGTAAAGCTGGCGATCCATCCGGATGATCCTCCCTACGCTATTTTGGGCCTCCCGAGGATCATGAGCACAGAAGCCGATTTTCTAAAACTCGTAGCGGCGGTTCCCAATGCCTCTAATGGGTTATGTTATTGTACCGGTTCGTTCGGGGTAATTGCGCAGAATGATCTGCCTGCTATGCTACGCAACCTCGGCGATCGGGTTAACTTTATTCACCTGCGATCTACCCAGCGAAACGAAGACGGTGATTTTTACGAAGCCAATCACCTCGAAGGCGATGCTAATATGTATGCGGTGATGAAAGAGCTGGTGCTGCTACAGCAAAAGAGGCAGGTATCCTTGCCGGTTCGTCCGGATCATGGTCACCAGATGGTTGATGACCTTCGTAAGAAAACAAATCCGGGATATTCCTGTATTGGTCGTTTGCGTGGGTTGGCTGAGCTAAGAGGCCTGGAAATAGGAATCGCTCATTCGATATTATAGTATGAAATACATCCTGTGTATAGGTTGCTGTATCATATCCTGCCTGTTGACTATTGGCTCTGCTGCTCAGTCCTTAAAACCGGATAGCAGCATTCATTTATACCTTTTGATAGGACAATCGAATATGGCGGGGCGTGGTAAGCCGGATGCGCAGAGCAAGATGGTCAATGCAAAGATCCTGATGTTGGACTCAACCAATAATTGGGTACCGGCAACCGATCCTGTTCATTTTGATAAACCTAAAGTGGCAGGGGTGGGGCCGGCTATCAGCTTTGCTAATGAAATGCTGGGTAAAAACAAGAATATTACCATCGGCCTGATCCCCTGTGCCTGGGGTGGGTCGCCCATAAAAGTATGGAGCCCCGGAGCAACCTATTTTAATGCACACCCCTACGACGATGCAGTAAGGCGTACAAAAATAGCCATGCAAAAAGGGGTGCTGAAAGGTATTATATGGCACCAGGGCGAAGCAGATAATGATTCGCTGAAATACAAAAAATACCTGCCGGAACTGGTGTTATTAGTACAGCGGTTTCGTAAGGACCTCTCCAATGATGCATTACCATTCGTAGCAGGTGAGATCGGCTATTTTAATAAAAGGAATTTTATTAATGCGGTCATCAATCAATTGCCCCGGGAGCTGCCCTATACATCTGTTGTTACTGCTAAGGACCTGGCCGATAAGGGTGATCATCTTCATTTTGATGCACCCTCAGCCCGGGAATTGGGAAAAAGGTATGCCCGTGCTATGAAGCTGTTGCAGGAGCAATGACCAGCTATCAGACAGGTTATTTGTTGGAAGCATCCTTGTTTTCAACTTTTTTATGGGATGATTGTTTCTTATAAACATATCCTATAAAAATAAAATAAATGAACAAGGTAAAAATTTCTAATACAGATCTGGAGATCGCTCCGTTAAATTTTGGTGGTAATGTTTTTGGCTGGACATTGAATGAGCAGCAGTCCTTTGGTATATTAGATGCTTTTGTAGACAAGGGCTATAATTTTATCGACACAGCCGATACCTATGCCTGGTGGGTCAACGGCACGGGTGGGCAATCGGAAACCATCATTGGTAATTGGATGAAGGCCCGACACAATCGCGATAAAATTGTATTGGCAACCAAGGTGGGATCAGAAACCAAAGAGCACGGCTATGATATCAGCAAGGCCCATATTTTGAAATCGGTAGATGAGTCCCTGCAACGTCTGCAAACGGATCATATCGACCTTTATTACACGCATTTTGATGACAATAAAACACCTGTGGAAGAAACCTTGTCGGCTTATGATGAGATCATCAGGGCTGGTAAATTAAGGTATATAGCGGCTTCCAATCTATCTCCAGAAAGACTGGTAGCATCTTTTGAAGCCTCCGAAAAAAACAACCTGCCCCGCTACGTAGCCCTGCAGCCTCATTATAATTTGGTAGAGCGTGAAAAATATGAAAAGGGATATGCAGCTCTTGTGCAACAATATAATTTGTCGGTATTTCCCTACTGGTCCCTGGCTGCAGGTTTTCTAACAGGCAAATACCGCAGCGAAGCTGATTTTAATAAAAGTGCACGCGGTGCCGGTGCTGCAAAATATTTAAATGAAAAAGGAGTAGCCGTATTAGGCGCTTTAGACCAGGTAGCAGCCAGTCATAACAGTACACCTGCAACCGTTGCCTTGGCCTGGTTGTTAGCGCAACCTAATATCGATGCGCCTATTGTAAGCGCCACCAGCAACAACCAACTGGAAGCTTTATTTGCGGCTCCTGGGCTAAAACTTTCGAACGAAGATCTGGATGTGCTGGATAAAGCAGGCAAATAATTAGATACACTCAACTCTATAAAATAAAGTCCGGTTCGCCCGGGCTTTTTTTATCATGCTAAAAGAGAATAATAACTGGTACATAGCGTATTTCTGTAGGTTAATTACGCTGCTTATAAGCGAGGCTTAAAAAAATATAAGCTCGTCTGTTTGCTATAATCAACTAATTGTCTATTTTTAATTGTACGATTAACAATTAAAAATGAATTGCCATGAAGAAAATGACGCTGGCCCTGCTTGCAACAGTTATAGGAGCCGGAATGAATGCACAGGTAGTAACCACCACATTAAATACCGATGAAGCTCAAACTACGATCAGTAGACATATATACGGGCATTTTGCCGAACACCTGGGCCGTTGTATTTATGATGGTTTTTGGGTAGATGAAAAAATGGATGTAAGAAAGCAGGGACGCATCAGGCTGGATGTAGTAGATGCGTTAAAGAAAATTAAAATACCTAACCTGCGTTGGCCCGGCGGATGTTTTGCAGATGAATATCACTGGAGGGATGGTATTGGTAAACCAGCCGATCGGCCAAAAATGGTCAACACGAACTGGGGAGGTGTTTCTGAAGATAATAGCTTTGGTACCCATGAGTTTTTAGAATTATGCGGCCTTTTAAACACAGAACCTTATGTAGCGGGCAATGTGGGCAGCGGTACTGTGGAAGAAATGGCCAAATGGGTCGAATATTTAAACTCTCCGGCACAAAGCACCATGACCGAGCTGAGAAAGCAGAACGGCCGGGAGCAGCCCTGGAAGGTAACTTATTGGGGTGTTGGCAATGAGAGCTGGGGCTGTGGGGGTAATATGACCCCGGAGTATTATGCTGATCTTTATAAACGATACGCCACTTATGCGCGTAATTATCCGGGTGCCCCATTGAAAAAAATTGCAAGCGGTGCCAATGCCGGTGATTACCGGTGGACGGAAGTGTTGATGAAAAACGTTCCGCGTAACCAGATGTGGGGAGTCACATTGCACTACTATACGCTACCCACCGGCAACTGGAACGGTAGCAAGGGCTCTGCCACGGTCTTTAACGAACAGGAGTATTTCAAAACCATGAAGAATTGCCTGCACATGGAAGAGCTGGTGCAGAAACATTCAGCCATTATGGATAAATATGACAAAGAAAAACGTGTAGCGCTGGTGGTAGATGAGTGGGGTATCTGGACGGATGTAGAGCCTGGCACGAACCCTGGCTTCCTGTACCAGCAAAACAGTTTAAGAGATGCACTGATTGCCGGTACCACCTTAAACATATTCAACAATCATGCAGATCGTGTAAAGATGGCCAACCTGGCGCAAACGGTCAATGTATTACAATCTATTGTATTAACAAAAGGAAAGGAAATGTTGCTAACGCCTACCTATCATGTATTCGACCTGTTTATGGGACACATGGATGCAAAGTTGATTCCTATGAGCTTTACTACTCCGGATTATATAAGTGGCGGGGAAAAGATCCCGGCCATCAATGCTTCGGCGTCGCTGGACTCCAACGGCAAAATGCATATTACCCTGGTAAATATCGATGCAGCAAAGGATATCACGCTGAATGTATCGCTTAAGGGTAAAAATTATAAGACGGTTAATGGCAGAATACTAACATCCCAAAGTTTTACTGATATTAATACCTTTGAAAATAAAAATAAAGTGGTTCCGGCGGCTTTTAACGGTGCTAAAATTGAAAAGGGTATACTGAACATCAAACTTCCCCGGCTGAGCGTGGTAAGTATTACATTAGGTTAAACAGACCCCGTAAATAAATCAAACGTTTGAAATAATAATTTCTTAACAGCAAAACCGGAAATAGCTCGATTATCGTTATTATTGTTGCCGCCATTTTAATTTTTTATACCCCAACGTTATGAACAAGAAGTTTTTTCTGTTATTCTTTATAGCAGGCATTTTTAGTTGCAAAACGGCATCGGTACTTACAGATTATGGCGTTGATAAAGGCGATGAGTATGCGTCTATCGCAGTTTTACCCGATACCCAATATTACACAGCCCTACGCCATGGTGGCAAAATGAGCATGTTTCAGAACCAGGTCGACTGGCTGATCAAAAACTACCGGAAGGAAAAAATAGCTTACATTATCCACCTGGGTGATATAACCGATCATAATGCACCTGTTGAATGGGAGCGTGCTCAGTCGGAGATGTATCGTCTGGATGCCATTAATGTACCTTATGGCTTAGCGGTGGGGAATCATGATCAAACACCTAATGGTACCGCCTCTGCAGGCAGCGATACCACCCAATACACCCGTTATTTCGGCAAAGCACATTTTGGCAACCGTCCCTGGTATGGAAGTGCATTAGGCAATAACAATAATAATGATACACATTTTGACCTGTTTACTGCCAATGGGGATAAGTACATGGTCATGTATTTCGCCTTCAACCAACCTGATTATAAGGGATATAATCAAGCCTACGAAAAGCAAATGCTTCAATGGGCTGATAGTGTGTTAAGTGCGCAGTCTGACAGGAAAGCCATTCTGGTATGCCACAGCATGCTGGGTAAACCAAAGGGCACTACCAGCGGCGATAAACCAGGTGCAGGCGATAATAGTCTGCAAAGCAATTTTACCAGGCAAGGGAAGGGGATTTATGAAATGGCTAAAAACCACGGTAATGTTTTTTTAATGTTGGGAGGCCATATTGCCGGCGAAGGTTATAGAAAAGATACCTATAACGGCAATACGATTAAAACCTATCTTTCCGACTATCAGTCGAGGCAAAGCGAGCCCTATGGCGGCGCTAAGGACCGTAACGGCGGTAATGGTACCATGCGTTTAATGCGTTTGAATAAGACAAAGCAAACATTAAGTATTGTTACTTTTATCCCATATGCAAACGGTTCTGTGATAAAAGAAACGGATGGGGACAGCCAGTTTACGGATGCCCTGTATCAATAAAATAAAAAGATCTAATACAAATTATGAGCAACAACAAATTTTCTCTCGCAGGTAAAGTAATTATAGTAACCGGCGCTACAGGTGTGCTGGGGCATTCATTTATAAAAGACCTGGCAGGTCAGGGGGCTATTGTGGGCGTTTTGGGACGTAATGAAAAAGTTGCGGAAGAAAGAGTTGCTGAAATAGAAGCAGCTGGCGGACAAGCGATTGCGTTAATCGCTGATGTGGCTAACCTGGAGCAGCTCGAAGCAGCATTAAAGAAAGTGCTGGATAAATATGGAAAAGTGGATGGGTTAGTAAATGCTGCAGGCGGTAATCAGCCGGGAGCCGTAGTACAGCCTGATGGGAAAATTTTTGAGCTGGATATAAATGCCCTAAAACAGGTAATGGACCTGAACCTGTTTGGTACCCTCTTGCCTACACAGGTGTTTGGCAAGGCAATGGCTGAAACGGCAGAAAAAGGAAGCATCGTAAATATTTCTTCCGTGGCTGCTCATGGGGCGGTGACAAGGGTATTAGGATATAGCCTGGCTAAAACGGCCATAGAAGCTTACACAAAATGGTTTGCAGTAGAGATGGCCAATCGTTACGGAGACAAGTTAAGAATGAATGCGCTGGTGCCGGGCTTTTTCCTGGCCGAGCAAAACAGGCGACTGCTGACGAATGAAGATGGTACTTACACAGATAGGGGCGATAAAGTAATCCGCAGCACGCCTTATAAGCGTTTTGGAAATCCTGATGAGCTAACCGGTGCGCTGATTTGGTTGCTAAGTGATGAGTCTACTTTTGTAAATGGTACTTCCATTAAGGTAGATGGCGGCTTTACTGTTTTTAGTGGTGTGTAGCGTATATTTACGCCCTAACAGATAAAGGGTCTTTTATGCCAACTATAGAGAGTAATGATATAAAAGTAGAAATAGCCGCGCAGGGAGCTGAATTGCAGCGTATCACCGATAAAAGGACGGGCGTTGAATATATGTGGAATGCCGATCCTGCCTATTGGGCCAAATATTCTCCCATATTGTTCCCGATTGTAGGTACGCTGAAGGATAATACTTATATCTACGACGGTATGCAATATAACTTGTCCCGTCATGGTTTTGCACGGGAAATGAAATTTCAGCTATACCAGCAAAGCGGGCATGGGCTTACTTTTAAGTTAAGCAGCAACGAAGCTACCTTGGCTAAGTATCCCTTTCCGTTCGAATTATATATAGAGTATTTGGTTGCCGGCGCGGTGTTAAGTGTGAGTTACCGCGTGGTGAATACCGGCGAAAAAGCGATGTACTTCTCTATTGGTGGGCATCCGGCATTTAAAGTGCCCATTTTTGAAGGGGATACTTACACCGATTATACAATTGAATTTAACCAGGTTGAAAATGCCGGCAGGTGGCTGTTGGATAATGGTTTGCTGGAAAACGGCACCGTGCCGCTGCTGGAGAATACGGATCAGCTGCCGCTTCGGAAAGAACTATTTGAAGCCGATGCCATCGTGTTGAAGGAATTAAACAGTACTAAAGTAAGACTGATACAGGAGCGTACGGGTAGGGGCTTTGAATTTGACTTTAATGGCTTTCCTTACCTGGGTATATGGGCGGCTAAGGGCGCCGACTTTGTATGTATCGAACCCTGGTGTGGCATAGCCGACAATGTAGATAGCAATCAGCAGCTGGTTGAAAAAGAAGGAATCAATGAGTTGGGTGCCGGAGGATTGTTTGAGCGTACCTGGAAATTCGCTGTTATTGATTAGCAGCCCTGGTTAATTTACAACAATTCCTGGCACGCGAGATCGTATCCCGAAACCGTAATACCTAATATATTTCTAAAATTTAACATCTACGCCCCCGCGTATCGTGTTTATCAATTATCTTTCAGCCTGTTTAAATAATGAAACAGGCTTTTTGTTTATTCCTTTTAATGATAGGGGTATCTGTTAGCTATGCGCAACAGAAGTTTACCCTCAGTGGTACTGTTCGTTCTGAACGGACAGGCGAAACGGTTATCAACGCCAGCGTACGATCTGTAAATAGTACAGATGGTGTAAGCAGTAATGAATACGGCTTTTATTCCATTACGCTGACTGCCGGTGAATATGAAATTGAGTACAGCGCGGTTGGCTTTAATGCCATCGTAGAAAAGATCAGCCTCACTCAAAATATCACTAAAAATATTTTGTTGCCAGACGAAGTAAAAGACCTGGAGAATGTAGTGGTTTCAGCCAGTGGTAAAGGGCGGACGATTACCGGTACACAAATGGGCGTGGAGCGGCTCACCATGAAAGAGGTAAATACGATCCCTATGCTTTTGGGGGAAAGGGATATCTTAAAAGCAATACAACTATTACCTGGGATCAAACAGGCAGGTGATGGAAACAGTGGCTTTTACGTAAGAGGTGGAAGCGCCGATCAAAACCTGATCCTTTTAGATGAGGCACAGGTATACAACGCCTCACACTTGCTGGGTTTTTTCTCTACTTTTAACTCGGACGCGGTTAAAGATATCACCGTTTATAAAGGAGGAATGCCGGCTCAGTACGGCGGTCGGTTATCCTCTGTGCTGGATGTTAAAATGAATGAGGGTAATAACCAGAACTATGAGCTGAGTGGCGGTGTAGGACTGATATCTGCCAAGCTCAATCTTGAAGGCCCCATTCAAAAAAATAAATCTTCTTTTTTATTATCGGGTCGCAGAACTTATGCTGATGTATTTGTACCATTGGCTAAAGACAGCTCCATCCGGAATAATAAACTTTATTTTTATGATTACAACGCCAAGTTCAATTATAAAATAGGGGAGAAGGATAATATCTATGTATCAGGATACTTCGGACGCGACTATTTATCATTGGATCAGCAGTTCGGCATCAATTGGGGAAATATTACCGGAACCCTGCGCTGGAATCACATCTTCAATAGCAAGCTGTTTTCTAACACCTCCTTTATCTACAGCGATTTTGATTACAATATCAATATTAATAATCCCAGCAACGACCTGGATATTTATTCCAAAATCCGCGATCTGAACTTAAAGCAGGAGTTTCAGTGGTATGCGGGCAGCAAGCACTCCGTACGTTTTGGATTTAACTCTACCTATCATAAAATAAGGCCGGGTGATGTTACCTCATCAGGTACGGCCAGTTTTAATAATTTTTACCTGCAGGATAGATATTCCTGGGAGAATGCACTGTTTGCGACAGACACCTGGAAAGCAGCGCCCTGGCTGAACATTACTTATGGCGCCAGGCTCACTTCTTTTGCCATCCTCGGAGAGGGCGACTTTTATGAGCTAGACGGTGATGGGAATGTTACAGATACCCTAACCTACAGCAAAGGGCAATTGGTAAAGAACTACGTCAACCTGGAGCCACGCCTGGCGGCCAGCTTTATCATTAATCCTTCTTCATCGTTTAAGGCTTCTTATGTACGAAATGTGCAGAACCTGCATTTAATGTCTAATTCTACCACAGGGTTTCCTACCGATAAATGGTTAGCGAGTACGAATATCATCAAACCTGAAATAGCCGACCTGGTAGCTTTAGGGTGGTATAAAAACCTGGCAGGAAATCAACTGGAATTTTCTACGGAGATCTATTATAAAAAGATGCAGAACCAGATTGATTACAGAACCGGAGCGGATGTTTTTACCAATGATGCAATTGAGTCACAGATCCTATTTGGAGTTGGGCGTGCTTACGGCTGGGAGGTTTTCCTGAAAAAGAAAACGGGTAAAACTACCGGATGGATCAGTTATACTTTGGCTAAAACCGAAAGAAAAATTGAGGGTATTAATGACGGCGAATGGTATAATGCAAGGCAGGATCGTACCCATGATGTTGCCATCGTGGTGAATCATCAGCTGAGCAGGCGATGGAACCTGGCCGCTAACTGGATCTATTATACAGGCGATGCGGTTACTTACCCCAGCGGTAAATACATCATCGACAACCAGGTAGTTTTTTATTATACCAAAAGAAATGCAGACCGGATGCCATCTTACCACCGTCTCGATCTTGGCGCCACATGGTTGTTGAAAGACCGAAAGCAGTTTCGCTCAGAACTGGCTTTCAGCCTCTTTAATGCTTATGGGAGAGAAAATCCCTATGCCATTACTTTCAGGCAAAGCGAAGATGATGCGACAAAGACAGAAGCAGTCAAAACCTCTCTTTTCCGTTTTGTGCCATCTATATCCTATAATTTTAAATTTAAGTAAGATGTCATCATTTTGGAAATGCATAGCAATTATGGTGATCTCATCCTTTCTGCTGGCGGCTTGTGAGCGTGTCATCCAGGTAGATATTAAAGATCAGCCACCCCGGTTTGTAGTGGAAGGAGTTTTAACGGATGATAGCACATGCAGGGTTCGTTTGTCGCGAACCAGTAATTTTTATGATACGATCAATTTAGTAGGTGTCACGGGTGCAAAAATAACTATTGCTGAAGATGGTAAAGCCCCTGTTGTGTTAACTGCTTCCAACAACCGGGGAGAATACCGGGCCGCGTTTACCGGAAGACCTGGTAGAACTTATCAGTTGCGTGTAGAGTACACAGATGCTATAACTAGTCATGTCTTTACCGCTTTATCTACTATGCCGCAAAAAGTTACATTGGATAGTTTGTATGTATCAGAGCGTGTTTTTCTGGGTAAAACAAGGATGATAGCAGCCATTCGGTTTAAGGATCCACCCGCTCCCGGCAATGCTTATCGGTATGTACAACGTGTGGATGGTGAATTGGAGACAACCGTGTTTGTTAATAAAGATGATCTCATTAACGGACGTACGGTGGTAGATGAATTATTAATATTTAATGATGAGTATACTTTAAAAAAATGTGACCAGCTAAGCGTAGAGCTGCAAAGTATCGACCAGCCTAATTACTTATTCTGGTACAGCCTTAGCCAGGGTTCTCTCGGGTCTTCACAATCTGCATCTCCGGGAAATCCAGCCTCAAATATAAAAGGAGGAGCGTTAGGATATTTTAGTGCCCATGCTGTATCGGCCTTGCATATTGCGGTTTTTCCTGATTCTACCTGCAGCTATTCCCCGGAAAATTCGAGGCGATGATTCTCCTTGTTCTTCATAGAACTGCGTTTGGGAAAGTAATCTGCATAGGCTGCCTGGCTATTTTTATGATGATGGCCTCCTGCGAAAAAATAATAGAACTTGAAATACCCGATACTGAAAAGCTGTATGTGATTGAAGCAGTACTCAGCGATGCCGGATGCAGGGTGAATTTATCTCAGACGCTGACCTTATCCGATTCCAATTACTACGATATAGTATCCGGGGCACGTATCACTATAACTGAAGATGGTAAAACACCGGTTCGGTTAACCCAGGTGAACGGAGGGTATTACAGGGCGGGTATATCAGGTAAGCCCGGTGCGAGTTATGCTTTACGTGTGGAAGTAAATGGCCGTGTGTTCACCACCACTTCTGTAGTGCCTGTTAAAGTGGCAATCGATACTTTTTATGTTACAGAAAGGCTCTTCTTTGGCAGAACAAGAAAGGTGGCAACCTTGGAGTTTCAGGATCCGCCGGGCCTGGGTAATGTATACCGCTTCATACAATATGTTAATACAAAAAAGGATAACGGTATATTTATAACCAATGATCATTTGATAGATGGACGTAAAACGGTGTATGAAATGCTGGTTTTTGAAAATGAGCAGGATCCTTTAAAAACCGGTGACCGGATAACTGTTGATTTGCAAACAATTACCCCGTTCATGTATCGGTACTGGTATAGTCTTGATCAGGGTGCGCTGGGACAAAGTCAGGTGGCATCGCCATCGAACCCCTTAAATTCCTTTGAAAACGGTGCAGTAGGTTACTTTACTACCCATACCATCAGCTCACGCTCAACCACACTCCGGTAGTTTGGCTAACTGCATGCGATTGGAGTTCAACCTGGCTGAAAACGGGTTGTGATTTTAAAATGGTTATTCACGCATTATTTCCGGCAAAAAATGCAGTATATTCACTAAATAAACAAAAACGATTTTGCCCTCAATGCGCTTTTAGGTATATTTTTGAAGAAATCGAATCCTTAACAAAGTAAAATTAAAAGAAAGGTATTATTAAAAGAGTTGACGGAGTTATTGTATTTTCATGGTACAGAATTCAACTGCGTCTTCAACTACCAGCAAATAACAGCCATATAGAGATCACCTGAATATGAAACAACTATCCATTAAAGATATTGCCCGCATCGCCGGTGTCGTACCATCTACCGTTTCTTTTGTTATTAACGGCAAGGAAAAAGAAATGCGTATCAGTGAAGAAATGGCCAAAAAGATCCGCAAAATTATCAAGGAAACCGGGTATGTACCCAACCGGTCCGCTGCCAGTTTACGCACAGGTAAAACTCATGTGATCGGGCTGATTGTGGAAGATATTTCCAATACATTTTTTGCATCGCTTGCCAAAGCCATCGAAGATATTGCTTACCAGGTAGGATACCGCCTTGTTTATTGCAGTACGGAGAATGATGATAAAAAAGGCACCGAACTAATAAGAATGCTGCATAAGCAGGTAGATGGCTTTATTGTAACACCCAGCAGCGGCATGAAGGAAGAAATGTTGAAGCTGAAGAAAGCAAAGAAGCCGGTAGTATTGTTGGACAGGTATTTTACGGATGTAGATATACCGTCTTTCCTGGTAGATAATAAAAATGGGATTCACTCGGGAGTACAACTGCTCGTAGATAAGGGCTATAAGAAAATAGCTTTCGTTGTAACGGCATTAGAACAAATGCAGATGCAGGATCGCCTGGAAGCTTTTGAAGCCAGCGCCAAATCGCATAAACTCCTGGCCCCTGAGTTGATTCTTGAGCTTCCCTTCGCAGCAGAAGACGATGCCTATGAAGAGGGTATTAAAGCATTCCTGACTAATAACCAGGATATTGACGCTATTTTTTTTGCGACGAATTATCTTGCCATACAAGGGCTTAAAGTACTGCAGGGGTTGAAGTGGAAAATTCCATCCCGCGTAGCGGTGCTGTCGTTTGATGATCACGAGATATTTAAACTGTATACGCCGGCCATTACATCTATCAGTCAGCCCATTGCAGCAATAGCGCGGGAGGGTATCGAAAATCTTAAGTTACAAATGAACGCGCAAAAAATACCGGCTGTTAAAGAACTGCTGCTGCCGGCAGAGCTGATCGTTCGCAAATCTGTTTAAGCAGACTTGTATGTTTTTTTGATATACTCCGAAGGCGTCATTCCAAAATGTTTTTGAAAATTCCTTCCCAGCTGGGTTACGGAGCTATAGCCAACAGCATCTACTACTTCGTTTAGCCGCATATTTTTCGTGCTTAGTAAAGCTATCGCTTTTTTTAGCCGGGTAAGATTAATAATTTCCGCAGGCGAGAGATCAGAAAGAGAGCTGATTTTTCGATACAGGCTTGTCCGGCTCATATTCATACATTTGGCTAATAGTGGCACGTCCAGGTCCGTATCTGCCATGTTCTCGTAAATGTGGCGCTCTAATGTTTCCAGGAACGACTTGTCTATATCGTTAGAAGCCATGCTGGTGATCTGCGCAGTCGGAGATTTAATAAAGTAAGACTTCAGCCGATCCCGGTTCCTTAAAAGGCTTTTGATCTGGGCCACCAGGAATTCCATGGAGAAGGGCTTTTCTACATACACGTCAGCTCCAACATCTAATCCCTCAATTTTAGACTGCAAAGTATTTTTTGCGGTGAGTAGTATAATGGGGATATGGCTGAATTCATAATTGGATTTGATCTTTTCGCAGAGTTCAAAGCCATTCATTTCAGGCATCATTACATCGCTGATGACCAGGGTAACAGGCTGCTCTTCCAGTAAAGCCAAAGCTTCGATACCATTGCGCGCGCAAATTATGGTGTAGTCCTGCTGAAGTGTATCGGATAACATGAACAACATGTCTTCGTGGTCGTCTGCGATCAGTATGGTTTTCTTATCAGGACTCATTATTAGTAGGGATGTTAATGTCTATACTGCTTACTTTCAATGGGAAAGCTACAGAAAAAATATTCATATTGTTCAATACCTGGTATTCCATTTTTCCCTGGTGCAATTGAACCAGCGAATGAACCAGCGAAAGTCCGATGCCCGAGCCTCCCACACCTTTATGGTAATGTCTTACAAAAGGCTCGAAAATATGCTCTCTCATTTCCCTGGGCACCGTTTCTCCATCATTGGTGATGTAAAACGTCACAAGTTGTAGCAGTTCGTCTACCTTTAAATTTATTTCAACCTTTGTCTCACAGTATTTGACCGCATTGTCAATCAGGTTGCTGATAATTTTTACCATTGCTTCTTCATCAGCTGCTATGATGATATTGCCGGAAGGAGGTGTAAAACGGAAACTGATGTTTTTTTCTGCAATAGCCGGTGAGAAGGAGTTCACCAGCTTTTCCGTTACGTCCACAATATTCAGGTCAGTCAGAAACAGGTGATAATGTTCTGTTTCAATTTTTCTGAAATCAAGTAACTGGCGCGTAAGTTCTAGCAAGCGCTCTGTATTACTGTTCATAATTTGCAGGTATTGATGCAGGTGTGGCGCATTAGTTAGCGCAGCCGTTATCCGTTCCAGCGGAAGTTTAATAAGGGTAAGTGGCGTTTTTATTTCGTGAGTGATATTGGTAAAAAAATCCATTTTAGACTGGTACAGTTCTTTTTCTTTATTTAATGTAAATACATTCATTTTATAAAGTTGTTTCTCTTTCTGGCGTCGGGCATAATAGTTTAAGCCTGCAACAATAATGGTGATAAAAAGTATAACATAGAAGAAATAAGCAAATGATGATTTCCAGAAAGGAGGCAATATTTCAATAAATAGCGTCTTTTTATTGGGCATCCATTCGCCATTGTTATTAGTCGATCTGACGCTTACCTGGTATTTGCCGGGAGGTAAATTGGTAAAAGTGATCTTCCGGCTATTGCCGATAGGGAACCAGCTTCCATTGTTGATTTTATAGGCATATTCAATATTAATAGGGTCGGTATAATTAAGAGCTACATAATCAATATTAAAAGTAGACTGGTTATAAGCGAGTTTGATATAGTCTTTGTTGATCAATGGAATATCGTCTTTCGACCCGGCAGAAGAAGCCGCTGCTCCCAATTGTTGTAACCCAGTCATGTAGAGTAAAGGAATATAGGGCGTAGGCCGGTGCAGGGCGGGATTAAATTTTATCAGGCCCTTAATGCTGCCCAGGTAGATCTGTCCATCGGCATCTTTAAATGCAGACTGGTAATTAAACTGGTTGTTAAGTAGTCCGTCGTATTGTCTGAACGTTTTTATCTTTTTGGAGCTCCCTTCCAATAAGGCAAGCCCGTGCGACGTGGGAATCCAGTAATTGCCTGCATTATCTTTAATAATGCTGTAAATGATATTGCTGGGTAAGCCCTCGTCCTGGCTGTAATATTGAAAGGTCTGGCTTTTTAAGTCTATGTTAAAAAGCCCGTCAATAGTGCATACCCATAGGTGATCGTTCCCGTCTGGCATCAGGTAGAGTATGCGGGTGCGTCCCAGTTTGTTTGCTGTATCTGAAGAGAGTTTTAAGGATAAAGTATCTTTATTGTTGAAATAGAATAGTCCTTTGTTATGTGTTCCTACCCATACAGTACCCTTTTCGTCTAGGGTTATGGCTGAGTAAAATGCATCAACAGGAAGGGCTGTCACAGGATGAAACCGGCCTTTTGCTAAATCAAATTGAAATAAGCCATTTGCGGTGCATATCAGTATCCGTCCGCCGGCCGTTTGCAGTATTTTGTTGATAAAATTACTTTTTAGGTCGTAAGGCGCCGGACCGGCGCGATAATGCCGCGTCACCTTTCCGCTGGGTATATCCATAATATCAAGGCCATGCTCAAAAGTTCCTACAAGTAATTGGTTGCCGGTTGCCAATAGTCCGTGTACGTTAGTGCTGGCGAGCCCGTTGGTAAGGTCAGGCACTTTACGGGTAAACACATTTTTTATGGGGTCATACATCGTAAGCCCGCCATCTTCCGATCCGATCCACAACCGGCCCGAGTGATCCCGGGTGATCTCCCGAACTGCATTGCCGCTCAGGGAGTGCGGGAGGGCTGTAGGGAAATACTTTTCGAATGTCAGCGCAGTATTTGCCAGGTAATTGACCCCTCCAAAATAAGAACCGATCCATACACCTCCCTCGCGATCTTTACACAAGGCGTAAAGCGCATTGTCTGAAAGCGAAAAAGGATTCATTGGCTCTTTATTCAGGCGCCGGTATGTTGCATAAGTAGGGTTGTAGATATACAGGCCGTCTTCTGTGCTTACAAAAATACTGGTGTCTGAAACCTGGAGTATGTTGCGTACAAAAACAGTCTTATCGGTATTCTTTTCATGGATCAGGTGCTTTGTTTTTTGAGTAACCAGATTAAACTCCCATAAGCCCTCCCTGGACGCGCCAATAAGCAGCCGGTTGCTTTTAGAAAGGCAGAGGGCTTCAATACTATTTTGCAAATGAAATGGCAGGGGATAGATGGTTGCCTGTCGATGATGTACATAAACGATGCGGCCATCCGCGGAACCCGCCCAGATACCACCCCTGGGATCTGCAGTAACGACCGACACCTGTGTAACCCCTGGGATGTATTTTTTCAATAGCTTCTTCTCTACGGGCTGGTAATAATATAGCTCATCCCTGAATATAAACCAGAGCAGTCCCTCGGTATCACTGCAGATGCTCCGCACCGGTCCGTCTTCCATCGCAAAGGGGTGCTGAAACTGATCAAGATCTACATTATATAAGGCAATGCCTTTTTCAGTTCCCACCCAAATATGTCCTTTCTTATCTTCATAAATACAATATACCGAATTGCTTTTGAGGCTATACTTTTTGTTAGCCTGGTGACGGTACACCTTAAAATTGTTACCGTCAAACCGGTTCAATCCTTCCGAAGTGCCCAGCCAGATAAAGCCATGGCTGTCCTGCAAAGCCGCGATCACCGTATTATTGGACAGGCCATCTTCCACTTCATAGTGCCTGAAGTAAAAGGGCTGTGCCTTTAAATCAGCAGAGCTGCAAAAGCAGGCAAGCAAAATCAGGATAAAAAATCTCATCATCAGGCAGTAATTACAATAAGTTCCAAAATTGGTACAATTTGATGATATTTTGAGACAAAATGAAAAATCGTTTTTGCTATAGTGGAATATCTTTACCCCTGTTTGCCGGATGATAGAATGAATTTAAACCAGAATTGGCCATTGTAGAGCGACGTAAAAAAACATGCTTATAACGATGCTTAAATAATCTGCAAACTTCAGGAACCATTAGTAGATCAAACCCCGGATTCAGGGGTCGGGGAGCGGTATGCGCGGAAATTACCAGGCAAGCCTGAATGAAGTTGGGTTTTCAAATTGTATTAATAAACAACTGTCATATGAAACGAAATGTCTTATTGCATTTTAAGTGCTTATGGGTTATTATAGCGGCACTTTTTGTGGTATTTGCCTGCAAAAAGGATGACGCTCCTCAAAAAGACCCACCTATACCTTTTGATCCCTCCAAACCGGTGACCATTGAAAGGTTCACCCCGGATAGCGGTGGCGTCACCACGCAAATGGTTATTTACGGGAGCAATTTTGGCACGGATACTTCCCAGATCAAAGTATTCATAAATTATAAACGAGCGCCTTTAATAGGTTCTTCAGGCTCTGTTTTATATGTATTGGTGCCATCCAAGGCAGGTACCGGTGACGTAAGGGTGGTCATGGGTAACGGAGCTGATGCGAAAGAAGTGAAAGCAACTACGCCCTTTAAGTATATTTTCAGGCCATCGGTAAGTACATTAGCGGGCTTTAAAAATGAAAGGGGCGAGTCGCCTATCGTTGACGGCGATATCAAAATAGCCCAGTTTGAAGAGCCTTACTGGCTTTGTTTCGACCAGCATAAAAATATCTATTTACTGGAAGAAGCGAGGGGATTGAGGATGATAGATTCAGCTCTCACCAACGTTAAAACACTTTTCCGCAGCAATAATGGGTTGAGTCGCGTGCGCACATTGTCCTTTAGTCCTGCCTGGGACACATTATATATTACCAATGACCAGGGAGATGATAAGGGTATCAGTACGGTAATAGCTACACCGGCCAGCGGCTTTACCAGGTGGAATGCCATTACCTATAGCAGGCAATGTAATGGCGGCGATGTGCAGCCACAAACAGGGGATTACTTTTTTAATTCTTATGCAAACGGACAGGTTTACCAGTACGATCGCGCTACAAGAACAGTAAAGGAACTCTACAGGATCGGGGATAACCAATGGGAGTTTAATATACAATTTGCGCCTACCGGAGATTTCGCTTATATCGTATCTGTAAACAGGCATTATGTTTTAAAAGTTGATTATAACCGCCAGACAAGAACCTTGGAAACCGCCGTGCATTTTGTGGGGCAGCGGGCCGGGGAAGGCTACCAGGATGGAGTTGGTACCAACACCAGGTTTAGATTCCCGCACCAGGGGGCTTTTGATGAGTTTAATAATTTTTATTTATGTGACAGGGATAATCACTGCATTAGAAAAATTACACCTGATGGTGTAGTAACCACTTTCGCGGGAAGGCCCGGGCAGGCAGGATATACAGACGGTGCTTTAAGAGATGCCCAGTTTACCAGGCCAGTGGGAATTATTTATGATAAGGGCTCAGGAACATTCTACGTAGCCGATCAGGGTAATAAGCGCATCAGAGTAATCACAACCGAATAAAACCAGCCATAATGAGAAAACTTATCATTTTATTCTTTCTGACCTTTACGTTAGGCAGCTTGATGGCGCAGGACGTAGAAGTGACCGGTACCATTACCGATCCTACCAATACACCTATGCCAGCTGTAAGTATCACTATTAAAGATCAGGCCGGTCTCGGTACCTCGTCTAATGCCGGTGGGCAGTATAAGATAAAGACCGACGCCTACAGTATCCTCGTGTTCTCTTTTGTGGGATACAAGACACAGGAAATTAAAGTTGGTCAAAAGTTGCTTGTAAATGTAGTGATGCAGCCGGCAGATTCCAGTATTATGGACCAGGTAGTTATCACGGCAACTGGTGTTAAAAAGAAGATCACCAATACAGGTGCTATAACAACCGTAAATATCAACGATATCAGGGTGCCCGGGGCCAATATTACTAATGCGCTGGCTGGTAATGTAGCCGGTATTATCGCGATGCAGACTTCTGGCGAGCCTGGCTTTAATAACTCACAGTTTTGGATCAGGGGTATGTCAACCTTTGGAGCCAACCAGGGCGCACTGGTAATGGTAGATGGCTTTGAAAGGCCTTTTAATGAGATCAACATTGAGGACATAGAATCCTTCTCGGTGTTAAAGGATGCGTCGGCTACAGCACTATACGGTTCAAAGGGCGCGAACGGTGTTATTTTGATTACCACTAAGAATGGTAAAGCTGGTCGTATCACTATTGACGGCCGGGTACAGGCTGGTTACGTAACCCGAACACGCACGCCGGAATATGTAGACGGTTATGAATATGCCAAGCTGGTAAATGAGGCGCTTACTACCCGGAACCGTGAGCCGCTATACACGCCTAATGAACTGGAGATTATTAAAAATAACCTGGATCCGGATCTTTATCCTAATGTAGACTGGATGGATTTAATGTTACGCCCCTCTACTAATAACTTAAATGCCTCTCTCAATTTCAAAGGCGGCGGATCTACTGCAAGGTATTTTGTGTCCGCAGCTTATGTTAATGAAGGAGGCATGTACGAGAGTGATGCCTCGTTAAAAGAGTATAAAACCAATGCCAACCGCGAGCGGTGGAATTATCGTACCAATTTTGATTTTGATATTACTAAAACTACTTTGCTGCGTTTGGGTGTAGCAGGATTTTTAGAGAAAAAGAATTCGCCCGGCTTGGGGCATTTTATCTGGGAGTCGCTGGTGGGCACCAATCCTACTGCAACACCTGTATTATATTCAAACGGCCTGGTGCCTGCTTATGGCACCGGGGCTCAAACCAATCCATGGGTATTGACAACTCAAACAGGTTATAAAGAATTCTGGCAAAACAATATCAATACAAATGTAAATCTGGAGCAAAGGCTCGACTTTATTACCAAAGGTTTAAGAGCCGTTGCCCGTGTGGCTTTTGATGCTGATAGCCGCAACGAAATATTCAGGCAGAAGTGGCCGGAGCAATTTAATGTGGAAAGAAGAAGAGATCGCAATGGTAACCTGGTATTCGTACGTAAATCAACCGAGTCGCTGATGTTTCAAACCAGTGCTGCCAGCGGTACGCGTATTTTGGAGCTGAATGGGGAGCTGGTTTACAACCGCAATTTTTCAGGCCATAATGTGGATGCCCTGGTACGATATTTTCGCAGGGAATCCAGGAGCTCTGTCAGCGTAGGTACTGATATTGCAAACGGCATACCTTATCGAAATCTTTCTTTTTCGGGCCATACAGGATATTCTTTTAGAAACAAGTACCTGGCAGCTTTTGATTTCGGTTATACCGGTTCGGAGAATTTCAGGGTAGGCAGGCAGTTTGGATTTTTTCCCGCTGTATCCGGGGGATGGGTGATCTCTGAAGAGAACTGGTTTAGGAAAATTCCCTGGCTCGATCTCCTTAAAGTTCGATACTCACATGGTTGGGTAGGAAATGACAACCTGGGCAGACGCTTTGCCTATCTAAGTACAATTGCAGCAAGCGGAAGCACCTTCAATTTTGGAGACCTTGTTAATCCTAATACATTCTCTGCCTTGGGCTACACACAGGTAGCATCTGATGAGCTCACCTGGGAAACAGGTGTTAAAAAAGATCTGGGTTTGGAGATTAATATTTTAAAGAACATGTTTACTTTTTATGTGGATCTTTTTGAAGAAACCAGAGATGATATCTTTATACAAAGAAACTACCTGCCGGCAATGGTCGGTATTACCAGCGCTCCATTTGCTAATGTGGGAAAAACACTGAACCGCGGCTTTGATGGTAATTTCTCTTTCCGGAAAAAACTGGGCCAGGTAGATTTTACAGCACGCGGCAATATCACCTATTATAGAAACGAGATTGTAGAGCGTGATGAGCAATATAATTTTTATCCATATCGTTCACAGGAAGGCTTTAGAATAGATCAGAGAAGAGGTTTGATAGCGGAAGGATTGTTTAAAGATTATGAGGAGATAAGGAATAGTCCGCGCCAGACTTATGGATCTTATATGCCTGGCGATATAAAGTATAAGGATGTGAACGGCGACGGTATTGTCAATGATGATGATATAGTGCCCATTGGGGCGAGCTACAGGCCGGCGCTGATATATGGTTTAGGCGCTTCTGCCAGCTGGAAAGGTGTTGACTTTAACATTCACTTCCAGGGCGCCGGACGTTCAGCCTATTTTATAGACGGGCCAAGCGTATATCCTTTTACATCAGGTTCCTGGGGTAATATTTTAACCGAAGCAGGTAACCCTGCTAACAGGTGGATCTCTGCAGATATTTCGGGTGATCCTGCCACCGAAAACCCCGATGCCAAATATCCCAGGTTAAGTTATGGAGGTAATGCTAATAACTATCGTCCTTCTACCTACTGGTTGAGAGACGGGCAGTACCTGCGGTTAAAAACCCTGGAGCTAGGCTATTCGTTTCCAAAGCTGCAACTTCAGAAATTCCATATGTCTGTAGCCCGTATTTACGTGGTAGGCCAGAATCTTTTCGTATGGGATAAATTAAAGATATGGGATCCGGAACTGGCAAATGGTAATGGTATGGCTTATCCGCCTGCTAAAACAATAACCGTTGGATTAAATATTACATTATAAAATTGTCCTGGATAAAGCCATCATTAGATTTTAATAATCGGTGACTTTTTTCATGCACCAAATACTATAAAGATGAAAAAAAGTTTTGTAGCATTCATCGTTTCGTTGCTGGTATTACAGTTGGCCAGCTCCTGTAAGAAGTACCTCGATATGGAGCATTTTTTTAAAGACCGCCAGAACATCGATACTGTTTTTGCACGTAGAGATTATACCGAGCAGTGGCTGGCAGATGTATACACCCATTTAAGAGGTGCGAACACAGATGTCGGTAATAAAAATGATGTATTATCTAACTTCTTGTCGGATGATATGTTTTTCGGCGATCGAATAAAGGATGGTAGATTTTCCAATTCTGAATATAGGAATTTTAAGAACGGCGATTATAATGAGGCCAACTGGCAGGACTCCTGGGCATCCTGTTACCAGGGTATTCGGAAGGCTTCCATATTTATCGATCATGTAGATAAAAACCGCCAGATGACGAGAGATGAGATCATTGACCGGAAAGCACAGGCCAGATTTCTACGGGCTTATTATTATTGGTTGCTGATCAGGAAATATGGCCCAGTTCCATTAGTTCCCGAGCAAGGCCTGGATTACACGGAAAGCTACAGCGATCTTTCCCTGCCTCGTAATACGCATGATGAATGTGTAGATTTTATCACAAAAGAACTGGCTTTGGCAGCCAAAGATCTGCCAGCTTCACTAAGAGACTCGCGTAACCTGGTGCGCCCCACCAAAGGTGCGGCTTTAGCTGCGCGAGCAAAAGTATACCTGTACGCTGCAAGTCCTTTGTATAATGGTAATGCCGATATGGGGGATCTGGCAGATGATAAAGGGAAACAATTGATTGCTCAGCAGTACAACGAAGAAAAATGGGCCAGGGCCGCCGCAGCAGCCAAAGAAGTAATAGACCTCGGAATATATAAATTATACACCTATCCTTATCATGCCGAAAGCCAAGGGCCGGACTATCCTCCCACAATTATTCCTCCGTTTAACGCTAAATATTCTAATGCTAATTTTCCCAATGGATGGAAAGACATTGATCCGATGGAATCTTACCGCGCTTTATTTAATGGCAACGTATCGTTCCTGGGCAACCCCGAAGTGATATTTTCAAGGGTTACGGAAATTGGAAGCCAGTTAACGACAGATCTTCCCATGCACCAGGCGCCTTATTCTTTGAATGGCTGGAACACATATGGGCTTACACAAAAGCAGGTAGATGCTTATGCCATGAGCGATGGCAGCGATGTTCCTTTAAATCCACGAGTAGCAGGATTTACTACCAGCAATACCTCGCACCTTCCTTTGCCGGCCAATGTGTCGCTGCAATATGCTAACAGGGAGCCACGTTTCTATGCTTCGGTTGCTTATAGCGGAAGTATATGGTATCGTACCAGCATTAACCTGTTGTCAGAAAGAGAAAAGCAGGTATTTTACTATCGGGGCCTGGCTGATGGAAAACAACCCGCCTCTCCTGAATTCTATATAAGAACTGGTATTGGTATAAAAAAATACGTAAATACGCTGGATGCGGCATTTAGAAGCACGCCGGAAGGAGGCTATAATGTTCCCAAAACAGAACCCGCTATAAGATATGCAGAAATACTGCTGATCTATGCGGAAGCTATGAATGAGCTTAGCAGCGCACACAGCATCCCAACTTTTGATGGCAGTGGTAGTGTCAGCGTTAGCCGTAATGTTTCAGAAATGAGCAAAGCCATTAGCCAGGTGCGCGTACGAGGCGGTGTACCCGATCATGAAGCAACGATATATGCCTCAAGAGACGAATTGAGAAAAAGGATTAAAAAGGAATGGCAGATAGAGTTCCTTGCAGAAAATCACCGGTACTTTGATTTAAGGCGATGGAAGGATGCGCCGGTTGAAGAAGCAACACCTGTGATGGGCTGTAATATGGATATGACTGCAAACCAGAGAGATCTCTTTCATACACCGGTAATCATTGCATCTCTGCCTACCATTTTTGTGAAGAAAATGTACCTGTGGCCTATTCCCCACGAAGAGTTAAGGAGAAATGTGAGATTAACTCAAAACCCTGGATGGACAACCCCCTATTAAAACTGATAACTTTTCAATTATGAAATATTCTTACTTATTAATATTATTGGTTAGCCTCCTGAGCGCAGGCTGTAACAAGGAATGGGAAGAAGAGCTATTTGTAAAGGACGTGGCTTTTGTTAAGAACGGGGTAGTTCCCGTATATGCTAAATATCTTTCAACAGGAGGTGCCGTTACCTTAAAAGTTCCCGTGGTTTTAAGTGGTAGTACCGAAAATACAGAAGAAGTACAGGTAACACTGGAGCTGGATACAGATACACTGCAGAACCTCAATTTTGATCGCTTCAGGAACAGGCAGGATCTGTACTTTATACAGTTACCCGCAGCAAATTACACCTTTAGCTCTAATACTGCCACCATTCCTAAAAACTCTAACCTGGGCTACTTCGATCTGAACCTGAAAATGGAGAATATGGATATGTACAATAAGTATATACTTCCTGTTAAATTGGTTGCCACTTCCAAATATGGCGTGTCTCAACGCAGGTGGTATAAGAAATCGCTTATGCAGGTGATACCTTTTAACGATTATTCTGGCAATTACTCAGTGCCGGGCCAGGTAAAAAGAACAGAAGGTAATGAGCCAGCATTAACAGTTCCTAATCGCACGGCGTGGGTGGTGAATGAGAATTCGGTGTTTTTTTATGCAGGCGTTATTGAAGAAGAAGCTTACGACAGGTTGAAATATAAAATAAGTGCTCGCTTTAATGCCGATGGTACCATCACTTTAACGGCCAATGATCCGTCCATCAAGTTTAAGCAGAATAGCGGTACTTACACGGTGGCAAAGAAAATGGATGATGTACAACCCTACCTGCAAAGAACCATTACAACAATGAACCTGGATTATGAGTATGAAGATATCACTCAGCCGGCCTTCCCGTTACGCTATCGATTTACAGGTGCCATGGTACTGGAAAGAGTAAGAAATACACAAATACCAGATGAAGATCAGCAGGTGGTGATTGATAGTGATATGTTCTAAATTAGCTTAAAGATTATGAGAAGTGTTTTTTTAGCAGGCTTATGTTTATGCGCCAATCTGTATATATCAGCGCAAGCAGTTAAAGTGAAGCCGCAGCTGTTCGAAGGTATTTGGCAGGTGACGATGCAGAGCACAGGAGATGTGGCGGGCAAATTTTTACCACCACAAACAAATGATTTTAAAATATATGACGGGGAGGGGAATTTCCGACATGTGATTTATGCTAATAGCAAATACGTAGAGCTGTCGAAGGGTACTATAGAACTTACCTCGGATTCTACCTATACAGAAAAACTGGACAAGCATCTGGCAGTGCCTGCCGCCATAAAAGAAGGCAGGATTATATTCAGGTTTATGGACCCGGATACTTTTTTAATGAATTGGTCGCTTAATAATCTGAGCGGACAGGAAATTTATAAAAGAGTTAAGTAGATGCTGTGGCTTTTACGAATTTTTATCAGAATTGACTGACTTTTTAGCCGGTGTTTCATTCGTAGCCTGATGTTAAAAAACATATGCTAAGAAAATGGGACAAAACGAATAATTTTTGAGACATTTTGAAAAATCGTTTTTGTAAGTATAGTTTACCTTTACAACACCTGTAAACGATTGGTGAAATGCCGGATTTTTACAGATTGGGTTATCAATGATTACAACGATGCTTGAATGTTCGAAATGCTTGTGGTGCTGAGTTTCAATTTTTAGCAACAAAAAGTGATATCGGATGATTGATAGAAATGTCTCGCTTAGGAGGTCAGGTGTTTTAAAGTAGCAGGTTGCTTTCATTGACTAGCTCATCAATTGCATATAAGTTTCTTTCAGATAAAATATAAAAATCTTTCAATGATTAAGTATTGTTTAAAGCCCTTGAGTGTTTTCGTTCTTCTTTTTTCTTTCCTGGCCGGTAACAGCCAAAACAGGAAAGCCCCGGCCTATCCGTTGATAACCCATGATCCCTATTTCAGTATCTGGTCTATGACTGATGATGCTACAGCTTCACCCACCAAACACTGGACGGGTGCTGATCAATCATTAACAGGTTTTGTTAAAGTGGATAACAAAGTGTATCGCTTCCTGGGAAAAGAAACTAAAGCTTATAAGGTTCTATTACCTGCTTCAGAAGATAAAACTTTTTCAGTTAAGTATACTGAAAGTAAGCCTGCTGAAGGCTGGGAACAAATTGGTTATAACGAAAGTGGCTGGAAATCTGGACAGGCGCCCTTTGGTGATGAAGCAGGAAATTTCAAAACGGCATGGCGTTCTGATGATCTTTGGGTAAGAAGAGAATTTACTATGTTGAGCAATAAGGAAGAAGATGTTTACTTAAAGCTAAATCATGATGATAATGTTGCAGTTTATCTAAACGGTACTGAAATATATAACACCAGCGGATGGGTACATAAGTATATCTATATACCTGTTAAAAATGCATCTTCAATTTTAAAAGCCGGCAAAAATGTTTTAGCCGTACATATCAAAAATACTGCAGGTGGCAGGCACCTCGATTTTGGATTGGTAAAAGAAGAGAAGACCGTTGCTACCAGAAATTTGCTAAATGCCGTTCAGAATAATGTAGACGTTAAGGCTACACAAACCATTTATGATTTTACCTGCGGACCTGTTGATCTGAAGGTGAGCTTTGCCTCCCCATTAATATTAACGGATGTGGATCTCATGGCCCGTCCGGTGTCTTATGTAACTTTCACCGCAACTTCTAAAGACGGACGCGCCAGGAATGTGGAAGTTCTATTTAATACCTCAACGAACCTGGCCGTAAATACACCGGCACAGGAAGTGGCTGCAAAAAGGTATAGCTCGGGTGGTTTGTCTGTATTGAAAGCAGGAACTGTTGCACAGCCCATATTAGCCAAAAAAGGAGATGATCTGCGTATAGACTGGGGCTACATACATGTTGCTGTTCCTCAGGGTGCTAACGCCCAGCAGTTTATTGCAGGTTCCGATGAATTGTCTTTAAACGTGTTCAATAAAGCGGCTAAAGCTCCTGTAACAGTTGACCAGAAAGGAAAGCAGCTGCAGTTGAGTACGATATTACAATTGAATACATCAAAAACAGCAAGCTCCAAATTGTTGTTGGCTTATGATGATATATGGGCGATCCAGTATTTTGGCAAAAACCTGCGTCCCTGGTGGAACAAGGATAACAATACGTCAATTGATGCGCAATTACAGGCTGCTAATACAGATTATGCTGCCACCATTGCAAAATGCGATGCTTTGGATAAAACTATTTATAACGATGCATTAAAAGCGGGTGGTGAAGATTATGCAAAATTGTGCGAGATCAGTTATCGGCAAACCATATCTGCTCACAAGTTGGTTCAAAGCCCGCAGGGAGATTTGTTGTGGCTTTCGAAAGAAAATTATAGCAATGGTTGTATCAATACTGTAGATCTTACTTATCCTTCAGCTCCTCTGTTCCTGGTGTATAACCCCGACCTGGAGAAGGGGATGATGAACGGTATTTTTTATTACAGCGAAAGCGGTAAATGGAAAAAACCTTTTGCCGCCCACGACCTGGGTACTTACCCCTTGGCTAACGGGCAGGTTTATGGAGAAGACATGCCGGTAGAAGAATCGGGCAATATGGTGATACTGGCAGCAGCCATTGCAAAAGCTGAGGGTAATGCAGATTATGCGAAAAAGCACTGGAGCACTTTAACTACATGGACAGACTACCTGGTTAGGGATGGTTTTGATCCTGCAAACCAGTTATGCACGGATGACTTTGCAGGTCACCTGGCGCGTAATTCTAACCTATCCTTAAAAGCTATTATGGGTATTGAAAGCTACGCCATGCTGGCAAAAATGTTGGGCAAGAATGATGTGTATACCAAATATCATAACATAGCCGTATCTATGGTGCCTAAGTGGATGGAGCTGGCTGCAGATGGCGATCATTACACATTGGCATTTGAGAAAAAAGGAACCTGGAGCCAGAAGTATAATGTAATTTGGGATAAGGTTTTGAAATTTAATATTTTCCCTGAAGAAGTATTCCAGAAGGAAATGAAATTCTACCTGGCTCATCAAAATAAATATGGCCTGCCGTTAGATAGCCGTAAAACATACACCAAAAGTGACTGGATCTTATGGACGGCCTGCCTAACGGGTAGCGACAGCGACTTCCAGGCCCTGGTTAAACCAGTTTATAAGTACGCGATTGAAACGCCTACAAGAGTGCCATTGGGCGATTGGCATGAAACTACAGATGGCAAGCAGGTGGGATTCCAGGCAAGAAGTGTGATTGGTGGATATTGGATGAAAGTGCTGGATATGAAATTGAATAAAAAATAAGGCATCTCAGGTTTATTTCACCCTCAGCGTTTAATATATGAAATCTTTTGCCATTACTGTTATTACTAGTTTTGGGTTGATATGCTGCTTTTACCCGCTCTGCGCACAGCAGCAACACACTAAGGCAATGCAGGTGGAAAAGGTGGTTATTGATGATCATTTCTGGAAACCCAAAATGCAATTATGGGCGTCCACAACGATTAATGATGTATTTGATAAATTTGAAGGAAAGCATAAAGCCAGTGTTGAGGAGCGCGCCAGGAATAATGCCTTTCTGAATTTTAACCAGGTGGCGGAAGGCAAGGTCAATACCGGCAAGCACGTCGGTTTTCCCTGGTTCGATGGCCTGGTATATGAAACCATAAGGGGCGCTTCGGACTATCTTAAACATATTCCCGATCCTAAACTGGAATCCAGGATAGATCATTATATCGATGCGGTCGGAAGAGCTCAGAATGTAAGACCGGATCATTATCTCAATACTTATACACAGTTGGTGGAGCCCGGTCATGAATGGGGCGAAAATGGTGGCTTTTTACGCTGGCAGCATGATGTATACAACGCCGGTATGCTGGTTGAAGCAGGTGTACATTACTACAAAGCAACGGGTAAAACTAAACTATTGTCTGTTGCAGTGAAGTTGGCCAACCTGATGACCGCAACTATGGGAACAGCACCCAAAAAGAATATCATTCCCGCGCATGCGGGTCCCGAAGAAGCCATGATGAAATTATACTGGCTTTTTAAAGAAGAGCCGGACCTAAAGAAAAAGCTGGAGGTAGCAGTAATTGAAAATAACTACTACCAGTTAGCAACCTTTTGGATCGAAAACCGGGGAAACCATTCCGGATTTCCACTATGGGCGGCATGGGGAAATGAGGCTTCCGAAAAATGGATCAAGGATACAAAAAATCAAGCTAAGCTGGTTAATAGCAGGCCAACCTGGGGCAATTATGCGCAGGATTCGGTATCCGTGTTTCAGATGCCTACGATAGAAGGACATGCAGTAAGGGCTACCTTATTAGCTACGGGTATGGCTGCTGCGGCCAGCGAGAATAAGGATAGCAGATACTTACAAACGCTCCATCGATGGTGGAATAATATGGTTGGTAAAAAAATGTTTATCACAGGCGGAGTAGGGGCCATACATTTTGATGAAAAATTTGGCGCAGATTATTACCTGCCAACAGATGCTTACCTGGAAACCTGCGCTGCGGTGGGGTCCGGGTATTTTCACAAGCGGATGTTTGACCTCACACAGGATGGGAAATATATAGATGAGCTGGAACGCGTATTGTATAATAGTTTGCTCACCGGCATCTCGCTTTCCGGAGATAATTATACCTATCAAAACCCACTAAATGCGCACAATCACAAAAGATGGGATTGGCATGAATGTCCCTGTTGCCCGCCCATGTTCCTCAAGATCACTTCTGAGCTGCCCGATTATATTTACTCAATAGCTAATGAGCAATTGTATGTTAATTTATTTGTTGGCGGAGAAGCAAGGCTGCAGCTGAAAAATAGGGATCAGTTCGTGATCAGGCAGGAAACTGAATATCCATGGAAGGGGAAAGTTGCTTTAACAGTGGAAACTAAAAGACCGCAAAAACTTCCGGTACATATAAGAATTCCGGGTTGGGCTATAGGCAAAGAGAATCCGTTAGGATTATATACATCTGATTTAAATACGGTAGTAAAGCTGTTCGTAAATGGCCGCCCTCATAAAATAAGTATTGATAAAGGATACGCTGTTTTAAACCAGTTATGGAAAAGCGGCGATCGTATTGAGCTGGTGTTGCCCGTTGAACCCAGAGTTATCGAAGCGAATAGGGCAGTAAAAGATTTGCAACGTAAAGTGGCATTAGCTTCCGGTCCGCTGATATATTGTCTTGAGGAAGACAATCAATCGGTGTTAGATGCATTTCAGTTTCCCCGAAAGGTGAATATGCAACTACTGTACAACAGCAACTTACTTAACGGCGTAAATACAATATCTGTAAAAGATAAAACCGGCAAGCATTTTTCAGCAATCCCTTATTACACCGTGGGTAACCGGAAAGAAAAAACGGCTTACCGGGTATGGCTGTCTACAGAGTAATCGGTGTGCATCTTATTTTCTGGTAGTTATCGCGGCTTCGAAAAAGTTGCAGCACCACAGTTCCACATCTGACTTTTCTTTTCCCGGAGAACAATTTCGGCTCGTAACATTTCGTAGCTGGCTGATTTGCCAGATGATTTTCTTTGTGTAGCTTTGATAAGCTAAAACGATTTTTCTTATTATAGTGATTACTATGCCAATGGAATTCACGAACTTGTTTGAACTTTCCAATGTCCTGTCCTTACAGAACGCTAGCGAAATCGTTCAGCAGTGTTGTTACCAATGTAAAGTCCTGGAGGACTAGATATAAGTAGAAAAATCCATTTACGAACATTAAGCCTCGGAGAGGCGGCATATTCTCATTGAGTCTAAGAGTTCAATAGTATAATATGCAAGGTATTTTAAATTATAAAGCATGATCAGGATCCAATATATAATAGCATTGTTTTGTTTAATGATATCTGCAACTACAAGGGCGCAGGACCTGGTGAAGTATGTGAATACCTTACAGGGAACGAATTCCAGTTTCGAATTAACAAGAGGTAATACCTATCCTACTACAGCATTGCCTTTTGCCATGCATACCTGGACGCCGCAAACCGGCAAGAACGGTGATGGCTGGAAGTATCAGTATACCAAAAAGAAAATACGTGGATTTCAACAGGCACATCAGTGTAGCTCCTGGTCTAACGACTATGCTGTTTTTTCGTTGATGCCTGTAGTGGATAATTTAAAAGTGAACGAGGATGAGCGGGCATTAGAGTTCAGGCATGAAAACGAAACAGGGAAACCTCATTATTATAAAGTACGGTTTGATAATAATATTACCACAGAAATGTCTCCTTCAGAAAGAGGGGCACATTTGCGATTCAGCTTCCCACAAGGTAAGAAGGCATACCTGGTACTGGATGGCTATACCGGCCTAAGCGGTGTAGAGATTTTTCCCGAACAACAAATGATCACAGGTTTTGTGAACAACGGGCATGGCTTTCAGCGGGGTTGGAAGAATCATTTCGTATTGTATTTCGATCAGCCTTTTACTGCTTATGGTACCTGGGAGAATGAAAAGAATGAGATCGAAGCCGGTAGCAAAAAAGCGGAGGGCAAGGGGAGAGGTGCTTATATTGAATTCAAGCCCGGAGTGAAAGTACAGGTAAAAGTGGCTTCCTCTTATATCAGTATTGAACAGGCCGAGGTAACCTTGCAAAAAGAATTAGGAGCTGACAAAAACCTGGAAGCAACTAAAGCCAGGGCGGAGAAAGTATGGAATCAGCATCTCAAAAGAATTTTAGTAGAAGGTGATTCTGAAGAAGACAAAGCTACTTTTTATTCCTGCTTTTTCAGGGCTAGTTTGTTTTCCCGTGCCTTCTATGAAATTGATAAAAATGGTAAGCCATACTATTTTAGCCCCTATGATGGTAAAGTGCATGAGGGGTATATGTTTACAGACACAGGTTTCTGGGATACTTTCAGGGCGCAGTTTCCTTTAAATGTTTTAATGTATCCAACGCAGCATGGCCGCTATATGCAGGCTTTGCTCAATGCGCAGGAGCAATGTGGCTGGCTGCCTTCCTGGTCTTTTCCCAACGAGCAGGGAAGCATGGTTGGCAATCACGCTATTTCTTTATTGGCAGATGCATGGGCCAAGGGCCTGCGTACTTTCGATCCAGAAAGAGCTTTAGATGCTTATTACCATGAAGCCAATAATAAAGGGCCCTGGGGGCCGGCTAATGGACGTGACGGCTTTAAAGATTATAACAGCATCGGCTATGTTCCCTACCCCGAAGTAAGAGAAGCTACGGCCAAAACGTTGGAATATGCCTACAATGATTTCTGCGGTTATGCTTTAGCCAAAGCGGTAAATAATAAAAAATACCAGGATAGTTTTGGAAAGAAGATGTTCAACTATAAAAATGTATTTGATCCGGCTACACTATTCATGCGTGCGAAAGACAGGAAAGGCAACTGGGGCAGTAATTTTGATCCGGTAGAATGGGGCGGACCTTTTACTGAAGGTAATGCCTGGCATTGGGTTTGGTCGGTATTTCATGATATGAATGGTTTGATTAACCTGGTGGGTGGGGATGAAAAGTTCTGCGCTAAACTGGATTCAGTATTTACTGTTCCGAATACGGTGAATGTAGGTACTTACGGATTTATGATCCATGAAATGACCGAAATGGTAATGGCCAATATGGGGCAGTATGCGCATGGGAATCAACCTATACAACACATGCCTTACCTGTACAATTATGCCCGTCAACCCTGGAAATCGCAGCAGCGCACACGCGAGGTAATGAGCAAGCTGTATAATGCTACAGAGAACGGTTATCCCGGCGATGAAGACCAGGGACAAACTTCATCCTGGTATGTATTAAGCGCATTGGGTTTTTACAGTGTTTGCCCGGGCACCGATCAATACGTATTAGGTAGCCCGATGTTTAAAAAGATAACAATCTCTTTGGAGAATGGAAAAAAGTTTGTGATCAATGCGAAGGGCAACAACAATCAGAATGTTTATATAACAGATGCCCGTTTGAATAATAAACCATACAGCAAAAATTACCTTACTTATGCTGATATTATAAAAGGTGGTGAGTTTGACCTGCAGATGAGCGCTGCGCCCAACTATAAAAGAGGGGTAAGCGATGGGGATTTGCCGTTTTCGGTGTCAAAATAAAGAATGCTTTTGTTGAAGCAAATATTTGAAACAAGGTTTAAACGCTAAGAATTTTTTACCCAATTCGCCAGCGAATCAAACCCTTTGGCACCGTTGCTAAATGTTTTATGGCACCATAATTCCGGGCTCCAGTCATCATACATTCGTCCAAGAGCTACAACCAACTCTTTTTGTGACAGATCAATACCACATACCTGTTTTACAATTTGTCTCATACCCAATAGCTTTAAATAAAAGTAAAAGTTAAAAATCTCCCTTCGGCTTTTCTCCTGGCCGGATATTCTGGTTATAAAGTATTACCTTATTCCTTACCTTCTGTTCAGTCTCCAATAGATAAAAAAGAGTGAGGCTATATCTTAGCGAGAGCATACTAAAAGTTGCTTAAACGCGAATGTGCTCTCACTCTTTTTCATTTTACAAAATCAAATCTATTGGTATCTTCATTCAAAATCTCAAAGAACAACATAAAAAAAACATAGGAGTCGCAAAGAGATGTTATAATTAGCTTTGGCCGATACCTCGCGCCTTTGCAGTTACATAATAGCCTTAATTGCCCGGTAGTGATATCAAACCCATACAATCAGAAAGAGGCCAACCGGCCTCTTTCTTGTCTCCGGATACGATCCCGGAGTGGTTCTTGTCAAGATCAAAAATTTGTTTGCTTATTGGATACCCGCTTTTTCAAAAGCTGCTTTAGCTTCTATCATCATGCAGGCGCTTGATTGAGCTGTTAACTGGGCTTCACCGGCAGGGGGAGCGATCCATGAAGGTCCGAACAGCAGAGAGTTCTTAAAAGTGGCCTTGGTCCATACATTGATAGCATTATTGTTGAAGAAGTTGATAAACTTCTTCTTGTAATCTTCATTTAACCCTGGTTCCTGTATCAGCATTAAATAGTAGCGGATGAAGATGCCTTTGAACAGCGCATTATCGCCGGTTCCTTCATCGCGCAATACATTATTACCCGAATCGATACACTTGGTAATGGTATAATTGGCACATTTCTGCGCGTCGTTCAGGTAGGCTGCATCGCCGGTTATTTTATGCAGCTCTACCGCCGCACCTATAAATGTACCGGTGTTGTAAGTGAGCACTACTTTATTAATAGCACCGCTTTCGCCGTTGATATTATCATAGATACCGCCGGTAGCCCATTCATACAAAGTTTTCTTCTCCCACTCGTATATTTTAATGGCCCAGGTTTTAAAGGCTTCATCCTTGGTAGTATTGTACAGCCTGGCAGCGAGAATAGCCGCAGGACCATTAGAACAGGCATTTTTACTATACAGCATATCCTTGCGCCAAGCAATACCACCCTGGGCGAATTGCTCATTCCAGCCTTTGATGATATCGTTCCAAAGGTCTTTCGTAGCCGTCAGGTATTTCTCCTGTTTGGTTAGGTCATACATACGTAAAAATGTAAGTGCATTCCATTCCATATCATCATAAAAGACGTTATAGTAGGTATTGCCGTTTTTACTTCTGATGCCGGTGAACCATTTGTCGAAATAGCTGTTGAACCGCGTATCATTGCTGCGGATGAAAGCATCTATCAGCACATCCATAGCGTGGGCATTGGGCCAGTATTGAAAGCCATTGTCTGTACCATTACTGCCATAATTGAAATAGCCTTGCTCATTCCAGAATTGGGTAATAAGGGCATTGGTCGCACTATCGGCTGCGGCGTTCCAGTTGATGTTTTCACCCTCTCCGTAAGTATATACATCCTTAAACTTCTCGCAGGAAAAAAAGAAGCAGGTCAGGAGCGATATGATTAATATATTATTCCTCATCGTATAATTAGTTTACTTGTATGGAATGAGTATAAGGAGCTGTGCCCTGCATGATGATACTAATGGTTGTAGATTTACCGTCTACTGCAGGCATAAATTTCCATTTGTCGTCCCACTGACTGGTATTGGCCAATACTTTCAAATAATAATAGGAGGCAGGGGAAGATGCTGTAGGCGGACTATCTGTACCTGTTACAGTGCCTAACTGTGCAACTACATTGGCGCCATTAGCAACGGTTTGCATCTGGAATTTATAACGCTCATCACGTCCCCATGATTCCTGCCTGAAAGTTACTACTCCGGTACCCCGCCAAATGCCTTTGCCCTGGTAAGGCAGGTTAAATAATACCCTGTTCTCCGGACTGAAAAAGATGCCGATTGAAGTGATCTCCGTATAGGCAATAGTGGCGGTATTGAAATCCAGGTTGATGCGATATACCGCAGTTTTCGATGCAGTAATAGCGCCGGTTTCTGTAGCCTCTTTTAACGAGCTGCCGTTATCCGAATAGAAAATGCGCGGAGTGCCATTATTACGGTCAGTAAAGTAATAGGCTTTTCCAGCTTCCAGCCTGGTATAAATTTCAAATTCACCAGCTGCATTTAATTTAAATGGTATTGCCTGCGCCAAGTTGGTGCCGGTCTCAGATCCCTCGCCTGTAATAAATACTTCATCTGGTAAATCTGCAAACCCTTGCAGTGCAGTAATAGTGAGTAAAGCCGATTGATCTGATTTAATGGTATTAATACCTCTTGATGCAACAACTGTCCATTTCACTTCACCAGTACCACCCGAAGCAATACCTGCTAAGCCGGCGATACGGTTTAAGATCTTATGGGTGATGGTAGCTCCACTTGAAAACCCGTTATTGTCTGATACGATCTTGTACAAAGGTTTTGAAAAATCGCCGGTAGATTTGTCAAATACTACTTCATAAGATGCAGCACCACCGTCTTCTGCTTTTACCGCTTCCCATTCAAAATAAAGAGAGGCCGATGCAGAACTCAAAAGTTTAACAGACCTGTTATTTACGGGAGAGTACAGCGCTTTTACTGGAGTGATATTTACATCTGTATAATTCATGTCTTCTTTTTTGCAGCTAAAAAATAGCGCTGCCATAAGAAAAGATCCAAGCAATTTTATAATTATATGTTTCATGTATAAAAATTTTGATATAGAGAAAGTTAGTTTCCGTATCCGGTATTATTAGGTAAGAGGTTTTTATTCTGATCAATTTCCGCCCTGGGAACCGACCATAAATAATCCCGCCCTTCATCAAATTTCCGGGTGTCTAGTACGATGTAAGCCGTATTGTTATTGGCGAATTTTGCACCGTTTACTACACCGTTCAGGTATTGTGAACCGGCTTTCCAGCGAACGATATCAAAGTATCGCAGACCTTCCAAAGCGAGTTCGCTTCTGCGTTCATTCCAGATGGTGCTGCGCATTTGAGTTTGCGGTAAGCCTGATGGATAATCTAGCGCCGAAGCTAGTGTAAAGCCGGCCCTGGTACGGATTGCTTTAATGGTTTTATCCCAAACAGTAGCATTCATCTGCCCCAGCTCAAATTTAGCTTCCGCATTCATAAGTAATATGTCAGCATACCTCATTATAATAATATTTAAGCCTGAGTTTAAAGTCTGATCAGCTGCCACATCGAAATACTTTCTGATATAATAACCAGTGGAAGTAGCATTTGCTGCTGCATTTACATAAGCATCAGGTGTTCCGCTACCCGGCCTGGTCCTGATGGTTGCTATAGATCCATCCAGCTTTTGAATGGTGCTGCCATCGTAGAAAACAGTAGCAGACATTCGAGGGTCCCTGTTCACATACGGGTTGTTATCATTGTAAGCAGGATCCTGGCTGATCGTATTACCATTCAACATGATATAGCTGTTTACAAGTCCCTGCAGTGGCGCATAAGCATTAAGGTTAGCCCCCAGAGTAAGCGGCGCAGCATTATAATACTTACCCCATGTTTTTTTATTGATCAGGTAGCCATAATCGAGAATCACTTCACTGTTATACTCGTTAGCCACGGTAAATAAGCCAGGGTAGCTGGGAAATAAACTGTAGGAACCAAACTTATCCTGGTTATTGATGAGGCTATCTGTATAAGTCGCCACTTTTGCCCAATTACTTTCATAAAGGTAGGCTCTTGCTTGCAGGGCACAGGCTGCAGCTTTAGTTGTCCTGGCCTTATCTAATCCCGACAGATTATTTTTAGACGGTAACAATTGCATCACCTCATCAAGTTCAGAATGCACGAAGGATAGTATTTCATTTTTACTGGTGCGTGACATTGTTTTGGACTGCTCTAAGGTGATGTCAGTAGTAGCAAAAGGAACAGCGCCATAAAAATTAACCAGCCTGAAATAGATATAGGCCCTTATAAAACGGATCTCTGCTTTTCTTTGTGCTTTCAATGCATCAGGCATATTGGGGACCCTGTCAACATTGTCCAGGTAAATATGACAGGTTTTTAAGCCGCCATAAGCATCCTTCCACTCTGTTTTAAACCGCTCCAGGGTAGGATCCGCATTACCATTGCGGATAATCCGCTGGTTGGTGTTGGAGCGTCCTTCAAATACATTGTCGCTTAAAGCTTCATCATTCCACATTTTATCGGCAGAGTACATCTGGTTATAGGCCATATTGACCATCAGGTCAGCATTAGCGGCAGAAAGCCAGAAGTTCTCATCCGTATATTGATTGGTTGGATATAAATCCATTTTGTTGCAATTGCTAAAGGTAACCACCAGTGCAAACAAGGCTATTACCCATGTTATTTTTCTATTCTTCATGTTCATTACCTTTTAAAATTGAATGTCTAAACCAAATCCATAATAACGCAGCGTAGGGTAATTACGTCCGCTATTGGCAGCTCCCGACATATTGGAATTGAATTCCGATGATTCAGGATCGATCCATGACTCGCGGCTCAGCGTGATCAGGTTTTGCGCATTTACATAAATTCTTGCTTTCTGAATTCCTATTCTTTCGGTTAATAGAGCAGGCACGGTATAGCCCAGCTGTATATTTTTTAACCTGGCATAAGCTCCGTTAAACTGGAATAGATCAGATCCCCTACCATAGTTGTTTAAGCGGGAGGGAGAGCCTGTGGCAGTTAAACGTGGCCACCTGGCATCTGAATTAGTGGGGGTCCAATAATCCAGCTGGTGCTGGTAAATTGCATAAGAATAGTTTTCGTGAAAAGGTTCAACCAGTTCGCCCCTTACAAACATATCCCTGGCTCCTACACCCTGCCAGAACATAGAAAAGTCAATTCCTTTGTAAGCTACATTGTAAGTGAGTCCGAAGTTGTAACGAGGGAAAGCATAACCCAATATGAAACGGTCCTTCGCATCAATAACGCCATCATTATTCCGGTCCACATATTTTACATCGCCCGGCCTCAGATCAGATGAGCTTAAGCCAACGGGTAGGGCAGCTGTTTCAATCTCCTGCATCGACTGGAAATAACCGTCCGTCTTCAATCCATAATAGGCATTGAAAGGAACGCCAATGCGGGTAAGCTTGTCTATATTGTCTGATGTGTTAATTTGTTCAAAGCCCTCAAATTTGGTCACTTCATTTCTCGAGTCCCCAACATTGGCCGCTATGCTATGTGAAAAGGCCCCTGTAGTAAATGCATAACTAATATTCAACTCCCAGCCCTGGTTTTTCATTTCTCCAACATTATACGATTCAAGCTCAGTGCCAAACGTAGATGGTATCACCGGTTTAACCAGAATGTCCTTCGTAACCTTGTAGAAATAGTCAAATGAAACGTTCAGTTTATTTCTAAAGAAGGTAGCGTCGATACCAAAATTGCTGTTATGGGTTGATTCCCATCTTAAATCCTGGTTGCCATAAACAAAACCGCCACCGGCTAAGCTGGAGTCACCTACCACGTAAGAGTTGGGGAACAAGCTGTAACGCGTCATATATAAGTAATCGCTTATGTTTTGGTTGCCCAATACCCCATAACTGGCTCTCAATTTAATATCACCTACTTTGTCTTTATATCCTTTCATAAAAGACTCGTTGGTAAGTCTCCAGGCTAACGATCCGGAAGGGAAGAAACCCCACCGGTTGGGTTTTGCAAATTTGGATGATCCGTCATAACGAAAGCTAAACTCAGCATAGTAAGTGTCGTCAAATGCATATCCCAGGCGACCAAACATAGAGCTTAGGCTGGTTTGCGTAGTGTTATTGCGTGTTAAATTGGATCCGTTCATGTCTACGACAGTACCTGTTGTAGGGATCCCCAAAAGAGAATCCGTGTTCCAATAGGTGGTTCTGCTATGCCGCCCCGTAAAAGATTCATTAGAACCTCCAAAAAGACCGGTAATATTGTGTTTTCCGAAAGTTTTATTATAGTCTAAAAGCAGCTGGTAGTTCATTAAGCTGGCTTTACGATTATAATCAGAAGTTTCTCTCCTGGGATTCATAGTTACAGAAGGTGTAGCCGCATCTTCGCTGGCATAGAGCGGAAACTGCTTTCTCCAGCTAAACTGGTTGTCGGCATATACATCGGCACCTACAATACCTCTTAATTTTAAACCAGAAAACAATTTTACATCCAGGTTCAGGTTGATATTGATATAATCGTTATTGTCTTCGATAAACCCTCCCTGTCTGAGCTCGCCCAAAGGATTTTGATCGGTAAGCGCATTATTAACAAGGTACTTGCCATTGTCTGCCTGCATCCTGTAATAATAATAGGGAGGGATACGGGTTGAGTTGATGATGGCGTTTCCGGCTGTAGTGTTCAGCGAGTTGGTGCGGGTATAAGCCATGATAGACGTGAATTTAAAACGACCAAACTCCGTGGTAATATTCGAACGCAGATTGTAACGCTTCAGCCCGTAGTTGCCTACAAAATTGCTGCGCTGGTTATAGTATCCACCCGAAAACAAATAAGTGGTATTATCACTTCCACCGGATACACGCATATTATAAGTTTGCTGTAAACCTGGTTCCAGGATCTGGTTAAAGTTCCACTGCTCTTCATTCCGGTGGTTGTACAGGTCCTGTATCTGATCGGGCGTGAATTCGGGCGAAGCACCGATATTCGTTAACGCCAGGTTTTTTAAGGTTGCATTCTGATATCCCTGCACAGGGCTAAACAGTATATGCGGATCCTGCCAGCCTAACTGACTGCTTACATTAATAGTGGGTCTTTGATTTTTTCTGCCTCTTTTGGTAGTTACTAAAATAACACCATTAGCCGATCGGGAACCATAGATAGCGGCAGTACCGGCGTCTTTCAAAACCGATACGCTTTGTATATCATTGGGATTTAAATTGTTCAAGCTGGCGCCATCCGTTACCAGTCCGTCGATAACAATGAGCGGTGAATTATTATTCATGGTAGAAACACCTCTGATATTAATATTCATATCATTGCCGTTCGGATTCATACTGCGCTGCTGTATTACCAGACTGGGGGCAGCACCCTGTAAAGCCTGCGTTACGTTGCCTACAGGTCGGCCTTCAAACTGCGCTGCTTTGATCTGGTCCAGGGCACCTACGGCATCTTTCCGGGTGGTGGTGCCATACCCGATCACTATTACATCTTCCATTTGCTGGGTAGCAGCATCCAGCACAATCACACCTAGTTTATTGCCTGTAATGGCAAATTCCCGGGTAGTATAGCCCACTCTGGAAATGATAAGGGTGGCCGACCGGTCAGCTACATTCAACTTGAAACTCCCATCCACCCCGGTTACGGTACCGTTGCTGGTTCCTCTCTCAAGGACGCTTGCTCCTGCAATCGGGGTGCCCGTTGAATCATGAACGGTTCCGCTTACCTCAAATTGAGCTTTAACGGTTGTGGCACGCTCCATAATGACTACCAGGTTTTTGTTGACCTTTTTATAAGTAAATCCTGTGTTGTTCAGTAGCTGACCCATCACTTTTTCGATGGGTGCATCTTTTACATCCAAACTTACTTTATACCGGCTTAAGGCAACGCTATCGCTGTAAACAAACCGGTAGGAGTGCTTTGCTTCAATGCTTTTGAGCACCTGGGAAAAAGACTTGTTATTAACATTCATGCTGATCAGGTCCTGGGCCGCTCCGTTAAATGCTATGGACTGAAAAGACGTTAATAAAATAATAATAAGAGAACATTTCATTAGCAGCAGATATTTAATAAGACAATACCGCTCCCCCCGCATGGCAAGGCGATCATTTTTTTTCATACTTTCGTTATCTATTTTAGATGATGGTTTTATTGCTGTTTCAGGCAAGTATAACTGTCGTTTCGGGCGGAAAATGTTCCAGCATTTTCTGCCTTTTTTTATGGTGGCTTCTCTTTATTTCATGTATTTTTTTTAGCGTGAAGAATTTATTTATATATTTTAAGACGATTTCCATCCAGGCTGTATTTGAGGCCGGTGGCCAGTCTGAAGGATTCCATCACTTCCGTGAGACTTTCATTTTCGTAAATGCCGCTGATCTTTCTTGTTAAAATGGACGAATCCCTGATGATGATAGTTATCCCATACCAGCGCTCCAGTTCGGGGAAGACCTCGCTGTAGCTTGCCTGGTCAAAAGCGAGCTTGTTTTTAGTCCAATCCGTTTCAACTATACTCGAATCCTGTACATTGGTCTTAACCGTCATAACTGAAATGTCTGCTATCGGCGCTTCATCTTTTTTTACCGGCGTTACATGATCCGGATCATTGTTGGCTATTATCTTTTCATGGGGTTTTAATACCACCAGGTTGCGCTCATTTCTTTTGTTAAGTGTTACTTCTACAGACCCTTCCAATAAAGTCGTCTGTGTGTTTTTCTCATTATCATAAGCCCTTACATTAAATACAGTGCCCAATACTTTGATCTTCATGGTTTTGGTATGCACGATAAAAGGATGTTTGGCATCTTTTACCACTTCAAAATAGGCCTCGCCTTCGAGCGTTACTTCTCTAAGCTGCTTTCCAAAAGACTGGTTGTAACTTAAACGGGTGTCTGAGTTCAACTGCACCTTGGTTCCATCAGGTAATATCAGGCTTGATTTGGAGCCTTTTTTAGTAGTAAGGATATTTTTTGAATGATCTGCCGGACTGCTGTCGGTAAGGAGCATGTATACCGGGGTACTGCTTATGGCTAATACTAAAACAGCTGCAATGGCCCAGGCTATTTGTCGAAAGCGGCCTTTAGGTTTCTGCGGGTTTTCATATATAATTTCTTCCTGTACCAGCCGGACATGTACTTTTTGAAGACGATTTTTAAGCTGTGCAGAATCAAAACTATCCTGTTGATGAAAATGCCCCTTAAGTGTTTTGCCTAGTAAATCTGCGAGTTGATTGTCATCCGCGTGTTCTTTCAAATACTCATTCAGCTCCCTGGCTTCAGGTAGTGTTAAAATGCCTGATTCCCGTTTAGTAAGAAGCTCAATAAGTCTGTTCCTGTCCATTTTTTAAGGCTATGTCCTATTAAGTCGGTTTTGACAGGATCATACCCCTAAAAGTTCTAAAAAAAATTATGCTTTTTTTCGCAAAAGATGTTCTGCCATGTCCGGAAGCATTTGTTGAAGAGTAATCGTTAGCTTTTTAATAGCAATAGTCATTTGGCTTTCAACGGTTTTTACTGATAACTGTAGTAATTGCGCTACTTCTTCATACTTAAGTCCTTCTTCTTTGATCAGACGGAAAATAAGGCGGCATTTGGAAGGCAGCTGGTTAATGGCATGTGTGATATGACCGATATTTTCACTGCTGATATAGTCGGACTCCGGGTTGGAGTAAGATAGCTCTATATCCTCCGGGTAATCTTCATAAAAAACAGTATTGTTCTTTTTCAGTGCGCTAAGCGAAGCGTATTTAACCGCTGTATAAATATAGTGCGATGGACTTTTGATGGATACCATGGTCTTTCGGTTCAGCCAAAGCTTTACGAATACATCTTCTACTGTTTCTTCCGCCAGTTGCCGGTCCTTCAAAATATTGGAGGAGAAAGAAACCAACCCCGGAAAGTAGAAATTAAACAGCTCGTCGAACGCCGTTTGGTCGTCATGCTCGGCAATCAGCAACAGCAGGTATCGTTTACGATCTTCATTCATAAGTAATGAGAGTAAAGTATGACAAAAATTGCAAATCGTGACACGGGAATTTCCCGTTTTTGGAAGAATAATTTTATCTTCTTCTCATCAAATATATATCTTTATCGCAAAAACGATTTTGCTTTTTCGATATTTTTTTTATAATTTGCCTTAATATTTTTTTTGATTGCTTAGAACGTATTTTTTCACCTCTCTAAAAAATGCCATGTTCGGGACCAACAGACTTATTTTTGCTTTAGCGGGCGTACTCATTACAGTTATCAGCTCTGCACAAAAAGCTTCCAAACCCCTCACTGATTACGTCAACACTTTTATGGGCACTACTACATTATGGGATAGCGCCGATCTGGGGTATAAGCCTACCCGGAGAGCCTGGGGCGGTGAAACCTATCCGGGTGCGACGCTTCCGAATTCGATGGTACAGGTAACACCGGTTACCATGTGGCGTAGCGGATCGGGTTACCAATATGAAGATACTGTTGTATACGCTTTTGCGCACACCAGCAAAGGACATTGGAACCTTTGTTATGTACCAATGATTGCGGTAAGTGGGAAGGTGGAGCCTAAAACTTATTATTCGCCCTTTAAACATAGCCGTGAATCTGCCAGTCCGGGGTATTACCAGGTATACCTGGAAAAATATCATATCAATGCAGAAGTGACTTCAACCCTTCGAAGTGCTTTTCATAAATACACGTACAAGAACGGCAAAGGCAAAAAGCTATTGGCAGACCTGGCCCGTTCCAACGAAAGAGTGAATGATTGGAAGATCGAAAAAAAGAATGATAGTGTTTTTACAGGCAACCAAAAGACAGGAGCAGATTTTTATTTTTATGCTGTCTCTAATTATAAGATCAGGAACATCGAATCCGTTAAGGACGGAGATACAGAGGTGAGTGTTGTAAACTATATGGACAAAGACTCTAATGATCCGTTGGAAGTGAAAGTGGGCTTTTCTTATGTGAGTATTGAAAATGCCCGTATGAACCTGGAGGCTGAGATGATAGCTAAAAGCTTCGATCAGGTTCGAAAGGAAGCTACACAAACCTGGGAAACATTGTTGTCCAAAATTCAGGTGTCTGGCGGTACTGAAGATCAAAAGGAAACCTTTTATTCTACCTTGTACCGTTCCTTTCTCTGGCCCATTTTACTGAGCGATGTAAACGGAGCTTTCAAAAATGCGAAAGGAGAAACAGTGAACAAAGGTTTTCGATATTTTTCTGATCCGTCGTTCTGGGATGACTATCGCAATAAGCTCATTTTATTAGGCATGATCTCTCCGGATGTAGCAGTGGATGTAATTAAATCTATTACCGACAGGGGAGAGATAAAAGGTTTTATGCCGACTTTCTTTCATGGGGATCATGCGGCTACTTTCGTAGCGGGCAGCTATCTTAGGGGGATTCAAAATTTTGATGTTAAAAAATCTTATCAGCTGCTGTTAAATAATGCTTTTGTAGATGGTAAAGGAGGCCGGCCACACCTGAAGGAATATATGGAACGGGGGTGGATTTCGGAAATGGATGTAAAAGAGCCCCGCTTAGAAACGGTTGCCAAAGCCGCAGTTACTAAAACACAGGAGTATGCTTACGACGATTATGCCACCGCCCTGCTATCTAAAGCGCTGGGAGATACAAAAAACTACCAGGCTTTAATGAAGCGGACAGATAGTTACAAGCATCTCTTTGATCCTGCAACACAGCTGATGCGTGGACGTTTGGCAAATGGAGAGTGGATAACACCTTTTAATCCCGAACAACCTTATTTTGAATACATGTACCGGGAGGCCAACGGCTGGCAATCCACTTTCTTTGCACCACATAACCCGGAAGCATTTGTTGCTTTATATCCCAGTAAAGCAGCGTTGGAGAAGAAGCTCGATTCATTGTTCAGCATTCCCTGGAAAGGATATGAGGCGCATAATATTACCACTTTTATAGGTCAGTATTGTCATGGTAACCAACCGGGACATAGTTCGCCCTACCTGTATTATTTTGTGGGAAAGCAGGAAAAAGCACAGAAGATATTAAATCTCATTATGAGCAAGTACTACCGGATGGGACCAGAACGCCTGGCCTATTCAGGTATGGATGATGCGGGAGAAATGTCGGCCTGGTATGTGATGAATGCATTGGGATTGTATACCTACTCCCCGGCCGATCCGGATTACCTCGTAACTGTTCCCTTGTTTGATAAGATCCGGTTTGATTTACAGGGCAAAAAATTCACGATAACTAAGCGGGGCAGCGGAGCGCTAATTAAAAAGATTACTTATGGCGGGCAAAAGGTGAACGGCTATTTTATTCAACACAAGCTGCTGCAACAGGGGAAAGAACTTGTTATCGAAACCAACTAATATAAACTAACTGATAAATAAAAGCAATATGAAAATTTGGGGTATTGATTTAGGAGGAACTAAAATAGAATGTGCGGTACTGGAAGCTGAAACTTTTACGGTAGTGGAGCGTCAGCGCATACCTACCGAAGCTGATAAAGGGTACGATCATATTCTTTCCCAGATCAGTAAACTGATTGGGCAGGTAGCTCAAAATGTAGGAGAGGCGCCCTCCAGGATCGGCCTGGCCACACCCGGTGTGCTGGAGCCGGAATCGCAAACCATGAAAAACTGCAATACTACCTGTATGAATGGGCGGCGAATGCTGGAAGACCTGCAGCAGCTATTGAAAATTCCCGTAAGATTAGCAAATGATGCCAATTGTTTTGCTTTAGCGGAGGCTTTAATGGGAGCCGGTAAAGATTACCCGCAGGCCGAAGTGGTTTGGGGAATTATAATGGGCACGGGTGTAGGAGGCGGGTTGGTAGTTAACCAAAAGATCATCAACGGGCACCATGGTATAGGCGGAGAATGGGGACATAATATATTGGAAGATGGCGGCGAGCTTTGCTACTGTAGCAAACAAGGTTGCGTGGAGACCGTTATATCAGGCCCGGCACTGGAACGTGCTTATGAGAAGCGCAGCGGTACTGCATTAAAGCTGAGTGTGATCATAGAAAGACATTTAGCTTCTTCTGATGAACATGCCAGTGAGGTAGTAGAAAGATTATTGGAAAATTATGGAAAAGCCATCTCTTCTGTAATAAATATTGTGGATCCCGGTCTTATAATAATTGGCGGTGGTGTGGGGAATATCGATTTGCTGTATACCGAAGGATACGAACGTATAAAAAAGTATATTTTTAACAATGGGCAAATCACCACACCTATATGCAAGCCTGTATTAGGCGATAGTGCCGGTGTTTTTGGCGCCGCTTTGCTCTGGAATTAATCATTACAATAATAACCGATAAAAAGATCTATATGAATCGTAAAACCTTTCTTCAAAATACAAGCGTGCTGGGCGCAGGTCTCGCATTCAATAAATTTTCTTTTGCGCAAACAACACAGAACTTTCCGGAAGTGCGCTGGTCCGTTTCGAAAAGACATTTTAAAAGTGATGTGATCGAGAGTGCTATTAAAGTATTTCAATCGAAAGTAACCAATAAGGAACTGGGATGGTTGTTTAACAACTGTTTCCCCAATACCCTAGATACGACCGTTTTTTATAGTGAAAAAAATGGAAAACCAGATACATATGTGATTACGGGAGATATTGATGCGATGTGGTTAAGAGATAGTTCGGCGCAGGTGTTTCCTTACCTGCAATTCACGAAGCAGGATAAGAATCTGCAAAAATTAATTGCCGGTGTTATCAATAAACAGGTTGAGTTTATTCTGAAAGATCCTTATGCCAATGCCTTTTATAACGATGAAAGTAAATTAAGCAAATGGAAAGAGTCGGATATTACAGACATGAAACCCGGTGTGCATGAAAGAAAGTGGGAGATCGATTCATTATGTTACCCGGTAAGATTAGCCTATCATTATTGGAAGGCTACTGGCGACACAACCCCGTTTGATAACGAATGGAAGGAATCTGTGCGTCTTACCCTAAAAACCTTCAAAGAACAGCAGCGAAAAGATGATTTAGGTCCGTACAAATTTCAAAGGAAAACAGAGTTCGCAACTGACGGTGTACCTATGAATGGTTATGGTTATCCGGCCAGACCCAATGGTCTCATTTGTTCTATGTTTAGGCCAAGCGATGACGCCACTGTGTACTCTTACCTTATACCTTCTAATTTTTTCGCTGTAACCAGCTTAAAACAGGCGTCTGAAATGGCGAAGACAATTTCAAAGGATAGTAAGTTAGCCGCGGATCTAGCTTCTTTGGCTAATGAGGTAGACGCCGCCCTGAAAAAACATGCTATAACTACACATCCGTCTTTTGGTAAAATCTATGCTTTCGAAGTAAACGGATTTGGCAGCTATAACTTAATGGATGATGCCAATGTGCCCAGCCTGCTGGCAATGCCTTATCTGGGTAGCGTTACAACCTCTGACCCTGTGTATAAAAATACGCGCAACTATGTATGGTCTGCTGATAATCCGTTTTTCTTTAAAGGTACCCAGGCCGAGGGCATTGGCGGGCCGCACGTGGGGCTGGATATGGTATGGCCGATGAGTATTATTATGAAGGCGTTGACTTCTAATGATGATAAAGAAATTAAGTGGAGTATCGATACCTTAAGGAAGACACATGGTGGCACAGGTTTCATGCATGAGTCTTTTCATAAAGACGATCCCAAGAAATTCTCGCGAGAATGGTTTGCCTGGGCCAATACCTTGTTCGGTGAATTGCTTTGGAAGACTTTTAAAGAAAAACCACATTTGCTGGTATAAACAATTTATTGTGCTGCAGGCTCTAAGCTTTATGCCTTTGCACTGCACACATACACAGGTGAGTTTTGGGTTTTGCCCGGACGATGAATGAGTGTCTTTAGATTGAATCGTTTATGCAGGATGCTATATGGTTAACAATGGAAAAGGAGCGACGTATGCCTGTACAATTCAGGCAGGTAATGCCGATGCTCCATATTTTTTGCCGGTATCATAAAATGTGTACCTATTAAAATGTAAAAATGAATCGCATTAAAAAACTTGTTGTTGTTTTTGTTTTAATTGCTATGTCTGCCCGGGCGCAGCAGCCTTTAGATTATGTAAACCCTTTAATGGGAACCTTGTCTAAGTTTGAATTGTCTAATGGAAATACCTATCCTGCAATCGGTATGCCCTGGGGAATGAACCTGTGGACACCGCAGACAGGCCGCATGGGAGATGGATGGGCTTATAAGTATCAGGACGATAAAATAACCGGTTTTAAACAAACGCATCAGCCCTCTCCCTGGATGAATGATTATGGCTATTTCGCTATTATGCCCGCAACCGGGAAAATGCGTTTTAAAGAACAGGATCGCGCCAGCTGGTTTTCGCATAAAGCGGAAGTAGCTCAACCTCATTATTACAAGGTTTACCTGGCCGATGCCGATATTACGACAGAGATCGCGCCCACAGAAAGAGCCGCGCGTTTCCGTTTTACCTTTCCTCAAACGGATAGCGCTTATGTGATCATTGATGCGATCGACAGAGGCTCTTACGTGAAAATTATTCCATCAGAGAATAAGATCATTGGCTATAGCACCCGCAATAGTGGTAGTGTGCCTGAAAACTTCAAAAACTATTTCATTATCCAGTTCGATAAGAAGTTTGATTATAAGGCTACCTGGGACGAAGATAAGTTTAGCAACAAGGATGAGATGAAAAGTAAGCATGCAGGCGCGGTAATAGGTTTCAGGGGATTGAAGCGTGGCGATATAGTGAATGCCAGAATAGCGTCTTCTTTCATCAGTTTTGAACAGGCTGAGTTAAATCTTAAGTCAGAAATTGGCAATAAAGATTTTGAAGCTGTTAAAACAGCCGGCGCAAAAGAATGGAATGATATTTTGGGACGAGTTAAGGTCTCCGGGGGAACGGACGAACAAATGCGTACCTTCTATTCATGCCTTTATCGAATGGTGTTTTTCCCTTTAAAAATGTATGAGAAAGATGCTGCCGGAAAGATCGTTCATTATAGCCCGTATACAGGTAAAGCGGAGCCGGGTTATAAATTTGCAGGCACCGGTTTTTGGGATACTTTCAGGGCGCTTTATCCATTCCTTCATTTTGTGTATCCTACTATTGCAAAAGAAATGCAGCAGGGGTTGATCAGCGATTTTAAGGAAGGTGGCTGGTTACCTGAGTGGTCTTCACCAGGATACCGTGCAGTTATGGTCGGTAATAATTCGGCATCTGTAGTGTCTGAAGCATACCTGAAAGGGTTGCGGGGATACGATACAGAAACCTTGTGGCAGGCGCTGGTGCATGGCGCTAATAATGAAGGGCCCCAGGCAACAGGAAGGCGAGGCGTTGAATTCTATAATCGGCTTGGCTATGTACCCAACAATGTTAAAATAAGCGAAAATGTAGCACGATCACTGGAGTATGCTTATGATGACTATGCTATTTACGCTTTTGGTAAAGCTTTGGGTAAGCCTGCTGTAGAAACTGATGTTTACAAAAAGCGGGCGATGAACTATAAAAAGTTGTTTGATCCGCAAACCTTGTTAATGCGCCCTAAAAATGAAGATGGTAGTTTTCATAGTCCTTTCAATCCTTATTCATGGGGCGGGGCTTTTACCGAGGGTAATAGCTGGCATTATTCCTGGAGCGTGTTTCAGGATATAGAAGGATTGAAACAATTAATGGGCGGTGATAAAATGTTTGTAAGGATGTTAGATTCTGTTTTTATCATGCCTCCCGATTTTGGTGACTATTCTTATTATGGTTCCGTGATACATGAAATGAGGGAGATGCAGATCACTAACATGGGACAGTATGCACACGGCAATCAACCCATTCAACACATGACCTACCTGTACAACTATGCAGGCCAACCCTGGAAATCGCAATATTGGATAAGAGAGGTGATGGATAAATTATATAATCCATCGGCCGACGGGTATTGTGGTGATGAAGACAACGGGCAAACCTCCGCCTGGTATGTTTTCTCAGCTTTAGGTTTTTATCCGGTAACACCTGCAAGCACGCAATACGTGTTAGGAACGCCTTTGTTTAAGAAAGCGGAAGTGACTTTTGAAAGCGGGAAAAAGCTGTTGATCAATGCACCTCAAAATGGCGCAGCAAACAGGTTCGTGCAATCTGTTTCGGTTAACGGAAAAGCTACTACAAAAAACTACCTGGATCATTTCGAATTGCTAAAAGGCGGAACAATCAATATAGGAATGAGCGCGCAGCCTAATAAAGCAAGAGGTGTTACTACTGCCGATTATCCATTTTCAATGAGTACATCTGATTAATCAGGTCTTTTGATTTTTTTTCAAGAACAACTGAAGCAGCGTAAAGCCCAGGATACCTGATATCAACGAGGCAAGCAGGATCACCAGCTTGGTGTTATTGATAACACCGGTGTCGTCAAATGCCAATAGTGCGATAAAGATCGACATCGTGAATCCAATACCTCCCAGGCATCCTGCGCCAAGGATCATCTTCCAGTTAAGGTCGGAAGGAAGTTGGCATATTTTAAATTTCACCGCGAGAAAGGCTAAAGCGAAAATGCCCAAGGGCTTGCCGATGATTAATCCCAGGGTAATGCCCTGACCATAGGTTTGTGAGAACAAGTTGCTGAAGTCGGGGTTGATATAAATGGCCGTGTTGGCCAAAGCGAACAGCGGTAATATGATAAATGCTACCGGCTTATGCAGGAAATCCTGCAAAATATAAGACGTCGATTTGGCATCACCTTTACCAAACGGAATGGCAAAAGCCAGCAATACACCTGTTATGGTAGCATGTACTCCTGAGTGCAACATAAACCACCACATAACGGTACCGCCAATAATGTAAGGAATCAGGTTTCGAACCTTTGATCTGTTAAACAATAACAGTAATCCCCAGGTACCTAGTGCAATCAAAAGATTCGTCCACAATATTCCTTTCGAGTAGAAGAGGGCAATGACTAATATGGCGCCCAGGTCATCAATAACAGCCAGGGCGGTCAAAAATACTTTGAGGGATACAGGCACACGTTTGCCGAGCAGTGACAATACGGCCAGGGCAAAAGCGATATCTGTAGCCATGGGTATACCAGCTCCAGACTGAGTGCTAGTTCCATAATTGAGAAGGATATAAATCCCTGCCGGTATCAACATCCCACCTATAGCGCCAAATATCGGCAGTAGCGCATTTTTGATTTTGCTAAGCTCCCCGATGTATACCTCCCTTTCCAGCTCAAGGCCAATTAGCAGGAAAAAGATAGTCATCAGGCCATCATTGATCCAGTATTCAATGGAGCCTTCCCCAATACGGGTTTCCCAAAAATGATGGTAGCTTTCGCCCCAGGCGGAATTAGTGAGCAGGATAGAAAGAATCGTGCAAATGATCAGGATCAAACCTCCTGATTTTTCGCTGTTGATGAAATTGCTGAATAACTGGGTTATTTTCATGTTCAAGTATTAAGTAGCCGGAAAAACAATGCAGACGAAAATAACTTTTTCAGCACAATCCCGATTCAAAACTCTTTAAGGTTATGTCTGATATTGGAATTGTGGCTTGATGGCAAATTATGCAGATTCGGGATATGACTATCCCCCGCCAGCGGGGATAAACCACCGTTTAATTTAGCATGCAGGCGCATTCTGCAAATGAAAAACCGAGGCCTATCCTCGGTTGGGCGAATCAGGATGGTAGTTTAGAAATGTTCGCCATTACACTTTATACATCCTATTAGCCGAATTGATATATTCCAATGGATCAAAAGTCTTGTCAAAAGATTCCTGTAATTCTTTCATTTTTATTTCCAGGTCTTTGATGCGGGCTCCCAACTGCGGATCTGACTTGTATTTGTCAAAGAGTTCCTTATACTTTAAAAGGTTCTGGCTGATCCTGAATGTTACCTGTCCAAAACGTTGTTTCAGGGACTGTACATCATTCATTTGTACATACGCCTTTTGACGCCAGTCTTTAGGGTTTTTTATCCGCTCTTCACTTACGAATTTAGCGGCCTCATCCCGTAGCCGGGTAAGGTATTGATATCTCTTTTCTGCATCATTTTCCTTCGAAAAATTCGATTGGAAATCTGCGGGTGATGTTTTAATGATCGCCAGGTTTTCCTTTAATGATTTGTCATATTTCGTTTGTAAGTCCTGCAGCTCTGCTGTGATAGATTCCCATTCGTTTTCAATCCGGTCATTATCATAATTAAACTGGCTGATCTTCATAGTAAGGGTTAGCATTTGTTCACTTTGTTCTTTCAGGGCTTTTTCCTTTTTACCGATATTATCGATATAGGTGGTCATACTTGAAAAAAGTGCAGAGGTAATAGGACCCGTTACGGGCGCGCCTTTAGTGAAATTGCCTGCGAAGCTCAATAGATTACTGGTGACATTGAGTACCGGGCTTTCTGCTTTCTTATCTTTTACATAAGCAGCATACTGGTTATACCATTTCGTATACCCGTCGTAGTTCATGGGGTTGCCGGTTTCGCTAAGGGCGTTAAAAAATGATTTGGTAGAGTTAAAGAGGAGCAGGGGTTTAATTTCTCTATCCATCGATACCAGGTTTACCATTGCAGACTGGTAGTTAGCCTGGAAGAGATTCAGCTCATTTTGTTCAATCGCCTTCTGTTTTTCTTCTACCGCCTGTACCCGTTGCTGGAGTTTGTCGGCTTTGTCATTGGCATCTCGGGATTGCGAAATAGATTTGTCAAGACTGGATAAACGCTGATCCAGTTTGGTAACAGTGGAATCCAGCGTTTTATTGCGGCTGTCAAAATTATTCTGAATATCGTTCAACACCTTATCACGTAGGTTCATTTCGTGCTTCAGGCTGTCTATTTGTGCAAAGCAATTTCCTGTAATTAAGAGGCTTAGGGCCAGAATCAGCTGTTTCATACGCAATACTTTTTGATAACAAGCTTTTTGTAAGCAAATAATTCGCCAGTTTTGATTTCAAACAAGCTTTTAATGTATTAGTACGCCCGGGAATATCACTTTTCTGATATATTTCTATAACTCAATATTTTGCAGTATTTTACAGAAGCATAGTCCTATAAGCCAGATCAAAAGGAGTCGTTGATAGTATACTACTCTGCTTTAAGTGTTGGAGAGGTAAGTAGAGCATTTTTCTAAATGTATTACGAATATTCGGATTAGATTTTTCAGTTGTTTTTTATTTAATAATTAATAGTAGCTAATAATCAAAACTTGAATTATGGTATCTCTAATGGATCGCGTAAAAAATATTTTAACCAACCCCAAGGTTGAATGGGAAGTCATTAATACCGAAACGGCAACGGTTAAAGGATTGCTTACATCCTATGTATTGCCGCTTTCCTTATTGGCGGCTGCCGCTTCTTTCTTAAAGTTTTTTGTATTTTCTTCTTTATTTGGAATTGCATACAGTATAGCGTATACGGTTTTTGCTATTGTTGTTACGATATTGGTTTTTGTAATAGCCACCTATGTCATAGACGCCCTGGCTCCCAGTTTTAAATCGGAAAAAGACATTAATAAGTCAGCTCAGCTGGTAGCCTATGCCGGTACCGCGGGTTATGTAGCCGGTCTTTTTTCTTTCATACCCATATTAGGGGGCTTATTGTCGCTTGCCGGTGCGGTGTATAGCATCTATCTGTTTTACCTGGGTATTGGTCCTTTAAAGAAAACCCCCGAAGACCAGAAAGTAGTATATATTATAGTATACATTCTTGTAAGCTGGGCCATTTATATTGTACTTTTTAGCGTTGTAGCCGGCGCATTGTTTAGCTCGTTAATAACAGGAGCTGCGGCAGCATCCATGTTTCAATAATAGTTTAGCCTGTTATAGGTAACTAATAGACCTTCTTTTCAAAGAAGATCTGACTGGATTAGTATGCCCCTCCCCCACTGTAAGGCATTGGGATCTCCTGAATCTGCTTATTGTTGGTCCTTTTTAAGAAAGCTGGTTATTCTTCGTGTTCGCTTGCAAGGCTTTTTCTTTTACTTTTACAATAGTGTAACTAAAACCCGTAATCATGAGCGTAAAAAAAGATCTTTTTGAAAGTCCCGACTATTTTAAAGTAGATGAGTTATTGAGTGAAGAGCAGCTTATGATTCGTGATGCTGTTAGATTATACGTTAAAAAAGAGATCGCGCCCATCATTGAAGATTATGCACAACGTGCTGAATTTCCTCAGCAGATCGTAAAGCAATTAGGGGAGTTGGGTTGTTTTGGTCCCACTGTACCCACGGCATATGGCGGTGGCGGTTTAGATCATATCAGTTACGGTTTAATGATGCAGGAGCTGGAAAGAGGAGATAGTGGCGTGCGCTCAACGGCTTCGGTGCAGGGATCTCTGGTGATGTATCCCATTTATGCTTTTGGCAGTGAAGAACAGAAACAAAAATATTTACCCAAACTGGCAAGTGGGGAGTGGCTGGGTTGTTTTGGTTTAACAGAGCCCGATCATGGTAGTGATCCGGGCGGCATGTCGACGAATTTTAAAGATGACGGAGATGCGGTGATACTCAATGGCAGCAAAATGTGGATCAGCAACGCGCCCTTCGCTCAGGTTGCAGTGGTTTGGGCCAAGGATGAAAACGGAGAAGTATACGGGCTGATCGTTGAACGCGGAATGGAAGGTTTTAGTACGCCCACCACACACAATAAATGGAGCCTGAGGGCATCAGCCACAGGTGAGTTGGTTTTCGATCAGGTAAGAGTGCCCAAAGAAAATATATTGCCGGGTGTAAAAGGTTTAAAGGGGCCTTTAAGTTGCCTTACCAAAGCGAGGTACGGGATTGCCTGGGGGGTAATTGGTGCCGCAATGGATTGTTACGATACGGCATTGCGTTACGCCAAAGAACGAGAGCAGTTTGGTAAGCCCATTGCTGCTTTTCAGCTGCAGCAGAAAAAACTGGCTGAAATGGTAACGGAGATAACAAAGGCTCAATTGTTAAACTGGCGACTAGGTGTGTTGATGAATGATGGTAAAGCAACTCCACAGCAGGTGAGTATGGCTAAAAGAAATAGTTGTGAGATCGCTACTAATATCTGCCGGGATGCACGACAGATTTTAGGTGGTATGGGTATTACTGGTGAGTACCCTGTAATGAGGCACATGATGAACCTGGAAAGTGTTATTACCTACGAAGGCACACATGATATACATTTGTTGATAACCGGCCTGGATATTACTGGTGAGAATGCGTTTAAGTGATATAGATATCAGATATTAGATGACAGATGCCAGAGACAGCTATGTATCAGGTATCCCGCATCTGTCAGTCATACTAAAATTATAGAACAATGCGAATTTATTTAATAGGTTTTATGGGCGTAGGCAAAACGCATTGGGGTAAGCTGCTTGGGAAAAAACTAGGCATTCCTTTCTTTGATCTTGACGAATTGATTGAGAATGATGAAGGTCGATCCATTGCTGAAATGTTTGAAGATAAAGGCGAGGAGTATTTTCGCATGAAAGAGCGGGAAATATTGCACCTGGTAAGTGAAAGTCATGAATCAATGGTGCTGTCCTGTGGTGGTGGTGCTCCCTGCTTTTTTAATAATATTGATTATATGAATGAAAAAGGCGTAACGGTTTGGATCGATACACCTTTTGAAATACTCCTGGGCCGGCTCAGGCAGGGTAAAGACAAGCGCCCGCTTTTAAAAAGCCTTGATGATGAACAATTGAAGGCTTACATTGTTAAGAAAAACGGCGATCGGAGAATCTATTACGAACGTGCCGGAATCCGGATCGACGATCGTGATGCCCGGTTGGACGACTTCATCAAAGCAATTTTTGAACAAACCGCAGAAACCAGCGAGGAATGATCAGCAATTTACAGCGTGTTTGGGAGCTATTTACTTCATAAAATTGCATCAATAAAATGTGGTAGTCCGATACCCTACATTCAGCATCAAATGTCTGCCATCAACTGTCCTCCATCTATTGTTCCATATCTAAATATTAGATTTCATGCATAAATTGTATCTTACCTTAGGCAGTATTATAGCTGGCCTGGGTGTTATTTTAGGCGCATTTGGCGCTCATAAATTGAAAGAAATTGCCCCCGATTCGGTCCCAACCTTTCAAACCGGCGTTCAATACCAGATGTATCATGCATTTGCCTTGTTGATTGTAGGGATTCTTTTCGAAAAATTCCCCTTTAAATCTATGAATTGGGCTGGACTTTGCTTTTTAGTAGGGATTCTTTTATTTTCTGGTTCATTGTATGCATTGTCGCTTTTAAAGGCAACAGGAAAAGTGGGGCTTGGAGGAGTAGGGATCATCACACCTATTGGAGGCCTTTTCTTTATAATCGGCTGGATTTGCTTCGTTATGGCGTTATTTAAAAAATAGGGTGTTGGCACAGGGAACTGCCAACTTCTGAATATTTCCTGGTGAGTTGTTTGAACCTTCGGACAACTTTCCAACCTTCCTTATCTTTGCTCTTATGACGAATAAGAGTAAATCGAAGAGCAAAAAACCAACAGCAAGGGCAAAAGATTCTGTTACACCTTTTGTTGCAGAAAAAGAGGAGAAGATCAAGCTGAAACAGCTGGCTAAAGATGAGCGTACCTGGAAAATAGTAGGGTTGACATCTTTGCTAATATCCATATTTCTAATCATAGCATTTATTTCTTATTTCTTTACCTGGAGGCAGGATCAGGCAAGCGTGTCCCGTGGTATTGAAATATTAGGAGATGTAGATACCACTGCCAATAATCTTTTAGGTAAAACCGGTGCTATGATAGCCCACCTGTTTATCTTTAAATTATTCGGGGTTGCCTCCTTATTAGTATGCACTTTTTTCTTTGTTGTAGGCGTAAACCTGCTGTGGCGCAGACGCGTTTTTTCTATATGGCGGAACTTAAAGTATGTGACATTAGGCATGCTGGCCGTTTCTACCATCCTGGCCTTTGTTTTACGAAAAGAAGAATTTAGCTGGGGCGGCGGTGTTGGAAATGTGATCAGCGACTGGCTATTGGCTTCCCTCGGTTTTGTGGGGGCATCCGCCATACTGTTACTAATAGTAGTGGCTTACCTCATCTGGCAGTTTAACCCGGTATTTGCGTTCCCTAAAAAAATATCAAAACCAGTTGCAGCACCAGCAGCCGCAGAGGCCGATAGTGTTGAAAAAGAGCCATTGCCATTGGCGGAACACGATTTTGTTAAAGAAGAGGAAAAGGCTCCTTCAAAACAAAAAATTGCCCCCCTCGATGCTGCTACCTTAATTATCGATGATGAGGCCGGAAAGCCTAAGCATAAAATAGGGCTGATAGAGAAAGACGAAACCGCAGTGAAGGAAGAAGCGAAAGGTTTTGAGGGCATCACTGTTTTAAAACCCGAGGCAAGAATTCACTTTGACGAGCCGGAACCCGAACCGGAAATAAAAAAGGAGCTGGAAATTGAGAAGCCGAAACCTGCTCCTAAACCTGCACCTGCAACAGGCGCCCTTAAGCTGGAAATAAACGATGCTCCGTTGCCTAAAACCGAAGAAGAGGAGAAAGTGACTACTCCTGTCGAAACAACAAAGGCGTATGAGCCTACGCTGGATCTCAGGGACTATCAGCATCCTACCTTAGACCTGCTGGCTTCTTATGGCTCCGAAAAAGTGGAACATGATCCGGAAGAACTGGAAAATAACAAAAACCAGATTATCACTACCTTACGCAATTATGATATAGAGATCCAGCGAATTAGTGCGACCATTGGCCCAACGGTAACATTATATGAAATTGTCCCTGCTGCCGGAGTTCGTATCTCGCGTATCAAAAACCTGGAAGATGATATTGCGCTGAGTCTTTCAGCCTTGGGTATCCGTATCATAGCTCCTATACCAGGTCGGGGTACCATTGGTATTGAAGTGCCGAATGCAAAAAAGAGCATTGTGAGTATGAAGACTTTACTGTCCTCAGATAAATACCAGAACAGCACCCACTCTCTCCCGATTGCTTTAGGTAAAAAGATCGATAATGAATTGTTCATTGTAGATCTTGCCACGATGCCGCACTTGCTAATGGCCGGAGCTACAGGACAGGGTAAATCGGTTGGTATTAACGCCATTCTTGTATCCTTGCTGTATAAAAAACATCCCTCACAGCTGAAGTTTGTTTTGGTAGATCCTAAAAAGGTGGAGTTGAGTATTTACAGTCATATTGAAAGTCACTTCCTGGCTAAACTGCCCAATGAGGAGGAAGCGATTATTACCGATACCAAAAAAGTTATCAATACGCTCAACGCGCTTTGTATTGAAATGGATAACCGGTACGATTTGCTCAAAGAAGCGGGCTGCCGGAATATTAAGGAATACAATACTAAGTTTACTTCCCGCAAGTTAAACCCGGAAAAAGGCCACCAGTTTCTTCCGTTCATCGTATTGGTGGTAGATGAGTTTGCCGATCTGATCATGACGGCCGGTAAGGAAGTGGAAATGCCTATTGCGCGTTTGGCACAGCTGGCACGTGCGGTAGGTATTCACCTGATCATTGCTACGCAGAGGCCTTCTGTAAATATTATTACTGGTACTATTAAAGCCAACTTCCCTGCACGCGTGGCCTTTAAAGTGAGTAGTAAGATAGATAGTCGCACCATCCTTGATGCCGGCGGAGCAGAACAGTTGATTGGTAAGGGAGATATGCTGATTAGTTTAAACGGCGAAATAGCAAGGTTGCAATGTGCTTTTGTGGATACTCCTGAAGTAGATAAGGTGGTAGAGTTTATCGGTTACCAGGAGGGATATCCCCAGGCCTTCCTTTTACCTGAGTATGTAGATGAAAAAGAACTGGAAAGTGGCGATTTCGACCTGGGAGACAGGGATTCCTTATTTGAAGATGCAGCCAAATTGATCGTAGCAAATCAGATTGGTTCCACGTCCCTTTTGCAAAGAAGGATGAAGCTGGGATATAATCGTGCCGGCCGTTTAATGGATCAATTGGAAAATGCGGGTATTGTGGGACCTAACCAGGGTAGTAAGGCTCGCGAAGTGCTTATTAAAACGGACGCAGACCTTCAGCAACATCTCGAGATGTTGGGGTAGTGGTAACAATGGCTTGTACCCTTTCAAAAGTCATCCGCCAACTGCCAGCTGTCAACCTTTTCCAAATATGTTAATTAATGTTAACCACCGCACCACGGCATGAAAATTGGCGTCTTATCGTAAATAAATAAAAAATAGAAATTTTTAAAAATTGAATATGAAGAAATTGTATATCACCGGAGCTGCTCTGTTAATGTCCGTATTCTCGTTTGCTCAGCAAAAAGATCCTAAAGCAAAAGCAATACTGGACGAAGTGAGTTCGAAATTTAAAACCTACCAGACAGTTACAGCTAATTTCGGTTATCAGATTGTTAGCGCCGCTGGTAAAGTTTTAACAACCAAAAATGGTACTGTTCAAATGAAAGGAAATAAATATACTATTAATCTGGGCGGTACTAAAATTATCAGTGATGGTGTAACGATCTGGAATTATGACCCGGCTTCGAAAGAGGTAACAGTAAGCAGCGCCAGTGCATCAGAAGGAACCATTACACCTCAAAAGCTTTTTACAGATTTTTACAATAAAGATTTTATGTACGTGATGGATAAAGATGGCAAAGTGGGGAATAGGGAGGTTAATAAGATTATCATGCAGCCGATAGATAAAAACAAACCATTCGCAAGAGTTTATGTAGCTGTAGATAAAGCAACAAAAAATATTATTAGCACAACGGTAGTAGAAAAAACCGGAAATCGTTATGTTTATAATGTTAGCAATTTTAAGCCGAATACCGCTGTTGCCGATGCCAGTTTTACATTTGATAAAACAAAATACCCTGGTGTGGAAGTGGTGGATTTGAGGTAAAGGAAAAGTAGGAAACTTAATAACTAAAGTAATAAGCGCTCTAACCGGGGGCTTATTCTTTTTTGGCAGGTACCAACTTATTATTTATCAATTTGTTTAATTTGTGAGGATGGGTAAAAACATAGGATAAGAAGCATAAACCAAGGGTCATGAATTCTGCAATTTTTATCAAAAGTTCGATACAGCAATTTTACGATTATAAGGCATTAGCAGGTAAAACCTTCGCTCAACTAGAGGAAGAGGATTTTTACTTCACTCCCGGAGAAGGCAGCAATAACCTGGCAGTTATTATCAGGCACATGAATGGCAATATGGTAAGTCGCTGGACCAACTTTCTTACAGAGGATGGAGAGAAACCGGGACGTAGCAGGGACGACGAATTTAACGGGCAAAAAGAATCGAAAGATCAATTGCTGGATTTATGGGAAAAAGGGTGGGCTGTTTTATTCAGCACATTGGAATCATTGCGTGAGGAAGACCTTGATCAGACGATCTACATCAGAACCCAACCTTTAACAGTAATCGAGGCAATACACAGGCAGTTGACACATTATGCTTCTCATATAGGTCAGATCGTTTTTATAGGCAAAATGATCAGAGGGAATAACTGGCAAAACCTTTCTATAGCAAAAGGCGGATCTGCTCTTTTCAACGAGCAGATGAAAAAAGCTTAAAATTATTTGAACAAACAAAACGAATACGCGTGGCAGAAGATTTAATGATAATCGAAGGGAGCAAAGAAGAGCAATACCAGCTATTATTTCCGCAAATCGAAGCTTTGTTGCAGGGCGAGGATGATATTGTTGCCAATATGGCCAATATAGCTGCTGCATTAAAGGAACAGTTTAAATGGTGGTGGGTAGGCTTTTATATGGTAAAGGGAGATGAGTTGGTATTAGCGCCGTTTCAGGGCCCCGTAGCCTGTACTCGCATTAAAAAAGGTCGTGGTGTGTGTGGGGCAGCCTGGGAGCAGGCGCGGACCTTGATCGTGCCGGATGTGGAGCAATTTCCCGGTCATATAGCCTGTAGTAGTTGGTCGAAGTCTGAAATTGTAGTTCCTGTTATTAAAAATGGCATTGTGACAGCTGTTCTGGATGTGGATAGTGAGCACCTGGCGCATTTTGATTGGGTAGATCAGCAAGCGCTCGAAAAAATAGTAAGTCTTCTAAAATTTTAACTGAATGTTGACCATAAAGATAATAATAACCGGTAAGGTGCAGGGTGTATTTTTCAGGCAGTCAACCCGGGAAAAAGCCCTGGAACTAGGTATTGCAGGAAGCGTTGAAAATCTACCGGATCCGAATATAGTAGAGGTCGTAGCTACCGGAGCTGAAGCGGACTTAGCTGAATTAATTAGCTGGTGTCAGATAGGCCCACCCCGTGCTGATGTGAAGAATGTAGAAATTTCAGATCAGCCGTTGCAGGAGTTTGAAAACTTTTCTATATTGTAAGCTTTATTGTAAATCCCATAAATTCGCAGGGAGTGGGTTGTTAATGATTGCTTGTCAACACGGACGATCGTTATGACACATTTCAGGTGGCAAAAATTTAAAATCACACATGAAAAAATTAGCAACATCATCTTTATTGCTTTTGAGTATGGCGTCTTTTGCGCAAAATAAAGACCCTCGTCTTACAGAGATCTGGCAACCAGAGCCTAAAATAGTGAGCCCTGGCAAAACAGCTGCTGATGCTCCCGCAGATGCTATTGTGCTTTTTAATGGGAAAGACCTCGCTGAATGGCAAACAGAAGACGGAAAGCCGGCAAAATGGAAAGTAGAAGGAGATGCCGTTACGGTAGCGAAAGGTACAGGCATTATTAAAACAAAAAAGGCTTTTGGAGACTGCCAGCTACATGTGGAGTGGCGCACGCCTGCCGAAGTAAAGGGCGAAGGACAAGGAAGGGGCAACAGTGGCATTTTTTTAATGGGCTTGTATGAGTTGCAGGTGCTGGATAATTATAATAACCGAACCTACAGTAATGGACAGGCGGGCAGTATTTATAAACAAACAGCACCCTTGGCCAATGCCTCGCGTAAGCCGGGAGAATGGCAGACTTATGATATCATTTTTACCGCTCCGCGGTTTAATAAAGATAGCAGTGTTAAATCACAGGGACGGATTACCGTATTACACAATGGAGTATTGGTGCAAAATAATACAGCCATCTGGGGTGCAACCCAGTATATTGGCATAGCTACCAATACCTGGCATAAAGAAAAAGAACCCATTATCCTTCAGGACCACGGAGATGCAGTGAGCTTTAGAAATATCTGGATCAGGGAATTAGAGTAGCTTAACAGACTTCTAAAGTCCTAATATTTCCCCAAAAGTTCAGTCGCCGCAAGATGCAAAAAAGAAAGCTTTTATCTTTGCGATCTTAAATCAAAATGATGAAAAAAGTATATCTAATAGTGAGCCTACTTGCAGTTGTAGCCGCAACATCTTGTGGTAGTAATGATACATCAGCAGAAGACACAAGCGGCGAACAATCAGAAAATTCAGAGTCGGTAGCTGAGACTGCGCCTAATGGTGCAGCGAGTGATGCAGCAGTAATTGAAGCTTTTGCAAAAGATAAATCGGGGATTAGTACTGCTGACCTAGATTTGACGGATACAAGTTTTACAACGCGAACCAAAGCCTTGTATTTGTCTGATGAAAATGGTAAAAAACTGACAGTAGTTTACGGTTTAAAAAACAAACCCAACGGGTTGGCAATCATTGAAATTGAAGGTGAAAAGGCATTTACTCTTAAACAGGTTGAGACAGCTCCAGGCGCTCAATATGAGTTTTCTAACGGTACAATAACGTTGAAAAGAATTGATAAAGGAGTACAGCTAAACGAGAATGGAGAGGTGATGACATACAAAGAAATTATCTAATCTTTCTGAATAAATATTTTAAAAAAACTAAAGAAAATTTTTTTAAATAAAAAAAAGTCCCTATCTTGTTCTTTCTCAATGAAGGAGAAGGAGCTTAGAGTAGTAAATAATTAAGTTTTTGAAGCAGCTTGAAAAAGCTGCTTTTTTGTTTTTTTGAGATTCCCGCTACTATATACACGTCTGTTATTTAAGATTATGTTATCGTGTTTTTCTATCTGCGCCTGTCTTATTTTTGCATTTTTTTGTTGAATAGAGAAGTAATAATGGATCATACATTTGTCATCCCCGCCTATAAAGATTCGCCGCATTTAGAAGCATGTATTAATGCTTTAAGGGGACAGAAAAGGCCAACAAATATCCTTATCGCCACATCAACACCGTCCATTTATATCCAGTCAATAGCCAGGAAATATGATATCCCTTACTATATATCTGAATCCCAGGGAGGAATAGGAAATGACTGGAATTTCGCCATAGAAAGCGCGTCAACACGGTATGTTACAATAGCTCACCAGGATGATATATATGAGTCCAATTACACTCACGAGATCTTGAAGGCAATTGATCAAAACGGTCATAAAAATCCCTTAATTGCTTTTTGTAATTACGTGGACGTCGTGAATGGAATAGAAAGAAAAAGTTCGGTAAATGCTATAGTTAAAAATCTGCTGCTGTTTCCGTTTTGGTTCAAGAAAACTATATCCTCGAAGCTGATCAAAAAAGCGATATTATCAATAGGAGATCCCATTTGTTGTCCTTCGGTAACTATTGATCGGGTAAATACGGATGATATCCGTTTTTCGAAAGATCATAGTTGCGTGTTAGATTGGGTAGCCTGGTTACAGTTAGCGAAGAAAAATGGTGCTTTTATTTTTGTTGATAAAAAGCTGGTGAAACATCGTATTCATGTTGATTCTGAAACTACCAACCAGATACAAAATGGCAAACGCCGGCAGGAAGAGCTGGAAGTTCTTACTGGCATCTGGGGTAAAAATATAGCACAGCTCGTATCGAAATTTTACAGCAAAGGCTACACCGACAATAATGTGTAGGGGATCTACTGGTTTACAGCAGGGCCTGTCTGATTTTTACCAGTTGCTCCAAAAGGGTTTCCAGTTGGTCAAGCGGTAACATATTAGCGCCATCGCTCTTAGCCACAGCCGGATTCGGATGGGTTTCTATAAAAATACCGTCAGCACCACTAGCAATAGCAGCTTTTGCAATAGTTCCTATCAACTGAGGGTTGCCGCCTGTAACACCGCTGCTTTGGTTGGGTTGCTGCAAGCTGTGCGTGCAGTCCATTATAACAGGTACGCCATGTGCCTGCATCCATGGAATATTTCTATAATCTACTACCATGTCGGTGTAGCCGAAGCTATTGCCTCTTTCAGTAAGTAATACCTGGTTATTCCCGGCATTATTAATTTTCTCTACAGCAAACTTCATGGCAGGACCACTCAGAAATTGCCCTTTTTTTACGTTGATAATTTTTCCTGTTTTTGCCGCTGCTTCCAGCAAATCTGTTTGGCGGCAGAGAAATGCAGGTATTTGAAGTATGTCTGCATATTCAGCAGCCATTGCCGCTTCTTCGTGGGCATGTATGTCAGTCACAGTAGGTACGGAGAAAGCTTCACCGGCTTTTTTTAGGAGCTGCAGCGCCTCTCGATCTCCAATACCGGTAAAAGAACCCGCACTGGTGCGATTAGCCTTTCTATAGGATGATTTAAACACATAAGGTATGCCTAGTTTTTTACAAGTTTCAGCTACGGTACTGGCCACTTCCATAACAACAGCTTCACTTTCAATTACACAGGGGCCTGCCAGCAGGAAAAAATTATTAGGATCGTAAGACTGCTTCTTAAATAATGTTTTTAAAAACGTTTGCATACAACAAATGTATTGAAAAGTCAATAGCCAACGTCCGGCCTTGTCTGTAGTTTATCGGTAACTTTTATTTTCGCGCGAAAACGATTGCGCATTTCCAATCAGCACATACTTTATTTTGATATGTTTGCGAACAATTTTTTTTATGGTAAAAGACAAAATTCTGGTAATTGGTTCTTCAGGACAAATAGGAGTGGAGTTAACCCTTGCATTACGCAAAATATACGGTAACAATAACGTGATAGCTTCTGATCTAAGGGAGGAAAATGAATTACTTAAGGGCACCGGCCCCTATGTGAGTATTGATGTAATGAATAAGGAGATGCTGCATGTTCAAATTATAAGACAAAACATCACCCAGATATACTTATTGGCAGCCATACTTTCTGCCACGGGTGAAAAAAATCCTGGCCTGGCCTGGCATTTAAATATGCAGGGCTTATTGAATGTACTGGATATTGCACGGGAGGAAAATCTGAAAAAAGTATACTGGCCTTCCTCTATCGCCGTATTTGGTCCTACATCACCCAAACAGAATTGTCCGCAACAAACGATTATTGAGCCAACAACGGTGTACGGCATCAGCAAATACGCAGGGGAGTTTTGGTGTAATTACTATAATATAAAATATGGTATAGATGTAAGAAGTCTGCGCTATCCGGGACTTATTTCCTATAAGTCAGCGCCAGGTGGCGGAACAACCGATTATGCAGTGGAAATCTTCCATGATGCCCTGGAAGAAAAGAAGTACACCAGTTTTTTAACGGAAGATACCTACCTGCCCATGATGTATATGCCGGATGCTATACGCGCAACTATTGAATTGATGGAGGCGCCGGTTGATAAAATATCTGTGCGCACTTCCTATAATCTCTCTGCACTCAGTTTCTCTCCCAAGGAAATTGCTGCAGCCATACAAAATCACATACCTGAATTTACTATTGATTACAAACCAGATTACCGGCAGGCCATTGCAGATAGCTGGCCGCAAAGCATCGATGACAGCGTAGCGCAAAAAGACTGGGGGTGGAAACCTCAATTTGATCTGGCAACAATGACAGAGGAGATGCTTAAAAACCTGGTTGTTAGCTGAAAAGGAGTACAAAAAGTGATTGGATAAGCATATGACAACTGATAAGTTGTTATATCTACAAAAATGGCGGTTTGCAAGGACTGCTTTTTTTGTTTTTACTCAAAAACAAAATTTTATATATACCCTGCTGTTTTTTAGTAATTAAAATTTGTTGAATTTTTTTTATTCGCCTTATATTTGCAACGCGTTAACATTTTGTTGTAACCTGAGATAAACCTCTTTATTTATGCCATAAAATAAATTTTGAAGGACAAACGATACAAGTGAGTACCAGATAACAAAAGACACCGCAACCATATAGTAACTGTTCGCTAATATTGAAATGAAAACAAATCCATGGTAACCAAAGTTCAGATTATCGAAGAAAATAAGACTGCCTGGGATCTCGTTAAATATAAAATTGAGTCCTCAACGGAAAAAAAACTCGATTTTTTGCCCTTTCATCCGTCGGTGGAGGAATCTATAGGTGCTTTATTTCTGCATAGACCCAATATTCTTATATCAGATTTAAAGGCTCTGCATAGTTATGACCTGGATGTGGTGGAGAAACTACTATTTCAAAGCATTGCAAAGCCAAAAGTGATTGTGCTGGCCGCCTCTAACCAGTTGGAGGGAATTCAACGTATTGTAGAAATAGGAATTGCAGCACTGGTTATTAAGCCTTTAAACTCTGAAAATCTCGGAAGGGCCGTTCAGCGAGTGATTGGAATGATCGATACGGACAAGGGGGTGCAGACAGATGATCATTTTATTACATTGAAGGCCAACCGATCTTTATTGTATCTGAATCAGCAGGATATTCTTTTTATTGAATCTAATCGTAATATATGCACGGTAACCGTTAAAGACGGCAACCATAAAACAGTTAATGAAAGCATCAGCAGTATTGATCAGCGTATTTTAGCCAAAGACCTCATGCGCATAGATAAAAGCACTATAATTAATTTATCAAAAATTGTATACCTCGGGGGCGATAAATATAATAAAGAGTGCAGGTTACGTTTAGATAACGGCAACGAAGTTTCAAAGACCTTAAGCAAGATAGCCATGAGCCGGTTGTACAAAATTGTATCCAATAATGTCAAGAATAAGGGACAAAACATCGTTTTATAGTGTTTCGTCCTTTAAAATGCACTTTATTTCCTTTTTGTTAATTAAAGTCAAATAAAATGCTAATCTTGCCCAAAATATATTCCTGCGGTAAGCCGAAAAGCAGATGAAAGTTAGAGTAGGCATCATTTTTAACAAAAACATAATTAATCAATTAAAAAACTTAATTACTATGAGACGATCCTTCTTATCCGTTCTCGTTCTAGCCTCACTGATTGTGGGAGTAGAATCTTGTAAAAAAGGGGACACAGGTCCTGCCGGTCCTGCCGGTCCAACTGGCGCAGCCGGTACTAATGGCACAGCTGGTGCTCCTGGCGCAACTGGTGCTGATGGCACAAGAATTTGGTCTGGTGCAAGTGCTCCGGTAGACGCAACTGGTAAAATTAACGACTTCTGGTTGAACACTTCAACTGGTGTTTTAACTGGTCCAAAAACAAGCGCAACAAGCTGGACTGGTGCTGGTACAACTTCTTTAAGAGGTGCAACTGGTGCAACTGGTACTAACGGTGCTAACGGTGCTACTGGCGCTGCGGGTGCTAACGGTGCAACTGGCGCAACTGGTGCTAATGGTACTAACTTTATTGCTGGTCCTAACGCTCCAACAGGCGGACAAGGTAACAATGGCGATACTTATTTCGCTACAACTACCTCTATGCTTTATGGTCCTAAAACTGCTGGTGTATGGCCTGCTGGTATTGCAATTGGTGTTACTGCAACTCCACGTGTATTCTTCTTGGATGTAAAACTGGATGGTGATCCAATCAATACGATCGCTACTTTCCACGATACAGCGTTAACTTTAGATCCTTCAAGGTACATTCAATCTTCTCACACTCTGAACAGAGTTGATGTTGAACAAAGGATTGCTGGTTACCCAGGTTGGTCTTCTTTCAATGGTCGTGAAGTATTATTTACTGACGTAGCCTTGACTGCTACCGGTCAGTACTTAATGGTTCCTACTGCTAATGCTGATTTTCTTACTGCTCCAGGTGGTGTTGAAAACGTAGTTGGTCGTACTTTCATCTACACTAAAGATCCTAAGAACGCTAAATATGTAGCAATTATCAGAAGAGCTGGTCAAATAGCTGGTCTTACAATGACTACTAACCCTGCCAATCCGCTTCCTGCAACTGCACAACCTAACCCGGTTAACATTCCAGCTTCTGGAGTTGGTTTTGCTGGCGGTGGTTTAAGGTACGGTAGAGCTGCTACTACTATTACAGCTGCTCATATTGCTCAAGCAATCACTGATTTAGGATTAGTATCAACTGATGCTCAGCCTATTCAACAGTACACTTTCTCAATGGATGATTACACTCGTTTATCATCTAGTCCAACAACTCCTGGCGGTACTGCTACATACAATGCTCTTTGCTATTGGATGTATGCTGAAGCTGCTCATTCTACTGGCGCTGGTAGCCCGGATATTAACAATAAGAGCTTTGCAATCAACAGCCTGGTAGATTTCTTCCCGGTTTGGATGAAAGCAGCTCAGGTTAATACAGGTTCTCTTTCTGATTATGTTGTTAAGAAAACTTACAACTTCAACACAGGTCAGTTCTTTAAGAACACTGCTTTAAATGCTGCTGGTTCTGCATTAATCGATCCTTTAGCTAAAGCTTGGTCTGCTTCAAGAGCAACTGGTTCTATTGATTTCCATTTCATGTACGGAACTCCAGCGGGTCACGCTGCAGCAGGTAATATGGCTAGCCAGGGATCTATTAACCCTGCGTTAACTACAAATCCTGGTGCTACTGTATTCGTTCCTGGTGTAACTGGTTCTGTTGCTGCAAAACAATATGCTCCTGGCGCGGTTACTTTGGCTGGTCCTTATGCAACTAACCCAATGGCTTATGGTGCACCTATCGTTGCTCCTGCAGCTTCATATCCTACTTACAACGTACAAAATCTGTACAATACATGGATATCTTTAAATGATGACGGTGTATCTGGTAATCCTGGTGGAACTATAGGTGGTGGTAACGGTAGCGGTGCTGCTAACGACTACAACACTGTAAATGGTGCTCATGGAGATGTTTATTTCTTAACTACTCCAGCGTATGAATATAGCACGTTTGTAGCTGTAAATGGTGGTACATCATTCCCTGTAACTTCACCTTATGGTAACTATAACGTTCCTGCTCCAACTACAACTCCTGAGTATCCTTACACAGGTATCTGGTTGCAGAATGGTGTATTGCAAGTAAACTATAATGTTTATAACGGTGGTACAGGTTTACGTTTAACTGGTCCTGAAGGAACTTTAGGTGCTGGTGCAACACTTCCTTTCGGTGCAACCGCGTATTCTTACAACTGGACTGGTCCTAAAGGTTACATTGGTGGTTCTGGTATTGCTCCTAACGCAGCTACTTACTGGCCTGTTTCTGCTACAACTGGCGGAAGCTACACTGATGGTCCTTGGCCTTCAAATCAGAATACTGCTTGCGAAGGATACTACTTTAAAGGTGTATTCATTCCAACTAGCACTCCAAGAACAGATGATATCCTCATCAAGTTAAAAATTCAAACTATTCCTTCAAACAACCCAACTGATGCTCCTATTCAGTTGAAAGCTGGTAACAAGGTTAAATAATTTGACTTTCCATACAATTTAAGAGAGGCTATCTTCGGATAGCCTCTCTTTTTATTATTTTTGACATTGAAGCAACTGGATATGACGTATAACAAACTATTTTTTGCGTTGTCAACCGCATTCATAATGGGTATGTCGGCTTGCAATAATGAGCATAAAGAAGACAAATCTCCCTCAAACATCGCTGGGGCCGATGTGGATACCACCGCTGTTAAAGCTCCGCCACCTGTTGTTAATGACACCATCCCTGCAACGAGCATACAGTGGTTGGACTCTACGTTTAAAGATGTTGGAATGGTAAAGTTTAAAGATTCAGCTCTTGTTAGTTTTCGATTCAGGAACACCGGAGATAAACCGCTCATTGTGAAGTCGGTAAATACTACCTGTGGATGTACGGTAGCCGACACTTTGCACAAGCCCGTAATGCCAGGCAAGGAGTCTAAAATTCAGGTAAAATTCTATTCCGCTACTCAGGCTGCTGCCATACACGAAAAGCATGTGTATGTTATTACCAATACCCTGCCTTACCCGGGAACCACCCTTACATTTAAAGTGGAAGTAAAAAACTAAGTCGGCCTAACATTTTTTTAACGCGTAATAATCTATTTTTGCACGCAAAATTTTTATATGAAACTCAGTAAATTGACCCTTTTTCTGTTTTCGGTGCTATCTCTTTCTGTTGTAAGTTGCAAGGATGAAGATAAGAGCAACGACGCTGGCAATTATACCAGGGAGATAAGTGACACCGCTAATGTTGCTGCCATTATGCACGGCTTTGAGGCGAAAGATACTGCCGTAATTGGAGCGTTTCTAGATGATAAGTCTACGATTACGATCAATGATGTTGACCCCAAGGATACCTCTTACACAACCCGCTCGAAAGTATTGTATAAAGTAGGGCCCGATGGTAAATCATTAGCTATTGTTTACGGTTACAAAACGAATGGTAAAGGAATTGCCGTAGTTCAAATAGTGGGAGAGAAGCCTTTTACTTTAAAAGAAGGTGAAATGGATGGTACTGTCAGAAATTATTCTGATGGTAAGAACCGTTTACAAAAGGCTGATCAATTTGCGTTTTTAAACGACGTTCAGTATGAAGAAATAAGATAACAAAAGAAAGAAAATACTTTAAAGCGGCTGATTTTTCAGTCGCTTTTTTATTGTCATTTCGCTTTTTTACAGAGCTAATACTTAGCTTTGCTCACCGCTATGATGAAAAGGCTTCTAATTGTAATACCCTCTTATAACGAGGAAACTGCATTACCAAAGTTGTTAAATGAACTTAAAAATACCGTTTTTTTAGATTCCTTGACGGTAGTACCATTGGTGGTTAACGATTGCTCAAAAGATAGAACAGAGGAGGTGGCCAAGAATAATGGCAGTACGGTTCTCAGTCTTGTTAATAACTTAGGAATTGGTGGCGCTGTGCAGGCAGGTATTAAATATGCTAAGCGGTATAGTTTTGATTATGTGTTACAAATGGATGGAGACGGGCAACACCCCCCGGCAGAAGTGAATAAGCTGCTGCAGGCAGTATTAGACACCAATGCAGATATTGTAATAGGTTCCAGGTTTTTAGATAAGCAAGGGTTTCAAACCTCATTGATGCGCCGTTTCGGGATCCAATATTTCCATTGGCTTAACCGGTTGTTGACACATAAGAGTGTTTACGACACCACTTCAGGTTTTCGATTAATGGGTGTGCGGGCGATCAACCTGGCGGCTTCTTATTATCCTGATGATTATCCTGAGCCTGAATCACTGATTTTCTTTTCACGCGCAGGCTTGATCATCAAAGAAGTGCCGGTTATTATGCGCGAGCGACAGGGAGGCAAGTCTTCTATAGCTGGCTTTTCATCGCTGTATTATATGATGAAAGTTTCATTGGGCTCCATTCTTTCCTACGTTAGAAAAATATAAGCATTATGACAAAAATCCAAATAATAGCTATTGCTATTAATTTTTTCTTTTTGTTATACACCAGCCGCCTCATTGTAAAAGGCAAGCTGAGAGAGGAGTATGCCGTTATCTGGTGGATCTGTGCCGGGGTGCTGTTTCTTTTTTCAATATGGTCTGAGGGTTTAGGTATACTATCAGAATTTTTAGGAGTTCAGGTGCCCACTAATCTTATATTTTCAGCACTTATATTTGTAATACTGATTTACCTGCTTCATTTGTCTCGTGTCAATTCCAAGCTGCAACATCAGGTAACCAGGCTCACACAGGAGCTGGCCATTTTAAATCAGAGGCTTGAAACATTAGAAGCTAAAAAACAGAATTGATAGAATATGTCTGCCAATAAAAATTTAAAATATATAGGATGGGTTTTGCTGGGTATTTTGATACTGGCTTATGCCAACCATTTTAATAATGGTTTTCATTTTGACGATAGTCACACTGTTGTTGAAAATGTTAACATCAGAACACTGGAGAACATTCCCCGTTTTTTTACAGACGCTACCTTATTCAGTGTAAGTCAAAATCATCGGGGACTTCGCCCATTGGTAACTACTTCTCTGGCTATCGATTATTGGATCGCCGGGGGGCTCAATCCTTGGATGTTTCAGCTATCAACCTTCCTATGGCATATTGGATTGTGCGTGATGTTGTTCTTTATGTACCGGCAACTATTATCGAAAACTAACAGCCATAAATGGGTTTCATTTATAGCTCTATTTGGAGCAGGATGGTTCAGCATTCACATGGTGGGAGCAGAAACGCTTAATTATATTATTTCACGCTCCGATGTTTTATCTACTTTTTTCATAGTGGCTTCCTTTCTAACCTATGTGGCTTACCCGGAAAAAAGGAAATACTTCTTTTACATCCTACTGGCCGTTATCGGCATTTTCGCAAAAGAAACGGTACCGGTATTACCTATATTGCTATTCTTTTACATCCTCCTGTTTGAAAAGCAATTATCACTTTTCGATCTGTTTAAAAAAGATAATATAGGCAAAGTAGGTCATGCAGTATGGATTTTATTACCCTTGGTAATAGCGATTGCAGGCGTACAGCTGTACACACTTTCTAAAATGGAAGCACAAGGGGCCGCCTATGGTATGTCTAATCCCTTAGGCTATTATTTGCTTACCCAAACTTATGTATGGTTTCATTATTTCAGATCCTTCTTTTTCCCTTTCGATTTAAGTGCAGATACGGATCTGGCTGTAATTACAGATTTGTCTGACCCAAGAATATGGATTGGGGTAGCTTTTGTTGTAGCGTTGGTTATCGCTGTCTTTAAAATATCACGTACAAAAGAAACCCGGCCTGTAGCTTTTGGCCTTATTTGGTTTGCCGTATCATTACTACCCACCTCTTTGGTTCCGTTTGCAGAAGTGATGAATGATCATAGAATGTATTTTGCTTTTGTTGGTCTAACCCTGGCCGTTGTTACTGCTTTAGGATTGTTTGTTATAAAACAACAGCAGTACTTTGAAAAGAAAAAGAATTACGAATACTTATTAATGGCTGCATTTTTAATTATTGGGTTGAATGCTTACGGAGTTTATCAACGTAACCAGGTTTGGAGAACGGAAGAAACATTGTGGAAAGATGTGACCGAAAAAAGCCCTAAAAACGGAAGGGGGTGGATGAATTATGGACTCTCCCTGATGGGAAAAGGAGACTATAAAGGAGCTATTGAAGCTTACAAACGGGCAGAAGTAACCAACCCATATTATAGCTACTTATTTATCAATTTTGGCATTGCTTATGGATCGCTGAATGATAGCGTGCAAGCCATCAGCAGTTTTGAGAAAGGAAGGGCGTTAGCTCCCAACGACTATAATGGTTACGTATATTATGCGCGATATTGTTTTGAAAAACAAAAACTCCAGGATGCCAGACAGCTGGCCGAAAAAGCTATTGAGCTAAACCCAAGCTCCTATATGGCGCGGGAAATATTAATGGGGGTTTACCAGGCTTTAAAGATGTGGCCACAGCTTGAGGAAGTAGCAGGTACTACATTAGCACTACTTCCCGGTGATACCAAGGCATTGCAATATCTTGATGCAGCCCGCCAGAAGAAGCCACTTGTAATAAGCGCTACATCAGGTAATGTTCCTTCGAGTGATATGTTAATCAATTTAAGTTTACAGCAATACAGCGAAGGAAAATATGAAGACTGTATAGCAACCTGTAATTTGGTGTTACAAAACGATCCTAAGAATGCTGACGCTTATAATAATATTTGTGCAGCCTACAATATGTTGAAAGAATGGGATAAGGCCAAAGCTGCCTGCACAAAGGCTTTGGAATTAAATCCTAAGCATGCCAATGCTCCGGCCAACTTACAATGGGCTATTAAACAGCAACTCGATTAAGGGTGATGTTAAGCGGAGATGATATTTTGGTAGCAGTCAAGCGTGTTAATGTCCGTACTGTGCGATACTTACAAATTCGTTGTATTTGAAGAAGCGACCCGCAAATCGGGGAAAAGGGAAAGAGTACTGCTTCACTGTCCGACATCGAAGCAGGTTAAAAACATTCTTTACTTTATCGAAGTCCATAAACTCCACATGTGTATCATCTGATCTAAAACCTGCTTCCTGTGGGGTGATCACGATGATTTTGCCATTAGGTTTAAGTAGGTGCTGGTACTGTGCCAACAACGCCACTGTGTCTTTCTGGGTCATGTGTTCTGCTACATGTGCTAAAAGTATAGCATCGAAAGTCTGAGGTAGGTTATAAGGACTTTGCTCGAAGTCTATATTGGTATAAGCTTTAAGCCCCTGGGCGGTACAAATTTCCACAGAAGTAGGATTGTGATCGATGCCTATGCCATGGCCATTTAAATGCAGCAGGTTTCTACCTACACCACATCCTATATCCAGCACAAATCCGGGATTAATACTTTGAATATTTTTTTTATAGGGATATTGTACGTTAAGCAGTTTTTTCCACCACTTAGATTGCCGCGTAATGAGCGATTGCGTATAATTTTCTTTGTCGGTTGGGTTGCCCTTTAATATCTTATGTTTATCCATTAATTGGGTTATATATAGCCACCGAAGTTAATGTAAACAGGTTAGTGTTGTCCGCCCAATTTTATCAATGCCTTTTCCGGCAAGGCAGCAACCCTCTTCAAGCTGTAATCAAAACACACCATACCTGTTTTAGCAATAGCCACAATAGGTTTTTTATCCGCCAGCTTTTTCTCCAGCTGGTATACAAGGTCAAAACCAACCCGGCTAAAATCATTAGCGCCTACTGACACTTCTAGTATATCTCCATAAAAAGCCTCGGCTTTAAATTCTATGGCAACATCTGCCATAATAAGACCCACTCCCTCTACATTCATTTCGCTGTAATTAAGCGACTGTAAGAATTGCAGCCTTGCTTCATGAATAATACTGAGAATGGCATCATTACCAACATGTCCGCCATAATTAAGGTCTGTGATACGGACAGGAATACTCGTTGAAAATGGGAAGTATGAAGGAGTAGGAACTTTTATTCGGGCCATTATTTTTTTACGCAAAAATAAGCGTTCGTAGGAAGGAGCAGGGGGTGAACTGTTACATATTAGGAGTAGAGCCGGCCTCAGCAGCATCGCCGCTGGCCATATCCAGTAAGTCGAGGAAGTTGTCTGGAGAAGCAGCCGCATTACTGCTGGCCATCTCTTTTTGCCATTTAGAGATCTGATCATCGCAGCTATGATCTTCACCAGCTATACAGTCGGCCATATTACTTACCTTTTTCGACATTCTCACAATGTTACCATCCTGCGTCATTAAAATAATATAGCGATTTTGCAAATCGGAGTTTCTTTCATTAGAGGCACTATAAGCATTTCCCAACTTAGTACGTATACCAGCTAAAGCCTGTTGCTGCCGGTTATTGGCGCTAGCCTGTTGGGCAACACCGGTTTGAATTGCATTAGTTACATTCGGAGTACCATTGGATTTTCCGGCACTACCGGCTGTGTGGTTTTTGCTGCTATTACCATCTGATAAAATAAAGAATGCGCTGATACTCACAATGGCAATAAAGCAAGCTGCAGCCGCATATTTTAACCAACCATGATTCATAGGGACTACCAGGGTTGGCTCTTTCTTTCTGCCTTCCAGCTCTTTAATAATATTCACCCAGGCACTGTTGGGTGGCGTTACCTGCATATGAGAAAGTTTTTTCTCAATGATCTCTAAAGCTTTCTGATCATCCAGTTCCCTGGTTATATTATCCCAGGCCATTGGAGGCACTGACACCTCGGTAGTATATAGTTTTTGTGCAAGATTTTTTTCCTGGTCGGCGATATCCAATTCGTTAGCGATCACACCCCAGGCCATAACCGGGGGAGCTACTTCCAATGCTGTTAAGCGTTCAGATAAGTTTTTATGCGCTTCCAGGTTATCCAGTTCACGTGCAATATTATTCCATGCTCCAGCGGGTGGAGTAACTTCAATATCGTATATTTTCTTGAGGTTGTTCATGGTAAAATTACTTCGATCTGTCTTCTATATGTTTTTTTACTAAATCCTGCAATAAGGCTTTTGCCCGGGAAAGCTGAGACTTACTGGTACCTTCGCTAATACCCAGCATGTCCCCGATTTCCTTGTGAGAATATCCCTCTACTACGTACATATTAAATACGGTACGGTAACCGGGCGATAATTTCGTTATCAATTCCAGAATATCTTTTTCAGCCAACTCGTCGAGCGCTGATACATACTTCCCCTCGATTGTGTTTTCCTCCTTTTCTGTAACCGGCTGCAAATATTTCTTTCTTCTGAAATATTCAATAGCAGTGTTTACAAAAATTCGTCGAACCCACCCTTCAAAGGAGCCATCTCCTCTAAAACTATCAAGTTTTTTGAAAATTTTAATAAATCCATCCTGTAAAATATCCTGAGCTTCATCAGCATTAGAGGCATAACGTAAGCATACTGCATACATTTTAGGAGAGAAACGCTTGTACAGCTCTTCCTGCATCCTTCGGTCGCCTTCCATGCATCCTGTAATTAAGTCGCTTTCCGGAATCGTATGGTTGCGTATAGGTTCCAAATTCTTTAAAATATTAAAAAGTTTTTTTCAAACGTACATAAAAATTTTTATTCATAAATTACTCAAAGGATGAATAAAAAAATTATAGGAGTTTCTCTTGACCCAAATAATCATAAATATTCAAAAGAAACATAGGGAATAGTCGATAGTGAACGGTCAATAGTGAATAGCCGGTGATCAGTGAACTATCGGCTATTGCGCAGGATTTTTGTTTTCTTTCAACCAATCCGTCAGTTTTGCCAATGCTTTTGCCCGGTGGCTATATTGCTTTTTCTCTTCCAAGGTCATTTCTCCAAATGTTCGGGTATCACGTTCCGGCGTAAAAACCGGGTCGTAGCCAAACCCGCTGCTTCCTATGCGCTCAAGGGCAATAGTCCCCCTGCAAATTCCTTCAAACTGGTATTCCCTGCCACTTATAATCAAAGAGATGACTGTTCTGAAACGGGCCTGCCTTTTGACCTGATCCTTCATTTTATATAGTAATTTGTCAATATTATCCGCAAACTCGGGCTCATTGTCGGCGTAACGTGCACTTTTAACACCTGGTTCTCCCTGCAAAGCTTCTACTTCCAGCCCGGTATCTTCACTAAAACAATCAACTCCTTTCAGGTTATAGATTGTTCTTGACTTTTCAGTAGCGTTGGCCTCAAGCGTATCATGAGGCTCGGGGATATCCTGGTGAATACCGGCCTCCTTCAAACTGGTGATTTCGAAATTATTATCCAGTGCATTACGAATTTCCTGCACTTTATGGTCATTATTCGTTGCAAAAATCAGGGTCATAAATTGAATATATTTTTTAAAGCAGCCCAAAGCAGGCCCTTAGCCGGTTTATCATTCTGAAGGTCTTCCAAAGCAGGGGCATGCATAACCGTATAGCCCGAGAAAGATTGTACCTGGTAAGGTGGTGTTTGAAAGGGGAAGCCCCAGGCCTGCACCGTTATGCCGAAAAGCAAAACTACTTTTGTGCCGAATTGGTTTAAAATAGATGTATGCGCCACCACCGGATAATTATTCATGTTAACAATTGCCACGTCATTGAGACTCAGTTGACATGCTTTTAACAATTGCATTAAAAACTCCAATTGAGTGTCGGGTAAATTGGTAATATTTTCATAATTAACTGCCACTAATATCCCCTTTTGGTTACTGCCCAACGATTTCCATTCGATCACTTGTTCTTCATCAACAGTCGCTGACGAAGCTGGGGTAACAGGCACGACAGGACCACTACTATTCTCCTGCTCAACCAGGGAAGTTGCGTACAATTGTATTACCAGGTAGGGGGGGAGGTTCACTTCATTCAAACTCATACATTACACATTTAACGAGAGTGTTCGTATATTCGCAATAACAATAATAGTCAAAAATAACATTTTATGGTAGAGGCAGTTCAAATACCTGTGGAGCGGATTAAAGAAAGTAAATTAGAGCAGGTGGATTTTAGCAATTTAGGTTTTGGAAAGTATTTTTCTGATCACATGCTTGAAGCAGACTATGTTAACGGGGAGTGGACCAGCGTGAAGATCAGGCCTTACCAGGATCTCGGATTTCTTCCTGCGCTATCAGTACTACATTATTCTCAAACTATTTTTGAAGGGCAAAAAGCGCATAAAGACGAAAATGGCAACATCCATATTTTCAGGCCTCAGGAGAACTGGAAACGACTCAATCGTTCGGCCGATCGTATGGCTATGGTACAGGTGCCTGAAGAGATATTTATAGACGGCATGAAACAGCTAATAGAGCTGGATAAAGCGTTTATTCCTTCGGGTTATGATGAGTCTTTGTACATACGCCCTTTCCTTTTCGCGACCGAGGAAACTTTGGGTGTAAAAGAGTCTAACTCTTATAAGTTTTTAATTATTACAGGACCCGTGGGCTCTTACTTTTCAGCGCCTGCCCGTATTTATGTAGAAGAAAAATATACCCGCGCCGCTCCAGGTGGCACGGGCGCTGCTAAAACAGGAGGCAATTATGCTGCTTCTTTGTTGTCTTCAGCTGAGGCTAGAAAGCAAGGCTATGACCAGGTATTATGGATGGACGCCGTTGAACATAAATATGTTCAGGAAGTAGGCGCAATGAATATCATGTTTGTGATTGACGGAAAGATCATTACCCCTGATCTTACAGATGGTACCATCTTAAGCGGCATCACCCGTATGAGCCTCATCGAATTATTTAAAGAGAAGAGTTATACTGTAGAAGAGCGTAAGGTATCGATCGACGAAATTGTTGAAGCCTATAAAAATGGTGGTTTACAGGAAGTGTTTGGTTGTGGAACGGCGGCTACTATTTCGTTCGTTCGGGAATTAAAGTATAAAGATTTTGTGATGGAATTTGATGTAGAAAGTATGACCATTGCGGCTGATATGAAGAAGTACTTACTGGATTATAAAGAGAATCTCCATGGCGATCCGCATGGTTGGCTGGAGAAAGTGTAATGCTCCAATATCTTATTTATAAAAGGTTTGAAGATTTGTCTTCAAGCCTTTTTTGTGTGCTATCCGGATTGAATTTTTCGATTGCAATTATTTGTCTTTCAAAGTTTGGCGCTCTTATGTTAAATAACAAATCCTTGCGTTTTCATTAATTTCTCTGTAACACAGGCCGGATTATTTTTGATGCCTACTGAGCTTATTCACCAATTATTAGATATTATGAGAACACAACCTATTTTGAATCACTTACCAGCTAGCGCAAAGCGTTGGCTAGCCGTCGGCCTGATATTTTCTGCTGTCCCTTTCAGGTCTGAAGCACAAACAGAGAGTCGGAAAACACAACTAGGCATTTTTACAGGAATAGCGAAAGCAGACCTTTTAGGTATTAGCCCGCAGTTGGGTTTTGTATATGAAAGAAAATTTACCCGACACAGTAGCCTGGAGATAGGCACGAGGTGGTTGCGTTCCTACACCAAGGGTAAAGGGTTTACTGAAACATCTTCCGGAAGGATATCCCACTATTCGCGGGAGGATTACAATTATTTCTCCATGCCGGTATTGTATAAATTCACCTCATCTATTATAAATGTTTCTGCTGGCCCCGTTTTAAACCTGATGACGGGGAAACTTGAAACCAATGAATCCTGGCGTACGATCAAAACCTTTGAAAAACCTTTCAATACTTTAGATGTGGGCGCCATGTTTAAAATAGGTAAGGCCATTCACTTTAAAGATCGCTTTGTGCTGGAGCCAGAAGCCGGCGTTTCTAAAAGCGGCTATTTTAAGAAGCCCATTTGGGAAACCAGCGTGACATTCAAGTACAAGTTGTAGTTTATCAATTTTTTAGGCGAAAGTTTGATCCTGAAACGAGTAGCTTTTACAGGCGCCGGGATACTCCGCCAAAACTCAGTAGCTCCTGATAATCCTGGCGTCCTGTTTTTAATACCTGCTGTTTTTTCTGCAATAAGCGGTTGTTACATTTAATAAATAGAACTTACGGCGTATCTTGTAAAATACAGTTACACAAGGCGCTGAAAATATTGTAAGATAATTTTTGCCAATTTATTTTTGTTGATTCGAATTCTTACCTTACCTTCGCCGTCCAAAAATTAAAGGACAAGGAATGCCTACAATTAACCAGTTAGTACGTAAAGGAAGACAAATAATTAAAGCAAAGAGTAAATCAAGGGCTTTAGATCAGTGCCCTCAGCGCCGTGGCGTTTGTACTCGTGTATATACCACAACACCTAAAAAACCTAACTCAGCACTTCGTAAAGTAGCTAAGGTTCGTTTAACTAATAAAATTGAAGTAATTGCCTACATTCCGGGAGAAGGACATAACCTGCAGGAGCACTCGATCGTATTGATCCGCGGTGGTAGGGTAAAAGATCTTCCAGGTGTACGTTATCACATTGTACGCGGTAGCTTAGATACTGCCGGTGTAAAAGATCGTAAACAAAGCCGTTCTAAATACGGTACCAAAAGAGCTAAGAAGTAATTTTCCCCATAAGGTAGAATTATTATATATCAAAAAAGGCTGAGTAAAGTTTTAATACTTGAAGAAATTCAGCCGATACTAAAAATTAAATAAAATGCGTAAAGCACAAGCCAAGAAACTCCCTTTAGCGCCAGATCCTAAGTTTAATGATAAACTGGTTACACGTTTTGTTAACAACCTGATGTGGGAAGGTAAAAAAAGTGGAGCATTCACTATTTTTTACGATGCATTAGACAAAGTAGCCAAGCAAACCAACGAAGATGGCTATGAGATCTGGAAGAAGGCTTTATCTAACGTAACTCCTGCTGTAGAAGTACGCAGCCGCCGTATCGGTGGTGCAACTTTCCAGATTCCTTCAGAAGTTCGTCCTGATAGAAAAATATCTTTAAGCATCAAATGGTTAATTCGTTATAGCCGCGATCGTAACGGTCGTAGCATGGCTGACAAATTAGCTAATGAAATCGTAGCTGCCAGCAAAGGTGAAGGCGCTGCATTTAAAAAGAAAGAAGATACTCACCGTATGGCTGAAGCTAACAAAGCTTTCGCTCACTTCAGAGTATAACTTATAACAACTAGCTTTAAAAGCCCGTTCCGAAAGGAATGGGCTTTTAATATTTACGTACTATCCAAAAATCACTATTTATGATGATGAAAATTACCGGTTAGTGGCTATTGACTTCGATGGATCAGCAAGCTAATTTTGCTACAAAAGATCCACTATGAAAAATTCCATCATCAAAAAGGTACCGGTACTCTTCCTGTTTATATTATTTTTAGCGGGTTGTAAAAAGGAAGCGCAGATGAGCATAGATGATAACAGGACTTACCAGCTGGAAAGACAGCAATTGAATATCAGTTATGGCGTCCATGCCTTACAAAAGATGGATATTTATTTTCCTGAAGATTTTAGTGTTACAACACCTGTCCTATTTGTTATTCATGGCGGCGGTTTCATAGCAGGTACCAAAGAAGACTTTACGGACAGGGCGAAATTGTTCATGGCGAGGGGATTTGTAACTGTAAACATAAGCCACAGGCTGGTTGACGCTACCGGCCTGGATCAAACACCACCTTCCCGCATCAACTCCGACGTTAAAGTTGTGGATGAAGTAACCGATATAGCAGCGGCAGTGGAAAAGTATAAAACATTGGCTGCCGGCTTTGGTTCGGGCACCTCAAAAATGTATATGGCTGGCCATAGCGCGGGCGGTACGCTGGCAATGCTTTATGTACAGGGTGATAAAAACCTGAATAAACAGGTGAAGGCATCTGGAAATCTGGCCGGATTGACCAATGTGACTTTGCCTGATGAGTTGTATAATAATCTGCCCCATCATGAATACTGGCCTGCTATAAAGGAGCTACTACATCGTATGTCGGGCGCTGAACCTGTAAAGCAAAATGCATTACACCTGATGGCCATTTCGCCGAATTGGGTATCTTCCTTGCAGGCTCCCGGAATGCCTAACATAACGGTGATGTCCGATACGAATGACGATGATCTACGGTTTGCCCCTTACTTTAGTACCATCGAAGATGCAAAGCAATATCACCTTCAGCTAAGATCTAAAAATGTTGCAAGCGAGTTTGTAATGATGAATACAGACCATGGATTTGGCAGGCACCCGGGTGACTGGGAAACGGCTATAAAGCATACAACCGATTTTTTCAGGCGGCATTAAAATGAGCGAATGATGTCTTCAATCCATTAGCCTTGCGGCAGTTCACCGTCGCCCACAGGTTCTAACGTATCGGTGCTTAAAAAGGCAAATGGGGGATTGATGATCAAACATAATGGTTTCTCATTTCTGAGTTGATCTATAATTCTGGCAAAAGCTTTCTCTGGCATAAACAGTTTGGCATATTTCAGATCTGCCTGGAAACTGTTTGCCGGCAGCGGTTGCCCGTCATATACGAAATTGATATCGGCAATTTTAGTATCGCTTTTGTTTTCGTTCAGTTTCCAAAGAGACAGTTTTACTGCATTGTCATTATTGCTTAATGTACTTGAATAAGCGTATTTACTAACTTGCTGGATAGTGTGAGCCATATTGAAGGCGTTTAAGTTTTATTAAAATAAATCAAACTTAAAGGTTTAGGAGACTTTTTGCAATAACCCGATCAGGTGATGCCCACAGCAATAAATGGCCTTCTCTACACGATATTTCAAATAAATACTATTAAGCCTTCAGGCGCTCAACCAAGGCTATGTATTCCTCCATGGCAGCTTCTTTGGTTTTGCCTTTCAGGCCTTCCCAGGCATTAAATTTGGCTTTATTGACGATGTCGAAAGGATTGGTGGGCGGATCAATATTGATATCGCCAACAGAGCCTTGTTTGTATAAGGAGTAGAGTTGAAGCAGTATGTCGTTAGATGGCTTTTCGCTGAGCGTTTTGCTTTCTTCAGCTGCTTTTTCAAATTGTTGTTGCAGTTCCATATTTTTTTGATTTTAGTTGGAAAATAATCAATCATCTGCGTTGTTCATCAGCTGACTCAAAATCTTGCTTTCCGTCAATAAAAAAATGCCATCCGCGAAGATGGCATTGAGTGTCTTTATCAGTATCTGGTGACCAGCACCCGGTATGTACTTATGTCTCTTTCGTTTCTGGCCAGGCCCGTAAAGTAGCAGCGGCCAAGGATTTGAATATGGAGACATTGAAAATTGAGTATTGAATATTTCTGCAATATGCACATCCTGCATCCAATATTCAGTAGCCAGCGTTCTTATTGTGTCACCTCGGTAATTGGTTTTCCAATAGCACCATTAGGCATTTGAATACGCAATAAAGCTGCAACGGTTGGAGCGATATCGGTCATATATACTTCGCGGTTGCTTTTGCCTGGCTTAATACCCCAGCCCATCCAAACAAGAGGAATATGCGTGTCGTGGGGGTTCCAGGTACCATGGGTGGTTCCAGTGCCGCCATATCCACCTTCAAACCAGGCCGGATAGGGGATCAGCTGTATGGTGCCAGAGCGTTTGTTGTTGTAACCATTGATGGTCATTTCCCTGATCATTTGCGGTACAGGTTCAACGCCTATGTTTTCTACATCAATTACAAACTGTAGTTCAGGCACATCTTTCAGGAATTTTAAAGATGCTTTTTTGATCGCTTCGTAGTCCAGCTTTTGCTCCTTAATTACCTTCTTGTTAAAATTGATCTGGTAGTTGGTATTAGACAGCACTATTTTTTCTGCACCGAACTGGGCTTTTAAAGTTTCGTTCAGGCTCGTTGTGATTTTTTTAAGTTCTAAGAATTCAGCCGGCATCTTGTACTCTTTCATAAAGTTGATGGCGTGTGCTGCACCGTGATCTGCAGTAAGGAATACCAGGTAATTACCTTTTCCTAATTTTTGATCCAGGTATTTATAAAACGCACCCAACTCTTTATCTAAACGTAAGTAAACGTCTTCTATCTCAATAGAATTAGGACCATACTTATGGCCTACATAGTCTGTAGAAGCACAGTTGATCGTAAGGAAGTCTGTTACGGAGCCGCCACCCAGGTTATTGCCTTCAATGGCAGCTTTGGCAAAATTTAGTGTAAGCGTATTGCCGTAAGGAGAAGTCCTGATAACATCCTTATCTGTTTTGTATAGTTCGGCGAGGTTATGAGGAAAAGCTGTTGTTGTTTCACCTTTGAACTTGCCCTCCCATTTAACATCGTCAGCTGTGCTTTGTTTGTAGGTATTGATAGGGTAGAGGGTAGACCAGGGAGTGGATAATAGTTTGGTAGGCTCATCCTTATCATTAAAATCTTTTACCCATTTAGGTAACTCTTTCATATACCACGTGCTGGTAATAAAATTGCCCGCAGCATCATCAAACCAGTAAGCTCCTGTTGGGTTATGACCTGCAGGTAAAATAGATGCCCTGTCTTTAAGCGATACGCCTATGACTTTTGACTGAAAATTGGTAGCTAAACGAAGCTCATCGGTAATGGTTGTTGCCAATAAATTTCTTGGCGACATCTTACCTGCGTTGGAGTTACTACCAACCCCCTGAACCGTAGAGTCATCAGTACAATACACACTTTTTCCCGTGGCCTGGTCAATCCATCCGTTACCTGCAATACCATGGATCGCCGGTACTGAACCTGTAAATACAGTAGTGTGACCGATTGCTGTATAGGAAGGGATATAATTGATAAAAGTGTTCTCGCAGCTAAACCCTTCGTTAAGCATGCGTTTAAAACCTCCGGTCGCTTCATATCGATCGTAGTACCGGTACAGGTAGTCCCAGCGCATCTGGTCTATCACTAAACCTACCACCAGTTTAGGCCGTTTTACCGGCTGCGCAAAAGCAGCAATAAATGATAATGCGAAAATGAATAAGAAAGAAAGTCTTTTCATGAAAATGAGTTTTGCCCAAAAGTAAGGAAACTCACATGGAGGGATTCTAAATTTCGTGAAAATATAATATGCACGGGCAGATTAATAGCTTCAGGCAGCACGTGAAAAACAAGTGCTGCTGGGTGTTTCTTTTTTAATGGTTAGGACGCTCCTTGCATTTATTGCGGTTTAGCCAGGGTGGATGGGTATCTCCCTTGAGGAAGTTTTGTTACAACCAGTATTGTTTTTGCCAGCTCTTGCTGATCATCGTTTCTTTTAAAGATAAATTGCAAAGTACACCAGCTTAGCAATTCAACGCCGCCGCTAATTCCTGCTTTCCAGTAAAAGCAGGAGCTTTTCGTTATGTTTATTGCTTCGTCTTTAGTTATTTCACTATTAAATTTCAACGCTGTTATTTTATTAATACCTCCGCCGGGCTTTACTATGAACCGCAGTACCACTGTGTCTGACCTACCAAAGGGTGCGAGCTGAAGTTCACGGTTAAAAAAGCTGCTAAATGTTCCTTTGAAAGCCGCGGCAATTTCGGTTTTTATGAAAACCTCGTAATCAAAAATTTCGTCTTCGGTATAACAGGAGCCCTGCCGGTTTAGCCATTTTTCGTACCGGGACTTTTTGTCGTCAGCGGTAATGATAACCGGTTTATACGCTAGCTCCCTTCGGTACTGTTTGTATTCATTTTGGGGTATCATTGTGCTTTCGATATTCAGCCGGTGTAGTGATCTTGCCTGGAGTATTGTACGAGGTATGTGGCGTATGGGGTTGTTATTTAAGGATAATTCTATGAGTGCGGGTATTTCGAAAATTTCCGACGGAATAGAATCGATATTGTTATAATTGACATACAGTTTTTCCAGTACCCGGAGCTGTGAAAGCGACACAGGTAATTGGCTGATTTTATTTTTCTCCAGGTTGATCCATTTTAAAGAATCTAAAGATCCGATCCAATCAGGAATGTCTTCGATGTTTGCGCCAGTTATGGTCAGTTCCCGGAGGTTTTCGAGACCCGCGATTCCCTGAGGAATTTCAGTGAGCTTGATCCAGCGAATGCTTAGCTTTTGTAACTGCCGGATGCTGAATATCTGAGGCGGAATTTCCGATAAATAGCGCCCTTCCAGTTCAAGAGAGGAGAGAAGGGGCATTTCTTTTAGAAACCTCAACTTGCTGGTATCTATGCGCTCCCGGCCTAAGTAAAGGTAACGCACTGAATCTTTGTATTTACAGGCGCTATCAAGATGGGTAAAAACAGTATTAGTTTTTGGCGGCTGGGATAAACCGGCCAGGTAATGCAGCATTAAGAAAATACAGTAGAATGGTTTCATTATGGATGGTAATACAACTATGACCTGGTTCTGCATGTTTTCCATAAATACGGGAAGCTTGCTGGTTTTTATCTTATGAGGAAACTGATGGTGAGTATTCTCTCAGGTAGTACTTGTGAATATGTACTGTTTATCAATATATTAAATAACGAAATCAAGCACCTTTCAGGCAAAAAAAAGACCAAACTCCCCGGCTTATCCCTTTTAACGAATGGCCCGTGCCACATTAACGGTATTGTATAAATGAACTATTAAACCCTTCCAATGTTTTAAAAAGAGGCATTTTAAATAAATCAGACATTCTGCGAAAAATTGTTTTGAAAAATTAGATTATTTAAATACTTAACTGTACATTTGCACTCCCATTTCAAAAAGGGTATCTAACAATGTCGCAAAGAATCAGAATAAAATTACAGTCTTACGATCACAATTTAGTTGATAAATCAGCAGAGAAAATCGTTAAAACTGTACGTAGCACCGGCGCTGTAGTAACAGGCCCTATTCCTCTTCCTACACACCGTAAAATATTCACTGTTCTTCGCTCTCCACACGTAAATAAAAAGAGCCGTGAGCAGTTTCAGTTAGCTACTCACAAAAGACTGTTGGATATTTATACATCTTCTTCCCGCACGGTAGATGCATTGTCTAAGTTAGACCTGCCAAGTGGTGTTGAGGTTGAGATTAAAGCCTAACAGCTTTAGAGTCCTGGTTCAGGATTCAAAATAGATCTTACAACAAATCGTCATCTCTCAACTCCCAAAAGGAAAAAAAGAGCTCTGATTAAAAATATTCTCAGCAATAAATAGTTGAGAACCAACATAAAACAAGCCGTTCAGGGTTTGTTTACTATCAGTACTTCCCGATAAAGGAAAAGGTTGATAGTCCCGAGACCTGCCCGACTGAGTATTCAGGCGGGATATCGGGAGGGATCGATTGAAGCTTTCATTTTGCTTCAAGTCCCCGATAATACCCTGTTCTGCCAATTAAATTTCAAAAAAATGAAAGGTATTATTGGAAAAAAACTAGGGATGACCAGCATCTACGATCCTTCAGGCAAACAAACCGCCTGTACGATTATTGAAGCAGGTCCTTGTGTTGTTACACAAGTGAAAACAAAAGACACAGATGGATACGATGCATTGCAGGTATCATTTGGTGACAAGAAAGAAAGCCGCACTAACCAGGCAGAAAAAAACCACTTTGCAAAAGCTAACACTGCAGCAAAAAAGTTTTCAACAGAATTTCGTGATTTCTCAATAGCAAAAGCCCTTGGCGAAACTATAGACGTTGACATTTTCTCAGAAGGAGAAAAAGTTAGCGTTGTTGGCACGTCTAAAGGTAAAGGTTTCCAGGGTGTTGTTAAACGTCATGGCTTTAGCGGGGTAGGTGAGCAGTCTCACGGCCAGCACGATCGTCAAAGAGCTCCAGGTTCTCTGGGTAACTCTTCTGACGCTGCACGCGTTATGAAGGGTATGCGCATGGCAGGCCGTATGGGCGGTGACCGCGTTAAAATGAAAGGTTTAAAAGTGGTTAAGATTTTCGCTGAAAAGAATTACATACTGGTAAGCGGATCTGTTCCGGGGCATATTGGTTCTATCGTTTTAGTTCAAAATTAATACAACCCAACCTTAACATATAAATTAAAGAAAATGCAAGTTGAAGTTTTAAATATACAAGGTAAGGGTACCGGTCGTTCGGTTGAATTACCTGATGATATCTTTGCAATTGAGCCTAACGATCACGTTATCTATCTTGCAGTTAAACAATATTTAGCTGCACAGCGCCAGGGTACTAATAAAGTAAAAACCCGTGCTGAAGTAAAAGGTTCGAGCAAAAAATTACACAAACAAAAAGGTACTGGTGGTAGCCGTAAAGGTAATATCCGTAATCCTTTATATAAAGGTGGTGGTACCATATTTGGCCCTAAACCCCGCGATTATAGCTTTAAGCTGAACAAGAAGGTTAAAGATCTTGCAAAGATCTCTGCACTTTCTTACAAAGCAAAAGCAAATGCTATTGTGGTGGTTGAAGATCTGAATTTCGAAGCTCCAAAAACAAAAGCATTTACAGGTGTATTAAGCGCCCTGAATGTTGGAGAGAAAAAATTAATGTTCGTTTCTGACGTATTTAACGATAATGTTGAATTGTCTTTACGTAATGTACCTTCTGTTTTAGGTGTATCGTTGAGCGACTTAAATACTTACGACATCGTTAACTCTGAAGTATTAGTACTTACTGAAAGCGCTGCAAAAGTTTTCTCTGATGAGGAAGAAATTGTAGCAGAAGCATAAGCATATTATCAAACGTATCAAATTAAAAGAAGATGAATCCTTCTCAAGTTTTAATAAAGCCAATTTTAACCGAAAAAGCAAATGCTCAGCAGGAAAAACTGCGTCGTTATGCTTTCAAGGTTGATAAAAGATCAAACAAGCTGGAGATCAAAAAAGCTATCGAAACTTTTTACGGTGTAAACGTAACAAGCGTAAATACAGTAGTTGCTCCTGCTAAAAATAAAACCCGTTATACAAAAGCTGGTTTTATTAAAGGTCAAAAGCCTTCCTATAAAAAAGCTTACGTTACTGTAGCTGTAGGAGAAGAAATAGATCTGTACGCAAATTTGTAAATAGTTCATTCGTTGATCGTTCATAATTTATGAACTATGAATGATGATCCATTAACTAAAACGAAAGGCAATCAACCGCCGCGAAGTGTTGCAATAAAAAATTGTTAGAAGAAACAAAATGGCAGTAAAGAAATTCAAACCGATGACAGCAGGTACCCGTTGGAGAATCGGGAACGCTTACGCTGAAATCACTACTAACCAGCCAGAAAAAAGCTTGTTAGAAACTAAAAAAAGCACTGGTGGTCGTAACTCTTCTGGTCATCTTACTATGAGATACAGAGGTGGTGGTCACAAGAAAAAATATCGTATCGTTGACTTTAAAAGAGATAAGCATAATATAGAAGCTACTGTAGTTTCTATTGAGTACGATCCAAACCGTACAGCTTTTATCGCTTTAGTTGAGTATACAGATGGTGAAAAACGTTATATCATTGCTCCTCAGGGTTTAACTGTAGGCACAAAGATTGTTAGCGGAGATGCAGTGGCACCTGAAATTGGTAACACGTTGAAGCTGAAGAACACACCTCTAGGTACTAACGTGCACAATATCGAGTTAAATCCGGGTCAGGGTGGTAAATTGTCTCGTAGCGCAGGTTCTTCTGCACAGCTTACGAACAAGGAAGAAAAATACGCGGTATTGAAAATGCCTTCCGGCGAATTAAGAAAAGTTTTGATTAACTGTTTTGCTACAGTAGGTGTAGTAAGCAACAGCGATCATAGCCTGCAAAGCATGGGTAAAGCTGGTAGAAACAGGTGGAAAGGTATTAAACCAAGAAACCGTGGTGTTGCCATGAACCCTGTAGATCACCCGATGGGTGGTGGTGAAGGCCGTGCATCAGGAGGTCAGCCTCGCAGCCGTAACGGTCAATACTCAAGAGGTCTGAAAACAAGGACTAAAGGAAAGGGTAGCGACAAGTTGATCATTCAACGTAAAAACGGTAAGAAGCTTTCTAAATAATTAATAACTGGAAATTAGAAATTAAGATATGGCTCGTTCAATTAAAAAAGGTCCTTATATAGCTACTCACTTAGAGAAAAAAGTGTTAGCAATCAATGAAGGAAGCGCAAAGAAATCGGTGATTAAAACCTGGAGCCGTCGCTCTACTATTTCTCCTGATTTTGTAGGCCACACATTTGCGGTTCATAACGGTAATAAATTTATCCCGGTTTATGTAACTGAATTTATGGTAGGTCATAAGTTAGGTGAGTTTGCGCCAACACGCCAGTTCAAAGGTCATGCTGGTGGTAAATAATAATAATTAGTAAAGAAATTTATAAAAGTAAGGTTTAAGGCCAGAGATTCAACTTAAAACCTTAAACCTGTCTGCCGACAGGCAGGCATAAAACTTTAAAAATGGAAGCAGTAGCAAAACTTAGAAATTATCCAACATCACCTCGTAAAATGAGGCTGCTTGCAGACCTTATACGTGGTCAGAGAGTTGATTTAGTGTTGGCTGAATTAGAACATAACCCCAAGCACTCTTCAGTACCCTTGCGCAAGCTGGTATTGAGTGCCATCAGCAACTGGAAACAAAAGAATGAAGGTGGCGATGAAACAGGATTAGTGGTGAAAACTATTTTTGTAGATGGTGGTAGAACTTTAAAGCGCATGCGTCCTGCACCTCAGGGTCGTGGATACCGTGTGCGTAAACGTAGCAACCACGTTACCGTGATTGTAGACGTAAAAGGTGAAGATGCCAAAGCTTCTAAAAAAGCTAAAGCTGCAACTAATAAGACAAAAGAAACTAAAAACGCATAACCAATAAACATGGGTCAAAAAGCAAATCCAATTGGTAACAGGTTAGGTATCATCCGCGGATGGGAATCTAATTGGTATGGAAGCAAAAGAGATTTCGCTTCTAAGTTAATCGAAGATAACAAGATCAGAACTTACCTGAATGCCCGTATTAACAAGGGTGGTATTTCCAAGATCGTTATCGAAAGAACTTTAGGTAAATTAATCATTACGATTCATACATCTAAACCAGGTATCATCATCGGTAAAGGTGGTGGTGAGGTTGATAGAATTAAAGAGGAGCTGAAGAAGTTAACTGGTAACGATGATGTTCAGATTAACATTTTAGAGATCCGTCGTCCTGAGACTGATGCCATGATCGTGGGTGATACTATCGCTCGTCAGATCGAAAACCGTATCAATTTCAAGCGTGCTACTAAAATGGCTATTGCTTCTGCGCTTCGTATGGGTGCTGAAGGTATCAAAGTTAAATTGAGTGGTCGTTTAAATGGTGCTGAGATTGCCCGTAGCGAAGAGTTCAAACAAGGCCGTGTTCCTTTGCACACTTTCCGTATGGATATCGATTATGCAAACGTATTCGCTCAAACTGTATACGGTAAAATCGGTATCAAAGTTTGGATTTGTAAGGGTGAGGTGTTAGCTAAAAGAGATTTGAACCCGAACATTATTGCCGGCAACGACAAAGCAGTTGGTGCAAACGAAAGAAGAGGTGGCGATCGTCGTGACGACAGAAGAGGTGACCGCCGCGGTGCAAGAGATAGAAAAAATTAATTATACCAATTAGCCAGTTAGCTAATGTGCTGATGTGCTAATGAATATAGATTTAAGAAAACAGATGTGAGATTAGCTCATTAGCAAATTATCACGTTAGCAAATTAAATAAGCAATGTTACAACCGAAGAGAACAAAGCACAGGAAAATGCAAAAAGGTCGCATGAAAGGCGACGCTAAAAGAGGTACTACTATATCTTTTGGTTCCTATGCTTTAAAAGCGTTAGACTCTCATTGGATTACTGATCGTCAGATTGAGGCAGCTCGTCAGGCACTTACCCGTAGCATGAAAAGGGAAGGTAATGTATGGATCCGCATATTTCCAGATAAACCAATTACTAACAAACCTGCAGAGGTTCGTATGGGTAAAGGTAAAGGTAACCTTGAGTACTGGGCAGCTGTAGTACAGCCAGGCCGTATCATATTCGAAGTAGATGGTGTTAGTGAAGAAGTTGCGCGCAGAGCATTACAATTGGCTTCTGGTAAATTACCAATTAAGACCAAGTTTACTATGCGCAGAGATTTAGTTACTAATTAATTCACCATTCTCAAAAATAAAGTCATGTCAAAAAAGAAAGAATTCTTAGATAGCGTTAAGGGATTGAGTGTAGAAGACTTGAAAGTGCAATTGGAGCAATCTAAACAAAGGTTAAAGAAGCTGGAATTTGCTCACGCAATTACTCCGCTTGAAAACCCGATGTCTATTCGCGGCCTGCGCCAGGACATTGCGCGCATCCAAACTCTGATCAGCCAGAAAACAGCGGTTGAGCAAGCATAAACGTTAATACGTCAAACGACAAATTATTAAAAATGTCTGAAAGAAATTTAAGAAAAACAAGAACAGGTGTTGTTACCAGCAATAAGATGGAGAAAACCATAACTGTTGCTATTGAAAGGAAAGTTAAACACCCTATCTACGGTAAGTTTTTGAAAAAAACAACCAAGTTTCATGCACACGATGAGAAAAATGAGTGCAGCATTGGTGATACCGTAAAAATTATGGAAACCCGTCCGCTGAGCAAATTAAAGCGTTGGAGACTGGTTGAAGTAGTAGAAAAAGTGAAGTAATTAGAATTTAGTATTGAGATATTAGTATTGAGACTTTTATCGTGAAATACACTACTAAGCTTTAGTAATATATTGTAAAGGAGATGATTTTGGATAAAGTGCTTCATCTAACATCTAAAATCTAACATCTAAAATCTAAAAAATGATACAGCAAGAAAGCAGGTTAAATGTAGCAGATAACAGCGGCGCGAAGGAAGTACTTTGTATTCGTGTATTAGGCAACAGCGGCCAGCGTTATGCAAGAATTGGCGATAAAATAGTGGTTACCGTTAAAGACGCAATGCCTGCAGCCGGTATTAAAAAAGGTACAGTTGCGAAAGCAGTTATTGTACGTACTACTAATAAATTACGTCGTAAAGATGGTTCTTATATTCGTTTTGATGACAATGCAGTAGTAATACTGAATGCAGCAGACGAACCAAGAGGTACACGTATTTTTGGCCCGGTAGCCAGAGAATTGCGTGATAAAGGATACATGAAAATTGTGTCACTGGCACCTGAGGTATTATAAATAAATAGCGAGTTAGCCAAAGAGCTAATGTGCTAAGGATAGTTCGAATAAATTTTATGTGTATAATTGGCTAATCGGCTCATTATCACATTAGCAAATTAATTTAAAATGAGCAACAGATTTAAACCCAAGTACAACATTAAAAAAGGCGACCAGGTGGTTGTGATTACCGGTGCAGATAAGGATAGAACCAAACCACGCCTAGTAAAAGAAGTATTGGTTGAAACAGGTAAGGTACTGGTTGAAGGTGTTAATATTAAAACACGTCATACCAAGCCTTCTGCGCAAAACACTAAAGGTGGTATCGTAAAAAGCGAAGCTCCTATCAACATTAGTAATGTAATGTTATGGGATGCGAAAGCAAAAGCTCCATCTAAAGTAAGACGTGAGCGCGAAAACGGTAAAACTGCCCGTGTATTTAAAAAATCGGGAGAAAAAATTTAATCCCTGTCTGCCACCAGGCAGAATTATATAGATTAAAACAATAAATAGATCATGAGCACAAATACATATACCCCAAGGTTGGCAACGAAATATAAAAGCGAAGTAGCGCCTGCTTTGGTTAAAAAGTTTGCTTACAAAAGTGTAATGCAGGCTCCCAAGCTTGAAAAAATTTGCGTAAACCGCGGTGTGAACGGTGCTGTTACCGACAAAAAGCTGGTTGATGTTTCAGTTGAAGAACTGACAACAATTACCGGACAAAAAGCGGTAATCACTCAGTCAAAAAAGGATATCTCTAACTTTAAACTTCGTAAGGCTATGCCTATCGGTGCAAGGGTGACTTTGCGCGGTGAAAAAATGTACGAGTTTTTAGACAGGCTGATTTCTGTGGCTTTACCTCGTGTACGTGATTTTAAAGGCATTAGCGAAAAATCTTTCGATGGCCGTGGTAACTATACTATGGGTGTTACTGAGCAAATCATTTTCCCTGAAATTGATATTGACAAAGTAAACAAGATTACAGGTATGGATATTACTTTCGTAACTACAGCTCAAACAGACGAAGAAGCTTACGAACTGTTGAAAGAATTGGGCATGCCTTTCAAGAATATTAAAAGAAACGCTGAGTAATTAATAAAACTGAATAATATAAAATGGCAAAAACTTCAATAAAAGCCCGTCAGCTAAAGAGAGAAAAATTAGTTGAACAATATGCGGCTAAAAGAGAAGAGTTGAAACAAGCCGGTGATTATGCCGCTTTAGATAAGCTTCCTAAGAACTCGTCTAAAGTACGTCTTAAAAACCGTTGCCAGCTTACTGGTCGTCCTAAAGGTTATGTTCGCTACTTTGGTATTTCCAGGGTTGCTTTGAGAGACATGGCTTTGAACGGGAAAATTCCAGGACTTAAAAAAGCCAGCTGGTAATTGACTTCGAATATTGAATATTGATTATTTAATATTTACCGACCAATAAATAAATATTAAATCTACAACCTGCCTGTCGGCAGACAGGTCTTAAATATAGATTATGGTAACAGATCCAATAGCAGATTTCTTAACGAGAATACGTAACGCGCAAATGGCGGGTCACCGTGTGGTTGATATTCCTGCATCTAACCTTAAAAAACGCATGACTGAGATCTTGTACAAACAAGGTTATATCCTTAAGTACAAATTTGAAGACGACAGCAAACAAGGCGTTATTAAGATTGCATTGAAATATGATGCAGATTCTAAACAGCCTGCTATCCAGAGCCTGGAAAGAGTAAGCCGTCCCGGTCTTCGTCAATACGCAAAACCTGCAGAAATCCGCAGAGTAAAAAATGGTTTGGGTGTAGCTATCCTGTCTACTTCTAAAGGAGTAATGACAGATAAAGAAGCAAAAGCTCAAAACGTTGGCGGCGAAGTTCTTTGCTACATTTACTAATCGTAAATATAAGATGACCTGGAATGTAGAAAATGGTTTCAGGTTATCTCTAAAAATAAAATTGAGTGACAATCTAAGTTCTCTATACGGAAACTGAACACGGTCAATCTACATTTTCAAATTTTAATAATAATTTTTAAAAAGAAATTATGTCACGTATAGGAAAAAAAATCATCACTGTTCCGGATGGTGTAACCGTGCAGGTGAGTAGCGATAACGTAGTTACTGTAAAAGGGAAAAAAGGCGAGCTGAAGCAAGCTGTTAACCCTGAAATTAAAGTAGAAGTGAAAGACGGTCAGCTTACAGTGAGCCGTTCTTCTGACCAAATTCAGCATCGTGCCCAGCATGGTTTATACCGCGCTTTATTAGCTAACCTGGTGCAGGGTGTTACTGATGGCTTTGAAAAGAAATTGGAATTAGTGGGTGTGGGTTACAAAGCTACCAACCAGGGCAATCTGTTGGATCTTTCTTTAGGTTATTCTCATAATATCCTGGTTGAAGTTCCCAGCGAATTAACATTGGCTACCGAGCAACTGAAAGGTCAAAACCCTATTATTACTATTACTGGTAGCGATAAGCAGTTAGTAGGTGCGGTATGTGCGAAGATCCGCAGCCTGCGCAAGCCAGAGCCTTACAAAGGAAAAGGTGTTCGTTTTGTAGGTGAGATTGTAAGGAAAAAAGCTGGTAAATCTGCTGGTAAATAAAATCATGTTTAAGGTTAGAAGTTTAATATGCTCATGTTAAGCTTCTAACACTGAATTTCAAACTATAAAATCCTGGCAGCATCAGGATAAAATAATAAAAAGATGTCAAACGTAAAATCATTAAGAAGACTAAAAATTCGCCGCACTATTCGTAGAAAAATTAGTGGTACTGCGCAAAAGCCAAGATTGGCCATCTTTCGCAGCAACACTGATATCTATGCTCAGTTGATCGATGACAGCCAGGGCTTAACCATTGCTGCTGCGTCTTCAAAAGATAAAGATATTAAGGCTCAAAGCGGTACTAAAACCGAAAAAAGTAAATTGGTGGGCGCTGCTCTTGCACGTAAAGCTGGTGAGCTGAGTGTGAAAGAGGTTGTTTTTGATCGTGGTGGTTATTTGTACCATGGCCGTGTTAAGGCGGTAGCAGAGGGCGCAAGAGAAGGCGGTCTTCAATTTTAATAAATACTATAATTCTAAATAGATATAATGTCAACAGTTACATACAACAAAGTAAAAGCAAACGATCTTGAGTTAAAAGACAAGGTGGTAGCTATTAACCGTGTGGTAAAAACTACCAAAGGTGGCCGTGCTTTTAGTTTTTCAGCTTTAGTAGTAGTAGGCGATGGTAATGGTGTTGTAGGCCATGGTTTGGGTAAAGCCAAAGAGGTTCAGGAAGCCATTACAAAAGGTATTGAAGATGCTAAAAAGAACCTGATCAAAGTTCCTATTTTGAAAGGCACTATCCCTCACAACCAGTGGTGTAAAGAAGGTGCGGCAAAAGTAATGATCTTACCAGCTACACCAGGTACCGGAGTAATCGCGGGAGGTTCTATGCGTGCTGTTTTGGAAGCTGCAGGTGTGCATGACGTATTAGCAAAGTCTTTAGGTTCAGCTAACCCTCATAACGTGGTAAAAGCTACCTTTAAGGCTTTGGCAATGTTGCGCGAGCCCATAACGATTGCGAAAACACGCAACTTAGGTTTAAAGAAAGTATTTCAGGGTTAATAATGTTTAAAGTTAGAAGTGTTTAAAGTTCAACATATTGCTTAAACTTTAAACCTTAAATTTTAAACCCTAAACATATTCGAAATGAAAAAAGTAAAAATAACATTAGTAAAAAGCCCGATCGATCGCCCGGAAAGACAAAAGCTTACTTTGCAGGCTTTGGGTTTGAACAAAACTAATAGCAGTAAAGAAGTTGAAGCTACTCCACAGGTGCTCGGAATGATCCGCAAGGTAGAGCATATGGTGAAAGTAGAAGAAATCTAATATTTTCCATAGTAAATGTAGAATTTGAAGTGTAAGTGTTATACATTTGCATCCTTAAAATTCTACATTTATCATTTTAAGAAGCGAGCCTCCGCTTTGAGGCGTAAGTTTAAAAAAAGCAAATAATGAAATTACATGAATTAAGGCCTGCAAAAGGGGCTACTCACAAAGAAAAGAGAATTGGTCGTGGTGAAGGTAGCGGCTACGGTGGTACATCAACCAAAGGTAACAAAGGTGGTCAGAGCCGTGCTGGTTACAAAAGCAAAATGGCTCACGAAGGTGGTCAGATGCCTATTCAGCGTCGCGTTCCTAAAAGAGGATTCAAAAACCCTAACAAGATCGCTTATAAAGTATTCAATTTAGGTCAGTTTGATCATTTTGCTGAGGTTTATGGTTTAACCGAGTTTACTTTTGACAGCCTTTACCAAATAGGCGCAGTGGGTAAAACAGATAAGGTTAAGATTTTGGCAACCGGTGAATTGAAAGGCAAGTTCAGCTTCAAAGTACACGGAATAAGTGAAAAAGCTAAATCTCTTATAGAAGCAGCTGGCGGAACTGTAGAGATTTTAAATTAATTCTGAAAAATATATTTGACGCACCAGTGGGGTGCGTCATTTGATTTTGACGATTGTTTAGGTAAGATGAAACTTCTTCGAAGTTCCTCTTGTAGCAAGATCTCTCCGGGGATCGGAATCAATCAAAATATTCAAGAGAAATCAGGTGAAAAAATTTATACAAACATTTAAGAATATCTGGAGCATTGAAGAGTTAAGGAGTAAGATTCTTTTCACGTTATTGCTGGTAGCTGTTTACAGGCTGGGTGCGCATATCACTTTACCTGGAATCAATCCAATTGCTTTAGAACAACTGAGCAAGTCTCAGTCTCAGAACGGTATACTGGATCTGATCAATACTTTTGCCGGTGGTGCTTTTAATATGGCATCCATTTTTGCGTTGGGTATTATGCCTTACATTACTGCATCTATCTTTGTGCAGCTAATGACGGTGTTGGTGCCTACTTTCCAGAAAATGCAAAAAGAAGGAGAGAGCGGCCGTAAAAAGATCAACCAGTTAACCCGCTATATCACTGTATTAGTTACTATTGTACAGGCGTTTGCTTATGTAGCTTATTTGCGCCAAACTTCAGGGCCTGCTATTGTTCCTGGTTTTAATGCTGCTTACTTCACCCTTACTACGGTTGTAGTTTTAACTGCAGGTACTTTGTTTGTAATGTGGTTAGGTGAAAAAATTACTGATAAAGGTTTAGGAAACGGTACTTCACTTATTATTATGATGGGTATCCTTGCCCGTTTGCCGCAGGCATTCGCACAGGAGCTTTCCTTCCGTTCTCAGCGTACAGGTGACATCCTTATCTTTATTATTGAGATAGCCGTATATATTGCCATTAACATGGGTTGTATATTATTGATCCAGGCAGTAAGAAAGGTGCCGGTTAACTATGCTAAACAAATAGTAGGCAACAGGCAGTTTGGCGGTGCGCGCCAGTTCTTACCTTTAAAGGTGAACAGTGCAGGTGTAATGCCAATCATCTTCGCTCAGGCTATTTTATTTATTCCTACTTTATTTACATTAGGTAAAAATGGAGGCGATCTTGGACGTATGTTTACAGATCATACAAGTGGCTGGTATATGCTGATCTACTCTGTTGTAGTAATCGGTTTTACTTTCTTATATACTGCTTTGATCTTTAATCCCAAGCAGATCTCAGATAACCTGAAACAAAATAATGGATTTATTCCGGGTGTAAAACCTGGTCAGCCTACTACTGATTATATTGGTAGCATTATGGATAGAATTACGTTCCCGGGCGCAGTAATGCTGGCCTTTATTGGTATTCTTCCTGGTTTGATCCAGTTGTTGTTCGGAATGACTCAAGCCTTCTCTATGTTCTTTGGTGGTACATCACTGTTGATTATGGTGGGTGTGGTATTAGACACATTACAGCAGATCGAAACCCAGTTGATGATGCGCCAGTACGATGGATTAATGAAAGGTGGTCGTATACAGGGCAGACAGACAAGCTCTGCTGTACAGATTTAAGAATGCATTTAATTTATTGAAATACAAACCCGGTTTTACCGGGTTTTTTTATGAACTTTGCAGGCTATGATTATTATCAAAACGGATGAGCAGGTGGAACTGATGCGCAAAAGTGCATTAATGGTAAGCCAGACCTTGACTGAAGTTGCAAAAATGTTGAAGCCCGGTATCACTACTTTGTCTCTGGATGAGTTTATCGGAAATTATATTAAGGACCATAATGGGGTGCCTTCTTTTCTCAACTATCATGGATATCCTTTCAATTCGTGTATTTCTGTTAATGATGTAGTAGTGCATGGATTTCCTAACAAAAATGAATTGAAAGACGGAGATGTTGTTTCTATAGATGTGGGTATTATTCTTAATAAATGGCATGGCGATCACGCTTACACATTTGTAATAGGAGAGGTTGCTGAAGAAGTGCAGCAATTGGTAAGGGTAACCAAAGAGTCGCTGTATAAGGGTATTGAAAAAGCAGTCACCGGCAATTTTATTGGCGACCTGGCTTTTGCGATACAGGAACATACCGAAAAAAAATACGGCTATGGTGTGGTTAGGGAATTGGTGGGACATGGCTTAGGCCAGAGCATGCATGAAGACCCCCAGGTACCTAATTACGGCAAACGTGGTAGTGGTAAAAAGCTGAAATCAGGAATGGTATTGGCCATTGAGCCGATGATCAATATGGGTAAGAAGGATGTATTTACAGAACCCGATGGCTGGACCATACGCACTAAGGATGGTAAGCCTTCTGTGCATTTTGAGCATGACGTATGTGTAAGAAAAGATAAGGCGGATATACTTTCCAATTACGCGCCTATCGAAGAAGCCGAACGAAATAATCCGAATTTGTTTGTGTGCGCTTAGGGAGTTTATAGACTATAGACAATCCTTAAATAGTGGTTTACACAAGGATCAGCTGGAAGTAATTGATAAATCTCAAATCATCAATCATAAATCCTTAATAGTAATAGGTGGCGGAGCCGCCGGTTTTTTCTGCGCTGTAAATGCAGCAAGAATAAATCCTGCTTTGAAGGTTACTATCGTGGAGCGCTCTAATAAGTTACTTTCAAAAGTTAAAGTAAGCGGCGGTGGCCGCTGTAACGTAACACATGCCTGCTTCGACCTGGTGGAAATGTCAAAGCGCTATCCTAGAGGCACCAACTTCGTGAAAAAACTTTTTCATCAGTTTTTCACCAACGATACCATTGCATGGTTTAAAGATCGGGGTGTTGCCATAAAGGCTGAGCCTGATGGCCGTATGTTTCCCGTTACAGATTCTTCTCAAACTATCATCGATTGTTTGCTCAGGGAGGCCGATAAATATAATGTTCATATTAAAATGCAATGTGACATTAAAAGTGTTGGGAACGTAGAAGGCAACTTCCGGCTTTTAACTGCTAATAATGAGGTGCTCAATGCCACTCACGTATGTATTGCTACAGGTGGTTTTCCCAAGGCTTCAATGTTCGATTGGCTTACGCAAACCGGACATAGTTTTTCTGCACCTGTACCTTCATTATTCACCTTTAATCTGCCGAAGCACCCGATTACTCAACTGATGGGCGTAAGTGTGCCCAATGCCCTGGTAAAGATTACCGGAAGCAAATTACATCAGCAAGGCCCGGTACTAATTACACATTGGGGGTTAAGCGGTCCGGGTGTATTGAAGTTGAGCGCTTATGCCGCCAGGGAACTGGCTGAAAAGAACTGGGAATTTGAAGCGATCATTAACTGGTTGCCGGATTATAATGAACAAACCTTAAAAGAAAGGTTTCTACAGTTACGCAATGACAATGGTTCTTCATTGTTATATCATAAAAACCCATTCGGTTTACCTCAGCGGTTATGGGAGTTTTTCTTGAAAGAATGTAGTATCCCGGATACCTGCCGCCGTGCCGACTTACCCGCCAAACCTCAAAACGAACTGGTAAAAAAGCTGACCAATTATCTTTTTTCTATAAAAGGTAAAACCACTTTTAAAGAAGAGTTTGTTACCGCAGGAGGTATCACATTAAATGAAATCGATTCCAATACCATGATGAGCAAAAAACAGCCCAACCTCTTTTTTGCAGGGGAGGTCATTGATGTGGATGGTATCACTGGTGGTTACAATTTTCAAAATGCCTGGAGCACCGGATGGGTAGCTGCCAATGCTATCAAATAGGTAGTATAGCGTTCAATATTGCTATCGTTATTAGCTGCTTAAATCTCTTTGCGGGCGCGTTCTGTTCAATTTGGCGTATCGTAAATGAACCTGAGCGAATAATAATCCACCCAATATTGTTTTTTCTAATTTACCGAAGTTCGTGGTGTTAAATACATTCTCTAATTAAAAAATTAATTCCATGAAAAAAACATTTTTAAGCATGCTCGTTGCTGTGGTTTCTTTATTCACCATCATCTTTGCTATTACAACTAATAAAGCAACCGCCAATAATTACAATCCTCAGGGCCAATGTCATCTTATTGTTGATTTTTACAAGCAAGGAAAATTCGTGTCGAAGCAGGTATACGTAGGCTACTCCAGCAACTGTGGTGCCTGGCAAACCGATATGTTACGCAGAATTAACAATCTTGTAAATTATAACGGTTCTATAATGGATAGTAACGCTATCTATTAATGGATCTATATTTTCCGCTACAACAAAGCCCGGTGTTGCGTAAAGCTACACCGGGCTTTTAGTTCCCAAACTGTAAAGCAGTTGTTACCTGCTTACAATCTTATATACCGTCTTTGTGTAGTATTGTTCGCCCGGCCTTAAAATAGTATCAGGGAAACCTGCAATCCTAATGGCATTGGGGTGTTTCTGCGTTTCATAGCAGAAACCTGAAAATGCCTTGTATTGGGTACCGTTCTTACCCATAATTGCGGGCGCTCCCACGGCATTATAAAGATGAACCAATGGTTCTGTAGTAAATACCTGTAGTTTTATATCCTGCTCGTCAGCGTATGCTTCAGCAGCTATATTTTCTAATGAAGGGTTATCCAGCGGAAAGCTGATGTCAATACCATTTTCGGAATTTTCTATTTTCCCTGTCTGGTTAAAGCTTCTGAAATCATTTCGGGTGCCGGCAACACTTAATACCTTCCCCGTAGTACAATAGTTGGCATCCTGCTCCAGGTAATGGCTGGCATTGATTTTAAGATGGTGATCCTGGATGTCGCCGGTACCGTTATTTAAATTAAAATAACTGTGATGGGTAATATTAACTGCCGTGGGCTTTGTTGTAGTAGCTTTTAATTCATAGCTTAATTCATTATTGTCATTTAGCCTGAATAGTATTTGTGTTGTTAGTTCGCCGGGGAACCCTTCTTCGCCATCGGCACTGATATATTGAAGTACAAGCTCATTGGCCAGCGACGGTATTCTGTCCCACACTTTTTTATCAAATCCTTCTACACCACCATGTAACTGGAAGCCTGGAGTTGTACTATTGAGATTGTAATCGGTTCCATCAATGGTAATGGAAGCCTTATCAATACGATTACCATAGCGGCCAATAATAGCACCGAAGTAAGGGTAGTTGGTGAGGTATTCTTCGCTCCAGTATTGGGCCGGATCGTCAAAGCCCAAAACAATATCATTGTAAGTGTTGTCGGATTTCTTTATTTTTATCGCCATGATGATGGCGCCATAGTTCGTTATTTGTACAATGGTTCCTGCTTCGTTTTTTAAAGAATAAACAAATATGTCTTTCCCATTTGGATGTTTGCCATGCTGTTGTTCTGATATTTCAACCATACATTTATTTTACATAAAAATATAGAATTGACATGACTATCGATAACCTGAAACTTGAATTTGAAAAGAATTTTAACAAACCTGCTCAACATATTTTCTTTTGCCCCGGCCGCGTGAACCTTATTGGAGAGCACATCGACTATAACGGTGGTATGGTAATGCCATGCGCAATTACCATGGGCACCACTTTGCTGGTGGCAAAAAATGATGACAACATTTTCAGGTTCCGTGCAGTTGATTTTCCAGAAACTACAGATGTGGCTCAACAAAGCAGCTACAGCAAAACGGGGCACGAATGGTTCAATTATCCTGTAGGAGTAATACATGAATTTACCCGGGCTGGTATTGAATTGAGTGGACTGGACTTTCTTTTCAGCGGTAATTTGCCTATTGGTTCAGGTCTCTCGTCTTCTGCATCTATTGAAGTGCTGACTGCTCACGCGTTAAATGAAATGTTTCATGGTGGCATGAGCAAGGTAGAGCTGGCCTTATTGGGTAAACGTGTAGAGAATGATTTTATGGGTCTGAACAGTGGTATTATGGACCAGTTTGCCGTGGCTATGGGTAAGGATGCTAACGCAGTATTGCTTAACTGCGATACGCTCGATTATGAGTATTTGCCTTTTGAGATTGGTGATTATGTTTTGGCCATTGTGAATACCAATAAGCCAAGGAAACTGGTAGAATCGAAATACAACGAAAGGTTTAATGAATGCCGCACTGCCCTGAAACAGTTACAACAGGCTATTCCGGTAAGTCATTTATGTGAAGTAACCATTGAAGATTTTATCAAACACCGCTCTCTGATCAATGATAAAGTAGTTGAAGATCGGGCACTTCATGTAATCTCAGAAGACCAACGGGTAAAAGAGGCCAGTACGGCGCTGGTATCCGGAGACATACAGCGGTTTGGTGAATTGATGTATGCATCTCACGCTTCTTTGCAAAGCCTGTATGAAGTGTCAGGAATAGAATTAGATACCATCGTGGATTTTTGTAAAACTTTTGATGATTGTATCGGTGCACGTATGACAGGCGCCGGATTTGGAGGTTGTGCTATCGCACTGGTTAAAAAAGACAGCTTTGACGAATTCAGCGGGCAATTGACGCAGTATTACAATGAAAAGATTGGTTACAAACCGGGTGTTTTTTCTTCTGTAATTGCAGAGGGTGTAAGAACGCTTGTGTAATTACTATATAATACTTTAATGGCCGCAAAGGTGCATTGCATTTCTGCGGCCATTTTTTTATGATTTAGACCTCTGTACCACTAATTGATCTTTTTAAAAGAAAACCCTTCTTTTCTTTCCTGCCCTTTAGAAAAGCCCGATATTTCCGCATAAAGAGAATCATGAGTGATCCTTGTATAAGTAATCTTTGAGGGGAAATCATGTGTCGCGTTTTCGAACACCATTTGCAGGCTGTCCATTGCCGTAAGCTGAAAAATTACGGGGGCTTCCTTGTTTTGATCTTTAACCCTTACGATGTAATAGATGTTATCATTGCGCTCTTGTAGTTCTATAGATTCATAAAAGACGGTGTCTTTATATGATATTACGAAACTTTCGCCATTCCAGGTGCTGTCATCTGCTTTTGTCCAGATTTCGGTTAATTCCCGCTCCAACTCAGCAGGGCTTTTTGTTTTTGGTACATCATACCAGGTACCCAATAACCATGAAACGTTCTCTAATTGCTTAGCGGGCGGAAGCTTCATAATATCTTTTTCATTATTAACATGATTGCAAGCTACCAGAAGCGAGTAAGCTAACAACAATAGCAGCAGCAGTTTCTTCATTATATGTGTTTTTTTGATTGATACAATACTAGTGATCGAGCAGGAATATTGCTTTTGGTTTTACATCATTTCCGCCAGCATTTTGCCCATCATGGGTGCCAGTGCAACCCCCATACCGCTTAATCTTACACTGCAAAAAGTTCGGTCTGTTAGCTGCTTTAAAACCGGCGATTTGTCGGGGCCCATAGCCATGATACCAGCCCAGCGTTGTTGAATCACCGGCGGCTGCCCCGGCAAAACTATTTTATGTAAAAAATCTTCCAGCGCCTGCTGAATGGGCAAAGTGGTAAATGCATCCAGCGTGTATTCCGTTTCAATAGAAGTGTTACGGGCGCCCCCCAGTAAAATCCGGTTATCCAGGTTCCTGAAGTAGTAGAAGCCTTCGTTATAATGAAATACACCATTTAGCTTTAAGCCGGGAATAGGCGCTGTTAATAGCACCTGGCCACGCGCGGGCACTACCGCCACATCTGGTAACAGGGATTTGCTGAAGGCATTGGTACAAAATACCAGTTGCTCTGCCGATAATACTCTTTTGTCGCTTATTTGCAGGGTAATGTTGTGCTCACTTTCTATAAAGCTTTTTAATTCTGTTCCAAACATCACCTGTACATTCATAGAGGTAACTTTTTGTAGCAGGGCTGTAAGAAGCTTACCCGGATGAAGCGCTCCCTCAAATCGGTTTTCTAACATATGGTTCACATTTGCAAATCCCCATTCTTCGACATAGCCATCTTTTTGAACAAAGGTTTCTGTGGCGTTGGTAATATTGTAAAGTAAGCCATTAATATAGCTGAGTTTTTCAAGTGGAGCGGCGTTCGTCAATAGCTCATATCCGCCGGTATTCTGATAATCAAAATCGATATCGTTGAAGTGCTGACGGATGATCTTTAACCCTTCAAAGCGCCAGTTAATCAGCTGCAGGGCCTTATCAACTCCCATCGTTTCAATGTCGGACAATATCTCGGTAAGACTGCCAAAACAAGCAAACCCGGCGTTACGGCCCGATGCTCCAGCCGGTGTTGCACCCCGTTCTATAATGGTTATTTTTTTAGAAGGGTATTTTTGTTTCAGATGCAGCGCTGCCCACAGGCCGCTAAAGCCAGCGCCGACAATTACAATATCCTGCGGGGCATAAAATGTTTCTGCTTCCCAAATGCTTAATTGTTGCAAATGATTTCTACTTTTATGACCATAAATTTATCATTAATATTTTTCATTCAATATTTATTATTTCATCATGGCTTATTGGTTGATCAAATCAGAACCGTTTAAATATAGCTGGGACCAGTTAGTAAAGGATAAGAAAACCGTGTGGGATGGTGTACGTAACTACTCGGCGAGAATAAATCTGAGAGCCATGAAAAAGGGAGACCTGGCTTTTTTTTACCATAGCAATGAAGGTGTTGAGATTGTGGGAATAGCCAAGATCGTGAAAGAAGCCTTCCAGGATCCTACAACCGATGACGATCGCTGGGTAGCTGTAGAAGTAGCCCCTCATAAAAAACTAAAGAACCCGGTAACCCTTGCTCAAATAAAAGCCGAACCTGCATTGGCGGATATGGACCTTGTTCGCCTTGGCAGACTTTCCACCCAATCGGTAAAACCGGAAGAATGGGAGCTGGTATTGAAAATGGCAGGGGAATAGAATAGATGCTGGTTGACCGGTAATTGGGTTGATTGGGGTTAAAATCCGATTAGCTAATCGACCTGCCAACCAGCCGTTCTGATAGAAGAACTTACAGTTGTTAGTTTTTGTTTAATATTGCATTTTCCTATGCTGTATGAATAATTACAATAACGCTATCATTGACGGGTTACCCCACTATTTACGGCAATATATCGTGCCGCAGCATTACCCACATTACACCCCTGTAGACCATGCAGTATGGCGCTATGTAATGCGGCAGAACTATAACTATTTAAAAGATGTAGCTTACTACCCTTATATTCCCGGCTTAGAAAAAGCGGGATTAACTATTGAACATATTCCTGATCTGCAAACAATGAACGATCATTTAAAGCAGATAGGCTGGGGAGCCGTTACCGTAAATGGTTTTATACCCTCGCAGGCATTTATGGAATTTCAGGCGTACCGGGTGTTGATCATTGCCGCCGATATACGGCAAATAGAACATATTGAGTATACGCCTGCGCCAGATATTATTCATGAATCGGCTGGTCACGCACCTATTATTGGGGAATCCGAATATGCCCGGTATTTACAGTTTACGGGGGAAGTAGGTACAAAAGCTATGAGCTCAAAAAAGGATCAGGAATTGTTTGAGGCTATCCGTAAACTGGCGGTGCTGAAGGAGCTGGCCGGTACAGAAGAGAAATTAATCCGGCAGGCAGAGGAAGAATTGGTGCATATACAGGCAAATATGGGATCACCTTCGGAAATGGCTTTACTCGCCCGCCTGCATTGGTGGACCGTTGAGTATGGTTTGATTGGTGACCTTGATCGTTATAAAATATATGGCGCAGGACTTCTTTCCTCTATTGGTGAAAGCGTAAGCTGTATGAAGCCGGATGTAAAGAAGATTATGTATACACTGGATGCGGTTAACTATGCGTATGATATAACGCAACCACAACCTCAATTATTTGTAACGCCCGATTTTGAGAATCTGGTTAATGTACTGGATCAATTTGCCGATTCGCTTTCGTATAGGAAAGGTGGAGCTTTTGGTTTAAGAAAGGCTATCGAATGTGGCATGACCTGTACTGCCGTGTATAGCTCAGGCTTGCAGTTGTCGGGTGTATTTGTAGGAAACAGGAAGGAAGAGGAGCTAACCTATATACAAACCAAAGGTGGTACAGCATTGGCGTTTGATAATAAAGAGCTGACCGGCTATGGTAAAACCTATCACAAAGCTGGTTTTGGCTCACCGGTAGGGAAACTGAAAAATACGGACAAACCGATAGAGGAATGTACCATAAGTGACTTGATGAGTATAGGTATTGAACAGGGAAAGCAGGTTGCATTACATTTTACCAGTGGACTGGACGTAACAGGAAGGGTTGATCTCATTCTCCGGAAAAATAATAAAACGATACTTATTGGTTTTGCAGAATGCGAGGTGAAAGACACCATTACCGGCCAGGTATTATTCGAACCCACCTGGGGAAGATACGATATGGCCGTGGGAGAAAAGATCGTTTCAGTATTTGCCGGTGCTGCGGACAAGGATGCTTTTGAACAGACAACCTTGCTTCCCAAAGAAATGCCGGTGTCGTCTTACAGCATTGATCAACTTGCCTTGCATCAGTTGTACCAACAGGTGCGTAGTGTAAGGGAAGGGAAAGCTGTGGCGAATGAGTTGATCAGCGTATGGGTAAAAATAAAAGCCAATCATTCGGAGGACTGGCTTTGTGCTATTGAAATATTAGAGTTGATAAAAGATCAACCTTTGTTGGACGAACTTAGGTTTGAAATAGAAGAGTATCTTGCTGGCCTGAAAACTGCCCGACCGGATCTTTCTAAATTGATAGATGATGGTTTAAACACGATGAACCAGATCGAAGTGCTGCCTGGCCAATCTTAACTTTTAACGTTTAGTGCTTCATTCTGCCCAGCTCATTACATAGTTGTCATTCTCTATGTCAAGCGCTTGTTGGGTCAGCATCAGCGGTCGAAAAGTGTCAACCATAACTGCCAGCTCTTTTGTTTCCCTGGCGCCGATACTTTTTTCTACAGCACCCGGGTGTGGTCCATGTGGAATGCCCGCGGGATGAAGCGTGATCATACCCCTTGTGACATGCTTTCGGCTCATGAAATCTCCGTCAACATAATAGATCACTTCATCACTGTCGATATTACTATGATTGTATGGTGCGGGAACTGCTAAAGGATGATAATCAAATAGCCTTGGAACAAACGAACATACCACGAAGGCGTTGGTTTCAAAAGTTTGGTGCACGGGTGGTGGCTGATGTACACGTCCCGTTATAGGTTCAAAGTCGTGAATGGAAAAAATGTAAGGATAACAACACCCGTCCCATCCTGCCACATCAAAAGGATGGGTACCATAATGTAACCCATATAGCATTCCCTTTTTCTTTGCTTTGATCATGAAATCGCCTTTTTCATCAAATGTTTTCAGATCCTGGGGAGGGCGTATATCTCGCTCGCAGTAAGGCGCATGTTCCATTAGCTGACCAAAGCGGCTCATATAACGTTTGGGATAACGCAGGGGCGTAAAGGATTCTACAATAAATAAACGGTTGTTTTTATTGTTAAAAGATATCTGGTAAATAGTACCACGCGGCAGAATAATATAGTCGCCATAACCAAAAGGCAGTTCACCATATTGCGTATGTACGGTCCCGCTGCCCTCGTGCACAAAGATGAGTTCGTCTGCATCCGTGTTTTTATAATAATAATCTACCATGCTTTGTTGAGGAGCGGCTAACACAATATGACAGTCGTTGTTTACTAAAACCGGTATACGGCTTTGTAAAAAATCCTTTTCAGGTCTGATCTTAAACCCTTCGAAGCTTCTATGCTGCAGCATTTTTTCTTCTGCTATCCGTGGGCTTACATCCACCTGGGGTTCGGTTCTGATAATCTGAGTAGGGGGATGGCAATGGTATAATAGGGAATAGTCATCGCTAAAGCCTTCGGTTGAAAATAACTGTTCGCTATATAACGAACCATCAGGTTTTCTGAATTGGGTGTGACGTTTATGAGGAATACTGCCCAATGTATAATAATGAGCCATAGTCAATAGTTTACAAATGAAAAATAGAACATGTAAAATAAAAGGGTACCTTTTTTTACATGTCATGTTCAATAGGGGTGATGTCCATTTACGTTTCCCGGGTCATGGCAAGCGAAGCCAGAAGAAAATAGTATTTCCACTTTCTCTTATCAATCCAATACGTAAAATTTCTAAAGTAAGGCATCGTTAAAAGTACTTTTTATGAGTACCGTCTTACATCAATAGCAGTTTAAAATTACAGATAAAATTACTGAATCAGGAAAATAACTATCTTTGTATTATCGATGAGGCCAGATTATCCATACAAAATTTTTACTGACAAGCGCGTGAATTATGTGTTGTTGGTTGAGGCGTTGGCTACTGATCACCATATCTAACCTATTCTTATCTTTTATCCCGTAAAGGGATGTTCCATTACTTTTCTTTTTAACAATCTTAAATACTTGTTATGTCTAATACATTACAGTCAGCGCATGCTGTAGCTGATGTTGTTGATTTTTTGCCACTGGAAGGCACGGACTATATTGAATTTTATGTAGGCAATGCCAAACAGGCCGCACACTTCTATAAAACGGCATTTGGGTTTCAATCGCTTGCTTACGCCGGTCCTGAAACAGGCGTTAAAGACCGGGCCAGCTATGCAGTTCGCCAAAATAAACTGACCCTTGTTTTTACTACATCGCTTAAAGCGGATACTGAAATAGGCCAGCATGTTGCCCGTCATGGCGATGGTGTTAAGATGTTGGCGTTAAGGGTTCAGGATGCTACGGATGCGTGGAAGCAAACAACGCAGAGAGGCGGTCGAAGTTTTTTGGAGCCTGTTCACTTTACAGACGAAAAAGGTGAAGTTGTTATGAGTGGCATCCATACTTATGGTGATACCGTGCATCTTTTTATTGAAAGAAAAAATTACGCCGGTGCTTTTTTGCCTGGTTATAAAAAATGGGAATCCACTTATAACCCAACAGAAACAGGGTTGTTATATGTGGATCATTGTGTAGGTAATGTAGGATGGAACAAAATGAATGAATGGGTGAAATTCTATGAAGAGGTTATGGGCTTTCGCAATATCATTTCTTTTGACGATAGTGATATCTCTACTGAGTACTCGGCGTTAATGAGCAAGGTAATGAGCAGTGGCAACGGTTTTGTAAAATTCCCCATTAACGAACCTGCTGAAGGGAAAAAGAAATCCCAGATCGAAGAATACCTTGATTTTTATAATGGCGAAGGAGTACAGCATGCGGCCCTGGCTACCAATAACATTATTGAAACAGTCACCGAACTTCTGAATCGTGGAGTAGAGTTTTTAAAAGTACCTGCTTCTTATTACGATGACTTGCTGGATCGGGTTGGTGAAATTGATGAAGATCTTTTACCTCTTAAGAAGTTGGGCATATTGGTAGATCGTGATGAAGAGGGATACCTGCTGCAGATCTTTACCAAACCCGTAGAGGATCGTCCTACCTTATTTTTCGAGATTATACAACGTAAAGGGGCCAAGAGTTTTGGTAAGGGGAATTTTAAAGCACTATTCGAAGCAATCGAGAGGGAGCAGGAGGCGAGGGGAAATTTGTAATTGATCAGTTGAAAAGTTTATAGGTTGATAGGAAAGTTCACCATAAGTCATCAAGTTAAGCAGACGAAGAAGGCTTGCGAAGTTCGCCCCCCATCAACTATGAGCTATGATCTATAAACATTTATATTTAAAATGAAACTGTCAAAATTAGCAGAAACAATGCCGACCCCGGCGCCCCTCGCTATCGGCAATGCCATCAGGGAGCGTATCGGCAAGGGTGAGCAAATATACAATTTGACGATCGGCGATTTCGCGCCCTCCTTATTTCCGATACCGCAATTATTGGAAGACGCCATTATTGAAGCTTATCGAAATAAGCAAACCAATTATCCTGCACCAGAAGGTAATGCAGACTTGAGGGAGCGTCTATCTGCATTTATACAGCATTTTCAAAATCTTTATTATACACCTGCAGAGATATTGGTGGCTTCCGGCGGCCGGCCACTGATTTTCGCGGCCTATCAAACAATCGTCGATAAAGGTGATAAAGTGATTTACCCGGTTCCTTCCTGGAATAATCATTATTATGTACAGTTAAGCGGGGCTCAGGGATGCGCTATAGAAACATCAGTGGAGAATCATTTCATGTTAACGGCAGAAGAGATACGACCAGATATAAAAGATGCTGTTTTATTAGCTTTATGCTCTCCCCAAAATCCTACTGGAACCTGTTACACATTCGAGCAAATGAAAGCTATATGTGATATGATTGTTGAAGAGAATAACCAGCGCGGGGATGATGAGAAAAAACTGTATGTGTTATACGATCATATTTATAACCTGCTGGTGCAGGATTCAACACAGCGTATTGATCCGGTTTCTGTTTGTCCGGCAATGAAGGACTACACTATTTTTACAGATGCAGTAAGTAAAAATTTTGCCGCTACCGGTGTACGTGTAGGCTGGGGGTATGGACCCGAAAGGTTGATCGGTAAAATGAAAACGATCTTAAGCCATGTGGGGGCCTGGGCGCCTATGGCCGAACAAAAAGCATTGGCCGTATTCTTTAATGATTTGTCGGGTGTAGGGGCATACCTGGATCACTTTAAGAGAAAGATAGCACGCCGGCTGGATGGTTTATATAAAGGCCTGATGGAGCTAAAGGGGGAGGGATTTGCAGTAGATGTAATAGCACCCCAGGCTTCTATTTATCTCAGCGTGAAAATGGATATACCGGGAGATGTTTTTAGCGAGCTGCTGAATGAGGGTGTGGCTGTAATACCGTTTTCAGCTTTTGGCACTCAACAAGCCAATCAATGGTTCAGGTTAAGTGTGGGCACCTGTAAACCTGAAGATATCACCCCGGTGATACAAAAGTTTAGGAAAGTGCTCATGAGAAAAACAGAAATGGTTCATTAAAATAATACACATATGAAACTGGTATCTTTTCAATATAATGATGGATTGGAGCAAATCGGGATAATGGTACATAAACAGGTGTACCCTACCAGCAACATGGAGTTACCCGGCACTATGCCGGCATTACTGAATAACTGGGATGAGTGGTATCCTCGATTAAAGGTCATTGAAGCGGACATTATATCGGGTAAGCGGCTTGATAACATTGATTTGGATAAGGTCGAATTATTAGCGCCGGTACCGCGTCCAGCCTCTTGCCGGGATGGCTATGCTTTCAGGCAGCATGTTGCTGCCGCAAGGCGTAACCGCAAATTGCCTATGATACCCGAGTTTGATGCATACCCTATTTTTTACTTTACTAATCATAATAGTATCCAGGGGCCGGGACCAATACAATGTATGCCGGATCATTTTCAGAAATTGGATTTTGAATTGGAAGTGGCTATTGTTATTGGCAAAGGCGGGCGCAATATCAAAGCCGAGGATGCAGAGGCGCATATCGCCGGGTTAATGATCATGAATGATCTGAGTGCACGTACTTTACAAATGGAGGAAATGCTGTTGAACCTCGGCCCGGCGAAAGGAAAGGATTTTGCAACGGTTATTGGTCCGTGGCTGGTAACGCTTGATGAGCTGCAAGATTTTGAAATAGCGCCTAAACTGAATCATGTTGGCAGGAACTGGAATTTACAGATGACCTGCAACGTGAATGGCATACAAGTGAGCGAAGGCAACCTGGGAGATATGGATTGGACCTTTGCTGAAATCATCGAAAGAGCTTCTTACGGTGTAGATCTTTTTCCGGGTGATATTATCGGGAGCGGTACAGTGGGCACTGGTTGCTTTTTGGAACTTAACGGCACAGGGAAGTTAAATGATCCGGAATATAACGAACAGTGGTTGCAGGCGGGCGATGAAGTGGTAATGGAAGTAGAAGGGCTGGGGATTTTGAGGAATACTATCATTGCTGAGCAAACGGATTGGAGTATATTAGCGTTGAAGAAATGCTGATCGCTTAACCGCGATGACGCAATGACGCTAAGATAAACACCATGGATAAAGCAAGATATGAATACCTGGCAAACCAGATTTTTAACGCATGTTTGGAGGTGCATAAGCAATTAGGCCCCGGACTACTTGAGTCGGTTTATGAATTTGCACTTGTGAAAGAGTTACAGCTTAGAAATATATTTGTTCAGTATCAGGTAAAAGTTCCTCTTGTTTACAAAGGATATGAAACGGGAAAAGAATTTTACATTGATGTGTTAGTAGAAAATGAAATAGTAATAGAGGCGAAAGTTGTTGATTTGATTCATCCTGTTCATCAGGCACAGTTACTATCTTATCTTAAATTGTCTGACAAGCGGTTAGGTTTCCTGGTAAACTTCAATGTGGTGTTGTTGAAAGATGGTTTCAAAAGAATGGTTAATAATTATTAAATCCTTGCGTCTTTGCGCCCTAACGGTTAAAAAAATGATTTTAGACTTAAAAAAACTCAGCACTAATGATAAACAACATTACCTGCAGCACATTATTGCGCCGCGGCCTATTTGCTTTGCCAGTACCATCAATAAGGCCGGGCAGGTAAATCTAAGCCCCTTTAGCTTTTTTAATTTATTTTCTACCGATCCGCCTATAGTCGTTTTCAGCCCCTCGCGCAGGGTAAGAGATAACACCATTAAACATACTTTAGAGAATGTATCAGAGGTTCCATACGTGGGTATCAACATCGTTGATTATGATATGGTACAGCAGACCTCCCTCGCTAGCTGCGATTATAGCAGAGATGTTTCTGAGTTTGAAAAGGCCGGCTTTACCATGGAACCCGCCCAACTGATACAACCGCCCCTGGTTAAAGAGAGTAAAGCTAAAATGGAATGTGAGGTGTTGGAAGTAAAATCCCTGGGCGATAAAGGCGGAGCAGGGAACCTGGTTATATGCGAGGTGCTTCGCATACATTTAGATGAAAGTATTTTGGATAATAATAACCGGGTTGATCAGCGCCAATTAAAACATGTAGCACGCCTGGGAGGTAACTGGTATTGCAGGGTTGATGAGGCCAATCTTTTTGAAGTAGAAAAACCTAATGTAAAATTGGGCATTGGCTTTGATGCATTGCCCGAGGCTATTCGCAATAGCAAAGTACTCACCGGTAACGACCTGGGCATTCTTGCTAATGTGGAAATACTGCCACCGCTACAGCCTGGCTTTTCAGATATATATCTGGAGCAATTGCTGGCTGATGCAAGTGACCGGTCTGTAACCATACACCAATATGCGGCTACACTTATTGCAGCCGGGAAAATAAATGAAGCCTGGCAGGTCTTGCTAAGGTCTTAAAGTGATTACATTTCACTATTTCTTTTTTGGCGAAGATTGTACAGCTATGGGGTGGATGTACATTTTATGCCTCACAATTATATGATCGAAGATTTAAGGGCTTCCCATCTTTTTACCAATCATTAACAAATTTGGAGGATTACCATTTTTGTGGAAATGGTATTAAGAAGTATCTAATAGAAAATAGATAAGCCATTAGCATACTGGTGTGGATGTCCGGGATTTACATCAATATTGCTTACTGCCTGAGGTGAACCTTTTAATCGTTAAAAACTTATATAATGAAACGCTTATTTTTTGCAATAGCCCTATTGCCCTGGCTACTTATTGCCTGTAATACAATCACTTTCGAAGAGTCACAACCTGCTACCAATGATATCTTAAAGGAAATCCCGCAAGACCTGACAGGCCATTACTTTGATTACGATCATTCTAAAAGCCTGTTCATTACGCCAGGCCTCATTTATACGGTTAAATTGTCAACTGACACGGTTACTATTAGCGAGTTGGATAATCGGGAAAAACTTGTGAAAGATACATTGTACCGACTGGGTCATAACTATAAAATAAACAGGATATCCGATACTTCATTTACAGGTTACAGGTACGTTGATACGGTTTTTAACCTGGCTGATCAACGCCAGTTGCTCAAGGCTGAAGTTGACGACTATTACCTGAACTATGAACTGGAAGACAACAGGTGGTGGGTGACCAAGCTCGCTTTCAGAGGAAATGTGATCAATCTAACCAATATTGAAACGGCAAATGAAGTGAAAGTGATGGAGCGTATTACCCATGTTCAACAGGATAGCGGGAAAGGTTTACTGGTGAAACCCAATAAAGAGCAGTTTAAGAAATTCGTCAGCCAAAATGGCTTTACAAAAGGAAACACTTATTTAAGAATAGATTCTACTAACCATATACTTTAATAACCAATTAATAAAAACTTTATGAAACGATTCATTTTTGCAATAGCCATATTGCCATGGCTGGGCTATGCCTGTAATCAATCCTATAAAAACAGAACTAATGAAGTAGCAGCAGAGGTATTGACAGACCAGGCGGCTCCTGATGAGTCCCTATCTTATTCTACAGTGCCGGATCAGGGAAAGGACTTTAGCGGCGAAGGTTATGCCCATATAAAGGAAAATAATTTTGCCAGTGCCCTGGATCAGCCGTTGTCTACTTTTTCAGTTGATGTAGATAAAGCAGCGTATAGTAACGTACGGCGTTTTTTAAATAGTGGTCAGCTACCGCCCGCGGGAGCCGTTCGAATAGAAGAAATGATCAATTATTTTGATTATGACTACAAACAGCCTTCAGGAAACGATCCCTTCAATGTAATAACAGAAGTGGCCAACTGTCCCTGGAACGAAAAACATCAATTGGTACACATAGCACTTAAAGGAAAAGAAATAGAGCAGCAGGAGTTACCCCCTTCCAACCTGGTATTTTTAATTGATGTTTCGGGTTCTATGCAGGATGAAGACAAGCTACCCTTGCTAAAAAAATCTTTGCTGCTGCTCACCAAAAATTTAAGGGAAGATGATAATGTATCTATCGTGACCTATGCAGGAAGTGCCGGATTGGCATTGCCATCAACCAGTGGCTCAGATAAATCAGATATTGAAGATGCGATAGATGACCTGGAAGCGGGAGGCTCAACAGCAGGAGGAGAGGGGATTCTGCTGGCCTATAAAGTGGCCCGCCAGCATTTTAAAAAGAATGGCAATAACCGGGTTATTATAGCTACTGACGGTGATTTTAATGTGGGTGTTAGCAGTGAAGATGAGTTGGTACGCCTGATTGAAAAAGAGAGAGCAACCGGGGTATTTTTATCGGTGCTCGGATTTGGTACCGGCAATTACCAGGATAGCAATATGCAGCAGCTGGCCGATAAAGGAAATGGCAATCATTATTATATTGATGGATTGCAGGAAGCTAAAAAGGTTCTGGTAAATGAGATGAGCGGAACCCTTTTTACTATAGCTAAAGATGTAAAAATACAGGTAGAATTTAATCCCGCTAAAGTACAGGCATACAGGTTGATCGGATATGAAAACCGGATGCTAAATAAGGAAGATTTTAACGATGATAAAAAGGATGCTGGTGAGATAGGAGCAGGTCATACAGTAACAGCTTTATACGAAGTGATTCCTGCAGGTGTGAAAAGTGATTTTGTAAAACCGGTTGATGCCTTGAAATATCAAAAAACAGGAAATATAGAAAAAAATAATTCTGATGAGTTATTTACTGTTAAGCTTCGATATAAGAAACCTGACGAAGAAGAAAGCCGCAAAATAAATATACCTGTTGCTGATGATGATGGCGATTGGAAAAATGCCACCGATAATTTCAGGTTGGCAGCGGCGGTAGCCGAGTTTGGTATGATGCTCCGCAATTCCGAATATAAAAGCAAAGCAAGCTACGAGCAGGCATTAGCTATTGCTAAAACAGCTAAGGGTTTTGATGAGAACGGGTACAGAGCCGAGTTTACAAATCTTGTAAAAGCGGCAGAAAAGCTTAATGCAAGATTTAACAACTGATAAAAGTTTTCTTTATTTTTAATACCTGACCAAAATGTTGAAAAGCAATATAAAGAGGAATATTGTATCTATTGAATCTTCAAAATGAACTTATGAAATCAATTTGTTTTATACTGGTTGTATGGTCTCTGGCATTTGTTAGTTGTAGCAGGGGTATTGACCGAGGTGAATCAGCCATAAGTACGTCCACCACGCTGCAGGATATGGCTTCTGAAAGAAAGGTCCCTGATGAGATGGTGCCGCTTTTAAAGGCTTCATCCAATGAAAAAAATCTTCCAGTTGAAGAGGGTATTCCGATAGCAGGGCAGCCTCAGCAGATCATTAGAACTGCTAATCTGGTTCACGAGGTAACGAGTACTAAAGAATACAACAATGATGTCCGGAATCTACTTAAAAAATATAACGCTTATATTTTCAAAGAAGACAATAGTGCTGCAGGTAACAGGGCTCAGACTACCATGGTCATAAAGGTTCCGGTGGGGTTATTTGATAGTTTGATTGTTGAGCTGGTTACAAAAGATGTGAAGCCGCTCCAAAAGAATATCACCTCTGAAGACATCACCAGTGAAATCATTGATACACGGGCAAGACTTGAAACCCGGAAAGCGACAAGGGATAAATACCTGGAATTTTTAAATAAAGCAGGTAAAATTGAAGATGTATTAAAAATACAGCAGGAGATAAACAATATACAGGAAGATATCGAATCAGCCGAAGCCCGGTTATCGCAACTTTCAGGTCAGGCAAGTTATAGCACTATTAATCTTACTTATTTTGAGCCGAACAACGGATATGAAAACTACAACAATGATCCTGGATTTTGGAATCGCGTTGGTAAGGCCATCAGAAATGGCGGTAAAATTTTAGGGGAGATCTTTATTGCTTTTGTAACAGCCTGGCCATTTTGGGTGCTTGGCCTGGTGTTGGGCCTGGCTATCAGGAAGTATAGAAAGCGAAATAAGAGCCTTGCCCGGAAAGATCATTAAGCTTTTATTTTTTTGTGTTATTGATGCCGTTTGCTATAAGCAGCGGCATTATTTCTTGAAATGTGTTAAGTTTACTGCATGAAGAAAAAACTGGTAGTACTAACCGGTGCCGGCATAAGCGCGGAGAGCGGTATTAAAACTTTCCGGGATGGAGATGGATTATGGGAGGGATATGATGTTACCGAGGTGGCTTCGCCTGAAGGCTGGAAGAAGAACCCGGCTTTGGTGCTTGATTTTTATAATATGCGTCGTAAGCAGGCATTGGAAGCTTTACCCAATGCAGCCCATAAAGGATTAGCAGAATTGGAGCAATGGTTTGATGTGGAGATTATTACCCAGAATATCGATGATTTGCACGAAAGGGGAGGCTCTTCCAATGTAACCCATTTACATGGAGAGATATTTAAGATGCGTAGTGTTAAATCGCTGGCGACTTCTTTTGAAATAAAAGGCGATATTAATATGGGTGATCTTGCATCGGATGGCGGACAGTTAAGGCCGGATATTGTTTGGTTTGGCGAAGCCGTACCCATGATAGAAAAGGCTGTAGGTATTACCTGTACCGCAGATCTATTTGCAGTCATAGGTACATCGCTGGTGGTGTATCCTGCCGCAGGCTTAATAGATATAGCTCCTTTTCACAGCAAGAAATTTGTAATCGATAAAAATATTCCTTCGGTAAAACATGTATCCCGTTTAACTACTATAGAGAAGCCGGCTACGGAAGGTGTGAAAGAGTTAACAGAGATATTAAAAACTATGTTGTAAACGGCGCCTGGCTAATAGCGATCATTCCTCGTACCTGAATACAGATTCAATCGCTTTCCAGTATTGATCCAGATGCTTTTTGCCTTTATCAGTATAAAAGCAATAAAAATTGATAAAGCCCCGCCCGTTTTTCTGGAGAAAAAGAGCTTGCAGGTATTTATATTTTCCTTTATAGTAATCTTTAGGTGTAAGGTGGATCGGAAAGCTGACCGCATTATCGGCATTGAACTTTAGTTTGGCTTCAGCTGCAGGATAGTAATGCACATAAGCCTTCCAATTAAAGTCGGCATTAGGTCCGTTGATGGAAGCGTTTTTCCCTAGTGATTGTAAAATATTTGCTCTTATTTGATTAGCATATATTTGATCCACAGCGCCAGGCGACCCGGAAAAGTGTCGAATCATGAAGGAATCCGGCTTTGGATATATTGGGATGAGCGCAAGAAAATCTTCATTTTTTGAACATAACTGATTGCCCGCACACGTTACAACAGACGCTATTTTCGGGTAATCCTTAAAGCATTGCATACCTGGTACTTCCTCAAAAAGCGCGGGTTTTCTGTAGTTCAGTTTCATAGATTCTAATATGCGCACATGAAATGCAGGCATCCATCTACTCGTATCCGGAGGTAATTCATTTCCTTGTTCATCTACAAGAATTAGTTTGACGCCTTGCGAGTTTGCTTTGAACACGAATAAAATGCTGAGTGCCAGTAAAATGGTCTTCAAAGATTTAGGCAATGGCATATCGAATGTCTAAGTTTTTTGCAGGCTAAGGTTGTTTTGGATTTTCGTCTCCGATATAGAACTTAGTTTTGCTTTCCCTATCGGGGATGGGCTTTGCTGCCGATATTTCCTTTTCCCATCTTCGGGGCGCTTTAAATGATTGAGGTTTTTGTAAACTTTCGGGAATGGGCATTTGCTTACCCGGCAAAGCTTGCGGTCTTTTGTACTTCCAGAAATTTGGCATTTCGTCAGGTGTTACCCTTCTTTTTGCTGCATTTGGAATTGGCTTAGCTGAAGCATACGGCATAATGCAAGGCATATTGTCCTGTGTTAATCTTGCTACGGGTCCATACCTGCTATTATACATATTGGTGGTGTCTATCAAATCTTCAGCTTCCGGGTGAAAGGCAGATGAGGCGTCCTGCAATGGTTGTACGGAGCTTTTTTGGGCATAACATACAGCCGAAATGACGCAAAAAAGCAGGGAGGCGATTATTTTCATATACCAGTTTCGGTCATGATGCAAAAGAGGATAGGATTGCATAAAAAATTTTGAACTTTTTTAAAAATAAAAAGCTGGTCACCCCGGGCAACCAGCTTTTAAAAAGATAAAGGCTCTTTTATCTCAGTTTTTTATATAAGTTGATCAAAGTATTGGTACTGCTATCGTGGCTGGTTACTTTATCGCTGTTTTGCAACTCAGGTAATATTTTATTAGCCAATTGCTTGCCCAGTTCTACTCCCCACTGATCAAAGCTGAAGATGTTGAAAATAATACCTTGTACAAATATTTTATGCTCATATAAAGCAATTAGCTGACCGAGCGTAAATGGCGTGATCTTTTTTATTAGGAATGAATTGGTGGGCTTATTACCTTCGAAAACTTTAAATGGTGCCAGCTTATTGATCGCTGCCGCATCCAGGCCCTGCTGCTTTAGTTCAGCTTTTACTTCTGCCAGGTTTTTCCCATTCATCAGGGCTTCGGTTTGAGCGAAGAAGTTACTGAGCAACTTCTCATGATGATCGCCAATAGGATTATGCGTTTGTGCTGGAGCAATAAAATCGCAGGGAATCGTCTCCGTTCCCTGGTGTATCAGCTGGTAAAAAGCATGCTGCCCGTTGGTGCCGGGCTCTCCCCAAATGATGGGTCCTGTTTGATAAGATACCTTCTTGCCCGAGCGATCAATAGTTTTGCCATTGCTCTCCATATTGCCCTGCTGAAAATAGGCCGCGAAGCGGTGCAGGTATTGATCATAAGGTAATATGGCTTCCGATTGTGCTCCCTGGAAGGTAGTATTCCATAGTCCCACTAAGGCCATAATTACAGGTATATTCTTTTCGAGTTTCCTGGTCGTTTTGAAATGCTCGTCTGCATCGTGAGCGCCTTTCAGGAGCTCCTCAAAATGGTCGTACCCGATGGTCAGGGCAATGGATAAACCTATCGCACTCCATAACGAGTAACGACCGCCCACCCAGTCCCAGAACTCAAACATATTCTTGGTGTCGATACCAAACTTCTCTACCTCTTTGCTGTTGGTACTTAAGGCAGCAAAATGCTTAGCTACATGTTGCGGGTCTTTCGCTTTTTTCAGGAACCAGTCGCGTGCAGTTAAGGCATTCGTCATCGTCTCTTGTGTGGTGAAAGTCTTAGAAGCGATAAGGAACAGCGTTGTCTCAGGGTTTACTTTTTTTAAGGTTTCTGCAATATGAGTGCCATCTACATTCGACACAAAATAAGCTTCAATACCTTTTACCGTGTAAGGCTTTAATGCTTCTGTAACCATCAAAGGTCCCAGGTCGCTGCCGCCTATGCCTATATTGACAATGGATTTAATTTTCTTACCGGTATAGCCCACATGTTTACCAGAGTGAACGGCTTCGCAAAAAGTCTTCATTTTATTTTGCACAGCCCTTACTTCCGGCATCACATCTTTACCATCGCTTTTAATGGCTTTGGAGCCGAAGTTTCTCAAAGCGATATGTAATACAGACCTGTTTTCGGTTTGGTTGATCTTATCGCCGCCAAACATAGATTTGATAGCCGCTGGCAATTCGGTTTGCTCTGCCAGTGATAACAATAACTGCAGGGTTTTAGCTGTAACCTTGTTCTTGGAGTAGTCGAAATAAATATCGCCATGTTGCAAAGAAAAATTGGATGCGCGCTGAGCATCTTCCGAAAAAAGCTGGCGCATATTCCACTGCTTTGCTTCTTCTGCATGACTTAATAATTGCTTCCAGGCTTTTGTCTTTGTTGGATTGATTGTTGGTAGCATAATCAAAAATAAAATTTACTGTTTGCTTTAAAGAGTTGAAGGTAAATGATATTTAGCGAAGATTGAATGTTGGGGATGGACTTGTGCGCAATTGTGTTGTATTTACGGTTAATTCTTTTTTGAGTTCCCCGTTTTCATAATACTGGTTAAAAATAAACAGGACCTGGGCCCAGGCTTTAACTTCTCTGCTACCGGTTATTGCAGGATGCCAGTAGGGGCAGGATAATCGCAGTAACCGGAGGGCTTCATTTTTTGTTTCGAGCCATTTAGCTGAAAGAACGCTAACGTAGGTTAATTGGTGAGGAGCAGGGTTCACTACGAATTTTATCAATACCGTGTCGCTGAACGTGCTGTTGCCTGAGGGGCTTAAGGGGATGTCAGGGAAATTTACATTGTCCGTAAAGAAACGATTAAAATCTTGCCGATAGTTCATCAGTCTTACAGGTACTTCTGTTTTTAAAAAAATGTAGGGCGGTATATTTTTGTAATTTTTGGATAATTGTTCTTCCGAGTAACAGGGACAATCTCCTGCAGTGGAAAATTTTACCAGATCCTCTCTTTCAAAAATAATGCGACCTTTTAGCGACTTTTTTGTTTGTTGGTAGTCTGTCGAATCCCTGATCGTACTTTCTTTAACTGAAAAGTATTCCAGTGAGTGGCACTGTATTATTTCCTTTGGAACAGATGCAATTTTATTGTTAGCTAATAATAAATATTGTAGCCGGGGTAACGAGAATATTTCAGGTGGGATAGACTCAATTAAATTGTCGCTTAAGTTGATTCGATTTAATGAAGTATTGCTTTTAATGATAGCAGGAAGTGCTGTGATTTTATTGTTAACCAGGGCAAGTGTTTTTAGTTTTTTTAGTTGAGAGATCCAGCCAGGTATGATGCTTATATCGGACCTTGTGATCTCTACATTTTCCAGGTTAGTGCAATGTCTTAACGCTCCGGGAAATGCGGTTAACCTGCTCCTGATAAACTTAACCTGCTGTAAAGAAACCGGAAGCCTCAGGTTGATATCATCTTCAATGGGATTGAAGGAGAGGTCAAGGTTTTTAAGCGATCGAAGTAGATTGAACTGTGATGGTAGTTTGGTGATCTCATTGCCGTGAAGGTTGAGTACTTCCAGTTTTCTTAAGCTAACCATACCACCAGGGAGATCTTCCAGTCGATTGGCTGATGCGTCGAGTACGCGCAGATTTTTCAGATCCTTTATATGCTCAGGAAGCAGGTGTAAATTGTTATTGTTGATATACAACTCTTCCAGGCTGGATATTTTCCCAATGCCTTCCGGAACAGTTTTTAGCGTATGAATTGCACTCAGATAGAGACACTGTAATTTTTTGCAATGGGCAATATTGTCACTGATTTTTTCGATAGGATTTATGTTCAGGATCAGTGTTTGTAAGCAGGGCATTTCATCAATCCAATCGGGGATTTCAGTTATCGCATTAGAAGTTAGATCAAGATATTCCAGTTTTTTCAAAAAGGTGAGTTGCCGAGGTATTTCTTCGAGGCTGGAAGAGATTTTTAATGCCTGCAGATTTTTCAGTTGAAAAATTTCAACAGGAATATGACGTAAATAAATACCGGTGATCGAAAGGTATTTTAAGTTGGGTAGCTGGCTGATCATATGCCATTGCTCCGAAACTTCTGCTCCTCTGTAATGCAGCGCCAGGGAGACGGCAGCATGCTTGTTTTTTAGCGCAGCTTCTAAATTGGTATAGGCTGGTTCAGAAAGAAAAGGCGATGCATGTTGAGAAAAGGACTTGATGTTAAATAGTAGTAGCAAAATTAATTGTAAAATCCTTTTCAGATGTTTCATTGTATTAAACTCGTTGTACGGTATGGATCACCTGCTCTACCATGGCTCTTGTAATATCCAGATGCAACACCAGTCTTACTCTGGTGGGTGCTATGGCATAAGCAAGAATAGAATGCTCTTTTAATTTTGCTACCAGCTCTTTTGCGCTGATATCTTTTGTTTCAAAAATGACAATGTTAGTTTCAACCGGTATTACGTTGGCTACATAACGCTGCGTTTGCAATGCCTTACCTATCATTTCAGCGTGGGCATGATCTTCGCTTAGCCTTTCAATATTGTTTTGCAATGCGTAAATACCTGCAGCTGCCAGGTAGCCCGCTTGTCGCATACCGCCACCGAATAGTTTTCTTACACGTCTTGCTTTTTTAATAAAACGGGCATCTCCCAGCAACAGGCTGCCCACCGGGCAACCAAGGCTTTTAGATAAACAGATAGAAATACTATCAAACAATTCGCCGTATTGCCGGGGCGTTTCATTTTTCGCTACTAATGCATTGAATAGTCTGGCTCCATCTATATGAAACGGTAAGCCGTTATTTCCACAAACCTCTTTGATCTTTTTTAATTCTTCAAAATCGTAACAGCTGCCACCGCCACGGTTGCTGGTGTTTTCTACGCAAACCAGGCTGGTGCGTGGCCGGTGCACATCGTCGGGTTGTATCGCTTCTTCCACCTGCAAGGCATTGATGCGGCCCCGGTCACCGGGCAATAACTTTACAGAAGCGCCGGAATTCGCCGCAATCCCTCCGCCTTCATATTGATAAATATGAGCATCGGCATCGCAGATCACTTCGTCGCCAGGTTGCGTATGACATTTAATAGCAATCTGGTTGGTCATGGTACCGCTGGGGCAAAATAAGGCAGCTTCTTTACCGAATAATGTGGCAGCTGTTTGCTCCAATTCATTCACCGTAGGATCTTCTCCAAAAACATCGTCGCCTACAGGCGCTTTCAACATGGCTTCCAACATGGCCGGGGTTGGGCGGGTAACGGTGTCTGACCTGAAATCGATGATCATATGCTTATTATATTATAGAGTCAAATTTAGTAGAATGCATTCATTTGCACGAAGTTTGTATTGTATCTTTGCCAACCGGCTGCCATTATTAATTTTTTAAAACAGGAGCAATTTTATGCCATCATTTGATTTTGTAAGTAAGGTAGATGCACAGGCGTTAGACAACGCTGTGAACGTTGTAAGTAAAGAAATAGCTAATCGCTTTGATTTTAAAGGGTCGCACCTGGTAATCGACCTGGACAAGAAGAATTACACACTGAAGGTAGAGACTGAGGATGATATGAAAATGAAGCAGCTGATCGATGTGTTAGTGAATAGAGCGCATAAGCAGGGCATTTCACCCGAAGCATTTGATTTGAGTAAGGAGGGAAGTATGATCGGCAAGGCCTGGAAAAAAGAGATACAGGTACGCAATGGTTTGAAACAGGAGGATGCAAAAAAGATCATTAAGCAAATCAAAGACGCCGGTTTAAAAGTGCAGGCATCTATTAATGATGACCTGGTGAGAGTAACCGGTAAAAAAATCGATGATCTGCAGGAAGTGATACAGGCTTCAAAAGGTTGGGGATTAGATATACCCTTGCAGGTGGAAAATATGAGAAGCTAAGCATGTAAAATGTTGAATAGTGAACGTGGTACTTAGAATTTTGGTTCTTTCTCCATTTTACATTCGAAATTTAATATTCAGTATTTTCCATTTAATTATTACCTTTGCACTCCTTTGAAGTAATTCTTAGGGTCAAATTTATTAATAATTTGTACGGCAAAATCCGTACAACCTTAAAAATCATACAATTATGAAACAAGGTCTCCATCCGGAAAGCTACCGTTTTGTTGTTTTTAAAGACATGAGTAACGGCGATGCTTTTTTAGGAAAGTCTACTGCAAATTCTAAAGAAACTATTAAATGGGAAGATGGTAACGATTATCCGGTGATTAAACTGGAGATTTCAAGTACATCACACCCTTTCTTTACCGGTAAAAACATGCTGGTTGATACAGCAGGTCGTATCGATAAGTTCAAAAAGAAATACGCAAAAAAATAATTCTTCCACAGGAATTTATTTTATAAGGAACCTCTGCGAAAGCAGAGGTTTTTTTTGATCCTTACAAATCCGATGCTTCGTTGCAAATGCTTATCTTAGAAGCCTAATTATGAAACAGGTTATTGCTTTTGCTCCGGCTTATTGCGAACTGACTTTTCTTCAACCCTTTATTTTTACCAGAAAGGTGCAGGATTTCAGGATTGGCGCATTAACCATCCGTGAAAAATGGGAGCAGCTCCTGGGAATTTCCTCCTTCGATTTAAAAGATAACCGGCTATCTGAGTTTTTTCCCTCGGTGAGTTTAGAAGCGTTAGGTGCTGATGTTGTTAAGTATATTATAGCGGCCAACTTATTGCCGGAAGCGGAACTTTTAGAAAAGATTAAAAAACTGCAACCCGGCCAGTCCATTGTATCAAGTGATAATCAAATGCTGGCAGGATGTATCCAGCAATCAACGGATATCGATAGCCTTCAGCCGGTAGTAAAACTGGAGCCTGGAGATTTTAAACTGCTTGGGGTTGTTACACAAATCAACCTATTTAATAAGGAAGCTATTTTGTATGATTATGAGACGATCCTGAAACAAAACTACGTCGCTCAGCCCGTTGATCCTTCCAACAGACTTATAGCTCCTGAAAATATATTTTTAGAAGAAGGTGCTGTAGTAAGACATGCCATACTTAATGGGGAGGACGGGCCCATCTTTATTGCCAAAAATGCTCAGGTAATGGAAGGTTCCTGCCTGCGAGGGCCTATTTATATTGGCGAGAAAGCAGTGGTAAAAATGGGAGCAATGATTTACGGGGCTACGACAATCGGTCCGGGTTGTGTAATAGGTGGAGAAGTTAAAAACACTGTATTTTTTGCTAATTCCAATAAAGGGCATGATGGCTATATAGGAGATTCGGTGATAGGTGAGTGGTGTAATTTCGGAGCTGGCACCAGCGGTAGTAATATGAAGAATAATATAGGTACTGTTGACTACCAGCTGGCCGATGCTCTTATTGCGACTGGTCAGAAAAAGGGGGGCGTGATCATGGGAGATTTTAGCCGGACGGCCATTAACACTTCAATTAACACGGGAACCTGGGTGGGAGTAAGTGCTCATCTGTTCGGAACGGGGCTTACTCCTAAAATAATTCCTAATTTTAGCTGGGGCTTTGAATCGGGATTGGGTGGTTTGCCCCGGCGTTACACGGAAGGGGAAGTGCCAGACGAAAAGAAGTGTGTTTACCAGTTGGATAAAGCGTTGAGAGATGCAGACGCCTGGATGGGGTTAAAGGGCTCCGAATTAAGTGATACCCAAAAAAATATATTGACAGAACTTTATAATAAACGATAAAAAACAATTTTTAAAAATGAGAAAGCAAATTGCGGCAGCAAACTGGAAAATGAACCTTACTTATACCGAAGGACAACAGTTGTTGGCAAATATTTTAGAAAATGACCTGGGAAGTAAAGAAAACCATGAAGTGATTTTTGCAGTTCCTTTTCCTTACCTGATCATGGCCAAGGAAAAAACAACTACGTTGAAAAATTATTATATAGCTGCGCAGAATTGTAGCAATAAAAAGTCAGGTGCTTATACGGGCGAAGTTTCTGTAGATATGCTGGACTCTATTCATATCAAACATTGCATCGTAGGCCATAGTGAAAGAAGAGAATACTTTGGTGAAACCAACCAGGTATTAGCGGAAAAAGTGAACCTGTTATTGGAAAAGGAAATTACTCCTATATTTTGTTGCGGAGAGGCCTTGGATATCAGGGAAGCGAATACGCAAAACGCATTTGTTGAAGCACAATTAAAGGAGTCGTTATTTCATTTATCCGCTGAAGATGTTCAAAAAGTAGTCGTTGCCTACGAACCTATCTGGGCGATCGGTACTGGCAAAACAGCGTCTACCGAACAGGCGCAGGAAATGCATGCGCATCTTCGTTCCGTATTGGCGGCGCAATATGGGGCAGAGGTAGCCAATGAAATTTCTATCCTGTACGGAGGTAGCGTAAAGGCTAATAATGCAGCTGAAATATTTGCATCTCCAGATGTAGATGGCGGTCTTGTAGGAGGCGCTTCATTAGTGGCTTTGGATTTCATTGAAATTATCAAAGCGCTGAAATAAGCAGGGTGTTAAATAGTTAATATTGAAGCCGGGTGTTATTGCCCGGCTTTATTAATTTGGATACTTCAGATGCTGTTTCACCCGTTGTAAATAAAAAGCCGCTGCTTTGTGCAACGGCTTCTGCTGTAAAAATCGTTTTATTAAAATACCAGATTGTTTAAATAAGCCGCTCCTTCTTTTACACAGTCTAAAGGGGCTTTTTCGTAAGCTTCCTGCTCTAAAATATAACGCTGCATGCCCAGGTTTTTAGCCTGTGCTAATATCGATTTGTAATCAATAGAACCTTTCCCTACAATACAGCTTTGGTTTTCTTCCCCTTCTTTGAAAGCCACATTTTTCTTTCGGTCTTTTATATGACACAATTTAAATCTCCAGTTATACCTTTTCATCCATTCAACAGGATCCTGTCCGGCTGTAACCACCCAATACATGTCCATTTCAAAATCTACCAGTGCCGGGTCTGTATTCTTCATTAGGATGTCCTGGGGATACTGGGTGTCTTGCATTCTAAACGAATAATCGTGGTTATGATAGGCGAACCGTATACCGTTTTTCTGGCAGATTTGGCCTGCTTTATTAAAGTCGTCAGCAGCCTTTTTATAATCATCAAGTTTTCGCTGTTTACCCAGCCATGGGCAGATCAGGTATTTCATACCAATAGCGCCTGCTTCTGCAGCTTTTCTTTCAAAATCTTTTTTATAATCGCAATGGCTGCTTACAATCGTTAATCCAAGGGAATCCATATACTTTTTAAAGTCTGTGTTAGACATGCCCCAGAACATACCGTTAGCGCCCTCGTAGCTTTCAATTTCTTTATATCCGAATGAAGCCAGTTTTTTCAATACCCCTTTGGGGTCTTTAGGTAAGTCATCGCGTAGTGAGTATAATTGAATACCCAGGTTCTTAATGGTTCCGCGGTTACCAGTAGATTTTCCCCCGGCTCCACAGGAAGCCAGTGCCATACCCAGGGCAGCGCCGCCGCTCATTTTTAAAAAATCTTTTCTATCCATTTTGCAAAGTTTTTTAATAGGATTCTTCTTAATACTTATGTTTTCTAAAGTTGCCTGTATTGACTTTTGCTCGTCAATCCTAAACCATCAACTATGATGTATTCTCCATTCACCATGATCTCCTACACATCGCAAATTTGTACCGCCTGCTCCAGTGCTTTAAAACGTTCCTGGTCCGTTTTCCCGGTAGGAATAAACTCTTGCGCCACGTGACCTTTAAAGCCTGTTTCCAGGATGGCGTTCATGATAGCAGGGTAGTAGAGCTCTTGCTTGTCATTCAGCTCATGCCTTCCCGGAACTCCTGCTGTGTGATAATGGGCGATGTACTGATGATTGGCTTTGATATTAGCAATTACATTGCCTTCATCCACCTGCATGTGGTAAATGTCGTATAATAATTTGAAGTTTTCGCTGCCCAATCTTTTGCATAGCTCTACGCCCCAGGCTGTATGGTCGCAGAAATAATCTTTATGATCTACCTTACTGTTTAGTAGCTCCATCACTAAAACTACTTTATGTTTTTCAGCAATTGGCAATATTTTTTTCAGACCTTCTACGCAGTTTTTTAGACCTGTTTCATCGTCCATGCCGCGGCGGTTACCGCTAAAGCAGATCAGGTTTTTATAGCCCGCCTTTGCAACCAATGGAATACCTTCTTCGTAGTCTTTGATCAGTCCTGCGTGAAACTCGGTCCCGGCAAATCCATCTACCAGGCTTACTTTTCCGGGTATATAACACATGCTGCAGGTAATACCATGCTTTTGAATAACAGGCCAATCTTTGGGCGCCAGCAGGTCGATAGCATTGAGGCCCATTTTCTTAACGGTTACACATAATTCTTCCAGAGGTACTTTGCCGAAAGTCCACTGGCAAACGCTATGATTGATATTTCCTTTTAGCTGGTACATTAATTTTTCTTCGTTCGCAAATGTGGTTAAGGGAGAGAGGCTGGCGGCAACGGATCCGGCAGCCAATGTTTTAAGCATATTTCTTCTGCTAGGCATTAGTAACTGTTTTTTTATCGTTTCTGAAAATTACGGCAAACAGGAAGCAAACAACTGCAGCAATTCCGGCAGGTACTAACCAAACCTGCTGCCAGAAATCACCTACGGATACTGATGCAAGATCTTTGTATTTATTACCGATATAACCTGCTACCCAAAATCCTATCAATTGTCCAATTCCATAGGTCGCCAGAGTAATAAGCCCCTGCGCTGAACTTTTATATCTCTCACCTGCTTTAGCGTCTGTATAGATTTGACCTGACACAAAGAAAAAGTCATAGCAAATTCCATGAAGCGCAATTCCCAAAATCAGCATAAAGGAAAGTTCGCCCGCGTTTCCGTACGCAAATAGCAGGTATCTTACCGCCCATGCCAGCATACCTATTAAAATGGTATTCTTAAAGCCGAATCTTTTAAACAAGAACGGAATTAGCAATAAGAACAACACTTCTGATACCTGCCCGATTGCCATTTTTGCAGTTGGATTCTCCAGTCCAACATCTGTTAAAAATACATTCGCGTTTGCATAATAAAAAGCCAACGGAATGCATATAAGAATTGAAGAAATGAAGAAGACCAGGAAGTTTTTATCTTTTAGCAATTGAAGTGCATCCAAACCTAATATCTGGCTGATGGAGGCTCCTTGTGCTGCTTTTTTAGGAGGAGTTTTAGGAAGGCTAAAGCTAAATAAACCTAGTACAGCAGAAGCAATAGATGCCATCAGAAATGTATTCCTTAGCGTATCGTTGGTTGTATTATTTTGCTCATTATCCCAGTGAAAAATATAGCTTATTGAAAGTCCGGCGAGAATCCAGCCAATGGTTCCCCATATTCTGATGGAAGGGAACTCTTTTTCCGGGTTTTGCATCTGTCTGAAAGAAACAGAATTGACCAACGCCAGGGTGGGCATATACAATATCATATATGAAAGGACATAGGGATAGAACGCCGCTGTATTTTCTGATTTAAACATCATGTACATTAAGCCTGCCCCAATCAAGTGAAGTATCCCTAATATTTTTTCAGCATTAAAAAAACGGTCAGCAATCAGGCCAATAATAAAAGGCGCAATAATAGCCCCCCAGGATTGGGTAGAGAAAACATTGGCCTTTTCGAACTCAGTGGCATTTAAATTCTTCGATAAAAAAGTTCCTAATGTTACAAACCATGCTCCCCATATAAAAAACTCAAGGAACATCATAAAAGATAGTTGGGCTCTGGTACCTGATTTCATTCGTGTTTGTTTTATTTTTAATGGTTAATGAGTCGATGTATCTGCTCCTCATTAAATTTTAGAATAGTTTGAGGAGTTGCGATACTTTTTCATTGTTGTTTTTGTTGTCAGACGCAAAGAGCCATATCAGATCAGTAAGAACGAAATTCATATAGCTTGCATCATGTTGTTTCGTTAGAACTTTCTTTCAATGAAAGGAAAAACGATTTTACGGCTAAATGTAGTAATTTAATCCATAACAAATATAACCGTTTGTACTTTTTATTAAGTACTTATATAGCAAAAGGCTCCTTCAGGAGCCTTTTGTACTAAATTATATATGAAAAAGAAATTAGATTTTTGCCAATTCCGCTTTGCGGTCTTTCGGATTAACGGCACTATAGGCCATCGCGGCTTTTACAAAATGTACGAAAATGGGTTGTGGGTTTTCTACTGTACTTTTCAGCTCAGGGTGATACTGAACGCCAATAAAGAATGGATGTGTAGGCAACTCAATAACTTCAACTAAGCCGCTGTCGGGGTTTTTGCCACTTGCAACCATACCTGCATTTTCAAAAGCATCCAGGTATTTGTTGTTAAACTCCCAACGGTGCCTGTGTCTTTCTGTAATACTGTCAGAACCGTAAATAGTATGTGCCAGGCTACCTGGTTTTACAGCACAGGTGTAAGAGCCTAACCTCATGGTGCCGCCTTTTTCTGTTACCTGTTTTTGTTCTTCCATTAAAGCAATAACCGGCTCTGAAGCATTTTCATCCATTTCGGTAGAGTTTGCTTCTTTCAGTCCTAATACATTTCTTGCAAATTCAATAGCCGCCATTTGCATACCTAAGCAAATGCCGAAGAAGGGTAGTCCGTTCTCACGCGCGTATTTTACCGCTGTTATTTTTCCTTCAATACCTCTTAATCCAAATCCGGGAGCAACCAGCAGTCCTTCGAGGCCTGCCAGTTTTTCTTCTACATTATCATCAGTAATATACTCGCTATGCACATTTACGATCTGTACCTGACACTCGTTTACGGCGCCGGCATGTACAAAAGCTTCTAAAATAGATTTATAAGCATCCTGCAGCTCCAGGTATTTACCAATCAGGCCAATACGTACAACGGTTTTCGGATACTTTAATTTGTCGAGAAAAGTACGCCATTTAGAAAGTTCCGGTTCGGGATATGCGGGTATGTTCATTTTTTTCAAACAGGTCAGATCCAGTTTTTCGCGTAACATGGCCAGGGGTACTTCGTAAATAGTAGATTGGTCCGTTGCTTCAATCACCGCCTCCTGCTTCACATTACAGAAAAGAGCAATTTTTCTTTTAAGTTCAGGTGTCAGTGGTTTCTCTGTTCTGCATACAATAATATCAGGTCGCACACCTTCCTGGCTCAACATTCTTACACTATGCTGCGTAGGTTTTGTTTTTAATTCCTTGGCGGCTTTCAGGTAAGGGATATAAGTTAAGTGTATAACCACCGTATCTTCTTCAGGCAACTCCCATTGCAGCTGGCGGATGGCCTCAACAAAGGGTAAACTCTCAATATCACCAATCGTACCTCCAATCTCTGTAATTACAATATCATACTCGCCCGTAGTGCCCAGTTCCATCATACGGCGTTTGATTTCGTTGGTGATATGCGGTACCACCTGCACGGTTTTACCCAGGTAAGCGCCTTCTCTCTCCTTGTTAATAACGGTTTGGTAGATACGGCCGGTAGTTACATTGTTGGCCTGGGATGTAAAAATATTTAGAAAACGCTCGTAGTGGCCAAGATCCAGGTCGGTTTCAGCGCCATCCTCTGTAACATAGCATTCTCCATGTTCATAGGGATTAAGGGTTCCCGGATCGATATTGATATAGGGGTCGAATTTTTGGATCGTTACTCTAAAGCCGCGAGCCTGGAGCAATTTGGCTAAAGAGGCTGCTATAATGCCCTTACCTAAAGAAGATGTTACGCCACCCGTAACAAAAATATACTTGGCCATAAAAAGTTGTTTACACTCAATAAAATATTATCAAACAAGCATCCGAAGGTACTTGCAGACAATGTTGTTATAAAATTTAGTATGAAAAAAGGATCTTAAAACGACCAGCAGAAATACTCCTTTAAGGGGAACTTATGGAGGTCATGCAAAGATAGAATTAATATGCCACAAAAAAAAGTAGTTGTTAACCGGGGCTGATTTTTTTCAATACATAACGAGCGGGAATTCTTAAAGGAACCTTTTGTTATATTTGAATGTCTTCAAAAGCGCACCTAATGAATCAATTATGCAGATGCTTACTAGGAGCGGGGACGGGTATATGCATCAAAAGGAGATGTAGATGCAGCCATCAAGGATTTTGAGCGGGTGGTTCAATTGAATCCCGGAAAAGAGCTGATCTTTGCTTTTCTCGGATCGGCCTATGAACAGCGAAAAGATTTTGAGCGGGCAGCACAAAATTACACCAAGGCTATTGCTGCAGATAGCTTAAACACAGAAATGTACCGATTGAGAGGATGGTTATACTTTCAGAAAGGATATTATGATATGTCTTTTAAGGATTTTGATAAAATACTGCAAATCGATCCCCGCCATGCCAACGCCTATTATAACCGAGGTACAATTTATGGCATCCAGAAAAAGAATGATGAGGCGGTAAAGGACTTTACAAGTCTTATAGCGTTGGATACCAGCTACGCTGATGCTTATTGGGAGCGAAGTCGCGCCTACTTTGCAAAAAAGGATTTTGCTGCTGCTATTACTGATTTGAACAAAGTTATAGCGCTTGATCCCGGCAAAAAGCATATATATATTTACCGGGGACTGGCTCACCGCGAAATGGAAAACTATGATGCAGCAGTAACTGATTTATCCAAAGCGATTCTTTTGGATCCGGCTGATGACTATTTATATACAGAGCGTAGCCAATTCTACCGGCGTCTTGGTAAAGAAAGTCTCGCCGATGCAGATCTGAAAAAAGCGCAGGAATTGAAGATGGCTAAACCTTAGTCTTTGGCTATTTTCCTATAGCTGGTAATTACACCACGTATTAATGAAGAGCTGAATCCCCGGTGTTCCATTTCATTTAAACCAACGATAGTACAGCCCTTGGGAGTAGTAACTTTATCTATTTCCTGTTCAGGGTGCGTATTATTGGAGAGGAGTAGTTCGGCAGCGCCTTTTACGGTTTGCGCGGCAATAAGGCTGGCAGTTTTGGCATCGAAGCCTATTTCGATACCGCCCTGTATATTAGCACGTATATAACGAAGTGCGAAAGCAGTACCACAGGCTCCAAGCACGGTAGCAGCATCCATCAGCTTGTCGTCAATAACCGCAACTTTCCCAACGGTATTAAACATTTTTGTAACCAGCTGCACCTGTCTGTCTGTTGCGTTTTCGTAACTGATACAGGTCATGCTTTCCTGGATGGCAACAGCCGTATTGGGCATCGCACGGAAAACGGGCAGTTGCACCTGGGCCATTTCCTTCAGATCGCTTACCGTTACACCCGTGATTACAGAAATTAGCACCTGTTTTTTGCTCAATACCGGTGCAATGGTTTTCATAACGCCTTCAACCTGGAAAGGTTTCACTGCTAATATAATCACATCGCTCGCCGCCGCAGCTTTTGCATTGTCATCAGTAATCTTTACTGTTTTAGGCAGTTCACCTTTAAGTGTTGAAATGTTTCTTTTGGTGATGGTGATATCGGAAGGATTACAGAAATTGCTTTTAATTAATCCCTGGGCTATGGCGGTACCTAAATTTCCTCCGCCTATAATGGCTATTTTTTGAGACACTGATATTTTGTTTTAAGAATTATAATGAGGCGATGGGGATCCAGCACCATTTTTCTGGGATAGCAAATCTACAAAACCATTGAAACATTTGGTTATTTTTCCAGCAGACTTAAGCTATGTTAAGAATGAAGAGTACCGATTTGGAGAAAATTTAAAACCATCAGCGGAACGCATTATCAAATTAGATAATGTTACGAAAACTGAAGAAAAAATCGGAATAATTATAATTTATGTAATAATTACAAATATTTTTAATAAAAAAATCCCCTAAATCGTATATTTGCACTCAATTAAAACAAACTTATCACGATGTCTTTAAGAATTTCTGCACTTTCGAACATTCCGGCTACAACAGATGAGTTGGGAAAAATTACGCCAAAGATCACCACCGTATTTGGCTCACATGTATTTAACCTTAAAACTGCAAGAGAGTATTTGAGCGATGATGCTTATAAAAGTATAGTTGCTTCAATCAAATCGGGGCAGAAAATTGACAGAAACGTAGCTTCTAACATCGCTAATGGTATGCGTGCCTGGGCAGAAAGCAAAGGTGTTACACACTTTACACACTGGTTTCAGCCACTTACAGGTACTACTGCTGAAAAGCATGATTCGTTTTTTACACTGAAAAGCGATGGTACTCCTATCGAAGAGTTTGATGGCGCTGCATTAATTCAGCAGGAGCCTGATGCGTCTTCTTTCCCTAACGGTGGCCTGCGTGCTACTTTTGAAGCAAGAGGATATACAGGTTGGGATCCATCTTCACCTCCATTTATTATTGAAATTGGTCATGGCCGTACACTTTGTATTCCTACCATTTTTATTTCATACACAGGTGAGTCTTTAGATTATAAGGCACCTTTATTGAAATCTATCGATCTTTTAAATAAAGCAGCGGTAGATGTTTGTAACTTTTTTGACAGGAATGTGACCCGTGTAAACGTTACTTTGGGTTGGGAACAGGAGTATTTCGTTATCGATGATGGCCTGTTCCGTGCAAGACCTGACCTGGTAATGTGTGGCCGTACTTTATATGGACATAATTCAGCCAAAAACCAGCAGCTGGAAGACCATTATTTCGGATCTATTCCTGAAAGAGTGTATGCTTTTATGCGCGATTTTGAAAACGAGTGCTATAAATTAGGTATTCCTTTAAGAACTCGTCACAATGAGGTGGCTCCCGCTCAGTTTGAGTGTGCCCCAATATTTGAAGAGGCGAACCTGGCTGTTGACCATAACACTTTGTTGATGGATGTAATGAGCCGTATCTCTATCAGGCATGGCTTACGTGTTTTATTGCACGAAAAACCATTTGCTGGTATTAACGGTAGCGGTAAGCACAATAACTGGAGCTTATCAACTGATACAGGTGTTAACTTATTAGCTCCTGGTAAAACTCCAAAAACCAATTTGATGTTCCTTACATTCTTTGTAAATGCCATCAAAGCGGTTCACGATTATGCTGATGTATTAAGAGCTTCTATTGCTTCAGCACCTAATGATCACAGATTAGGAGCAAATGAAGCACCTCCTGCTATTATTTCTGTATTTATCGGTGAATACCTTACTAAGGTGTTAAACGATATCAAGCAGCGCGTAAGCGGCGATATGGACGAGCAGGATGAAAGCATGCTGAAACTGGATATCCATAAAAACATCCCGGATCTTTTATTAGATAATACCGACCGTAACCGTACTTCTCCATTTGCATTTACAGGTAATAAGTTTGAGTTCAGAGCGGTAGGTTCTACTGCGAACTGTGCCAGCCCGATGACTGTTTTAAACACCATCATGGCACAAACACTGAAAAACTTTAAATCGGATGTAGATGGCCTGATCGAGAAAGGTGAGAAAAAGGAGATCGCTATTATGCAGGTGATCAATGAATACATTGTTAGCAGCGAAAAAATATTGTTTGAAGGTGATGGCTATAGCGAAGCATGGGAAAAGGAAGCAGAAAAAAGAGGTCTTCCTAACCTGAAAACTACTCCTTTGGCACTGGATGCAATGGTGAACGAAAAGAATACCAAACTGTTCATCGAAAACGGCATTTACAGCCACTCAGAGCTGGAAGCAAGACACGAGATCGAGTTGGAAAAATACATTAAGAAAGTACAGATTGAAGGTCGTATCATGGGCGAAATGGCTACCAGCATGATCCTTCCTCCTGCAATCCGTTATCAAAACCTGTTGGCTAAAAACATTAAAGGTTTAAAAGAAGCAGGTTTAACGGAAGAAGCTTATGCCAATCAAAAGCAGATCCTGGATAAGATCTCTGAGCATATCAACAAAGCAAGTGACCTTGTTGAGAAAATGATCGAAGCGCGTAAAATAGCTAATGCTATCGAAAATACACGTACCAAAGCAATCGCTTACGAAAGCCAGGTAAAAGCGGCCTTCTTTGATCAGATCCGTTACCACGCTGATAAGTTAGAGCTGTTGGTAGATGATAAAGAATGGTACCTGCCTAAATACCGTGAGTTATTGTTCTTACGCTAATTAAGCAATTAAATGATAAGTTAAAGTCGCTGCAGCAATGCAGCGGCTTTTTTGTTGGCAACAAATTTTACGCTCCCATTCTCAACCGGATCCTATGACGTTCGTCAGCAGCAGCGCTACGTTTCATCGCATAAAAAAACCCCTCTAAAAGAGGGGTTGTGTGCCCAGAACAGGAATCGAACCTGCACTCCGTTGCCGAAACAAGATTTTGAGTCTAGCGCGTCTACCAATTCCGCCATCTGGGCTTCAATTCGAAACGGGGTGCAATATTACGAAATTATCATCAGAAATATAGCCCCCCAAAGTATTATTTTACTTATTTATTTACAACAGCTTTTTCTGGGTATAATAAGCCTCAGGAAAAATTTTCCTATTTTTTTTAATGTGATCATTCAAAAATCTTTAAAGTAAATTGCATAGAACCCTGCTACAAAGTTATATGATTAAAATTGGCATCATTAAAGAAGAAAAAGTACCGGCTGATAACCGGGTTGCTTTAACACCTGACCAATGCCGCTGGCTATTATCTCATAACAAAGAACTGGGGATAGAAGTTCAACCTTCAGCGATCCGTTGCTTTCCTGATGTTGAATACGAACGCGCAGGCGCCCGGCTTACCGAAGACCTGTCGGGCTGCTCTATTCTGCTTGGAATAAAAGAAGCGGCTATCAGCAGCCTGATTGACAATAAAACCTACCTTTTTTTTTCTCATACCAGGAAAAAACAACCGCAGAACCAGGCCTTGTTACAGTCAATCCTTGAAAAAAATATCACCTTAATTGATTACGAATGCCTGGAGCATGACGATGGGCAACGTATTATTGGGTTTGGCTTTTTTGCGGGCATTGTAGGCGCTCATAATGGTATTATGGCTTATGGTAAAAGAACCGGCTTGTACCATCTTGAAAGGGTTTTTAAACAAAAGAACTTTAAGGAATTAATACATAGCTATTTCGGACTGAAGTTACCTAATATAAAAGTAGTGATCACCGGCAGTGGGCGGGTGGCCCACGGATTGATAGAAGTTATGAACCTTTTAGGTTTGCATGAGGTGGAGCCCGACGAGTACCTGAAAAGAAGATTTGCTTATCCCGTGTACACCCAGTTAAAAGGAAAAGATTTATATGAGCATGAAATAACCGGCAATTACACCAGGGAAGATTTTCATCTGTATCCGCAAAATTATCAAAGCAAGTTTTACCCATACGCCTGTCAGACAGATATTTTACTGAATGGCGTTTACTGGGAGGAAAATATTCCCCGTTTATTTAAACCCGGCAATATCAACCACCCGGATTTTATTATACAAACCATTGCTGATGTTTCTGATGACAAGGGAGGGTCTGTGCCGGTTAATATGGGCAGCGGAACTATTGAAGATCCTGTGTATGGTATTGATAGAACAACGCTGACTAAAACACCGCCTTATGAAACAGGCTCTATTGATATAATGGCGGTAAGCAATTTACCGAATGAACTACCCCGAGACGCAAGTCGTTATTTCGGGGAGCAGCTGATAAAATATGTTTTAAGCGACCTGTTGCAGGGTGGAAGCAGGATCATTCAGCGGGCGACCATCGCTTCAAATGGCCAATTGGGAGGCCACTACGCCTACCTGCAGGATTACGTGGAGCGTTGATCTTTGCTGTGATGCGGGTCAGATGCCTGACAGCTTTATCCTATCGTATTACCCATATTAAACATAGGCAGGTACATAGCTATCAAAACAATGCCTACGACGAAGCCACGAATAACAATAAAACCCCTCATATGGATTAAGAGAGTCAATATATACCAGTCAATGATATGCCCGAACCGGGCATCACTGCCAGGACTTAAAAGGCTTGTAACGTAAAGAGCTACCCTGGATTCCCCGCGCTGCTCCTTGTTGAATATACCTCTAATGATGAATTATGGACTGGCTGATACCGTGAATATCCCGGTGATAGCGGCCTTGCCATGGCTCCGTCAAATTGATGCTCATATAACCATGTTGGTAACTTTCGCCCCTGTTATACATGGTATGCTCAGCCTGATCAATGCCTGAATAAATAGTCTACCTGATTTGAATTATTGAAATGGTCGCCTTTTGTTGGTGGCTTGTCCCCGGCTAGTACTGGTCCAGTCCTGTAATATGACCATGGTCCAGTATATATTGTTAGGAGTCCTAATTAATTTTATATCGGCAATAAAGCCACAATTAAAATATTTCAATCATGAACCAATCAATTTTTTACCATGCAGGTTGCCCTGTATGTATCAGCGCTGAACAGGAAATCGTCAATCTGATAGGAGCCGACAATGTAGAAGTGATTCACCTGGGTGAGAACCGGCAGCATATTGAGGCCGCTGAAGCTGCCGGGGTAAAATCGGTGCCTGCATTGGTTACACCAACAGGCAATGTGTTGCATATTAATTACGGCGCATCTATGGCGGATGTTAAAGGCTGATACAGTCAGTTATAGTAAAAGATGAAAGCGTACTTAGTGATATATCTCGCTCAAGCAGCAGGTGTATGAACAAGCTCCTTCCGCGGTTATACATTATTTCACAGCATTCTTTTAATTGAGTTAGCTTATAGAGTAAGATAAAGAGTGGCGATCTTAATCTTGCTATAATCTAACAAAGGTGTTTTTTTAACTGCGATGGCGTGGACAGGCTAGTAAAAACTCGTCGAGCTTTTACTAGCTGTTCCTGCATCATTACCTAAAAATAATTATATGAAAATTAGTGTTTGGGATACATACGTAACAAAGAAGGATGGAGCAATCATGCATTTTGATATACTGGTTCCCGATACCGTTAAAAACCAGGAAGAGGTATACCGTTTTGGCAGGGACTACCTGCGTACTAAAGGGCTGGAGGGACAAAACCTTGCGGCCGGAGAATGCCAGTTCTGTCATATTGAAGAAGCCACAGAAGAAATGAATGCTTCAATTGAACAACAGGGCTATCATATCATAGAAATGGAAGGATGCAACTAAATCTTTTAGAAAATGGACGTTAGAAATACACTTAGCATCAATGAGACATTCCGCGATATCCTGGTTGAATACAAAGAGCATGGCAGTAAAATAGCCATGTTGCTGGATGTTGATGGAGTTATGCGGACAGAAGGGTTTATAAAAGAAATTTTTTGGGATGATCCAATTCCTTTTATTAAACTAACTAACGGAACTCAAGTAGTATCAACAACCATAGTGGCTGTCAATGGCATTTTTACACCATCCTTCTCGGAGTGTTAAGAAGGGGGAGACGAATTTAGTTACTGATTTCTTTCTTAGTGGTTCGTGATCTGAATGATAGTAGATCATTGCGCGAACTATTTGTAGTAAATCAATATGGGGAACATTCTACTTTTATTCAAAGTATGAATTTTTGAGATGTAAGCAGGTCCATGCTTTACTGAGCGACCGGCAGGTGAGTGGCTAATGCTTTGATGGCTTCTGTAAGGTCTTTTTCTGACAGAGAGCCAAACCCGAAACGTAACCCGTTTATTGAATTGAAGTCGCAGTAATAATCAGGCGTAAGTATCTTGATACCTTTGGCCATCAATTCGGTGGAAACTTTTGGCCAGTTTACTTTTACTCTTGGTTCAATCCAGAAAGCGAGTCCGCCATCAGGTAGCCTGTAATGAGCCCTGCCGGCGAGGTGTTTTGCAAGCAGGTTATCAACGAAATCTCTTTTAGCTCTGTAATGATTGGTGGCTTTGCGTACGTGCCTCTTAATCGTTCCGTCATTGATCAATTGTAAAACCGCCCGTTCCATAATTCCGTCTCCCTGAACATCTATGATCCTGCGAAGTTCGCCCACCTTTTTAAGTAATTCCGGGTTACTGCATACCAGGTAGCCTATTCGTAAAGCGGGTGCAACAATTTTACTCATCGTTCCTATATAAACATAGTTCGATAGTTCAGGAAAACTGGATAAGGGGAGCAAGGGACGATAACCATAATGAAACTCATTGTCATAATCGTCTTCTATAATGGTAAAGCCGTGTTGGTTGGCTAATTGTATCAATTCAAGCCTGCGTTGTAAACTAAGCGTAACGGTGGTTGGATATTGGTGATGTGGCGTGATATAAATAGCCCGGATCTTTTTTTTCTGTTTAAGGTATTTGACTACCTCATCAATGACCAGACCTTCCTGGTCCACCCGAACGGGAAGTAACTCAGCTCCGGCGCTTTCAAAGGCTTTCCAGGCTGGCTTATAACCTGGGTTTTCTACCATAACAAAGTCGCCTTTTGAAAGCAGGCATTGTGCCGCCAGGTACATGGCCATTTGACTGCCACGGGTAATGCATACAGACTGGTTGTTGATCTGCATGCCTCTCTGTTGATTGAGCATACGCACGATAACGTTGATGAAGTCGGGATCTCCTAGCTCGTTGCTGTATCCCATCATTTGCCACCGCGCATTACGGTTAAAGATCTGGCGATAGGCTCTGGCCAGGGGAAGAACGGGTGCTATCTTACTATCCGGATGGCCGTCATCAAAGCTGATCCGGTATTTTTGGGGAGGTGTTTCTTTTGGAGGCCGTGGAGTTTTTTTACCGGATGCCCAGTTGCCTGGTAAGATATCTGCAACAAAAGTTCCTTTGCGTTCTCTGGATACGATCCACTCTTCATTTAGCAGCAGGTTTAAGGCCTCCACAACAGTGTTCCGGTTTACCTTGAGCATTTCAGCCAGTAGCCTGCTACCCGGAAGCGCATCACCGGTTTTCAATCTCCCGGATTGGATATCGGATATAATTGCATCGGCAATTTGCACATAAATTGCTTTTTCGTTTTTCAGGTCCAGTCTGATGTCTAATTTCCAGGGTCGAAGCATTGGACTGTTTATTATTGTTAATTTATTGCATTTGGCTGGTCCAAAGATATATCATCTTCAATGATCCTGTATTTTTAGTTTAACAGGCTATTGGCGCTTCATAAAAAAAATCTGCGAAACGATAAATTTGTATTTAAATGTATTTCAACAGAACAATATATCGGGTATGTATGAGTTAGCAGGCAGAGATGAACTGGATAAAAAAATAGTTGCTGGTTTAGAGCGCCTTTCCCAGGTGTTCCGTGCTTTACTGTGGAGCAAAGCAGTAGCGCATCAGTTAAGCCCGCTGCAAATTCAAATATTGCTATCTACCTGTAAACATCGTTCTGAATGGAATACCGTTACTCACCTGGCAAGGGAATTCCAGGTAAGCAAGCCTACTGTCAGCGATGCCGTAAATATATTGGAATCAAAAAAACTGATTCAGAAAATAAGCAGGTCTGCCGATAATCGCAGATTTAGCATCGAGCCAACGAAATCAGGTATTGGCATTGCCAGAGATACAGAGAACTACCTCAATCCAATTAGTTCTTCTGTTGAACTCCTTGGTGCGCCGGAAAAAATGGGTTTATGGCAGTCTATTGCTGATATAATACAGGCTTTGAGTAGCTCCGGTATCATAACGGTGCAGCGTAATTGTTACAACTGTGGTCACTATCAAAAAGAGGCTAACACTCATTTCTGCAACCTGTTGCAGGTCCGTCTAAAGGCGGTTGATATTCAATTGGACTGTCCTGAGTTTCAGGAAAGATAAAGATGTTGAGATCCGCTGCGGGATTTATTGGGGTGATATTTTTGACCTGCTTGCTCTGAAAACATCGTGATCAGGCATTCAGCGAAGCTTTATGTATAGATTAAAGCTATAAAAATTCAAAATAAGTTGTCGTTAAAATAAAAAGGAGAAGATAGAAATCCCCTCCGTTGTTTTACATGAGAAAAAAGATGAAGCTTATTTATCGCCTCTAATATATTTTGAAACTACCTCTGTATCACCATCGCTATTGGCGTTGATATGCGTGTAGTGTTTCTTGTCTTTTAAAACGATACGGTAGTTAACACCGTTTTTGTTGCTTACTTCAGTTACTCCATGAATTTCCTTACCCGGGAAAGAAGCGTTTACACCAGCCAGTACAACCGGAGAAAGTTTGTCTTCTTGGTAGTAGCGAATGGTTTGCACCAGGTTGCCTTTAGTGTCAAAGGTCGCACGGGTCTTTACATCGCTGGTGGTAAAGAATTCTTCTGTACTGTTCGCTGTTTCACTCCAGGTAACATCAGTTGCGTTCCTAAAGTTAGCAGTGAAAGTTGCCTGCGTTTTTTCGCTGATAACTGGTTCTACGGGAGCAGCAGCAGCTGTAAGACTGATGGTTAATAATGTAGCGGCGGATAGAATAAGATTTTTCATTTTTATTTTTTTGAAGTCGTTATTATTAATTGTTTCACAAACATACATGGGCAAAGTGCCCTGAGCCAATACCAGAATGGCGAACCCCCTCAAAATTGCCGGTGAACAGCTGTTTTATTAGGGCGAATACCCGCCACCCCGGACTGTATTTATTGCGTTATTCCTTTTAAATCATTAACAACAACTTCGTTTAAAAACTGCCTGTCTAAGGAGGCTGTTTTTTGATGGTGGCAGTAACTAAATCCTGGATAATAGGTGACCTGGATGTTACAAAGCCCCTTAGCTGGAATAACTCAAGTGTCTGCCGAAGAATTTGATCTCAAGAAAATATACATTATCTTTTTTTGGCAGCATTCTACATTATACCAACAGATCAGAGTTTATTGATATCGATGATCAAAAAGCTTTTTGCCTCTCTGCCTGCGATTAGCAGATGACTTTTATCGATAGCTATGCCATATACTCTTTTTAGTAAGGGATGCTGTAAAAATGTTTTCACCTGCATGTTGCCTTCCTGATCTGTTTGAACAACTCCAACACTATTGTTTACAGAATTCAGTATATATGCCTTGTTTCCCGAAAAAGCAATCCTTCCTGGTCCCTGCATATTGTTATGATTCATGAACATCATCGGTTTGGGGTGCAGGGGAGTGGTAATGTCGAGACTTAGTATGGTTCCGGCATCATAGGCGATTGCATACAGATGATTACCTGCTATCGCCAATGCACAAGTGCCTTTAAGTTTTATGGAATCGTAAACCCGCGATGTTATAACGGGATGTTTTTTGTCTTTTACATCAACTGCGATGACTGACGAACCCGGGCCATAGCCTGCAAGGTATAAGGTATTTCGATTTACAAGGGCCGCAAAAGCGCCATCCCCGGTGTGAAAGCTACTCACTATCCGGGGCCTTGCCGGAACTTTTACATCCAGTATATAAACCTTGCTTTCGGAGCTATGTGTTACATACGCATACCCGTTCTCTACCACTATTTTTCGCAATCTGGTGTAGTTAGATCGATAGGTGTTGAGATAGCTGCCTTCATTTCCTACTTTTAAAGCAGCCACTTTACGTGGACTGGAGGGTAATGTAATATCGTATACTGAAACTATCGCATTCGTCATAGAAAGTACAAACAGGTGATTCCCTTCAATAGCTACACTAAATGCATCCAGTATATCTTTATCCTTCAGACTACAGGCTAATACTGGTTTTTCCGGGTTTCGATAATCTATGATGGCTACATTATTTCCATCCCGGCATGGAATGTACGCATGCCCTTTGTGTAAGACTATGTCTTCCGGCTCATTCAAGGCTTTCACATCTACAAGTTGTCCTGTAATGGCTTCTGACGGAATATGAGTGACCTCGGCCGAAGGGATATTTTTCACAGACTTATTCCATTGGTCCAGCTTTGTTGCCAACTCTTGCTTATGAAAAGCAGTACGCAGCATAAATCCTTTGGTAGTACCTGATAACGTAATGATGGAGTCTTTGGTTTCTATTCTTATGCCATGATCCAGCCAGTCATCCTCTATCGTAGGTATTGCTTCCAATGGTATCCATGATTTCCCATAGTTGATGGTTAAGTACACTTGTTTTTTACTTGTGTAAGTGCTGTAGTAAGCAGCACCATAACCAATGTTGACAAAGTCATCCGCCGATCCATCCAACTTAGCAATAGAATCCCATTCATAACCCAGGTTCCTGCTGCGGTAAACAATGCCTGATTGATCGGCCTGCAGGACTGTACTCATGCCCAGGTATTCAGTGGCAAATAATGCAGCAGTCGAAAGCTTTTGCATTTTGTTCCAGGTCAGGCCATCATCAATGCTTTTGTATACAATGCCCTGCCAGCCATTTACAAGGATCCCGTTGCCGGTACGCTCAAGCCGGTACAGTGCGTTTTGAGATACGGCTCCCATATCGTTCCAGGTTAATCCTTTATCAGTGGAGCGATAAATATGTCCTCCGTCTGAATCGGTATCTGTTACTAACAATGACCCCTGATCCGTATACATGATCGCATAAGCAGCTGCGTAGCGTTCCCTGTTTTTGTTCTTATCTAATAGGGTCTTTAGCTTTTTCCAGGTTACACCCCCGTCTCTGGTTCCCCATACTTCTGCAGTACCCGTCAATATGTAAAACTCTTTTTTACTGCCTGTTTCGGCAATACAGGTTATGTCAACATTAACGGGATGTGCCAGGAATTTCCAATTCATTCCCTTGTCGAAACTGATGAATAGCTTTCCCTTCTGTTGTCCCCGGGCTGCACATAAAACTGTTGTGTCGTCCAGTTGCCTGATGGCATCTATACGTCCGCCTTCTGCTACTGTTGTTACAGCCCATTTCCCAAAATAGTTTTTTAAGGAATCTTCGGAGTTATTTTGAGACAGCGCCTGTATTGAACAGGTACCGAGGAGCAGCAAAGTGAAGCAGTAGAAATAAGTCCTTTTGCAAATCATTGTAGATATTTTATCGAAGAAGATTATTATTTATTGTTGCCACCACATTTTATGGTTCATATTGTCGCCACCCATCCGTTGTGCAGCATCTGTATAGTTGGTCCTGTTCAATGATTGTTCGCTTAATGGATAGGGAATGCGGCTTGGGATTTTACTATCATTAACGGCTGCAGGCCCCGGAATAAGTACCGGGTGCCCTGTTCTGCGGTATTCATTCCACCCTTCAAGTCCTGTAAAAAATAAGGAGATAAATTTTTGAAGATAGATTCTCGGTAAGCTCCCGTCAAAAGCTACTCCTGGTTGTGTCAGGTAGTTTTCGTTGAAAGGAGCTCCCCAATAAGCAAATGACGCCTTAATGGCAGCATCATACAAATCCTTTGGCGGGCTGGCCAATAAGCCTTTTTGAGCGGCTTCGGCTTTTAAAAATAGTACTTCAGACCAGGTCATCCATATAGCGGGTTCTGTATTTGACTGGAACCGGGTACCCAGGTAAGACTGGTAGTTGAATCCACCATTGTAGTTGGCAGATTCCGTAACAGGCAGGGCATTGGGAAGACCTACATATACAGGGTTGGCCGTGTTCGCTGAGGCATTGGTAGGACGCGCGTATTGAAATAAGCGGGTATCGCCATACTTTTTCAAGGTATCTACAATAAAGGCACTCACCGATTTGTATTTGAAATCGAAGTCGCGCACGAAATTGGGAGATAAAGGATTGGCATCAGGTAAACTACCACTGTATTTATAAGTAAAGTTGTCTTCATTGCTTTCCATAACGGGGTAGGTGGATGCGTTGGACAGCATTTCCCTGATATCTGTAGTTGCGGAGGGAAGCTTGGCAGAAGCACGCATTAATAACCGAAGGCGCAGGCTATTCGCAAACTTTTTCCATCTCAACATGTTGCCGTTATAAACGGGGTCTCCACCATATAGCAAAGGCTCCGTTGTATTGATAGTTCCGGCAATCTCCTTCAGGTCCTGAAGCAACTTCACATACACATCTTCCTGTTTGTCGTATTGCGGCGTTACTATTTTTTCAGCTCCTGCTCCGGCTTCAGTAAAAGGAATGTCTCCATAAGTATCCGTTAATACAGAGAATAAATAGGCTTTCAGGATCACGGCGATCGATTTATAGTTTTCCATTCCCTCTGCCTGCTCACTCATGGCTATGATGTCGTTCAGATCGCGCATTCTGTTATATAGCGACCAGATGCCGTTTGAGTTCGCTGGTAAAAGTTTGAATCGCTGTACTTCGGTAAAGGTGTTATTCATGCAGGTATACTGGATGAGTTCATTATTTAACTCAAAGGCATTACCCACCAATGTGTTGGAGCTGTTATAAATAATCTGGGGTAGTATCACTCCCGGGTTTACTTCAGAGGGTACATTAGGATTGATATTATTCATCTTGCTACAGGCTGCGGCACCGCAAAGCCCAACCAAGAGAAATATATTTTTTAAGCGCATATAGAATAGTTTTAAAAATTGAGTTTAAGATCGATTCCCCAGCTTCTGGTAGAAGGGATTTGGGCATTTTCGATACCGGGTACAACCGTGCCGCCAGAAACAAAAGAGGTTTCAGGATCGATATTGGGCACTTTGGTGAATAGCAGTAGATTTCTTCCTACCAGGTTTACTTGTGCCGATTTAATCCACTTATTGGCTAAAAATTTTTCGGGCAGATTATAGCCCAGTATCACTTCGCGTAATTTTGCGTAGGTAGCGTCGAAGGTGCTCGACTCGACGTTGGGTCTCTTATAGTATCCTCTGTAGTAAGTGTAAGCCGCCACTCTTTCAGTGTTGGGCGAATAAGTGCCATCAAGATTTAAAACCACGCCCTCCCCAATAATACCTTCTTCTCTTCCCGGTAACGTGTTGGCAAGGCTACCCGCTTCTGTACCCGTTACATGTGTGAACGAATAAATCCTGCCTCCGAATTTCCCATCTACCAGCACGCTCAGTAACAAATTTTTATACTTAAAGCTGTTTTTTAAGCCACCTAACCAGTCTGGGTTATAATTCCCCAACCTGATGGTATTGCTGGTAAATACCGGAACTCCTCCCTTATACACTACTTGGCCCGCTTCGTTTCGAAGTAAACCAACTCCGTAAATATCACCCATTCTACCGCCGACACGGGCTTCTATCGTTGCGCCCTGTGCTGAGGCGATGACGTAACTTTCCACGCCGTCAGCCAATTCTATTACCTTGCTTCTGTTGGCAGCTGCCGTAAATGACAGATCCCATACAAAGGATTTTTTTACCGGCGTAATACCCAGAACCAGCTCCCAGCCTTTATTACTTATTTCTCCAGCATTCATAACCTGTGCGCCATAGCCGGTAGAGAGGGAGAGAGGACTTCTCAAAATTTGATTTTTACTTGATGAAGAATACCAGGTGGCATCCAGGCTCACGCTGCTGTTAAACAATTTAAGCTCTGTGCCGATCTCGAAGGAACCGGTGATCTCTGGTTTTAAATTAGTATTAGGGATGGTTGCGGGCAGACCTACTGTGCCGGGGAGCGTGTTGTACTCATAGTAAGCGCTCGTCTGGTAAGGGTCCGTATCATTTCCCACCTGTGCATAAGATACACGCATTTTCCAATAATTAAGCTGGTCCGATTTGATGCGTAAAGCTTCTGTCATTAATGCGCTCAATGAAGCGGATGAATAGAAGTATGAGTTATTGTTGGGTGGTAATGTGGACGACCAATCGTTTCTGGCCGTTAGCTGTAAGAAAAACATGTTGCTGTAGTCAATGTCGGCTACTCCGTACAAGCTGTTTACCTTTTTTTCTGAATTGAATTCTTCCACGATCGGTCTGCCAGATGCATTACCCAAATTGTATACACCCGGAATTACCAATCCGTTAGCGGTTACTGTGTTGCTGCTGGTATTGATTTGAAGGTTGTTTCCACCCGCACTGGCTGCCAGGTTAAACTTTCCCATTTTAGGAGCTGTATAAGATAGTAAGAAGTCGGAGTTTCTTTCAAAGTAGTTCAGGTCCTGCCTTCTGTACAATCCATTGATGGCCACCACTGAGCTTTTCGGCCGCTGAGAGGCACGTACTTCACCGGAATAATCGATTCCCGTTCTAAACATAAAGGTGAGGTTGGGCAAGATGGAATAATTGAAAAAAGCATTTCCAAACAACCTGTTGCGTTTCATATTGTTCAGCTGTTCATACATTGTCAGGTAAGGGTTGTCTCCCCAGGTGAAGTAATAGTCCTGCTTAATTCCTTCCTGCCCTTTAATCCAATAATTGCGAAACCAATCCATGCTTGCATTTCTTTCCGTCCATATAAAGTTGTAAGTAGGAGAAGCTCCTCCGTAACCTATTACAGGCAGGTTGTCGCTGTAGCTATTTATATAGTTGATATTAGCATTGAAGCTGAGCTTTGAAGTGATGTTAATGGTACTGTTGGTATTGAACTGGTGCCTGTTAAGCGATGTGTTAGGCATAATGCCGGTTTGCCTGTAATTATTGTAGGAAGTGCGGAAGCTTCCCATGTCCCCGGACTTCTGGATGGAAGCTCCGTTCATTAAAGTTAACCCGGTTACATAGAAGTCTTTTACATTATCCGGATACGCCTGCCAGGCTATTGGTGTTCTTTTGCCATCTGATCCTATTGGAGATCCAAATTGAATGAATTTCTGTCCGTCAAACTTTGCACCCCAGTTGTGACCGGAGTTAGAAGTGTTAGGCCCATCCGGTCCATCTCCATAAGAGTAATACTTTAATCCAACACCGGTACCGCCACCATATTCATTTTGAAAGTCGGGTGTTTTAAGTACATTGTCAAAGCTGGTATTACTGCTGAGAGAAATACCCAGCCGGCCATTGTCAGCTGCTTTTTTGGTTTTGATAATGATAACTCCATTGGCGGCTCTGCTTCCATACAGGGCTGCGGCATTAGGGCCTTTCATGATACTGATAGACTCAATGTCATCCGGGTTGATCTCAGCTCCACCGCTGCCATAGTCAATCGACAGATCGCTGGAGTTGCCGGTGCCCAGATTGTTATTGATGGGTACACCATCCACAACCACCATCGCGATATTTTTATTGATGTTTAATGAAGACTCACCTCTTAAAACCAACCTGTTGGAACCGGCAAGACCTCCGGATACCTGTGTCATATTCAGGCCCGCTACCTTTCCCTGCAGGGCACTCAGCATATTACCGCTTTTAGCCGTGTTGATATCGTCGCCTTTTACTTCCTGCACGGCGTAGCCTAATCGTTTTTTCTCTTTTGTAATACCAAGTGATGTTACGATTACTTCGTCGAGGCTATTATCCATAGCCCGCATTTTCACCAGCAAAGCGTTATCTTTTCCCTGTGAAATCAGCAGGTCGGTAACCGTATGTTTCTCATAATTGATATGGGAAAAAAACAGATCATAATGTTCACCATTACCCGCACCTGGAATGGTAAATGCACCTTGTGCACCGGTAATTGCTGTAAGTATTTTACCCCTACTGTTTTTAGGCCTGCACTCAATACTGACACCTTCAATAGGCTCATTCCGGTTGTCAACTACCATGCCTCTTATTTCGTTGGTCTGGGCGCTCAGCTGCCTGGCAAAGCCTAGCAGTGCAAAGAGTAAAAAGGCGATGCTTTTCTTTTTTAGAAAATGTCTCATTCTCATTGTATTCGTTTTGTTAGTGGACGGCTTATAATGGGCCTCCTGCGTTGTATAATACACATCATGTTTACTAAATACGGCGCTTGTTTTACATTGCTTTGATCGTGTTTTAATACTGAAAACCGTTCTGCAATTTTGTTATCAGGCGCCCCGTTATTCTTTCCGATTCAGGCAATAGGCTTCCCGCACCCTCCCGGGCGGGTACAGAATGCTATTGCATTATTTTATTTATTTGCTGATGCTAAAATCCTGATCCTGCGTACTTATTGCCAGATTGTGAATAGTGGCTATTGCCGCTAATACATGCTCTATCCTGTCCTCTTCATTAATGACACCAGTGAATAAGAGTCCTGATAATTCCTCACTGTTGAACTGTATTTTTATGTGATACTTAATTTCCAGCGTGGCCAATACATTGGTTAATGGCGTTTGCTTGAATACCAGAGCCGTCTTTTTCTCTTTTGAGTCGGATGAATGATACCCCGGTGATATATGGATGGAACTATTGTCTTTGAAATTGTTCTTTGCTATTAAAGTATGGCCCTGGTAAGTGATTGCTTGATCACCGGGCTCAAGGAATGTAACGTTACTTTCATTTGTTGCAGTATGCACTTTTACGCGGCCCTCTGAAAGGAAAACCGTAGTACTATCCTTCCATTCTTTCACTTCAAAAACGGTACCTAATGCGGTGGTGGTATTTTGCCTGGTAACTACAATAAAAGGTCGTTGGGAATCTTTCTTCACCTTAAACAGGGCATTGCCATTTAAAAGAAGTTGCCTGTCGGATGTGTTATAGCTACCAATGTATTGGAGTGAACTCCCCTTGTATAATAACACGCTGCTACTGTCTTCAAGGATAATATGTTGATCCTTTGCTGCTGCATGGAAAGCCAGTGTTTTAGACTGGGTAAGGGTATTTTCGACAACCTTATCCTGCTCCGTATTATTATTCATTTTAAATAGTATACCCAGTATTATAAAAATGGAAATGCATGCTGCTGCCATAGTTCCCCATATCGCATACAACCTGGCAACTTTGATATGCGGCAATTGTGATGCTTCAGTAGCACTGATTTTATGTATAATAGCCTTCCTTATTTTTTGCTGGCCGAATACCCTATCAGGGAACTCCTTTTTTTGATCCGCATGTTTCATCCATTCACGTTGTAGCGCTTCTTCCTCTTTGTCTAGTAGTAAAAGCAACGCATGCAGTTCGGCTTTTGTGGCCGACTGATCTGTGAATTTTTGTATGAGTACTGATAGTTGTTGCATCTGCTCTATTAAATGTAAAATGTGTAAAAACAGGGGGTGCCTTTTATGTTACCGAATTATTAAGTAATCAGGACAGGAAAAGCACCAGAATAGTGTAGAAGGACAAGTCTGTAGTTGCGGCAATTCGTTTGAGAATGGTAATGGCAGATTTTACATATTCCCGCACGGTATCTTCTGTTATGCCGAGGATGGTAGCGGTTTCCTTGTAAGACCGGCCTTCTATTTTACATAATTCAAAAGCCTGGCGTTTTCTTTCGGGTAGTTGACTGATAGCCTGGCTTAAAAAGCCCGAACGTACCTGGTAAATTTCTTCTTCATTGGTAGCAGCATCTTTAATGTCAGTCATGTACTCCTGCAAAACTTCGATCCTGTTTTTTACTTTTTGGCGCAGTGTAGCCATGGTGATATAAAAACTGGTAGTAAATAGCCATCCGGCAACTGATTGTTCCTCTGTGAGTGATGTTCGCTTTTCCCAAAGCGTTAAAAAAACGTTTTGTAGTACGTCTTCTGCCTCAGTAGCGTTGGGCAGCAGTTTATAAATGTTTTGATAGAGAGAGGAGCTATAATGGTCATATAACCTGGAGAAAAGATCTTTATCTCCATCATGCAAGGCATGTATTATAGTTTTGTTTTCTGGAAGAGTCATTACAGCCTGCAAAAATAGAGACCGCTTTCCCGAAAGAAACGAAGCGTACATTAAGAAAATGTAAAGTATATGTGAGGTGGGTATAGATAAGCTGCGTGCCAGGCCTTCTATGAGTTCCCGGCATAAATTATGAAAATTTGGATTTGTTCTTATTGGAACTTGTTTCGCTGAATTGCGTTCAGTTAGGCCCTGCTCCCTGAACAGTTTTAATGGGTAGCAGGGATTGATAAAAATGAATTCTGTAATAACAGGTTGCAACAGGATGGAAAAACAAAGTACTGGAAGGTTAATTGATTTTTAAAATGAATCTGCTATTTTTGATAGTAACAACTACTTGCATTTGAAAAATCAACGATTGTACGAATTGTCGCTGCGCATTGCGGAGCATGATGATGAAATGGCTTTTAAGGAGCTGTACAATTTTTTTTATTTTGATCTGATTGCTTTTTCCCGTTCTATACTCAATAATGAGCAGGATGCAGAAGATGCGGTAATTAATGTATTTATTCGTCTTTGGCAAAACCGCAAAACAATGGGTAGCATCAAAAATATTTCAGCCTACCTCTATACCGCTGCCAAATATGCTTCCATTAATGTGCTGAAATCCAGGAAAGAAATCAATAATATTGACATTGATGACCTGGCCGATACATTCCAATACAGTTTTAGCAATCCCGAAACAGAGTTAATTGACCGGGAGAATATTAAGCGACTGGAGGATTTATTAAATAATCTGCCTCCTAAATCCCGGCTGGTCTTCTACCTGGTTAAAGACAAAGGATTTAGTTGTAAGGAAGTAAGCGTATTGTTAAACACCTCTATACGAACGGTAGAAACACAGCTATATCAAACAGTGAGGAAAATTACAGCCTGGCTGGGTCGTGAAAATATCCATCTGAAAAAGCGATCAGAAAATTCTTAAAAAAAAATAAAAACTACAATACGTAGTTCTTCTATTTTTTTTGTCATCTATATACAGATAGATGACGTTTATGCAACAAGAGCGTTTTATTGAGCTACTGGCTAAAAAGCTTTCCGGGGAAATAACCTTGTCGGAACAAATGGAACTGTCCCGCTGGGTAGAAGCCAATCCCCAGGAAGCCCGGACAGAAGCTCAATTGTTAGAGTTGATCAATAACAGCAGCCTGCAGGTTCATTCGTCTAAACAGCTTGCAAAAAGAGAACAAAACTGGAATAAGTTGCATCAGCTTATGGAGGAAGAGACGGAGCCCATGGTGATAATACGAAAGCCGGCGAAAATACGATGGGTTTTAAAATGGGCTGCTGCCGCCGCTATTTTATTATTGGTGGTAACCATTGGTATTCAAACACAAAGGGGTGGTAAGGAGCCAGGCGTAAATAATAGCAATATAGTTGCTACTAAAAAAGGATCCAAATCAAGTCTGGTATTACCGGACGGTTCAAAAGTATGGATCAATAGCGATAGTAAGATTTCATATGGAGATGGATTTGGCAAAATGCACCGTACACTTACTTTAACAGGTGAAGCCTACTTTGATGTGGTTAAAGACCCTGAACGTCCCTTTATTATTCATACTTCAGAACTAGACGTAAAAGTATTGGGGACTGCTTTTAACGTTCGGTCTTATCCTGATGAGGGCAGTTCAACAACAACCCTTGTGAGAGGATCCCTACAGGTGAAGCTCAATAAGCATGAGCAGCAGGTATATGTGCTAAAGCCTGATGAGAAATTGATCGTTAATAAAGAGCCGTTGCAGCCTTCGAAATACATGAGTAAACAGCCGGATGATGATGTTGTTAAGCTTAAAATTGTAAAAACAGATTCTATCCCCCCTGAAGCCCAGTGGACCAATAATAACCTGGTTTTTGAGAATAAAAGACTTGACGAAATAGCACAGATCCTATCGCGATGGTATGGAGTTAGTGTGTTTATAAATGGCTCTGATAAAATGAAGGCAGAAAAGTATAACGGCTTTTACGATAATCAAAGTATTCAGAATGTGTTGGAAGCGTTGAAAGCCTCTGCCGGTTTTCGATACAAAATTGAGAATAACACTGTTTTAATCGAACCTTAAACCAATCGCCTATGGTCAAATAAAGATAAGCTATAAAAGTATCAAGGAAGCGGCCAGGCTCCCTTGATCATAAAACGAAAATTAACTTCTGTAAATCGATTGCTTTTCATTTTATACTCTAAAAATATGAAAAAAACGAACTGCTATGCTTATCGCTGTGCATTTAAATTTCTCCTGTTAATGAAGTTGTCCATTGTTCTTATTCTATTCACCTATACATCACTATGGGCTAGTGATGTATCCGGGCAACGCATTAATCTGGATTTAAAAGAAGCGCCTATCGAAAAGGTGCTGCAGGCTATTCGGGAACAAGGCAGGTATTCGTTTGTGTATCAGTCGCAAATATTTCCCAGGGATCTTAAAATTAACATACGTACGAGGAACGCTTCCATAGACTCTGTTATGGAAAAGCTCCTGATGAATACACCCTTGTATTATAAGAAAATAGACAGGAATCTCTTTGTTATTCTTACACGAAATATTCCACCTCCGGTGGTCGATTCCAGGCGGCCGCCTATCGTGGTTCAGGGATCGGTAAAAGATCGCGCCGGGGGTATGCTTCAGAATGTTTCTGTTTATGTAAAAGGCACGCAAAATGGTACTTTAACCAATGAGAAAGGAGAGTTTACCCTTAATGCCAATTTGTACGATAGCCTTGAAATATCTTCCGTAGGTTATAAAACCCAATATGTTTTTATAGCAGATAGTCGTCCGCTCATTATTGTGTTGGATGGCGAAGATGGCAGTATGAATGAAGTAGCTGTAGTGGCTTTCTCCAAGCAGAAAAAAGCCAGTATGGTAGCTTCTATCACTTCGATTAAACCATCGGAGCTAAGGATGCCCAGCAGCAATCTTACCAACTCACTAGCCGGTAGATTGGCTGGTATGGTAGCCTATCAGCGAAGCGGAGAGCCGGGACAGGATAATGCCGCCTTTTTTATCCGCGGTATTACATCCTTTGGAGCTTCAGCAAAAAAAGATCCCCTGATCTTGATTGATGGGATTGAATTAAGTGCCAACGATCTGGCACGTTTAAATCCTGATGATATTGCCAGCTTTAGCATCATGAAAGATGCTATGGCAACTGCATTGTACGGTGCGAGAGGTGCCAACGGGGTAATACTAGTAACTACTAAAGAGGGAAAGGAGGGGAAGATGAATTTCGATCTCAGGTTTGAAAATTCTTTTTCTTCACCTACCCAAAGATTAGAAACCGCCGATCCGGTTACGTTTATGCGTATGCATAACGAAGCCGTTAAAACCCGTGATCCAAACGGGCAAACACTTTACACCGATGAGCAGATAACCTTTACTGAAATGGGATTGCACCGGGATATTTACCCGGCAACCAACTGGGAAGAAGCGATGTTTAAAAGAATGGCGGTTAACAATCGCTTAAACTTAAGCTTTACGGGTGGTGGTTCTGTTGCCCGCTACTATGTAGCTGGTAGTGTAACCCGGGATCGGGGCAATCTGAAGGTGGATAATAAAAATGATTTTAATTCGAATATCGATCTCTATAAATATTCTATTCGCTCCAACGTTAATATCAATCTGACCAAAACCACCGAAATGTCTACGCGTTTTGTGGCCAACTTTGATGATTACACGGGGCCTATTGATGGTGGTTCTGCCATGTATCGTAAGGTAATGCAGGCCAATCCTGTCCGCTTTAAACCTTTCTACGAACCAGACTCCAGTTTTGCCTATGCCAAGCATACGCTGTTTGGTAATTTTGAAACAGGTAACTATCTCAATCCTTATGCAGAAGCCATGAGAGGTTACAGGGATTACAGCCGTAGCAATATGCTTACCACGGTAGAATTGAAGCAAAACCTCGATGCCATTGCAAAAGGACTGATGGCGCGGGCCCTGGTGAATTTTGATCGCAGATCGGAGTATAGTATTTCCCGCGCTTATGTACCTTTTTACTATCGAATATCTTCATTCGATCTGGCTAATGATTCTTACAGGCTGGTTCGTTTAAATCCTACTACGGGCAGGGAAACATTAGATTATGATGCCAACAACACCAACCGTGCTGTAGCGAACTCCTTCTATTTTGAGGGTGCCACTCAATACAATAACAATTTTGGCAAAAACAGTATCAGTGGTTTATTGGTGTTTACAGCCCGCCAGTTCAAACAAGGTGCGCCGTCCTCTATTCAGCTGTCACTACCGACGAGGAATTTAAGTTTCTCGGGCCGCTTCTCCTACGATTTTGATACACGTTACCTGGCTGAGTTTGCTTATGGATATAACGCTTCTGAGCGATTTGCACAAAATAACCGGTGGGGATTTTTCCCTTCATTTGGAGCCGGTTGGGTGATTTCCAATGAGCCATTCTTTGAACCACTGACAGATGTTTTCAGGATGTTGAAATTAAGAGGCTCTTATGGTATTGCGGGTAACGAAGCCATCGGTAGCGCTTCTGAAAGATTCTTTTATCTATCGGAAGTAAACCTAAATGCCCCACACAATGTAAACTGGGGTGTAAATATGAATGAAAACCCGGGTGGGATCGACGTAAGCCGTTATGCAAACGACCAGGTAGGTTGGGAGCGGTCTTATAAAACGAACCTGGCATTAGAATTCAATATGCGGAATGGATTCTCTTCCATCATCGAAATTTACAAGGAGCGTAGAAAAAATATTCTGCAGGATCGGATCATGCCTGCAACCGCGGGTATCCTGCCTGCCGTAAAAGCGAATGTAGGCGAAGCTGAGGGGAGAGGTATTGATATTGAGCTGAACTACGATAAAACTATTGGTAAAGATCTTAAGTTTACAGGACGGGGTACTTTTACCTATACTACCAGTAAGGTGATTAAATGGGAAGAGCCTGACTATGGTAACAACTACTGGTTGTCGAGATTAGGCACTAACCTGGGACAAAACTGGGGGCTGGTTGCAGAACGCCTGTTTATTGATTCGGCCGAAGTAAAGAACTCTCCACGACAGGAGTTTGGCGCTTATTCCGGAGGAGATATCAAGTATAAAGACATCAATGGTGACGGTAAAATTGATAACCTTGATTTTGTGCCTATCGGGCATCCAATGACACCGGAGATCATTTATGGCTTTGGCTTATCTGTGAGCTATAAGCGTTTCGATTTTAACTTCTTTTTCCAGGGGTTGGCCCGTGAGTCGTTCTGGTTGAACCAGGATAATGTGACACCTTTTATTGATGGGGATGGTGGAGACGGAAGAGTGGGGCAGAATGCCGTACTTCAGGCAATTGCAAGTGACTACTGGTCTGAAAGTAATCGAAATTCTTATGCATTCTGGCCGCGGCTTGCCAATTACAATATCGACAACAACCGGCAAACCAGTACCTGGTTTATGCAGAACGGAAGTTTTTTAAGACTTAAGTCTGTTGATGTAGGATATAGTTTCCCCCAGTCTATGCTGAAACGCTTTAAGGTGTCCGATTTTCGTTTATACTTCAGCGGCTCGAACCTGCTGCATTGGAGTGCCTTCAAGCTATGGGACTCTGAAATGGCAGGATCAGGATTTGACTATCCGCTTCAAAGAGTATTTAACGTAGGCTTTAACATCGGCTTATAAAAACAGATGCCATGATGAAAAAAATCTATACTATAATAATTATAATATTTATAGCTGCAGGGCTGGGCTCCTGTGGTAAATACCTGGACATAGTTCCAGACAATATCCCAACGGTTGATAATGCTTTTTCCGACAGGTACAATGCGATAAAGTTTCTAGCCACCTGCTATTGGGGTATCCCAAAATCAGCCGGCTGGAATGAGAATCCCGGCATATTTGGCGCTATGGAAATGATCTTCAACAGGGATCACCGTACAACTGCCGGTATGCGCCTGGGACTATCGGAGAACAGCGCTGCGCTGGCTTTGGTAAATTACTGGAGCAATAATTCCAATTATGTAAGGTCTCTTTATGCAGGTATGCGGGATTGTAATACGTTTCTCGAGCGCATTGACGGCGTGCAGGATGTGAACCAGTACGAAAAACAACGAATGAAGGCAGAGGTAAAGCTCATCAAAGCTTATCTTAACTTTTACCTCATACAATATTACGGGCCCATGACACCGCTCCGTGAAAACACGCCGGTGAATGAAAGTACAGCCGGTGTAAGAACCGAAAGAGAAAAGGTGGATGATTGCTTTACCTATGTAGTAGGACTGATAGATGAAGTAATTAACTCAGCAGCCTTACCCCTTAATATTGAAAACCGGAATGCAGAGCTGGGACGTTTTACAGCGTCGGTAGCACACATGCTAAAAGCCAAAGTATTGGTATTCTGGGCCAGCCCGCTATTCAACGGTAATCGCGATTACAGTGGTTTTGTAAATCATGAAAATGAACCTTTTTTTAACCAGCAGTATATCGCGGCGCGGTGGGATAGTGCGGCCGTTGCTTGTAAGCGTGCGATTGACGTGTGTACCGAAGCAGGCATTCGTTTGTACAAAAGATCAGACTACCAGGCGGTAAATGCCAGGCAGATGTCGGACACTACACTACTGATCAATACGCTTAGAAGTGCAGTTACACAGAGATGGAATCCTGAAGTCGTATGGGGGAATTCTTCTTATCCGGCGGATTGGATATTTCAACTGATCTCATTACCGAGACTGGAACCGGCAACCTCTACACCCTCGAGCATGACCGGTACTTTAAGTGTGCCGCTATCGACCGTTGAATTGTTTTACTCCAACAATGGCGTGCCAATTAATGAAGATATTTCCTATCCCTACGGAAGCCGCTACAGCATCAGGGTAGGAGATGCTGCCCACAATCTTTTGATAGCTTCGGGAGAGAAAACAGCAGCGTTGAATTTTGACCGGGAGACGCGTTTTTATTCTACCTTAGGTTTCGACCGGGGCCGATGGTATGGGAATTTTTATCGTACCTCTACAGAAAGCGAAACGCCTTTTCCGAAAAACCGGTTTGGGGAATATTCTTCTGTATTTAATCCGGGAGAGTACAACGCCACCGGGTATTGGGCCAAGAAGCTGGTGTCTATGAATACAACCTGGCGTGATGCGAATAGCGTATCCGAAGAAACTTATCCTTATCCTGATATGCGTTTTGCCGACCTGCTGCTGCTTTGTGCTGAGGCGCTCAATGAATCCAAATCTGTTCCCGACCAGGAAGTGTACCTGTACATTGACTCGGTAAGGTCCAGGGCAGGCTTAAAAGGTGTGGTCGAAAGTTGGGCCAGTCATTCCAACCAGCCCTCCAAGCCGCTTAGCAAAGAAGGTATGCGCCAGATCATACAACAGGAGCGTAAAATAGAGCTGGCCTGTGAAGGCAGTTACTATTGGGACAGCCACCGATGGAAGACTGCTTTAACCGAGCAGAACCGGCCGATAATGGGTTGGAATATCAATGGCCGGGAAGCGGAAGAGTATTACACGCTGGTAAGTGTTTATGTTCAGCAGTTTACTTACCGTGATTATTTCGCCCCTATCCCGCAGTCGGAAATGATCAAAAATCCTTTATTAATTCAAAATCCGGGCTGGTAGCCTTTAAAATATTGCGTATGAAATACTCATGTTTAATAATGTTCGGGTTACTGTTGATATGGAGCTGTACCAAAAAGGTAAATGAGCCGATATCAAAGAGTTTGGGTAAACCCATGCAGGTTACAGAAGTTAACGTACAGAACCTGGCAGGTGGCGCCCTGATCAGTTATCGTATACCTAACCAGCAGGATGTTATAAGTGTAAAAGCAACTTATACTTTAGAAACAGGAAAAAAAATGGAGGCGATGGCTTCTATTTATGAAAATAAAATTACGGTGGCTGGCTTTAATGACGAGAAGCCTCACGAAGTAATGCTTTATACGGTTAACCGAGCACAGGAGGTGTCAGACCCAGTTAGCTGTACTATTCAGCCATTAGAATCACCCTTAAGCCTTGTGTCAAAGACCATGTTTATACAAGGCGATTTTGGTGGTGCCAGGTATAGCTGGGCGAATGAATTTAGATCACCGCTCACTTTTGAGTTCTTTACTCCTGATTCTTTGGGTAGAATGACGTTGGTAAGGATTGTTAATTCCCAGCTGTTAGAAGGGTTACAGTCATTAAGAGGTTATAAGCCACTGCCGAGGGCATTTGGTGTAGTGGTGAAAGATAATTTTGGCAACCGTTCAGATACCCTATTCCCTACCGGCAGGTTGATCACGCCGTTGTATGAAGAAAAGCTGGCTAAAAGCCGTATGAGGATCATGAGGCTTGCCAATGACCAGAACTTTACCAATTTCGAAGGTTCTGATCAAAAGATGATAGATGATGACAGAACTTCTTTCGGTCATTCTCCTTCTTCCTCGCTTCCTGCTCCTTTTACGATCGATCTGGGCGTAGTAGCCAAGGTAAGCCGGTTGGTGATCTTTCAGCGTCAGTTCAGCAGCAGCTATTATAACTGGGGTAATCCCCGTGCTTTTGATTTATATGTACGAGCTACAGCTCCTTCGCAAAGTGGCGATTGGTCAGAGTGGACCAAGATTAAGGAAACAGAGATTATAAAGCCCTCGGGTCCTTCAAGCACTGTTACCGATGATGACCTCCGTGTAGCTGAAGCAGGCCACGAGTTTACATTCGATCTGTCGCAGGAACCGGTTCGCTATATCCGTATAGTAGTAAAGTCTACCTGGGGTAGTACTACGTTTACGCATCCTGCCGAAATTGATGTTTTTGGTGAACCCAAATAATATCTTTTCTGAATGGAGCAGCGTTGAATGGAGACATGGTACTTAAATATTCATAAGACAAAAAATAGTCATGAAATACCTGATTTATATATTTATTATCTGCTGCGTAATGACGGGCGCAGCATCCTGTGACAAGTTTACAGATGTTCACAAGGAGTTTATAAAAGATGGAGAAACTGTCTATGCCGTTAAACCTGACTCGGTCGCATTTGTTTCGGGTAAACAGCGGTTGAAAATGCGGCTCTGGATGGTTAATGGGATTAATGTAAAAGAAGTGGTGGTTAGCTGGAACAGCGGAACAGACTCCCTGGTAGTTCCGGTTAGCTTTAAGTCGGGTAGAGACAGCATGGAAGTATTGCTGACAAACCTCGAAGAAAAATCCTATGCTTTTAATATATACTCCATTGATAATTTTAAAAACCGGTCATTGATCTATACACAGTTTGGTGCTGCTTACGGCTCTTTATATGCGTCTACGCTGGTCAATCGCCGTGTTCGCCAGGTGTCGCTTACGGAAGCTGCTGCGGTTATCGAATGGTTTGCCGGAGGAGAGGGAATGATCTTAAATGAAATTAAATACGTTTCAAAATTTTCGGGGCTTGACACCGTTCTCCGGGTGCCGGGTAGTTCCTTCTCCACTTCTTTTAATGCGAAGGCCGGGTCTGCTTTTCAGTATCGCTCGCTATTTATTCCCCAGGCGGCGTCTATCGATACTTTTTATACCAACTGGGATAATGGCCAGTTACCGGAAACGTATTTATTTGACCGTTCGCTCTGGAAAGTATTGGCCGTATCTGATGAAAGGGCCAGCGATGGGGGAGGTATGAACACTTTGATAGACGGCAACCTTGATTCTTACTGGCATTCACAGTACGATCCGCACGCGCCATTGCCTCATTGGGCAGTTATAGATATGGCTTCCGAAAAGAATATCAGCTACTTTGAAGTATATCGCCGTAAAGGCAACGGCGATGCTAAGACTGCACAGTTGTTTGTAGGCAATAGTGCTGATCCTGCAGGTACCTGGATACTGGCCGGCGAAGGTGTTTTCACATCGGGCGATAAGCTTACGGTTACCAATAGTAACCAGGCAAAAGGCCGATATCTTAAATTGGTGTTGCCAGATAGCTATCGTGCACCGTTTACAGCTATCGCAGAGATCTATGTATTTGGTAAATAATTGCCATCCATCTAAATAATTTAATCAATGGGTATACTGCTTGTTTTGCTGCCGGCAAAATGAGTAGTATGCTCTTTAAAATAACGAAATGCAACGACGATCCTTTCTTAGAAACAGCCTGCTTTCTACCGGAGCGCTGGCGATAACATCTGCTGTATCCGCAAAAAATCAGGTAAACCCTTCTGCAAAATTTAAACTCGACTATGCCCCGCACGATGGTATGTTTTCCACCAGTGCAGGAGGAGATTTTATAGACCAGATCAAATACATGCACGATCTGGGTTTCAGATCTATTGAGGATAATGGAATGACCGGAAGGTCAAACGAGCAACAGACCAGAATCGGGGAAACCCTGGCAAAGCTGGGTATGCGTATGGGGGTGTTTGTAGTGCCTAAAGGCGGTAATGGCGCCAATACACTGGCGGCCAAAAACAGCCGGCATGTGGATATATTCCTGGAAGGTTGTAAGAAATCCGTAGAAGTGGCCAAACGCTGTAATGCCAAATGGGTAACGGTGGTACCAGGCGACTTTGAAAAGCATTTGCCCATTGCTATACAAACGGCTAATGTAATTGAGGCTTTACGCCGCGGGGCTGAGATATTTGAACCCCATGGAATAGTAATGGTACTGGAGCCTTTGAGCGATTCGCCGGACCTGTTTTTACGAACATCTACTCAAACATACGAGATCTGCAAAGCGGTTGATAGTCCTAGCTGTAAGATTTTGTTTGACGCCTATCACCTGCAAAAAAACGAGGGCAACCTGATTACTAACCTGGAGCTATGCTGGGACGAGATACCTTATGTCCAGGTGGGTGATAACCCCGGTAGAAGGGAGCCGACTACCGGAGAAATCAACTATAAGAATGTGTTTAAATTTTTATATGATAAAGGATATAAAGGAATAGTAGGTATGGAGCACGGGACCTCCCTGCAGGGTAAACAGGGAGAGCAGCGCCTGGTACAGGCTTATCGTGAAGTAGATGATTTTTCAACGACAAAATAGTAGCAGGCAATAACTTATTAAGAATAGAAAGTAATGATGAGATATGAATTTTTTACGGTTGGTTTGTCTTTGCTTTGTTTAAATGCCTTAGCACAGCAAACGGCTTTTGAAAAATACCAACAAAAAATTCCTGGTTCTGCAGTTCAGTTTGAAATGGTTCCTGTAAAAGCAGGCAGCTTTTTGATGGGGAGCGGCAAGGCTGCTGATGAAAAGCCGCACCAGGTCAGCCTCAGTGCTTTTTGGATGGGTGCACGCGAAGTGACACACGATGAATTCGCTTTATACCTGAATGACGAGACCTATGCCGAGAACAGCGCAGTAGATGCCATAACACGCCCCTCCCGTCCTTATATAGAAGTGACATTGGGAATGGGCAAGGAGGGCGGATTCCCGGCCAATAGTATGAAGCAGCATGGAGCTTTGATGTATTGCAAATGGCTATACGAAAAAACAGGAGTGTTTTATCGCCTGCCCACTGAAGCAGAGTGGGAGTATGCCTGTAAGGCGGGCACCCGGGGTACTTATTTTTTTGGAGATGACAGTACTAAGCTAAAGGAGTATGCCTGGTATGGCGCCAACAGCGATCAAAAGTATCATCAAACGGGTTTGAAGAAACCCAATCCATGGGGCTTTTATGATATGCTGGGCAATGTGCAGGAATGGGTATTAGATCAATATGCAGCTGATACCTATAACAAAAGAGGCAAGACCAACCAGGATCCCGTGGTGATACCCACTACCCGGCATCCGTTGGTGGTAAGGGGTGGTCATTACAGCGACCCGGCAAAGTCTCTTCGCAGCTCCAAAAGAGCATCGTCGGATCTTGTATGGAACCGCCGCGATCCCCAGATTCCTAAAAGTAAATGGTGGAATGCGGATGCGCCTTTCGTTGGTTTTCGTTTAGTAAGGCCCCTGGTACAACCAACCAAAGAGAATATTGATAAATTTTTTGAAACCTACCTGGGGCTTTAAATCACCATTCTAAATAATATTATCACAATCACTTAAATAAACAACGATGGACAATACAACTTCACGCAGGAAATTTGTACAGCAAACAGGCCTGCTGGCCGGAGGCTTAATGGCTGCGCCACTTTTAAGCAATGCCAATTTTTTTTCAGGTGCTGCCGGTGTTATAAAGATTGCTTTAATAGGCTGTGGTGGCCGTGGTACCGGCGCAGCGCTTCAGGCATTAAGCACTAATCAAAATGTTCAGTTAGTAGCTATGGCCGACGCGTTCAGGGATCGCCTCGATGATTGTTATAAATCCATAACCGGCAACCTGGCTGAATCAGGTATCAATGCCAGCAAAGTAAATGTACCCGAAGAGAGAAAATTTACCGGCTTCGATGCTTTTGAAAAGGCAATCGCTTTAGCCGATGTGGTGTTATTGACAACACCTCCCGGCTTCAGGCCTATTCACTTTGAAGCTGCTGTAAAACAGGGCAAACACGTGTTTATGGAAAAGCCTGTTGCGACGGACCCTGCAGGCATTAAGAAAGTGTTGGATATGGCCCAGGTGGCCAAACAAAAGAAGCTAAATGTGGTGGTAGGCCTCCAACGCAGATACCAGAACTCTTACCGGGCACTCTTCAAAAATAAAGACCTGATCGGTGATATTACTTCCGCGCAGGCCTGGTGGAACAATGATGGGGTATGGGTAAAAGAACGCCAGCCCAATCAAACAGAAATGGAATACCAGATGCGTAACTGGTACTATTTTAACTGGCTTTGCGGCGATCATATTGTAGAGCAACATGTGCATAATATAGATGTGGTGAATTGGTTTAAGAATGCTTACCCGGTTAAAGCACAGGGACTGGGAGGACGCCAGGTACGTACGGATAAAAAGTACGGAGAAATATACGATCATCATTTTGTAGAGTTTCATTATGCCGACGGTAGTATTTTAAACAGTCAATGCCGCCATATTCCGCGTACCATGAGCAAGGTGGATGAGCTGCTTATCGGAACGAAGGGGAAGATATATGGGGATGCAGCTGTAATCAAAGATCATAAAGGAAATACCATGTTTGCATTTGATAAAAAAGGGGAGAACAATCCGTACCAGGCAGAACATGATGAGCTGTTTGCTGCCGTGGCTAAAGGAGAATATAAGTTCTGGGATGCTGAATATGGTGCTAAAAGTACTCTGACCGGTATCATTGGTCGCATGGCAACTTACAGCGGGGAAGTGATCGATTTTGAAAAGGCACTGAATAGTGGTATCAACCTGATGCCTAAGAAATATAGCTTTGATGCCGACCCGCTGATCATGCCCGATGCCAATGGTATGTATGCTATTGCAACGCCGGGTAGAACAAGATATAATGTTTCCTGATTATTACTGATAAGCTAAAAAGAGCTGTCTTTTAAATAAGGCAGCTCTTTTTTTTAGAAGGCTTAGGTTTGTAATGGTGAAGTTGCTATCCTATAGTATTGCCTACAATATCTTCAACCTGCCACAAACCATTACGGTAACCAATAAAGGCACAATAACCTATCTTTATGCCTGTCGGCCTACCGGCGGAATGCAGCGGGCAATAAGCTAAAGAAAACGGTGAATATCAATTTTGGAGGCAAGACAATCAGCCAATGGAATTGTATAGCGCAGCATTCGTCTTTCAGAAAACGAACTACATTCATCAAAATCCGGTAGAAGCGGGTATAGTAGAAAAGGCCGAGGAATATCTTTATAGTAGTGCAAGAGATTATTTTTATACAAAAAAATGCGGTTTACTGAAGGTGATTTTTTTGTAATTGGTTTGATGGCCTTGCGGCCAATGCTTTTTCAAAAAGAAAATAGGAGGAAGACTAAGGAGAACGGGGGATTTAAAGAATGCTGCAGGGTATAATGCTAAATGGGCTGAATTTTTTAGGCTGAATCCTAATGCAACACAATCTCAAATTTTAAATCAAGGACGTGCAATAATGCAACAGTACGGAATCTCAGTAGGTTTTTGATAATACACATGGATAATAAAGAATTTTATAGGATAGATAGCAAGTTGTCGTCTTCAACGTTTCAAGCTCATTCTATTGGGTTAGATAAGGTATTGTTTATTGATAACTTAGCCGCTGAATGGCATCTTATATTGGGCGATTATTCGGGTATTTCTTTCCCTGTCGTATTTAAACAAGAATATGGGAAGAAGCTGCAAGACATATTGGATACAGGTTGGCCAAGTCTGTATCTCATATCCGATAAGATGAAAGCGGTATTGGAAGAAAATGCCTTAACAGGTTGGGAAACTTTTGCTGTTAAAGTGCTAGACAAGCAAGGTCAGGCAATACAAGGCTATCACGGTTTAACTATTACGGGCAGGTGTGGCAAGATAGATTATAACAAGTCGGAGATTATCGAAAAGCGGCTTGTGCCAAATGGCCCATTGGTTAAGTATTATAAAGGCTTGCATATTGGTTTGAATGAGTGGGACGGAACGGATTTTTTCTTGCCTGAAAAATATTTTGGCATCATTACAACACAAGTAGCAGCCAAAGTATTGAAGAAAAATAAGCTCACGAATATCAGAATGGAAAATCTTGCAGAAATAGAAACAGATTATTCTACCGTACAGGTTGCACTACAGAATCGAGAATAACCAAACGCCAGGGTTACAGCTTGGCGTTTTTTTTACGTCAAAGAAATCTTGCTTGCTTTAATAAAATAGTCAACGGTATTGAGTAGGCATTCCTTTTCCTTTTCGGGCAGGGTTCCAATATTCTGAAACCTTTTTTAGCCGTTGTTGGATGTGCCACGAATCAAAGCTTGTATATGTCTTTGAATGCTGATAGAAGATAGTAGTCCAAAGCACTTCTTTGGAGCAGGTCTACCGCTTAGGCTGTGAAGGCAGTGTATGCAAATCACCTGAAGGTGCTCTTGATGAGCACATTTTCTCCAGCGTTTCTATTGTCATGAAGTAATTGCTTTCCTTGACCATTCCCGCCGTTAATCAAATAAACTAAACAGCCCAAACTACCAGTTTCCTTCGGCCGGGCATCGATTACCATCGGCGTTCCACAAAAAACCATCGGCTGAGGGAGTAATATCTGCGCCAGCCTGTTGATCACCTTTGTCCGTGGCATATGGGGCTTTGCTGTTGCAATACGCACAATCGCCGGCACGGGTTTAAGGCAGGTGGTTGGGGTGCCAGGCTTTGCGGGAGGGTGTAAAAGCATTGTAGCCGAAGGGTATCACCCCTGCAGCATTGGTACACACCCATTGGCCGTAGGTAAAACAAGCGCCGGCGAAGGAAACAGAGCCGGGGGCTCACCTCCGCATGCCAGCAACGAAGCAAAAGATCGGGACGGCATCTATTTCAGTTGCAACCACTTAGCTAACGGTAGGCACAACGCAGGTAAACACCCCAAGAGCGTAGGTTTTGGCTGGGTACCCCCACCTTCTAGGTGCCCCCCACATAAAAAGGAGCCCCGCAAGCGGAGCTCTTAACAAATAGTAAAAACAATAAAAGCGGAGAAAAAGGGATCAGGCAGCCGGCGTTTCGGGAGCTGGCGTTACGGGAGCGGCTGCGCCGGTAAAGCGTTGGCGCAATTGTTCCTGTCCCGGTTTTTTGAATATGCGCCCCTGCCTCAATGGAAACAATGGCTCAACTGTTTTATGGACAATGCTATTGGCAGCGGTTCTGTAGCGGAGGAGCTGCCCGGCCCGTACTTGCTTCAGTTTAACTTGTGTCTTAAAAAGCTGGTGTATGCCGTATACTGTATCAGGCTTGCTGCCACTCATTGAAACAGGCTGAACGACCAGTGCAATTGGTGAAAAACACCAACTGCGGCAGGAAAAAATTGAAGAATTGACCTTGCACCTGATTCAATTGGAAAAAAGTAACCCAGCAAAATGAGCAGAGACAACGGCAGCAACAATTGTTAATAGAGTATATAAAGCCCGTAAACCTGAAACAGTAAATGAATTCATTATAAACGGATGATAAAAAAAGCAACACTGTTCAATGTTGCTTTTTTACTAAAAACTGTTAAGCATTTTATCCGGCCTTCTCAATCCTCAACACCACACTGGTTCTTTGCGCATTCACTACCGGGTTAAAGCCAATGGTCATTAAAAATTCACCGCTGTAAGTTTTTGATTCATCTATAGCCGTTTTAGTTCCCGGATATAAGCAGGTTTCTGTTATTTTATACGTTGCCGCCGGGTCAAGACCTTTGAGGCGAACAGGGTAAATACTACCTGAACCATACCGGTTATTCACCAGGTAATTGAAGATGACGCCTTTTGATTTATCGCTGTTGATATAGGCCATCGATGCTATATCGCCTTCTGTAGGGTTAGCTAACCGATACTGATTACCAAACCATACAACATCTTTAAAAGCGTTGTACTGCTTAATAGCGTTCTGGCAATATTGGAGATCTTTTTCGCTTAAATGTTGTACCACAATATCAAAACCAAGCTTGCCCATCATGGCCACATCGGTTCGGAATTTAATGGGTTGCTTACCCCAGTCCGTTACATGATTCGCACTTGTAATGGCAGGGTAGAAGTAAGAATATTCCCATTGCATAAATATTCGTTCCAGCGGATCGGTATTGTCACTGGGCCAGAACTCTGTAAAGTACTCCAGCGCACCGTAATCTACACGACCGCCGCCACCGGAGCAAAGCATCATCGGCACGGTTGGATATTTACTTCTGATTCGCTTCAGTACATCGTATAATCCACGCATGTACTCAATGTAAAAATGCGATTGGTTTTTAAGATAAGCCGAGTGGGCATTGTAAATAACGGCATTGCAATCCCATTTAATATAAGCCAGTTCCCCGTTTTGTGTGAACAGGTCATCTACTACTTTAAATACAAAGTCCTGCACCTTGGGATTACTGAGGTCCAGTACCAGTTGATTCCTGAAATAATGTTCTGCCCGTTGCGGTTGCTTTACTACCCAATCTGGATGCTGCTCATACAATTCGCTTTTAGAATTGACCATTTCGGGCTCAATCCAGATGCCGAATTTTACCTGGTTGTTTGCTGCTTCTTTTACCAGCGTGCCGATACCATTAGGTAGTTTTTTCTTATTAGGCTCCCAGTCCCCTAATCCGGCCACATCACCGTTCCTGGGATATTTATTTGCAAACCACCCGTCATCCAAAAGAAACAGATCAACACCCAGTTTGCGTGTATCCCTGATCAGCTCTTTTAACTTGTTTTCATCAAAATCGAAATAAGTAGCTTCCCAGTTATTTAATAAAGTAAGCCTGTCTTTTTTACCATCCAGCACTTTGTAATGGCGTGCCCAATCCTGTAGCTTACGGCTGGCGCTTCCCTTACCCTCGTGAGACAACGTGTATAAGAATCCCGGGGTTACAAAATCTTCATTGGGTTTTAAAGTGTAAGCAGAAGCATAGTTATTGATGCCCGATATGATGCGCAGGTTATTTTGGTAGTCCAGCTCCAGGTCGGTTTTGAAGTTGCCGCTATATTCCAGCGCCCCATATAAAACCGTGCCTTCGTCCTCAGTTGCTGCCTGATCCAGCGATACCATAAACACCGAAGGCTGAAATAAGTTTGCCCTGGTTCCCAGTTTGCTGTCCAGCGTTTTAATGCCATGGGTGAGCTTGGAGGTCTCACTCTGCATTTCTTTAGCCCAATCGCCATGATACTGGGTAAGCCAAAAGCTTTTGCCTTTTATATGGAGATTGGCCGATGCATATTTATGCAGGGTTACATCCGATTTTTCGGCATGCCTGATCACCGCCCATTGCTCAACTACATCCTGGCTGAAGTAAGACTTATAAAATAAGGTCACCTGGAAATTGTAAACCGGATCTTTTAGTATAATGGACAGCTGGCTGACACCATTGCCCAGGTCTTTTTGCTCGTGCTGTACATAGCGAAGATCGAGCGAATTGTTACCATCGGCATGCGTTACAGTAATGGCAGGCTCCAGTAAATTGCGGGAACCGGAAGCGGTATAGGCTGCATCGGCTACTTCCGTATAGTCGGCCGTTTGCCTGTAGGCTTTCGAAATTAAAGCATACTCATTATTACTGTTAAGTTTTTTTCCATAGTATAACATGGAAAGGTTTTTTTGCTGGTCCACTTTCAATACCATAGCATTCTCTGCTGTTGTTACCGGAATGATCTGTTCCTGTGCCAATGCCGGTATTGATACTATACATACTGCTAATGTCCATAAACCTTTCAACGCAAACCTCATGTTTTGTATTTTTAATAATGTACTGATATAGTTATTTTGCAATAGCGACTGTGTTAATTACCTGCCCGTTAACTTTTAGTTTTACCTGCTGCTTAACAGGGGAGTAAATTTTATAGCCGGTGATTTTCCCGTTAGACCATTGCATATCTATAGTAATATTATTCTGTGCCTTAATGCCTTTTACGGCTCCCTGTTTTTTCCATGCAGATGGAATAGCAGGCAATAGGTCGATATATCCGTCATGGCTTTGTAATAACATTTCCAATACTCCGGCAGCACCTCCGAAATTACCATCGATCTGGAAGGGTGGGCCTGCGGAAAGCAGGTTCGGATAAACTCCGCCGCCTGCGCCATAATTGATATCTGTTTTTAAAGTAGGGCGCAGTACTTCTTTCAAAAGTTTGAATGCTCTTTCTCCATCATGCAGGCGCGCCCAGAACAGTTGCTTGTGGGTAATCGCCCAACTCGGCCCGTCATCGCCTCTTACCTCTAAAGTTTTTTTAGCGGCTTCCATCAATTGGGGCGTTTTATTGGCAGTGATCGAAGAGCCGGGATAAAGTCCCCATAAATGAGAAATATGCCGGTGCTGCGGATCAGCTTCTTTGTATTCCTCCAGCCATTCCATAATTCTTCCATCGCTGGCAATGCGCCCGGGTGGAGGGATCTGCTTCAGCTTTTGGGTAAGATCAGCTCTAAAATCTGCATCAACATTCAATGTCTTCGAAGCTTCAATGACGTTATTAAAAAGCTCCCGCGTAATCTGGTTATCTATAGTCGGCCCCATGCAAACATTTACGTGCTTGCCGTTTAGTACAAAAGTATTTTCGGGTGATACCGAAGGCGCCGTAACCAGCCATTTGGTTTTAGGGTCAGTAACCAATGCGTCCCGGTAGAAAAGTGCTGAGCCTTTTAATACAGGATAAATATCCTTTAAGTATTTCTTGTCTTTCGTGTAAGCATAATGTGCCCAAAGGTTTTCGCATAGCCATCCGGATCCGGAGTTGGCAATACCCCAGGAAGCGCTCTCCCCTGGTTCGGTAAAGCCCCAAACATTGGTAATTACGTGGGCAATCCAGCCATTAGCGTTGTAATAGGCTTTGGCAGTGCGTTCTCCGTTTTTAACCAGTCCTTTAACCAGCTCAGCCAGGGGCAGGTTCAGCTCTGATAAATTAGCTGCCTCCAGGTGCCAGTGATTCATCTCCACATTAATATCTAAATGGTAATCGCCATTCCATGGGGTATTGACCTGGTTGGCCCAAAGTCCCTGCAGGTTCGGTGGCAGTAATCCTACGCGGGTACTGCTGATGCTGAGATAGCGCCCGTATTGTAAGAACAGAACGGGCAAAGCATTATCGTTCTGAGGATTCTTATAAAAAAGATCTAATCTTTTATCAGTAGATAAGCTACTGTTCTCACCGGTACCCAGGCTTAGAGAAAAACGGTTAAAAAGTTTGCGAAAATTCTGGGTATGAATCGTTTTTTCTGACAGATAGTTTTTACTCATAGCAGTTTGCAATAACTGCCGGGTTTTACTTTCAAATCCGGGGTTTTTGAAATCAGTACCCATAGATACGTAGATGTAAGCTGTAGTAGCATTGGCTACCGATACCTCTTTATCGCTTGTGTTAACGGATCCGCCGCCGGTTAATTTAACAGATGCCAGCGCCATATATTGCATGCCGTTGCCATCGGTGCCGTTATCCAATTGTCCATATATACCAACAATCTGATCTTTTACTTTTACCTTGAATCGTTCAGGTCTTGATAAGCTGAATGAAAAGTTTAAGGCGCCGGGTTTACTGCTGGTTAGTTTGATAATGCCCACATCTGTTCCAAAGCTGGTAATATATTCTCTTGTATAAGTTACCCCATCTGCTTTGAAGCTTGTTGTAGCCAGGGCCTGGTCCAATTGCAAGGACCGGTTATAATCAGTTGGGCTTGTGTTAGATTGATTATAATGATAATTGATTGTGAGGTTTCCCAACACCTGGAAACAACCCCATTGTTTACCACCCGATCCGGGACCTTTACAAATAAAATGTTTATTGATCAGGTCCTGTGCATCATCATTTTTACCTGCGGCCAGCATTTTCCTGATCTCCGGCAGGTATTGGTTAGCTTCGTAATTATTGGCGTCCTGTTCTGATCCAGACCAAAGCGTTATGTCGTTCAATACAATATTTTCTTTGGTGACGCCACCGTCGGGCATCATACCTAAACGGCCATTACCGAGTGGCAGTGTTTCTTCCCATACGGCCGCCGGACGGTCATACCATAACTTTAGGTCTTTATTCGTTTGCGCAGAACTTTTGCTATTCGCTATAAAAAATACTACAATTAAAACACTGGTTCTTGTTATATATTTCATCAATATACTGTTTGAACATTTATGAGGATACTAAAATTTCTTCCAACCAGCTGTGGTTAGGGGCCAGTTATCAGTTCTGAAGGGAGAGGCCGGGAGATTTTGCTTGTTATACAAACTTGCATCCGGGTTGTCTGCCCAGGCATAACGCACTGCCACAGGGTATTTCACCGAGGGGCTGCTCACTATTACTTTATCGCCGGTTATTGTTGCGTCGGCCCAAACAAATTGCTGATCGGCTCCGGCAATTGCAAAGCCCCTTAGCTTTCCACCTTTTGCAACCAGGCCACCACCCGTATGCTTAAAGCTGAGGATGATCTTGTCGCCTTCTGTTTTTGCCATATTAAATACAGGCCCTGATGCAACCACATTTTTTCCGTAGGTAATTTTTTCCGCTGCTAAAGCAAGCCGTATTCCTACATCCTGCTTGTTGCGGGGGTGTATATCATTGGCTTCGCCGATATCTACTGACACCGCTTCCCCTGTGTTAGGAACGGAAAGTGTTTGGTGCTGCGCAGCTCTTAGCTCGGCCCATGCACTGGCTGCGGGTTCTTTTTTTCGCTCCAGGTAATTAGCCAGCTGCACCCATATAAAAGGAAAGTTGTATCCCCACGCTTTTCGCCAATCAGCTATCATAGCCGGGAATAGTTGCTGGTAGCGAATGGCTTCATCTACGTTGGATTCTCCCTGGTACCATATAGCGCCTTTTATTTTGAGATCCGCGAGCGGGTTGAGCATCGCATTGAATAATTGTGAAGGAAAGGCATTAGGTCCTGTCTCAATCAAATTATACTGTTTAGAGATAACGGAAGGCTTATAATACCAGGCTCCTGAAACGGGGATCTTTTTGTTACCCATACTTATAAAAAGATCTTCAGGTTTCCCTAACATACCGCCCTGTGCAGCTCCGTCAATCATTTTTATGGTGATGGTATTTTTGCCTTGTTTCAATACAGACGTGCTGATGGGGTATACCCGGTTTTTGTTCCATATATTGTCGCTGCCCACCAGTATGCCATTAATATAGGTTGAGTCTGCATCATCAATAGCACCCAGGTGCAAAAGAATATTCTGATCGGAGGGAACTGCGTCCAGCTCAAAACTTTTCCTGAACCAGATAATGCCATCTGTATTGCCAATTTCAGACGCCTCCCATGTGGAAGGCATTTGTATGGTATTCCAGCCCTCTGTTTGATCATTCTTATACCAGGCCTCTTTGCTGCCTGGATCCGTTTCCAGGGCCAGGTTATATGTTTTTCTTCTTTCATCCTGTTCTGCAAAAGTTTGCTTCATTTTTACCGGGTCGAGATGACTGTAGCCCTCAAAGGCAGAAATTGCCGGCCAGCTGGTCCATGCCTGTATATTAGTGCCTCCCCAATTAGTGCTGATCAGTCCCACGGGAATTTTCGTGTCCTGGTTGATCTTTCTGCCAAAGAAATAAGCCACTGCTGAAAAGGAGGGGATATTGGCTGAATTGCATTCCAGCCATTGCCCGCCGGCCACTTCTTTTTGTGGTGTAAAGCTGGTGGCTTTTTCCACTGTAAATAACCGGATGTTGGGATAATTAGCTGCCGCAATTTCCTGTTCGGCGTTATTTACCTTAGACCAGCCGGATACCGGCATTTCCATATTGGATTGCCCGCTACAGATCCATACATCGCCGATTAATACATTTTGCAAAACTTTTTTGTCGTCCGAACTTGTTATGGTAAGATCATAAGGGCCGCCCCAGCGCATGGGTTTTAAAACGATCTTCCAATCTCCGTTTGGGTTAGAAGAGGCAGATACCTGCTGCCCGTTAATGCTGACTTTTACAGGCTCATTATTGCCTGCCTTACCCCATATTGTCAGGGGGTGATCCCGTTGCAAAACCATATGGCTGGTAAAGATTTTGGGCAGCCATATTTCAGCGTGCAAGGCAGACGACAGTAGAATTAAAAATAAAACGGTACTAAAGGTTCTTTGCATGTATCCGATTAGTTAAAGGGTAAATGTTTTATTGTGCATAATCATTCCAAAAGGTAACCTGAGTAATATTACTATACTGGCTGTCTCCGCTAGCTACTTTTTTTATCCTGATCCTTATATAACGTACTGGTGGCGGATTGCTCTTCAACGTGGTTTTATACGGGGCTATTCCATTATCTGTTCTTTGTACATCTGCCAAAAGAGTCCATCCGCTTGCAGCCATTTGCGTTGCCCAATTTGAATTGTTTCCTTCGAGAGAAGGTACAGTTAAACTGTTACTTCCCCAAATTTCATAATCCACAGGATTGTGACAGCAATCCCTTCCGATCATTTCCATAGCATTTAACTTGTTATAAACAGCGCCCATATCGAAACTGATAGGGTAGGGCAGTGATTTATTACCATTGCTATGAAAACAGTTTTGCCATCCCTGTGGCGATGTTGCGCCATCCCAAATTTGCCTTAGTGAAGTCTCATAAGAGCCATCCCAGGATTGGCCATCTCCGTACAACGATAGCTCTTTAAATAAACTTTTATCGGCGGCTATCACTGTTGCAACAGGAATGGTATCTATAAAATTAGTAGCAAAAGTATCAATTGCTATACTATTAGGTGCATAGTATGATTGATAGGTAACCCGTGAACCGATCTTATAGTCAGGAATAATGATACTATTATCTCCGGCTTTGATATAAGCATCTTTTTCTGTTCCGGATAAGCTGGTGTAGCGAATTCGGGTTGTAATATTTACGGTGTCAGGTACCAGGAAATTGATCTTTAAACGGGATATATTCCCATTATCAAATCCGGTAGGACTGGCGTCCAACGGGCGGTTATAAAGGTTGTTTTGATAAGTAGGTCCATATACCCGTGCATTTGAAATTTCTGTTGGTATAGACCTGTTACCTTTCTCGTCGTAAGAGTATACAAAGAATGAATAAGTATACTCCTGGAGGTTAGCTATGATGGTTTGTATGGTGTCTGTGGGGCGATGTGTGTTGGCCGGAACTATCAGAGAATCGGAGCCATTGTTCCAGAATACTACATACTTGCTGATACTCTGGTCCGGGCTTGGATTCCAGCCTAAAACGACTCTTTTGTTTCCTGGTCTTGCAAAAGCGTTGGTGATTTTGCCGGGATATTTTATCTCAGTATTGTTTAAAAAAGATTTAAAGTCGTCAGGATCGGTGCTGCAGGCTGCAAAACTTAATAGTAATATTGCTACAGCCCAGCCGGTATATATTTTTTGTTTGTTCATGACAATAAAATTTGTAGTCAATCAATGCGTTACCTGGGATCTCCCCAAAATGACAGTTCGGCAATATTGAAAAAATTGTTAGTTAGGGATACATTCTGTAAACACTGGAGTCTTATATAACGCACTTTAGGTAAGTCCAGCGAAAAGTCATAACTGAACCCGGCATTCCAGAACTGCAGATCCGCATCAATGTATTGCGGGTTGGGTAAACCGGACGGTTTATCTTTTAACCTGAAGTAACCGAGATTGATCCAGCCATTGGCAGTTGCTTGTCCTACTGCCGGCAGGTTATCTGCATTGGGTAAGGTCTCGTCGGTTGGCGTAGAAGTTCTACCCCATAATACCCAGGTAAGGGGGGCTCCTGCCTGCCATAGCCAGTTGCCGCTTCCGTCAATACCCCTGTTCCAAATGGTATATCGACTTAGCTTGGCGCTTTGCCCTATGTCGAAGGTAATGGTGGCCGGCCAAACCAAAGGTTGAATGGGTTGCTCCGTATGATAACCGGGTGAGCCGGTATTGCCGTTCCACAGGTTAGACATTACCCAGCCAAATCCTGTTCTTGCATCTGAAGGCAAACGGTATTCACTGAAGCGGGATTTGTCTATCAACGTTTCATAAATAGGCTTTATAGTAGAGAAAACAGTGTCGGAAATATTTCCCCACTGATCTGTTACATAAATACCAAACTGCTTGGGAATGGTGTCGTATCCGCGCAGGCTATAAGTAATAGAGTCAGAATTGGTATAGTTCTGATTTACAATCTCCAGTTGCCTGGTAGTCGCATCCTGTGCAATGGTTATAATACCGATGTTGGCTTTGAGTTTGTTTACCACGTCTATTTTTACGCCTCCGAAATCATTTCTCATCAATACGGTGGGTAATGCCAATAAATAGGGTGGGGTATCAGGACGTACCGTAACAACGATGGAATCTGAGGATACATTAGCCCGGCTTACGGTTCTCAATACCACCTGGTACTCTTTACTTTCGGCAAAGCCACTCACCGTAATGCTATCAGAGTAGTAAGATGATTTGGTTTGCCGGCTTGCCGTATTATTGATCTTATAGTTGGCCTGTACGTACAGTATATTGTCAGATTTGGGTAAAGTGTAAGTGATATACGCGCCACCGTTAAAATTTACCACTTTTACATTAGATACCGGATCTGGCTTTGTTGTGTCGCCCGATACTGTATCATTATAATCGCTTACTTTTTGGCAGGCAACAAGTGTAAACAGTATCCCGAGGAAAAGGATGAGTAGTTTGCTATTGTTTGTAGTGAACATGGATATGAATTTTAACTGTTACCAATAAGGAGTTTGTACAAGATTAGGGTTGACTAGCATATCATAATCCTGTATAGGGAATAAGTAATCTCTTAAGCCAAAGGAAGGCTGATATACAGTTGAAAGCTGATAGTAGCCATTAACGGTTTTATTAAAAACGCTCCATCCCTGGAAGGGATTCGATAATACGGCCTGTAGTTCCTTCCATCTGCGTAAGTCCCATCCTGCCTGTCCTTCAAAAGCCAGCTCAATTCTTCTTTCCTGGTGAATGATCTGGCGAAGCCCGTCTTTTGTATTAGGTTTTCCGGGTGTTCTTGAATATTTATTCCAGGCATTTACTACGCCTTCCAATCCGGCCTTTGCTCTTATCTGGTCAATGAGTGTGTAAACCTCGCTAGAAGGTCCATTTGCTTCATTTAAACATTCTGCATATAACAGATAAAGACCTGATAATCTCATAAAAGTCCAGGGGTATTGAAACCATACCGAGTTTTGTCCCGGAACGGATAAGTAAGAAACCAGTTTTTTGGGCCAGTATCCCGTAGCATTATACCGGAGTCTGTCAGGTGGAGCGGCAAAACCATCTACGGCATTTACATAGTTCGAAACCCGGTCATCAGTAGTACCGGAGCCAAACCAGTTGGCGCCATCAAAAGAAACACTGGCATAATACCGGGGCTCTCTAAAAAAATTGCCCTTTGCGGTGGTATATCCTTTCCTTATATAGTAAAAATGCTGGTCATCTCCAGTCTGCGTTTTATACCGGTTAGGAAAATCCCAGTTCTTGTCTTCATTAATAGGAACTCCATTATTTGTATAAAAGATCTCACTTTCTGCAATAGGTACCGAAAAGTTTGAGTAAACAGCAAATACATTAGCCGCAGCTTCGGACGTTACTCTCGGCATAGCCATGTATTGCCAGCCAAAATAAGGGTTTAAGGTCCATACCTGCTCCGAGTTCCAGCCGTCAACAAATGCACCCTGAAGCGTTAACAATTTTCGGGTAGTATCAGACATGCGTACAATATTGCCAACTGTACGTAACTGGTAGAAGCTATTGCCGGCAGCCTGTGCTGCATCGATAGCTGCTTTACAGGCAGCTGCTGCCCGCTGCCATTTAGCGGGGTCTGTTGCTGTTGGGAAAAGATTAGTTCCGTCTTTCTTTTTGAACCCTGCATAATCAGGATTGCCGTTAAACAAGGGGCTGGCTTGGGTGGTTAATACTTCTGCTTTGACGGCCATTGCTATGGCCGATGTAACCCTGCCCGCTTCGGCTGCCGCATTCTGAATAGCCGGTGGCAAACCAGCCGCCGCTTCATCCAGTAAGTTCACCACATAATTAAAACAGGAGTCTAAAGGTTGTTGCTCCTGCCTCACCTCCTGGGTAGTGGCATTAATGGCAATCGCTTTATCTGCAATAGGAATGGCACCATACATCCTGATCAGCCAGTAGTGGTAGTAGGCCTTTAAAAATTTTGCCTCAGCTACCCAGCGTGTTTTCTGAAAAGTTTGTATGTCCAGCGGCACATTAATGTTGTCTATAAAAGTGTTACACATCCGGATGGATTCGTACAGTTTTAATCCCATGTTGTAACCATCCCAGTAGTTTAGAACCGGATTAGCACTGTTTTGTAAACCGCGCATCAGGTTAAAACCTACATCGCCGCCTGCGCCGCCTAATGTGGTTTGGTCCTGCATATTTACAGGAAATAATACTTCCCCCGAGGATGTAAATCCTGCATTGCGCCTGATGTCGGCCAACTGCTGCAAATTGGAATAGCAACCAAATAGATAAGCTTCTGTTTCATTGGCATTAGAAAATGAACTGCTCAGTGTGGCTACATTATCAGGAATCACATCAAGATACTTACCACAGGACGGTGCTGATAGCAGGAATATAGCAATCGTGATATAACTTAAAAGGACTTTCATTGTGTATTCTTTAAGTAGAAATTAGAAGTTGAGTTTAAGCCCAAGGTTGTATACCTTCTGGATAGGATAGGCAAAGCCGTTGCCCGCCTGCTCTACATCCCATAGTTTAAATTTGCTGAAGGTAATAAGGTTTAGTCCGCTGAAGTAGAGCCTCACATCATCCATGAAAACTTTTTTAGACCAGTTACGTGGCATGGTGACACCGGCTTCCAAAGACTTTAATCTCAGGAAAGTGCCATCTCTGAGCCACCAGGTACTTTGTTGCTGGTTATTAGGAATGTCTATTACAGACAACCTGGGCCATAGGGCATACAGGTTTTGGTTCTCTTCAGACCAATGGTTATCTGCGTATGCCTGTAGTATTTGTGCATTGTTGGCGAAAGGAGCGGTACCAAAGCGTCCGCTTCCAAAATCTGTAGCGGAGGACGGGTCTATGAAGAATGATGATCTGGCCGACCCCTGGAAGAATGCACTGATGTCAAACATTTTATATCCAATCGAAAATCCAAATCCATAAATAACCTGCGGTGTAGAAGGTAACCCGATAGGTACCTGGTCGTCCTGGTTGATAATACCGTCTCCGTTAATGTCGCGGTATTTAATATCACCGCCCATAGGAAGTGTGTTGCCAAATTGCTGTATAGGAGAGTTGGCAGCTTCTTTGTCATCTACAAAAAGACGCTCAGCAATGTATCCAAAGGGTTGCCCAATGGGCTGCCCCGAGTAAAAACGATAATTGTACCTGTATTCGGGCTCTTCCCAGTGTCCAACTTTATTGGAGGTCCAGGTTAAATTGCCCAACACAGAAGCCCATAAATCTTTACTGATCGTTTGTTTGTAGTTGACGTTTAAATCAATACCTTTTGAAGAAGCTGTTCCGAGGTTTGATTGGAGGTTGTTGTTGGCTGAGCCCTCAATACCAACTGTAATGGGTATATATCCTCTCCTGATAAGGATATCATACCGGTTTTCCTGGTATACTTCCGCTACTATATTCAGCTTGTCAAAGAAGGTGATCTCGGCGGCTAAATTTGATTTTTTTGATTTTTCCCAGGTTACATCAGGATTAGGATATGCGTAAATTGCGGTACCATTTTTTCCGATAGAGTTATTGGTTCCAAAGACGGCGCCCGGGCCGCCATTAGGCTGTACGCTGGATAGGTAAAAGAATCTTTGACTCCCTATATTGTCGTTACCCACCATTCCGTAGCTACCGCGCAGCTTCAGCCTGGTTATTACTTTAGAAATATTTTCACTCCAGAACTTTTCATTTGATACAACCCAGCCGGCGCCTACTGTTGGGAAGAAACCCCAGCGATGGTCTGCCGCAAAGCGCTCTGACCCATTATATCCAAAGTTGAACTCAAAGAAATACTTATTACTATACGAGTAGCCTGCCCTTCCTGAAAATCCTAAGTTTCTGAAAGGTAATGAATAGAGTAATGAAGGGGCGTTCGTTAACGGATCATTGGCGTTGGGATTGATGGTTTGTTGCCTGGTACCAACGAGGGAGGCAGTTACATTATGATCTTCGAAACGTTTGTCGTAGTCTAATCTACCCTGCATATACAAATAGGTATTTACACTTTTACCACCCGGGTTGAAATTCAGAAATTCCTGAGCCTGTCCTGGCTGGTTATTAAGCCAGTTTAGTGCATAACTGCCGGTTTGCAGATCGTATCGTTGAAGCGAATAGTAGAAGGGCAGGTAATTGCGACTTACATCTGAATAAGCGTACCGGTTGGTGCTGAACAAACCCGAGAAAACGAGACCCGGGGTTATAAAACTTAATTTTTGGTTAAGCTCAAACTGGGCGGACATGCGAGATTCGTTAAAGCTCTTGTATCCATACATTAATGAAGCATACGGATTGTTTTGCAGGCTTCCCGTGTTAGTTATATTGTTGCCAAAAAGGATATGCCTGGTATTACGGTTAGCACTATCAGGTAAATAGTAAGCTGGAAAATCAACCGGGTTGGCATGTAATACCTGGGAGTAAAGGTCTGTGGCAAAAGAAGAACCCTGGTTAGAAATAGGACCTATGTAATCGTTAAAATTACCCCATAACCTGACGTTTACATCCGTAGTATTGGTGATTTTCAGACCCGTATTGGCCCTGAGCTGGTAATTCTCAAATTTCATTCCTGAGTTGAAATTATTGACAGGATTTACTTTTAGTATACCGTTATCGTTTGAATAGGACCCGGCTATATAGTATTTCGCATTGGTGTTTCCGCCACTTACACTAAAATTCGCCCTCTGTGTGGTTGTTCTGTCTTTAAACAGTTCATCCATCCAGTCTACAGCAGGATATACATAGGGATTTGCTCCACCTGCTCCGTTAAGAGTATTCTGAGTGCCCTGTATCTTATTTTGATCATACCGGGGTGTTGCCAGGGGATTTCTCGTGATCAGTGCTTCGTTGTATAGCTTCATATAACTGATAGGGTCGGCCAACTCTAAACTTTTTGTAGGCATGGAGTACGCTGTTTCAACACGCAGGTCCACTTTTGCCTTACCCATTTTACCATCTTTTGTAGTAACCAAAATAACGCCATTGGCGCCTCTGGCACCGTACAGCGCTGCGGCGCTCGCATCCTTTAAAATAGAGAAGCTAGCAATATCATCCACCTGCAAACGTGCCAGGTCATTCGCTGATAGTTCTATATTATCTACCAGTATAAGCGGGCTCGCACTATATCCCAAAGTGGTTACGCCGCGGATAAAAAAGTTAGAATTGTCGAGCCCCGGCTGGCCTCCCCGCTGAAAAGAGATAACACCGGCTATTTTCCCCGCCATTGCATTCGTTAAGTTACTTGCAGGTATTTTCAATTCCCCCGGCTGTATGGTGGTCACTGACCCTACCACTGCTTCTTTTCGCTCCTTTCTGCCAAACGCCGTAACAATTACTTCATCGCCCGCCTGGAATACCGTTTGGGTCATGATGATATCTATACTCTTGGTGTCTGCTGTAACGTAGGCGATTTCATCCGAAAACCCAACATAGGAAAAACGCAAAGAGTCGCCTTCATTTACGTCCAATACAAAACGTCCGTTTTTGTCGGTTGCCGTTCCAACCTTCTGTTTATTTGAGATGATGATATTAACACCATCCATCATCTTTCCCGAACTATCTCTTACGGTTCCAATGATCGGTCTGGTTTGCGCCTGGGCCAGGCAGCAGGCTAAAAGCAAGGCTACCAGCATCCAGGTACGGCATAGAAAGGAGTTTCGTTTCCTTCCCGAAATACAAGGCAATCGGTTATTCATTTTAAGCAATTATTAAAAAAGTGAGTCAAGTAAATCAGCAAAAAGCAATCTGTACTATACTATACTATACCAAAATTAATGTTTAATTTTTTACAAACCAATTTTTTTTGGATTTATAGACATTTCAATCAGGATGGCTAAATTATTACGAACCTGCCGCTGGTGCAATAGACATTTTTATGAAAAGAATGTACAATTCTCTGTGCGCTTCACAGCGCTTTATTTTGCAATACCCACGGGCGAAAAAAGGAAGAACATTCCGGTCATTAAAGCAATCAGCAAAAAATAGTAGATATAACGCTGTTTCCAGGGCGTAAGATTCACTTTGGCGTGATTCTCTATAACAAAGGGTTGCTCCCGGGGCATCCATCGCCCTATCAATAACATAAGCAGGCTGGTTACTATAAATAGTATGGCCAGTATATGAAGATAATGAAGGCCGGTATCAACAACCAGCTGGGTAATGATATAAGCAGATACAAAAAAGATCAGCCCGGCTTTGGCTGCTATGGCTGGTACTTTACGGGTTATTAAACCTACCAGCATAATAGTGAATACCGGTACACTAAAATAACTGGCTACCTTTTGCAGGTAGCTGTAAAAACCACCGCTAAAAAACATGATATAGGGGGAGAAAATAATAGCGGTTAAGGTAATCCCTAACTGGATGAGTCTTCCTTTTTGCACCAATTTTTTGTCACTAATTACATAGTTTCTTTTTTCCAGCCAGGGTTTATAGAGGTTCATCGTAAATAGGGTGCCGATACTATTCAGTCCTGCATTAAAAGTGCTTAAGGCTCCGCCAAACACAATTGCTGCAATAATACCTGTAATGAGTGGGGGTAATGTACCTGTAACCATTTTTGGAAAAACCTGCGTGGTATTTTCCAAACCAGGATAGAGCTGTAAGGCTATAAGCCCTGGTACATTTAAAAGGATCGGTGCAAATAGTTTTCCAACACAGGCGAGGGAAATGCCTTTTTGGCTTTCTGCCAGGTTACGCGCAGCCAGCGACTGCTGAACAATATATTGCTCCATGCCCCAGTAATAGATATTAATGATGAGCATGCCCGTAAATAGTGTGCCAAATGGTATCGGTGTTCCGGGTTTTCCTATGGCGTTCAGATGCTCACGGTTATTGCCCAGAAGCTTGTCCACTCCAACGGTCAGACTGCCGTCTCCTAAAAATTTTAATCCAACCCAGGTGATCAGTATGCCGCCTGCTACCATGCTGATCCCTTGTACTATATCATTAATAGTGATCGCCTTTAATCCGCCTAGTATGGCGTACAGGCAACCCGTTACACCAATAAAAGCAACCAGCAGCCTGATAGTGGTGAAATAGTCGAGGCCCAGTAAAGCGTCTAGCTGAAAAATGCCGTTCATGGCTACTGCACAGCCATAGAGCACCGCTGGCACTAGGTTGATCGCATAGCTTAAAAGAAAGATAATGGATACCAGCCGTTGGGTTTGCCTGTCAAATCTGATTCCCAGGAAATCGGGAGTAGTCATAGCCCCGATTCGAAGGTATACAGGCATTAAAAATTCGGATACCAGTATCATTGCCAATATAGAGCTCATGCCCCAGCACATAACTGTCATATTGGTGGTGTACACAAATTCGTTTTCGCCTACGAACTGGTTAGCGCTCATATTGGTTAAAAAGAGCGAGCAGCCCACCATCCAGAAATTAAGGCTTCTGCTTCCCAGGTAATGACCAACGGTTGTTTTGCTTTGCTTCCGGGTAGTATACACCGAAACAGCTGCAGCAATTACCAATAACAGGAAAAAGCTGATAAACATAGTTAGAGTTTATAAATTAAAGAGAACCTCTCCTGATCAAAATTGTGGGAATTGTTTCCTGTATCTTTTTTCGATGAAGAATAAACTCCGCAGCTCTTTCCGCCATTGTTTCAAAACTGGTAGAGTAGGTGGTAATGCCGTCGAATATGATCTCCTTTACAATTTCATCATTATGCGATAATATACCGAGGTCTTTCCCGAGTTTTAGCTTTTTATACTTGGCGTCCTTTAACATCATCCATAGCTCTGCATTATTGATAGTAAAGTATACATAGCCGGCTTCAATAGACCCCGGTATGTACTCGGGAAGTATTGCATGCCTGACTTTAAAATCTTTTACAAATTGTTGAAATGCCAGTAGGATTTCTTCGGGTGTATCCGAATTGGGCCGATGATAATACAGCATTTTTTTAAAATTCTTTATCGCAGGGGCTAGCTGGGCAAATGCTGCATATGAAGATTGATAAAACTCCTGGGTGACATGAGAGACATCATTGACCAGGGGCAAATGCCGGTCAATCATCAAAAATTTATCCTTAGGTAAAGAGTTAAGGATGGCTCCTGATTTTTTATGCGGGATAGGAGCTACCACATACATATTATACTTACCACGTACCCGGTCAATAATGCTTTCAAAAACGTCAATATTGTTATGGTGAAAGAAAATGTCAATATGCGTTTGCTTACCCAGGCGATTTCTAAAGGTTTTATAAAATACCTCCTGGAAACTATCAAACGCGAAGATGATCAATGCAATTCTAAGCTGGCTGCGGGTATTTTCCTTCGCCAGGAAAAAGCCTATCCTGTTTTTGGATTCTACTATGCCGCGGCTGATCAGCTCCTTGTAGGCCTTGGCAATGGTTTCGCGGGCAAATCCTAACTCCGTAATTAAATTGTTGACAGAAGGAAGCATATCTCCTTTAGAAAGGGCCTTGTTATCTACGGCATTTAGAAATCCCTGAACGAACTGTTCATGTTTGGATAGCCCGGAAATATGCTCCATTTCCCTGATATGGTCGTATACGGTTTGCATGGCAATTGTTATTATAGCAACAGCCGACTGCGGTGCTGCTCTTTCCAAAAGTATACTATACTATTCTATTAGTATAATTTTTTTTACTTTGCAGATAATTATCCAGCGAAAGCGGACGATTGTCTATTCCATTTAACGAGCTTTTACTCATTTTTGAGAATGCCTGGTTAGGTGCATGCCTGCAAAATAAGTTATATGAAAAAAATAAATAAATGGCTGTTAGGTAGTTTCGTGCTGCTGGTTTTCCAGAATATGGTAGCCGCACAAACTATCCGCAGTTTCAAAGATAGTATGGTAATCCAATCTTCTTTTTACCGGGTAGTGATTGATAAGAAAGAAGGCAGGATCAGCTATTTTTTCCAGGACGGCAGCTTTCTGAACCATACAACGGCGATGATAAAAGAACCCGGAGGGCAAATGTATAGCAGCGATCAGTTTACACATCATGAAATTCAGGTGCAACCGATCAATGATGCCATAGGAAGGGGACAGAAGATAAATGTAGTGCATCAAAAACCGGGTTTGGGTCTCAAGCTGCAGCAATCTGTGTCTGTTTATACTGCACAGCCTTTTTTTGTAGTAGGGCTTACAGCCACCAGTTTAAAGAAAGAGGCGTTGACGGTGAACTATATGAGCCCGTTGGTGATGACAAAACTACAAGGTAGAGCAGGCTTTGTAAAAGGCAACGAACCCCGGGTATTGGATATGCCCTTTGATAATGATAACTGGACCAAGTTACTGACGGCTCAATGGAAGGCGGAAACGGTTAGGGGTACGGGTTATAGCTTTTCCTCTTTATATGATGCAGAACAGCTCTCTGGTTTGGTGGTCGGTGCTATTACGCATGATTTCTGGAAAACGGGTATACAGTATGCATTATCTGCACAAAAAAGCCTGCTTGATTCTTTTATTGTTTATGGCGGTGCGGCTACACCCGATAATAGTTTGCTGCCGGCTGAATATGGTGGTAACGACGGCACTCATGATGTGGTAGCACATGGCCCTATGGTGGGCAAAACAGTTGTAGGTCCGGAAATTTTTGTTTGTGGTTTAAAGAGCCGCACCGCAGCTTTTGAAGCTTACGGTAAAGTGAACCAAGAGAAAAACGGCTCGTTAAAATGGAATACGACCGCGCCATTTTACTGGAACAGCTTTGGTGTGGAAGGCGTTCTTGGATATGAAAAGCGGATGATGCCCGATGGGGTGCTGGCGATATCAGACTATATCGCTTCTTTAAAACATTTTTCCGCCAATAAAAAAGTGTACATGAGCATCGACTCTTACGATCAGGGTATTTATAATAAGGATGTGTTAAGATCAATCAGGGAGCATTGTATACAAAATAACCAGGAGCTGGGTTTTTATTTTATTCCTTTTGCAGTGTGGACCTGGAAATCTTCCGTAGAAAAAAACAAGCTGCAGTATACCGATGATTATATCCGTGATGTAACATTGAAAGATAATAATAGAAAAACGATTGTATACAAGGACGGTGAGTTTGGCGCTTTTCCTCTTGATCCTACTCACCCTGCAACCCGTAAACGTATAATAGGCGAATTAGAAAAGGCCAAAGCCATAGGCGCCCGGTTTTTAAAGATCGATTTCCTTACAGCAGGTGCATTGGAATCCACCAGCAGGTATGATCCAAACATACGCTCCGGATTACAGGCATACAACAAAGGAATGAGTATGTTAAAGAAATTAATCGATTCTATACTCGGACCGGATATATTTATTACACAGGCTATATCACCTACTTTCCCCGGTCAATACACGCATATTCGTTTTCTCTCTACTGATGTTTATTCGCATTTAAGAAACGACCAGAAAGGCTTTCCGCATTACGGCAGTACGGCCGCCTCTATGATCAGCTCTTCGCATCTGGGATGGATGCAGGGACGCTTATGGCCCTTTACCAACATGGATGTATCAGTAATGAAACAGTTCCAAAAAAATAACGCAATCAGTGAACAGGATGTAAAAGTGCGGTTGATCACAATGGCTGTAATGGGTAGTGCCTTAGGCGATGGTTCCGATTTCAGGGATAGTATAACAAGAGTGAGGGCGGCTCTGTTCTTAGATAATCCCGCTCTTTGTCGTTATTTTGAGCACCCACAGGCATTTCAACCACTAAAAGTGGCAGACGGACTAACCGAAGATCAGCAATTAAGCTTTTACCTGCCAGGCGATACCATTAGTGCTGCCATAATAAACTTTGATACCACACGGTCTTTTGAATATGTTTTCCTGCGGGAAAAATTAAAATGGAAAAATAAATCCTATAGCATCCGGGATTTTTTGACTAACGAAGAGCTGGGTATTCTTCAACCCGGGGCCGCATCATTTCGTTTGATAGCCGGAGCCAGGGATGCGCGTTGGGTGAAATTGGTAGAGAAGAACTAATAAGGTATTTTAGTACATCTTTCATCTTACAATTATGCCTGGAAAAAGTCAAACTGATATTGTTAAAAAAAAGGATGGATTCAAAGGGCAGAAAGCAATTGTTTTACCCCGTCAGGTCATCCGTGTCTGCCAGGATCAGCAATTGTTGTCTAACCTGTACATAACGGATATTGGTTATTATCCCAGGGCGGCTTTCCATTTCCGCGAGCGGGAGCATGGTTGCAGCCAGCATATCCTGATCTATTGTACGGGAGGTAAAGGATGGGCCATCATTGGAGGTAATAAAATAACTATTAAGGAAGGGGAATACCTGGTGATACCAGCTGATGTGAAACATCGGTACGGGGCTGATGAAGACCAGCCCTGGTCTATTTACTGGGCGCATTTTAATGGAGTGTCTTCCGGCAATTTTATAGAACTGCTGCTAAAGAACTGTACCCATAATGTAGGGAGCGCTATTTATAATGAAAAGCGGACTATACTTTTTGACGATATTTACCGCACGCTTGAGTCCGGGTATAGTGTTGATCACCTGTTTTACCTGAACATGATGTTTTCAAGTTACCTGGGTACTTTCTGTTTCCAGCAATTTCTAAATCCGCCCTACCAGGAGGAAAAAAGCAAGATTGATATCGTTGTTGAATACATGCAGGAACATATTATGGAAACGGTCGTATTAAAAGAGCTCGCCTCGCTCATACATATGTCTTCCTCTCATTTCTCGGCCATGTTCAAAAATAAAACGGGTCATTCCCCACTTGAATATTTTAATCATTTGAAAATTCAGCGGGCATGTCAGTACCTGGAGTTTACCGACATGCCTGTGAAAGAACTTTGTTACACATTGGGCCTGGAGGATCCGTTCTATTTTTCCCGTCTGTTTAGTAAGTACATGGGAGAGCCGCCACTACATTACCGGAAACGGAAAAGGTTTTTATAAAGCAGCAGCTTCCTGTTGGGTAGCATGAGGCTCCGCTTCCGGCCATAACGGTCAGAAAGACCGCCTGCAATAAATGCATCCGGCGATGCAACCTACGGCTAGCATTGCAGTAGCAATACCCTCCTGTACTTCATCGAAATGAAACTCCTCTTTTAGAAAGGCAACGCCTGGCAATAACGGCAAAGCCGAAACCAAACAGGTAGCTGCCTAGTGCAGATATAAAGGAAATACCGATGATGCAACGTGGTTGAATTTCTGTTGATGATCCATGGCAATTGAGGTCGGTATATACAAATATGATAAGATAAAGTATAGCTGCATGATTGTGCACCGAAAAACATAGACATTTTTAGGATCGTGTTAAAGACATACCTTAATCTCCTGTAATGAGCCTGCGGAGCGCATTTTAGAACAATAATTGTAAAAGCCGCATTTAAAATTTGGTGGAAACAAAAAGTTTAATATTTTTGTCTACTAAAATAATAGACTATTTGCTGTTAACCACCAGCAGCAAGAATCTAAACTAAAAAAAATGAACCAGTCAGCAAATTATGTGTGGTACACAAGAAGCCGTTTTCTTTTCTATAAGATGGCTTCACATTCCTTAGAGTCGTCAGTTACTTCATCTTCTTTATGTTGTTGTTGCTAACTGTTTCTCTCACTTCCATCATTATCACTTCAAGTTAAGGCTATCCTACGCTGTCTTCTTCGTTGATTGAGTTTGTAAAAACTCAGTGGCGATGAATCTTCAGTAGGTTTTTTTTTGCAATAGTCTTACTGCAAGTTATTCATTAAAACGTGCATCAGTTGCCGGTGGGATTGCTATGTCTATAGCCAACCGGGCAACCAACTATTTAACAAATGAGCAATCAAACAAACATTTCTTCTTATGGTATACTTTTTTGTGTACTATTTCTTTTTATCAACCCTATATTGAGGGCGCAAAATCCACCTACGGTTAATTCTATATTAGAAGGTACAATAGTAGATGAAATTACCAACCAGCCTTTGGAAGGCGCTAATATCGCTATTGAAGGTGTGACCAACCAGACTACCACTGACGCCAGGGGACAATTTGAATTACGTACCGGGCAAAAATTTCCTTATAATATCATTATAACTTTTGTAGGTTATGAAAAGAAAATCGTTCTGGCCAATGGATCGCCTATACACGTAAAACTCACCCCGGCCAAAAGCCAGCTGGATGATGTAGTGGTGGTGGGATATGGTACTCAGCGCCGGTCAGATGTGGTAGGGTCTATTGCCAAGATCAATGCAGGTGAAGTAAATAAAATACCTGTAGCCAGCTTTGATGCGCAGATACAGGGTAAGGCGGCAGGTTTGCAGGTAATTACAAACTCGGGTGTTCCGGGAGAAAGTATTTTCCTGCGATTGAGAGGAACAACTTCCATTAACTCAAGCAGCGATCCTTTATATATTATAGATGGGGTGTTCTTGAATAATACCAGTTTGCAAACTACCAACCTGGGAGGTAGGAGCAGCTCTCCCTTAGCAGATATTAACCCTGCAGATATTGAGTCGATTGAGCTTTTGAAAGATGCTTCGGCAACGGCTATTTATGGTTCCCGGGGTGCTAATGGTGTAGTAATTGTAACTACCAAAAAAGGAAATTACGGAAGCAAAACCAAAGTCGATATTAACGTCTCCAATGGCTGGGTAGAGGCCGATAAGTCGGTATTACCCGACCTGATATCCGGACCCGAAGCAGCAACGCTGGTAAATGAGTATTGGGTGAATTCTGGCCAGGCTGCTCAAAGCCCATTCAGACCTGTGGCGCAGGGAGGCCTGGGCGCGCCCGAAGATCAGCAGACCTATGATCGCTTAGCGTTTTTATTAAGGAAAGGATATATCCAGGATTATAATATCGGTATCCAGGGAGGAAGTAACAACTCAAGGTATTACCTGGGTGCGGGCTACACCGACCAGGACGCTTTCTTCAAGGTCATCGGTTTTAACCGGGCCAGCATTAAGTTTAATTTCGACCAGCAGTTGTCGAAGAAAGTGAAAATCGGTCTTACCAACAGTATTTCACGAAGCTACCGCAACCAGGCCCGTTTAGGCGATGGTCCGCAAGGGCGTTTATGGGGATCGGCAATCACCGGTTCTACTTATAGTCCAACGCATGATGCTTCAGGTGCCTTGATTGGTTTGGAAAATACCTATTCATTGGTCGATAATTACGATGTGAATACCATTAGCCTTCGCTATGTGGGAAGCGCATTTGCCGAATTCAATATCCTGGAAGGATTAAAGTTTAAGTCAAGCATTAGCACCGATTATAATTTGTATGATGAATATCAATACTGGAATAGCGCAACTTCTATCGGGTCTGCAGTGAATGGAAAAGCTATTGAATCGGTAACGCAAAATAATGCCTGGATCAATGAGCAGGTATTAACCTATAGCAAGAAGTTCGATGCACACAATATTACGGTGCTATTGGGTAATACCTTACAGAGCAATACTTTGAAGTATACTTATGCAGAAGGAAATGGTTTCGCGAATGCTAACTATAAGCTCATTTCTTCCGCCGCTTCAACACTGGCAAGTGATCGCTGGACCAAACATACGATCGCTTCTTATTTTGGACGTATCGGATATTCTTTTGAAGATAAATATTTTGCAGAAGCCAGCTTCAGGTCAGATGCATCATCGAAGTTTGGTAAAAATAACCGCAGGGGATATTTCCCGGCCATCGGTGCTTCCTGGAGGTTGAAGAAGGAAAACTTCCTGCAGGATGTGTCCTGGATCAGCGATCTAAAGCTGAGGGCTTCTTATGGTATTACTGGTAACCAGGCTGGAATTGATGATTTTGCAGCAAGAGGTTTGTGGTCAGGTGGAAGTCCTTATGCAGATGTATCCGGTACGCCTTTAGCCGGTATCGGCCCTTTGCAGCTGGGTAACGATGATCTGCGCTGGGAAAAAACAGCGCAAACCAGCCTGGGTTTAGATGCCTCTTTTTTCAAAGACCGCCTCAATATTACTTTTGACGTATATAATAAATACACTTCAGACCTGTTGCTGCAAAGACCCGTTCCCGCTTCCTCAGGATTTTCAGTTTACTGGGCTAACGTAGGAGAAGTGAGCAACAAAGGGTATGAGCTAACTATCAACTCTACCAATATCAGGAACCAAAATTTTAACTGGACAACCAGCTTTAATATTTCGGGTAACCGGAACAGGATTGAGAAATTACCTACGCAGATCACGCAGTACACCAGGGATTGGGTGATATTAAAAGAAGGTTACTCTTTAAATTCCTTTTGGTTGTATGAACAACTACGGGTGGATCCTGCCACTGGTAACCCTGTATTCGATGGACAGGATGAGAATGGTGTGGTAACTGCGGAAGACAGGAAGATACTGCACAACTTCTACCCTAAATTTTATGGAGGGTTAACCAATACAATTAGATTTAAACAGTTTGATTTAGGGGCGCTTTTCTCATTCCAGTATGGTAGCTATGCACTGAACCTGCAACGCTTTTTCCTGGAGCGTAACCCCGGTACCGGTGCTAATGCAACCTTATTAAAAAGATGGCAGAAGCCCGGAGATATAACTGATGTACCCAGGTTAACTTCTGCCGGATACAACTATACTTTAGATCAGAACAGCCGTTACCTGGAAGATGCTTCCTTCCTAAGGTTGAGGCAACTATCACTGGGATATAGCCTGCCTGAATCCCTTGTTGACAGGATAAGGCTCAATAATGTTCGTTTATATGTTGTGGCATCTAATTTATTTATCCTGACTAAATATACCGGTGATCCCGAAACGAGTGTTACTTCCAATCCCAACGCACAGGGTCTAGGCGGCTTTGGTACGCCTCCGCAGCCTCGTAGTTTCCAGTTTGGCATCAACGTAACCTTCTAGCTTTTTCTTATTACAAAATAGTTTATTGATATGCAACATAAAAAATTTTCGCTCTATTCTTTTCTCCTGCTCAGTATGGTTTCAGGTGTCCTGGCTTCCTGCAAAAAATTCCTGGATGTTGAGCCCAAGACCGCTACCTCAGACCAGGTTACCATTGTAGATGAAGCCTCTGCCAGAACTGCGGTGAGAGGTATTTATAATCAATTAGAGTCAAACGACTACTATGGATATAATTTTCCCTTGCTAGGAAACCTTTCGGGTGATAACGTACAATATACCGGAAGCCAGGCCGTCAATAAAACATTGACTACACATACAGTGAGAGCAGACTTAGGCCCATTGGCCGGTGTTTGGACGAGTATCTACAACACCATTAACAGGGCCAATAATGTAATCGACAAAGTACCTTCTTTAAGTACCACTATTACATTCACAGAAGCGGTGAGAAACCAGCTTACCGGTGAAGCCTATTTTCTGCGGGCATTGGCTTATTTTGACCTGGTAAGAACCTGGGGTGGTGTGCAGCTGATTCTTAAGCCTACCCAATCAGCAGGTAGCATCACTAATGTAGGCAGAAGCTCGGCCCAGGAAACTTATGCCCAGATACTGAAAGACCTGGAGGCCGCTGAAAACCTGTTGCCGGGAACTACCAATCGCATACGGGCCACTAAAAAAACCGTATGGGCTTTAAGAGCCCGGTATCATTTATACCTAAAAGAATGGTCATCGGCGATCGACTATGCGGGCAGGCTGATTAGTGATACAGAAAACTATGGATTACTAACACCTTATAACGCTTTCTTTGCTAATAATGCTTCTAACACCCGCGAGTCTATTTTTGAGCTTTACTATAATACTACGGTTACCAATACCCAGGCTTATAACTGGCAGCCTTCTTCAAGAGGCGGCATAGGTTGGGTAAGGCCTTCGGATGCATTTGCATCCATACTGAGTAATGCGGCTACAGTCGGCGACAGAACACAGTTGCTGATCAACGTTCCCGCCAATGGCATTGCTACCTGGTATGGAAATTTATATTATAGAACCAACGGGACCGACCCCGCGTATATTATTCGCCTGGCAGAGTTATACCTGATCAGGGCTGAGGCAAGGGCTAGTTTACCCACTCCGGATATAACCGGATCCAGGGAAGATCTGAATAAGATCAGGAACAGGGCCAGCCTGGGTTCTCTGTCTTTGAATACCGCTGCCGAATTGTTAGCCGCTATTGAAAATGAAAACCGCTATGAGTTTGCTTTTGAAAATCACCGCTGGTACGACCTGGTGAGAACAGGAAGAGCGCAGGCTGTTTTAGGTATTACAGATGCAACCAAATTGTTGCTTCCAATTCCTTATTCCCAGATATTGGTAGATGGTAGTCTAACCCAGAATCCGGGGTATGGAAATTAATAGCGGCAATGATTTTTATTATCTGATCAATAATCTGTCTTATGTCTCAATCAATATTTAACAAGCCCTGGACGAAAGGAGAACTTTTTGCCTTCAGGCTGGTTTTTATTTTCCTTCTTGTTTTGTCGATACCCTTTGACCGACTTCTGTTTGAGTCGGTTAAAAATGCACCTTTTAGTTTTGAAACAGCTTTTCAATTATTTACTTACAGAACTTCTTTTGTTGCGGAAAGTCAAAGTGTACATCACCCTTTCGATGGATACTGGAATTGGTTGGTCGCCCTAATTATTGCGGTTGCAGGTACAGTAATTTGGAGTATTGCAGATAAGCAAAAAACTACTGAGTATAATCGCCTTTATTATTTTCTTAGAGTTTGTATCAGGGTTAGATTAGCGCTGGCCGTTATTACAACCGGTATTATTAAGTTGCTGCCGCTGCAATTGCCCAGGCCGTCGTTAAGTGACTACCATACTGATTACGGCGATTTCCTCAGCTGGAAAATATACTATCTCAGCACGTCTATCACATTTGCCGGTTACGTACCTGCCATCGGGTTGCTGGAGTTGCTGGGAGGTATTCTTTTGTTGTTCAGGAAAACGGCTGCGATAGGTTCGGGTTTATTGATTGCTGTACTATCTAATGTGGTGATCTCAAATTTTGTGTTTGATATCGGAGAACAAGTGTATAGTTCTTTGCTGCTCCTGCTGGCAGTTTTTATTTTTTCCTATGATTTTCCCAGGTTTTATTCGCTCTTGTTTTTAAGGGTTAAAACAACACCTGATCCATATTGGGCTAACAGCTCTGCTGTACGTGCAACGGTTAAGAAGGCGTTGAGAACTGCTTTTGTTGGAGTGTTTATTTTCTTTGGTATAGGCGCATACCGTTCCTACTCCAGTTCGCAGCTGCCTTATTCTCCCCAGGCAGGCATAAAAGGAATCAGGGGCTACTATAACGTACAATCTTTTGTTTATAATAATGACACGCTGCCTTATTCCCTGGTAGATCCGGTTCGATGGCAAAATGTGGTATTTGAATCCTGGAATACTATAAGTATCAAAAATAATGAGCCGGTTATTATCGATGACACAAGGCCTCAACTGCTATGGCATCCCGATTCTTTAAAGAATTTTGATAAGATAGGTAATGCCGGCCGGCATTTTTACCGGTACACTTATTCGCCTACCAAAAATAATGGATATCGTTTGCAATTATTTGAAAAAGGTACCAATGCGAAGAAGTACGACCTGGATATTAAAATTGCGGATAGCGTTATTTATGCGCGTGGTGCAGATAATAAAGGTGATTCGTTACATGTAGCGCTGGCGCGTTTTTCTAAGACTTATTTATTAGACGTAGGCAGAAGAAAACCTATCAGAACTTATTAAAAAAATATTATGAGTACAGCTACGCAAACATGGTCTCATTCTGCAGGAGGTCAATTATGGAACCGCTCTGAAAAATTTATTTTCAGGATAGCATTTATTTTTTTCATCCTACTCATAGTTCCGCTTGAACCGGAATGGTACATTAAACTGGTTTCAGACTTTTCATTGTATAAATTGTTGAGTTCGCTTGCCGGCTCCCGGCCGGGTTTGATTGAAATAAAGTCTGAAAGCGGCAGGTGGGGGATAGCCTCCTATGCCACATGGGGCATTCTGTTGCTGGCATCGATAGCCGGCGGCGCCTTATGGTCATTTATTGTTCGTAGGCGTTCTATACCGGACTATAGCAAACTATATTATTGGTTACGCGTACTGGTGCGTTACCGGATCGCTATAGGGCTAATTGCTTTTGGGTTGATTAAATTTTACCCGATGCAAATGCCCTATCCTTCGGTGAGCAATCTCCATACGGAATTTGGCGATTACGCTCCTTTTAAATTATACTGGCAATCGGTAGGCCTTTCTTTGGAATACCAGATCTTTTTAGGTGTACTGGAGATAGCAATAGGAACGCTGCTTTTTTTCAGAGCTACAACTGCAATCGGAGCCATCCTGGCTGCCGGCGTGTTGTACAATATAGCACATGCCAACCTGGGTTATGATGGTGGCGTGCATGTATACAGTTCTTATTTTGTATTACTTTCATTGTTCCTGCTGGTTCAATATATTCCGGGCATCTGGAAGCTGTTTATTAAAGGAGAAACCGTAGTGCCGCAACACTATACACCCCAATTCAGAACGATCCGCGGAAAGACATTATATGTTGCTGCTAAAGTCATTTTTATTTTTCTTTTCCTTTTCGTGTATAGCTATTACAGGTATGATATGCATTACAATAAAGGACGTTTGAAAGAGCCCATTTTACCAGGTTTAAAGAACTCAGAAGGATTTTATAATGTAAAGAGTTTTGTTTTGAATGGGGACAGCTTACTTTATTCACCTACAGATTCTGTTAGATGGCATAGTGCTGCATTTGAGCGCTATTCCACATTGTCCTATAAAGTTTTTAAACCATTTGATATCCGAACTGGTAATGGTGTTCCGGATGGAACAGACCTGTTTAAGGAGTACGAGCTAACGGGAAGAGCCGGTGGGCGGGTTTACCTCTACTATGAGATTGATTCCGTTGAACGCAATCTTTACCTGGTAGATAAGAATCAGAAATTTAGTAAGCAAACACTGAAGAAATATGCTGATAAAGATTTCCTGGGACTAAAGGAATTGTATAAAACAGAAGCCAGAGATACATTAGGCATATTGCGTTGGCATTATGTGCAAACCAATGCGGAAACTATCGGGTTATCGGGTATTGATCAGTATAAGGATACTATTCATGTAGAGCTGGAGCGTCTTCCGCAGGTACATGCTCCCGGAAAATACTGGTATACAGAAAATAAAAAATATCATTACTAAATTAAATACATATGCGTATCATTTATTCTATTCTCTTATCAATACTTTTCTTATGTGCTGCTGAGCTGCACGCCCTTCCCACAAAAATTGCAATACGCGTTAAAGCAAAGGATGCCAAATTTATTGGAACGGGTATTGGCGGCGCTTTAGTAATAGTCAGAGATAACCAGACAGGATCTTTATTGTCTCATGGTGTTACTACCGGCGGTTCGGGAGATACTAAAATACTTATGCAAACGCCTCTTGCAAGGTATCAGTCGCAAACAGACAGTACTACTGCCGGATTTGTAGCAACAATTGACATCGATGAGCCTACACTGGTAGATATAGAAGTTCAGGCACCTTTAAGCAGGAGGGGAGCGGCTATTAAAGGTGCTACACAGTTACTGGTGATACCTGGTAAGGATATTTTGGGTGATGGTATTATCATCGAATTACCTGGTTTGATTCTTGATATCTTAAGTCCATATACGCATCAATCTTTATCTAAAGACAGTTTTAGTAAGGGCGGATTTATTTTCAGGGTAAATTTGGTGATGCTTTGTGGCTGTCCTATTGCTACCGGCGGTGTGTGGAATGCTGATGATTTTGAAGTAAAAGGTTATTTAAAAAAAGAGGGGAAACGGGTTGGAGATTATGAACTAAATAAGACCGATGTGGTTAATATATATGAAGGAAAGATTCCGGCCTTGGAAAAAGGCAGTTATGAGTTGACCGTGCATGCTTTTCAGAAAAAGGGTAATAATGCGGGGGTAGATCGAATTAATTTCACGGTTCAATAATACTTCATGAACAGACGGAGATTTTTAAAGAATAGCGCATCGATGGCCGGTGTTGGAATACTGGCACCTCGGTTAATGATGGAGAAAACAACAGGTATGTATCATATAGAGCAATTTACCGACGAAGGATTGTCGCAATTTACTTATGCGATCCTTTTCGACCAGAAGGTCGTATTGATTGATCCCTCACGCGACCCGCAGCCCTTTTATGATTATGCGGATCGTAATAAGGCCGCTATCATTGCTGTTATAGAAACGCATCCGCATGCAGATTTTGTAAGCAGTCATGCCGAGATATACCGAAAGCTAAAGACGCGCATCTATGCAAGTGATAAGCTGCATGCGAAATACCCGCATCATCCGGTAAAGGATGGGGATGTAATTGCATTAAATAACCATCTCCTGTTAAAAATATTAGATACACCGGGCCATTCTCCTGATAGTATTTCTATTGTATTACAGGAAAATAATACGGATAAAGCTGTGTTTACAGGTGATGCTTTGCTGTTTGGTGATGTGGGCAGACCGGATTTGAGAGAATACGGTAAGAATGAAAACGAGCAGCGGACAAGCCTGGCAAAAGCCATGTATGCTACTCTGAAAAATAAGTATACGCCACTTGCTGATTCGGTGGCCGTATATCCGGCGCATGGTGCTGGCTCGCTTTGTGGCAATGCTACGCAAAATGTTACAGCCAGCACAATTGGATATGAGAAAAAACATAATCATGCGTTTCAGCATGCTGACGAAGCTGGTTTTGTCGAAGCCATTTTAAAGGATCTGCCTTTTATACCTAAATATTTTCCCTACGATGTAGAACTAAACCGGGCCGGGGCAGCAGATATACAACCGGGCATTAAAAAAATAAAGCTCCTGGAGGAAAATTATCAACCTGCTTCCCAGGCCTTAGTGGTGGATGTCAGACCTAAAACTTATTTACAGGAGTCTTATTATCCTGGCGCCATCTATGTACCTGAGGGTACCAAGTTCGAAACATGGTTAGGGACGGTCATTGCTCCAGGGGATCAGTTTTACCTGGTGGTGCAGGATCAGGATGCATTGAGTACAGCCGTTAAAAAGCTTGCTAAAATTGGTTATGAAATCAATATTAACGGAGGTTTTGTTTACACGATAAAGAATCAATATCCTGTCTTTTTGAATGGCAGATCTTTTTCTTTGAGTGATAAGGAGGAATATACAATTATTGATGTTCGTAATAAAAAAGAGTACGATGAAGACCCGATCATTGCATCTTCCATCAATATTCCATTGCCCGAACTAAATAAGAAATTTTCTGATATCCCCAAAAATAAACCTATTGTAGTGCATTGTGCTTCGGGTTATCGGTCTTCTATTGCCACCAGTATTTTAAGAAAGCAATATCCTGAACTGTCTATACTTGATTTAGGTGAAGAGGTAAACAGCATTAAAAAACAGAAAACCCCTTAACCAACATTTTGCATACTACAATAATTCAACAGGTGGTGTCATTGGCAACTTATCCTGTTCTGGCTAAAAACAGCTTACCCTATGCCGGTTCAATATGATGCCATAGTAGTAGGTTCCGGTCCCAATGGACTGGCGGCTGCAATTGTGTTGCAGCAGAACGGTCACTCAGTGTTGTTGATTGAAGGGAAAGAGCAGTTGGGTGGCGGTTTACGTACCAGTGAGTTGACTTTGCCAGGGTTTCATCATGATGTATGTTCCGCCATCCATCCTATGGCGATTCATTCACCGTTTCTTTCATCACTTCCTTTAACTGATTTTGGTTTAGAATATATTCACCCCGCTATTGCGGCGGCGCACCCTTTTGATGGAGGGGATGCTGCGTTTGTTACCAATTCAATTGGAGATACCGCCAGGGCCTTGGGTAGGGATGAGCAGGTGTATCATGATCTTATTGGACCCGTGGTGGAAGACTGGCCTTTTATCATTGATAACATCCTTGCACCTTTACGCCTTCCCCGTCATCCTTTTAAACTGGCGAAGTTCGGATTAAAAGCACTGCGCTCAGCTTCGGCCATAGCCCAAAAATTTTCAACTAAAGAAGGAAAAGGATTATGGGCAGGAATGGCGGCTCACTCTATTCAGCCGCTTACCAATGCCAGTACTGCGGCAATAGGCCTGGTGCTTTCGGCTGCGGCGCATATCAAAGGCTGGCCCATGGCCAAAGGCGGATCACAGGCTGTCGCTAATGCAATGGTAGGTTATTTTAAACACCTGGGCGGAGTAGTTAAAACAGGTCAATGGGTGCGTTCGGTTGACGAACTACCGGAAGCACGCGCTATCGTATTAGATGTAACTCCTGCACAATTATTACAAATAGCAGGGCATCGCTTTGGCTCCTTTTATAAATCGCAGCTACAGCGGTACCGCTATGGTATGGGCGTGTTTAAAGTAGATTGGGCATTGAGCGGCCCCATACCTTTCGCTTCGGAACAATGTAGGCAAGCAGCAACTGTTCATTTGGGCGGAACTTTTGAAGAAATTGCTTTATCAGAAAGCAGCGCGTCTTCTGGGACAATAATTGATAAACCGTTTGTGCTTTTGGCCCAACAAAGCTTATTTGATGTTTCCAGAGCCCCAGATGGGCAACATACTGCCTGGGGATATTGCCATGTTCCCAACGGCTCTGTAGCTGACATGACTGATATTATAGAACAGCAGGTAGAGCGCTTTGCGCCGGGGTTTAAGAAGCTGATTTTAGCCCGGCATACGATGAATGCTCAACAAATGGAAACATACAATCCTAATTATATAGGCGGAGATATTAACGGGGGTATCATTGATCTTCGCCAATTGTACACACGTCCTACTTTAAGTCTTACGCCCTACCGTACATCCGATAAGCAAATATATATCTGCTCATCATCAACACCACCCGGAGGCGGAGTGCATGGCATGTGTGGTTATCATGCGGCCCAAACTGTATTAAAGGACCTTTTTTAGTTTTTTAGTAAAACAACGGAGGTGTTTAGAGATATAAAAAAAGAGGGGCAAACGTCCTGCCTGGAAAAGCACCGTCGCCCACTCTAGCCCTCTAAACCGATGTAAAAGTAGTGTGCTGTTGCGGGGTGATAAAAAGGTTTTCGATGAATGAGCCGTTTTATGAGTTCGGTGCCGTTTTTTTTTAGATAAGGGGTTTCAAGCCGGTGATCGCTAACGCGAATTGCATCTGAATCTACATGATCTGATTTAGAAAAGAGGTGGGATAGGATTTTCCTTGTGCTGTATTCTTTTTTCGTTAACCAGTAAGTGCGCCAGCCGTGTGGGCTCGGGAATTCGGTGTTTGCGGGTGCAGTGCTTAATAATGGAAACGCTTTGATCAATACTGATTTTATGGCCTGGAGAAATAAATACAGGTTTACATTTTAATTTGGTGCGAAGTACAGTCCCGATACGTTCGTTCTTATGATATAAGGCACTTTCAGAGAAAGGCAGATCCGCCGGCTCTGTATAAGTTCCTGTCAGCCGGGTTTTCGCACATCCTATGGAGGGTGTATCGGTGAGCAGCCCAAAATGAGTGGCGATGCCAAGCCGCCTTTCATGCGCGATGCCTTGTCCGTCAAGCACCATTACATCCGGCTTTTGAACCAGCGTATTCCATGCTTTTAAAAGTGCAGGAATTTCTCTAAATGCTAGTAATCCTGATATATAGGGGAACCGTGTAGTGGCAACTACCGACACGCTGTCTACCGGTATCATCTCTGGGTATTTCAATACAATGATACCTGCGTAAACAGTTTCCTCAAATTTATTAAAAGATATATCTGCCCCGCCAATTAAATGGATAGGCGTACTCAATTCTGTAATATCGATTTGTTGCCTTAGTTGTTTTTGTAACGCTATGGCCTGCGATGGCGTTAATTGTTCATACTGATCGGGATGAATGGGATCCATACTTTTACTACGGTTGTTGTGTCCATATTAGTTCAGAAACATTAAAACCTGCATTTCTGGCAATATCGAGGTACTTGTTTTTAATACTGTCGGGCATCGATTTCTCTCTTGATAATAACCACAGGTAGTCCCTATTCTTTCCACAAACCAATGCATACTGGTAATTATCATCAATGGCGATAACATTATATCCCGCATAAAAAGGACCGAAAAATGAAACTTTCAGCATAGCAACATCCTCATCTTTTACAAACTTTGCTTTGCCTATAGATTGCTTTTGCTCATATTTTTTATTATCGTATCCTGAATTTTTTACGCGTATGGTGCCATCATTATTGGTACTGTATTCTGCTGTTACACGACTCATATTTTTCTCAAATCGAAAATCAAACCGGGCAATTTCATACCATTTACCCAAATAACGCTCTTTCTGAAACCCGGTAATGGCACTCACTCCTTTGGGAATAGTCCTACATCCTGCTAAATAAGCTGCAGCGCCTGCTGCAAGGAATACCCCTGCTCCAATCCATAAATATTGCTTTTTCATACACTACTAGTTAATAATGCTGTATTGCAATATTTAAGCCGAAACTTCAGGTTAATATTTTTATGAGGGTTGCCAGAATTAATAACAGTTTTTGAGGCTTTCTTTTTTATCTGTTTTTATAGATTTTAGCGCGTCCTGCCTTGCTTCAAATTTTTCGGATGGTGAAAGATGGGGGTCTTCGTTTATTTTCTTAAAAAGCTTTTCCAGCTTTGTTTTTAGCATTTCCAGATAGTTTGAGTGCCCGTCTGCATGAATATTTAACGACGTCATTGGGATAACTTTTGTTAAAGATAATTGAAATACTTGTCAGCGCAGATGCATGTGCCGCAGGGAAAGGAGTACGCTGAGTATACGAGGGAGTAAGATATTAAAGCTAATAAATTTTTACAATAAGTATTGTCATGAGTGTAAATTAAATTGTAATTTATTCGTAACTCTACGTTATTTCTGTTCTATGGTTCGCCGCGGTTAATTTAAAATCTCAATTTTGTCTGTTACATCACAACCGACTCGATCAACCCTATTGTTCTTGCCGGTACATCAAATTCAGTCTTCCTGATGAGTTTCAAAAGATAAATGGCCCAGGGACCTGGCTGCTCAATTTTCTTTCCCAATTTCAATACCAGGTTGTCCATCGCCGCAATATGCTGCTCCTGCTGAGCAGATGTCATGTTAGCTAACAAAATGGCATTACTCCACGATGTGGTCCTTGCTTTGTCAATACTAAAATTTAAAACCGCCTCATGTCGCCCGTTTATAATACGTGCTATAAAACGCATGGGTGCCCAAACCTGCGACAGGCATTCCTGTACATCATCGATAAGGGTGGCTATAATATTATTGATGGTATTAAAATCTTTTTCAAGTGCATAAATTGCATCACCGGGAGCAATGGCCGCGGCTGCAATAGCAAGGTCCAGGTTAATATGCGTATTGATGCCCAAAAGTAAATGCTGCAACACAATATTATTATTGTTGGAACTACTATTAAAAGTATACTGCCAGGATTGACTGCATGGCTTTTGCACTACAAAGCATTTCCATGCTTCCGTATAACGGGCGGCAAAATGTATGTCCAATTGTTCCATCCGTTTAGCATCCTCAAAAATACCTTGTGTAATGCCATCTTTTACAGCCTGTGTCATTCTTAAATAAAGTGCCGCAAAATAGCCTGCCCGAAGGTTGTTTTTTTTACAGTGATTCACGATCACTTGAAGATCAGCAATTACGGCGTTAATATTTGGATAGGGCATAGTGCAGAATTGGTTAAATAAAGATACGGGAAGTTAAAAAATAATAAAAACTAAAAATTATAGCAATTTATTATGCTAAGTAATTTAGTTTATTTTGTATTTTTACATAAATATTGTAGAGGTAAGGTAGAAGGAACTGATTTGGCGCGCTTTATGTATAGGATAGCTAATTAAACTTCTAAACTTTATGTCTACTGAAAATTTAACACAACAGGAAGCCGCTCAAAAACTTAAAGAACTCTCAGAAAAAGCAGGTATTTGTATGTTTTGTACACAGTTGGATGAACTGCCTTTAGCCGCCCGTCCTATGTCGTTGCAGGAATGTGATGAAGAGGGGAATCTTTGGTTTATAAGCAGTGCCGATAGCAACAAGAATTTTGAAATAGGAGATGACAAAAGAGTGCAGTTGTTTTTTATGAACAATAGCGACCATGAATACCTTTCCATTTTTGGAGATGCATTTATTTACACAGATAGAGAAACTATTGAAGAAAAATGGTCTCCTATTGCAAAAGCCTGGTTTGAAGAAGGAAAAGATGACCCGAATGTGACTATCATACGAGTAGCGCCGGGCGACACATATTATTGGGATACAAAAGCAGGAAAACTGGTTACCCTGGCCAGTTTTGCCTGGGCGGCGGTAACAGGAAAGACAACAGATAACAGCGATGGTGTAGAAGGTAAATTGAACGTGTAGTTTTCCACTATCGTTCTTTACATTGCTCCGCGCTTTAATGGGAGGTTAATTATGAACGATAGAATACGTGAAAAATTAAGCATATTAGCCGATGCTGCAAAGTACGATGTAAGTTGCAGCAGCAGTGGCAGCAAACGAAAAAACGATGGCGGTATTGGCAATGCATCTAATGGTATTTGCCATACCTATACTGAAGACGGACGATGCGTTTCTTTGTTGAAGATTCTCCTGACCAATCATTGTATTTATGATTGTGCCTTCTGTGTATCGCGGAAAAGCAACGATGTGAAAAGAGCAGCTTTTACCGTAGATGAGGTGGTACAGCTAACCATGAATTTTTACCGGCGTAATTATATAGAAGGCTTATTTTTAAGTTCGGGCATTTTCAAAAATGCAGATTATACCATGGAGCGCCTGCTGCGCATTGTTAAAAAACTTCGTGTAGAGGAAAAATATAATGGGTATATACACCTGAAAACTATTCCTAAAGCAAGCGATGAGTTAATTAAAGAAGCGGGCTTGTATGTAGATCGGATGAGCATTAACCTGGAAATGCCTACGGAAGAAGGTTTGAAAATGGTAGCGCCGGATAAAAGCCACCAGGATGTTCAAAAGCCATTAAATTTTGTACAGAACCAGATAGCCCAGTTCAGGGATGATAGAAAGCTGATTAAAAAAGTACCTCAGTTTGTGCCGGCTGGTCAGAGCACTCAAATGGTGGTAGGGGCCACACCTGAGTCTGATATGCAGATCATGCAAACGGCCAATGATTATTATAAAAATTTTTCCCTAAAAAGAGTTTATTACAGTGGCTTTATTCCAATTCCCAACACAACCGCTCTTTTGCCACAGTTAGGAACGCCGCCACCATTGTTGCGGGAAAATCGCCTGTATCAAACAGACTGGTTAATGCGTTTTTACGGATTCGAAGTACAGGAACTATTAAATCCTGCTCATCCCAACCTGGAAACGGATATTGATCCGAAGCTGAGCTGGGCATTGCGTCATTTACATCTTTTCCCCGTTGATATCAATACAGCCGATTATCGGCTCATTGTGAGGGTTCCGGGTATTGGAAGACAGAGTGCGCGCCATATTATGGCTGCCCGTAAGTTTGGTAAATTGCATGTTCATCAGCTTCAAAAAATAGGAATTGCTTATAACCGGGCGCAATACTTTATTTATTGTGCCGATTCGTATACGAGCTTGCGTCAACTGCAGGCCCACGAAATAAAATCAATGATACTTAATGGCGGTCAAAGCAAGTATAAGAGCTTTCATAGTGCACAATTACAATTGTTTTAAAGTAGTCTTTCATGGATTATCTTTTTGACGCGAGTTTTAAAGGGTTGTTGACGGCTGTATTTGATTGTTTCGAAAGAAAGGATTTTAATGCCCGTTTGTATGCTTCTGCTAATCACCAGCATTCTGTTTTCGGCATTATGCATCATGTAAATACCAATGATGGCTGTGCTCAAAGGGTTTGGAGCGGGCTTATAAAACGTCTGCCTGCTGTGGAAGCCAGAAAAATATACGTAGCTTATTTATCGGAAATGCCGGAAGTGTACAACAAACTATTCCGGTTAATGGTGGATGTGTTTCGGAATAGTGGTGAAGTGATGAACAATTACGGGGATGGCGATATTCTTTTCATCACCCAAACCGCCAAAAAAGTGGAGCGTGAAAAGCATCGTATGAAAGCTTTTATACGGTTTCAGAAAAGTAAGGATGAATTATATTTTGCTACCATGGAACCCGACTTTAATGTGTTGCCACTTATAACCCGGTTTTTTAAAGAGCGCTATGCAGATCAGCAATGGCTGATTTATGATAATAAACGCAGGTACGGCGCTTTTTACAATAAACAACAGCTGAGCGAAATAGAACTGAATGTATTGGATGTTTCATCTGGTGTAGTACCTGCAGATGCCGTTATGTTAGATGAGCAGGAGGCTTTATATGCCGCTTTATGGCAGGATTATTTTAAAAGTACCAATATCGCTTCCCGTAAAAATACCCGTTTGCATGTACGGCATGTACCTAAACGGTATTGGAAATATCTTACCGAAAAACAGGTTTAGCGCGAGAAATCAGGGAGATGGCTGGTAGGTTAACATCTTTACGGTGACCATCAGTTGTCCGATATGTCGCATGGTGTGCTCGGCTGCATGCGTACAAAGACCGATAACGGTTGAGGGCAAAGCAGCTCTTCCCACCGAACGTAGATGGGTAAGGGTGCCCGCTTCAAAATTTTTTAAACGCTTTAGCGTTGTCTGCAGCTGTTGCTGGCACTGGTGTTCGAGATCTAAAACCGACAAATTGAGTGTTTCCGTTTCTTGCTTCAGGTAGTCTAGTTGAGCCTCCGTTAGTTTATTACCTTCAGCATAAGTAAGCAGGCGTTCCAACACCCCGGTAATATGTAATAAATGAAACCCCGGAGAAGCACAACCTGCTGGTTTAATCCACAATAAATCATCGGGGAAATTTTGCATAATAATAGCAAGTTCTTCACTGGCCTGTAAAATTGCATGGGCAACCGGCTGAAGGAGCGGTGTGATGCCATCAATTGTTTCGCCTCTTAACCAAACTTCTTTATCTTGTTTCAAAGTAGTAGCTTTATACAGCGGCTAAAGTAAGCCGAATTTCAAAATATACCATAGGTTAGGGTATTTTAAACTATTGAGAATGAAAAATATTATTGCAGCTTTAGATCTGCAGCAACAAACTGAGCTGGTTATAAATAAGGCAGTAGAAATGGCCGATAAATTTGAAGCAGACCTCCACCTGGTTCATGTAGTAGCGCCCGTTGGTACTTATATTGCAACGAATATGGTAGATCCATTAGCGGGTATGGAAACCGCGATGCTTCCTAATGAGCTTGATTTAATAGAGGTGCACAAGAATATTGCCCGCGAAAAACTGGATAAAATGGAAGCTCGTTTAAACGCTGGAGAAATAACCAGGCGAATTCTTTTTGGCATGGTAGAGGACGAAATAGTAAATTATGCCAGGGAAGTTAACGCAGATATGATTGTAATAGGAACTCATCAGCATAGCGGATTGTCGAGGTTGTTAAACGGTGAAACCTCGGTGAGAATATTACATGAAGCTCAGATACCCATATTAGTAATCCCCACAGTTGAAAATAAATAGTTTATTATATGAGACTGAGATGGCTGTTAATATTGCCTGTTTTTCTGACAGCAAATTTTAAAGTATTGTATGCGCAGCAAAAAAAGCCTAATATCATCCTGATACTGGCCGATGACCTGGGTTTAGGTGATGTGGGTGTTTACGGACAGCAAAAGATCAAAACACCTAATCTGGACAGGCTTGCAAAAGATGGGTTGCAGTTTAATCAATTTTATACCGGTACTTCGGTGTGTGCTCCATCCCGCTCTTCCCTGATGACCGGGCAACATACAGGGCATACACCCATAAGGGGCAATAAAGCCACGAAACCGGAAGGTCAGTGGCCATTACCGGAAGGTACCGTTACTATAGCCGGGTTGTTGAAAAAGGCAGGATATACTACAGGTGATTTTGGAAAATGGGGGCTCGGTTTTGTGGGAACCAGCGGGGATCCCAATAAACAAGGTTTTGATGAGTTTTATGGTTACAACTGCCAATCGCTGGCACATGATTATTTCCCGGAGCACTTATGGCATAATAATAACAAAGTGACTTTGCCCAATACCAGCAAGCAGCAAACGGTTTACGCCGCACAGCTGATCCATGATAAAGCAAGGCAGTTCATTCAAAAAAGCAGTCAGCAACCTTTTTTTATTTTTCTATCTTATACGCTTCCTCATGCCGCCTTGCAATTGCCTGCTAATGATTCCTTGCTGGCACATTATATCAAAGTTTTTGATGAAAAGCCGGTTGCAGTTGCTGCGGGATGGGAGGGTAAGGGATACCAGCCACAGGCTTATCCCCACGCTGCTTATGCAGCTATGGTAAGCCGGTTAGATCAATATGTTGGAGATGTCAGGAAACAGGTGGAAGCCCTGGGTATTGCTGATAATACATTAATAATCTTTGCCAGTGATAACGGCCCTCATAAGGAAGGGGGAAATGACCCGGTATTTTTCAACAGTAATGCTGGTTTAAGAGGGGTGAAACGTGATCTCTACGAGGGTGGCATTCGTACACCCTTTATAGCATGTTGGCCGGGTACAATAAAAGCCGGTCGTCAATCTGATTTTACCGGAGCATTCTGGGACCTGTTACCCACTTTTGCAGAATTGGGAGGCGTAAAGGTTACGTCTCCAACAGATGGAATATCTCTTGTTCCCGAGTTAATGAACCGCCCGCAAAAAAAGCATGATTATTTGTATTGGGAATTCCACGAGCAAGGTGGCAGGCAAGCGGTTCGCATGGGGAACTGGAAGGGTGTGCGTTTGAATGCTATGACCCATTCCAATGCCCCTTTGGCGTTGTTTGATCTTCGGTCAGACCCGGCAGAACAGAACGATATAGCCGCCGCTCACCCTGGAATTGCTGTTCGTATGGCTGATATTATGAAAAAAGAACATGTTGAAAATGAAGACTTCCCATTTGCAAAAAATACGGAGAAATGATTGTGCGCGGTTGCTTCAGGATAGTTCAGGATGCGTGATCCGGCGAGAAGTTTTAACTTGTTAATGATAAGTAACGATTGCAGGGGAGTGTGAGCGCTTTTTTCTGCCGTTCCTGTATTTGAGAAGTAAACCAGTTGTATGCAACGTATTGCCTTTAAAATGAAATTGCTTCCGGGATTTGAAGCAGAGTACCAAAAGCGTCACGATGAAATATGGCCCGAATTAAGCCAGTTGTTACATGATACAGGCGTAAGTGATTATGCTATATTCCTCGATCCCCAAACCCTCGATTTATTGGGTGTATTAAAGCTGGAAGAGGGGAAAACGATGGATGAATTGCCTTCGCATGCCTTGATGCAAAAGTGGTGGGCTTATATGGCCGATATTATGGAGACACATCCCAATAATGAGCCCCTGTCTTTTCCCCTGAAAGAGGTATTTTATATGCGTTAGTATACTTTGAAGGATTTCTCACTTAAACCCAAAATTAATAATAATGGCTGGTCAAATTAAAGCAACCCTGCTGCTGGGCCTGGGAATATGTACCATAACACAGGTTGATGCCCAATATGTAAGCGGTAAAGGTAATGATGCTACAATGCCGCTGCACCTGATGAAACCGGATTATGATATACCTTATGGTGAAGCTACTCCTGAAAAAGTGAAATTGGTTTTGGATCGTGTGTATAGCTACCTCAATGCGGTAACGCCCGCCAGCCTGGTGGATAAACAAACAGAAGCCCAGGTAGAACTGTCGAAAGCCGGTGAAAATGCTATTCTAAAAAAGGGCGATTTCAGGCTTACCAGCTATGAGTGGGGTGTTACTTATACCGGCATGCTGGAAGCTTCAGCAGCCACGGGCGATAAGCGCTATGCACAGTATTCTGTGGATAGGATCAATTTCTTAGGCGATGTGGTAAAGCATTATAAAGGCTTACAGGTAAAGCAGGCGGGTATGGCCACCCCCGTGAAATCCGTTCTGCAACCTCATGCCCTCGATGATGCAGGATCCCTGTGTGCAGCTATGATCAAAGCCATGCAGGCGGGTGCCAAAGCTGATGTGGTAAGACCTATGGTGGATAATTTTATTAGCTATATCATGACTAAAGAGTTCCGTTTAAGCGATGGTACTTTAGCCAGGAACCGGCCGCTACCCAATACGCTTTGGCTGGATGACCTGTATATGAGCCTCCCGGCGTTGGCTCAAATGGGGAAATTGACGGGTGATAATAAATACTTTAATGAAGCTGTAAAACAATACCAGTTGTTTGCAAGTCGCATGTTTAATAAAGACAATAATTTATACTTGCATGGCTGGGTACAGGGCATGGATCCGCATCCGCAGTTTCACTGGGCCCGTGCTAATGGCTGGGCTATTATGACAAAGATTGAATTATTGGATGCTTTGCCTGAATCACATCTGGGAAGAAAACAGGTTTTGGAAATGTTGAAAAAGCATGCAGCAGGTCTGGCTGTTTTGCAGGATAAGAAAGGCTTTTGGCATCAGCTTTTAAATAAGAATGACTCCTACCTGGAAACATCCGCTACGGCTATCTATGCTTATTGTATAGCGCGTGCTATTAATAAGGGGTGGCTGGATGCAAAAGCTTACGGGCCTATGGTGATACTGGCATGGAATGCCGTAGCAACCAAGGTTACAGGCGAGGGTCAGGTAGAAGGTACCTGCGTAGGAACCGGCATGGGCTTTGACCCGGCTTTCTATTACTATCGCCCGGTAAACAACTTTGCCGCTCATGGCTACGGACCGGTACTACTGGCCGGCGCTGAAGTGTACCGGATGTTGAAGCAGCACCCGTTTGACATAAATGACAGTGCCGTGCAAATGAAGTGACAGGCAAAGCTGCAGGATGTATTTTTATAGCGCGCTATTTACAGTGCGCTTTTTTATGCGTCGAAATTCAGGTAGACAGGGTGCAGAAATCTTTTTAATAAAGTTTTACATGCAAATGAATCAGTTGTGATTCGGAGCAGGATGGTTCAGGACAGTTGGCTTTTTTTTATTGATTACATTGTATAGTACTTCTAACGATTCTTTAATTTAAACCAAACAAAAACAGTCATATGAAAAGAAGCAAGTATTCTTGTTGCTTATTGCTATGCGCAATATTTTTCTGGCTAAGTCCTCTTGTCTTGCTGGCCCAGCAAACAACGAAAATTACCGGTATAGTATTAGACGAAAATGCCAAACCAGTTGCAGGTGCTTCCGTGCAGGTTAAAGGAGGAACGCTTACTGTTGCTACCGGATCTGAGGGGCAATTCGCCATTGATGCGGCTATGAATGCCGTACTGGTTATTTCCAGCGTAGGCTACGAAACGCAGGAAGTGACTGTGAATCAACCGCAATTGAATGTAGTGCTTCGACAGAAAGCTGCAGAAATGGACCAGGTGGTGGTGGTGGGTTATGGAACCCGTAAAAAGAGCGACGTTACGGGGGCTATTGCCTCTGTTGGTGGCGATGACCTGCGCAGTGTACCGGTTACCAATCTTACACAGGCTTTGCAGGGCCGGGTAAGCGGGGTGGTAGCTACGCCAAATAGCTTTAGGCCTGGTTCCGGAAGCACCATCCGTATCAGGGGTAACCGGTCTCTGAATGCCAGCAATGAACCACTGTACGTAGTAGATGGATTTCCGGTAACTTATACCATCGACGATATGAACCCCGCTGATATTGAATCGGTTGATATCTTAAAAGATGCATCGGCAACCGCTGTCTATGGCGTACGCGGCGCCAATGGTGTGGTACAGATTACCACCAAAAAAGGCAAGGCGGGTAAAGTAAATGTTACTTATATGGGTAGCAGATCCGTTGATCAGATCATCAGGCAATCACCTATATATGATGGCCCCGGCATAGCTGATGCATGGAGGCAGGCTTTTTTTGCAGACCGGCAATATACAGTCAACAGAGGTACTGCTTCAGCTACTAATCCGTTATATTATTACCCTACAGCTGCTAATGATATTGCATTGTTCTGGACTCGTTTTGGCAGTATAGAACAATGGAATTCTGTTAAAGATGCCTATACCTGGGATGTATATGATCCGGCCAATAACGTCTTTAGAGCACGTAAACGCCCCACTACAGATGCTGAAAAAGCTTTGTTAAGAGGGTTGGGTATCACGTCTCAGCTGGATAGTATTGATATGTATGATCCCTCAAAAGTAAAAAGCTTTGACTGGCAAAATGAAGTGGGTCTAAGAAATGGTGCTACTGATAATCACAGTATTTCCGTTACCGGGGGAAGTGATAAGATCAGATCATCTTTGAACGCCGGTTATTTTAAACAAACGGGTATTGAGTATGCTCAGGACTATACCCGCTACTCCATCGGTAATTCGGTGGACTTCAAACCTGTAAAGTTCCTTAATTTTGGTACGTCTATTAATTTCATACATAGTATTACGAATACCAGCACCAGTTCCTATGGTAATGCTAATGGTATGATACCCCTGGTTAGCCCTTATGACAGTGCCGGTAATTTTGTTCTTTTCCCCAACAGGGATCAGCAAATTGTAAGCGCTATTAATGACCGCAATACCGTTATAGATCAAACCAAAGCCAACCGGGTTTTTGGTAATGTGTATGCGGAGGTTACATTGTTTAAAGGTCTTAAATACCGGACAATGTTCGGTGCAGATATCCGCAATTCAAACAGGGGAACCTTCAATGGAGCTCAGTCTTCTATCAGGTTGGGAAGTCCTGCCAACGCATCCAGAACCGATGTTCGCAGCTCGTCCTGGGTGTATGACAATATCTTAACCTATAACACCACTATCAAATCAGATCACTCTATTAATGTTACTTTATTACATGAAATGCAAAGCCTGAACAGGACAGATACCGCTACCATGAGTGCCAATAATCTGATCTTTGAATCTCAGAAATGGTATTCATTACAAAAGAACACAGATGCGACTGTTACCGGTAGCGGCAATTTTGCCGAAGCTAAATACCTGTCGTATATGGCCAGGATTGAGTATGGTTTCAGGAGTAAGTATTTACTGACTTTAAGCAACCGTTACGATAACTCATCTGTGTTTGCAGTGAACAGTACCGGTGCCTGGTTCCCATCCGCATCGTTGGCCTGGCAACTGGACAGAGAAGGATTTTTTGCTTCGCAGAATATATTCGATTATGCAAAGCTGAGAGTAGGTATTGGTACTGTAGGTAATGCTTCTATCGCCCCATACAGAACGGGTGGTCCTTTAGCTTCTACCAGTTATAGCTGGGGTAATGGTACACCAGCTATCGGTGCAGCGCCGGCAACTTTTGCGGTCCCAACCCTTACGTGGGAGAAAACCACTACTGCCAATTTCGGTATAGAGTTTGGCGTATTAAACAACCGGATTACCGGTACCATTGATTTATACAATACCAATACGGTCAACCAGCTACAGGATAAGTCGATACCTGCTGCGAATGGGGTAGGATACCTGTCGGTGAATTTGGGTAAAGTAAATAACAGGGGTATTGAAGTAGCATTAAGCACCAGGAATATAGACAGGGCTAATTTTAAATGGAGTACCGATTTCATGTTCACACGGAACATCGAAAAACTGGTAGATATTGATGGTTCGGGTAATAGTAACTTTGCTAATCTTTGGATATTGAATCAACCTTTGCAGGTTTACTGGAGCTATAAAAAAGAAGGCATTTTCCAATACAGCGATACGGCCAGCGGAGGTATTCTTTCTTCTTTATACTGGATCAAAAACGGTAAAACTAATACGGCTTTTTTACCAGGCAAGATAAAAATCCTGGATGCTAATGGCGACTCCACTTTTAGTAATGCCGATAAAGTAGTGCTGGGCTCTCATAATCCGGATTTTATAGCCAGCATTAATAATACTTTTTCTTACAAAGATTTTGAACTTAATTTTCTTACTTACTTCAGGGTAGGTGGATTGTACCGTGTGCCAAGACCTGGTTTGGTTGGCCGCTATCAATCTAATCGAGTTGATTACTGGACGCCCTCTAACCCCTCTAACGATTACCAGCAGCCTACTCAAACGAGTGATATTCCCCTTTACTGGGAGGCACTTACTTACAGGAAAGCTACTTTTATACGGGTAAGGAATATTACACTTACTTATAGATTGCCCAAAACACTTACTTCTAAAATGCATGCTAATAATCTTGCCTTGTATGTAACAGCTGTTAATCCCTTCCTGATACATAATGGAGATAAGGATTATGATCCGGAAACAGTTCCCTACAGGGAGTTTCCGGGAAATACTACCAGCCAGGTAGGACCGAACTCCTATAGTTTCAAAAGTTATGTGGTCGGTGTAAGAGTTGATCTGTAAGTTTTTTTTATAAAGGCTAAAAAGTAATACAATGAAGAATCTAATACTATATATAAAATGCACCGTTATTGTTCTTTTGTTAACAGGAGCAATATCGTGTAACAAGTTTATCCAGGAGGAGCTGGTAAGCACCCTTACTGAAGATTATTATAAAACAGATGCAGGACTGGAAGACCTGGTAAAATCGGCTTATGCGCCCTTGCAATGGAAGTTTACCGGCGAACAGTCTTACGCGATGTCCAATTTTGGTACAGACGAATTTCGTGAAGGAGATCAGTTTAATAATGTAAGGTATAATGATTATGATGCGAACCTGAATGCGAATGATTTATTCGTAGATGGACTTTGGGCGAATAATTATGCCGGCATACGTCGCTGTAACCAGGGTATTGAGCTGATTTCCGTTTATGACAATGCTGCATCCACCACTTTAGGTACGCAGGCTAAAAAAGATCTCAGAATAGCTGAGCTCAAGGGATTGAGAGCCTTTTATTATTTTCATCTATTACAGCAATTAGGAGGAGTACCTCTCGTACTGACGGTTCCCAAAGAAGCGCAGTACGAATTTCCCCGGGCCAGTGAAGCTGATGTATATGCGCAGATAATTACCGACCTGAGAGCAGCCAGCGCCGTACCTAACCTGCCCTGGCGTTATACAACGGCAGACAGGGGACGTGTTACAAAAGCAATGGTGAATCATTACCTGGCCAAAGTATACCTGACCAGGGGTAGCGCTGTAACGGAGCAGCGGGGCCAGAAAGCTACCGATATGGATAGCGCTATTTATTACGCTAATGATGTTATATTAAACAGCGGTCACGTTTTAGAAGCTGATTTTGGTAACCTGTTTAATGCCGCTTATCCTGATGGAACCATAGCGCCACTCGGACAGGTGGGTGCCGCACCTCTTAGCAGTAAAGCGAAAATTGACGCCAATAATGCCAGTAATGAAATTATTTTTGCGGCGCAGTTTAGCTCCAATTTATTGCTGGTGGGCAGTGGTGCAAATAATCAAACGCATATGTTTTATCCATCACAATACGATGCAGGTGTAACAGGTATGGTAAGAGATTTCTTTAATGGCCGGCCATTCAGAAGGTTGCGCCCCACCGATTATACTATTGATATTTTTGATAAGATCAATGACTCCCGGTTTTTTAAAACTTTCCAGACTGTTTATTATCGAAACGGAACGATTCCGGCTCAGTCAGCCTCTCCCGGTTTGTATTGGACGGCAGCTAATGCACCGGCTCCAGGCCTGGTAAACTTGCCTAAGGTAATGTTGGGCGATACTGCGGGCTTATATATTGTGAATCCTCCCAATCTTCCGGTTTTGGCATCCCAGATTTCAGCAATGCGCTACTATGCAGTGTTCGCAAGAAATAAGCAGACCACAGCGGGTGGCGCCATTACAACTGATTTTAATAATAATAAGTATCTTACTATGTGGAAATTGTCTGATCCGATCCGCTTAACGAATACCAATAACGAAGCAAAAGGCATCAGGAACGGTACTTATGCAAGGTTGGCAGAAACCTACCTGATCATTGCAGAAGCCTATGGCAGGAAAGGTGACTATACCAACGCACTTATCTATGTAAACAGGCTTCGTCAACGTGCCGCCTATAAAGCCAATGAGTCGCGCAGTCCGCAGATATGGCAGTATATGGGTGGTCCTAATAACTTAGGCAACACCGAAGCCAATAATACCGCCACTACCACTTTGTTCACCACCAATGCGCCCAGCGAGCTGTATCCACCTACCGTTACATCATCTACCGACCGCTTTATTCATTTTATGCTGAATGAAAGAACACGCGAGTTATGCGGTGAGTTTTACAGGTGGGAAGACCTGGTTCGCACCGAAACACTATTTGATAGAACCAAACTGTATAATGCAGATATCAGTCCTTCGTTTGCAACATTTCATAAACGCAGGCCCATTCCTTACCTGCAAATGGTAGCCCAGCAAATTGGCGGGCAACCTATGTCGCCGGATCAGATGAAAAATTATCAGAATCCCGGATACTAACCCACTAATAGTATATAAAAAAATGTCGCTTTCAACCAGCGGCATTTTTTTTTGCTTTATCCACAGGATAGTTCAGGATTGCTGTTAGTTGAAGAACCTTAATTTTACGGGAAGGCTTACTGATAATTGATAAATAATGTATTGCTTTGAGGGTCCGGCGATTGGGACCTGATAGACATTTTTTGAAAATACTAAACAGTATTTATGATTTTTAAAGGGAAGGTTTTCCGGTATCTGTTATACAGCTCTTTTTTGATGTTGGTAACAGCAGGCGAGATAAATGCCCAGCTGGCATGGCCCGTCATTCGTCAGCAGCATAAACCCTGGACCCGCTGGTGGTGGGAAGGAAGCGCTGTAAATGAGAAAGGTCTTAGCTGGAACCTCGATCAATATCAAAAAGCGGGCCTGGGAGGGGTAGAAATAACGCCTATCTATGGGATCTATGGCGAAGAAAAAAACTTCGTAGATTTTCTTTCACCCAGGTGGATGCAATTGTTTGCTCATACTTTAAAAGAAAGTAAACGTTTAGGCCTTGGTGTTGACCTGGCAAATGGTACTGGGTGGCCTTTCGGTGGTCCCTGGGTACAGGATGCAGATGCCAGCAAGGCAGTTTTTCATAAAGTATATACATTGGAGGCGGGAGCTCAATTGGCTGAACCGGTGAGTTTTGAGCGGGAGGGTTTTGTACGTACGGCTAATGGTAAAAAAGTTGCAATCGCATCAGTCAAAAACCCCATCTCGAAAAATAAGAATTTGCAGGAGCTGGCGTTGGACCAGGTGCAGTTTGCAGGGAAATTACCATTGGTGACTTTGATGGCCTATAATCAGCATGCGAAACCTTTAGATCTCACCGGCAAAGTTTCGGCCGGTGGTAAACTGGATTGGACGGCCCCGGCAGGATCGGGTGAATGGACTCTGTATGCTTTATTTGAGGGCCTTCACGGAAAAATGGTAGAAAGGGCAGCTCCCGGCGGGGAAGGTTATGCTATCGATCATTTTTCAAAGACAGCTGCCCAAAATTATTTTAAGAAATTCGATGAAGCTTTTAAAGGTTATGATATCAGTTATCTCCGTTCATTTTTTAATGATTCTTACGAGGTGGATGATGCACGCGGAGAAGCCAACTGGACGCCTGAATTTTTTGATGCGTTTTATAAACGTAAAGGCTATGATCTGCGTTCAGAACTACCTGCGTTGCTTAGTAAGTCAAACGATGAGAGAAGCGCACGGGTAGTTTATGATTACCGGTCGGTGATTGATGAGCTTCTATTAGAAAACTTTACCCGGGAATGGAAAAAATGGGCAGGTAGTAAAGGCAAAATGTTGCGCAATCAAAGTCACGGTTCCCCGGCTAATACATTAGATCTGTACGGTGTTGTAGATATACCGGAAACAGAAGGTAACGATATACTCCGGTTTAAATTTGCTACTTCAGCAGCTAATGTTATGGGAAAGCCCCTCGTATCGTCGGAGTCTGCTACCTGGCTCAACGAACATTTTTTGTCTTCCTGGGGGGATGTAAAAAAAGCATTGGATCTTTTCTTCCTGGGAGGCGTGAATCATATTTTCTATCATGGAACTGAGTACTCTCCGCAGGAGGCAAAATGGCCAGGCTGGTTGTTTTATGCTGCCGTACACTTTCAACCAGAAAATCCACAATGGAAACATTTTCATGCCCTAAACCAATATGTAGCGAGAGTGCAGTCTTTCCTGCAAAGTGGTCAGCCGGATAATGATATACTGCTTTACTACCCGATTGCAGACCGGTATGCGCAACCCGGCAATACCTTGTTACAGCATTTTGACGGTATGGAGAAGAACTTTGTAAACACCGATTTTGAGCATGTTTCAAAAGAAATGATTGAAAAGGGATATAGTTTTGATTTCTTCTCAGACAGGCAGTTACAGCAGTTCAAATTCCAGGATAATTATGTAGTCACCGGCGGCAATCAGTTTAAAGCTATTTTACTGCCAGCTATAGATCGGATACCTGAAACTTCTATGGCCGCGATACTTAACCTGGTAAAGGAGGGGGCAACTTTGTTGGTACACCGGCAGTTGCCTCAGAATGTACCCGGACTTTATAAATCGGAAGAAAGAACTGCTACGTTAAGAGCATTACTATCTGCTTTACATTTTAATCAGGGTCAAGCGGTGCAAGCTGCTGAACTGGGCAAGGGACAAGTGTATTTGAGTGATGACCTTAGCGAACTCACCCGTTTTGCAAAAGCGAGACAGGAAAAACCATTGGCTGATTCTGTTTATATGTTGCGCCGCAAAAACAAAGATGGCCATTTTTATTTTGTAAATAATCGTAGCAGCCGTTCAATAGGAGAATGGATAAAGTTGTCAGACCCTGCTGCTGCAGTTGCTTTGTTCGATCCCGTTAGTGGGGTAAAAGGAATGGCGCAGATGAGGCCGGCTAAAGAGGGTGGTATAGAAGTGTGGACTCACCTGGATCCACATGGTTCTTTGATCGTCGAGTCTTACCAACAAAAAAAGACGGACGCCTCATTTCCCTACAGGAATACAGCAGGCGAAGCTGGTATGATAAGTGGACCATGGAAGCTGGAGTTTCTTAGCGGCGGACCAGAGTTGCCTTCTTCAACGGTGGTGAATGAGTTAGGGTCCTGGACCAATCTTGACAATGATGCGGTTAAAAATTTTTCGGGAATAGCAAAGTATACCATTCAGTTTAGCCAACCAGCGGGCAAGGCCTCCGGTTATCTTTTAAACCTGGGCAAGGTAAACGAAACGGCAGAAGTGATACTTAATGGGAAATCAATAGCCACTCTGATAGGTCCCTCTTTTACAACGGTAATATCAGCTGCTGCACTACAATCAACCAATAAACTGGAAATAGTGGTAGCCAATTTAATGGCTAATCGCATTGCTTATATGGATCGTAATAATATGCCCTGGAAGATATTTTACAATACTAATATGCCCGCCAGGAAAGCAGAGAACGTGAAAGATGGTTTATTCAACGCGGCACATTGGAAACCACTTCCTTCCGGACTTTCAGGTCCTGTCACTTTAACACCTTTAAAATAGAATAGCTTGCAAAGATTAAAATATATGGAACTGGCTAAATGGATAGCCAATAGAATCTTTCTCTCATTTGGTTTATATTTTGGAATATCTGCGCCTGTTATTGCACAGATGCAGCCTGTCAAAAATGATGTATTTTGGAACACCGGGGAAGGGCAACCTATTAACAGCCAGGGTGGCGGCATCTTCAGGTTTAAAGACCCGGCTACAAAGATCGAAAAATATTACTGGTATGGCGTGCATTACAAAGAAGCGGATCAATACCGGCAAGATCCTTCCGTAACCCTACCCAATGCTACTTTCCAGGCGGTGACCTGTTATTCGTCAACTGATTTGGTAAATTGGAAAACTGAAGGCAATGTGATGACCAGGGAAGGTTTGGAAAAAACGAACAGGGTTACCTGGGTAGGACGTTTAGGGGTAGCATACGTGAAAGAGTTGAATCAGTACGCCATGTTTGTTCAGTTTGGAAACCAGGTGTTAGTGGCGCTTTCTGATACGCCCGCGGGTACCTTTAGCTGGCACCAGTTGATTGATATGAAGCCGATCATAGGTACACCCAACACAGGCGATCAGACCGTTTTTACCGATCCGGACACCGGTAAGTCGTACCTGGTGTATTCCTACGGCAGGGGGCGCAACCGGATCTATGTTTCCGAAATAGGTGTAAAGAGCGGTAAGGTAGGTTTGCTGGATTGTACAGAAATATTTAAAGGCGCCAGCCGTGAAGGGAACTGTATGTTTAAGTACCAGGGTAAATACTATATGGCTGCCTCGAATATTTATGGCTGGGATGCTTCTTTTGCCTACTACCTGGTGGCCGAAAATATACATGGACCTTACTTGCCGGTAAACGATATGCAGGTAATGGAAGGCAGTGAGCGGGATTATGCACATGTGACCCAGACTGGCTTTTTTGTTAATGTAAAAGGAAGCCAAAAAGAAACGGTATTGTACTGCGGCGATCGCTGGGCTAATTTTGCGGGTAATGGCCTGGGATATAATCAATGGTTCCCTTTGTCTTTTAAAAACGGCACTCCTTATTTTAATTCTTTAAGCTCCTGGAATCTGGATGTGCTGACGGGTTCGTGGGAAGTAGCATCCGATAATAATTATGTAGCGAATGGGAGTTTTGAGGCAGACAGGAACCGCATACCCAGTCATGTAAAACCTGTACAAACATTTTTGCTGGGTTGGACAACTGAGGTGATGGAGGGTAGTGAAGTATCGCTGGACAGCAACCGTTCGCCGGTTTTGAATTATTTTAACGCCAAAATTGACCGGACTAAAGTGATTGGTGAAAAAAGTCTTTACATAAGCGATAAAATCCCCTTTAAAAGAAAAGTCTCGCAAATAATCAGTTCAACGCCGTATGTACCACTTAAAGACGGCTCGTATACCCTTAAGGCCATGGTGAAATGTAGCCCGGGAACCGCTAAAATTAAAATGTATGCGCAAAGTGGAGCAATAAAGCCGGCTCTGAATATTATTACCGCTGATGAAGCATGGAAAACGATACAAATTGAAAAAATTAAGGTAACAGGAGGAAAGATTGAGATTGGTTTTATTGGCGAAGGGCAGGCGAATGCTTTTTGCTGTGTTGATGATGTCACCCTGATACCCAGTGTGGAAAAGTAATACGCTAAAGTATGATCAATAGTACAGCCGTTCCAAAGTTCCCGATACATTTCATCAAGCTGTTGATACTATGGCTCTTCGCTGTAGCTGGTAATGTAAATGCGCAAAAAAGTACATCCGCGCCAAAGCCATTATACGATGATCCGGTATATCATGGAGCCGCAGATCCTGTAATTGTTTATAATAAGCAGAAAAAAAGCTGGTGGATGTTTTATACCAACCGGCGCGCTTCCATACAAGACACAACCGTGCAATGGGTGCATGGAACGCGTATTGGTATTGCTGAAAGTAAAGATGGAAAAGTATGGCACTACGTAGATACAGCTAATATTAATTATAGACCCGATACGGGTTATACGCACTGGGCACCCGATGTGATTGAGCATAATGGCGTATGGCATATGTATCTTACCTATGTTCCCGGTACCTTCAGCAATTGGTCGCATCCACGTGTAATTGTACACCTAACCAGCACCGATCTGAAGAGCTGGAGCCACCAATCGGTTCTCAGGCTCGTCAACGAAAAAGTGATAGATGCTTCTGTGTATAAGGTTAACGACTCGCTCTGGCGTATGTGGTATAATAATGAGAAAGATGGCAAAAGCATTTATTACGCCGATAGCAAAGATTTATACAATTGGGAAGATAGAGGTAAAGCCCTTGCTGCAAGAGGCGAAGGGCCAAAAGTGTTTTATTGGAAGAACCGGTATTTTATGATTATTGATGCCTGGAAAGGAATGGAAGTTTTTTCAAGCAACGACCTGCTGAATTGGGAAAAGCAACCTTCACGTATATTAGAGCATCCAGGCAAGGGGAAAGACGACCAGGCGATTGGGGGACACTGCGATGTAGTGGTGAACGGAGATAAAGCTTATATTTATTACTTCACCCATCCGGGCCGCAGAAAAGATCAGCCTGCAGCAAAAGGAAGCTTTGAAGAGAAGAGAAGTGTGATACAGGTAGCAGCATTAAAATACATCAACGGAGCCGTTGTCTGCGACAGAGATGAGCCGGTTGTTGTTCAATTAAAACCATTAAAAACTAAAAAGTGAAAACAAAAATGCTGAAAATCCAATTGGTATTGCTGTGGAGTATGATGGTACTGGTGGCCAGGGTAAATGCCCAATCGCAGGTATACATGTTTAGTTATTTTAAGAACAACGGGCAGGATGGTTTACACTTCGCTTACAGCAAAGACGGTTATAAATGGGAAGCTTTAAATAAAGATGAATCCTTTCTGAAACCTACGGCAGGTAACGATAAGCTGATGCGTGATCCCTGCATTATCAGGGGTGCCGACGGTCTTTTTCACATGGTGTGGACGGTGAGCTGGAATGAGAAGGGAATAGGGTATGCCTCGTCCAAAGACCTGGTGAACTGGAGCACGCAACGGTATATCCCTCTTATGGAAGATGCAGATGCCTTGAACTGTTGGGCGCCTGAGATTACCTACGATGCAAAGAAAAAACAGTATATGATCTATTGGGCAACAACCATACCCGGAAAGTATCCTGAAACAGACGCTTCGGGTGATGGTAAGTATAATCACCGGATGTATTATGTTTTTACAAAGGACTTTACAACGTTTACCCAACCGGAAGTTTTGTATGATAAGGGATTTACGGTGATCGACGCAACTATCCAGCAAAAAAATGGCCGGTATATTATGTTCCTGAAAGATGAAACTAAACTGCCCGTACCAGAAAAGAATATTAAAATAGCAACCAGCAAAAACATACAAAAGGGTTATACCACTCCTTCTGTGTCTATTACGGGTGATTATTGGGCAGAAGGACCAACCGTATTGGTAAAAGGTAAAGAGTGGATCGTATATTTTGATAAATACAGAGATCATCGCTATGGAGCAGTGACCTCAAAAGATTTGAAAAACTGGAAGGATATATCAGACCAGATAACGATGCCCAGGGGATTGCGGCATGGGACTGTCTTTTCCATCACTCAGACAGAATTTGATAGCTGGTTTAAGAATAATCTGTAACCAGCTATAAAGAACATCTATAGGGTTATTATTGAAATTTATAAGATACAAAAACGAGAATGAAAAAGTTAGTTTATATACTGTTAAGTTGTTCCCTGATATCGCTCTCTTTCATAGCCTTCAAAGAGAAACCGGTATTGTATATTATCGGAGATTCAACCGTGAAAAACGGTAGTGGCAAAGGTAGCGATGCCCTTTGGGGATGGGGAAGTTTGATTGATAGTTATTTTGATACTACCCTTATCCATATTGAAAACAGGGCAATTGGGGGCAGGAGCAGCAGAACCTTTATTACAGAAGGCCGGTGGGATGCTATTTTGAAAACCTTAAAAAAGGGCGACTATGTGATCATGCAATTCGGCCATAATGATGCCGGCCCTTTGGATGATACATCGAGGGCTAGAGGTACTATTAAAGGTGTCGGCACTGAGAGCAAGGATACTTACAATCCTATCAGAAAGATAAACGAAACCGTTTATACTTACGGCTATTATATGCGCCGCTATATTCGTGAGGCCAAAGAAAAAGGCGCGGTACCTATTGTATGTTCACCGGTTCCGAGGAATAATTTCAAGGATGGTAAAACAAAACGTGGCGACCAGGATTATGGGCTTTGGTCTAAGCAGGTGGCAGCAGAAGAACATGCTTTATTTATTGACCTGAATGCATTGATCGCTGATGCCTACGACACTATGGGTGCCGATGCCGTCAATAAATTTTTCCCCAAGGATCATACACACCCCAATAAAGAAGGCTCTACATTAAACGCAACCAAAGTAGCCGAGGGTATTAAGGCATTAAACAATAGCGATCTTAAAAAGTACCTGAAATAGGACGGAAGTAGTACTGTTAAACACCGTTGCGAATAATTTGAAGAAGGTGCATCTCTATTGGCTTTATTTGTTGTTCTCTTAGATCATCACAGTTATCTTTGGTTGAATTTAATAGCTTATTTTATGAGAATAACTTTTTTACTCATATTTGTATCTATCTGTTCAGCTGCAGTATGCCAAAAGATTGATAAAAAGCTGGATGCTTTAATTAGAAAAGAAATTACCGGTTTTAATGGGGAAATTGGTGTTTATGTGCATCACCTGAAAAGGAATAAAGAAGTAGCTATTAATGCAGATACTGTTTTTCCAACCGCAAGTATTGTAAAAGTGCCGATTTTAGCAGGAGTGTTTGATAAAATATCAAAAGGAGCGTTGAAGCTATCGCAGGAGTTTGTTTATGACACTTCCCGTCTTTATGGCGGTTCTGGACTGATGCAGTTTTATAAGGATAGTGCTACAACCGATCTGTCTACCATGATCTCGTTAATGCTTAGCTATAGCGATAATATTGCGTCTATTTGGTTGCAGCAATTAAGTGGAGGCGGAATTGCCATAAATAAAGTGATGGATGATCTGGGGTTGAGTAATACCAAAGTTAATTCGCGTACCGAAGGCCGGCTTGATATATGGAAGAAATATGGCTGGGGCCAGACAACTCCCCGGGAAATGTCAAAGCTGTTTCAATTGATAAGGGAAGGAAAAGTGATTGATGCCCGTTATTCAGACAAGATGTACAGATACCTTAAAAATCAGTTTTATAATGGAAGATCCCTGTCCCAGTTTCCTTCAACAATCAATACGATCTCCAAAACCGGATCGGTGAATGAGGCGCGCGGTGAAGTGGTACTAGTAAATGCGCCCGGCGGAGATATTGTTTTTTGTGTGCTTACTAAAAATAATAAGGATCAAAGCTGGACAAGTACCAATGAGGCTGAAGTGCTTACCAGGAAGATCGCATCATTGATCTGGAACTACTACGAGCCTAAGCATGCGTTTAAAAGCTATTTCCCAATAGATTGAAATTGTCGATAATTCCTTATGTGCGCACAAGATTTGACGGAACTTGTGTGAGGGATTAAAAAAATCATCGTATTAAATAGAGTGTATTTATGAAATGTATCAGGAGCTTTTTATTGGCTTTGTGTTGTATACCTTTTTTAGTAAGTGTCGGACAAGTGCGATCGATACAGGTTCTTTCTGAAGGATGGAAGTTTTCCCGTTTAAAACAGGAGGGCGCTTTGGGAATTTCTTTTGATGACAAAACCTGGCAAACGGTATCGGTGCCGCACGACTGGGCTATATATGGTCCTTTTAATAAAGAAATTGATAAACAGGTGGTAGCCATTGAGCAGAACGGAGAAAAAGCGGCAACAGAGAAAACCGGTCGTACAGGTTCTCTGCCTTATATCGGTGAAGGCTGGTACCGGAAGGAGTTTGATCTGTTGGATTTTAAAGCTGGTAAAAAGGTGATCTTGCTGTTTGAAGGTGCCATGAGCGAACCTCAGGTATATGTAAATGGAAATAAAGTGGGTGAGTGGAATTATGGTTACAGCTATTTTTATTTTGATATCACCAATCAGGTAATAGCCGGTCGTAAAAACCTGCTGGCTGTTCACCTGACCAATAAAGGCGAATCATCACGTTGGTATCCGGGTGCGGGTTTGTACCGGAAAGTTTCAGTTATTGTGAAGGATAACGAAAGTATCGACCAATGGGGTACTTCTATTACCACCCCTTCAGTAACTGCCGGCGAAGCAAAGGTTAAAGTTAAAACACGGGTGTCGGCTCCCAATAGCTTTTTGATAACCGATATTATCGATGATGGGGGTAACCGGGTAGCCAGAGATACGATACGGAAAGTTTTTAATAACGAGTTTGAGCAGGATCTTGCTGTTATGCAGCCACGTTTATGGAGCCCGGAAACACCAGTGTTGTATAAGGCTGTATCGCGCCTTTATGTGGGAAATGAATTAAAAGATGAAGTACATACGAGCTTTGGAATTAGAACCATCAGCTATACTGCGGATAAAGGTTTCCAGTTGAATGGCGTTACGAGAAAGTTTAAAGGAGTTTGTTTGCATCACGATCTCGGGCCTTTGGGTGCTGCTGTAAATAGGGCGGCCCTAAAGCGGCAACTTCAGATCTTAAAGGACATGGGTTGCGATGCTATTCGAAGCTCTCATAATATGCCGTCCCTGGAGCAGCTAGAGCTTTGTGATGAAATGGGTTTTATGTTCCTGGCAGAAAGTTTTGATGAATGGGTGCGCCCCAAAGTGAAGAATGGCTATCATTTATATTTTGAAAAGGATATGGAGCAGGATGTGGTGAACCTGGTGCAGGCAACGCGCAATCATCCCAGCATTATTATGTGGAGCGCAGGCAATGAAGTGCCTGATCAGTATGGATTTGAAGGTGCGAAAAGGGCCAAACGTATACAGGATATATTCCACAGGGAAGATCCTACGCGTCCGGTAACAGTAGGAATGGACCAGGTGCAGAACGCGATGAAGTACGGGTTTGGTTCTGTATTGGATATTCCGGGTTTAAACTACAGGCTTAAGTTATACGAAGAAGCGTATAAAACTTTCCCCCAGGGCTTCCTATTGGGCTCGGAAACCGCTTCTACAGTAAGTTCGAGGGGTATATATAAGTTCCCGGTAGTTAAGGCGGCTCAAAAGCAATATGATGATCATCAATCTTCTTCCTACGACCTGGAGTATTGTAGCTGGTCGAACCTGCCCGACGATGATTTTGTAATGCAGGATGATAAGCCATGGGTGATTGGAGAGTTTGTATGGACGGGTTTTGATTATCTGGGAGAGCCTACACCTTATGATGATAAATGGCCTTCGCGCAGCTCTTATTTTGGTATCAACGATTTGGCTGGCCTGCCCAAAGATCGCTACTACCTATACCGTAGCCGCTGGAACACCCAGTCTCCTACATTGCATATACTGCCTCACTGGAATTGGTCTGCAGGGAAATCTTTGGAGAAGGGCAGAGAGGGAGAAGTGACGCCGGTATTTGTGTATACCAGCTACGATAGCGCCGAATTATTTGTGAACGGTAAGAGTATGGGTATTCAAAAGAAAAACAACTCCACACCACAAAACCGCTACCGGTTAATGTGGAACGATGTAAAGTATGAACCGGGAGCTATACAAGTAGTAGCATTTGGTAAAGACGGAAAACCGGCTGCAGAACATACAGTAGCTACTGCGGGAAAGCCGCATCATTTGAAGCTGGAGGCTGACAGAACCAGTATAAATGCAGATGGAGCGGATATGAGTTTTGTCACCGTTTCGATAGTTGATAAAAATGGAAATCTCTGTCCGGTTTCTGATCAGTCGCTTCAGTTTTCGGTAAAAGGCAATGGCGTTTTTAAAGCTGTTTGTAATGGCGACGCTACTTCGTTAGAGCCCTTTCATTTGCCCACTATGAAAACTTTTGGAGGTAAGCTGGTAGTATTGGTACAGGCCTTAAAAACAGCAGGAATTATTAGGTTAGAAGTGAATGGTAGCGGATTGAAGGGTGGGCAACTTTCTTTAAAAACAGTTAATTTATAATCAACGATCGCCCTTTAGTACATAGGAAGCGGTAAAGCTGGCTATATTTGTTTGGTTAGCATTTTAATTGATCCTTTAACCCGTAGTTATGTTCAGGAAAATCATTTCTTTTGTTTTTATTGCTATGTTTTTATCGATAGCCGGCTATTCTCAGAATTTCAGCAAAACCATGAGCCAGCAAAAAGCAACGATTAAAGCAGCGTATAAAAAGCGTAAAATAACGCAGAAAGAGTATAATAAATTAATGGACGAACAGCAGGTTATTTATAATACAATTGAGAAGTATAAAGCCGATGGATACCTTTCTTCTGATGAAAAGAATAAAATAGCTTCAAAGCAACAACGTGCGGCTAATCGCATTCGCAAATACCAGACAAACAACGAACGCTATTGATAAGAAGTCCACAAACTGCTGGTTTGTGGCAGTATTAGTGTAAATGTTGTTCCAATGCTATTCAAGCCCGGCTTATTTGTAAGTGATGCTATTACACCATCTTTCTTTTGTAAGGTTTGTACGCGCTTTTGAAGGATGTACAGAGCATGACCTTCTTTTAAAATATCTCCTGTAATACCCGAACCATTATCGCTTATTTGTATTTGAATACAGTCTTTACCCGATATTATTTCCGGAGTTACGTTTACTGTGATCTCTCCCTGGGCACCCATATTTTTCACCCCGTGTTCAATTGCGTTCTCAATAATAGGTTGCAACATCATTGCCGGTATGGATGTGTTTTCAAGATCGATAACAGGCTGTATGTTGACTTCAAAAGAGAAAGCAGGGGAAAATCGAATTTGTTGAATAGCAACATATTTTTTAATAAACTCCAACTCCTTTTTCAAACTGGTTTCCATTTTGTCAGAATTTTTAAGAATATCACGCATCAGGCTACTGAAGCGATCCAGGTATTCCAGCGATTCTATTTTCTCATTCTTCAGGATATGTGATTGCAAGGGAGTTAGCGCATTAAATATAAAATGTGGATTGAGTTGAGTGAAGAAAGCCTGGGACTGTAGTTGCAGTGTTGCATACTTTTCCTTTAACCTTTTTTCTTTTTCTTTGATAATATAACGGGTTGTTACTCTTATAGTCAACCAAAGTATAGCGAGTATACTTATTGCCAACAGTAACCTGGCCCATACGGTCTGATACCAGAGAGGGGTGATTTTGATTGCATAAAGCAGCGTTTTTTTGAGGTGATTATTGTTGCCGGAGATATAGACTTTTACGATGTAATTACCTGGTTCTGGTGTATTAACCGCAAAAGCATTGCTGATAACCTGGCTTTGCTCCGTAACAATGTTGTTATCTTTTTCTACCTGGTATGAGATGGAATAATTGTTTGACGAAAAATCAAGAATTTCAAGCAGCATTTTTACCTGTTTGGATTGATTGTACACCATTTCAAATGACTGCCGTGTGTACTTGCTATTTCTGGCGTCGAGTTGTTGTGGGTATAAGTATGCAGTGACAGATTCTCTTGGCTTATTGGTAATTAATTCTTCATCCAATACGTAAATACCCTTATTGGTTGCAAGCCAGATAGAATCATTCTCCACATCAAAATGATTTATGATCATGTCGTTTCCTAACGACTGGGTATTGAATGTTCCAATAATTTTACAGGTTGCTGTGTCAATATAGGCTAGTCCATTTTTAGTTAATAGTTTGTAATATTTGTCACCATAATACTCAATCTGGATGCACTGGTTATCTGGAAGTCCTACTTTATCATTGATGTGAAAATACTGCTCTCCCCGTTTAATGAAAAGGCCATTGTCGGTGCAAGCCAGAATATCCTTATTGTAAACCCGGACTTTTGTAATGCGGTCTTTAATTTTGGTAGGGGAGTTGTTTAAATACAATCCGTTTGCACCACCTTTTGCGAATATAGAATCAGAAATGGGGAATATGGTGCTGATCTTTTTGGGTTGTGGTTTACCCCAAACAAAATTCAAGGTCTCAGAAAATTTAATAAAGGACCCTGAAGTAGTCATAAATATGTCTCCCTTATAAAAATAATGATCTTTATAAGCATCGCGTAAAATGTCTTTATAAATAGCATCTTTCATACCTTGTGAGTAAATGCTTCTGGCGCCAAATAATATAGTTTTGCTTTGGTAGTTGGAGAAGAGCAGAACAGGGTTGAAATTAATGGTTGTATCACCTATCCATCTTCTGTGAAAAATACCGTTTTTTAATTGATCTACTATCAATTGATTGTATCCAATATCTAAGTTGTTATTTTTATTTCTTATGTACCAGACATCTTCAGGCTGAAGCTGTTGTTTGAAAGTAAACTTTTGAACTTGTTTCCCATCCTGCAAAAAGACAAAAACACCGTTATTTAATGTAGATACCCAAATGTTACCCCTGCTGTCTTTTAGCATATCGCCAACTTCGATCTTAGGCAGAATGGTTTGCGGTGTATTTGGAGTAGTACTGTTATTGTAATTGACGTATTTTACTAACCCTCCTGATTGCAGGAAGCCAACGTATAAGTCATCGCCTTCCTGCAGATAAGAAGATACTAACTGAAGTTGTTTGTTTTTGTCTCCGGCATTATAAAATAACTTTAATTGTTTGTTGCGCAGCGTAAAAATTTTACTTTTTATATAAATTTTATTATCCCAGAACTTCCACCAGGTAGCGGGATACTCTTTATTGAATTCTGCTAAATTGCCCGTTATAAGATACTTTGTAACTTTATTACTGCTACTTACCAGCACAGGCCTATTGTCTCTTTCAGGATCAAGAATAATGAAGGTTCCATAGGTTTTTGACAGGAATATTTTATTGTCAAAAACATTCATTAGGATAAAGGGTGTAGCTTCGGCGAGTGTGGATTCTGAAAGGGCTATTTTCTTAACAGACAAGGATAGCATATCAATGGCATAGAGTTGGCCAGCATAAGAACTCGCATATACTGTATTTTTATACCGGCAAATATTTACTATCTCCTGTTCAATTCCAGGTATCTTTATAGACTCAAATGTTTTGCCGTTAAAAATCAAAATACCCTTATTGCTTATCATCCAGATGAAGCCGTAAGGGTCTTCAAGAAGTCTGTATACGGTATTGGTGCCGAGCACGGATGCATCGTATTGATAATAGTTAGGCTTAAATGATCCTTGTGCAATAGAAAGCTGCCAGGCAGCCAGCAGGAACATCCCACTAAGAAGGAGATGGCGTAAATGATTGTATAATCGCTCAGCTTGATGCATTATATGAGTTCGAGTCTTTCTTTAAGTAAATCAAAATAGGTACAGGGTATAGATTGTCCGTTTGTAAAAAGAACCTCGCTGCCCTTATTGCTTCTGTCAATTGATTTTATATGGGCAAGGTTTGCGATAAATGATTTGTGGATTCGAAGAAATGTTCGTACCGAAACCAGGTCATCTTCTAGTTGCTTCAGTAGCTTTGAAGTAACAATTTCGCTACCATTGATCAGCACCAGGCGGACATAATTTCCCAGTGCCTGGATATATAACAAATCCTCTGAGTTGACAATTTCGGCTCCCGTACGGGTGCTGATATAAAGCCGTTTACTGTTTCTTCTTTCTACAGCGATGGCGTTCTTCAGGTTTTCTATTTCTGACCTGATCCAGCCGGTGCTTTTACGGCTTACTTTTTCCACTGCTTTTTGCAATCTGAGACCGGATACCGGTTTTAGCAAATAATCAGTAGCCGCATAATCAAAAGCTTTCAAAGAATGTTGTTCCGAAGCGGTTACAAAAATGATAGCTGTGGGCCTGCTTTCGAGCGAATCCAACAAGTCAAAGCCTGTTTCTTTGCCCAGGCTGATGTCAAGAAACAAAATATCAGGCGTAGCTGTTTGCAGTAATTCTATTGCTATTTTATAAGACTCAGCCATATGGGTAACGCGAACTTCGGGGCAATAAATGGCCAGTAATTCTTTAAGGCTTTCTCTTGCAGTAATTTCATCATCAATAACTATGGCGTCCATAAATTACTTGTTTTAGGTAATATCAATTTAAATGTGGTACCGGTTTTACCGGATTCATAAGTAAGCGATGCGCTTGCTCCATATCTTTTTTGTAGGGTTTGAACACGTTTCTGCAGGATGTAAAAGGCGTGGCCTTCTTTCAAATCAACTTTGGATAAATCGCCCTGTAAAATATACCTGAGAAAGTAATTGCTATGACTTAATAGTGTCGGATTATTTTTGTTGTTAAGGTCCAAAATCAGAAAAGCGCCAAGGGATTTTGATAAATAGAGCTTATCCTTTAAGACATTCATTATCGTAAAGGGAGTAGCATGGCGGGATGCATATTCAGGTAGGCATAATTCGTTCACATTCAAGGATAACATGTCAATTTCGTACAGTTTTCCTGCGTAGGAGCTGGCGTATACTTTGTTTTTATACCTGCACACGTTCACTATCTCCTGGTCGTTACCGGGAATTTTGATTGTCTCAAAAGATTTACCGTTAAAAATTAAGATGCCTTTATCGCTGACTAACCAGATAAAACCGTAAGGATCTTCCAGTAACCGGTATACTGTATTTGTGCCAAGTACGGATGCATCATATTGATAATAGTTAGGTTTAAATGACCATTGCCCAAATGTTTTCAATAGCGCACAGCAGCATAGGCATCCTGTAAGAACAAAAAGCCTAAAAAAATATAATCCGCCAGATGAATACATAGTCATTCAGTCAACATCGATTAGCGCTCAGCAATCATGTTTAATTTTCACCGTTGAGTGAATTAGCAATATAATGCATAGTTTTTATTAAGAGGAATAATTAGATTTTTTTTAATAACCTTGTCAGTCAAATTGGCTACTTCACGAAATAAAATGCTTGTTGTACACAATTGGTTGAGAAAATATACTGGATCAATCTATTTTACATCAGATTTGGTTTAACAAGACAGCTAATTACACTCAAGCAGAGGATTCAGTTCCTTTTTAACCAAAACTAACTGCTTATAAAATCATCTAACATACCCTGTTAGATGATTTATTTAAAGCATAATCTATGCTGATACCAGAACAGTTATGCATCTCATCGTTAAAACATGGATGTCCGGCCGTTGCTAACAAATGGAATATGAATATTTTGGATAGAGTATTTTAAAAATAACCAAACAACTGATTTACTAAATAACTGTTGTCGCAGGGTGTAGTGTCTTTTGGCGGCTAAAATTACTTCCATGCTATGGCGCATTTACCTATGGCGTAGAAATTTTTACCGTTTACTTTGGTCATTGCCGTATAAACTACGGTAAAAGTACCATCGTTTTCGGGTATGGCACATAGGGGAGTCCGGGTGTAATGATCGCCGGGTTCTGCCCATGTTTTTCCTTTCGATTGTATTTTGATCCTCGTTTCTTTTCCCCAATTGATGCCATCAGGGGAAAGGCTGTAACCAATTTCCTGGTCGCCAAAAGAGTCAAATATCATTAGGTAAGAGCTATCTTTTAATTGATATACAATCTCGTTTTCCATAAATACTCCTGCAACCTGTATCGGGTTAAAGCCTTCCGGCATTCTCTTCCAGGGACCATTTAGTTTTTGGGCAAAGGCCATTCCTGTTGGCCAGCCACCTTTGGGTGTATGGTAATGGCCGTCGTACATCGCATACCAGGTATTACCGGTTTTATACGGGAAAAAAGAGGCCACGGCTTGCTGGCCTTCCCAAGCCTGTGATTCGGCATCGGGTTCGAGCATAATACCCATATCAGCGTAGGGTCCGGCAATGCCATTTTTTCCTTTTACTACCGACATTGCCCGCCATATTCTTCCCTGGTAATCGTTACCGGTAATTTCTCCTTTTGTACTGTCTCCTCCACGATAAGCTACATAAAATATATTCCAGGCATTTTCTTCTTCATTAAAAATTACCGAATTAACCCATACTTCCGCACGGGGATTTGTATGTGTTCTGCCGGGAATACTGGGTACAATGGTTGCCTGTCTTTTCCAGTTTACGGCATCATGGCTGGTCCAGTGGGCAATGCGCAGGTCACGGTGCGGCCTTTCAAACATTTCGTTAACGAACATATGGTAAACATTATCCAGCTTAACTACTTGACCGGTTTCGAAACCAGACCGATTATTGGTGGCCAGCACATCGGGGTGTGAGGCTCCGATAACCGGACCGTTATATTCCGAGACCATTTTTAAAGTTTTACCTTTTGCATCCTGTGCAAAGGCCGGGAAGGGGGCTAAGGATAGAATTAAGACAATATATAAAAAGGATAAGCAATTGCTCTTCATGCCACGTTATTTAGAAGGTGATGGATTTGAATGGGCTTTTTGCCAGGTATTTTTGCTCCAACCTGTCGGCTGTGAGGGCGAACTCTTTTTGAACCGGATTTTGCCGGATAAAGGCCCCTCAACTTTTACCTGTAAGGTGTTGGAAGGACTCTTAATTCTTACTTTGTTGAACAATATGTTGCGGCAATCTAAGAGGTCTACAACAGGTTGTTGAACAGAGAGCAGGGCATTGCTAATGGTGAAGCCGTCTACATCCGCTGCTGTAATCAGGTTTTCTGTATTAGATCGTATGTTTCCTATAACAACGTTGGCCAATGGACTTTCAGGGATAGCCGTTGCTTTTATAAACTGTGTTGTATTTTCTATAATGATGCTTTCGGCCTTAATATTTCTGAATACTGGTGTTAGCGCATCTTTAGCGCGCGGTGGATAGCGCGAAGCTGCGGCTCCGACATGGGTGGCGCTTCCCAGCATGTCCCATTCAAAAGCGTAGCGGGAACCACTGATCCTGATTCTTTCATAAAACAGGTTCTCTCCACCACCACCACGGGGCCGGCGCGTTTTAAACCGGATAGCCGACCGTGCTTTTTCAAACACGCAATCATGAACGTATAAATTGCGGATCATGGATGCCGTTTCACTGCCACAGGTAATGCCGCCATGTCCCTCCAGCACCAACCCGTTTCTTACCACTATATTTTCTGTAGGGCGGTTTACCCGTAAGCCGTCATATCCACGACCTGCTTTAATAGTAAATGCGTCGTCACCCGTGCTCAGGGTACAGTATTCTATCAAAACATTCCGGGACGATTCTATATCGATACCGTCGCCTCTTGGTATGCCAACAGAATGAACGGTAATGCCCCTGATAATAACACTGTCGCAGTAAACCGGCACCACATTCCAGAATGCCGTGTTCTCAAGCGATATACCTTCAATTAAAACATTATTACAGTTAATGGGCGAAATAAACATAGGAGGGAAGATAAAGTCACCGTTATGCCCTTCGTATATACGTAGCGCAACAGGTGTGGTATGGGCTACTACATTTTCAATTACATCTTTCGTCATGATCTGCTTACGTACCGACCCTCCTTTGGCGGGTCCTATCAGCTTTCCCTTACCGGTTATAGCTATATTACGCTGACCGTTGACATAAATACAAGCCCCAAGGGACATCAGTTCTATGCCCTCATTCCGGGTAAATACGGCGGGCCGGTAATCTGCTACTTCACCACTAAAATAGAGTTCAGCACCTTCCGCAATTTCCAGGTTGATATTGCTTAAAAGGGTAATACGCCCTGTATGCCATTTGCCTTTTGGAATAATTACTTTTCCACCCCCTTGCCGGCTTAGCTGCTCAATAGTTTGCTGAATGATAGCTGTTACTTTGGCACCTTCTTTCGCTCCGTTTTCAGTAATGCTAATGCTACGTGACGGAAAAACAGGCCTCTGTAACTGTGGCATTTTAAAAGGAGCTTTAATAGGTGCAATATCTTTCGGGAGTGCCGCCGCGCCTACCTGTTCTCTTAGGGGGATACTATCCTTTCTTAGGTTCGATGCACCATTTACAACAGCATTTACGGATGCCAATGGCAGCAGCAGAATCGCCAAACTTAATAACCTGTATAAACCGGAAATCATATCTTTTTATTTGACTAAGTTGGAAAGATACGGATGTATTCTACTTATTCAAACGTTTTTTCATGCCCGATTCTTTCCGGATTTCATTCTTATATTTCCTCCGCTGAACCGCTTTTTACTTGCCTGTTTTTAGTCAAGGCGTTGAAGTGTCAGGCTCATTATGCCTATAACTACTTCATTTGTTAATGTCTTTAATGTAATTAAATCTAATTTTTTTTCCGGGTTCAATGGAATATCCAGAATAGTACCCGCTCCGCCTTCAATACCCATATTGGTGAAGCCTTTAATGGAGCTATAGTTATTATAATTTCTGGTTAATTCACCGGTCCTGAATATCAGTCGATAAGGCTTAGGTCCGCTTTTAAAGGCAAATCCGTCATCCATATAATCCTGTTCTATCGGCCACCAGTTCACCGGGTTAACCAGTTCCAGCGAGTCTTTGGAGCCATCTGTGTATTGAATATAAATAACGCCGTTGGCCATCTGGCTTTGCTGGTGATTGGTAGTTCCGGCCATTAATAAATAAGCATGAGAAGCAGAACCGCTTAAAGACATACTTATCGAATCGGGAAAATTATTCCACTTTGAAGTGTAAGCTATGTTTTTATTGGCGCCTATTGTAAACGGAATCTGACCCAGGTTAAGTTGTTTTTTGTTTTTAATACCGGCATCGCTGATCTCCGGCTGTATTAACGGGTAACACCAGTTGCCAATGCCTTGCCAGGGAATCTGTAAAGTGGTGCCGGCAGCACGGGGCGAAAGGTATTGATGCTTAAACGTGTTGACAACGTTATCATTCAGAATGCCTGTTATGTTGATCGCCTCATACTTTCCTGAACTTTTTACTTCCCAGTTGGTAAAGTTGCTAATACTAGCCGAGCCATCTTTCCATAGAATAATGACCTTATTCGTTCCGGTTACAAGTGATGATTCCTTGATATTGTAGTTTATTGAATTGCCCGAACCAACCTCAATAGTATCGGCATGACCATTGATCAGTATACGCCCTTTTTTGTTGAAAGGACTGTGATTAGCAATTTGTAACTGTATTTTCGAACCGTATAGTGTAGATTCTATTGCTACTGCAGGGCCAACATTTACAATGATGGGTTGTATCCATACTGCCTGGCCCTGTTTTAGTGAAAGCCATAAAGTATGGTTGCCGGTTGAAGCTCCCGCCAGTGTCAATGTTTGAGCTTTTTGCTCCATCGTTTTAAAAGCTTTAGCTTCATCAGTAACAGATTGTATCTCTGCCTTTGTATAATGAAGCTGAAGTGATGCTCCCTCAACCGCGTTATAGTTATAAAGCGATTGCTCAATTAACTCGCCCTCCCATTCCACTTTGATGTTGTAAGTGACTGAAGGCGGGGCTGCTATTTCAATGGCCGGACAGTGCAAGGCATCTGGAACCCGGTTGTAGGAAGATTTTTTACCATTGATCCAAACGTTTTTGATTCCATCTCTTCGTGCTGGTATCCTCAAACGGAGCCGCATCAATGTATTATAGGACTGGGTTATGCTATAGCTGGACATATTGCCCTCTTCTTTGAAGTTGAAGGAGATATTTGGCAAGGACAGTTCGGCGAATTTCCAATGAGATGGAAATCCTGGTTGTATATTCAACTGATTGTTCAAGGCATCCGGTACAATACCAAACAAACCTTCAGTAAGTGTTCTGGCAGCAACACCGATCGGATCCGCAAAGTCGCGGTATAGCTCCCCTCTTACAGCATCATAAAAAGAAAGCTGCTGAAAGCCCCCGGGGCTGGAGCTGAGGTACATACTTTCAACAATGCTGTTTTTCCAGAGATTAAATGCATTGTCATTTTCGTGAGACTGCCAGTAGGCTAATGAAGTGTGCAGGTTTTCTGCAAGTGCTACATTATTAATGCTCCAGGTATATGGCTGCCAGTTGGTAGTAGCCAGCAGGAACATGTTGTTAAATGGAAGATCTCTGGCTTTAACGGGGATATGCGGTATCGTCTTATCGATATAACGCAACATTTGAAATTGCTGTGCTGCCGTAGCTGTCCCTTCGTCAATTGCGTGGTAAATGGTCCAGAGGCCCGGAGTCGTATGAAGTAATTGAAGTCCCTGCAGATCTTTATACTCTGCAAATACACCTTTATCTTTTGCCCAAAGCTTTTGATTCATCGCAGCCAATATCTTTTCTGCTTCTTTATGATAAGGCGCCGGATCTTCATTCAACAATTGAGCAAGCCTTGCGGCCATTTTATTAGTCCGGTAGTTATAAGCCGAAGAATGGGTCACTCCACCGCCGCTATACTGTAAGGCATCGCTGGCCCAGATACAGGCGTAAGCATCATATAAACCATCGCCGTCCGCATCATAGTTTCTTTTCTCCCACTGCAGGTGCAGTTTTAATGCAGGCCATATTTTTCTTATATAACTGATATCGCCTGTATATTGTAAATGAGTAAGTAACTGATCCATAAAAACCAGGTTCATATCATAATGGTGGGGACGTATATCACCATTAGGATTACGGCAGATATACCCGTTACTAAACATAGCAGTTCCCATCTTTTCCAATTGACGCGCAAAATGCAAAGCGGTGTCGGGTGTTACGGGGCCGGGAGCGATTTGAGTAACCTGCGACTTCAGGTAGCTGTCGAAATGAAGCCTGGCACGGTCATGCCAACCTAAAGCATCTGCTGCATAGGCGCCTCGCCAGGCCGGAAGCCTCATGCGCCAGGCGATAGCGCCGTGCATATAGCTGGGTTCTTCCCATATAGCATCTGCAGCAATAGCTAATGCACTACCCAGCGGATTGATGTAATCATCTGGTGTATGCAGTTTCACTCTCTCTGCAATTTTTTTACGGGCAGCTTCTGCGCGGGCAAATAGTACCGGCGTTTCATTATAATTTCTTTTTTTATCCTGGCTTTCAATAACCCAGTAATAAACACTGTTAGATGATGCTTTAACCGAAGCCGTTATTAATGGGCTTTGAGAGCGGGTGTCAGAAGCTGTCAACATAGTGGGATTATCCTGCCGGTTGGCATCAGCTACTCTTAGAACAGCCTGCAGGGGAAATAAGCCACTTATTAGTTTAGGCTTGTCTTTAGCAGCTGTATCGAATTGCTTTTTGCCGTATTGAATCTCGTACCGCTCATCTTCGCTTAAAGGCTTTGTAAAACCATAATACAGCCGGAAACCATTCTTTTGTATCTGGTATTGATTGTCCTTGCAATAAGCAGGTTGCAGGTAGAAAGATGATTCAGGATCAGCGCCTATATCGCCATCGCGGCTGAATTTTTTACCGGTAGCACCACCATAGGCAAGTGTTAGCGATAGTTTAGCCGGTGTATTCATTGATTTGGTTTGTATAATCATGCCGTCAGCATCTGCCAACGCCAAAACCGTAACGGTAAGTGTGCCATTATTTAATAAAGGATCTTTGATCTCGTAGATCATTGAACCAGGGCGGTAAACGGTCTTAATGTGAGCGGCTTCGGTAATCCATTTGCTTTTACCGTTTATCACAAAGCCGATCTTACAATTACCGCCCATTCCGGGCATGTACATGGCAAACTCAGGCAGGTCGCCGGCTTCTACACGAAACCCTGTATTGGTACCATAAAGTGCGCGGTTAAATTTCTTGGTGCCACTGTGTAAAACAAAATCTTTCCCTTCAGGCTTATAATGAAGTGTTCTTTCTTTGTTATGCCATAGGGTAGTTGTGGTTTGTGCCCGAAGCGTGCTGATACAGTAAGTCAATAATATCCCTGTAAGCAATGATAATCTATATGGTAGTCTTAAGCTCATGAATCAATTTTAAATATAAACGAGGATGCCGTCATAAATTGACCACCCTGGCTGGCGGTAAACAAATAGGCGGGCTTTCCATTTTCGAGCAATAATTGCGGACGCTCAAACCGGCCGTACCGGGATAGGTGAGAGGGCGCAGGAGGTTGATGGATGTACCTGTCAGCTTCATAAAAAGCTATCTCTGGCTTGCTCCATTTTTTCCCGTTACGGGTATGCATAATAATACCCAATTGATGGTTATAATAGCCCATGTCCCTTGCCAGCATGTGAAAGCGGTTTTTTTCATGCCATACAAAAGCGTCTTCCAGCTGTGCATTATTGCCTCTCGCAGAAAAATCGATAACCGGATTACCGGTGTATTTTTGAAAGGGACCTTCGGGTTGATCCGCAATGGCCAGACCGTATTTTCGGTTGCCTCTCACTGAACCAGTAGCCGATTCATAGTCCTTGGTATTCCAGGATTTATAATATAAAAGATATTGCTGGTTGTGATGAATGACAGAAGGGTTAGTAGTGCAGTGATCGTCCCAGCTGCCCGGCGCTCCGGGTTGTAATATGGGTTCATCCATTCTTTGCCAGGGGCCGTATAAAGAATCCGCAATGGCCAGCCCAACCCGTTTGGTATTGGTTTTGCCATTGCTATTACCCATATAATAGAGGTAGTATTTCCCGTTGAATGAAGTGATAAATGGATTATGGCAGGTAGTAGCATCCCAGTTGCCCGGCCGCGGTTGCAATACTGTTCCGGTAACGCTAAACTTTGATTCGGGATTATCTGCTACTGCATGCGCGATCTCACAACCATTGATCCAGCCACTCATTTTCTTTTTGGCATCCCATCTCGAAAAGAACACATGAATTTTACCATCAGGTCCTTTGATGGGTGTATTGCACCAAACGTAATACCCCTCCAATTCCAAAGCTCTTCCCACCGGCTTCAATTTTTTGGCGAAGTCGCTAACAGGCGAATTAGGATTTAGAAATTGGCCGGGAAGTATAGAAAGACCTAACCCCGTTAAACTACTTTGCTGTATGAAAGCTCTTCGTTTCATTCTTGTCGTTTAATGTTGTAGCATTACTGTCGTCAACCCGTTGATATAGACTTCGATATTGTAATAACCTGCGTATGTGCTACTCATCTTTAGCGCATCTGATGAATTGTTGGGATTTAATCCCATTTTCTTTTCCACTTCATCCGGAATACCGTCATGGTCAGTATCTTTTAGCGGTTTTGACCTTTCAAATTTGCCCAAGCCGCCATTGGCTAATGGCAGATCGCTTTCTTTAAAAACCAGGTTGCCTTTTTTCCCTTTTGAGAGCACTTCTGATAGTATCAACTGATCAACGTCATCTCTCGAAGGAAGAACAGCTCCCGCTTGTTGAATAACCTGTCCGAATGCTTCAGCGGCACTGACTTCTTTTTTTGTGAAAGGGTAGGCAAACGCTTCTCTTGCAAAATTGGAATCGTTGAGGCCGGGATATCCTTTACTATCCCTGGATAGTACTAAACCATTCAAGCTTCCGTCTTTGTTGCTGTCATAATAGTTTCCGGCTGCATAAAGATAGAAAGTTCCGGTACCTCTCGATAACGGAGATTCCCTGGTAGGCGTGGCTGGCCCCGCTACAAAATAATTATTAATAATATTTACTTTAGATACGCCTGCTGAACCTCCCATAATATAGCCATCGCCTGACACGGAATGCCCGTAGGTATTCCCTGCATTGCCCCAGTTATACACTACATTATTTACAAATTCGTTATAGCCCTTTACTTTAGGATTGCGCGTTTTATTAGTGGCATATAGGCTTTTTAAAATGCTTACGTGCCCATTCATGGTTTGAATCAATCCGCCAGCAGAATGGTTGTGGAAATTTAGTCCCTGACTTATAATACAATGCTGAAGGGTGATGCTATCCGGTTCAAAGCCCCTGCGGTCCCAATTGATGGAAAAAACTTCGTCCTGGCCCCATGAAAAAGACACATGGTCGAAGATAATATGCTTACCATTGGCAATACCCGACGCATCATCATTGCGGGTCGCTCCTGCGTCAGCGCCCAGCCTGATCCGTATATATCTTATTATCGAGTGATCGGCACCTGTAAATGAAACCTTTCTACCATATAAGGTGATTCCTTTGCCCGGGGCTGTCTGTCCCGCTACTGTGGTATGAGAAGCTACTGTTATATTTGATTGGAGCTTTATAATTCCGCTAACTGTAAAAACTACAAATCTTCCGGGCTTACTCACCGCATCTCTGAAAGAACCGGAGCCATTATCGTTTAGGTTCGTAACCATATATATAGATGGGCTGTTGTGGCCCCTGGCGCCCTGGGCGAACTGGCCGAAGCCTTCCGCGCCGGGAAATGCTTTTACCGGGTCAGTAGTTATTACTTTTTCATTGGCTCTTGCATTGCCCGGTATAGCCAGGAGCAAATGAACAGATAATAATGCGATGGTAAGTCTCATAACTGGTATACAATTATTGGGTCAGGGGGATGTTCATGTTCTCCGACTTTTCAACGGCTAATGGTGCGCCGTCGCTTCCTTTGATCGATACATTTTTGAAATTCCAGCCCTGTGCATTGCTAATGGTACCAGCCTTTGCACCGGTTATGTCAATATGGGTGAAGTTGAAATGGGTTGCCGGAGATTGAGGAATGCCATTGCAATAAACGATATGGTTGGTAATACCGGTAGCCTTTATATTAGAAACGTATATATTTCTGAAAACGGGAATGCCTTTTGAAGGTGGATCCACTTTTTGTAATAATGTTTTCCAGTGCTGTGGAACCGAATCATAATTATATCCCGCAGGAAGAAGCGAATTGCTATATGCAGGATTCCAGTTCATGGTAAAATGAAAGGCATTGCGTACACTATCCATTTTAATATTGTGCAGGTAGATATTTTCTACCGTACCCCCGCGGGTAGTGGTAGATTTAATATGGAACCCCTGCCCGGTTTTAAAAGCCTGCAGATCATAGGCCAAAACATTACGTATGCCGCCCGATGTTTCGCTGCCAAGGGTTAACAAACCACCGCCTTTGCGGGCAATACATTTACGGATCACTACGTACTCTGTCGGTCGGTTTACCCGAAGGCCATCCCAGTCGCGCCCGGCCTTCAAACAAAAGTCGTCATCGTTGCAATCAATATCGCAGTTTTCGATCAATACCCAGCTGGATGAATCTACGTCGATGCCATCGGTACTGGGACCGTGGCCATCTTCGTTGTTCCTGATCACTACGCCATCTACCGTTAGCCGGGTAGAGTAGAGTAATTGAACCGTCCAGAAGCCAGCATTTTTAAAAGTGATACCTTTCAAGGTGATATCCGATGCGTTTTGCGTGAGGAATGTGCGAACCCTTTTGGCGTCGTAATCTACGATCCATCTTAATCCTTTTGGTTCATATTCTTTTCTCATCGCCCAGTATTTGTCCCAGCAAAACTTACCGCGGGCATTCACTATGCCTTTACCGGTAACAGCCACGTTAGATGCGTCAATGATATTGATCAGCGCAGCGGGCCATTTCATCTCTATCCCTGCGATACGAGTGTCTATTTCAGGGTAGTCCTCTAAATTTTGAGAGCCTAACAAGAGCACCCCCTGGTCTATTCTTAAGTGAACATTGGATTTTAGAAAGATAGAGCCGGTTACATAGGAGCCTGGCTTGAATGCCACAATTCCGCCGCCGGCTTTTGCACAGGCATCGATGGTCTTTTGTATGGCTCTGGTATTGAGTGTAACGGTATCCGACTTCGCCCCGAAACTATTAACGTAAAATATTTTTTTGCTAACAGGGAATTTCTTCGCACCTACTTGTTTAGCCCAGGGAAGATTGGGCAGCTGAGCCCAGGTATTGAAACTCGCCAGGAGCATCAGTAAAATAATAGTGCAATATTTGGTCATGCTTATTTTTTAGAAGATTTAATTTCTACGGCATAGATATTTTCCTTTCCTTCAAAATTGGCGCGGAAAATGATCCATTGCTGGTCTGGAGAAAAATGAACATTAGGTTCTAAACGGTATTGATGGCGTTTCATATTCACCAGCTTTTCAGATCGAAAGCGATTACCTTCGGGTTTGAAATAGTAGATCCATTGCCCGTCCGGTGCTTTGGCTACCGCACCCGGATCTCCGCCATCTCCGGCGAAAACCTTATTGTCGGCCGAACTGGTGTAATGTACCGACCATTCATTTCTTTGCAGTTCATATTTATTGGTTTTACCTGTGACCAGTTCCACGCCGGCTACAAAAAAAGTGGCCCCGCGCGGCTGCTGCAGGTCGAACCATATATAGCGCCCATCCTTACTGAACCATTCATGTCCGGCAATCTCCATCGGCATTGTGCGCTTATGAATGAGCTTTGTTTCTTTGCTGTTTACATCAATAGTCCATATCCTGTCCACTTTATGCCAGGGACCTTCATGGCAGAACATCAAAAGGGAAGGATCAGTAGGGGAAAACTGTATATGATTCAACCAGGCGCTATCCGTGAATATTTTGTTGAGCCTTCCTGTATTGATGTCAATGGTAAATAATGTTCGCGGCAGTTTAGCTTCGTAAATGAGGTTGAAGTAGCTGCTCTTACCCGGGTTTTGTTTCAATATTTCCTTTTCAGTATCACTTACTTTAGCTCCTGCCAGCAAGGTTCCATTTGCATTAATGGTAGTGACGCTGGCTTTAAAATCATCAGGAAATGTATAAACCAGTCTTGTTTTTTTTGTCGAAAGATTCACCGCAAATACACTGTCCTTTACCTGGTAAAATGCCTCATTTCGCTGAGTAGAAACGATCTCTCCGGTAATAGGTGATGAGTGATTCGTCAATCTCTCTGATTGCAGGGTTTTAAGATCCAATAGATACAGCTGGCGGTCTCTGGCATTGCTGTTGTAAGTTTCCTGTTTTGCAGCCGGGTCTACAGTTTTTTCGGTACTGTAGAAAACCATCTTATCTCCTATAAAAGGATTGTTATGGAAATAAAAGCTGAGGTTGCTCCTGTTATTATTCGTTAACCGAATTATTTTATGATGGGTGTCCGCATCAATCCACTCATCGGGCATACCCGGGCCTGTTGATAATAGTGGCTGCGCATGTATTGTGGCACCCGTTGCGACAGATAATAAAATGCAGAATATTTTTTTCACCATGGCAGGATGTATTAAGGAATTAAGAAGACGGTAAAGTAGACAGATCAGGATACCGAACCGTCATGGTTCATCCTGCTAAGGCATTTTTTGCAATCCTTCAAATTTTACTTTCCATTTACCATCCTTAGGAATACCCGGCAGCGTTCCTGTTGCCTGGTCGTAACCTGCACACATCATAGCAATGGCTGTTAATAAGCCGCCATTACCTGGTAGATAAATGGTTAATCTGCCTTCCTGGTAATTATGGCCATTAGGTAAATAAGTATTGGTCTGGATGTCCATTAGTAAAGCCTGTACCGCTTTTTCCGGATTACCCAGTCTTGTTGCGGTCATAGCTGTCATGGGGAAGTCCCAGCCCCAGGTCTCATGCCAGCTCCAGTTGGTCCATATCCAGTTAAAAGTATTCTGCATTAAACCTGTATCGAGCATGGGAGTTTGGGGCATCATACCCAACGCGCCAAAAACAGAAGGGTGGTCGGTTTTGTATTCAGGATTAGTGTAAGAGTCCGTTCCACTTTCAGTAAACAGGTATTTATTATCCTGAACAGGTAGAGGTGATAATCTTTTTACTACATCATCCCATTTGGGACTTCTGGGTAAGCCCAATCTTTCTCTCCACTCTTGTGCTATATTCAATGCCCAATGCCAGTATACCAGCTCATAGGTTGGGTTAAAAGTCTCTTCCGCTTTAAAACGTTCCTGTGCGGGTATCAAACCTTTGCCTAAAACATATTTTTGTTTAACGGAATCAAAGCGCGCAAAAGAAGCCATAAAGTCGGCGGTGCCAAACACAAGGTCTTTATATTTATTCAGTATGGACTTGTCTTTTTGAGCACGGTACAGCAACTCTGTGAAATAGATAAAATGAGGCTGCTGCCAGATCAGGAAGGAGCCAATGGAGGATGGAACTTCCCGCCCTTCATTATCGGTCATCTTCTGCCATCTGATACCTTCATACCCCTGCCTTTTAGCAATACCTTTGGCTACATCCTGTACTTTGAAATACCAGTCTACACTTTTTTGCATTAGTGCGGGACGTCCCCATAAAGCAAAATGCACACCATGCCACCAATGCATTTCAAGGTGAGGTTTGCCATACCAGCTGTTGTATGTGAGGCCGGTTTCCTGTGGCGGATAATCATCAGCACATTGAATACGGGTTAAGTATTGGGACAAGATGATCCTGCGTTCCAGCTCAAAAGCTCTTTTGTCAATGCTACCCGAAAAGTCTATAGCGCCACCACTTTTCCAAAACTGCTGCCAACCCTGTATGCTGCTTTGTTGTGTAGCCAGGAATGAGAGGGGAGTAGGCTGGATCTGACGATTAAATAAACAACTGTACTCAAAGCTGCTGCTGCCGCTTGGTGTAAGGGTGAAATAATGCGCCTGCTTCTCTTTAAAAACAGCTTTGCCGGTCCATTGCGACTGTATATAATAGCTGGTCGTATCCAATATATGTTTGATCGTTGCCGTATTTGCGGTGTTACCGGCGAGGGCGGATTGGTGCTTGTCAGTACCTTCCCAATGATTTCCCCTGTCGCCCCAGTCTCCGCTAGGGTAGGGCAATCGCACCCTGATCGCAATGCGTCCGTTTTGCAGTAGAGGCGATATTACTTTTACAGCAATAGCATCTTTGCTATGGTGCCCATAAGTGGTAACCTTTACCGGAACGCCCTCTACAGAAAAGCTACTATTTACACTGCCATTCCACATATTCAGTGACTGCTGTATGTTTTTAATGTCGGCCAATGTAGCTAAGGAACCGTCTTTTTTGGTAATGTCGAAACCTATATTGGCCAGGTGCAGCCTGTGTTCATTGATACGGAAATAATCAGCCGTTTTTTTGCTGATCTCCGGGCCCTGGTTATTTTGAACTGCATAAGTTACATCACGTCCATTCAGGTGATAGGTTTTTAAAGCGTCTTCATGCTTGTAATTATGAATATTCGGAAAAGCATGCCATCCCCAGGCGCTCTGTGTGCCGAGCGGTACGCCGTTGGCATAATCATCAGGGAACGATTGCAGGCCGGTAACATCTACGGTGAAAGCAAAAGAACCATTACCTACTGAAAGGGAGGCTAATGTATCCGCTTTATTAATGCGAACAGTATGGCGTTCTACCAGCTGTTGCCGGTTGATACCGGTGGTTTGCTGAGCTTGTATTGTAGTGCTAAATAATGTTACTGCTAAAAGAAGGGTACCTCGAAACTTCATCATAATCTTTTGTTTAGTGCGAATTATTGATTCGCTTTTTCAATAGTGACCTTTTTCTTAAAGCAGTTAGTTTTGGTTGATTCAGCTTTTAATGCTGATTAGTATAATAGCATGAGTTACCATTTGAATGGTAAGTACCAGTTCTCTTTATTCATGAGTTTGGCTCTTACTGTTGCCGCTGACGGATCGTTTTGCTTTCTCAGTTTTTCGTAAATCTTATCAGCCAGGAAAGCCGGGTCGTTTCTGCGTAAAGCAATACGTAAAAGATCTGACCAGCGTCTTCCTTCAAATGCTAATTCAAGTCCCGCCTCATCTACGATCATATTTTCAATAGCGATGGTACTGTCGGTTGTAATGGGAACCGTATATAAATTGGCTCTTCCTCTTAGACCATTGTTTAAATACCAGTCTGCTGCCACCTGGGGGTTGTCGCTTTTACGTGCGTCAAATAAATAAGGACCTCCTTCGTTGGTAATCCTGTTGCCCAGTGTAGGTTGAATACCCTGGTTTACCAATGCGTTGGCAATAGCCCTGTGACCATCGCGGTTAGCCGCTTCGGCAAAAGCAAGGTGCAGCGCTGCGGCACGGTATAAAAACCATTTTTCAGTATTGGCATTATACCCATATTTGGTAACCTGCGGTTCACCGCCCACCATGGTATAGCTAAACTTCGGACCACGTGCATCATAAGGAAAATTATTCTTTTGAAGCTGCGTATTCCAGTTGTCAACCGCCTGTTGGGAAGGTTTGAGCAGGAAGCTCGTTGTAAACAGTTTGGTAAAAGGATTCATCGGCTGGAACAGGGTATTGTAAGGGAGGTACCATACCCATTCGTATCCGAAAAGACGATCTTCAGCGCGGGCAAATATAGAGCGCCAGCCCTGGCTGTTATTGTTGATCAGGGAGTATTCATCCATTTCGTTGTACCTGATGTATCCTACTGCTAAGTCGTTATTATCACCCTTAGAAGCGCCTGTTATGCGATATGTAAAAAAATCGCCAGTACCGCCGGTTTCCATAACCTGCTTTAATACCGTAGCGGCTTTATTATAGTCGTTATTTTTCCCTCTCCACAAGTACAATTCACCTAACATAACCTTTTTGTTGATAAAGAATTTGGCGGTACTATAACCGTCAACTATAGTAACAAGATCGGTGCCCACCGCATAAGGATCCATATAGGGTAATGATTCCTGTAAGCTGATCAGGGAGTCTAATAGTGTGTTGAATGCAACTGGTTTAGCTGCATCTGATTGCATTAATGTTTCCAGTGAATTGACAGAAGGGATATGATTGGAGATATAAGGTACATTGCCAAAATGAATACCCAGCTGCAAATATACCCAGGCCCTTAAAGATGCCACATCTGCATAGCGCATATTGTATTGAGTCTGGTTCAGGGTTTTCTGAGCCAGCATCTGTTTGAAATTGTATAAGAGGTCGTTGCAATTCAGTATAACATCGTAGTAAGGTTTAGGATTGGCATAGGGATTACCAGTTTTAACGTCGTGCCTGTTTAATTGGATCAGGTTTTCGTTGGCGTTGATGGTGGTTGTCAGCAAGTCTGCCCTTAATTCATTTAATACCACATAATTTTCTGCCAGCGTCAGAAAACGTCCGTACAATCCAATGATAGCAGCATCTGCATCGTACACATTACGATACATCTTCTTTTCCTCGAGTACGCCTGGAGCATCAACATCTATCAGCTTTTTGCAGGATGCCAAGAAGGCGGTGCAAAGGGCAAAGGCAGTTAATAATTGTATAGCGCTAAATTTTTTCATCTTTCGTTTTTTTGAATCTTTTCTTCTATTACAAACCAAATCTTACACCCAGTTGCACGTATTTGTGCTGAGGTTCCAGGAAACTGTCAACACCCTGTCCATACACACCCGATGCCGCACTAAACTCGGGATCATATCCAAGGTATTTGCTGAATGTGATCAGGTTGTTGCCGGTTGCATAGATATGTATATATTTTAAAGCAGTCGGCTTGATAGGCACTTTGTAAGAGAGGGAAACCGTTTTTAGTCTCAGGTAAGAAGCATCTTCGATCCATCTGTCGGAAAACCTGCTGTTGCCCATTGGATCACCCCATGCGGCTTTCGGTATATCCGTTTGCTGACCATCGGTTCTCCAGCGACGCATCACAGCTTCAGTCTGGTTGGCATAACCACTTTGAGACTCTAACTGCCTGCGTGCATAATTATAGGCATCGCCGCCTACACTAAATGTGGCCAATGCATCAAGTGTCCAGTTACCGTAAGTAAGTTTGGTATTAATGCCTCCGAAGAAATCGGGGTTAGGGTTACCAATTACCTGCATGTCATTTTCGTCAATGATCTTATCGCCATTATCGCTGAAGATCATATCGCCGCCGCGGAAGGCAGTGGAAGAACCGTCTGCATTTTTGGTTCTCAGGCCGCTGGCCGCTGCCGCTGCATCAGTACTGAAAACGCCATTGGTTTTATACCCATAAAATACATTAGGTGCGTTGCCTACGCCGGTGATAGTATTGCCGCCTGCATAGCTGGTAACAAAGCTGCCCGCTGGTAACTCTATTACACTGGTTTTATAAGCTGCAATATTAAAGCCCAATTGCCATTTAAATTTGTTTTGATTGATCAATAAACCGGTAACTGCAGTTTCCCAACCATTGGTTTTCATAGCGCCGCTGTTTTTTATGATATACTCCTGGCCGGTAATAGCGGGTCCGGGTTCGTATACGATCATATTGCTGGTCTTGTTGCTGTATACATCGGCGGTTATTTGTAAACGCTCATTAAATAATGCCAGGTCCAGGCCCAGGTTTAATTTAGATACCTGTTCCCACTGTAACCGCTCATCAGCAATGCCACCGCGTACAAGGCCCGCTACACCTAAAAGGTTTTGCGATACGTAATAACTGCGTGCTGTATAGTTGCCGATATCATCGTTGCCGGTTATGCCATAGGATACTCTTAATTTTGCCAGATTGATAGCGGGGGCCGCTGCCATGAATTTTTCTGACGAAATAAGCCAGGCTGCACCTACCGAGGGGAATACGCCAAACCTGCGACCGCCAATTTCAATACCCGCATCTTCAATTTTATGACCAAAACGGGATGAAGCGTCTAAGGCATTTGCTACTGTAATAAAGTACTTGTCGGCCATGTTGTAGTCGGCATTAAGGTACATGTTCAACCAGGTTGCCGATCCCAGGCTACCGCCTATTTGCCGGAGCGTGTTTAAACCATAACCTACGCCTCTAAGCTGATCCGTTGCTGAATTACGTCCGAAGCCATAGTCCTGCTCCCCGTTTGTTTTGTTATAGCGCACACCTGCTTTTACGTTGAGCTGGTTACGTTTATTAAAAGCTTTGTAGTAGTTGATCCGGGTATCATTAAAAGTATTAAAAGCCTTAATTACCTGCGCTCCCGATCTGTTACGAGCCAATGTACCATTGAACAAGGTATCTGGTGCTATTCCTCTTTCAGGAATAAAAAAGTTCTCCCTGTTTTTTTGACTGGTAATGGCAATAGTGGTTCCTAATGTGAGACTGTTGGACAACTGGTAGTTAAAGGTAACGCCGCCTACGAATCTGTAGCTCGTGTTATTACTGGTCATATTCTGGATGATAGCAGCCGGGTTGCTAAAACCAAGTGTATCTCTCCCGGCTAACAACGGAGACTCCAGGCCGTTGTCGGCAATTACGTGCGCTGGTAAAAAAGGCGCTTTTACCAGCGATGTATAAATGGGGTTGGTGGTAGGATTAATACCCTGGTTCTTCAGATCTGTGCTGCTTCTGAAATAGCCGATATTAGCAGAGGCCGTTAATCTTTTGCTCAGGTTCAGATCGGCATTGAACCTCATATTATAGCGGTTGAGACCTGTTTCTTCCAGTGGAGATTGGCTGTTGAGGTAACCTATGGATAATCCGTACTTGGCAATATTATCACCACCGGTAATTTTAAGATATGCATTTTGAGTATATCGTTGACTAAAGACCTGGTCTTGCCAGTCGGTATTGGAATGATACCTGTAGTATTCCGGGTTAGTTACGTCATCATTCATATACGGCAGCTGCTGGATTTCTGAAGCAGGTAAACCTTTAGACTGCAACATCTCCGACAGATAACTCCTGTAGTTGGCAGCACCCATCACCGGGATCGCCGATGGCGTGAAAGCCATACCCCCATAGACCGCTGCATCTATTTTGGTAGCTTCTTCGCGGGCTCTTGCAGTTGTAATGATGATGACACCATTCGCTGCCTTGGCACCGTATAAGGATGAACCATCTTTTAATACTGTTATATCGTCAATATCTTTCAGATCGATAAAAGAGAGCGGATTATTATAGTATCCTGATACAAGAGAGTTGCCATAAGAACCGTTATCATAATAAACCCCATCCACAATAATCATGGGTTGGTCAGACGCAAAAAGCGAACTATAGCCTCTTAGAAAAAGATCAGCGCCAATACCCGGTGTTCCGGATCGGCGAATAGACTGTAGTCCGGCTACACGACCCTGTAAATAAGCATCAGGTGTTTCAGGAATATTGGCCCAGGCACCATCTGTTTTAATAGTGGTTGCCGCATTTGCTATTTTACTTCTTATCATGGTTCCCGAAGGAAGCGTGATGTCTTCGTAAAAAGACTGGAAGCCTGTCTTTTGTAATGCTATAGCAATATTTTTATTTCCTTTTAACGCAATCTCCTTCGCCTGGTAGCCATCGGCAGTTACCAACAAGGTAATATCATTCCAGGGAGCGTCTATAGTAAACCTGCCAGATGTATCACTGATAGCTGCTGCAAACTCTTTATAAGTAATATTGGCGCCCACCACAGGTTTACCGGTAGCAGCATCTGTAATTGTGCCTGAAACAGGATTCGCCATTTTTGCAACAGCGGCCGAAACAGGTTTTTTTGTTTGCTCCTGCGCATCAACCGTGCTGCATAAAACCGGGAAACACATTACCGGCAGGATCTTCACTATGTTAAATAATCTTCGCATAATCTGTAATAAGTGATAATAGTCGTAAATATTAGCCAATCAGTTTTCTTTTAAAACACCGGTTCAAATCTTAAATAATTCACGGTAAGATTAAACGGACGGCCGGTTGCTGTTGCGGGAGCCACCACCCTTATATACCTGGTTGCCGGGTTAAGCGTATACGCTGCGCCGCTGGGACTACTTGTGGGGTACGATAACAACCAGTTATACTGATCATTGGTAAATTCTCCCAAATAAAACTCAGTGTAAGTATTGGCCGTTACATTAACGGAATTCTCGAACCTGAGCGCCAGCGTATCAGCCTGCCTGTTGAATATCCTAATGGTATGGCTAAGCGTTGAGTCCGTTCCATAAGTACCATCTGCCTGGGGAGAGACCACCTTGTCGTTTAAAGACATCAGGTATACTTTGTACTTGGTTGTATAAAGCTGATTGGTATAATAAGCTACATATCTGTTTGCTCCACTGCTACCCATGTTCAGGTATATATCTTTAAAAGCTGTACCGGTAAGCGGGTTCATTCGGTCCCTGAAGAAAATAGTAGCTGAATTCGGAATCGAAAAATTATAAGGCGTTTCTCCCTCAACATATACTACCGGTATCTTTTCCTGAATCGTAATGCCAGATGTATTCATTACATAGGCGATACCGTTGCTGAGTTTTTTTACGGAAACTATAGAAGCGCGGTTCATCGCGATCTTTACGCCGAATTTCGATTCAATAACGGCCGGTAAATTAGCTTCCGAATACAAACCTCTTATTGCAAAGTCTTTCACAGCTGCCCACGAAGTGTTGGCATTGGCTGTATCGGCATTGGCTCCGTTAAAATAGGGGCGCAGCCTTGTTTTTTCTGCGTTAAAAGCGTCGTTCGTAAGTAGTATATAGGTAAAAAGGCTGTCTTCGTTGGCTACATCTAATACTTTTGTTTTAAACGTATTGATGTTTACGATACCTGTGCCTGGCTTGTATACCGGTTCGCCGGTAGCAGGATTAATGCTATCTAGCTCTGCAAGATTGGGATCCTGTCCTATATAATTCAGTGTAGATATATAGTCGTTTTGCTGGAAGCTTGCCCGGCTATCCAATATATATTCCCATACGCTTTGTAAAGGAGCAATCGCTTTATCAATTTTATGCAGCACCCCGTTACGTACATAAATGTCGCTTTCGGTAATATTTGCTTCATCAAATTTTTTAGCTATAAAAAACACTTTCTTGCCATTTAATAAGGGTACTCTCAGGGAGTTTACAGCATCACGGGTAAAGTAGGCATTGGTTGAGATATGGTTTTGCAGGAAAGCTTTCAACTGCGCGGGATTGGATATAACCGAACCAGGAAGTGATGCCAGTGCGTCATTACCCGGTGCAAAAACAGTAATGTTTTTAGAGGAATTTAGCAGGCTATCCAGCCCCGTTTGCTCCACGTAGTTGGCAAAACTGCTTAGCTGTGGATCTTTTTTGATATGCTCCATCAATGTTTCAGATAGCTGCTGCTCCGGAAGAGCAATATGATCTTCCCATTTTTTACAGGCCTCCATCATTACAAGAAAAGTGAAACTAGCTACCAGAAACGACAATCTTTTCATCTATTTTTTTTTAATATTCGGCTATAATACTCCCGCATGAAGCAAAAGAGTTATAAAAGCGGTTCCGGTTGATTGAAACCGCTTTTTAATCATCTGTATTATTAACGCTTAGTAAACGATTTTGCCATCCGGGTCAAAACGTGGACTTGTTTGGCTCGGCCAGTCAATGGGTATAAAATGTACCATATCGAAATTACAGTCGGCATTTTGTCCAGACAGTAACTCAAATTTGATTTTGTGACGACCAGTAGACGTTACATCAACAATGCCCAGCATACGTCCTACGGTTGAACCAGAAGGTGAGGTTCCGGCCCACCATTTCCAGCCCAGCGCGGCAAGGTTGGCTTCATCTTTCGCTGCTACCGAAGAGATCTTTTTGTGGAACTCGATGAGTGCGCTTGTAAGTGGCGCTCCGTTAAAGGAAGCCTGTACCGCGCTCACCGTACTGTTTTGAGTGAAGTAGCAGAACCATACTTTGTATTTACCTTTTACCAGCAGGGGAGTAGTGAACTCTATCCAGTTGTTGCCAGAGCAGGTACCCGTGTTTTCAGTGTTACTGGAGGAGCGGCCCATACCCATTTGCCAGTAGTCTTTTAAGTAACCACCCGATGCTACCCGATATTTCAGACAGCTTTTTTCCCATTTCAGGTCTTTGAAAGTATTGCCATCGCCAAAATCAAATAAATAAGTTTTTTTACCGTAAATGGCGCTTAACCTTGTTAGCTCCGGCTGTGTAGAGCACAGATCCCAGTATACAGCAAATGGCTTCCGCTCTTTAATCGCAATACCACCCATCGCATGATGCAGCACACCGTTAGTTGCGCTTCTGTCGCTGGTAGCTATATTCAGTTCTACGCCCGGCTCGTGCACTAGCCCGTTGATGGTAGTGTAGCTGTCATCATTGATCAAAACTTTATTGTTAATGAACTTATTGGTTAATACCTCCAGCGGAGCTAATGTTTCATGTGAAGTAGCGGTTACTATATCTGCGAGGAATTTAATATCCGGAAGTATATGGTAGGCCATATACAGGTATAGCCCATCAGTAGGCGATGTGGGGTTACCTGATTTAGAGTACTTTGTTTTAAGCGCAGCGAAGTTATTAATACCAGAGTCCAGGTAAGTCTGGTTTTTCTCAGCAATAACGGTATACCATAAGGTATCGCCGTTAGCTACAGCCTGTGTGTTCAGTTTATTAAAAAGCCCCGTCGCTTTTAAAGCTTCTGTAAAAATTGAATATTCCGGATCTTGCTCCAGCAATTTTGCCAAAGTCAGTTCGGTAGGTACTAATACATTATCAATAACATGTACAATGCCATTACCGAGTTCGATATTTTGTTGTAACACTTTACCCTGGCGGTTCACTATAAAGGAGGATACTCCATCTACATTGGATACACTGGTGATCAGGTACTGACCATAATCTGTAATAGAGGGTAGCTTTCCATCATTGAAATTATAGGTATATACTTTTTCTCCCAACAGGTGGAATTTCAAAACATCCTGCAATTGTTCTTTGGTGAAAGACTCTATAGAGGCGATGTTTTTTTCACGCATGTATTTGTCTATTGCCTCGTTCGTAGGAGCGAAGAAGGTATAGGTTCCATACGTGTTGAAAGCCGTCGTGTAACCTGCTTTATCAATTAAGGTAACCAGTTTGGAAAAACGTGATAAGGAATCGTTCTGCAGGTATTGCAGAATATTGGGATCGTTGGAAGTGGCTTCCTGCAACTGTGTTTTCTGGCAGCTGTTTAAGAACAGGCTTGAAGCCGCTGCAAGCATTACAATAAGTAAGTAGGCAAACTTTTTCATCCTCGTTAATTTTATTGTTTATAAAATGGATTTTGAATTAACTGCTTGTTGGTCTGCAGTTCATAAAAGTATATGGGGAAATAATGGCTATTGTGATCAAGCATTTTAGCCTGTGCCGTTCTTACCGAGCTGGCGGGTACAATTCCTGCAACCATCTCCTGTAAGTAAGCAATATTGGCGTAGTTGTTTTTCTTAACATAACGGAGCACATCATACCACCGTTTTCCTTCAAAAGCAAATTCCCTGGACCGTTCCTGTAAAATGTAGAGAGATAGCTCATCTTTGTTGGTGATATCGGGGTTGTTATTTGTTGCATCAGGTGCTGATGCCCGGCTGCGTATCTGGTTCACCAACGCAAGGGCTTCAGCGCCCCGGCCATCCATTTGTGCCAATGCTTCTGCTTTCATCAGCAAAATATCGGCGTAGCGATAAAAAAACCAATGTGTATAGGAGTCGGTCAGTGCAATCATATCTTCGTTATTAGTACCAATGTATTTCCAGATGGCATTATCCTCTGCTCTTACAGACGCCCCGTTGGAGCGAATGTCAGGCGTTTGTGTTAACAGGTTCAGCTCGGTGGTGAAAATCTGATCCATTACCCTGTTGGCCGCTATATACCGCCTGGTAGTTGGAAGCGCATGCATGATATAGAACGGGTTGAGTTTCTGCTGGCTAAACTGTATTTCAAAGATACTTTCATTTGAGTTACCTGTTCTGTATAAAGTGTTATACCAGGCCGCACTTGAGGCGATCAGGCCAAATCGGCGGGAGCTGATCACTTTATCGCAGGCAGTAAGAGCCGCAGGGTAGTTTTCCATCCACAATGCCACATCTGCCTGGATGGTATTGACCGTATAACGGGTAACGCGGCCTTTGTCCCGAATATCGCCGTAAGTGGTTACCGCATTAGGCTCCGCCTCGGCCAGGTCCTTTACAATTTGTGTTAACACTTCCTGTTGTGTGCTTTTAGCCAGTTGAACGATGTCTTCATCGCTCGATGTGGATTTTATTTTCAGCGGTACATCTCCAAAACTTCTTACCAGGTAAAAATACATCAGGGCTCTCAGCGTTTTGGCTTCGGCCATATATGCGTTGAGCGCTTCCTGCGTAAAGGTTTGATCCTTTTGTAGTACTGAAGGAGCAAAATCAATTACGGTATTGCAGTAGTTGATGATATTATAAATCGGCCTCCAGTCTACAATAGTATTGTTGGGTTGAGTACTTATACTGAATATTTCATTTTCTTCTGCACGGGTACCGAGCGAAGGCGTCACCATGTCGGCTCTTATTTCTCCCCATACAAAAAAAGTTTCGGCGGGGCCTCTTGTAGCGGCGCTGCTTCCACCATCCATTAATGACGCGTAGCAGCCAATTACTGCAGCGTGCACCTGCTCTTTTGTTTGCCAGTAGTTTTCTCTGATAATGCCATCAGGTGGGATCAGGTCAAATTTTTTAGCACAGGAAGAAAGCCCTGCCATAAAGCATGCACTTAAAATAAACAGATATATAGAAGTTTTCATCATTTCGCTTTTTCTTAGTGTTTATACATTAAAATGAAGCTGTTAAACCAAGCGTGAACATTTTTACCGGTGGTGTCATGGAATTATCGGTAGCTACCCTGAAAGGGTCTGATCCTCTCATAGAAACCTCGGGATCCTGGCCGGTATACTTAGTCAACGTCAGCAGGTTTTCACCTGTTACATACGCACTCAGGTTTTTCAATCCTATTTTAGTGAGCAAAGTCTTGTCAAAGTTGTAGCGAAGGGTTACTGTTCTGAACCTTAAAAATGACCCGTCCTCTACATATCTTGATGAGCCTAGCCAGTTGTATCCTGATTGGTATAGCGCACGGGGAATATCGGTGATATCACCTTCCTTCCGCCATCTTCTCTGCACGGCAGTACTTTGGTTGTCATAACTGAACATATTGGTAGTTGCCATTTCCGTTCCGTTGATGATCTCGTAACCGGTGCGGAAATTAAAGAAAGTAGATAAGCGTAGCTTATTTTTATACCCAAGGTTAACACCAAAACCACCGAATATTTTGGGGTTACTGTTACCGAGGTAAACGATGTCGCGATAGTCGATCGTACCATCTTTATTCACGTCTTCATACATCGCATCGCCCGGCTGAAATACATAATCTACGACAGGGTAGTTAAAACGCATGTATACCTGTTCTCCGTTCGGGCGTACAATCACATTACCTGCGCCATCGCGGGCCAGTGTAGCATCGCGGTCTTGGTAAACACCCAGGTACCTGTAGCCATAAAATGAGCCAAAGGGATTATTGATCTGCATATAGGTAATATATTGCCCGTTGGCGGCGCTGTTTCCTTTTTCTAAAGGATAATATTCAGATATTTCCCGGATCATGTTCTGGGCAGAGGAGATATTAAAGTTGAAATCTACCTGCCATGTTTTACTCACATAAGGTTTGGTATTCAAGTTAAGCTCCCAACCCTGGTTATCCATCGTCCCTACGTTCATGTTTACATTATTGTAACCGTTAATAGAAGATATCTGGAGGTCTTTAAAGAACAGGTCAATAGTACGGTTGCGGTACACTTCCAAGTCCAGACTTACCCTGTTTTTAAACATAGCAAGCGTAAGTCCAAGGTTGGTACCTGCTACAGTTTCCCATTTCAGCTGCGTTAGCCCCATGCGGCTGGGATAAATGCCCGACTCGCCCATGAAGTCCCATGCGAAATTATCATACAAATTATAGAAAGTGTAGTCGTCTTTAGGAGCATTACCGCTGCGCCCGTAACTGAACCTGAAGCTCAAATCGTCGATCTGTTTTACATTTTCCAGGAATTTCTCTCCTGAAACTCTCCACCTGGCTGATAGAGTAGGGAACAACCCATATCGCTCAGATCTTGCCAGCTTTGAGGTGACATCTCCGCGTAAGCCAGCATTAATGATATAACGATCCATAAAAGCGTACACACCATTCACCAAAACGTTGGCATTGGCGGTTTTATTGGTACGCGCAGATAAATTAGAGTTGGCGCCGTTCACACGCGAAGGAATAGAAGGGTCCTGCAATTCTGAAGATGGGGTATTGGAGGTGCGTGCCTGGTACGATACGCTGGTCCCATCATAGGTCATCATATTAACCAACCCCGTGAAGTTGTGATTCTTGTTTTCGAATTGCGGTGTCCATACAAGCGATGACTTGGTCTGTACATTAAAGTTATCATTGTCTCCGTCGTAAGCCAGGTTTACATTCGTATTGGTCCAGGGTAAACCGGTGGCCGTTTGGGGCAGGAAGCTTTTACTTTTGGTGCTGCTCATATCAAATTGAACATCTACCGTTGCAACCAATGTACGGGGAATGATAGAGTAGCGCATGAAAAACTTTGGAATAATACGCTCCTGTAAAACCTTATTGATAGCGGCATTGGCCATAGCTACAGGGTTAACCGTTCCGCTAACCTTGTTATTACTGAGGCCATTATACTGACCTTGTATATTTGAAAAAGGAGAGAAATAGTTAGGGGTAAGATTACCATACTCATCATATTCATAAATGCTCATATTCGGCATCTTCCTGTAAGCAACGTCTCTCAGGTTTTCAGCGTAATTGCGGTTATTATCGGTGGTGGCATAAGAGACATCGGTTCTGATATTGATCCTGTCCGATACATCGTAATCCAGGTTGATACGGGCAGTAAGTCTTTTCAGATAGGTTCCGATCGTTACTCCATCCTGGTTTAAATAGCCTACAGAAGTGAAATATTTGGCTTTCGAACCACCGCCTGTCATCGAAAGGTTATGATCCATTACATATCCTGGCCTTGTTATTTCGTCTACCCAATTACTGTTTTTGCTATAGTTGTAATAGTAGTAAGGATCGTTTGGATCAAACTTGAATTCATTTACCGTTTGTGTATTAAGTGGGATACCGTTGCGGTTCATAAAAGCTTCCGGGATCAGCGCTGTATATTGAGAACCGTTCAACATGGGGATAGCCTCGGGTCTGGGAGATATTGTTCCTTTAAAAGTATAAGTCAGCGAAGGCTTTCCGCGAACCCCTCTTTTTGTATTGATCACTAACACACCACTTGCTGCTTTGGAACCCCAGATCGCGGTAGCTGCCGCATCTTTTAAAATGGTAATGTCTTTAATGTCGGTTGGGGCAATATTCAACAGGTTGGCGTAGCCCTGGTCGTCAGCGGTGCCAAAGTTGAAATCCGTAGGTATTTCTGTTTCAAAAGGCATACCATCCACTACTATCAAAGGAGTAGTAGAAGAGTTGATAGATGATGTTCCCCTGATGCGTATTTGCATCCCCGCGCCGGGGTCACCCGAATTAGCGGCAATATCCACCCCCGCCATCCGGCCCTGTAATGCCTGGTCGATAGAAGTAGCCTGCATTTCTTCCAGATCTTTGGCGTTAATTTTAGACGTAGCCAGTGTATTGTAGCGTTCGGGTATGGGCAGCATTCCATTGTCTGTTCTGGCAGAAGAAACTACAATCACTTCTTCCATGTCATTACTGGATTCGTCTAGTGTGATATTGAAAATACGCCTTGTATTGATGGCCATGTCTTCACGGCTTTTATAACCAATGGCCGAAAAAGTAAGGCGATGCTTTACATCACTAATTTTGATCGCAAAATTTCCATCAATATCAGTTGAGGTACCTCTTACCGTACGTTTATCGTTATCAGTTTCAGAAACTGATACACCTGAAACAGGGGCGCCCTGCTTATCGATCACTTTACCGGTAAGCACAATAGCATCCTGTGCCCGGGCTTTTCCACTAACAACCACTAAGAACAGCGTAGCGCAAAGCACAAAAATATTTTTCATGTCGAATCTTCTCATGGCAAATGTTGTATCTGGTTCTATATTAGTCGTTGTATTTTAGATAATTGTCTATCAGGTGAATCATGCTTCGGTTAGAAAGATTATTACTCTGGGCTATAATCACATTCGCAGTTCTGCCAAAAGCGTCTACTACCGAAAGCGCGTTGGTCGAATTATTGATCTGTAATCTTAACGCAGTTCCGAGATCATTTTTCAAAGCAGTTTCAAAGCTTCCCGGGAAAACAACATCATCCGGAACAGCTGTATGTGAAGCAAGAAAATGGTATTGTAAAAATTTCCGTACCCTGTCTATATCTGCGGGTGTTGTAGGATTAAACGTAGGCGCTCCGGTTGCAACCGTTCCTGGTAAAATTCCATCCTTTACAGCCTGCATGATGGCAGTATTGGTAGGCACAAAAATGGTACTGAAGCCGGTAAGCCCAATGATCTGGTTGGTTGTTGCAGTGTATGCCAGCGTATTGTTTAGCAATAATTGCCAGAAATAATTGAATGGCGAAGAAGCGGGCGTGCCCAGTTTACTCAGGTGAAAGCCGATACCGTTTTCCGAATAACGCAGCAGGCGGTTTACAAAATATACTTTGCCGTTTGACGCGGTTTTAACGCTGTCTACCCGCGCTACCTGGCTCGAATCTTCCAGGCCTGCCGTTACAACAGTGAAGTTGTTATACTTTATATAATCACCTTCGCCATCAGCATCGCCGGTTTTTACAATTCCGCTACCCGAAAAATCGTCCGACATGCTCTTATAGGATCCAAAGAATACGGTGCTGCGTATAATCCGCTCCAGCCTGTCCGGAACACCATTGGTGCTTCCATTATACAGGAACTGGCTTTGGTTTACATTATAAGTGAATCCGGCATCCAGGAAAGCCTGATCGGGGATGAGCATAATATTTACCGGTACATTTGATTTGGCTATCAGCAATCTTAACCCTATCGTGTTAAACAGTCGGGTCATAAAAGTGTACCGGGGGTTCAGATAAGCCTCACTGAACACCGTACTGAATACATCTGCCTCAGATACTTTGTTAGTTCCGTAAACAATACCGTTGCTTAATATTTTACGATCGAATATATTGGCTATCGGATCAAAGCGTGCCGGTTCAGCAAAACTGTTCCTGGATGTAGCGAATTTTGTAGGCCAAACTGCGGTAGGAAACAAGTGCGCGTTTAAAAAGTCTACGATGATTCCGATGGGCATTTCATCAAAGCTGGGATAGTATTTGCAAAGCGTGTTTTTCACATAACTATCTACTGCCTGGTTATTAGGAATAAACATGGTCCAGCAATCTTTCTGTCCGTCATTATCTCCCAGCTTCATAAAGTTTTCATTGTTGGGCGCATAAGAAAGCAGGTGAGAGTACACTTTTACATATACCTGGTCGTTTTTACCCGATATAACCTGGTAACGGCGTGTTGCATCAGCATTATAAATAAAGGATACAATATTGTTCGTGTACAGCCTGTTCAAAATAGCCCGGAAGCTGCTGAATTCGGGACGGGTACGTATATATTCGTCAATGCTGGAAAGAGGAGAAATAACTTTATCCAGCTCATGAATAACCCCGTTCTCAGCTGCAATATTAGCAGTCACTACTTTGGCTTCTAAAACATTGAACCCGCCATATTGGCTGTTAGGGTAGAAGTAGTTATAATCCGTTGCAGTAAGCGCCGAGGAGGTCATAAATGCATCAGTGAAATAAGTAACATACTTGTTATTGTAATCGGAAGAAATATAATTACCAGTAAGCGAGGAAGCCAAATTATTCCGGTTGGCGGCAATTGCTGTAATGGGGCCACTGGCCGAAGTATCTTTGTAAAAACCCGTATAGTAAGCTGTTCTTCTCCTGAAAGCAATATTAGGCGTCCATCCGATATTGTTTTCAGAAGCCTGGTAGTCATCCAGCCGGTCCTGCTCAAAAGCATTATAAACCAGCATGTATTGTATCATTGCTCTTGCTGTGGTTTCATCAATAGCCTCTACGCCATTAATTCCCTTATCAGTAAAGTAAGCAGCGAAAGCTGCATCGTTAGGAGCGAAGAAGGTCCAGTAACCCGCCCCTGATTCAAGCGTCTCCTTGTAACCGCTTTTGTCGATCAGTTTCAGCAACGAACTGAAATTGCCTTTTTCCTGTAAACGCCCGTAAATGGGAGATTCCAGGTTGTCAGGCCTTCCGTAAAAAGCATCCCATTCTTTTTTTCGGCAACTTATAAGTGTGAGAATAAGCAGCATCGATAGTGACAATACGCGCATCGTTCTTATGTTATTTTCAGTTCAAATAAAATTTAAAAAAACGTATCTGATTGTACGTGTCGGCTAACCAGGCGAAAAAAGACCATTACAAATCTCTTTGCAAAATGCACTACTCCTGATACCGGAAATTATCTACAATAAAATACTCAATCGTTTACAAGCAGGCAAGCGTCAACTCTCAGTTACAATTATCATGCTTTGTGCTGCGAATATATTCCGACAGACAGCTACCACTGTCCTGAGCCATCCTGCTTTTGATCATATTTCTATGCAATCGATTGCGAAATTGTAAATAATACAATTCTTATTCATTATGAATATTTTAGCTGGCAGGATGCTACAGGATGCCTGCGTTTGATATTTGCTTTAATATTGACCTTGTAACGGTACAAATATATTTGCCATGAAATCGAAAATTTTCCTTGCTTTTACAGCTATTATTGTGACCGGGAGTTTTGCTTTTGCGCAAAAGCTTCCATCAAAAAAAAATGTGCTTCAAACGCTCCGGCTGACCAACCAGTATTTTATGGATAAATGGACCGATCCGGGAAAGAGTATTATCACCAATAAAGAAAGACCCAGTAATATCTGGACAAGAGCTGTTTATTACGAGGGCCTGATGGCTTTAAATACCATCGATCCGCAAAAAAAATATTATGATTATGCCGTGGAGTGGGGAGAGAAGCACAAATGGGGATTAAATGGCGGTACAGCTACCAAAAATGCCGATAACCATTGTTGCGGTCAAACTTATATAGATCTATATCTCATCGATAAAAAAGAAGAGCGAATCAAAGACATTAAAACCAGTATTGATAATGTAATTGCCAGTGGCAAAAATGATGATTGGAGCTGGATTGATGCCATACAGATGGGAATGCCGGTATTTACTAAATTAGGTAACCTGTATAATGATACAAAGTACTTCGATAAGATGTACGATATGTATGCCTATACAAAAAACAGCCATGGCGATAAGGGACTTTACAATCGCGAGGATCATCTGTGGTGGAGAGATAAAGATTTTGATCCGCCCTATAAAGAACCCAATGGTGAGGATTGCTACTGGAGCCGTGGCAATGGTTGGGTAGTAATGGCCCTGGTGCGTGTGCTGGAAGAATTACCCAAATCAGATCCTCATTATGCAGAATACCTGCAGGACTTTAAAGATATGAGCGCCGCCCTTATCAAAATACAACGCCCGGATGGTTTATGGACAGCCAGCCTCCATGATCCGAATAACTATGGTGGGAAAGAAATTACCGGCACAGCCTGCTTTACCTATGGCTTTGCCTGGGGTGTAAGAAAAGGTATCCTGGATAAAAAAACGTATCAGCCTGTATTGACAAAAGCATGGAATGCTATGGTAAAAGATGCCGTGCATAAAAGCGGGTTTTTGGGCTATGTGCAGGGAACGGGTAAAGAACCCAAAGATGGCCAGCCGGTTACCTATAACAGTACACCCGATTTTGAAGATTATGGCCTCGGTTGTTTTCTTTTGGCAGGTACTGAAGTGTATAAATTGACTAAGTAGATCAACGGGGTGCCGTGTTTTAAATAACAACGCACATGATGCGGGATGATCCTATTAAATGAGGCCGTGGTTTAAACCACGGCCTCATTTAATATTAGGGAAAGCTATATGTGTTATCCTTTATTTTCTTTGAAGCCGCATCACTGCGATATCGCCCATGATAAGATTCAATGTATTACCCGAAATACTGAACTTACTTATACTTTGCAATGTCTTGAAAAAAGTGCTTTCTCCTGCCCCGGGGCAGGCCATTCGGGTGCTGGCGGGCATACCAAATTTTATATTACTGCCGTCTATTTTAATAGAAGAGCGAAAGTTATTGCAACTGCTGTTTCCTGTAGCCACAGTATCGGGCAGGTTGAAGGTAATAGTGGGTTTTTTGTCGGGATACAGCCCGTCAAATGCAATACGCGGACCAGAAATATAATCTACTTCCCAGGTTCCATTCAGCTGGCTGGCAGCATTGCTGTTATCTGTAGCCTTGAACCTTGCCAAAGGAGCCATTCTCGCTTTGTTTAAGGAAAGAACATTATTGTTAATAGTAAAGTTGTCTGCCTTTCCGAAAACTTCTTTTAACTGGTTTTCTACGTTCATGTTTTCGCAGGCCATCATAGTAGACATGCCCTGGCTAAACGTTATCCTGCCTTTGTCGGTTAGCGTATAAGTACCACCCAGGCCATTACATCCGCCGGAGGCTGTATATCTTTTATCGGTATCATTAAACTCAATAAAAGGCTCTTTGTCATTAATGCGATCGGCAACCGGCTGACCATTCAGTTCTATCAGCTTCCATTTTTTACCGGTAATGGATGTTGTTGTCATAGCGGGCGAAGATTCATTGGACTGAGTTGCTTTTTTAGTGTTACCGCAGGCACTGCATAAAAAGGCTAAGACCAGGATAAAATAATAAGGCTGTTTCATGGATAAAAATTTTGCTGTAAATCTACGATTGTTTTACAGAACGGTTATTTCCGTAACTACCAGGTCTTTATTTTTAGAACTACCTCCAATCATTATGTCGAATTTGCCTGCATGTGCCTCAACCGAACGTGTTTTTTCATTCCACCATTCCAGTTCTTTGGTTCCCAAAGCAAAAGTAACCGTTTGTGTTTGCCCCGGGGATAAGCTGATCCTTTTCACAGAGCGTAGTGTTTTAACAGGACCCTCTTTGTCATTTTTTTTGCTGATATATAATTGAACCACCTCATCGCCACTTACCTTACTGGTATTGGTAACCGGTATAGAGATCTTTAAAGGGCTTCCGCCAGCCGTTACTATCTTTTTAGGGGCAATCGGTTTACCGTATTTAAAGTTGCTGTAGCTTAGCCCATAGCCAAAAGGAAAGAGTGGTTCCTGCTCCATATACCGGTAGGTTCTGTTGTTCATGTCGTAATTTTCAAAATCCGGTAACTGTGTCGTGTCTTTATAAAAAGTAACAGGAAGACGGCCCGAAGGATTGTAACGCCCCAACAGTACATCTGCAACTGCTGTGCCGCCGGCTTGTCCCGGATACCAGGCCTGAAGGATTGCTTCACAATTGGCTACTTCCGGTACCAACCCTACAGGTGAGCCAGAGCAGTTTACCAGAATTACTTTTTTACCCGCCTTTTTTAAAGCAGCAATCAACGCTCTTTGTACTTCCGGAAGTTCTATATCGGTTCGGTCGCCCTTTTTGAATCCAGGTAGGTTAACGCCCATTTCTTCTCCTTCTAACGAAGGAGAAATACCCCCTACAAAAATGACCACATCAGCATCGGCTACTTTTGCAATAGCTTTATCAATATTGGCTGTTTCCTTGAATCCGATATCGAAATTGAGCTGGGCATCGCCACTACCGTGCGCAAAGTCGATTTGCAGGGTGTACGGCTTTTCTTTTTCAACATGCATGGTATGCACTACTTTTCTGCTGCCATGTCCTGTTTTGGCAGTCTTCACTTCTTTGCCATCCACTAATAAGCTCATCATACCATTTACATAAAACTCAAACGCAACCTCTCCCGATTGTTGAGGCACAAACACGCTATTATACCTGGCGGTGAAATCGGTTAGCGCTACACCTGGCGCAAATACTGTAGCGCCCGACGTGCAAAAAGCAAAGGGGTTGGGTACCTGTGTTGTAACGGATGGGGTGCCCTTCCTTTCTTTATTGTTCCAGTATTGAGCGGTAAAGCCTTGCCCCTGTACGGAAGTGCATTGAGAAAAGGCAGTTTGAAACAGTACATTGTCTACTAGTCCGCATCCTTGTTCGTATATCAACTGATCTGTTGCATTGAATGCTGTTCGAATACCTTCCAGGATGGTAACTGTTCTGGAAGGTGTACCATTATAATTACCCCACTGCATCACCGAATCATTAGCGTTGGGTCCCATTACCGCCACTTTTAAGCCATTCTTCAACGGTAAAATGCTATTTTTGTTTTGCAAAAGCGTCATAGATTTTCTGGCCATATCCAGGGCAATATCATTGTGCGCTGTAGAAGCTACCACAGTATAAGGTATCTTGTTCCAGGATACCAGCGACGGATCATCCATTTCTCCCAGCCTGAAACGGGCCAGTAGCAATCTCCTTAAAGAAACATCTATGTCCTCTTCCTTAATATACCCCTTTTGAACAGCCTCTGCCAGGGCTTTATAGCTGGATCCACAATCCAGGTCCGTACCTTTTAAAGCCGCATCAGCTGAGGCGGTGCTGGCATCTTTGTGAGTTTCATGCGTATTTTGTTTGTAGAAATCCGCAATAGCACCACAGTCGGCTACTACCACACCTTTAAAACCCCATTTATTTCTTAAGATATCGATCAATAACTGGTCGCTTCCGCAACAAGGCTTGCCTTCAAAGCGATTATAGGCACACATTACTTCCTGCACATCAGCCTCCTTTACCAGGGCTTCAAATGCCGGGAGATAGGTTTCAAGTAAGTCGCGGTACTTAATATTTTTAGCATCAAAGCTGTGCCGGTTCCACTCCGGACCTGAGTGCACGGCGAAATGCTTGGCACAGGCATGTAGTTTGTCATACTTGTTTCCTTTGGGGCCCTGAAGACCTTTTACCGCCGCTACGCCTAGCAGGCTGGTCAGATACGGATCTTCTCCATAGGTCTCGATGCCACGCCCCCAGCGGGGATCCCTGAATATATTGATGGTGGGTGTCCACATGGTTAATCCTTGGTAGCGTTCATAACTCCCCTGAGATGAATAGTAGTAGTGTTTGGCCCTGGCCTCATTCGATACAGCGTTAAAAACCTTTGATACCGCTTGCTCATCAAAGGAAGCAGCCATACCAATAGGTTGAGGGAAAACGGTTGCCAGTCCGGTACGGGCAACACCATGCAGGGCTTCATTCCACCAGTTATAGGTTTTAATGCCCAGCCGCTCTACCGGTTTTGACGCATCCTGCATTAACATCACTTTTTCCTCAAGCGTTAATCTTTTAACCAAGTCTTCGGTTCGTTGCTCAAAGCTAAGCGCGGCATTTTGGTAGGGGAGCGATTGCGCGGATGCGCTTATCAGAGAGGTGGAAAGGGCTAAAATGGTAACCAGACAGGTTATTTTTTTATGGAGCATATCATTAATTTGATTGAAAATGAAATCGGTTACAATGATACGCATTATATCAATTCAACGAAATAAATCTGCTTGCCGGAGCTGATGCCAGGTTCATTAAAAAAAAGGCCTTCCCGAAGAAAGACCTTTTACCAACTAATTTTCAGATGCGTTAGTCAGATGATGGCGTTTTACCGTCAAATACTTCATCCAACACGGTGTGTAGCCTTTCATCACGAAGGTTAAAAGCTAATATTTTACCGTCTCCATCTATCAAATAATTTTGCGGTACGCCTCTAACTCCATACATAAGGGCTACATCATTATTCCATCCCTTTAGGTCAGAAACATGAATCCAGGGGAGGTCATCTTTATGAATGGCAGCGATCCAGGCGTCTTTCGTTTGCGTATCATCCAGGGAAACGCCAATAACGACCAATTTGTCCTTATGTTTTTCATAGGCTTTTTTCAAATTGGGATTTTCTGCCCGGCAGGGTTTACACCAGCTGGCCCAAAAATCTATCAATACATATTTTCCGCGGTAATCAGCCAGATTCACCAGATTGCCACTGGTGTCGGCCTGCGCAAATGTGGGTGCTGTATTTCCAATTTTAATTCTCTTATCTGCCAAAATTCTGGTGTCCAGCGCTTTCCCGCCCCGCCTTTCACGTACCTCATCTGTTAAAGAAAGAAAGATAGGTTCTAACTCACTTAACGGATGCTTATTGGCGGCATCTGTAAGGGCGTCGATAGCGAAAATGGAAGTTGGGTTGTTTTTAGCAAATTCTATCTCTTTCAACCGGCGGTTTTCAAATTTATTTTCAAAAGAATCTACCAGTGCCTTAATGTCGGCATCGGTAACGCCGGGTTTTTGTTGGGCATTGGCCAGCGTGTTTCTTGCTGCATCAATGAGGGGCATAAAATCTCCGCCTATTTCATCTAAATAAGATTGAAATGCTGCCTGTAATGGCGCTCCTGTTATTTTTGCCTTGTACAGGGAGTCTTTTATATTGATTTTATAATTTTCGTTACCGAGGTAAAAGAATAAGCGATCACCGAGGTTAGCCACCCAATATTTACCCTGATTATCGTGGTCAAAAACCATTCGGGAGTAATTAGGCTCGTCCACGTTTCCTGTAAATAAGAACCTGCCATTTTTAACGACAGCTGAATCCTGAATACTTTTGTCGGCCGACTGGTAATCTATATAAACCTTTGTGCCTTCTTTTGCGGAAGGGGCATGGCCTTCTATTTTAAATCCTTTTTTTTGAGCGGATGCATTTAATGCCAGCACGAGGAGGGCAATACCTATTTTAATTGTTTTCATATTTTCTAAGTTATTGTGTTTTTATTTTTAGTTTCTCCATTGCATGTCTACTGGCGTTCCCGGAATGCCACCGATTTTTTGAGTAAGTGAACCGTAGTTACCAACGCTTATATTTAAGTAAAAAACAGAGCCGCCCGATCCTGCAATAAGCGTGTTTTCATCGTCAGATAATTTAAGCATGGTAATGTCTGAATCTGTTTTAGTATCCAGCTCACGTATTTCCTGATTTAAAGGATTGTATCTGTAAATAGTCGTTCCGGATGCCAGGTAAATCACGCCATTTCTGGCAGCAATAATTTTAGTACGTGCATTAAAGAGATCCTGTCTTATGAAAGGTCGTTTATGTCGGGCGGTAAAAGTAAACGGACCATTGAAATTTACATTAAACATCAGTTCCTGTATGAGGCCGCTGTTGTCTTTGCAGTAGGCGTAAGTGTCGGTATTGTTAATTTGAACAAAGGCTGTGATATCCATCCCAACATTAGTGGGGTCGAAAATATCACCATTGATCACGCTGTACTGTGTGCCAAAATAAGTAGGAACACCGTAGGAATTAATGCGTACAAATTGCTTCTTATTTTTTTCAAAAGCTATAAAACTAATACTTCCATTAACATTACTCATTATGAAGTGGGGATCCAACTCGTATTCTCCGTTGGCATAGCTGCCAAACATGCCGTAGGTGGGCGATTGATCCCATGTTGTTGTAGCTCCTCCAAAAAATTTCCCATTCATAACGCCAACAAGTACCCCCTGAGCATGTTTTTGCAAATTTCCAACTTCTATGGCAGCGGGTGGTGTAAAAAAGTTCTCGAATAGGGTAGTGGGATTGAGCTGATCTTCCATCAAGGTACTTACGTTCAATCTTACTCCGCCATTTTTAGTTACGATCCAATAGCCAAGAGGCGTGTTGCCGGTAAATTGATTGGTAAGAAAATGCAGGTGCAATGGATTAGCTGGTAAAGGTTTATTATGTATGGCTTCATAAATACGCGGTTGCACGGTACCGTCGGGTTTTATAAATGAAAGTTGGGTAACGCCATTTTCCACGCTTAAAACGGTACTTCCTTTCGTGAATTCTGTTATTCCCTGAATCTGAAACCAGTGAAAATATTTCATTCCGTTGGTCTTATTGTAGATGGTGAGTTTTGCGTTATATCTTTTAGATTGTAATCCAAATACGGTGCGTAAAGAAGGGCCGGTAAATCGGTACTGGTCGGGTGTTGTGGCTTCAGGGGCATAAATATCCCACTGCAGTTCAATATCGGCGCCGGTGGGCGCGCTAATGCTGGGTTGAACAATAAGACTGTCGCCTACATAAGCCAGATAAACCGTGTCGAGGTTACTTACTTTAGGCTCCTCTGGCAGACGTACATCATAGTTGCCTTTATCTTTAAAGCAGGAGAACAATATAGTACTCAACAGCACTACAAGCAGGGCATTATAGCCGGTAAATATGTTATATCGCTTTTTCATTAGTATTTTTTTGGATGCTCTTTAATGGGTAAGAAAAGGAAAGCATTTAAGACGGAATGACCACCCTGCTTTTATTTTACCTCCTGCATATACTCATCTATAAAGAAATATCTTCCTGAGCTTTGGTTTTTTTGAAGCGTTATTTTTTTATTTGGATTTAGTGGTGTATAAAAATGGTAAACATCTGTACTACCGGCTGTGGCAGGCTCCAATACATAACCTTTACCTGCGTTGTTATTCACCCATTCAAAAGGATTGTTAAGCATCACGGTAAGCAGATTGGCGATGTATAAATTTTTGGGCGCGTCCAAACCACTTGTAGATAGTTCCGTAATTCCGGTAACAATCAAAAACAACTGATGTTTGGTTCTTGAATAAGCACCGCACCACATACTCCACCAGGCCGGTTGCTCCAATTGGGCAGATACTACAATTTTAGCCTTAACAATAGCAGGATTCTCTATACCAAAATCATCAGAGGCTTTGAGTTTGATAATGATGGTTTTGGCTTCGTTTTCCAGATCAACCGAATTATATATAATCAGCGGCAGGAAAGTTCTTCCCTGGTTAACCGATACAGGATATTGCGTTTCCAGTGCTTTAAAATGTTTGCCAACCTGTGCGGTACTGGAGTCTGTTTCGATGTATGCCGTGTAGTAACGATCCTGGTTGGCTCTAAGTCCTGAAATGGTTACCGGTACCTTTATAGTGTCTGACGACTTCGTAAGGTCGTAGGCAAACGTGTAGGTAATGCTGTCTTTTTGTGCCTGGCTGAGATCAAAGTAAATATTCGCCTGATGATCAAAAGTTAAAGGCGCTGCCTTTTTACAGGAGCTAAAAAGTATAGTAATTGCTATGAGATAGCAGCTGTTCTTTAATAGAGATGTAAATATATTTTGCTTCATTGGTTGAGTATTTTAACGGTTTCCGTAAGTGATTTCATCGTCTGGCAGCGGCCATACAAAAATGGTATTAGATGGCTGATAAACCGATCCGTTTTGACCGATTATCGGAAGGTTCAATCTTTTAAACGCAAAAAATAACTGGCCCTCTGCAAAGAGGTCTTTCCTGTATTCTTTCAGCAATTCTGTTTTTAACGCAGCCTCATTGGACACAGATAGTTTTTCGCCAATGCCCCTGTGGCTGCGCACTTCATCAATAAAACCTGTTGCCGCAGCCGCGTTGGCGCCATAGCTGCACTCTGCGGCTACAAAGTACATTTCGCTTAGTCTGATAACCGGCGCTATCATATAAGCCAGATTTGCAGTACTGCTGGTACTCGTACTGTTTCTCCTGTACTTATGGATTTCTGAAATATAAGTAGTTTGATTATTTACAGTGATAAACCATTGTTTAAAACGCAGATCGTTACTACCCACGGTGCCTGTTTCATAAAAAGCTTGCGAAGCATCCTGCGTTAAATGCATGCCGGTAGTGCTACCCGAAAACCAACTGCTATTATAGTCAACATCCATTGAGGGAATATACCAGGCAAAAATGGCTTCCTTATATAAGGTTAAATCTCTCTTCTCCTGATCTACTGCTAAAAAGTCTTCCGTTTTAGTCCAGGGAAATTTATTTGCATTGATTACCTCTAATGCATTCTGCAGCGCTTCCTGTTTATTGTTTTTATAAAGATGTACGCGCGCAAGTGTTGCAGTAACCGCGTAATAATTTAGCCGGTGCCTTCTGTTATGCAGGAAAAGACTTCTTGCATTTTCCTCTGTATTCAAAGTAGTATCTGCCTGTGTAGGATATCCGACAATATAGGATGCATTGCGTATGGGATCATTAATTAATAATTGTTTCGCTACTTTCAAATCTCTGACCGCAGAATCAAGTACTTGTGCAACGGTGGATAAGGGCGTTGTTTTGTTGGAATATTGCGTTACATAAGGAACCGAAGCTGCGTTGGGATTGCTTATAAATGATGGCCCAAAAAGACGTAGTGCATCAAAGTGCAGGTAAGCCCGAAGGCCCAGCGCTTCTCCCTTTATTAATTCATAATTGCCTGTAGTGAAAAGTGATTTTTTGCTATCTATTGCAGCCAGTATCAAATTGCAGTTAACAATTGCATTGTAAAGACCTTTCCAAATATTATCCTTACGGGTAATAAAATTAAGGTCGGTATAATCGAAAGCCTTGGTTTTTAGATATCCTAAAGGGTCGTTGGCGCTTATCGTATAGTTTTGTGCCAGTACTTCCGGGGTGCCAATGGTTAGCTCTTTGCCATATAGATCCGTTTTGGCACACCTCGAGTAAACGCCCAGAATGGCTTCTTTAAATCCCTCTTCGGTCGAAAATAATTCTTCCTCCGATACCTGGCTCTCTGGCTGAATGTTCAACCATTTTTTGCAGGAGCTTAACAGGGTAAACAGGAGCAGAAACAGTATAATATTTTTTTGGATTGTCATGACGTCTTTTTTTGCTGTTTAAAAAATAGCCTGCAGGGTAATACTGATGTTGCGGGCGAAGGGATAATCAAGGCCTCTTTCTACTCTTACGGAAGACCATCTGGCCAAATCATTCGCGGTTACCCCTATGCGCAAACCAGTCATTGAAATTTTGGATGCAATACGCGGATCAAGATCGTATGATAGATGTAGTGATTGAAAGTTTAAAATATTATCAGGCATTACAAATCTTGAAGAAACCCTCGTGGTGCCCAAATCAGCTATATTCTTATAAAATGCAATATCGCCGGGTTGCTGCCATTTGCTTTCAAATACACGTCGGTCTACATTGAAGCGAGGGTCAGCATTTTCTACTCGATCCACCAAAGTTTGATTATACATATCTCCTCCAAACCTGGTTTGAAAAAAAGCAACCATGATGAATTGTTTGTAGCGCAGGGTAGTGCCAAAAGATCCTTCCAGCCGGGGGGTGCTTTCACCCACTACTGCAATATCTCTGGCATCCCAGTCGTAAGTAAGCGTGCCGTTTTTCTTGAGGAAAATTTCTCTGCCGTTTTCCGGATCTATTCCCAGAGAGGGTACTGCATAGATGGCATAGATAGACTGACCTTCATTGTAACGCAGCAGGGGTACGCCTTTCAGGTCGTCTCCCTGTTGAGCTTCATCGGCTCTGTCATTATAGCTTTTTAATGCGTTCGAAATCTTAACAATCTTATTGGTATTGTGTGCAAAGTTGGCCATAAGGCTTACTGTCCAATCTTTGTTTTGCACTACATTCGTTTTAAGGTTGATTTCAAAACCTTTGTTTTCCATGTCACCAAGATTTTCTTTGTAAGTGGAGAACCCGGTAGACGGCGCTATGCTGATATCGGTAAGAATATCTCTGGTTAGTTTTCTATAAATTCTGGAAGAGAGAAATACCCTATCCTTAAATAATCCGAGATCCACACCCCAATCGAGATTGGTTGTTTTTTGCCAGGATAAATCATTGTTACCATAGTTGCCTACATTGGCGCCCAGGCCGGAGGAGTACCAGTTGTTTTGATCATACTGATAAGTAGTTTGCGACATGTAGGGTGCAAACTGTACTGAACCGGTGAGGCCGGTAGTAAAGCGCAGCCTCAACTGACTTATGAATGAAACATTGAACCAGTTCTCTTTGTCTATATTCCAACCCAAACCAAAAGAGCCAAAAGGCGCAGTGCGGTTGTTAGCTCCAAACATAGAAGAACCATCGGCTCTTACGGTAGCGTCGAGAAGGTATCGGTTTTTATAGGAATAGTTGACACTTGAAAATAAGCCAAACAGACGTGATTCTGTAAAGCTGCTGCCTGGTCTTGCGTTTTCAGCATAACCCTTTGCAAAGCCGATACTGGAAAACCTGTCATTGGGAAATCCGATGGCCGTGAATCCTCTCCAGTCATATTGCTCCGAGCGAATATTAGAACCCGCTACAAGATTGATTACATGGCCACTGAACTGTTTGATCCAATTCAGGCGCAAATTTCCGTCCCAGGTCATTTCTTCCAACCCGGTGCTGGTGTAGCTGCCTCTCTCATCTGCACGGGCCGCAGGATAAAAATAAAACTCGTTGGCAAGGGGAGATGAAAAGCGATCGCCGTTAGTTTGGCGTTTTAACATACTGATTTGTCCACGCAATCGAAGGTTTTTTAAAAGCTCCAACTCTGTAGCAAAGTTGTTGAGTATCTCTGTGTATTTAGATTTCTCGAAGCTGCTTAACGACGCATTGTATAAAGGATTTAATACATAATCGTATATATAAGTACCGCTGGATGCCCGCCGGGTCCATATATCAACATTTTGCACAATGTTGCCATTCTCATCTTGTTTAGGATAGTAAGGATTCATTCTTACGTAAGATGAAAAACTACCGTAGGGTGATTCTTTCGAATTAACAGATGTAACGGAGAGTTCGTTTTGAAACTTTACTTTGTTGTTGAGGTTGTAGCTAAAAAACATGCCGCCGGAGTATTGGTCTCTGCCAGAACCTTTCATAACGCCCGGCCTTGTCTGATAACGTAAGTCTGCCCCATACCGGAATGTGTTGGAGCCACCCTCAACAGAAAGCCCATGTTTCTGGCCAGCTGCTACACGCAAAGGTTGCGAGAGCCAGTACGTATTCACACCGCCAACAACATTTTTTAAACGATGGTAGTATAATTCGTCCAGGTCGTCTTGTGATATCGTGTTTTGCGCTGCGGATGTGTAGACACCCGCCAACTTTTCATATTCGAGTTTTTCGGCAGCATTTAACACATCATAATCCGTAAGATCAGGTGCATTGATATTTGTTTCATGCTGATAAGAGAACCTTAGTTTTCCTTCTTTAGGTGCCTTAGTTACAATTACTAATACACCGTTGGCTGCACGCGATCCGTAAATGGCGGTTGCGGCAGCATCTTTTAAAAGCGTAACAGATTCTATCCGGTTCATATCCAGATCAAAAATTTTCTGAACACCCACTTCATATCCGTCCAGTATAAAAGCAGGCATATTGGCCATTCCGGTAATATTGTCTCTCCTTAAAATATCGTTGCTGCCCGTAGGAAGGGCAGAGGATCCCCGTACATTAATATTAGGTAGATTGTTGGGATTAGAACCTGCAAAATTGTTGTCCAGCAGTCGGAAAGAAGGGTCGAACAGCTGTATAGCCTGAAATATATTTTGTGTATTTACCTGTTTGAGCTCTTCCCCGCTTATGCTAACCGCTGTTCCTGTAAAAGTATTTCTGTTTAAAGTTTGATACCCGTTGCTGATTACTTTTACCTCTTCCTGCGAAGATATTTTTATGGACACTTTAACGTCACCCAGGTTCTGTCTGCCATCTACTTTCACTTCACGGGTTTCAATATTTACACCTCCAATAATTAGAACAGCGGCCTCAGGAATTTGTGTCAGTACAAATACGCCCTCTATGTTGGTAACTACGCCTTTGCCAGGACTGCCTTTAAGCTGAACAGATACGCCCTCAAGCGGCAGGCCGTCCTCCGTGATAATTCTACCTCGTACATCTATAGCCTTTGGTAGTAATGAAGGTTGTTCATCAGGATGGGATGTTACCGGGGGGAGACTCATTGATGGTTTAATAACTATAACCTTGCCTACAATGCTATACTTAACCGGCTGCCCTTTAAGGCTAAGTGAAAGCGCCTCTTGCAGCGTAGCATTTTTTAAGGAGATGTTTACACGATCATTTTTTTTGAACAATTTCGAGTCATAAAAAAAACTATAACCGGTTTGTTTTTGAATACTCTTGAAAACGTTCTCGATTGGAACCCCTTGTTCATGCAGTGTTACCTGTGAGTAGCTGCTTGCGGATGCGGACAGGAAAGAAACGAGTATGACTATCGCTGTTAGCTTCATCTTAAAAATAGTTTTTTTACTGGTCAGGCATGTTGACCTCATTTTAAGAAGCAGGCTTTTAAGAAAACTTACAACAGGCTGCATTGTAAAATGCCGCCGTGTGGTCTGTTTTTTTGAGTGCTTTATGATTGTTGCCGCCTCTGGTTTAGTTTTGAGTTCTGTACTTCCTGCGCATGAGGAATTCATTAAATGCATAGCTTTGCATAGTTTGGTTAAAGAAATGATTGATTCGCCAGAATCTTTACTTAGTAACTAAACATTCACCGCTTCGGGGTCCAGCCGAAGCGGCTTTTTAGTTATTCCACAATTAGTTTTTTGCCATCTGTTTTTATATTTATGTTTGATTCTTCCAATATTGCCAGTATTTGTTTCAAGCTTAAATTCTTTGGCAATTCGCCGCTAAACTGCCGATCATTGTTGTTTCCGCTATTCACAACTTCGAGGTTATACCAAATAGACAGTTGCTGAAGCACTGATGATAAACTGGAATTATTGAAACTAAAATATCCTTCCTTCCAGGCAGTTTCCTGCGCAACGACAGGCTTGGTAAGTTGTACAACTGCTTTATTTATGATCGCTTGCTGACCGGGTGTTAATACCTGCGCCACATTTTTTGGATTATCTGCCCTTACTTTAACGCTTCCTTCCAGCAGGGTTACCCTTGCCTCGTAATCATAAGCATTAACGTTAAAACGAGTACCTAAAACTTCCACATTCATTACACCAGCTTTCGAAACAATAAAAGGTCTGTTTTTGTCGTGAACTACATCAAAGTAGGCCTCTCCATTAATCGTTATCTTCCTCTGTTTGTTATTAAAAGCCACCGGGTAACTAATGCTGGAGCCTGCATTTAGCCACACAAGCGTTCCATCAGATAATTGTATAGTTATTACCTTACTGCCTTTGGGGTTATACAGTGTGTTTTGAATGTTGAATTGAGTAGGGGCCAAATGGGCTGTTGCATACTTAATGTGGTCGTCTTCCGTTTTTGCGATAGTTACACCGTGAAAACTACTCGCTTCACCTTTTGTTAAACTGTCGAGATATATTGTACCACCATCACTAAAGCTAATATACGCCCGGTTGGTTGCCGGCGCCGTTACATCAATAGTTTCATTGGAAGCAACCACAGCCTGAGGTTGACTCCGATTAAACAGGGATGCACTCAAATAAACACCAAGGACAAGCACGAGTATAGCGGATGCGGCCACAGCCCACTTTTTCAAAGTAATAATTTTTGCATAATGGCTGTCCTTATTTTTGAAAACATTTTTGAGAATTCTTTTTTCCATATCAGTTGGAACCGCCGTTTGATAACTATCCGGATCCTCATAAACTTCCCTTAACAAGGTGTCAAGGGTTTGGTCCGATGCATATTGATTGATCCAATCGAAAAGAATGCCCTTTTCCTCTTCTGCTATTTTATTAGCAGCCCATTTATGAAATAATTCCTTGTAATATTCTTTAGGGTGCATTGCACTATCTGTTTAAATTGTGTTTTTAATCGGCACACAATAGCCTGCTATACTATAGACAAATGAATAGTAGCCCAGAACTAGTGGAGCTGATTTTTTTTTTTTTTCAAAAATTGAAGGGGAATCGCTACTTAGATATACTAATAAAAAGAGACCATCATAGTAGCCAGACTTTTCTTAAGCGTTTTTATAACTTGTACGATATGGTTACGTACGGTATTTTTAGAAATTTGCATTAGCGATGCTATTTCTTCATGTTTCAATTCATTTTGCCTGCTAAGGTAAAATGCGGTTTTTTGTTGCCTAGGTAGATGCTCAAAAGCAAGGGAAATTTTCTTTTTTGCTTCTTTGTAATGCAGGTGCTCAGCAGTGTCGTTTTGCTCCAATTCCACCTGTTGGGTTTGGAGTGCTCGAATAATTACACCCTCTTTAGCCTTCCTCTTGATGATATTAATTACTTTGTTCCTACATATCGTAAACATATAGGCATTAAGGTTTTCTACTTCAGGTAATTTTTCTCTATTAGTCCACAGGGTCATAAATACCTCCTGAACAATATCTTCGGCTTCTTCCGGAGACTGGGTAAACCGCATCAGGAAATGAAAGAGCCGATCTTTGTTTTGTCTGAAAAGTTCAGTAAAGGCTTTCTCATCACCCTTTGAGCAGTCTTGTAATAATGTATTTTTGTTATATAAGGCCATTAGCCGTAAAACAGGAATAAAATTGTCAAGATAGGCTGTAAAGTTAACAAATTTTTGCAATATGCGACCCAGATATGCATACTTCCTATAAATTTTCAAACTAGTCTAACCACAAAAAGCTGTATACCCATAAAAAAACCTCTCTCATTTATGAAATGAAAGAGGTCTGAAATGTTTACCGGACTGTTTATTTACCCTGTGCTTCGATCCACTGGCGGGCATTGACAAATGCTTCCATCCACGGACTCACCTCGTCTTTTCTTCCTGCGGGATAATGCGCCCAGTTCCACTGAAATATGGAACGTTCGATATGCGGCATGGTAACCAGGTGCCTGCCACTGGCGTCACACATCATAGCCGTATTAAAGTTGGAACCATTAGGATTGTGAGGATATTGATCGTAAGCATATTTAGCCACAATGTCATATTGGCCTTCTGTCTCCGGCAGGTTGAATTTGCCTTCTCCGTGGGAGATCCATACGCCTAATGTGGTACCGGCAAGGGATTTCAACATTACTGAATTGTTTTCCTGCACTTTTACCGATACAAAGTTCGATTCGTGTTTACTTGAGTTATTGTGCAACATCTTCCCATGTTCAGCATGATCAGGGTTGATCAGCTCCAGCTCCATAAATAACTGGCAGCCGTTACAAATACCTACGGATAGCGTGTCCGGACGGGCAAAGAACTGATCAAGTGCCGCCTTAGCTTTTTCGTTGTACAGGAAAGCGCCGGCCCAGCCTTTTGCCGAACCTAATACATCGGAGTTAGAGAATCCACCTACAGCGCCTATGAACTGTATATCTTCCAGGGTTTCACGACCGGAGATTAAATCGGTCATGTGTACATCCCTTACATCAAATCCTGCCAGGTACATTGCATTAGCCATTTCACGCTCTGAGTTAGAACCCTTTTCGCGCAGAATGGCGGCTTTGGGACGAGGCTTCGAGGCATCGATTGCAGGCTTCCTGCCATCAAATTGTGCAGGGAATTGGTATTGAAGTGGCTGGTTTTTATAATTGTTGTAGCGCTCCTGAGCAGTTCCATTTTTAGATTGTTTCTGATCTAAGAGGAATGAAGTTTTATACCAGGTGTCACGTGTTTCAGCTACATCAAAGCTAAAGCTGTCAGTATTATTTTTAACAGTAAGGGTTGGGCTTTCTATAACAGAACCAATTTTAACAGCGTTAATTCCGGCAGCGCTAAATAATGCTTCGAGGGCTGTATCGTTATTGGCCTGTAATACCACCGCAATATTTTCATTAAATAGTGCTTTTACTGTATCTGCCTCATTTAAGCCAATTAAATCATAATTAGCCGCCAGGTTTACATCGGCAAAACACATTTCGAGTAAAGTTGTGATCAGGCCTCCTGATCCGATATCATGTCCTGCTGCTATAAGACCATTGTTAATGGCGTCCTGTATGGCATTAAAAGCCTTTGCGAAATAGTCGGCATCTTTAATAGTTGCTACTTCGGTTCCTATTTTATTAGTGATCTGTGCAAAAGAAGAGCCTCCCAGCTGAAACGCATCGCCTGTTAGATTAATATAATAAACAGAACCAGCATGCTTCTGTAAAACCGGTTCTACAACTTTGTTAATATCGATACAGTTACCCGCAGCAGAAATAATTACGGTACCGGGAGCAATTACGTTCCCATCCGGGTATTTCTGTTTCATCGACAAAGAATCCTTACCGGTTGGGATATTGATTCCCAAAGCAATCGCAAAATCGGAGCAGGCTTTAACGGCTTCATATAATCTCGCATCTTCTCCTTCATTATTACAGGCCCACATCCAGTTAGCTGAAAGTGAAATACCTTTTAAACCATTTTTAATAGGAGCGAAAACAATATTAGACAAGGCTTCGCCAATGGCGTTCCTTGAACCTGCAGCAGGGTCTACCAGGGCGGTCAAAGGAGAATGTCCAACGGTAGTGGCAATACCTTCGGTCGATTTATAATCCAGCGCCATTACACCAACATTGTTTAATGTAAGCTGTAGTGGGCCGGCACATTGTTGTTTAGCTACACGGCCACCTACGCAACGGTCTACTTTATTGGTTAACCAGTCTTTACTGGCTACCGCTTCCAGTTGTAATACCTGTGACAGATAGGTAGGAACGTTTTTAACATCGTAAGACAGACCCTCGTAGTTGCGGTTAATCTTACTGTCTGTCATAATGGTTTTAGGAGATGAGCCAAAGAAGTCTTCCAGCGCATAGTCCATCGGTTTTTCTCCTTTGGATGCAGACTGGAACGTAAAACGGTGGTCGCCGGTAACATCGCCGACCGTGTACATGGGGGCACGCTCCCGGTCTGCCACTTTTTGCAGTATCTCGATATCTTTTTCACCAATAACGAGACCCATTCTTTCCTGCGATTCATTACCAATGATTTCTTTAGCAGAAAGGGTAGGATCTCCAACGGGTAGTTTATCCAGGTCGATCAAACCGCCTTTTTCTTCCACTAATTCAGACAGGCAGTTTAAATGTCCGCCAGCGCCATGGTCATGAATAGAAACAATCGGGTTGTGATCCGATTCTACCAGTCCTCGGATGGCATTAGCAGCACGTTTCTGCATTTCCGGGTTTGAGCGCTGGATGGCATTTAGCTCGATACCCGAACCGAAAGCTCCGGTATCGGCTGATGATACAGCGGCGCCGCCCATTCCAATACGGTAATTCTCTCCACCGAGGATCACGATCTTGTCGCCTTCCTGGGGTGTATGCTTTTTAGCCTGTTGCAATTTGCCGTAACCTATACCACCAGCCTGCATGATTACTTTGTCGTAACCCAACTTGCGGCCTTCTTCTTCATGTTCAAAAGTTAATACGGAGCCTGTAATTAAAGGCTGGCCGAATTTATTACCAAAGTCAGACGCACCATTAGATGCTTTAATCAGGATGTCCATGGGTGTTTGGTACAACCACTGGCGTGCTTCCATGGCTTTTTCCCATGGCCGATCTTCTAATAAACGCGAATAAGCGGTCATATAAATAGCAGTACCTGCCAGTGGCAATGAACCCTGCCCACCCGCCAGGCGATCACGTATCTCTCCGCCCGATCCGGTTGCTGCACCTGCGAAGGGTTCTACGGTTGTAGGAAAGTTATGGGTTTCGGCTTTTAAGGATAAAACCGATTCAAACTCTTTTTCTTCGTAATAATCAGGCTTGTCTGCCGATTTAGGCGCAAACTGTGTTACTACCGGACCCTTTACAAAAGCCACATTGTCTTTATAGGCCGAAACGATATCATTAGGATGGGTTTCCGAAGTTTTTTTGATCAGTTTGAACAGGGATGTAGGCATTTCTTCGCCATCAATCACAAAAGTTCCATTGAATATTTTGTGCCTGCAATGTTCAGAGTTAGCCTGCGAAAACGCAAAAACTTCAGAGTCGGTGAGCTTGCGGCCAATTTTAGCAGAAAGCTGGTTCAGATATTCCACTTCTTCAGCGCTCAGCGCTAATCCTTCCGATTTATTATAAGCTGCTATATCATCAATATCCAATATGGGTTCAGGAGCGATCTTTACCGTGTACATCTCCTGTGTCAGCGATGCATATTTCTGGGATATCATCGGGTCGAACCCGTTGAAATCGGCGGGCACTGGCTCAAACTCTTCTATGCGGATAATACCTGTAACACCCATATTCTGTGTAATTTCCACGGCATTCGTACTCCAGGGAGTGATCATTGCTGCGCGGGGACCTATATAATAATGGTTAAGCGTAGTCGTATCAAGTTTTTGAGCGTTGCCAAAAAGCCAGGTCAACTTTTGAATGTCTTGCTGAGCTAATTCATTTTGGGTTTGAACGCCGTAAACAACATGTTTAGGATTCTGAAAGAAATGGATCATTATGATAAATGCGTTTGAACTTCGTGGAAATTGAGTTGCAAAATTAGCCAAACTTAAACTTATATACAAGTTTGAGGATAGTGATATTGAGGATAAGTTTAATGCAGCCGGTTCTCTTTATTGTATTTATTTAGGAAAGTGGTAAACGAAATCTTAAGTCACCGGTTTTTTCTGCTTCATATGATTGTTGTGGTTGGCGACTGGTAGCGGTTAACTTTTTCCTTCAGATTAACAAATAGTAGGGGGAGTAACACAATCCAATGAGTAGTTTTGTAGTAAATGTTCACTAATGCGTCAATCAGCATTATCGCGTAAAGAATTTTTAAAGAAATCAGGATTAGGTTTGGCAGGAATGGCAATACTGCCAGGATTATCAAAGAGCGCTGGTCTTTTAGGCGGGCAAGGATTAAAAAAAAGTGATGATATGGTAAGAACATATACCTTAAAAAATGTGAGGCTTGAAACAGGGTTCGAGTATGAAGGCGAGGAAGTCGTTCATACAAAGACCGATTTGTTTTCAGTTAATATTGGTGATGGCAAAATCAGGGAAATTTTACCAAATAACCCCGGCAACAACAATGCTATTGATGCCAAAGGTTTGTTGATGCTTCCTGCGTTTAAAGACATGCATATTCACCTGGACAAAACGTTTTATGGAGGTTCCTGGCAGGCTACCAGGCGAAGAACGGGCGGTGTGAAAGGGATGATTGCGTTAGAGCAGGAAATTTTGCCTGAGATGCTTAAGGACTCGACAAATCGGGCTAAAAAACTTATTGAGCTACTTCAATCGAAAGGGTCTTCTTTTGCAAGAAGTCATGTAAATATTGAGCCGACTTCAAAATTGCAGTCATTGAAGAATCTTGAAATAGCATTGGCGCAAAAGAAAGATGGCTTCAAGGCTGAGCTGGTAGCCTTTCCTCAACATGGTGTTTTTTATACAGACACTGTGCCTTACCTCAAAGATGCCGCTCAAATGGATATTGACTTTATCGGCGGTCTGGACCCCTATACGATTGACGGCGCTATTGAAAAAACAATTGACTTTACCGTTCAGCTGGCATTAGATCATAATAAAGGCATAGATATTCATTTGCATGAATCAGGGCAGTCTGGCTTAGATACAGTAACCTATCTTATAAAAAAGGTCAATGAAAATCCTGTTCTAAGAAAAAAGACCTTCATTAGCCATTGTTTTGTTTTAGGAAAACTGGAAAAGACGAAACAGGAAGAGATCGCTGAGCAACTCGGTGCAGCAGGCGTCGCTATTGTTTCAACAATACCCTTTGGCAGCCTTATTATGCCCATACCCATTTTATACAAGCATAATGTTACAGTATTGACCGGTAATGACAGCATCATTGATCATTGGAATACCTGGGGTAGCGGGAGTGTGTTGCAAAAAGCAAATCTTATGGCGCAGCTTTATGGATATGCTACCGAATTCTTATTGTCAAGGAGTTTGAAACTGGCTACGGCTAATTTGCTCCCGCTTGATGATAAAGGAGTTCAGCAATGGCCTAAAGCAGGTGACGCCGCTGATTTTGTATTGATTGATGCCAACTGCTCGGCGGAAGCAGTATCCAGGGTATCACCGGTACAATCGCTGATCAGCCAGGGAAATATTGTTTATTAAAGTGGTAAATTGAAATGTATCTGATTTTTGAAGATCCGTTTGCGGATGAATACTTTCAATGGCATTAAAAGAAAAAACCTGCAATTCTTTCGAACTGCAGGTTTCAACTTTTTTAAACGTCTCCGTTTTTAAGCGGAGAGCTAGGGATTCGAACCCCAGGACCTGTTACAGTCAACAGTTTTCAAGACTGCCGCAATCGACCACTCTGCCAGCTCTCCGGGCGCAAAATTAGGGGTGTGGTCTCAAATAGCAAAATACATTTTAAATAATTGCTGACTTTTTTTAATAAAAAAGACCTGCTGGCTGAGGGCAGGTCTGATCATCATAAGGACGTAATTTATAGATCGACTTTTAACCGGATACCGGTACCCATATATTTTAGGTTTTCCTGTGTTACATTTCTCATGGGAACTTTCAGGAATGGTTCCAATGCTACCCCCGTTCTACCAGATATTTTTTGACGGTAGCCCATCGATATATTGTAAAAGCCGAGGAATGGTGTATTTTCTGTTGGTGCCTGCATGGGTTGGCTGGTTGTGCTTTGTTCACTGAATGTAACCGACTTATCTTCTTTCAGCATGCCTCTGTTGGTTTCTACAGACACCTGTACGTTGCGGTTGTCTACATAGGTATACTTTTTATTATCATTGATAACCACCAGGCCCGATACACCTGCAGAAGCATATAATTTGTTACTGATATTATAATTAACCTCAACCGGGATGTCAATACCAGATAAAGAGCCGGCTACCTGTTGCAGGAAATTGGTTTGCGGCCCTGCTACAAAATTGTAAGCAGATGTAAGCGCAGCTTTAGAGTCCAGTGAAGGACGTCCGGCAACGCCTGCTGCACCTGCGGCTCCCGCTGCTCCTGTTGCTCCAATCGCACCGTTTAAGCCATTAGGCGACGCGGAGGCCATCATTTCACCTGTTGCTCCCGTACCGTAGCTTCTGGAAGCGGATAATTTGTTGTAAGCAATGCCCGAACTGATTTTTACCTTATCGTTGATCGCGTATCCAACAGATACACCATATCCCATATCAATACCCAGATCACCAAACTGCGGTGATACATAAACACTGGGTTGCCACTTTTTATTTTTTTCTTTTTCAGGTTTTACCGTCAGGGAAGGCCTGTTTACTGCTATGAATTTATCCTCTTCTTTTTCTTTGTAAACCGGCGTTTGTGCAATTTGCGGATTTGGGGTTTCAATCCGGTTTTTCCAAAAGTTGATTTCCGGTTTTTCGGTATCGGGTGTCACCGAAGGAGTTACTTCACCCGTTTTTACCGGTAGCAGAGGCGCGGTAACCAGCGGCTGTAATACAGGCGAAATGTTGTTGGATAATGTGCCGGCGATCACAGGCCGGGCGCCCGGTTTATAGGCATATAAAGGGGCTGCAGTCGCGCTTTTTTCAACAGCAATATTATGATTACTATTTCCGGTTGCTTCTTCAGTCTTTTCAAAGTCACCATCCGGCTTACTTTTACCTTCAGGTGTGGCCTGGGCAATAGTAGCGGAAGAATCAAGAGCTTTAAAGGCAACGCTTTCTGTGTGCTGCAATGGATCGGGCCCGTTAAAAACGCGGGCCAGAATGAATACGCCTGCAATTACTGCCGCTGCAGCCGTGGCCCATTTCCACATGCTCACTACGCCTCCCTTTTTAACAGGAGCAGCCGGCATTGCCTTAAAACGTTCCCAGGCGCCTTCGTCATATGGCTCCTCATGGTCCCGCATTACGCTTTTGATGTGGTTAAAAATATCGTCGTTAGACTCCATCATGTTTTAAAATTTTCACTATACAAGGCTTTTAGCTTGTTTTTGGCCCTGGATAGGTAGGAACGGCTTACATTTTCAGGAATGGCCAGCAGCCCCGAAATTTCCTGGTGTGAAAACCCTTCTATTTCATATAAATTAAATATTGCCTGTTGCGTTTTGGGCAATTCATTCAATAATTTTAATATATCTTTTGCTTCAGTGCTTTGTACCTGCGCCTCTGCGATAGGCGCAAACGGTATATCAGAAATATCATCCCTTCCAAAGTCGATTTTCTTTTTTCTTAAAAAATCAATGGCCGTACGGGATGCAATTTTGGCAATCCATGCTTTAAAAGAAAGAGATAGATCGCCATTTTGTCCAAGGGCGTTGAAAGAAGAAATATTGTTGAATATTTTAATGAAACTGTCATTTATCAGCTCTTCGGCGAAATGGTAATCACTGACATAGCGGATCACTACACCTTTTAAATAGCCGTAATAGCCTTTATAAAGCGCCTTTTTTTGATGCTCTCCGTTGTTTTGGCATCCTTTTAATATATCTTCCAATTCATCCCCGCTTATCGCCAATGTCTGTTTTTTTACCAGCTAACTACGCTTCAATTTAATTTTCAGAATGGATTGCCGTGTTAAATAGCTTCTCCGGTTCTGTTTGTTTTTGCCAATATAATATTTTCAAACCAACTTACTTTATCCTAAAAAATCAGCCTGTCCCTATATAACGGGATTAAGGCTGATTGGTTGTTTAAGGGTACGGATCCAAAAATAGGTTAGTACAGTAACGGGTTGTGCGTAAATGCGCTAACAGAAATTTTTGTTTTATTGGCAGAACTTCCGCTAATATAACCGCCGCTCCATATTGAATAAATTTTACCATTTACCAGGTTGTAGGGATCAGAGGTGGCTAACAACTCCGATTGTCCTGTCCTTTTTACCTCAAATCTTACATTCAAAGCTGTTTTATAGCTCATGAATTCGCCGGCATTCTTGTATGTAATATTGGTTGCAATAGGTGTAGCCACTCCCTGAACGTACAAGTCAAGACCTGGTGCGTCAGGGCTCATATTGGCAAACCTGATGCGAACAGAATCCGGACCTGCAGAGCGGCTGCTGTCTTTAAGGGAAACAATATCCATTTTTGAGGCGGTATCAACTATAAATAATGAGTAGAATTTACCCGCTTCAAAATTCAAATCTTTTGCGAAAAGCTGATTGGCTGTTGCTACAGTGGCGTCGAACACTTTGACACTTCTTTGTCCGGGGGTAACTCTCAGGTAGTCAACCCTATCTGTGAAGGTAAATGTTTTAACACCCAAACGGTTTTGATCAAAAGCCGCATCCAAAACTGAACTTCCCGGAACGGCATGTGCAATTTCAACCTGGGCAAAAGGGGCACTGATATCATTATTGTATCTGCTATCAGATTTGCTGCACGAAGCTAAAGTAAGCAGGCCCGCAAACAGTGCAAGGGAAGCGCGAAATAAAGCACCCGGGGCTAAAAAATTAATAGATTTCATCTTTACAAATATCTTGTTTAAAATAGGGGATTAAAAATCGGTAACCAGCTGATTAACTGTTATAACGTCACTCGGGAATTAAACGCAACAGCATTATTGAAGTTTTTTAGCTAAATGCTGCAATAAGTAGGAGACTGTCATTTTTGCATGTTTTTAGCTTCGGCACAATCATTGAAAATGAAGACTTGCCGCGAAACGGCAGAAAATTATAAAACAAGAAAACATAAATATTATGGGTAAAATTATTGGAATCGATCTGGGAACCACCAATAGTTGCGTTGCGGTAATGGAAGGTAACGAGCCGGTGGTTATTGCAAATGATGAAGGCCGCCGTACTACACCATCGGTGGTAGCTTTTTTGAAAAATGGCGAACGTAAAGTGGGCGATCCCGCAAAACGTCAGGCAATTACCAATCCGCAGAATACCATTATGTCAGCCAAGCGTTTTATGGGCCGCAGGTATGATGAAGTGGGCGAGGAGATCAGCCATTGGGCATATAAAGTAGCTAAAGGAGATAATAATACCGTTAGAATAGATATTGACGGACGTTTATATACACCTCAGGAAATTTCTGCCATGACTTTGCAGAAAATGAAAAAAACTGCGGAAGATTACCTGGGACAGGAAGTAACAGAGGCAGTTATTACGGTGCCGGCTTATTTTAATGATGCACAGCGCCAGGCAACAAAAGAAGCCGGTGAAATTGCAGGGTTAAATGTTCGCCGTATTGTAAATGAGCCTACTGCAGCTGCGTTAGCTTATGGGTTGGATAAAGGTGGTAAAGATCACAAAATTGCTGTATTTGACCTGGGTGGAGGTACTTTCGATATCTCAGTGCTGGAATTGGGCGATGGCGTTTTCGAAGTGAAATCAACCAATGGTGACACACACCTGGGTGGAGATGATTTTGATAAAGTGATCATGGACTGGCTTGCAGACGAGTTTAAAGCAGACGAAGCCATTGACCTGCGTAAAGATCCAATGGCTTTGCAGCGTTTAAAAGAAGCGGCAGAAAAAGCTAAAATTGAACTATCAAGCTCTTCTGAAACTGAGATCAACCTGCCGTATATTACCGCTGTAGATGGTGTGCCCAAGCACCTGGTGAAAAAATTAAGCCGCGCTAAATTTGAGCAGTTAGCTGATGATTTATTTACTCGTTGCCTTAAGCCTTGTGAAGCTGCTTTGAAAGACGCTGGTATGAATGCCAGTGAAATTGAAGAGGTGATTTTGGTAGGTGGTAGTACGCGTATTCCTAAAGTACAGGAAATTGTAGAAAAGTTTTTCGGTAAAAAACCTAACAGGGGTGTAAATCCGGATGAAGTGGTAGCAATTGGTGCAGCCATACAGGGTGCGGTATTGTCTGGTGAAGTAAAAGATGTTTTATTATTGGATGTTACACCGCTTTCAGTGGGTATTGAAACATTAGGTGGTGTAATGACAACATTAATTCCTGCGAATACCACAATTCCTACCAAGAAGTCGGAAGTATTCTCTACGGCGTCTGACAATCAGCCCGGTGTACAAATTCACGTAGTGCAAGGTGAACGTTCTATGGCGAAGGATAATAAAAGCCTGGGTATGTTCAACCTGGATGGTATTCCTCCGGCTCCACGTGGCGTTCCTCAAATCGAAGTAATGTTTGATATTGATGCCAACGGTATCATGCATGTTACTGCAAAAGATAAAGGAACCGGTAAAGAGCAAAAAATCCATATCGAAGCGGGTAGTGGCTTAAGTAAGGAAGAAGTAGAGAAAATGAAAGCTGAAGCTAAAGCAAATGAAGCTACAGATAAAATTGAAAAAGAGAAGATCGATAAACTGAACCAGGCCGATAGCTTAATTTTCCAGACGGAAAAGCAATTAAAGGAGTATGGCGATAAGGTTCCTGCTGACAAAAAAGCGGCTATAGAAAGTGCAGCTGAAAAATTAAAAGAAGCGCATAAGCAGCAGGATATTGCAGGTATAGATGCGTCTATGGCGGAATTGAATAATGCGTGGACTGCAGCCAGCGAAGATATCTACAAGTCAGGTCAGGCAGGTCCGGAGGCAGGAGCGCAACAGGCCCAGGCTGATACGGGTCAACAAGGCGGTCAGGCTGGTAGTGCGGCTGCTGACGATGTAACCGACGTACCTTACGAAGAAGTTAAATAAGCTTAACAGCATATTGAATTGTAAGCTGTCTCAATTTTGAGGCAGCTTTTTTTATGCCATTTCATTCCCGGGGATTTTTATTTTTTTACAGACTTTAGTATTCATTACTATCTTTGCCACACAAAAATTTCGAATTATGAAAGTATTCATTGCCGGAATCCTCGTACGCATCTAACAGTACTACCGGTTTTTTTTATCATTAACAGGTATTGAGCAACTGCCTCAATACTGTATTACTTTCATTCATAATTTTTACAAATGACGACGATACAAAAGAGTCCTGGAAAGGCAACTCTGGTGCTGCAATTATTAAAAGAATCATTGCAGGGAAAAGAAATAGATTATACAACCGTAAGTATCCGCAAAGCGGTGATCATGCTGGCTATTCCTATGATGCTGGAAATGATGATGGAATCTATTTTCGCATTAGTGGATCTCTATTTTGTGGGACATTTAAAAGAAAGCAGCATAGCCATTCAAACGGTTGGACTAACGGAATCAGTTTTGACGGTTATTTATTCGGTGGCCATAGGCATGAGTATGGCTGCTACTGCCATTGTAGCCCGCCGCATAGGCGAGAAGAATACCGAAGGTGCAGCTCATAGTGCTGCCCAGGTGCTGATTGTGGCATTTTTAGTAAACATTGTGCTAAGCGTAGCGGGAATTATTTATGCCAAAGATATTTTGATGGCTATGGGAGCAACCGAACAGGCTGCCGAGCATGGTAAGATGTTTACGAAAATCATGATGGGGAGCAGTATCGCCATTATGCTGTTGTTCCTGATCAACGGTATATTCAGAGGTGCAGGCAATGCAGCTATAGCCATGAAGAGCTTATGGGCGGCTAATATTTGTAATGTGATCTTATGCCCTGTTTTAATTAATGGATTAGGCCCCATACCTGCAATGGGTTTAACGGGAGCCGCCGTAGCAACAGCTACCGGAAGAAGTATCGGCGTATTGTATCAATGCTATCATTTATTTTGGGGCAAGGGCCTGATGCGTTTAGCCGCCAGGCATTTTAAAGTGGATGTAGAAGTGATCAGATCGTTGGTGAAGATAGCTACCCCTGGTATTTTTCAGTTCGTTATTGCATCCTGTAGCTGGATCGTTTTAGCAAGATTAGTAGCTGTTACCGGCGGTGAGGATGGAAGCGCAGGATACCAGACGGCGCTGCGTTTGATGATGTTTTTTATGCTGCCGGCATGGGGACTGAGTGGTGCGGCTTCAACCCTGGTAGGGCAAAACCTCGGTGCCAACGCGCCGGACAGAGCTGAACAAAGTGTAATGCGAACAGTGAAATATAATGTGATCTTTATGCTAACGGTATCGCTGATCTTCTTTTTACTGGGCGATTGGCTGGTGGGTTTTTTCAGCGAAATTGAAAGTGTACGAAAAGTAGCGAAGAATGCAATATATATTATGGCCAGCGGATTTGTGTTTTATGGCGTGGGTATGGTTATGATCAATGCGTTTAATGGATCGGGCGATACCTGGACGCCAACAAAAGTTAATTTTTTCGGTTTCTGGCTGTTCCAGATCCCGGTGGCCTATTTACTAGCGAAACATTTTGAATTAGGAGCTACCGGTGTATTTATAGCAATACCAGTGGCTGAAACAGCCATTACCGTCGTTTCTTTTATCTTATTTAAAAGAGGGAGGTGGAAATTAAAGAAAGTGTAAAGGATTATTCCGATTTGTTTTTTTCAAACCCGGCTGGCTTTATAAGCTGGCCGCGTTTACAAATAACGTCAGCTGGTCTGGCAGCTAAAAGATACAGCGCCTCTTTGAACAGGCAGATAGAGCTGCATGGTTGAAGAGCCCGTAAAAATCAGTACATTTAGCTTTTTTGAGAAGACTATGACTTATTGCTTAGGAATTAAATTGAAGGATGGACTGGTAGGTATTTCTGATACACGCATATCTGCAGGTACCAATGTTACTACCCGTAAAAAAGTATCCGTACACGAGGATGGTAGCAGTTCACTTTTTATAATGACCAGTGGTTTAAGATCGGTTAGGGATAAAGCGATCACTTATTTCCAGGAATTGGTTGCTGACGGCATTCCTTATAATAAATTATTTGAGGCGGTAAACGCTTTTGGCGAGCAGATTAAAAGAGTAGCGCGGGAAGATGAAACGGAGTTAGCCGCCTCTGGTTATAAGTTTAACCTGAACGCGATCGTTGGCGGGCAGTTAAAAGATGATAAAGAGCATAAGCTTTTTTTATTGTATAGTGAAGGAAACTGGATAGAAATGGCCATGGGCTCCCAGTATGCTATTATCGGCAACAGTGGCCAGGGTAAAGCCATTTTGAACCGGGTATTGGACGAGAACACTACTATCAAACAAGCGTTAAAAGCGGGCTTCCTGTCTTTTGACTCTACCAGGGTTAGCTCCAACGATGTCGATTTTCCGATAGATGTGGTCATCTACGAAAAAGATCAATTCAATATTATAGAGAACCGGTATGAGTATGATGAGCTGAAGCCTGTAGCCGATGCGTGGGCACAAAAATTACACGACGCCCTGGACGAAGTGCCGGATGCCTGGATGGAAAAAGCTTTCGAGGAAAACAAGCCTGAGCAATCTTCCACTCAATAGCCTTGATGGAAATAGATCCGGGTAACTATTGGCGGATTTTCTCTTCGCTAACGCATTAAATAAAGAGCTGTATTGAGGCATGACGTACAGCAAACAGGATTTTCTAAACAAAACATAAATAGCCAGCTGGGCTCAACAACTATTAACAACATACTGTATGAAGTTTAAGATTTCAAGCGGGTTGTCGTATCGGGTAAAAACAGATACGACTTTTTTCTTCAATATCCAGGCAGCTCAAACAAAGTCGCAGGTGATTATGGATGAGCAGATAATAACCAATCCGGCAAAGCTGAACGTGGAACAGTTTGACCTCGGCTTGAGGAAGGCGAGGTTTTTACGTGTACAGGTGCCCAAAAATGATTATTTCGACATTACTTATACGGCAACAGCCGAGTTGAAGCTGAAACCGGTACGTTTAAAAAAAGAGGAACTTCAGGTAGGGAAGATTCCGCCGGATGCTATATCCTATCTGTTTCCCAGCCGCTACTGCCAGGTGGACCGTTTATACAAATTTGCCGAAATGGAATTCGGCGCTATAAAAACAACTTACGGAAAAGTACAGGCTATCAGCAACTGGGTACATAAGCATGTACATTACGTGAGTGGAAGCACCAATGCCAACACTTCATCTATAGAAACCATTACACAAAGGGAAGGCGTTTGCCGCGATTTTGCACACATGGGTATTGCTCTATGCAGGGCCATGTCAATACCAGCCCGGTACTTTGCCTGTTATGCTTACCAGTTAAATCCTCCTGATTTTCACGCTTGCTTTGAAGCGTATATTGATGGCAGTTGGGTGCTCTTTGATGCAACGCGCATGGTTCCCCGACACGGCCTTATAAAAATAGCTCATGGTTACGACGCCGCTGATACTTCTTTTGCCAATATTTATGGAGAAGCAGATGCATTGAATGTAGTGGTGAGTTGCGAAGCACTCGATAAGCGTGGTTTTGAAAAACAGGCGGACAAATTGAAAGATGTGTCTTACGATTGATAGACGGGTGAAAGATGATGAATAATAAATTGTCTGTATAGGCATAATAAAAAGCGGGTAATACCTATTTGTATACCCGCTTAACTATTTCAATAACCGTATTTTTTACCGGCCAAAGGCCTTTAAAATGCCAGGGATGCCCAGCCCGCCCTCGAATGTTGAAATGAGCTTTTTATTTTTATCGTAAAAAGCCAGGTAGGGGAGATTTTTCATTTCGTAATACGGCGGCATTACGTATGCAATATCACGGCCAACGGTAATGCCATAATTGGCGAGTTTGTATTTCGCAGCAAAATTTTTCATGTCTTTAAATGGCTGGGTGGTAGCCATCACTATTTGTATGCCTTTAAATTTATCGATGTTTTTTATAATTTGTTCTGTTTCATGCTGACAATGATCGCAATCGGGGCTGAAAAAAATCAAAAACAAAGGTTTATCTTTTTGCAATTTGGCCTTTAAGTTCCATTTGGTAACACTATCTGTTAACAATAATACGGAAGGCGGTGGTGTTTTTTGTTTCAGATACAAAGGGGTTTCCTGCGCAGCGGCTGAACAAAACATTGCTATTGAAAGAATTAACATAACCAGGTACTTCATAATAGAAAAAGATTTTTTTAAGCTGATAAAGGTAATACATTGATGCAAACCGGGGACATTTGGCTGCATCGGGATTTTTTTTGGAAGTTCTACGAACTTGTCGTAGCTTAGTGTGAAAATCGTAAAAATGATAAAGCTTACACCCCAGGAAGAACAGTTGATGATTGCCATTTGGAAAGTAGGCGAAGGACATGTAAAAGCCTATATGGAGCATATGTCCAACCCCGGTCCCTATACAACGGTGGCATCCACCATTAAAAATTTAGAAAAGAAAGAGTATATATCCGGACGCCTTTTTGGCAACACTTATGTGTATAAACCGATGGTTTCTGAAGAGGAGTATAAGAAACGTTTTATGGGTCATGTAGTCAAAGATTATTTCAGTAATTCTTATAAAGAGCTGGTTAATTTTTTTATCGACCAGAAAAAGCTTTCTGCCCAGGAGTTAAAGGAAATTGTAAAGATGATTGAAGGCGGAAAAAAGTAGTTGTTGGGATGATCTCTTTTTAAATTAAAATTTAAATAGCTAGCTATGCCATTCTTGATCGATTATATCCTTAAATTAAATATCTGCCTGGCGGTGGTATATCTTTTTTACCAGTTGTTTTTGCGCAAGCTTACCTTTTATAACTGGAACCGATGGTATCTGCTGGGTTATACAGCCTTAAGCTTTATTATTCCGCTGATAGATATCATGCCTTCTTTAGAAAAACGTGCTCTGCAGCAAAACCTGATGGTACAGTGGATACCTGCGATCAGTTTTGCAACGCCCGGCGAGCGTAATTTTTTTGAAACGCTTACCTATTGGGACTGGGCGATTGCTGTATTAGTACTGGGTTTCCTGTTATTGTTGGGAAGGTTTATCGTCCGGTTTTATTCCTTTAAAAAAATGAAAGCCAAAGCACAATTGATATCCGGGCAGGATACGATGATCTACCAGCTGGATGAACCTATAACCCCTTTTTCTTTTGGGAACGCCATATTCATTAATACCGAAATGCACAGTGGTGAAGACCTCGAAGAAATTATACGCCATGAGTTTGTGCATGTAAAGCAGCGGCATACAATAGATATTATGTGGTGCGAAATGCTTTGCATGTTGAATTGGTTTAATCCTTTTGTATGGTTACTGCGTCATAACGTAAAGCAGAACCTGGAATTTATTGCAGATAATAAAGTATTACAGAGTGGACTGGACCGTAAAGAGTACCAATATTTATTATTAAAAGTGATGGGCAACCGGCAATTTGCTTTTACCAATCACTTTAATTTTTCATCGCTAAAAAAACGTATTGTTATGATGAATACCATTAAAAGTGCCAAAGTGCAGTTGATAAAATTTATGTTTTTATTGCCGGTAGTTGCAGTTCTATTGCTGAGCTTCAGGAAGGAGATGAAAGCATACCAGGAACAAATAACGATTGATGCTGCTAACGGCGACCAGGCAGAATTGAAAAATATTGTTTTTGCCAACAGTAATGCGACCGATGTTTCACTTGCAAAGGATACGATCCCCGGTACGCCAGTGGAGAAAGCCCCGGCGATCAAACTCAGGACCAATTTCATTTTATCTGGTACCGAAAAGAAGCCATTGATTATAGTGGATGGGGATCGAAAAAACCAGGATTATGAGATTAATGCTATAAGTCCGAATGATATTGAAAGTATTGATATACTAAAAGATGCTTCAGCTACTGCTCAATTTGGAGAAGGCGCTGAGAATGGCGTAATAAATATCACTACCAAGGGAAGTACTGTTAAATCACCTGTAATAAAAGTAAGAGGGGGGCAGGCTGGAGCCAGTCCTTTATACGTGGTAGACGGGCTGAGGTTAGAAAGTAAAACACTGGATCATATTAATCCCAACAATATTGAAAGCGTTACAGTTTTAAAAGAGGCATCTGCTAAAGCCATTTACGGTGAAGGTGCAGAACATGGGGTGGTGCTTGTTACCACCAAGAAACCTAAGGCAGATGATCTTGTAGTAACATCTGAATCAGGAAAGGTAAAATTGAGCAACGGTAAATCGGAGATACTCTCCGATAAAATAACGCTGACAGAAGGCGGTACGCAGTTTTATGCTGATGAGATACAGTTGAGGAAGGCTAGCGACTATAAAGTAAAAAGCAGGGATGAAATAGCAGTAGGTGGTTATAGCCCTAAAGTAGCTATCAGCTCATCCTTTAAAGGCAAAGTTGCAGGTGTGAAGATTCAGCCGGTAAGGCGTACAGCCAACCTTGAAGAGGTTGTCGTAGTTGGGCACGGTGCTAAAACAGCCGGCAGCTCATCATTGGAAGGTAAAGCTGTTGGACTGCGTGTTGTACCTTCGGGGAAGAGCACGTCTCGCCTGGAGGCTGTAACTGTTAAGGGGTATCCAACGCAAGGTTTTCAAGGGGAGATTCATTATAGTAAATCAGATAGCAAACAGGCACAATCAAACATGCTGGCTAATCCGCCTCAAAATGTGCATTATGTACTGAACGGGGAAGCTGTCTCTGTAAATAAAATTAAGAGTCTTGATCAGGCTAAAATAAAATCGTTTGACGTACTAAAGGGCGAAAACGCCAAAAAATATTACGGCTCAAAGGCCAAAGAAGGCGCTATAATTATAACAACGAATTAGCATCCAATACTAACAGGTAAAATGCGTGACGATCAGTCGCGCATTTTTTATTCTACAGGATGGTTTCCGTGTCGCTAACCGTTGTTATTGTTTTCTTTTCAGTAAGTGCAAAAAACAGGCTGATCATACCAAAGCCAATCCAGTATAGGTAAACTCCCACATGAAAACGCTCGCCCAGCCAGCGATGTGCCAGGTCCGTTCTGAAATCTCTGAATGTAAAATACAAACCAGCCAGAAATACCAGGAAGCAGGCTATTAAAACAATTTTTCGTTGTATTCCTTTTAGCGACCGGTCTACAAAATATAGTACAAGGCCCACGATCAGCATTAGTGCCAGGCACACCAGCGAAGATTGCCACCAGCTTTGAAAAAAAGAAAATTGTTGATAGAAAAAACTAATCCCGATTTTTCCCACCAACGAAACGCCCGCGGTTAAATTGCCGGATAATAATGACAGGCATACCAAAATAAAAAATAATAAAAGATAATTGCGCTTCATGCTGCAATTTACAATTATTATGTGTTTTGAGAATCCAACTTAAATTCATTCCTTATATAACCGAGGCTGGAAACAGGGGAGTTCTATTAATCGGCTAACTGATAAATCTCTTTGTAATTTCGGCCGAGACCATCGTAGTCCAGTCCGTAGCCCACCACAAATTTGTTAGGGATCACGAATCCGGTATAATCAATGGGTACTTCGTATTGTGTCATTTCCGCCTTATGCAGAAGGGTAACTATTTTCAAAGATGCAGGTTGCTGGTGTTGCAACTGGGGCAGAAAGTGGTGCAGCGTTTTGCCGGTGTCGATAATATCTTCCAGTATCACCACATGCCTGTTATGCAGGTCTGTATCCAAACCAATAGCAGTAGTAACACTACCGGTAGAATTTAAACCCTTATAAGAAGCCAGCTTGATAAAGCTTACTTCGCTATTAACCGTAAGATGTTTAAATATATCAGCTGCAAACATAAACGAGCCATTCAGTATCGCGATAAAAACCACGTTCTTACCTTCAAAGTCTTTATTGATGTAAGCAGCCAGTTCCTTAATACGGTTTTGCAGCTGCTCTTCGCTTAAATAGGTAGTAAATGTTTTATCGTGAACCTTTATGGTATGCATATCAAGCCATTAATTTTTTGCCAGGGAAGCAGAGTCGTCTCTTAATTTCAATTTAGTGCCGATGGGAGGGCTGTCGTATTTACGGAGGTTGTTTAATTTGAGTAAAGACTCAAGACGAATACCCTCGGCCTGTGCAATATCATAGATGTTTTCACCTGCTAATACTTCATGGTAGGCTTTCTCACAAACTGTTCTTTTTAGCTGCAGGAAAACGAGTGTTGTTTTTTGTACTTTTTCGGCTATGGAGCCGAAATCGTTCATAGCATGCAGCCTGTTTACGGGGATATTGTATTTGCTGGCAATTTCAGTTAATGAGGCACCTGCATTCAAAACCACTACTTTGGTATTGTTGATCAGGAATTCTCCATCAGGGTAGATGCTTTTTACCGGTTGAGCAGGAGCTTTGGTTACGGCCATAGCATAGGTGGGAGTAACCATCCCCTGAGTTTTTGCGATGTAGGTTTTTACATCCTCATTCCACTCTGCTTTTCCTAAACCCATTAATGTATATTCGGCCAGGTTGTAGCGCTCAATGATACCAATCAGCAGCTGAGGGTATTTGGGATTAGTTGCATAGCCAGCTTTTTTTAAGCCATAAGCCCAGCCGGAATAATCGGTGGGATCGAGCTCAAATAACTCCGCATAACGGGAGCGCCCTTTTAAAAAATCTGAATGGTCTTTAAAAGACTGACCGGCGTCTTCATACTTCATAAAGCGCTCCTGTGGCCTGTCATCGTCATGTAAAACGTAAGGACCTTCATATCCTTGTTTACATTTAATACCAAAATGATTATTGGATTTTATTACCAGCGGACTTTGGCCCGACATGGTTTCCAATACGCCCTGTGCCAGTTTTACAGCAGCGGGAACACCGGTGCGTTGCATTTCAGTAACAGCAATGCCGCAGTAGGTTTTTATATATTGAAGCGTTGTTTCGTTGGTTTGTGCTTTGGTAGAGAGAATAATGCACAGGAGTAGAACTGTGCCGGAAATTTTTTTAATCATTACTAAACTAAGTTTTTCGTATTAAATAAAGCCCGTCCCTGATGGTGAGTACCACCTTTTCTATGTCCGTTCTTTGGTTAATATACTGATTGAACTCCTTAATAGCTTTGGCGTTTTTGCCTTTGGCATTTTCTTTCAATGCCTCGCCATGGAAAAAAATATTATCGGCTAAGATAAAACCATTTTTTTTAACATGCGGAAAAACCAGCTCAAAATAATTAATGTAGCCTGGTTTATCTGCGTCAATAAAAACCAAGTCCCATTTTTCATTTAATAATGGTATGATTTCCAGTGCGTTACCTGTATGTAATTGTATGTTGTCTTTATAAACCGATTTTTGAAAAAAATCATGGGCAATAGCAGCCGTAGCATCTCTAAACTCAATGGTATGCAGTATGCCCCCTGTTTGTAAACCGGCAGCCAGGCAAAGCGCACTGTATCCTGTAAATGTTCCTATTTCTAAAATACGCTCCGGCCTGATCATCTGGCTGATCATTTTTAGCAATTGACCCTGTACATGGCCGCTCAGCATGTGTGGCTCCGCATGATTTTTTTGCGTAAAATCGTTGACTTCCGCCAGCAACGCATCTTCGGCAGTGCTGTACTCATCAGAAAACTGATTTAGCTGTTCAAAATCCATAGTCTATTATTTTCGGATAATATGATATGATAACCATCTGTTATCTACCATCTGCCAGCTATTAATGTACGCTGTCCTGCTCCAGTTCGGCCGCACTTACTTTTTTAGAAATAACGAATAAACCAATAAAAGTAAAGAACGCATTCAGGATGATCAATTCCAAACCGATCTTGAAATTGCCGAAAATGGCTTCCTGGTTTTCATCGATCAGGAAACAAAGTATGGGCGCTATAAAACATACAAAAGGTACAAGTTTGTCATTGGGGCGGCGCTTTACAAAAATGCCAAAAGCAAACAAGCCCAATAATGGACCGTAAGTATATCCCGCCAGGCGCAGGATGATATCAATCATACTTTTGCTGTCGATAGCCTTGAAAATCAATACCAGCAATAAAAAAGCAGCGGCTACAAGCAGGTGAACGGTTTGCCTGAACCTTTTTTTGGCCTTGTCATCCATATCGGAGCGCCTGTTCAAACCGGCAATATCGATGCAAAAAGAAGATGTGAGCGCTGTCATGGCACCATCTGCACTGGGGAAAAGGGCAGATATGAGGGCTACAATAAAAATAATCGAAATAGCGGGTGGCATATGTTGTACCGCTACCGTCGGAAACAGGGAATCTCCCGAAGCCGCAATGTTTTCCTGTGCAGCAAATAAATGCAGTAAACCGCCCAGGTACAGGAACAGTCCAATTACCACTACCATAATAAAGGCAAGGGATACCATGTTTTTCTGCGAATCTTTGAGCTTGTTTACCGAGATGCTTTTTTGCATCATTTCCTGGTCAATACCCGTCATACTTAATGTGATGAAAGCGCCTGCCAGTATCTGCTTAATGAAATAGGATTTCGAATCAACGTCAGTGTTGAAAATCTTTGAAAGACTGGCGCTACGCATCGCATCCAGGCTTTCAATGATGTTCAGGTTCATGTGCTGCAGCAGGTAAATCGTACAAATGATCAGGCCAGCCAACATACCAGTGGTTTGCAGGGTATCTGTCCACACAATTGTTTTTACACCTCCTTCGAAAGTATATAAAATGATCATGAAGAGAATAATGAGTGTAGACACCCAGAATGGAATACCGAAGCTGTCCAGGATAGTCGCCTGCAAAATATTCACTACAAGGTAGAGCCTTGCAGTAGCTCCTACCAGTCGACTGATTATAAAAAACCAGGCTCCCGTTTTATAAGAAAGCATCCCCATCCTGGTTTTCAGGTAACCATAAATGGACGTGAGCTTCAGGCGATAATAAAGTGGCAATAGTATAAATGCGATGGACAGGTAGCCGATCATATAACCGATAACAATCTGCATATAGCCAAACTGGCTGCCGCCCACAGCGCCCGGCACACTCACAAAGGTTACACCACTTAAAGAAGTACCGATCATGCCAAAAGCTACCAGCATCCAGTTACTACTCCGGTTACCAATAAAAAAAGATTCGTTATTACTGTTCTTGCTCGTTTTCCAGGCAACTACCAGCAGTAAAAGGAAATAAGCAATTACAATGGAGAATAAAAACCCTGCAGACATATTATTTTTTGATTAATAGAAATAGTTTGATGTAATTATTTTTTGAAGATAGGCAAATTTGTATCTCTTTTGTAAAGAAAAATTTACAATATGTCAATTAAATCCTTGGCCGTTTTTTGCGGCTCCAAAGACGGAAGAGACGAATTATTTACTGAAGAAGCTGGTAGTCTTGGCGCCTGGATGGCTTCCAGGGGCATAAGATTGATTTATGGAGGTGGGAATGTTGGCCTCATGGGTACAGTTGCCAACGCCGTAATGGATAATGGCGGCTCGGTTGTGGGCGTTATCCCGGAAATACTGGATGCGAGAGAGCGCTCGCACAAAATGATTACAGAATTGCTGGTAGTAGGAGATATGCATATCCGCAAAAGAAAAATGTATGAGCTCTGTGACGCTGCGGTTATCTTACCCGGTGGCTATGGTACTTTGGATGAGTTGTTCGAAATGATCACCTGGAATAACCTTTCAATTCATGATAAGAGCATTTATATCATCAATCTCAATGGTTTTTATGACCATCTGTTAGCACATATCGAAACTATGTTGCATAATGGTTTTTTGTATGAGAATCCTATGCATCGGATCACCGTAGTGCCCAGTGTTGCCAAATTGGTACTGCAACCGGAATTTAGCTGATACTATAGGATACCTGCTTTTCCTGTTCGGGCTTTTCCGCTATTTTCGTAGGATGAAGAATCGGATTGTCAGTTGTATACTGGTGTTTTTGAGCATATGTGCCATGGCCCAGTCTGGTACCACCTCGCAGATCGTACAGCGTATTCAGAAATTAAAGGTGCTGGGATCTGTGTTGTATGTTGCAGCGCACCCCGATGATGAAAACACCCGTTTGATCACTTACCTGGCAAATGATCGGTTGTATAGAACCGGCTATTTGTCCCTGACACGCGGTGATGGCGGCCAAAACCTGATCGGTGACGAGCAGGGCATTGAACTGGGTTTGATCCGTACACAGGAGCTGCTGGCCGCCCGTCGTATAGATGGTGGAGAGCAGTTCTTTTCCAGGGCTTTTGATTTTGGATTTTCTAAAAACCCCGAGGAAACATTTCAGAAATGGAATCGGGAAAAGGTTTTGAGTGATGTGGTTTGGACGATACGCAAGTTTCAACCGGATGTGATCATCACCCGCTTTCCGGTAACAGGGGAGGGCGGCCACGGTCACCACACGGCCAGTGCCATCCTGGCCAATGAAGCATTTAAAGCAGCAGCTGATCCTAATCAGTTTAAAGACCAGTTAAAATATGTAAAACCCTGGCAGGCCAAAAGAATCCTGTGGAATACCTTCAATTTTGGCGGCAATAATACAACCGATCCCTCGCAGTTTAACATTAATGTGGGCGGTTATAACAGCCTGCTCGGTAAAAGTTATGGCGAAATAGCCGCAGAAAGCCGTAGCCAGCATAAGTCGCAGGGATTTGGCTCCGCAGCCACAAGAGGCGATAGTTATGAGTACTTTAAAACTACCGGGGGCGATGCACCCAAAAATGACCTTTTCGATGATGTAAATATCAGCTGGAACAGGGTTGGGAAAAACGGACCGGCAATCGAAAAAATGATTGCTGCTATCGAATCTGCGTTTGATATAACTAAGCCCGAAAAATCAGTTACAGAAATGGTGGCTTTATACAAGTTGCTGGGACAGTCGGGAACTCACTATTGGATAGAAAAAAAGAAAGCAGAGGTTCAGCAGCTGATAGCTTTATGTAGTGGTTTGTTTATGGATGCTTACAGCAACCAGGCATTTGCCGTTCAAACGGAGTCGGCGGCTGTTAATGCTGTTTTGAATAACCGGCTGGGTGCTGATGCAGCAATTAAAAGTATTTCAATTGCCGGCATTACCCATAACATTAATAAACCGCTGGAAAAAAATAAGAATCTAACTTTTGATACTAAGGTTGATGTTTCGCTGCAAAAGGAAATAACACAGCCTTACTGGCTGAATGACAAAAAAGAAGAAGGATTGTTTTATGTAGCAGACCAGCAAATGATCGGTTTACCCGATGTGGCACCAGCATATATCGCCACGTTTACCATCAATATAGGCGGACAGGATTTCGTTTTTGAGCAGCCGGTTCGATATAGATATACAGATCCTGTAAAAGGTGAAGTGTATCAGCCATTTATTGTCATTCCTCCCGCAACGATCACTGCATCACCTAACCTGGTGGTATTCAGACCCGATAATAAACAACAGCGGATACAAACCCAGTTGCATGCTTTCACCAACATCAGCGGTAATATTACAGCCGGATTAACAGGTATCGACTATTCGGGGGTTCAAAACGGTGCTCAGGATTTAGACAAAGGAAAGACTGCTTTCTATAATTTTGATGTGACGGAGAAGCATGAACCTGAAGAGATTTATACGCTAACACCATATGCCAATAAAAAAACAGGTAAAGACACGGTTGGTTATCACCTGGCTTTAAGAAGTATCGATTATGATCATATCCCGGCGGTACGTTATTTTTATCCTGACTTTATTACGGCTTTAAATATTAATTTAAAAACAGTAGGTAAGAAAGTAGGTTATATACCTGGCGCCGGTGATAAAGTGGCTGTTATATTGGAGCGCATGGGCTACGATGTAACGATATTAGATAAAACAACGCTACCGGTAAGCAACCTGAACAGTTTTGATGCCATCCTTACAGGCGTTAGGGCTTACAATACCAATGAGTGGATGAATGAATTTTATGATGAGCTGATGAGTTACGTAAAGGAAGGTGGCAACCTGATTGTACAATATAATACCAGCAATAACCTTGGTACGGTCAAATCTAAAATAGGACCTTACGATTTTAATATTACACGTAACAGGATCACTGATGAGCAGGCAAAAGTAAGTATGATCGATCCTGCCCATAAAGCGTTTAATTTTCCCAACAAAATAACAGATAAGGATTTTGAGCATTGGGTACAGGAGCGCAGTATTTATCATGCCGGTGGTTGGGATAAACAGTTTAAACCTTTGTTATCAATGGCCGATCCTGGCGAGCGGGCAGATGAAGGAAGTCTGATTACGGCAACTTATGGCAAAGGGACTTTTACATATACAGGGCTGGTATTTTTCAGAGAACTCCCTGCCGCCGTTCCTGGCGCTATGCGCTTGCTGGCTAATTTGATTGCGTTGAATAAGTAGGGGTTGGTTGACTGGCTGATAAGTGAAGGGGTGAGGAAATATAAAGCCTGGAAGCAGTGAAATAATTGTGGGGATTATATAGAAGATGTGTGGCAACGACAGATCGGTGCAATGATTATCGGAATTGTATCAATGTTGCGCGTAATAACCGCGAAGCAATGAAACAATTGTGGGGATTATATTGATGATGGCGGTAACGGCAGATCGGTGCAATGATTATCGCAATTGTATCAATGATGCGCGCAATAACCTGGAAGCGGTGAAATAATTGCAGGATTATATAGATGCTGTGTGGCAACGGCAGATCGGTGCAAAGATTATCGCAATTGTATCAATGTTGCGCGCAATAACCTGGAAGCGGTGAAATAATTGCAGGACTATATAGATGCTGTGTGGTAACGGCAGATCGGTGCAATGATTATCGCAATTGTATCAATGATGCGCGCAATAACCTGGAAGCGGTGAAATAATTGCAGGACTATATAGATGCTGTGTGGCAACGGCAGATCGGTGCAAAGATTATCGCAAATTGTTTAAATGTTGCGCGCAATAACCGCGAAGCGGTGAAATAATTGTGGCAATTATATCGATGATGTACAACAACCGCGAAGCGGTGACATTATCCACACACCGAATAAATGGCCTGAATAGTGGGAGGCCACCTTGGGCAAACAGAATTTAAAAAAATGGAAAAGAAAAAACCTTTTATAGATATCAGGCGTGGCGAAATGGCTTTTATTATTGCCATTGTGCTTGGTTTAGTGATTGGTACGTTGATTAAAAAAGTAAGGTTTGGGTTAATGTTGGGGCTTGTAATAGGCCTGGGTATTGTTTTTATGAATTCATTGCGAACGAAACGATAGAACTATGGAAGAACTTGATAAAAAACCACCTTTATTTAAGTTCTGGTCCACCTGGTATGTTTTAGTTGTTGTGATACTCTTTTTGTTGATCGTATTTTTCTATTATTTAACTAAAAAGTATTCATGACAACACTGGACTGGATAGTACTTGCCTGCACATTGTTGCTGATTATACTGTATGGTATATTCAGAAGCCGGGGTAGTAAAGACCTGGAAGGTTACTTCCTCTCTAACCGAAGTATGCCCTGGTATATTATCTTACTGAGCATTATGGGCACCCAGGCGAGTGCCGTTACCTTCCTGGCTGCTCCCGGACAAGCGTATACCGATGGGATGCGGTTTGTTCAATATTATTTTGGTTTGCCGCTTGCTGCAATAGTTATCTGTATTTCGTTTGCGCCGGTTTTCAGCAGGCTGAAAGTATACACGGCTTACGAATACCTCGAGAACCGGTTTGACTCTAAAACAAGAACTTTCACTTCCCTGCTCTTTTTATTGCAGCGCGGTTTGTCTACAGGTATCAGCATTTTTGCGCCGTCTCTTATTTTGTCAGTTATTTTTGGATGGAACATTTATCTTACCAACCTTGTAATGGGTGGCTTGCTGATCATCTATACTGTTACCGGGGGAGCAAAAGCAGTCGCTTATACGCAGCAGCTACAGTTTTTTATTATTATGGTCGCCTTGTTTCTTGCCGGCTACTATATGGTGCACAAGCTGCCTGAGGGTATGGGATTTACCGATGCGATTACCATTGGAGGTAAACTGGGAAAATTTAATATTATCACAACGGGCTTCGAAAATGGCAGGTTTAATTGGGGTGACCGGTATAATATTTTCAGCGGTATCATTGGAGGTTTCTTTTTAGCGCTTTCTTATTTTGGTACCGATCAGTCCCAGGTGGGCCGCTACCTGACTGCTAAAAATTTAAAGGAAAGTAAGACCGGTTTGTTGATGAACGGCATTGTTAAAATACCCATGCAATTTGGTATTTTATTGCTGGGTGTTTTGGTATTTGCTTTTTACCAGTTTCATAAAGCGCCTGCTTTTTTTAACGATTATGAATTGAAGCGTCTCGAAAACTCAGTTCATAAAACCAGGCTTATGGAGCTACAAACAACGCTTCATCATATTGACGGGAAGAAAGCCGCATTGCTGGGGCAGTATCAACAGAATAGTGGTAACGATCAATATTTTAATGAGATGTCTCACCTGCAGGATAGTATGATGGTAGTGAGAAACGATATTAAGCAATTGGTGAAGAAAAACGGCGGTAGTGACAACGATACCAATTATATTTTTTTAAAATTCGTGATCGATTACCTGCCGCAGGGACTGGTAGGGTTGATTATTGCTGTCATCTTTTTAGCCAGCTGGGGTAGTATTGCCGCCGCGGTCAATTCATTAGCCTCCAGCACTGTGATTGATATTCATAAGAAATATTTCACTAAAGCGCGCCTGGGTGATTACACCTATTCCCAGATCTATACTGTTGTGTGGAGCCTGTTCTGTATAGGAGTTGCTATGTTTGTCTCCAACTGGACGAGCAGCCTTATTGAGGTGGTGAATATCCTGGGTTCTCTTTTCTATGGAACGATTCTGGGGGTGTTCCTGGTGGCTTTTTATGCGAAAAAAGTAAAAGGGAATGCGGTTTTTGTTGCTGCTGTGATCACAGAAATAGCAATCATATTGCTTTTTGTATTGAATGAAAATAAAATAATAAGCCTGGGTTTTCTATGGCTTAATATGGTGGGGGCTGTAATGGTTTATGTCCTGGCGGTCCTGTTGCAACAAACGGTATATCGCAAAACCTTATCTGAAGGATAGTTTATTAAAGGGAATGTCCATTACAGTAAATTTGAGATCGCTTTGGTAGGTATAATGCCACCATTCGGTAGGTAATGCAGCAAAGCCATATTTCGCCATGATGATTTTCAGCTTCTCCCGGTTTTGTAATATGGGTGTAGACAGCTGTTTAAAACTATGATGCGCCGTATCTGAAAAATTATCGAAGCCAGTGCCCATATCCAGTTCTTTTCCGGTGTTTAAATCGATAATTGTTAGGTCGATAGCCGTGCCACGGTTATGATTGCTACCCTTCGCCGGGTTAGCCACGTAGCGTTCGTCTTTTACAAGTTCCCAGAAATGTTTTGTAACAGAGTAGGGGCGATAAGCATCAAATACTTTTAGACCCAATCCTTCTTTATTCAAGGCTTCCTGCACCTTTAGCAACGAGTCTGCTGCCGGCTTTCGCAGAAAGGTGATCGTTGTTCCCGCAGGGTACATTGGCCTTTGCATAAAATTATGCAGACTGGCATATCTCAGGTCATAGATAATGGAGGGGATCGAGCTTTTTAATTCAACCATTTCCCGGAAAGGAAATTGCTTCAACTCTTTTTTATATTTATTAAGAGAGCGCTCGACTGGCAAAGAGGCGCTTTGCGCAAAAACTAACGAAGCGTTCACTGCTCCAATAAAGAAGATGATATGCAGGGTGCATTTCAATAAGCAGATTCTCATGTGTCTTATTCGGTTGTTCGCCCGTCAAAATCTTCTTCGTTTTCCTCCGCTTCTTTTTTAGTATCGCGTACAATGCCGTCTTTATGATGTGGCGGAGTGTAAATGGTGTACATCTTTAAAGAATCAGTGCCCACGTTAATCACATTATGCTTGGCACCCGATGGAACAATAATGACATCCCCATCAGCCACATCGTATTTGTTTCCATCGATAATACATTCTCCGTTCCCTTGCTCAAAACGAAAAAACTGATCATTTTCATCGTGTATTTCTTCACCGATTTCTTCTCCGGGTAATAAACTCATTAATACTAATTGCATATGTGAAGAAGTGTATAATACTTTTCTGAAATGGTTGTTCTCCAATGTGAGCTGTTCAATATTTGTATTAAATCCTTTCATGAGTATATTTTTTACGATGGTAATTAATGATAGCAGAGAAGTACCTTTTTACAAATCTTCTTCCCGTTCGAGCATAAGTATGGCGCTTTGTGGTACAATAAAATACATGTCGTTTTCATACATTATTTCGGTGGCGCCGCTTAAGAGAAATATTGCCAGATCGCCTTCTTTAGCCTGCAGGGGAACATATTTTACCTGGTCTTCGTCGGACTTCCAGGGTTCGTCATCAACTGCTACAGGTATCGCATAGCCTGGCCCTGTTTTGATAACATATCCCTGCTGCACCTTCTCTTTTTCCTGCACACCTGGCGGGAGGTATAAGCCACTGGCAGTACGCTCATGGGGCTTTTGGGGTTTGATCAATATCCGGTCACCGATAACTATTAACTTCTTAAATCTGTTTTCTGCAGTAATACGCATAGTTTTCCTTTCTTGCTTTAGCAAAAATAAAAGTTTAAGCTATGAGAATAGAAATAAATGTCGAGAAACAACATCAACAAGAGAGTGTAGGGAATATCGGGATTCATGTAACTACAGCTCCACCACTTTCCGGCTTCTAATACTGTCTATTTTTTGAATGGCAATCCTGTATTGTCTGATCAGGTCTGTAACCGCAGTAATCTCTTTTTTCTGGCAGGATGAATCCTGCTCCAGCTGTTGTTTATAACCGTATAGTGCCTGGGTTACATTCTTGTATTCTTTGTAAACGCTATCTACTTTAATATCTGCAATAGCCAATGCGAGCTTTTTAGTAGTTATCTCCCAGTTGATGTCTTTATAGCGTAACCGTAACACATCTGCCTGTTTTTGCCAATTGGCAGTTTGTATTTTTTGACTGTACGCGTCTTTAAGTGCTTCCTTTTCCTGTTGCGTAACGGTCTCCGCAAGCGAATTGTCTATGGCATTCCAACTAAGTTCAACAACAATCTTTTGTGTGGCTTTTAAAGCGTCCTGCACCTCTTTCTCCTCTTTTTCCTCCAAAACAGGCATCACTGTTTCAAAATGACTTACAAAAGTAGCAGGCATATTTTCTACATCTGCACAATCTGCTACTTTTACCACCTCCGTCTCTCGGCTGGGAGTGGGGGTGCTTTTATCACATGTTTCTGTAACTGCAGGCTTTTCTCCCGGTGAAATTTCGGAAGTAACGCCAGGTATTATATTTTCCGCAGATGGTTGCTCGGTATTGGAAGCGAATTGGAAATCTGCAGCAGGTTTTGCTGTCCATACAATTGCGTCATCGGCAGTTGGGATAGATCCAGGCTTATTGATCAGGGAACACAACATCATGGTTACAATCAAAGCGCATAAAAAAGAGATACTTTTTACAGAAGGGTATCTTCTTTTACCCGCACCTAACAGGAACTCTACTCTTTCAAGCAAGGGTGATCTTTTACCTGATATAGGAACCGCTAACCTGTTAGGCGCTGCAGTATTTTGCCTGGCCAGTAAAAGGAGCGTTTTTGCATACATGCAATGATCATATTCGAATTGCATTACCCAGTTATCAGCAGACTTTTCGCGTTCGATGTTTTGTATTTTAGCCAGTAACCTCACAAATGGGTTAAAATAAAGAATGGTCAGGATTACCTGGGTGATCAGGTTCTGCAAGTAGTCATTTCTACGTATATGAGCTAACTCATGTAAAATAATGGCCTGTGTCTGCTCTATGCTGAGCTGATTCAACATCGCAACCGGCAATAATATTACGGGCTTAAGAAATCCTACTGTTAAAGGAGATGAAATGATACTGGATGTAAAGATGCTGACCTTTCTTTTGATATTCAGGTATTGAGACGCATCCAGCAGGAATATTTTTAATGGTCCCGGAACTCTTCCCAATCCCTGTCTTCGTAACCGGTAAATACTTTGGGTGCCGCATAATAGCTTTACCAGTGGTATCAGCAAAAGAATCATATAAACAGCTGCGGCATAAACCATGAAAGGTTGCACGCTCCGGATATTACCCATCCATTTAATAATCCCTAACCCGGTGGAGGGATTAGATAATGACAGGAAAAAAGTAGCGATAAAGGCGCTAAAACCAGTGAGAAGCGCTGCAAAACTGATATTACTTAATTGTTCTGCTGGCAAGCGTTTGTAAACACGCGTATAGCTCAAAACCAGCAGCCATATCAGGCCGGTTTGCCAGATACTGTTGATAACAGCGTTTCCTAAAGCAGTTAGTACCGATTGCAAGCTTTCGTTCATGGTTTATTTCTTCTTTAAGTTGTCAATCAAAGACTGTATCTGGTCTAGTTCTGCCTCAGTAACCTTTTGGCTGCCTAAAGCCTGCATTACGAGTTGAGTTGATGACCCTCCAAAGAGGTTGCCTATAAACTTATTCAATAGAAATTTCTGGGTATTTTCCTTATCCGTCGCAGCCTGGTAAATATGGGTTCGGGCCGAGTCATCTCTATCCACCAACCCCTTATCATTCATGATCTGCATGAGTTTAAGAGTCGTAGTATAACCGATATCTTTTCCGATCACCAATTCTTCATGCACTTCTCTTACCGTAGCTTTTCCTTTTTGCCAAAGTACCTGTAAGATCTCCAGTTCACTTTCCGTTGGTTTCAATGTTTTAACGTCTGCCATACACTAAATTTTAAGCAATTTACGATTTCTTTCGTATAATTAACAAGCCTTTAAAATTTTCTGTTTTTTTTTAACAATTCGGCTACTAGTATAGGGACGCTCATGCTCGCAAAATGGCAATCAACTCCTCTATTTCTTTCAGCATATACAATTTTTCATCCGTTTCGTAGCATTTGCCGAGGTCTTCAAGGAGTTTGGCTATTACCTGTTTGTTGCTTTGGGGTCTGAAATAATCGGGTACAACGGGTACGGCAATTTTATTGAAGTAGTTATACAGGTCGTTATGAGTAAATACCTGTCCTAAGGTGGGATCTATAAAAAACTCAATGTTCAGGTGCAGTTTTTCGGCGTCCTTCTCAGTTTTCGATTTAAAATAAGCCAATACGAACTGGTTGGGAATGGGTAATAGCCTGATGGGAACATCTAATAGTTCGGTAAGTAAAAGGTACAGCACGCCATTACCGCTTTGATTCCCTTTTTTATATTCTATAATATTCGAGATCAGGAATTCATTGGGTATACGTTCTTCCCCGAGTGTTCCTTTTAGTCCGAAGTAATTATACAGTATGCTGGTAATAACGTTTACCTGTTCTAAAGGGGTAAGGTAATTGTTTAATTCGATCCAGATATTGCGCCTGAGGCGTTCGATATCCTGTATCACTTTTCCGGTATGAAGATCGGGGTATAGAAGTTTAGCTACCAGTAAGGCGCCAGGTATCAGATCGTGGTGGGGGGCATTCACCCAGGCTATAAAATCATTCTTAAGATTGATAAAGTGAAGCCGGTGTATCAGCAGTTCAATACGTTCCTGAACATTATTGTCGATGGTGTTTTCCCAAAGATTTTCAAGACTGGCAATGATAGGTGTTCCATAAGAAATAATGCGATTACTCACCGCTTCAAATACTTCCGTATCCGGGTCTTCGATCAGGGTAAGTAATGCTTCAACTTCTTTCTCATTTTCCATTGAAACAAATATAGTAATAGTTGATGGTTCATAGATCATGGTTGATAGCTAACAATCCCCGGCCATCAACTATCCACCATGATCTATAACCTGCATTATCCCATATTATGGAAAACTTTCTGAACGTCTTCATCCTGCTCCAGGCGTTCGATGAGTTTGCTTATTTCTTCAGCCTGTTCATCATTTACCGGAACCGTTGTGCCTGGTATCCATTCCAGTTCAGCACTTATAGGGGTTATGTTTTTTTCTTCCAGTGCCTTTTGCATATTACCGAAGTCTGTAAAAGCTACCCGTAGAACGATCACTTCTTTACCTTCATCGGTAGTGCTTTCTCCTAACTCTTCCAAACCAAAATCTATCAGTTCCAATTCAAGGTCATCTGTATTTAAACCTTCTGGATTTAGTTTGAAAACGCCCATTTTATTAAACTGGAAAGCTACACTGCCGCTATTTCCCATAGCGCCGCCGCCTTTATTAAAATGAGATTTTACATTAGCTACGGTGCGCACATGATTGTCTGTTGCTGTTTCCACCAGTAAAGCCACACCATGTGGGGCATAACCTTCATACAAGATTTCGTCGTAGTTTACCAGCTCTTTACCTTGAGCCCGTTTAATAGCTGCTTCCACACGGTCTTTAGGCATCCCCACACTTCGCGCATTCTGAAAACAACGGCGTAATGCCGCATTTTGTGAGGGATCTGGTCCCCCTGCTTTTACAGCTATAATGATTTCTTTACCTATACGGGTAAAGTTCTTAGCCATTTTATCATACCTGGCAAACATCGAGGCCTTACGAACTTCAAATATCCTTCCCATAAAAATATAAATTGTGGCTGCAAATCTAAGCAAGCCTTAATAAAAAACCGCCTCTTTTTTAGGGAGGCGGTCAGTATCAAAAAAATCAGAATACTTCAACTAGTGTAATCCGTCTCCGGGAGGATCTTTTGGAATTACGACCTGTCCTTTGCTTAGTTTACTATGCTTAACGCTGTAGCCGAAGTAAATAATAAAACCAATAGCCAGCCAGCCTCCTAAACGGGCCCAGTTTTCCCAACCCAAACCAAGAATCATTGCCAGGCAGGAAATAATACCTAAAATAGGGAAAAGAGGCACAAAAGGCGTTTTAAACTGGCGTTTAAGATTCGGTTCTTTTTTTCTCAAAATGATCACAGCTGCACAAACCAACATAAAGGCAAATAAGGTTCCAATACTGGTCATGTGTCCCACCACATCGCCTGGTACAAATGCAGCGAAAAGTCCTACCAGTACCAGAATAATAAGATTGCCTTTATAAGGTGTCTGGAACTTTGGATGTAGCTTACTGAAAGAAGCAGGCAGTAGCCCATCTTTACTCATAGAGTAAAATACCCGGCTCTGTCCCAGTAGCATTACGAGTATTACCGATGTGAAGCCTGCTAAAATAGCAATGGTTACCGCATCTGCCAACCATTTATAGCCCGGCATAAAGTTTTGAATGGCGGCTACCACAGAGGCTTCTCCGCCCTGGCTAGGGTCTCTGAAGAAAGACACCGGCGCGAGTCCGGTTAAAACGTGTCCAAATAATAAATATAGTGCCGTACAAATAGCTAAAGAACCTAAAATGCCAATGGGTAAAGCTTTTTTCGGATTTTTTGTTTCCTGCGCAGCAGTACTTACCGCGTCAAAACCAATAAATGCAAAGAATACGGTTCCGGCAGCACCCAAAATACCCATAATTCCGCCGAAACTGTGGGTTACACCCTGATGATCTACGTATTTTTCTGCAGGAGGGATATAAGGCGAATGATTCGCCGGATTGATAAATTTCCATCCTAATATAATGATCAGTACTACAATAGTTACTTTCACAATTACGATAAGGGCATTTACGAAAGAAGATTCTGATGTACCTTTTATAAGCAGCATACTCATTAAAGTAACTATAAACAAGGCAGGGATATTCATAATGCCTCTAACGCCATCAGTTGATACCTGAAAGGGGGAGTGGCACCATTCATAGGCTATGGGTTTCCAATGCAGGATGTTTACCAGGAGATTGTTCAGGTACTCGCTCCATGCTATACCCACAGTAGCGGCCCCCACTGCATATTCCAATACGAGGTCCCAGCCAATAATCCAGGCTAGCATTTCACCCATAGTAGCATAAGTAAAAGTGTAGGCGCTGCCCGAAATAGGAATAGAAGAAGATAATTCAGCATAGCAAAGACCTGCGAAGGCACAGCCTATAGCCGCCAGGATAAAACCAAATGTTACCGAAGGTCCGGCATTTTGAGCAGCAGCAGCAGCAGTACGTACAAAAAGCCCGGCGCCAATAATGGCACCAATGCCCAATGCTACCAGCCCACCTGCTGTGAGCGTTCGTTTTAAACCCTTCTCAGAGTCTGCAGCCTCCGCTAATAAAATGCTAAGCGGTTTTTTTGTAAATAATCCCATAAGTGTCTACTTTGAGTGGTATATTATTTTTTGATCAATTGTTTTTACAGAGGAAAAATAAGGAATAATCGTATATGCCTTAACAAAACTTTTGGAAGTTACACCAATTATTCTCTATTTTACCAAGTTTTAGGGATTAATAAATTGATTTTTAAGACTGCCTTATATATATGATGAAAACAAAAAAAGCCGGATTAATTGCGCTGATAGCATTTACTATTGTAGCTGTATTACATTTATTTAGCTTCGAGATCAGTCCTTTGCCTGATCAACTTCTTTTTGTATCCAGGTGGATACTGGTAATTGTATTGCTTCTTTTTGCTTTTTTGAAAAAATCGCTGACCACCTGGATCCTGGTAAGTATTTTATTCGGCGTAATATTGGGAAGCGATTTCCCCGGTGTGGCTTTGTCATTTCAACCGTTAAGCCAGGGCTTTATTAAACTGATCAAAACAATTGTAGGGCCCATTCTCTTTGCTACACTGGTTTATGGAATTGCGGGGCATTCAGATCTGAAGCAGGTAGGACGAATGGCCTGGAAGTCTTTATTATATTTCTACACCGCCACTACTATTGCTTTATTTATTGGATTGGCTGCTATTAATATTACCAAAGCGGGAGTGGGGATTGATGCGTCTAAAATACCGCACCACGACCTGCCTAAAACTTCAGTAGTAAAGGACGCAGATGCCGCCGCACTTAAAAACATTCCTGAAGGCGATCAATGGATCTATAAGACGACTGCTTTTTTCAGGGATATTTTCCCGGAGAATATCGTCAAATCCATTTACGAGAACCAGGTACTGCAGATCGTAATCTTCTCTGTGATATTTGGAATTGGCCTGGCCAAATTACCAGAGGGCAAGAAGAAGCCGATTGTAGACTTTATGGAAAGCCTGTCGGAAACCATGTTTAAATACACCCACCTGATCATGTATTTTGCCCCCATAGGAGTAGGCGCCGCCATGGCCTACACCGTGGGTCATATGGGGATAGATATTTTAAAATACCTGTTCATGCTGCTGATTACATTGTATGCAGCCCTGATTGCTTTTATTTTGCTGGTATTACTGCCCGTTGCATTATACCTCAAAATTCCTATCAAGAAATTCATCCAGGCTATTAAAGAGCCGGTTTCGATTGCTTTTGCCACTACGAGTTCAGACGCGGCATTGCCGGCAGTAATGCGTAATATGGAAAGGTTTGGCGTTCCCAGGAAAATTGTATCATTTGTGGTTCCTACCGGGTATAGCTTTAACCTGGACGGAACTACCCTTTATTTATCCCTGGCTTCTATTTTTGTGGCCCAGGCTGCGGGCATGGACCTCTCTTTTGGCCAGCAACTGCTCATTGCATTAACGCTTATGATCACCAGTAAAGGGGTAGCTGCTATTCCGCGCGCGTCATTAATTATATTGATCGCTACTGCGGAGCAATTCGGCTTGCCTATTGTTATCATCGCTGCTATTTTAGGGATTGATGAACTAATGGATATGGGCCGGACCTCTGTAAATGTTATCGGTAACTGCCTCGCCTCGGTGGTGGTAGCCAAATGGGAGGGAGAGTTTGACGACTCTAAAGCCATCACTTATAAAGATTAGCAAATATTTATTTATAGCTTGAACTTTTTTTTAGCACTTTTGTTGAATCGCTAGCAAATGATAGCCCGTATCTTTGACGGGTTTAGCATAACTGCCTTGATAGTAAAGCACATAAACGAAAACGAACGATAAAATTAAATCATGATTGAATTATTGAGCACGGCATTTCAGTGGACGGATTTGTTGCAACCAACCTGGTATATAGAGAATGGTGGATTGTGGTTAATATTGTTTGTTGTTTTTGCAGAAACAGGTTTATTCGCAGGTTTTTTTCTACCAGGAGATACCTTATTATTTATAGCAGGTATTTTCGCCCATAAAATGGAAAAGGCGGGCGAATTAGTGCCAGGTCTCGCTAACCAGTTTATGCAGGTAATTGGCCTGGGGCATATACATAACGAATGGGTGGATCTCTTCGTATTATTTGGCTTAATAGCTTTAGCAGGTATTTTGGGCAATATGGTAGGCTACTGGACGGGTCGCAAAGTAGGGCCCTCCATGTATACCTGGAAGGAAAACTTTTTCTTTAAGCGACGTTACCTGGAGCAGGCGCATGATTTTTATGAGAAGAACGGAGGTTTTGCCATTGTAGTAGCGCGTTTTTTGCCTTTTATCAGAACTTTTGCACCCATTATTGCAGGTATCGTAAAAATGGAGAGAGCCAAGTTTACTTTTTATAATGTACTGGGTTGCTGCTTATGGGTATTCAGCTTGATCTTCGCCGGCCACTTCCTTCAAAAATGGCTGATGAGTCACTACAATTTCGATCTTACAGCGCATTTGGAAATCATTATTATCGGTATTGTTGTGATTACAACATTCCCGGTTATTATGAAGCTGGTTAAAGGTGGAAAGAAGAGTAAAGAGAAGCTGATCCAGAAAGCGCAGGAAGAGCGCATGGATAACACGGTGGAAGAACAGCAAAAGGACTAAATCTTTACTGCGGTTTTAGCACTAATCAAATAATATTTAAAAAGCCATGTATACTTATAGGTATCATGGCTTTTTTTAATCCGGTGAGGCATGCGGCCCTACAGTTATTTTACTCAGTAGGGCGATAAGCTGTGGTATATCTGCGCCATTTTTCTATCACTTCCTCAATATCTTTGGCAAGGTCTGATTCGAAAAAAACGCGCTCGCCTGTAGCCGGGTGTGTAAAGCCCAATGTTTTGGCATGCAACGCCTGCCTGGAGCAGATGTTAAAACAGTTATCTACAAACTGTTTATATTTTGCGTAAACGGTGCCCTTTATAATTCTGTCGCCTCCGTAAAAATCATCATTAAAAAGCGGATGCCCCAGGTGCTTCATGTGCACCCGTATCTGGTGGGTGCGACCTGTTTCCAGTATACATTCTACCAGTGTAACATAGCCGAATCTTTCCAGCACTTTGTAATGTGTAATGGCTTCCTTTCCGTGATCACCTTCCGGGTAGGCCTCAAATTGCTTTCTGAAACGCAGGTTGCGGCCTACGTGAGCTACAATGGTACCCTCGTCTTCGGCAACATCTCCCCATACAAGTGCCATATATTTACGATCAACTGTGTGGTCGAAAAACTGTTTAGCCAGGTTCCGCATGGCCAGCTCGGTTTTTGCCAATACCAAAAGCCCGGTCGTATTTTTATCGATCCGGTGTACCATGCCAAAACGCGGAAGTGTTTCGGCTTCGATGGCTGCATTTTGCTGCTGAAGATGCCAGGCCATAGCGTTTAATAAAGTGCGGTTAGGATTGCCGCTGCCCGGGTGCACCACCATACCCGCAGCTTTATTAACAACAATGATATGCTCATCTTCGTAGAAGATATTAAGCGGTATATTTTCAGGCAGGATCTCATTCTCGTCAGGCGCCGTATCTGTAAAAACAACTATTTCCTGGTTGCCCTTTACTTTGAAATTAGGTTTTACTTCGCTGCCATTTACCAGCACCATTTTGTTATGTATGGCCAGCTGTATTTTATTGCGGGTAGCCCCTTCAATACGGTTCATCAGGAACTTATCTATGCGGTAAGCTTCCTGGCCCGGATCGGTTTTAAATACAAATTTTTGATAGAGTTCATCGCTCGTATCCTGCTGTTCGGTATATATTTCTTCCTCGTTCATTGCGTGCAAAGGTAAACTAATGTGTTTTGAACAGATTGTGTTTATTTTTGTTGCTTTTAAAGACAACCGGGCTTGAATAAAACAGCTCGTTGTTACTTTTTGTTCATGTCTAAAACAATCGAAAAACAGGTGAAACAACAGGTGCAGTTCAAAGATTTGGGCAATATGCGTTATAAAGATGCGTGGGACTACCAGGAAAATATTTTGCAGGAAAATGTTTCTGTAAAAACGCGTTTACGCGAACTACAGGATAGTGGAGAAATAGGTCAGCCTGATGAAAAACTCCAAACCCGGCATGCTTTACTCTTTGTAGAACATCCGCTTGTATTCACCCTGGGCAAGAGTGGTGATATGGGAAATGTATTGATGGGCGAGGAGCACCTTGCTAAGCTTGGGATAGATTTCTTTAAGATCAACAGGGGTGGAGATATCACCTTTCACGGCCCGGGACAGTTAGTAGGCTACCCCATTTTCGACCTGGAAAAATTCTACACAGATATTGGAAAATACCTGCGCAATATAGAAGAAGTAATGATTTTAACACTGGCCGAATATGGCTTGAAGGGTGAACGCTCTGCCGGAGAGACGGGGGTTTGGCTGGATCCGGACAAAAAGGGGCGCGAGCGTAAAATTTGTGCCATCGGGGTTCGAACCAGTCGCTGGATCACGATGCACGGTTTTGCTTTAAATGTAAATACTGATCTGAACTATTTTAACATGATCGTACCCTGTGGTATCCAGGGTAAACAGGTTAGTTCCCTTCAGAAGGAGTTAGGCCGTGAAATAGATATGGGCGAAGTGAAGGAAAAAGTAAAGCGCAACTTTGAGAAGGTATTTGAGATCACGATAGCCAATGCTTGAAGGGTTACCGGTTACTCCTACATGCATTACGATCCGTCAACTAATAGCCTTTAAAAATCCTTCGGCAGGAAAACCTTGTTCTTCTCCATCAGCTTATCATCGGCGTATAACTCAAAATTGATATAACCGGAAGATGTAAAATAAGAGCGATCCAGCTTAAATCGTTTTTCTTTGATATTGTTGAGTTCGAATAATGGCTGACCGGCTTCGCCAAAAAATCTAATATCGTATTTTCTTTTATCCAGCGGCAACTCCACTCGTACATAACGGTCTGGCGAAGCGAAAATATAAGTAGATTGTACAAATCCTGAAGGAATAAAGTTGGGATTCAGATTAACTTCCTTATTCGATTTATTGCCACTGTTATATGCATCAGCCAGGCCCGAAGTATCTACAGTAGGCCGCTTCGATTTGGTCGAAATATAGGTTCCTCCTTCAAACATTACAAAAATGCGGTAAAACATATTGTCATTAGGCGCGGTGGCGTCAGAAAACCCGTTCTCCTGCAGGCTCGGATCGGGTAGGGTTCCTATCGTTTTGAAATAGTTAAGGGTATCAGTAGAGCGTTGAATGCTGATTTGTTTAACGCCCTGGTAATTATGGGTCCAGGCTACTACAACCCGGTTGGTTCCCACCTTATATACCGAAAAGTCGGGAAGCTTTTCTTGCGCATTAATACCTGAAATAATAAAGCCTGACAATAAAAACAATAAAATCTTCTTCATGATAGAGCCATTAACTACTTAACTGACAAAGATAAGCGAGTGCGAATAACAGATCAGAAAATTAACGTTCCTTTTCGTAAAGAAAGATTGCCTTGCAGGCCTCCCGAATGAATAAGCAACAACCGGGATCCGGCTTTAAAGTAATTGTTTTGAATTAACTCAAGTGCACCATAAAATAGCTTGCCTGTATACACAAAGTCAGTCGGGATACCGGTTGCTGAATATAGCTCGTTCATAAAGCTGATAAGCCCCGGCTTTTGTTTGGCATATCCGCCAAAATGATAATCGTGGTTAATGCTAACCGGTTGATCTTGATTCGTGAGGAGTGTCCGCACTTCGTTTTCCAGCAAAGAATGATTTTTAAGCGCGCTCAGGCCCAGCACACTGGCGTGGGCTGCTTTGTTATTCATCAGGCCCGCCATCATGGTGCCGGTTCCAACGGCACAAAGTATATGGTCAAAGGCCGCTCTTTCATAAGGAATGGTAGCTGCGCCCATAGCCCCGATTTCGCTGTAACCACCTTCCGGTATGATGTAATAATAATGGCTCTCAAAAGCAGGCGGAAGCATTTTGTTTTGATAGTCGGTTCGGGATATGAAATGTAATTGCATGCCGTATTTCCTGGCATTTATAAGCGTATGAGAATGGGAGGCAGGCTCTTCACCACGAATAATACCTATACAGGGGATGTTATTTGCTGCACAGGCGGCTGCAGTTGCTGCGATATGATTGGAAAAAGCTCCGCCAAAGGTGACCAGGGCTTTGTAGTGGCCCGTAATGAATTTTTGAAGATGGTATTTAAGCTTAAACCATTTGTTACCGCTGATTGCAGGGTGTATTTTATCCAGCCTCAATACTTCTACATTTACGCCGTTTTGCGATAGGAAAGGTATAGGGTCCGTTGTGATTAAATCTTCGTCAATAATATCCATAACAATGATACCTGTTGGCTAAATTACCTTATTTTTGAGACCATTCATTTTCGCAAAAGTAGTACCGGATCAGATTCGGCGGCGAAAAAAAACAGCAGGCCTTGCCTGCTGCCACTAAACGATAAAAAGAAAAAATAAAAATTTACGAATGAAACCAACATTAGTGATTTTGGCCGCAGGAATGGCCTCTCGTTACGGAAGCATGAAACAGGTGGAGGCTTTTGGTCCGAGTGGCGAAACCATAATGGATTATTCGATTGCAGATGCTGTTAAAGCCGGATTTGGAAAAATTGTGTTCCTGATCCGCGAGCAGTTTGTAGATAATTTCCGTAATCTTTTTGCTTCAAAGCTTGATGGGAAAGTAGATTATGAGTTTGCTTTCCAGGAGTTGGATATGTACCTGGATGGCGTAGAAATTCCGGCTGAACGTAGCAAACCGTGGGGTACGGGACATGCGGTATTGTGCACAAAAAAAGTAGTAACTACTCCATTTGCTGTTATTAACGCCGATGATTTTTATGGTTTTGATGCGTTTAAAAAAGCAGCTGAGTTTTTAACTACAGAATGCAATGAAAAAACATACGCCGTAATCAGCTATCCGCTGATGAATACCTTGTCTGAACACGGCACGGTAAATCGTGGTGTATGCGGGTTAGACGAAAAAGGTAACCTGGCCAGCGTGGTAGAACGCATCGGTATTGGTTTGCAGGATGATATAGTGAAAGTAGCGGATGGCCTGCAGCCAGATGAATTATCAAAGGATACGGTAGTTTCTATGAATTTCTGGTGTTTCCATCCTTCGGTGTATGATTTGTATGAAAAAGACTTTAAAACTTTTATTAAAGAAAGTATTGCTGTTCCAAAATCAGAGTTTCTCATACCTGCTGTAGTAGACAACTTTATTAAAGAAGGCGGGGCAGTAAAAGTGGTCACTACATCAGCCCAGTGGTTTGGTGTAACTTATAAAGAAGATGCACCGGCCGTTCAAAAACAACTGAACGACCTTATAGAACAGGGTGCCTACAGCACTAATCTCTGGGGTGCATAGTATAAAATAGAAATGTGTTGAAAGGAGGCCGTGGTTCAAACCACGGCCTCCTTTTTTGAGAAACTCACTATAGGGGCCAAAAAAAGCGCTACTCAATGGTAGCGCCTATCCGGTTTTGGCTTTGTTTGATCGCCTCAATTCACTTTCACCATATATATGTATTCTTCTATTTTCTTTACCTGCTGAGGGCTCTTCAGGCCGCTAAGGGAACTTTTAGTACTCAGTTTTATGTTTTTAATGGTAGAATCACCGTTATCTTTCTTACGGGCATCATTTAGTGCATTAAAGATATTGCGGGTTTGAATGGCAAACGCTACCCCTTCCGCATCTTTTTGCTTGGCATTTAAAATACCAATAATTTCTCCATTGCTGTTTAATACCGGGCTGCCGCTATTACCTCTTTCAGCTTTTACATCAATCTGGCAGCTTAGGGTGTCGCCATTATAACCGGTTTTGGAGCTCAGGTATCCCTGGCCATACACTAATTCTTCATCTTTTGGATAACCTAAAGTAAAAATAGGCTCAGCCAGGTCAGTTGCCTTTTTGGTGAAGCTGTAAGGTGTGCCGGGTAATGCTTTAAAATCCGGGTCGTTTATTTTCAAGATAGCAATATCCGTTGCCGGGTTCGTGTATACCACTTTGGCCAAAAATTCTTTACCCGCGGTATTTTGTACGGCGATATTCTGGGCTTTTTCAATAACGTGGTAATTGGTTACCAGGTAGCCTTTACCGTCGATAATAAAACCGGTACCACTATTAGTATAAGGAATTTCGGGCGTAATAGCTGCGGTGCTGCCTTGCTTAAGTGTATTGATTTCTTTGTCCTGCAGCCTCGATTTTACCTGGAGCGTATTGATGTTCTTTTTAAGAATCTCCAGTTGGTCTTTAGGCGCTTTAGGGGTAACCGAGCCTACAATTCCGTTAACCATTAAAGCGGTAATACCCGCAATAGAAGCGGCAATAGCTGCCGTTTTCTTAAATTTATGAAACAGGTATACAACCTTAGCACCTTTAGGTTTAGCAGCATTTATTTTGCCCTGGGCTGAAAGGTCATTATGTACTTCATTCAGTGAAAGCTGAAATTTCTGCCACTGGTTGAAACGGTTCATTTTTTGTAGAAATAAAGTATGCTCCACCACCATCTGATCTACTTCACTGTCCGCCTTACGCAGGTTTTCAAAATGAAGCCGTTCATCAGGATTCATATCACCCATTATATACCGCTCAACGGCATCTAAAAGGGTTATATTATTATTCTGGTCATTCATCACTTAATCAGGTTTTTTTTAATTGAGAAAAGAATATTTTTTTTAAACGCATCAGGCATTTGTATTTCTGGGTTTTTGCATTTTCTGCATTCGTGTACCCGAAATTCTCTGCTATTTCCTGCATGCTGTTGTTTTTAAAATAAAACGCCTCCAGCAGGCTTTTGCAGGGTTCTCCTAATTTGCTGATAGCTGTATGCATCATTTCAAACTCTGCATCTTTCTGTTCGTGCTCCACTACATCGTCGTCTACAACTATCTGTGTTTCGTTGGTGTCATCAAAATCGGCGGTACGTCTGTTACTCTGGTTTAATTTTTTTAACCAAAGCCTCCTGGCAACCGAATAGAGGTAGGTTCTTATCTGGCAATTCAGTTCAAAACTGCCTGACCTTGCCTTATCGTACAAAACCATCATCGCCTCCTGGAAAATATCTTTGGCATCGTCTATGGTTCCGTTGTTGTTAACTACCAGGGCCTGAACCAGGTTATAATTCTGGCCATAGATCATTTCAACCGATTTTTTGTCGTTACGAGCTAATCCTTTCAGTAAACTTATTTCCTGTTCTAATGTAGAATCTTTCAACCTATGATGATTTAATACGAATTTTTAAAAATAGTAACCCTTTCGCAGTCAGAAAAAATTTTTTATTTGTGGGTTACCTTTTTTCCGTTTAGGTATTAACCATTTTAACAGCAAACCTTAATTTGTATGAAAAAGTTATTCATTTTATTCGCAATCAGTTCTTTAGGATTTGTAGCTTGTAATAATGCCGCAGAAGGCGAAGGAAGTTCAGATTCTACCAACGTTAGTGCTGACTCTAGTTCAGTTGATCCAACTTTAGGTAATCCTCCGGTTAACCCAACCGACACGATGGTGAACCTGGATACAACTTCTGCAGCAGCTGATTCGTCTGCAATTAAATTATAATTTTTATTCGGCAAGCAATATAGAGGAGCCATTCCGCTACGGCGGAGTGGTTTTTTTTATACCCATAGAAAATGCTGGCCGGTAAGCGATTGTGTTGGCGGTCTTTTTATATCTTCAAGCTGATAGTAACGCCGCCATATTGGGAAATTTTTTTTTGGTAATGGCTGCTTAACGCGGTTGAAAGTAAAGGCTTCGGCAAACGGTAACACGGGGCATATATTTTCAAAAATTGCCAATTGATTTGTTTTTGTTACCTTTGCACTCTTTTTATGACAACATTTGAATCATTAGGGATTGAGGCTGGGCTGCTTCAATCTCTGGAAACTATCGGTTTCGTAACTCCCACACCCATTCAGGAACAAGCCATTCCCGTTTTATTACAAGGTACTAAAGATTTTATAGGTTTAGCACAAACCGGTACCGGTAAAACAGCAGCATTTGGTTTACCCTTATTGCAATTAATTAGTAAAGAACAACGTACGCCGCAAGCTTTGGTCATTTGCCCAACGCGCGAGCTATGTCTGCAAATTGCTAAAGACTTAGGCAACTTCAAAGGGAAAAAAAGTCCTGTTGGTGTAACTGCAGTTTATGGTGGCGCCTCTATCTCTGATCAAATCAGGGAAATCAAACGCGGAACCAACATCATTGTAGCTACCCCTGGTCGTTTGATTGACTTAATCGAACGCAAAGCCATTAATTTAGAAGGTATTAATTATGTAGTATTAGATGAGGCAGATGAAATGCTGAATATGGGCTTTAAGGATGATATTGAATTCATTCTAAAGGAAACCATTAACCGGGATAGCATCTGGCTGTTTAGTGCAACTATGCCACCGGCAATCAGGCAGGTAAGCAAGCGATATATGGACAATCCCCACGAGATTACCGTAGGTAAAGTGAATTCGGGGAATGCCAATATTGATCACCAGTATTATTCTACACAACACGTAAACAGGTACGAAACCTTAAAGCGTATTATAGATTTCAATCCGGGTATTTACGGTATTGTTTTCACCAGAACCAAGGCTGATGCACAAAATGTAACAGAGAGCCTTATCCGTGAAGGATATGATATTGAAGCCTTGCATGGCGATTTAACGCAGGCGCAGCGTGATAAAGTAATGGCGCGTTTCCGTGAGAAGTCCATTCAATTGCTGATAGCTACAGACGTAGCAGCAAGGGGTATTGATGTAAAGGAAATAACGCACGTTATTAATTATGAATTACCAGATGATACTGAAGTTTATACGCACCGAAGCGGCAGAACGGGCCGTGCTGGTAAGAGCGGGGTTTCAGTTTCATTAGTTACACCAAGAGAACTCTATCGTTTACGCCAGATTGAAAAGCTGGTGAATACGAAGTTTCATAAAATGGATATTCCAAGTGGTAAAGATGTTTGCCGCAAACAGTTTTTCCATTTTATTGATAAAATGCTGCAGGCTGATATCAGCAATGGCGAGTACGCTACTTATCTTCCTATTCTGCAGGAGAAATTTGCAGATGTAGATAAAGAAGAAATTATGCAACGTGTAGCTGCATTGGAATTCGACCGATTTTTAAAATACTATGAGAACTCAGCTGATTTGAACATCCGTGATTCGGGTAAAGCTGGCAGGGAAGGAAGAAGTGCTGAGAGAAGTAGTGGCAGGGAAGGTCGCAGCTCCAGGAGCAGCAATGGTAACTATCAGCGTTTATTTGTAAACCTTGGTACGAAAGATGGTTTCTACAAAGCAAGTTTCTTACAATTCATCCTGGATATGAGTGGACTGAGTAAAGACGTGTTAGGTAAAATTGACATGAAAGATATGAATAGCTGGGTAGAGATCGATCCGTCTGCAGGTAATAAGATGATCAAAGCATTGGATGGTAAAAATTACCGCGGTAGAAAAATCCGCATGAACGACGCAGAACAAGGCGGCGGACGCAGAAGATAATTTTCCGCTCTCAATAAATAATTAATCAAATCGCTCTTCTGAGCGATTTTTTTGTTATCATATACTCTATTTTATTTTTTCGATCTTGTAAATCGCCCGGGAAGTTGCTTTATGTCAACTTTTGATAGTCGGTAGAGCGTATTTGTATAAAATAATTACATTTATAGAAACGTAGCTATATGAACTTTGAACTGACCGAAGAGCAACTAATGATACAGAAAGCCGCCCGGGACTTTGCCCGAAATGAATGTTTACCTGGCGTGATCGAACGAGATGAGCTGCAAAAATTTCCCAAAGAACAAATATCCAAACTGGCCGACCTGGGGTTTTTAGGTATGATGGTAGATGAGCAGTACGGGGGAGCAGGCATGGACACGATCAGCTATGTGCTGGCCATGGAAGAAATATCTAAAGTAGATGCCAGTGTAAGCGTCTGCATGAGCGTTAACAACAGTCTTGTTTGCTACGGGCTACAGGCTTTTGGATCAGAGGAGCAGAAGCAACAGTACCTGACCCCGTTAGCACAGGGTAAGAAAGACGGCGAATTATACATCGGAGCATTTATGTTGAGTGAGCCTGAAGCGGGCAGTGATGCCACCTCACAACGCACTACCGCTGAAGATAAAGGTGATTACTATTTGTTAAACGGTACTAAAAACTGGATCACAAATGGGGGAACAGCGTCTGTTTACTTGGTAATGGCACAAACAGACATTGCAAAAGGATCGAAAGGTATTAATACATTGATTGTAGAGAAGAACTGGCCGGGAGTTACGGTAGCTGCGAAGGAAAACAAGCTGGGCATACGGGGGAGTGATACACATACAGTGATGTTTACTGATGTAAAAGTGCCGAAGGGAAACCGGATCGGGGCGGATGGTTTTGGTTTTTCTTTCGCTATGAAAACATTGGCCGGAGGCCGTATTGGCATTGCCTCGCAGGCATTGGGTATTGCCAGCGGCGCCTACGAATTAGCTAAAGAATATGCCAAAACCAGGAAGGCGTTTGGTACTGAAATTATGAACCACCAGGCCATTGCTTTTAAGCTGGCTGATATGCACATGAAAATAGAAGCTGCACGGCTATTGTGCCTGAAAGCAGCCTGGGAGAAAGATCAAAACAAAGATTACACGATCAGCTCTTCAATGGCCAAACTCTATGCTTCTGAAACGGCCATGTGGACGGCGATTGAGGCGGTGCAGGTGCATGGCGGATACGGTTATGTTAAAGAATACCATGTAGAACGGCTGATGCGGGATGCTAAGATCACACAGATCTACGAAGGTACCAGCGAGGTACAAAGAATCGTAATAAGCAGGGGGATATTAAAGTAAGAATTGGCGTTATGGCATAAGTTACTTGAACTTTCTTCTTTCAATCACAGCAACGGTCAACCTGCTGATGCAGATCAGTTGCTGACTGTCGTTATATAGCTTAATATCCCATACATGGCTGCTTTTGCCCAGGTGTAGCGGACTGCAAACCGCCCGTACACTTCCTGATAAAACCGGTCTTAAATGGTTGGCATTTATTTCCATGCCCACTACCATAAACTTTTCGCGATCCACTACCAGGCTGCTGGCATAAGAGCCCACCGTTTCTGCGAGAGCCACCGAGGCGCCGCCATGTAGAATGCCATAAGGCTGCCTTGTTTTGTCGCTTACCGGCATAGTAGCTTCCAACGAGTTTTCGTTGATAGCGGTAAACCTTATACCCAGGTGGGTATTCATATTGTCATTGGTTATTTCATTTAATCGAACCAGGTCATATTCTTTACTCCAGATCATGCCATTATTTTAGGGTTATAAATGTACGCGCATACAATGAATCGTAAACAAGAAAATACAGTTACTGCTAAAAATAGTTATTCATCCATCAGCGAGGTATAAATAGTTGTAATATTGACACTCTAAAGAGCTACAATATGAGTGTGATCGAAACAACGGGTCTTAAAAAGCAATATGCGGGCAATTACGTCTTAAAAGGTATTGATCTGCAGGTAGAACCTGGAATGATCTTGGGCTATATTGGTCCGAATGGAGCCGGTAAAAGTACTACTATCAAAATCATTACAGGCATTATCGATGAGTTTGAAGGAGAAGTGAAAGTGTTGGGGATGGATGTGCGTAATGAGTCGTTGGAAGTGAAAAAGCGTATTGGTTATATCCCCGAGCTGGCGGCTCTTTATGATACGCTAACCCCTGTGGAGTATTTGAAATTTACAGGCAAGCTTTATGGTTTAAGTGACGAAGTAATTGCCACAAAAGGATGGGAGTTGCTGAAGCTTTTCGATTTGGCTGATAAAGCCGAAGCGCGCATGAATACCTACAGCAAGGGGATGAAGCAAAAGGTGTTGCTCATAAGCGGCCTGATGCATAACCCGGAAATTATTTTTTTAGATGAACCTTTAAGCGGTTTAGATGCGAATGCAGTGATATTGGTGAAAGAGATGTTGCAGCAGTTGAAACAATCTGGCAAGACCATTTTCTATTCTTCACACATTATGGATGTTGTAGAAAAGATCAGCGACCGGATTATTTTGATTGATAAAGGCCAGATTATTGCAGATGGTACCATCGATACACTAAGAGAACAGGCACACCAGGGCTCCCTGGAAAGCATATTCAAATCGCTGACTGCAACCGACGCGGTAACTACCAATACTGCAAAAGAAATTATTGACGTACTAAACAGCTAACTATTACATGGATACTTTTTTTCTTCGTTTGTTTTTCGGTATTTTAAAGTTGATACCGTTGTCGGGTGTAAACATGGAACAAGTGCAAATGATTGCATCAACGAAGCTGATCATGGACAGGAGACGCAAACCTGCTACCTGGAAGCGGAGCCAGCAGAAGGAGCCTTCAAATACCATGGCATACTCCATGTTGGTTTATGCATTAATGGGCTTGTTTGTGGGACTAATGATTTTCGTGGTTCCTGATTTTATGCTCGCTATGATCATTCTGCATACTTACCTGCTCTTTATGCTGATCATGATTCTTATAACCGACTTTAGCAATGTACTTTTAGATACTTCTGATTCGCAGATCATATTGCCTAAACCTGTTACCAGTCGCACATTGCTCGTTGCCCGTACGCTGCATATTATTGTTTACCTGGGACAATTAATATTGGCCATTATGTTATGCCCGTTGATTTTTTCAACAATCAGATATGGCATACCTGTAGGACTAACCCTTTTAATAACGTCCTTACTTACTACAGCCATCGGTATTTTTGTTACTTATATTTTATACGGCCTGGTATTGCGTTATACCAATGAACAAAAGGTTAAAGATATCATTGGTTACTTCCAGGTATTTATGACGGTTTTTTTTGCAGTGGCTTACCAGGTAGTTCCTCGTTTGATCAACCTGAGTGAGACGGCCTTCAGTTTTGAATTGCATTGGTATTCGTATTTATTGCCACCTGTATGGATGGCCATTTTATTAGATTCCGTGCAAACTGCCACTATCGACGGTGCACGTATAGGAATGATTGTTTGCGCAATAGGGGTGCCATTACTTGCCGGTTTTATCATAGCGAAATACCTGGCTCCTTATTTCTCCCGGTTTATGTCTGCCCCTGCCGAGGGCGGTGCTATTGCCAAAACAGCAAAGACGAACAGGGACAAAACAACCCTTTCAGACAGGCTCGCGCAGGCGCTTTGTGGTTCGGGGTACGAAAATGCGTCGTTCAACCTGGTATGGAAGATAACCGGGCGCGATAAAAATTTTAAAATGCAGTTCTATCCCAGCCTCGCTTATATTCCTGTATTTATTTTTATCATCCTTTTCAGGAACTTCAAGGATATCGGCGGGAAGCTGGCTGATTTGCCCAATGGAAATATGTTTTTATGGCTACTCTACCTCGGTATGTTTGCCGTAACCTTAAGCCTGTCGTTGATTAGATTTTATGAAAACTATGGCGCGTCCTGGATATACCAGACAGCGCCGGTCGGAAGGCCCGGGGAGTTGATCAATGGCGCTGTAAAGGCATTGCTGGCTAAATTCTTTATCCCTGTTTACCTGGTAATGAGCGCAGTGACCCTCGCTATCTGGGGCTATAAAACACTGGATGATATTTTATTGGTAGGATTTAACAGTATCCTTATTTTTTATATCAGCGCGCTGATGTCTAACCATTACCTGCCGTTTTCTCAGCAACCCAATGCCAAAGAGCAGAGCGGCAAATTTTTAATGGTATTGTTGCGCATGCTTTTGATAGGAGTATTGGTGGCTTTACACTGGCTGGCCTTAAAAATAAGCTGGTTGGTGATGGCATTGGTACCCCTGTCTTTTGCCGGCTGTTGGTGGCTTCATCAGCAGTTGCAACAACTTCCCTGGAGGAAAATTGTTCTGTAGCTATGCGAAACAAATTGTTGCTTTTACATCATGTATTACCTTTTTTATTTTAATTTATTAGAAAAAAATCATGCAGTCATATAAAGCTTTCTTATTCGACCTGAACGGAACGATGATCGACGACATGGAATATCATATTAAAGCCTGGTATAGCATACTCAACGAACTCGGTGCCCAAATCTCGATGGAAAAAACCAAAGAAGAATGCTATGGTAAGAACCACGAATTGTTGGATCGTGTTTTTCCCGGCAGGTTTTCTATTGAAGAGAAAAATAAAATGAGTATCGAAAAAGAGAGGCAGTATCAAGAAGAATTCAAACCGCATTTGCAATTAATAAAGGGATTGCCGGAGGTTTTGGAAAAATATCATCGCCAGGGCATTAAAATGGCGATAGGGTCTGCCGCTATTATGTTTAATATCGACTTCGTTTTAGACGGGTTAGGAATTCGTCATTATTTCGAGGCTATTGTGAGTGCCGACGATGTAGCCAATAGCAAGCCCGACCCTGAAACCTATTTGAAATGTGCCGGTCTGCTGGGTGTTCCGGTTTCACACTGTCTGGTTTTTGAAGATGCTCCAAAAGGGGTTGATGCAGCAGCCAATGCCGGAATGGATTGTTTCGTATTAACGACGATGCATCAGAAGGAAGAGTTTACACAATCGAACATCATAGGCTTTGCTCCCGATTTTGTAAACTTTAGTGTGGCAGTCCAATAAACGCCTCTGACAAAATTTGCTCAATCGTTTGCACAGGCTTCTCATTTTTCAATAGATTATCTTTCGGTAAATCATTGAATCATGAAAAGATTTTCAGCCCTGTTAACTGCTATTATTGGTTTTTCCTTTTTTTTATCCGCTCAGTCTGCCGCTGAGCTGGCAACAGTTTACAAAGATCTTGCTGTATTTGAAACGCCTATGGCTTTAACCTTGAAGAAAGGAGTCAAGAAGTCTGCAATCGACCAACTACAAAATAGCCAGCTTAAGGAAGTAGCTCTGGCATTATGGAATAAATCTTACAATGCCGATTATAGATCGGCTACATACAAAGCCTGGTTAACACCTACAACGCTCGGGCAGCAATTGATGATCGGCGATGGATATAGCAAATACGAAGGAATAACCGGGATTTACCTGCCGGAAGGAAAGCATGCCATCCTGGTAGATGGTATTGCCGAAGGTAGGGAGGTTGGATTACTGGTACCGGATTGGAACCGTAGAGCTCCGGAAGGTGTAAAGCCGGATAAGGATCCTGCAGGATGGGGTATTCATAAGCAGCGGTTTGTTTTACGTAACGGAGTAAACATCATCCAGGTTAAAAATAAGGGCGGATTAGCTTATATCGATTACTACTCTGATGAGCCGGAAAAAGAAAAACCGATACAGGCACATTTTGTTGCAGGTAAAGTGAATGGTTATTTTGATGTAACTAAAAATAATGATACGGACTGGAATAAATTAATAGACAATGCTGTTTACCCGGTTATAGATGCTAAGGGAAAACATATTCAAATAGCGTATCCTGTGGAAGCCTGTAAAAAATATGCTTACGGAAAAGGGGTGGAGCTGATTGCTAATTACGATTCTCTGGTATACCGGCAACACCGCATATTGGGGCTGATTAAGTATAACAGGGTTCCCGATAATCACATTCTCGCCAGGGTTAACTATAATTATTACATGTTCCGGGATGGAGATGGTGTAGCTTATATGGGTACTGATCCGGGCAATGCCATGGCTCTGGTGGTTGATCCGGCCCGTGTGATAAAAGGTGACCCCTGTTGGGGATTCAGCCACGAAGTAGGACATGTACACCAATTACGTCCTTACCTCAACTGGGGCGGGCTGGGAGAAGTAAGTAACAATATATTTTCTTTATATGGTACCACCTCGTTTGGTAACAAAAGTCGCATCAGTGAACAAAAAAATTATCAAAAAGCCCGCGACAGCATTATTGCACGTAAGATATGCTACCTGCAGGATAACGATGTTTTTAATCGTTTAATTCCTTTTTGGCAGCTGCAGTTATATTTCGCTGGAGCCGGTAATAATCCTGATTTTTATCCCGATCTTTTTGAAGCTTTTCGTAAACAAGGGAATGCGGAGCGCGCCAGCCAGCGCGGGGGCCGCAGAGCTAATGGCGGTTGGGGCGACAGGGGTAATAATCCTGCACCATATCAGTTAAACTTTGTGAAAACAGCCTGTGAGGTAAGTAAAACAGATTTAACAGACTTCTTTGATCAGTATGGGTTTTTCTACGTGGGCCAGTTCGAGTTTGGTGATTACGGAAATTATAAGTACGAATTGACGCAGGAAATGGCGGACAAAATAAGGGCCGAGATCAAAGCAATGAACTTGCCTAAACCAAAGGTGGATTTGACAAAGCTGGAGGATTAGAAAGGTTGAACTCAGGCGGATTTGCTGCTTCAGGAAGTACTACTCTGCAAGCATTTTTTCGAAGATCTTTTTTAGTTCAGTGTTGGATTGATGTTCCAGGTCCCTGCTCACAATCTCCCCTTTTTTATTAACCAATGCATAATGCGGGATGCCACTGATATTGAAAAAACCTGCAAGATAGTTCCACTCATTTTCTGTGAGCCTGAAGTGCTCGCCATTAATACCGGCTATCATATTCTTCCATGTTTTTTCGGGCGACGAGGGGTCTGTAATGTAAATAAATACCACGTTTGTTTCTTTCATTTCGTCTTTCAGCGAAGCTATTTCCCTGATGCCTGCAATGCAGGGGCTGCACCATGTAGCCCAGAAATCTATGTAAATAACCTTGCCTTTAAATTGGTCGGTTATGGATGACAGTACTTTCCGTACTTCTACATTACCTAACTCGTTTATCTTGCTTTCGGTATTGTTTCTTTGTTGGGCAATGGTATTGTTAACCGCATTGTTACAATCCTGCCAGTAAGAAGCTATAATAGGTAGTTGAAGCTGTTTTTTTAAGTAGGCGAGTTCTTCATTGTCTAAGGGTGATGTTTGAATGATAAGCTTTTTAAGTACCTCTTGCGAAATAATAATGTCATTCAGCAATGGGTTTTTTAACTGCAGCTTATGTTCGAAGAAATTCTTTTTGGCATTCTGCCAGCCTTGCCCCATCCAAAAGTTATGCAGTCCTCCATATTGCTCAGAAAGGTTTTTGGAAAGCTTGGATTCGCGGGTAGTAAGCCCCTGAAACTTTTGGTACGCTTCTGTACTTTCATATTGTTGATAAGCATTTATCATCGCATCGGAGACTGCCACATTGCTGTCTTTCAAAAAAAGTAGCAAGCGGCTCGGTGAATACCCGTTTTCTAGTGGAAACAGTTTATAATATTTTCTCCATAAAACCATATTTTCTTTCACAAGGTTGGATAATTGGGATTCAAACGGTGCAATAATATCTTTATGAGGGACTTGGATGTAGTTCTTCTGTTCTTGAATTTTTTTTAATTCAGTAATTTTTTTTGATGCTATATTTTGTCTGCTCAATGAGTCGATAAAAGCGCTGGTGCTCAAACCGTAAGATGAATTGGTAGCCCGCGCCTCTTTGAGGAAAAATAATCTGTTAAAGAGGAAGAAGGAGCTTGCAGACATAAGGTATACCGGGTTACCCATGGTTGCATTGCTTAAAAAATTGTAATAGTTGTCGGGTTTTTCAGGCTTTTCGGGCAGACTGTCTTTGTAGCTCTTTAGATTGTATTTATCCCTCACATGATTTTCAAAATCCATATTGTAAGAAAGCAGTGTTTCGGTACAATTGTTTTCAATGGCTACCGTCTTTAATTGCATAGCCCTCTCGCTAATGGTAAAATTCTTTTGCACAGCGTTTAATGAATCCAATAGTTTTTTTCTATTGGATAATAGTAAATCTTTATACTGGTCCGCTGAAACGCTTCCGATTTTCCGGGTAAGTTCCTCATAACCCGGGTGCTTTATACCTGACAGAAAATTTAACTCGCGATTAATTTGTCCCGATGTTCCCATAAACACATCTCCATACTGTGCGTCAATAATATGAAACAGTGTTTCGCCCGGTTCCAAATAAACAGAAAATCTGTTGCCCAGGTTTACATAAACATCTTCCGGGTAAAATAAAGGTATGCTCACTTTGAAGTATCCCTGCTCATTTACCTGCACAATATGAGCATCCTGGTTGTCTGTGAAAACATTGTTTACAGCTATTTTACCGGTTTTTAATTTGCTGGTAGGGTTATAGTTGGCTATGTATCCCTCATAAATAGCAGTATCTATTTTTAGTACATTATCTGCCTGATAGGCAGCTATGTTTTTAATGGTGGCAGCCTGAATGTTTTTTACATAAGTGATGCTGTTTTTTAAGGAAGCACCTGCTTGTATTTTGCTATGGGTTAACTTATTAAAATATAGTCTTCTGACAGTTTTGTTATCAGTAAGGACAATGAGGTTTGATGACAGGTCGATTAATTTATAACTCCATATTTTATTATCGTATACCGCTGTGGTCTTGTAAAGAGCTATTTCTGCCAGGCCGGTTTTTGAGTTATACCAACCTCCACGTAAGTCTTTAGGCATGTTATTAGGAGCTGTTTCATTAGATAATTCAATTCTCCCAATGAACCAGGAACCTCCGTCTTCGCCATAATTGATGGTTGATGTTGCAGCATGAATTGCAGGGAAGTCGAGCGTGTAGGTAGCAATGTTATCATTGCCCATTTTGTGCTGTTTGTCAATCTCAATTCCTTCACCGGATTTTACATATAGCTTCGTAGTATCGCTGTCTGCCTGTATGTAGGTTTTAGACGGGATCTTAATCCAGTCTCCATCATAGTTTACTGTGAAAAACAATCTTGTGGTATTACTGTTCAGCTCTATTTTAGATACCTGCACATAAGGGGCAGCAGAGGTTTCATAATCCGGAAAATGGATAGTGGTTTGAGACTGAGCGGGAATAAAGTAAATAACAGAAATAAGGAGTGAAGGAAGTCGCATAAGAAAGCTGGTTTTGTTACCGAATATAAATTATTAGTTATTATACTTATTGCAACCTGTTTTAAATTGGTTAAATTTTAACTATAGAATGCATGGCACTTTTTCGTCAGAGGGCTAATATTTATAGGACAAGTCTTAAAGCTGTCGCATGGAGATGTTCAATCAGGAGAATATCTCTTTGATCAGGTGTCGTCGCTGCCTGCTTACAGGTACTTTAATATTGGATTCCATAATAAGTGGGTCTGGCCGGCTTATTAAAAAAGGGGGGACTGCAGAGAGATAAGACATTTTTCGGCACTTATACTAATCAGTTTTCCCTCGGGAGTCGTTTTGATTTTTTGAGCAAAGGATGCCTGCCTGAAGAAAATAACTTTCCGGCCAACGAAGAAAATTCAAAAAGAAGTCGCCACTTGAGACATTTTATTGATCTTTATAAAGCAAAAAATGTAACGGATGAAGCAAAAGCCTATGATGAAATGGATTATTTTTATTCATCACTATTTTCATAACTTATTGCACGATAAAGAAAAAGTAATAATTCATTATTAAATTACAATATGCTAGACCCAGAGGAGTTACAGAAATACAAAAGTGAAGGCTATACTCCATTATCTTAATTCAGCCAAAACACATCAGACAAACTAATCAGAACAGATATGACAACCAAAACATTCAAAGAAGAATTTCGCAAGAGAACTAAAAGTGTAGATAACATAATGATTGAAGCGATGGTCAGCGACTATGTTTTGTATAAAAGCGGAAAACGGATTGGCGCACTATCCGATAACAAACTGCTCCTGGTTTCTACCGAAAACCTGAAAAAGTTATTACCCGATGCACTAGAAGAAACTTCTTTTGATTGAGGTTACTACAAATTAACACACATAGAAGGTTTGGAAACCATAGCGCTTTTGGAGCAGGCCATTCACACCACTTACAACGATTTGTATTTTGACCAAGAGTTGGTGGCAAACATATCTGCTATGATAGAAAGCGACGTCGGCTATACCGATATTATGGCAAAAATATACAACCACCATATTACTTTTCTGCGCTTTTGCAACGAAAAAAAACTACTTAAAAAGCAGCCAATCGATAAGGCAGGACGCATCATCCGGATGTATTATACAAACAATGATTTAACTGAAAACGGAATAAAAATAGTTAACTATTTGTACTCAAAATGGCTTACCTACAACGACAAAAACGATGATAAAACCGATGCAAGGGCGGTAGATATAAAAACGCTGGAAAAGTATTACACTAAAATTCTTGCAGAGCAAGATATTGTATAACAGCGGATTATTCAAATCAGGCACAACAAACTATGGAACCACAGGACATTTATATTACAGAACTAAACGCGATGCTTGAAAGAGCTATCAAAAGAATGAATGAAGAGCATCCCCACTTTATTATTTACACGGCAAGCATTTGGACCGATAAAGGTGCAAAAGTGAGTGCCATAAGTTTTGACAGCAAAGAAAACGCATTGCAAAAGATTGAAAAATCAAACGAATGGGACAGGAAGAAGTATGAAAAATTTCTTGCCGAAGGAGATTTGGAACAAGCAGAGCTTTTTAAGCCCGAAGAAAGCGACCGGCTTTACAATCCTGCCGATTTTGAATGGGCAAGTTTTGAAGAATGCGAACATGAAACGGTACCAGGAAAATGGTATCTGGCACTTAAAAAATTTGGTAAATCGGCATTTGAAAAACTCATCCTAACGGCAAATACCGATAAAGAAAAATTTGAATTTGGAATTAACAGCGTCCGCGATTGGTACGATAAATCGTGGAGCGTAAACAAGTAAACCCAATGGGTTATTTAGAACGGGCACAGCAGGGCATTTCTAACCGAAAGTATGGGTTTGAATATTTTATGCTTTTACTGGGCATTTTCCTTACGTGGTCGGCAGTTGGTAACTGGAACTGGTTTTATAATCCTCCCTACAACTCGGTAAAAAACCCTATTGGCTATTGGCTGGGGCGCAAAGCATTTAGATTGACCATTTTTATTTTTGGCATTTTTTTAATAGCCGGTTCGGTTTGGCTTTTAATGGGGAGTAAATAACAACTGCAGTTACAAAAAGGGCTTATTGAAATAAATGTGAATATTATCCAAACCTAAAAAATATTGAAAGTTCATTGACGGACTATAAAAAAACTACTTAAAGCTAACAACGTCGGTATTTATATGTAGTGTTACTACGTATAAGTACAAGTTAGTAATGAAATAGTACTACACTAAGAAGGATTGCCAAAAAGCCGGGCTGAAGTTCTTTAATTGAATATTTGTGTTAGGTCCAATTAGGAGAATGTTGTCGCCAGCGCTTTATATCAAAAAAAATACCCCCTGTTAAAAACAGAGGGTACATCTATATGTATAATTGATTGCCTTATTTGATCTTACTAACTGCTACTTCATTAGTAATTTTCTTACTTCTGTTTACGTTGTACGAGCTCAAGGTTTTACCTTTTGTGTTGGAGATGGTAAAAGTTAATTCATAATCATTACCAACTACGTTGTCGAACTGGTAGTTACGGACGATTTTGGCGCCGCTTACTTTTTCATTGTACAATATATTTCCGTCAGCATCAGCTACAGATACAAAGAATGTTTCTTTGGTACTGTTGTTTAATGATAACCTGTAAACAGGAGATTCGTTTAAATTTCCTATATACGCAATTTCAGATTTTTTGTCGTCTTCAAAACCAGCAAAAGCAGGTGTAAAAGCGGTTGTTAATATAGCAACTAATGCTACAGCCAATGTTTTTGTATTAGATAGAATATTCATCGTATTGAGTTTATATTTTAGATATGAATGAATGTTTAAAATGGACTTATCTCTTCGATAAACCAAACCATTAGCACGTTTACTTGTTAGATACCGAACTTGTAGTTAACGTGTTTGCAAAGAGTACCCTCAACCGGAGTGCTACTTTTTCTGCTTTTAAAAGAACTGTTTTCATCTTCTTTCTTTGATTTTTAATTATAATCGATAACCGTTATTGGTTGTTTGATTATGTGTTTCTGAAACAAAGATAGATCGCTTAATGAAGAGCTTGAAACCAATGTTTAGCAGCTTTTAAGAAGCTGAAATTTTAAATTTATTTCTTAACTTATTGATTTTAAGTTTTTTGTGGTTCTTTGTTTAATGATGTCCAAACATTGGATTAACATTGAAAACAGACGAATGCAGCTGATATAGGAGTAGGTCTTACATTTGCAGCTATGTCAATTAATGTACAAGCTTATCAACAGCTCACAGCAGCATTGAAGCCTCAAAATGTGAGCCTGGTGGCAGTTTCCAAAATAAAACCTGTGTCGGATATAAAGGCGTTATATGATCTGGGGCAACGGGATTTCGGTGAAAACTATGTGCAGGAGCTGGTAGATAAACAGTCGCAATTACCCGGCGATATTCACTGGCATTTTATTGGGCATTTGCAGAGTAATAAGGTAAAGTATATCGCGCCATTCGTGCATTTAATTCATGGCGTGGATAGCGTTAATTTATTAAAGGAGATCAATAAGCAGGCATTGAAAAATGATCGTATTATCGACTGTTTATTGCAGGTGCATGTGGCAAAGGAAGAGACTAAGTACGGTTTGGATGAAAAAGAACTCCACGAGGTTTTAGCACAGTTGCCGGCACTTAAAAATGTGCGAATAAAAGGTTTAATGGGCATGGCCAGCTTTAGTGATGATGAAGCTCTTGTACGCCGTGAATTCAGGCAGCTTAAAAAGCTCTATGAACAATTAGATGAGCCTGGAGTGCCCAATCTCCAACCTCAGATATTATCCATAGGTATGAGCGGCGATTATAAAATGGCAATAGAGGAGGGTAGTACGATGGTGCGTGTGGGTAGCTTGCTTTTCGGGGCAAGGTTGTGAGTAGCAGATTTCAAATTCCAAGTTCAATGTTTCAAATTTCTTTAAGTATTATTTGGGCTGCAAGAGGCGTTTTAAATAGACCGAGGTAAGCAGGTGCTAAAGAGGAACATACGATATGCAATTTTCAATAATAAACTATCCATGACCGTCATTGTTTTTCCTCTTTATTCATACCGGCAGAAAATATAAAATGCCCGGATAAATCAACCCTATGATATTTTTCTTTCTTCCCTGAGAATGCCTTATTTTACGCAGAATTGTTACCATAATCCTATGCGTAAACCATTCAGGTCAGAATATGATATCGTTATTATTGGCGGAGGTGTTGGCGGACTCACAGCCGGCGCATTACTGAGCAAAGCGGGTCTTTCTGTTTGTGTGTTAGAAAAAGAGCCACATGTGGGTGGTTACCTGGCTGGCTTTCGCAGGAAAGATTTTCGCTTTGATACGGCTATACACTGGTTAAACCAGTGTGGCCCTGGAGGTGTTGCCGGAAGAATGTTTGAGATACTAGGTAAAGATCATCCTCTTGCCCCTCCGCAAAAACGAATCAGGCGCTATATCGGCAACGACCATGATTACCTGCTAACCAATAATCCGGAAGAATTAAAAGCCACCTGGATACAGGAGTTTCCCCACGAAAAGAAAGGGATCGAAGCGTTTTTCAGGGCAGCAAAAAAAATAGGAAAGGCCTTTAACGAATACAGCACCGTATTTCGCACCGATGAAAGCATGGGTTTATGGGAAAGGCTTAAAAACAAATTACCGCTTATTAAATTCGGTTCCGCGTTTATTCCGCACCTGGGCTATTCGGGCGAAGCGGGCATTACAAAAGGACTGAACAGGTATTTTAAAGAAAAAAAACTGCATGATATTTTTGCGGCAGATGGCGATATTATAGGATGCCTGGTGCCTATTGGCTGGGCCTACTACGGAGATTTTCAATCGCCACCCAAGGGTGGTGGACAGGTAATACCGGAGTGGCTGAGCTACCTGGTCAACTATTATCATAATGATGTTTTTACCAATTGCCAGGTCGAAAAGATATTGGTTGAAAATAACCAGGCAACGGGAGTGATGCTCCAACAGAGGGGAGAGCGGCACGAGGTTAAAGCCAAACATATTATTGCGGCCTGCGATGTAGAAACCCTGTACCGTAAAATGTTGCCTCCGGCTATTCTTTCTGAGAAGTTGATAAAGAAGATGGAGGATGCCGATATTTATAGCAGCTCGTTAACGATCTCCATCGCACTTAACTGCCCTCCTGAACAATTGGGTTTTAGCGAAGAACTGATACATATTAGTAATGATCAGGCAAGTATCGAAGAGCATTCAGGCGGAGACCCTTTAAAAAGTGAAATAGTAGTGCTCACGCCCTCTCTAAGAGACCCTTCGCTAGCACCCGAAGGTTGCGGCACACTCACGATCTTTATGCCGGCTTATATGTCTTTTAAAGACGGCTGGCTTACCACGAAAGATGAGCAAGGGAACTATATAAGAAATGAAGATTACCGGAATCTTAAAAATGAAATAGCCGAAGTTTTAATTGATCGCTTAAGTAAAATTATCGGCTCCGATCTGCGTGCGCATATTCTTTTTTATGATGTGGCTACTCCTGTAACCCATTGGCGGTACACCGGTAATAAAAACGGAACGATGATGGGAACAAAGCCCGGGAAAGAGAATATGAAAAATAAAGTGGCACATTATCGTACCCCCATCAATAATCTTTTGATAGGAGGTCAGTGGGCCGAGTTGGGAGGAGGGGTACCTATAGCGGTAAAAGCCGGTACCAACGCCGCCTTACTGGTGTTGCAAAAAGAAAACAAAAAAGCGTTCCAATTACTTGCTGATTATATGGATGCCAGGATCACCGCTGAGGATTTTGAAAACGCTGGTATCTTCCGTGCCTACGATCATTCATGGAAACCAAAACCCACACCAGCTGAACGTAAGAGCCTAGAACCTGGTGTATAGAGCCAGCTGCACCACATTGTTAACGGTATTTGCGGTAGCACCTTTGGCAAATACATTCATGTACCCGGCTTCTGCATCAAATTTTTTAGAAAAGCGATAACCCGCTGCGATATAGGCCCTGTTCTGGTCGAAGAAGTGGTTGTTGGTATGCTTCTGATGATGAATATTAGCAAACACTTCGTTCTGTAAAGCCGCAAATGGCCCTTTGGTAAAACCATTTTCATTAGGTTGCAAAGGTTGAATATGCCTGAAGAAGTAACGCAATCTTTGCGCAAATACTCTTTGATCTCCCGCCTTTTCAATAAAACGTTGCTCCAGCCTGAAACGATGGCTGAGGCTGCCGGTAAAAGCTTTATGGGAAATAATATACTGTTCCCATATTCTATGCTCTGTTAAAGTAGCGCCGTCCTGCGGAATAGTGGGTACATATAAGTATCCTAAAGTCGCGTTCTGGTTAGGTTTGATATAATAGGTAAGTCCCGGGCGCACCAAGACATTTCTAACACCATTCCATTCATCATGACTTCGCACCTGTACATCCAGGTGAATACCCCATTTGTCATTAAGCTTAGTACCGTTCATAAAGAAAAGCCAACCGGTTTGTTCATGTCTTGTTTGAGCAGACAGGTGGTTGAAGAGGAATAGAGCAGGAATCAAAATGGCGGCAAATCTTTTAATCATTCGTTATAATCTTGTGGTTGTAAACAAGGGGCCATGACATTTTTTCTGCTACTCTGCTATTCCAATAGTTCTCCAAAAATGCGACACACCCAATTCGAACAAATATAACGAGGCTAACCAAAAAATGTTTAATTTTAAGAAGGAATTGTTAACTATATGAAGATCATCCTAATCTGGTTATTGGTCGGGATTACTTTTCTAACCTGTAAAAGAGAAAAACCCGATGATAATGGTAAGCCATCTACAGGCAGCGATGGGCCACTTAAAGATTATCATAAAGATATTACCATTGCCAACTGGAATATAGAATGGTTTGGTGATCCATCCGGATTTTATGGCAATTTGAATGAGCAGGAATTGAATGCAGCAAAAGTGCTCCGGTACCTGGATGCAGATCTATACGGTCTTTGTGAAATAGTAGACACTACGCGCTTCGGTCGCATGATCCGCAATAACCTGGGTAATGATTTCAGGTATACCATTTCATTTTTTACCGGTGGCGTACAGAAAATGGCATTTGTATATAACCGGCATATTTTTAGAAATGTATCGGTACGGCCTTTTATGGCCATCAGTGCACCCGCTTATTATAATTTTGGTAACAGGTATCCTTACATGCTTCAGGCAGAAGTATCTGTTAATGGTACAAAAAAGGAGATGAGCTTCGTGTTGATTCATGCCAAAGCCGACAATGAATTGAGCAGCTATAATCGCAGGCGGAGTGGTGCGGTGGAATTGAAAGATAGCCTGGATACTTATTTTAACGGAAAATACTTTATGATCTTCGGCGATTTTAATGACAATTTCGATAAAAGTATTGTTCCCGGAAAAGCATCTCCCTACCTGAATTTCCTCGACGATCCTGCGAGATACGATGCTATAACCGGGCCTTTAAATATGCCGGGTAATCAATCCTCATTAGGCTTTGCCAACTCGGTGATCGATCAGCAGGTGATCAGTAGTAATATGACTACATGGTATCTCCCTGCTTCAGCCAGGATAAGAACAGATGTGGTCAGTGCTGTACAGGGGTATATGTCAGGTAACACCTCCGATCATTATCCTGTAACATCCGTTTACCGGGTTCGTCCTTAGTTTATAATAAGATTAATACATCAGGTCTATGGGTGGCATCTTATTTGTGTTCCCCATTACAGCGGTATGGTGTCGTAAATCGCTTGTAGTTTGTCGCTTTCTCACAACGGATATGATGTAATAGCATTATAAGTTTGTCTTAAAAATAGGTATATGGAAAACCTTATAATTGAAAAAGACAAAAGCGTAATTGTTTGCCAGGCGAGTTCCTTCCCTGACGGTATCATGGATGCTTTTCAGCAGTTACATATCAAAGTGCCTGACGCTTTTAAAAGAACTACTTATGGCATTTCAAGACCTGAAGGTAGCATGGACCATATTGTTTATAAAGCGGCAGTCGATGAATCCTACGAAGGAGAGGGTAAGGAGCTGGATTTTGCTACTTTTATTATCCCGGCCGGCAGCTATAAAAGTATCACTATAAAAGATTTTATGAAGAAGCCAGAAGCTATAGGGAATGCATTCAACGAACTATTAAGAGTACAGAACCTCGACCCGGACGGGTTTTGTTTGGAGATCTATAAGGATGATAACGAAGTGATCTGCGCCGTACCTCTAAATTGAAAATTATGAACAGGATATTTGTCTCTAACTGGATTTCAGTAGATGGTATTTTCTCTGGTCCTGATGGTGATACAGGATGGTTTACCAGCGATGAAGAACTGATGCATTTTAATCTGGAACAGCTCAATCTGGCTGATTCCATTCTTATGGGACGTACAACCTTTGATTTGATGGCAGACTACTGGCCTACCAATCAGGCTCGCAACGATTTCGCTGGGGCGTATCAATTTATGAATGAAAGTAAAAAGCATATCTTCTCCAAAACGGTTACCAGATCAGATTGGTCTTATTGTTTTTTTTATAACGATATAAACCAGGAAGTGATCAGCAAAATAAAGGCTTCAGCAGGTAAGGATATTGTCATCTTAGGCAGTAGAGAAATATCTACACAGTTACATAAGCTGGGATTAATTGATGAGTATCACATCTTGTTGGATCCGCAAATAAAAAGTGAAGGACGCAAGTTTTTTGACCAGATGCAGCAATCGGAATTGAAGTTGGATAGCATGAAAAAGTTTAAGTGTGGTATTGCCTATTTGCAGTACTCAGTTGTTAAATAATAATTCTCCGGGGTTTTCTTGTCAAATGACAAGTGATAGCAGGATCATTGCGTACTAATTTTGGAAAGCGATATTTAATATAAAACCGATTGTATGAATAACAAAATCTATCCCTGTATATGGCTCGATAAAAATGGTAGTGAAGTGGCCAGGTATTATAAAGACATTTTTCCTGATACGCATATTAGTGAGGACAATGGATTGGTGCAGATGCTTAGCATCAATGGCCAAAACCTGATGTTATTGAGCGCGGGTCCGCATTTCAAACCTAACGCTTCTATTTCTTTTTTAATTGCCAATAAAGAGGAGCAGGAAACTGAACGCCTTTTTAACGAATTGGCAAAGGACGGCATCGTGCTCATGGCACTGGACAGTTATCCTTTTAGCAGCAAATACGGTTGGGTTCGGGACAAATATGGTGTTACCTGGCAACTCTACACCGGTGAGAAAGGTAATACAGATCAGTATTTTGTTCCAACACTAATGTACGTGAATCAGCAAAACGGTCGTGCTAAAGAAGCCATTGAGTTATATACGACGATATTTCCGGGATCTCAAACGGAAGGTATAATGGAGTATGACGGAACAGAAGACACAAAAGGTAATGTGCAACATGCTCAATTTCACATTGATCACTATGCCCTGGCCTGTATGGATAGTTCCCTTCAGCATCAGTTTAGTTTTGATGAAGGTATTTCAATGGTAGTAATTGCTGCCGATCAGCAGGAGACAGATTATTATTGGAATAACCTGGTAAAGGAGGGAGGACAGGAAAGCAGGTGCGGGTGGTTGAAGGATAAGTTTGGAGTGAGCTGGCAGATCGTACCCCAGAAGCTGATGATCCTGATGAGCCAGGAGGATAAAGGAAAGGAAAAGAAAGTTACCGATGCCTTAATGCAGATGCAGAAAATAGATATTGATAAGCTAAGCGCTATTTCAGAAGCCTGAAGTAGCTATCTCCAAACCTTTAAACATATAAGTATGAAAGACCTTAATTTTTCCATTGTTATTAGCGCCCCGGTAGAAAAAGTATGGAAGAGCCTTTGGGATGATGATACGTACCGTAAATGGACAGCCTCTTTTAATCCTGGTTCTTACATGGAGAGCGATTGGCAGGTGGGAGGCAAGACCTTGTTTTTAGATACCGAACGAAACGGAATGTTATCTACTATAAAGCGGCTGGAACCACCATTACTCGTGGAGTTCTCTCATTACGGAGAGTTGAATAAAGGCGTGGAGGATACAACCAGCGATCGGGTAAAAGATTTTGCCGGTGCTATAGAGCGGTACGAACTGTTTCCCGATGAACAAGGTACCTTGTTGAAAGTGCTGGTACAAACTACCGAAGAATATGAGCAGATGATGAATGATGGCTTTACCAAAAGCCTGCAGGCACTCAAGGAGCTGGCTGAAGAGACAGATAGTGCGGTCAATACAAAGCATGATTACAATTAACGCTTTAAATATAAAAACTAATACTTTATGGCATTTAAATTAAACCCCTACCTCAATTTTGATGGTAACGCTGAAGAAGCATTCAATTTTTACAAATCTGTATTCGGTGGTGAGTTTGCCGGTGGCATCATGAAAATGAGCAGTGCGCCCGGCACAGAAAACCTGCCTGATGATGAAAAGGAAAGGGTGATGCATGTTTCATTACCGCTTGATAATAACCAAACCCTGATGGCTTCTGACATTGTTCCGTCAATGGGGCATAAATTAACCAAGGGGAATAACGTTTATTTATCTCTTCATCCCGACAATAAAGAAGAGGCTGATAAACTTTTCAATGCCCTGGCTGAAGGCGGTAATGTAGAAATGCCCATGGAAGATCAGTTCTGGGGTGATTATTTCGGTTCGGTGGTGGATAAATTCGGCATCGGCTGGATGGTGAATTATAATCCCAGTTTCTAAGTATACTGTCTATCAGTCAACAGTAATTATATTTCATCAGGCCTGCTGCAGTTTTTGTAGCAGGCCTTTTTGCTGGCATGTTTTTAGTTGCATTCACTAATAAAATAAGTACTCACCTATAAAATCTTGGTCATGTTTGATATTAAAGAAAAAGAGCAGGTGCTCGAAGCAAAAACACTTCAACTGGTAATACCACAATACCGCATGCATACCCAGCTTTTTGATAATGTAATAGACAATATTTCTGGTTTTGATGCTTTGAAAAGAGTAAATGATGTAACTAATCATTTTGTATGGATGGCAGGCAATATGGTTAATAGCCGTTTCTGGCTAGGCAATATACTTGGTGTTGAAGACAAAGATCCGAATGAAGCATTGTTTAAAGATGCCCGGGCATTGGATCCCAAAGCTACTTATCCGGAACTGAAAGATCTGAAAGATCAATGGCATAAAATATCTGCCCAGTTGTATGATATGCTGTACCGGCTTACCGACGAAGAATTGGCGCAGCCGTATAACCTGGGAATGGGCGTAGACTTTTTTGAAGAAAATAAATTGAATATGATAGGTATGTGCCTGGATAGAGAAAGTTACCTGCTTGGGCAAATGGGCCTGATGCGTAGGGCACTGGGCTATGAAGGAATGAAATATGATATCAATAAGGAAATACAGTACTAAGGTGAGAGGGTGAAGAGGACTTGATAGCACCGTAAAAGCAAAGAGGCATTTCATTAACTGAAATGCCTCTTTGCTTTTAAATATTATTGCTTAAGACCAGGCACCCCAGTCCACAGTTACTTCAATATCCGGGTGAAGGCTTTTGGCTACAGGGCAGGTATGGCCTGTGTTTTTCAGTATAGCGATTGTTTTTTCATCAATCGAAGCCAGGTTTTCCGGTATGTGAAATTTCAGATCAATACCGTTTACACGCCTGGGTTCAGCCGCCATTTTCTTGAGCACTTCTACTTTAATATCGTTCAGGTCAAAGTTCATCGTGCGGGCTTTAATACCCATAACGGTAACCATGCAGGTAGCGAGGCTGGTCGCCATCAGGTCGGTTGGGGAAAATCTTTCTCCTTTGCCGTTATTATCAACCGGTGCATCTGTCTCAAAATTGGAACCACTCTTTAAATGTGTGCAGGTGGTGCGCAGGTCACCATTATAAATTACTTCCGATGTCATGTGTCAAATTTTGATAAAGATAGGGGTTTCGGTTTTTAAAAGTTTAGTGATGCTGTTATGAATTCATTGCGGGTAGTTTTAATATGTCGCCGCTCTGCGGCTCAATTGATTTTTAGGCCGATGTGTTACTAATATGTCGCCGCTCTGCCGCCGAATGTATGTCGAAATATCGTTTTGCTGATGTAACATAGCTATACAGCTTAACTCATGTATAGGTGGGTTTTATTATGTTGTCCAAAGCTGAAAGCTTTTTAAAGATTTAATTTGCCGCGCAGCGGTAACATATCGATAGAATTATCATCTTAAATGTAAATCCAGCCGCAGAGCGGCGACATATCATTCTGTCTGTAATAAACGTCATGAAGCGACGAGCCGATATAGATGGATTTATCCAATTGTGTCCTTAAAGTTGATTTTTATTGAGAGCGTTATCAAGACAGGTGTAAGCTTACACGAATAGCAGAAATAGGAATAACTTATAAATGACGTTGATGCGCCGTCTGTAGATGCCTACAAAGATTTAATCCAGCTCAATACATAAGCGGCCACTTCTTCCCAACCTGTTTCGCCTGCAATAAAATGGCTTTTACCTTCAAAGTGTTTGTAATTAACCCGGCTGTCAGCATCTTTATATTGACCAGCAATTTTTTTAGTGAAAGAAGAAGCGAAAATTGTGTCCTTACCGCCGCCAATAAATAACAAGGGAGCATGTGGTTTTGAGAAATCAACTTTGGCAAATGAGCTTAACAGCGTATCCCTGGCTATTTTCCGGCTTTCAGGTACTGCAATGGCTTCGTATAACCGATCACTTTCAGCTTTGCTATAATTATTAAAAAAATGACGATGGTACCATTCTTTACTACCTATAAAAGCGCTGTTACCTTTAAAAAGATTTACTACAGGCCATACTGCTTTTACCGTAGCCCATGGCGCCAAAACGTTTTTTGGGGGTGCTCCATCGATGCTGATGCCAGCTATGGCTTTGTTCATTTCCACCAGTTTCTGCACCACCAGGCCGGCCAACGAGTGACCGATAACAATAGGTTTTTCAGGCAAGCTGTCTATTAAAGTAACGATATTGTCGACTACATCTTTGAAGCCAGTTTGCTCCAGTTGCGGATGAATAGTATTTCTTAAACCGGCAGGTGTACCCTGGTGACCGGGATTGGCTGGTGTATGTACCGTGTAACCCTGTGCTTCAAAGTAGGCTTTCCAATCATTCCAGGTACTGTTGTTTACGAATAATCCGTGGATTAATACAATGTGCTTTGTGTTCATAACTTTAATTTTTAGTTTTTTATTTGATTTGATAACACAAAGCTCGTCCGCCGGAACGCCAAAAACTTTAACCTGGGTTAAAATCGTATTATTTGCCCAAAATTCTTTTACGGATGCGGCTGAGCGAGGGACCCTGGATGCCGAGATAGGAGGATATATGGTATAATGGGATATTGTTGAAAATATCCGGGTGATTTTTGATCAGGTCCAGGTATCGCTGCTCGGGAGACTTAAACAGGAAACTCTCTGTTCGCTCCATTGAAACATTAAAAGCTTCCTGCGCCAGCAAACGGCCAAATCTTTCCCAGGCATGTGATTGCTGGTATAGCTTCTGTAAGTCTAAAAAATGAATGCACAAAACTTCAGCATCTGTCATGGCCTGTGTATGATAGTCGCAGGGAATTTGCTGTATAAAACTTTTAAAAGAAACCACAAATTGATTGCCTGAATACAGAAATACATTTTTATCCTCACCCGTTTTTTCATCGATCACATAAGAGCGGAAGACGCCCTGCTTTACAAAGCCGAGATACTTGCATACAGACCGGTGTTCGTTGTAAAAATCCCATTTCTTAAAGGTTTCGTTTTTCCAGTAGGGGATGGATTTTTCAAATTCTTCGCCAGGCAAACCGGCGAACTGTTTGAAGGCAAATGCCAGTAATTCAAAATCTGTCATAGCAAAAAGTTTGGATGAGGGTGTTTTGTTGTAAAGCTAAGCTCCTTTTTGTTAGGATGCAAAAACCTGGAAAAATGATTTGTTGTAGCCTTCCGCAGTAATACTAAAAAGAGGAACCTCCGGGCGGGAGTATTCCTCTTTTCTTCAACCTGTCTTTTGAGCGGCTTGTTTCGCTTGGAAATTCCTTTTTTAGTTGTTGAATGTAGTTGCAAATTCTTTAGCAAAATTTTCCAGCTTTGTTGCTCCGTTTACCGGTGCTCCAGTCTGTATGAAGTCCTGCTGAATAGCACCGCTCTTCAAACTCGCGCCCATTGCGGTGTACAGGCCTGCTATCTCCGCCGGTACACCTGCCTGTGTCATACCTTGCAGCGCTTCATCATCAGTAAATGCTACCCAGGGTAATTCTGGTTTACCGATCGCTACGCCAATTGTTGAAGCTATGTCTGCTGCTGGACGATAGTCGCTTACGATATAACGCACTTTATTCCCTGCTGCCGTTTGTTGCAGCTCCTCGGCAGCAGCCACGGCAATATCAGCAGGATGAACCAGTGGTATAGATGCGGTAGCAGGCAGGTTAGAGCCGATGATGCCTGCATTTTTAATCAGGGGCACATCGTTGTAATAGTTGGTGTAAAAGTAGCCCGCACGCAGGTAAGTGATAGAAATGCCTTCAATTTGGTTATAGATCTGTTCTATATTATATAAACCTTCGATAGGTCCCGTACCCGCTGGTACATCTGCTCCAATGCTGCTCAGCATTACCACTTTTTTTACACCTGCGTTTTTAAAAGCCGTTGCAAAAGCTTTACCCGCCTTAGTTGTGTTTTCAATAATACTACTACCCCCGAGGTTGGGCGGCGTCATGGCGAAAACGGCATCAGCCCCTGTAAAAGCTTCGGTTAAAAAAGCCGCATCGCTTACAGATCCGATAGCGGCTTTTGCGCCTAATGCCTCGATGTCTGAGCTACGATCTGCGTTGCTGCTGATGGCCGTAACCTGGTGGCCGGCTTTTGTTAAAATGGGAATTAAGTTTTTTCCAATATTGCCTAATGATCCTGTTACTGTAATTTTCATTTGTCTATTTTTTAGAATTAATTTTTTTGTTTGACAAGGCAAAGGTAATTTTGTACTTACTTTTATACAAGTACTTACCCTAAAGTATGTATCATGACAGCAATAAAGAAAACATCAACCATACAGGAAAATAAGCAGATAGCGCTGGAGCTTTGCCCGGTAACCTATGTAATGGAAAAGATAGGAGGGTATTGGAAGCCGATCATACTCTATCATCTATCGCAACAAGCCAAAAGATATAGCGAGCTCAGGCGGGCCATTCCTGCCATAACAGAGAAAATGCTCATTCAGCACCTCAAGCAATTAGAACAGGACGGATTGGTGATCCGCGAGTCTAAGCCGGTGGTGCCGCCTTTTGTAACCTATAGTCTCACTACAGCCGGAAAAGGTCTGATACCGGTGATCAATGCAATGGCTAAATGGGCCATTAAGGAAAGGGAAGGGGTGTTTGCCTGATACAACTCAGCCACCAGGTAGGCCTGGATGAGTAATTCTCTGTGCTTTTTTCGAAGGATGATCTGGTATATTTTTAGTAACGCAGATTTTTGCATTCGAATTACGCGTTTCGCTGTAAGCTGTCATTCTGTAATGCAAGGCAGGCTTGGCCTGTTACATGATTCTTTCTAGTAAATATCTTTTAGGTTATTTATTCCATTGGTTCACCACCCCGGGCAATTTTATATTCGTGCAGCAGCCGGCCATCAATGGAAAATACATGTACACCCGATTGGTAATCCATGTCTTCGCCGCTAATATAAAAAGCAGCAAAACCATCATTTGTTTTGGTAGCATTTCGGTACTCAAATGAGGAAGCCTGCGTAGTCCAAAGCACTTTACCTGTATTAACATCAATCCGTTGCAGGTGTTGAGGCGATTGAGGAGCTGCGGTGGTATTGCCCTGTATTACCAGGAAATCCGGGTTTTGTATCATTATATCTGCGGCAAAATATCTTCGGTCGGCGTTGAGGTCAGTTTCGCTTGATTGATCACCATTTTTTACAATTTTTACCAGGCGACTATTGTCATCTTTTGTTTTGAACAAAACCGGGGGTTGCGCAGCTTCCTCCGCAGCCTGTATCACACGGTAATCATCTTCTTTAAACAACTGATCGGTGGTGGCGATATAGCGAAACTTTTTTCCATCATTGGTTAATACATCCCAACTGGTACCATACATGCGCAACCGCGCAATGCCGGAACTGGCCTCCGGATAGTTTTGCAAGAGCGTTTGTGTAATATCAGCAAGACTGTTGCTCTCCTGGTTAACTTTGAAGTAGGTTTGCTCGTTATAGTTGATGTATATGTCACCATTGCTTAATTGGTAAAACTGTGAGCTGTGTCCAGCCAGCCGCCTGATGCGCTTGAACAGTAATTGCCGCTTGATTTCTGCTTTGTTAATTGGGTCAATAAACAGGGCATACCCGTTAACAAGGTCATAATTTCCATCCTCGCCTCTTAGTTGCTCCTGAACCATGCGCAGCAATACAGGCCTGCCATTGGCCGTATTGGTATATACGTAGTTTTCATGATACCTTAAGTCAGATCTCTCTTTTTGCGCTTTAACGGCGGCGGGCTCCTTCGAGCCCCTGAAAATGTTGAAAGCTCCCATCAAAAAAATAACACCTATTACGACCAAAAGGCCGATGAGCGCCTGTTTTGGCTTTCCACCCAGGTTGGATGGAATGGGTGTATTTTGATGCTTATGTGTGATGTTGATATTGATATCATCATCGTCAAGAAAGTATTCTGTCTGGCAACTATTGCAACGGTAAAAATGATTACCGATTGAAGTTTTTTGAACGCTGCCACAATGCGGACACTTAACTGCTTTTATATTTTTGGCCATGACTTGGCGGTTATTTGTTCTGACTTTGTAATAGATGATCTGGACGTTCCTTTAATAGTGCAGATCAGTTGAAGTATTGGCGGTGCAAGTTACAATTTAGGATGGGCGCGGCTTTCATTGTTAGGTCTATGGTAACCCTTTTTAGAATCCCGGAAAAATACACCATATACAATTACCAGAATGATGGTGAGTACAGCCAGCAACGCAAGGGTGGCGCCACTTCGAAGGACATCGGCGGTGCTAACGATTTCGATACCCCAGACACGCAAAATAATAATGCCTATGAGTGATACGCTGCATAATACGATTAACAGTCCTATGATCTTTTTCATACAATCTGGTTGAATTAAAATTTAGCTAACCATTCTTTTTTCTTGGCGTCAAATTCGTCCTGGGTGATGATGCCTTCGTTTAATAATAGCTTCAGCTGTTGCAGTTTGGCAACTACATCTTCGGCAGGCGCATCCATCTGCTGGTTTTTAGCCGCATCGAATGCTTTGCCCAGCTCCATGCCTACGCCCAGCTGCAAACCTGCCCCCGCGAGTCCACCTTCGTTGCGTGCCGCGTCGCGCAAGGCTTTCAGTTTCTCCATTTCTAAATAGGTCAATCCCCCTTCAGCGGCAGCCATAGCTTCTGCAGTAATATCGGCTACTTTATCAATGCGTCCTTTAGTGCCTTCATCAAATACAGTTCCGTTTACTTTAAAATCTGTTAGTTCAAAACCTAGCGCCTCCAGTTCGGCCAGCAACTGTAGTTGAATGGATTGGCCCAATACCGGTAGTTGCGCGTCGATATGCTGATAAGAGAATCCGCTTTGCGCCAATACCGCCGCCATGGCTTGTGGAAACCTGTTTTGGAGGAGTTGCCTGGCATCCTGCACCAGGTAAATATTTTGCGATCCTATAACATTATTAAAGAGGTATAAAGCATTTTTGATACGGAAGGAAAAACTGCCGTTAGCGCCCAGTTCAACCGGTATTTTATATACTGGGTCCATATACTTCACCGGAGTAGCAGTACCCCAGTTCTGATTTACTATTTCAGCTGTCCGGTAAAACCATATCTTGAGTTTATGCTCGCTTTCGAATGCAGTACGCAATTTTAGCAATGTGGTAATAAAAGGATGGTTGTCTGTTTCCAAATTGTAAATGCCCTGTTGATCGATATGGTCAGTAACCTTTCCCTCATACACGAGCACCACTCCCTGTCCGGGCCCTACCAATATTTTGCTCGCATTCTTTATTTCATCGTTTGCAGATGGAAATTGATGCACCAGCACACCTGGTCGCTGGTCGTTCCATTCTATCACCTGCGATAACTGCCTTTTTATAAAATCTTTTATGCCCATTATTTTCAATAATTGGTTAGTGAAATTCTTTGAGTACCTATAGGGGCACTACTGCATTAATAAGCGGTCTCCTGTAAGCACTTACAAATCTAAAATAGTACAACTGTATCCGTTCCGGAAATATAAATACGCCGGGAATGATTTATGATTCGCCGCGCAGGATGGTAAATGTATACGCTTTTAATTCAAACCTTTATGCAATAATGTAGCCAGAATTGGTGTCCTGGTAAATATCCGGCCCTGCTATCAGCACGAAAAAGCCCGGAACAAGATCCCGGGCTTTCAAAAAGTGATTATTATTTATTTAACTGGCTTTGCCGCCATATAAAATACCAGGTTGCCACCGGCTGTCAATGTACTGTGATCGATAGCGGTTCCTTTTACAGGCACACCATTAAAGGTTACTTTGGATACGTAAACGTTTTTGTCCGACTGGTTTTTTGCATCCACCGTTAGGGTTTTGCCATTCTCTAAATGGATCACTGCTTTTTTAACCGCCGGACTTCCTAACTGGTAGGTCTCACTACCTGGGGCCAAAGGGTAAAAGCCTAATGCGGTGAAGATGTACCAGGCGCTCATCTGACCGCAGTCATCATTGCCACCTAAACCGTCGATGGTGGGCTTGTATTGCTTCTTCAGGATCATGCGTACCCGCTCCTGTGTTTTCCAGGGTTGACTGGTGAAATTGTACAGGTAGGCCACATGATGCGAAGGCTCGTTGCCATGTACATAATTGCCAATGATTCCCTCACGGGTAATATCTTCCGTATGTGCAAAGAACTCATCGGGCAGATGCATGGTAAACAGGGAATCCAGGTGTGGCAGAAATTTTTTATCGCCGCCCATGGCTTCAATCATACCTTTAGGGTCATGTGGAACAAATAAGCTGAAGTTCCAGGCATTGCCTTCGATAAAGCCCTGCCCATGGGTAGATAGAATGTCGAATTCTTTTTTGAAACTGCCATCGCTGCGCTTAGGCCGCATATAGCCAATAGAAGCATCGTATACGTTTTTCCAGTTTTGGGACCTTTTGATAAAGGTTTCATACACGTCGTTACGGCCCAGCTTTTTTGCTGCCATGGCAATGCTCCAGTCGTCAAAAGCATATTCAAGTGTAGTAGATACCGAGTTGCCGCGTTTGTCATCCGGAATATAGCCTAAACGGATGTAGTCCTCCAAACCATCGTAGTATTTTACATTGGCAGTGGCGATGCAGGCATCTAATGCTTTGTTGTAGTCAAATCCTTTAATACCCTTCACAATGGCATCGGCTACTACCGGCACTGCATGATAGCCGCTCATACACCAGTTTTCGTTGGCATAATGGCTCCATACGGGTAGCATTTTATGAGCACTTTGTTGCTGGTGGGCCAGCATACTTTGTATCATATCGCTGTTTCGTTTGGGCTGCACCAGGTTAAAGAAGGGGTGAAGTGTTCTGTAGGTGTCCCAAAGTGAGAAAGTAGTATAGTTGGTGAAGTTATTGGCAGTATGAACGTTCTGGTCTAACCCTTTATACTGTCCATTCAGATCGCTGTACACAGTGGGCCCCAGGAAAGTGTGATACATGGCCGTGTAAAAATTGGTCATATCATCTTTATTCAAAGCCTCTACCTGTATCTTGTTCAGCTCCTGGTTCCATAGTTGTTGGCCCTGCGCTTTGATGGCTGAAAAGTTCCATGATGGCGTTTCAACGCGAAGGTTCTCCAATGCATTTATCGTACTGACAGGGGATAATGCAAATTTGATTTTTATTTGTTCATCCTGTTCGGTTTTGAAATTGAAATAAGCACGCAGGTTCTGGCCGATCATTTCGGGGAAATTCTGGGTTACATTAAACCTTCGCCAGAAGCCCTGGTATACCTGCTTTTTAAATTGTGCATAGCCATAGCTTTCAATAGGCTTGGAGAAGCTCATGGCGAAATATACCGTACGGGTTTTAGCCCAGCCATGGGTTTGCTTATAACCGGTAATTAGCGTATCGTTTTCCAACCTTACAAAGGTCCAGGTATTCTTGTCATCATAATTATAAATGCCATGCATCAGGTCGAGGATGATATGAGCATCATCTGATTTAGGAAAAGTGTATTGGTGAACGCCTACACGGGTCGTAGTGGTCATTTCAGCCAGGATATTATGATCATCAAGCTTTACCTTGTAGTAATTGGGTTCTGCTACTTCATTACTGTGGCTGAAACGGCTGCGGTAGCCTGTTTCCGGCTTATCGGCAGTTCCCGGGTTTAGCTGCAGTTTGCCGGTAGTAGGCATGATCAGGAAATCACCGAGATCTGAATGTCCGGTTCCGCTAAAATGCGTGTGACTAAACCCAACAATAGTTGGATCATCATATTGGTATCCTGCGCAATACCGATAAGCGGTGCCGGTGTATTTGCCATCGGGGCCTGCATAAGGTATGGTATCTGTATCGGGGCTTAACTGTACAGCACCAAAGGGTACCGTTGCTCCGGGGTAGGTATGCCCCATCTTAGCCGTGCCAATCAACGGGTTTACATATTGAACCAGGTTATTGTTCTGTGCCTGCAATATACCTCCCGCTAAAAGGGCGGCTATAGACAGTTTTATTGCTTTGTAGCTCATTATTATCTGTTTGAAAATGCTTGTGTTATTATTGATAGCTGCTGCGCCAGGTTTCCAGTTGGGTATTGGCTCCGATTAAACTTTCTGTTGTTTCTATTATTAATTGTCCACCCTTCATGATATCACTATGGAACAGGTAGTTTTTATGGTAGGGCTTTCCATTCAGTGAAAGACTTTTAATATATTTATGACCGGGGGTATAATTTTTTACATGGATGCGAAAACGGATGTGGCCGGATACGGGTAAATCGATACTTTGAAACTGCGGAACATGCAGGTAGTATACCGGCTCGCCTACAACGGCAGGGTAGAGGCCAATGGCCGCAAACGCATACCAGGCCGACATAGCGCCGCCATCATCGTCCATAGTTCTCAGTAAAGCCCTGGGTTGATTTTTGTAAACGGGTCCTACAAACGGATCAATACCTTTGCTGTTGTCATTAAAATAGTATTGAACAATAGTATCTGCTGCTATGGTGTGCATCCAGTATTGAGACAACGGATAAGCGCTGGTGGCATTGAACATAGCCGGCGCTTGTATATCCGGCTCATTGGCGTGGTTATAAAGATCTTTACTGAAAAAAGTTTTGAGCTGATCAATGAAGTCAGCCGTTCCGCCTGTTAGTTTGATTAATCCATCTACATCAAAAGGAACAAACCAGCGATACTGCCAGATGGTTCCCTGGTACAAGCCACGGGCCTGCATTTGGTCTACATCTCTTTTGGTAAGGTCTTTAAAGTCTTTGTTCCAATAATCTTTGTATGTCAGCGCTTTTTGTTTGTAAGTAGTCGCTTCTGCTGTTTTATTTAAAATGGAGCATATCTCAGCAAATGCCCAGGTGTCATAGCAGGACTCCAGTGCTTTATCGGGTTTGCTGAAATCCAATCCATCGATTTCTTTTTTCAGTGGCTCGTAAATTTTGTTAAAATCGATGGTCACGCCTTTACGGTAAGCATCCAGCAATACAACTACGGCATGCTCCGTTCTTACTGTATTGGATGGCTCCGTTGCTGTGGCATAATCTTTCTTGCCGTATAAATATAATTGAGCCAGCGAGCGTGCAATAGGACTGAACCGGTCCGGATAAGCCAGGGATATAAGGGGGAGTTGGGTTTTGTAGTTATCCCATACAGACCAGCCATTGTAGTAGGGCTCTTTACTTTTTTGAAGGCTGCCATCGTTGGCCCGGTAAGTTCCATCGGGTTCGCTGGTATTATAGGGTGATTGAATGGCGCGGTATAGTAAAGAGTAAAACAGTGATTTTTTAGGCTCAGCTCCTGATACATTGATTCGCTGCAACGCCTCATTCCATGCTTTCTTCGTTTGTTGTTGCTGTTCGGCAAAGCTGCTGGTTGGTATCGCAGCCTTTGCATAGGCTGCGCTTACGGAGGAGAGCCCTATTTTAAGGGTGATTTTTTCAGCCGCCTGGCTTTTCCATTCCGCCATAAGCTGGTTGTTAGCTGTCTCCTGCCAACTGATGGATGGATTAACGGAAAGATAGAAATATAATTTATAAACGCCTGCTCCGCAAGTAGTTCCTGCTTCCACCCAGCCTTGTACAGTGTTCCCTGATATACTATAAGCTGCATTTTTGAAACCGTTAGATAAACTGTAAGATAGATCGATCGACAGACCATGATAGCCTTTAGGAAAGCTATAAATATGCTGACCATATTTTTCGCCTACTACAAAATCTGCTGCAATTTTATTAGAAAATTGTACAGCATAGCTTCCGGCTGTTCCAGCCTGGCTGATTTTCTCCAGTACATCATCAGGCCTGTCTAAAAATGGTTTTACCAGGATATTTCCTCCGCTACCCCGGCAACCCACACCTTCAAAAACAGTGTGTGCAAAGCCCCGAAACTCTTTTGCATAATATTCATAGCCTGTATGCGTTTTGGGATAGGTTTGCGGTACAATGCTCATGTAACTAAAAGGGTAACTTGCTGCCGGTGATAGCTGTCCATGGTCGCCTGAACTGCCCATGAAAACATTGACATAGTCAGCAGGTGTCAACGTTGTTTTTGTTTGTGCTATCGACATCATGCATATCAGCCACATTCCGATAGCAAGTACCCTTTTTTTCATGTTTAGATCGCCGGATTTTTTTTGTAAAGATCCCATAGCTCGTCCACCGTTTTACCGGTTTCCTTAGCCCAGAAATCTTTGGTATAAGTTTTAGTTCGCATCGCATGATCCAGTTTCTGGACAAGCTTTTTATTATAGTTTTTTTCGATCCATACAAAGAATCTTGCTGTTACCCGATAGGCATCGGTATACTTATGCTTTTCAGTTAATGCTGGGAGGCTCCATTTGGAGGCTGCATTATTTACACCCAGTTTATGACGCACATAGTCGGCGATTCCTTCTGTAACCCAACCTGGCCCTGACCAACCCGGATAGCTTTGTACAATGTGCATCGCTTCATGTGTTACCACATCCAGGTCTTCGGGGTTTTTTATCATCCATTCAGGGTTCACTTTTATCACACCGCCTGAGGCGGCTGCAACTGCCGTATACTCAGGGTCAATTACAAATGTAACCAACTTCCGGGTGTTCTTATTATACAACTTTGCTTCCTGAGGATATACTTTAAAAAATGTTTCTATCATCCGGTCACCAGTCTTTGGACTGAACTTTTCAGACTTGTTAATAAAAACGATGGTGAACTTTTTTCTCTTAATAGTGTCGTTGCTGATGGCACCGGTAAGATCAACATCTTCCCAGGCTCTTTTCTGAGCCTGTACATTATTGGTAGTGGCTACGAGGGCTAGAAATCCTATTCCTGCGATTATCTTTTTCATTTTTTGTCGGGTATTTTTATTGCTTAGATGTAATTGTTATTTGGATTTCGGATCAGTTGAAAGAGAGTAGGGGAAGTCTGTTTCCTTTGTGCCCTTTAATTGGTTGGGTGCGCTGCTCATCGTGAAATCAAGTTTAGCACCTTTCTGCAAATCAAAATGACTGATCCAGTTTTTCGTATAGTTAACGCCATTGTATTTCAAAGCATTTACATACCGGTTATTTTTGTTGTTATTGCTGGAAGTGATCACAACCTGTTTGCCATTTTCAAGTGTAACGGTGATTTTATCAAATAAGGGAGATCCCAGTACATATTGATCGGTAGCCGGACAAACCGGGTAGAAGCCCATTGCTGAAAATACATACCAGGCAGAAGTTTGCCCGTTGTCTTCATCGCCGCAATAACCATCAGGGGTAGCAAAGTAAAGTCTGTCCATCACTTCCCTGCTCCAGTATTGGGTTTTCCAGGGTTCACCCGCGTAATTGTAGAGATAGATCATGTGTTGAATGGGCTGGTTGCCATGTGCATACTGTCCCATATTCATGATCTGCATTTCCCTGATCTCGTGTATTACACCGCCATAGTAAGAGTCGTCAAAAGTAGGAGGCATAATGAAAACGGAATCCAGCATCGTTATGAAATCTTTTTTACCACCCATCAATTGCATTAAACCGTTAATATCGTGGAAAACGCTCCAGGAATAATGCCAGCTGTTTCCTTCAGTAAAGGCATCGCCCCATTTTTGCGGATTGAACGGCTTTTGGAACTGGCCGTCTTTATTCTTACCACGCATTAACTTATGTTCAGCATCAAACAAATTTTTATAATTCAGGCTGCGCTTTTTGTACAACTCTATTTCTTCTTTGGGGCGGTTGAGTGCCTTGGCTAACTGGTAAATGGTGAAATCATCGTAGGCATATTCCAATGTGCGAGCTGCGTTTTCGTTAATGCCTACATCGTAAGGTACATAGCCCAGTTCATTATAGTATTTAACACCTTTACGTCCTACAGCCGTCATAGGGCCTTCGTTGTTAGCGCCATGCTGCAAGGCTTTATAAAGTGTTTGTATATCATAGCCGCGGCCACCTTTAATATAGGCGTCCGATACCACCGATGCTGAGTTATTGCCGATCATAATATCTGCATAGCCCGGACTGCTCCACTCAGGAAGGAAGCCGCCTTCTTTATAATCGTTGATCAGTCCTTCCTGCATTTCTTTATTGATAGAGGGGAAGGCAAAGTTTAAGAAGGGGTAGAGTGCGCGGAAAGTATCCCAGAAGCCAGTACCGGCAAACATATAGCCAGGTAATACTTCTCCGGTGTAAGGGCTGTAATGCATTACTTTTCCTTTTGCATCAATTTCATACAATTTATTGGGGAAGAATACCATTCTGTACAGGCAGGAGTAGAAGGTTCTTAACTGATCCGTATTCTTACTTTCTGCTTTAATGGTACCGAGGGTTTTGTTCCAGGTACTGCGACCTGCGGCTGCTACCTGGTCGAAGTTACGGTTGCCAATTTCTTTCAGGTTAATTTCGGCCTGCTCCTGGCTGATGAAAGAAGAGGCTACTTTCGCCTGTACTTTTTCGCCTCTTTTGGAAATAGCAAAGCCAACGATAGCTCCGCTGTTTTTTTGCTCCAGCAGTTTTAAAGAACCCCTGGTAATATCTTTATCTACCCAGGTGCCCGTGCTGATAAAAGGACGATCAAACTGGATCACGAAATAGTTCTTAAAATTCTTTAACCGGCCACGCGCGTACTTGGTTGTGTAGCCGATGATCTTATTTTGCGAAGGAATGATCTCTACATAAGATTCTTTATCAAATGCATCAATTACTACAAATGCACTATCTGTTTTGGGGAATGTAAACCGGAAATAAGCCGCCCTTTCTGTTGGCGTAATTTCAGTAGTTACATCGTGGTCTGCCAGGTAAACACTGTAATAGTAGGGCTTGGCAACTTCAGCCTTATGCGAGAACCAGCTGGCTCTGCCATCCTGGTCGGCTACTGCCTTTCCGGTAACAGGCATGAGCGAGAACATACCGTAGTCATTCATCCACGGTGAAGGCTGGTGGGTTTGCTTAAAGCCACGTATTTTGTCTGAAGCATAAGTGTATTGCCAGCCATTGCCGTTATTACCTGTTTGAGGTGTCCATAAATTCATACCCCAGGGTAAGCCAATGGCCGGGTAGGTATTACCGTTAGAAAGGCTTCCTTTGGAATCGGTGCCCATCAATGGGTTTACGTAATCGACAAGCTCTGTTGGTTTACTATTGCTTTGTGCTAATGCGTATAATGACAATACACAGGAGACAAGAGGCAGCAGGATTTTTTTCATTTTATTTATTGATTTCTTGGGAACTAATTTTTCTCTTTATAAACACCTAATTCAGCGATAGACACTTGTTGTCCGGCTTCCAGTATGTGTATCCTGATCTTTGATCCGGTTACCATTGGAAAGCGATGAACTTTTACATTTTTTTTGATGGTTCCATTCACTACTGTTTTCCAACTGCCGTTTGAAAAGTATTCGATTCGGTATTGGTCGATATTGGGGTGTGATTCTGTTATCGATATTGCATTGAATGGTGTAGCATTTTTCAGATCGATTTCGTACCAGGGAGCTTTTACCGTTCCATTAGATACCCATGATGTTGTGTATCGGTCATCGTTCGCAAAATCCATGATGTTCATATCATCACTCCAACTCGAATTGGATGGTTTTCCTGTGGCCAGATTATGTGAAATAATGGGTGCATCCAGCATTGGTAAAGTTGCAACAGGTCCTTTATTGGTCCATAGTTTTCCCACCTCTTTTAAAGAAGCCAAAGCGTTGTCGTCGATTAATCCATCTTTATTGGGAGCCACATTCAGGATGAAATTACAGTTGGCGTTATTAAGCGGGATAATCAGATCATTAACCAGTTTTGCAGGTTCTTTTACCGGGGTGGTTGGGAAATTGTCTTTCCAAAACCAGGATGAATTAATGGGTAGACAAGCCAATGCCGGCATACGGTTTTTATCCTCCTGCACTTTTTGCCCGGCACCCATTTCGTAGGTTTTAATGTCGGTGTAGAACATTCCTTCGGCAGGATATTTAGCACCGTTGAGATCCATCACCAGGCAATCGGGTTGCAGCTTTTTTATCAGCAGGTATACTTCTTCAAAGGGAATGTCATCGTAGCTGATCCTCGACCAGGGTGCGTCCCAGCCATCAATAATTAACGCCTCTATTTTACCATACCGGGTTAGTAGCTCAGTAATCTGGTCCTTTACCATTTTTATATGAGCGGGTGTAATGCTATTAGGTCTTAATTTATGATGCGTATCTAATATGGAGTAATAGAGCATTACTTTTAGCCCCGCCCTTCTGAATGCGTCGGTAAATTCTCTTACTACATCACGCTTCAGCGGGCTGTTCATTACGTTGTACGGAGTAGTCTTTGTGTCCCAGATGCTAAAGCCGCTATGATGTTTGGTAGTGAGGCAACCATAACTCATATTGGCGCTTTTTGCGGCCTGTGCCCATTGGTTGCAATCCAGGCTGGCGGGATTGAACAGGGAAGGGGGAGCTTCAGGGGCAGCCCAATCCTGGTTCATATAAGTTGGTATGTTGAAATGTATAAACATACCAAACCTCAGATCTACAAAAGCTTGTTGCAAGGCCGGGAGTTTATCGTTAATAGTCTTTAGCTGAGCCGATGCCGTCTGAATAGTTTGGAACAGAATGAAGGCGATCGCGAGCAAGGAATTTATCTTCTTTTTACAGTTTGTCATTGCTAATTATGTTTAACACATATTGCGTGGTGCAGCTTTGTTTGAATAGCTAAAAATAACTATAGTTTTTAATAACACTAGCTAACAGATTTTGAAGCGATTGTTAACGGATATTTAAGCTACCTGCTTTATTTTTTGAGCAATAGCCATTCACTTAACTGAGTGTCAGTACTACCAGCAGTTTCGGCAATACGCAGGCGGTAATGTTTGTATGCGACGGTATTAGTAAAACCAAAGACTCTTGTTTCGTTACGGTATAAGAAAACCTGGTTATTTTTTGTATCCAGCGTTGTCCAGTTTGTCTTATCCTGCGAACCTTCCAAAACCCATGTTTTGGGATCACGGGAGGGCGCATCATTACCAGACGTGATTAGGTAGGCGTTGGCAATTGCCGAAGTGCTAAATGTTTGTAACACGTTGAATCCCGCGGAGAAACCTTTTACTAAAAATTTGCTGTTATTGTCCATGTCAATCAGCTTCAGAGATCCTTCAGTACTGTTGGCGCCAGCCTCGTTCTCTTTACTCACTTCCAGCTGTGCAGCTTTTGAAATATTAACTCCATAGAAGGCGTCAGATGTATAAGCTATAGCAGGAAAGTCTGTTTTTGCTTTATCCAACTGGGGCTGCCAGTCCGATCCGGCCCTGTCTTTTGCACCGAACGTCATTTGAGCTCTGAAAGAAAGATCCACACCTGCTGCGCCGCTCCAGAAATGGATGAATTCACCCATATTCATCCGTCTGGTATAGGTCGATATTCCATCCGTTCCTTGTCTTTTTGGGAAATGGATGGCGAGCAATTCAAAGAATTTGTTGAGCACTTTTACTTTTCCATATTGATTATAAATCGGGAAAAACCAGTTTCTGAACCAGGCGGTATTAGCCCGGGGATAGCTGTCTGTTTTTGCCATACATTCATCCAACACTCTTTTCTGAATGTCGCTTCTGCCCAGGTAATTATAAATATCATACACATAAATCTCAGCCCACTTACTATCGCCCCATATATCGAAAGCGGGCGATTCTCTAACTCCTTTCGAAGCACCTTCAACTATATGTGATATTTCATGAATGGTGGCGCTAAGCTCCCAGTCGGTCTGGTGAATCCAGGCATTAGCTCCTGCCCCTAAATCTATAACATTACGAAAGTCGTGACGTTGGCCCAGGTAGGTGCCGGGATGACCGCCCCCATATTTATTGGTATGAAAAATGGCAAATAAGCGGTTGCTAGTATCTGTTTTACCAAAGCTTCCATATTCTTTTTTAGTGTAGGCCCACGCGCTATCTACCATGCCAAATAACCAGCTTGTTTTTTCCCGGCTTACATCATCGTCAAAATATATGGCTACATTTTCATTAAAATGAACACGCTTTATTAGTTGTCTGTGATCAAACCAATGCTCCTGCCATGTGTAGGGAGGATAGGTTGAAGTGTCGATAGCCGCAGTTGTGGGTGCGGGAGGAGCTGATGTGTTAGGCAGGGTCTTCTTACCGCAGCCCGCTGCAGCGAGGAGGATAACCGCCAATTTTGTAAAAAGCAATAATCTCATATTTTTTCGATTCATACAAATGGCCGGTGTGAATGTTGCTAACCAACTACACCGGCCATTGTTAAGTAAAATAAAGTATTTACGAGGCTACTTAAATGTGATTAACCTCCATTCTGCCAATTGGAATAGTCCGCCTATTGCATTCGTTCTAAGTGCCGAAATAGAAAGCCTGTAAAACCTGTAAGGCGTTTCATTTTCAAACTCAAAAAACTGGGTCTGACCTCTGGCCGCGAACATAACTCCAACTCTGGTGTCTAAGGTAGTCCAGTTGCTTCCATCATTCGATCCAAGTATCTGCCAATCCTTAGGGTCTCTTTCAGGAGCATCGCCGCCCGAAATTAATCTGTAACCACCTATTACTTTGGCATCTACAAAAGTGAGCTGCGCCCAGAATCCGGCTGGGAATGTATGGAGTAAAAACTTGCTCGCTGCGTTATTATCCACCAATTTAGGTGAACCTTCATTAGCCCCCGATCCATCTCTGTGTTCCTGAGATACTGTTAGCCTGGCAAGGTCGGTAATATCTGTTTCTTTACGTACTATATTCTCCAGTCTGAAATAAGTAGTTTGCAGATTGGACGACACTTTTGAGCCAGCCGGTGCTTCCAGCCTGATGGGTAATATATATTTATCGTCTCTGTCTAGTTTATTCGAAAGAATCGAAATATTTAATGGAACTGACGTGGTTTTTCCTGCTTTAATAACGGTGTTAAGACTCTCTATAGAGTAGGATCCCTCAGGGAAAGGCAGATAGGTAGTGCCATTTGCCTGGTTAAATGCAGCGATCAGATCTTTTTGAACAGTAAAAGAAACCGGGATGTCGCTGTCGGGAAAGCCTAATCCGCTATAAGCCGCTCCAAAAGCTACTTTCTGCGCCGTGTCGGCCAGGAATAAATTGAACTTCGCTTTTTCATCTATGGCGGTTGCCATATACAACGTGCCTTCCGTATCTAAAGTTATCTTATCGGGCTTGTTGCAGGAGAAAAGGAAGGTTCCCGCTACTACTGCACCAATGCCTAAGTTTTTTATATTAAATTTCATTTGTTGTGGTTTTAATGTTGAACTACCAGCCTGTGTTCTGTACTAACAATTCATTTTTCAGTACTTCATTGTTAGGAATTGCCCATAGGTAATCGCGGGGTAAAAACTTCCTCGTTTCCAGTAATGTTTTAGTGTAGAATGCATCACCACTTACTTGGAGGTTCATCCCATAAAATTCTCCCGAATTAGTTTGCTCTGCAATTTTCCAACGACGGGTATCAAAATATCTAACGCTTTCAAAAGCCAGTTCAATTCTTCTTTCTCTGCGTATGGCCTCTCTAACAGCGGCTTGTCCTGAAGGTGCTTCCAATTCCGTACTTCCATATTCAGGTATGCCTGCCCTTTTCCTGATTAGGTTTACATATCGCAGAATATCGGCGTTGCCGGGTTCAGCCTCATTTAATGCTTCTGCATAATTAAGGTAAATATTGGCCAGACGAAGTAACAAAGCACCACGATTATTGCCGTTGCCTGCTGTGTTTTTGCGAACAATGTAACCAGTTGGCGTTACATCTGATAAACTTTGTACACGTCCGGAGTTACCGTTATATTCCATTATAGTGATTACCTGAGTGCTGCTGCCTTGTTGAAATAACCAATAACTTCTGTTATAAGTTACACCCACATAAAATCTGGGTTCGCGGCCTATCCATTGATTGAACGTACTTCTGGCTTGTACATCAAAGGGTGCCTGAAAGTTAGAGAACCCGGTAGACAGATAGCCCGAGTTGGGGTCCGTAATAGGTCTTCCATTTGCAGTAAAGTAAGCATCCACCATGGTTTGCGTTACACCATTGGCACCACCACCCTGGGTAGCAGCAATGAAACCTACATGCTTGGGGGTACGGTCATATTCCATATTGTTGGGAGACATGCTACGGGCAAATATCCATTCCGGATTCCAGTCCTGCGTCATTACATTTCGCGTAGAAAGGTAAGCCTGCGTAAAAGGATTGGCATTGGCCTGAACAAACAGGTCGTACACTGTCGGCACAAATTCGTCAATAAATGCTTTGTGTGCGTCCGATGCAATTTTCCATTTGTTGGCATCGTAGCTCTGGCTAATCAATTGCTTGCCATCAGCATTTTTTAAAGACGCATACTGGGTATTGCCATTAAATAAAGGACTTGCGGCTAATAGCAGGGTTTCTGCCTTGTAAGCTTTTACGATTCCTTTAGTCATTCTGCCGGATTCTCTTACGTCAACTGGTCTTACCGGTAAATCAGCATAAGCTTTGTCTAATTCTGAAACGATGAAATCCACACATTCATCGAAGCTGTTGCGGGGAAGTTTCAATGCGCTGAGGTCTGCTTCAAAGTCCAGTAACTCATCGCCTAAAATAATTACAGGCCCATATATCCTGATCAATTGAAAGTAATAGTAAGCCCTTAATGCTCTGGCTTCTGCAATGTACCTGGTGATCATTGTTGCATCTATTTCTGCCGGATCGGTTTTTTGTGCATTTTGCATAAAGTAAGTGGCATTTCTTATGGCACGGTAATACTCTCTCCAATAATGCGCTACCTGGCCGTTGTTGTTCGCCCAAACGCTAGAATTCATATTATTCGCATAGTTGAAATCCCATGTGTACTTACTCTCGTCAGACGCAGCGATCCAGGGACCAGAGTTGGTCGTATTGACGAACCTTTGCTGATGTTCATTCGGAAGCGCAGCATAAATATTGGCCAGGAAGTTTTCTGTTCGGCTCTTCGATTTCCATATTTCTTCTGCTGTCAGAATGTTGTCCGGTATCTGGTCAAGGTATTTACTACAGGAAAGTGTAGTAAGCAACACAGATACCACCATTGTGTATATAAGTGACTTTTTCATTATTATTATTTTAAATCATTTGATGGCCACGAAATTTGATTAGAAGTTGGCTTGAATACCAAACGATATAGTTCTGATATTTGGATAAGATGAACCGTTGTTTGAGTTGATTTCCGGATCCCACAATTTGAACTTGCTCCAGTAAAACAGGTTCACACCCTGCGCATATATTCTCGCATTTTTCAATCCAAGACTGCTAAAAGTTCCCTTCGGTACATTGTAACCCAAATCAAATGTTTTTAAGCGAATAAAATCCATATCCTTTACCCACCAGCTGCTACCAACCGCATTATTCTGATTCACTACAGAGCCCCAGCCTAATCTAGGATACAATGCGTTTTGATTTGGATTTTCAGGAGTCCAGCGATCTGTTGCTGCCATAAATAAATTACTTCTTTCAGCACCAGTGCTGTTATTAAACGGGATCATTCCATCGCCGCCCAACATTCTGTCTGCACCAGAAGTTCCCTGGAAAAATGCTCCGATATAGAACTGTTTCCAGGTTACATTAAAGCTACCTCCCCAAATGATGTTGGGTACATCGCCGTTTCCAATTCGGGTTATGTCATTGGCATCAATCAATCCATCTCCATTTAAATCTTTGTATTTGATATCACCCGGGCGAACAGCACCGGTTCTTTGCAGCGGGCTGTTTTTAATATCCGCCTCGTCTTCAAACAATCCAATAGCAACATATCCATATCTGGCCAAAGCATTCTGCCCTCTTCTTTCCATGTACGGGAATGGTTGTACCGGCTGATCGTTTTCAATGATCAGATCGCGATTGTAGGTTAAATTAGCTCTGAAGTCCCAATAAGTTTTGCCGATAGCAATGGGGGTGGTTTCAACTGTAAAATCCAAACCTTTATTGGTCATCCTGCCCAGGTTTCCATAAGGCACACTGATCAAACCTACATAATCCATCAGCACACCACGTTGCAGGAATATGCCTGTGCGATTGTCGCTGAATAAATCAACCGTTGCGGAAATTTTATTGTTCAAGGTTTTAAATTCTATACCCAGGTTCTGCTTGTTCATTTCAGACCATCTTACCATACTTCCATATTCGGAAATAGCAGTACCACCGAAGCCTGATGTAGTAGAGCCTAAACCGAAAGTATAGCCTGCTGCACCGCCGTTAACGATGTCTAAAAATCCAAATCTACGTCCGCCTGATCCGGAACCAACGATACCATTTGAATAACGGAGTTTAAAAAATTGAATGGCTTCAGTTAAAGGCTCAAAGAATTTTTCGTTAGATATTACCCAACCTACACCAATTGAAGGGAAAAAACCATAACGATTTTCAGGGGCAAAGTTTTCAGATCCGTTATATCCGAAGTTGAACTCTCCAAAGTATTTATTGTCGTACGCATAAGTAGCACGGCCAACAATACCTTGTAATCTGAAAGGTATCGATTCAATCAGCGTTCCTGCATTGGAACTGATGTCTTCTCTTTGGTTGTACAATAACATACCTGTTACGGCATGCTTACCAAACTGATTGTTGTAGTTAATAGCACCTTCGAGGTAATTTCTCCTGTTAGCGGCGCTACCAGTACCATAACCTAAATCGTCAGAACCATTTTGTACGATTGTTAAATTAAGTGAACCATCTTCATTGTAAGGGTTTCCACGATCGATTTGGTAGGCACTCCTGTTACGGGTACGCGATATAGAGTGAGAGTTCCAAACATCAAATGAATACAGAACGGTAGCCGATAAACCCTTCAGCAGGCCGGCCAGGTCTTGTGTCAATCTTGCATTCGAATACAATTGGTTGCTCGCCGTATTAACGTAACCTCTTTGAGTAATAAGTCCGTAAGGGTTAGGTTGTGCATCTGTAGACTGATTCACTGCAGGCAGTAAATTACCGGGGTACATTACAGGGTATAATACCGGGTTGGTTTGCATTACCCTCGAAAATGCATCCTGCGGACTGGTACCGGGCATATTGGTATTGGTAACATAACCTTGTACACCTAATTCAAACTTGGTCGTTTTCGTCCAGTTCATATTTACATTAGATGTAAAGTTGATCCTGCGAAACTTAGCATCCGCATTGTAATCCGCCAGGTCGTCTAATTTTAATAAGCTATTTTCTTCATAGTAGGAAAGACCTACATAATAATTGGCTACATCGGATCCACCACGGGCATTGAAGTTGGCTCTTCTGTTGTAGGATGATTTTTGGAAAATAGTTTTCATCCAGTCTACATTTGGATATAAATTGGGCTGGTTCCCGGCTGCAGTACTGTCGATATACGCCTGTGAATATTCTGGTGTACGACCACTCGCTATTAATGCTTCATTACGCAGTTGCATATAAGTAATACCATCAGTAAGTTCCGGGAGCTTGGTGAAAGTATTGAAACCCTGATTATAGTTAAAGCTTAAGGTTGGTTTGGCACTTCTACCTTTTTTCGTAGTAATAAGTATTACACCATTAGCACCGGCAACACCATACACGGCAGTGGCAGATGCATCTTTTAAGATAGAAAAGGAAGAGATGTCTTCGGGATCAAAAGCATTGATGTCGCGACCAATAACCCCGTCTACTACTACCAGCGGTGAAGTGGAGTTACCGCCACCAAAGTTGGAGATACCTCTGATCCAAAGGTCTGCCCCGTTAGAGCCGGGTAGTCCTGAGCGCTGTACGCCTATTAAACCGGCAATACGACCCGCTAAGGCTGCACTTAGATTGGCTACAGGCTGCTTCAGGTCCTCAACATTTACCGTTGATTGAGCACCTACTGTACTGATCTTACGCTGCTGTCCAAAACCTACCACTACTACGTCCTCCATACTTCCGGACGTGGCTTCCATCACAATCTGGATATCTATCCTGTCTGTAAATTTCCATCGATAGTCTTTATAGCCAACAAAGGTTGCAATAATGCTGTCACCTTTGATAGCCTGGATGGAAAAAGCGCCGGTTTCATTAGAAGTAACGGCCTGATTGGATCGTAAGTTTTCGACCGATACGCCAACCATGGGGGCATTGAGTGGGTCTTTAACTGTTCCGGTAATTGTAATTTCCTGTTGTGCCTTCAGCTCCGGCAACACCAGGAGATTGAACAAAAACAGGAAAGCACACACTTTTAGCAGTGTTTGTTTTGTCATCGTTTTTACTTGTTTAATCGTATGTTAGAAAATAGTTTACGTATCGTATGTGGCAATCGTGTCAATTTCAACTCCTAAGCTTACATTCTCATTTTGACCGGTTGAAAGTATTTAAGGTTTCTATAACATCTTAATAACGAAAACCCAACAAATTGTTAACGAATTTTTAATATTGATGAAAAATTGTTTTCAATTGGTAGTTTTATCGCCATTTATTGGTAATGTCATCATCTATATTTAACATAAGGTTTATTGCGATCGCCAGTTTTTTGATATTGGCAGGTGTGCAATACTTTTTAGTTTATAACACCTTCGAGCTCAAAAACGATCAGTTTTTTCTTGCTGAGGCTAAACAGATCAAGGAAGACTACAGTAATGCCATTCGTAATGATAAAGTTTTTCCTGGAGGACAGGCCATTATCGATAGTTTTTTGAACAGGAACATGTATGAACTCGAGCGGCTGTATAAATCCAGATCAAATCATTTTGCAGATTACAGTCAGCGGGTGATTGATAGCATTGCTGTGAGTTTGAGAGCAGCCAGCAATGTAGATAGCGTAATGACTGTTATTATAAAGGATAATAAACTGGAAGATGACCTTATCTGGCTTTCTACCATTGATCACATAAGCGTTACTTTTAATGGGCAACAATACGTAACGTTGTACGATAAATTTAAATTATACGAAGGTTTAGATAGTGCATTCCGGAATACCGGCATGGTTGTTAGTGGTACTTTACAAAATGCCGGTCCCTCCAACCTTATTTCTAATATTACCATCAGTACGCCCACGGCTTACTCTAACAGAATTGGCTTTTCATTGTATACAGATACGCCACATCGGATGCGGGCGATCATTGCACGTATGCTACCTACATTTCTATTATCGCTTTTTTCTATTCTTTCGCTGGCCACTATATTTTATATTACGTTCAGGAACTGGTCAAAACAAAAAAAGCTGGCCGAAATGAAATCTGATTTCGTGAATAGTATTAATCATGAATTTCAAACACCTTTATCTGCGATTATTGTGGCGAATAAAACCTTAGAAAAAGACCAGGTGAAAGACAATAAAGAAATGGTAACCTCTCTCACCGGTGTCATTAGCCGGCAAGCCGAAAGATTGAATAGCCTTTTTAAGCAGGTAATTGACATTACGGTGATGAACGAATCTACTTTGCAGAAAGAGTCTGTTGTGGTAGAAGGTTTATTGAAAGACGTGGTAGATGACTATATGATACAGGCCGACAACCGGCAGGTGGAAATTAGCTTCAAAGAAACCGGAGTGGAACATACTGTTTTACTGGATAGATTTTGGGTGACTACTATGATTTTAAATATTATAGAAAACGGCATTAAATACAACACAAGCACTATTAAACGCATCAGTATCTTTACAACGGAAACGGATAAAAAACTCACGGTACACATCGTGGATAACGGAGTGGGGATATCTGCCGGAGACTTCAAGAATATTTTTGATAAATTTTATCGTAGTACAAAATCTGTAGATAACAAGGCAATCAAAGGGCTGGGCCTGGGACTTTATTATACCAAGCAATGTATAGAAGCGCATCGCTGGCAGTTGCAGGTAGATACAGTAGAAAAATCGGGAACTGATTTTAGTATTATTATCCCACTTCAAAAGTAGCGGGTTATTATTGTAGCACACAAATTATTTAAACAGATGAAGAGTAAAATTCTTTTTGTAGAAGATGAAGTAGACCTGGGTAATGTGGTGAAGCAATATCTTCAACTAATGAATTTTGAAGTAGAGTTGAGAACTACTGCAGAAGAGGCCTTAAGTACTTTTAAGCAAATGCCCGGCTATTTCGATTTATTAATATCAGACATACAGCTACCTGGTATGAACGGCTTCCAGTTTGCGGAAGAGGTCATGAAAGCTGATGATACCATTCCCTTTCTGTTTTTGACAGCGAGAAACGAAAAAAAAGATCGTATCGCGGGTTTAAAGTTGGGGGCTGACGATTATATCAATAAGCCTTTTGATATAGACGAGCTGGTTTTGAGGGTAACTAATATCATTCGAAGGAACAGTAAAGCTTTGCCTGCAGAAGCGGAAGATGAGAGCGGGAATACACTTAAGATAGGAGATGTGGTTTTTCGCAAAGATGTATTTAAAATGTCGGTAGGCAATACAGGTAAAAGTATTTCGCTGACGGTGAGAGAAGCAGGTTTGCTTGAGTATATGAATAAGAACAAAAACGCAGTCATTAAGCGGGAAGATATTTTGGTTCAGCTTTGGGGCGAGAATGATTATTTTTTAGGGAGAAGCCTGGATGTGTTTATATCCAGGTTGCGCAAGCTACTGGCCGAGTCAAAAAAAGTAAAGATCGAAAATGTGTATGGCGTTGGTTTTATTTTCAGCGTGAAATAGGGGGAGCGCATCGCTATACGCATCATGTGTGATTCCGGAGAAGTGTTTCATCTTTAATTTGTGAGATGGCTGTGTGTCCCGGAGGCGAGCGGTTTGAACCAAAACATTTTTATGGCGCATGCTTCCGACAAAGCGCAGTTGTTAACAAACATTGGGTGATCATAATATTTATTGGTTAGTAAGATTGTTAATAGACGGACATGAAAACGGATTACTGAAAAAATATGGGTTCAACAGTGTACTGCGTTATATGATATGTGGAAAAAACGGAGAACTGATTTCAGATAAATTTTTCTTACCAAAGGATGAAATATTTAAGCAGGCGCTGAGGGAGATCTTCAAATAACTCTAACCCACAACATCAAAATTACTCTGAAATAACTTGTGTATGAATTTCATTTGAAAAGTGTAAATTGATTAAGTTTTTTGCATAAGTTGTGTTTGTGATTTGCTAAACTATCGTCCAAAAGAATCTGAAGCCCATAAATAGCGGTTCAACGAATTTTAGTTTTTTTGTGTTAAAAATTTATCAGATTTAAAATTCAAAGAAAAATTAGAAAATTAAAATAACTTCTTTGCCATTTGATGCCGAGAACTGTTAACTAGAGAGCAACTGAAATTTATTTATGGATTACATGAGGAAGATTCGGGAGGGGTTACCCAAAGGGTAATGGACTTGGTGATAGGGAGGTGGAATGTTGTGACAATGGGAGGAAGGTACTTGCAGTGCTCTGCATGATGCCGGTAGCACCTAATGTTACAGGGGTAGGAGAATGTCGGGAGCGGAAGTGGAATTGTCAATTAGCTTTATGCGCATGGATTTATTATTCATGCCCATTTTTAAAAAGAAATTTATGTTTCGAGTATCGTTCTATATCATTATACTAATATTGGTTTCGTGTGGAAATCAGAAAAAGGTACAAATTCTGATTAAGGAAATGCCGGATCTTCCAGGCGCGAAAGTATTCGTTGCCTCTGAACGAAAAGAGTATCCTCTAAAAAATGGAACTTGCAGCATAGTCATGGATTCTGTAAAAGAAGGAGTGTATACTTTTACTGTGATATATCCCGGTAATCATAATTGGAACTATTATCGAAACGAATCAGGAAAGGTAGACTCAAATTGGATCAAGGTAAGCACTGTCAATCTTACTAAGATGATCTACATCAATCCTCAACAATCTCGTAAGTATATAGTAACACCTGCGCGACGTATTAATAATAATATGATTTTGAGCTACAGGAGAGGGGTTGATGTCTATAGATCGGATTTGTTCAGACTGAAATTAAGGTCCAAAGGCGAGGATGTCCAATTATATGAAAATTTTGATAGTCTTTCAACCTATTATAGAAACGAAACATTATATAGGATATTGGATAGCTTGTATACTAATAGCAAAGTAAAAGATAAAATATATGTAGACTACAGGGAGCAGGCTTCCGATTTAAATAAGGTGATAAATTATCCCATTTACTTTGAAGAACTGAAAAGTCTGATTAAAAAGAATACCGGTAGTCCGATATCGACCTTGCAAATATTAAATCTCTCCAAAGATGTATTTCTCAACGACCCGGAGTATATCCGAGTAGTCAACACCTTATACGGCAGAGCTTTGGAAAAGCCTTTTTTTGAACAGGTTAATTTAAAATTTAACTTGGAAAACAGTGATAGTTTGTTGTCGATAGGGAGCGTTTTTAAACCACCTGCGGGTGTTGACAGCAATAATGACCCCGTATCATTAAATCTCTCAAGTAATAACTTTACTTTAGTTGAGTTTTGGGCATCTTGGTGTTTGCCGTGTAGAGTAAATAATCCCAAATGGAATAAGATTTTATATAAGTATAAAACTAAAGGATTTCAAATACTGGGCATTTCATTAGATAGTTATGTAACACCTTGGAGAGCTGCCATTGCAAAGGATGAGTTAAAAAGTTGGATACATATTTCAGATCTTCAAAATGGTTTTGAAGGGACAAACGCTTTACAGTACGGCCTAAAGAGTATTCCCGCGAATGTCTTATTAGATGCTTCCGGTCGAATATTGAAAAAAAATATAGAGCCAGAAGCGTTAGATGAGTTTTTGAGACACCATTACGGAGCCCTATCTGTTAACGCTATAAATAGCGACAGGGTCGGTGAATAGTCGCCTTTAGTTCTTATATTTAGGTATGGCAGGTGCTATCATCATAATCATGGGGGTATCAGGTAGTGGCAAAACTTCTGTTGGAGAAGCGATGGCTGACAAACAACAACGTCTTTTTATTGATGGAGACGATCTGCACCCCCAGGCTAATATCGATAAAATGAGCCAGGGCATACCGCTGGCAGATGAAGACCGGGAGGAATGGTTGAATACGATAATTCGGGAAGCAGCAGCAATCGTTGAAAAAGGCGACAAAGGCATCATTACCTGTTCCGCTTTAAAGCGCCGGTACCGCAATCGCCTCAGGTTTGGTATTGCTTCGGTAGCTTTTGTATATCTTAAAGCGTCTTACCCTAAAGTGCTGCAACAGCTGGAAGCAAGAACCGGTCATTTTATGCCGGTTAGTTTATTGAAGAGCCAGTTTGAGTTATTGGAAGAACCTGATGAAACGGAGGCTGATGTGATTACAGTTGAAGTGCAGGAAAGCTTGCAGGCCACGATAGCCTTTGCTCTGGAAAAGTTAGTTTAATTAAAACCAATGATTGCATGTCACCCATAATACTATTGGTATTGGGAATGGCCCTGTTGCTGGTCCTGATCGCAGCCGCCAGACTCAATGCATTTATCGCGTTATTCATTACAGCATTATTTATTGGTTTAACCAATGGGATGCAGCCGGCTACTTGCATGGCGGCTATCTCAAAAGGGGTAGGCGATATACTGGGGTCTGTAATTGCTGTATTAGGGTTTGGGGTTATGCTGGGCAGTATCCTTACCGAAACGGGCGCTACCCGGCAAATCAGCAACCGCCTGCTGGAATTATTTGGTAGTCGTAATGCCAAGCTGGCCGTTTGCCTCACCAGCTTTAGTGTTGGATTAGCGCTTTTTTACAATGCCGGATTTGTAGTGCTTATTCCACTGGTCTTCACCATTGCTTATGAAACCAAAACTTCGCTGATTTACCTGGCTATCGCCATGGCAGCGCCTCTGTCTGTTACACATGGTTTTTTGCCACCGCATCCGGGTCCTACAGCTATCGCCAGCATTTTTAAGGCTGATATCGGATTAACACTTTTATACGGACTGGTTATCTCCATCCCGGTTTTATTACTGGCGGGCTTATGGTTTCCTGAATGGGTTAAAAAGATCAGTGCAAAAACGCCCACCGGAATTTTTACGCAGCAAAACGAAAGTACAGACGCACCACCTCCGGGGTTTGCCATTAGTTTATGGATCGCCCTGGTTCCGGTTATTTTGTTAGCCATATCTACCCTGGTCTTGCAATGGTACCGCCCAGACGAGGGGTCGCTTCAACAATTTCTTGTGTTTATCGGCGATCCCGGTATGTCGCTCCTGATAGCAGTATTAATGGCCATTCTTTTTTTAGGTGTATTCAGAGGTATTAAAGTGAGCAGACTAATGGAACAGTCGGGTAATGCGATCAGCGCTATTGCGGCTATTATACTCATTACTGCGGCAGGTGGCGCGCTAAAGCAGGTGTTGATAGCAAGCGGCACAGCCGAGGCCATTGCCGGCTATTTTAACAATAGTAGTTTGCCTCCTCTTTTACTGGGATGGCTGGTGGCTACGGTATTAAGGATTGCTATAGGTTCTGCAACGGTTGCCGGACTTACTGCTGCCGGTATCGTACAGCCGCTGGTTGCTTCTATGCATGTAAATCCAGAGCTGATGGTGCTTTCCATTGGTGCCGGCAGCCTGATGTGTTCCCATGTAAATGACACGGGCTTCTGGATGTTTAAAGAATACCTTGGGTTAAGTCTTAAAGACACTTTCAGGAGCTGGACGGTTATGGAGTCCGTTATTGGTGTGGCGGGTTTGGGCGGCGTATTACTGCTCGATTTTTTTGTTTAAGGATTTATGTTAAGAGCGTTGATCTGGTCCTTGTAATCCGAAGGAAGCAACAGGTGCTTTAATAGCCAATCCATTTTCATAACACGGCTTACTTTATACATAGGCAAGGCCGGGCTTAAAAGAGAAAAATCCCTGAAGTTGAGCAATTGCTTAACCCGGTTAGGCACCACCAGTTTTTGACCTTCCAGCAAAACCTTAAAGCGAATGGCGCCAAGGTGTTTTTTGTATTGGAGAAAAAGGTCCTCTGTATAGTTACTTTTTTTAAGATTTTCCGATAAATGTACTTCCCTAACCGGCAACCATGCAGCATAAGTTTCAGGTAACTCTTTTAATCTCATTCTCATCCCCACACGATAGAATACATTGTAAACTTCCTCTTTTTCTACATCGGTTAGAGAGTGCTCTAAAAGTTCATGAGCTGCAATTGAATAATAGATCAGCATAAAAAGCACATCCCGGTAAGCCCAGTCAGGTATAGCGTACCCTCGTTTTGATTCCACCCCTTTATGTATTTGTGTGATAACATCAATAGCTTTTAATGCGGCATCTTGTGGAGCAAAAACAATCTCCCGTGCATAACGAACGGTAGAGAATAGGCGCCCGATTGGATCTGCAGGCAATTTCCCGGTAAAGTACAACCAGTCTACAGACTTATTTAAAGCAAACTCTGCGGCCGCGCCTGCAAAAATAAACAGGATCGTGTCGCTCTTTCCCCAAATAGTACGTACTATAGATCCTTCTTTTACGAAATAGTCCATCAGGTCAAATTTACAATACCTCTAAGTTAGAGTAAAGTTCCAGATACTGATCGAATCTTTAATGGGTAGATTAAATAGGTATTTAAATGTTCGGCCTAATTGAAGTCGGACCTGGATTATAATGACCCCTGGGTGTACGATGGTTTTGCTTAGCGCCTTTGCGTCACAGCGCCTGCCAGACTGTAACAGGCGGGGTTCAACTTTTAGTTGGTAGCTAGAAAAGCACCAAGTGAACTTATGCTGGTTAAAGTAGCACCAGTTCTATATGACGATGTGACCGGAGTATTTCCACAATGATATCAAACAGGGTCTGTCCCTGACCGGCGTTTAATGCTTCCAGTTGTTTAGTGGCCCACTCCGTGTTATAAGGTTTTCCCTGGTTTATTTTATGCTGATAAAATTCCCGGGTGGCCTGCAGTCCTAAATCGATCTGGCTTTTTGCGGATTGCTCCCAGACCAGCTGTACGGGTTCTTTACCAAAGCCGCTGTACAGCATGTCGTTGAAGGCATCGAGATTGTGGGCTGGCTTCCAGTCTTCATGCAGGGTCATCATACTGTAAATAGTACTATAAAATCCATTTATATCGTCAAAGTCTGATGCCTGTAACAGGATTGGGGTATGGCTGCTCATACTATATTTTTTGAAAGCTAAGTTAGTACGAATTGCAGGTTGAAGCACAAGAGGTAGTATTAGATGCAGATGAATGATTAACGCTTCAGTAATAGTTTTTCGAGGTCTTCCCGGGCGCCTCCATTGTAAACCTGTTTAAATCCTCTTTCCTTTAGTAAGGTAGCGGCCTTCACACTTCTTAATCCGTGCGAGCAGTAAATGATATATACTTTTTTCGAATCCAGTTCTGCATAGCGTTCCCTGATGGTGCCTAAGGAAATATTTACAGCCCCTTTTATATGTCCTGCAGCATATTCCTTTTCTGTTCTTACATCCAGCAGGATAGCGCCACCTTCGATTTTTGACTGAAGTTCTTTGGATAGATGCGCGGCCCTGTACAGGCGGTATCCGGCGTAAAGCAGCACCGTAATCGAAATCAATAAGATGGTGGTTTTCATGTCAGCGTGTCGAGTGGTTTTAAGATCTTTTTATCAATATAAAATGTTCCGAATGGTATCACACAGGCTAACAAAACCTTCCAGGTTGTGTTCGTGAATTTCCATCGTTGTTCAATACCTACACTAAGCGTGTTAATGATGAATAGTACAAACAAAGCTCCATGTACCGGCCCCAGCACCTGAACTGCTGTGGGATATGCGAAGCCGTATTTTAAGGGCATTGCTATAAAGATCAATAGCAATAGGGAAATGCCTTCGAGAAAGCCGGTAATGCGCAACCTCCCGGTTTTTGTTTGAAGTAAATGTTTCATATTATCTGAAATAGGGTCTGTTGGCCCATGGAGAAAAGGGCCAGGGTATGGCTATGAAAATCAGTATCAATGCTACTGAGTACGAGATCAATATTATTCTGAAAGCAGCTTTATCCCGGGCCTGTCTTTTAGCCAGCGCTGAACCGATCGTTATTATTACGATCGATACAAACATCAGTAAAATGTGAATGATGCTGAAAAAGCTGAGTTCTTTAGCAAGAGACGTTTTTTCCTGGTTGGCCCAAAAATACTGTATCAACGGGCTTTTGAAATAAAGCACCATGCCGATCATTAGCTGTATATGCGCGATGGTGGCCGTCCGGTGACGTACGATGTTGTCTGTTTTCGTAAGAGTGCTGTTCCGTATGTAGCCCCTGCACGACCGGTAAATACTATAAGCCAGGGCGGCTAATACCAGCCATCTGAATAAAGAATGCAGCAATAATATTATAGTGTACATCGCTTTTTTGTTGAGCGATGCAAAAATATAAAAAACATACTAATTGGTATTTTTTTTATTGATAAAATTTATTGTAACTGATCCAGGTATTTTTTGAGCTCTTTGAGGTAGGCGGTGTAGTAAGTTTTATTACCCAGTTTTCCAAGGTTCCGTATACCCCAGTAGCCGGATATTACAAAAAGGGTTACCTGTTTGGTATTTACATCTTTACACACTAATCCCTGCTTTTTCCCTCTTTCTATGGCTTTGGTCATTATATGCATCCATTGCCCGGTGAGATCATTTAAAACTTTACTAAACTGGCTATTCCAGGATGTCATCTCGTGAGTGAGGTTGGCTGCAGGACATCCGTATTCAGGTTTAAGAAATGTATCTTTTACAAGCAGGTAATGCATTAAATCGTAAATGGCCTTTAGCGGGTTTTCATCTTTTTCTAACGGTTGTATAAAGCTGCCTGTAAGTGTAGGTTTCAGTATCTCTTCTATAATGGCGAGCCCCATCTCATCTTTGTTTTTGAAATGGTAAAAGAACGCTCCTTTGGTTACCTGGGTGGTGGCAATAATTTCATCGATACTGGTTGCCTGGTAGCCTTTTGCATAAATTAATTCAAAGGCTTTCTGCAGTATATTCAACCTGGTGGCTTCAGATTTTTTCATAAAAAGTACTGATTAGTATGTTGCAAAGGACGTGAAATTTGAGGTATTATTATCATTCAATTTTCTATCATGGCATGGAATTGGTGCCTCCGTTCGTATGCTTTTCAATAGCTGTGACAGGATCATAAATACTTAATTTTTAAATTTAAAACTATGGCTGATATTTTAATCCAGGCGCTTATTAAAGCTCCCGCTAAAAGAATCTATAGCTTAATTGCTACAAAGGAGGGCATCCGGCGATGGTTAAAAGAGAGTGATGGATGGAATATATCGGGTGATACAGGTATTGGAGGTGTCATTGTCTTTTACCTGGGTACTTATCACCACAATATGAAAGTTACATTGCAGGAAAAAGATAAACAAGTTAGATGGGAGTGTACAGAAGGCCATCCTGAATGGTTGGGAACAACCGTGGATTTTTTTATTGATGATAATGTGAGTAAATGCACGCTTGAATTTGCTCATAATGGCTGGGCTGCATCCACAGAATTTTTTCAGGAATGCCAGCAGGCATGGTCACGGTATGTAGATGCTATCAAGCAACTTGCAGAAGAATAGCTTTGCAACTTTTTTCTAATGAACGGGATATTTAATAATGGTAGACACGGTTGGGTAGCTGGTCACGTTGTTTTCTTAAAAATCTGATGCGGTACTCTCTTTGTAAAATACAGGTATGTATTTAGTTAAAATTTTGATGGAATAGCATTCGTGTACTTTTGAGCTTTGATTTTTAAGTGACTAAGTCGCTCAAGTCACACAAAGGCAGGCATTCATAAGAAGCAGATTTATTCGGTCCATCAGATCTCATTATATTACATTTGACTACAAACGTTTTAAAATTTACCATAATGAGGAAATCATTGAACCTGTGGCCAGTTTATATGTATTTATTGCTGGCTGCCTGTCAAAATCAGGAAGCTACAAATGCTCCTGCCCAACTGGATAGCGCTATAACCCGGCACAGGGTAGATAGTACACTTACTGATGTCGATATCAGGATTGGCAATGCCCGCTTTGATAAATCATTGAATAATGCTGCCGAACTAATTGAGGTAGATAGCTCCGGGCAAGTATTATTCAGGGTAGGCGCTAAAAAGGACTTTTTCTCCGATCCTGATGGGAAGCTTTCCAATAACTCAGCACCAATATTGTTATCATCAATAGATAATACAAAGCCATTTACGTTAACGGCAAAAGTAACACCTCTGTTTACAACCAATGGTACTTATAATGCGGGCGTACTCTATATCTACAGCAACAGAGATCTGTACCAGAAGTTTTGCTTTGAACAGGATGAAAGTGGCGATCACCGCGTGGTTTCCGTAAGAACGGTAGGTACTTCTGATGATAATAACCACGATTTGATTCAGCAAAAATATGTCTACATGAAACTCTCCTCCGATACAAAAACAGTGGGTAGTTATTATTCACTGGATAATAAAAAATGGAAGCTGGCGCGTTTGTACAAGAATGAGTATCCCTCAAAGATTTTCCTGGGTATCAGCGCCCAATGCCCGGTGGATACCGGAACCGTTAGCTATTTTAACGAGGTGAATATTGAGACTAAAAGCGTAAAGGACTTTCGGTTAGGAATGTAATGGTTGAGATGAGCTTTTCAGAGAATTGGTTTTTAACTATGGGTGATGTAGTTGCCTAATGAAGAGAAAGCTTTCGTAAGAAATACAGAGGCTGCAGTTTGGCAGGAACTTAGTATCAGCTAAATACTCCTAAGCTTTTGAGTCGGAAATCTGTATCCATAAATTTACTTCATTCTGTATCTGTATCTCATTAGTTCGCTGATGTAGCTTTGCACTATGAAAGCGACAAATTCTATACAGTCTACCTTGACAGACCTGTGTTTTAGCCCTGTTTGTATTTCGGATCTTGATGCAATTAAGGAACTCTACAGTAAGAGGCAGTTATCCTTAAACGCAGCTGTAGAAGCTGCGGAAGCGTCGCCGCTGACTGCGGATTTTGGTTGCCCCCTTTACACTGCCCGGTGTAAGAATATCATGATAGGTTATTCTTATGTTACAGTAAATGAGTTTGGGGAAACGGTATTCAAGACGGTAATGGATCAGGCTTATAAGGGCCACCAAGGGGAGCATCAGCTGATGGCTTTAACCAGCGAGCAGTATCAAACAAACAAGTTGCATGCAAAGGCCCAAAAACATAAAGAGGCCAATGAACGGCTGGTGAATTGGCTCAACAGCTGTTTGTAATTAATTAGTAACTTACTGCGGGAATTTTAAAAAGAGGAACAGGATGGCCAGGGATATACTATACCGAAAGATCGCAAAAATTATCGAAGGCCAGATCCTGTCTGAAACCTTGAGGATAGGAGATAAATTACCTTCTCTGCGTTCCATTCAAACGCTGTATAATGTGAGCCTGAATACTGCCACGCAGGCATTTATTGAGTTGGAGAGCAGGTCACTGATTGAATCGCGCCCCAGGTCAGGTTACTTTGTCAGTAAAACATCTAAGAGAAAGCTTTCTTTGCCTTCTGTCAGTCAACCCCGCGTTTCGGGCAGGGAAAAAAATCCGGAAGACCTGATCAATAAGGTTTTTGATACCCTCCGCTATAAAAATATCCGGCAGTTTTCTTTAGGTATTCCCGATCAAAGTTTGTTGCCCATTGCGAAGCTGAACAAAAGTGTGATAAAAGTGACGCGTAGTATGGAGGGCTGCGGTACAGCGGTGGAGCCGGCGCAGGGTAGTGTTAATCTGAGACGAAACATTGCCAAATGGTCCATGGTGCTGGAAGGTAAAATATCAGAAGACGACCTGGTAACAACGGCTGGGACCATGAGCGCTATTTTTTACTGTTTAAGAGCCGTTACGCAGCCCGGAGACTATATCGCCACCGAAAGTCCGGCCTACTTCGGCATTCTTCAGCTGGCCCGTTCAATGGGGTTAAATATTATTGAGCTTCCTACGCACCCGGTTACAGGCATTGATATTGGGGCGCTGGAGAAAGTGATACATAAGATAAAAGCCTGCTGCCTGGTCAATAATTTCAGTAATCCTTTGGGCAGCCTGATGCCTGATGAGAACAAAGAGCAGTTAGTGAAGCTGCTCACGCATCATCATACACCCCTCATTGAAGACGACCTGTTCGGGAACCTGTATTTCGGAGGCAGCCGCCCCAAACCCTGTAAAGCTTTTGATGAAGAGGGAATAGTGATGTGGTGTGGCGGTGTTTCAAAAACCCTGGCGCCGGGGTACAGGGTGAGCTGGGTGGCGCCGGGTAAATTTAAGGAGCATATTATTATGCAGAAGTTGCTGCAAACAGTGTCTATGCCTTCTCTCTACCAGGAAGTAATTGCCGATTTCCTGGAATTTGGGAGGTATGATCATCACCTGCGAATGATCCGTCACACCCTTCATACAAATTGTCTTAAGTTCCAAAGAGCGATTGAAGAGTATTTTCCCGCCAATACAAGGATATCGCAGCCCCAGGGCGGTTTTTTTCTCTGGCTGGAGCTGGATCCCCGTATAGATACTGCAGATTTATTTGATACGGCGATCAGGCAACAATTAAGCTTTGCCCCAGGCAGGATGTTTACTCAACGGGACCAGTTTAATAATTGTATGCGCTTGAATTTTGCATTACAGTGGGATGACCGCCTGGAGTTCGATTTAAAACGCCTGGGTAACATTGTTAAAAAAGCTTTGTAAATCTGTATCCACAAAAATATTCAAAACTGTATCTGTATTTATCTGGTCAGGTTTCGGAAATTTGCCGGCTACTATTCAGGTTATTATAATGGGTAAGGCAATCAATTTATCAGCCAAACATCTTTTACTGGCTCTCTTCACGGTTTTGATCTGGGGACTTAATTTTATAGCTATTCATTATGGCTTAAATGGTTTTCCGCCTCTATTGTTATGCGCTGTTCGCTTTGGTTTGGCTGCATTTCCCTGGGTGTTTGTATTGCCCCGCCCCAAAGCCCCGCTAAAGTACATTGTAGGGTATGGTGTTTTTACCTTCGTAATGCAATTTGGTCTCTTGTTTAGTGGTATTTATATGGGATTGTCAACCGGACTCGCCTCGTTGGTGTTACAGGTTCAGGTGTTTTTCTCTATGGGGCTTGCTGCCTTCTTCTTTGCCGATAAACCAGGTGTATGGAAGATATGCGGCTCCCTGGTATCTTTTATTGGTATAGGTATTGTTGCTTTTCACATGGGAGATACCTCTTCCCTGGTTGGATTGGTGTTAACCATACTGGCGGCGCTTTCCTGGTCTGCGGGTAACATGTTTTCTAAAAAAGTAGATGCAGCTTCGCCGCTCTCGTTAGTGGTGTGGGGTAACCTGGTGGCCTTCCCTTTTATGGCGCTGTTGTCATTTTTTATCGAGGGGCCAGAACGCATTGTGGGTTCTCTTCAGCATATATCTCTACCAGTTGTTTTAGCTATTCTTTATATTGTTTATTTATCTACCCATGTGGGTTATGGCATTTGGGGCTCTTTACTAAATTCCTACGCCACTGCTACTGTAGTGCCGTTTACGCTTTTGATACCGGTTATTGGCTTTTTAAGCGCCGCTGTTGTGCTGAAAGAACCGCTTCCTTTCTGGAAGATACTGGCATCATTGTTTGTGATGGCTGGTTTAGTATTCAACCTGCTCGAAAAATACATTCTCACTATTTTCAAAAGTTTTAAGTCAGGGAATAGATAGCTTTTTTAAACGTATCAATGAATAAAATAGGTGATACGCCTGTTCTTCGGCGTTGTAATAGCCATTGTAGTACGATCAGCTACTTTGACTAATACCGCAGGCTTGCAACACGGTTTGCGTTAACTGTGCCAGGTCGAAGGGTTTGAGCAACAGGAAGCGGGCTCCTGCTTTTATCGCTTCATCACCTTTGGAGCCATTTGCGGTCATGTAAATAACAGGGATATTGGCGGTTGTTGGATCTTGTTTCAGTAAATGTAATACATTCATCCCTCCGTGTGGTAATATCGAATTATCAAGCAGGATGGCAGATGGAGGCGCGCTTTGGAGCTGCTCCAGGAAATGGGTGCTATTCGGGAAGGCGAATATTTCAATATCCTGTTCTTTAAGTATTAAAGCGCAAGCCTCCAACATTGCCTTGTCTGAGTCAAAAATAGCCAACGTATAATTTTTCCTGTTCATAGCGTTTTACGAGTGGCAAATGTATTGAGTTGAATTGATAATGAAAAGTACTGGTCAGCTCAGCTTATACTTGGTTATTGTACGTGAGGTATCTGACAGGCAAATGCAGCAGGGCTTTTTATAACAATGATTTTAGTATCAGCAGCCATTTGTAGCTGCATGCTATGGAATATACAAGTGCAATTGGCTGATTTTAATAGGGTTGAGTATGAGTATCCTCGATGTGGTTCTTCTTTACCCTGCATCGGCGTATAGGCGCTCTTTTTGGACAGGCATATATCATAACTTATAACTCCATTGAAATAGTTGTTGCGCATACGGTTGCGCGAATTTCAATAATAGATCTTTCCGGGGCAGCTTGTGTATGCGCAACAATAATTGTGTTCCCGAAGGGAGATAGGTAGGAAAAGAAAGGTCGAAGCGTTGCTACATAGCAACGCCTCGGGGTAATAGGCTATTGCCGTGTTGCTCTTACCAGTTTACTGTATGCTTTTGTACCATCTACATCAATCTGTGCTATTCTGATATAAACAGGTTTACCTGATGTATCTATGTTTTTTATACCCGTTTTCGAGCATCCACAGGCTATTATCGTAAGTATAACCAATGAATAGATCAGAATGGAGCGCTTTCTACCTCCGGGATATCCGAAAGACATTAATGATACAAGACTCAAACCCGCTAATGTCACTATGGAAGTGGTTGTTATAGTAACGGAATAATTAATCGGAGCAGTTGATGAACCATCCCTGCTTTTTGCAGGTGATGTGCATAAAGTTGTAAAGGTCTTTGCATCAACCGAGGCCTGTACTTCAAAATATTGGTTGTTGGTTTCTGAAAGTGTTTGCCAGGATACGTTTAATTTTTCTGTATCTAAAGAAGCAGAAACATGGCTAAAGGTAACAGGCAGTGCAGCTCTGAAATTAACGGCATTCAGATTGTCAATATCCAGGGCAGTTACTACCTGCGGAGATGAAGTGATCCTGAATTCATCGATACCAGTAAAGTCGTTGGCAGGTACCGTAATATTCCTGTGCCATGCATTGGGTTGATCAGCAAAAGAAGGAAGCGTGGCCGTAGTAAAGCTGGCGCCGCTTACCGCAGAACCTTTCAGGTATCCGGTTATGGTAAAGTTTACAGGGGTGGTTCCCTCCCGGTCATATCCAATGTCAATATTGCGAAGGTCAAATAGTTGGCTGCTAGTAGCTTTAAATCTCATTGAGGCAATGCGGGCGCCGCCGACATTAGAAGCCAGGTAAATAAATCCTCCATCTGACGAAGCACCCCAGTTTTCGCCGGCAATCACATAATCGTCAACATCTGTGGTGTAACCACTTATATCCCACCCGGCAACATTTAAGGCAGTTATTCCAGCACGCGCATCGTTGCTGAAGCCATATTCATGATAAGCTCCCTGGTTGGCTACATTGGAAAAATTAAAAGTGGTGACACCGTTGACTGGCGTTGTTTGCGCAACAGCTATTGCCGATGCCAACAATAGTGAAGCACCCAAAAAAAGTTTTGGTTTCATTAAATCATGTTTAGAGGTATAAAAAGATTGCAAATGTAAGTGTATACAATTTCTTCGCCTGTTTGAAATACAGGCATGATAAGATAGCAATCGTCATTAAGGGAAAGCACTTGCTGCGATCTAATAACATTCAGCGACGACAATACAAGGGTAAAAACACTAAATGCCGTACCGTATTGACTCCGTAATGTTATTTTATTCTATTAAAATATTTAAATTGTAGTGTTTTATCCTATTTTATTTTAAATAGGTAGTATTATAATCTTTAATAAATAGCTTTGTTACACATTCGAATTTAGAATGCAGCTCTTTATATTCATCAGCTAAAGAAGGTTACCGATGTAAATCGGCATTAATAGGGAACCATGTGCAAATCATGGACTGTCGCGCAACTGTAAGTAACAAAAAGGTTTTAGTCGGTATATATCCACTGTACTTCGATAAGCGGTATGGGAAGGATGACTGAAATGTTACGAGTCAGGAGACCTGCCTTATTTGGTAAGACGAACTGTCGAATGATACCGCATAAATTATAATCATGCATATTCAGGGAGCGCCGTTGGTTGTTCCGGCCAATGCAGTTTTGCTGCTATCATCGAAGCAGATAGTCGAAGCATTTCATCATTTTTTAAAAAACATTTCTAATGCAAACACAAAACCTGGGCTACCCGCGTATTGGTGGTCAAAGACAATTGAAAAAAGCCTGCGAACAGTATTGGGCAGGAAAAATTGATTTAAAAGATCTGCAACGAGCAGCGTTTAAAATCAGGGAAGAGAACTGGCAAACGCAGCTCCGGGCAGGTATTGAATTAATACCCTGTAATGATTTTAGTTATTACGACCAGGTATTGGATATGAGCCTGATGCTAGGCGTTATTCCTAACAGGTATACGCCTGTGTTAACAGAGGTTAAAACCAATGGAGAAACGGACCTGTATTTTGCCATGGCACGCGGCTACCAGAAAGATGGGCTGGATATCACAGCAATGGAAATGACCAAATGGCTCGATACCAATTACCATTACATCGTACCAGAGTTCACTACAGGGCAGGAGTTTAAGTTATTTTCTGAGAAAGTATTTGGAGAGTATGTAGCAGCTAAAGCACTATTAGGTGAAAAGGCAAAACCTGTATTGATTGGGCCTGTAAGCTATTTGTTACTGGGCAAAGAAAAGGAAGCCGGTTTTGAAAAGATCGATTTACTCAAAAGGATTTTACCTGTATACGTAGAGGTGCTCACCCGTCTTAAACAATTGGGGGCAGAATGGATACAGCTGGATGAACCATTCCTGGCTTTAGATCTTTCAGTAAAGGAGCAGGAGGCATTCAAACAGGCGTATCAATATTTAGCCAAAGCACTTGCCGGGGTGAAAATCCTGGTTGCTACTTATTTTGACGACCTGGCTGACAATGTACAACTGGCTTTGAACCTGCCGGTAGCTGCACTGCATATTGACCTGGTAAGAGCTCCCGAACAGCTGGATGCGTTGCTGTTATCCATACCTGATCATCTTACCCTTTCCCTCGGCGTTGTTGACGGGAGAAATGTTTGGAAAAACTGTTATGAAAGATCCTTGTCGTTTATTAATAAAGCCATTGAAAAACTGGGCAGTGATCGTATTATGATCGCTCCGTCCTGCTCGCTGCTACATAGTCCTATCGATCTGGAACCGGAAGATACCATTGATCCGGAGATTAAAAACTGGATGGCCTTTGCTAGGCAAAAGTTAGATGAAGTGACGGCACTGAAGCAGATTGTAGAGGGAAATGATCAATTATTGCAGGCAAACAGGGAGGCCATTCAAAGCCGTAGTCAGTCAGCAAAAGTCCACAGTCAATTGGTGAGAAATCGTATTGCTGCGATTACGGATGCAGATGCTACACGTAAAAACAGTTTCTCTGTACGTCAGGAGTTACAGCGTAAGCGTTTTCAACTTCCACCTTTTCCTACCACCACGATCGGCTCTTTTCCTCAAACAGATGATATAAGGCTATTGAGAGCCAGGTATAAAAAAGGCGATCTCAGTATAGAGCAATATGAACAGGCTATTGAAGAAGCAACGATCGAAGCCATCCGCTGGCAGGAGTCTATCGGATTGGATGTATTGGTTCATGGAGAATTTGAGCGAAACGACATGGTAGAGTATTTTGGTGAGCAGCTGGAAGGGTTTTTATTTACAAAAAATGCCTGGGTGCAGAGCTATGGTAGCCGTTGTGTAAAGCCGCCGGTTATTTATGGAGATATTAGTCGCCCACGGGATATGACCGTTCGCTGGAGCCGCTTTGCCGCTGCGCAAACTGATAAACACATGAAAGGCATGTTAACCGGTCCGGTTACTATTCTGCAATGGTCTTTTGTTCGAGATGATCAACCGCGCAGTGTTACGACCAACCAGATTGCACTGGCTATTCGCGACGAAGTGTTGGCGCTTGAAAAAGCCGGTATAGGAATCATCCAGATCGATGAAGCAGCCCTGCGGGAAGGTTTGCCGCTGCGCAAGGCCAATCAGCAGCAATACCTTACCTGGGCCATCAATGCATTTCGTATAACTGCTGGTGGAGTTGCTGATCAAACCCAGATCCACACACACATGTGTTACAGTGATTTTAACGATATTATTGAGCATATTGCCGCTATGGACGCTGATGTGATCACCATTGAGACTTCCCGCTCCCAGATGGAGCTACTGCAGGCGTTCGCTCATTTTAAATATCCTAATGAAATAGGACCTGGAGTATATGACATACATTCACCAAGGGTGCCTTCAGTAGCAGAGATGACATCGCTCCTAACCAAAGCAGCCAGCCTGCTGCCGGCAGCGCATTTATGGGTTAACCCGGACTGTGGTCTGAAAACACGCAAATGGCCCGAAACGAAAATAGCGCTGGAGCATATGGTTGCCGCAGCACGTGAAGCCCGCGAAACAATAAATGCAGAACTGGTATCTTAAAGTAAACCGGCGGCAGGCGAAAGCCTGCTGCCTTTTTTAACCGATGGTGTAAAAGATGGTATCGTTATGATGCAAATGGTATTTCAGATTCATCCCTCTTGCGACCGCGTATTTTAGCTATTTTTATAGCATGATGCGCATCTTTTTTTTCTTTTGTACAATGGTATTCATATTGGGCTCGTGTGGAGATAACGAAGATCGTTTGCCCATACTGGGCGAAGCAACAATGGTAGGAGGTAAGAAGATATATCCGCGTATAGCCGATTTTAATTTTATTAATCAGGATAGCAGCCCGGTAACGAATGCCAGTTTTACAAACAAAATATACATAGCCGATTTTATCTTTTTATCCTGCCCCACCATTTGCCCGGTTATGAACCGGGAACTCAAAAAGGTATATGATGTTTACGCAACAGATAGTCGGGTCGCATTTTTATCCCACACTATAGATCCAGAACGGGATACTATTCCGCGGCTGAAAGCTTATGCCGAAGGCCTGGGGGTATCTGCTAACCAATGGCATTTTGTAACAGGTCATCCTGATAGCATTATGAAGCTGGCCGAAAAATCGTATTATTCCGCCGCAGATCCCGATAGCACGGCTCCTGGCGGCTTTATCCACAGCGGCGGATTTTTACTGGTAGACAAAGATTGCCATATCAGGGGTGTATACAATAGTCTGCGGCCTGAAGAAACCGGTCGTTTGATTACAGATATTAAACGGTTGCTCCGGGAGCAATTTTAATGTACCTTCGCCGCGTTTGAAAAGAGTTGTCCTCATATCGGTATTAGGAGCCTTCCTGTTCCAGGCGCTGAGCGGCCTGGTTATAGTAGCGGTTTTCCATCTGAACAAAGATTACATTTCTGAAAACTTATGTATCAACCGTTTCGACGCCATCCCAATCTGTAAAGGTTCTTGTTATCTTGAAAAACAGTTAATTGAAAACGAACAACAGCAACAGGATGCACCCGATTTTAAGTTGAACGGAGCTGCACTTTTTTACGATAACCGTAGGATAACTATGGACGCACCTGTTAGTACAACAATCGACCCAACGCTATTTTCTCTTCCCCTGGATTCAACCCTCTCAAAGGGTATGTTGCCTTCTATCCTCAAGCCGCCGATACCCATTGGTTAGCATTTTCAACAAGTAGTCTTAATCAAAATTATTTTACATGGGTTCAAAATCAGATATACCTGTGTATACTGTTGATGTTTTTGCTATAGATAACAGCTTCTTCTGGATGGGTGATTGGAGTGGCATAGCCAATGATTATCCACACCTGTTATCACCTCATAAACAAATGTTTTATAGTGTGATATATGTAGAGAAGTCGGGTGGGCGTATACTGATAGATGAGGAGACGGTGCGGCTTACCCCGGAAAATATTATCTGTATCAAACCAGGCAGTATTGTTCAGGTAGATATAAGCAAAGGTGCCGCAGGAAGTATTATTTGCTTTGCAGAAACTTTTTTTTCTTTAAGATATAATAGTAATGTACTGCAAAGGTTTGCTTTTCTTAACAGGGAAGCCGGGGCGGAACTGGGTCTCTACAGTGAGCATGCTGCAAAATGGAATACCCTGCTGCCTCTGATGCACAGCGAGTATCGCGCGCAGTGCGATGAAAAAGTATTAAGATCCTATTTAAACATACTTCTTATTGAGTTGGAGCGTTGTAACCCAATGCCTGCCATTGAAGAAAAGAAGAGCAGTACTTTGGCTAAGGTAATACAGTTTGAGAAGATGGTAGAAGAACGATATAGTATTTTGAAAACGCCCGCTGCGTATGCGGCTCAATTATATATCAGTACAAATTATCTCAACAAGCTTTGCCAGGAACACAGGAGTATTACGGCTGGTGAGCTAATAAGAAATAGAGTTATTTTGGAAGCGCGGCGATTATTACATTATACGAACCTGTCAGTGGGTGAAATAGCCATTCAGCTGGGTTTCGAGAGTCTTTCCTATTTCGTTACTTTTTTTAAAAAGAATGCAGGTATAACACCTGAAACTTTCAGGAAGAGCACCTGAGTACTAGGGGAACACATCTCCGGGGAGCTTAAAATGTTACCGGGAAATTGGATGAAGGCAAAACCTGTACAATCAGGAAAAGCCATAAATGGCATGATCATATAAACAGCTATCGTGATTATGTAAACAATTATGGCAGTATAACGGAGTAATTTTGCAAAAATCAGTGAAGTCCTTTTTAGTAACCATATTGTTAGTCGTATTTGCAGCCCAGTCTTTTGGAAGCGTGTGGTTATGGGTAGACTATAAAGTAAACCTGGAAAAATACGCTAAGAACTGTGTCAATAAAGCGCGTCCGATGCTTAAATGTAACGGTAAGTGCCAGCTGGCCAAAAAGATACAGGAAGAAGAAACAAAGAAACAAAAGGATGCAGAGAAAGCTGCGCCAAAGATCGATTATAGCTTATCCTCAAAACATTTTTTTATAGCTATTCATCATGTAGCGCTAATAGTACCCCGTTATTTTTATACGCAGGGTTCTGCCGCGGAAGTTAAAATGCCGCGTTTTGTATTTCGTCCTCCCTGCTCCTGATTCCCTATATTTTCCGGTTTAGTGACCGATGGTGGTCTGATGCCGGTTTTTAATTTTTAATGCATCAGTAATGACAGCTATGTTGGCTGTGCTGATGCAGCTACAAGTGGCTATTCGCATATGCCTGCGACGGGGCATAGCATCTATTTTCTTACTATTAATATCTGTAAAAATGATCCATAAAATGCAATTTGCATGGGTGGTACTTTTATTAAGTACTTTATTATCCTGTAAAAAAAATGTTACCGAACCTGAATTTAACCAGGATAACCTGGCACCTTTATCTGTTGAGTTTGACAATATCGTGGGAGGCCAGAATTTAATACTCAATACCACCAGTTATAAAAACAGTACAGGCGAAACCTATACTATACAATTGCTGCAATATTTTATCAGCAACATTGTAGTTACCAAAGCAAATGGTACCAGTTATACCGTTCCGCAGGATAGCAGCTATTTTTTAATCAGTGAGGCAAATCCAGATTCCCGTTTTGCCCGTGTAAAAGTACCGGAAGGCGATTATTCAAAAATAACATTTACACTCGGTGTCGATAGTCTCAGAAGCACCATGGATGTAAGCAAACGAACCGGAGTGTTGGATCCTGCGGGTGGCATGGAAAGCGGTATGTATTGGGGTTGGAATAGTGGGTATATATTTTTTAAAATGGAAGGCACAAGTCCGCAGGCTCCCTTAGATCCCACTGGCGCTAATAAATATCGCTATCATATCGGAGGTTTTGGAGGATACTCGGCGCCTACGATCAATAATATAAAAACGATCACGGTAGATCTTACTGCCCGCGGCATCGCCCAGGTTCGTACAAACAGGAGCGCCAATATTCACTTCTTTGTCGACATTGATAAAGTGTTAAGTGGCACTAACCCTGTAAGCATAGCGGCCAATCCACAGGTTATGTTCAGCGACTTTAGCGTAAAAGTGGCTAACAACTTTACGGCGATGTTTACTCATGATCATACCGAAAATTAAGTCAATGGGTAGGAAACAAATTGGGGTAATGCTGTTCATCATGATGGTGATTATCGCCTGCAGTAAAGATGAGCTGGTTATAGAGTCACTGTTTGCAGGGTTTAAAAAGCCGGCTCATTTTCCCGAGCCTACTTATAACATTTCGGGTAATCCGGTTACGAAAGAAGCATTTGAGCTGGGTAGAGAACTTTTCTATGAGCCGCGCCTGTCGCGAAATAATACCATCAGCTGTGGCAGCTGCCATATACAATCGTCTGCATTTACCCAACATGGTCATGATGTGAGTCATGGTATTGATGACCGTCTCGGTAAGCGAAACAGTCCGCCGATTATGAACCTGGCCTGGATGCCGGCTTTTATGTGGGACGGCGGTGTCTTCGACCTGGATCTGCAACCCATTGTTCCCATTACAGCGCATGAAGAAATGGATGAATCTTTGGCCAATGTGATCAGCAAGCTGCAGGCTCATCCTTATTACCCTGGTTTGTTTAAAAAAGCCTTCGGTACCGATCAGATCACAACGGCCAATTTCATGAAAGCTTTGTCGCAGTTTATGATCATGTGCGTTAGTGCCGAAAGTAAATATGACAGCGTTGTACAAAAGATAGGTAACGCTGCTTTTACCGCCGAAGAGGCAGCGGGTTATAAGCTGGTTCAGCAGAAATGCGGGAGCTGTCATAAAGAACCCTTGTTTACGGATAATAGTTTCCGGAATAATGGCATTGGTATTGGCGCCAACAACGATATGGGACGTTATGATATTACGTTGAATGATGCAGACCGGTATAAATTTAAAGTGCCCAGTTTACGCAATCTGGCTTATACAGCGCCTTATATGCACGATGGCCGGTTTATCAGGCTGGATGCCGTCTTAGATCAGTATAGTAGTAATATACAGCAGACACCTAATCTCGACCCTCTGCTGCAAAATAACTTGGCATTATCTGCAACAGAGAAGCAACAGGTACTTGCATTTTTAAATACACTCAATGATAAAAATTTTATTAATAATAAGCTTTTGTCCGAGCAATAAATTACTTATATGAAAACGATACTAAGTATGGCTGTGTTGGCAATCCTGTTCTATGGATGTAACAGCGATAGTGCTACAGGTGCTAACCCGGATGAATCGGGACTTCATCATCACCCGGGCAGCCGCGTAGCGGCCGGGCACGATGCTCATTCAAATTCAGATCTGGGTCATTTGAGTTTTGTCTCTGGCAGGGACACCAGCTGTGGTATGCCATTAAGCGCAGGTGTATCCGATACGTTGTTGTACGGGGGAGAGGTCTTTGGCTTCTGCAGTCCTGCCTGCAAACAGCAATTTGCAGCCCTGTTACCGGAAGCATCTGTACAGGCAGCAAATGAAAAATCTTATAAAAGTGGTAATCAATAATTATTTATGAAAAGAATAATCAATATTTTAATAGCATGTAGTTTTTCTCTAACCTCATTGGCCTGCGATATATGCGGTTGCGGGGCGGGTAATAATTATATCGGTATCCTGCCCGATTTTTATAAACATATCGTTGGCGTTCGATACCGCTATAACCAGGTTATATCACATGTTGGGGTAGGAGGGGCAACAACACCGCTCACTACCAAAGAACGATACAATATAGCCGAGGCCTGGGGTGGATGGAACCTGAACGATCATATTAGAGTAATGGCCGTACTGCCTTACAGCTTTAATGAGAAGTCTAACCAGGGTGTCACTACTACAAAAAATGGCATTGGAGATATTAGTCTTTTTGGTTTTTACCAGCTTTTAAACTCCCGCAATACTATATCCGGGGAAAAAAACACCAACCTGTTGGTACAAAGCCTTTGGCTGGGTGGCGGCGTTAAACTGGCAACGGGTAAATATAACCCCGCTGACCGGGCAGTAAATGCACAAAGCGCCAACCTGTTTCAATTGGGCACCGGCAGCTATGACTTTAATGTAAATGCAATGTATGACCTGCGCCTGCAGGATGCGGGGATGAATTTAAACGGCAACTACAAAATAAATACAGCCAACCGGTTCGATTACCAATACGGTAATAAGGCTAGCTTAAACGCGCAGGCTTATTATAAATTTCGTACTAAAAGCAAGGTGATGATTGCGCCTAACGCGGGAGTACAGTACGAAACCTCGCAAACCGATCGCGATGAAAATATCAGGGTTATTACATCCGGGGGAAATTTATTAATGGGCACTGTGGGACTGGAAACAGCCTTTGGTAAATTTGCAGTTGGCGCTAATTTTCAAACACCCTTTTCACAAAACCTGGCCAGCGGTATTGTAAAGGCCGAAGACCGGGTAATGGTGCATTTTGCGGTGGCACTATAACTATTCAATAAATCTAAAACACAAGGTTCTGAGTAGCCGCTTATTAAATTTAATATTGAAAATTATAGGAAACCATTAAATAAGACCATAGCGCAATTTTTCCATGATCAGGGAGTTTACCCAGGGTTTCCATCGCACCGGAGCCCAGGTAGTAGCTTAATCCTCCATTCAATTCCAGCTTTTTAGACAGGTTGTATTTAAAAGAAATGTCGTTTTCAAATCCCAGGTATTTGTTAAGTTCATTTCCTCCTGAATCCATCAGGGAGTATTGTGTATAAAAAAGGTGAGCGTCGGTACGTAATAATAACTGTTTGTTAAGTTGCAACAGCACAAATCCGTAAGGATTTACCAGGCCCTTTCCGCCTACATCATTTGGGAATTTGGTAAAGAAGTTCATATTGCCCATGAACTTCCAGGCTACTCCATATAATACATCAAAATTCCTGGAAATATTGGGACCGGTTTCTTTTTCTCCACTCAAAATTTCAGCTCCGAGCCGCAGGCTCACCGGCAGCAGATTTATCTTAATTTCCGGTTGCAGGTAGTAAGCATTTAATTTTTTCAGGGTATTATTCCGGCCTAGCTGGAGATAGGCATTTATTGTGCTGTAAACGCTACCTTTTTCATACGCTATTCTTCCGCCGGTAGTGAACCGATGATAATGAATATTGGAACTGCTCCTAAAAAAGTCTAAAGCGTTAATGGTTGTAAATGATAAATGATCTGAGGGCTGGTAGCGCAGGTGATGTATAAAAAGTGATTGGTAGTTATGCTCATTTACTGGGGAAAATCTTTTATCGAAAAGAGGTTTGTATTTTCTGGTAAAAAGTGCAAATATATCGCTGGTGAGTCGCGTATTGGTATAGGTAGCCCGAAGGCCTTCATGGGATCGCCCCTGCTGCGCCCAGGGAGCATCAGAAAAAATGCGACCGTTGTCCAGTAATACACTTTGACGGCCCAGTTTGACTAACAACTTACGGGATACCTGATGCTGCAGATATAGCTCATAGGCATTAATGCTTCCAATAGCTGATATCTTATTATTTCGTCCCCACAAGTGAATTTCCTGTAGTGAACTATGAAGCAATAAATTCTTGTAAGTAAAACTGACCGTAAAACGATTTCTCTGGGTGGCGGAGAATTCATTTTGAACACTGTCATTGATGGTTGGCGAGAAATTCGATCTATATTCAAACCGGGGCCTTATCTCAAGGGTAGCAGTAATTTTTGGTAACGAATCGCTGAGCTGTGCCGCACTATTAGTAGTACCTGCCAACGCTGCTAACATAAGCAGCAAGACGAATTGTTTTAACGATCCACTCATTACCGAAAGAATTGTTCCCGACGGTTGGTAATGGGCTATTTTTTAACCTGGCGGAAGACAAATCTACAGGATATTTTATATTCTACAAAAAAAGTAGACTAATTGTGTGGCGCTGTTTTACCGTTCTTCAAATAATAAGCTATAAAATTGCAGGGCGTGTTGAATTCATTCTTTTACCGGGTCGATGATGGCTGCTTTTAAGGCCAGCAGCCTGCTGTAGCAAAGTCCTGACGCAACAGCATTTAATGAATTGCTTTTTAATAGCTCAATATTCTCTTGTACAAACCTGGGCGCATTGGTTTGAGTAGATGCCTGATCAAGCTTCACAATGATGGGTATATTGATTTCGTTAAAAAATTTCTCAATTTCTAATATCTGGTGGATGGTTGGAATCATGGGCGCAATGTAAAGAAAAAGATAGAAAAGCGTATTAGATAAAACTTGGCAGGTTTATGACAGTAGCCAGGTTACTGGCTGGGTTTTTGTAATCAAACAGGTGGTAACAATGCCATACATCATTCAAAAGTGAAGTAAGATTTTGGAGAAAGGGTATTAGGGTTGCGTTTGTTGCGGCGGAGGTGCAGTTGGACGGCTTATCTCAATGGAGAGCTACAGTTGAATTTTAGTTTTGGCAAACATTCTTTAAGCAATTATCAAGAACCGCCAGGACGCCCTTAGCCAGCTGTTTATGTAAGCCGGCCTTTTTAGTATTTTTTCTAACTGATGGCACGCACGTTATTTTTTAAGAAACAATTTATCAGTGTCTGTAGTCTATGAATAGTCAAACTCTTATAGGCATTGCAGCCAGTATTTGTACTGCTTTGTCTTTGTTACCTCAGCTCGTCAAAATTGTAAAAGAAAAGAAAGCATCTGATATTTCGTACTGGATGCTGGCAATCTTGATCGCGGGTCTTATTCTTTGGATCATTTATGGAACTATGGACGGCGATTATATTATCATTGTCTCCAATGCTGTATCCTTATTGATCAATATAAGCGTTTTTACTTTAAATGTATACTACAGCAAGAGGAGTAGTTCTTAACAGAAACTAAAGTAGGAGTAAAAATTTTGCGGAGCCGCCGGGCATTGCTATCTTTCCTATTCAAAATAATTTGCAGGTATGAAGTTGATCTCAATGCTGTTGCTTTCGGCATTACCCCTTAGTGTTTGGGCGCAAACCAAAGCCGATAATAAAAAATGGGATGTGTCGAATCCGGATGGACCTTACAAAGACGTGAGCTTTACCGTTAAAGAAGGAACCTGGATGAATCTGGATGTTTCTCCCGATGGTAAAGAAATAATTTTCGACCTGTTGGGAGATATTTACAGCATACCTGCAACTGGTGGTGCAGCAAAGCTATTACATGGTGGACACGCTTTTGAGGTGCAGCCGCGGTTCAGTCCTGACGGGAAAAAAATATCCTTTACTTCTGATGCCGGGGGTGGTGATAATATCTGGGTCATGGACAGGGATGGTAAAAATGCAAAAGCGATTACCAAAGAAACTTTCAGATTATTGAACAATGCAGTATGGACTCCCGACGGCCAGTATATTGTAGCACGAAAACATTTTACCTCCGGCCGTTCACTGGGAGCAGGTGAAATGTGGATGTATCATCTTTCAGGTGGTAATGGGTTACAGTTAACTGCCCGTAAAAACGACCAGCAGGATGTGAATGAACCCTGCGTGTCGCCCGACGGACGGTATGTTTATTTTAGCGAGGATATGTATCCGGGGGGCTACTTTCAATATAATAAGGATCCCAATAACCAGATATTTATGATCCGCAGGTTCGACCGGGAAAAGGGGAAAGTTGAGAACGTTACGGGCGGCGGGGGAGGAGCTGTCCGCCCACAACTATCACATAATGGTAAGTATCTTTCGTTTGTAAAACGTGTGCGTACTAAAACGGTTCTATATCTCCGTAACCTTGAAACAGGAGAAGAGTGGCCAGTGTACGATCAGTTAAGTAAAGATCAGCAGGAAGCCTGGACCGTGTTTGGTATTTATACAGGCTATGCCTGGTCGCCCGACGACCAGTATATTTATATCTGGGCAAACGGTAACATCAATAAAGTGAGTGTTAATGGTGTTAACCAATCGGCCGTTATACCTTTTACCTGCAATGTAAACCAGCGTATCTATGATGCCGTTCGGTTTAAACAAAACCTCGATCTGGACCAGTTTAAAGCCAATGTGATCCGGCAGGCAATTACGGCTCCTGACGGGAAATGGCTGGTATTTAATGCCGTAGGCTATTTGTGGAAGAAAAAACTACCCGATGGTAAACCGGAGCGGGTTACGAACGGAAGCGATTTTGAATTCGAGCCCTCTTTTTCAGCCGATGGAAAACAATTGTTGTATACCACCTGGAATGATGAAAATTCGGGAGCAATTTATAAAGTAAATATAGAAGGCGCTGCCAAGCCGGTAAAGCTTACCAAATCGAAAGCCATTTTTCGTACTCCTTCCTTTTCTAATGATAGTAAAAAGATCATTTTTATTAAAGAAGGTGGCAGCGATGCATTGGGGCCTGCGCATACCAGTCAGCCTGGAATTTATATAATGGCTGGAGACGGATCGGGAGAGCAGTTCGTGATTCAACGTGGTGGAACACCTTTCTTTAATACGGCGGGCGACCGTATTTATTTTGAAACGGGGAGCAACAATTTGTCCACTTGTAAGTTAAATGGTGAGGATGAAAAAGTGCTGTTGAGAAGTACTTATGGAAACAATTTCCGCGTGTCACCTGATGAGCAGTGGATAGCCTTCACCGACCTGCACAAAGCTTATGTAGCGGCCTTCCCAAAAACGGGTAAAACAATTGAGGTCAGCGGAAGCTCTTCCGATTTTCCTGTAAAGCTGGTATCGAAGGATGCAGGCTATAATCTGCATTGGAGCAGCGATGCCAAAAAGCTTCATTATACACTAGGCAGTCAGTATTATACCATTAACCTGGACGAGCGTTTTGAGTTTATTGCCAATAAACCCGATTCATTATTTAAGATACCCGAACAGGGTAGGGAAGTAGGTTTGCAGGTAGCAACGGATAAACCTTCTGGCATAATTGCCTTTACTCATGCGCGCATCATCACCATGAAAGGAGATGAGGTGATCGAGAACGGAACTATTATAGTGGAGGGCAATAAAATAAAATCCGTAGGCAAAACAGGGGAAGTTAGTATTCCATCTTCTGCAAAAACGATCGATGTTTCGGGGAAAACCATTATGCCCGGCTTTATTGATGCGCATGCGCATGCCGGCCATTTCAGAACGGGTATTACGCCACAGAAGCACTGGCCTTACTATGCTGCTTTGGCTTATGGGGTTACTACCATACACGATCCGTCTGCCAACAGCGAATTTGTGTTTGCGAATGGCGAGCTGGTAAAATCAGGCGCAGTTATTGGTCCGCGCGTTTATTCAACCGGCACTATCCTGTATGGCGCCGATGGTGATTTTAAAGCCGTGATCAATTCGCTGGAAGACGCCCGGGGTGCGCTCAGGCGTACAAAGGCTTTCGGTGCCTTCTCTGTAAAAAGTTACAATCAACCCCGCAGGGAGCAACGCCAGCAAATTATACAGGCAGCCCGTGAACTCAATATGGAAGTAGTGCCCGAAGGCGGCTCGTTCTTTTTCCATAACACCAGTATGATATTGGATGGACATACAACGATTGAGCACAATATGCCAATAGCAGTATTGCAGGATGATGTGGTGCAGTTATGGAAGAGAGCTCAAACAGCCTACACGCCCACTTTGATCGTAAATTATGGTTCGGTAAGTGGCGAATATTATTGGTATCAGCATACGAACGTGTGGGAAAAAGAAAGGCTACTGCGCTTTACGCCGCGGGAGGTGATTGATGCCCGTAGTCGCCATCGCACCATGCTGCCCGAAGAAGAATATATTAACGGTCATATTTTATCCTCCAAAAACCTTAAAAAGCTAAGCGACTCAGGGGTTGTGGTAAACATGGGCGCGCATGGCCAGATCCAGGGTATTGGCGCACATTGGGAGATCTGGATGATGACACAGGGAGGAATGACACCACACGAAGCCTTAAAAACGGCAACGATCAATCCTGCAAAAAGCTTAGGGCTTGATGCCAATGTGGGGTCTCTTGAGGCGGGCAAGCTTGCCGACCTTATTGTATTGGAAAAAAATCCTTTGGAAGATATCTATAATACAGAAACCATTAAGTTTACCATGGCCAATGGAAGGTTATATGATTCTGAAGAGATGAATGAAACCGGCAATCATCCTAAAACAAGGGGTAAGTTTCCATGGGAGCTATATAAAAATGCAACGGCATTCCCCTGGCATGATGAAACAACCGGACATGGTTGCGGATGTGGGCAGCATTAATAGGGATGGAAATTACTTACTTTTTTTTTCGAACGCTTCTTTGGTGACTTTCTGGTCATTGAAGAAGTAGTTCGTAAACAGTACTGTTCCGTCTGGTTTATACATACGTGAGGGTCCGTGTTTTTTATCATCAACATAGAAAGCTGACTGTGTTTTTGTTCCGTTCGCATACATGGTAAACATGCCATTCTTTTTACCGTTCTTATACATGGTCTCTATCGCAGGATTTCCCATGGTGTAGGTGCGTGACAGGCCATCTTTTAAACCCTGCTTATAATTGGTTTCTGAGGTCAGTTCTCCATTGACATAGGTTTTGGATATGCCATCTTTTAACCCGTTCCTGAAATGTTCTTCTGAGGATATTTTGCCGTTAACATACCGGGTAGCCAAGCCTTCTTTTTTACCGTGTTTGTAATGAGTGGTAGCAACGGTTCCGGATGTGATCATTTCCGTCACACCATCCTGCTTTCCATTCAAATAATTTTCTTTTAGCCAGGTTTTACCCTGTCCGTCATAATTCTCTTTTTTCCCATGCCGGACGCCATTTTTGTATCCCATACGTGCTGATACTTTTCCAGCAACATTGTACCAAAGCACATCACCCGTGATCATCCCGTTTTTTACATTGTAGAGTCCGTAACCACCGTCATCAAAACGTTGCTTGTATACGCCGTTCAATGGAATGTTGTTCAGGCTGAGCTCCATCCGCGAGCTGTCGCTGTTGTATTTTCTTCTTACCTGGTCCCAATTTACGTCCTTAATATCCTGGGCGTTTATATAAATAACCGACAGGGTAAAAGATAAGAAAGTTAAAATCCTTTTCATATTCAATGTCTTTGAACAAAAACTAATTCTTAACCGCTGTTGTTGCCAGGGCCTGTCTTTGTTGCTGTCTTTCCAGTATAGCGGAGAGGTGTGGCTGAATATAATGTGTGAGCGTATCCTTGGGTATGTCCAATGCTTTGGGGTCTTCCGTTACTTTAAACCAGGGCCGTGGCTCGCCAAAAGGGTATTGTCCAAATACAATAACGGGTGTTCCATATGCCAGCTGCTCATGGTTGTTTTTCAGGATCCATTGATCGGCCCATCCGTATAAAAATTGAGCATCTGCTCCCAGCAAACGCATACAGCTATGAGACGCGGGATAGCCGGGCAATGCATACTCATGAAATCCAACGCCCCATTTATTGTGTACATTGAAGTTCCATTTCAATATCCATTCATAATCCACCGTACTGATCGTTTTTTTGGCTTTCCAGTTGGTAAAAAATAATCCTTCTGGTGTTTTGGTTCTTTTCTTTCCCATATTGGTGGGGCCGGTTAATACCAACTTTCCATTTTCGTAAGCAGCAAAAACCTGTGCCGGGTAAGAGAAGAGGATGATCTTATTTACATCTTTTAGTTCATCAACATTTTCAGGGAACGGAAGATAGGTGCTTAAAGGTTTTGAAAAGTCGTTGGGTACAAGTATACTATCCAGCCTTTTCAGATGGGTGGTATCTACCCTGTTAATAGCATTTAATATATTGAGATGTTTGGCTCCTTCGAATGAGTCCTTGAGCGATTGCCATTCTTTTTTCTTCATCCAATGATAAGTGATAACCGGCTTTAAATTTTCTTTTTGCGGCGGCGCGATGGTTTCTACCATGTTTTTCATGGTACTGTCTACTATATCCGGGATACTTTTTTGCTCCTTGTTCTTGCACGAAAAAACAGCGGCTGTTAGCAAAGCCAGGGTGGATAATGAAAATGCTTTTAAGTTCATGGTACGTGCAAGATGCTGAAATATTTCGAGGAAATGAAATTTTGCAACCGGCAATAGCCATCATGTTGAAAAACGTATATTCGTAGCATACAAACACTTGTTGTGTGAAAGGAGCATAGCTATTAACTGACGGTTAGCACTTTGCTTTGCAGCTTTTTTAAGGGATGTATCTAGCTAAAAATAAAAAATATAAGAATGAAATTTAAGTTAAGAGCCGGTATGATTGGCGGCGGTAAAGGCGCATTTATCGGCGCAGTGCATCGTATTGCTTTAAATATGGACGGGTTGATTGAACTGTGCTGCGGTGCGCTAAGTCAGAATCCGGAAAAAGCCAGGGAATCGGGCAAAGAGCTTTTTTTACCTGAAGATAGAATTTATGGCAGCTATGAAGAAATGATCAAAAAGGAAAGTGAGCTGCCCGAAGATCAGCGGATGCATTTTGTGATTATTGTAACGCCCAATTTTGCGCATTTTGAGCCTGCAATGATGGCCCTCGAACATGGCTTTAATGTAATGATCGATAAACCGATGACGCTTACTTTAGAGCAGGCGAAAGCATTAAAAGCAAAAGTTGACGAAACGGGACTTTTGCTCGGGTTAACCCATACCTATTCAGGTTATCCTTTAGTGAAAGAGGCAAAAAAAATGGTGGCAGACGGAAAGTTTGGAGCTATCCGGAAAATCTATGTGGAGTATCCGCAGGGCTGGTTAAGCCAGTTTAGCGAAGCAGACGGCAATAAGCAGGCAGCCTGGAGAACAGACCCTTCTAAAAGCGGAAAAGCAGGCTGCATGGGCGATATAGGTACACATGCAGCTCATTTAGCCGAGTATATATCTGGTCAGAAAATTGTAAAGCTCTGCGCTGATCTGAATATTGTGGTGCCTGGCCGATTGCTGGATGATGACGGAGCCATGCTGCTTAAATTTGATCAGGGAGCCAGTGGTGTACTGGTAGCAACCCAGGTTGCTGCAGGAGAGGAAAACAATTTGAAAATACGCATTTATGGAGAAAAAGGGGGCCTGGAATGGAGCCAGCAGGAACCCAATACTTTATTGGTTAAATGGTTGGATGCTCCCACGCAGGTATACCGCACCGGTAACGGTTATCTGTCATCCGTTGCACAATTTAACACCCGAACTCCGGGTGGCCACCCCGAGGGCTATCTTGAAGCGTTCGGAAATATCTACAAAAATTTTGTACTGGCTTTATCAGCCCAATTAAATAATGAAACGCCAGACCCGCTCATTGACTATCCAACGGTAGAAGATGGGGTGCGTGGTATGGCATTTATAGATAACGTGGTAGCATCCTCGCAAAGTGACCAGAAATGGTGGGATTATGTGGTGTAATCTGCTTAATATGTATTTTCCACACATTTTACCCAAACATTAATCTTAATATAAACTTCAGGGCAAATTAGTTTATCTTGCCCAGCTTAAAAATGATTTCAATTATGAGTTTTCAAAACTATAATGTTCCCTACGAGCTTGATAATAATTACTCAAAAAAAGTGGCTTATTTTTCGATGGAATTTGCGACCCATCAGCCATTAAAAATATATAGCGGCGGTTTAGGATTTCTATCGGGATCTCATTTAAGAAGCGCCTACGAGTTAGGTCAGAATATGATCGGGATTGGTATTTTATGGAAGTATGGCTATTATGACCAGGAGCGCAACCAGGATCAAACACTGGATGTGTCCTGGAATGAAAAGATGTACAGTTTTTTGGAAGATACAGGTATCAAATTCCAGATTGATGTGCACGATCACCCGGTGTGGGTAAAAGCCTGGTATTTGAATCCTGATACTTTTAAAACGGCTCCTTTATTTCTATTAAGCACTGATTTGCCTGAAAACGATTACGTATCTCAAACGATTACGCATAAGTTATATGACAGTAATGTTGCTGCTAAAGTTGCCCAGTTCATACTGTTAGGTGTTGGCGGTGCCAGGTTGGTAGATATCCTCAACTTCAATCCGGATGTGTATCATTTAAACGAAGCGCACGGTTTATCGGCTGCTTTTTACTTGTACAGGAAATACAACAGGAATATAGAAGAGGTTAGAAAGAGATTAGTATTTACTACTCATACACCTGAAGAAGCAGGAAATGAAAAACACGACATCTATCTATGCCATAAAATGACCTATTTCTGCGGGCTAAGCATTGATGAAGTGAAACAGCTGACGCAGGAGTATAGCGATTCGTTCAATCACTCACTCGTGGCGCTTCGGTTTGCACGACTTGCCAATGGTGTATCACAGTTGCATGGTGAAGTGTCAAGAGAAATGTGGGGTAAGTACCCGAATATCTGCCCGATCATTTCTATCACCAACGCGCAAAACTGGACTTATTGGGCCGATAAGCAGATGTATAAATTTAAAGATGTGGGTGATGACTATGGTTTTGATGATCGTAAAAAATGGATGAAAAAGCGTGCTTTTGAAATTGTGGCTGATCAGACAGGGAAGCTTTTCAATCCTGATGTGTTTACGATTGTATGGGCCAGGAGATTTGCCGGCTACAAAAGAGCGGGTATGATCGCTTCAGATCCGCATCGTTTCTTTGAGTTGATGAACAATCAAAAATACCCGGTGCAGATTATCTGGGCCGGAAAGCCTTACCCGATGGATCATCCGGCTATCAGCGAGTTTAATGAATTGGTGCATCTGAGTAAAAATTATAAGAATGTATCAGTTTTGGTAGGCTATGAATTGGGGCTTTCCAAAAGATTGAAACAAGCTGCCGATGTGTGGTTAAACAATCCGCGCGTACCAAGAGAAGCTTCAGGAACCAGCGGGATGACTGCAGCTATGAACGGCGCTGTTAATTTCTCTACCGATGATGGATGGATCCCTGAGTTTATTAACCACGGGCATAATGGTTTTGTAATACCTAAGGCCGATTACGCAAATATGTCCACTTACGATCAGGACCAGTACGATCTTAATAAATTGTATGAAATTTTGACCAACGAAATTTTGCCACTGTACTACGGCGATTATAAAACATGGCGCCAGGTGATGAAAAACGGTATGCAGGATGTGCGTTTCCAGTTTGATAGTAACCGGATGGCACACGAATATTACGAAAAATTGTATAACGCTTAATAGCGTTATACTTTTTTAAAATAAGCATGCGATGATTGATTGCCGTACAACTGGATGAGTGTTTCTGGTTTATCGGCGAAAAATTCATCGCATGCTAGTTTTACACCCGGATTACTATTATTAGCGGTTGCTATGGACGTATCGTGATAATCCATAAATGTGCAGATACCTCCTTGCGAGATCTTCGGGTACACATGCTCCAGGCAAAATAAGACTACTTTTTTATGGCTTTCTATATCACTGCCGAAGCCGCAATCAATATGGAGAAATGCTATATGTTGTGGTAACTCGCCAGGCATTGTGTGCTCAAAAAGACCTTTGTGTAAAATGGGGTGTTTCAGCCCATCTTTATCAAAATTTCGCTTTAGTTCAGTAATAATATTATTAGCAACCGTAAACTTGGTTTCAAAACTATCAAACAGGTGCAAAGGCTTAGATGATCCATGAAGATCTAATATTTTTTGAAATAAAGTAGCGCACTGACCTGTAAAAGAGCCCAATTCTACCACATCTCCCTCAATATTTCTGTCCAGCACCGATGTCAAAAGGTGATAAAAATTAATGCGTTGCTCAATAGTGTTCATATCCACTGCGGGATGTGGAATAGGTTGCAGCCGGTGCCAGAACCCCATTTTTTTAAAAAAATTATTAATAAGCGCAACATAATGTTCGCGTTTACCCTTCATTCTCCGTTCCTCAACGATAAAGTAGTTATGTTTTGTTTTTGAAGGCATATTCAGATATGTTTAACCAATTTGCTAAGTTAGTAATTTAAAACAATCAGAAAAACGGGAAAAATGCCCTTTGCATGTCTGGCCTTGAAACTTTAATTTTGTAAGTATTATTTTTAGTACTTTTGATGGTCGAGCACACATAAAAAATTGTTGCTTAGTACCTTGTCCTCGAAGGCAGCAAAGTGTTTTACTTTTTTTTTATTTAAAGACTGGCGCACCAATGGTTGCTGATCGAATACAGGATAATGATTTCTTACCGATACTGTTAGCACGCAAATTTGAGCTGGCAGCAGATAAATTTTTGAATCGTGAGGCACTGATTTACAACGGACAGTCGCTCACATACGGTCAACTAAATACACGGGTCAACCAGCTGGCTCACTGTCTCTCTGATAAAGGTCTGCAAAAAGGAGATGTTGTAAACATAGTGTTACAAAGAAGCATTGAAGCGATAGTCTCTATACTTGCAGTGGTTAAGTGCGGTGCAGTATACGTGCCGGTTGACGCAACATACCCTCCTGAGCGCATCAACTTTATGATCGGGGATTCCAACGCAAGCCTGATCATTACCAGCGCGCAGTTCATCCAATCAGTTATAGCTGATACGCCGCGCATTATTATTGAGGCTGCACTGGAGGCTTCTGGTAATTATCCTGTTGCTAATCCACAGGTGAATGTATCAGCCAGTGATCCAATGTACATGATCTATACTTCAGGCTCTACCGGTAAGCCTAAGGGAGCTGTGGTAAGTCATGAAAATATTGCTCATTTTTTACAGGGCATGCAGGCTGTTATGGGCATTAATGAAGGGTTTAGGATGTCTGCAGTTTATAGTATATCGTTCGATCCTTCAGGCGGAGACTATTTCATGGCATTAACGCAGGGCGCAACGCTATGTATTGCGGATGCCGAAACCTTACAGGATGGACAAAAGCTACTCAGATATATAAAGTCAAACAATCTAACTTATTTCAAGTCTACTCCATCATTATACCGCCTGCTTTTAGATAGCGGGTTTAATGAAAAACTGGATATTACTTTTGTGTCAGGTGGTGAACCTTTGCCCGAAAACCTTGCCGCAGCATTGCTGCCCAGGTGTAATAAGCTGTTCAATGTATACGGCCCCACAGAATGCACTATTATTTCTACCATAGCATTGATTACAGAAAGCAGTAATATTACGATAGGAAAGCCACTACAGCATACGGTAGCGTATGTACTCAACGAGGCGTTAGAGCTGGTGCAAGGCGGTCAGGAGGGGGAATTGTATATAAGTGGAACCGGGGTGGGTTTGGGCTATTATAACCGGCCCGAACTTACAGAAAAAGCATTTTTACCCGACCCTTTTTCGGAAGTAAGCGGGCAAAAGATGTACAAAACCGGCGATCTCGTTAAGATCAATGATGAGGGTAGTATTGTTTTCCTGGGCAGGCTGGATAACCAGGTTAAAATACGGGGCTACAGAATTGAGCTGGGAGAACTCGAACATTTACTGGGGGATTTTCAAAATGTAAAAGAAGTATTGGTAAGGCCTGCGGCAAACCATACCGGAGAAAAAATACTCATTGCTTATATAATCTTAAAAGAGCAATTAGCTGGTAAAGAATCCGCAGAAATTATAACGGCCTGGCGAAAATGCATGCAGGAGCAGTTGCCGGATTTTATGGTTCCCTCTCATTTTTTGATACTTCAGGAGTGGCCGCTTTTACCTAATGGTAAAATAGATATACAGTCGCTTCCCGGAGCGCCAAACCTGCGCCCTGCGCTTACAAACATATATAAGAAACCTGCAGGTCAAACAGAAGTACAGTTAGAACAAATATTCACGGCAATTCTTGGCATTAACGGAATTGGTGCCGAGGACAATTTTTTTGAGTTGGGTGGCAACTCCCTATTAGCGCAGCGGCTTGTTATTGCTGCCAGAACACATTATAATTTAGAGATTCCCATCACTAAATTATATCAGTATCCTTCAATAGAGGGGCTTGGTAACTACTTAAATGGCCATAATCGTAAGAAACGAAAAGAGAAATTGTTGCCAGGTGGCGAACGTAATTTTTCTGATATTGCAATTATTGGTATGGAGTGCTCGCTGCCGGGAGCCCCGGGTGTAGAGGCATTCTGGGAAGTGTTGCGGGAGGGACGGGAAACAATTTCATTTTTTAAAGATGAGGAGCTCGATCCATCCATTCCTTTAAGTATAAAAAATGATGAAACTTATGTAAAGGCCCGCGGTATTGTAGCAGGAGTGGACGAGTTTGATGCCTCATTTTTTGGCATCAATCCCAAGCTGGCTGAGATTATGGATCCTCAGCACCGGCTGTTCCTGATGACAGCGAGAAATTTATTAGAAAAAACGGGGTATTTGCCCGAACATAGTGATAGCTTAACCGGCGTATTTGTTGGGTGCAGCAGCAGTACCTATTTTAATAATAACGTTATTGGTCATAAGGATAAGATCGAGCAGCAGGGACGATTCTCTGTACTGTCTGTTACCGATAAAGATTATATAAGCACGCGAACGGCCTATCATCTTAACCTGGAAGGACCTGCAGTTAATGTTAATTCTGCTTGCTCTACTTCATTGCTGGCTGTGGCGCAGGCGGTAGATAGTTTACGTACTGGTGCATGCGAGGTAGCAATAGCTGGGGGCGCATCCATACAGGTGCCTGTTAAAAGCGGCCATTTGTACCAGGAGGGGGCCGTATATAGTAAAGACGGGCATTGCCGGCCTTTTGATGTGCAGGCTAATGGAACGATTTTTAGCGATGGGGTTGGAGCTGTTTTGTTAAAACCTTTAAAAACGGCAGAACAGGACGGTGATGTTATTTATGGCGTTATAAGAGGCATTGGCGTTAATAATGATGGAGGCAATAAAGGTAGTTTTAGTGCGCCAAGTGCAGAAGGGCAGGCTGGAGCCATCAGTGTGGCGATAAAAGATGCAAAAGTGAAGCCTGCTGAAATTACTTATATTGAAGCACATGGAACCGCAACTCCCTTAGGTGATCCTATCGAAATGGAAGGACTAAACATTGCATTTGGTGAACAGAAACGCAATCAATATTGTGCTATAGGATCTGTAAAAAGCAATATCGGGCATGTGACACATGCTGCAGGGGTGGCTGGGTTGATTAAGGCAGCATTATGTCTGCACCATAAAACACTGGTGCCTACAATTAATTATACATCTCCTAATCCCGCCATAAATTTTGAACAATCCCCTTTTATAGTCAATAACCAATTAAGAAACTGGGAGGTTGACGGAAAGCGCATTGCCGGTGTGAGTTCATTCGGTGTTGGAGGTACTAATGTGCATGTTATTGTTGAAGAATATAGCGGTCAGCCACTGGCTAAAACGGAAGTTTCTGATCAACATCCTTCTATTATTAACTGGTCGGCCCGAACAGAACAGAGCCTGAAGAGCTACGCGTACCAATTGCAGGAACTGGTAAAGCAAAACCCCGAAATCAATGTAGCTGATATTGCTTATACATTGCAAACTACGCGGGAGCACTTTATGTACCGGAATTCCATTGTCGTGCGCAACCTGCAGGACCTGGAACGCCAGTTGTCAGACCATGAGCAGCTTTTTTCGGGCACAACGGTATTAACGGAAAAGTCGAAGAACCTTGTGTTTATGTTTCCAGGGCAGGGTAGCCAGTACATAAACATGGGACGTGAGCTTTATAATAACGAAACAGTTTATCGGGAGGCAATTGATACTTGTGCTGATTTGTTAAAAGCACAGTTGGGAGAGGATATTAGAACAGTTATCTTTTCGGATTCGGCAGATGACTTGGCAGAAGAAAAATTAAGAAACACATTTTATACTCAACCTGCTATTTTCATCACCTCCTATGCATTGGCTAAATTATACATGAGCTGGGGACTGCAACCCAATGCTTTGGCAGGTCATAGTGTAGGAGAGTTTGTGGCGGCTCATTTAGCAGGTGTTTTTAGTTTGGCAGATGCATTAAAAATAGTGGCCAACCGGGCGCGGCTCATCAGCGGACTGGAGGGTGGTTCGATGCTCTCGGTAAGAACTGCTGCCGATGTATTGCAAACTTTTTTGCCGGCCGGCATTGCTGTTGCTGCTATAAATGCGCCTAATCTTTGTGTAGTGTCAGGCACCAGTGAAGCTATTGAACTTTTTTCCGGTGTGTTAACTGAAAATGGTATTGCTAATAAATTGCTACGCACCAGTCATGCCTTTCATTCGCACATGATGCAGCCGATTATTAATGCATTACAAGAAACGATCGAATCGACCAGCAGGAGTATTCCAAGAATACCCATACTTTCTACTGTTACCGGTAACTGGCTGAAGGATGAAGAGGCGCAAAGTGCGGCTTACTGGGCTACGCATGCGCGTGAAGCAGTTCGTTTCTCTGATGCTGTTACTGCTTTGGAAGCAGCCTTTCAGCCAGTCTTCTTGGAAGTGGGCCCTGGCACTGCTACCAATATACTGGTTAAACAACACGGCGGGTTAACGGGCAAAAGAAGCTTTAGCGCCTTAGATACTGCTAGCAGGCCGGAAGGGGAGTTGATAGCAACCAGGAGGGCTTTAGGTAAAGTTTGGCAACAAGGTGTTGAGGTTTCGTGGAGAACCCTGTACCCGGTAAAAGGCCGGGTATTACATAACCTGCCTACTTATGCTTACGATAAAAAGAGGTACTGGTTAGATCCGGCAACCCCAACAGTTGTACAAGCCGGTGTGTTCAACGAGAAGCCGGTTGAACAACAAACTATTGCTATAGTACATACACCAGATTTTATTAATAATAATATGGAAAGAAGGAATATACTGATTGGGAAAATCAAGGAATTGGTTGAATCAGCGTCTGGCATTGATATTTCAGAAGCCAGCCCGCACAGTAATTTTACAGAAATAGGATTGGATTCGCTGCTGCTGACGCAAATAGCAGCCACATTAAAAAAAGAATTCAAAGTAGCAGTTACATTTCGGCAGTTAAATGAAGAATGTGATACATTGGAAAAATTGTCTGGCTACCTGGATGCCAAATTGCCGGCTGACGCATATGCGCCTGCAGTTACAGGTAATGCGCTTCAGCAGCCTGCGATTATCGCACCTATTATAACACAACCGGTATTTAATACAGCACCTGTAGGTAATACAAGCAACACAGCTCTGGGACTTATATCAGAGCAATTGAATATTTTAGCGCGCCAGATCGCACTAATGCAAGGCACTCCTGCCCCGGCAACTGTCACGCCTGCTGTCGTGAGCAATGTACCCATTATCTCATCGGTGAACGGCACTGAATCTGAAAAAGAAAAGGATGAACTAACGGCTGAAGAAAAAACTGAATTAAAAAAACCTTTCGGTGCCACAGCTCGCATAGATACGAAGGCCATCAGCATTAGCGCAGAGCAACAGCAATACCTGGATACATTTATTAAAGCCTATACCAGCAAAACATCAAAAAGCAAGGCATATACACAGGAGCACCGGTCTTATATGGCTGATCCCAGGGTAGTGTCGGGTTTTAAGCCTTATACCAAGGAAATGGTATATTCTATAGTGATCCGTAAATCCGATGGCTGTTACCTCTGGGACATTGATGGAAACCAATACGTAGATGCGCTGAATGGATTCGGATCTAACTTCCTGGGTTACCAGGCACCTGTACTTAAAGCAGCGCTGAAGCACCAGGTAGATGAGGGATACGAGATTGGTCCGCAACATGAGCTGTCGGGCGAGGTTGCCAGGCTTATTTGTGAATTAACCGATTCTGAACGTGCGGGACTTTGTAATACAGGTTCAGAAGCCGTTTTGGGAGCCATGCGTATCGCGCGAACGGTAAATAATAAACCGCTTATCGTAGCTTTTACAGGGGCTTATCATGGTATTAACGATGAAGCATTGGTAAGAGGTACGCATAAGTTAAAAACTTATCCTGCGGCATCGGGTATTTTAAAAGACAATGTGCAGAATATATTGGTACTTGATTACGGAGAGGAATCTGCTTTGGAGATCATAAAAGAAAGATCGGGAGATATTGCTGGTGTGTTAATAGAAGCAGTGCAGAGCCGCAGACCAGAATTTCAGCCCATTGAGTTCCTTAAAAAATTAAGAACTGTTACCGAAGAAAATGATATAGCCCTCATTTTTGATGAGGTTATAACCGGCTTCAGGTGTCATCCAGGTGGGGCACAAGCACTTTGGGGTATTAAAGCCGACATTGCCACTTATGGTAAAGTAGTAGGCGGTGGCCTCTCTATAGGAGTTATTGCAGGTAAGGCAAAATTCCTGGATGCATTGGATGGTGGTTACTGGCAATACGGCGATGACTCGAAACCGGAAGTGGGGATTACCTATTTTGCGGGCACATTTGTTAGGCATCCCTTAGTGTTAGCAACGGCAAAAGCATCTTTGCAGTATATTAAAGAGCAGGGACCCGCTTTACAGGCAGGCCTGAACGAAAAGACTTCTAAACTCGCAGATACATTGAACCTAATTGCAAAAAAATACCGCGTGCCTGCTTTTATTGCTCATTTCTCATCATTGTGGCGCGTAAAGTTTACCGAAGAGTATCCTTATTATGAGTTGCTTTTTGCCGTGATGAGAAATAAGGGCATTCATATCTGGGATGGGTTTTCGTGCTTTTTAACAGCCGCCCATACAGGGGACGATCTTAAAAAAATTGCAACCGTTTTTGAAGACAGTATTGCAGAGTTATGTCGCGCCGGTTTTATACCACAAAAATCTTATGATTCAGAGATGGGCGCGTTGCAGATACAGGATATGAATGAACCACCGGTACCTGGCGCGCGGTTGGGGAAAGACAGGAATGGAAATGCTGCATGGTTTGTTGCTGATGAAAACAGCCCTGGCCAATACCTGCAGATAGAGAAATAATCGTTTATGACAGACATGTTCGACTACAAATTATCACCCATAAATTTTGATCCCTTTGTTGGAGATACAATAGCCAAAGTAGTACCTTCAACCGAGCCTCAGCAGGAGATATGGACCTCATGTCTTATTGGTGGAGACGATGCCAACCTGGCGTTTAACGAGTCTATATCCTTAGAATTGAACGGCCAAATCGATGATACACTGCTCAAAGACGCCCTGCGGCAATTGATAGCTCGTAACGAATCCCTGCGCTCATCGTTCAGTGCTGATGGCAAGCAGATGATCGTTTATATGGGTATAAACTTACCGCTGGAATTTCAGGACATCAGCACATTCGATACACTCCGGCAGGATGAAATACTGCGCGATTATCATGTTCGCGATAGTCGCAGGCCATTTGACATTACCAATGGGCCACTGATCCGCATGGCTATGTTCCGGCTAGGAGATAATAAGTACTGGCTTACTATCAATAAACACCATATTATATCTGACGGATGGTCTACCGGCATTATGCTGGAAGAGCTTTCGGGTATTTATAATGCATTATTAAAACAACAGGCTTTACCGGCCTTGCCATTGCAATTTAGCGACTATGCCGTAGCAGCCTACCGGTTTTCGCAAACTGCAGCGTATGGAGAAATAGAGAATTATTGGGTGCGTGAGTACCAGCACAACATTCCTTCTTTTGAAATTCCGGTCGATTTCCCCCGGCCTAAAATGAGAACCTACAAGGCTACGCGACTTGATTATACAATAGACAGGGAACTGGGAGCGCGCGTGCGAAAAGCAGGTGCAACCTTCGGCTGTAGTTTTGTTACTACATTATTAGCTGCATTCGAAGTGCTGCTACACAAATATTCCGGTAATACAGATGTAGTGATAGGGCTACCTACAGCAGGTCAGTCGGCTGCTGAAATGTATAACCTGATCGGACATTGTGTTAATATTTTGCCACTCCGGAGCCGCCCCCAGGCCTCCATGGCATTTTCAGATTATTTAAAAGATAGAAAGTCCAAAACACTCCGTGATTATGAAAATCAAAGGTTCACTTTTGGATCATTGCTGAAGAAACTTAGCATTCCCCGCGATCCCTCTAAAATTCCTCTTATTCCCGTTTCATTTAATATTGATATAGGGATGGATAGCAAAGTGGCGTTTGAGGGTTTTGACTTTGCGATTCATTATAACATAAGAACTGCGGAGACCTTCGAATTGTTCCTGAATATTTCTGAAACCCGCAACGGGTATGAGTTTCAATGGTCTTATAATACACAACTATATACCGCAGTAACCATCCGTGGCCTGATGGATAAATATGTCTATCTACTGGAGCAGGTCATTGCAAATCCCCGTCAACAGATTGGAGACCTTAAGCTGGAAAATGAAGCGGCGCTGATCAGTCAGGTTCAGGAGTGGAACAATACAAGTCGGCCACTATCCAACACAACGGTGGCTGGCTTATTAGGAAAAATGGTGGAGCATTACGCGGACCAAATTGCTGTAGTTTTTGGAGAAACGCAACTGACTTATTGCGAACTCGATGAACAGGTAAACCGTCTGGCCGGTTACATTAGCAACCAGGGTATTGCACCGGGAGATATCGTTCCGGTAATTCTGGACCGTGGTCCGCAAATTCTGATCACATTACTCGCTCTCTTTAAATGTGGAGCAGCTTACCTGCCTATAGATCCCGGGTTTCCAGAAGAGCGTATTAAATATATGCTGGCTGATGCCGGTGCCACATGGTGCATTACCAACAATGCTTATGCAGTCAAATTTTCACTGACTAAATCCATACAATTAGACACAGAATCCGACCTGATTGCCAGCCAGTCTGCAAGTTTTCCGCAAGCGCCACAACAGCCAGAAAACCTGGCTTATATTTTATATACTTCCGGTACAACTGGTCAGCCTAAAGGCGTTCTCATTACACAGAAAAACCTGGTGAACCTTTTGCTGGGCGTACAGGATGTTTTGCATACAGGGCCACATACAAGGTTGCTGTCGGTAACCACTATATCTTTTGATATAGCTACCATGGAAATATTTTTGCCCCTAATAGGCGGCGGACAACTGCATCTGTCAGATGAAGAGACAGTGAAAAGTGGGGAAGCCCTATTGAGCATACTCGAGCGACATAAGATCAATATGCTGCAAGCTACACCGATTACTTTTAAAATGATGCTGGACGCAGGTTGGGAGGAGAAAATGGGGTTAATTGCTCTTTGTGGGGGGGAAGCACTTCCATATAGTCTGGCCCAAAGGCTAATACCCAAGATAGATGCGCTGTATAATATGTATGGGCCTACAGAAACAACCATATGGTCTACCATCGCTAAAATTGAAGCATCTGATGAAATAATTACTATTGGCAGACCTATTCAGAATACGAGCGTTTATATATTGGGCGAACAACAACAGTTGCTACCCGCTGGTGCAGAGGGCGAGATTTGTATTGGTGGCGTAGGGGTAGCCCTGGGTTATCATTTAAAAAATGAACTGACCAGAGAGAGGTTCATCAACGATACATTCAGCACCACTGGCGGCCGCCTGTACAGAACGGGTGATTTAGGAAGGTACCTTGCGGACGGAAATATTGTGTGTCTTGGGCGAACAGATAACCAGGCAAAAATAAGAGGATACCGGGTTGAGCTGGAAGAAGTAGAATATCATATACATCCGTTAAAAGAGGTAAAGGATGTTGTGGTTGCAATCACTGGCAAGGATGAAGCATCGCAGCAAATGACAGCATTTATTATTCCTCAGCAGTACTACGGTAACGGCTTTACCAAAGATCAGGTTTTGTACTGGAGAAATGCGTTAAAAGAAAAATTGCCGGCGTATATGATACCTTCCGGCTGGGTAGAGGTAACTGAATTTCCTTTAACACCTAATAAAAAGATAGATAGGAAAGCGCTTGTAAACAGCGTTGCGGTAAAAACAAAAATAGGCACTCCAGCCACCGAAGCTGCTAATGAAACAATTGATACCATAAAGAAAATATGGGAAGAAGAATTAGGAATTAAAGGTATAGAACCTACTGATGATTTTTTTGAGCTTGGAGGACACTCGATGATCGCCGTACAGGTAATGAACAAAATCGAAAAGGAAACGGGAGTGAAGCTTCCGATTGCTACTTTGTTCGAAACGCCAACAATTTATGATTTAGCAAAAAAAATTATGGCTGGTGAAAAACCTGCTTATTCGCATAAAGTAGTCATTCCCATAAAAAAAACCGGCTCTAAGACACCTATATTTATTGTGCACGCAGGCGGCTTAAATGTAATGTTGTATAAATTAATCGCTGACCATCTGGAAGAAGACCAACCACTTTACGGATTGCAGGGTTTGGGGGATGATGGTGATCTTTCGCATCTTACCAGCATTGAAACAATTGCCAGCAGATATCTTGCGGAAATTATGGATAATTACCCCCAGGACAGGTATATTTTGATGGGTTATTCATTTGGCGGCATTATTGCATTTGAGATGGCAAAGCAGTTAATCAGTGCAGGTAAAGAAGTACAATTGGTAGGTATTTTGGATACATTCGTTAGCAGTCATTGGTATAAAACAACTTTATCAAACAAAATAATCAGTAAAGTACTCAGGCAGATTCGAAAGATCGGTTTTATATTGAATAACTTAGGGAAGTACCCATTAGATACCTTGAAATATCAAAGATTGGTTATCGGTAAAAAGCTCAGGCACCTTATTAAAAGTAAATCTGATGACGGAATACTGGGATATTCAGGAAAAATTGTTGAGGCGTATAACAATGCTTATTATAACTATGAGATTCAACCGTTAGATGTAAAAATTTGTTTATTTAAAGTGGAAAAAAGACTCTACTTTTTAGATGATGTCAGGTTTTTAGGTTGGAAGCCTTACGCAAAAAACGGTTTGATGGTAAAAACCATACCAGGCGACCATAAAACCTTTATGCTGGAACCCAATAATAGTATTTTGGCAAAAACCATTCAGAACGTTGTTGATGGTTTGTAAAGTTAAATAATATTTACGGCGATTAACATCATACCTAATACACAGGGGATTGGTCTGAATTCGAGGATCAGAAAATATGAACGATGTATTGTGGTAGATACTGCTTACATTTGTAGAGTCTTTTAAAACCGCATTTTATGAGAAAGGAGGTTCTTATTATTGATGATGAACCCACTATACTTAAGTTACTGGAGTTTGTTTTGTCTAAGGAGTATAAGGTTGTACTTAAAAATAATGGGTATGAGGCCATTCAATGCCTGGAGGAAGGCAACCGTCCGGACCTGATTATCCTGGATATTAATATGCCTTATTTCAATGGCCCGGAATTCTTAAAGTCGATCAAGATAAGTGGCTTATTTTCAAAAATACCTGTTATCGTGTTAACCGGCACCGCAAATAAAGAGGAAGTAGAAGCGCAGCTAACTTTCCCCGTCGACGAAATTATTCAAAAACCTTTTGATCCAACGAAACTAAAAGATGCAGTCAAGTATTACCTTTCAGAAAACTCAAAATTATTCCACTCTGAAAACTAATGCATTAAGCCTCGGGGTAGGAATTGCGTATATTGGTAACCGCTTTTTCAATGAGATTTCAATTGAAGGAGAAAGGAATAAGGATTATAAAATTGACCAATATGTTTCCGTATCCCATTTTGACAGGCAAATCTTAAAAACGTCTATCGGCGATATCCCCAATGCTATTCTCGTTGAAGTAAATGAGGAAGGGATATCAGATGCTGTACAGCGTATAAGAAAGAATCCATTGACGGCCGGAGTGATCGTAATCCTGTTAACCGATTCGACAGATGTAAATCTTCAGCAACAGGCATTAGCCGCTAAGGCAAATGATATTTATTTTAAACCGTTTGATGTAAGTTTGATTTTTGAAAGAATTAGTTTTCTTATAAAATTCAAATTATTGAAGCCGTATGACCCGGCTATCTATTCTGCAAAAAATACTGAATACAAAATGCCTCTTCTTAAGAGGCTTTTTGACATAAGTGTTTCCCTGGTCCTTCTTTTTTTATTGATACCCATATTTTTACTGGTCGCTATTTTAATAAGGCTGGAAAGTAAAGGGCCGATACTATATAAAAGTAAAAGAGCAGGGAGCGGGTATAAAATTTTCGATTTTTACAAGTTCAGGTCAATGGTGATCGATGCTGAAAAAAAGCTAAGCAAACTCAGTGAGACAAATAATCAGTATACAACTGATGCTGAATCAACACCAACGGCTTTTGTGAAGATATTGAACGACCCGAGAATTACTAAAGTAGGTAATATATTGAGAAAGACCAGTATAGACGAACTACCTCAGCTTTTCAATGTGCTAAAAGGCGATATGTCGATAGTAGGCAACCGGCCTTTACCGCTGTACGAGGCCGAGCAACTAACTTCGGATCAGTTTGCAATGAGATTTCTGGGTCCTGCTGGTATAACCGGTTTATGGCAGATATCGAAAAGAGGACAGGCAGAGATGTCGGAGGATGAACGCAAAGAGTTAGATAATACATATGCAAAGAACGGTTCCTTTTGGATGGATCTTAAGATAATGCTGAAAACGGTGCCGGCCATGTTGCAGAAAGAAAAAGTATAAAAATAATATGTATGAATAGGAGGATGACCATTTTACTAATGCTTTTGATAGTATCAATGCATAGTTTTTCACAAGAGTCCATTATTGGCGAGGTTGACGAGCCGCTTATAAATAAATATTACGCGCTTGCGCTGCAGCACTATCCCCTCAAAAAAGCCTCTGATGCCACCGTAGAAAGATCCAAAGCGCAGGTATCTATAGCCACCATGGGAATTTTCGACGTTTTTAATGCCGGGTACTTTTATAGTCCTCAACAAAATAAAGGGTTAGTACTTATTCCCGGAGGAGGCGCCAACGGAACTAATAATATTGTAAACAGCGGTTTTCAATTTGGAGTGAATCTGAATTTGGGGAATGTATTTTCGAAGCCAAGTGTGATTAAGGCGGCAAAGGCTGACCATAAAGTTGCTGTAGCACAAAATCAAGAATACATAAATAATCTGGCTCTTTTGGTCAAATCAAGTTATTACGATTTTATCGCTGCAAAGAAACAGTTAGAAATTGCCAGCCTTGCTGCAAAAGATTTAAGCAGCATTTTGTCCAATGCTCAAAAGCAGTTTCAAGATGGTATAATAACTATAGATATTTACACAATTGCCAAAAGTGCATCAACTACGGCCGAGGTAAGCGTACTTACATCGGAGGTTACGTATTTAAAAGCTAAGAACGTATTAGAAAACATTATTGGTAAAAAATTAGAAGAAGTACGATAAAGAGGTAATAAATTCTGGAAATGATGAATCTGAATCTAAATTTAAAAGAGTTTTTAAAATATTTACTTCGATTTAAGTGGTTAATCATTATTGTACCGCTGGTATTTGCCTGTGTAACCTACTTTTTGGTAAAAAAGCTACCTAAAACTTATGTTTCATCAGCTTTAGTGTCAACCGGACTGACCAGCCAATACAAACAAACCGCTTTAACATCCCAAGGTGGATTAGACTACTCAAAATTAAGTCAGCAATTTAGCAACTTAATGGAGATGATGAAATCAAAGCGTAGTTTGGATGCGCTTTCTTATAAGCTAATATTACATGATCTTAAAAACCCGCAACAAGCTTTTAAAGAACCCTCAGATCTCGTAAAAAAACTGTCAGCTTCTGATGTTCAGCTAGCTATAAATGAATACGAAAAGCGGCTTGCAGCTAGATCGCTTATATCTGTTACCGACAATGGAAACCGTATCAAATTATTTGATATTTTAAAAGCTTCGGGATACGATGAGGCATCTCTGCAAAGCAGCCTAAATGTCGGCCGAAACGGTGAAAGCGATATGATAAAAATTGACTTTCAATCCGCAAGCCCTGAATTATCTGCCTATGTGGTAAATACTTTTTCAAGAGATTTTATAGCCTACTATACCAATCTGGCAGTAGCGGGGCAATCTGAAACATTGGCTATCCTCGACAGTCTCCTTCAGCAGAAGCAAATTGAAATGCAAAGAAAGGGAGCGGCTGCGCAGGGTAGTATCGCCGGAGCCGCGTCTCAGGCTGCGGGAGCCAGTAACTCTCAAAGGCAGTCAGATATTGCTATCTCACGGTCTGCAGAAGCTGAGAGTCAAAGATTAGCATATGTCCGTCAAATAAATTCCATAAAAGGTGTCATTGCAGATATCGATGCTAAATTGAAAGGGCAGGGCGGTTATTTAAACCAAAATGAGTCTTCTGATAATACTGCAATTGTAGACATCGATAATAAAATAAGAGTAGCCAATCAAAAATGGATCAACAATAATTTCAGAGCCCAGGACAAATCTTCTGTCGATTCATTGCAAAGGATTAAAGAGCGTTTAACTTCCCGCTCCTCTGGTAGCGGCAATCTTAACCCTTCCGTTGTTCGGCAAGATCTGTTAAGTCAGCGATTGAAATTAGAGGGTGATCTGGCCTCAGCTCAAAGTGCACTTGAAACTGTAAATCAGCAAATAGCTTCTATGCCCAAAAGTACAGGAGCTGCTGCCGTTGCAGGACCGGCGCAGAACATAATACGGGAGGCCGAAATTGCATCGGCGGATTATCAGAATATTCAAACTCAATATAACCAGGCTAAATTGATGGCGCAAACCAGCAATACTCTCGCCATTGCTGAACCTGGCTTGCCTGGTCCACCCCAAAAATCAAAAAATATTCTTTATGTAGGATTTTCAGGTGTATCAGGTCTTTTGGTATGCCTGCTAACACTATTTATAACATTTGCGCTCAATAAAACTGTTGACAATAAGGAAAGATTAGAAGCTGTAACACAGCAGCAGGTTTTGGGCTGTCTTAATTTTCTGAGCGAGACTGACAAAGACTTGAGAAGTATTTGGAAAGACGAGGGTGGGGTAAAGGACTATACCACCTATAAGGAACTTCTCAGATCCCTGCGTTTCGAAATCAATCAACATCTGTCAGAAAACAACAATGTATTAGGTATAACCAGTCTTGGTAAGGGTGATGGAAAAACTTTTTTGGCCGGTGGGCTCAGTTATGCCTTTGCTATGATGGGGAAAAATGTATTGTTGATCTGTGAAAAAGACGGCAACATGCTTGATCTGGTTACCAACAAAAAGAAAACCGAACCAGCCCCCACTCAGAAATTTGAGTCGTTCCTGGTAAAAAAAGAAATACAGGTTGAGGATCGCATAACTATTTTGAATAGGAGCACTAATAGCAGCAATTCATTGTTGGAGTTAAAAGATGCTAAAAGCCTCATTGCCGGTTTCGAAGTGCTGAAAGAAACATTTGATGTTGTTATTATCGACATTGATAGCAGCCAGGATATGCACAATGTGAAGGAATGGATGATGTTTTGTGACAGATCAGTTGCCGTGTATGCATCAGGTGCAAAGTTTGACGATAGCAGCAGATCTTTTATCAATTACCTTTCCTCCCAACCAGGTTTTTTAGGATGGGTATTGAATAAAGTGAAAATGGCTTAAACTTATAGGAGTGATTCAGCCTGCAAAAAATATAAAAATTCAAACAAGAGACATTTATATAATTGGGGCAACCTTATTAGGAACTTCTCTTCTTATTTTAGCAGCTGTTCAATTGCAATTGTTCTTTCTCCCTCTCATTCCCGTGGTAATTTTGTCGGGTCTCATCCTGATAGGTCTGATTTTCCGAGAGCCGTTTTTTGGATTGCTTGTATATATCTCTTATTCTTTCCTGGTGGGTATACTTGATCGGGAGATCGGCGGATTTCAATACGGGCTTGGGCATGAAATGTTACTGGTAATAGCATGGCTAAGTGTTTGGTATAATGCAAAAAGGTATGACTTTAGTGTATTAGATAATTCGCTCATTTGGCTAACTGTTGCCTGGTTTGCGCTAAGCGTTTTGCAATTTGCCAACCCGGTAGCTTTCAGCCCGAGAGCATGGTTGCAGGAAGTTCGTAGTGTGGCTTTATATCCTTTACTAATTACCCCGTTGGCTTGTCTTTTGGTTAACACTAAAAAGCGGGTAGATTATTTTTTGATACTCATATTGGCCTTGTCTTTTTTAGCGTCTCTAAACGGTATCAAACAGGAGCGGATAGGTTTAAGTCCTGGTGAACAGAGGTTCATAGATGAAGAGGGAAGTATTACGCACCTTATATTCGGTCAGTTAAGGGTTTTCTCCTTCTACAGCGAAGCGGGGCAATTTGGTGCATCGCAAGCGCAGTTCTGTATTATCGCATTAATTCTGGGGATTGGCTTAACAGGCTGGTTTAAAAAAACATCCATGTTGCTTATTTCGGCTGCGGCATTTTACGGGATGCTTATATCGGGTACAAGGGGAGCCTTGTTTGCGTTGGTAGTGGGAATGTTTACTGCAGTTATTATGAGTAAAAACACACGTAGCCTCATAATGGGTGGCGCCGCTGCGCTTCTTTTTGTAGTTATCTTAAAGTTTACTTACATTGGAAATGGTAATTACCACATTTATAGACTTAGAACTGCATTGGACCCTCAGGATGCGTCTCTGAATATGAGGTTGATTAATCAAACCAGACTAGCTGAGTATTTACAAACAAAACCTTTTGGCGCGGGTTTAGGATCAATAGGGCATTGGGCTTTTGTATATAACCCGGGGAGCTACATGGCGTATATTGCTCCGGATAGTTATTGGGTAAAGGTTTGGGCGATGTACGGAATTATTGGAATGATCCTCTTTTTTTGTATGTGGATGTATTTATTCGGAAAATGTTTTGGAATGATCTGGAATATGAAAGATAAAAAGCTCAGACTAAAGTTAACAGCTCTTTCCACCAGTGGGCTTGGCATTTTTGTTTGCAGTTATGGCAATGAGGTAATGAATGCAATGCCGTCACTGGCGGTATTACATGCATCTCTTGGAATTGTCTATGTAATGAGTATTAAGTACAAAAACGGTCTCCTTTAAATAAAACAGTACAAATGCCTTTTACAATTTTTGTTATACCCGGCATTATTTTACTAGTGATAGGATTTTTTTCCGGCATAAAATTCCAGAAAAGCGATAATGTAAAAAAACATAACAATGGGGTTAAAGGAACGAATAAAATCTAATCCGAGCTTAAAAAGGGTCTCTCATTGGCTAATGAGTTCTAAGAACGATCCGCGGCCCCGTTGGTGGATGAGAACTTTTGTAAACCCGTTTGTGCACACTCGAAAACGCGGAGCCAAAATACGCTCTAAGGCAAGGGTGGACACTTTCCCCTATAATAAGTTCAGTTTGGGTGAAATGTCCATTGTAGAGGATTATTCTGTTATCAATAATGGAGTAGGAGACGTAGAAATTGGTAACGAATCAATGATTGGCATTGGTTCCGTACTGATAGGCCCAATACAGGTGGGTAACAACGTCATATTGGCACAACATATTGTAGCATCTGGTTTAAATCACGGTTACACCGATGTGGAGATACCGCCAAGCAAGCAACCGGTGGATTGTAGAAAAATAGTGATTGATGATAATGTTTGGATTGGAGCCAATGCGGTGATAACTGCAGGAGTTACCATCGGGAAGCATACGGTGATCGGTGCGGGAAGTGTTGTAACAAAGAGTATAGATTCTTACTGCATTGCAGTCGGCAATCCTGCCAGGGTTATCAAAAAGTTTAGTTTCGAATTGAATAAGTGGTTGCCGGTTAAGTAAATGAATAGTTAAACAAATGCCTCAATACTTTTTATTAAAGTTCGTCTGGATTTTACTGCAGATAGTGGCGGGCCTCAGCTTCTTGTTCCCGGTATTATTAATGCTTATTACTTCTGTCAGAAGACTGCGAAAGGGTAAGGAACAAATTCATACCCAATTAGATTTCGCCATAATTGTAACAGCTTATCAACAAACAGACCTGTTGCAGGATGTAGTAGACTCTATCCTGCACTCAGATCATCAATTGTTTCATGTGTATATTGTGGCGGATGACTGCGATATTACGAGTTTGTATTTTGAAACAGACAGAGTGAGTTTATTAAAACCAGAAATTGTGTTGGCCAGTAATATAGGCTCTCATCTGTACGCTATGCAACGTTTTATACGTAATCATGATGTAATTACCATTATCGATAGTGACAATGTAATACAATATGACTATTTGAGTCAACTCAACACTGTTTTCAACGCAGGTTTTCAATGTGTGCAGGGCGTTCGGGCCGCGCGAAATCTCAATACCATCTATGCCCGACTGGATGAGGCCGGCGATATGTTTTATCGATTCATCGACAGAAAACTTCTGTACGAGGCTGGTTCTTCAGCGTCTCTTGCAGGTTCGGGTATGGCATTTAAAACCTCCTTATACGAGGAGTGTCTCAAAAAATTTGATATTTCCGGTGCTGGCTTTGACAAAATGTTGCAGTACGAATTAGTGAAAGACAAGTACAGGATTGCTTTTTGTGAGCGAGCTGTACTGTTCGATGCCAAAACGGCTAAAAGTGGTCAATTGGTCAAACAACGGGCAAGGTGGATCAATACCTGGTTTAAATACTGGCGACTTGCCTTCAAGCTCTTTTTTAAATCGATCAGGCATCTCAACTGGAACCAATTCGCTTTTGCTGTTATGCTTTTGCGGCCACCTTTGTTTTTACTTTTTGGTGGAGTATTAATGTTTATTTTTGTGGACGCCTTTCTAATGCCTGAGATGATAATTTTCTGGGTGTTGATGTTTGTCCTATTCTTATTTACATTTTTTAAGGCGTTAGCTTACAACAAGGCAGACGCAACTATTTATCGTTCATTGGTACAAATACCAAAGTTTATATTTTTTCAAATTTTGGCTTTATTTCGTGCCAGAAAAGCGAATCAGATTTCTGTGGCAACCAAACATGATGTGGCAACTTATAAAAAAGCAAATTAAATGATGAGGATAGGTATAGAAGTTCAGCGCCTTTTTAGGAAGAAAAAGCACGGAATGGAGGTGGTTGCATTGGAGCTGATCCGCGAAATGCAACAATTAGATAAAAAAAATGAGTATGTAGTTTTTGTGAAGGATGACGAAGACGATAATTGCATTTCTGAAACCGGAAACTGGAAAATAAAGAAGTTGCCGGGAAAAACATACTTTGATTGGGAACAGTTTTCCTTGCCGAGAGCAATAAGAAATGAGGGGTTAAACTTTTTGCATTCGACTTGTAATACGTCTGCGTTAAATATTAAAGTGCCATTATTGTTAACGCTGCACGACATCATTTATCTTGAAAAAATTGATTTTAAGGGTACTGCTTATCAGAATTTTGGGAATATCTATCGCAGATTTTTGGTACCTAAGGTGGTTGAAAAGAGTAAATATATAATTACTGTTTCCCACTTTGAAAAGAATGTCATTAGTGAGAAACTGAAAATTCCGGAAGATAAAATAAAGGTGGTCTATAATGCTGTTAATCGGAAGTTTAATAATGATTATTCAAAGGATAGCATTGAGAGTGCAAGAGAAAAGTATAAACTGCCTGATTCCTTTATTCTGTTTTTAGGAAATACAGCGCCCAAAAAAAATACCAAAAATGTAATTACCGCCTTCACTCAATATTGCCAGTCTGTAGGCAATCCCGTGCCTTTGGTAATGTTAGACTATGATCAGCAACTGGTAGTGCAACAACTGGCGCAACTTAAGCAGGAAGCATTGCTAAAGCATTTTGTTTTTTCCGGGTTTATAACTTCTGATGAAATGCCTTTAGTTTATAATGCAGCCACCATTTTCCTTTACCCCTCATTAAGAGAAAGTTTTGGTCTTCCTATTTTGGAGGCAATGGCATGTGGTACGCCTGTGATAACGTCCAATACATCTTCAATGCCTGAAGTGGGAGCCGATGCAGCAATATATGTTGACCCATTTAGTGTAGATGACATAACGAAAAAAATTGAAGACTTGTTTAGCGATACCGAATTGTATAACAAATTGGTAGATAAAGGCCTGCAGAGAGCGGCTGCTTTCAGCTGGCGTCAATCGGCGTCTGATCTAGTTCGCATTTATGACATGATGTAGTTAAAAATAAAAATACATGAGGCCATTCAGAATTCCGTCTTATATTTTAGCACATAATAAAACTACTGAAGAGTTACTATTAAATATTGATAGTATCAATCAGCGCATTGGGTTACTGGGAAAAGAAATGAATCCCGTGGTATCAGTTGTTATTCCTGCTTATAATGAAGAAAAGGGCATTTTAAAAACACTTTCATCACTTGCACAAACTATTACTGATTATCCTCTTGAAATTATTGTAGTAGATAACAGATCTACTGATGCAACGAAAGAACTGATATATAAAAGTGGAGCAAAGTACCTCTATGAATCACAGCCAGGAGTTAAAAATGCACGAAATGCCGGGCTGAATTTTGCACGAGGGAAGTTCATTTTAAATGGCGATGCAGATACTATATATTCTCCTTACTGGGTTAACGAATTAATATCCCCATTGGATAAGGACGCTGGACTGGCGGTAGCCTACGGAAAATTCGCCTTCGTACCTGAGCCCGGATACAGCAGGATAGGGTTTTATTTTTATGAGCTTACAGGCAACATTTTTAAAGCAGCCAGAGGGTTTTTAAAGGACCGAGCTATGTATATCTACGGTTGCTCCTCTGCGTATAGAAAAGAACAGGGATTAGCTGTTGACGGATATCAACATCCGCCCGGCGCCAATGAAGATGGATATCTGGGATTAAAACTGCGAAACAGATTTGGACGTATATTACAAATTACCAGCTGCCGCTCTTTCGCATGGACGTCGAGCCGTAAATTTATAGAGGACGGCACATTATTGAACAGAATAGGTAAAAAGTTCGGCGGTTTGTTTGAACACAAATAGCATTAAAATTATATGCTTCAGGGCAAAACTATTTTTATACTGAGCCTCATGAAATTTGATGGACCCACATCCACAAATTTTATAATTGCTAAATATCTGGCTAAAGAAAATGATGTTTATTATATCGAACATCCACTCACTGTTAAGGATTATCTCAGGTTAAACAAGGATTCTCAAGAATTTAGGGTAAGGAAAGAAGGGCTGAACTTATTGTCTGACGGTCTTTTGAAAACGAAGATAGATGGAGTGAATATATTAGTAAGCCTGCCGATTATTCCTTCACACTCCATAAAAAGCTCAACTTTGCATAAAGCAATTACATGGGTTAACCAAAGGATTACATTACAAAGAATAAAGAAAATAATCAGGAAGAACCAAATAAAGGATTTTATTTTTATTAACGCATACGATTTTAAGCTGCCTGATATTGGCCGATATCTGAGACCACGTTTGTCCGTATATTATTGTGTTGATCCAATACCATCGTATGATATGGTACATGGGCTCCCGACGGAACGAAAGCTTATTCAGCAATCTGATATAGTGATTTGCACCAGCAAGGCTTTGTATCTCGAAAAACAGAAGTTGAACCCACGAGCTTATTTTGTACCCAATGGAGCAGATATTGTTACCCAAACTACTGAAACTCCACTGGAACGGCCACTGCAACTTCAAAATATATCAGCACCTGTTATTGGCTACGTTGGCGCAATTGAGCGAAGAATTGATTTTCATCTAATTGACGAAGTTTCGCAAATGCTTCCCCAGTTCAGGTTGGTCTTCGTAGGGCCGATACATAAAGAGCACATCCCTGACTGGTTTTGGTCGAGGCCAAACCTGATTCATATTGAAGCAATCCCTTACACTGAAGTGCCGGCAATGATCAACGCTTTTGATGTTTGCATTATTCCATTTAAGAAAGATGAGATCAGCCGCAATATCTTTCCACTTAAGCTCTTCGAATATCTGGGTTTGGGCAAAGCGGTAGTGTCAACAGATTTTAATCCTGACTTGGAAGAGTTTTGTGACGGAACTGTGGCTTTCGCTACAGATGCTGCAAGTTTTGCCCGAAAGATCCAGGAATGTGTACAGGCATACGAAAGCGATATTGTTAGCAAGAGGCTAGCGGTAGCATCAAAGAATACCTGGAGCGACCGGGTATACCGTATTTCCGAAATATTAGAAAAACATCTTTAAAAAAATAGCCGGTAAAAAAAGTAGTCAATGTGCCCAACTACCAGGCTGTTTTCTGTTTAAATATATTTACCAGCCCTGTTGCAGGATTGAAACTGGTTTTATCAATACCACTTACCATATTTACTGAAGCAATTTTTGAATCTCCCGTTACCAGGAAGCTCAGATCACGCCAGCGAAACCTTTCAGGTATTTTTGATCCGTCGATTTCAACAATTAAAGAATTGCCTTTTTTCTCGGATTTAACAGGCTGACTCGCAACAATGCGATATTCCATTATTTCCCTGGTTGAGATGAATAGAAGGCGGTCATTTGAAATAGTAGAAAAGGAGTTTAACATCCGGGAAAAAATCGTCTCATCTATCGTATGAGATGCAAATCGAAAATAGAAATTACTTCGGTTCGCTGTTTCCTGTAAAGCATTTTTTACAGAAGTCTCAAGTTGCGCCCAATCATCATAAAAAATCCTTCCAAAAGCGCTAAAGTTTTTGGGGGCCAAATCAAAATTAAAGTATTCCTTGTAAGTTGGTACTGCACCTGGAGCATACGTGTCAAAAGTACCCTGCGAAGACGAGAATAGATAGCCGAACTTCTGAGCCGCGGTTGGAAAGCCGCTGTAATTTGTAGGTACTACAGAACCGTTCATCTTGTAATCTATTTTTTTGTGAATCAATTCGTCCAGTTCCTTAATATTACGATCCCAATTTTCTCCATACCCGCAATTACCTGTTGGATTATGATAATAGCTGTGATTTACAATATCCCAACCACCGGCAATCAGTTCTTTCATTTGATTGTAATTTACATTTTCAGGTATTCCTGCTACCTCTTCGCATAAAAATTGATTGAAGCCGTTAACAGCCAATGATGCTGTATAGGCGATGTTATTGCCACAACCATCTGAATATGTCTTGTTTTTCAACAAACGGAACCCTTTAAGTGCTTGTGGAGAGTTATCATCCCACTCAACCGAAGCCCATCCGCTTTTATTATATTTTAAATTTGCTACTGTTACTTTAGCGTTTCCCGGATCTGATTCAAAAGTAATTTCAAATTTCATTACACTCGAATTCGTATTAGGCGGGGGCGTTGTGGTCGTTGTATCAGTAACCGGAGGAACTACCACAGGATCATCGACATTAACCCCTGGACCACCCTTGTTACAGGATTGTGTACAAAACGGGAATGCCAAAAGTGTAAGAATGTAAAGAAAAGCTAACTTAACGTAAGTCATATTTTTCTGTTTAATTAATATATTTTGCTAATCCATAATGCTTTTCGATTACAAATAGGATGGTGTGAATGATGTCAAACGAATTTCCGAGGCTTCTATTTTTCCGATAGCATACTATTAACTGAAATGCTCGATGTAGGGACTAATGTGTTATTTGATAAAAATAGGCTTTTCAGTCAGTGCTGTAGCTTTGCCATAAATTATCACAGAAGCAGTACCGTTTACATGAGTAGGTATCCACCCAACGGCCATTTTCTCTGTACCTTTTACAAATTCATAAATATGAGCAGCATTATTTCGCTGAATTATTCTATTAAATTTATAACCCTTTAAAGCATCCTTCATTTCCTTAATATTAAACCAACCTTTCTTTTTATCGGCGTTATTACCATTAAGGTTGTCATTCCGTTTAATTAAACCAGATGTCGCATATAAACCGCCTCCCCATTCTTCCCTCGATGGATCAATGAGTTCATATTGCTGCACCGCGGTAACACCCGCAGCTGCAAACTCCATATACGCCCTTAATAAGTACCTCGACTGCATTTCTTGTGCATCTACTCCATTTACTTTTTTAGGATAAAGAGGACTTTCCGGGTGTGTATCCCACCCAAATTCGCTCACAAAAAACATTTTCCCATTTTCGTTGGCAAATTGCACAAAAGGCAACATCTTCTCATAAAACTTTGCATCTTCGGGAGTTTCTGCACCCGGTCTTAAAGGCCATTCCCCACCTTCCCAGTCAATGTCGTTATTCAAAGCATAAATATGTAAATTAATAACATCAGCTGCAAATTTTTTGTCGGTCCGGTTATTTTCAAACCACCGTTTCATTGATTTAATATAATCTAGTTTTTGCCCGGCGAGCCCCCCCATCACCACAATCATATTAGGGTCCGCTTTTTTAATACTATCATAACAGATGGATAGCAATGCGGCATATTCTTCAGGGGAGAAGTTAGCGTTAGGACCTTCCCATCCTTTATCCTGTTCATTCCAAACCTCTAAATATTTTATCAGGTTCAATCCGCTTTTTTTATCATCGCTACGTAAAGTCGCCGCATTATGTTTGATAGCACCATATCTGGCCGCAACATTAAAATAAGTTGACGCAATTTTAGTATAACTTCTGGGATCGGCTGTATTTTGACCGTTTACATTGGTAGGCTTGTCATTTTTATTTGGTTTCTCTAAACCGCCTAACTGTAAACACATCATAATATCTACACCTGCATCTTTAAACTTCTGATAGGCGTCATCAAAATACCAACCACCCCGGCTGTTTTGAAATTTTAATACGTCACCCGAAATATCGCCTTCAAACCAATCCCTGTTCGTATAAAGTCTTGCCGTTCCAGCAACGGGTGAACTCCATTCCAAACGTTCTTCATGTACACCATTGATGCCCATAAATTTGTCCATCGTAAGCGTAAAAAGGCCTGGAGCTGTGCCCGAAGTATCTGTGCCTCCGGACGATGTTGTATCAGCAGGAGGATCTGTATTAACAGGCGAACTTGCAGGATTTTTCACACAAGAATTGAAAAGTGAGAACAACGGCAGGAAAGAAAAAATGATGGCCGGGAAATATAATTTGATAGAGGACATAATAATTAAACTTTGGTTTTACGGCATGCCGTTTTACAAATTTCTCGGCAAAAATAATGTTAAAACTTTAACAGACAATTTTTTAGACGTCGCCAGGGAGGAATACTTCAGAATTGTCAAATTTTTAACAAAATTTATTTACGGCGAATACTTATGAAATTATAGAATTTATTTACAGCTTATAACATCGTAATACCATCCTGTATAAAAAAACTATGAACCAGGGTAAGTTATAAAGCAGGAATGGACTTCTACGACCTTTATATTATTTTTTGGGAAACAAAATTTTTTTTACATAACTATTGTAAAATTCAGGATAAAAGGCCCACGCATATTTGAACGCATTAATTGGGTTGGTATTAAAGTATTTATTTAATATCAATTGACCAACGGTAAAATTAATGACACTTGCTACCACCATGGCATAAGCGATGCCAATGGCGCCGAATGCTTTTATAAAAATGAGGTTTGTACCAATCACGGTGGCGAAAGACAATAATAGCAGGTAAAAATTTAACCTCGTTTTTCCCGCAGAACTAAATATCATGCCCGTTTGCCTGGAGAAGGCGCCAAACATGTAGGTGGCGATTATAATTTTAATCAATGGGATAGAATCATCATATTTATGTCCGGCCAATAGATGAATCACAAATTCTGAAAAGAAGAATACGAAGATTATTGCCGGTATCAGCATAGCCAGCACTACGCCAACTGACCGTTCAAAAATATACTTTATCGAAGATTCTCCTTCCTCTGCAATTCTTTTTGCGCTTTGTGGATAGGCAATGGTAGCCATTGCTGTAGTTGGGATTTCAACAAAATTACTAACCCTTACAGCGATATTAAATGAGGCACTCGCGGACTTGGACACATAGGAGGCCAGCATCATTTGGTCGAGGGAAGTGGCTATCATTGTTGTTAGCGAAACACCAAATGAGTATTTCCCGAAATGGAATATTTTCTTAATCCAGTCCAGGTTTAGTTTTTTAGAAAGCTTTATTTTTTTAATAGTAAAAGAAAGTGCTACCAGCGTAGAGCATACGACACAAATGATCTGTACATAGGTTAAAGCTATAACATTTGTTGTTGTGTTTGTAATATAACAGTAGCTGATATAAGATAAAAACAATACCTGCCGTGCTACATTTGAATAGAAAATTCCTGAAAAATGTAAGCGCGCCTGTTCAATACAGTTAATTTGTGAAAGTATAGCTGAAACAAAAAATACAATGGAATAAAGTTGAAGCATATGAGCAAATTCGGGAGCGTTCCAGGTAGCTGATAAAAAAGGCCCCATAAATAGCAGTGCGACTACTATTATTGCCGTTATACCAAAATTGATGGCGAGCGCGGCGGTATTGATCTGAGCACCCTCTACTTCGTTTGCCGGTGCAAGATATTTTACAAGAGCCTCCTGGGTAAATCCGTTCCTGGCAACTTCCACAATTGAAACTACACTTAGAAATAAAACCCATGTGCCGTACTGATCTTTCGATAGTAACCGCACAAGAATATATAAACTTCCAACCCCGATAAAAACAGTGACCAGGTTTTGAATAATATTTAAGGCCCCGTTTTTTAACCAGTAATTATTTTTTGCCATTCGTAAGCCATTATTTAAATTTCGAAAAGCGTCTTCGCGTATTTTAATACTTCTTCGTCATTTCGTGCATGACATATTTCGGCGTTAGAGAGCTGGGGATACAGTTTTTGGAAGCAGTTAAAATAGTGCTCTGGCCCTTTTTTAGATAAAATTAAATTTTTGCCGCCAAAATAGCTGGCTAAAACAGATGTACCTCCGTGAATTGACATAAAGTTAGAACAGTTGGCATATACGCATAGCTGAAAATGATTAAAGCTTGTCGCATTGATTTTGTTTTCATGAAAAAGATCCTGCATGATCAATACCTCAGGGTAGTTAGTCGTTAGCCATTGAAATTCATCTAAATCGTAAATCGTACTATTATCATTTACAATTTGTGAAGCCTGCGGACGATTATAAACGATAGTATACTTATCTTTCAACATCCTGATTATTTCATCGAGCACATTTATACTAAAAAAGCTGACGGGAGGACCGTCCCATTCACTGTTATATCTGTTAGCAATAATTAAAATAGGTTTATCATATCTATATTCTGCATTTTGGTAGAACTCTTTTAATGGTACCTGCTTCCATTTTTTCATGTTATAATCCTGGCTGTATAAAACCCTTGGCAGGTCAAAATTATAATTTCCTTCGTTGGTTCGCTCTCCCGCAACTTCTACATGATTTTTTGAAAAAAAATAGAAATCCTTCGTGCCGGGAAAAGATATTGTTTCCTGTAATGTACCATTACAAAAATGCCAATAAGCATGTGGAAGGGAGAATTGCATTTCCGCCCCAAATTCCCCTCTAAATTCAATACGTTTATACGGTCTCTTTAAAAGATAATCTTTAAAAAAATAACATGACTGAACCATTTTGCATACGTAAGTATCCCTATAGAAATAGAGCAACTCCGGGGGAACACTTCTGTATTTTATCCTTGCTATTACACTCGCAACTTTTTTAAACCACTTTAATTTTTCTCCCATTTTGGGCATTATTAGTTTAGATATAAAGCTTTATAAAACGAGCAAAGATAGGGCGCCAAAGAACAAGATAAGAAATATTATCTGACTCTGGCCGGAGAGATCAAGATCCGGTCAAACACTCTGGATAACAAACAAACCTGAGACCTTTACAACGGATTTGGATGTCGCTGTAAATAACAATCATTTCTAACCGAGGTTTTGTATAAAATTGCCCATAAAATCTTATATTTGGCGCTCTTGACTTTAGTAAGTTATCAAAATGACAAGAATTTTTTGCCCATCAATAACCGGTGTATGTACCAAGCAAACTGCTATATATGATTAAGGTTGATATCATCGGCAGGCTTGGTAACCAGATGTTTCAGTATGCTTTTGCTTACGCAACAGCTAAGCAATTTAAAACATTTTTTGTTATTAACCCAACTACACAGTTCGATGTAGCAAAGTATTTTAGATTAGATCCCCTTACAAGCTTCTTTTACGGGGCGCCTGTTAACAAATACATTATTAAAATATTCAGCAAATTCGGTTCCAGGCTTTATTATAGAAAAAAGATTGAAGAAAATGAAGCTACCTCAACTGTATCACAAGAGGCTAGCGGTGCTTATATAGGCTACTTTCAATCAGAGAAATATTTTCATGAATACCGGCATGATATAAGTCGCTGCTTCTCTATTAAAGAGAAATGGAAGCAGCCTTTTATCGACAAGTACGGGAAAATGCTGAAAAATAATAAAACAATTGTTATACACGTACGGCGAACGGACTACCTGGAATTTGGTAAAGATTTTTTGGGAGAAAAAGACCTGTCATTACCGATTACCTATTACAAAAACTGCTTCAGCCGCATTAGTAATCCCGAGCAGTACAAAATACTATGCATCAGTGATGATATCAATTTTGTACGGGAAAATTTAAATATTGAGGGCGATTTATCCTTCGAATCAAATGATATGATTACAGATTTTCAGCTGCTGCAGCATGCTGATATCGCAATTATAGCGAACAGCACTTTTGCCTGGTGGGCGGCTTACTTAAACAATAAAGCCGAAAAAGTATTCGCTCCTAAATATTGGCTGGGTTTTAAAGTTGATGTAGAATATCCCGTAGACATTATACCTCAAAGATTTGAGGCGATAGATGTATACTAAATCGATAACGAAAATTAAATATAAAATAGAATAACTTCTATGTCTAAAAAGGCGTTGATAACAGGTATCACCGGTCAGGATGGAGCTTACCTGGCTGAGTTGTTGTTGAAAAAGGGTTACGAGGTTCATGGAATAAAAAGGAGATCTTCTCTGTTTAATACAGATAGGATTGATCATTTATATGAAGATCCTCATGTAAATAACAGACATTTTATCTTGCATTACGGTGACCTCACTGACAGTACTAACCTGATTCGGATTATTCAGGATGTTCAACCTGATGAAATATATAATCTTGGAGCAATGAGCCATGTAAAAGTGAGCTTCGATACTCCGGAGTATACGGCCAACGCTGACGGCATAGGTACCTTAAGGGTTTTGGAGGCCGTAAGATTATTAGGGCTTACTCAAAAGACCCGTGTTTACCAGGCTTCTACCTCTGAATTGTACGGGCTGGTTCAGGAGGTACCTCAGTCAGAACGAACACCTTTCTATCCCCGTTCGCCCTATGGAGTTGCTAAATTATACGGCTACTGGATTACAGTGAACTATCGGGAAGCCTATAATATGTACGCTTGTAATGGCATTCTTTTTAATCACGAAAGCCCGTTACGAGGTGAAACGTTTGTGACAAGAAAAATTACCCGCTCAGTGGCGCAGATGTCTATGGGACTTACAGACAGGCTTTATATGGGGAATCTGGATGCTAAAAGAGACTGGGGACATGCGAAAGATTATGTAGAAGCAATGTGGCTTATGTTGCAGCAGGAGCAACCAGAAGACTATGTTATTGCAACAGGTGTAACTACCACAGTACGCGACTTTATAAAAATGGCTTTTGAGGAAGTAGGTGTAGAACTGGAGTTCAGGGGAGAAGGTATAGACGAAAAAGGCATTGTGAAATCGGCAAAAGATAGTGATTATTTCAAAGTCGGCAGCGAAGTGGTGCTTATTGACCCGAAATACTTTCGTCCCACGGAGGTAGAGCTTTTAGTGGGCGATCCTACAAAGGCCAACCAACAGTTAGGATGGAAGCCGAAATACACTTTAGATGCGTTGGTAAAAGAAATGGTAGCTGCAGACATAGAGCTGTTTAAAAAAGATCAGCTGCTGAAAGAGGCAGGTTTTAGCATATTAAAGCAGTTTGAGTAATCAGGTAGGCTGCTACAATTGTTATAATATTTATTATGAACAAGCAGGACAAAATTTATATAGCGGGCCACAGAGGAATGGTAGGCAGTGCATTGTTGAGGAAGTTGGAACGTGAGGGTTACAATAACCTGGTACTACGAACTTCATCGGAGCTGGACCTGCGAGATCAGAAAGCTGTGGAAGAATTCTTCCGGGTACAAAAGCCGCAATATGTACTATTGGCTGCAGCGAAAGTAGGTGGCATTCTTGCCAATGATCGGTATCGTGCCGAATTTATTTACGAGAATCTGATGATTCAATCGAATATTATTCATGAGTCGTATAAAAACGGTGTGGAGAAACTTATGTTTCTTGGATCATCCTGTATTTATCCAAAATTGGCACCACAGCCGCTGAAGGAAGAATACTTATTAACCGGACTGCTGGAACCCACCAATGAACCATACGCTATTGCAAAAATAGCGGGTATCAAGATGTGCGATTCTTACCGTAGTCAATATGGATGTAATTTTATTTCGGTAATGCCGACGAATTTATATGGGCCTAACGATAATTATGATTTAAATACGTCCCACGTACTTCCCGCACTCATCCACAAATTTCATGACGGGAAAGAAAAAAATTTGCCTTATGTAACATTGTGGGGAAGTGGCGCACCACTTCGGGAATTTTTACATGCTGATGATCTCGCAGATGCCTGTGTGCATTTGATGAATATATACAATGAACCAGGATTCGTGAATATTGGGGTTGGAAACGACATCAGTATTAAAGATCTTGCGCAATTAATAAAGGAAATAACAGGATACCAGGGAGCAGTACAGTGGGATTCTTCTAAACCTGATGGTACGCCCCGAAAGCTGATGGATGTAACAAGACTTGATCAACTCGGATGGAAGGCGTCTATTCATTTGCGTGAAGGAATTGAGGCGGTTTATAAAGAAAACTTTTTAGCGTAGCATTTTTTAGATGTAAACTAAGAGCCTAATTTTTCAAACTAAGGATTATGCCTAAACATTGCTAATTATGATAGAAAAGATTATAGATAGAGAGCTGGTTCTTGCAATCATCATACGTTCAAACTATAAAAATGACGGAATTCATTTTTTTACCAATGATGACGATTCGCAGCAATTGGGGTATATGAGCAGGTCTAAGGACTATTTAATTCATCCGCATTGTCATAATCTCGTACCACGGCAGGTACACTTAACACAGGAAGTATTGTTTATCAAAAGTGGTAAAGTGCGGGTTGATTTTTACGACAATAACCAGAAATATATCAAAAGTAACATACTGAACCAGGGAGATGTAATACTACTTTCCGATGGAGGGCATGGTTTTAAAATGCTGGAAAATAGTGAAATAATTGAGGTCAAACAAGGACCTTACTGCGGCGACGAAGATAAAATCAGGTTTACGCCTACAGATGAACAGCATATAATTTTTTGAGTGAATATGTCAACTTTTAATGTGTACAGCAGATATTATGATTTGCTTTATAAAGATAAAAACTACAAGGCAGAGAGTGAATATGTATTGCAATCTTTGCAGCGTTTTAGCTCCAGACCCCTGAAGAATTTATTGGAACTGGGTTGTGGCAGCGGATCACACGCATTACATTTTTGTAAAAACGGATGCCAGGTTACCGGTATTGAACGAAGCCAGGAAATGGTAAATGCGGCGCTGGCTAAGAAGATAAAAAGCTTTAAACCTCTAGTCGGGGATATTACAGATTTTGAACTCAGCAGGAAATTTGACGCAGCAGTTTCGCTGTTTCATGTTGTTAGTTACCTAACACAAAATAAAGATCTTATAAGTTGCTTTTATGCTACCCAAAAACATCTGAAAAAGGGCGGCTTATTTTTATTTGATATATGGTATTCACCGGCGGTATATTATTTTAAGCCCGAAACAAGAATAAAAAGAATGGAAGACGACGCAATATCTGTGACCCGTATTGCCGAGTCAGTAGTACATAGCAGCACAAACACTGTAGATGTACATTTCGAAGTAATGGTAACAGAAAAAAAATCAGGTCTCGTTCAAACAATAACGGAGAAACACCCTATGAGGCATTTTTCACTGCCAGAAATAGAAATGCTGGCTAACTATTCTGGTTTTGAGTTATTATGCGCTGAGGAATTTTTAACCCGTAACCAGGCATGCGACCAAACCTGGGGTGTATGTGTTGTATTGCAAAAAAAATAAGAGTATGATCCCTGTAAACACCCCGTTACTTTCGGGCAATGAATTGAAATACGTAACAGAATGTATTGAAACTGGTTGGATTTCATCGGAAGGCCCGTTTATAAAAAGATTTGAGGAGGCTTTTTCTGTATATGTTGACAGGCGATACGGGGTAGCGGTATCTAGTGGTTCGGCAGCCCTTGACATTGCAATTAGAGCTTTGGGTTTAGGTAACGGTGACGAAATAATTATGCCGACCTTCACCATTGTATCTCCGGCTCAGTCCATTGTTACAGCAGGTGCTATACCGGTATTGGTAGATAGTGACCCTCATACCTGGAACATGGATGTCTCACAGATCGAAGCAAAGATCACTTCCAAAACAAAGGCCATCTTAGTTGTGCATATTTATGGCTTACCTGTAGATATGGATCCCGTTGTAACACTCTGCAAGCAATACGGGCTTAAACTAATTGAAGATGCTGCAGAAATGCATGGACAAACTTACAAGGGACAGATGTGTGGCAGCTTTGGGGATATAAGTATTTTTAGTTTTTACCCCAACAAACATATAACAACTGGCGAAGGAGGTATGATTGTGATGAATAGCGATACCCTGTATCAAAGATGTCAGAAATTAAGAAATCTTGCCTTTGAGCCTGGTGGTAGAAGGTTCGTGCACGAAGAAATTGGTTGGAATTACAGAATGACGAACCTACAGGCGGCGTTGGGAGTGGCACAGCTGGAAAAGATTGATGAACATATAGCAAAGAAACGTGAGATTGGGTCCGCGTATCAGAAAGGCTTAGAAGTATTGAATGGATTTCAGCAGCCATTGCCCTCTACGGATTATGCGGAAAATATTTATTGGGTGTATGGACTCGTTGCCGATACCGAAACCCTTTGCAATGAAACAATTAAAAAATTATCGATGGCCCAAATAGGTACGCGGCCATTTTTCTGGTGTATGCACGAACAACCGGTTTTCAAAAAAATGGGATTGTTTATCAACGAAAAGTATCCCGCGGCCGAGAAACTTGCGCGCAACGGTTTTTATTTGCCGAGCGGCCTGGGTCTGAGCCAAGCAGATATAGCCCAGGTAAACGAGATTTTATGCAGCTAAAAAAACTTAGAGTAGGTGTTTGGGTTCCCAGTAATTACGAGCCTAAATCGGGAGGAGGATATTCTTACTATGCCTACCTCACTGATGAGTTAAACCGGTATCAATTCGCTGACGCAGAGATTGTCTTCATTTCCTTTAATCCGGATATAAATAAAATCCCTTTTGAGAACCGATATTCAGTAAAGTCAAAGATTAGATATAACATATTTGAACGAATCTTTATAAAACTGAAGCAAGATCCCTTTGGAACCATAAAGTCGAAGCGGAAAAAATTAAAAGCAGAGCTGAATGAGGTTATTGATATCATTTATTATCTGGTTCCCACATTTACGCTGGGAGAAAATTCGATAGACAATTTTCCTTTTGTTTGTACACTTTGGGACCTAAGTCACACATCTTCTTATTCTTTTCCGGAGCTTAGCATGAATGGCGTTTTCGAGTATCGAAAACCCCACCTCGATAAAATTGTTTACAAGGCTTTAAAAGTATTTACCGAGTCAGAAGCTGGCAAAAGTGATGCTGTAAAATATTTGAACCTGTCACCAAACAGAGTTGGTGTAATTCCTCTGTTTCCGTCCGACATTGTAACAGAAATTTGTAGTGAAGAAAAGCCTGAAGGGATCAATGAAAATGATTTTTTTATTCATTATCCTGCCCAGTTTTGGGCGCATAAAAATCACTATAATTTAATTTTGGCTTTTAAAAAGATATTGAACACCTATCCTTCATTAAAGCTTATTTTATGTGGTTCTGATAAGGGAAATAAGGAATATATTCTTGATTTAATAAGCCAGTACAAGCTAAATGACCAGGTTATTACGCTTGGTTTTGTAAAAAATGAGGAACTGAAATGGATATATAAACATTCTGCAGGGTTGGTTATGCCCACATTCCTTGGGCCAACCAATATGCCTGTGGTTGAAGCAGCCGAGTTGGACTGCCCTGTTGCTTGCTCCGACTTCGACGGTCACCGGGAGCAATTGGGTAATTACGGATATTATTTTAACCCGCTATGGCCCGATTCTATTGCGGATGCCATTTTTAAAATGATCAGTGATCACAAAAATGGAATTAAAAGAAGGTATTCTAACGAAAAATTCACTATTTCTAATACATTGACGGAACTTGATAAGGCTTTTAGCGAAATCAGGAGTATCCGCTTTTGCTGGGGTAGTTTTGATGAAATATTTTAATCGAACATTGCGCTATAAACTAACTGAATATCGTCTGGATCTGTAAATATATGATAGCAGATAACGGCAAGCAGTAGATTTTTTTCAGAGCTACATACACTCGATCTTTCGCTTTCATAAAGAGGGGTATCTACGCCCGGTTCCATCCCGTTAGCGGACACCCAAATTTTTCAGAGTATCATAATCTTTACTGTATAAACGGCAGAATGCTGTCCGCGATTACAAAATAATAATTGTAATTGGGCTTGAAAAGCTCAGGTGGATCGTCAATCTGCTTTATGCGAAGCCTTGAACTTACAATAGCTACGGTTTATATATTCTAACGTTGTTTCGCTCTCTTTAAAAATAGGGGGCGTCGACTTTTGATATCAAGAAATTGATACGAGGTTCAAGCGTAAAGATAACGGGTGCCTTTATTTGAATATAAATGGACCATACTCCTTGGTTCGAGTTATTCTTCTGAGTAAATATAACTGAACGGATTTGCCACCGGGCTTTTGTAGGGGTCGAAAAGACCAAGGTATTTGACCGTTTTAGTTGTATCCATTTTGTTCAAAAAAAAGTCTGAAGCCATCAAATACGAACGTACCAACTCAAATAAGTTGTTCGAATGGTGGGCAGAGGTATTCAGGTAATAGTACAATTTTCCTCTAATATGGTCTTTCTGTGAAAGATACCCGGGGAGGTAATCATCTATAAACCGGGAGACTCCTGCTTTGTCGAGGGTAAGATAATGTAGCTCCTGATGTATCTTTTGGGCGGCTACTTCCTTCCAGCCCGGTGAGGCAAGGTATAGGCCGGTCGGTAAGATAACAGCACCACCCGCTAGTCCTGCAGCTATTTTAAGTAATTTCCTTCTTTTCATAACATTAAAATAAATGATCAGCAGCAAGCATAGACAGGGCGCACAGGGTTAGCGTAGGATTGGCGGGGCTGTAGGTGGTGAAGCTGCCCGCACCTAACACTAAAACATTCCTGTATTGGTGATGAACCAAATATTTATCTACTACGCTGTTTTTAATGGAGGTACCCATTCTCGAGCCACCAATAATGTGTCCCTCGTTTTGGTGAGGATATAGGTATTGGATCTGCTCTACCGGCAGGCAATCCAATATTCCGGGCAATTTCTTTTTGGCTTCTTCAAAAGCTTTTAAAGCATAGGGTGCACGGCCTGCATTAAAAAAAGCCTGCGGAACCAATTTATTAGCGCTTGTGGTAATATAGTTTTCATTTTGTGGCAGGTCCTCAAACAAAAGCCGGAAGGACATGCGATTTAGCCATTTCCCTTCTTCGAGGCGAATGTATGGTGCGTTGTCGGTCTCTATAAGGCAACCTGCATAATCTTTTCTGAACGCACCGTCGTAAAGCATATAGCCATTTGCGTTGACCCATGTACTGCCTCCGGCGTTCGACATATCTTTCAGATCAATTAGCGCCTGTATGCCCAATTGCTCACCAAACCCTCGACCCGTTAAAGGATTTTTATCACCTGAATTAAGCAGGATATTGATATTAAAAAATGGATTAGCGCCAAGTATATAGTAATTAGCTTCGGCTTCCCTTTCTATATGGTCTTTAACATAGTGTATGCGGGTAGCCGCATTGTTGGTTGTGGAAAGCCGGTATGCCTGGGCGTTGTATTCTACAGTAATCGCGGGGTTTTCATAAACACCCATTTCCGCATTCTCTATAGTAAACTTTGCATTAACCGGGCATTCGGTACAGGTGGCGCTGGCTGCACATTGGTTACGTCCTTTTACCGAACGGCTGGCCCGCGCTGTTGGCTGGCTTATGTATTGTGTACCGTATTTTTTATGCAGCAACCTATCGGGCATGGCAAATAAGTGCGGCGGCAGCGGGTAATCCTTTTTTCGGGGGAAAGGTGTTTCTTTAGGTCCTGAAATGGACATGATGTCTTCAGCCTCCTCGTAATAAGGGTCAAGGTCCTCATAAGTCAACGGCCAGTCTTCTTCTATACCGTAAACACTTTTCATTTTAAAATCGTTAGGCATAAACCTTGGTGTGCAGGCCCACCAACAATTGGATGATCCCCCAAAATAAGGGCTGAATTTCCATATTTTTTCGTGATGATGGTTGATGAAAAGCTTTTTATAGGCTTCGCTTATTTCTGCAGCGGCGCGCGCATCTCCACGGCGCATGTTTAGCCGCTCTTGTAGAGGAAACAGGTTGCCGCGCTCCAGGACCAAAACCTTTTTATTTTTATTTTTTTCTAAATATTTCTTTAAAAAAAAGCTTGATGCAAAGCCTGTACCTACTACAATTAAATCATATTTCATGCTAACTATGTTGAACTTAGTTTCTGAAAATAAAGTGTAACGCAAGCCTGAACCAAATGTGCTTGCAATTTGATGATAATATAATCTACAGCCAGGCTAATAAAACTAATTACTTGCATTTTTAAGAAACCAGTGCAACCAGGGTATTTTAACAAACATCAACACGCAAATCAGTAGGCTGAATAATAACAGGTACAACATAAACCATTTTCTCTTATGCAACCCTTTGATCCGCTGCACCGGTGAGTCGTTCAGTAATCCAATCCTTAAATACCAGGAAAACAATAGTGCGAGAAAGGGAAAGCTTACCAGTAGCTCTATCCGGTTTTTAACGAGGAATATACCCAGGAAGAACGCGCAGGTAATGCCATAAAAGAACATAGACACGAGCAGGCTGTTTTCGGTATAAAACTTAAATGAGCGCCTGTATTTGGCAGCCAGATCCGGATCGTTGATGAGGCGGTATTCTGCAAAACGTTTGGTTGCCATAAGGAAGGCACCGCCCATCCAGTAAGCAGTGATAATACTCAATGGCGGAAAGGTGTTGATCCAATCCAGATCCCACTTATTATCGGGTGCTCCCACAGAAGGACTGCAGATGAACCATCCCAGCGCAAAACGGATAGGATTGTTCACCGATTCTGTCAACACGTCGAGATAAACCCGGTCTTTACTGCGAAAAGGGCGTACATTGTAGATAATGCCCATGACAAGGAACAGGCCCGAAATGATCAGAAATTTCAGCGATACGGTCGAAGCTAAAAGAATTCCGGCTGCGCCCAGCAAGAAATATTCTATGTAAATAACTCGGGGATTAACCTGGCGCTGAACCATTGACCGTCTTTTTTTGATAGGGTGAAACCGGTCAAAATCTATATCGAGGTACTCATTAATAACATAATTGGCAGATGCAATCAGGCATGCACTTATAAAACCAGCGATGAGCTTCACACCCAGCTCAATAGAAAATGGATTTTTAAAATAGGCTATGGCAAAAAGCACTCCGGGAAGTATAAAAATATTCTTTACCCAGTTATCTGGTCGGGCTATTTTGATATAGTCTGCAAAGGTGGCTTTGTTCATATCGGGATCATCCGTTCTTGTGTTTGCTAAACGGGCTTCGATTAACGGCATAAGTTTTACTGCAACTGGTTTTGGTTACTAAAAAGGGTAGTCAAATTTACGAACAGTTTTTGTTTTTTCCTGCTATTTTTCGGTAAAATAATAAAAGGAACTCCTGCATTCCTGGCACATTGCCCATCGCGGCTGTCCCTGTCACCAATCAGGAGTACCTGTTCTTTTTGTAAGCCAAAGGTTCTACAGATCTGGAGCAGAGCCCGGGGATTTGGTTTCAGGCAGTTCACATCGTCGTCAGTTGCCGCTACAGTGAGGTCTGTTACCAGACCCATAACCGCCAGCTTTTCTGTGGCCGGGTAATCGGAGTAGGCGGCAATTTTTACCCGGTTTTGCCGCAGCACGCGAAATAGGTCAGTTGCTTGCGGAAACTGGTACCGCTTTAGCAATGGTAAAGGGAACCGGTACATCCATCGTTCAATCACAGCCCTTATTTTTTCAACATCGGTTTTTGACCGGGCCGCAACCCAGGTGTATTGTTCTTCCTCAAGGTTGGTACTACTATATCCAGCTCTTTTTTCCCGTTCTTTTCTAAAGAAATGCATGGCCAGCAGTTCCTTATATTTCGCAGGTCGTAATGCATAATGCAGCACCAGGTGCATCAACATTTTAAAACGAACCGGCGCCTGGTGATATAAAGTGCCATCTACATCAAATACCACCAGTTTTACCTCAGACCAGCTGATATTTTTTTCACTCAACAAAATTTGCTTATTTTGATGCATTCTTTAAGCAACGAAAGTACATTTTATCACAATATTAAACCGGTTATTTTCAATCAACTCCTCTTCTGCGATGAATCGTCAGCTGTTATTGTTTGTGATAAGCCTGGGTATACTGCTGCGATTAATTGTGTACCTGCAGCAACATTCTTTATGGACAGACGAGGTGTATCTTTCTAACAGTATTGTACACTATAACTGGAGCGATATCTTTAGTAAGCCATTGTTATATTATCAGAAAGCCCCCTTGGGTTTCCTCGCATTACAGAAGCTGATGGTAAGTATCTTCCCGGCAAATGAATTGTCTCTCAGGTTCGTAAGTCTTTCTGTTAGTATACTAACCATCTTTTTATTGGTACCGGTATTTACTTATTTTTTAAATGGCCGGTTGGTAGCGCTGGCCCTTGCATTATTTGCGTTGTCGCCTCCGCTCATTCATCATGCCTGTGAGGCGAAGCAATATGCTACAGAGTTATTTGCAGCAACAGCGGCATTATGGCTGTATATCTGGTTAAAAAATAATCCGTCGGTAAAAAGCCAGTTGGGCGCTGCTATTGCCGGCTCTTTGCTGGTATGGTGCTCTTACTCCGTTATTTTTATACTGGCTGCTGTGTCGGCTGGTTTGTTGCTTCAACAGCTCCGGGTCAAAAATTTACGCCGGATGTTCTTTTATGGAGTACCTGTAATATTTTGGTTGTGCAGCTTTCTGCTGAACTTTTATTTTTTTACCAGGCACCATGCCAAATCGGAATGGACGGTTTACTGGTTTGATTATTACAATCATTTTGCGCCCTTACCCCCTCAAAATATAGATGAGCTTACCTGGTATCCGCTTCGTTTTTACCGCTTGCTTAACTATCCCCTTGGCCTGTTGTGGAACTTCATGTACGGTGGCGGAAGCGCCTGGGCACCAGTACTAAAAATGGCGCCCGTACTGTTGGGTTTTATGGTCTTAGGCGTTGCTGCTTTCTGGAAAAGAAAAACGGATTTAATCGTGCTGATGGCAGCCGTAGCATTAACACTATTAGCATCTGGTTTAAAGCTATATCCACTAACGGAGCGGTTCTGGGTTTTCCTCTCTACCATCTTTCTAATTCTTATTGTGCGGGGATGTGCTTTTTCTATTGAAAAAATGCCGGGGCTAAGAATAGCGGTACCCTGTTTCCTGCTTGTTGGTGCAACGGTTAACCTGCTATTGCTATTTACTCCGGTGCAGGACCCGGTCAAAGAAAAAAGATCAGCGCAACGGCAGGTATTGGAGTATATTGAAAGAGAGCAACGTTCCGGAGATCAGGTATACATTTACTGGAATGACCTGCCGGGTTACCGGCTATACCGGAAACTTTATCCGTTTACTTTTTCCGCCCGGGAAGGAAAGGATTACCGCAAAACAAGCGTCGGCTTTAATGATTATATGCAGCAATTGGAGGCGGATATGAACGCGAAACCAACCCAAAGGGTATGGATGGTCGTTAATGTTCAGTTTCAGAGCGATATAGGAGAGCCGGTGGACTGGCCTGAATGGTACTTCAAAGGTCAGGAAAAACCTACAGATCGTGTGATAAAGGAATTGTCAAAAAAAATGAAGGTTGTTCAGAAATATAAGATGTTTGATATGGAAGCTTATTGCTTTAGTCATTAGCAGGAACTTTATTGTGTTATTGTTACAGTTGATTATACTATATTGAATAATAAGCTTCATTGTCATGCATCTGCTAACCCAGTCTCTAAAGTTGCTTTTATCATCCTGGACTTTCCCTGCATGTCTTTTTTCATAAGGGTATTGTAACCCTGTTTTTCAAACAAAAGCAGGGTCTCGTTACCCAACCCTTCAAATATTTCTACATAAATCAGTCCGCCCTCGTTCAGTAATATGCTTCCCGCTTTTGCAATAGCAGCATAAAAAACAAGTGGGTTGTTATCCTCCACAAAAAGCGCCAGGTGGGGTTCGTGAGCTAAAACATTATCGTGCATGAATCCTTTTTCTTTTTGTGGGATATAAGGCGGGTTGCTTACGATAACATCCGTTTTTTTGAATGAAGACCAGTTCTCTATATTTAAAAAATCACTTTGTATAAATTCTATCTCAGTTTTATGCTTACGCGCATTTTTTTGGGCTACTTCCAGGGCGGCGGTACTAATATCGCATGAACTGACTTCCGCCTGGGGCATTTTTCGTTTGAGTATAACCGGGATACAACCGCTTCCTGTTCCAATATCCAGAATGGACAGGTCCTGTTTTTGTTGGTGATCTTTTATGATCCAGTCTACCAGCTCTTCTGTTTCGGGGCGTGGAATTAATACTGACTTGTTCACATAAAACGGGATATCGTAGAACCAGGCTTCATTTAAGATATACTGTATAGGCTCCGCTTTTTGCAGCCGCAGTTCCATCTCTTTCCACATTTTCATAAAGCATCCATCCGGACTAAATGTTGCAGTGTTGTTATTTCTGAGGTTAATTCCCGTTAGATTTTCTATGGCCAGGTTAAACATGTTGCCTGCTTCCTCAGCCGGATAGATATTTTTTAAGTTTTCAACAAAGCCTGCTTTTAATTTCTGTAGCGACATGGTACAAACTTATAAAAATTTACCGCTGGTGGCTACATTTCAGGCAAATAGAATGAGGTGGCTGTTAATTCAGTTACATTTGCAAAAATGTACGAGCAGGCACATGAGGTTTATATGCAGCGTTGTCTGCAACTGGCAAAATTAGCCGTAGGCAAGGTAGCGCCAAACCCAATGGTGGGTGCCGTGCTGGTGTTTAACGGGCAGATAATAGCCGAAGGCTATCACCAAGAGTACGGAGGCCCGCATGCTGAAGTGCATTGTATCAACGAAGCCTTGAAAAATTATCCCGATCAAATTTCGGCTTCAACATTATATGTATCCCTCGAGCCCTGCGCTCATTTTGGTAAAACGCCACCCTGTGCCGATCTGATCATTCGGCACAAAATACGTAAAGTGGTCATTGCCTGCCGGGATAGTTTCGAGAAAGTAGACGGCAAGGGTATTGATAAGCTCAAAGCCGCTGGTATTGAAGTAACGGTGGGTGTTTTAGAAAAAGAAGCCATTGCTTTGAATAAAGCTTTCTTCACTTTTCATCAACTGAAACGGCCTTATATTATTTTAAAGTGGGCTCAAACGGCGAACGGTTATATTTCAGAAGCAGGCAAAGACAGGCTGCTGATCAGTAACGAATATACCAATCGCCTGGTGCATAGCTGGAGAAGCGCATATACTGGTATTATGATAGGGGCCAATACTGCTATAAGCGATGACCCGCTTTTGGATAACCGAAACTGGATGGGACCTGCTCCTAAAAAGATATTATTTGATCCCAATTTGAAAGTACCGCCTACGTTACGGCTTTTTAATACGCCTGAAGTAGTGATCGTTTTAAATACGATCAAAGATGCTGTTTCCGGTAATCTTATTTATTTAAAGGTCAATAAGAATAATATAATACAGGACGCTGTGCATCAGCTTCATTTATTAAGTATCCAAAGTGTATTGGTAGAAGGAGGAGGTTTCCTGCACCAATCATTTATTAAAGCAGGTGTATGGGATGAAGCCCATGTGATTACTAACCAGGAGCTCTTTGTGAATGATGGTGTGTCAGCACCCATACTGTCAGGCCAGGTAAAACTCAAAGAATTAACACTGCAAAACGACCAGGTCGTTTATTTCAAAAACCAAAACAATTCATTTACTCATGCAGTTACCGCATTATTTTAACACTATTGACACAACAGGTACTGCTGAATTTAAAGACAAGGGGAGCCGCTTTATTGCAGTTGCTTACCCGGTTAAAACGGTTGCCGATTGCAAGCAAAAACTACAGGATGTTAAAAAGGAATATCCTAAAGCCAGTCACTATTGTTTTGCCTATCGCCTGGGGCTTGACAACAATCAATACAGGGTCAGCGATGACGGGGAACCTTCGGGTTCTGCCGGCCGGCCCATTTTAGGGCAAATAGATAGTCGCGGTGTTACAGATGTATTAATTGTAGTGGTTCGTTACTTTGGCGGTACACTGTTAGGAGTGCCGGGCTTGATCAACGCCTACAAGTCTGCCGCCGTTATGGCATTGCAGGTTACCCCACTGATAAGAAAACCGGTTTTGGCTCCCTATCATCTGCAGTTTGATTACACCCAAATGAATGATGTGATGACCTCCATCAAACAGTTCGACTGCGAAGTATTGAAACAGGAATTACAGCTCTTCTGTGTTATGGATATAGCCATTCCTCAGTATCGCTTAGCCGAAACATTAATGAAGCTCGGAGATATCCGCGATATTTCTATACAACCTATCCTGAAATAATTCAATAGGCTGCTAAAATAGCAGGTTTGTTTAAGGGTTTCTGCACTTTAGTCATATTTAATATACTGAATATGACATCATTACATTAAATACCGGCTTGGATTTTGATTTGATAATCAGGGTATGTCCCTGGTAATTAAACTTCAGCGTGATTGTTGCTGTTAGGTACCAGGGGGTCAACTTTTTAATTAAGAAACTTTAATTATGAACCTGGGAAATTTTACAATAAAAGCAGCGGAGGCTTTTCAACAAGCTCAGCAACTGGCATTTAATGCACAGAATCCTAACATAGAAACAGAGCATATTTTAAAAGCTTTACTGGAGCAGGAAGATTCTCCGGTAGATTATCTTTTGAAAAAAAATAATGTTACCATCAACCTGTTGGATAACAAGCTTAACGAACTGATAGCGAAGCTGCCCAAAGCTTCAGGAGAGCCTGCGCAGCAAATTAGCCGCGATGCCAACAATGTAGTATTGCGTGCAGGTGCCGCTTTAAAACAGTTTAATGATGAGTTTATTACGCCCGAACATTTATTATTGGCGATTGTAGAAGGTAGTGACGCGGCTGGGAAATTATTAAAAGATGCGGGTCTTACCGCAAAAGGATTGGTTACTGCTATTAAAGAATTAAGGCAAGGGTCAACAGTATCTTCTCAAACACAGTCGCAGGAGTTTAATGCGCTCAATAAGTATGCTAAGAATTTAAACGAATTAGCCAGACAGGGTAAACTCGACCCGGTAATTGGAAGGGATGAAGAAATCCGCCGTACACTCCATATACTAAGCCGTAGAACCAAGAATAATCCTATTCTCGTGGGTGAGCCTGGCGTGGGTAAAACGGCTATCGCCGAAGGTATTGCGCATCGTATCGTAAACGGTGATGTACCTGAGAACCTCAAATCGAAGATCATTTATGCGCTGGATATGGGCTTATTGATCGCCGGTGCAAAATATAAAGGAGAGTTTGAAGAACGGCTGAAAGGTGTAGTAAAGGAAGTGAGCGGCAGCGATGGCGAAATTATTCTGTTCATAGATGAAATTCATACCCTGGTAGGCGCTGGTGGTGGAGATGGTGCCATGGACGCCGCTAATATATTGAAGCCGGCTCTGGCACGGGGTGAATTGAGGGCGGTAGGTGCTACTACTTTAAACGAGTATCAGAAGTTTTTTGAAAAAGATAAAGCTTTGGAACGTCGCTTTCAAAAAGTGATGATAGATGAGCCTTCGGTTGAAGATGCCATATCTATCTTAAGGGGACTGAAAGACAGGTATGAAACCCACCACCATGTACGCATAAAAGATGATGCAATTATTGCTGCGGTGGAATTGTCCAGCCGATATATCACCGATCGTTTTCTTCCTGATAAAGCCATAGACCTGATAGATGAAAGCGCCGCTAAATTGAGGTTGGAAATGAATTCCATGCCCGAAGAACTTGATCGGTTAGACCGGCAGATACGCCAATTGGAGATTGAGCGTGCAGCTATTAAAAGAGAGAATGATGAGGAAAAGCTCAAGCAGTTAAACACTGAAATAGCGAACCTGTCCGTAGAACGGGATACTTTAAAAGCGAAGTGGTCAGAGGAAAAAGAATTGGTAGAGCAGATTCAGAATGCCAAAGCTGGTATTGAAAGTTTAAAAGTAGAGGCCGAGCAGGCGGAGCGTAACGGAGATTATGGCAAGGTTGCGGAAATTCGTTATGGTAAAATAAAGGAGGAAGAAGAGCGTATTACTAAGCTTACAAAGGAATTACAGGAAGATAGTGAGAAAAGGTTATTAAAAGAAGAGGTAGATGCGGAAGATATCGCGGAGAGTGTAGGCAAGTCAACAGGTATACCGGTGAGTAAGATGATGCAGAGCGATAAAGAAAAGTTGCTGCACCTGGAGGCGCACCTGCATGAAAGAGTAGTAGGGCAGGAGGAAGCCATTACAGCAGTAGCGGATGCTATCAGGCGTAGCAGGGCAGGACTGAGTGATCCTAAAAAGCCCATCGGCTCATTTATCTTCCTCGGAACAACAGGTGTAGGTAAAACCGAGCTGGCCAAGGCGCTGGCAGAATACCTGTTTGATGATGAGGGCATGATGACCCGTATAGATATGAGTGAATACCAGGAAAAGCATACGGTTAGCAGGTTGGTGGGTGCGCCTCCGGGGTATGTAGGGTACGATGAAGGCGGGCAGCTTACAGAGGCTGTGCGTCGCAAACCCTATAGTGTTGTGTTGCTGGATGAGATAGAAAAAGCGCATCCCGATGTGTGGAACGTGTTGTTACAGGTGCTTGATGACGGAAGGCTGACGGATAATAAAGGCCGGGTGGTTAATTTTAAGAATACCATTATAATAATGACCAGCAATATAGGTAGTCACCTTATACAAGAAGCTTTTGAGGGTGTTTCGGAGAAAAACCTCGATGATGTTACCGAAAAGGCAAAAGTAGAGGTAATGAGCTTGCTGAGAGAAACGGTTAGGCCCGAGTTCCTGAACCGTGTTGACGAGATCATTATGTTCCAGCCTTTAATGAAAAAAGACATTGTGGGGATTATTAAAATACAGCTGGATGGTTTAAAAAGACAGGTGTTGCAAAACAGCGGTTTACAATTGCATTTTAGTGATTACGCGCTCGATTTCCTGGCGGACCAGGGCTTCGATCCGCAGTTTGGCGCCCGTCCTTTAAAAAGACTGATTCAAAAAGAAATTGTAAACCAGTTAAGTAAACGTATACTGGCCGGTGATGTAGACAGGAATATACCTGTTTTGATAGACGTGTTTGATAATACGGTAGTATTCAGGAACGAACCGCAGGAAAGTAAAACAGTTTAAAAGATAACCGGGAGCCCGATGTTGAAAAACTTCGGGCTTTGCTTATCAGGTGAGCAGCAGGTTAGAGCTGGTTTTGTTATTTTATAAGCTTTTTTTGCGATATTTTGAAGAAAAAATTTGTTAGATCAAAAAAAAAATTATCTTCAACCGCTTTTTAAAATAACGCAAATTTTCAGTACAAAAAAAGGAAGATACCAGGCTAAAATAAAATTTATATTTTATGAGTTTAAAGAAAGATGATGAACCAATAATAGAACCGAAGGATATTTTTGTGGGCAAGAAAGATGCCCCGGTTACACTAATGGAATTTGGTGAATATGAAAGCGAAGATTGTGCTAAAGCAAATGAAATTGTGAAGCAGATCCTTACTGATTATGATGGACAGGTTAAGTTCAATTTTCGTCACTTTCCGCAAACAAGAATACATCAGCGCAGCTTAAAGGCAGCCGAAGCAGCCATTGCAGCAGCTCAGGAAGATAAATTCTGGGAAATGCATAATATGCTTTTTCAAAACCGCAGAAACCTGGGTACCACCAGTTTGAAATTGCACTCAAAAGATGCGGGTGTAAAGAATAAGAATTTTCTTGAAGAGTTGGTAAACGGTACTTACGGCTGGCAGGTTCAGGATGATCTGAAAGAAGGGCTTGACAGGGGTGTTAAAGAAGTGCCTACTTTTTTTGTAAATAATGAGATGATAAAAGGTAAGCCAACCTATGCTTCTTTAAGTACTGCGATAGATGCTGCGTTAAAAAATGGTAAAAAGCCTGCAGCGTCCAAAGCAAAGGCGGCCCCCAAAAAAGATGCTGCTCCCGCAACTAAAAGTAAGAAGTAGATAAACATGCGCAAATACTTATATACTATATTTTGTAATTGTTTGTTCCATTAGCCGTTACATACAGTTATATTTATCGTATTTTGTCTGAAACCCTTTACTGTAAAGGGTTTCAGACGTTTTAGGCCTATGTGCCGGTAACTGCCCCATAAGCTAAATTTATGTAAACAGCCAATTTTTAGGAAGATCTTTTTTGCAATTATTTTGTTTAATTGTTGAATAATTTCGAAAGTGTCAGGCGCGCCAATTTGAATTTGTGTAGGAGCGAAAAAAATGTCTGGGATTATTTTTTTTATGTTGAATAAATGTGGATATTCGCCGTCCGTCTTAAAATTTTTTGTTGTATAGGAGAGGTGAAAATGATGATGTTTTTTGATGATTTTTCAAATTGTAGCACCCCCAATAAATTCGCTGTTTCAATGGAGAAAAATGCCGACAAAGTTTGGTCTAATTGTTTAAAGATTATAAAGGATATAGTAGAATGGCAGCATTACAAAACATGGTTCGAACCTATTAAGGCAATTTCTTTAAAAAGCAATGTATTAGTAATACAGGTACCCAGTCAGTTCTTTTTTGAGTACCTTGAAGAGCATTATGTAAATTTATTGGCGAAAACGCTAAAGCGTGAGTTAGGTAAAGAAGCCCGGTTAGAGTATAGGATAATGGTGGATAGCGGTAACAGTAAGAATAAGCCGCTTACAATGGATGTGCCGGGTACGGGTTACAAAACATATTCCAATAACGAAATGGATTTTCCGCTCGTGGTTAATAACTCTGTAAAAAATCCCTTTGTCATACCTGGCATTAAAAAGATGCAGATTGATCCGCAATTGAATGTGAACTACACGTTCGATGCTTATGTGGAAGGGGATAGTAACAGGGTAGCACGCAGGGCCGGTAAAACAGTTGCTGATAAGCCGGGAGCGAATTCTTTCAATCCATTGGTAGTATATGGCGGGGTAGGCTTGGGTAAAACGCATTTGGTACAGGCAATTGGTAACGAAGTAAAACGTTTACATCCCAATAAGATCGTTTTGTATGTAAGCTCCGAGAAATTTATCAACCAGTTTATGGATCATAGCCGTAACGGGGCTATAAACGATTTTATACATTTTTATCAATTGATAGATGTGTTGATTGTAGATGATGTTCAGTTTTTTAGTAAGGCTGAAAAATCGCAGGATGCCTTCTTTGCTATATTCAATCATTTACATCAGTCTGGCAAACAGCTTATACTTACATCGGATAAGTCACCTAAAGACCTGGACGGCGTACAGGAGCGGTTGTTGAGTCGTTTCAGGTGGGGCCTGAGCGCCGATCTTCAGATACCCGATTATGAAACCCGTATCGAGATACTGGAAAGGAAGATGAAGGCCGATGGCCTGGACATGCCTAAAGAAGTGGTAAAGTATATCGCTTACAATATCAACAGTAATGTAAGAGAGCTGGAAGGCGCCCTTATCTCTTTATTAGCGCAGTCTTCTTTAAATCGCCGCGATATTGACCTCGAGCTGGCTAAAAAAGTATTACGCAATTTTATAAAATCCTCCAGCAAAGAAATTACGATCGACACCATTCAAAAAATGGTTTGCGATTATTTCGATGTGGCTTACGATAAGCTCTTGCAAAAAACCCGTAAGCGCGAAATTGTGCAGGCCCGTCAGATTACAATGTACCTGGCTAAAGCCTTTACAAAAAATAGCTTAAAAACAATTGGCGAGCATTTTGGCGGACGTGATCATACTACGGTGATACACTCTTGCCAAACGGTTAAGGACCTGATGGATACCGATGCATTGTTCCGTGAGAATGTGCTGGAGTTGCATCAGAAAGTTCAATTGGCCGCAATGTAAAAATGCTCAAAAAAACATTTTCAAAGAGCGCATAATCTTGAAAGTTTTCCCTTATATTTGCATCCCTTTTGGTGAGGTGGATGAGTGGCTGAAATCAGTAGTTTGCTAAACTGCCGTACGGGTTAAACTGTACCGCGGGTTCGAATCCCGCCCTCACCGCCAAAAAAATAGAAAGTCTGAAGATGTAATTTCTTCAGACTTTTTTTATTCAGTAAATTGAGAGATTCGGGATTGCTTAGGATCAAGTTGAAAAGTTGGGGGATGCTTGTGTTCAGGCATAAATTTTAGCTAATCGGAAAAGGAAAAATTTATCCCTAAATCGTCTTTTGTTGCCACCAGCACCAACGAAAAAAGCAGCTACTTAATTGTAACTGCTTTATTTTCATTTGTGACCGCGTTAGGATTCAAACCTAAAACCTTCTGATCCGTAGTCAGATGCTCTATTCAATTGAGCTACGCAGCCATTTCCCTTAAGGGAGAGCAAAAGTAAGGAAAATAAAAATGTTGACAAAGCAATTTTTACAAAAAAGATCAAATTCTTTGTAAACAGATTTCTTGAGTGAAATATACTAACCGGTTATATGCTTATTTTTCAATGCATTGGCCGTAAACGGTTTTTGATCAATAAAAAGATCTTCTCCCATCCACCATTTTTTTTCTATAGATAACCGGCGCGCGTTTTTATTGCTTTTGTTAGGGTTAGGTGAGAGTATTTTACGGCCGAAAGTAAGTAGCGCAGTTAAAGGGTTGTTCATAAACATAGACTTTAATATTTGACTGGTGTTTCTGGTAGCAAATATAGAACGATAAAAGTTCCCGCTATATAACTAATATTGGTGATGTTTTAATTAATTCATACATTTACAGCTACCTTCTAACCAAGTCTAGCGTAGCTTATAGCAATTATGGCAAAGCTAAACCTGAAGAATATTGGAGTAACTTAAAAAAAGTGAATTCGGGAAAACCCATAGCATTATCTGAAAAGGTGAAGATTACTATTGCCCTGAGCATTAGTGCGCTTATCCTGATAGGCCTTGGTATTTTTGCTAATTCGAGAACGATCCGGTATAAACAATCCATGCGGGATGTGAATTTGTCCGGCATCATCATCACCCGGTCGCAGGATATTCTCAATGATATTCAGGATGTACAATCTGCTTACAGAGGTTATATTATTACCAATGATTCTTCCTACCTGAAATCTTTCGGTATTTCGAGCCGTATACTACAAACCCGTATTAACTCTTTAAAAAACCTGCCTATGATTTACCGGCAGCGTTTACTACTGGATAGCATAACGGGTTTGATCAGCGATCAGAAAGAAGTGGCTTACAGTATCATCGTTAAACGTAGATATGTTTCCTTCCTGGAAGCCTGGAACTTTTTAAACAGGGGCGATGAAACCAGACTGGTTAATAAACTCCGCTATAATGTATTGAACTTTATCAATACAGAAAAAGCCCTGCAGTCGGGGAAGCTCAAGAAAGAAAATGATAGTTTCAATATGGTGATCTACGTGGTGATCATTAGTGTGGTAGTAGCCGTATTGATCATTTCGCTCACACTCATTTACATCCGTAAAATTTACCAGCGACTGGTTGATACCGAAAAACTTTTATTAAAATCACAGCTCAGGCTTGAGAGCATATTGGATAAATTGCCTGTTGGCGTGATTATCGTGAATACTAAAAGCAATGAATACCACGCTAACCAAAAGGCGGTTACTTTGCTCGATAAACAGCTACTCTCTGACGGTAAAGTGTTTGAAGCGCTGGATCACACTTATACTTTTAGCGGTGCGTTAAAAGACGATCTCAGGGATAAATTATTTATTACGCACGCTATACATGGCGAAGAGAATATTGGGTTTAATGAAACCATGATAGAAGTAAACGGACAACAAATTCCACTGAGGGTAAGCGCCATCCCTCTTTACAATGAAAAAAATCAGCTGGAATATGCGATCTCCGTTTTTGATGATATCAGCAATATCAAGCAGTTCGAAAATGAATTGATCGAAGCGAAAAAGCTGGTAGAGGAATCGCTTCGGTTAAAGGAATCCTTCCTCAGCAATATGAGCCATGAGATCAGAACGCCTATTAATGCGATCCTGGGCTTTGCTGAACTATTGGGTAAAAGAGATATTGGTACAGAAGAAAACGAATATGTACGTATTATCCGATCAGCCGGAGAAAACCTGCTGAGGTTGTTAAATGATATTCTCGACTTCTCGAAGCTGGAATCGAATATGATGGTATTCGAAGAACACCCGGTGAGTATAGACGGAATTTTAAATTCTATTTGCGTGCTATACCTGCCTAAAGCCCGTAATAAAGGTATTACACTCAGCTATGAGTGCGATAATAATGTACCTGAAGTAGTGGTGGGAGATCCGGTAAGGTTAACACAGGTGATCACTAATATTGTAGGCAATGCCATTAAATTTACACCTAAAGGCAGCGTACTGATCTTTGCAAAGATGATTGCCTCCAAGGAAAAAACCTCTGTTATCGAGTTCAGGATCAAAGATTCGGGAATTGGTATTTCAAAAGATAAACTATCGAGGGTCTTTAAACGCTTTGAGCAAGCCGGAGTGGAAACGACCAGGTTATATGGGGGCACAGGCCTGGGTTTGAGTATTGCCAAACACATCGTTCAAAGCCAGGGTGGAGAAATTACAGTAACCAGCGAGTTAGGAGTGGGGTCTATTTTTAGCTTTACCATGGAGTTTGCCAATTTCGACGAATCCGAACTGGATAATTCCGCACCAATTGAAACCGTAACGGACCTGTCTTTCTTAGATGATTTGAGGATACTGTTGGTAGAAGACAATTCGCTTAATATAAAACTCGTTAACGGCATTTTCCTGGGAACGAATGTGAAAATTGATGTGGCGGAAAATGGCTTCCAGGCGATAGATAAACTAAAAGAAAATTTTTACGATATCGTTTTGATGGATATTGAGCTCCCTGATATGAATGGTTACGACACCACAAAGATCGTAAGGAACGAGCTCAAGCTTCAGTTGCCCATTATTGCGCTAACAGCGCATGTATTGGCTGGAGAAAAAGATAAATGTTTGGAGGCGGGTATGAATGACTACCTCACTAAACCCGTCAACACCCGGCAGCTATTTGAAAAAATAAGCGCCCTGGTGGCCAGGGACTTCAGCGCACCTATTGAGCCCCCCGTAAAAGTGGTGACCAGCAGTCCTTCACAAAAACTTTTTTCTACTGATAATAGTGTAGTTGATCTGAGTTATTTGAGAGAGTTGTCTGACAATAACAAGGAATTTGAAAAAGAGGTGATTGAGTTGTTTCTGTCACAGGTGCCCGGGCAAATGGAGGAATTAGACAACGCAATTAATGAGCGAAATTATAAGGAGATAAAAATGCTGGCGCATAAGCTGAAGTCGTCTACTGCTGTTACGATTGGTAAAAAGCTAATGCCGCATTTCGAATTGCTGGAAGAAAAGGCGATAAAAGATGAACTACCGGAGAATGCGCTCAGAAGCTACCAAATTATTAAGAGCATATTATCGAAAGGCATAAGCCAGTTAGAGCAATTGCTGGATACCGCTTACTAAGCTAATATCAACTACACTTTTTACACTAATTGTTGTGCTACATCCTGCACCGGTAACGCATTTGTGTAAAAGCTGGTTATTTTTTCAATTACTTTTTCCACCAATATATCGGGGCAGGATGCCCCGCTGGTAATTAATATTTTAATGGGTTGCTTTTTGGGTAAATAGTCGGAAGTGAGTAATTCCTGGGTGGTATGAAAATTAAAATGAATGATCTCTTTTGAAGAGACGATTTTATCAGGACTGTTAATATAATAAGTAGGCAATTTCTCTTCACAAAGTTCTACCAGGTGAGAAGTGTTGGACGAGTTGTATCCACCCACAACAATAGCCAGGTCAGCTTCTGTTTCTAGCATCGCTGAAACGGAGGTTTGGTTATCGTTGGTAGCATAGCAAAGCGTATCCCGGGTATCTGCAAACCGCTCCGCAAGGTTTTCCTTTGTAAGGGCGTGTTTGTCTGTCATTACCTGTTTTAAATAGTCTGCAATAGCCTGCGTGTCGCTGGCCAGCATGGTGGTTTGGTTTACCACACCAATTCTTTCCAGGTCTCTCGTTACATCAAAGCCTTCGCTGTACTGATTTTTAAATTCTTCGTAAAAGCCGGCAGCATCAAGCTCCCCTGTGATGTACAGGGCCAGCCGCTGCGTTTCTTTCATGTCCTTTACAACTATCGATGGCGCGCCGGCTGCTGCATGTGAAAAGGTTGCTCTTGTTTCTTCGTGGGAGGGTTTGCCATGTATAATGATAGTATAGTCTTTTTTAGCGATGGCAGCACTCCGGTTCCATACTTTCTCCACAAACGGGCAGGTGGTATTATACTTTTTGGTGGGAATACCAATATCGTTCAGTTTTTTTTCAATCGCAAGGGTAGTTCCAAAAGCCGGTATCAGCACAATATCATCGCTCGTAAGATGGTCGAAAGGGATCAGCTCTTTACCATAAGTGTCTTGTAGAAATTGAACACCATGATGACTCAGATCGGCATTTACCTGGGGATTGTGGATCATTTCGCTTAATAAGAAGATGCGTTTTCCCGGGTTATCTTCTACCGTTTTAAAAGCAATTTCTATTGCATTTTCTACGCCATAACAAAAGCCAAAATGTCGCGCAAGATATATTTGTACAGGACCAAAGTCAAGCAGGGTGGGCGTGAAATCTTTTTTTAGCTTATCTCTTTCTTTCCTTAGCTTTTTGATAGTAGATATAAGAGAACTCCTGTAAAAAACCGGTACGTCAAACTGCTTCATAAATGCAAAGATAAACAGGAAAATCAGATAAACTAACTGATATAAAAGCAATACAACTCAATACAAATATTTCCCTATCTTCAATTTCAAAGATTTCTTTATGAGCAAACTCGCAGTTTTAGCATTAAGTATGATGTTGTTAAGCTCTTGTAAGCTAATGCCTAAAGAAGAAAAAGACAAACAACAAAATAAAACAGGTACAATGGCAGTAACAACAACGAATACAGAGTGGAAACATGCAACGAATATTTATGAAGTAAATGTGCGGCAGTATACAGCCGAAGGTACTTTGAATGCCTTTTTAAAAGAACTTCCAAGACTAAAAGATATGGGTGTGCAGGTTTTGTGGTTTATGCCCATAACACCTATTGCTAAAGAAAAAATGAAGGGCTCGCTGGGCAGCTATTATGCCTGCTCCGACTATACCTCAATCAACCCTGAGTTTGGAACGCTGGAAGACTTTAAACAACTGGTTGACACGGCTCATGAAATGGGTTTTAAAGTAATTATTGATTGGGTGGCCAATCATACGGGCTGGGACCATGTATGGACTAAATCGCATCCTGATTATTACCTGCATGACGCTGCTACCGGCACTTTTCATGTAGCCAGTGGTATGGATGATATTATTGAGCTGAATTTTCAAAACCCTGAGCTTCGCAAAGCCATGATCGATGCGATGAAGTTCTGGGTGAAAGAATGTAATATAGACGGCTTCAGATGCGACCTGGCGTCCTGGGTTGAAGTAGATTTCTGGCAGGAAGCAAGACCCCAGGTAGATGCCTTAAAACCATTGTTCTGGCTGGGCGAATTTGATGAATTGGAGAGCCCGGATTATGGCAAAGTATTCGACGCCAGCTATTCCTGGAAATGGATGCATAAGACTAAAGACTTTTATCAACAACACCAGCCCTTGCACGAGCTGCTGGATCTGTTGCAACAATACAGCCATATCGGCGACAGCAGTATGAGGGCCTGGTTTACCACCAACCATGATGAAAACAGCTGGAATGGAACCGAGTACGAAAAATATGGAGATATGGCCAAAACATTAGCCGTATTCAGCTGCACCTGGAATGGTGTGCCTCTCATTTACAGTGGACAGGAACTACCACTAAAAGATAAAAGACTGAAGTTTTTTGATAAAGATCCCATCCCATGGACCGGGAAATACGAGCTACACGATTTTTACAAAACCTTGCTGAACCTGCACGCCAATCATGCAGCTTTAAGGGGAGGTGATCCTGCAGTTCAGACGCATAAATTGTCTACTACGGCAGACGATAAGATTTTTGCTTACCTGCGGAAGAGTGGTGCTGATGAAGTGCTGGTAGTACTTAACCTGTCAAGAGAGGGTGCGCGATTTGATATTACTGATAATGCCATCAACGGCTCATTTGAGAATGCTTTTTCGAAAGCGTCCAACGATTTTAGCTCTTCCAAAAGTTTTGACATGCAGCCCTGGGAATACCTGGTCTATGTGAAAAAATAAGTTAGAAAGATGATAGGATAAACCCGGTTACGCCGGGTTTTTTCATGTCCGTTAAGTAATAACTATTCCTGGTTGTAAGATGTATTATGTTGTTGTGTGGTGTACGGGCGCTCACCCTATGTTTGTCAACTGTATAAAAGTTATATTTTTAACCCTATGAAAAAATGTATTGTTTTAATTGCCCTTATCGTTTTTCAGGTATTTTCTTTAGCCGCTCAACAAGCAAAAGGTCCTGATGTTTTAAAAGTTTTAGCCATTGGAAACAGCTTCTCAGAGGATGCGCTGGAGAACTATTTGTACGATCTGGCGAAGGCTGCTAATAAGAAAATAGTTATTGGTAATATGTATATAGGCGGCGCACCTATTGACCTGCACGTTAAAAACGCAGACAGCAATAAAAGAGCCTACGATTACCGTAAAACACAATTGGATGGTGAAAAAGTAACCCGAAAGAACGTGCGTATAGAAGAAGCCATTGCTGATGAGGACTGGGACTATATCAGTTTACAGCAGGCCAGCCCGCTTTCGGGTAAATATGATGTGATTATAAAGGACTTGCCTTTACTCATTAGCTATGTAAAGTCAAAAGCTCCGGGTGCTGCCCTGGTTTATCACCAAACCTGGGCTTATCAGCAGGACTCTAAACATACCGGGTTCGCCAATTATAACAGGCAACAAAAAATAATGTACGAACAGATAGCAGATGTTTCAAAGAGACTCAGTAGGTCGGGTTGGTTTAAATTTATTGTGCCTTCAGGTACTGCGGTTCAAAATGGCCGTAGCTCCAGTATCGGTGATCATTATACCAGGGACGGATATCATTTAAACCTGGATTATGGCCGTTTTACTGCAGCCTGCACCTGGTATGAAAAGCTATTTAATACAGATGTTCGTAATAATACGTACAAACCCGAAAAGCTTTCTGATCTGCAAGCTGCAATTGCTAAAACTGCAGCACACAAGGCAGTTAAAAAGCCCTTTCGTGTGTCTAAAGTAAAGCTGTGATTGGTTGATAAAATGAAAAAAGCCCGTGGTTTCAAATCACGGGCTCTTTGCTGTTCTTTTTATAACGTTCTTTTAGAATGCTCCGCCATCGGCTTCATCCCCCGATAAGTTGATCTGGTAGCTATACCTTCCGCTATAACCAGGGTAAATGCCCACCAGTTCTATGGTACTTCCTTTTGCCTGTCCCAACATCTGTGCAAATTCATCTACATTCTTGATCTCTCTGCCATTTACAGATGTAATAATAAATCCTTTCTCCATACGCGTTCTTCTCAATGGACCATCAGACTTTATATTGGTTACTTCCACACCACCTTTTATTTTTAACTGTGTAGCACGTTGTCCCTCTACATTCTTCAGATCCACACCTAAACGGTCACCAATAGCTTCGGCTGAAGTGATTTGTACCATTTTCGATTGGGCCGATAACGTTACATCAACAGTGGTTTCTTTACCGGCACGAACATAAGTAAGCTTAACTTTATCGCCGGGTTGCGCACTAGCAATGGCTCCGCTTATTTCCAGCCCCGAAACAATGTCTCTTCCATTTACTTTGGTAATGATATCTCCTTTTTTGATACCCGCTTTACCCGCGCCACCATCAGGGTCTGTACCCAACACATAAACGCCATCCTGTAATCCCGCTCTTTTCAGGTACTCTTCATTCTGGGCAGATTGGGGTGAATAAGTAACACCAAGGTAACCACGCTTCACGTCGCCAAATTTCACAATATCATTTACTATTTTTCTAACAATGGTAGAAGGTATTGCGAACGAATAACCGGCGTAAGTTCCACCAGGAGCCAGGATGGCAGAGTTAATACCAATCAGTTCGCCGTTGGTATTAATTAAAGCACCACCACTATTACCAGAGTTTACAGCAGCGTCTGTTTGTATAAATGATTCTACAGGCGATTGGCTTTGCTGGCTGTTGATACCAATGCTTCTTCCTTTTGCACTAATAATACCTGCTGTTACGGTAGCTTCCAGATTAAATGGATAGCCCACAGCTAATACCCACTGTCCTAACTGCAGGTGGTCTGAATTGCCGTAAACCAGGTAGGGTAAACTATTTGCTTCTATTTTCAAAACAGCCAGGTCCGTACTCGGATCACGGCCTACCACTTTTGCCGTATAAGTTTTTCTTCCCTCGTTTAAAGTTACTTTGATTTCAGGTGCAATGCCCTTACCATCTCTGTCAGAAATAACGTGGTTATTGGTTACAATATAACCATCCTGGCTGATGATAACACCGCTACCCGAAGCTCTTTGCTCGGGAATGATTTGAGGGCCCATGCCACCGCCAAAAAAATCTCCAAAAAAATCTTCAAACGGATCACGGCCGCCACCGCCTCTGCTGTTAGGCAGATCGTTCGTAACCTGCTTCGCCGGTATCTTGGTTTTAATGTGTACTACAGCCGGTACTGCTGACTGCGATGCCTTGGTAAAATCCGTAGGCTCGGCTGCATTACCCTTATTGTCAAAAAAACTTGCATAATTAACGGGTAATTTTCCATCTACCGGTAGTCCTAATCCGGCAGAACCACCCCTGAAAAATTTTCCGTAAATATAAACTCCCGCAAAAGCTGATAGTACGCTTACTAGCACTACCAATACTAACTGTTTAACTTTCATACTCTTGTTCACTTTTTTAATGAGTTATTCAAAAACTATTCCTATTCCTTCACAAAATAACAAATTGTCAGATGTATTTCTTTTTGTCAGATTTGAGTTTAACAAAGTTTTACTAAAGTCTTCGTACTTTGTGAATTGTTTTGTTTGACGCTGAATGATAAGCATTTATTTCGCTTCTATCATCAATTAAATGTTAAAGGTCCCAACTTAAGCAAGGGTGGCCACCCATTGCATAGTATCCACTCCATCAGCATAATCGGTCAGTGACGGGTATTGAGCACGGCCAAAAGGTATAAAGCCACTGCCTACTATACATTGTACATCGCTGTTACTGCTGAGTGACTCTTTTACTTTTTCGATATCGTCATAAATTTCATAATTTAACTGGCTTACGGGTGAAAAAAGGCTGCCTGATTCAATTAAAAGCAGTGAGGCATTACTCATGTAAAAGTTATGGTTCAACAGGTGCAGGGCCAGGTTATAATCGTAATTGTTTTTGTATTTGTGATGATCTGCCAGGTATTCATATTTCTTAAAAATATTGATGAGCGATTCAAAATCATAGTTTCCGGGCACATATATTTTAGTGATATTGCGACAACCCATGCCGAAGTACAGGTAAATATCATCAGCCAGCTGTTCCAGCTCTTCTTTCGTTTCATTGCCTGTAAGAATGGCCACAGAAGTTCGGTTACGACGGATAATGTGAGGGAAACGGCCAAAATAATATTCAAAATGCCCTGCCGTACTGTTGCTGCCTGTGGCAATATAGGCATCGCAGTTTTTGAGCAGCTCAGCAAAAGCTACAGACTCAACCAGCTCCGGCGCCCATTCAGTCATTTTGGCCACCAGGTGCTTAATTAGCACCTCGTCTTTCGACGATGGTTTAATAAGGCAGCGATGTCCGCTGATAAACACACAAAGAAAGTCGTGAAAACCAACCAAGGGGATATTGCCCGCCATAACAATACCAACCAATTGGGGCGATGAAGGTTCCTGCTTTAAACCCGGATACAGGCTGATCCATTTTTCTAAGGCTTCCTGCTGCAAGAAATAGTTGACAATATTATTAACACTCAGATCTATAAATTCGGGCAGGAACCAGCCGTTATGTATATAGGCCTTTTGCTTTATTTCCTGCCACTCTTCGTTGTTCTCCTGCATATATCGCCCCAGTTGCACTAATATTTCGATACGTTTTTGTAAAATCATCAGTTTATTTTTTGTTGCTTCGCTCATCAAAAAGCGAATTTAATGCTCATGATCCGCTTACCTGAATTTTGTTTGATGGTTGGTAACGCCTATTTCAAGTCCATTCAGTAATTTTGCAGATTATAAGAACAAATATAGTTTCATAAAACAAACAATAGGATATGGCAATAAAAATTACAGATGAGTGTATAAACTGTGGAGCGTGCGAACCAGAGTGTCCGAATAATGCAATTTATGAGGGTGGGGTAGAATGGGCTATTTCAGACGGTACATCGGTAAACGGAGCTTTTACTTTAATGAGTGGAAATGTGGTGGATGCACATTTTAAAAATGAACCATTTGCAGTAGATACTTATTATATCACTCCCGATAAATGTACAGAATGCCAGGGATTTCATGAAGAGCCTCAGTGTGCTTCGGTTTGCCCCGTAGACTGCTGTGTGCCCGACGAAATGTACCAGGAAACAGTAGATCAGCTGATGGAGAAAAAAGAGAAATTACACGTTTAAAAAATTATAGCGTGCTTTTTATGGAGCCACGCTTAAACCTCACAGGCGGTACACCCTGTGAGGTTTTTCATGACAAATAAAAACCTGACTGCTTCCTTCGGACGGTCTGCAAGCAATAAATATATCATTCAGCATGAAAAAGAATATCGCATTGGTTACAGGTGGCTATTCCGGCGAAGCCGTGATCTCTTATAAAAGTGCTACTACCATCCAGAATAATCTTGACAGGGATCAGTATAATGTCTTTAAGATCAATATTACCCGTGAAGGCTGGTATTATGAGCCAGGCCAGGGAGTGCCTGTGGCTGTAGATAAGAATGATTTCACTATTCAGCAGGAAGGTCAAAAGATCCGTTTTGACGCAGTGCTCATTGCTTTGCATGGTACACCCGGCGAAGACGGTAAGCTGCAAGGCTATTTTGATATGCTTAATATTCCTTACACAGGTTGTAATGCGGCTACATCGGCCCTTACTATGAATAAAAGCTATACCACAGGTGTAGCAGGAAAATCGGGTATTAACGTTGCAAAATCTGTCTTGTTGTTTGATCATTCGCCCGTTGACGCAGCTGAGATCCTGCAGAAACTGCAGTTGCCGCTGTTTGTAAAGCCCAATAGTGGCGGATCGAGCATTGGTATGAGTAAGGTGCTGCAACCCGAAGAGTTGCAGCCTGCCATAGAGAAAGCTTTTAAAGAAGACAGCCAGGTATTAGTAGAGGAAATGATTGTGGGGCGCGAATTTACCATTGGTGTTTATAAGTCAAAGGGTGAAATTATTACCTTGCCGATGACAGAAGTGCAGGCAGATGCTTCAAAAGTATTCTTCGATTTTGAGGCGAAGTATGAAGGGAAGTCTACCGAAGTAACGCCTGCACAGGTAGATGAGGCAATTGCAGAAAAAATAAGAACTGCAGCCCGGCAGGTTTACGCCACTTTTAATTGCAGAGGCGTGATCCGTATTGATTTTATTTATAGCGAAGCTATGGGCGCACCTTTTATGCTGGAAATAAATACCATTCCCGGCCAGAGTGCAGCCAGCCTGATACCTCAGCAGGTTGCTGCGGCAGGCGGTAATTTAAAAGACTTTTACAGCTTGCTGGTAGAAGAGTGTTTTGTATAACTGATTGACGGTGATATAACTGGCATGAATTTTTCTGCCGGAACATGTAATTTAATTTTGCAACAAAAAATTATGTACGTTTACCATATAAAATTGTCGGATGTTTAGATTTATTACGGGTAAACCTCTTTGGGTAAACTTATTGGTAGGATTTCTTTTGGCAGTGATCTTGTTTGTAGCGCTGATCAGCTCTTTAGGTTGGTTTACCAGTCATGATGATGCTAAAACGGTTCCGGGTGTAACAGGAAAATCGCTGGCAGAAGCGCAACGCATTTTAGCTGCGGCAGGTTTTACCGTGGAAATACAGGATAGTGTTTACCAGGATACCATTGCGCCACTGCAGGTGATCAGGCAGGTGCCCGATGAACTGGAGGTAGTAAAATCGAGTCGCACGGTTTATATCACCTATAATATGTCGCAGCCTCCTTATACACAGATGCCCAATATTGTAGGTAGAAGTTTTCGTAATGCATTAAGAGAGCTGGAAGCGGCGGGGTTAAAATTGGGAGACACTACTTTCAGACCGGATTTTGCAAAAAATTCGGTGTTGGAGCAACTATACAACGGCGTATTAATTCAACCCGGTGCGCAGATCCGCATGGGAAGCAAGGTAGACCTGGTGATTGGTTCTGAATTGAGTAATACGGCTTACGCGATCCCGAATCTGATTGGACTTACACTGGAGCAAGCAAGGGCTCTCTTAAAAGAAAAAGGCATTGAGCTGGCTTCCATCATACCAGATCCCGGTGTACGCGATACGGTTAATGCGTATGTATACAGGCAAAGTCCGCAGCGCTTTGACGATGAAGGGCATGTAATCAGCATCAGGGCGGGGCAGGTGATGGATGTTTGGGTTAGTGCTACAGCGCCGGTTGTAGATTCTTTAGGAGGACAAACACCTGCGCATCCAGATAGCATAGAAGTAGATTAAAATATAAAAGCAAACTATAAATATTATGGAGACCATTACCGTTCAGCAATTAAAAGAAAAAATTGACAATGGTGAACAAGTAACCCTCATCGATTGCCGCGAGCCAGCCGAATATGAGGAGTACAATATAGGAGGAACATTAATTCCCCTTGGAAATATACAAAATGGAGACCTGGGGCCTTTGGAGGGCAAGGAGGACGAGGAGATTTTTATACACTGCCGTAGTGGCAAAAGAAGTGCAGCCGCCTGTTTGTACCTCGATTCACAAGGGTTTAAAAAAACAGTGAATGTGGAAGGTGGTGTTTTGGCCTGGAGGGATGCGTTTGAAGCAGAATAGCTAAATATATTATTGAAAGAAAGCCTGCTGTAGTTATTCATATAGCAGGCTTTCTTTATTGGAGGTGCTCCAGGTCGTCTAGATCTGTCGCTCGTACTGTATTTCTTTTGGCCTCTATCAGGTTATTCTTATATATCGTTATGATTTTTTAAGTCATCGTATTCAAATAGCACAGATACCTTAAAGCCGTCACAAAACTGCAGCCCTTTAAGCTTAAACATATTGTAACCGGCGGAATACCAAAAGTGAATACATCCCATTCTGGATGAGCCAAAGAGTTTTCTACCGTCATATCGAAAACAGGCATTTCAAAATCAGAAAAAGCAGCCTTTCTTGCATAATTATCAGCATTACGGTCTACCCAAATATCAATGAAGAGCCTGCCAACATGTATCGCACATGGTTGTTATTATGCGCCTTCAAAAAGTCTCTAAAATCCTCATGAAAAATATTACCCATTAAGTTGTCTTTATTATGACACTTATTTCCAGACAAGGCAGGTAGCTTTTTAGACCTGCAGAATCAAGTAATTCTGCAGGCCTTTATGTTTTTAGAAACCGAAAGTGAACCCGATATTCCAGTTGGTGCCCGCCTGTGTAAAATAATAGTTTTCTGTAGTCATTACTCCATCATACAGATAGCTATAGGTATAGCCGTTGTTTTCATACTTTTTATTGAAAACATTATTCACCATCAATATGATGCTGATATCTTTAAAGGTATTAGAGGAGAACTGGTAGCGAACCCTTGCATCCGTTAATGCGTAAGGGTTAATGCTTCTGAGCTTATTCTGAGCATTATCCAGGTATTGCCGGCCTACATATTTTTCAAGCAAATCCAGGTATAGATGTTGTTTGTTTTCCGGTTTAGTAAAAGGTTCGAATGTTACCGAAGCTCCTGCTACTACATTAGGCGAGAAGGAAATGTCTGTATTGCTGTAGGATTCGCTTATTTGGCTGTTATTGTCGTAGTCAGCATTATACTGCACCAGGTTTTTTATTTTATTACGGCTGAAAGTAGCATTGGCACTGGCTTGCAGCCAATAAGCAGGGCGATATGCTGTGGTTAGCTCAATACCGGCGCGATAACTATTGTCCACGTTAATGCGGGCATCGGCTCCCACATCATTGATCTTTCCTGTGGCGATCAGCTGGTTTTTATACTTCATATAATAGCCGTTCACCCCTGCATCCAGTTTTTTGGAATTAAACTGGTAGCCCAGTTCAACATCTGTTAATTGCTCATGTTTAGGAACCTCGGTTGCACCAGCCTCAAAGTCGTTCCGGTTGGGTTCTTTGTTAGCCACCGCTACCGATCCGTAAACTTTACTCTGGGCTGTATGGGCGTGCTTCATGATATAGCTTACACCAGCTTTTGGATTGAAGAACGTGTATTGTCCGCCCGATTGTAACTCCTGGTTTTTTCTGAAGCCATCTATGACATAGTCTACCGATCGCAGCTGTACATCTACAAATCCATAGAAATTAGTAAAGAGTTGCTGCTGCAGTTTGGCATAAATATTAAAATCATTTTTAGAAGCCGGAAGGTTATACCATTGGTAATTTACGGGAACCCCTACATCGGCCCATCTTATAAATCCATAATGCCTGGCATCGTATTGGGTATAAGCGCCGCCTATATTAATATCCGTGTTATTCTTGCTATAGTTTAATGAGAAAACGGTTCCATAATAATGATTGTCCAGCCAAAGCTGCCGGGTAAGATTGGTAGAATTGATCACTGAATCCCCAATAACAGGGTTTTGTAAGCCATAATCAGAAAACGGGTCGCCTTTTCTGTATTCGTTATAATATCCTTTGCCCCGGGTTAAGAAGAAACTTAAGTTAGATGACCAATACGAATTGAACTTATGATTCAGGAACAGCTGGTAATAATCCTGCTGGTAATTATCTGTCTGGTCATCATAATAATTTCCGTCGGCCATTTTACCCAATGTATTGGTGCGCCTGCCGGCGAGGTCTAATTGCTCACTATACGTAAGACCATCTGCGCCCTGCCCGTCGAAGAATATGGTGCCGATTCCATTCCATGCCTGGCCTGTTTTTTCTTTACCCGATAGAAGATTGAATTTAATATTCGTCATTTCGTCTTTCGAGGTCCAGCCCGCTAAAAACTGTAATGATTTTAAATCACTGTTAGATCGTTGTATATAACCGTTGGAGTTGATCTTCGATAAACGTACGTCAAACTGGAACCCGCCGGGTAGCAGGCCTGTACCGGCTTGCAGGGTGTGTTTCCAGGTGTTGAAAGAACCATAAGCATTGCTGATGCTGGCAAATGCTTGTTTATTTTGTTCAATATTGTAAATGTTTAAAGAAGCACCAAAAGCTCCGGCGCCGTTGGTGGAAGAACCTACACCGCGTTGCAGCTGAATGGAACTGGAGGAAGAAGCAATATCGCCAAAGTTCACAAAGAAGGCGCCCTGTGATTCGGGATCGTTAACGGGAATACCGTTGAATGTTACGTTGGTACGCGCTATGTCAGTACCCCTGATCCGCATAGAAGAATAACCTACACCCACACCATCATCGGAGCTGGTTACAACAGAAGGTATCTGGTTGAGCAGGTAGGGGAAGTTTTGCCCGAGGTTTTGTTTAGCGATCTCCTTTTTACCAATATTGCTTACGGCAAACGGCGATTTTTCGTTGAGCCTTGTAGAACGAACCTCAACAGGTGTTAGGAGTTGAACACTGTCTGACGGGATACTATCCCTTTGGGCCAAGAGAGATGAACCGGCTGTACATGACAAGCCAATGAACATGAAAATCCTCTTCATTTGTTTTTTCTGTTTTGCCATACCTCGCGGCAGGCGGGTTAAAAAATTAATGAGAGGGAAATGCTGAAATGAGAAAGGATTAGAAAGTTCTTCCTTCCCTGCGCAGGCATTACCCTGATCAGGTTTTACGGGTATTATCTCAGCTTTGCCGCCAGTTTGGCGGATCGGCACCCCGGGAAACGCTGTGCTTTGTTAAAAGCGGTGCGAAGGTAGTTGTTTTAGTTGATAAGTTGAGTGGTTGACAGGTTGAATAGTTGACAGGTTGAAAAATTGAAAGGGAAGAGCATGCTCATAGTTTGATCCTATGGACCTCTGCTATAAACTATGATCCATCAACCATGAGCTATCTCAACTACTTGATGATATTAAACAGCCTTTTCCATCTTGGCCCGTTCTCGTAACTAAACCAGATCATCCAGGCTTTGCCTACCACAGCTGTTTCGGGTACAAAGCCCCAAAAACGGCTGTCCTGGGAATTATGCCGGTTGTCGCCCATCATCCAATAATAATCATATTTAAAAGTGTAGCTTTTGGCCGGCTGGCCGTTTATGACATAAGAACCATTAGTAAATTCAAGTGTATTGCCTTCGTAAGTTCTGATAACCCGCTCATACACCGCAAGGTTTTCAGGCGTAAGCGGAATCGAGCTTCCTTTTTTCGGTACCCATAGTGAACCATAATTATCAACCGACCATTTATGTGTCGTGTCATAGTAAGGAAATAGTTGGAAATAGTATCGTTCAGCCGGCTCTATTTCCTTTAAAATGCTTTCCGTATTAATAACTGCGATTTTCTTTAAAATTTCCAATTCGGGCAGGGCTAGGTTGATCCTATAGGCAGGTCCTCCCAGGGACTGGAAATCATTTCCATCGCTGGAAATCCTGATGCCCGCCTCCCTTAAAAACTCTTCTGTTATCTGAACATTGTTTTTGCTGGCAAATGTATAATAAGTAGCAGCCGTGGGTGAAACATAGGCAGGTTTGTTATTGACATACAGGTCGCCATTAATGATCTTAATAGAGTCTCCTGCAATACCTACACAACGTTTAATATAGTTGTCGGTTTTGTCTAGTGGGTGAACGACAACAGGGTAAGATTCCGGATTATTTAAAACGTTGATTGATTCCTGATCTCCCAGAGATGCAAATCTTTTTATTTGACTATAGGGCTTGAATGATTCAAAACCTTCAGCATGTACAACGGTATCTCCAGCCGGGAAGTTAAATACCACGCAGTCATTTCTTTTTACAGGGGCTGCAAACCAGCGTATATAAGGTAACTCAATTAAAGTAGTATAGGATTTACCATTGGTAACGGGTAAGTAGTTGTGTACAAAGGGTACCGATAAAGGTGTATTGGGGATCCTGGGGCCATAACTGAACTTACTTACAAAAAGAAAATCTCTTACCAGGAGGGTTTTCTCCATGGAGCTGGAAGGGATGGTATAGGCTTCGAAAATGAAAGTACGGATGAGGGTGGCAGCAATTACCGCAAAAATAGCCGCATCCACCCACTCACGCCAGCCTTGTTTTTTGTGTTTCTTCACGCCTTCGGCGCCGATAAAGCGAGCATCTTTATTATTAGCTAACCAGGGAAAGTAAAACGGAGCGAGCAGAGATGCCGCGGCATGGTCCAAAAATGAAAAACGGCAGAATACTTTTGCAAATTCAATGAAAATGCCTGGAGTGATAAACCATCCTACAACGGGTATAAATTGCCAGAACACCCAGTGTTTAGGCCTTTGTGCAATCTCCTGCATGATCCAGGTATTGTAAAAAGGTACATAGGCTTTCCATGACTCTTGACCGGCTTTCTTGAATAATTTAGACAACCCAAACGACGGTAATAAAACAAGCAGCAAACTGATCAGATAAACAACTAATAATTGATTGAAAGGCATCGGCCAGATTTTTAGCGGCAAATTTATTGGAAAGTAATGATATTGAAGTGCGAACCAGCTTAATTAACATTACTGATAAGGCATATTAGGTGTTTCGCAATGCATAGCGACTATCCGAAATGAGAATCTTTCTCCCCGCTGAGTGAATTTACATTCGGTTAATTAGAAAAGTAAGCGGTTGCTTTTTGTAAGATCTAACGGCTTTTTCATTAAGCAAAGCTGGGATCCACCTGCCAGATTTTTTGATGACCCGAATGGTTTCTTCCTCCATACCGTAGCCCATATCAGTAAGTTTCGAGAAGTTAGTCAAAGAACCATCTGTGTTTATAACGAAACCAATTACAACAGTATAAGTTCCGTCAGGTGCTCCATTGTTTACAGCTGTGCGCATGTTGAGATTTCTCTGTACATGACTCAGCCAGGAACCGCGGTAAGCTGCTTTTTGATCCACTTTCTCATAAATGGTGGAATCTGTTTTGTTAGAGATCGTATCTGTTTTTGTAACCTGTGCTGTTAGCTCTGCCTGGTATAGCAGGCATATCAACAAAAATATTGAAATGTGTATGGGTGTTTTTTTGCTCATAAAACTTTAAGATAGTGTACTAATATAGTAAAATCTTATCATGGCAGTTGGTTTTATTTTACCTGCAGCATTGGCCCGGTAATAGAAAGCTTATTGGGAATCAGGAGCGATGGGTTCGGCAGCATGGCCGCGGGAGTGTAAACGCTATCTGCTTTACATGTTCATTTCATTAAAATAATTTCGGAAAAATAGTAGTTGGTATTTGATCGAATTTTTCCAGTAAGGCCAGGCATGCCCGCCGGGCCGTTCCGTGTAATCATGCGGAATTTTTAACTGCAGCATTTTTTGATGTAATGCTTTATTGGTTTCATAAAAAAAATCATCCACACCACAGTCGAAAATAATTGCAATCGAATCTTTAGGATATTTTTCAACAGCGTCAGCTACCGTATGATCTTTCCAGTCAAAACCGGTGGAATCGGGGTTGCCGATCAGGTTTTGAATATTCCATTTGTCGGCAAATGGCTTTATATCTACGCCGCCGCTCATACTACCGCAGGCGCCAAAAATATCAGCATGACGCAGACCTAAGAACAGACCACCATGGCCGCCCATGCTCAGGCCTGTAATGGCCCTGCCTTGCCGGTTTTGCTGCGTTTTATAATGTGCATCAATGTAGGAAGGTACTTCTTTGCTTATATAAGTTTCGTACCGTATAGCGGGGTTTGCTTTGCTGTCAAAGTACCAGCTGTCAGCACTTCCGTCAGGGCATACAATCATTACCTGGTATTGATCTGCATAGACCTGTAATTCGGGGACCCGGATGATCCAGGTGGCGTATTTTCCCCCCGCTCCGTGCAGCAGGTACACAACGGGGAATGCGCTGGTCTTGGCATAGTCTTTCGGTTTGATCACTACGCAGGCCGCGCTTTTGTTCATAGCAGCACTATAGATGTTAACCGTGTCAACAGTGGCTGCATTTGAGAAAAATGCTATACCCAACAATACGGCCAGGATCACTATTTTTTTCATTGTTGCTTTTTAATGACTTTACAGAAACCATTCCATTAATGTGGCAGAATGCTTTAAAGATAAGGATCTCCCGGGCATAAAAAAACCTCCCCATAAGGGAGGCTTACTTATTAACCCAATTCAATTATAAGTGTATGGCTTCACCGTAAGCTACTTCAATAGCATCTTTCACACTCTCACTGATAGTGGGGTGCGGGTGAATAGCATTCAATACTTCATGGTAAGTTGTTTCCAGTTTACGACCTACTACTGTTTCAGAAATGATCTCTGTAACATTGTAGCCGATCATGTGTGTACCTAACCATTCGCCGTATTTGGCATCAAAGATCACTTTTACAAAACCTTCCGCATGACCTGCAGCGCTGGCTTTACCGCTGGCGCTTAACGGAAATTTACCTACTTTAATTTCATAACCCGCTTCTTTCGCTTTTGCTTCTGTAAAACCTACGCTTGCAACTTCCGGATAGCAATAAGTACAACCCGGTACATTGTTGTAGTCTATAGCTTCAGGCTGATGTTTGTACTTGCCTTCAGCATGTGCAATGGCTTCAACACAAATGATCGCTTCTTTGCTCGCTACGTGCGCTAATGCCTGGCCGGGAACACAGTCTCCGATACCATACACACCCGGTACATTTGTTTTATAGAACTTATCTACATTGATTTTTCCTTTTTCGGTTTTAACACCTACAGCTTCCAGGCCAATGCCCTCAATATTTGCAGCAACACCTACAGCGCTTAAAACTACATCAGCTTCCAGCACTACTTCGCCGTTAGCGGTTTTTACTTTAGCTTTTACACCGCTACCGCTGGTATCAACCGAGGTAACTTCGCTGCTGGTTAATATATCAATGCCCTGTTTTTTCAGGTTTTTCTCCAGTTCTTTTGAAATATCTTCATCTTCAACCGGTACAATTCGCGGTAAAAATTCTACTACCGTTACTTTAGAACCAATGCTATTGTAAAAATAACCAAACTCAATACCTATCGCGCCACTACCTACTACGATAATGCTTTTAGGCTGCTGAGGTAAGGCCATTGCCTCACGGTAGCCAATGATCTTTTTACCGTCTTGTTTTAAAGCAGGTAATTCGCGGCTGCGGCCACCTGTTGCAATAATAATATGTTTACCTTCTACTATCTGTGTTTTCCCGTCAGCACCTTTCACTTCTACCTGGCCTTTGGCTTTTAAGCTACCAAAACCCATTACTACATCAATTTTGTTTTTACGCATCAAAAACTGAACACCTTTGCTCATTTTATCTGCTACACCACGGCTGCGTTTTACAATAGCTTCGAAGTTAGGCTTACCAGTCGCTTCAATACCAAAGTCCTGGGCATGCTTAATGTCGTTATACACCTGCGCGCTTTTCAATAAGGCTTTGGTAGGAATACAACCCCAGTTCAAGCAAATACCTCCCAGGCTTTCCTTTTCAATAATTGCGGTTTTTAAACCCAGTTGAGACGCCCTGATAGCCGCTACGTAACCGCCCGGACCGCTTCCCAACACTACTACATCGTATGCCATGTGTTATTAATTTTATTTTAATTTGATAGTAAGAACAATTTTTTGGTACAGGCAGTTTAAAACCCAGACCATTTTGTTTAAGAACTCTTCAAAGGCATGTTTCGAACCTTTTGTCACAGACGCGGTTTCGAATGAGTGGCAGTCTGAATGACGAGCGTTAAACCCTGCGAATTTAGCTGAATTACAGTAAATGGCAAAGAGGGTAGGATAGTGGCCGATAGGTTAGTGATAAATACCATCAGAAAAATGGAAACTACATCCTTTTTTACGCGGAATGAGGCCATGTTATTATATTTGCATAACTGATTATGTAATTAATTATATATTATGGAGTTTTTTGAGCGTACAGGCAAAATGGCTCTGGGAAGCCGCTTACGTTTATTGGCGGCCAAAGTAACGGAAGACGCCGAGGGTATTTATCAGTTGTATGAGGTGGATTTTTCACCCAAATGGTTCCCTGTGTTTTTCGTTCTGGCCGAAAATGGTGCGAAAACAATTACAGAGATTGCTGTAGAAATTGGTCATTCGCAGCCTTCGGTAACCAAAATCATTAAAGAAATGGCTCATGCGGGCCTGGTAAAGGATAACCAGAAGTCGGATGATAAGCGCCGCAACATTACAGGGCTGAGCGAGAAAGGTAAAAAACTGGCTACCAAAGTTAAAGTACAGAGTGGTGATATAGAGAAGGCTATTGAAAGTATGATGGCTCAGGCGACGCATGATTTATGGGAAGCCCTGGCCGAATGGGAAGCGCTACTGAAACAAAAATCCCTGCTAAAAAGAGTACAGGAGCAAAAAAAACTACGGGAAAGTAAAGATGTAACCATTGTTCCATATCAACCCCAATACCAATCTGCTTTTAAGGCATTAAATGAAGAATGGATATCGAGATACTTTGAAATGGAAGCGGCTGATTATAAGGCATTGGATCATCCCAAAGAATATATATTGGACAAAGGAGGACAAATACTGGTAGCGCTCTACGATGGTAAACCGGTGGGAGTGTGCGCCCTGATCAAAATGAAAGGTGCTGCCTACGATTTTGAGATGGCAAAAATGGCGGTATCGCCCAGGGTTCAGGGGAAGAACATAGGCTGGTTGCTGGGGCAGGCCCTTATACAAGCTGCCAGAGAGCTGGGGGCTTCCACTATTTACTTGGAAAGTAACACCATCTTAAAGCCAGCCATCAACCTGTATTATAAAATGGGATTCAAAAAAGTTACCGGTCTTGCTACGCCTTATAAGCGCTGCAATATTCAGATGGTATTGGATCTTAAATAAGAATGCAGGTGTAAAATCAGAGTGATGGCGGTATACTGTTAAATCAGAAAAATAAAAATAATGAAATTGACTATTTACCAGGTTGATGCATTTACCAATACTCTATTTAAAGGGAATCCGGCAGCAATATGCCCTCTTGCAGAATGGCTGCCGTATGATATGATGTTGGAAATTGCTGCTGAAAATAATTTGGCTGAAACCGCATTTTATGTTCCAAATGCAGAGGGTTTCGAAATACGCTGGTTTACACCTAATACCGAAGTTGATCTTTGCGGACATGCTACGTTGGCCGCTGCATTTGTTTTATACCATTGCGAAAACTACAGGGAAAATACCATTAACTTTTATTCCCCCAGAAGTGGTGCATTACCAGTAACCGTTCGTGACAATAAGTTCGTACTGAACTTTCCTGTAGATGAGTTTGCCGAAATAGCAGTAACAGAAGAGCTTTTGAATACAACAGGTAAAAGACCTATAGCCGCCTTTAAGGGGAAAACTGATTATATGTTGGTATTTGAAAAACAGGAAGATATTGAAACGATGCAACCTGAATTACCGGCGATAGCAGCTTTAGATGCTAGAGGCGTTATTGTGACCGCGAAAGGTAGAACCCATGATTTCGTCTCTCGTTTTTTTGCTCCCGCAGTTGGCGTAAGTGAAGACCCGGTTACAGGATCTGCTCATACTACACTTACGCCCTACTGGGCACGCGAGCTTAATAAAACCAGGTTGGAGGCATATCAGCTTTCTAAACGGGGCGGGGAAATAGCTTGCCGTTTAGCAGGGGATAGGGTGGAGCTCTCAGGCGAAGCTGTGCTCTTCATGAAAGGAGAAATATTTTTTGGAGCGCGTTAATTCAGGTAATCTGATCAACCTATCGCTTGATGGTTATTGCTCCTTAGCAAATCTTGTTAAAGCCACCAAAAAGTTATTGTTTTAGCGCCTTTATCCATTGTTCCCTGATCGTTTTGGCCGCAATAGGTAATTCCTTGTCAAGGTCATTAAAACGACATTCGAGGGCAATCATTCCTTTGTAGCCGATTTTTTGAAAAGCTTTGAAGTAAGGCGTAAAGTCGTCGCCAGCTATGCCTGGAGCAGACCTGGTTGCTTTTTCGCCTATATCACAATGATAAACGAGGTCGCCGCCTTCCAGAATAATGGAGGCCGGTTCATTTTCGCGCATCATGTGGTAGATATCTACGCAGATTTTATAGTTAGGGTGGTTCACAGCCCTGGCTACTTCGATACACTCTTTTATGGTATTTAAAAAATTGCACTCCTCCCTGTTCTGACTTTCCAGCGTTAGCACAATATTATGCCGGGCAGCTATGGGCGCCAGTTTTTTACCAATCGAAACAAATTGTTTAAAAGCCGAATCTTTTGAAAATCCTTCCGGTATCATTCGGGAGGCGCCGCTGCCGAAAACGATAATGGGAATGCCCTGGCTTTGGGCTCTTTTAAAGACCGTTGTGGCATAAGCGATAATGCTCTGCTCATTTACATCGGGACCTGTAGTTTTGATAGATCCTGGAATGAAAACATTGGCGGCTAAAACTTTAGCCTCAGACTTTTTAATTTTTGCTCCGTTGTTAAAAATGCTATCAACCTGTAATGGCTGCAAAGCATCAGCTACAGTTGGCTGTATAAAGGCATAGTTATATTTATGAACCACTGCTGATTTGTCGAGGTTGGCGCAAACACCCAACAGGGGAACGTCCTGCGCGAATATATAAAACGGAAGCGCCAGCACAGTGGCAAACAGACAAGCAATCTTTTTGATCATAATTGTAATTTAGAGGCTGTATTTTTCTTTTAAAATTCGTTGGTGATGAAGCCAGTGACCTTCGATAATAAATCCCCAGCAAAGCGTTTTGATAGGATTCCCGTTTACAATACCGGTCCGTTCCAGGTCTTCCTGTGTAAGGTTTTCAAACAATAGGAGGGTCGTCCGCCTAACCAGTATAAATTCTTCAACGAGGTTCGCAAGCGTTCTGCGGTTTACTACAACTGTAGCCGCATAATCATCCTGTTCAAAACCCGGTAACGACTGTTGCTCCCCACGGGCGTGCGATAAGGCCCGGTAAGCAAAAATGCGTTCAGTATCAATACAATGCTGCAAAACTTCTTTTACCGTCCATTTGCCCTCGGCATAGGCGAAATCAGACCGCGAATCAGGGATGGCATGGAGAAAAGCTTCCAGGGTTTGCAATGATTGGGAAAGAGCGCTTTGCACATCAGTGCCGGTTGCAAGGCTGATATAAGTATCGTAAAACGCAGGGTAGTCGCCGGTTTGGGGACGCATTTTTTTTGGTAAATATAAAAAGATACGGGGTAACGCCCTGATCAGTTTAAGTACAATGCGTACCATTTAATGATCCTGGTTATATTTGCAGAACCTGGCTGGAAGAAAAGCTGAAAAAAATCTTTTTAAAATAGATTTCGTTACCCTAAAAATCCCTTACCTTTGCAATCCAAAAATTTTTTATTATGGCAAGAGTATGTCAGGTTACGGGTAAGACGCCAGTGAGTGGTCATAAAGTATCTCACTCTAACATTAAAACTAAACGTAGATTTTTACCAAATTTACAAACTAAGAAGTTTTACCTGGTTGAGGAAGATAAATGGATTACGCTGAAATTGTCTACTGATGCTATCCGCACCATTAACAAAAACGGCCTCTACTCTGTAGTAAAACAACTGCGCGCGAAAGGCGAGAAAATCTAATTTTTTAAAAGCAACATACCATGGCAAAGAAAGCGAAAGGCAACAGAGTTCAGGTAATATTGGAGTGCACCGAGCACAAAACCAGTGGTAAGCCTGGTACAAGCCGTTATATTACCGTAAAAAATAAAAAGAACAATCCTGAAAGATTGGAGCTGAAGAAATTCAACCCGATTTTGAAGAAAGTGACTGTTCATAAAGAGATCAAGTAATTTAGTTGATAAGTTAACAGGTTAACCAATTAACGCGCTATCTTATCAATATATCAACATATTAACTTTTCAACTTAACAAAAAATGGCAAAAGCAGCTTCTAAAAACTCGAAGGTAAAAGACGCCAAAGCAGCAGCAGAAAGTAAGAACTGGACTAAAGTGATCCGTGCTGTGCGTAGCCCTAAAACAGGTGCTTACACTTTTAAAGAGCAGATTGTTCACAAAGAGAAAGTAAAAGACTTTTTAGCTCAAAAGTAATTTTGGCTGATCATAATATTTTAGCAAGGCTATTCGTAAATGCGGATGGCTTTTGTTGTTTTGGGTGGTAAGTTATTGAGTTGAGTATTTCAAATGGAGTTTTGTATATTGAACTTTAAATAGAAAACATTAAACTTTTAGCATGAGTTTCTTAAAAAAGCTATTTGGCAAAAAAGAGAAAGAGTCGTTGGACCAGGGTTTACAAAAAACCAAAGAAGGCTTTTTCAGTAAGATCACTAAAGCTATTGCCGGCAAGAGTACGGTAGATGAGGAAGTGCTGGATAACCTGGAGGAGGCATTGGTGAGCGCAGACGTAGGGGTTGAAACTACGGTACGCATTATAAAAAAAATAGAAGAAAGAGTTGCCCGCGATAAATACCTCGGCACGTCAGAATTGAATACAATGCTGCAGGACGAGATCCAGAATATATTGGTAGACGCTCCCAATGCAGATAGCTATACTTTTGATAGCCCTATGCCTGCTAAACCTTATATTGTTTTGGTTGTAGGCGTGAACGGCGTAGGTAAAACAACCACTATTGGTAAACTGGCTCATAATTTTAAAAAGGCGGGTAAGTCGGTGCTACTCGGTGCAGCAGATACTTTTCGTGCAGCAGCAGTGGATCAGTTAACCATCTGGAGTGAGAGAGTAGGTGTGCCGATTGTAAAGCAACCCATGGGCAGCGATCCGGCGGCTGTAGCATTCGATACGGCACAAAGCGCCGTAAGCCGGCAAAGTGACGTAGTGTTGATCGATACTGCAGGCCGTTTGCATAATAAAGCGCATTTAATGGATGAGCTGAATAAGATCAAAAGAGTGATTCAGAAATTTATTCCGGAAGCGCCTCACGAGGTATTGCTGGTATTAGATGGTTCTACCGGGCAAAATGCATTAGAGCAGGCCAAACATTTTACCGCAGCAACCGATGTAACGGCAATGGCTATAACCAAGCTGGATGGTACTGCTAAAGGTGGCGTAGTGCTGGCTATTGCAGACCAGTTTAAAATACCGGTTAAGTTTATTGGTGTAGGAGAAAAGGCCGAAGATTTGCTGGTGTTTGATAAGCATGAATTCGTAGATAGCTTATTTAGCTTGAAAGAGCAATAAGAAGCGATTGTATCATATTCAGGTGGCTGTCTGGTTATTTAGACAGCCACTTTTTTATTGTAAAGCAGGATGGATAAGTATTGACGTGGAATGGAACAGATGCCTGTTCACTTATCTAGACTTCTTTTTTTCAATATTCGGCAAAAAGCCGGTTATGATCCCGATTAGCGGCAAATAAGCGCAGATAGCAAATACATGTTCAATACTGGTTTTGTCGGCCAGTGCGCCTAATACCGCAGAGCCAATACCTCCCATGCCAAATGCAAATCCGAAAAATAAGCCGGCAACCATTCCTACTTTTCCCGGTATTAGCTCGGTGGCATAAACCAATATTGCTGAGAATGCAGATGAAATGATCAGCCCGATCAATACAGAAAGAATAATAGTAGCGGGAAGATTCATGTGCGGTAGCATTAAGGTAAACGGCGCCGCACCCAATATTGATACCCAAATAATCAGTTTACGGCCATAACGGTCGCCCAGCGGACCGCCTAAAATGGTTCCTGCCGCAACCGAAGCCAGGAAGATAAACAGGTAGATCTGCGAATGCTGTACACTTACACCAAACCGGTCGATCAGGTAAAAGGTAAAGTAGCTGGTCATAGATGCCATATAGAAATATTTTGAAAAGATCAGTATCAATAAAATAGTGATCGATATGATAACCCTGTTCTTCGAAATTGCCTGCGGGGCAGCAGGCCCTGTGGTTATTGGCTTTTTTTCAACCCTGGTTTGTATATTTTGTTGATACCACTTACCTACAAAGCTCAATATTGCTATTGCCAAAAGAGCCAGCAAGCCAAACCAGCTGATATATTTTTGTCCGAATGGAATAACAATCAGTGCTGCTAATAACGGACCCGCTGCACTTCCTGCATTACCGCCCACCTGGAATATGGATTGAGCCAATCCTTTTTTACCACCTGAGGCCAGGTGTGCTACCCTGGACGCTTCGGGGTGAAACACCGAAGAACCCATTCCGATAAGGCAAACAGCCGCCAGTATGTAATAGAAGTCGTTTGCAAACGCAATGAACAATAATCCGATCAAAGAAAAGGTCATGCCGATCACTAATGATCTCGGGTTAGGCTTTTTGTCGGTATAAGAGCCTAGAAAGGGCTGCAGTATGGAAGCCGTGAGCTGAAATACCAATGTGATGATACCAATTTGTGTAAAGTTTAGCGCATAGTTGGTTTTAAGTAGCGGGTACACAGCCGGTATCACCGATTGAATCAGATCGTTCAGTAAATGCGATAAGCTGATAGCAAAAAGAATAGGATAAACTGTTTGGGTAGCCGTTAATGTTACTGTAGTTGGTTTTGTAGCTTTCATGATTTAAACATCAGGTCATCTGATGACTTAGGTTAAAAAATTATAAATGGCCGATTATCTTTTTGGCGGAATCAAGCGCTTTTGCTTTGTTACCGGTTTCTATATGCTTTAAAAGCATTTCGTGCTCCTTTTGGGAATGCTCAAATGGTTGCGTGTTGGTATAAGACTCAGAAAAGGACCTGGATACATGGCTGGAGAGGGTTTTATACAGTTCGGTCAATATTGAGTTGCCACAACTTTCGGCCACTATTGTGTGAAAGGTTATGTCGGCATCTATACAGGCTTCGAGGTCGCCGGCTGCTGCAAACCTGGCCCGATCTTTCAGGCTTTTACGCATTGCTGTTAAATGGCGTTGCGTGCGGTTACTTACGGCTTTTTCGATGATCTGCATTTCGATCAGTTGTCTTACTTCGAATATGGCTGCAAATCCGGCTTTTTCGATTTTGTCATCTAATCCATGGGTGCCGGAATTGCTGATCACAAAGCTGCCAATGCCTTGCTTTACCTGAACAAATCCCGATTGAGCCAGATACCTGGTGGCCTCACGTATAGTAGACCGCCCAACAGAAAAGCTTTTCATCAGTTCGGGTTCAGTTGGAAGTTTAGCATCAACAGGAAAGAAACCTTCCCGGATCTTTTCCTTAATAGCGTCTGCCACTTCCTGTGCCAGGGATTTTCGTTGAATGGGTTCCATGTTATGTCATCATATCATCAGATGACTACAAAAGTAATGGTTTTTATATTATGCTGCTATTATCAACGATTTACTCCAGTTTTTCTATCGTAGATTTTTTCTCAAAATTTCTGAATGATGTATAAAATACGATCAGCATGCCTGCAATGGCGGCAATTGGCAGGAGCCATTTATTTTCCGCAAAACTTAAAAAGAAAAAAAGTATCCATACCAGGAAAACTACCGATAAATAGCCATCCATTTTAAAATCATCCGTATATAGCAATACGTGCAACAGCGAGAGAAAAGCCGGTCCTGCAAAGATCATACAGCTGTATTCATAGATCTGACGGTGTTGAACCGCAAGGGTTCTTAAAGCCCAGAATTCAGGCAGCAGTAAGATGGTGTAGCTAAGAAAAAAGGATGCTAACAGATGTATAGAGCGTATAGGTAACGTACGATAGAATGGGAGCTTGTTTTCAAGGAAGTAAAATGTTTTATAGATGATCATACAATGTCCCGCCAGGCAAAGGCTATAGATCAACCATAGCATTCGTCCTTCAAAAACGGAAGCGTCCGTAATTACAAAAAAATACAGGCAACAAAAGCTCAACAGTTTAAGAATGATCAAAGTTAGAAATTGCTCCCGGAAAATATAGCTTATCATAAACTTCCAGATTCGCGAAGGAAGCCGGATGATTTTTGGTACGATCAGTCTTGTAACAGCAGTTGGATTCCTGTTAAGGCCATTCAGCGAAAGCGTCAGTACAACAAGGAGTGATATAGAAAGACCTGCCGGTGCTATCATATTATACCACTGCCGGTTCCATATACAAACAAACGCAATACCTAATGTATATAGTAAGACCGGGCACAGTAACATCAAAGCTGTAAAAACAAAATGAGGAATTCTTTTACCAGCAGGAATGCCATTTATGACCTGTAAAAAAAGGTAATCATTTTTGGATGTTCTATTGGCATAAAAAACAATACACTTAGCTAAATATACCAGGCACAGTATTGCAAATAGGCTCAATGCCGTTGGATTAGAGGCAATACTTTGAAGAATGTAATAATGAGTATCCAGCGCCTGTTTAATATTAGGTTGTATACCAAATAATACGAAGAATAAAAAATAAAGGGCACCTGCAATTTGCTTGTAAAATGGAGTTACAATGGACCTGAAAAGGATATGCGAAGTGCTATTCAACTTCAAGCGTTTTGTGATGAATGCCATAGATGCTTCTAAATGAAATAGCTTCTGTGGAAATGTAGTGATGGGAGGTGATAATGAAACCCTTGTCAGGGCTATTTTGTATCAGCTTCTGCAAGGAATGCTGTGTGGCGGCATCGAGTGTTGTAAAGGGTTCATCCAGGAAGACCCATTCGCTATTGCCCATAAACGCCAGCAGCAGGGACAATTTTTTTAGCATACCGCTGGAGTAGCTGCCGCAGGGATTGCCCAAGTAATTATCTATGTTTAGCGCCGATTTGATATGTGCTACCTGTTCGGCATTTCCACCTTTTATATGCGTGTAATATTGAACCAGCTCTTCACCTTTTAGAAAAGAGGGGTATACGGGTTCGGCCGGCGCATGATTAATAGCCGCCCTGTAAGCAACCGGATTTTTCTTTAAAGAGATATTCTCAATGAGCACATCACCTTTGAAAGGAATAAGACCTGCTATGGCTTTGAGAAAAGTTGATTTACCGCTTCCGTTCGCACCTTTGATCCAGTAAATGCCTTTTTCGAATTGCATTTTTTCAATATCCAGAATTTGTAAATTGCCGTACGATTTTTTTATTTTTTGAAGATGCAGCATAAAGATTTACGGGTTGTTGTATTCAAGCCTTAGAGGGATTGGTCTGTGGTAATCGATTTGTAAGGTATAATATTTCTTAAGGCAGCCCAAGCTCTTTAACAAAGAATAACCTGTTACTGTTATCATTCAACACCTAAAAAGACTAAGCGCTTGGGCAAGCACGTTACTTTACCGGCAATATCTTCAACACCATTCCGGACTGTTCCGTAGCTACGTAAATGAATCCGTCCGGCGATACCCTTACATCACGTACACGTCCGATATTTTTTAGCAGCATTTCCTCATTTACAACTTTATCGCCTTTTATAAAACTAGCATTTAGGTATTTGAATCGTAAAGACCCTGAGAGAAGGACACCTTTCAATTGCGGGTATTGATTCCCCGTTAAGAATACCATGCCGCAAGGACCAATAGATGGGATCCAGTATTTTACCGGTTGTTCCATTCCGGCCTTTTGCGTTTCGGTTGATATGATCTTACCATTGTAGTTAATGCCATAGGTGATCACCGGCCAGCCGTAATTTTTACCTTTTTTAACCAGGTTGATCTCGTCGCCGCCCCGCGGACCGTGTTCGTGTTCCCATATCTCGCCGTTTGCCGGGTTTAAGGTGAGGCCTTGCGGGTTCCTATGTCCGTAGCTATAAATACTATGACTGGCTGTATCCACATTTACAAAGGGATTGTTGGTAGGTATAGTGCCATCACTTTTTATGCGGTGGATTTTTCCCAAATCATTGGCAAGGTTTTGGGGATTTTGTTTTTCATTGCCTCTTTCGCCAACTGAAACATACAGGTATCCGTCTTTGCCGAAAACCATTTTACCGCCATAATGGTGTGTAGTGCGCGAGTAGGGTTTTGCGATAAAAATGTCTTTAGCATCTGCCAGTTGGTTACCGTTTAATTTTGCTTTCAAGACAGCAGTTGTGTAAACTTCCTGGCCGTTTTCTGTTCCCTGTTTTGAATAAGAAAGGTAAATAGTTTTGTTTTTAGCAAACCCCGGATCCGGAATTACATCCAGCATACCACCCTGGCCTTTTCCGGCAACTGCAGGTGTACCTTCAATCTCATGACGTTTTTTATTTTTATCGATACGAAAAACCTTTCCCTGATTCTTTTCGGTGATTAAAAGCTCTCCCTTGGGTAAAAAAGCCATGGCCCAAACCGAACTCAGCCCGCTGGTTATGGTGTCTAACTTTAAAATACCGCTGGCTGATTTAAAAAGATTTTCACGCCTCGCTGTACCCTGGAAATCATATTCTTTCAGCTTTTTAATACCGTCCAGCATGTAGTCGGTGAGTTGGTAAATCTGCTCATCACTAAAGGCATCTTTGAAAGCAGGCATTCCTTCATCGGGATAGCCATCCTTAATAGCTTTGAACAGATCGTTACGGGTATTGCCATGTAGCCATTTCCGGTCAATATAGGCTTCCATTTTTTCGCCATGGCAACCGCCGCAATACGCTGCATAGGTTTTCGCAAGATTTAAAGTATCGCTGAGTAGGGTAGAGCCGGCTTTGTTATGGGGTGATGTGAGACTGCTGACAAGCACAATAATTGCCAGGCTTCCGAGCGTAAGAATCGTTTTCCGCATGCGCGTATTTTTTCCGGAAGTTAAATAAACCGTTTGGATTTACTCAGGAGTTTCTATGATCCGTAAAAACAGGTCCGGGCAGAGCGTCTCATTCCCGAAAACTATCAATTTAGCATTTCCCCTGTATAGCGTACCTTTGCGGATTAATTAAGAAAATTATCTGGATTGAAATCTAAAACGCTAAAAAAGGATAAGGTAAATATTATTACACTGGGTTGTAGTAAAAATATGGTAGATAGTGAAGTGCTGAGTGGTCAGCTGCTGGCTAATGATATAGATGTGGTGCACGAGAATAAGAAGAGAGATCATAATATAGTGGTTGTCAATACCTGCGGTTTTATTGATAAAGCTAAGGAAGAAAGTATCAATACCATTTTGGAGCAGGTGGAGCTGAAAAAGCGCGGTCGCCTGGATAAAGTATATGTAACAGGCTGCCTGAGCGAGCGCTACAAAAACAACCTCGAGGAAGAGATTCCTGAAGTGGATGCTTTTTTTGGCACTATGGAGCTGCCTTCAATATTGAAGCAATTTGAAGCAGATTATAAAACAGAATTGGTGGGAGAACGCCTGCTGGCAACTCCCAAGCATTATGCGTATCTAAAAATTTCTGAAGGTTGTAACCGTACCTGTACTTTTTGTGCCATACCACTGATGCGCGGAAAGCACGTGAGCAAGCCCATTGATGAACTGGTATTGGAGGCAGAGAAACTGGTGCGTATGGGTGTGAAAGAGGTAATGCTGATTGCGCAGGAGCTCACCTATTACGGACTGGATATTTATAAAAAGAGAATGTTATCTGAGTTGTTACATCGCCTGGCCGATGTAAAAGGGTTGGAGTGGATCAGGTTACATTATGCCTATCCAACCAAGTTTCCTTTAGAGATACTGGATGTAATGCGCGAGCGCGATAATATCTGCAATTACCTGGATATTCCATTGCAACATGCTTCGGACAGAATGCTGGATGCCATGAAAAGGCAAATCAAACAGGCCGAAATGGATGAGCTGATTGCTACTATCCGCGAAAAAGTTCCCGGTATTTGTTTGCGAACCACTTTGATAGCTGGTTTTCCCGGAGAAACACAGGAAGATATTGACGGGTTAAAAGCTTTCCTGGACAAACATCGTTTCGACAGGGTAGGCGTATTCACTTATTCGCATGAAGAAAATACGGGCGCTTACCAATTGGAAGACGATGTGCCTGCAGAAGAAAAGGAGCGTAGGGCGCAGGAGGTTATGGAGCATCAGCAGGACATATCCTATGAGCTGAACCAGGAAAAAATAGGTAAGGTTTTTAAAACGATCATTGATAAAAAAGAAGCAGGTCGCTATATTGGCCGCACCGAGTTTGATAGCGTAGAAGTTGATAATGAAGTGATCATTACCAGCGATCAAAGATTGAAGATCGGTGAGTTTTATAATGTGAGGATAGAAAAGGCTTACGATTATGATCTGGAGGGAGTGGTAGTGCCGTAATGGGGGAGAGCAGTGAATGGTAAATGGTTCGTTGCCGGTAGCAGGCCGGGATAGCACAAGTAATTTACATGCAACGGCAATATTAGGTTCTAAATAACTGACAGACGTGTAGCTCACGTCTTTTTTTGTGTATTGCTACCTGAGCGGTAAATTAATGCTGAAGACTTATCTTTATAAGAATAATCCTGCTATTGATGGAAAGAAGTAGATTCCTTGCCAACCGGCTCAGGGAAGTTTATTTAAACGGCCGGTGGATTGCCAATACCAATTATAAAGATCAATTGTTATCAATAAACCGTGAACAGGCTATTGAGAAAGTGAGTGATTTAAATACCATCGCGGCTTTAACCTTTCATATCAATTATTACCTGGAGGGAATTCTGCATGTTTTTGATGGCGGAAAGCTGGAGATCAGTGATCAATATAGTTTTAATTTGCCTGCGGTTGAGACCGAAGCCGATTGGGAGAAGTTAGTTACTTTGCTTTTAGATAATGCTGAGAAGTTTGCCGGGTCGGTTGAAAAAATGGACGATGAGTTATTGGGTCAGGTATTTGTAGATGAAAAGTACGATACTTACTTGCGAAATATACAAGGTGTACTAGAGCATAGTTATTATCATTTGGGGCAAATTGTATTGATCAGGAAACTGATTTCATGATGGCTGGTTTTTGTGGTTTCCAGGCATTAAATAGCTCCCGAAACTAATTTTACATCAGTTTTGTTAGATCGTCATATTGATTTTCAGTTATTTATGATAATTTTAAGTCAGATTGTCACCCGTATTGACAGGTTGGGAGCTGGTTTCGACCTACCTTTGCAGCCGTATTTTGCATGTTAGTAAAATAACGTTATAAAGGCGCAGTAAAATAAAATTTGTTTTTCGGCGTTTATTGTTTAACTAAAATATCTCACATGAAGAAATGGTTAGTTCTGTTTTTTGCATTTATTTTCAGCTATACTAAGAGCTTCGCTCAAAGTACTTCGCAAAAAGCATCGTATTATCACAGTAAGTTTAATGGTCGTAAAACCGCAACGGGTGATATTTACAGAGACTATCTTTTAACAGCAGCATCTAATATTTACAAATTAGGCACACGTTTATTGGTTACCAATAAAAAAACAGGTCAAAGTGTGCAGGTTGTAGTAAACGACAGGATGGCCCCCCACGTTAAAGGCCGGGTAGATTTAAGCAAATCTGCTTTTCAGAAAATTGCTCATTCGGGTAATGGTTTGGTTCCTGTAGAAGTTAAGATATTAGAGGGTAAAAAAGATGACAATAATTCTTTATAAGAATTAATGAAGATTAGTTGAAAGCCCCGCAATTTTGCGGGGCTTTCTTATTGGGGAAATACTTTTGTCAGTACCACATCGTTTCCTTTCTGCATTAAAGCGTACATATAACCCTTCCTGAATTTATCTTTTAAAACTGTTCTTGGCAGTAGGGCAGTTATTTCACTTTTTCCTTCTTTGTTAATTAAAATATTTTTTTGTCCGCCTGCACTGCTTAGCGCCGCAGATATGACTACTGTTTCATCGGTAGAAGCGCTCTTTACATTTTTTATTTTATCGTTGGCTCTGCCCAGGTTTTGGGGTAACTCATTATAAATGCAAAAAGTTGTATCATTATAAGAAAGTGGGATGAAGCCCATGTACCTGACACTTGCCGGCCTGGCCACCTGTTTTTTATAGATCCTGCTTATATCTTTCAACATAAAATTACTGTCGATATCCAGGGCAATAATATTACCTAAATTATAACCGGTGGGTACACCGTAAGTGGAGGTCATTAGCCTGCTTTCAAATAAAACCCGTAGTCCGGTTTTAATGGGAATAATATCGGTAAGGATGCAGGACGCCAGAGAAAAATCTTCGCTATCCGCCCCTTCAACAGCTTCTGCTTTAAATGGAATAACGGCTCTATTTAGTACACGCTGCTCTTTCAAATCGGCGGTAACCAGATACACGCCTCTCGCCTTTTGGGTAAATATACCGGTGGTATAGGGCGACAGTAAATATAAAACACCATTTTCCATATAGGAACCAAACTTCCCGGCTATATTAATTTTGCTTCCGGCAGCCGGGTTGATGTCGATGGTTTGTGCTTTCCCGGAAGAGGATGAATAGAAGCTAAGAAACCAACTGGCTGTTTTTTCATTAAACCTGTCCCGTTCCAACCGGCAAATGGTTTCTCCGTTATTAAAAGATTCTTCGAGAAACCGGGAATTGTCAATTACAAAGTCCTGGGATTCCAGTTTATTCCCTTCATAATCGAAGTGATCAAGATTAAGATAGTAATTCCCTTTATTTCTCTTATATCCATAAGATAAAAATTTATTTTCTAAGGGACGGTTGCTAACCATAAAAGTACCGGCTTTTTTCTCGTTTTTTCCCGGCAGTTCATCCAGTTGTTTTATGGCCCCCATCCGTTTCCCTGTTGCATCAAAAGCCAGCATTTCCAGTTTTATAGCCTGGTCGGATTTGTTGAAATAGGAGTAAAAAACCAGGAACCGGTCTTTAAGCACAAACAGGTTTTCAAAATCAAACTTGATGCTGTCTTTAGAAGGAAGTGGTATCGGAATGTGCGCTGCTTGGGATAAATCATCTTTGCGAAAGATGTCTAAAAAATAAGCAGGCCCCTTATAATTGAAAGCGTAAAGATTACTGGAATCCTGTTGGAATAAAGTAAAATAAACATTGCTGTAATTATCGATTTTAGTGCCGTAATTATAAGCCAGCGGCTGCGATTTACCAGTTAAGACAGATAAAGCCGGCACAAGGAATAGCAGTAAATATTTCATAAGGTTTGAGTTTTGAAAGGTCAATTTAATACCGCTAAATTAATTAAAAGTTGCAACCGGTGTAAATTGACCATAAAAAAACCACTCCGGTAAGGAGTGGTTAAATGGGATGAAGCTTTATATGCTATTATGCGTTTTTGCCGATGCAGTTCAGATCTTCAAAAGCTGTTTCCAGGCGTTTAACAAAAGTCTCTTCACCTTTGCGTAACCATACGCGCGGATCGTAGTACTTTTTGTTAGGTTTGTCATCGCCTTCAGGGTTACCTAACTGGCCTTGCAGGTATGCTTCGTTCTTTTTGTAATAATCAAAAACACCTTCAGCAAATGCCCACTGCATATCGGTATCCAGGTTCATTTTAATAGCGCCATAACCGATAGCTTCACGGATCTGGCTTTGCTCAGAACCACTTCCACCATGGAATACAAAGTAAACTGGTTTATCGCTTCCTGTTTTAAATTTCTCCGCAATATATTTTTGGCTATTATCCAGGATGATCGGGGTTAATTGAACATTACCTGGTTTGTAAACACCGTGTACATTACCGAAAGCTGCTGCTACAGTAAACATATTGCTCACAGTACTCAGTTGCTCGTAAGCATACGCTACTTCTTCGGGCTGTGTATACAATTTAGAGTTATCAACGTCAGTATTATCTACACCATCTTCTTCACCACCGGTTACACCTAATTCAATTTCGATGCTCATGCCCAGTGGATCCATACGTTTGAAAAACTCCAGAGAGGTGGCAATGTTTTCTTCGATAGGTTCTTCGCTTAAATCCAGCATGTGAGAGCTGAATAAGGGTTGTCCTTTTTCTTTATAGAATTTCTCTCCTTCGTCGATCAAGGCGCTGATCCATGGCAACCATTTTTTTGCAGCATGATCGGTATGTAAAACTACAGGTACACCATAGTATTTAGCAACTGTATGTACATGAAGCGCACCGCTTACTGCACCAAAAATATTAGCTTCCAGGTTTTTGTTCGGCATTCCTTTTCCGGCAAAAAACTGCGCGCCACCATTACTGAACTGAACCATTACCGGCGAGTTTACTTTCGCTGCGGTTTCCAGTACGGCGTTCACGCTATCCGTTCCTACCACATTTACTGCAGGCAGGGCAAAATTGTTGTCTTTAGCATCGTTGTAAAGAGCTTCAAGCTCCTTGCCGTGTAATACTCCGGCTGTGTACTTGGCCATTTTGTTCTTTATTGTTTTTATTAATAATATATACCTAAAGCAGGCTCGCTAAGATAATAATAATATGTGATACATACACGAAGGGGGATAAATTGTCGGTTTAATAACCCCTCATGAACTTGTAATTGTAGTAAGCGCAAAACCGGTCCCGCGTTTGCAACACGGTTATGCGTATTATAAAAAGCGCCTTTACCGGGGCTTTATAATTTCGATGAAAACATCGTACTTTTTATACTCCTTTGATTCTTTGGTTGGCGGAATAGCCCAATAACCCCAATCGTTGAGCAGTTCAGTAGTGACGATCCATTGGTTAATATTGGAAGAAATACTGGCTTCAGACTTTCTGGAGATACTTTTTATTCCAATCATCTCCATCAGTGCATCTTCGTCTTGTACATTGGCAACCTTGAGAGTGGTCGCCTCGGTCTTTCCCTCGCCATTCATAGTAATAGCATTTCGTAACAGTATTAATTTGTCGTTGGTGATCTGGGTTGCAATTTCCTGTTTTGTTTCATCGTAAGCCCTCTTCAGTGCAATTAGCAATTGAAGGTTTGTGGGGCTGGTTTTTAGTAAAGGCTCTCCTATGACTATAACATCGTTAAATCTTTTTTCAAGGATCAATTCATTGATCTTCTTTTGGGTTTCTGTTTGATCCCGTTCTTTTTGAAAAAGCGTAGCATAGTAAATAATACTTACCTCGTAAGCGTATAAATATCGGGGTCTTGTATTAAACCTGCCTAACAATGCTTTATAGCCTTCTGATGAGCTGGTATCCATCAGTGCGTTTTTAATGACTGCAGTATCCGGCTTATTTTGTGCCAATGTGCAGATATAAGCCAATAAAAAAGTGATACCGACCATCAGCTGTTTCAGGTGCACGGTTTTTATTTTTTTAATGATCTGACTAGTCTGTCTGCAACTAGTAAGGATGTAATACCTCTACGAAGAAAGCAGCTTCCTTTGGATCATCTTTCCTGATAACTACCCAGCGGTCAATAACGGACCTTGTTTTACTTTTCGATGTTCTAGATTTACCAATAAGTCCCAGCATATCCATCAATACATATTCGTCTTCAATGCTGGTTACTTTCAGTGTGGATGTATCAGAATTCCCCACTCCATTTAGTGTCACAGATTTCAGCAGCAATTGGAGTTTGGCTTTAGTGAGCTGAATTTCGGTCTCTTTTTTAGTTTCTATGTAACTGGCGAGTAAGAGTATCAATACTTTTAAATCAGTTGCGTTAGTCTTAAGAAGTGCTTCTCCGACCGGGATCATTTCGGCAAATTTTCTACCCTTTGCTAATTCTTCAAGTGGCTTCTTCGCGAAAAGATTTTGAAAAGCATTGGGACCTTTTTGAAAAAGCTTACCGTAGTAGACAATGGCTCCCTCGTTGGGATAAAGATATTGCGGTGTTTCGTTAAATTTTTTCAACAGCGCTTTATAACCTGTAGCTGAACTGGTGTCGAGTACGGCTTTTTTCAGTGCTACCGTGTCTAGCTCATTCGGGTTTTGTGCGAATGAATAAACAATAGCGGTAAGACAAAATATTAGCGTAAACAGGCATTTTTTATACATAGCAGGTGGGTTGTTTTAATTGATCCGTTTTACCAGGCTTCTTGTTTTTTCCTGTATCAGTTTCAGGTTACGGCGAAGCATATATTTTAAATGCAGTTTCAATACCTGGCCCATCGATTTGCATCGGCTGAAAGCCTGTGTTTTGAAATGCTCGTTAAGCTGGCTGATCAGCAGTTCCTGTTTTTCAGGTGGGCTAACCGTATCCCGGGACATGATATTTAACAGTTCCATTAAGCGAAACCGGGTTACTGCAACACGGTAGGCCATCGCAGACCATTCTTCTGCCTTATATTGTTCAATTGACTCTGTATTTAGTTGCTCCAAAACCGTAGATACAAATGCATTGTTTTCTTTGAAAAACTGGGGCATATACAGGTGCTTACGCCCTTCGTAAGACTGCTGATCAAAGTCGATGGCCCTGATGCGGTATTGATAGCTCTCAATATCGGGTGTTGCCACTACTACAAAATTGTAAGCCCGCATATCTCCCAGCAAACGCACAAAACAGCGCTCATTAAATTTTACAAATTCCTTCGCAAACCTGGTTTTATTGGTCTCGTCCTTACTCAGGTATTGATCCAAGAACACATCGCCCGGCAGGCCCGGTATATGTTCTTCTACCAGCGTGCCCCTGTCGGTGTAAAATGTAAGCCGGTTAGGTGACAGGAAATGCTCCAGTTCCAGGCCATAAATCCGCGAAGCATCGGTGATCTTGATATAATAGTGATCAAAATTGGAATTGAATTTATTTACAATCCTGATACGGAAAGGAAGGGAATTGCCAAAAGAGCAATAGTCGATCCTGGCTACATCCAGCTGGTCGGCAAAACTCATATCTCCCTCCGTTTTAAGGATGGCATATATTTTCACAAGACCTTCCCGCAGGTAGTCCCAGTCCCGTTTATCATAAATAGCTTTTTCCCAGTAAGTGCTGTTGCCCTGCCCGTCCTTAATGGGTACGGACCAGGTAAAGTTCAGCAGGTCGGTATGAGACACAGGTAAACTGACCTCTCTTCCCTGGCGAACAAGATAGCTCGCCAGCTCATTATTGACAGGGTACAGGATCTTTTTTTTGGAAGGCCGGTTATTAAGTATCTCCAAATCGTTCATAACCAAAAAATAGGAAAGCTATATGATAAAAGATATAAATTTTATTGACTAGTTAAATATAAAAAAATTGCTGTTAAATAATAATTAATTACTTTAAACCGTTATTTTGCCTGCGCTAATGGGAAAGTTGATAGAAAGATTAAAAAGTACGAGTCTGGTTAAAAAGCTGGTACACCTGGTGGTGGGGATATGTACTTATCCCGGCATCGCTATATTTAATAAACTACGCATTAAGGGTTCTGAGAAAGTAAAAGCTTTACCCAAAACCAATGTGCTGTTTGTTTGTAATCACCAAACCTATTTCCTGGATGTGATTACCATGTTCCATATTTTTTCTGCTATTAAGTGGAGAAAGAAGGACCGGCTGGGTATACCTTATTATATGCTGAATCCGTTCACCAGAGTGAATTATGTAGCTGCAGAGCAAACTATGAAAAGCAGCTGGATGAGCAGGCTGTTTTTATTGGCCGGGGGACTTACTGTACGCCGAACCTGGAACGAGACCAGTAAAGAACAAAGGGCCGGCCTAGACCCAAGTGATACCCGTAAAATTGAAAGGTCGTTAAAAAACAACTGGATCATTACTTTTCCGCAGGGAACAACCACACCTTATGCACCGGCGCGTAAAGGCACGGCACTTATTATTAAGCATCACAAGCCCATTGTGATACCTGTTGTTATCAATGGATTTTCCAAAGCCTTCAACAAAACCGGTGTAACGCTTCGCAAAAAAGGAACAAGGCTTTCAGTGACATTTAAAGATCCCCTGGAGATCAACTACGATGCCTCCGCATTGGAAATAACGGAGCAGTTAATGGATGCCATTGAGCAAAGCAAGAAATTTATGCCGGATGTATTGACAGCCGATCGTCAGTAAAATGGTTATACCTTTATTGCCGTTATGAGATGTTTTTGTCTTTTTATGCTCTTGTGTTGGATGGGAACACCATTGAACGCGCAGCTTAGCGCTTATAAAAAAGAATTTCAAAATTATATACCTAAAGGTTGGGTGCTGGATACTGCCCTAAAAGGTGATCTTAATAAAGACAGGCAAGCAGACGCGGTATTGGTTTTGAGAAATACCCAGCCATCCAATTTTAGAAAGAATGAAGGATTAGGCATGGATCTGCTGGATCTGAATCCGCGTAGACTGTTGATACTTTTTAAAACCAGTACCGGTTACACAAAGGAACTTAGTACGGATGTTTTTCTTCCCTCTGTTAACGATGAGGAGAGCACCTGCCTGGAGGATCCTTTCTCCGAAGGCGGGATTGAGATATCCAAAGGTTTACTGAAGATTCGTTTACATTACTGGCTGAGCTGTGGCAGTTGGTACGTCACCGATTATGATTATACTTTCCGTTATCAGAACAAAAAGTTTGAAATGATTGGTTTGGATGTATCGTCTTTTCACCGGGCATCAGGGGAGTCATCTACTACCAGCTATAATTTTTCTACACGTAAGAAACAAACAATTACCGGGATGAACGAGTTTGAGGAAACTGATGTTAAACCGGTGGAAAAATGGGGAAAGATCGGCAGTACCCGCGTATGGAACCTGGCAGGTATGACCGGGGAGACAGCGGTGGAGGAGATCGTTAATAAGGATATATAGATCTGGTTAATTGAATGGCCTCTGTGGCTTGCTTTACATCATGTACCCGTAAAATGTTAGCGCCGTTGAGCAGTCCAACTGTATTTAAAACTGTAGTTCCGTTGAGCGCCTGTTCAGCATCTGTTCCCAGTGTTCGATAAATAAAGCCTTTGCGACTTACACCCAGCAGTATCGGTAAATCCAGTATTTTAAACAGGTCGAGGTTTTTCAATAGTGTGAAATTGTGCGAGGCCGTCTTGCCAAAACCAAAGCCAGGGTCCAGTACAATATCTTTAATGCCCTTGCCTCTTAAAACTGCGGTTTTCCGGACAAAAAAATCAAGCACTTCCCTGCACACATTTTCATATTGCGGGTCTGTTTGCATGGTTTGAGGCGTGCCCTGCATGTGCATTAATATATAAGGGACATTTAGAGAAGCAACCGTGTCGATCAGTTCTTCATCGAGGCTTCCCGCGCTGATATCGTTCACGATAGATGCTCCCGCACGAACTGCCTCCGTAGCTACTTTCGCATAAAACGTATCCACTGAAATAACAGCTTCAGGGAAAGCTGTATGTACTGCTTGTATGGCGGGTATCACACGGGTTAATTCTTCATCTGCAGAAATAAGCTCGCTGCCTGGCCGGGTACTTTGTCCGCCTATATCCAGTATAGCAGCTCCATCCCTGATCATCTGCTTCGCTCTCGTTAATAATGCATCTCCCGTTGTGTAGCGGTTGCCGCTGTAGAAGGAGTCTTCGTTGATGTTCAGTATTCCCATAACAATGGGCCGGTTGATCGTGAGTAAATTACCTTTACAATTAAGTGTGAACATCAATATTTGTTTTGCTATTTTTGTCAGAATTGCTTCTCAGAAGCTAAGGTAGGGGATTGGCTGAAAAGTTGATAGCTTTATTAGTTGAAAAGTTGACAGGTGAATACTTCTTAGCGGACAGGCTTTCAACTTACTTTATGGGATCCTCTCTACATCAAATAAATCACATGACAAAAACAAATGAACAATATGATGCTGTGATCGTATCCTGTCAAAACGTTTTCTTTAAGAAGAATAAGGATTATGGAACTGCATGGCGGGTATTAAGAACTATTTCTATTGTTGATCAGCTCTATATTAAGGCACAGCGTATCAGAACTATCCAGGAAAAGCAACAGCAGATGATTGCTGATGATATTGCAGGTGAATTCCTGGGAATAATCAATTATTCGGTAATTGGCCTGATACAGCTGGAACTACCCAGTGATGCGCCGTGGGATTTGCCATCGAACCAGGTGGAGGAAGCCTACAAAAAACATATAGCTGATACTAAAAACCTGATGCAAAGCAAGAATCATGACTATGGGGAGGCCTGGCGCAGTATGAGCCAGGAAGGGCTTACGGATCTGATCCTGATGAAGCTTTTTCGTATACGACAGATCCTTACTAATGATGGAAAGACTTTAATCAGTGAAGGCATCGATGCCAACTATCATGATATTATTAACTACTCGGTTTTTGCACTGATACTTGATAGCGAATCCGGGAACAAATAAATGAAATGAAGGTAATTGTAAATGTAGCCCGTATTATAGTGGGTGTTCTTTTTATTTTCTCAGGACTGGTAAAAGCGAATGATCCAATAGGACTGAGTTACAAAATGCAGGAATTTTTCCTGGTTTGGGGAACCAGCTTCCTGGATGGCATCTCGCTGGCGCTTTCCGTAATTATGATTGCTTTCGAGATCATTGCCGGCGCCGCGCTGCTATTGGGCTGGCGTATTAAAACGATTAACTGGTTATTATTATTGTTAATTGTGTTCTTTACCTTTTTAACCGGCTATGCTTACTTATCCGGTAAGTTCAAAAACTGCGGATGTTTTGGTGATTGCATTCCTATTACTGCTCAAACTTCTTTTGTAAAGGATATTGTTTTGCTCCTATTGATACTGGTGATCTTTTTTAACAGGAAGCATATCAAACCGGTATTTTCCAGGGCGGGTACAACCGGTTTGTTGTTGCTGGTAACTGCGTTCAGTTTTGCTGCGCAGTGGTATACTTTAAAGTATTTACCGATTGCAGATTGTCTGCCTTTTAAAAAGGGTAATAACATAACCCAGCAAATGCAGATGCCTGCGAATGCAATACCCGATAGCACTATTATCACATTTGTATATGAAAAGGCCGGTAAGAATGTAGAATTTACAGCGGAAACATTTCCCGATGATTTTGATGATAGTACCTACAAATTTATAAATCGTTACGATAAGGTGATCAGACCCGGAGTAAACAACGAACCGCCTATCAAAGCTTTTGGCCTTACCGCGCCGGATGGGAACGATCTGACACAGGAGCTGCTGAATACAGACAAAGTGGTATTGTTATTTGTAGAAGGCGCCGAAACTCCTTTAGAAAAATGGCAAAAAGGTTTTGCGAGAATTGTTGCAGATGCACAAAAAAAGAATATACCTGTTTATATTGTCAGCAGCGCATCTGCACGCTTAAAACCCGCTATTGGTAAAACAGGTTTTAATAATGTGACCATTCTTAGTGGCGATAACACAATGATAAGAACAGCAGCGCGTACTAATCCTACCGTGTATGTGCTCCATAAAGGAACTATTACGGATAAATGGAGCTATAAGAATTTTGATAAAATCAGTTTTTAGTTCACGGTGTGAGCTGTATGGTGTAATAGGAATCGTTCGTACATCTTACATTTAACAAACGTACATCAAACCTCACCTCATGGTACAATACCTCTTAAAAAAGGTCCTTTACAGCATACTGGTTTTAGCCGGTGTGGTGGTACTGGTGTTTTTTTTATTCCAGGGGTTTGGCGATCCGGCAAGATTGATAATGGGGCAAACGGGTGACGCTAAAACCCAGGAGAATATCCGGAAAGAGCTATACCTCGACCAGCCAAAGTGGAAGCAGTTTTTGTTGTATGTAAATGATGTGTCACCCATCGCTATTCATTCTAAGGACGAAATAAATGCCAAACAGCTGAAGGGTGTATTTATAGGAGGAGAACATAAGCTGGGTGTAAAAGTGCCATACCTTAGAAGATCTTATCAAAGTAAAAGGGAAGTAGGTTCAATATTAATGCAGGCTTTACCCGGAACTATTATGCTTACCATTGCGGCGATGGCTATAGCGGTAGTAATCGGGATTCCTTTGGGCGTTGTTGCAGCCGTAAAACAAAATACCTGGCTGGATACCACTGCTATTTTTTCAAGCATCGTGGGTATTTCGGCGCCTTCCTTTTTCATGGGTATTGTTATGGCCTATTTCTTCGGTTTCGTATTGACGAAGTATACGGGACTTCAAATTAGCGGCAATTGGTTCGATATTGACGAGGTGACGGGCGACCGTATTTTCAGCCTTAAAAACCTGCTGCTTCCGGCTATCACGCTGGGTATCCGTCCGCTTGCTATTATTACCCAACTTACACGTAGCGCCATGCTTGATGTACTGGACCAGGATTATATAAGAACTGCTTATGCCAAAGGGCTAAGCAAGCGCGTAGTTATTTGGCGGCATGCCCTGAAAAATGCCTTGAATCCGGTTATAACGGCTATTACCGGTTGGTTTGCTGAACTGCTGGCAGGCGCTTTCTTTGTTGAATATATCTTCGGTTGGCAAGGTATTGGAAAAGTAACCGTAGACGCTTTGGAAAAGCTGGATTATCCTGTTGTAATGGGATCTGTATTAATATCTGCTACTTTTTTTGTATTGATGAATATTATAGCTGATTTGCTGTATGGCGTGTTTGATCCGAGAGTGAGGAGGTAGGAAGATAGCGAGTAGGATATAGGAAATAGCTAGTAGGGACACGGCATGTTCGATGTTCATTGTCTTTGCGCCTCTGTCTCTTAGTGAGCTCTGCGGGCAACAGGCGGGTAAAGAGCAGTAAGCATTGCTAATCTTAAGTTTTAAACCTCTAATATCAAACCAGTATTATTTCACAATAACCTCTTTGATCACTTTTCCGCCCAGCGCCTCATTTACCCGTTCAACGATCTTGCTTCTTTGATAAACCAGCTCGTGTCTTAAAGGGGCTACCGAGGTATACACAAATAGTTTATCTCCTATAATCTGCAATTTGTCGGTATAGCGGGCTACTGTTTTTCCCATAATTTTCTCCCATACCGCATCAATTTCCAATGCCTGTATATCTCCGCGGATGCGACTTTTATTTAAAAACTCTTTTAATGCTTCGCCTAAAGAATATTCACCCATACTGTAAAGTTTAGTCAACTGCTGTAACCAGCTCACAAAGATATCAAATCAAAGTCGGCATTTAAAGTTTCAAGGTGTTTTGTTAAGCGTTCGGGGTTGGTATCGGTAATAAAAACCTGTCCCTTATTCTCCAGGCAAACTTTCTGCAACAGGTTACTGATGCGCTCTTCATCCAGTTTTTCAAAAACATCATCCAGGAGTAAAAAAGGAGTAATTTTTTTCTCCTGCGTAATTACCTGAAGCTCCGTTAGTTTTAGGGCAAAAAGCAGGCTCTTGCGCTGACCCTGGGAGGCGATATTTTTAAAGGGTTGTTGATTGAGTTGCAGGATAATATCATCGCGATGAATACCGGCGGTAGTACGTTGAACCAGCCTGTCTTTATTTAGTGTTGCCGAAAGTAATTCTTCAAACGAGGTCTCCAATAACCTGCTATCATATAGTATAGAAAGGTTTTCTTCTTTTTGGGCAATTTCTGTATATAACCTTTTTACTTTGGGCAGAAAGGATACGAGAAACTGGCTTCTTTGCTCAAATATATAATTGCCCGGCACAATCAATTGATCTGTTAAGATCTGTAATAACGCTTCATCCAGCCTGCCGGTATCAGCGGCCGATTTCAATAAGGAGTTGCGTTGCTGTAAAATCTTATTGTACTGAATAAGCTTTTGTAAGTATTCCGGATTGAGCTGCGACAATAAAGAGTCGAGAAAACTACGCCTTTCCTCACTGCCACCCGTGATCAGCACGGCATCATCGGGTGCTATTACTACACAGGGATACCTGCCGATATGCTGTGAAAATTTTTCGTAAGCATCGCCGTTGATCAGGAACTCTTTTTTATTGTTCTCCCTCAGGATACAGGTAGCCGTATCTTCTGTGCCTTCTTTCGAAAATTTACCTTCCAGTCTGAACCCCTTTGAACCCTGGTGCACATTAACAGCATCAGAAGTGCTGAAATAGCTTTTGGTAAAACACAGGTAATGTATGGCGTCCAGTATATTGGTTTTACCCACTCCATTTTTGCCGCAAATTCCAATTACGTTTTTAGAAAAGTCAAAAACTTTGTTGGTATAGTTTTTAAACTGGAATAATGATATGGAATTAAGCCGCAGCATGTATACAAAAATAGGCTTTGGCAGGTATAATTTGCTATATAACGATGAACCTGCATTTGCAGGTTTTGCGTTGATTGTTCAAAATGGTATTTTGCAGGGTATATACAGTTGCTGACAAAGCAACTTGAAGCAAATTATAAACTTTGGAAGAACTCTGCACTGAAATTACATGGATTAATGCCTTAAGCCCTCTGGGAGAGGAAGTGCATGTGTATGGGTGTGACATTGAAACGTTAAATATAGAAGGCTTAAAAACATTGTTGAGTTCCACGGAGTTGACCAAAGCAGTGGCCTTCAGGCAACCAGCCGATGCTAACCGGTTTATTGCGGGCAGGGGTATCACAAAAAAAATATTGGGGTATTATGCGGGTACAGATGCCCGGCAGGTGATTATTAGCCCCGGAAAAAACGGCAAACCCATTGCTAATATAGATGCCGGCATAGTACAGCCGAATTTCAACATCAGCCATTCCGGTAATAAAGTGTTGATCGCATTTTGTAACCAAATGGTGGGAATTGATGTGGAATTGGTAAAAGAGATGGAACTGGAAAGTATGGCCGAATTGGTGTTTTCTGAAAGGGAACACAGTATATTCAGAAAATCTAATGATCCCATAAATACATTCTACTATTTTTGGACACGTAAAGAAGCATTGCTTAAAACGGTAGGGGTAGGGCTTACAGATCATTTATCGTCTGTTGATATGAGTGAAGCGATAGATACTGACTTCGTAAAGACATTCACCGATCAGCCGCTGGGCTTACTTTCGTTTACCATGCAAGACCACGAGAACTATTTTGCCAGTCTTTGTTATGTTAAAAACACACCATCCAGGTTTATTCGTGTCACGAATGAGTTGTTAAGCCAGCTCTAAACAGGTACTGGACAAACTTAAAACCTCTGCGTATGCTCTGCATCTTCTGTTCTCCAATATTTGTTTTTAGTAGTTCTCTGATACCTCGACTAAGATACCGGTAGGCTATGCTAGTAAAGTTAAAAAGGGAGGGCGCTTATCCATTTTCTCCCACGGCAAAACTCTTGACCGCAAAGAAAAGAAGACGCAAAGAATACGCAGCGATATAATTCAACTCTGATGAAGTAAAACCTGGAGTATGTACTCCGAATTACTCTGCGTTATCTCCGTGGTTAACTACTTACTTATTTAAACTATCGCTGTTTATTTTCTTTTCGACTTTTCCCAGGCAGCACTTTGCGATTTTTTAAAGTATCTGTTTATGCCGGCTATCACTGCATAATTCATCAGGCAGAAATAGTAGGGAATAAAGAATGCTTTTACTTTGAGGTTTCTTTTTTCCATCAAATAGCCAATTATGCTTAAGCCGTAAAACAGAACCTGCCCGGTTAGTAATGCTATATATAGCGGTTGTTGGGTGTGTTGGGCAATAATAATATTGAGTATGAAAACCAGTATCATCAGGAAGGGGGTTACCGTCCAACGTAAAACGCGGTGACTGATATATTGAAAAGTAAGCACCGGGTTCCGGAATGGATTAGCTGCTTTTTTTAACCTGAATATAGACTGGACGCCACCTGCGGCAATCCTGATCTTTCTTTTCAACTCTTCTTTTGAGTCTGCCGAGGCTGTTTCCATAGCATAAGCTTTAGGCTCGTACGCAATTATAAAACCTTTTTCAGCGATACGCATCGCAATCATGTGATCGTCGATAATGGTGTCGGTTTCAACAGGCTCGTACAAAGATCTCCTGATGCTGAATAATTCTCCGGCGGCTCCTACATTACTATAGAGTTCGTAATCCCATTTTTTTAACGCCGATTCATATTTCCAGTAAAAACCTTCTCCGGCCGAACTGGCATCTGCACTATCGGCAACCATTATTTTCTTCTCACCGGCTACCGCGCCCACTTTAGGATGCTGGTAATGTTTTACCAGCTCTTTTATCGCAGCTTTATTCAAATAGGTATTGGCATCTGTAAAAACTACGATGTCGCTGGTGAGTTCGGGCATTACTCTTTTTATGGCCGCCATTTTACCACCCCGCTCATCTTTATGATAAAGCTTTACCTGAGCGTAGTTCTGTATTTTTTGTGGTGTACTATCATTGGAGCCATCTGTAACAAAAACAATATCGAACAAGTGTGACGGGTAATCCAGCTCCAGGCAGTTCTGTATTTTTTCTTCAATATAAGCTTCTTCGTTGTAAGCGGCTATTAATAAGGCTACGCTGGGTAAGCGTGTTTCATCTAAAACAATCGGCTGCTTTCTTTTTCCGATAATTCTTTTAAGTTTTAGTAATGCATACAAAAAAATACCATAACCGGCAAATGCATAAAAAACAATAAAGAGGCTAATCCAAAACAGAATAATCATGGTATATAATATCCTAGTGAGCTGCTATTAGCAGAATGGGTTAAATTCCACCAAATACCTTTAAACGTCTGGGCGGCCAGATCAGCTCTGCCGTTTTTAACATGTATCAAAAGCTGTTTTGGCGTGGCTATAAAAATATAATAAGCAGAAAATAGCGCAGTGTTGGTGAGGTTGGTGTTTTTCCGGATATACAACATTCGGTTGCGTGTCATAAAAAAAGCTTTAATAGGACTGGCTTTACCTACGCTGATCGACTCTTTATGGTAAATAACCGCTTTACCTGTAAACCAGATTTTTTTACCGATTCTTTTAAATTTCTCACACCAGTCCAGCTCTTCATAATATAAGAAATAGCGTTCATCCATCATTCCGGCCTGGTCGAGGTCTGTTCTTCGGCACATTACGGCGGCGCCATGACAAAAACCGGTTTCGCGGCTATCATTACTATATTGTCCCGTATCGGTTTCTTTATCGCCTATCGCGCCATTTCTTGCAGTGATGTAATTCATTTCTGTAAACCCGGCATATTGAATCAATTTCTTATTCTCATGGAATTTGATTAACGGGGATAGCAGTCCTATAGAAGGGTTTTGCTCCATTTCCCTAACTAAGGCTTCAAGGAAACCTGCCGTTATTTCAGTATCGTTATTGAGGAGTAAAAGATAATATCCTTTGGCGTTTTTAATACCCAGGTTATTTCCCCCTGCATAGCCAAGATTTTTCGAAGAATGGATATAGATAAGACCCGGGTATGCAGCTGCAAAATCTGTCATCCTGTTCTCAGCAGGAGCATTATCCACCAGTATTACTTCCACCTCGTCACTATTGGTAAATCTCTTTACCGATTTTAAAAAATCTATAGTAACGGCTGGTTGGTTATAATTTACCGTTATAATCGAAGTTAGGGGCATTGGTTTACGAAGATAAAATCTTTTAGTAATCAACGGTCCGCCAAATTTACTAAAGTCTGATGTAATTCAAATACTTGTGTAAGTACAGACTTTTTCCCGTTATTATCTATTACAAAGTCGCAGCGTTTCATTTTCTCCTGCTCATCCATTTGTTTTTCCATCCGTGCTACAATAGCTGGCTCATCGAGGCCACCTCGCTCAAGCACTCTTTTAAAGCGCAATTCTTTCTCTGCCCATACGCCGATGATATAGTCCAGATGCTTGTCGCTGCCGCTTTCAAATATTAATGCTGCTTCTTTTATAGCATATGGTCCCTGCTGGTGATCAAACCAGTCAATTGAATCCTGTATGGTAATGGGGTGGGTGATGGCATTTAACTGTGCGAGAAGGGAGGTGTTATTAAACACTTTGGAAGATAGATAAGCTCTGTTCAACTGCCCGTTTTTATAGGTATCGGGGCCAAACAATTCTGTCAGTTGCTGCCGCACCTGCAGATGGGTATTCATCAGGTTTTTAGCAGCGCTGTCTGCATCATAAATTGCTACACCCAGGCTTGAAAAAATATTGGCAATGGTTGTTTTACCACTGCCAATACCGCCTGTGAGGCCTATTTGTAACATATTGTATGTTTAACGTTGCAGGTTTAATATTCAATGTTTAGCCTTGAACATTAAACGCTCAAACTATTTAGCTGGTGTAGCAGCAGGTTTGTTGATCTGCGCTGTCCAATCCATGCTGATAGCCGATTTTTCAATTTTGATATAATTACCTGGGCTGATTTCGATGTTTAATGTACCATCTTCGTTTACCTGTTGAATTTTACCATGTATACCTGCTATCGTTACTATTTTATCTCCCTTTTGTAAATCTTCGATAAATTTCTTTTGGTTTTTTGCTTTTTTAGCCTGCGGGCGTATAAAGAACAGCCAGAAAACCAGTACCATACCTACCAGGAAAATCAGTTGAAAAGATCCACCACCTTGTGCTTGTAAAATGTAATGCGTCATTATTTATTGTGCTTTAAGATTTTATTTGGTAACATTTACCTTGAAAGTTAAAGTATGCTGTGTAAACGGTTTGGTGTTAGCTGTTACAATAACGGTTTTAGTGTGGGTGCCTTCACTTTGTCCTTCGCTGTTAAATTTGGCAACAATTTTTTCTTCTTTGCCAGGTAAAACAGGTTTCTCCGGTTTTTCTGCTACGGTACATCCGCAACCGGGCTGAACGCTGGAAATGATCAGAGGCTTGTCTCCGGTGTTTTTAATCAAAAAAGGAATTTCTACTATTTGTCCCAGTTTTACATCCCCCAGGTCTTTAAACGTAGAGTCTACCCAATTAACAGTAGTAAAATTGGATGAATCTTTTAAAGCTTCCTGTTTTAATGAGTCGGTTAAAGGAGCATCTCCCGTTGTTTTGCTATCGCCGTTACCATTGCAGGCAACTAATGCAGCAGCAGCAGAAATAATCAGTACTAAACGTTTCATGTTATCCAGATTGATTTTAATTTAATTTTTGCAGTGCGAATGTAGATCAATATTCAAACCCGGCGAAAAATATTGCCTTCAAAATCAGGATTTTCGGAAATCCTTTTTCTTAAGCAGTCCTTCTTCTACCAGCTCTTTATGAATATTGTCAAGTATACCATTTACAAAGTGACCACTCTGCGCTGTACTGTAGTCCTTTGCAAGGTCTATGTATTCGTTAATTGTTACTTTAGGCGGAATGGTTTCGAAATATAAAAACTCGGCTACACCCAGTTTCATCAGCACCATATCCAACAGCGCGATGCGTTCCGGGTCCCAGTTTTTTAATTTAGGCGTAATCAGGGTAAGCAGGTAATCTTCCTTATCTATTACCGTTTTCAACAGGCTTACAGCATACTGCTCTTTATCAAGAGTGATAATTTGCTGAAAGGCTGAAGCTTGTGGTTTGCGTACGAAAGCTGCAATGCTCTGAACGATCATTTCGCCGTCATCATCCCAGTTGCTGAATACTTCTTCAATATGTGCTACAAACTCTTCATTGTTCAGCATCAGGTCGTTAAAAATAAATTCAAATATTTTACGGTCTTCCTGCAAACTTTGTTGCTGAATACTGATATAATGCAAATACTGCTGTGTGGTAGTTAAATGGAGGTAAATCTTTCTCACCAACTCCTCATCGATCAGGTGCTCTGTTTTTTCGTTCTTAAAAGCTAGTTTAACTTCATTCAGGTCGAGTATTTGCCAAAGCAGACTACTTGCCGCCAGTTTGGTATTTACGTTCAAATCTTTTTCACTCGGTACATATTTGTTTGCCTTGCGAAAAGCATCTTTTTCAGCGTAACGGGCGATTTCGGTTAAAAAATGCACGAGGTACACCATTAAAGAGCGTGTTTGACTGAAATGTTGCCTAAGCGTTTTTTGTGGATCAAGGGGTTTGTCGGTATCCAGACTGGACGTGTACGAATAAAGGGTTTGCATCACTTTTACCCTTATGTTTCTTCTGCTAATCATTGAATCAAGAACTATTTTGAACGGGCGAAGATAAGGCTTTTATTAGTTGACAGGTCGAAAAGTTGAGTGATGGTTGACGGCTGACAGGTTGAGCTGCTGATAAAGTTGACTATGGGGACTAGTAAGAGTTTAAGCGCGTGTGCAAGTATTGCATTAGCCCTAGTAAGCATTAAACCGGTAAACTTGTCAACCTACTAACCGATCAACTTGTCAACTGAAATTTGCCATCTTGTCACATGTGGGGCCCTTAAGCGTGTAAGCCGTCTGTAACCTGAAAAAATTTCATGTTTCCCAACCGTGGCATATTATTTAGGGTACATTTGCCAACCATAAAGTGATTCAATAGGAGTCACCTTAAACAATCAAATTTTTTAAAAAGATAAACATGGCTAAAAAATCGACTGTTACCCCTTTACATGACAGGGTAATTGTAAAACCAGCAGCAGCTGAAGAAAAAACAGCGGGCGGTATCATCATTCCTGATACAGCAAAAGAAAAACCACAACGCGGTACTGTAGTTGCAGCCGGTCCTGGCAAAAAAGACGAACCCGTAACTGTAAAAACCGGCGACACTGTGTTGTACGGTAAATATGCAGGTACTGAAATCCAGATTGAAGGACAGGATCTTTTAATTATGCGTGAAAGCGATATTCTCGCTATAGTATAATGTAGAATATAAATGTGATGGTGAATCTAAGCATGCATCATTCTGCATTTAATATTTAATATTCAATATTTTAAATTCAAAATAGAGATGGCAAAACAATTACACTTCAATATTGAAGCGAGAAATAAAATGAAGAAAGGCGTTGACGTTTTAGCAAACGCCGTGAAAGTAACCCTGGGCCCTAAAGGCCGTAATGTGGTTATCGAGAAAAAATTTGGTGCTCCTGCTGTAACTAAAGATGGTGTTACGGTAGCAAAAGAAATTGAACTGGAAGATGCAATTGAAAACATGGGCGCTCAGATGGTGAAAGAAGTGGCTTCTAAAACTGCGGATATCGCAGGTGATGGTACTACTACTGCAACTGTATTAGCTCAGGCGATCATTAGCGAAGGTTTGAAAATGGTGGCTGCTGGTGCCAATCCAATGGACCTGAAACGTGGTATTGACAAAGCAGTTTCTTTGGTTGTAGAAAACCTGAAAGCGCAAAGCCAGACTGTAGGTAGCGACAGCAAAAAAATTAAGCAGGTTGCTTCTATTTCAGCTAACAACGACGATCAGATCGGTGATTTGATCGCTCAGGCTTTTGGTAAAGTAGGCAAAGAAGGCGTAATTACTGTAGAAGAAGCAAAAGGTACTGATACTACTGTAGATGTAGTAGAAGGTATGCAATTTGATCGTGGTTATATCTCTCCCTACTTCGTTACTAATAGCGAAAAAATGGAAGCAGAATTACAAAGCCCTTATATCCTGATCTACGACAAAAAGATCAGCGCTATGAAAGATATTCTTTCTATCCTGGAAAAAGTAGCTCAAAGCGGCCGTCCTTTGGTAATTATTGCTGAAGATTTAGAAGGTGAAGCCTTGGCTACCCTGGTGGTAAATAAATTACGTGGTACTTTGAAAGTGGCTGCAGTTAAAGCTCCTGGCTTTGGCGACAGAAGAAAAGAAATGTTACAGGACATCGCTATCTTAACGGGTGGTACTGTGATTTCTGAAGATATGGGTCACAAATTAGAAGGTGCTGATATTGCAGCTTTAGGCCAGGCAGCTTCTATTACCATTAACAAAGACAATACTATTGTTGTAGGTGGAAAAGGTAAAAAAGCTGATATCGTAGGTCGTGTAAACCAGATCAAAGCTCAGATCGAGTCTACTACATCTGATTACGACAAAGAAAAATTACAGGAGCGTTTAGCTAAATTAAGCGGTGGTGTTGCTGTATTATATGTAGGTGCTGCTACAGAGGTTGAAATGAAAGAGAAAAAAGACCGTGTAGATGATGCTTTACATGCAACACGGGCAGCTGTTGAAGAAGGTATCGTACCAGGTGGTGGTGTTGCTTACATTCGTGCTGTGGCTTCTTTGGATGTAAAAGTAAAAGGCCAGATCGAAGACGAACAAACTGGTATGGCCATCGTAAAACGTGCTTTGGAAGCGCCTATCCGCACTTTAACTGATAACGCTGGAATCGATGGTTCTATCGTTGTTCAGAGAATCAAAGAAGGAACGGGTGATTTCGGTTTCAACGCAAGAACAGAAGCTTACGAGAACCTGTTCAAAGCGGGTGTTATCGATCCAACTAAAGTAAGCCGTGTAGCTCTGGAAAATGCAGCTTCTATCGCAGGTATGTTATTAACTACCGAGTGTGTAATTGCTGACAAACCAGAACCTAAATCTGCGGCTCCTGCAATGCCAGGCGGTCCTGATATGGGTGGTATGGGCTATTAATTAAGTTAATAGTTTTATATAACGGTTGACAGTAGTTGGCGTTTTAATAAAAAAGTCCCGCTTCGGTTTTCGAAGCGGGACTTTTTTTGAGCCCTGGTATTGTGAATACAATATTCAGATGGGAGCATAAATGCCCATTGATGAAACGTTTCAAAAGGATTCATCGAAAAAATCGGGGCATTCATCTAATTATATGGCCCATTGGGCGAAAATCCCTCTTGTATGGAATTTTATCGACATATCTTTAATACGGTTTAGAGGGCTAGAGTGGGCAACGACACCTTTCCAGGTATGGTTGACCCCTCTTTTTTGTTTTATATAATGCTTTGTCATTTGGCTATTCGGCCTGATTCAGGAACCCTTGCAGGGAAAACGTCTTTCTATACGATAATGTGGGAGGCATATTAAAGCGGAAAGCTACCGGAAACTATAGTGCCTTTGCCTGATGAAATAACCTTTAATTCTCCCCTAAGTGATTGAATTCGTTGCTGCATACTACTGATACCCATACCGCCACCACTGGCTTTATGAAACATGCCGTCATCGGACACTTCAAACTCCAGGGAGCTATTTTCGATACTGATACGAATTAGAATTATTGTAGCCATGGCATGTTTCATGCTATTGACTACCGCTTCTTTAATGACATAATAAAGTTCGTTATGCTGATTAGGATTTAATATTTTTTCTATCTTCTGTTGATCGGCCTCCACTCTTATCTGCAGTTTTTCTTCACCGCTAAAACGCAGTGCCAGACTGGTAAGCAAGTCGGTAACCTTGTATCCCTGCAATAATTTTTCATTAAATAAACGATGCGAGAATTCCCTGGATTGCAGGTAGATGGCTTGTAGTTCGTCTTCGATCTCCCGGAGTATAATCTTTGTTTCATCATGCCGGGCGTTTTTTTTCAGATCGCCAACCAGGTATCTGAATGCAGCAATACTGTTACTTATTTCGTCGTGCATGTTTTGTGATATCTGCCGACGCTGGCTCATAACGATCTCGTTTTTTTCCTGTTCCTGTTGCAGTTCCTGTATTTTTATTTCCTGCTCTAAGCTATTCAATTCCTGAGATAACCTGTTGCGTTCCGCTACCCGTAAATACTGCTGTCTTTTGTTGCGTTGATACCATAGTACAAATAGAAAAAATAACAGCAGGAATAGTAGCGTAGCAGTCAGCAATATCATATTCCGGCTATTTCGTTGGTGCTGGTTTTTTTGTTGCAAATTCGCGATTGTTATTTCTTTTTTTGCCACAGAATATTTGATCTGCGTTTCAAATACTTTGCCTTGTAAACCCAGCAAATTCAAGGAGTCGGCATATTGCCGGCTTCTCTTAAAATATAGTAGTGCTGTTTTAAAATCGCCAATAGCTTCTGCGCCATCGCTTAAGGCCTGGTAGGCTAACTGCTGATGCCTAACGATCGGCTTTCCGCCAGATAAGATAGCTTTCAGCTGGGTACTGCCCTCCTGGTATTGGCCGATTTTCAATAGGGAAATGGCTTTGTAAAAGGGCACTGTGTAAGCGTAATTATTCATGAATGCCGAGGAATCGTTATAGGCAGGAGACATGCTGAGGTTAAATTTTTCTATGGCTGATGTATAATGTCCTTCCAGGTAATCAATATAACCTAAAAAATAGTAACAGGCCTGGTACCATAAAGCCTGTTCTGATTTCAGATCCATTACCCTGTTTACAATGGATAGGGCGGTATCCCGATAGTAATTTTTACGAGACGCTTCGTAAGCGCCAATCTCGTGCGATGCCAGGTTGAGGAGGTTCTGAATATAGGATTTGGTATTGATTTCTTCTTTAGTGTAAAGTTCCATCACCTTTTTACTGTATTTAATGGAGGAGTCGTACATTTTGAACCGGGCATAAATAATGCTGTAGATATTATAAGCTCCTGCAATTTCCCCACTATCTTGCCGCTTGTCGGCCCATTTCAGGCCTTCATTCAATGCTATAACAGATGAATCATACTTTTCTTTGTAAAAGTATAAGCCTCCCAAAGAGAGATAAGCCGTTAACAGCCAGGAGTGATAGTTATTATTGTACCGTTCTGCAATCGGCAGAAGCATTTTGAAATAGAATATGCTGGCATCTGTATCAATATGCTGAAAACAATGAGCCACTGCGTACAACACGTCTCTTAATACCAGGTCATTTTTAAGGCTTTTTGCCTGTTGCACCAGGCTATGCCCGATGCTCAGTAGTTCAGGCGTGTAATGTTCATAACCGTTGAATTCTGTAAAGCTTAAAATAGTCTGCTTTTCCTGGATGGTATTTTTTTGTTTTCGGGCTGGCCTTAATTCACGTGGTAAACCTTCATACAAGCTATCACTGATTTGTCCATTTGCACTTATCGTAAAAAAAGTAGTTAAAAATAACAAAATGGAAAGACTTTCGCATATTCTAAAAAGTCCATGAATATGGATTCTCCTTCGCCAGGAAAAAAAAACATGATTAGCTTTTTCAACATTTAATTGTATACCTAACCCCGGGCGGACCACACCGCAAAGTGCTAATTTACACTGCATAATTTAAAAATTTATCTTTGCAGTTTTACAGTTAAGACACAAAATATTTTGTTGCAAATTTGAAATTCAATCCAGATTTTCTAGTCGCCTGTTGTAAGAAAATAGCATCATTAAATATTTCTATAAATCCGGATTATAAAGCCTTTTTTTTATGGCAAAAACTACCAGATCAGTGGTGCGCTTTACCTTAAACTTGCTCATGATGTTTTTTATATACTGCTGCACAGTATGTACACTCAAGTTTAATTCATAAGCAATTTCCTTAGGAGTGTTGCCGGAGCATATTTTATGCAGTACATCTTTCTCACGTGTTGATAAATGATAATCGACAACCTCGCCTAAAAAGATTTCTCTAACCAGCTTGTTTTTAAGAGCGTCGCTGACAAATTGCTCCCCGTTTAATATTGTTTTAATACCAGCTAATATCTCGTCCTGGGAAGCCTCTTTGGTGATATACCCTGAGAAACCGTGCTGCATGGCCAGCTTTACCATTGCTATATCAGTAACGCCACTCAAGACCAGGAAGCGGGTATCAGGGTATAAAAGTAATTCATCGATCAGAATCTGTAGTCCATTTTGACCTGGAAATATAACATCGCAAATCACCAGGTCGGGTTTTGATACGGTAAATGATTCTGCCAGGAAATCGTTGACTCTTTGATATGTTTTAACTATCACTCCCGGGTAGGTTTCTGTAATAATTCTTTTCAGGAACTGGGTGATCAGTAAATGGTCATCGATAATACAAATAAGCATAGTTAATTACAGGAATCGAAGTTTTATGTTTCGAAGGGACTGATGTTAAACAACGAGTCTATTTTGTTTACAAGAATGCACAATATAAAAGTTTAAAATCATATTTAGGTGAAATTAGTCTCCTTGTTTAAGATTTCCGTATAGCAACTGGAATGAGTCATGTGAAGGCGCGTTCTACGTTATTCTGTATCTTGAAGCTACGTTGAATATGTTATTTTAGATATGCATTCAAGGCTGAAAGGATACTGCTATTTTTATAAACAAGAGTTGAGTAGATGAATTCAGCAATAAAAATACCTGAGTTCTGCCGGGCCTATACATAAAATAATTACTAATTGATTATCAGTAATTGCCCGGATACCTTTATCTATAAAAAGACGTGGAAACCCATGCCAAGAGAAGCCGGGAGACCACGTTCTACCTTCTAAACAAATATTTAAAAGACCCATGGCTTACGATTAATAATAATAGCCGGTTCTTTATTATTTTGAGCGAGCAACCGGTAAGAAGGGAAGTTGCTTAGTGGACCATCGTCTGTCATTCAGCATCCTTATTACCTGCCTTCAATTGACTATTTCCTTACCACCCTCACTACAGCAGAATAGCTTTTGCTTGCATCTTTATCTACCTGGGCAATTCGTACAAAGAGGTTGTCTTTTTTATCAAGGTTTGTCAGGTCACTTTTGTTACAAGCTGCAGTCGCCATTAAAAGTATACCGGTGGCTAAAAAATATTGCGCCATTTTTTGCTTCTTACTGTATTTCCATCCTAATCCTAGTCCCAGTATAACTATGGAAAGGCCTAAAAAGCCACTACTTGCAGCATCTTTAGTAAAACGGTAGTTTAATAACCAGTCAGAGTTCCCACTTACAGTTAGGGATTGCACTTGTCCTATTTTAATGAATTCTTTTCCGTCGTGAGAAGCTTCTATCTCAAAATGGCTGTTATTGGTTTCGCTCAGTGTTGTCCAATCTACCGATAACCTGGCGTCGTCGGCAGATGCATTTACAAGGCCAAACGACACTGGTAGCACGTCCGGTACAGTAGCAGTTATGTCAGAGATGAAAATGGTGCCATCACCATTGATATTACCAGTTGTTATGCCAATGGTGATAGAACGTACGGGACCTGCAACGAAAATATTTACTCCTGCCCAGGATGAGCTCCTATTGTTATTAGGTGTCCAGCCAGCAGTTGCACCCGCAATATTAAGCGCGGTAGTACCGCTGTTGCTAATAGAAGCCGTACTACCTGAATAATTGTTTAAAGAAGCAAGGGTTTGTCCGGTAACGGTAACTGCAGTTCCGGCAGAATTTTGGCCGGTCAATGTTAAGCCCTGCGAACCATCTATGTCAAAAATACTAAACGCAACATCAGTAATATCACGTGCGAATGTAATGGTATAACTGCCTGTTGCTCCGATTCCGCCAGTTGGGTATAAACTTAGTGCGGCGCCGCTGCCATTTGAATTAGGTGGATAAGTAACAAAGCTTCCCGTTGCATTCTCCCAATCGCTACCCGTAGCTGTAATTGTAACGGGTCCGGCTGAGCCCATAGTAAACGAAGTCGGAAAAAATTTAGCTGCAAATAAAGAATTGTCGAAATTCAGTGTGTCGGTTTGAGCTGAGGCAGAAATGCTAATAAAGACGACTGCCAGAATTGTGTGAATTTTTTGAATCATTTCATTTTTTTTAGAAGGTTTAAATTGATTGAGTGATATGTGATTATTTTTTATGCATTTAAATGCCTATTATCTTAGATGTTGCCAACAAGGTATAAACCTGCATTAAATGAATGTCTGTAATAACACCTGCAACCAGTCAGTCTTCTGCCAATTCTATTTTTTGATATTTACTTTTTATATTCCCTCATCCGGTTTTACCACACCCGATCAACAATTATCATTTATTATTAAGAAGCTAAAACACATCAATTTCTTAGGGACAGGGTGGGCTATATTCCTTGACCCTTATCCCTGGAACCCTTAATCTCAATAAACTTATTAGGCTAACAGAGCAACAACGTTATTCATCCTAATGTCTGACTCATGATGAATGGGGGTGTATTTGCTCTTTTTGTATGACCAACAGTTCTTTCTTCCATTTCACTGTTAAAAAAATAAAAAAGAACAAGTAGAAAATAGCATAGGTCATCACTAATAGCCGGAACATAATTAAAATTTAAGTAGCACATTTTCATATTTGAAAGCTATCATACTTGGCTTTATGCTGCAATTCTTAATAAGCAAGCGGAAACACTGGTTTTGAGAAACCCGGAGACCGCACTGCATTTTAAACACTCTTTCCGCCCAAGAAAGAGTCACCGTTTAAATATTTATTAATGAATGCTGTCATTGCCTTTTTGTAACTTTCAATAAACCCTGTTCAACATAAAATTCGTTGGAGCAAAATTAAAAGACAATCAACTGTGCCACACTCCTGAAAACTAATAGCAAAGCCTATAAAATTTGTCAGGATGAGAAATTATTTTAGGGGTATTAAATTAGGGGATAGCTTGATCCCTAAAAAAGATATGGAACTGACATTTATGAATCCAAACTAAAAATTAAATGATACGGTAGGTTTTCAGTATCTGGCTAATTTTGAAGCATATTAAAGGATATTGGGTTTAAAAGACCATAGCGCACTATCAGCCGAAATATAGGATGCCCTGTAGGACCGGATGATTATTGGCAGAAATCTCACCAGGCAACAGATTATTTGAGGAGCCAACCGCCGTTCATATAGGGACATAGGGATTTTTCCTTAGATCATGCGCAATAGACTGCTCCGAAGCAGCGAGCCAAAGAACAGTTGGCTTTTATGGGTGATCCGTAAAACAGGCGATAGGAAGGAGCGTAAATGACAGTTTTACTACTATAGGTAGTACCAAGGGTTACGCTTCGAGGACGAAATATAATTTTTCATATTCTTCCAGAAAGCCAGTACCATGTAAACGATAATGGGCGACCCCATGGTTAATACCGAAGAGTAAATAAAATATTGCCTGATCCGACAGGGAGAAATATGTAACCTGTCACCAATAGAAGAGCAAACACCAAAAGCATTCCACTCTACAAAATTTTTTAGGCGGTTCATACTAACTATAGTTGGTTTACCTGGCAAAATTACCAAATCATTCGATAATTTCAATAAGTTCTGTCGAATAGAACCCTTATTTTTTGTAAATTCGCGCCACTGCTAATGAAGGTATTATTAATATAAATATATTATGATGGCATTTGATCTCGAATTGTTTAGTAAAACTCATTCTGAATTTGAACAAAAGTTAACGATGCCCGTTAATCATTAAAACACCTTCTGATCTGAAAGACAAAATGTTACACTTCACCTCTGGAAAGAATAATTCTGGCAATTATTGCCGCAATAGTGGTAAAGTTAGCTAGCTTTTGCACCGGGATAGTGGCTCGGAAACTATAGAATATTATAATCGACGCAGGCTGGAAAAGAAAATGGCAGTGCCGGCATCTGTTTTAAAAATCTGCCTTCATATTGAAAAGACTTCTGTTATGAACATGTATAAGGATTACATTAAGGAAATTGAAGAAAGAAAAGTTCAGGGGCTTCATCCGAAACCCATTGACGGTGCTGAGTTATTAAGCGAAATTATTGAGCAAATAAAGGACCCTAATAATGAGTACAGGCAAGATTCTCTTAAGTTTTTTATTTATAATACTTTACCGGGTACGACAAGCGCTGCGGGTGTAAAGGCCCAATTTTTAAAGGAGATTATCCTGGGTGAATCTGTTGTAGAAGAAATCTCCACTGCTTTCGCCTTTGAGTTATTATCACACATGAAGGGAGGGCCTTCTATTGAAGTGCTGTTGGATCTTGCTCTTGGGAACGATGCTACAATTGCACAGCAAGCGGCGGCTGTTCTTAAAACACAGGTATTTCTCTATGACAAGGATACTGATCGCCTGAAAGAAGCTTTCAAAAATGATAATGAAGTTGCAAAAGATATCCTGGAAAGCTACGCTAAGGCCGAGTTCTTTACTAAACTGCCCGAAGTTCCTGAAGAGGTGCAGATTGTAACCTTTATTGCAGGCGAGGGTGATATATCGACAGATTTACTCTCTCCGGGTAACCAGGCTCACTCACGTTCTGATCGGGAATTACATGGTAAATGTATGATCACACCCAAAGCGCAGGACGAAATTAAAGCACTCCAGGCATTGCATCCCGACAAGAGTGTAATGTTGATTGCAGAGAAGGGTACCATGGGTGTGGGGTCTTCAAGAATGTCAGGGGTGAATAACGTGGCCCTTTGGACAGGTAGACAAGCGAGTCCTTATGTTCCCTTCGTGAATATTGCTCCGATTGTAGGGGGTACCAATGGTATTTCCCCCATATTCCTTACTACGGTAGATGTTACAGGCGGAATTGGTGTGGATCTCAAAAACTGGGTGAAGAAAACTGACGCAGAGGGTAATATTGTGCGAGACGAAAACGGTGATCCGGTTTTGGAAGAAGTTTACTCGGTAGCAACTGGTACTGTGTTAACCATCAATACCAAAACGAAGAAGTTGTATAGCGGCGAGCAGGAGCTAATTGATATGGCTAAGGCGCTCACCCCCCAGAAAAAGGAATTTATCAGGGCCGGCGGATCTTATGCAATTGTATTTGGTAAAAAAATACAGACGATCGCAGCCAAAATTCTGGGTATTGAGCCAACTGCGGTATTTGCACCTTCAAAAGAAATTTCAAACGAAGGACAGGGACTTACAGCGGTAGAAAAAATATTTAACAGGAATGCGGTAGGCATTACACCAGGGAAGATCCTACACGCAGGATCAGATGTTCGGGTAGAAGTTAACATCGTAGGTTCGCAGGATACCACCGGGCTGATGACAGCACAGGAGCTGGAGTCGATGGCGGCCACAGTAATTTCGCCTATTGTTGACGGTGCTTATCAATCAGGTTGTCATACTGCATCTGTATGGGATAAAAAAGCGCAGGCTAATATTCCGAAACTGATGAGATTTATGAACGATTTCGGTTTGATTACAGCCCGTGACCCCAAAGGCGAGTATCACTCCATGACGGATGTCATTCACAAAGTACTTAACGATATAACTGTAGATGAGTGGGCGATCATTATTGGTGGTGACTCACATACCAGGATGTCTAAGGGAGTAGCTTTCGGAGCTGATTCAGGAACAGTTGCCCTGGCGCTGGCTACCGGTGAAGCATCCATGCCTATTCCTGAATCGGTAAAAGTTACTTTCAAAGGCGAGATGAAAGAACACATGGATTTCCGTGATGTGGTTCATGCCACACAGGCCCAAATGCTGCAGCAGTTTGGAGGTGAGAATGTGTTCCAGGGAAGAATTATAGAAGTGCATATAGGTACGCTGCCGGCTGACCAGGCATTTACCTTTACCGACTGGACCGCAGAGATGAAAGCCAAAGCATCGATCAATATTTCTGAAGATGATACCCTGATCGAATCATTAGAGATTGCCAAAGGCAGGATACAGATCATGATCGATAAAGGCATGGATAATGACAGGCAGGTACTTCAGGGGTTAATTAATAAAGCAGACAAACGGATCACTGAAATCAAGTCGGGCGAGAAGCCAGCGCTTACGCCAGATGCCAATGCAAAATACTACGCCGAGGTGGTGATCGACCTGGATGTGATCGTAGAACCAATGATTGCTGATCCTGATGTCAATAACAAGGATGTATCCAAGCGTTACACGCACGATACCATACGCGCCTTATCTCATTACGGTGGTGATAAAAAAGTAGACTTAGGTTTCGTAGGTTCTTGTATGGTGCATAAAGGCGATTTGAAGATTGTTTCTCAAATGCTCAAGAACCTGGAAGCACAACAAGGAAAAGTAGAATTTCATGCGCCGCTGGTGGTAGCTGCCCCAACTTATAATATTATTGATGAGTTGAAGGAGGAAGGAGATTGGGATCTGTTACAGAAATACTCTGGCTTTGAGTTCAGCGACTTGTTACCTAAAAGCGCTGCCCGTACTGAGTATGAAAATATGATGTACCTGGAGCGTCCCGGTTGTAACCTTTGTATGGGGAACCAGGAGAAAGCAGCTAAAGGCGACACGGTAATGGCTACTTCAACCCGCTTGTTCCAGGGGCGTGTGGTAGAAGACTCTGAACGTAAAAAAGGGGAGTCTTTGCTGGCTTCCACCCCCGTGGTAGTATTGTCGGCCATCCTGGGAAGAATTCCAAGCATGGATGAGTATAAAGCTGCAGTTGAAGGTATCAACTTGACCAAGTTTATCCCTTCTGTAAAAGAGTTGACAGTTTAGTACGATTCAAGTATTTTGATATAAGTAAACCCCGGCTTGTTATAACAGGCCGGGGTTTTGTTTTTATAAATCCAATGGTTCTGACGAGTTTTGGCCCTATTTCTGCAACCTCCTGTTGGGCTTGTTTTAGCTTTTGGAAATCTCCAATCGCAGATAACAATCCCTAACTTTGTATTCTCTCGTGAATCTTAATTTTTTATTACAAAAAAATTAGTAAACATGCCATTCGATCTCGATCTGATTAAGAAAGTATATGCGGAATTTGAGCAAAAAGTAAGCGATGCACGCCAGCTACTGGGACGTCCTTTAACTTTTACAGAAAAAATATTATACGCGCATTTAACCAACCCTGCTACAAGGGCGTATGAACGTGGTGTTGACTATGTGGACTTTGCTCCGGATAGAGTTGCGATGCAGGATGCAACTGCCCAGATGGCGCTATTGCAGTTTATGCAGGCTGGCCGGGCTAAAGTGGCTGTGCCGTCAACAGTGCATTGTGACCACCTTATTATGGCTGAAACGGGCGCTGAAGCCGATTTAAAGCAGGCTAATACGGAAAGTAAAGAAGTATTTGATTTCCTGGCTTCGGTATCTGATAAGTATGGCATTGGCTTCTGGAAGCCTGGTGCCGGTATCATTCACCAGGTGGTGTTGGAAAATTATGCTTTCCCCGGCGGTATGATGATTGGTACCGATAGTCATACGGTGAATGCGGGTGGTCTGGGAATGGTGGCTATTGGTGTGGGCGGCGCGGACGCCTGCGATGTAATGGCCGGTTTACCCTGGGAATTGAAAATGCCGAAACTGATCGGTGTTAAATTAACAGGTAAGCTAAACGGCTGGACGGCACCCAAAGATGTGATCCTTAAAGTGGCAGGCATTCTTACCGTAAAAGGTGGTACGGGTTGTATCGTGGAATATTTTGGTGAAGGCGCTCTTTCTATGAGTTGCACAGGGAAAGGTACCATTTGTAATATGGGCGCGGAAATTGGCGCTACCACTTCAACTTTTGGCTATGATGATAGCATGAGCCGTTATCTGAAAGCGACGGGTCGCGAAGAGATAGCGGTTGCAGCTGATGCCATTGCGCCACATTTAACTGCTGATCCTGAGGTGTACGCTAATCCCGAACAATACTTTGATCAGTTAATTGAAATAAACCTCAGTGAACTCGAGCCGCATTTGAATGGTCCCTTTACGCCTGATCTGGCCACACCTATTTCTAAAATGAAGGAAGTAGCGGCTGCAAACGACTGGCCTACTAAAATAGAAGTAGGATTGATTGGTAGTTGCACCAATTCCTCATATGAAGATATCAGCCGTGCTGTTTCCCTGGCAAAGCAGGTAAGTGAGAAAGGACTCAAAACGAAAGCTGAATTTACAATTACGCCGGGTTCGGAACAAGTGCGATACACCATACAGCGCGACGGTTTCCTGGATATATTCGATAAAATTGGCGCTACTGTATTTGCCAATGCCTGCGGCCCTTGTATAGGTATGTGGAACAGGGTAGGTGCCGAAAAAAAGGAAAAGAATACCATTGTGCATTCTTTCAACCGGAACTTTGCCAAACGAGCCGACGGTAATCCCAATACTTATGCGTTTGTGGCTTCTCCGGAAGTGGTGACAGCCCTGGCCATTGCAGGTGACTTAACATTCAACCCCCTTACAGATACATTGATCAATGAAAAAGGCGAGACGGTAAAGCTGGATCCTCCAACCGGAGAAGAACTACCAGCCAGGGGCTTCGCGGTGGACGATCCAGGGTACCAGGCGCCGGCAGCCGACGGTAGCGGTGTTCAGGTTATCGTAGACCCTGAAAGTAAAAGACTGCAGCTACTGGATCCGTTTACTCCATGGGAGGGCACCGATCTGAAAGGTTTGAAATTATTGATCAAAGCCAAAGGGAAATGCACTACCGATCATATTTCCATGGCAGGCCCCTGGCTAAAATTCAGAGGACACCTGGATAATATTTCGAATAATATGTTGATAGGCGCGGTGAATTTTTTCAATGACAAAACAGATAATATCAAGAACCAGTTAACGGGCGAATATGGGCCTGTACCAGCTACGCAGCGGGCTTATAAGGCTGCTGGCATAGGAAGTATTGTGGTAGGCGATGAGAACTACGGTGAGGGTAGCAGCCGCGAGCATGCGGCCATGGAGCCACGTCATTTGGGTGTGCGTGCTGTTCTGGTAAAATCTTTTGCTCGTATTCATGAAACGAACCTGAAAAAGCAAGGCATGTTAGCGCTTACGTTTGCGGACAAAGACGATTATGAAAAAATAAAGGAAGATGATATAGTAGATATTATCGGGTTAACTGACTTTGCACCGGGCAAATCTTTAACCCTGGTATTGCATCACTCGGATGGTACTTCTGAAAATATTCAAGTGAACCATACTTACAATGCCCAGCAAATTGAATGGTTTAGGGCAGGAGGGGCGCTGAATATTATTAGGAAGGAATTTGCAGCAAAAAACTAAGTATTCTTAATACTCCAATTAACGGCGTCAAAAAATGACGCCTTTTTTTGTTGCGTTTGTTATAGCTGTCACGTCTTTATACAAAACGTCAAAATGAAGAACTGCGTATTGCTGATGGTGCTGAGCTCGTTATTATCCCTCTTGATCAGCTCCTGTCAGAAGGAGCATAATGGTGAACAAGGTTATTATTTGACCACTGCCTATAAAAACACGCTTTCGGTACCTGTAACGATTCAGTATGGATTGAGATTGAAAAGGCAACCAGTTAAAGAAGATACTACAGGGTTTATCGGTCAGAGTATCTTGATCGATCCGGGAAAAGCTTACGAAACTTCAACTTTTATTTGTACATCTAATTGCGACCCAACATTACTGAGCGAGTCAGATCCACGGTATCAGAAAAGCCTGGTTAAGGTAACGATAGATAGTAAGTCGAAGATAGATACTTCATGCGGCCTCTACTATATGCTTTTTCCCGATGCTGAAAGAAAGCCGGTTTGTGAGACTGATGTGGCAAATCTTTTTAACGAGGAACATTGGGTCAAAACTAAAAATGCTGCAGGCAATATTATTAGAAGAGAGTATGTTATAGATGAGGCTGATCTGGCTGAAACAAAGTGATTTTTACGGCGCTCGCCTTCGCTGTTGCGAAAATATATTTGCTATCGTCTTTGATAGTATTACTTTAAATCAAATACTATAATGAGGACTTCAATCATAGTTGTACTTTTCTTAGGCCTTATGGTGTTGGCATGTAATAAGAATGCCAGGATTGGCGATGATTGTGAATCTGACTGTAAGCCCAACCAGGTATGCACAGAGGAGTTCCGGAGCCTGATGGTGCAAGTGGTTGATCAATCTGATGCCGGGGTAGAGCTGGACAGTTTTAAAGTAGTAAGAACGAAAGATAACAAAATTATACTTGACAACGTGCAATGGCAGCAACCGGCGGGCGTTTCTTATAAGCCCGGGGTGTACTTATTGTATTCGGATGGCTATATGAAAGAAACCTCGAGGTGTGGAGCGGATTTTCATTTCAAAGGCTATTTGAACAATAAAATTGTAACCAACAAAATATTCAATATATCTCACGACTGTTGCCATATTAATCTGGTATCAGGCGATACAAAAATTGTTATTGATAAATAAAAAAACCGCTGATCAAATCAGCGGTTCAATTAGTCGTCATCCTGTGTAAACCGGTTGGCTTCGGCAAGAATATTCGATAAAGGAGTTAGCGAATTTCTTTTGTCCTAGCGGAAACACAAGATGACAGTATTTTAAAACGATCAATTGTATTTTGTTTCCTATACTAACGAATATAATGCCGGAAATGTTTTAATAACAATGATTTAATTATTGTTAAAACTATTTCCCGGTCATCAGCTTTCTTAAATTCATTAATCCGTAACGCATTCTGCCTAGTGCAGTATTAATGCTGCATCCGGTCATGTCGGCAATTTCTTTAAAGCTAAGGTTCGCAAAATGTCTTAATATAATTACTTCCCTCTGCTCTTCGGGTAATTGTTCTAAAAGGTCTTTCGCTTTACCCATGCTTTGTACTTTGATTATTTTATCTTCTGCATTCTGCTCTGTACAGTTAATAGTATCCAATACTTCATTATCTGTATTGCTTTTTGCAAAAGGAAAGCGTTTCAGCTTTCTGAAATAATCAACGCATAAATTATGTGCAATGCGCATAGCCCAGGGAAGAAATTTTCCTTCCTCTTTGTATTTACCACTTTTCAGGGTTTCTATTATTTTAATAAAAACATCCTGGGAAATATCTTCCGCATGGTATTTATCCTTAACTATAAAAAGTATAGTGCTGAAAAGCTTATCCTTGTACCTCTCCAGTAATGAATCGAGTGCCGATTCGTTACCACTTGTAAACAAGTGTATAAGCTCGTTGTCGCTCTTTTTTATATCTGTAGTCATTACTTTCTGAAATGATTAAAATGGTTGTAGCCTTTCTTTCTTCTCATGCTCCCTGTTCACTATAACCGCTACGGATGCAAATCACCCAAAAAATTGCCCAAAAGTGTTAAAAATTTTGTTAAAATTACAATTATTTGTTAACAAACTGTTGATTGTCAATAATAATATTTTAGTGGAACCGGCTTCAACTGGGGTGCCTGCTATTTCATTAAGATACGAAAAACGCCAAAAAACAAATCTTTTCTAAACAATTTTGCAGCTACTTTTGTAAGCAGTACAGGTAAAATTCAATAATGGCGGCACAGAAAAAATCTAATGGTGAAATACTGATCAAGGGCGCGAAAGTGCATAATCTTAAGGATGTAACTGTTAGTATTCCAAGAAATAAATTTATAGTAGTTACAGGTGTATCTGGATCGGGGAAATCTTCTCTTACCATTGACACTTTGTATGCCGAAGGTCAGCGGCGTTACGCAGAAAGTCTGAGCGCTTATGCAAGGCAGTTCCTGAACCGGATGAATAAGCCGGATGTGGATTATATTAAAGGCTTATGTCCTGCTATCGCCATCGAACAAAAAGTAATTACCCGTACGCCCCGCAGTACGGTGGGAACGATGACTGAGATCTACGATTATTTACGGCTACTTTTTGCAAGGGCCGGTGTAACTATTTCTCCGGTATCTGGTCAGGAGGTGAAAAAAGATGATGTGGCCGATGTTGTAGGAGCCATTCAGAAATTACAGGAAGGCGATAAAGTCTTTATATTGGTTCAGTTTAAACAGCATCGTAACCGCAATATCAAAGAGGAACTCAATATACTAATGCAAAAAGGCTTTAGTCGTATTGCCATGGATACTAATGAAGCGGGTGAGGGGATGGATGTGAAAAGGATCGAGGATTTTTTAGAGATGGATGCTGCTGCTTTAACCAAATTATTCCATGTGGGCAAAGGCAAAAAAGAAAGCGCTTACATTTTGATAGACCGTATTGTGGTGAAAGCTTTTGATGAAGATGACATTCATCGCCTGGGAGATTCGATAGGTACGGCTTTTTATGAGGGAGAAGGAGATGTATATGTAGAGGTGATTCCTCAAAAAGGAAAGAAAAAGTTATTAAACTTCAACAGTCGTTTTGAGCTGGATGGTATTGTGTTTGAAGAGCCGCAGCCGAATCTTTTTTCTTTTAATAACCCATTAGGCGCCTGTCCTACCTGTGAAGGTTTCAGCCTGGTTTTAGGTATCGATAATGACCTGGTAGTACCCGATAAACGATTAAGCGTGTATGAAGGCGCTGTAGCGCCATGGAAAGGGGAGAAGTTGGGTAAATGGAAAGATGCTTTCGTAAGAAGCGCTGCTAAAGACAATTTTCCGGTACACAAGCCGGTTGCAGATCTCACAAAAGAGCAATATAATTACCTGTGGAAAACAAGAGGTGGTATCAATGACTTTTTTAAAGAAGTAGAACAGAATTTATACAAGGTACAATACCGCGTGTTATTGAGTCGCTACAGGGGTAGAACAACCTGCCCGGATTGTAACGGGTATCGCTTACGTAAAGAAGCTTTGTATGTTCAGGTAAGCGGAAAAAACATTGGGGAGCTTTGTGAAATGCCTGCCCGTGATCTGAAAACCTGGTTCGATCAGTTGAAGTTAACCAGTCATCAGAAAGAAATAGCCAAACGTATTTTGATTGAGGTTAATAACCGCCTGGATACTTTATTAAAAGTAGGATTGGGATACCTGACCATGAACCGGGTTGCCAATACCTTGAGTGGTGGCGAAAGCCAGCGTATACAGTTAACCCGTAGCCTTGGGAGTAATTTAACCAACTCTCTTTATATATTGGATGAGCCTTCTATAGGTTTGCATTCGCGCGATACAAGTAACCTGATCAAAGTGCTGAAAGAATTGCGCGACCTGAATAATACGGTAGTGGTGGTTGAGCACGATGAAATGGTGATGCAGCAGGCTGATCATATTATTGACATGGGGCCCTTAGCTTCTCATTTAGGAGGAGAGGTAGTAGCGGAGGGTGATTTTAAAACGCTTATCAAAAACCCGGAAAGCTTAACCGGTAAGTATCTTAGTGGCGAGTTTTCAATTGCTCCACCCAAAACAGTACGTAAATGGAACCGCTCTATTAAAGTAGAAGGCGCAAGGCATAATAACCTAAAGGATATTACGGTGGAGTTTCCGCTCAATGTGCTTTGTGTGGTGAGTGGTGTTAGCGGTAGCGGTAAAACAACACTGGTAAAACAAATCCTATACCCTGCTTTACAAAAAATGAAGGGGGAGTTTAGTGGCGATAAAGTTGGATTTCATAAAGCTATTACGGGCGACGTGGAAAGTGTGCAGCAGATAGAAATGGTGGATCAGAACCCGATTGGTAAATCCTCCAGAAGCAATCCTGTAACTTATATAAAAGCTTACGATGAGATCCGGGATCTTTTTGCAAAGCAGCCCTTAAGCAAGATGCGTGGGTTTCAACCCAAACATTTTTCTTTTAATGTAGATGGAGGTAGGTGTGATACCTGTAAAGGCGAGGGCGAACAAATAGTTGAGATGCAGTTCCTCGCGGATGTACACCTGGTATGCGAAAGCTGCGGCGGCAAACGTTTTAAAGAAGAAATATTAGAAGTAAAATATAAGGACAAAAGTATTTTCGATGTGCTGGAAATGAGCGTGGATGAAGCCATTGACTTTTTTGCAGACGAAAGAAAGTTGTCAGATGCGATCAGGCCATTAAGCGATGTAGGATTGGGATATGTAAAACTAGGCCAGTCTTCCGATACTTTGTCGGGCGGAGAAGCGCAAAGAGTAAAGCTGGCTTCCTTCCTGGGTAAGGGCAAGGCCAGTAACAAAGTGCTTTTTATTTTTGACGAACCTACTACCGGGCTTCACTTTCATGATATCAAAAAGTTGCTGGCCTCTTTTAATGCACTAATTGAGCAGGGCCATTCTATATTGGTGATAGAACATAATATGGATGTAATACGAAGTGCGGACTGGCTGATTGAATTAGGGCCTGATGCCGGCGATGGTGGCGGCGAGTTGGTGTTTGCCGGAAAGCCAGCCGATATTAAAAAAGTAAAAGAAAGTTATACTTCGAAGTATATATAAATGCTTTTATATGAATCCTCTCAATTAGTTAAAGCCATGTAAAATGTTATGCGGTCTTTTTATTATTTTTAGGACTGTGACGTTCAAACTTTGTAAACAGCATCAGTATAGTAGCGACGAACCGAATAATTTGTTTTATTCAGTTTGCCAAATTCGGAGATGATGTCCATTTCTTAAACTATGAACGATTAATTTCTTTTTGTTAACCGTAATCTGTCAACTTTCCTCTCTTACCGCTTCTTTCAGCAACCCCTCTATATCCAGTCTTTTCGTATACATTTCCAGCGATCCATCTGGTTTGGACGGCCATTGTTCTTTGGGTTTGTCCCAGTAGAGCTCAACGCCATTACCATCTGGATCGTCCAGGTATAATGCTTCGGAAACACCATGGTCTGCGGCACCGCTGAACGGGTAACCGGCATCCACAAGTCGTTGCAAGGCGACGGCCAGGTCTCTGCGGGTGGGGTATAAGATGGCCGTATGATAAAGTCCGGGTGCGGTTTCTGGTGCAGGCTTACCGCCCAGGCTTTGCCAGGTATTTAAGCCGATATGGTGATGATAGCCACCGGCAGAAATAAAAGCGGCCTGCGATCCGTATAAAGTGGTTATTTCAAAACCCAGCAGCCCTACGTAAAAGTCAAGCGATTGTTGCAGGTCAGATACTTTTAAATGTACATGCCCGATACGTGTTTGAGCGGGAATTTTATAGGAGGCCATGGTGATGAATGATGAATAGTGAGTAGTATGTTTTCTTTCCGCTGGTCAGGTTACCTGGTGCTCGCCACTTCCAACTGGCTTCTGAATTTCTCGCGACGTACGCAGAAAAGGTAGACGCAGCATTTTTAACCCTTAAATATCAAACTAAAGCCTGCATTTTTTTCCCGCAGAGCTTGCAGAGGCGCAGGGGGTATACATCATTGAATATTGAACTTTAAATTTCAAAATCCAGCCGGTTACTCGCCCTATCCCATTGACCTTTTGTTTTCCTGCTGATTATAATAGACAAACTATTGACAATTTACCGTTCACATTGCTCATTGCTCCCAAACCAAAGCGCTCGCGCCCAAAATAGCCGCGTCTGCTTCTTTCAGCTCGCTGAACACAAGCTTTACCTTTTCCTGGAAAATAGGCAGCAGGTTTTTCTCCATATGCTCTTTGGTGGGCTTCATAATATAGTCGCCGGCTTTAATCACGCCACCAAATAATACAATCACCTCAGGGGAGGAGAACATGATAAAATTGGCCAATGCTTCGCCCAGGATCTGACCTGTGTAACGGAATACTTCGCGAGCGACTGCATCGCCTTTCTCGGCCGCATCAAATACCGATTTGGAATCTACCTGTTCTTCGGGTATATCGTTCAAAATAGAATCAGGGTTTTCGGCTCTCAGTTTCTTGGCAGTTACTGTGATACCTGTTGCAGAGCAGTAGGCTTCCAGTGAACCATGTGCGCCGGTGCTGTAGTGCTTGCGTCCGCCCGGGCGCACAATTACATGTCCCAATTCGCCGGCAAACCCGTCGTGGCCATAGACCACTTGCCCATTGCAAACAATACCACTACCCACACCCGTGCCCAGGGTAATCATAATAAAGTCTTTCTTGCCACGGGCAGCGCCGTACATCATTTCGCCCATGGCAGCGGCATTGGCATCGTTGGTCAGCGTACACGGTACGCCAAATCTTTTGCTGATCAGGTCAGCAATTTCAAGCGTTCCCTTCCAGGGTAGGTTGGGCGCATATTCAATAGATCCTGTATAGTAATTGCCATTAGGAGCTCCAACGCCAATCCCCTTCAGTTGGTAGTCCTTTTCAAATTTCTGTATTAACGGGTATATAGCCGAATGTAAAGCATCTACATATTCTTCAATGGTAGCGTAGCCATCCGTCTTGATATCGCCTTTATCAAATATCTGTCCCCTGTGGTTCACTAAACCGTATTTGGTATTCGTGCCACCTATATCAATGCCAATCACCATCTCATTTGATAAATCATATATACCCATTAGTTCCAATTAATTTTTTGTTATTATAATGAATCGGGCGTAAAAATACTTAGATGTGTTATATATACACATTTTTTTTATTAATGGCCTCCACTTACCTGGCTATCGAAGTCGATGCCTTGTTTCTTCAATGCCCGCTGACTACTGATGGTATGCCAGGCGATGTACGCAAAACACACAAGCGGTACAATATAAGAAAGGTGGGTCCACGGACCAGTGGTTACACCATTTACTTCAGAACCGAGGTCCAGGTCGATTAACGCGCCCTGCGCTGGTGGTATAATGGCACCGCCTAAGATCATCATAATTAAGAATGCCGAACCCTGGCTGGCGTATTTGCCGGTACCTGCGATGGCAAGGGAGAATATACCCGGCCACATTACCGAGCAGCAAAGACCGCAGGCTATCAGGCAATAATTAGCCATCATACCCGTGCTGAACAGCGATAGTAATACGAAACCAACAGCCAGTACAGATACCGTCAAAAGCAGCTTTACCGGTTTTTCCTGCGCGTATAAATTAGCACCTACCAGGAACAAAAGGAAGATCGGATAGTACTTGAAATCTGTAATAGGATTACCCTTGAGATAGTTCGCCAGGCAAATGATACCAAAAGCAATAAAAGGCATCAGGATCACCAAAATCCTTTTTGCAGATCGGGAAATATTAAAAACACTTACGGCACCTGTCCAACGGCCGATCATAAGGCTACCCCAATAAAGGGCAATCAGATGCGAATTATGCTCTTCGTCAAAGCCACCAAACTCGGGCCTTAATAACAGAGCGCCAAAATTATTGTCAATGGTCACCTCTACACCTACGTATACGAATATGGCAATCATGCCCATTACCAGCTGTGGATACTGCATCGCTCCCCAGCCTGACGGATCTTTTTTGGCCATCTGCATACTTGAAAATAATAGACCTAATATGATGATCAGCGACGCATAAATGATCACCGATTTAGGTAGTCCTGTAGTGTCTTTAATCGCATCTGCAAAAAGAATGGGCAGGAATACTATACCTGTAATTAATAATACACGTAAAGCTTTCGGGCTTTTTTCCAGTTTTTCGTCGCTGGTTACCTTGGGTAATTTGGATATAGCAAATATGATAGCTGCCAAAGTAAATAAGCCAGCTAATACCAGGTAAACGGTTTCGATATTGGCAATAGTAGCTTCTTTGGCGCTCGTAACGCTGCCAAAAAGCATGAAGCTAACTGCCAGCGGGCCCAGTAAGGTGCCAAAGGAGTTCACGCCTCCGGCCAGGTTCAACCGATGCGAACCTGTTTCCTGTGAGCCCAGGGCAATAGCAAAAGGATTGGCAGCGGTTTGCTGAAGAGAAAACCCTAATGCAATTACGAAAAAGGCAACCAGTATGAGGCCGAAAGTAGGAGTGGCCGATGTACTGATCAATGCCAGCGCCACAGCGCCTACCACAGAAATGAGTAATCCATATATAATACCCTTTTTATAGCCGATCTTATTTAAAATATCAACGCCGCTGAGATAGGAAAACAGGTACAATAGCAAAGATCCATAAAAATAAGCTCCGTAAAAGGCTGAGCCAATTAGCTGAGATTGCAACTGGTCTAACTGGAAAAATTTTTTACAAAAAGGGATAAAAATACTATTGCTGGCAGCAACAAAGCCCCAAAAAAAGAACACTATAATAAGTGTTCCAAATTGAGACCACTTCGTGGTTTGTGTACTCATTTCAATCGTTTTTAACTATTGCCGGTAAATGTAAAAATATAAAGCGTAATTAAAAATTTTAAATTAAAATGAATGTTGGTTGTTTTATATAAAATATCACTACTTTTAAGCGAAGCAATTATTAGTTATGGAAATTGTTCATGTATCGGCAGAGTGCTATCCTATGGCAAAGGCAGGCGGGCTTGGTGACGTTGTGGGAGCGCTTCCCAAATATCAAAACGAGTTAGGCCATGTGGCAAAAGTGGTAATGCCTATGTATCGTACCAAATTTTTATTCGACAATGAATGGGAGCTGGTGCACGAGGGCGGGCAGGTTTTAGGAAACCATTGGTTTAAGTATAGTGTTATAAAAGAGAAGACCGGGAAGCTGGGTTTTGATTTGTACCTGGTAGATATTAATGGTGTACTTGACCGGGAAAAGATCTATGGCTATGACGATGATGCCGAAAGATTTATTTCTTTTCAGCTGGCAGTTTGCGATTGGCTGAGCCGCTGGCAGGATAAGCCGGATATTATACATTGCCACGATCACCAGGCTGGCTTTATACCGTTCTTTTGTAAATATGTACATGCGTTCAGGCATCATTTATCAGATATACCTACGATTTTTACGATACATAACGGGCAATACCAGGGACAGTTTAGCTGGGATAAATATTATATGATCCCCGCTTATGATACGGTAAACTGGGGATATCTTGACTGGGACAACCTTATTAACCCCATGGCTTCGGCGGTAAAATGCGCCTGGAAGGTGACCACGGTTAGTCCGAATTATATGGAAGAGCTAAGGCAATCTGCTGCTGGTCTTGAAGCCTTGTTTGAATATGAGAAAGGGAAATGCAGTGGTATTATTAATGGTATTGATACCGAAGTGTGGGATCCGGCAACCGATCCTTTCCTGTTGCAGGGGTACAATGCTACTACAGTAACGGCTGGAAAGGCTAAACATAAGGCTGAGCTGACCAAACAGTTTGGATTGGATCCTAAAAAGCCTCTTATAAGCTTTATAGGAAGATTGGTGGATGAGAAAGCCGCCGACTTATTGCCTGAAGGTATCAGTCAGTCAATTTATCAATACGGTGGTAAAGCGTCCTTCCTGGTTTTAGGTTCAGGCAACCCTTATGTGGAAGCAGCGTTGGTGGACATGAATAAAACATTGAAAGGTTATGTGAATACTTATATTGGCTATAGTGAATCGTTGAGCCATTTAATTTATGCCGGCTCAGACTTTTTGCTGATGCCCAGCAGGGTGGAGCCTTGTGGACTGAACCAGCTGTATGCATTGCGATATGGTACGGTACCTATGGTACGTAACGTAGGAGGATTGAAAGATACGGTGATCGATTATGGCGCTCCGGGTGGATTTGGTATTACCATGGAGCAATCGAGTGTAGGTGATATTGCGTATGCGGTAGGACGGGCTATTGATCTTTACGACAATAAGCCGGGCCAGTTTAAAGAGATCAGGGAAAAAATGATGGGTATTAACCATAGCTGGACAGAGTCGGCGCAAAAGTATCTTGAACTGTACGAGTCAGTATTATAAATAAACATAGATAGCAGTGTTGTACAACTGTAAAAGAACAAACTTTAAAAAATAAACTTATGAGTATCTCGCAGGAAGTTATCGCAATGATTTTAGGTGGGGGTGCCGGAAGCCGACTTGCTCCATTAACGAGCAGCAGGTCGAAGCCTGCAGTGCCTATTGCTGGTAAATACAGATTGGTGGACATTCCTATCTCCAACTGTATCAACTCTGATATTAACCGGATGTTTGTATTAACGCAATACAATTCAGCTTCCTTAAACAGGCATATTAAAAACACTTACCGGTTCAGCGCCTTTAGCACCGCCTTTGTAGATATACTTGCTGCAGAACAAACGCCTGATAACCCGGCCTGGTACCAGGGAACCGCCGATGCGGTAAGACAATGTTTACGACATCTGTCTGCTTTTCCGAGCGAGTATGTACTGATCCTTTCAGGTGATCAGCTTTACCAGATGGATTTCAATAAAATGATCGAAAACCATAAAGCTACCGGTGCCGACATTTCAATTGCCACGATACCTGTTGGCGATCGTGAAGCTCCCGAGTTTGGTATTCTGAAATCGGATGAACAAAATATGATCAGCTCCTTTATTGAAAAGCCCTCGAAAGATATACTGGGCGACTGGGTGAGCGATACCGGTGCAGCCATGCAGGCGAAGGGCCGGAACTACCTGGCTTCGATGGGTATTTATGTTTTTAACAGGCAGTTACTTTTAGACCTGTTATTGAAAATTCACCCGGATACGACTGATTTCGGGAAGGATATCATTCCTTCTTCTATCAGTGAGTATAAAGTTGCCAGCTACCAGTACGAAGGATATTGGACGGATATCGGAACTATCTACTCCTTTTTCGAAGCCAACCTGGAGTTAACAGCAGATATTCCCGAGTTCAATCTCTTCGATAACACAAAATCTATTTATACCCGCCCCCGTATGTTGCCGCCGGCTAAAATAAGCGGTACCACTCTGGAGAAAACGGTAATTGCTGATGGATGTATCATCAATGCTTCACGCATAGAACATAGTGTGATCGGTATCAGATCACGCATTGGTTATGGCTCTACTGTGGTAAGCTGCTACATAATGGGTAGCGATTATTACGAAACGATTGATGATATCAATAACGATCAGAATAAAGGCTTACCTCCAATCGGTATTGGTAAGCGTTGTTACCTGCGCAATTGCATCATCGATAAAAACTGCCGTATAGGTGATGATGTTCGTTTAAACGGTGGTCCACATCTGGCCAACACCGAAACCGAATTATATACCGTAAAAGATGGCATCATTGTAACCAGGAAAGGAGCGGTATTCCCCAATGGTTATGTAGTATAGAATTGAAACCTCGCTGTTGCGGGGTTTTTTTATTGTCCTTTTTTAATGTGTACTAAATACATAATGTATATATTTGCGCTATAAAACGATTGCAATGTCTTTAACACAAGATTTGACTCCTGCACAGAAGCCCCTATTGTCCCTAACCCGGATCATTAACATGAGCATGGGGTTTTTAGGCATACAAATGGCTTTTGGATTACAGAATGGTAACGCTAGCCGTATACTCGCTAATTTTGGGGCCGATGTGCACCAGCTTTCCTGGTTCTGGCTGGTAGCGCCTATAACCGGTTTAATTGTACAACCCATTATTGGTCACATGGGTGATAATACCTGGGGCGCGATGGGACGTCGTAAACCTTATTTTTTAATAGGAGCCATTCTTTGCGCATTAGGCCTGGTATTTTTACCCAACTCAGCCAGCGTTACCCATTTTTTTACGGCCAATGTATTATTGCTGGCCGTGGTGTTTCTTACCTTAATGGATGCATCCGTAAACATTTCTATGGAACCATTCAGAGCCCTGGTAGGAGATATGCTACCTAAGGAGCAGGGTACCGTAGGTTTTAGTGTACAAACCATACTAATTGGTATTGGCGCTGTGATCGGCTCTTCCTTACCCGCCATACTAACCTGGATGGGCGTGCCGAATACCGCGGCGGCTGGCTTCGTGCCTCTGAATGTGATTTATTCTTTTTATGTAGGAGCCGCTATATTGCTGGCGGCTATTTTGTATACCATTGCTACTACTAAAGAGTATACCCCGACAGAGCTTAGTGCTTTTTCGGGTGAGCATCATAATGCTGACTCTAAAACCAGCTTCTCAGATATGTTCAAAGATTTCGCCAACATACCTGCGAATATGAAAAAGCTCGGTGTGGTGCAGTTCTTTTCCTGGTTTGCTTTATTTTCTATGTGGGTATTTACTACCAGTGCCATTGCCACCCATCATTTTGGGTTACAGCCAGATGATACGCATTCAGAAGCTTTTAATAAAGCCGGTGACTTTACAGGATCCTTATTTGGCTGGTATAATTTCTTTGCGATACCTTTTGCGTTTGTTTTGATACCGTTAGCCGCTAAGATTGGTAAAAAGCAAACCCATGCTTTGGCACTGGCCAGCGGTGGATTGGGATTAATCTCTCTTTTCTTTATAAAAGATACCAGCCTGTTATGGATCAGCATGCTGGGCATTGGTTTTGCGTGGGCCAGCATACTGGCGATGCCTTATGCAATGTTGATAGAAAGTATTCCCCAGCGAAAGATGGGTATTTATATGGGCATTTTTAATTTCTTTATTGTTATACCCCAGATCATTAACGGGGTCATCGGTGGTCCTATCGTGAGCAAACTGTTTCATAGTCATGCAATCTATTACCTGGTGGTGGCGGGGGTACTGATGCTGATAGGATCGGTGTATGTATTGTTCATTAAACTGTCAGATAAATAGTTGTTCAACAAAATAAAACAGATGATGAATCGGTTGATCTATATAATTGTATTATTGAGCGTCTTTAGTGTTACACGGGCGCAGCAGGTGGCGGTTTATCCAACCCATTGGTGGACGGGTATGCAATGGAATCAACTGCAAATAATGGTAAGAGGAGATAAAGTAGCCGCTGCAGTGCCCATGGTTAAAATGAAGCCGGAAGGAATGGAACTAGCTCCTGGCGTGCATTTGAAGCGGATACAAAGAGTGGCCAATAGTAATTATATCTTCTTTGATGTAGAGATTGCCGGCAATGCGCAGCCGGGTTGGATTACTTTACCGTTTATCGGCAAAAAGGGATTGAAGTACGAACTGAAGCCACGTCGTACCGGAAACGGAACCAGTTATGCGAAAGGAGTGACTTCTGAAGACCTGATGTACCTGATCATGCCTGATCGTTTTAGCAATGGCGATGAAAGCAATGACAGGATAAAAGGTATGAAGGATCAAAGCCTGCGCCGGGATACGGTATTTAACCGTCATGGCGGCGATTTAAAGGGTGTACAAAATCACCTGGACTACCTGGATGACCTGGGCGTAACAGCTATATGGCTCAATCCGGTTATAGAAAATGACATGCCGGAACGTACCGAACATGGTTATGCTTTTACCGATCATTATAAAATAGAGCGCAGGATAGGAGGAGATAAAGCCTATCATGAACTCGTAGATGCAGCTCATGAAAAAGGAATGAAGATCGTGCAGGATGCGGTGTATAACCATATAGGTACAGAGCACTTTTTATTCAAAGATCAGCCAGACAGCAGCTGGTTTCATCGCTGGCCAAAGTTTACTCAAACCAGCTACAAAGACCAGGTAGTGTTTGATCCTTATGCTGCGGCAGTGGACAAAAAAATCATGTCTGATGGCTGGTTTGTACCATCTATGCCCGATTGGGATCAGAGCAATGAAATGGTGCAGCAGTTCTTAATACAGCATGCCATCTGGACGGTGGAAGAATTTGGTATTGATGGTTGGCGTATTGACACCTACGCTTATAACGATCTGCTCTTTATGAACCGTTGTAACCAGGCTTTGTATAATGACTTTCCAAAGCTTACTATATTCGGAGAAACCTGGGTGCATGGCGTGCCTAACCAGAGTTATTTTTGCGAAAATAACTACGAAGTATCCTTCAAAAGCAACCTGCAGGCTACTACCGATTTCCAAACCTTGTTTTATGGTATACAGCCCGCATTAACACAGCCCTTTGGCTGGACAGAAGGGGTGAATAAGTTATATACTACGCTTGCCCAGGACTTTTTATATAAAGATCCGATGCGCCAGGTTATCTTCCTGGATAACCATGATATTGCGCGTTTTTACAGCGTAGTAAATGAGGATACGGCAAAATATAAAGCGGCCTTTGCCTGGTTACTTACCAGCAGAGGCATACCGCAGATGTATTATGGTAATGAAATACTAATGGCAGGAACCACCTCACCTAACGATGGTTATGTACGACTCGATTTTCCTGGTGGTTGGAAAGGCGATACCGCTAATAAGTTTATAGCGGCTGGCAGAAATGCTAAAGAAAACCAGGTTTTTGAATATATCAGAACGCTGGCCAACTTCAGGAAAACCTCATCGGCGATTAAAACCGGTAAGCTGATGCAGTTTGTTCCCTATGATGGTGTGTATGTTTACTTCAGGTATGATGGGCAACAGACGGTGATGTGTATGATGAATACAAATGATAAACCTTTTACCCTTGGCTTAGGCAGATTTGCTGAAAGGCTGGATGGCTTCACGACTGGCAGGGATGTAGTTGCAGGTACTACGCTCCAGCTAAAAGATTCAATAGCACTTCAGCCTATGTCCAACCTGGTGGTGGAGCTAAAATGATATTGATGTATTAATTGAAAAAGCAAAGGCTTCTCAGATCGGGAAGCCTTTGCCTTTGGTCATTTTGTTAATTAATGTGGAAACTGGCTCATGTCCATATAAGTGATCTCCCAATTATGCCCATCAAGATCTTCAAAGCAGCGTTGCTGCATAAAGCCATAATCTTTTGGTTCGGCGTATTCATTTCCGCCAGCTGCAATAGCTTTGTCCACTACCTCATTTACCGCCTCAGCGCTTTCAACTGAAAGGGCATTTAAAACGGCCACTGTCTTATTGGTGTCGGCAATCTCTTTAGAAGTAAAGTCTTTAAAGCGTTCGTGTATCAGTAGCATTACAAAAATGGTATCGCTTACCACCATACAGGCTGCTTTGTCATCTGTAAACTGTGGATTGTTGGTAAACCCGATTGCAGTATAAAAGTCCATCGATTGTTTCAGATCCTTTACAGGCAGGTTGATAAAGATTTGCTGGCTCATACTTATTTGTTTTAATGAATGATTATTGTTGATACAAACTTACTGATACGATGAGTATTGATTGAGGTAGAAACAGGTCAATGAAGGGGTGTTTTGCGGCAGGGGCGCTCATCTTATTGCAAATCTGTTAAAGGCATTCGAAAAAAAAGCGCAACCGATTAAGGATTGCGCTAATCTATTTTTATAAAATCTTTACTTAATCAATTCCCACTGTTACGGTCTGCACCATTTTCTTTGCTGCCGGTTTTTCGCGATATATGGCGGGAGACCACTTCGGCATCTGTTCCATTTTTTCAATCAACATATCGTTGAATTCCTTATCTAACCCTCTCAGTATCTTAAAATTGACCGGGGTACCATCTTTGTCAACAATGAACTCTACCTGTGCGTAAGTATGTGTAACGCTATCTGGTAGTGATGGGATCATTTCTTTTCCCAGTTTTTTCAGAAAACTTGTGTAAGCCTCGGTACCTCCGGTAAATTCCGGCCATTTGGCTACCGCAGCTGTCTCCAGATGTATTTCTCTTACAATAGGTTTAGTAGTTGTTTTAGGACGAACTTTTATTATGGGCTGAAACTTTGGTACTTTAGGCAAAGCGTTACTCACCACATATTGCCCGTCGTCTTTGATCATTACTATAGGGATCTGCTTGTGTTTTTCAAAATAGTCATAAGCATCTTCCAGCGGATCTGAAAAGTCTTTGAGCTGTTTGTTATCTTTAGTCAGCTTACCCAGGTATTCGTAGCTTTTCTTTACATCATATTTAATAGGGAAAATGTGCACCGGTATAAAGTCAAGTCCAACTGATTTGCTGCTGGCCGTTAAAACATATAGCTCATCGATCTGGTCATCTTTAATAGGAATACAACCCACCGTTGCACAGCCACCATGGATATAAATATCACCACCCGGTTTTATAGGGTCGCTCAAAACCCTGTCTGAAGCATTGGGGTAGTTTATGCCTAATGATAAATAATAAGCACTATTGGGATTGAACTCATTAATATGGTAAAAACCCTCTGGTACCTGGTAATCCCCTTCAAATCGCTTGGGACCGAGCGTGCCCACCAGTGCGCAAACCTTATAGATCTTTAATAATTTGTACGGCTCAGTAACCGCATTCTTTACCCAAACTTCCAGCTGGCTATCGTACTTAAAAGAGCGGATATACATGTAGCGGGCAGGCCATTTCAGGTTTTTGGCCTCAAATAGCGCCTTCAAATTAGCCTCTTTGCGCGCAAAAGACTCGCGTGGCCGTTGAAAGCCCATCTGGTAAGTTACAAAAGAGGAGGTAGCTGCATTGCCACCATAGGATGTTTGTGCCTGAACCTGGAAACTGCCAAAGAAAACAAGGATAATCCAAAAAATATTTTTCATCATCGGAGATAAATTGCCCGTTTTAAAGATCAAAAAGGAAGGCTCAAAATTAATAGCAAAATAACAATATAGGAACAGTCCGGGAGCTGAATTGTTGAAAATCAATCATTACTTAGTTCATCGGACCAGGGATGCACCATTCTGAGACCACCTGATTCACTGTCTGCAAATTTAACAGTTACAACGCAAAATATGCATAAGTAAATGTTATAAATGGCAGCCCTGCAAAGCCCGTGCATACCTATCTTTGCGGCATGCAAAAAATAGGAATTCTTGGTGGGGGACAATTAGGAAGGATGCTTTTACAGGCCGCAGCTAATTATCCGGTAACTACTTATGTGCTTGAAAATGATGAACATAGCCCGGCAGCTCATCTATGCCATTACTTTACCAAGGGCGATATAAAAAACTATGATGATGTATATAATTTCGGTAAGAACCTGGACGCCATTACTATTGAAATAGAAAATGTAAACATTGACGCCCTGGAAAAGCTGGAACAGGAGGGAAAGACTATTTTCCCCAAACCGGCTGTTTTGAAGATTATTTGCAATAAAGCCACCCAGAAAAACTACTACACAGAACACCAGATTCCCACTTCTGCTTACGTATTGACGCATAATATCGATGACCTTGCGCAACATACAACGTTTTTACCTGCGGTGCATAAACTGGCTGAAGGCGGTTATGACGGGAAAGGCGTGCAGGTGATCAATGAAGAAAGCGATATCACCAAGGGTTTTGATGCATTGAGTGTTTTAGAAAAGAAGGTGAATATAGCAAAGGAGATAGCGATGATGATTGCCGTAGGCGTAGATGGGAAGATAGCCTTATACCCGGCTGTGGAAATGGTGTTTGATACCCACCTGAACCTGTTGGCTTTCCAGCTTTGTCCGGCCGAAATTTCTAAAGACGTATATTATAAGGCTGAAGCGATTGCATTAGCCTCTGTAAAGAACCTGAATTCTCCCGGCATTTTTGCGGTAGAAATGTTTGTTACGCCTGACGGTGATGTATTGGTAAACGAAATGGCGCCGAGAGTACATAATAGCGGCCACCACACTATTGAAGCACATTATAGTTCGCAGTTCGATATGCTTTGGAGGGTGATGCTGCAATATCCTTTAGGTAGTACGGATCCTATTCAATCTTCATTGATGCAAAATATTATAGGTGCTGAAGGCCATAGCGGCGCTGCTCATTATGAAGGATTGGAAGAGATGCTGAAGATTGAAAATGCATTTTTCCACATTTATGGAAAGGCAGAAACCAAACCTGGCCGTAAAATGGGACATGTGACCATCGTAAGTAATGAAAAAGCTGACCTGCTGCATAAAGCCAATAGAATCAAACATAATTTGTCAGTGATCAGTAAGAAGTAGGCAAAAGTCAATAGAGAATAGTCAATGATGAATAGTCAATCGGGAGTCAGTAAATAGTTACTATGAAGTGGTTGAATGAAGTTGTTTTAGAGTCCGATAATGTACGGCTGATCCCTTTGAGATCGGAGCATCGGGACGACCTGCTCGCGGCTGCAGGCGATGGTGAGCTCTGGAACCTTTGGTTCACCAGCGTTCCCTCTGAAGTAACTATAGATGCGTATTTAAATAAAGCGCTGTCTGATTTTCAAAAGGATATGGCATTGGCTTTTACCGTGGTAGACAAAAGAACCAGCAGTATTATTGGCACCACGAGGTTTGCAAATGTGGTTACTGAGCATCGAAGAGTAGAAATTGGCTATACCTGGTATGGTGAGTCTTTTCAAAAATCCTATGTAAACTCTGAGTGCAAGCTCTTATTGCTGCAATATGCTTTTGAAGAATTAAAAGCAATAGCTGTTGAATTCCGGACCAACTGGTACAATTTTGCCTCCCGGAATGCCATTGCCCGACTGGGCGCCAAACAGGACGGCGTTTTAAGAAATCACCAGGTGATGCCCGATGGCTCTTATCGCGATACAGTTGTATTTTCAATCATTGAAAGCGAATGGAACGCTTGTAAAACATCGCTTTTATACAAAATAGCTCAGATACACCAACGGAACGAAAACAGCTGATAGCGAATACTTAATCATTAAAGATATTTTGGAATATTTAAAATGCCGGTTGCATGAAGCTGGTTCTGCTAAAAAATGAGGTTTTATGCAGGAATTTTTATTTTTTAGCGTCTTATGTTGATTACGTACTTAATTTTAAGGCATAACGATATTTGATGATCCCTAAATATGTTCACCAAACTATAATCAGTGCAACGATTGCCTGTCTCTTTGCTGCATGTGGTTCCAAAAAGGAAGAGGCCAAATCCAAGCCCGCTCAACAACGTACTGCTCCCAAACTGGAAGCTTACATTGTTTCTACCCAATCATTTTCTGACGCCATAGAAGTGCCCGGCTCTATTGTAGCCAACGAGGTTACCGAAATACGGCCGGAAGTATCAGGCCGCATCGTGGTATTAAATATTGCAGAGGGTAAGGCGGTAGGAAAAGGAGCGCTGCTTGCAAAAATCTACGACGGAGATCTGCAGGCGCAATTAAAAAAGCTGCAATCCCAGTTGGCTATTGCCCAAACGAACGAGAACCGGGCTTCGCGTTTGCTGGAGATACAGGGAATCAGCCGTAACGATTATGATATCACCTTATTGAACCTTAATAATATTCGTGCCGATATAGATGTGGTTAGAACGCAGATCTACCGTACGGAGATCCGTGCCCCTTTCAGCGGTAAGCTGGGCCTCCGGAACATAAGTCCGGGCGCCTATGTATCTCCGACTGATGTTATTGCTACTATTAACCAGGTAAGCGAGTTGAAACTGGATTTTTCGATCCCCGAAAAATATATTGGCAGTATCGAAAATGGCCAGCTGGTAGATTTCACCGTGCAGGGGAGTGATAAAACATACACGGCCAGGGTTTATGCTACTGAGTCAAATGTTGGGATAACCAACCGGAGTCTGCTGGTGAGAGCCAGGGTTAACGGGGCTACCAGCGCGTTGGTGCCAGGTGCGTTTGCAAAAGTGAAACTTGGATTTGCGGCCAATAACAATGCCATATTTGTTCCATCCCAGTCTGTAGTGCCTACCATAAAAGGCAAACAGGTTATTTTATATCGTGGAGGAAAGGCTGTATTTAGTGATGTAGAGATTGGCGCCCGTGATTCGGCAAGGGTAGAAGTAACCCGCGGATTAAAAGTGGGTGATACTATTTTAACAACCGGCATTATGACGACTAAGCCGGATTCAAAGGTGGAGATCGGAAAGGTGGTGAAGTAGTGAATGGTGAATAGAGAGTAGGAACGGGAATGAATATTTTCTCCGGCATCTGAAAATCCCACATCCAGCATCAAATATCTAACATCTAAAGTTCAACATCTACCAGTGAATATTTCTGAATTAAGTTTAAGGAGGCCGGTGCTGGCGATAGTGATGAATGTGGTCATTATCGTGTTTGGGATTATTGCATTCAAGTTTCTGGGGGTAAGGGATTATCCTGCCATCGACCCGCCTAATATAGGTGTACGTACTACGTATGCCGGAGCCAACGCTGATATTATTGAGTCACAGATCACCGAACCCCTGGAAGATGCGATCAACGGGATTCCGGGAATCCGCAATATCACGTCCAGCAGTAGTAACGGTAGCAGCAGTATTAACGTAGAATTTGATGTGGGTGTTGACCTGGAGGCGGCAGCCAATGATGTGCGTGATAAAGTAGCCGCAGCACAAAGACAATTACCTCCCGACCTGGAAGCCCCTTCTTCGGTGAGTAAAGCCGATGCCAGTGCAGAGCCTATTCTTTCCATGACGGTGCAAAGTGATACCAAGAATCCATTGGAGCTGACCGAATATGCCAATAATGTTTTAATAGACCGTTTGCAAACCATTCCCGGTGTAAGTAGTATAGACACCTGGGGTGAGAAGAGATTTGCCATGCGGCTGTGGCTGGATCCCAATAAAATGGCGGCTTTTGATATTACGCCCGAAGAGATCCAATCGGCTTTACAAAGAGAAAATATTGAGCTGCCTTCGGGTAAGCTGACCGGCGATAATACGGAGCTGACCATTCGTACTTTCGGTCGCCTGGATACGGAAGAAGAGTTTGCCAATATCGTGGTGAAAAATGTGAACGGCAGTGATATTCGCGTTAAAGATGTCGCTAATGTTGTATTAGGACCGGAAAATGAAGAAAGTGCTTTAAAGGAAAGTGCGGTGCCCATGGTGGCGTTGGCAATCGTTCCGCAACCGGGAGCTAACTATGTATCCATTTCAGACGAATTTTATAAGCGCCTGGAAGATGTTAAAAAAGAAGTGCCTGCTGATATTAAGCTTAATATAGCGTTAGATCAAACGGAGTATATCAAGAAATCGATCCTGGAGGTGGAAGAAACGCTGGTTATTGCTATAGGTTTGGTGGTGTTGATCGTCTATTTGTTTTTTAGAGATTGGATGTTATCCATTCGTCCGCTGATAGATATTCCTGTGTCATTGATTGGTGCCTTTTTTATCATGTACATTATGGGATACACCATTAATGTATTAACGCTTTTGGCCATTGTATTAGCAACAGGTCTGGTAGTAGATGATGGTATTGTGGTTACAGAAAATATCTTCAAGAAGCTCGAACAGGGAATGAGCAAGCGCAAAGCCGCGCTAGAAGGTTCGAAGGAGATCTATTTTGCAGTAATTGCTACTTCTATAACCTTAGCTGTCGTGTTCCTGCCCATCGTGTTTCTGGAGGGTTTTGTGGGCCGTTTGTTCAGGGAATTTGGCATTGTGGTAGCTGGCGCCGTATTGATCTCGGCATTTGTATCACTAACGCTGACGCCGGTCCTCAATGTTTTTATTTCAAAGAAAGATGTGCACAAGCACTCCTGGTTTTACCTGAAAACAGAACCGTTTTTTACAGGAATGGAAAGCCTGTATGAGCGTACGCTGAAATCATTTATGAAGCTGCGCTGGATTGCCTGGGTGGTTATTGCGGCCTGTTTTGTGGTTATTTATTTCCTGTTTACCAATATACAATCGGAGCTGGCACCTATGGAAGATAAAAGCCAGTTCAGGTTAAGCTTAACGGCGCCGGAGGGAACATCTTTCCTGGCTATGGATCAGTATGTGAACAAGGTTTCGCAATTCCTGATCGATTCAGTACCGGAGCATGAGATCGTGCTTTCCATAACCGGCTCGCGGCAAAGCGGAGCTGCTAATAACGGTATGATCAGGGTGAGGCTGGTAAAGCCGGGAGACAGAGACCGCTCTCAGAAAGAAATAGTAGAATACGTTAATAAGCACGTTTCGCAATACACAGAAGCAAGAGCTTTCGCTAACCAGGATCAGACCATACAGGTAAATCGTCGTGGCGGGCAGGCGGTACAGTTTGTATTGCAGAACAATGACTTTGATAAGCTTTCAGAGATACTCCCTGAATTTTTAGATGAGGCAAACAAAAGTAGCATACTAACGCAGGTAGATGCGGATCTTAAATTTAATAAACCAGAACTAAGGGTGCATGTAGATCGTCTTAAGGCTGCACAATTGGGCGTGTCTATCGCTGATGTGTCGCAGGCGCTTCAAACGGCATATAGCAACCAGCGCCTGGGCTATTTTACCCGTAGCGGTAAGCAGTACCAGGTAATGGCGCAGGTAGATAGAATAGATCGGGATGATCCCAATGATTTAAAGAAGATCTTTGTGCGCAATAATGCCGGTCAGTTGATCAGCCTGGATAATATCACCAATTCGGTAGAGTCTACTACACCGCCAACTATCTATCGTTTTAACCGGTACAAATCTGCAACCGTTTCTGCCAACCTTTCCGAGGGCCATACCGTGGGTGATGGGGTGAAAGAAATGGAGCGTATTGCCAATAAAGTATTAGACGAAACGTTCACCACTTCTTTAACCGGGTCGGCCCGTGATTTTGCAGAGAGCAGTGGTAATACAATGTTCGCTTTATTATTGGCCATAGGATTGATCTACCTGATCCTGGCGGCACAATTTGAAAGCTTTATTGATCCTTTTATAATTATTCTTACTGTGCCGATGGCTTTTGCGGGGGCTTTTATTTCCCTGTGGATATTTGGACAAACCTTTAATATTTTTTCGCAGATTGGTATGATCATGCTGATCGGCTTGGTAACCAAGAATGGTATATTGATTGTTGAGTTTGCCAACCAGAGCCGCGAGAAAAAAGGCATGGGCAAAACTGAGGCTGTGGTGTATGCAGCTGGTCAGCGTTTGCGCCCGATATTAATGACGAGCCTGGCAATGGCTCTGGGTGCCTTGCCTATAGCCATGTCGTTAGGAGCTGCGGCAACCAGCCGTATCCCGTTAGGTATTGTAATTGTTGGAGGTATTATATTTTCGCTGGTACTAACACTATATGTGTTGCCCGCTATTTATAGCTATATGGCATCAGGCAAAGAAGTGAAAACATTTGAAGAAGTGTTGGCAGACGAGGAGAAAGAGCTGGCTAAAAAAAACGAAGATGGGGCGCATGACAAAAAATAGTAAAATGAAACAATTCTACGGGTATCGGTTTTCGATGATACTGGTGATATTGATCACGCTGGTTACAGGTGCAGGCGCGCAGCGGATATTAACGCTGGAAGAAGCGATCGCTACCGCATTGCAAAATAATTATGATATACAGATCGCCAAAAACGATTCGCTGGTTGCTGCAATAGATTATAGTTACCGCAATGCTGTTTTTTTACCAACGATCAATGCTGACGCAGCCCGAACCTATAACAACAATAACCAGCGCCAGACACTGGCAGACGGTACAGAACGGAAGTCCAACGGCATACGCTCTAATAACCTCCAGGCAAGCATTGGACTGGATTGGGTGCTGTTTGATGGTCTTCGCATGTTCGCTACAAGGGACAAAGCAGCAGCACTGCTGGAAGCAGGAACACATACCGCCAAAGCACAGGTCATTAACACGGTGGCGCAGGTAGTGAATACCTATTATAATATTTCGCGGCAGCAGCAGCTGATCAAAGCCACCGATGTGCAGATCAGGCTTAACAATGACCGGTCGCGCCTGGCCCAATACAAGCTGGAAATAGGAAGCGGCGCTAAGCCCGATGTGCTGCAGAGCAAGGTAGACCTGAACGAGCAGAAGTCTTTGAAGATGCAGCAGGAGACATTGATCGGGCAGCTAAAGCAGGAGCTGATACAGGCGATGAACAGTAATGTAAAAGAACATGAGTTTTCAATACCTGACACGATTCCTTTAAACCCATATATTGCCCTGGGCGATATACAGGAAGGTATTGACAAAACAAATCCCGACCTGTTGCTGGCCCGTTCCAATATTGAAGTAGCTAAATATACATTAAAGGAAACAAGGGCAGGTTTATGGCCTACTATAGCCTTTGGCTCAGCTTATAATTACAGCCGTACTATTAATAAAAGGGTGTTGAATAATTTCTCTACATTATTCAACCAGTTGAATGGCTATAATTATGGCTTTACGGCAACAGTGCCCATCTTTAACCAGTTCAGGGTGCGCCGGCAAATAAGGCAGGATCAATTGAGCATCAACCTGCAGGAACTAACTTATGAAAATCAGCGCTCACTGATCAATCTCTCAGTGATCAACGCTTTTAAAGACTATCAGCAGCAGCAGAAATTTTTAAAACTGGAGGAGGAGAGTATCGTGCTGGCGGAAGAAAACGTTGCTATAGTATTTGAAACCTATAAGCTGGGTGCTGCTACCCTTGTACAATTACGGGAAGCCCAACTTAGCCTGGCGCAGGCTTACGACCGTTTAATAGCTGCACGCTATAACCTGAAGCTGGCAGAAACAGAGTTGCTGCGCCTGAAGGGGGATATTATTAAGTAATCCCTTATTGAGTAATTATTGTATCCAGCCAAACTGTTGAAAATAAAACGACTTGGCTGGATTGGTTTTTGAATTTTCCGCTTATGACCTCATTCAAAACAGAGCTGCTCTAGTCTTTATTAATCTGAAGTTTTTGCGGAAATTTGAGAGGTTATCAACGGCCTGTGACGAATCAGTTGGGATCTTATTTTTCGATGCCCTGTTTGTGTTTTGATAAATAATATGGTACAGGGAAATAAGAAAACCCATATAGAAATAATGGGTTTATTGGCTCAGATATGTTTGAGCCCGGAGAAGAAATAATCTTATTTTGATTTATTGATGAGTTTTCCTTCGGGTGTTACTTCAAAATTCAGTTCATAATAGTTGGTCGTGATCATTTTGCCATTTTGTTTGGACGATTCTCCCTTTTTGGTAGTTTGAATATCAAACTCGTGGCCGATGCCACCCTTTGCAACCTTTAAAGTATAATTACCTAACCCGGCATATTCATAATTGTTTCCATCAATTTGCTGGATGGCTTCGTTAACATACTGTGCGATCTTCGAAAAATCAAACTGAGACAGGGGCTTTGCATTTCGAACCATGTCTTTATACCATGGAAACTCTTCCATACTTTTTGAACCTATAGAATCTTCAGTGTTCAAACTGATCTTTATAACTTTAAAGCCGTCCGCTTTAACTACTTCAACCGCCTTTGCTTCCTGTGTAAAGGACTGGCTGTTGTGAAAATCAAAATCGATTTCAAGAAGGAGCTCTTCCGGTTGTACTTTTTTAGCGATAATTCCTGGTATTTTATTTACCTGGTCTTGCTGGCTCATGTCGACACCGCCGCCGAAGTTTTCCTTAACAGCTTTACAAGCAGGTAGGCTTATAACAGCAAGATAAACCATAGCTGCAATAATCTTTTTGAAGTTCATAACGCTTAAGAATTGTTTCCACAAATCTAAAAGCGTTCTGAATTATTCAATGACCGGATCAATATTCGCTGGCATTAAAAAAATATTCGTACCTGTAAGCGGATTTTTCACAACATGAAATTTGTAGAAAACCATCGGGAGTGGTGAGGGGGTTGACTTCTTAGAACGTATTGCTGCTATAAAAATCAAGAACCTTCTTTCTTAAAATATAATCGTATCGTGCGTTAACAAGATTGCGGTTTGCCCGGTCAAAATTGTTTTTGGCCGTTAAATAGTCAATGGAATTACCCACGCCTTCCGTGAATCTGGCTTCTGCAGCATCGAAAGATTCTTGATAAGCAGCTACCTGCTGAAGCAAGGTCTGATATTTTTCCACTGCTGTCTGCATATTTAATGTAGCCACATCAATGTCCTGTTGCAATTGTCTTTTGGTATCGGTGGCTATGGTGGTATTGCGCTTCACCTCCAGCTGTGCCTGTTTGATACGGGTCCGTTGCTGAAAGGCATTGAAAATGGGAAAGCTCAAAGTAAGGCTGAGTGAAGAGTTGAGGTTGTTGTTGAGCTGTGTGCCATAAGGGATGGGACTACTCAGGTAATTATCCTGTTTTACAAATAAGGGATATTGTTGTTCGTTAATGGTTATATAATCATGGGTTTGCCTGAAACCAGTGTTTTGAAGCAGGTTTTGCCTTGCTACACTGGAATATTGTGTGTAGGCATTGCCACCGAGGCTAAGTACAGGCCATAACCCACCTTTTGCTACCTGAACAGATTTTATGGAGCTGAGTGTACGTAAGTCAACGGCTTTTACCAGGGCAAGTTGCTGCAAAGCAGTTTGGTAAACACTATTTGCATTCCGGGTGTAGGTTAATGGGAAATCGCTATTGATCGCTTCGAAGCTGATGGAGGAGTCAGCAGGAATATTCATTAAACGGAACAGGCTTAAACGAGCATTACCGAGGTTGTTTTTATTGTCAGTAATGGTAAGCCGGTCATTGGCAAACTGACCTTTAAGATCCGATAGCTCCGATGGTTTGATAGCACCCTCTCTATTGAGTATATCCAGTCGTTCTACCTGTTGTGCAGATAACTTTGCCTGGTCTTCTAACAAACGGGCCTGCTCGGTTAAACTTAACACCTGCAGGTAGGCCAGTATAATATTAATGGTGAGGTTATCTTTTTGCTGCTGCAATTCCATTTGTGCTGCTTTCCAACTTAGATCTGCTCTTTTGATAGTATTCATCCTTGATAGTCCGCTGAACAACACAATTCCGCTGCTTAAACTAAAGTTAGAGGAATTAAATGACTGTGTTACCGGCGAGTTGGTAAAAGGGTCAATGCTGCGTCCCTGGTTAAAGCCATGGCCCGCATTCCCGTTTAAGTCGGGCAGGAGATTGAGTTTGGCCTGCCTGTAATCTAACTGTTCCGATTGTTCTGCGATACGCCGCTGCTCCACATCGAAATTATTTTCTATGCCGCTATCGATACATTGCTGTAAGGTCATTGTTTTTTGAGCATATCCGCTGATGCCAATGCACAATATAAAACATAGTATAACTATCCTCGCCAGATCTTTCATGTAATAAAACTGTTTTAAATATCCTGCTCTACCTGCAGCCTAGTTGTCAATAGTGCCGTCCAGCAAGCTAATGATGCGATTGCCATAGGCTGCATTTTTTTCTGAATGGGTTACCTGTATAATTGTGGTGCCTTCTTTATTAAGTTGAGTAAAAAGCTCCATGATTTCCTCGCCTTGCTTTGAATTGAGATTCCCGGTAGGCTCATCTGCCAGTAATAGTTGGGGCCTGGCGATCAATGCACGGGCAATGCCTACCAATTGTTGCTGGCCACCTGATAATTGCGCTGGAAAAAGATCTTTCTTGGCCACAATATTAAAGCGGTCCAAAGTGTCGGCTACCATAGCCTTGCGGTCGTTCCCTTTTACATTCTGATATAGCAAAGGCGTCTCTATATTTTCATAAACCGTTAGTTCATCTATCAGATGGTAAGCCTGGAATACAAACCCAATATGTTGCTTGTATAAATTGGTTCTTTGCTTTTCTTTTAGCTGGTGAACCGATTCTCCGAGGAAATTATAAGAGCCCTCATCGAAACTGTCCAGCATGCCAATCACATTGAGCAGGGTTGACTTACCTGACCCTGACGGCCCCATAATAGAAACAAATTCTCCCGCCTCAATGGTGATGTTGATATCTTTTAACAGGAAGATGCGTTGGTTGCCATTATTGACCCATTTGTATATTTTCTTTAGTTCTAACATGCTATATGAGTTATTTTTAAATGATAGTTGTTACCTGGAGGCATGGCTGTTACTCCGTTCTTAAGCTTTTTACCGGATTGGCAATAGCCGCTCTCACCGTGTGTACGCTTATGGTTATAATAGCAACAGCTAATGCGGTAATACCTGTAACGGTAAAAAGCCACCAGCTTATCCCGATACGATAGGGGAAGTCAGACAGCCATTTATTCATCAACCACCAACTCAGGGGAGCTGCTATTGCTATTGCCAGCACTACCAATAGCAGGAAGTCTTTGGATAAAAGTGCAGCTATGTTTTGAACCGAAGCTCCCAATACTTTTCTTACACCTATTTCTTTAATTCTTTGGCTGATCATTAAAGCAGACATCGCAAATAATCCCAGGCAGGAGAGAAGCGTGGCAACACTGGTAGCGATACCCAGTATTTTAGAGAAGTTTTCTTCTTTATTATACCATCTGCCCACATTCTCATCTATAAAAGAACCATTAAAATCGGCAGTGGGATCTGCTTTTTTATAAGCTTCTTTTACCAGATTCATAGCAGCTGTTGGATTACGATGAGTGATTTTCACCAATGCATAATCTACAAAATCTGTATGGTCATTGGCAAGGTAAACAGATAAAGGCTTTTTTTCCTCGTGCAGCGAATACAGGTGTATATCGGGGATGATACCGATGATCGTAGACCGGGGCTCTAAGCTATCGGTGATGAATGAAAGGCCCAATGGGTTTTTAACGCCAAAAGATCCTGCCATACTTTCCGTTACAATCACATTTCTCGAAGTATCGGTACCGAAGTTCCTGCTAAAATCTCTGCCTGATAGTAGCGGTATGCCCATTGTTTTCAGGAAATCATAATCCACTGTTATCACGTTAGTGCGGATCAGGCGGCCGTTGTAATCAAATCCCGACGAACTCCTTGACGTACCGCCATCTTTTCCAACGCCAAAATTGATGTCGCTGCCCGTAACACTTTCCACCGAGGTTTGAGCGGACAATTGTGCGCGAAGATCAGATACGATCTTTTTTCCTTTTTCGGGGTGAGAAATGGGCACGCTGATCACAGACTCCTGGGTAAAGCCTAAGGGTTTATGACGCATGTATTCAAACTGCCTGAAAACAATTAAACCCGATACCATCAGCAAACAGGCCATTATAAACTGTACCACAATAAGGGCATTCCTGAAAATACCGGGACGTTTTACGGTAATATTGCCTTTTAAGACGTTGATAGTACTTAGGCGGGATACCGTAGTTGCAGGGTAACCTCCGGCCAGCAGTGATACTACAGCTACCAGCAAGAGTGTAAACAAAATGGGGAGTGGTTGAAATAAGTGGTCCAGTGAAATTCTTTGCTTCAATAATTGGTTAAGCGGTTTGATGCAAATGCGCAGCGACGTAATACCTACAATCACCGAAGCCAGGCAAATTAAAAAGCTTTCACCCCATACCTGCAGGAAGATCTGGCGTTTGCCGGCTCCTAAACTTCTGCGTACGCCAACTTCCTTAATTCGTGTGAAAGCCTGAGCAATATTCAGGTTGATGAAATTAAATACGGCGATGATCAATATTAGGAGCCCAACAGTTAGCAAAGTGTATAAATAACTTTTGGCTGTTACCGGTCCCGTGCCTTTTTCAGTGTCGAAATGAATTTGCGATAAAGGGAGAAGCCGGAGCGCGATGATATCACCATTTTCGTCGGGCCTGGCACCTCTTTGTTTCATTTCCTGTATATCGGTGGCCCTGTATTTTTCAACAATGGGACGTATCCTTTTTTCGGCATCATGGGCCGATATACCTGTGGCAAGTTTTACGTATACATCATGATCCTGCGTATTCCATCTGTCTTTAAGGGCTGTATAGCCAGGCCTTAATTCTATTCTTACCAGCAGGTCGTAGGTTATTGATGAGTTGTCTGGAAAATCTTTCAATACAGCAGCAACAGATAGGCTTTGCCATACACCGTCTACATTCACTTTTAGCATTTTGCCCAAGGGGTCTTCTTTACCAAAAATGGCTTTGGCCGCATATTCGCTCATTACAATGCTGCCTACATCTCGGAGAGGCGAGCGGGTATTACCTGATATAACAGGGAACGAAAAAATGCGGAAAAAATCATCGTCTACATAATTTAGCTGCAGGTTAATCTCCTTGTCTTGGTATGTTACAGCCCCATTGCCATTCTTGTACCGGGTTGCCAGCTCTACTCCGGGGACCTCTGTTTTCAATGCGGGGGCTACAGGTAACCCCATAGTTGAAGAGCGCCTCGAGCCTATTTCGCCCTGGTCATCACTATAAAAGTTGTAAATTTTAAAGACATCAGACCGGTTTTGATGAAAGCTGTCAAAAGAGAATTCGTAATAGGTAACCAGGAACAGGAAGATGCTGCATAAGAATGCAACTGACATGCCCAATACATTAATAAATGTATGAAGTCGGTACTTTCCCATATTCCGCCAGGCTGTTTTGATATAGTTTCTAAACATAGTCAAGTATTGAATTATTCATTTCTTAAACTTCTTACAGGATTGGCTATAGCCGCTTTAATGGATTGAAAGCTTACTGTTAGCAAGGTGAGCAGCATGGCTGCAGCCCCTGCAACCAGGAATACCCAGGCATTGATTTCGGTGCGATATTGATAGTTTTGAAGCCACTGTTTCATTATCAGCCATGCCACCGGGTAAGCAATTAAGCAGGAGATCGCTACCAGCAGTAAAAATTCTTTTGAAAGCAGTTGGGTAATACCCGTTATGCTGGCGCCCAATACTTTCCGGATGCCTATCTCTTTGGTGCGTTTTTCGGCTGTGTAAGCTGAAAGTCCGAATAAACCTAAACAAGAAATGAGTATTGCTAATACGGCAAATATCTTGGACAGGGTACTTATTAACTGTTCATTCTGGAACATCTGGCTAAACTGTTCATCTACAAAGTGACTGGTAACAGGGTAAGATGGGGTGTGCTGTTTGATGGCAGCGGTAATTTTGGTTATCGCAGGTTCTATATCTATGCCCGGCTTTATACGCAGGTACATGTTGTTAATACTGCTCATATTGGTACAATAAAACACAACCGGGTCAGGTTGCGCGTACATGTCTCCATAGATATAATCATTCACCACGCCAACAATGGTAAATTCACCGCCCTCGGTGTCTCCTTCCCAGTACATTTTTTTGCCCACTGCACTGCCACTGCCCATCATTTTTTCCAACGCCTGCGTAATGATAATATTTGAATTTTTGCTTTGAGCACTATCCGATACCACCAGGTTGCTCCCGGAAACCAATTGCATCCCGTAAGCCTCGAAGAAACCCGGGTTAATACCACGCGTAGAAATAAGCTTTTTGTCCTTATTGAGCTTTCCTTTCCAGGTAAGGCCACCTGTATTATTACCACCGTATAGATTGTTGTAATCAGCCAGCCCGATCTGTTCAACAACCTGGGTGTTTACAAGATCCTGCTGTATGGTCGCGTAGTTCTTTCTTATTTCATCGTTCATGTCAATTTGCAGTAGGTTGTTTTTGTTAAAGCCCAGGTTGCGGCTTTTTACATGTTGCATCTGCTGAAAAATAATGACGGTGCTGACAATTAAAATAATTGAAATGCTAAATTGTAATACCACCAGGCCTTTCCTGATAAAAGGAGCGCTGCCGGTTTTAACTTTCAGGCCTTTTAGCACGGATACAGGATTGAAGGAAGAAAGATAAAAGGAGGGGTAGCTGCCCGCAATCAGTCCGCAAATAATAGCAATTGCAACTATAACAATAATATGACCAGGCTGGGTAAGGCCGAGACTAAGGTTGGTTTGTGCCAGTGAATTAAATGAGGGCAGCAGCAACGACATGAAGAGTATGGCAATAATGGCTGACAGGAAGGCCATACAGAGTGTTTCTGCAATAAATTGAAAAATCAGTTTCTGCTTGCCGGCGCCTAATACTTTTCTAACACCTACTTCCCTTGCTCTTTTTTCGCTTTGGGCAGTAGAAAGGTTCATGAAATTGATACAGGCTATAACCAGTATGATCCAGGCAATAATTGAGAACATATGTACATACTCAATTCTTCCGCCACCTGTAAGTTTGCCGTTTTTAAATTCACTTTTCAGGCGCCAGTCATTCATGGCCCATAACACAGGTGAAGTGTTAGCTTCGGGCGCTCTTTTTTTGATCATATTGTCGATGGACCGGTTGATAGCCTGCGCTGTTATGCCTTCTTTCAGCTCTACAAAAGTTTGTAAGCCATTGTTACCCCAGGATTGAGCCCAGGAATGGTTGAGGTTATACCAGATGGCAAAAGGCGCCACCCAATCGAACCGCAGGGTAGAAGTTGCAGGTATATTTTCGATAACGCCAGAAACAACATACTCATTTTTATTATCTACCCTGATCGATTTTCCTACTACATTTTTAGCAGTACCAAAGAATTTTTCGGCAGTTGCCTGCGTTAGGACCAAAGAGTGGAGTTGTGAAAAGGCTGTTTTGGAATTACCCTCTATAAACTTAAAGCTAAACATGCTAAAAAGAGAAGATTCAGCGTAAGCACCCAATGCAAACAGCGCTTTATCACCAACAGCCAATAGTTGTTTGGTTCCTTTGTCAGCAATCCGGCAGCTATTAAGAATGCCAGGCGTTTCCGATTGCAGGGCGGGTCCCAATGGCATGGGTGTCGAGCTGAAGGTGGATATTTGTGACCCGTATGTCTGGTTTGTCATTACCTCATATAACCGGTCTTTTTTTGAATGGAACTGATCGTAGCTTACTTCGTGCTCCACCCAAAGAAAAATAAAACCAGCACAGGTAATACCGATAGCTAAGCCAAAAATATTCAGAAAGCTATATCCTTTGTTTATCCAAAGGGTTCTGAAAATAGTTTTTATATAATTATTGAGCATGTATTTTTATTTGAAAACTTACCATGATTGCCTTTGTGGCATGCCTGCTGACTTATTTTACTCCGATCTCAGGCTTTTTACGGGATTGACAATGGCCGCTTTGATGGACTGAAAGCTGATGGTTATTAGCGCTATAACCAGGGCCAAAGCACCTGCCAGTAAAAACATCCACCATTTAATTTCTATTCGGAAAGCGAAAGTTTGTAACCAATTACTCATCGCCCACCAGGCAAGTGGTATAGCAATAATGATGGCTACACAAACAAGCTTTAAAAAATCTTTGGATAATAATTGTACAATACTTCCTACGGATGCACCTAGCACTTTTCTAACTCCAATTTCTTTGGTCCGCTGCTGGGCAGTGTAGGTAGCCAGGCCAAGCAGACCGAGGCAGGCAATTAAAATGGCAAACCCTGAGAAAAAAGTAAATAATCCTCTGAATCGCTTATCGGCCCCATATTGGCGGCTAAAACTTTCATCTAAAAAGGTATACAAAAATGGTCTTTGTGGAGCCACATTGGCCCATACCTTTTTCAGGTTGGTAACCGTAGCCTGTATGTTTTCTGGCTTTATTTTAAGCGTAAGATAGCGGCTGCTCTCGGGAGAGAGCCTGAGTGCCAGGGGCTCTATTTTTTTATGCAGCGAGAGGTAATTAAAGTCTTTTACCACCCCAATCACTTCACCTTCACGTCCCCATTGGCTAAAATGTTTACCGATAATTTTTTGAGGATCGGAGTAGCCGAACAATTTTGCAGCAGATTCATTAATGACAAGCGATTTAGCAGTATCTGCCGGAAAATCTCGGGAGTAAGCCCTTCCTGCAGCCATGTTCAAACCAAAGTGATTGATGAAGTCAATATCTACTTCAAATAGTGCGGGGGCTTCCTGTATATTTTCTCCGGCAGGGGATTGAATTTCCGTACCTGCATTAGGAAAATAACTCCCGGGTACACTTCTTGAAGCAGATACAGAAGTAACACCCGGCTGTTCAAGAAAAATGTTTTTGATAGCCTCAACTTTGCTGGCTACTTTGTCATCATGATTAAAATCTAGCACCAGCATCTGTTCGTTTCGGAAGCCCATGCTTTTGCTTTGCATATAATTTAACTGCCTGAACACTACAATAGTACCTACAATGAGTGATATAGAAAGCGTAAACTGCACGATAACCAATCCTCTTCTTAAATTAATTCCTTTCAGAGATGTTTTAAAAGAACCTTTCAGAACGGTGATGGGTTTGAAGTCGGATAGGACGATAGCCGGATAGGCACCGGCCAGGATGCCGGTAATGAATACGGTGGTTAAAAAAACTAAGATGATTTTTATATTGATGATGTTTGCTATGCTAAAATGCTTTCCTGTAAATGTTTCCATTAAAGGGAGTGTTGCTACCACTAATATAAAAGCCAGTATAGCCGATAGGAAAACCATTATTAATGATTCATTGAAGAACTGGCTGATCAGCTCCTTTTTATCGGCGCCTACAACTTTCCTGATACCTACTTCTTTCGCCCTATCTATTGATCTGGCGGTTGCCAGGTTCATAAAATTAACACAGGCAATAAATAAAATGAACAACCCAATAATAGTGAAGAGATAGATGCTTGTCAGGCTGCCTGTGGTACCGGGTTGCCTATCGGCAGCGGAATATAGATAGGCATCATTCATGGGCTCGAAAGCAATGGTATACCGGCCTTCCTGGGCTGCATTATGCCGGGCTAAAAAATCAGGAACATTTGCAGTTAGCTTTTTTACGTCCGATCCCGGAGCCACTAAAAAATAAGTATAAAAATCAACATAACCCCAACTGTCAAATACCTCTGCCCATGATTGTTTAAAAGAGCTCATGGACATTAATGCATCAAAAGTAAAATGCGAGTTAGAGGGAATATCTTTCATTATACCAGTTACCGTATAGAGTCCCGGATTGGCCCTGCCGCCGGTACTGCCACCCTCCAGGGATTTGCCAATAGGGTTTTCATCTCCAAAGTATTTTTTTGCGGCTGTTTCGGTAAGTACTGCTGAATAAGGATTTTTCAATGCCGTTTTTGGATCACCGGCTATCAAGGGCCAGCTGAAAACCTTGAACACATTGGAGTCTGCAAAAAATACATTCTCTTCCTGAAAAGCTTTTTCACCATTTTTTAATAAAACAGTTGCCCTACCTGAAAACTGAACTACCTCTTTCACTTCCGGGAAGTCTGATTTTAAGGCAGCTCCAACAGGCGCATTGCCCCATACCTGATAATGATAGTCAGTATGCTTCTTGTTTTTGCCCCCTTTTTTTCCATCTTCTGCAAAACCATGCACTACACGGTATATCCGATCGCCGTTTTCATGATACCTGTCATAAGACCATTCATCCTTTACATATAAAGCAATCATCAGGCAACAACCCAAACCAAACGTAAGACCAATTATATTAATGGCTGTATATGTGGTGTGCTTGCGAAGGTTCCGCCAGGCTATTTTCAAATAATTATTAAACATAAAGCCGATTTTGAAATTTTGATTTCTACTTTGGGTAAGTAACAAAGGGTTCTGGTTGCGCTCAATCTATACCAGTATATTCTCTGTAACTGTTTGGCCGTCCAGCATACGTATAATACGATGACTGTAACGGGCATCATGCTCGCTATGCGTTACCATAATGATGGTAGTGCCCTGCTCATTGAGGTCGGTGAGCATTTCCATTACCTCGTTGCCGTTGGAGGAATCGAGATTGCCGGTAGGCTCATCAGCAAGGATCAGCCTGGGTTTGTTTACAACAGCGCGGGCAACAGCTACTCTTTGTTGCTGTCCGCCCGAAAGCTGTTGTGGGTAATGGTTGCGACGATGCATGATCTGTACTTTTTCGAGTACTTCTTCCACTCTTTTTTTACGATCGGCACTTTTAACACCGGTGTATATGAGGGGGAGCTCCACATTCTCAAAAACAGTGAGCTCATCAATCAGGTTAAAGCTTTGGAAAACGAAACCAATATTATGCTTTCTAAGATCCGCCCTTTTGCGTTCATTGAAATGCGCTACTTCAATACCATTGAAAACGAAGCTGCCGCCATCCGGATCGTCCAGCAAACCCAGTATATTTAACAGGGTAGATTTACCACAGCCGGAGGGACCCATTACAGCAACAAATTCTCCTTCTTTTACTTCGAGCGATAATTTGTTGAGCGCAATAGTTTCTACTTCTTCAGTCCGGTACATTTTTTCCAGATCGGTAATTTTTATCATATAAAAGATTTCAGATTCGAAAGTTTAGGTTTAGTGTTGGTCGTTAAATTTATTGTTTGATCACCAATTCCTGCATATCTTCTCCATAATTCTCATAGCTGCTGGTTACTATTCTATCACCAGGTTTTAACCCGCTGATCACTTCGAAGTAATCAGGGTTTTGACGCCCCAGTTCAATATCTGTTTTATAAGCAACCGAGCCGTCATTACTGAGCTTATACACCCATCTGCCACCGGTTTTGTTATAAAACCCTCCTCTCGCTAATAATAAAGCTTTTGTTTCATCGCTTAGAGCCAAACGTATTTGTAGCGTCTGTCCCCGCCTGATGCCATCCGGCGCTTTGCTTTCAAAAGCCATATCCACCGAAAATTTCCCATTGGCTACCTGCGTGTATACTTTTTTAATAGTTAGTTTATAATCTTTGCTCCCAATAGTAGCTACACCTTCCAGCCCGTTATAGATACGGTTGATATAATGCTCATCTATATCCACGCGAACCTTATAATCTCCCATAACATCTAGTTGCCCCAGTCTTTCACCTTTGTTTTTATTTTGCCCTGGTTCTGCGTCTAACGAAGTGAGTTGCCCGTCAACCGGAGCACGTACAATCAAATCTCCAACTTTTTGCCGCATTACGGATAAGGCATTTTGAGATCCGGTGTACGATTGTTGGGCCTGTACCAGTTGTTGTTTAGAAGATTGAGCATCCTGGTTAATGGTTTCAGTGGCCAGGTTTTTTTTAGCCTGCTGGTAGTTATAAGCGTTTTCACTTTGTTTCAGCTCCTGCAAACCAATAGCCTTTTTATCATATAGCTTTTTGTTAAGTGTATACACGCGGTCAGCTTCTTTCAGTTCGTTATCTACATCGGTCATCTGGTTGAGGTTAGTAATGCGGTTTTGCTGCGAGGCGTTTTTAGCGATCTGCATTTGTGTGATCAGGTTGTACACCTGTGTTTCCTGTTGTACCAGGCTCAACTGAAGATCCGTATTCGACAATCTCAGGATCGGTTGTCCTTTTTTCATGATAGCTCCGTCTTCTACAAATTTTTCTTCTACCCGGCCGCCTTCCGCAGCATCGAGGTAAATAGAAGTGAGTGGTTGCACTATACCGTTAACCGGTATAAACTCCTGGAAATTTCCCTGCTTTACTTCACTGATGGTAATTCGCTCGGCTTCCACATTTAGTTTGGTATTGCCCGTTGTAGCGTAAATACTGGCTGCTATCAATACCACAAGGCCTGCAATACCTGCGATCAGCATGTTTTTTTTCTTCGACCATCCTTTTTGTTCAAGCTTTCTGTCCAACCCTATTAGTTTTAATTGATATGATTCTTTTGGTACTATTTCAAAAAGCTGCCGGATTTTCTAATCAATCATCCGGCAGTGAAAACATGAGAGAAAATCACTGATGCCTTGTAATACCATGCCACAATCGCAATTTATTTGTTTTCAATGCTCTATGGGGGTTTTGTAACCCCGGCTTTGTTCGAAACCGGACACTGAGTGTACGGTTTTGATACAGTTTTTTTTATTATCACCTGGCAGGCTATAAAAATGTATATCAGGTAATCAAATGTGGTATTATTGCAGCTGTAAATGTCTTTAAGAAATATATCCATATTAGCCGTAGATGATGATGCAGATATGCTGACGGCATTGCGCTTATTGCTAAAGGCAGAAGTGAGGCAGATCATCACCGAAAAGAACCCGGAAAATATACGTACGCATTTACTGGAACAAAAGTACGACCTGCTATTGCTCGATATGAATTTTACAAGCGCGCTTCATACAGGTAATGAAGGGCTTTACTGGCTGCGGAAAGCTAAATCATTATCTCCCGGCATACAGGTGGTAATGATCACTGCTTATGGCGATATCGACCTGGCAGTACGGAGTTTAAAGGATGGAGCCGCAGATTTTATCGTAAAACCCTGGCATAACGAAAAAATGCTGGAGACTATAAAGGAAATAGTTGCGCAGAAAAATAAAACAACAAAGTCCGCTACCGGTACATTGTTGCAGCCGGATACTGGGTTTATTGCAGCGTCTCCGGCTATGCAGGAGATCCTATATAAAATAAGGAAAATTGCCCCTACCGAAGCTAATATCCTGATACTTGGAGAAAACGGAACGGGAAAGGATCTGGTAGCTCAGCTGGTGCATCAGCAGTCGCTGCGCCACAAAGGGCCCTTTGTAAAAACGGATGTAGGCGCTTTAACCGCCAGTCTTTTTGAAAGCGAATTATTTGGCTATAAACGGGGTGCTTTTACCGATGCAAGGGAAGATAGGGCGGGACGCTTTGAAATGGCTTCAGGAGGTTCGCTTTTTTTAGATGAGATCGGGAATATAGCCTTGCCGCAACAGGCTAAATTATTAACGGTACTACAAAACCGCATAGTAAACCGGTTGGGCAGTAGCGAGGCGTTACCTGTGGATATACGGTTGATATGCGCCACCAACCTCCCTCTGCAGGAGCTGGCTAACGAGCATCGTTTTCGCCGCGACCTGGTGTACAGGATCAATACCGTTGAAATAACCATTCCTCCATTACGCAACAGGCAGGAAGATATTTTACCACTTGCGCAGCATTTTATCAAACTTTACAGTGAGAAGTATCTCAAGCCTTTCTTATCAATCAGCCGGCAGGCTGTCGAAAAACTGAAAGAATACCATTATCCGGGTAATGTAAGGGAGCTGCAGTATGCCATTGAGAGGGCTGTGATCATGTGCGAGGGTAAATCGCTGGATGCTGACGACCTGGTTTTCTCACCCATCGAAAAACACCAGCCGCAAGTGCAGGAGCAGCAAACCAACCTGGAAACCCTGGAAAAAAATACCATCATAAGAGTGGTTGAAAAGCATAACGGCAATATTACCAAAGCCGCGAAAGAGCTGGGCCTTACGCGTACAGCCCTGTACCGGCGCTTAAGTAAGTATGATATTTAGAGCAATGGCCATACAGCATAAATACAGGCTCATGTACGCGGTACGACTGGTATTGTTGTTTGTTTCGTTGTTGCTTACAGCCTGGTTTTTCCTGAAGGCATCTTACATTTTAGCGGTGTCAGTTTTTCTGCTGGCAGTGGTGCAGGCGTGGTTGCTTTATAAATTGATGATATTGCCTTTTGCTGAATTGGAAGATTTTGCGTCAGCCGCGCGATACCGCGATTTTTCCCGCCATTTTAATATCGATAAAGCCCCGGCAGCGTTAAAGGCTCTAAGAAAGGATTTTAACCAGATCAATCAAACCTTTAAAACCATTACCAGGGAAAAAGAAGCCCAGTACCAATATCTTCAGAAAATACTGGAATTGATACAAACCGGCATTTTGCTATACGATACGGAGACCGGGAAAGTGAGCTGGGTAAACGAATCACTTAAAAAAATGCTGGAGCTTCCGTATATCCCCAACCTGCAGCTCATAGAAAAAAAGAATCCGATTGTTTATAATGCAATACTTCACCTGGAACCGGGGCAGAGCAGTGTGCTTTTACTGGATGCTGACCAGCAGAAGTTGATGCTTTCTGCGGCAACCTTTGTAACAGAAGGTAAAAGCCATAAGCTGGTAGCCTTGCAGAATATTAATGAAGCGCTGGATGAGAACGAGGCAAGGTCGTGGCAGAAATTGCTGAGCGTGATGACCCATGAGATCATGAACTCCGTAGCACCCATCGCTTCGCTGGCAGATACCTTAAAACAGCAGCTACAGTCAGAGGAAAATCATTTTAATTCCATTAAAGAAGATGTAGAACTGGGCATTGAAACCATACAACGCAGAAGTGAAGGCCTGATGCAGTTTGCCGCCACCTACCGTACCTTAAATAAAATTACCAGCTCGCGTAAACAATCTTTCCTTGCAGGCGACCTGTTTGAAAGTGTATTGCAATTATTAGGTCCCAAACTGGATCAGCGAGCGATCAGTACCGATATTATTCTGAAAGACCCTTTAATGAAGCTGAGCGCCGACCGGCACCTGATAGAACAGGTATTGATCAACCTGGTGCTGAATGCTATTGATGCTTTAAAGGATGTCCTGGATCCGAAGTTGATACTATCGGGTTATTTGAACAACGATGGGAGGATCATTATAACAGTTAAAGACAATGGCGCGGGGATGCCGGCAGACGTAATGGAAAAGATCTTTATTCCCTTTTTTAGCACCAAAGCCAGCGGGAGCGGTATCGGTTTAAGCCTTTGCAAACAAATTATGTTGCTGCATAAAGGCAATATTTACGCTAAATCGGTGGCTGGTTCCGGAACGGTTTTCTATTTGCAGTTTTAAAGTGAAGCTGAATCGTCTGCTCCTTCCTCTGCCACATAGTCGGGCACTACCGTTTTCTTAAAGGTGAAATTGCGTTGTACCAGGTAACTTACCATAATTAGTATAACTGTGGTGCCCAGCTGGGCGAAAGTGGGAAATATATGCAGGTATTCAACCGCCAGTTTGAGTAGGATCCAGTTTAAAAAAAGATTAAGCAGACAAGACAGGAAATACCTGAAAAACTGTACCCGGCCTTTAATTTTGCTATCATCAAAAACTACGTATTTCATCAGGAAAAATCCCCAGAATAAAGCTACAGTAAATGAAATAGCCAGCGTTACGGTGTAGGATTCAAATACATAAAAACCAAGGTCAACATTCTGGCTACCTACAATATAGTGATAAGCCATATAAAAAGTAAAAAGACCCAATAAGGTGTTGGATGCCCCGGTTGCCAGGTAACGAAAGGTTTGAATGGTCATTAACTTTTTAAAAGGAGGATAAAAAAAGTCAATAACCGGCAAAATAAAATTCCTAGCCCGATAAAAATGTTGCCGCATCGGTTGCGAAGATATTGGTATTTACAGCTATTTATGATGTATGTTATCTTAAATTTCTGCTGTATTGCCGGTAAATGAGCATTATCTTTCATTTCTGCAGATAACCGGTTACACCCGGAGGGAAGTCGCGGTAAATCGGGAACGGAAAAAATCTTGTACGTTTGCACGAAAATTAAAGATAGTATGAGCATTGTTGCGGAGTTGAAGCCTGTGGTACTGGATACTTTAAACCAGTTATACGGCCAGAATTTTGGCCAGGACGTGGTTTCGGTTAATATAACCAAGCCTGAATTTGAAGGCGATTACACTTTGGTTCTTTTTTCTTTTATCAAACAGCTGAAAAAGAAACCAGAAGAAATAGGAGCGGAGATAGGCCAACACCTGGTAGATAACCATCCTCAACTAATAACGGCCTTTAATGTTATTAAAGGGTTTTTAAATCTTTCGATCAATCAAAATTATTGGAAGCAATATTTGGAGCAGCGATATCCTGTGACCGATTTCCGTCAGTCTGCTGAAGCTCCGCAAAAAATAATGCTGGAATATGCTTCGCCCAATACCAATAAGCCTTTACATCTCGGACATTTGAGAAATATTTTCCTGGGCTGGAGCGTGTCTGAAATTTTAAAGCAGCAGGGCGACGAGGTTTTTAAAAGCTCTATCTCCAACGACCGTGGTATTCATATCTGCAAATCGATGGTAGCCTGGGAACAATTTGCCAACGGACAAACACCGGAACTGGCAGGAGTGAAAGGTGATCACCTCGTGGGCGATTACTATGTACTGTTTGGTGCAAAGCATAAGGAGCAGATGGCCACTTTAATAGAAGGGGGTATGAGTAAGGAGGATGCGGACAAGAATACGCCGATCATGAAAGCCGCGCAGCAGATGTTGGTGGATTGGGAGCGTGGTGATTCGGCCGTTGTGGGACTTTGGGAAAAAATGAATGGCTGGGTATATGAAGGGTTCAGCAAAACCTACAATCGTATCGGTGCAGACTTTGATAAAAATTATTATGAGAGCCAGACCTATTTGCTGGGTAAGGAATTTGTGCAGGAAGGTTTAAGCAAAGGTGTTTTTTACCAGAAAGAAGATGGCAGCGTGTGGATTGATCTTACAGCCGACGGGCTGGATGAAAAGATCGTACAGCGTAAAGATGGTACTTCGGTATACATAACGCAGGACTTAGGGTTGGCGGATGAGAAGTACAAAGATTTTCCTTATGACGAGAGCATTTATGTAATAGCAGATGAGCAGAATTATCACATGAAAGTGCTGAAGCTGATCCTGCAAAAGTTGGGCAAGCCTTATGCCGACCGTATTCATCATTTAAGTTATGGGATGGTAGAGCTCCCAACGGGGCGAATGAAAACCCGTGAAGGTACCGTGGTGGATGCAGATGATTTGATGGATGAGCTGGTAAAAGTGGCAGCAGCCAAAACCGAGGAGCTGGGCAAGGTAAGTGGCTTTTCTGAAAGCGAACTGAAAGAGCTTTATGAAACAATCGCCCTGGGTGCGCTGAAGTTCTTCTTGCTGCGTGTAGATCCTAAAAAGCGTATGGTGTTTAACCCGGAAGAAAGTATAGATTTTCATGGTTTTACCGGTCCGTTTATACAGTATACGCATGCACGTATCAAATCAGTATTAAGAAGTGAAACTATTAATCCTGAAACAGCTACTACCGGCGACCTGTTACCGTTGGAGAAAGACCTGGTATTTTTACTCGAACAGTTTAATACCGTGGTACAGCAGGCAGCATCAGAATTCAATCCTTCTCTTTTAGCTATTTATGCCTTTAACCTGGCTAAGCTTTTCAATAGTTTTTATGCGGCACATTCCATACGTAATGCCGAAAGCGAAGAGAAAAAGCAATTGCGGTTGAGGATTTCCACATTAACCGCCAATACTATTGCTGCATCGATGAGGTTATTGGGTATTAAAGTACCTGAAAGGATGTAGCAGTAGCTTGTTGAAAGATTATAATAATTTCGCGGAATGAAGTGGCATACTTTATTCCGCATTTTTTTTGAGGAAGGTTAATATAATGCGGACTATAGTACAGTCACTGCTTAGTGAATAATTTTATATTTGTACCGGGGATCAGGATACTATTATAAGTACCCCTGGCCATAATAAGATGTCAAACCATATTTTATACCTATTGGTAACATTCAGCCTGATGGCTAAAGGCTGTGATTCTTCGAAAGGAGCACAGCAAGCGAACGGTAATTATCAGGCTGATATGCCATCAACGGCCTCCTGGCTTAAAGAGGAGTATAGTAATGTTGTGGAGATAGAACAAAAGCATGTTGCCCAATCGGGGGATAATTTTCTGGTTGATATTCCGCTCACAGAGCACCCGGACAGTGGCTATGTTTTTTTTTTGAATGCAGCTATGCCTATAGGTAAGTTGGCGAAGTTGGAAGGCTTTTATCCAGGCATAAAAGAACTTATTATTATTGTGCCCGATTGGAAGTTCTATGAGCAGGTGGCTGCAGATGCAACTAAAAACGGCATTGTCCTGGAGCCCGCTACGACCAACCTGTATTATCATGTTATTCGTGATGAGGATAGTATAAAAGTAGATAGCATCCGTATATCAGGAGATGGACATCCTAAACTCCGGTATCAAACGCCTGCAGTTCCTAAAGATATGCTGCTGGTATATCGCACAGAAAGCTACGGTTCGGTTTGCTGTCCTAAAGACCCGCGATGGGAAATAGCGGACGAGGATCCTGCTTTTATTAAAGAGTTTGAACAGCGGTATCAAACCCATATTACAAAAACCTACCGCCAGAATAATGGTAAAGAAGGTGAATATACCGTATTCTATACATTACCGAAATTAACAACCACTCAGCGCCTGAACTTTATTATAGAAAAGCGCTCGCAATGGATCGTTAATAAAGCAACCAAAGACCTGGTTTTTCAACCACAAATATTTACGCCACAATTGGTAGCCATTGAAACAACCGGATTTACCCAAATGACTCAATTATAATTCAATCAACATGCGTTGAAATTGCCGTATTAAATTGGGGATTGCTAAGCTTTATAGCTATTCTGACATCTCTAAGCTTTAATATCCGTTGATATTTGGCTGGGAAAACAAACGAATCAATTTGGTTTTTGCTTACAGGTCTCAATATTTGACTCGTAAACACTATTTTTCTACCGGTTTTAAGGTCTGATAAATAGCGCTAAAACCTTTACCGGAATATTTTAAGCTTTCAAAGAATTTTCTCTGTCTTTTGTCGAAAACCAGTATGAGAGGTGCTGAATTTCAATCAGTTTTGCGATGTATATATATAGAAATGTCCCTAATACCCCTATCCACATCAATCAAAACAAAAATGAAAAAAATTTTCCTCTCACTCGCATTAGGCAGTGCTGTTATTTCTACACAAGCTCAGGATCGTATCTACTGGTCGGCTTCATGTCCAACTTTTGCCAGGATGGCGGCTGGTGCAGAAACTATGGCTGTCACCAGCAGCAGTGTAGCTAATCCTTCCGGCAGCACAAGCGGCTGGTTCCAGGGCAGTATCGATCCAACAACAGGTACGCTTACGCCAGGTACTAACTATTATAACAGCACCGCAATTAAGGCCGAGTACCCTATGGGAATTTCACCCAACGGTTATTTATACAGTATTGCGGGCAATGTAACCAACAATAACAATGGCGTCATTCAACTGGCGTATAAGCCTGCTGCTGTTTTCACCAATACGGCGCCCACACTTACTCCTTCAATTGATTTAAATGGTACCAGCAATCCCACAGATGATATTTACCCTTATGCACTCGGCATCGGAGCATCAGGAAGTGGAGGCTTTATTTATGAAGATGGCGCTGGTATGAAGTATATCAGCTTTACAACGGCAGCCAACGGATCAGTAACCTGGGGCAGTTCGGTAGTTATTTCATTGCTCAATTCAGATGCACCTGCAGCCTGGAATAGTTATATAGAAATCGCCGACCTGGATTTTGATGCTGCTGGTAATCTTTATATACTAGGAACCCGCTATACGGCCAGCACCTCTGAACCGCAACCGGCTATTTACATGGTACCTGCAGCCAATGTGGGCACCGGTGCTATGACAGCTAATTTACAGTGGGCAATTATCGATAGTAAGAATCTTGGTGGTCTTGGAGGCAATCGCGGTTTGGCTTATTCAAACGGTACTTTTTATCTTTCTCAATCCTCAACAACTGATTTCACTACCTATACGAATTACATTACGGCCATACAACCCCCTGCCACCGGAACTTCGATTGTTTTAGGAGATAATTATACATCGCTTACCGGATATTGCGAAATAACTGACCTGGCTGTAATTCCGGCATCAGTATTACCGGCAGATTGGGGAAGCATTAATGCTCTTGTTCAAAATGGCCAGTTGAAAGTACAGTGGCAAACACTAAAAGAAGCCAGTAATGATCATTTTGAAGTGGAAGCGTCTGCTGATGGTGTAACTTTTTCCAGCATTGGTAAGGTAGACAGCAAAGCCAATAACGGAAATAGTGATACTGCATTGGACTACAGCTTTAATATAGATGTGAATGGAGTAGTATTAGGATTTTCGGCCGTAGCCTTGCTGCTGCTTTTTGTTCGCCGCAGAAAAACATTTTTAGCGCTTGCCACTGTTCTGAGCATTGTTATGATTGTTCAAATAGGTTGTTCTAAAACCAGCAATGACGTTGCCACTACGAGTTCCACTTTATTTGTTCGTATTGCACAGGTAGATAAAGATGGTAAAAAGACCTACTCGAAAGTGATACAGGCAAGGAAATAAATTTGTTCTTGTTATAGAACAAGCGTATTCGCAGTTTTTATATTAATGATTGTAAATAATGAAGCCGCCTCTGAATATGGGGCGGCTTATTTTATATGATTGAGCAAGGCTGTTCTACGACAAATTAAAATGATGAGAAGGCTAATTTTTCCTGAAATCGATCACCACATTGTTTGCAAAAAGTTTTCCATTTATCGTAGTGATTAAAGCACCAGCGGGAACCTGTACTAAAACTGCTGTTTTTTTTGCGCCAATTCTATAGCTAAAGTGCTGCCTGATACTATGCGCAACAAATTTCCCTTCTACTGTATTGTAAAGATCAATGGGCTGTTTTGTTTTATTTTTTATGATAACAGCCTTCGTAGTTGCATAAGGATTCGTATACAGGTGAGTGGGATAAGCTTCCTGGTGAAAGAAGTCAGTTGCCAATAAATCCAACTGAAGAATACCTGATATATTAGTTGGCTGTATAGTGCTGCCGAAGATACCGACATGCCCGCTTCCATACACACTTAACTGAGATTCCCTCGGGTTTTTGTCTTGCACCCATAAAGGTCCGTCTCCCTGCGCCACCGGGGCTGCAAGGTGTTCGCTCTCTTTATAAAGTGATTTTTTGATAATGCCTTCGTACGCAATCACTCCTTTTGAAGTAGCTATTGCATTCGGTAAGGTCTGGTGATTGGCCGGCATGTACTGGGGGTAGAATAACCTGGCTACATTAGCGGCATTCAGCATCCATTTGCCCACAGCGGCTGCATAAGAGGCATCATATCTAACCATCGGTAATAAAGGTAGTGCCAGGTCGTAAGTATTCATTAAAAATCCATAACCACCATTGTGTACGGTACTGCCTACCATACCAGATATATCAAAACCATTCCAGTTGCCCACCAATACACCCCATCCTTCACGACATTTAGCATTTCCATCAAAGCTCCAGTCAAGGATCTTATGAAAATCGAACTGCTGTCCGGCTTCTACGTTTAACATGGCTGCAACATAGGCGCCGTAAGGCATTAGCAATTCGTAAGTCATGTTTTCATTTAATGCAAGCAATGCTTTAATGGCATTGATGGCGCCCTGCAAATAACGTTTATCTCCGAATTTTTTATAAGCCATATATAAAACCCAGGCCTGACCTGCCGCCGCATCGGGCTGTATACAGATCTGGTTTTGTGTGGGTGTTAAAGTAGCATAATTGAAGAAACTGTAATTATAATTGCCCTGTAAAACAGAGTCTGCAGCATAAAATTTTTCGGCAATGCTCCTGGCTATTTGTTCAAAATCTTTTTCATTGGGGTATAAGCTGTAGATAGAGTAGAACAATACATTGGGATATACATCATACCACCAGTCTCTTCCATAACCACCGCCGAGCAATGCTACTTCGGGGCAGGTATTATTCATCATAATATTCCAGCCGGTTTCTTTGTTGAAATAGTTTTTCAACATAGCCACATAGTTGTATTGCTGCGTTGATTTATCAATGCCTACCAGGCTCGCACCCAGTACAGCGCCCATAGTGGTCAACGCTTCATGAAAGATGCCGTTATGATTTTGAAGGCCCTGGCGTACGTCGCCTACTGCTGTGTAAATACCTGCCACGTTTTGCGGGAAATTTCTTTTACTGCTGTCGATCCAGATCATAGGCCAAAACTTTCCTTTTGCATTGAAGTCGTAAATTTTACGATCGAAATCTTTGGCAAGAGTGGTGAAATCGATAATTTTCAGGGGCCGGGGCAGATCAGGCATCTGGTTCACCCGGTCGATTGGTTTTTGCGATACCTGCGAAAGCGCCGGGACGCTATAGCTGCATACAGTTAAAATAAACAGATAGGTAAGGAGGATATTCTTAAATGTCATGGGCTCCTGATTAAGCTTGTGGTTGTATAACTTTTTCTACTGTTCCTGTTTCTACCGGCGGCAGTTCTTCCAGGCCGTCCGGTGCTATTTTGTTGCCATCTTTAATAATAACTTTTGCTACTAATATAGAACCTAATTGTAGAATAGCTATGATCAATATGGCATATCGTAAAGCTATTTCTGTAGAAACTTTATAGGCTAAAATTAAGAAAGTAGCAGCACCTAAAAATCTACCCACGTATAATCCAGCTTCATGATTGAGGATATAGGCAAATTCGCTGCGCTTTTCTATTTTAGAAACAATATCAATTACCCTGAACTGTATGGGGAAGTAAGCGAGGTCCATTAGTGGCTTTGCGATCAATAGTAGAAGGATAAATAGAATTACCCCGGTTTGGTTGAAAAGAGTGCTGTTGAAAACTGCGCCCGCCGTAAAAAGAATCAGCCCTGCTGCAAATATCCTGATACGGTCAGAAGGCTTGGTTAAACGTCCTAATATATACATGATTACAGCTGCGAGAATAGCGCCAATGGATTGAGCGGTACCCAATGCTCCTTCCTTTCCAAGGAGCAGCATGATCAACATAGCCGGAGCCGTAACCAGGAAGCCCTGTGCCAGTCCCTTTAATGAAGCCAGCACCAGTAGCTTTCTCCACAAGGGATGAAACCTGAAATAAACATATTTCTTTTGAACAGGATTGCTGAAGCTGCTGCGAAAACAAACTATTGAAGCCAATATGGTAACCAGGAACACAATGCCCGTAACAATACGGTAGGCATTTTTTACGCCTTCGCCAGATCCTTTTGACTCGATGAACCAACCAATCGTAATAGGAATAGCTACTGCGATCAAAGTATAGAAAAAAGTTTCGAGTCCATAATAATAATTCCGGTTGCTATCGTTGGTAATAGCCAATGCGAGGTAATCGCGATTGGCCCAGTAAAAACCAAAGGATAATCCCATGATCATGCCGGCAATACCAATGCCTACCAGGTCGAGCGATTTTAAAGACATCATAACGATCATGGATACCGCGCTCAGCATCATACCTGCAGAATAAAGCTTACGTATATTAACGTACTTTAAAAGAAAACCATTCAGTAAAAAGGTAAGAGGTATGCCGGTGTAAATAGTAAGCTGGTAAATAACAACCTTCGTAGGATCATTGGAGTTGCGCATTACATAAGCGGCAACAAAAATGTCAATGACCGGTAACACAAATGCATATACCAGGTTGGTAAGCACCAGTATGCGAAAGTTATGCGGTTGCTGTCTGAAATGAGCTACTTCGCTGGATAAATATTTAAACATGGGTATAGCTTAATTGTGATAAAATTTCGTTGATGGAAAAATTAGCTGCACATACCACTTCATCAGAGGCTCCATAATAAACGGTTACGGTATCGCCATCCGGCTGAACGATATGGCCGTTGGTAAAAACCACGTTGCCAAAAAATCCGGTTTGTTCATAACTGGCCAGCGGCATCATAATCGGATGGACGGTTTTAGCCAATACCTTTGAAGGATCTTGAAGATCTAACAGGAATGCACCCAGGCAATACTGATGTTTTTCATTGGCACCATGATAAATAGCCAGCCATCCTTTATCTGTTTTAATCGGCGCTGCCCCGCCACCCACGCGGGCGCTATCCCAGCTTCCCTTTGTTGTCTTTACAAGGCATTGATGATTGCCCCAGTGAATACCATCAGGCGAGCTGCTTAGCCATATATAATTTCCGCCGATATCAACGCTGCTGGGGCGATGCAGCATATAGTATTTGCCGTTTATTTTTTCTTCAAAAAAAGCACAATCTTTGTTATGCGGTGGTAGTATCATGCCGTGTATCTCAAAATGTTTCCAGTCTTTGGTAGTTCTTAAACCTACACCAACGCCATTATCAGAAACAGAAGTAAAGGTGAGGTAATAGGTGTCGCCGATCTGCGTTACGCGGCAATCTTCTATACCGAATGTTTCCAGCCTGCCCACTCCGGTCAGTGGCGGATAGCCTTCCGGTTCATAAAAGTGAATGCCGTCATCGCTGCAAACCAGCCGCAGGTGCGATAAGGTGGTCAAATAGTCGGCACCTTTATAATTGATCACGCGCGCATCGGTGGCGTTCAATTCAGGATCTGATTTGGGTATCGTGATCAATTGTATCGCCCCTTCCTCTGTGAAAATAGGGAAGGAGATCGTTGCTTCGTCCTGCGTGGGGCGTTCTGCTACCCGAACGATCATCCATGTTTTGTCGTTGAATTGAAACGCGCCGGGATTGAGCAGGCATGCTATCTCCAGCCCCGCCGTACTGGGCTTCAGATCTGAAGGTTTCAGTAACGGATTCCGGGGGAATCTTTTTGCTATGTCAGACATTGATTTTTTTTTAGTATCCGCTATTTTGAGTGATGGATCCACCTGATTTATCGATCTCGCCCTGGGGTATAGGGTAGAGATAGTGTTTGTCCTGGAAGCTTTTGCCCAGCCCGGTAAGAAATGCTTTAGCAAGTCCCCACCTTTTCAGGTCATTGAAGCGATGGCTTTCAAAGCCAAGCTCTACGCGCCTTTCGTGTACCAGCCAGTTTTTAATCTCATCTTTATTGCTGGAGGCAGGGCGATCGGCAATGCTACCAGCGGGTACGGATCCTCCCGTAATAGTAGGCGTTTGGCGGGCCCGGGCGCGTATCTTATTGATATAGGTTACCGCATTCGCATAACCGTTGGTTTCATTATAGGCTTCTGCTTTCCACAGTAAAACATCTGCCCAGCGAATGTATACTTTGTTGCTGGCTGCGTCCTCGTTACCCTTATTGGCCGTACCAATTTCACCGAAAATTTTATAAACATTTTGAGCGGCCGCATCTACGGTATAAAGCAGTCGGGGGTCATTAGCTTCAAACTCATTAATAAAATTAGTAGTGGGCGCTATAAAGCCCCATCCTGCCAACGCGCAAATACCATTGCCATTTCTGGGTGTTTGCTCTGGTACATGGTTGTAGGCAAAAATTACCTCGTTATCAGCGTATTCTTTAGCAATCGAAAAATTATCAAAATAATTACTGTTTAAACTGTAATAACCAAGTCCTTCCAGTTCTGTAATGATTGTAATTACATCGTTCCATTTTTGGTTGAATAAAGCTACTTTAGCCTGCATCGCTAAAACGGCTCCCTGCGATATCCGCCACTTGTCGGTGGCATTTGAGTATTTTCCGGTTGGGATCAAACCTTTGGCTGCTGCCAGATCAGAGTTAACCTGGTTATACACTTCTTCTTTTGACGTACGTTTGGATACTTCGTAGGCTTCAGAGAAGTTCTTCAAGGGTTTAAGCAATAAAGGCACATCGCCAAAAGCATTGGCCAGATCAAAATAATAAAATGCTCTTAGAAAGTAAGCTTGTCCCAGCTGGTAGTTTCTGCTGGCATTGTCGATAGAAAGTTTTGACATTAATGCGTCATCGGTAAGATAACTGATAGCCATATTGCAACGGGAGATGCCTTCATAATTGTAACTCCACTGGCCATTGAATCCACCGTTATCGGCTGTGAAACTCCAGGAGGAGAATTGATCCATCCAGGCCTGGTCGCCATCGGGGTTCCATTTCTTTTGCATATCACCAGAGGCGATGTCCTCTATAATAAAATCGTTTCTGAGTACCAGTCCTCTTGGCCAATCCCAGTTTCCCAGTAAGTTAAGCGTGCTGGATAACATTTGATAGGAGGAGTTGACAGCGCCGGTAACGGTACCTACCTGTGGATCGGTATTTACCTGTTGCGGTGTTAAAAGGCCGATCGGGTCACGATCGAGATTTTTCATACAGCCCATCGTGAATAGCATGGCTGCGGGTACTATTAGTTGATATATGGCTTTCATAATATTCTTTTTACTGGTGAAGAGCTCCTGATTAGAATCTGACATTGATACCTAACATTAAATTGCGGGACTGAGGATAAGTGCCCTGGTCAATTAGTGCTGTCGATTCCGGATCTAAGCCCGTGTATTTGGTGACAGTGAAGAGGTTTTGTGCAGATACATAAAGGCGGCAATTTTGAAATACATTGCCTGATTTTACGACCCTGCCCAGATCATATCCGAGCTCAATGTTTTTTAAACGTAAATAGCTGGCGTCCTCTACAAAAATGCTGGAGATAAAGCTACTGCCATTATCCTGGAAGGTAGAGCGCGGCATCGTGTTAGTGCTGCCTTCTCCGTTCCATGCGCCTAAAGTAGCCACCGTATGATTAAACGGACGGGAATCATAATCTATAATTTTTTTCAGGTCATTGTAACGCTCCACGCCTTCAGCACCCTGGAAAAGGAAGGAAAGGTCTAAGCCCTTATAGCCAAGCCGGAAGTTGGCGCCGTACATTAATCTTGGATTGGGGTTGCCTAAGTGCGTGCGGTCATTATCATTGATAATGCCATCGCCGTTCAGATCTTTAAAACGTATGTCACCCGGAACCTGCGAAGGGCTGCTTACACCATGTAAATGACTCGCTATTTCTGAGGTATTTTGATAAATACCTTCCATTACATAACCAAAATAAGAGTTAAGTGGGTAGCCTGCTTCTGTTTTGGTAACGGGTCCTGTGAGGTTTGGAAGGTTGGGATGCAGTTTTACCACTTCGTTTTTAAGTGTAGCTATGTTAGCGCTGATACCATAGGTAAAAGCATTTGCAGTGTGGTCATAGCTTACTGATGCTTCAAAACCTTTGTTCATTACGGTTCCTGCATTGACTACGGTCGCTGATACGTTCCCCACTAATGCAGGTAAAGAGATGGGCAGTAAAATGTCGGACGTGGTTTTTTTGAAGTAATCAAAAGTGAAGTTTAATTTGTTTTTTAAAAATCCTACATCCAAACCTATATTATCCTGGCGGGTGCTTTCCCATTTCAGATCAGGGTTGCCGTATCTCGAAATAAGGTATTGTTCGCCCGATTTTCTAAGCAAAGTAAGATAAGCATAGTTGTCAATTTCCTGGTTGCCCAATGTACCGGTACTGGCACGAAGTTTCAGGTCAGACAGCCAATTGGCCTCTTTCAGGAAACTTTCTTGTGAAATCCTCCATCCCACAGAAACAGATGGGAAATATCCCCATTGGTTATCTGGCGAAAAACGCGAGGATGCGTCAGCTCTTAAACTGGCTGTTACAAAGTATTTATTCTGGAAGTTATAGTTGGCAGAACCAAATAATGAAAACAACGCCCACTCAGAAGCTGTACCGCTATTCCACAAGTCTTGCGCGGTACCGCCAAAGTCTAGGTACTGGAAAGTAGGTTGTGTATACTCAAACCGGGCGCGAGATGCCCCGATGGACGAAGCCCGGTTTTGTATATATTCTGTACCACCCAGTATACTAATATTGTGATCACTTATTTTTTTATTGTATTGCAAAGTATTATTCCAGGTAATGGTAGTTTCCTGGCCACGGTTTTCGTTCAGGCTGCCAGGCCTGTTCTGACGTCCCAGGGCTTTATCTACCTCAGCACCGCCGCCATCAACATCGCCAAAGTTCTGGTTAAAGGCTTTGTTGTGCAACATATTCAGGTCGATACCAAAGTTGGTTCTGAATTTTAATTCTTTCTTAGCGAGGAATGCGTACTCAGCAAAAGCGTTTCCAAATGTTTTTAAATTCACTCTTTTGTCGTTAGTGAAATAGGCCAGGGCAATGGGGTTGGCGCTAAATTCATATCGATTGGCCGCACCATTCCAGCTGCCACCATTGTCCTGTACATTCCGGTAATAAAATGGTAGGTCCGTATAAGGGTCTTCTGATGAATAAGTGGGGTCAGACGGATCTTTAAATACAGGAATTACCGGTGCCCGCAGAAATGCATGGCGAATAATTCCCGGAGCATCACCACTGGAGGATGTTTTATCCTGGCGTATATTGGTGATTTGCAGATTGGCGCCTACTTTCAGCCTGTTCGTGAGATTGCCGATAACATTGCTTCTGAAGTTGATCCTTTCGTACTGATCATTGTCATAAATAACTATACCATTCTGTTTATAGTATCCACCTGATATCAGGTATTGCACCGATTCGTCGCCGCCGCTGGCGGTAACGGCCACATTCTGGCTGCGGCCTGTTGTAAATAGCTCATCCAGCCAGTTCGTATTGGCAAGGTCGGTTCGCGGTTTATCGGTTGTATATGGATTAGTGCCTGTTAAACCTGAATTATTCCAGCTTTCTTCCATTTTATCCATATACTGGCTGCCGTTTAGCATGGTAGGCAGGTTGGCTACCTTATGAAAGCCTGTAAAATAATTCAGCTCTACAGCAGGTTTGCCTTTTTTGCCTCCTTTAGTGGTGATCACTACTACGCCCGAGGCTGCCCTGGAGCCATAAATAGCTGCGGCCGCCGCGTCTTTCAACACCGTCATACTTTCAATATCCTGCGGGTTTACAAAGTTAATATCACGGGAGGGGATGCCGTCCACAATGTATAAGGGGTTATTATTTCCGATGGTACCGTTACCCCGTATTCTTATTTCTATTCCGTCGCCTGGAGCCCCTGTACTTTGGGTTACCTGTACACCAGCTACGCTACCCTGTAGTAATTGTCCCACGTCAGGCACACGTCGGGTACTGAGGTCTGCCATATTAACACTGGTGGCAGCACCGGTAATGGTACTCTTTCTTTGAGCGGTATAGCCCACTACCACAATATCATCCATCGATTGGGTAGATGGCATCAGGGTGAAATTAAACTCAGTGAGACCCGTAGTGTTCACTTCCTGCTCTATATAGCCTACAAAGGAAATAACCAGTATGGCATTTTCGGGTATGTGAATGGAGAATGAACCATCGCTTCCGGATGCTACTGCGCCGCCTGCGCCTTTTACTGAAATAGTGGCTCCTTCAATAGGCTCTCCACTGGCAGTGCCAACTTTGCCCGATATATCCCGGCCGGTTTGTTGAGCGAAACTGCTTAAACTCAATAAAAATAATGCTAGGCAACAGCTAAGCAGGCGAAGCGTGCAGGGCCATTTTTGGGCCCTGGGAGGCAAATAATTTTCGTTCGGTTCTTGTATCATATTTGTGGCTTTAATATTAATCGTATTTCCTCTACAGGGAATTGCCAGGTGGAATTGGCTCCTTTGACCAGATGCACTACCTGTTTTGAAATGGCGGAAGCAAACTTTCGTTTTGTAAACTGGCAATAACCGTTAAGTTTCTATACCAAAACTACGGCTGAACACATGCGAAAAGGGTGCACCATTATTGCATTTTACTGTATTATTGTTGCAAAAGAAGGCATTTCTTCTTTTTTAAAGAATTGATTTTCAAATTAAAATGAAAATTATGTTTTTAAGCCTCCGCTTTTGCGGTAATCCTGGGGAGCGCATTCATACCTTTTTTTAAACTCCCTGAAAAAATAGGATTCATTATTAAAACCGCTATTCAGGAATATCTCCCCAACCGGCATATTGGTGTGGATGAGCAGGTCGGCAGCCTTAGCTAAACGTGTATGCCTGATGAATTCTCCGGGCGTCATTCCTGTGAGGGATTTAGTTTTGCGGTAAAGCTGCATCTTGCTCAGGAAGATAGTTTTTTCGAGTAAGGCGGCACTGAGTTCCGGGTTGAGTATTTCCTCCTGGATGATACGGGTAAGCTGTTCCAGGAATGCCTTATCGTCTTTTTTGATCCCCGCATCGCGAACAGGTAGGGTGCTGTCTGTGTTCCTGAATAGCTGGTGTATACGTTTTTGGTATTCTATTAGTTTGCGAACCCGCACTTTCAGGTTAGAAGGATTGAAGGGTTTAGAAATATAAGCGTCGGCTCCTGCCTCATAACCTTCTATATGTTGTTCTTCCATAGACCTGGCCGAGAGTAATATAACGGGTATTTGACAGGTTGCCGGTGTTTCTTTGATTAATTTGCACAACTCCAGCCCGTTTACTTTTGGCATTAATATATCGGCTATCACCAACGATGGCATATAGGTATTGATCAATTCCGCGGCCTGTTTGCCATCTTCCGCCTCATAAATAATATAGTCTTTTTTTAGTATATCTCTAAGAAGGTAACGAATATCCGGCTCATCGTCTACAATTACCAGGATGTCCTTGTCGGTGTTCAGAATTTCTTCCATGGCAGCGGTTTTATTCCCTGTAGTAGCGGGGCGCGCCAGGTTATCTGATGTCATCACAGTAAATAGTTCCGAAGGAGTATCGTCCGCTACCGGTTGTCCTTCCATGGGCTGGTTTGTATTTTTTAATGGAATGCTGGTTGTAAAGCAAATGCCATTCTCCCTGTTTTCAGCCACAATGGTTCCCTTCAGCAGGTTTACCAGCTGGGAAGTGAATGCGAGCCCGATACCTGTACCATAACTGTCGGGTGCATATTTAATATTATCGCCTGTATAGAATTTTTTGAAAATATCACGGAGCTGGTTCTCCGGTAAATGAGTGCCTGAATTGAACACCTGCAGGCGTAGCTGATTGTCGCTGATCGAAGCATGGAAGGTTATTTTTTCGCCCTTGCTGGTATATTTAAAGGCATTGGACAGTAAATTGAACAGGATTTTTTCCAGTTTGTCTTTATCCATCCAACCTATCATATTGCCGGCAATATGATAGGTATATTCCAGCTTTGTTTTTTCGGCCAGCGGTGCAAATGGTTCTACAATATTCGTTAATAATGCAGTGAGGTTGAGGTAGCTGAAATTGTTTTGGGCATACCCGGTATCTGCTTTTCTGAATTCAAACAGCTGGTGCAAGAGGTAAGTAAGTTTTGCTGTTTGCTGTTTAATAAGAGACAGGTATTTGCTCTTGTCGTCTTTAATAAGCAGGGTATCTGCTTTTTCAGTGAATCGTTCGAAGCCACCCATAATAAGCGTAAGCGGTGTTTGCAGCTCATGTGCGATATTGGTAAAAAAGCCGATACGGTTTTCATGTACCTCTTCTTCTTTTAACCGCATCAGTTGTTCTAGCTTCAGTTGCTGTTTTATTACCGTTCTTCTTTTACGGTAGCTATATAAAGCATATAGAGCAAAACCAAAGATCAATGCGTATGCAATAAAGGCCCATATGCTCAGCCAGGGATAAGGCTGTATTTTTACCTGTAGCACCGTGATTTCGTTCGAACTGAGTCCCTCTCCGTTATTCCATTTTATTTTGAGCTCGTAGCTGCCGGGCGGAAGATTACTATAAGATATCTTGGCTATGGCTTTCTGTGTATTCCATGTATGATCATAGCCTTCCAGGAAGTAAGATATTTCAAATTTTTCGGCATTGGCAAAATTAATGGCCGATGCTTCAAGGCTAATATAATTTTCGTCCCGGGGAGTTGTATAGGAGAGGGGAATAGCAGCTTTATTATTGGGAAAAACAAAAAGATTGTTTTGCCCCGAAACCTGGTTCCCGGCTGTAACATAGGAGATAAGAATATTTCCCAGGTAATTGCTTTTGCTGATCCGGCCAGGCAGAAAACTATTGAAGCCGGCTATGCCTCCAAAGTACAGTTTGCCATTATTGTCTTTCCATACAGCGCCGTCACTAAATTCGCTGCTTTGCAGGCCATCGGTTTGCTGGTAATTGCTAACCGATAAATTGGGCCAATTGATCTTGGCTATTCCTTTATTACTGCTGATCCAGATGTTTCCCTCATTGTCTTCAGTGATACCATGAATGGTATTATTGGGGAGACCCTGTTCGGTAGTAACTTTTCTAAAAACAGGGTTGGTTTTGCTGATTTCATCAGGCAGCAAAAAATTTAGCCCATAGCTGGTGCCAATCCAGAGTATGTTCCTTTTATCTTTATATATATAAATGATGTCATTGTTGGATAGGCTGCCTTCATAAGTAAAAGCCTTAAATGTTCTGAACCGGCCGGTCTTTTTGTTTAAAAGGCTAAGCCCGCCATACCGACAACCTACCCAAATATGATCTTTATCGTAAGGCGTGATGGAATAAATAATATTGTTGGCCGGACCTTTGTCTTTTTCTCCCGCGCTGTATTTTCTCCCCGACTCGCATTTTATATTACCGTTTCCTTCTCTTGAAAAACGCAGGTGTAGCAAGCCATATCCACTGGTGCCAACCCATATAGAGCTATCGGGATCCTGGTAGATACTGTATACTGATCCAAAATCGGGACAAGCGGCTGTATTGAGAATGTCAGACCATTTAAAGAATTGTTTCTTGTTTGCATCATAAATATTCAGTCCTTTTCCATCCGTTCCTATATAAATAAGATTGTCAACGCCTTTCTGTAGCGCATATACCGAATTGTTGTCGAGATATTGAGGCGCTGTTATATTCCTGAACTCCCCGTCTTTTGATGGGTTCGCGTAGGTGATAATACCCCTGCCTTTTGTCGCTACCCATAATTGTTGCCCGATTTCGCAAAAAGCACGTACAGGGCGGTTGTAGGCGCTTCCTTGCTGAAACAATGTCACCGTTCCAAAAAATTTTGTTTTGGGTATTATTTTGATTACTCCGTTTCCATCAGTACCGGCCCAAAGGATTTCATTTTTTAATGCCCAACTGGTAACCCTGATATTGGTGAGATATTTCGAAACCTCAGGCATAATACCCGATGGTTGCCACAGATCATTCAATATACTACAGCCGCTTGTAGCCCATGCGATGAAGTAATGATTATTGTAGAAGGCAATTGAATTGACAGCGCTGTTTAAGGGTACAAGGGCTTCGCTGCCTCCACGGTTGTAGCGATATAAATACGCATCATTTTTTGAAAACAACAGCTGGTTATTAACGAGGAAAAAATTATTTGCACCATTTGTTATAGAAGCTGTTAACCTGGGTTTATTTTGAGAAAGTGTCCATAGCTGCAGTTGATCGTTTTCGGTAAGAACGATTAAGCAGTCGTTGCTGTCGAAAGCAAATTTTTTTATCTTAAGCGATAAGGTCCCTGGAATGGCTTCAAATTTCTTCTGTTGCAGGTTATAACGCGTTAATCCTTGCCGTTGTGTGTAGCAAAATACCTGTCCATTTGAATCTATGGCAATTTTATACTCATGCTCTGTAATATTTCCGGGCACATTTTGTTGATAGAAGAAATTATAGAACCTGCCTTCTTTTTTGTCGTATCGGGTGATACCTCCAATGGTGGTGATCCACAAGTTGCCGCTCCTGTCTTCGTCAATCGCCTGAATGATATTGCTGCCAATACTTTGCTGATCATTATTCGAACTATAATTAAATATCCTCAGCCGGGTTCCTTCAAACATATTCAGTCCATCCCAGGTGCCGAGCCAGAGCAATCCATCTTTATCTATATGCAGGTCATTAATCGAACTGTTGGATAAGCCGTTGTAATTATCATAAGCTTGTACCTGGAAAGAATCTGCAGGTGAAGCCGCGAAAAGGCTGCAGCTGATGATTAAAAAAGAACAACATAGCAGCAAACATTTTATGCAGTTATTGATCATGAAGCCTTATCGTTTATAAAGCAAGTATACGGAATCCAGGCATTAATACGTTAACAGGGATTTTCGTTGACGCTTACTCGAATAGTTTAATGTAGTATTAAACGAATACCAGGGTCTTTTACAGTTGCGTCATAGATCGTAGTTACTTCAGTATAATACCGGCCAAAGGCGGAAGATTGATAGTAATCCGATACTTTTTAGTTGCTTCATCTAATAGCTCACTTCTTATATCAGCATTAAATACGTTGCCTGTTCCGTCAAACTCTTTAAGATCAGAATTGAATATCTCCTGTGTATATTTCTTGCCGTAGGTTTCAATTACCCAGTCATACCGTACTTCGGGTGCGGCATTTAAAATGATCAACACATCATCTTCCTCTTTCTCCGCTTTTCTTTTGTAAACCATTATGCATTCGTTGCGGTGATTGAGGTCTATCCATTCAAATCCTCCGATATCAAACTGGCGGGAGTAGAGCGCCGGTTCATTTTTTAATACCTGGTTAAGTGTTTTTAAACAATGTTGCGCTCCTTTATGGCTATCGTGTTCAAGCAAATGCCAGTCTAATTCTGATTTATAGTTCCATTCGCTGGTTTGCCCCAACTCACTGCCCATAAATAAAAGTTTGCTTCCAGGATGTGTCCACATATATGTAAAGAACAGCCGGAGGTTGGCAAACTTCTGCCACAGGTCGCCGGGCATTTTAAATAACAGCGGACTTTTACCATGTACTACCTCATCATGACTAATGGGCAGCATGAAGTTTTCATCATAATAGTACATCATACTAAACGTAAACTGGTTCTGATGAAATGTGCGGTGAACTGGTTCCAGTTTAAAGTAATCGAGTGAATCGTGCATCCAGCCCATCATCCATTTCATGCCAAAGCCAAGGCCGCCTGTAAACGTAGGTTTGGATACGCCTGGCCAATCGGTAGCTTCTTCTGCAATGGTTTGTACGCCCTGGAAATCACGGTACACCATTTCGTTTAAGTTCTTTATAAATTCAATTGCTTCCAGGTTGCCATCGCCGCCATGCTCGTTGGGTTCCCATTCGCCTTCTTTACGGGAATAATTCAATTTTAACATAGAGCTTACAGCATCAACACGTATGCCGTCTATATGAAAAAGATCAAACCAGAACCTCGCATTACTGATCAGAAAAGATTTTACTTCTCCTCTTTTATAATTAAATATATAGCTGTTCCAATCGGGATGAAAGCCTTTTCGCATATCGGCATACTCATAAGTATGATTACCATCAAACATAAAGAGACCATGTGAGTCATAAGGGAAGTGGGAGGGCACCCAATCCAGTATCACCCCAATACCTTCCCGGTGAAAAGCATCTACCAGGCGCATAAATCCCTGCGGGTCGCCAAACCTGGATGTAGGCGCAAAATATCCCGTGATCTGATATCCCCAGCTGCCATCAAAAGGGTGCTCTGCTACCGGCATAAACTCAACATGGGTAAAGCCCATTTCTTTTACATAGGGCACCAGGCTTTCCCTCATTTCATCATAGCTCAGGTATTGATGCTCATCGGCGGCATCAGGTCTTTTCCAGCTGGCGAGGTGTACTTCGTATACACTCCAGGGTGCATTCAACGCATTGTGTTCTGCCCTGTTTTGCATCCATTCATGATCATTCCATTCGTATTGCAGGTCCCAGGTTATTGAAGCAGTAAGCGGTTTTAACTCCCAGAAATTAGCAAAAGGATCGCCTTTGTCTGCAATGCGATTGTTAGGCCCGGCAATATGATATTTATAGAGCTCTCCTTGTTTAATATTGGGTATAAAGCCTTCCCATATACCGCTATTATCCCACCTGGGTGTAAGTGGATGAGATAGCTTGTCCCAATCATTAAAATTACCCGTTACAAAAACAAATTTGGCGCTCGGCGCCCACACGCAAAAATACATACCCTCAACACCATTAATCAGCAAGGGTTTTGAACCAAATTTTTCATATAATGTATAGTTGGTGCCATTCTGGAAATTATTGATGTCTTCTGCTGTGAGTAGGGAATAGTTCCATACAGACTTTGTGGTGTCTATAAAATTTTCCTTTTCAAAATTTTCCTGTAAAATTTTAATGTCGATAGGCATAGTGAATGTTTGAGGCAATTTACGATAATTATGATACCAATAACGGTGTTCGGGTTTAATTCCGTTATTCGCCGATAAAAAAGACAGGTTTACCGGAAGCCATAGATGGTTTACTCTAAATATCTATACATTTACATCTAATCGAATGTTAAACGGATATTACGCACTGTTCGTAAATGTCTGCTATGGTCGTATTTTAACAAAAAATTGATCACCCGAAATATTTTTGTGCTGCTTGTTTATGGAAATTTGTTCTTTACGCGTCTTATACGCTTATAACTACTTATCGAAACCAACTATGAGATTGTACCTTACGCTTGCCTTAATACTTGTCTGTAGTCTTTCAACCTATGCGCAAACTTCAACTATTAAAGGTGCTTTGGTAGATTCTGCTGATAAAAAAAGTTTGCAGAATACTGTAGTGGTATTATTAAATGGCAGAGACTCAACCCTGGTCGATTTCACCCGCGCCGGCACAGAAGGCGATTTTCAGCTCAATGTACCCGATACAGGTATCTATACACTAATGGTCACGCATCCTTATTTTGCCGATATTTCAGAGAGTATACAAATGCAGCCAGGTATGCCGGTAAACATGGGTTTTGTTAATATGATCTCTAAGGCCAAGCTGCTGGATGAAGTAATTGTTAAGGCTAATAAGGCTATGTTTATGAGAGGTGATACGACCGTATTTACAGCTGATAGTTTTAAGGTCGCAGAAGGTGCGAACGTAGAGGAATTATTGAAAAGACTCCCGGGTTTCCAGGTTGACAGGAATGGTAATATCACCGCAATGGGACAAAGCGTGAAAAAGGTTTTGGTAGACGGGGAAGAGTTTTTCGGTACCGATCCGGGTATCGCCACTAAAAACCTTAGGGCAGACGTGGTACAGGAAGTTAAAGTATATGACAGGGCCAGCGACCAGGCAAATTTTACCGGCATTGATGATGGCGTAAAAGATAGAACGATTGATCTGAAATTAAAAGAAGATAAGAAGAAGGGGTACTTTGGTAAGGTAGATGCGGGGGGAGGTGTAAGGGAGCGATCGGCTTTTAACGATGATGCTGGCAAGGGGAGATATTATGGGGCTGCCATGCTCAATTCGTTCAAGGCAAAGCGAAAATTGGCAGCTTATGGCATTAGCAGCAACACGGGGTTTATGAATCTGGATTGGGAAGATGCGGATAAATATGGGTCAGGAGAAATGACCTCCGGTATTACCGATGACGGTGGTATGTATATTTCTTACGGAGGAGGAGACTATAATTCCAGCAACGGTATACCGGTTAACTATAACGGCGGCCTCCATTACAGTAACAAGTTTAATAAGGATAAGAACTCGCTGAATGCCGGCTACAGGTTTGTACGCATCGATGCACCAGGTAATACTCAGGTCTTTTCTAAAAACTTTACACCAGACTCTTCCTGGAATACGAATTCAGTCAACAACTACCTGAGCATTTCAGATAAGCACAGCGGCAATTTTGTTTTTGAGACAAAGCTGGATTCCATGAATACCTTGAAGCTGACCACAGGTGTTAACCTGAATTACAGCAGATCCAATGCTGATTATAACGTAGAGAATTTTAATGGTGAAACAGGGTCCATGATCAATACGAATAACCGGAGGAGTAATGATGATAGAGATCAATCGGCCTATAACGCGAACTTATTATGGATGCATAAATTTAAAAAGCAGTATCGTACCATTTCTGTGAATACCAGCTTTAACGCCAATAAAAGCAATAGCGATGGCTTTTTGTACTCTCAGCTGGACTTTTATAAAAATGATGTCGTAGATAGTACCAATATTATTGATCAAAGAAATCTTATTAATAATACTAGCAATACCATTGGTTCTCGTATTTCTTACACGGAGCCCCTGGCTAAAGACTTCTATTTGGAGACCAGCTACGCTTTTAACAGGGTAAACAGGAATAATGTGCGCGATATCCTGGCGAAGGGTAGCGGAGGGCAGTACGACAATCGCGTAGACTCTTTGAGTAATAATTTCGACTATAACGAAATGTCTAACACGCCGGGTTTTGGCTTAAGGTACAGCAATAAGAAGGTGAATATTAATGTTGGTTCGTCAGTGGCTTTTACTTCTTACGATCAGGTGGAAAGTACTTCAGGCAGGGAAACTTCTTTCAATTTTTCAAATCATTTTCCCCGAGCTAATTTATCTTACAAAATAAAGCCCAGCGAAAGTGTACGATTTTTTTACAATGGTAATACTACGGCACCCAGTCTGAACCAGCTACAGCCTATCCGGGTGAATACCGATCCGTTAAACCAGTATATAGGTAACCAGGACCTGAGACCCTCCTTTGCGCATCGTTTTAGCCTGAGCTATGATAACTGGAAAATGCTGTCTGAAAGAAATATTTATGGAGGCATGGATTTTTCTTTTATACAAAATGCGTTCGTCGATTTTACCCGTATTAGCAATGCCGTAAGAACTTCACAAACAGTCAACACTGATGGTGTTTATAATCATAGTCTTTATATTTCGTACAGTAAAAAACTTAGAAAAGCCAATCTACGTGTAGGTATTAGCCCGCGAATCAATTTAGGTCAGTCTGTAGGATTTGTATCCAGTTACAGTGGAGAGACGGTAGAAAATATTACTAAAAGTACCTACTACAATGTGCGGCTTAGTCTATCAAAAAATGTTGAGAAAAAGTATGATTATTACTTTGCACCCTATTTTGGATATAATATTGCCAACGCCTCCGTTAGCGAGCAGGCAAATGCGAAGTACTGGACGGGCGGAGCTTATGGTGAAATGAGGGTTTATCTGCCTAAAGAAATTGAAATTTACAATACTATTGATGCCTCTTTGAGGCAGAGGGATTCCCGTTTTCCCACTAATAATAACTTTGTTTTCTGGAATGCGGAGTTGATCAAATGGATTTACAAGAAAGAGTTCCAGGTGAAGTTGGCAGTCAACGATATTTTGAACCAAAAGAATGGCTATTCCCGGAATTTCAACAGTTTTAGTTTCACAGAAACCTACAATACCATTTTGCGCCGGCATTTCTTAGTTGGGTTTGTCTGGAACTTCACCAAAATGAATGGAGGTGCTTCGTCAACTCCGGCAGTGAAATAGGAAGTTGAGAAGGAACGGTTTTAATGCCACCACGCAACAATTAATTTAAAACAATGAGACAGATATTCGTAGTAGCTTTTTTAATCCTTGTAACTGTAGCCGTTAAAGCCCAAACCTATATTAGCAGCGGCTCTATCGAATATGAAGTGAAAACCAATGTGCATGCCTTAAATGACGGGGACGAATGGTTTGAACGGTTTAAGGACCAGGTACCTAAATTTACAGTAAACTACTATACATTACTTTTTGGTGACAATAAATCTGTTTACAAGTTCGACAGGAAGGGTGATGCTAAAAGAGGGCCCTCATTTGGCTTAAGCGAAGAAGAAAATATCTGGTTTAACGATTACAATAGTAAAACCTATGCTACGCTAATGACCCTTGAGGGCTATTTGCTTTTTAATGGGGAGCAGAAAAAAATAAACTGGAAACTCGTACCGAATGATCAACGGGAAATTGCCGGGTTTAGTTGCCGTAAAGCCCAGGCCATCTTATTTGACAGCGTTTATGTTTTTGTTTATTATACAGATAATATAATGCTAAGCGGAGGTCCCATGAACTTAAATGGCTTGCCCGGCACCATCCTGGGTGTCACAGTACCGCGTTTGCATACCAGCTGGATAGCAACAGGTTTAAAGCTGGATAAGCCATCTGCTGCATCCCTGATGCCGCCAACAAAAGGTAAAAAGAAAACACAGCAGGAAGTGAAAACAGATCTGGCCAGCCTCGCAAAATCCTGGGGCTCCGAAAATAAAAGATGGCTGGATCAGATGTATTGGCGAACCTTTCTTTAAACGTTTTCCCTATACAATAATCTCATATTATGAACGGTTTGTTGCCTTACGAGGAACTGCTTTTCTTCTGCATATTGCTTTAAGGAAGCTTCGTTGTAATGCCTGATGGTGAGCAGCGTAAGGCCCGGTGTAACCTGTACGTCAAAATTCTGAGAAGCTTCAGCGGCAAATTGGCTGATCTTTTCCTCACGGTTATCAAAAGCATAAGTAATGCTGATCGCACCATTTTGTGTAAGGGTGGGTGTGATAAAAAGCTTTTCAAATAATTCGTACAATATCTCGGTGTTATGCTCACCTATAAAAGAAAAATCTTTAGATTTTAACTCCACCATCACCTGGTTTCTCTTAATTACTATAATAGGAGGGAGCTGCTTAACGATATTATTGTGGATATGCGTGCCGGGTAAGTCCTTATTCAAAAAGCATTTTACAAATAATGGAATACCTTTATTTTGTAAGGGTTTTATAGTTTTAGGGTGAATGACCTGGGCTCCGTAATAAGCCATTTCAATTACCTCCGTATAATTTAATTCCGGGATAGGCACGGCATCAGTGATTTCTTTAGGATCGGCGTTCATTACACTTTCTACATCCTTCCAAATAGTTTGGCTTTCTGCATCCAGCATGTTGGAGAATACCGCTGCAGTATAATCACTTCCTTCACGCCCCAGCGTGGTGCTTTCATTTTCATCGGTGGCACCGATAAATCCCTGGGTTAATACCAACCTGCCTTCCGCTAAAACAGGGCGGATCAACTCATCTACTTTCGCCTGTGTAAAGTTCCAGTCGATATTGGCGTCTCTGAAATTGTCATCGGTCCTGATGATATCCCGCACGTCTATCCATTCATTACGAATACCTGCTTCGTTTAAATAATGGCTTACAATGGCTGTAGACATCAGTTCTCCCGAGCAAACGATCTGGTCGTAGTAATAGTCATATTCACGAACGGGATTGTCGTGCAATAACCATTCAACTTCGGTGAAAAAATCTTTCAGCTGCGCTTCACAGGCAAGATAGGTTGTTACTAAAAGGTATTTGGCCGTATTTAAATGTTGCTGTTTTACCTGTTCGAATAGCTGTAGTGCATCATCCTTTTTTTGCTGGTAAAAAGCTTCCGCAACTTTCTCAAGCGCATTGGTAGTTTTGCCCATAGCAGAAATTACAACCAATAATTGCTGGTTTTGGTATTGTTGTAAAATACCTGCCACATTCCTTATCCTGTCTACATTATTTACTGAGGCTCCGCCAAACTTAAAAACTTTCACCATTTATACTTTTTAGGAAGTGCAAATGTCGTGGTTTGTAGTCAATAAAGGCCTGATCAGCAGGTTTCATTTCATATCTTTTAATGCTTAAAATCAAAAATCCAGAGCTGTATTTCAGTATGCCGGGGCATCCTGATCATTACCGATTCATAATTAAGTTGTAGTTTTAGCCCATGGCAAATGTGAAGATATCTGTAAAGGACCTGGTAAAAAATTATGGGGATTTTAAAGCGGTTAAGGGGATTTCTTTTGACGTATTCGAAAACGAGATATTCGGCTTGTTAGGACCCAATGGAGCGGGAAAGTCTACAACACTGGAGATCATTGAAACGCTTCGTAAAAAAACAAGCGGCTCCGTGCAGGTGGCGGGATATGATCTCGATGCACATCCCAATACCATTAAGGGTTTGATTGGAGTACAATTACAAGCCAGCAGTTATTATCCGGGTTTGAATTTATTGCAATTGATCGATCTTTTTGCGGGCTTGTACAACGAGGAAGTTAATGGGATGGAATTACTGCGCTCTGTAAACCTTGAAGAAAAAGCAAAGGCCAAATTTAAGGAACTGAGTGGCGGACAAAAGCAACGTTTTTCCGTAGCCACCACCCTTATCAACAAACCACAGGTTATATTCCTGGATGAGCCTACTACTGGTTTGGATCCGCAGGCCCGCCGTAATCTGTGGGAGTTGATCAAAACGATTAAGGCGCAGGGTACTACTGTAATCATCACCACCCATTATATGGATGAGGCGGAGTATTTGTGTGACCGGATAGCGATCATTGATGCCGGGAAGATCGTAGCGCTGGATACACCTGATAACCTGATTGATCATTTGGTTGCTTCGGGCTTTGAGCGGCCAAGAGAGGTAAAAAAGGCCAACCTGGAAGATGTGTTTATTCAGTTGACCGGTAAAACACTTAGGGAAGCCTGATTAACTGCTGGCGAACAAATCCTTCATCGTAATAATATTTTGAATGAGCCCCGTATATTTATGGGTATTAAGCGGAGTATCGGTAGTGATAAGGGTATTAAATAGGGTTTTCCTGGTTTTGCTGGCCTGCTGAAATGTATATAGCTTGTTTCGCAGAACTTCTAAATAGGCCTTGGTTAATTCATAGGGCAGCAGCGAAAATTTAATTTCACATATATTAATGCATTTGTCATTCCGGTCAATAAGCAAATCAATTTGAGCGCCCTTTTCAGAAATGCTGCCAGTTTTGCGCCAGGATGAAATTTCAGTATGAATGCCATCTATACCTAATGCTTTTTTTATTGGAACAATATGCTTCATGCAGGTGCTTTCAAATGCAAGCCCGCTCCAGCTTCGCCAGGAAGCTGAAGTAAAAAGCCGTACCCAGGTACCTTTTCCCCCGTTTTTATTATTGCGGATAAACTTTAAATAGAATAAAGAATATTCATCTGTGAGTTTATAAAGACTGTCTTTGGTATTTTTTCCAAAGGGGGTGTAAATGGAAATAAACCCTGATTCAATCAGTTCTTCGAGCAGTTTCGTTACTGTACCGCCTGATGAAAAATTGCATTCGGTAATAATTTCGTTACGGTTAAGTCCGGTTGGCTTTTTGGCCAGCGCTGTTATGATGGCGGTATGTTGCTGTGCCTCGTCAAACAGCGATGAGTACAGGTTTTTAAACTCGTTGGTCAATAACCCGTCTTTCGAAAAGCAAATCCTGTCGATGGCTTGCACAGCACTTTCTCCTGTTTTGATCTCGTTTAAGTATTGGGGTATGCCTCCCATTGCCATATACAATTGCAGTATCTGGTAACGATCCAGGTTGATCTTTCTATGCTTAAAATAAGCTTCTGTTTCCTGAAGTGTGAAGGGCTCGAGCCTTATTCTTTTGGTAACCCTATTGTGTAATCCACCTTTGCTGTTGACTATTTTTTGAATAATCCAGGCTGCGGCTGAACCGCAAATAATGATGATCAGGTTTCTTTGTTTGCTGGCCCAGCTATTCCAGAAACGCTCAAATGCTTTTATAAATCCTGACCGGGCTGTGTCCATCCAGGGAAATTCATCAAAAAAAAGTACTCGTTTATGTTTGGCGCTTTTAGGCTTTAATTGGGCCTGTAATAGTTCAAAAGCTTCAAACCAATTGCGGCTGATATTTTCTTTGGTTTTAAATGCCTTTTGAAGACATCGGGAAAAATTCTGGAGCTGCTCCTGTAATGTTCCGTTATGAATGCCTGATATTTCAAACACCATCTGTTGATCGAAGAAATTTCTGATTAAATAAGTTTTGCCTACTCGCCTGCGACCATAGAGGGCAAGCAATTGCGGCGCTTTTTCCTGTAATAGCTGCGAGAGCAGCTCTTTTTCACTGTCCCGGCCAACAATATCGCTCATAGCTTATATTTAGCCAAATGTATAAAAAAAAGATAGATTTGGCTGGATATAACTTACGGAATCGCGAAGAGAAATGATCAGTATGTTAGGGCTGAACCTGCTTTTGTCGTTACTATATTCAGCCAAATGTACAAAAAAAAGATAGATTTGGCCAGGTATAAATTTGTTTAGGTTTATAAATTTTATCGAGTATTTTTGAAAAAATGTTTTATGGATTTGAATTTACAACACAAATTACGTTCCGCTATGAATGAAAAAATAGAAAAACAAAAACAGGAAGGCAGCGATTTTTTAGCCGCTAATAAAAGTAAAGAAGGGGTACTGGAGCTGGAAGGTGGTATTCAGTATGAAGTGATCAAAGAAGGTACAGGCCTGCAACCTGAGTTGTCCGATTCTATAACTGCCCATTACAAAGGAGCTTTATTGAACGGGAAAGAGTTTGACAGCTCTTTTAAACGTAACCAGCCTTTTACGGCACGTCTTACCCAATTGATCCGCGGTTGGCAAATTGCTATTCCTCTGATGAAAGAAGGGAGTCACTGGAGGTTGTGGATACCTTCTGACCTGGCTTATGGCGATAGGGGAGCAGGTGGTGATATACCGGGGGGTGCGACCTTATTATTTGAAGTAGAATTATTAAAGGTAAACAAATAAGGATTTGGAAATAGAAAACCAATATCCGATTGGCCAGGCTTCTTTTGTAGAATTTTCTACGGCAGCAAAAGAAAGTGCATTGGGTGATATACAGTTTTTACCCAATGCGCTGGAAGCTGCCATTCTAAACCTGGATGAAGCACAACTGCAGACACCTTATCGTTCTGGCGGCTGGACGGTTAACCAGGTGGTGCACCATGTGGCGGACAGTCACATGAATGCTTATATACGGTTTAAGCTGGGCCTCACAGAGCAGACGCCTACTATTAAGCCCTATGAAGAACAATTATGGGCGGAGTTGAATGATGTAGCCCTCCTGCCCATCAATATATCTATTACCTTACTATTTGCTTTGCACCAGCGCTGGTACGCAGCTATTAAAGACCTGGATGATAGAACCTGGGAAAGAACCGTTTTTCATCCGGCGTCTCAAAAAGAATTGTCCTTATGGTATTTGCTGCAATCTTATGCCTGGCATGGAAGGCACCATGTAGCGCAAATAAATGGGTTGAGAGAGAAGATGAGGTGGGGGTGATGGGTGGGTTAGTTGAAAAGTTGAAGGTTAACTGGTTGAAAAGTTGACTGGTTGAAAAGTTGACTGGTTGATAAGTTGACTGGTTGATAAGTTGACTGGTTGGTTGGTTGGTTGGTTGGGTAGGAATGGCTATGAACCATACTCCATGATCTATGATCCATAAACAATGAACCCTAAACCATGATCTAAAATAATTTACAATGGATTTGAAATGGGACACACTGAAATCGGAGCAGCTATTTAACGATCTCTGGTTTAAAGTAAGAAAGGATACCTGTAAAACACCACAAGGCAAAATTGTAGACCCTTATTATGTTTACGAATTTCCGACCTGGGTTACCTGCTTCGCTTTAACCGAAGACAATAAAGTAGTAATGGAGTTACAGTACCGGCATGCTATAGGTGAAACCTGCTGGGAGATTCCCGGGGGATGTGTAGACGATACAGATGCCAACCTTGAGTTTGCCATCAAAAGGGAACTTTTAGAAGAGACAGGGTATGAGTTTGAAAGCTTTGAATACCTGGGAAAAACCTGTGCCAATCCCTCCACCAATAATAACTGGATGCACATGTTCCTGGCAAGAGGCGGTAAAAAAACAGCCGATCAAAGCCTTGATGAAAATGAAGAGATACAGGTAGAACTGATGGACCTGGAAGTATTCAAAGAAAAATTCAGGAATAATGAATTTATACAATCGATGCATGTAACCTGTATGCTATATGCGTTGATGAAGTTGGGGGAGTTGAAAGTGTAGGATGTGAATAGTGAATAGGAAGTAGCAAGTAGGGGAATAGTTGGTGTGTATAGTTACTATGCATCCGGTATCAAGTATCTGGCATCTGTTATCCATTATCCATGTATCGCGAAAAATTAAGTAAAGACCAGGTGTTGAAGGCGCTGATTAAAACGCAGGGTGTTTATGTCATTGAGCCCAAAAAGAATGTTTGCCTGCAACTCTGTGCTTCCATTATGAGCCAGCAGTTGAGCACCAAAGTAGCCACCGTTATTTATAACCGTTTTTTGCAACTGTTTAAACCAAAATCGCCTAAGCCCGCTGATATATTACAAGTGCCTCACGAAACTTTGAGAGGTATTGGTTTGTCGAATGCCAAAGCTTCATATGTGAAAAATGTCTGTGCGTTTTTTATCGAAAATAAGCTGACCGATACTAAGCTTTACAAAATGAGCAATGATGACCTTCTTTCGCTGCTTACCCAAATAAAAGGGGTAGGGCAATGGACGGTAGAAATGTTATTAATGTTCACGCTTGCAAGACCTGATGTATTTTCCTCCGGCGATCTGGGCCTGCAAAAAGCTATCATCAAACTCTATAACATTCAGTTCGCTAACCAAAAGGAGCTTTTCGAAAAAATGAATAGCATTGCCAGTAAATGGGCTCCTTACAGAACCTATGCCTGCCGGTATTTGTGGCGATTTTTGGATGCGCCATTGGTACCGATGTAAAACTGCTGCCGTTTATATCCTTTCTTTTGTTCAATCATTTTTTATAATCTGTATCAATTTGCTGGTGTAAAGGAAAGCGCGATAGCTGTGGTCTTCACAGATTTAGGAAGCTGTACGACTATTTTATTATTGTCAATTTTCCATTTTAGTTTTTGCTTTGTCTGCAACAGGGTTACTGTACTTCCTTTGGCTGGTATATTCCCAGTCCACTCAACAACGGCAGGAACAGGCGCTCCATCGGTAATTGGGATCATGGCATACATTTTTTTGCTGTCTTTGGAACGCGTGAAAAATGTGTTACCATCGCGGTAAGTAGCTGTTGTACGGGTATTGTAGATAGCTTCACCGTTAGCATCCATCCAATTGCCTATTTCAGCAAGCCTTTCAATAATGGGTTGTTGCAGTGTGCCGTCTGCGCCAGGGCCAACTCCCAATAGTAAGCTTCCTCCTTTGGCAACAATTTCGATCAGGCTGGCAATAACTTTTGATGCAGACTTAAAGCTCTCGTTAGGCACATAGCCCCAGGCGCCACCCAGGGTCATGCAGCTTTCCCATGGATTGTCGATCTTATGATCCGGTATGCGCTGTTCCGGCGTCTGGTAGTTTTCGTAAGGGCCATGAACAGTACGGTCAACCACTAAGAGTCCAGGTTGTTTTTTACGTGCCATGGCTGCTATTTTAGGAATGTCTACATCTTGGCTCCACTCAGGTATGGGTGCGCCCCAGCTTAATACCTCTGCATTTACGGTTTCTTTCGGGCGTACCCAGCCGCCATCCAGCCAAAGAATATCCATGCTGCCATAATCCGTCATCAGCTCACTGATCTGGTTGTAAGTATATTGCTTGAATTTATCCCATCGCCAGGGAAATTTCCTGATATCATAATTGTTGTTCCGGTTGGCTGTTTCATAAACCGGCCACCAATAGTTTTCGCTATGCCAGTCGGGCTTTGAAAAGTAAGCGCCGATCATCATGCCTTCCTTTCTAAAAGCATCAAAAACGTATTTAGCTACATTGGCCTTTGGGTTATTTTTAAACGGTCCGCTGGTAATCTTAAAGTCAGTTTCTTTGGTATCGAACATGCAAAATCCATCATGATGCTTGGTGGTGAATACGAGGTATTTCATGCCCGCCGTTTTTGCGGCCTTGGCCCATTTGTCAGGATTGAAGTTAACGGGGTTGAAATCTTTTTGCAACCCCCAGTACCATTTTTTATAATCGCCATAATAAGAGTTGCTATCCCTGGTGATCCAATCTTCAGAGCAAAGCGACCATGACTCAATAATGCCCGGCACGGCATACAAGCCCCAGTGAATGATCATGCCAAATTTCTGATCCTGCCACTGATCCAGCTTTTGTTTTACCTGCGGATCGGCAGGCCATTCGTATTGAGTAGAGGAGGGGTGAATGCCTTGTTGCTGGGCATGAGAAAGTAGGGTAACTGTAAAAAATATAAGAGATAGTACTAGCTTCATTGTCTTAAATTTATAGAGTTATATCTTCGTCGCCTTCTTTGTAGGGAGTATAAATAATCAATAGGGTCATCATTTCATCGGTGGATGTCATGTTCCCTACAGAAGCGACATATTGGGGCGGTGAGTGAGGGTTTTGAGGATTGCTGGATGTATTGTCATACACACCGGAAATATGAATAACTGAACCCGCAGGTATTTTTTTAAATTTTTTCATGCGATATAGCTCCTGCCATTTGAAATTCCATTCAGGAATTCGAACAAGGGGGATAGTATCTTTTGCCGGCGTTACAGCATATGCAAGAAATTCTTTTCCCAAATAATGCATATGTGGCCATACATATAGGACCGATTGATCTTCCGGAGTTTGTACTTTTAATGAGAAAGTTGAAGTTTTATTGGGAGGAATAAGAAAGCTGGGGTAAATATCCTGCTCTCCGATCCCGCCTGATCCTAAACTAATTATTCTAATATCTCTTTCAGCTGCCTTTTTCCTAAAATATAAATGTACACCAATATCAGAATGCTCATCAGTTGCAAGGGCTGAATAGTGGACTGTGAAAATGATTACACCGCGTTTAGGAAGCTGCCATCCGAAGCCAGCGGGGTAGTATTCTTTTGAAGCCCCCGGTATCCAACCGGTGTAAAAAACGGGGTCCTTTTGATAGACTTGATATAGAGAAGCTTTTTCCTGGTTTATATCATCTGATCCGTCAATATAGGTTTGACCAGCTTCAATATCTATTTTACTATCAGGCACGGAGCAAAACATATAATTAGCATGATGTATGATCTTTTTGTTGTTGGAGTAAAACTCAACAGCTTCTATATTTTTTTCTTCAGAAAGGTCAAACGGAACTTTAAACGAAATAAAATGTTCTTTGTTGTTGCCTTTGACAATAAATGGTTTGCTGATTTTTAGTAGTAGATCGGGAGCGCGACGTATTGAATTGGACAATGAATTTATTCCTGAATTAGCTGTTCTGGCTGTAGCACCTTCTTCCGCGCCACTATCAATCCATTTGATTAGCATAGCCTTTTCTTTCTGTGAAAGTGATCTGTTATTAGCAAAATCCTGGTAATGCGGATCGGCCGTCCAAGGCGGCATATAATTGTCTGCAATTGTTTTGCGAACTGTCTGAATTCTTTTCTTTAAATCTTTAAATGTCTCTAAAGAAAAGGGCGCGTCGCCCGTTTTAGTGTTATGGCAACTAACACATTTTACTTCTACGATTGATTTAATATCTGCATAAGTTTGGGCAGATGTATAGTGGGCAATCAGAGTTAAAAGTGCACCGAATATATTAATATAAACACAACTAATTTTCATTTTCTATAAAACAGCCAACAGCTTCAACAAATTTAGGACTTACCGGTGAACCAGTTATTGAATTCGAAATAGCATCCTGAAGATAGTTTTTTGTGGGTTGCAATTTATTTTTTCCCAGGCTAATGGCCCAGTCATCGATAGCTCCCTGATAAAGGATCCTGTTTGCAGAGTCGAGTAAAAACACCTCAGGTGTTTTGCTTGCTTGCAGAGCTGAAACAAGTTTCATTTTGGAGTCGTTGATGAGATCAAATTGAATATCGTATTTTTTTTTAAAGGCTTTAAAGTCTTTATTGTGGTAGTCATTACCAGGAAAAATGCCCATGAAGTATACAAGCTGATTATATTGTTTATGAAGGCGATTTAAAGTAAGAGTGTATTTTTGACTTAATGGACATTCGGGTGACAAGAAGATAAAAAGCATTAGCCGATTTTTCTGTTTTGGCTGTAACTTTTTACCATCAATAGCTTTCCACCGAACGTCTGGGACGTCTATTGTTTGGCTATAGTTTGTTAAGCTTGCGCAAACGAAAAAAAATATAAAAAAGATTATTTTCATATTTCTGTAAAATTAAACAAGCCTCTTGCTTTTACAAAGAGGCTTGTTTAAAAATGTCAACAAATATTTATTGTTTATCCCACCATACTCTTCCTGTGATGTCAGATAAAGCGCGGAACTCCGGATCTTCTTCCATTTGACTAATAGCAGCAGTTTTATTAGCATAGTTGAAATCGGTGATTTGTGGAGGAGCAAGGGACCATCTTCTGGGCATCGGAACTACGTTACCTCCATTTGTAAGTATTTCAGCAGGAATATAACCCGTAGTGAAAGGGTAGTCGGTTCTTTTTTTGAAAGCCCAAAGTTCATTGAAACTCCTATAGAAATTCACAAGCTGCTGCGCGTAAATTTGCTCGAGCGCTCTGGCTGGATTGTAGACGATCTCGGGCTTGGCCTTATAAGCTGTGAGTTCGGCAGGCGTAATCGCGGTATAGTTAAATACCTTTGCATCATTCCCCCATTCGTCATAGTCCCCAGCCGAAGCGTCAATGCCTTTATAGTACCACTCCATAGCATTTTCGGTAGTTACTCCTTTTATAGCTAGTTCTGCGCGCATAAAGCAAACTTCAGCGTAAGTAATAACGGGGAAATTTACTCTTCCTTGTCCCACGGCTGCATTAAATAATCCTGCCTGTATTTCGGAGCTGTAAGGCACCGTGGCACCGGGAAAGTTGTTAAAGTAATGCCTGGTACTATTGGACGTAGCCGCATCAAAGCTTGCTGGCCGGCCGGTATACTCCTGGTAAACTTCGGTAGCTGGTATAGAACCATTGTTTTTGGCTGCTGTAAACTGAGCTTCTGTAAGCGCGGTTCTCCGATACATGTTCCGGATCCTTGGATCTGCATTCCGGTACATAAAATCAACCACATTTTTCTGACCGGAGATGTTGGCTGCCAAATTATAGTTACCACCATTTGCCCTGTCTGGCCCGCCTTTAAAAACCCAATTTGCAGTCCTGCTGTTTATCGGGCCAATGGGGTCGGCCAATACGGAAAGCACGATCGCTTTTGCAGCTGCCGGTTTTCTTTCCATCATACGCATGGCAATTACCAATCTTAGGGAGTTGGCTGCCATTGCCCAGTTTTTGCCTTCGTCGCCTATGCCACGGTAATAAAGGTCGTAAGTACCCAGTGTGCTTTGTCCCGAAGTGGGATTACTGTTAATTACCGCTACAACAGCCTTTAATTGGTTTTCCAATGTGTCAAACAAAGCTTCCTGGGTATCATATTTGGGCCTGAGGGCATTGGGGTCGTTTGAATATCGGACTCTGAATGCATCAGAGTAGGCAACACTTCCCACAATGTCTGATAAGTAAAACGCGCTATAAGCCTGGGGTACATAGGTAATGGCCCTGATGTTTTTAAACCTTTGACTGGAGTCTGTACTCATTTTATCGATCAGACTACGCATTTCAAAACAGGCTCCACCCACCCCCATAGTTTCTCTTGTGTAAAGATTTTCCAGGCGATATGGGTTGCTTGAAGCGGAGAAGGGTGTTTGAAATCTTGTGGCTACAACGCCCATACCACCTACAGGTACCCATCCTGCTGACCAGTATTTAATATTACGATTCCAGTCATAAAATGCTTCAAAATCATTTCCCTGTTGTGCTAAAACAGCATTAGGGAATATCGCTCTTACGTCGATGTCCTTGTCAGTTAGGATGATATTATCTGGATTAGTATTGACTTTCCTGAAATCTTCCCGGCTACAGGATACGGCCAGAAACAGGATGGTTGAATAGATTAAGAATTTCATATTTTTTGATTGATAGAGTAATCTAAAAATGGATTAAAAAGTCGCATTTAATGAAACACCATAGCTTCTGAAATAAGGCGTTCCCCCGTTTTCAATAAAAGCACCGCTGCTGGTTGAGCTTAAATTATCAGGATTTAAATTACCCGGTAAGCTGTTGTATAAGAACATCAGGTTGCGGCCTATCAGGGAAAGTCTGAGGCTGTTAATGCCAACTTTAGAAGTTACAGGTCTTGGTAAATCATAGCTAAGCGATACCTCCCTTAAAGAAACCCATGAAGATTCAAATTTTCCCATACTTCTGATGCCGGTGCCCCAACCGTACGTGTTATTATAGTAGGAGGCTGCGGCCACGGGCTTTACATAACCCTTATCATAAGCTTCCTGTACGGTCATGCCTGACAAATTGTGAGCCTGGCCGTCGGCACTTTGTGCGGCTGAAACGGTTGTACCCTGGGCAAATACTCCATCAAGTAATATACCATCAGTACGTTGCTGTCCATTTTGGGTGTAGGTTAAACCACCTAATTCGCTGTTTCGGCCAAATAATGTATTTGTAAGTGAACCATATTGAGAACCATAATAATAGGTACTAGACCAGACATCACCACCAATTTTCGCATCCAGGAATACGCCTAGTGTCAAAGATTTATAGTTGAAATTGTTTCTTACACTTCCCAGGAATTTTGGAAGAGTGGAGCCTACCACAGGGTTCCTGTCTCCCAATACTTTTGGATTATAATTGCCGGCTCTCTCGTAGATCATCTCTCCGTTAGAGTTAATACTTACAACACGCTGTCCATTTAAGGGGCTCGCGACGGGTTGATTGTCTTTCGCCAAAGGTTTTGTATTATCTGCTAAAGCCTGAAACGACGCATGCCCATAATTTGCAAGGATGGTACCATAATCGCCGCCTACATAGGCAACAGAATAGATTCCATCTCCACCATCGAGGGTTTGTGCGGGTAGCCCAAAAGGAAGTGATAATAATTTGTTCCTGTTTCTTGTATAGTTAAATACCACATCCCAGGAGAAATCATTTTTCTTAATAGGAGAGCCATACAGTGTCAGCTCAACTCCTGCATTACGCAGCTTGCCCCCATTGATTCTGGTCTTAGCTGCGCCCGATTCTGACGGTATGTCAAATAAGATGATTTGCCTTTCAGAGTTTTGTGTATACACTGTGAAATCTCCACCCAACCTGTTGCTAAATAGCTTGAACTCAAGTCCACCTTCTAATTTAGTATTTCTTACGGGTACAAAGTTTTGATCGATTATTTCATTTCCTGCTAATCCGTATCTAATGATGCTGTTTCCGCCGAAGTCTACATAAGGACTATAAGGTGCATACGAAGGAATCCGAACCTGATAAGGTTCACTGGCACCACCACCTACCTGCGCATAAGATAACCGAAGTTTACCAAAATTTAAGACTTTCTTAGAGATATTAAAGGCATCGCTGAATACAAACGCCAGATCTGCACCAGGATAAAAATAGGAATAGATACCATGACCATCGGTGTACACTAATGTAGAGTTCCAGTCATTCCTTCCATAAATATTTAATGTTGTATGATCTTTAAAACCTACAGTTCCCTGGAAGAACGCTGAACTAAGCTTAGTTGACCTGGGTGTACCCTCTTCAGTGCGGGCATTTTGCCTGGAATTACTCAGCCTGTATACATCAGGATAAACGAACCCTCCTTGGGTGTATGAATAGGCGGAGTTTGACTTGGAGTTATTTAATTCACCTCCCAGCTGCATTAAAAGGTCAAAGTCGGCGACCTTTTTTGTAATATTAAAGCTACCTCTATACCTGTTTGTTGTGGTAGAGCCTGATCGAACTTCGTATTGGCCATCCAAAAAGCCGGTACCTTTTCCTCTTTTTTCTGCTGTATAATAATGTGCTAAATAGTTTACTGCCGCTGCACCATCAAACCTAAGCCAATCAGTAAAATCAACCCTTATTGTACCATTTCCACGAAGGTTGTCCTCTTTTCTGCGGTAGTTGTTTTCAAATATTTCCCAGAATGCCTGATTGGCACCTGTACCATTTCCTCCGGATTCATCATTTCGTATACCTCCGTTAACCGTATCTACCCTGTTTCTTTCATAATATCCAAGGTCGTAGTTTCTTGCGACACCATAAGAAAGGGCATACAACAGCGAGTTACCTCCCTGTAACGCCGGATTTTTGGTATCTGAATTGGCATAACTGGTGTTGATATCTAATAATATTTTATTGGAAAGCCGGTGTGTGCCTCTGAAATTATAACTATTACGCGTAAGCTTATTGTTGGGCGTTGGGGATTTTGCATCCATGTAGGAATAAGAAAAACGAAATGTTGTTTTTTCATTTCCCCCCGAAATGCCAAGATTGGTGTTGCGGGTAAGTCCTGTTTGATACAGGCTAAGTACGTCATTAACCCCTGGAACATTGGCCCTGATTTGGCCGGTTACATCCTGGAATGTCTGTCCGTTCATTTCAGGACCAAAGGATTGAAAATAGGTGGCAGGATTAATGGCAAGTGTTCCATTTGCCAGTGTATCCCAGTCATTAATATTGGCACCGCCTCCAAACCTGTTTTGAAAATCTACGGTTTTATAGGCTTTTTCAAATAAAAATGACTGTGAAAAGGTAATCCCGAGTCCTCTTTGTGAAAATCCTTTTTTTGTCTTAATAAGAATTACCCCATTGGATGCCCGGCTGCCGTATAAGGCTGTTACGGCGCCTCCTTTTAATACAGATATAGATTCGATATCGTCTGTATTGAGGTCTTTAAGAATATTACCAAAATCCTGCTCACCGCCCCTGTTAGGTAAAATAACATCCTGATCCATAATAATATCGTCAACAACTACCAAGGGTTGGTTACCGTATGGGTCGAGAGAAGCGCTTCCCCTGATTAAAAACCGGGTACTCGCTTGAGGGCCGGAAATGCCCGGATTTACCTGCAAACCGGGGACCATGCCTTGTAATGCTGCTATTGGATTAATGGGGTTGGCCCGACGGATATCATCTCCGTTTACTTGTGTAACTGAGTAGCCCAGATTTCTCCTCGCCCTATTTTCCCCAAAACCGGTAACAACAACTTCAGCAAGACCGGTAGCGTCATTTTTTATCAACATAACGTTGAGGGTAGTACTGTCGGTGATGACAACCTGTTTGGTTTGGTAACCTATTGAGCTGAATTCAAGTGCTGTATTATTGGAATTAACAGAAATTGAGAAATTTCCATCCGCTTTTGTTACACCTCCGGTTGTCGTCCCTACTACAATAAACGAAACATTGGCCAGGGGGACACCTTGATCGTCCTTAACAGTACCGGTTATTGTTCTTTGCTGAGACCAGGCTGTTAAAGCCATTGAGCTCAGGAAGAGCGAAACCAGTAGGGTTTGCATTGTTTTCTTCATACCTGTTGTTTTTGATTTGATAAAAGTTTTGTAGACAGCCCAATGCAAGCGACTAGTCGCTTCACATAGTATTGTTTAGTGTGACGTTACAGTTTACGGTTTAAATCCTAAAAAGTCCCTTTACTATTTCTTCGATATTCGGAGCAATAGTATCTTGATAGTTATGCTTACTGATGTTAGTTCTCTCAATATTCGCTATGGCACGCACCAGTATATGGTTTAATTGTTAAGTAAATGTAAACTATCTTTTTTATAATATACAATACTTTTTAAATTTTTTTTATAACTTTTGTTAAACGGTTGTACGGTTTGATGTGAGGTTAGTTTTTGTTTTAAAGTGAAATAGTAATAATATTTCCAAATCTTTGCTGTTTTCAGAATGCTCCTAGCCCGTTTGAATTAACCTCCAGACTTAATAGCGTTAGTCAAGTAGCGAGGAAACAAAAAACCGCCCGAAGGCGGTTCATTTATGATTATATAGCTTTTCCGTCTAAGGTGCCCAATACACTTTTTGTATTGCCTGCGCATCCGGGTTGGCGCCATTCGTTGCTTTCACCCAGTTTTCGTGATTGTTGGTTTCCTCGTCGTTTGGATAAAACAACTCGTGAACATATGCAATATAGCGAACCTCTTTTAGAAACAATTTTTTTTAAATCATCGCCAAACATTTACAACAAATCCATTTCCTACATAATAAGTCCCTATGGAGGTAGTGCCATAACTGGATATATATTTAGGTGTTCCGCCACCTATAGATACATAATATGGATCCCAACTTGGTGCACGAGATGCAGTAATGGTGTAGGTGCCTCCAGTCATTGTAGTATAGGTGGAGCTATATGGAGCGCTTACAGTTCCTGAATATGACGAATAAGGCGGGGACGTTAAAGCAAAATTAATAGCGCCACTTACATATTGAGAACCGGTATTCTTAAACTCGACTGATACATTACAATTAGACTTTATTAATTTTGTTACATTGATGGTACTGCCATTGGGTAAATTTATCTCACCCTGCAAGGTTGCGTCGGCATAGTATCCGGTTGATCTTGTAAGAGTGATAAAGTTCCCGCTTGTTGAACTTGTAAAACCAAAAGGAACAGTCCAGTTTATATAACTACCGACAGGCAAATTGCTATAACCATATGTTGCTGAAGTGCAAAATTCGGACGATCCGGGTATTCCGTCGGCAGAGGCGTATAAGAAGCTAATGGCGTAAATATCCCAGTCGGTGAACCCAATCCAACTTAAGGCTGCAGTTCCACCATTCATAACTGACCAAAGGTCTCGTTGTGCATTCGAGTTGGGCGAATTTCCGATGACAGGAAAGGGCCCCTCTCCTGTATCATACCAGTTTGTATGATTAAGCCCGATACAATGCCCTAACTCGTGGACCAAGTTGTACTTTTTTTGTCCTGAATTTGTTGGCGTGTGAGAATAAGTGGTATTAATTCTTACAAATGAGCCAGGATTACCACCACTGGGTAATGGAGCTTCTGCAATAGTGTTAGGACTTCCAGATATTGATTCAGCTTTTATCGTAATGTCAGCCACTGTAGAGGATGTTAGTGTAAGTCTGATATTACTGGTCTCGAGGTTGTTGAATTCAGCTATTGCCTGAGGTACTTCGGCACTCCAGTCAAAATCTGCGCCGTTAATATAAACAGAGTTATCTATCCTCACAGTTATGGTTCGTTGTTTAGATAGGGCTACTTGTTGTACTGAATTCCCCATGGCTTGTCTCGGAAGAGTTGTTAAGGACGACTTGGGTATTACTATATCACCTTCCACCCTGTAATACTGCCCAAAATCCTTAATACCTGTTGTGTCATATCCATGTGCGATCAAAATTGTATAGTCGGTAGGTGAATTTTCAGACTCATAAGTGCTCTTTTTACAGTTTGAAAGAAAAAAAGGTAGAAATGTTAAAATAATAATGACAAGATTCTTTTTCATGTTTTTTATTTTAAGGTTAAGAATGCGTGGAGGCATGGCAATTTAAAGTAGTGATCTTTTTCAATAAGTTAAATAGGTCCAAATGATACATAAAGCATACCTGTCTTAAGGAAGTGTTCTGGAGACATAGGTATATTGAGAATTAATATCAAGGTGTCAAATGCTTTTTAGTTTATCAATTAACTTGAATTATTTTAAACTACATTATCGCGTAATCATTGATTTGTATCAGGGTTTTAAACCTTTTTCGGTTTTGAAACTGCAAAGCCTAAGACGAACAAGGGTGAAGCTTTTTCATGGTATTTTTTTAAAAAAGTTATAACAATAGGTCATGTGGTATTATTGTATGGTTATTGTAGAAAATGAAAGATAAATATACTGTAAAATAAGAAGCTGCCACAGTATTGTGTAGCAGCCTCTACTTTTTTAAGGTTGGATCCAGATCTTTTTGTTGCTGACATCAGAGCCGCCAGTTTCAGCTTTCCAGTTGGCGTTGTTAAAACTTTGTTCTTCATCAGGATACCTGAACTTATACAAAGTACCATATTTGCCTGTGTAATTACCCGCATCGGTCAAGGCCATCGGTGTTTTGCCACCTGTTCGTCTTAACAAGGTCCAGGCATCAAAGGGTTGCCTGTATTGATCTACCCAGGTTTGTGCATATATTTTCAGCAAAGATGCAGTCGCATCACCGGTGTTGTAAGCTACTTTTGAATTAGTAAGTACCTGGTTGAGTTCTGTTGCGGTTAATGCTTCCTGTGCAGGTTTATTGACTGTCCATGAAGGTGTATTAAATGCAATTTTCTTCCACATCGTTAAAGAGGCTGCAACACCGGCATCATAAGCTGCTTTAGCTGTTGTCTGATTGGCTGCAACTCCTAATCCACGGTTATAAGCTTCAGCTCTTAAGAAATGAACCTGAGCTGCAGTTAAAATTAATTCGGGAATATATTTTACATCTTTAACAAAATAAAAGTTAAAAGCAGAATAGTTGGAACTCCCTTTATTGCTCCAGTTTACATCACGGTTGGCAATATTGTAAGGTGTACCGGTTTCTGTAACAGTGGCCTGATTTTGCGGAATGGCGACCCAGTTATTAACGCCGTTTGTTTCGAAAAATACTTTAGCACGAATATCGAAAATGCCGCTTCCATCTGTGTTGTTATTGTCAGATAACAGGTTCCACATGGTGCTGCCCATTCTTAAATTACAATCCTGGGTAAACGACCATTGACGCCATTGAAACTCAAGGCCAGGTAGGGCTGTGGGCCAAAGACCAATATCCTCTCCATCGGTTAATAAGGGCTTGCTTAAAGCTTCTGCTATGTGAGTGCCGGCCAGCGAACTGTTTTTGTCATACATAGTAGTTGCTACATAAAGGCGCAGGCTATTGGCAAGTTTGATCCATTTGGCTATGTCGCCCTTAAGGAATGTATCGTAGCTCCCCGGGCTATATTGACCAGCATCAGTAGAAAGGTTATCAACAGCCCATTTCAGATCTGTTAAAAGGGCAGGGTAAATATCCTCCTGCTTGTCATAAGGAACATTATAGCCCGCCGAACCGTTAATAGGGGCATAACCCGATTTGGAAAAGGGTATATTGCCGAAATAATTGGTCATTCTAAAGGTTTTGTAGGCCATCAATGTTTTAAGCATGGCAGACAAATTGTTCATGTTGGGGGAAGATTCAATTCTTGACTGAATCAACCGGTAATTAGCCATGGCCTGGTAGTAGGTCGTCCATAATCCTCCCCGCGCATTATCAAAATTATAGCTATTGCTTCCGGCAACTACTCCTTGTTGTGTTATAGGGTAGATCCATGAGTTCATAACCGAATATTCTCCGGCAGTTACGGGTAGCGAGCTTATTACTCCATTGAACAATTCTTCTGTTGACGCCGTAACCGGATCTTTAGGGGGAGTATTTATTTTTTCAAAATTCTTAGTACAGGAAAAAAGGGTTGTACTAATGAATGTCAGATATATTAGTTTCTTCATTTGTGTAAAAATTTAAAATTTCACTTTAACAGATACGCCATACTCCCTGGTTCCCGGAAGTTGAGCCCATTGAATACCCTGGGCGTTACCAATTCCGTTTAAAGCTTCAGGATTGAGACGGTTGGGTAAGGTTGTGAAGAGATAGAAAAGGTTTCTGCCAATCAGGGAGACATCTAATCCCTGGATAAAGCCTGTACTTTCAACAACTTTACCTGGCACGGAATAGGTTAACGTAAGTTCTCTCAATTTACCCCAGGAATTGTTAAATATCGCATTGCTCCTTGGCATAGCAACATTAGACCACGCTCCATATTGTCCTGCGTATTTATACATATAATGTACTACGTCCTTATTAGGGGTGCCATCTGCATAAACACCATCGAAAAGTACACCATGGTTAGCTGTACTTCCGTCAGGATAGGTGTAAGCCAATCCTCCACCATCACGCTCCAGTAGCGTTTCGGGCGCTGTGCCGTTTGCCATTGATGCTGCATAGTCTGCTGAGTATATCTGTCCACCGATTCTGAAGTCTGTTAAGAACGACAGGCTTACTCTTTTATACCGGAAGCTGTTAGAGATACCGCCGGTTAATTTGGGCATTGCATTACCAATAGGCACTAAATCTGGCGTTGTAACATATCTTGAGCCTACCACTTTGGTGGGGTCGGTTTTGCTGTAGATGGGCTCTACTATTTTTTGCCCGTTTTTATAAGTATAGTCATATCCATAGATGGTTCCGTAATCTTCCCCGGCTTTTACATACATTCTTACACCGTTGTTACCCCAAAGATCTTGTAATGGATAAACGTCAATGCCATCAGCCAACGCGATTACTTTGTTTTTGTTATGTGCGCCATTAACAACAATATTCCAGTTGAAGTTCTGTGTTCTTACCGGAGTTGCTCTTACAATGAATTCGAAACCTCTATTAGATAATTCGCCTGTATTAAAAGTTACCGAGGTGGCTCCGGATGATCCAGCCAAAGAGCTGGATAGAATTTGATCACGGCTTTTTGTAGCATAATAAGTTAACTCAAAACCCAATCTATTTTGAAGAAAACCTAATTCTAAACCTATTTCCTGGCTGGTATTTCTTTGAGGTTTCAACGCATCAGCTGGTGGTAAACTTGCTTTATAGCTTCTTACCGGCACGCCTCCAAATGTTGAAGGTGCTTGTGCATTTAAGTAATTGGAAATAACAAATGGGCTATAAGTATAATAAGCAAGGTAAGGGTCTGTTCCGTTTGCACTACCTGCATAAGAAAGTTTCAGCTTACCATAATTCAACCAGTTTGAGTTTTTAAACCCCTGAATAGCGTCAGTAAAAACAAAGCTTAAGCTGGTAGATGGATAGAAATAGGAGGCATTCTGAATAGGCAGGGTAGAAGACCAGTCATTTCTGCCGGTAACCTGTAAAAACAGATAATTCTTGTAAGAAAGATCCATAATGCCGTAAACCGAATTAATATTATAATCAGCCCAGGTTTCTACAGGTAGTGAGAATAGTCCCTGATAAGATGTATTGCCCAAATAGTATTTATTAGGAATGATCCACGGATAATTGCTGGATTGTCCATAAGTGGCATCTTTTTCGCCGCTATTCCATGCGCTGTTACCATACATCCTGCTTTTTAAAGAGCTGGCTCCAAGCATTAAACTTCCGGCAAAATCACCTCCGAATAATTTGTCTTTATGAAAAACACCAAATCCTTCAAGATTCACATCCTGGTTTTTTACTGTTTCAATTCCATATTGACCTTGTAGTCCGGCAACATCTACAGGAGTAAACCTGCTGTCCACGGTTGTGTTAGCGTTTACCAATGACGCCCTACCTGTTAAGTTAAACCAGGGGGTAAGTTCTGCGGTTAATTTTACGGTGCTTAACAATTGATTCCTGGTCATGAATTGGTTCTGTTCCATTAAATGCCAGAAAAGGTGATTGTTGTAATTGTTCTGATAAGGGTAAGCTCCGATGGCTGACAAACCTACCAGATCAGCTTTGCTGCCGTCTGCCTTCTTATAGATGTCAAACTCAAGAGGTTTGTAATCTCTCGACATATTGTAAGTCGTAAACGTGCTCCATCCAAAATCCTGGCCAAGATCGGGAGAGTTACGCCTGTTGTAGTTATTATAGCTGGCTGTAATTTCAGATTTTAGTTTCTTTGAAATATTAATATTAGAACCCAGGTTAAAGTTGTTTTGATTGTAATTGGTGTTTTTAATAATCGCTGTATTGTCTAGTCTTGTGTAGGCCATTCTTAAGCTACCCCAATCACCTGATTTATTAATAGAAACATTGTGTGTAGAAGTATTGCCTGTACGGTAAAATGCTTCCCGGTTATCTGGCTGTGCTTCCCATTTTCTTTTCACACCGTCCCACCATATAATTTCGGTTCCGTCGAGTTTGGGTCCCCAGGATGCTCCTCTGCCAAACCAGCTGAAATGCTCATAAGCCTGGTGACCTCCGGGAATATCTGCATACATATCTACCCAGGGGTCTGGAAAGCGGTTTTGACCATTGGCATCTTTTCTGAAGGTATTGTCGGCTTTCCACATAGCGCTCGCTAATCCCATGCCGTAGGAGTTCTGTACATCAGAATAACGATAGGGATTGGAAAATAATGTACTGAAATTGTAGTCTATACCAAGACCCTTTCTGTTTTCTCCTTTTTTGGTTGTAATAAGTAAAACACCATTAGCGCCTCTTGATCCGTAAAGCGCCGCAGCGGTTGCACCTTTCAATACAGTAATTTCCTGTATATCATCGGGGTTTAATGTGTTTAAAAAAGAGCCCCACTCTTTGGTATTCTCCAATTGATTCCCAGATCCAGGTTCATTGCTGTTCATTTTGGCTTGTCTGCCGCCTAATGCGCCATTGTCGATCTGGATACCATCCACTACGATCAATGCCTGGTTATTTCCCAAAATGCTATTGTTTCCCCGTATTACTACTCTTTGTGAACCGCCTTGTATACCATTGGAGGCGGTAACATTCAGCCCCGCGGCTTTACCCATCAGTCCCGAACCGAGATCAGGCGGGGCTGCTTTCATGAGATCGGAAGTCGAGATTTTTTGCGCAGAGTATCCCAATGATCGGGCTTCTCTTTTTATACCTAAAGCGGTTACGATCACTTCTTCTTCAGATTTTATACCGGCCGTCAATATAAAATTGATGATGCTATTACTGCCAACGGCAGTTTCTTTATTGACAAAACCCAGTGACGATGCTACAAGAATAGCAGCATTGTCAGCTACCTGTATAGAGTAGGCACCGTCTTCGTCGGAAGCCGTTGCTGTTAAAGAACCTTTTACTGTAATAGTAGCGCCTGGAATAGGCTTTCCTGTTTCGTCAGTAACAGTGCCGGTTACTGTTCGTTGTTGAGCATGGGATAGGAGCGTGCAACAGCCCATCACCAATGCGAACAACAATTTCTGCATTGTTTTTTTCATACTTGTAAATAGATTTTAATGTGGATTCAGGTAATTAGCTGGTGAATCAGTAAGAACGTTTTTTCAAATGGATTTTTAAATGTTAGAAATGTTTATAGTGCAATCGTTTTTTCTGTTAATAGCCTGGGCAGCCGCTCATAATTGTCCATGATTAGGGCTGTTGCGCCTACCAATTCGGCATTATAACCCAGGGAGGATATTTTAATTTCGGTATGTTCGGCAATTTTAGGAATGCAATGCTCATTAACGGCCTGCTGAATAGGCGCTACCCATACTTTTCCTGCTAATGAACCAATACCGCTGATAACAATCAGCTCGGGATTCAATAAATGGATCAGGATGGAAACCCCCCGGCCAATATTATAAGCAGCTTCAGAAATCAGGTCAATCGAAAATTTGTCGCCCTTTTGAGCGGCTTCAATTATTTTTTTGGCTGATTCTTCAATGCGCTCTTTGTTCAGCTCTTTTAGAATAGAGGGTTGGGTAAGTTTTTTAAATTGCTGAATACCTTTTTGAGCTACCACCATCATTGAGGTTTCGGTTTCCAGGCAGCCATGCTTGCCACAACTGCATATCTTATTATTGTCAAAAAGGGGGATATGGCTGAATTCTCCGGCAAAACCCTCTTTGCCCCTGAATAATTTTCCATCGGCAACAATACCCAAACCAATACCCCAACCGATATTGATCACCATTACATGCTGCTTGTTTTTGGCAGCACCCCACTTCAGTTCGGCCAGTCCTACCAGGCTGGAGTCATTATCAATTAAGGTAGGGATATGCAGGGCGTCCTGGATGGTATTAACGATGGAATCTCCATAACTAGGAAGAAAAGTGTGGTTAACACCCTTCGCTACATCTACAAAGCCGGGCATGCCAATGCCAATGCCTGCAATTTTTGATACAGGAATGTTAGTATCCCTGATAAAAGTCTTCAGGTGCTCCACCAGCTCGTTCAGGCTATTGGGGTTATTGGCTAATACCAGGTCGAATTTCTCCACTTCTCCGACAATATTATTGTCATTGGAAATAAGCGCTACACGTGTCACCAGCTGGTCCATCGCCACTGCTACCACATAAAATACGCCTGACTTGATGCTGTAGGTTTGCGGGCGTCTGCCACCTGTGGAAGCAGCATAACCTTTTTCAATCACCATTTTCATACTGATCAACTCGCTCAGGTATTGTGTGGTAAGGGGAATGCTTTTGCCAATCAGATTACTCAAATCGGCGCAGGACAGCTGTTTGTTGAAAAACAGGTGCTTTAAAATTTCCTTATAGAATTTCTGCTTTTTGGAAATGATGTTGGCAATCATATTGATTATTTTCGTTAGGCAGTGTATTCAATTCTACATAAATATAGAGACTTTTTTAAATTTTAAAAAAACTTTTTAAAAAAATCACTAAACATTTTATTAACATAAGCTTTTCAGGTGGTGGAAGAGGCGGATATTCTATGTTAAACGTTTAACGCTTAAGGCGTTTGAGGGTTACTGTTGCCGAATCTGTACGTCTTACATCATACATATACTGGTATACGTATACCGTACACTATTATTATATATTGCGCGCAGTAGTTCAGCCTGGCATTCTGCCTTAATGAATCCTGTCACCTCTTACTTCCAGGTCTTTCATGATTTCGGTTTCGTGGTTCAGCCATCCGGCCCAGCGGGTGCGAACTTTTTCTTTAGGCAGGTAGGTTTCAGCCAATTCTATAAATAAGGTATAGTGGCCGGCTTCGCTTTCCATGAAGCGCCGGTAAAATTTAGCGAGGTAAGCATCGTTGAGCCCTTCACTCAGGCGTTTAAACCGTTCGCAGCTACGGGCCTCAATCATGGCCATCATCAGTAGGTGGTCTAAAAAGCGGTCTTCGGGGGAGCCGCCTTGTTGCTGAAATTCGATCAGTTTATTTACGTAGAGATCTTTTCTTTGCTTACCGAGTTTCAAACCTCGCTTATGCAGTTCCTGTAATACCAAACGAAAATGTCCCCATTCCTCGGTTACAATTGGGGCGAGGGAGGTTACCAGTTGCTCCCGGTCGCTGTATCTTTGTATTAAGGTGATGCAGGTGGTAGCGGCTTTTTGCTCGCAATAAGCATGGTCGGTAAGTATGGCTTCCAGCGATATTTCAGCCAGGTTTACCCAGCGGGGATCTGTAGGAAGCTGAAGGCCTAGTATATTTTTGGTATCCTGGGATAAGTTCATGATGTAAAAATCGATATAATATTAGAAATATCAAATTTCACATCACAAATATCAAATTATTCCCTACCTTTGCCGCCTTAAATTATAGGATACAAAAACAGGATGACCTTTTAAAAAAGACAGTATGCCACTTACAAAAGAAAGAAACGCACAGATTTTTGAACAATTTGGTGGAAGCGCCGCTAACACAGGTTCTATTGAGGGCCAGATTGCGCAGTTAACAGAGCGTATCAGCCAGATCAGTAAGCACTTACAGCAGAATAAAAAAGATTTCTCTACGCACCGCGGTTTAATGCAGTTGGTAGGTAAGCGTAAAAGCTTGCTTAGTTATTTGCAGAAGCATAACCTTACTGGTTACCGTGCTTTAATCGAGAAACTAGGTTTAAGAAAATAGTATTTTCCATCTTGCAAAAGTTGGGAAAACGGTTCTATATCCTGGGTTTGATGCACTAATTTCAGACTTATTTATATATTTTGTATTCCCAACATCCGCTGTTGGGAATACGTGTTTTTACCTGCTTGCAATTTTTACCTGCTCAATTACAAAACTCTATACATCTCGAGACGTTTGATAGAACGTTTTTAAACAACGGGAGTGTCGATTGAGGGTATTGCTCGCTTCACAATCAAATACTTACAAAAATATTTTATGTTACAACAACCATTAAGAACAACCTTCGATTTAGGCGATGGCCGCGAAGTTGCTATAGAAACGGGTCGCCTTGCCCGCCAGGCAGATGGCTCGGTTACGGTAAGCGTAGGTAAAGCAGTATTGCTGGCTACCGTAGTTGCGAATAAAGAACCAAAAGAAGGACAAAGCTTTTTTCCTTTAACAGTTGACTATCAGGAAAAATTTGCGTCTGCAGGTCGTATTCCGGGATCTTTCTTTAAGCGTGAAGGTCGCCTGAGCGATTACGAGGTATTAATTTCCCGTTTAATTGACCGTGCATTAAGACCTTTATTTCCCGATGATTATTTCTGCGAAGTACAGGTGCTGGTAACATTAATCAGCAGTGATCCTGAAATATTGCCTGATGCATTAGCTTGCTTAGCGGCTTCGGCTGCCCTGGCAGTTTCTGATGTGCCTATTAAAGAAATTTTGAGCGAAGTACGTGTGGCTCGTATCGACGGCGCATTTAAAGTAAACCCTAACCGCACAGAATTGGCTACAGCTGATATGGATTTCATCGTGGCGGCTACGGAAAAGAACCTGATGATGGTGGAAGGTGAATCTCAGGAATGCTCTGAAGCTGATCTGGTAAGTCTTTTGAGTGTGGCTCATGAAGCTATCAGGGTGCAGATAAAAGCACAGCAGCAGTTAAGGGATCTGAAAGGTGTAACTACCAAAAGAGAATATACATTACCTGCTATTAACGAAGCTGTGAAAGAACGCGTGTATGCATTTGCAAGCGATAAAGTTTATGAAATAGCGAAAAGCAAATCTGCTAAACACGACAGAACTGATCAGTTTAAAGCATTAGAAGAGGATCTGCTGGCTAAATTGGTTGAAGAGTCAACCGAGGAACTTCCTTTTACTGATGTAGAAAAGAGACTGGCTAAAAAATATTACCACGATGTTCAGTACGATGTGGTGAGAGATATGGTTTTAAATGACCGTGTTCGTTTAGATGGCAGACAACTGGATGAAATTCGTCCACTTGATATGGAGGTGGATGTATTACCTTCTCCGCATGGTTCGGCTTTGTTTACAAGAGGTGAAACTCAATCCATTACCACTGTTACCTTAGGTACTGGTTTAGATGAGTTGCTGATTGAAACAGCTGCTTCTTCGAAATATTCCAAATTTATTTTGCATTATAATTTCCCTCCTTTCTCAACAGGTGAGGTAAAAATGATGCGTGGACCTGGTCGTAGAGAAGTAGGTCATGGTGCTTTAGCGATGCGTTCGTTAAAGCAAATGATGCCTGCTGATTCTGAATTTGGTTACACGGTTCGTGTGGTAAGTGATATCCTGGAGTCAAATGGTTCTTCTTCTATGGCTACTGTTTGCGCAGGTTCTTTGGCATTAATGGATGCCGGCGTACCTTTTCCAAAACATGTGGCAGGTATAGCTATGGGATTGATTACCAAAGGAGAGAAGTTTTCTATCTTAAGTGATATTTTAGGTGATGAAGATCATCTGGGGGATATGGACTTTAAAGTTACCGGAACCCGTGACGGTATTTGCGGTGTGCAGATGGATATTAAAGTAGACGGTCTTCCTATGGAAGTGATGACCCAGGCTTTAGAGCAGGCGAAAGCAGGCAGGTTACATATCCTGGAGTCTATGTACAAAGCGATACCTGAAGCAAGAGAAGAAGTGAAGCCTCATGCACCACGTGTGGTTAAGATGTTTATCGATAAAGAATTTATCGGTGCTGTGATAGGGCCAGGTGGTAAAGTAATACAGGAAATTCAGCGTGAAACCGGTGCAACCATCAATATTGAAGAAGTAAATAATATGGGTGAGATTAGCATTTTCGGTGTTGAAAAATCTGCAGTAGCTAAAGCCGAAGACTGGATTAAAGGTATTGTTGCCGTTCCGGTTGTAGGAGATGTTTACGATGCGACAGTTAAATCCATAGTAGCCTTTGGAGCTTTTGTAGAGTTTTTACCAGGCAAACAAGGTTTGGTTCACATTAGTGAAGTAAGCTGGAAGCGTTTGGAAACTTTGGAAGGATTAGTGAAAGAAGGAGATTCAATGAAGGTAAAACTGATTGGAACTGATCCTAAATCAGGTAAATTTAAATTATCGAGAAAAGCCTTAATTCCAAGACCGGAAAGGAAACCGGAGCAAGAAGATGATAACGCTTCTGCTAATTAATCTTTAAAGGTAGTTTTATAAACAGATTAAGTAAACCTCCGCTTGAAGCGGGGGTTTATTTTTTTACAGGCCTAAACTCCTGTTTTTCGAGAGAACTGCTGCTAAAGATCTTATACATGTTTAGAAGAGGGTAACCGTTTTGGTTAATGTACTGAAACTGATAGACCGATCAGTAAAACTGAAGTTCACCAATTGAGGCGAAAGGCTCGCTATCCCATGATTGGGTAACAACAATTTTAGCATATGTTGTTTGAAGAGGTTGAGGAAAAGATACCAGTTGCTGCCCGTTTTTGAAGGCGATTGGAAAAGTACCGCTTAGCTTCAGGTTGTTTTTGTCGGCTCCTGAAAAAATCTGTACTTCTTTGATTGCGCGGCTCAACCCCCGGCGTTGTTGAATGGCTACGCCTCTGATTATTTGTTTTTGACTAAATGTGATATTAAAGAAATGGGGAGGGGGTGCCTGTAATACTCCCCATTGCGAATGCCAGTAGGTATCCGGGTCGCCATCGTTTAAGTTTTTAACACTGCCATCTTCGGCAAATGTTTCCTGTGAACTACAATCTGTGATAGTGAATTTCACAGGATTTATCTTGTTTCGGTTGTCTTCCATTATGGGGATGTTATCTTTAAATTCGTAGGAGTGATAGAAATATTTTGTATTTCCATCGGCTTGTATGGCCAGTATACGTAATTCATAAGCCGTACTATCTTTATATTTAAGTTCGTCAACAGGCATCTCTATATAAAAGTTGCCGTCAGCCGCTGGCTTTGTTTCCCATGAAATTGCATTATAGTCCTGGCTGACACCGCTACCTTCATTATTTACATTTGGATCATTGTAAAAAGCGACACTATTGGTTTTAACAGGAGATTTCAAAAGGCCTTTGGCGATAATGGCTCTTTTTTCTTGGTTATAGTAAAGCTCAAAGTTTTCAATTTGGGTACTGTTCCTGGTTTGTTGATTTTTTCTTTGTTGTGTGGAGTTGAACGTAGGATTTACGTTAAGTATTGCGCAATCTGTGGCTGTTAAAAAAGTAGGAGATATTCCCAGGGTTCCGTTTCCTGCATACATCAGGGCCATTCCCTTTTCAGGCATAGTGCTTTCGGATACTTTTTGCGAATTATGATGCAAGCCCAGTCCATGGCCCAATTCGTGGAGCATTCCTCCAAACCAAACAGAAAAGAGGCGGCCTGCCCGGGTATCTTTGCTGCCCATGTGTTTAATGTCAAGATCCTCATAATCCAGCGCAAAACAATAGGGGCTCATACCATAAAAAGGGCCACCATTAGGTGAGCCATCATCTTGAAGGGAATACCTGGGCAGGATAATCAGAGAATATTCGCTACCTATTTCATTGGGGTTGCTTTGTCTGTATGTGTCTATTTCTCTCAGTACGTTGCTAAATCCTCCTTCATAAGGGTATTCATTTTTGTTTTTTGCGCCATGAATCGTAACAATCTTTATTTTACCCGGGGTTGTTTCTTTTGTCAGGTGAAATGTTTTGTTTGGATACCCGTTTTGATACATTTGTTTTTCAAACCAGTTTTGCGCCCATAAAAATAAACGGCTTAATCTCTTTTCGTATCCAGGAACGGCATCCAGATCTTTGGGTATAAAATATATAATGTTGAGTGCGTTGGGATCGGCTTTAATGGGAGTGTGTGGTGACTGGAAGCAAGATAGGCCCGCAATACAGCAGAACAGGGTGGTGATCTTTTTCATCATTGAATATAAAAAGTTTTACTGATAACTGTTTGGCATCCTATGGTTTTAGACCTGTTTAATAGAAAAAGAAATACCCGCAAATGATAGCGGATGCTTTATTTTTGGGCCAATGTCTGAAATACGAACCATAAATGTTACCCGCTATGTAACGCCGTTGCGTGAAGGAGGCTCACTGCCTGCCATAGCCGAGGGCGATGATGGCTTTTTGTACGCGTTAAAATTCAGAGGCGCCGGCCAGGGAATAAAGGCCCTGGTGTCGGAATTTATTGGAGGGGAAGTAGCGAGAGTGCTCGGATTAAAAGTTCCCGAAATTGTATTCGCTTTCCTGGATGAAGCTTTTGGGCGTACCGAACCGGATGAAGAAATACAAGACCTTTTAAAGGCCAGCCAGGGTTTAAACCTGGCGCTGCATTACTTAAGCGGGGCTATTACTTATGATCCTGCTTTGAGTAAAACAGATCCTTTGCTGGCGTCTAAAATAGTGTGGCTCGATGCTTTCCTTACTAATATGGATCGCACTGCCCGCAATACCAATATGCTGATATGGCACCGGGAGTTGTGGCTCATTGATCATGGCGCCAGCCTGTATTTTCATCACAACTGGCAGAACTGGGAGGCGCAAATGAAAAGTGCTTTTCCATTAATTAAAGATCATGTATTATTGAAGGAAGCCAGCATGTTAGAAGAAGCTGACCGTATATGCAGAGGCTTATTGAATGAAACGGTGATCGATAATTTATTAAATGCATTGCCTGAAGAATGGCTGGATTACGAAGAGACGAATGGTATGGCTGAAGAAACTAAGAAAGTATACCGGGAGTTTCTCAACTTCAGGTTACAGCACAGCAGTATATTTTTAAAACAAGCTATTGATGCAAGAGCAGCAATTATATGAGTATGCGGTAATACGGGTGGTGCCGCGAGTGGAGCGGGAGGAGTTTGTAAATGCCGGCATCATACTGTTCTGCAAAAAAACAAAGTACGTAGATTGCCGCCTTTCATTACCGGCTGCAAAGTTGAAATGTTTTAATCCCGATATTGACCTGGGTTTTATTGAGCAAAACCTCCGGGCATTTGAACAGATTGCCTTAGGGAACCGGCTTAGCGCTTCGCCGATCGCCCAATTAGATGCACCCTCCCGATTCAGATGGCTCACGGCTACGCGAAGCACGGTTATACAATGTTCGAAGGTTCACCCAGGTATAACGCCAGACCTAATGCTTACCATCGATACATTGATGGTAAAGATTGTATTGTAGGTTGCGGCTATATAATGCAGCGTTTCAAATCTTTCAGTATCTGTAAGGTTTTGAAGGGGAAAAGTGTAATATGTATCAACAATACGATCCATCCGCCGGGTTGATAAAGGCTGGCGTACAACAGGAGCGATAAAGGAAACAAAGCCTGCATGAAATCTAACATAAGAATCTGGTAAGATCGACTGGCAGGCTCGATAATAATAACAGGCTGCTGTCCCATTTTTCTGTAACGGAGCACCACCAAAATGGCGTAAACGGTTATAGCTGTATAAACAAAGGGATTATTGAGTTTTATAATAATACCCGATGTAGCTAAAAGTTCCACAAACAAGATTATGCGTTCTGGCTTCCTGAAGCTGGAGGGCGATCGTTCAGTTGCGAAAGTGGTAATGCCCGACCTGATATCATTATTACGGTCGTGAAATTGGTGCCACAAAATACCTCGCATACCGTATAACAGGGCCCAGATACCTACTAGTAAAAGCCATGTATGGTCAACCATTTTCTGAAACGCATAATACATAACGCTTACCGTCAGGAGGCTGGTAAATATATGAGATCCGCCGGCATCAGCAAATACACCCCATATTCCCCTGTTCTTTAGTCGAACAGGGTAGAAACTATACATGCTAAATAGTATCCACGGTATTAAATAGAAAAAACAGGAAAGCTGGTCGGGCCAGTAAAAGAATATGAAAAACAAAAAACCCAGAAACAGGCATATCGCCGGGAATAAGATACGCAGAGCTGGGCGAAAACCAGCCATACGGTTAGATTTGCCCGCGGCAAGATCATCTTTCACATCTGTAATATCGTTAATAATACTGACGTAAGTTGCACCAACCACAAGTGAAAGCAGTGTTAACAGTACGGTAATAGCATGATCAGCGATGTTCTGATCATTTAAAATTAATGTGGCATAAGCTATACTGAGCAGGGGCGGAAGTTTGTATTCCCACCATTCAACATGACGTAATATTTTCAAGACGGACATGACTCTGTTAAATTGGTATTGAAATTTTTCTTACTTTATGGAGCCTGTTTTGCCGGCCTGTTCGCGTCTTTCACTGAACTTGATATTGCGGTCACCATTGGTAATACTTAAGAATAATCGCTAAAAGTTTCACTGTTTTGCGTTATTTATACTCCTGTCGATTTTCTCATCTTTAATACGTTGTATTCCAAATCGTATAACTTCCGGGATGCTTTTTAATGTTTGAATGATATCTAAATGAAAAGAATGTGACAATAAACTTAATGTCTTTGGTACGTTGTATTCACGTATCAGGTTATGTTTCGCGAGCTCAACCAGCGCGTATACATGTTTGTTTTGCAAAACTTTATATTGTGACTTGTTCATTACAGACTTAAAATCCTGTAGTATCTTTTTAAGATCGGCAATATATAAATGTTCAAGAACTTCTTTTCTTCTCCGCCCGTCGTAAACGTTCAAATTACCTGCATGTTTTACCCAGAGTCTTTCCAAGGTGAATGCAGCGGTACATTCACCTGAATATAATGCTTCTATGTAAAGGTACCAGTCGTCTCCGATTTTCATGTCTTCATTCCATCCATTTTTAATAATATCCCGGCGGATGACACCGGCCGAGGATGGAGAAGGGCAACCCTGTACATAAATATTCTTTAACTCTTCGCTGGTAAGATTCACCCAGCCATTTTCTTCCCGATGAAAGTAAGGCTCAATGATGATGTCGGTAGAGATAAAATCTCTGACTTTCCCATCAAGGTCATGTTGATCCCAGTTAGCAAATGCGAAGCCTAAGTTATCAACTATTATCTTTTGTACACATTTTTCTAAAAACGAGGGATACCATACATCATCTGAATCGAGCGATGCAACGAAACTGCCTTTGGCTTTCGCAAGTCCTGCGTTTCTGGCGCTGGCTTGCCCGCCATTCTCTTTATGTACTACAACTATTCCGTGGAAGTTCTTTAAAATTTCCTGCGTATTATCTGTTGAACCATCATCTACAACTATGACTTCCACATTTTTGTAGGTTTGGTCTAGCGCGCTTTGTATGGCTCTTCCCACAATTGAAGCCCGATTGTAAGTAGGTATGATAACAGAAACAAGAGGACCTAAATTCATGAGATTATAGTTAAAATAGATTCGGCAAATTGTTTTTCGGGCGAGGATGGTATCACTTCATTAATGAATTTATTGGCATTGATTCCGATGTCTCTCCATCGCTCCTGCTGCTGCCAGGCCTCTTCCATTACACGGGCGAGATCTTTTTTTGTGGCATCTGCTATAAATCCGGTTATACCATGTTTAATCAGATCTTCGTGCCCGCCCGCGTCGGTTACAATAACAGGCCTGCCTGCTGCCATTGCTTCCAGGACGGAAAGGGCCATCCCTTCGCTTCTGGACGGTAAGATCAAGGCATGATAATCTTTCCAAAGTGATTCGATATCAGACCTGTGGCCTGCAAAGTCAACATTTTTTACATTCAACAGTTTCGTGAGTTCTTTTAATCCATCTTCATCGTGGCCTGAACCAATAAATGAAACGGTAACGGGTCTTGATTTCCAGGGCTCCTCTGAGAGAACGCGAAGCAGAATGTCCTGCCCTTTATCGATGATAAATAAGCGCCCTACGCAGGCGAGCCGTAGTTGTTGGTCTTTTACAGGATAAGGAATTAGTTGCCTGGATATTTTAACGGGGTTCCATACCTGCTGAGCATTAGTGAATCTGATACCAAACTGCTCTTCTGTTAAACGTTGATTGTGCCTGGAAACAAAGTAGCATTTTTGTGCTTTTTGAAATACCTTAATCATCAACGACCGTTCCTTGGCAGCGGGCCAGAAAAAATCTACTGCTTTTTGTACAATGATACAATAGGGTATTTGTAGCTGCATGCATTGGTACGCATACCCCGTACCATCGAAATTAATACCCTGTGCGATAATAACGAACGCCGGTCTGTTTTTTAGCAAATTTTTTCTGAATACTAACGCATGAGGGCTATTTGTATAGAATGGAGACCGCTCTTTAGATAAAAGCTTGTTTTTTAGTTTAGTTGTCGTTCTTTTTATGATCGACCTGGGCTCATCCATTTCTATGAAATGTACTCCCTGTGCGTTTAGTTGTTGCATTTCGGGATGCTTTCGGTTAATACGATCCTTATACAGGGTAAAAGTGTAACCAACCTCTTTGATAAAAGGCATCGCCCTTGCCCATAATTCCTCGCTACCGCCCCAGTCGTCCATGCAGCAGGTTACTATCGCGATATTTTTCTTATTTTCAGTCATGTACTAAGAAATAGCTGATTGAGCCAGATTGCCAAATAATTTTGCATACGAGCCGTCCAAACGCATCAATTCTTCGTCAGTTCCTTCTTCCACTATTTTACCGTTGGCTAAGACGTAGATATAATCTGCATGTAATATTGCTGAGCGCCTATGGCTTATGATTACTGCACCACGATTACCTATCCGCTCCCGGAACGAGTCAAAAAGTTCTTTTTCGGAGACCGCATCCAGCGCACTTGAAGCTTCATCAAAGATAAGAAACCGTGCATTGGAATAAAAGCACCTGGCCAACGCCAGTTTCTGCCATTGACCAATACTCACTTCCTGTCCTTCCTCCAATATTCTGCCCATCATGGTATTATACTTTTCAGGGAAGTTCTTGATGAAAGAGTCTGCACCCGATTTACTTGCTGCATCCTTTACAGCTTCTTCATTGTAGACGGTATTGATATTGCCAAAGTGAATGTTTTCGCCGGCAGTGAAATTATATTTATTAAAGTCCTGGAAAACAACGCCAAGCTGCCTGCGATAAGCTGCTGAATTATAATTTTTTATATCACTGCCTCCATATAAGATCTGACCCTCTGTCGGATCATAAAGTCGGCAGAGTAGTTTGATCAGTGTTGATTTGCCCGCACCGTTTAAGCCCACCAGGGCAATTATCTTCCCCGCCGGTATTTTCAGATCAATACCCGATATTGTTGCCTTTTCTGCATGAGGGTACTTAAAATGTACATTTTTTAATTCGATACTTACCTCATCAAGCTCGGGCACAGGTACAGGCTGCTCCGTTTCTTCAAAACTGTCGCGCATTTGTAGCAATTCAAAAATACTGTCGATATAAATGCTGTTTTGGTATACATTGGAAATACCACCTGCGAGATTCTGTAATAATGTAAAGGCTTGCGGAAAAGCAACCAGGAATAGTGTGATATCACCCGTACTCGTTTCTCCTGAAATAACACTTAGGGAAATATATCCTATACACATAAAGATGCCTATATAGGATACTGCAGTCGTCACTATCTCGAGTTGTGTGCGTTTAAGATTCAGCGATATTTTTTCCCTGATCAGGCTACGCCTGATTTCTACAAATTTTTCTTTTAGATATTGCCCGAGCGAATAAGTTCGTATTTCCTTAGCGGCCACGTCAGTAGTAATAAGGTCGCTGTAGTAATTGGATTTTCTTTCCAGCGGGGTTTGGATGATTTTCAGTACATTAAGTTTTTTTGAGAATTTCAACCGGATAAACAGGGTAGGGATAATAAATACGGCCAGTATAGGCAATAACATCCAGTTGATTACGATAAGAACAGACCCTACCGCAGCCAACGACAAGCTGTTCTTAAAAATTTCAATTAAACTGGTAATTACAAGACTAGGTTTGTCTGTACCTGCATCCAGGGCTCTTTTCAGCAGGTCGTAATAGGCAGGGCTTTCATAAAAAGAGAGTTGCAGATTTACAGACCTTTCGTGTATTTTTTCGTTTACATATTCTCCCACTTTTGTTGATAATACTTCTATCGAATAAGCGCTAAAAGAGCGCATAACGACATATATAACGCCTGCTATACCGGCCCATATCACGTAAGTGATAATTGTGGCTTTCGCCTGCACTGCATGAAGTTGAGTTTGTGCTACAATATCAATCAGCAACTTCATTAAATACAGGGATCCAAAGAAAAAAAGTGTTTCGACAATAATTAAAGTCAGCGATATATAAAACCATTTTGGCGCGGCAGACTTAATTAAACCTACAATTTTAGAAAGATTTAAACTGCTTTTGATGTGATGTATTTTTCGCTTAAAGGACTTCATTGGAACTTGGGGCCGTATTCACTACACTTTTATTATTTACGAATATATTATTTAAATTTTGAAATTATTGGAGATGACTGGCTAGGTTTACGATAAATGTTTCTTATATAATTGAAGTGCTTCTATACAAAAGGCAGTGGATAATTCTTCACTTCCCCATACCAGAATTTTAGCGGGTCCCGAACAAAACTCGTAACGCTCCCATTCCCCGGTGGATTGCTGGAGTTCGGTAATACGATCTGTGTAGCTTTTTAATAACGTATTGTTTTTGTAACCAGCTCTTAGTAAGGAAGAGGTTGCCAGAGCTAGTTCAATGCTGCAATTCATAAACACCTGGCTATTGTCTATCGCTTTTTTTACTTTTTCAATAAAGATTTCTTTTATTTCATCAAACCCGGGAATATCCATCTCAAACAGCCTGGATAAAAAACTATAATAAACGATCATGTTAATATACCATTTGTCAGAACCTTTTTCTTTGCCGGATTTTAGTGTTTCTACAATGAAGTCGACCGATGGCTTAGTAATATCGCTATACCCCAGGTAACAAACACAATTGGCGTTAACTACTAAGTCAATATCACTCCGGCGATGGTCATGCTTCATCCAATACCAAAGTGTTTTAAAAGGACTTTTCAGCTCCCTGGCTATCAGTCGCCAGTATGTTTTTGAATATTTTTTGAACTCGGGGTGAATGGTAAACCAGGTATAAAACAGTCCTTTTTTTGTCCTGTTTTCGAGTAATAATCGCGTATTGTCGGGAAAACTAACTTTACGTCTTTTCAAGAAAGCCGAAATAACAACGGTGTCATCAGTGTCTGGGGACAAAAATTTGAAAAGGTGATGCCACCGGGTAAAGTAGTTCCATACACCACCCCTCATCATCTGGTAAGATAGAAAGCCACAGGCTCTATTCAGCATCGTATCGACAACAGGTCGGTCCTCGAAAGGAAGCAAACATTGTCCTATTAATGCAGTGACACCTGTTACACTATCCGGAACGCACCATTCCTGCATAGCAGCATCTGGCGCTATATAAGTAACAAATTCTCCGTTGGGAAACTGGTGATTAACCAGATAAGTAATGGCACGATCAATGGAGTGATCTATTTGTTTCAGTTTGTCCTGATTGTCAATAGTTGTCATTGGTTGAGCCCAATTTGTTTAGATATAGCCGCTCTGCAGGTTTAGTTGCTTTACGAAGTAGGCGACGGGAAATTTTAACCGAACAGTGGATGACTTTTCAAATATGCCATAAATGGTACTTCCACTGCCGCTCATGGCTGCAAATATAGCCCCACTTCGGTATAATTCGTGTTTAATGGCTGCTATTTCAGGATATGCATTGAAAATAACCTGTTCGAAATCGTTACGTATTGTTTCCTTCCAGGTACCAATCGGCTTTTTGATGTATTCTTCTAAACTAACCGTTTCGGTGTGCGGACCTAGCTGCGAAAACGCCCAGGGGGTTGAAATGTGGATGCCAGGATTTACGATTACTATCTCGTAATGGGTTAAATCCACCTTTACTTTCTGAAACAATTCTCCGCGACCGGTTGCCAGCGACGGTTGGTTTAGAATAAAGAACGGGCAGTCGCTGCCAAGTTGTAAGGCGTAATAAAGAAGTTGAGTCTCAGTCAGTCCTAGCGAATATTTTTGGTTGAGTGCTGATAACGTGTACGCTCCGTTGGCACTTCCGGCTCCAAGCCCGGCACCCGCAGGAATATTTTTTAAAAGGTAGAAATGAACAGGAGGCAGATCGGGGAAATCCTTTTTCAAAAGATTCCAGGCCTTAATGATGATGTTATTTTCTGAGGAGCCCGGAATAGATTGGCCCATAACCGTGATGTCTGTCTGCGGAGCGTCTATCAGCTCAATAACATCGTAAAGCGGCAGGGGGAAGAAAACGGTTTCGAGATTGTGATAGCCATCCGGTCTTTTTTCGGTAACATATAAACCAATATTGATTTTACAATTAGAAAACCGGATCAATGCCTTTAGTATAATAGGTGAGGACTGATAATTCCTGATGATAAGGTACTGTACCTGTTATTTATTCTTCCTGCTGTTAAGCTCGTCTCTAATGGCGATGGCTCTCATGTAATCCTCACTTTCCAAAACCTCGTTCAGCAGTGTATTCAATTCCTCTACGTTCATAGTTTTAAGATCATCGGCGGCAGTCTCTGTTACAGTAGCGCTTATCGCTTCTGCATTTTCTGCTGTAGATGTCTGGGCTTTTTCATCCATTATAATTCCCGCATTACTTAAAATGTTTTCGTAAGTGTAAATGGGGCATCCGAACCGAACAGCCAATGCAATGGCATCAGAAGTGCGGCTATCAATTTCAATGGTATCGTGATCAGAAGAGCAAACCAGTTTACTGAAGAAAATCCCTTCCTGCAGGTCTGAAATAATAATTTCGTGCAGATCGATAGAAAATGCGGTCATGAAATTTTTCATCAGGTCGTGCGTTAAAGGCCTGCTTGGATTCATTTTTTCCAATGCAACAGCGATAGCCTGCGCTTCAAAGCCGCCAATTACTATCGGCAACCGGCGCAAACCGTTTACTTCCCCTAAAACTACCGCATAAGAATGCGTTTGAGTAATACTATGAGAAAGCGCTACGACTTCTAATTCAATTTTTTTCATAAAAACAAGCCACGAAACTAAGGATTTTTAGCGTTAAAAAGAAGTCATATAAAGGCTATGGGCTGTTTTTAATTAAACGCTGACATTTTATTGCTGTTCTACTTCAACCAATCATTTATGGACCCGTTATGAATAAAGGTGCCGCAGCCTGCGCAAATATTAGTTAAAAGAATAAGGATTAAAATTTTACCTTTATCGAAATATCGATAGCTTTTAAATGAGTGATAAGAAAATCATAATAGCGATAGATGGAAAGTCGAGCTGTGGTAAAAGCACCATAGCCAAACAAATGGCCAAAGAGTTGAATTATGTATATGTAGATAGCGGCGCCATGTATAGAGCTATTACACTTTATTTTTTAAGGAACAATGTTGATATTAATGACGAAAAACAGGTCAAAGAAGCGCTGGATGAGATAGAGCTTGATTTTCGGTTGAATGGCCAAAGCGCACAGGTGGAAATGTTTCTGAACGATGAAAATGTGGAGTACCTGATTCGTGAAATGATTGTTGCCGAGAAAGTGAGTGAAGTGGCTGCATTGGGATCGGTCAGAGATTTTGCGGTAAGCCAACAACAGAAAATGGGACAAAGAAAAGGCGTTATTATGGATGGCAGAGATATTGGCACCGTAGTTTTTCCCCATGCCGAATTAAAGTTGTTTCTGACTGCAGATAATGCGGTTAGAGTTGAGAGGCGATTCAAAGAATTATATCAAAAGAACCCGAATATTACCATAGAAGAAGTAGCGCATAATATAGAAATGCGTGATTATATCGACGCTAACCGTGAAATAAGCCCTTTGCGCAAGGCGGATGATGCCATAGAAATCAACAATACGCATCTTACACATGAGGAGCAGCTTGAAAAAGCACTGGAACTTGCTAACGAACTCTTGAAATAATAGGACCAGGCTGTGTAGTGCTGTTCAATATTCTAAACTTTAACGATTAAACCAGCATGTATGAAAACCAGGAGAGCATTCTTGCAAAAAATAGGTATGGCTTCTGCAAGCATCCCTTTTTTAAGTACTGACCTTTTCAATTTTAAACAGGAGCACAGGCCGGAGGGAGCTGTGTTACGTGTAGCTTTAATGGGACTTGGCGGTTATGCCAGCCGTGTAGCCGAATCTATACAAAATTGCAAAAGGGTAAAAATAACAGCGCTGATAAGTGGTACCCCCGAAAAGCTTCAAACCTGGAGCAAAAAATATAGCATACCTGAAAGCAGTTGCTATAACTACCAGAACTTCGACAGTATCCGAGCGAATAAGGAAGTAGATGTGGTATATGTTATAACTCCCAACGCGCTGCATCACAATCATGTAATACGGGCTGCTAAAGCGGGTAAGCATGTAATTTGCGAAAAACCGCTGGCCGTAAGTGTGAAAGAAGGAAAGGAAATGCTGGATGCCTGTAACAAAGCCGGGGTAAAATTGCTGGTAGGTTATCGTATGCATTTCGAGCCCACCACACTGGAAGTGATACGTATGCGTAATGCAGGAGAGTTTGGGAGTATCAAATTCTTCCAGGGGCTTTGTGGTTTTAGAATCGGCGATCCTACCCAGTGGCGCCTCAATAAGTCATTGGCGGGTGGCGGATCACTTATGGACATTGGTATTTATGCTTTAAATGGCAGCCGGTATATGGTAGGAGAAGAGCCTGTTTGGGTTACTGCGCAGGAAACCAAAACAGACCTGGTGAAGTTTAAAGAAGGGGTGGACGAAACCATACAATTTCAACTAGGCTTTCCGGGCGGCGCAACAGCCTCCTGTCTTTCTACTTACAATATGAATCATCTCGATAAATTTTTCCTGAACGGTGATAAAGGCTTTGCAGAAATGCAACCATCTATAGGGTATGGACCTATTAAGGCACGAACACATAAAGGTGCTGTGGATGCGCCTGTAGTCGTACATCAAACGGTACAGATGGATGAAATGGCGGCCATTATACTGGACGGTAAAAAGCCTGTCGTAGCATCGGATGGCGAAGAAGGCCTGAAGGATTTAAAAATCATTGAGGCTATTTACAAGGCGGTAGCTACCGGGCAAAAAATAAATTTATAAATAAAGGTAGTAATCTTTAAGAAGCCGGGTGAAAGCCTGGCTGTAAGCTCCGGATTCTTTAATGACTACTTTACTGTCAGCAATTTTATTTTCGCTAAAAGAAACGCGGAGCATTACCCTGAATGCATCGTGGCTTTCAGTTTGATGTACGCTTGCTGTTTCGTTAATGAAAAGCCCTGTTATGGCAATGGCCTGTTGCAGGTCTGCCAGTCGTTTAAAGGGCAATAAAAGATAGAAACTTCCGCCCCGGGTAAGTTGTTGTGTAATTAAATTTAGTAAATCCTGCAGCTTTAATCCGTCATCATGATGCGCGATATTTTTTCCCGCCAGTGAACCTTTCAGATCATTTTCGTAAAAAGGGGGATTGCTGAGGATAATATCGTATTTTCTATTGTACTTAAATTGTAATGCATCAGACTGGTGAATCGTAATCTGATTTCTGTAAGGACTGTTGGCAATATTATCAAGACTTTGCAGGTAGTCAGTCTTTTGTATTTCGATACTTTCGATAGAAGCACCGGTTTGCTGAGCGATCATTAAACTTAACAAGCCACTACCGCTGCCTATATCCAACACATGTTTACCCGCATCCAGCCCGGCAATATGATCAGCCACCCAGGCTCCAAAAAGGCAGGAGTCGGTGGTTACCTTCATGCTGCATTGGTCATGATGTATCGTAAACTGCTTAAACCTGAAATAGGGGTTGGGCAAGAGATGAATAATGAATTATAAGTAACGAATAAAGAATAAAGAGCGGAGATATTACCTACTGAAATCCACGGGCCGCAGGTTGCGTTGTTAATGAAGCAAAATTTCCCGCCAGTAACTTATAATAGGCCGTAATGGCGATCATCCCGGCGTTATCGGTACAATACTGAAACTCGGGAATAAATACATTCCAGCCGTTCTTTTCCCCCATCTCTGTAAATGCCGTTCTAAGTCCGCTGTTGGCAGATACACCGCCGGCAATACAAATATCTTTTATACCCAATTCCCTGGCTGCTTTACTGAATTTGTTCAATAAAATAGTGATAATCCTTTTTTGAATAGAGGCGCAGATATCTGCCAGGTTATCCTCGATAAATTGTTTTTTTTCTTCTTCAGAAGCAGCAAACTCCTGTTTATACACCTGGCTCTTACCAGCATTCATCAGGAAATATAAGATAGCCGTTTTAAGGCCACTGAAGCTAAAGTTGTATCCAGGTATTTTGGGCTCGGGAAACTGGAACCGGTCAGCGTTTCCCTCTTTGGCATATTTGTCAATCAGCGGGCCGCCAGGGTAGGGCAGTCCCAGTAATTTAGCCGATTTGTCAAAAGCTTCACCGGCGGCATCGTCAATCGTTTCGCCAATAACCTCCATCTCCACCGGACTCTTGCAAAGTACGATCTGGGTATGACCACCACTAACAGTGAGGCATAAAAAAGGGAACGAAGGTTTTTTATCCTGTATCAGGTTGGCCAGTACATGGGCCTGCATATGGTTTACCGTAATTAAAGGTTTGTTAAGCGATAGCGCCAGCGATTTAGCAAATTCTGCTCCAACAAGCAATGAGCCAATAAGTCCCGGCGCCTGGGTGAAAGCAAAAGCGTCTACTTCTGATAAGGTTTTCCCGGCTTTATTTAAAGCAACATCTACCACCGGCACTATATTTTGTAAATGTGCCCTAGAAGCCAGTTCGGGAATAACACCGCCATATTGGGCATGTACTGCCTGCGTGGCAATATTGTTGGATAATATTTGTCCGTCTTCGCAAATGGCTGCTGAGGTTTCATCGCAGCTTGATTCTATAGCTAGTATTATAGGCATGTGCAAAAGTAAGGGTTGTGTGGTTTAGTTGACTAGTTGATACGTTGATTAGGGTGAAGCAAAACTGCCGTTTCAGACATCTTGTTAACGAATGAAGGAATCAACCAATTGCTAACTCCTGATCGCTACTACAGGGTCCATTTTTGCTGCCTGCATTGCGGGAATAATACCGGCGACCACACCTACCAGAACGCAAATTAAAAAAGTCCAGGCCATATTGGCAATAGAAACATAAATAGGGAATTCAAGTACTTTTGTAAGAATAAACGCAAGTATTACTACCAGCCCAAGACCAATAATACCGCCGATAATACAAAGAAATGCTGCTTCGAGCAGAAATTCTGTCAGAATAATATGGCGCTTGGCACCGATGGCTTTTTTTAATCCAATCTGGGGCGTACGTTCTTTAACTGTTACAAACATAATATTCGCTACACCAAACAAGCCTACAATGAGGCTGATGCCACCGATGATAGCACCACCGATATTGAGTCCCACAAACGCTGCTTCCACTTCTTTACTAATATCGTTGAGGTCATTTAAAGCAAAATCAGATTCTTTTGTGGGGCTTAAGCGGTGAATGCTTCGCATTACGCCTTCCAGCTCGTCTTTTAAAATGGAGCTGGTAATATGCTCGTAACCTTTTACCATTATTTTGGGATCAGAAAATCTTTCGAGATAGATCGTCTTGGCGAATGCATAAGGTATAATAATGCTTTTGTCGTAGTCCCAGCCGCCTGTTAGTTGCTTTCCCTGTTTTTTAATAACACCTATTACCTTTACCAATCTTCCCTTTAGCTTAATATCTTTATTAATGGCAGCCTCTGGCAGGGTAAAGAGTTTTGTAGCCACCTCGTCTCCAATTACAGCTACATTAGTCCCATAATTAAATTCTGCATCAGAAATATACCGGCCATGGGCAAATGTGAGTTTTTGAATCTGGTTGTATTCTTCACTGGCGCCGTAAACTTTAACGCCACTCAAAATGGAACCGCTAAATTCGATATTGTCGGAAATATCATAAAAAAAAGCAGCGTATTGGGTGCTGGGAGAACGTTCTTTGATCTGTTTGAGTTCGTGGTGTTTAGGGTAGGGGCGATTGACAAATTTCCACCAGGGATAATCGGGGCCTCCGCTCCACACCCATTTATCGATGAAAATGATATTGTCACCCATCGATTTTATTTCGTTTTGTATATTTCGCTGAAGGCTGTTTACAGTAGCCAGCACACCAATGATACAGAAGATGCCAATAGTTACGCCGAACAAACTTAAAAAAGTCCGTAGCTTGTTTTTCAACAGCTCCTGTAAAGCCATTTTAAAACTGTTGCCTATTATTTCTAATGTAGAACGTATAGCGTTAACTATTTAACAGGCAATTTAATATTTAATATCGGGAAAAATAGGCCTGTTTATTCAAACAGCTCATATTTTGTTTTAGGACGCCTTGTTTCCAACCATTGAAAACCTTCCAGCCTTGCTTCGGTAGGCTTTTTTTCTTTAATGGGGTAGAGTGTGGATTTTACATTCGAAATATCGGATACTTTATATAGCTGCTTGTCTTCAAAATGAAAAAGCATCAGATCAGATTCCACGTATTGCACTCCTATAAAAGCGCTGTCACTATCCTGCAGAAAATAAATTCTTTTAGGAGACCCCTTTGCCCGTACAGAATCAATATTGCCATCAGTGAAAAAAGCATCTATCCGGGTAGATTGTATCTGGTTAAAGGCCCGGGTGTTACCGCCCAGGTAATTTACCATAAATCCATTTTTATAGGCTTCCATCCATTTGGGTTGTTTATTCTTGGTGTGCATCAAAATGGTATCGCCGGTAATCTGGCTTTCTTTACCCCACACTACAGGGTTTTGGTAAAGGCGGAAAGTGGAGTCCCTGAATGAATAAAATAAACTGTCAGAAACGGCCTGCATGGAGTCAGAATATACCCTCACGTTATGAAAAGCTTCGAAATACCGGTCGGTGCTATCGTTAGATGCTTTGAGATCTTTCTGGAAGTTCTGGGAAATAACTTTCGCATCTCTTTTATCGGTTACAACGATGCTGTCGCCTACAATTACACTATCTGTATTACTAATGCTGTCGATAACCGGTGGTAAAGTAACCGTCTCGTAGAGGTCGGAAAGTTTGGCGCTGAATAGCGTGTCGGCAGCCACGTAAATGGAATCACTACCCTGTTTAATGATCATCACCGGCTTTTGGGTGGCCAATATTGCTTCATTCAGCCTGTTTTGAAAAATGGTGTTGGCTATAATAATAGTGCCTCTTACCGAATCTACCGCGATAGCATTTCCTTCTGCCCTGGCAATATTATCATCAAGGTAAACATCATCTGCATTAAGGGTGGATTTATTGTCATCGTTGATGAAAGGGCGCTGTCCAAATTTGGCTTCACCGGTTTTAAGATTATAATAGCCATCTCTGGTATCAATACTTCTTCGAGCGCTGTCTTTTATGTGCGTCATCGTTATAAAAGTAGCTATACGTGTAGCGGTATTGAATTGTAGAGAATCTGTGGTAATATGATAAGCCGGGTCATTAACTATAACATTTTTCTTAAAAAAAACTTCCTGTACATCCCTGTAATATTCACCCTCTTTACTGGTAATAACAGTTTTGTCGTTAACAACCTTTCCCCCTTGTTTATAAACGCCTGTATTGGTTATCATATTGTATACCAGACTTGGAGTTGTGAGTGTAGTCTTCCTGTCAGTTAACCGAACATTGCCATCAAGGTTGGCCACTTGCGGAGTGCCGAAATATTTCAGGTGGTCTGAGTAAATATTAGTAGTGTCGGCATCGTTGATATGTACATGTCCCCAGGCTTCGAATGTGTTTTGCCTGTCGTTTTTAATGGCTTTGTCGGCTTTAAATATCGTTCTGCCCTGCTGCAGTATTACATCGCCTTCCAGCACCGTAAGGCTATTGGTATCCGACTCCTTTTTAAGAGAAAGGGTATTGGCGTTCAATATTTTTATCGTGTCTTTAAAAACTGCTTTGCCTGCATGTTTTGTAATAGCGCTGGTAGTGCTATAGGCTACTAAACATCCTAACACCAGCAGTGCAACAGGAAAAAAAAAGTGGAGCGATTTTGAAGTTTTTGTTATCACCTGGGTACTGAATCTTTTATTGCAGGAGCAGTTAGTTCGCCTGCTTTATTTTTTTTGCCGAACACAGATATATTTACGTAGCGCTTGGGATGTACTCTCAGGTCATCCAGCAGTATTTCTGCGCTCAATAATACATCGTTCATTTTATTATATAGTTGCCTGTCGTTGGTTAATGCGCCCAGGCTACCGTTTGGATTGGTAATATTGTTAATAGCAGTGTGGAGGTCTGAAATAGTTGCATTTAAACTATCCACTGTTTTTTGAAATTGTAATTGCTTTAAGTTGCCGGTAAATGTATTGGCATTGAGCAAAATACCTTCAATCGCCTCATTCTGGTTCTTCAGGTTGCCTGTAATGGCGCTAACATTATCCAACGTGGCTGCTAATGGTTTATTCACCCCGTTCAACAAAGCATTCAGCGAAGCAGTAGAATAATTTAAGTTGGCGATGGCATTCTGAACATCACGCTGTGTATTAGCATTTAAGATCTGGTTGAAATTAGATAGTAACAAAGTAACCGAGTCGGCTACCGTTTTGATCTTTGTCATCAACGGTTTTGCCTCGGAAGAAAGGTTGCCCAAAAGGCCAGCTTCTTCTTTTGTTGCGATCCTGTTTCCGTCAGCGATTAAAGTGGTGGAATTACCTCTTTCAATAACAATATTGGAGGAGCCCAGTAGGCTTCCTTCGATATAAGCCACCGAATTAGAGGGTATGTGTACATCTTCGGTGATACTCAACACCACTTTAACGGCAGTTACATTTTCGTCCGCAGGCTCCATAGAATAAACGGTGCCTACGGTGAGGCCGTTTATTTTAACGAAATTTGATTTCTCCAATCCACCTACCGATTTGAAAATAGCATAAATTTTAGGAGTTCGGTTGAAAATATCTTTCGCTTTTAAGAACCTGAAACCAATAATTAATAAAGCTATAGACACAAGTGCCAGGACACCTACTTTTACTTCATTTGAAATTTTCATTGTACAAATTTACTTTAGGTTTGAACGCCGGGTAGCGTGCGACATATTTCTGATAGTCAAATTAATAAGTATTACAATATCTGCCTAAGACAAATTATATGCCTGATTTTCTTTTGATCAGTTATTGGTTAATCATTTGGCAAAGTAGCTTAAATAAGTTGGTTTAACCATATTTTTCAAGATAAACCTTTACAGCATTAACAATATCTTTAACAATAGTGTTTTGCCCCTCTTCGCTCATCAGGTAAGCCTGGTCATCGTTATTACTGATAAAGCCCATCTCTACCAATATACTCGGCATACCGGTAGCCTGTAGCACCCAAATGCCCTTGTGGTTACGCTGTTGTACGCCGCGACTGTTGCGTCCGCTGGCAATAAATTCCTTCTCAACCAGCGTAGCCAGAGCATAGCTTTTACGAAAATAATGCTGTGCGTAGATAAGCATACGGGCTTTTTCAGCCGGATCATTCAGGTCGGGCAGCTTTAAACTGTCAGCGTCCTGGTCTTCGCCCTCCTCATTATAATAGTCTTCATCATCATCTGGGACATTATTTTTTAAGGAAGAAAGCTTTTGGTCATTTTTGCTTACCGCCCAGATATAGGTCTCCGTTCCTTTAGCTTTATTTTCAACCCATACATCCTGGTAACTATTTACATAATAAGTTTGCTTTACTTTCTTTTTTCCCTTTTTCACCATGCGGGTGCGCGCTTCCCGGCCTACTACCTTTTTGGTATACCAACCTCCCGGTTTCCGTCCTGCAGCATTGCAATGTAAGGATATGAAAAGGTCTCCATGATTTTCATTGGCGAATTGTGCCCGGTACCTGTTGGCCGCATTGGCGTTCGTATTACCTCCCGGAAGGGGAAAGCTGGCCCTGGTTTCAAGGGTTTTGATGGATGGGAAGGTTTCTCTTAGCGCCCTGGCCAGTTTTAGCCCCACTGCCAGTGTAATGGTTGCTTCATTGGTTTCTGTACCTCTGGCTCCCACATCGGGGCCTCCGTGGCCGGCATCAACAACAATTGTTTTAACGGATGAACTGGTCTGCTGTGCCTGAGCTATACTTAAACAATTAAGAATGAAACCAGCAATAAATAAGAATCGGATCATTAATTTATAGAATAAAATTTTTAGGTTCTTTTTCTTGAAGAAAAAGAACCCGGATTTTATATGTATGTTAACTATTGAGTTCGCTTTGTTGCATTTACATACGGGCGCAGAACATATTTTTTGTTAAAAATCGATATATGTACCATCATACGCCATTTTTCATCCGAACGCATGAAATTAGAATGAAAAATTTACTGTACGTTTGCGAACTTTGAGAGAACCAATGCGCAAATTTAAAAGAATTTACCATGCCGTACTTATACTTACTGTTATCTTCCTTTTAACGGTGAGTAAACAAATTGGCGCTATTAATTTTTTATTTAAAAGAATCCCTGCTTATGATGAGATAAATAAGCCGGTTGAATCTTTTTTTTCAACAAAAGATACCGTTCCCCCAATAAAAGACACCGTTCTTCCTAAACTGAACGATACAATACCTGGTCTTATTGATACGCTTCCATTACCAGATAGTACTTTAACCGATAGTTCATCAAGGCCAAATGTAGATACATTCAGCTTGAAAATTTCTAAAGACAGTTTGGATTCCCGCGTAGAATACGAAGCAAGGGACTCCGCAATAGGATTTGTTCAGGAAAAAGTTATCCAGCTTTATGGTAAGGCAAAAACGCAGTACCAGACCAGTTCGCTACAGGCTCCTTATATGAAACTCAACCAGGCAACGGGCGTGGTTTCGGCCAGGGCCGGCAGGGATAGTACAGGGGCTGTTACAGACTATATTGACATGAATGACGGGCAAAGCCAATATAAGTCAGATAGTCTTGATTACAACTTTCAAACGCAGCGTGGTTTAATACGGGGTACCATTTCTCAACAAGGAGAGATGTTTGTACACTCTCATATTGCTAAAAAAGTAAACGAGAACACCGTATATGCGACGGGTAACTTTTTTACCACCTGTAATTTAGATCACCCGCACTTTGGGTTCAGGGCTAATAAAGCAAAAATTGTCAATAAAAAGCTCGCCGTTACAGGTGCTGTTCGTCCTGAGTTTGACTCGGTACCGGTACCCGTTTATTTACCCTTCGGTTTCTACCCGCTTTACCAGGGCCGCCATTCGGGTGTTATGGCGCCTAGTTTTGAAACGAATGACCAGGAAGGGGTGGGCTTATCCGGTCTTGGGTATTACCTCGGTATCAGTGATTACTGGGATGTACAGTTTTTTGGGGATATTTACTCATTTGGTACGTGGAGGGCAAATGCCAACCCAACGTATAGGAAATTGTACAAATACCAGGGTAACATGAATATTGGTATCCAAAGCACCAAACGAAACACCAGGGGTGATCCTGACTACTATAAAAGTATGACCTACTCTTTGAACTGGTCTCATAGTTCTGATAGCCGTTCAAGACCCGGAGTGAATTTCGGCGCCAATGTTAACTTTAGTTCAACGGGATATAACCGGAACCTCTCTAACGTGCCAATGGCACCTTATAATAACGTTTTTGGTTCTTCTATTACTTATTCCAAGCAGTGGCAGGATAAACCGTACAATTTGTCGCTATCGATGAACCATAGCCAGAACAATGCTTCCAGGCTAATGACGGTTAACTTTCCAACCGCCAACTTTGCGGTAACTACTATCTATCCCCTGCAGAAAAAGGAAAGCGTGGGTAAAAAGAAGTGGTATGAGCAGCTGGGTATCGGCTATAACGGTAGTTTTAGAAATGACTTCAATTTTTACGACTCGCTGTCTTACTCAAAAGACAATGACCTTATTGGGAACCGACGTATCCTGAAATACCTTTTAGATACTGCCCGTTGGAGCGCCAATCACAGCATTCCCATTACATTATCCCTCCCATCTATATTAAACGGAGCCCTGGTAATAGCGCCTTCGGTTTCCTATTCGCAGGAGTGGGTGGATGGGATAACTACGATGAATTGGGGCCCGAAAACGTTTTATAGGAGGAATTTAGCTAACACTGGAGATAGCTCCTATGTTAAAGATACGATTGTGGCAAATGTAGCCCGTGGGTTCAAGATAAAACAGCAAACTTCTTTTGGTATATCATTTAACACCGCATTATATGGTAGTTATGAGTTTAAAGGTGAAAAGGTCAAGGCTATACGACATGTAATGAGACCTACTTTCGGCTTGAATTATACCCCGGATTTAACAGGCAAATTCTGGAAGCCGGTGCAAATTGATAGTATTGGTACAATGGCGTTGTATAACCAGCTTGAGGGTTTGTACTCCAGGCCGGTTAGCCAGTTTACCAGTAGGCAGTCCGGTGGTATTAGCTTTGGTTTAGATAATAACCTGGAGATGAAAGTGAGGGCAAAACCAAAGAAAAAGAAAGCGACCAGCGGTGCTGCTGCGGCAGAAGGGGATGAAGCCGATAAGGAAAAGGACTCTTTTGTAGATACCAAAAAAGAAGATGCTGAAAATGGTATCAAAAAAATAAAACTGATAGATGGATTCGGATTTAACGGATCGTACAACTTCCTTGCAGACAGTTTAAAATTGTCACCCATCAGCATGTACTTCAGGACGAATCTTTTTGAAAAAATAAACCTGAATGCTTCTGCTACCTTAGTTCCCTATAAATTAAATGAGACTGGATACGCTACTTCAACTTATGCCTGGGCTGGCGATGGAGGCTTTAAGGTGGGTACTGTAACCAACGCCAGTATTTCGATGAGCACCAGTTTTCAAAGCAAGCCCAAAGATCCGGAAAAGGCGAAGGCAAGGGAAAAAGTGATCAATGATAATTTGAATGACCCTATGCTGCAAGGTGATCAAACCAGGTTAATGGAATATATGCGTCAGAATCCAGCCCAGTTTGTGGATTTCAATACACCCTGGTCTATTAATTTATCTTATTCTTTAAATTATTCCCGTCAAAACCGCAATCCGCTTACTTTGCAAAGCAGCAGCAGTCCTATTACATCCAGTGTTAACTTTAATGGTAGCTTTAACCTTACTCCTAAATGGAATTTTAGCGTAAACGGCTATTATGACTTTTCCACTGCTAAGATCCAGACTTTTTCTATGGCAATCTCAAGAGACCTGCATTGCTGGCAAATGGCTATTAATGTAACACCTATCGGCTTATACCGCTTCTTTAATTTTACCATCAGCCCCAAAGCGGGCATACTACAGGATCTTAAAATTAATCGCACCCGTTCTTTTGTGGGAGGCAGACAATAAAGTATTTATTTGGATGCTTTTTTTTGAGCGAAAACAAATTCAGCAAATCCCAGGATATCCCAAAAGATATTCGCGTTGAGTTTTTTAGCGCTTAATAAGCCTGCCAATAATCGGAATGGTGTTAACAAAATGAACAATTTGTTACGGCGGGTACCAGATTCTATCACCCGGCAATTACTGTTTTCGAATATGGATGAGACTTCTTTTACAGAATAAAGCCGCACATGCGTAGGATCATCCTTAAAATTCAAAGTGCCGTGCATACTTGGCAAATGCATACTTTTTTCACCTGGGTATTCTATATAAAAATATCCCCTGGGTTTTAGTTTTTTGATCAGGGCGGGTAATACCAGGTCTCCGTTATGCAGGTGCTCAATCACATGAGCCATCCTGATAAAGTCGAAGTAGTCATCGGGTATCGCGTCAAGGTTAAGTAAGGTAAGGTCCAACTCGTAAAAGCTGTGCATGGCTGCAAAGTCACTTTCTTCATTGTTGAAATCCCTCACTATATCCAGCCCATGATACTCACAGTTCGGAAATATCAATTTGGTTTTAGAAGCAGATCTGTTGCCGGCCCCCACATCGAGCAGCGTAAAAGCCGTATTGCCAAATGTTCTATTGATGTGAAGGATTTTGGGCGTTTGTTTTTTTAGAAAACGAAGCATGATACGTTGATGGGGTGTAATTATTTTTGAAGCGTATTTTTCGCAATATGATCATACATACTGGTAAATACTTTTGTCTTTAATTGCTGTGCTGAAATATCCTGGGAAGAGATCGGCGGAAGAAAACGGATCTCCAGTTTCTTAGGTAAAAAGAAGAAAGTTTTATGTAAGGGAACGGCTTCCTTGGTACCGGAAATAATGGCCGGGATGATATCTGTCTTTGTTTCGTAAGCCAGCTTGAAAGCCCCGCTGTAAAATGGTTTTAATGGTTCTTTAGTACGGTTCCTTGTTCCCTCGGGGTAAATACACATGTGCATACCCGTTCTCAAAACCCATTTCATTTTTTCGAAGCTTACCCTGCGGCTTTTCTCACTTTTCCTGTCTACCAGCACTGATCCTTTGGCGTAGTAGAGACCGAATAAAGGTATTTTGGCAAAACTCATTTTGGCGATCGTTTTATTGGGACCAGGAATAAAAGGAGAAGACAGTGGAATATCCAGGAGCGAATTGTGGTTACAGGTGACGATATAGCTTTTACCTTTTTCAAAATACTCTTTACCGGTTACTCTGAACGGACAGCCAATCAGGAACAGCCATACCCGCATCCATACCCGGGAAATCCTTATCAGGAAATGTGTACCGCCCGGCTCTGGTACCAGGTAGGATATCAGCGAAATGGGTAATATGATCAGAAATGTTATAACAAAACTCAGCAGCCCCCAGGTGGCCCAAACTCTACCGGCTATCTCTTTGAAAATACTCATGCGTATTATTGAATCTCAGCAAAAATAATAGATTTCAATTTCGACTATTGATCTTTTCATTCGTTGTAGGAAAGTTTTAAGTTGAAGCATTGAAAATTGACTATCGAACATTGAACATCTCCCTCCTCGCCACTTGCCATTCCCTACAGGCTTCTAGAGTTTCACACAGCGTGCGCAGAGAAGCAGAGGCGCAGAGCATACCGCATATTGACACACTGAAAATTGACTATCGAACATTGAATATTTCTTTCTCGCCACTTGCGACTCCCCACAGGCTTCTAAAGTTTCACACAGCATGCGCAGAGAAGCAGGGGCGCAGAGCATATTGTATGTTGGTGGATTGTAAACTGGACATCGAGTATTTGCCTTCTTGCTACTTTTCATTCCCCACTGGCCTATAGCGTTTCACCCAGAGCACCCGGAGAAGCAGCGGCGCAGCGCATACCGCACATTGACACATTAAAAATTGACTATCGAACATTGAATATTTCCCTCCTCGCCACTTGCCACTCCCTACTTGCCTGTTCTCCTACAATTTCCAATCTACCGGCTCAATGCCTTTTTCCATCAGGTATTTATTGGTTTTTGAAAAATGCTGGCACCCCAGGAAACCCGCATGTGCTGATAAAGGAGAGGGGTGCGCTGCTTTAAGAATATGATGCTTTGATTCGTCTATAAACGCCGCTTTTTCCTGAGCAAATTTTCCCCATAGTAGAAACACGACATGTTGCTTTTCTTCAGCAATTTTCTTGATCACCGCATCCGTAAACTGTGCCCAGCCGATTTTAGCATGACTCATAGGCTCCGCTGCACGAACCGTTAAGGAGGCATTTAGCAGGAAAACGCCTTCTGCCGCCCATTTGCTCAAGTCGCCATCTTTCGGCCTTTCCATACCTATATCAGTTTGCAGTTCTTTAAAAATATTTACGAGAGAAGGAGGAGCGGGCACACCTGGTTGTACAGAAAAACATAAACCATGGGCCTGTCCTGGGCCATGATATGGATCCTGTCCCAGTATGAGCACTTTTACTTTATCAAATGGGGTAGAATTGAAGGCATTAAAGATCATGGATCCGGGAGGGTAAATAACTTTCTTTTGCTCTCTTTCTGTTTTAAGATGATTAACAATATTGGAAAAATAGGGCTTGCTAAATTCGTCTTGCAGCTTCTCTTTCCATGAAGCTTCTATCTGAACATCCATTGATTTTGTAATTTAAGTGTCAAACCTACCTAAAATTTTTCAATCATGAAATCAGGTGGACATGCAATGGGATGATTTTTGCATACTTATTGGAGAGGGCAGACCATATGAAAGAAAAGATGTAAATTACTATAACGATTTTTAAACTATGGAGTATATAGATTATTACAAAGTGCTCGGTGTAGAAAAAAATGCAACGGCTGATGATATTAAAAAAGCCTATCGTAAGCTGGCCCGGAAGCATCATCCTGATTTGAATCCAAATGACCCCGAAGCTGTTAAAACCTTTCAGCAGCTCAACGAAGCGCATGAAGTATTGATCGACGCGGCCAAAAGGAAAAAATATGATCAGTATGGAAAAGACTGGAAACATGCAGATCAGTTTGAACAAGCCCGTCAACAAAGACAGCAGGAGCAAGGCTCGCAGCAGGCTTATGGCAACGATGAATATTTTTCCTACAGCAATGAAGGAGATTTCTCTGACTTTTTCTCCCAGATGTTTGGAGGAACGGGCGGCCGGACTTCGCAGGGCAGTGTAAAATATAAAGGACAGGATTACCGGGCCGAAGTAAAGCTGAATCTGAGCGAAGCTTACAAAACCCACCAACAAACCTTTACGGTGAACGGGAAGAATATTCGTATAACGGTGCCTGCTGGTATTGAAAACGGCCAGGAGATTAAAATTAAAGGATATGGAGGTGCTGGTGTAAACGGAGGTCCGGCGGGCGACCTGTTCATAACTTTTCAGATCGTTAATGATACTTCCTTTACGCGGAAAGGTAATGACCTGTATAGAGAAGTTCCTATTAATTTGTACAAAGCGGTTTTAGGCGGAGAAGAAACCGTTGAAACAATAGATGGAAAAGTGAAGCTTACTTTACAACCTGAAACACCTAATGGCACCAAAGTGCGGCTAAAGGGAAAAGGATTTCCGGTGTATAAAAGTGAAGGTAATTTCGGGGATCTTTATATTACCTGGCAGGTGGCATTACCAACACACCTCACGGAAAAAGAAAAAGAACTATTTCAACAACTGGCCGATGAAGCCTCTAAAAAATAAGCTATGACCAACGAAAACAATATTTTAATAGAGGAGTGCTGTAAACATTACCGCATTGAAACTTCTTTTGTAAAAACCTTAAACGAATATGGGCTGGTTGAACTGAGTTATACCAACGAATCTTACTTTATTCACAACGATCAGCTATCCTCGTTAGAAAAATATGTGCACTTGTATTATGACCTGGATATAAATATGGAAGGTATAGAAGCGATCAGCCATTTATTAAATAAGATAGAGCATTTACAGCATGAGTTACGTCGGTTGAAAGGACAGATGAGGTAAACACATTCAATAAGGGCAATCGTTTGCGCAAAGCTTTGTGGTTAGCGGGTTTCAGTGTTTCTTTGAGGGATTGTTTTTCAACTATTCCAACCACAGAATTTTATGAAGTTTTTATTCCTTCTCGCACTATCTTTTTTGAATGTTTATAGGGTGTCGGCTCAGTCTTTACCTACCGAGTTACAAACGCCTGAGATTGTTTCGGTCAATCGGATGCCGATGCGCGCTGCTGCTTTTGCTTATGAGAGCAAGGCGTTGGCCGAAAAGCGCATAAAAGAGCAGTCTTCTTTTTTCTTATCGCTAAATGGGAACTGGAAGTTTAACTGGGTGCAGGATCCGAACAATCGCCCTAAGGATTTTTATAAAACGGATTTTGATGACAGCCAATGGAAAAATTTTGCGGTTCCTGCCAACTGGGAGCTAAACGGGTATGGCCTGCCCATTTACGTGAATCATCCGTATGAGTTTGCCGGTCGCAGGCTTACAGGCGCCAGAATGAATCCTCCTTTCGATATTCCTGTGGATAATAACCCGGTTGGATCGTACCGGAAAAAAATTACTATTCCTGCCAATTGGGATGGGCGCCAGGTATTTATTCACCTCGGCGCTGTAAAATCAGCATTCTTTATTTGGGTGAATGGTAAAAAAGTAGGTTATAGCGAGGATAGCAAGCTGGCCGCTGAATTTGATATAACAAAATATGTAAAAACCGGCGACAACATTATAGCGTTGGAAGTATACCGCTGGAGTGACGGTAGTTACCTGGAGTGTCAGGATATGTGGCGTATTTCGGGTATTGAAAGAGAGGTGTATTTATATGCAACACCTAAATTGGATATACGGGATTTTAAAGTGCAGAGTGGCCTCATCAATAATTATAAAGATGGGCAACTGCAGGTAGATATTGAGGTAAGCAGTTACAAGACTGATGTAAAAACCCTGCATTCCAAACCAGATAGTTTTTATGTTGATCTTCAATTAGTAGATGCAAAGGGGAAAGAAGTGTTCATAAAGAATGATGAAAAAGTTAAGACCGTATTAGGCCGGTATAAAACCAATGTTTCATTTGAAGGCATTATTCCTTCTGCAAATACCTGGTCCGCCGAAATACCTTACCTGTATACCTTATATCTTTCGCTGAAAGATAAAGCGGGCGATGTAATAGAGGTGATACCTGTTCGGGTAGGGTTCAGAAGCGTTGAGATCAAAGGCCGGGATTTCCTGGTAAATGGTAAGCGCGTATTTTTTAAAGGTGTTAACCGCCACGAGCATAATCCTAAAACAGGCCATACTTTAACCAGGGCAGATATGTTGAAGGATATGGAAATGATGAAGAAGTTAAATGTAAACGCAGTCAGGCACTCTCATTACCCTCCAGATCCTTACTGGATGGAGCTTTGCGACGAATATGGCTTATATGTAATAGACGAAGCCAATATCGAGTCTCATGGACGTTACTATGATTTGGAGTATACCTTCGCTAATGACAAACAATGGCGACTGCCACACCTGGGAAGAATTACACGTATGTATGAGCGGGATAAAAATTATCCATCTATCATTACCTGGTCTTTAGGCAATGAAGCTGGCAATGGCGTAAACATGTACGAAGCCTATGACTGGCTCAGGAAGAAAGATACCCGTCCGGTGCAGTATGAGCGTGCAGAGCGCGATTACAATACGGATGTGATCTGTCCTCAATATCCTTCGCCTGACTGGGTGGCCGGATGGGGAAGAGCAAAGGAGCAACGTCCATTGATTATGAGCGAGTATGCGCATATTATGGGTAATAGCCTGGGCAACTTTAAAGAATATTGGGATGCTATTGAGTCTACACCGGGTGTGCAGGGCGGATATGTTTGGGAATGGATCGATCAGGCTTTTGACACCGTTAAAAATGGTAAACGGATCATGGCTTATGGCGGTGATTTTCCTTTAACTGGTCCGGTGAATGAAGACTTTAGTGATAACGATTTTTGTGTGAAGGGAGTGGTAACTGCCTACAGGGAATTAACGCCCATGGCCGTAGAGCTTAAAAAAGTGCATCAGTTTATTAAGACAAAGTACATAGCTAACAATACCATCAATATTGCCAATACTTATTTCTTTCGAGGGGTAGATAACATTCAATTGAACTGGGAAATATTGGAAGATGGAAAAGCGGTGGAAAAAGGGACGATAAATGATCTGAACATTCAACCCCAGGCAAATGTGGATGTTAACCTGCCTGTTAAAACCAAACCTAAGAATGGCAAGGAGTATTTCCTGAATGTCTATTACCGGTTAAAAACAGCAGAGCCTTTGCTGGAGAAGGGGTATGAGCTGGCATACGATCAGATGGTTTACGCCGGGCAACCAACTTCCATCAAGCCAATTAGTGCTACAGGTGTAATTAACGAATCCAAAGCCGGAAATACGATTACTTTAACGGGTAAAACTTTTAGTGTGGTATTCGATACCGAAAAAGGGATATTGTCCTCTTATCGCAGTGGCAATGTAGAGTTGCTCCAAAATGGACCACAGCCTGGTTTTTACAGGGCCGCCACTGACAATGATATCGGTGCCGGTTTAAACCAGTCATTGCGCGCATGGAAAGATGCGTATGAGAAAAGTGGCATGGCCAATGTTACTACGGAGAGCGTTAATGCAGGCACTTACAAGATAAGTATTACCAAAACCATATTGGATGGAAAAGCCAATACCAACGAAGTATTTACTGTTTATGGAGATGGTACTATTCATGTAAATAACAACTTTACGGTTAACGAAAACAGTCCAAAAACCTTGATGCGTTTAGGTAATGATCTCAGGGTGAATAAGCAGTTTAGCAATATTCAATGGTATGGTAGGGGCCCCTGGGAAAATTACTGGGATAGGAAGTATGCAAGTGAAGTAGGTATATACCAGCAAAAACTGGATCAGCAATACTTTTCTTATGCGCGCCCGCAGGAGAGTGGCAACAAAACAGATACACGCTGGTTTACACTCACCAACGGCAAAGGCAGGGGTATACGCGTTGATTTTGCGGATAGCCTGCTTTCTTTCTCCGCATTATCCTACAATACGGATGACCTGGATCCTGCGCCGCAAAAGCATCAGTACCATTCGGGAGAATTGGTAGAAAGAGATCAGATCTATTTACATATCGATCTCAAACAATTGGGCGTTCAGGGTATTGATAGCTGGGGGGCGATGCCCTTAAAGAAATACTGGATAACACCCGGACAATACAGTTATAGCTATTGGATACGGGCCTTATAATTACTAAATATAGATTTGTACCTATGTATGTCTTCGTTTTTTGCGCAAACGGTTGCGTGAAGCGATACATAACCGAATCACTACCTTAGTCGTGTCAAAATAATATTTAACGAAAGTCCATATTGAAGACGAATCAATCACAAAAAAACTATTTATGAACAGGTTGAAAATTCTTTTCGTAGCTGTTGCCTCTCTGGCACTAACTGTGCAAAGTTTGGAAAGCTTCGGACAGACCTCTAAATCAGGAACGCAAAAAACAAAAACAGACCGATCGATTGTTACACCGGTCCCGGTACGTCCCGCAGGACAAAAAGATATGCTGGCTTATGCAGCGCCCAAGATACCATTGGTAAGGGTAGGATTTATCGGTTTAGGCATGCGGGGACCAGGTGCTGTAGAGCGCTGGACTCATATTCCCAATACAAAGATCATTGCAGTTGCAGACCTCAGACCGGAAAGGGTAGAGGCTGCCCAGAAGATTCTTGATAAGAATAATGTAACACGTGCCGCTGAATATTCCGGTTCAGAAGATGCCTGGAAAAAATTATGCGAGCGAACCGATATCGACCTGGTATATATCGCTACAGATTGGAAGCATCATGTTCCGATGGCGTTGTATGCAATGCAAAAGGGAAAACACGTAGCTATCGAAGTACCGGCTGCAATGAACATGAAAGATATATGGGACCTGATAAATACCTCAGAGAAAACACGTAAACATTGTATGATGCTCGAAAATTGCGTGTATGATTTTTTTGAGCTGACTACTTTAAACATGGCGCAAAAAGGTTTATTCGGAGAAGTAATTCATGCCGAAGGGGCTTATATCCACCAGTTGTCTCAGTTCTGGGATGATTACTGGAACAACTGGCGCCTGGACTACAATAAGAACTTCAGAGGCGATATTTATCCCACACATGGTATTGGCCCCGTTTGCCAGGCACTAAATATTCATCGCGGTGATAAGATGAACTATCTGGTTTCTGTTGATACGAAGTCTTTTAACGGCCGGGATGAATGGAAGAAAATGAAGGGAGAGGATCCTGGTGAGTTTAAAAATGGTGATCAAACCATTACCATGATCAAAACGCAGAATGGTAAAACCATGCAGATACAGCATAATGTTATGACCCCACGCCCTTACTCGCGTATGTACCAGTTAACGGGTACCAAAGGTTTCGCCAATAAATATCCTTCGGAGGGTTATGCTATCGGGGGAGATCAGCTTTCAGCCGATGATGTACCCAATCATGAAAAATTAAGCGCTCATAGCTATGTATCTAAGGATGTGAAAGAGGCATTAATGAAAAAGTACAAACATCCCATACACCAGGAGCTGGAGGAAACAGCAAAAAAAGTAGGCGGACATGGAGGAATGGATTTTATTATGGACTATCGCCTGGCTTATTGTTTACAAAATGGCCTTCCTTTAGATATGGATGTTTATGATTTGGCTGAGTGGTGTTCTTTAGCTGAGTTATCTGCAGTTTCTCTGGATAACGGAAGCGCGCCCGTATCAATTCCCGACTTTACGCGTGGCGCATGGAATAAAATACAGGGTTATAAGCATGCTTTCGTTAAATAAAAAGATACGATAAAAAAAGTATAAATGTTCTCTTAGTGCAATCAGTTAGAAAATAGAAATGCCTCCGGCGACGGAGGCATTTTCTTGTATGTATTACGAACGGAGTGACTGATAAGTATATTTTCTCCTGAAAATTATTTCAATGTAATATCTCCGAAACTACTGCTGATGGTAACCGAGGCCTTACCAGAGCCTTGCGAACCCGAATAAGTTTTATCAAATGTAGGTCCGTATTTATTCGTTTTGGTGTTATCCGTAATATCAACCTTGCTATTGTTTTTCAGGTTTCCAAAACTGGTTTTGATATTAAGAGTTGTACTGAGTTTGGAAGATACATTGATCGAAACATCGGAGTAAGATACTTTCATATCCAGCTTTTCCAGGTTGTCATTTAATCCCACTTTAGTTCCCTTACAAAAATCAATCGTGCCGGATATGATACCTGAAAGATTGTCAATTTTCATGTCTGAGTAGGATATCCGTATCTTACCATTATTAATGGCAGTCGATGTAAGTGAGCCAAATTCTACATTTACATCTTTTGCTTTCTGAAGTTTACCTGTCACAATCGGGCCAAATGATTGTTTGATATTGATTTCGCCCTCCCAGTCTGGAACGCTACTGCTCCCGAATTCGTTCTTAATATCTAATGGATTACTGGCTGGCATATACACCATATAATTAATCTCCATTTTTGATTTTTGTCCCTTAGTATTGGTATTGCCCTGGAATTTGGTAGTAAAGGTCACCGGGTTGCCATCGCTGCTTTCGATAGAAATGTTGTCAAGAATACCCTGGGCTACACGTTCATTTTCAGAAAATGCTATGATGGTTACATCTACTTTCACCTCGTTCCGGTCCCAGGCTTTTACTTCTACCTTCCCAAACTTGTTGGCTATTTTAACTCTTTGGTTACTGGATAAAGTGTAACTCTTACTATAGGTTTTCCTTTTTTCGTTGAAGTTATCGGCGTGTGCAGCGGAAGTTGTTATTGCAAACAGCAGAAACAACAGGCTACAGATTTTTATAGTCCTTCTCATCATTAATTTTCTTTTTTTTGTGTACTTGTTTTAAAATCTCGAGTTGTTTATTGAGCAGATCTGCTTGCATTTTTAAGTTGCCAATCATGGCTTCCAGTAATTTTTCGCTGTTTACTCCTTTCGATAATTGCGTTTTTAAAGCGTCGTAGGAGGTTTCCAGCATTTCGGCGTCCCTGGAGAATTCTTTATAAAGTTCAGGCTCCGTTTTTTTGAGTTCCTTCATCTGTCCCTGCTTTATCTCAATCAGCCTCACGTAATGATATAATTCTTCCTCTTCCATGCTACGTTGAGGAGTTGTCCTTTTCTCTTTCGGCAGATCGTTCCCAGCCATCTGGCTATGCGGACTATCGTTTTGAACCAGTGGCTGTTCTTCGCCAGTGACTTCAGGGCTCCTGTTAACCATAACCGGAGTACTATCGGTTTCATTGCCGGTTGCAGACGCAATTTCAGGTGCCTGGCTTCCTGTGCGATTAAGGTTATAAAAAACAACTGCCGTAGTTACCAGTAAAGCTATAACTGCAGCTACCTTCATCCAGCTTTTTAACGTGAATACCCTGCCTTTCGCCGGAGCTTCCTTTGCTATGTCCAGCTTGCCTTCAATGCGCTCCCATAAAGCATCAGACGGAGTATATTCATCGAATGCATTTTTATTATTTCTGATAAAATCTTCCAGTTTCTTACTCATGCTATAGCGTTTACTGTATCGATCACCTTTTTTCTTGCACGATGGTAGATCGTTCTTACATTATTATGAGATATATTGAGAAGCGCCGCAATTTCTTCCTGTTTCAGGCCATCTATAACAAATAAATTAAAGATCACGCGGTAATTTTCGGGGAGCTTTTCAATTGCTTTTTTTATTCTGTCAATATCGGCCGAAAAATCATCTTCATCCAGCGCTGCGCTGTCACCGGCATTGATATTACTGATCTCTGTATCTACCCATTGGATCTTCTTTTTTCTCAACAGGCTAATAGATTTGTTAATGACAATCCTGCGCAGCCAGGCTTCAAATGAGCTTTTATAAGTGAAGCGGTCCAAACTATTAAACGCATCTATAAACGCCTCCTGTACCGTATCCTCTGCATCTGCCAGGTTGTTCAATACACGCATACTACTGTTCAGCATAGCCTTGGCGTACCGGTGATACACATCATAAAAAGCCTGCTTATTGCCTTCGCGGCAAAGTTCCACCTGTTCATCCAATGCTATTTCTACCGTAAGGTTCAATGTTAGTATTGCGTCTTTTATATAATAATAGCAAAAAAGAGAAGAATGTTACACTTTATCAAAAAAAAATAAATTTCTCTTAAATTGAATTTTTAAAATATTGAAATTCAGTTAAATAGGTATTTTTTTTAGAGACGAGTATAGGATTTTTAGAAACTCCTTACCAGCTGTAAATAGCACCTAGAAATCGTAATTAATCCATTACACATCGTTTAGAAGAATAGTCAATAACGGTAATTTGGCTACACAATTTCCCTGAGAACCACGTGGTGGCTCAACTTGAAATTTTGTATAAATGTCTTTTTTTAGTATATTAGAAGTTAAGATCTCCGTTGTTTTACCAGGAATAATCTTTAGATGCCGATGCTGCCCTTGTATGACCTCTTAAATTTACCTTCTGCAAAATAATACATGAGTGATGGCTCAGTGTGCATTAAAAGGTAGTACTAACTGCCTTTTGATGCTCAGTCTATATTTTCTGGTGTGTAAGCTTACCACAGACCAAATAATGCAATTTACTTTTAGTGAATTTACAACAGTGTAGTGGGGCGTATAAAGAATAGACCCCTGTGGAAACAGGGGTCGCAACCAAAACTAACTGCTTATGAGAAAATCTTTATTTATAATAAATATTGTAAAATTTGTTTCAAATAAAAATGCAATAACTATGCCATTCGCTATTTGGTGAAGGAGAATGCCCGGTTTTTACAATTTTTTATTTTTTATTAACAAAAATAGAATAGGTATTAAAAGTTACTTGCGTGACCTTTTTCCCATCGTTAAAAACACCAGGCCACTAAATATCAAAAGGGCGGTAGCGGCCATATACCTTTTACGGTCATTGGAACTGAGAATTAGTCGCTGCCGTTGTTTTTGAATGTCAGTAACCTGCCTGATGAAATCAGAAGCATTGGCGTCATCATAAGCACCATAGGCATCGATCAAAGTACCTTTACTACCATCTGCAGCGCTGATCAAATAAAGTATGGCACTATCAGCCGGATCGCTTTCCCCCTCAAACCGGTAAAAATCATCTACGCATACTTCTTCAGGATCGTAATATTGATCCTTGCTGTCCCAGAGCATGCCGTTTGGTTTTACATTAAAGTTAGTACTGTAACCTTTTTTAACCGCATTGTTAACAAGGTCAGACAGCGTGGACATTTTTTCTGAGGAAGTATCTTCTTGCAGATCGTTCGTTTTTGTATTCATAACAATAATTTTAGCGGATGCTTATTTTATTAATAAGGTCAAAAATGTTGCCGGATTAACGATTGCTTAAAAACGCTGTGATAATATAAAAGTTATTTTTCAAATATCATGACGCAGCGTTTCCGGGTGTACACGATAGGGATTATACATGGCTGCCTATAATAACGTGATGTTACGGGAGAATTTCTGTATTGTGGATATTGTACAAACCTTCCTGGTAGTGGCTATTGCTTGCAATAAGTATTGCGGGTTCAGCGGACGCAATGGCTTCATTCTTGTTAAGGAAGCAATAAGTAAATAATCACTAATAATACAGCCATGTCAAAATCTGAACCCAAAGTACCAGTAAACCCGCCGCAGCAACAATCCCGGCCAGGATTAGAAGAGCAGATGACGCCTGTACCGGAAACCAACCCTATAGGTCCTGGCTCAGGCAAATTACAGTCAAAAAGAGTTTTGATAACAGGTGGGGATAGCGGCATTGGTAAAGCAGTCGCCAAATTGTTTGCCAGGGAAGGTGCAGCTATAGCACTTTGCTATTTGAACGAAGACGCAGATGCGGACCAGGCAAAAGCAGATATAGAAAAATGGGGAGCCGATTGTATCTTGATACCAGCTGACATCAGCAAGGAAGATAGCTGCCGCGAGGTTGTAAAAATAGCCGTGGAAAGCCTGGGTGGACTTGATATATTGGTGAACAATGCTGCTGCCCAATGGGAGCAGGAAGATATCGCCGGTATTAGCACAGAGCAGCTGCTAAAAACATTTTCTACTAATTTCTTCTCCTGCTTCTGGATGACCAAATACGCGTTAGCGCATTTAGAAAAAGGAGCCTGCATTATCAATACCACCTCGGTAACCGCCTATCGGGGAAGTCCTACACTAATGGACTATGCAGCCACCAAGGGCGCTATAGTGGCTTTCACCCGTAGCCTGGCAGGTAGCCTGGTCAAAAGAGGCATCAGGGTCAATGCCGTCGCGCCTGGTCCTATCTGGACACCATTAATCGTTTCATCCTTTGACGCTGAAAAGGTTTCCGAATTTGGAAGTGATACACCTATGCAGCGACCTGGCCAGCCTAACGAAGTGGCGCCGAGTTATCTATTTCTCGCATTAGATGAAAATAGTTATATGACGGGACAGGTACTGCATCCCAATGGCGGCGAAATCATTAATGCCTGATATTGCTATTAGGCATAGCATATGATTCCAAGCCCGGCCAATACTTCTTTTCAATAGTAATCGGTTATAATCTGCATAAGCAATTACAGCTGGCACGTAAAATGCTATTGTTATTACATATGTATGTAACTGATAAATAAAACGTATGAAAAGAAGGAAAGATGCGGGGCCGTCAACTGATTCAGCCCTCGGCGAAAAAGAAAGAATTATTGTGGTGGGCGGCTCAGCAGGAGGCGTAAATGCGTTAAGAACTTTTGTTAAGGGGTTGCCGCCTGATTTTACTGCGCCGGTTTTTATAACATGGCACATGTCCGCTGATGCGAGCGGTATTTTGCCTGAATTATTAAGCCAGGTTACCTCATTAAAAGTATCACATGCATTGGATTATGAACCTATTCAAACGGGGCATATCTATGTGGCTCCGCCGGATCACCATCTGCTCATTGAGTCGGGACACCTGAGGGTAACCCGGGGCCCTAAAGAGAATCGTTTCCGTCCGGCAATCGATCCGTTATTTCGGTCCGCGGCATATGTTTATAAAAACCGCGTAATCGGAGTAATCGTATCAGGAGCGCTTGATGACGGAGTTGCGGGGCTCTGGACCATTAAAAATAATGGTGGTATTGCAGTTGTACAGGACCCTGATGATGCTGATATTCCTTCGATGCCTCAAAACGCGTTAAAGGAAGCGCCTGTAGATTATTGTGTACCCGCCGCAGATTTCCCGGCTTTATTGCAAAAACTTACTAAACAGAAGTTGCCTCCCCGGCAAACAAAAGAACAGGCTATACCGGTAAAGCTGGAGAAAGATATTGCAGGTGATACAAAAGGCGCCGGTATGAAGGCCTTTAGTATGGGAGCGTTAAGCCCGTTTTCCTGTCCCGAATGCCATGGTGTATTGGCAAGGATCAAAGAAGGGCATGTGGTTCGTTTTCGTTGCCATACCGGCCATGCCTATTCTGCCGATACGTTGTTGTTTGCACTCACCGACCAGATTGAGCAGCAACTGTATAGTGCTATGCGAGGTATGGAAGAAAGTATTCTTCTATTGAATCACATGGGCGATCATTATGCAGAAGACAATGAACCTGGTAAGGCAGCTTTTTGTTTTAAAAAAGCTAAAGAAGCAGAAGATAGATCCCAGCAGGTGCGTAGTGTTATACGCAGCCAGGAGCTTTTAACGAGAGCACGGGTTGCGGAAGATAGGCCAGTTGGAAAAAACATAGTCGTAGAAAAAGCGAGGTCTGAGCAGTAGGTTATATATTGCGGTGACAATTAACCAATCAACTCAAATCAGCAGAATGGCAAATTTACTTGACAGCCAGGGAGATAAGGATAAGGTAGCGGAATATAAAAAAAAGGAACCTTTTAGGGGCGTAGTGTTAGGTGCAGCAGCAGGAGGGGTAACAGCACTGGAAGACTTTTTCAGGCAACCGGTTCCAAAAGATACTTCTTACATCATAGCTGCGCATCTTTACGAAGATGAGCGGGAAGCATTGAGCAACTCGTTGAGAACTATCAGCTCAATGGAGGTAACTATTGCCAAAGAAAAAGTTTCATTCGAATCCAATCATATTTATATTCTTGCACCCAATGATGGATGGCTAGTTGCTGAAGACTTTTGGGTAGCATCACCTGATAAAGAAGAGACAGCTTATCCAATAGATGATCTGATGCAGCAGGTGAGCGCTTTTTTTGGAATGAATGCTATCGGAGTCATTCTTTCGGGGAAAGGAACAGATGGAGCTGAAGGCGTACGGAGTATTAAAAAGGCCGGGGGGATCATTTTTGTACAAAATCCGCGCGAAGCCCTTGAAAGTGAAATGTGCCGCAATGCTATTATGACGGAATGCGTGGATGAAGTGTTATCAGCAGGTGATATTCCGGCAAGGATTCAGACCCTAAAAAAATATCAGGTCAAAGAGCCGGTATCAAAAGATGCATCAGTAGATGTAGAGTTGCAACAGCGGGCGCTGGAGCAGATATTTGACGAGATCGTTCATCATACCGGGCATGATTTTACCAATTATAAAAAGCCTACGTTACTAAGGAGGATTGAGAGGCGCCTGGCAGTGCACCATCTACCGGATTTAACTTCCTACGCCTCCTTTATTTCCGGGCATAGTGAAGAAGTAGCGGCATTGGTCAATGATTTGTTGATTTCAGTTACCAGCTTTTTCAGGGATGGCAAAGCTTTTGAGGCCCTGGAGCAGGAAGTATTGCCCATGCTATTAAAGCCCAAGAAAAAAGAAGACCTGCTAAGAATATGGATACCTGGCTGTGCAACAGGTGAGGAGGCTTATACAATTGCTATTTTATGCGCAGAAAAAGCTGCTGATATAAAAGAACTGCCCAGGATACAGATTTTTGCTACTGATATTGATACGCAGGCTATCAGCGCGGCCCGTGAGGGTTTGTACACGGCCAGCGAATTAGTAAACGTGTCGCCGGAACGTATCAGGCGTTTTTTTACCCGGGAGGAAAATATGTTCCGTATCCGTAGGGAGATAAGGGAAACTATCATGTTTGCCAATCATAATTTCCTGAAAGATCCGCCGTTTTCACACCTTGATCTGGTGAGTTGCCGTAACGTACTGATCTATTTAGACCGGGTAGCCAAGGACAGGGTGATCAACACTTTTCATTTTGCTTTAAATCCGGGAGGCTTCCTGTTGCTGGGTTCCTCCGAATCAGTGGATCCGGTTTCGGGACTGTTTTCCATTTACAGCCGGGAAAATCATATTTTCCAGAGCCGTCGTTCGGGCGGACGGGTATATGCATCTGCCGAACCTCGTACTACAGCCGCATTAAGTACGATAGCCGCGTTAGAACCAGGTAAGCAGGAAGCTGACAATACAAATGAAGCCTTGTCTGTGGGTGGCCTTCACCTTCAGTTGCTGGAGCAATACGCACCTCCTTCGGTGTTGATCAATGAAGAGTATGACCTGGTACATCTTTCAGAGAATTCAGGGCAATATCTCCAGATGGCCGGGGGTAATGTAACCCGTAATATCCTCAGGTTGATCAGGCCTGAACTAAGACCTGAGCTTAGATCAGCCTTATACCAGGCTACACAACGAAAAACGGCCGTGGAAGCAAGAGGAATAGAAGTGGATCTGGGCGATCGCAGGGAGACCGTCAATATTCTTGTAAGGCCCATCATGAATATGGAGACCAGTCTGCCATTTTTGTTGATCATATTTGGCATAGCTGCAGGTAAAGAGCCTGAAGTAGGCAGGGTTACAGATGAGCCTGTAACCAAACACCTCGAAGATGAGCTGGCCAGACTAAAAACACAACTGAGATTTTCCAATGAGCAGCACGAATTTCAGGCGGAAGAGTTAAAGGCATCTAACGAAGAGTTGCAGGCGATGAATGAAGAATTGAGATCGGCAGCCGAAGAGTTGGAAACCAATAAAGAAGAACTGCAGTCCATTAATGAAGAGCTGCGTACCGTTAACGAAGAGCTCAAAATCAAAATCGGTGAAACCAGTCTTTTCGCTAATAATTTACAGAACCTGATCAACTCTACTGATATTGGTACGATTTTTTTGGATAGGGCATTCAGGGTGGCTTTATTTACGCCGGCGGCCCGTAATATTTTCAACCTGATTATTAGTGATTACGGACGGCCTATCACGGATATTACCAGCAAACTCACTTATAGCGAGTTATTGAAGGATGCAGAAGCCGTGTTGGAAAAACTGACCATGGTGGAGAAGGAGGTGACAACGGTGGATAACCGGGTATACCTGATGCGTTTATTCCCTTATCGAACCACCGATGACCGCATTAATGGAATAGTAGTGACCTTTATTGACATCAGCACCCGCAAGGTTGCCGAAGAAAAATTGAAGGAAACTATCGGAGAACTTACCAGATTTAACAAAGCGATGGTCAGCAGGGAAACCCGCATGATCGAATTAAAAAAAGAAGTAAATGAGCTGAAGCGGCGATTAGGGGAACCCGAAATTTATCGCTTCTCCATTGAAAATGATGCGGATGATGGAAAATAAACCGGAAAGAAATAAAAGGGAAGCGGCTTTGGATGGTTTAAACATTGAAGCGTTGCAGAAATCCAACAAGGAATTTAAGGAAGCCCGCCTTGCTGCCCTCAATCTTATGGAGGATGCTATTCTTTCTGAACAGGCATTGCGGCTGACGGAAGAACGCTATCGCTTTCTGTTTGATAATATTGACCAGGGCGTGCAGATATGCGAACTGGTTAGAAACGAGGCCAGCATTGCTACCGATCTTGAGCTGGTGCACGTTAATACAGCCTGGTCGCATATTACAGGTATTAGTACCGATGACGTAAAAGGCAAAAAAGCTTTTGGCTGGTTACCGGTGCTTGATCAACCCTGGTTTAGGTATTGTGAACAAGTAAAAGACAGCGGTATTTCTACCCGTTTTGAAACCAGGATGAATGGAGTGCAGTGGCTGGACCTGGTGGTAACACAAATGGAAGAAGACCGGTTTATGATCCTGGTTACTGATATCACCGAACGGAAACGGATGGATGTGAACCAGTCTTTGCTGGCTTATTGCAGTGCCTCTTTGTTGAAGGTGAATAGCCTGGAAGATATGATTGACGCTATCGGCGAAAACGTTCATACATTTTTGGGATCTGTAGCCTGTACTTTTCTAAAAGTAGAAGACGACCAGGATACGCTTCATTTAATGGCCGGGTGGCAGGATGCGCCGCAACCGCTGGAGGATAAAGAGCTTTTTTTATCAGCCTTGATTACTGAGGCCAACCGACAGCAACTCATCAGGTCGGTTCCTTTAATATTCAATGATACAGGCTCTGAACCTACAGCTCCTAAAGATCCGGCCCTGGGTATAATGAGGGCTGCCTTATATGTTCCTATTGTAAAAGAGCAGCAGATAAAATATCTACTTTGTATTTATCATACCGATCCCTATCAATGGTTTAGCGACCAGGTGTTCCTGTTGACCGAACTCGCGGGCCGTACCTGGAACAAGCTTGCCAGGTTGGAGGCGGAAGAGCGGCTAAAAGCTTCAGAAGAGAATTATAAGGCTATTGTGAATCAAAGCGTTTCAGGTATTTTTAAGATAGCATTAGATGGCCGTATAATTTTTGCTAATGAATACTTTACCAGTATGCTGGGTTATACGCCTGAAGAGTTGCAGGAGATGAAAGTGAGTGATCTGATCCATCCCGATGACCTGGAAAAAACTTACATAGGTTTGGGCAACATGGTGCAAACCGGGAAGCCGTTCGATATGGAGAAACGGCTAAAAAGAAAAGATCAATCTGTTTTATGGGTAACGAACTATGTGGCGCCTTTATTCGATGGGCTGACTGAACCTACGGGGGCATTAGTCGTGTCGGTAGATATCAGCAGGCAAAAAGCAGTGGAGCTTCAAAAAGATGAATTCATCAGTATCGCCAGCCACGAACTAAAAACACCTTTAACCAGTGTAAAAGCCTATGGGCAATTGGTGCAACAAACATTAAAAGAAGGGAATACGGAAGAACTGGATGATATGATAGGACGGATGAACCTGCATATCGATCGTTTGGTAAACCTGGTTAGCACGATATTGGATACCACTAAGCTGGAACGGCAGGAGTTTTCAATAAATCTGGAAAAGCTGGATATCAATGAGTTGACAATCGAAAAGGTAAAAGAAAATCAGCTAGCCGCACCTCATTTTCATTTTGTACTGCACCCTTGTACTACGGCCTGGATATATGGTGATAGCATTTCCCTGGGACAGGTAATCAATAACCTTATCTCTAATGCTATCAAATACGCTCCCCATGGTAGTACTATAACAATTGATTGCCGGCAAGAGGAGAACGGGGTGAAAGTGTCGGTAACAGATCAGGGTATTGGTATATCTGAAAAAGACCAGGAAAAGATATTTGAAAAGTATTATCGGTCAGAAGGATTGTTGGAGTCTGGCCGTTCCGGTATTGGCTTGGGCTTATATCTCTGCGAAGAAATTATAAGGCGGCATCACGGAGAGATTGGTGTTTCCAGTAGCTTGGGGAAAGGAACCACTTTTTATTTTACGATACCGCCCATCCCTTATAAATAAACATGAAGATCATTGCTTTTGTAGAAGACGACCTGGGTATACTGGAAGTGGCCCGTTTTATATTTGAAAGAGCTGGCTACGCCGTAAAACTGCATAACTCCGCAGAGAGTTTACTTTCACAACTTTCATTGAAACCTGATATTTTTATATTAGATAAGCAATTGCCTGATATGGATGGCCTGGATCTATGCCGGCGCCTTAAGGCCAATGCCGATACCAGTGCTATACCGGTATTGATGCTTTCAGCGAATCCGCAAATCAAGTTATTGGCATCCGCAGCGGGCGCAGACGCAGTAATGGAAAAACCTTTTGAAATTAAAGACCTCCTTTCCATTATAGCGCAATTAACTTCACCTGAGCATAATTAGTTTACCATTTATAGGGGGGGGCTCAATGTGTCCTTTTTTCTGCACATCGTAGAATTTCTACTACAATTACTCAAACTGTTTATCGCTTTTCTGCGGCTCGCTAAACTGTTAAATAACATTTGAAAGTTCTTCGGATTAAAGGCTTATAGTTTGCTCTTTTTGATTAGCCATTTATCCCTGAAGTTCGTACTTTGGTTTTTTGCGACCCTGTTAGAAAATGGGATTGGTTTCCTAGACAAAGCCATATGAATCAGTCACTTTTAACGATGCTTCTGGGAAACAAAATTTACAGTTGCCAAGGCAAGAGGTTTGCTTTACAGCTAATTGTATCCATTACCCGGACACCTTGTAGCTGCCGGTTAATTTAGATGATTGGGAAGTGGCATGAAGAAGTGATTGAAGGTGCCAACACTTTTGTGATGACCGATATAAAAAATACAGACAATATTACTTCTGCTATGTCTTCAAAAGCCTGATGGCGCTTGTTAACCCTGACCCGACTTTTTCTCAAGATTCAATTTATTGTACAGTGTTTTTCTGTCGATATTTAGAAGCGCTGCTGCTTTTGTTTTGTTATACTGTACCTTTTTTAATACCTCCATGATCTTACGATACTCTGCCTTCTGGGTCGCGTCTTTCAGGTTCAGGTCTGCAGGTGTGTCCATATCGCCTATTGCAACTTCAACAGATGTGCCTCTGGCCGATAAGGAGAGTATATCCAGTTCTCGTTGTATGAGTGTTTCAGAAATACTGGTTCCGTCCGGTGTAAGCAGGCAGACGCGCTTAATAAAATTCTTGAGCTCTCTTACATTACCCGGCCAGGGATAACTATAGAGTAATTCAATAGATGCCGGGGAGGGAAGATGTATTTTTTTTTCCAGCTCTTTCTCTGCCATTGAAATAAAATAATCAACAAAAAGGGCCAGGTCTTCTGTACGCTCTTTTAAAGGAGGTATGATAATAGTAAATTCATTCAACCGGTGAAAAAGATCTTCTCTGAACTTTTGCTCTTTTACAAGATCGTAAAGATTTTTGTTGGAAGCAACAATAATGCGTGTATTAACCGGCTTTTCCTGGTTGCCGCCAACTTTACGGATATGCTTTTCCTGTATCGACCGAAGCAACATAGCCTGAACATCATAAGAGAGATTGCCGATCTCATCCAGGAAAAGAGTGCCGCCGTCAGCCATCTCAAAGGCGCCCGTCTTATTTTGTATCGCTCCTGTAAATGCACCTTTTTCGTGTCCGAATAACTCACTGGCAGCAAGTTCTTTCGACAGGCTGCCACAATCCACTGCAATAAAAGGTCCCTGTGACCGCTTACTTTCAAGATGTATTTGCCGGGCCAGTCGTTCTTTACCGGTGCCTGTCTCTCCGCAGATGATTACGCTGTAATTAGTTGGCGCTATAAGACTCACATTGCTGTACAACATCTCGGAAGCAGAGCTGATCCCTTTAACGTAGGCATCGTTATCTTGTAGCGCTGTAAACCTGGAAGTTGCCTCGGTTGTTTCGCTGGATTCAAAAGCATATTGCATCAGCTCCAGTATTTTTTCAGGAAACAAAGGTTTTTCGAGGTAATAAAAAGCCCCTGCTTTCATCAGGTCCACCGCAATCTGCACGCTTGCATGTCCGGTAATAAAAATAACGGAGGTCTTAGGTTGTATGCGTTTGATCTTCTCAAACATTTCTTTACCTCTTATATCTGTTAATATGTAGTCACAGAAAATAAGATCAAATTTTTTTTCCTGTATCAGGTTAAGCGCTTCTTTGCCCGATAAACTGGTATCGGCCAGATAATGGTTCTTCTTCAAAAAAGAAGCGAGTAAATTACATGTCGAAGGGTCATCATCGATGATGAGTATTCTTTTCATTCCGGGCGGTTTGGTACAACATTAGAGTAAGGGAATGTAATTAAGTTAAAAAAAACGGCTTTAGCAAGCAAAGTTTTGTAAAAGGGCTTATTCATGCGAAATGTGTAGAATTTTATACACAATTTGTTGCTTTTGGGCCATAGTTGAGTGATATTCTTTGCCGGCACTATATTCTTATTATTTTTACCTGTAAATTCAAATATGCCTTACCGAAATGATCCGCTACTCGTGACTTTGTTTCACGATGTTAAGAATTGCCTTAATAATATTGCTATTGCAACCGTATTACTGGAAGAAGATGATCTTAACGCTGAGGATAAACAAAAATATACTGCAGAAATCAGGAAAAATTATAAGCAAATTAAAACCCTGCTGGGGAATTTTATGGAAAACTAAATGGTCATTGTCAGGGCTTATACCTATCGTTGGCAGGTCTTTCCCTTTTATGTAGGCCTTCCATTCAACAGTTAATTTTACCCTTATGTGTCAATTGTTTTCCGGTTTCTTTTGAGTCGGTGCTTCGCTGGCGATTTTTGCAGGCCACTATACGAAGACCCTGGAGTGGCTTGTTATTATTAATCTTTTCATACAGGGAATCTGTTATATGCAAGGCAAAGGACGAGGTTACCCGGGAAGATGCCGAACCGGTCCCGCCACTCGGAAAGATACGTTACACACCACCCCGTAAGATTCAATGGCGTTTCCCTTCAGATGTACGCTGAGGTCTTTTATACTCACGGTATCCATGCTCTTAACTGTCTGGGCAATTTTAGCAACACAATTCTTTATTGCATCATCAAAGCCCCTGCCTGAAGGAGCGCTAACTTCAATTGGTTTCACCACATCTATAATCCTGATTTTAGAAGGCAGCGTAACTGGTAACACAACCCGCGTACGTTGCAATTTCTTCCACAATCCAATAATAATTAGCATAACGTCTCCTATTTTCCATGTATACCATTAAATGGAGGTGGATTTTTCTCTACATAAAGAGTTGTTGTATATACATGTTCAAATAGTTGATGAAAAGACTAATGAGATAATAACGTTAGTAAAGCCCTAATTTTTATTGCTTTTTATTATAATGTATTTATTTTAGCGGCCGGGCATCACTGCAAATAGCTAACATCCTGTCCGTCGGCTCTCGGCTAAATTTTTCGAGAGGTTTATTTCTGAATTAATAAAACGAACCTGGATACATGAAAAAAAATATCATTTTACTTATTATAGTCCTGAGTGTTTTAAGTTGTGGCCTGGAGGACCGCAAGAAAGAACTTGATGAGCGGGAAGCCAGAATAGTCGATAGAGAACGCGTGTTATTATTGAAAGAAAAGGAATTGCAACTTTTAGAGGATAGTCTTAAAAGAAATATGATCATTAAAGATTCATCCCTTTTGTTAACAGATAGCAGCGCATTGCCTTTACCTGACTCGCTTTCCGGTGCCTGGGATGTAGCTATGCTATGCACCAAAACCAATTGTAGCGGCTTTGCGGTAGGGGATACGCGTAAGGAGACCTGGTTGTTTATTAACAGAGATGAAGCAGTGAGTGTGAGGGCCATGCAGGGAGAAAAGCTGGTTAGAGTATACATAGGTTCTTTTACAGGCGATGGCTTTCTGCTATCTGTACCACCAACAACTGCAGATTCCTCCTCGTCATCATCTTCTTCTATGACCGTGAACCTGAAACTCGAAGGCAGCAATAAATTATCCGGCGAGCGGGTCATTCGCCAGGCAGACGGATGCAGTTCTTTCTTTAAAGTAGATGTTACCCGTCCCTCCGTTTCTAAAAAGTAATCTGTAAAAATGATAATGCTTTGTATGCTACTGAATATTGCTGATCTCAGTTTACCCATATCCGATCCTATTTTAAGATACCTGATCGTGATCCTTATTGTGCTACTGGCGCCTATTCTATTAAATAAACTAAAAATCCCACATCTCATAGGCCTTATCATTGCCGGAGCGCTCATTGGTCCAAATGGCTTTGGTGTATTGGAGCGGGATAGCAGTATTGTGGTTTCCGGCACTACCGGGCTACTATATATTATGTTCCTGGCAGGATTGGAGATAGACCTTATTGAATTCAAAAAAAATAAATGGAAAAGTATCGGATTCGGTTTATACACTTTTTGTATTCCAATGATCATCGGTACGTTATCCAGCTACTATATTCTTCATTTTGACTGGATGACTTCCATTTTGCTGGGAAGTTTGATCTCTTCACATACTTTGCTGGCTTACCCTATTGCCAGTAAGCTGGGCATTACCAAGGATAAGTCTGTTAACGTAACCGTAGGTGGTACCATGATCACCGATACATTGGCTTTACTGGTATTGGCTGCTATTGTAGGTATGACCAAGGGCGATGTGGGGACGGCATTCTGGATCCGCCTGAGTTTATCCATACTGGCATTTGGTCTTATTGTGTTACTGGTGTTTCCCTTAATAGCCCGATGGTTTTTTAAGGTGGTGAGCGATAAAATATCGCAATTTATTTTCGTAATAGTAATGGTATACCTTGGTGCAGTGCTGGCTGAACTGGCTGGGGTAGAAGGCATTATTGGCGCCTTTTTAGCCGGCCTTGCTTTAAACAGGTTGATACCTCATACATCGCCGCTAATGAACCGCGTAGAGTTTGTAGGAAATGCCTTATTTATACCTTTCTTTTTAATCAGCGTTGGTATGCTCATCGACTTCAGCGTTTTTATAAAAAGTATGGGTACTTTAAGAGTAGCAGCGGTACTTACGCTTGGAGTGATCGCTGCAAAATGGCTGGCTGCCTGGGCTACTACCAAAACATTTAAGATGAGCCGCAGCCAGTTACATATTATTTTTGGACTGAGTGTAGCACAGGCTGCCGCTACACTGGCCGCGGTGATGGTTGGGTATAATATAGTGATTGCTGAAACCGCCGACGGTGTGCCCATCAGGCTGTTAAATGAAGATGTATTGAATGGCTCCATACTGGTGATATTGATTACCTGTACCCTTGCTTCATTTGTTACCCAAAAAGGAGGCCGCCAGTTAGCCCAAGAAACCGAGGCCGGAGAAAGCCATCCGGCCGGCGAGGGGATGAATATTCTTATTGCGACCAACACACTTTCCAAAACAGAACAGCTGGTTCAGTTGGCCCTTAATATAAGAAGGCATAAGCCGCTTGATAAAATGTATGCGCTCAACATCATTAATAAGCAGGAAGCGCCGGATGAATCGGATAAGCATGCCAGGAAAATGTTACAGCTCGCTACTCAAACAGGTGCATCAGCCGATATTGAAATCGAAGAAGTGATCCGTTATGACACCATCATTAACGGCATTAGCGGAGAAATAAAAGCAAAAAAGATAACAGACCTCATTATGGGGTATAGTACCAAGCCGTATAGTTCAGATAAAAGCTTTCACCTCATTAATGGCATATTAACCAATGAGCGAATAACTACATACGTATATAATCCGGTACAACCTCTTTCTACCATTAAAAAGAATATTGTGGTAATACCGCCTCATGCCGAAAAAGAAAGCGGATTTTATTATTGGTTATCCAATCTATGGACACTTGCTAAAAACTGTGGGGGTGGCGTTAAATTTTTTGCTGCCGCTGAACTGGAGCCCGTTTTTAAAACACTTAATGAGTTAAATCCCATTAGTTATAGTTTCCTCGAATTCACCCGATGGGAAGATCTGTTGGTTCTGGGGCGGGAAGTGGGAGCCAACGATCTGCTCACCTTTGTGCTCAGCCGTAAAGATGGTGTTTCGCATAATGCTCACATGGATAAGATATTTTCCTACCTGGATAAATATTTTCGGCAAAATAACTTTTTATTGATCTACCCTTCGCAAAGAAAGGCGGATGCCCAGGAAGATTCCTTTGCCGGTGCGCACAATCGTATCCTGGACGGTTCGGTAGATATACAGGGCCTGGGTAAAGATATCGAAAGGCTGTTTACAAGGAAGTAATTGGTGAACCTGTCACACTACTTTAAAAGGAGTCTACTCTGAGTAGGTTTGCAATTGTTTGCGATAATTAATAAGAATGGTGGGTTTGGAAATAAAGCCTGTGAATTTTCCGGCATGATCCACTACAGGCAGATGCCAGGCATCAGTCTGATCAAACTTTTGTACCACTTCTATCATGTCCTCACCTTCGTGTATGAAAGCCGGAGGCTCTTTCATTAATTTAGGTATACTGTAGGTTTCCGGGTCCTTGGAAAAGATAACGGGTTTTAAATCATCTAACGTTAACATACCGGTTAGCTGCTGTTTGTTGTCCACAATCGCAAACACATTTTTACTTCCTGTTTTCACCATACTCAGTAATTGTTGAATGGAGGCATTAATAGGTATGGTTTGAGGATTAGCATCAATTACGTCAGCCACCTGTAGCCGGGTGATCAGGTTTTTGTCATGTTCGCGTGTAAAGATCTTTCCTTCGTCAGCCATTTTTTTGAGGTCAGGGGAAACGGTTGAAAACCTTTTGGCTACCAGGAAGGATATTACAGAAACGATCATTAACGGAATAAAAAGGTCATAACCGAAGCTCGATTCGGCAATCAGGAATATAGCAGTAAGCGGGGCATATAAAGCGCCGCTCATTACCCCGGCCATACCGGCCAGTACCAGGTTTGTTTCAGGTACATCCTGTAGCCCGATCATTTTACAAACCTGGGCAAACAAAAAACCTAAAGTACCACCAGCAAATAGCGATGGGGCAAAATTCCCGCCATTCCCGCCACTAAAAATGGTTATTGGCGTGGCAAATGCTTTTAGCAAACAAATCAAAGTAAGAAAGATAATGATAGTCCAATCCCCAGGTTCGAAATACCTGAAAAAACTATTAGGAATGACAAATTCTAAATGGCCGCCGGTAAAAGACTTAATAACATCGTAGCCCTCACCAAAAAGAGGTGGTAAGGCCACACATAATAAGGACAAAACGGATCCTCCTAACATCGCTCGCTTCATTTTTGACAAATGAAGGCGCGCAATAAAATGTTCTACTTTTTGAGCAATCAACACGAAATACCTCGCGTATAATGCGGTAAGCAAACCTAAAGCCAGGTAAAAGGGTGTATTATGATAGTTAAATGGTTCACGGGTATGAAAGCGAAAGAGCACATCTTCCTGTAATAATACCTTTGACACAAGGCTGCCACAAATAGCGGCAACAACAAGTGGAACAAAATCAGAGAAAACGACACCCGTTAACAGTATTTCAAAAGCAAACATGATACCGGCGATAGGAGCGTTAAAGGCCGATGCGATACCTGCAGTAGCCCCGGCCGCTAAAAGTAGTGTGCGTTCTTTATAGTTGAGCTTATAGGTTTGGGCAAAATTGGAGCCGATGGCTGAGCCTGTAACGGCTATGGGACTTTCTAAACCTGCTGAACCGCCCAGTCCTACGGTTACAGCGCTTTGTACCACTTGCGAATACATTTTTATCGATGAAACAATACTGGAGTTCTGTGCTATTTCGTAAAGAATGGCGCCTATACCCTTGCGGTCCTGCCCTTTAAAAAAAGTGAGCACAATAGCAGTGGTGAGCACGATGCCTAAAAAAGGAAAAATGATATAGAATAGTATCTGGTATTCAAAATGTATTTTATGGCTGATCAGGTAATGAATATAATGAACCAGCGATTTGAGCGCTACACCCGCAAGTCCTGCAGTACACCCAACCAGCATCCCCGAAAGAATAAGGAACTGGGCACGGTTCGTGCGACTTTTTAACCAAAATAAAATAACCTCGTAGCTTCTTACTTTCTGGATACTGTATCTGGTAAAGTCTCTTTTGAATTTTAAAAAGCTATGATATTTCCTTAGATAATTTTTGCGCACAGTTCCTGTATTTTAAACATCAATATGTCAAAGGTATTAAAGCGCCTGTCATCGCTTAGGATTATTTCAATACAGACCTCTTCATACGTCTGGAAATTGCAGGAAAATTGATTTGTTATTGGAACGGTTTTTGAATTTGACCAATTGTCAATTTTCACACAAGCAGTTAGTTTTGATTGCGACCCCTGTTTCTACAGGGGTCTTTTCATTAACAGGTAGCTGTTAATAATGTCGCTCATCATTTTAACGTATTAATTAATGCAGGGGAATGATAATTGCAGAACCATGCTACAGATAAAAAGCAATAACAAACAAAATCAATAGCATGGCTGAACTAAAAACGGAAGAGTGGTTGGACAAAACCTCCGGCTGGATAGTTGATAAAGGTCCCGCTCTGGTACTGGCATTAGTAGTTTTATTTATTGGTCTCTGGCTGATCAGTATCTTCTCCCGGTACCTGGGCCGTGTAATGCAAAGCAGGAAAATTGACCGCTCTTTAAAGCCTTTCTTGCGAAGCCTGATTGTTGTGGTGCTTAGGGTACTGCTATTGTTGGCTGTTATGCAAATAGCCGGAATCGCAATGACCCTGTTTGCAGCATTGATCACATCTTTAGGCGTAGCAGCCGGTCTTGCCCTTTCCGGTACACTGCAAAATTTTGCAAGTGGAATTCTTATTCTTTTTTTAAAGCCTTTTAGGGTAGGTGATAATATTTTAACCCAGGGACAGGAAGGCACAGTAAATGAGATTCGTATTTTCCACACTATCATTATTACCTATGATAACCGGAGAGTGGTGGTACCTAACAGTAAATTATCCAACGAGGTGATCGTCAATTTAAGCGGATCAGGAAACCGGCGGCTGGACATTGAAATGAAGTTTGGTAATGCGGTCGGTTATGAGGTGGTTAAATTAGCGATAGATAAAGCAATTGCTGATGCAGGTAATATTTTAGATGATCCTCCGAGGCGGATTGGGATCTCGTCACTGGAATCGGACGGATATAGGGTGATGTTAAACCTATGGATTGATGCTCATGGTTTTGTAGACACTAAAATGAGGTTCCAGGAGATGTTGTTGCAACGCCTTAAAACCTCTGGCATTAAGCTGCCCGGTTTGGGCTAAGCCTGGTAAGCGCTTATAGAAATCGTATATGGGAATTTTCTATTACCTGCTACTCAAAGAACCGGGCTTGATAGCTATATGAGCAGTATCTAAACCGTTAACAATCCAATGTTGTGTAGCTATCCGATCGCTAACTTTCATTTGCATTAATATAAAATGCAACAGGATAAATACCCATTGGTAATTATATATAACTTTTTCTATTTCAGTTTTTAATACCAGTAACACCGTTTTCCGATCGTTTTAATATATTTTTCATAACTTTTGTATAGGTTTTCTATAACATTTTTTTTATCTTTACACCGTCATACCTCTAAACTTTCTTTGCTAACTTATTATCTTATTACCGACGGTAAAATAAATTAAGCAAGCTGAAATTCTGTATCCTGGTTTGTGGTATGTAACTAGTCAACTAAACCGCATACATAAATGAACAAATTAAGCCTTAGGCCTTTATGGGTTGCCCCTGTATTATTAGGCCTTCACCTAAACCCCGTTTCAACTGCTGCGCAACAACAACAGGCTCCATGTAGCTATCTGCCTGGTATCGGTTGCTCGGGTACCAATTTGAATAACTATGGTGCTAACTCGGGCACCGATGCATCCACTATTGAATACGATAATTTTGTTTCTACTTTTCACTCCAGTATCATAAGAGAATACTCCGGAGATTTTAAAGTATGGGGTGAGAAAACGGCCGCTGCCAGTGCCGCAAATTTAACGGTTCCCTCATTGATTAATAATCTGAATTATCCAGGTCTTACCGGACGCATTCTCAAAGCCAGTATGGGGAGTAATACAACATCTGCTACTCAGGGTATATTATTAACTACTACCGGTTTATTTGCCTGGGGTACGGCGGGTGGCGTATTGAGCACTACTATAAAATCAACTCCCGCGTTTCAAAAAATAACAGGCCTGGGTAACGAATTTGGCTTACCAGGATCCGTCCGTCCAGAAGAGGTGAAATCAATGTTTGCAACCTTTCAAACTTTAGCTATTGTTACCTGTAGTGGTGAAGCCTACGTGCTTTCTCAGCAAGCCAATATGCGAGGCAATGGAGCAACCGGTGCCGCCAATACCTGGGCCCGGGTGCAGCAAACCGGCGGCGCTGCTCTGCTCAACGTAAGTGTGCTGAGGGGTAGCCCCGGTGCAATGATGGCTTTAACCAATGATGGCAATGTATGGACATGGGGTGTTAGCACCTGGCTAGGTAATGCTACTGCCGGTAATGGTCAGTCTGCCGACAGAACCCGGGCTACGTTGATGATTAAGCCTGTAGGTGCTGCCGGTACCATTAAAATGATTGGTGTCACGGGGGCGAACAGCTTTGTTTCGGGAACTACAGCCTCAACAAGTTATTATTTGCTCTACGCAAATGGTAATCTTTACAGTTTGGGAAAGAATACTTTAAAAGAATTAGGGGATTGGACAACAATCGATAAAACAACCTGGGTCCAACCCCGGTATACATCCGCCAGCGGACCCGTAATGAATAATATTACCTGGATATCACCCAATGAGCACGATAACGCGCAGGGAGCTACTATTAATGTATTAACTAATGGTTTTAATGTTTACAATTGGGGCTCCAATGGTCAGTCTTCGTTAGGACGAGGTACAGGTACGGCTAATGCTACGGTAGATCCTGGTACTCCGGGAGGTTTGGTAAGCACTGATAAAATATTGGCAATTGAAACCGGTGGTCATACAACCATGATAGTAAAGAATTGTGTAGCAAATTATGGGTACGTAGGCCACCAGATCAATGGTAGTGTGGGTAATAATACTGAAGCGACCGCCAATATCAATACATTCTCCTATTCAACTCCCTATATACAAATATGTGGGGCCACTACCGTTCCTCAAATCAATACCACGGGTACACCAAGCTTTGGAGCCAACGGTCTTATTTGTAGCTCCACATCTGTACAGTTGGCGCCTACGCCGGCTGGGGGTACGCTGAGAGTTGCTTCAGGTCCCGGCACATTGAGCGGAACCCAGCTTAGTTTTACAGGGGCTGGTAACGTAACGGTTGAATACACAGTGTCAGTTTCTGAGTGCGGGGCGCCGGTGACTTCTACCCGCGTTTTTTCAATAGAAAGTTGTACGCTGGTAAATGTGAGTGGACGGATATGGAATGATGCTAATGGTAACGCAGTGGTGGATCCGGGAGAGACGGCAGCTGCCAACGGACTTTGGGCAAACCTCGTTGCGCCCAACGGATTGGTAGTAAGCTCCGTGAAAGTGAACGCCGACGGTACTTACACTGTATCTACTCCAGGCGTGATGACTGGCAATTACCAGATCATTCTTACGAATACTGAGAATTATGTAGGGAAGCCTGTAAGCTCTTCTGACACGCCAGCAGGCGGTTATGGCTATACAGGTTCAAACGTGGCTAACACCGGCAATCCATCCAATCGTACAGGTGTGGTTAATATTGGTCCTCTTACCGGTGGCGGTGTCAGCAATATCAATTTTGGTATCAGCAATGACCCGGCAGTACTGCCGGTAGTGTATGCTGCGGTGAGCGCCACCTTGCAGGATGGTCAGTTAAATGTAAAGTGGACAACCAATAGTGAAACCAACAACCGCAAATTTGATGTACAGGCATCTGCTGACGGACAAAACTTTACTACTATAGGTGAAGTAATCACTTTGGCACCAGATGGTACTTCAGCTACGCCGCTTGATTACGAATTCGTGAAAAGCATTGCCGGTACTGCTTTCGGTATGGGATGGGGTATCGGATTGCTGATGATAGCAACAGGTTTTGTTGGGTATATCAAGGGGCGTAAACTAATAGCCCGGTTGGTAACACTGGTAGGTTTTGGCCTAATAGTAACCGGCTGTGCCCAAAAGGAAATGAACACAGGCAATATGGGTAAAATAATGATCCGGATTGTACAAACCGATAAGGATGGCACCCAAACCACCTCAAAAACGGTACAGGTAATTAGTAAGGACTAACGCTGATCGTGTATCTGTTTTAAAGACAGCCGTTCCCCACAGGAGCGGCTGTTTTTATTTTCCACGCCAGTTCAGAGGTAAAAGCATGTGTTAGCACTTAGCTCATTCATCAGGTTTGCAGGAAGCGATCCTGATTGCCCAGGTAGATCTGGGGTCAGGTTTCCCCGGATCGTTTTTTAGACACAGCTTGTCGCCTGACTCATTCTATTACTATGGCTTTGAAATCGTTGTATATCAAAAGATCATACTTTTCGCAATTGTTTTTTAACTAGTTTTACCTAATGAGTGAATCGATGCCTTTATGGGTTGCTGAAGAGCGACAAGCATTACTGGCGGCGATAGTGGATTCTTCGGAAGATGCTATTGTTAGTAAAACGCTTGAAGGCGTCATAACCAGCTGGAACCCTGCGGCAACCACTCTTTTTGGATACCTTGAATCCGAAGCAGTAGGTAAGCATATATCGTTGATTATCCCCGAAGATCGGTTGCATGAAGAGGATTTTATCATCAATGAGATTCGTAACGGACGCAGGATTCAACATTTTCAAACCATCCGCAGAGCTAAATCGGGAAAAGAAATTCCTTTATCATTAGCCATCTCACCTATTAAGAACAGCCAGGGTATTGTTACAGGGGCTTCCAAAATTGCAAGGGATATCAGCCGGCAGAAAGAAGCTGCAGAAAAACAGGGAATGTTGGCCGCTATTGTTAATAATTCTGATGATGCAATTGTAAGCAAAACACTCGATGGTATCATTACCAGCTGGAACAATGCAGCGGCCCTGATGTTCGGCTATACAGAAGCAGAAGCCATAGGCCGGCATATCTCGCTCATTATTCCGCAAGAGCGCCTTGCGGAAGAGGATTATATCATTGGTGAAATAAAGAAAGGTAACAGCGTTTCACACTTTGAAACGATTAGGGTTGCCCGCAATGGGTATTTTATTCCAATTTCGCTCACAGTTTCCCCAATTCTGAATGAAGCAAAGGCGATTATAGGTGCTTCCAAAATAGCCAGGGATATTTCTGATAAAATTGCAGCACATAAAGAATTGGAACAATTATACCAGCAGGTGAAAAGCCTCAGCGATAAGAAAGACGAATTTATTGCCATGACCACCCATGAGCTGAAAACGCCGGTAACATCGTTAGGGGGATTTCTGCAGTTATTACAGCAACATACCGACGGCGAGGGGCGTAACAGGCTTTTTGTAGAGCGTAGCATCAAGCAGGTGGACAAGTTAACCATGCTCATCAACGACCTGGTAGAGTTTTCTAAACTACAAGCCGGGAAATTGGGCATGCATTTTGAAACATTTGATTTAAAATTGCTGATAGAAGACTGCCTTGAGTTATACACAACTAATAGCATTCATTCATTTCAACTGAATTGTAGTGGCGATACTGAGGTAAGAGCAGATCGCCTGCGTATGGAGCAGGTAGTAGATAATTTGGTTAGCAATGCAATAAAATACGCTCCACAGGGCGGCAATGTTGAAATAGTATTGTGTGGCAAAATCAACTCAATTGAAGTTCAGGTAAGAGATGAAGGAATAGGTATCAGCCCGGAAGCATTAGACAAGCTGTTTAGCCAGTTTTTCAGGGCAGTTGAGCCTGGGTTTAATATACCCGGATTAGGAATGGGTTTATATATCACAAAAGAAATAATCGAGCGTCACGGGGGAACTATTAAGGTAGAAAGCACTCCAGGTAAAGGGTCAGTTTTCAGTTTCGTGCTACCCCGGCAATCTTGTACCCCTATTGCATAGTTGTAAGTTTAGAAAATGAAAAAAAAGGAGATTTTAATCGTAGAGGACAATAACGATATAAGAGAATTGATTGGTTTTATTTTGACCGAAGATTCCTATACATTGAAAATGTGTGCCACTGCCGGAGCACTCAATGCAGAAATGAGCAAAAGCATGCCCAATGTAATTGTCCTGGATATTATGTTACCGGATGGTAATGGCATTGAACTCTGCAGGCATATAAAAAATGATCCATCCACAAGCCATGTGCCTGTTGTGCTCATGTCGGCACATGAAAACGAATGGCAGAAAGATTCGGGTGCAGACTCCTTTATAGCAAAACCTTTTAATATTGGCGACTTTAAGTCAATAGTAGAAAGTTATCTGTAAAGTTGCATAGCTAACTAACCAAGATGTTCTAATTGCTGTAATACCGGGATGAGAGTTCTGCCCTTGTTGGTAAGGCAATATTCTATATGCAGGGGCTTTATCTTTATAGTGGTTTTTTCCAGTAATCCCGTTTCTTCCAATTCCTTTAATGCAACCGAAAGACTTTGTTTATTGGCACCGGGTATCTCGCGAAGTAACCCGCTGAATCGCAACGGACCATCCATTGCCAGGCGAAATATTTCAGGCTTCCACTTGCCCGAAAGCATTTTTAACAGCGCCTGTGCCGGACAGGTCTCTTTTTCTTCCATAGCTATTCGTATAGTCATAAAAATCTGACTTATTGTCTGCCTGCTCTATAAGAGGCAACTTTGTGCAAATCTATAAAAATTGCAAAGGACATTAATAATAATGAAACCGGCTTATTTACTTTTAATTATTTTACTGGCATCAGACAGTATGCAATGCCACGCTCAAAATGGAAAAAATATGCAGCAAAACAATCCGCTATTATGCGATCCCGAAACAGGCATTTGTGAAATACCCGTAAGTACAGCAACTTCTGGTAGTGCCGGCTCAGTGCCCGTAACTGAAAAGCCAATTAAGCTGATCTATTTTACTGACCCGATCTGCTCCTCCTGTTGGGGAATAGAGCCGCAACTGAGAAAACTGAAACTTGAGTATGGCGATAGCATAGATATTGAATATCGCATGGGCGGGTTGTTGCCAGATTGGAGTTACAATAGCGGGGGCATCAGCAAGCCTTCTGATGTGGCCCGTCACTGGGATGAGGTAAGTATTTATTATGATATGCCTATCGATGGCGATGTATGGCTGGAAGATCCGTTGCCTTCTTCTTATCCACCATCTATCGCGTTTAAAGCAGCACAAATGCAGGATCATCATAAAGCCGTTGCGTTTCTGCGTGTGATCAGGGAAATGGTTTTTTTAGAAAAGAAAAATATCACCCGCTGGGAGCACCTGGAACTGGCAGCTCAGCAGGTGGGATTAGACAGGGCACAATTTAAGACAGATTTTGAGGGAAAGGCGAAGATCCTGTTTGAGGAAGATTTAAAGCTAGCCCGTCAATGGGGCGTAAGGGGATTTCCTACTATGTTTTTTACCGATGCTGCCGGAAAACAACAGGTAGTAAACGGTTCAAAACCTTATGGCGCTTACCTCGATGCAATTCAACAGTTGTTACCTGCCTTATCTCCAAAGTCTTACGATAAAGGATGGGAAGCACTGTTTTCGATATATCCATCCCTAACCGCAAAAGAACTTTCTGAGCTTACACAAACACCCCGCGCTGATGCAGAACAACAACTGGAGAAGCTAACAAGCGAGGGCAAGCTTAGAAAAAAGCTTACTAAAAATGGTTCACTGTGGACCGTACGATAGCACAACATTTCTTCGAATGGAGCGCAGCCTAAAATCCCCGAAATGTATTAGGAGAGCGCTTTATTACGCGAAGAAGATAGCTGTAGTAAAGTGTGAGTGAAAAAGAAAAGTTTTATTAATATATCACCATATAGTGATTATTTTATATTTTAAAGGAATAAATAATTATTATTTTGTTGATAACGATCCAGCATTTCTGCCTGGATCGTGTTGTTGGAAAGATCATTCAGCATGGCAGGAGGCGGTAATGGTACCGATGAGAATCGAAGCTGTAAGTATTTAGCTAACGGTTTTTTTTGTAAATGAACGGTAAAAGACAGGAATATGCGATCAAGAAAACTTTGGATCATATTGACTGCGAATTTGTTTTTGGCTGGTCATGGGGTGTTGGCTCAAAGCCCATATCAAAAAGACTTCCAGGAATTCTGGATAGATGTCAGGCAAAACTATGCTTACCTGGAGCGGCAAAAAATCAATTGCGATAAGGTAAAAGAAATATATACACCTTTTGCAGATAAGATTACAGACAGAAACGGTTATATAAGTTTGATGGAACAGGTTTTAAATGAGCTGCATAACGGTCATGTATCGTTAAATACCAACCTGGCAAGCTCTAACCGGTTGATACCTTCCGGGTTAGACCTGCGTGTAGAAAAATCGGGAGGCAGGTACTTTATCACAGATCTCAGGAAGGGTTTTGGCGCCGATCTCTCAGGGCTGAAAATTGGCATGGAAGTGACGGCCTTTAATGAGAAACCAATTGATGTGCAGCTAAAACAGTTCCTTCCCCGCTTTACTGATCAGCCTGATGCAAAAATGTATCAATATGCCATCGATATGCTTTTTACCGGTACACATGACGGGCAAAGGAGCATTACAGTTAAAGACAGTGGGCATTTAAAAACATTTTACCCCGTAAGTTACAGCAACAGCACTGAGCTCCTGTTTAGCAAAAAAATGAATAATAGCACAGGCTATATCCGCATCAATAACTCTCTTGGAAATAATGAACTTATTGCGGCATTTGACAACGCGCTGGACAGTTTTCTTTTGTTGAAAAACCTGATCATCGATTTAACAGAAACACCAGGAGGGGGTAATTCAACAGTTGCTCGGGCTATTATGGGACGGTTTGTAAACACACTGTTGCCTTATCAGGTTCATGAATTTGACGAAAAGGAGTATCAAACTAAAAGGCATTGGGTGGAATATGTAACACCACGAAAGAAGCGCTTTGAGGGGAAGGTATATGTATTGGCAGGACGATGGACTGGAAGCATGGGAGAGGGAATAGCCATTGGTTTTGACGGAATGAAAAGGGCTGCTATTATAGGTACCCCGATGGCAGGTTTATTAGGCGCCGTTTCAGGCTTCTGGATGACAGAAACAGGCATTGGCTTCCAGTTGCCAACCGAAAGACTGTATCATATCAACGGCACACCCCGTGAAGATTTTGTTCCTGCTATCTTAACCCGAAATGTGGAGGAGACGATTGTTAAAGCCAGGGAAATTCAGTAATGCCGTTAGGCGTTTGGGGAGTCTGATTTAAAAATGATCAGCCGATATCAATCCGGGCCAGTTTTTATAGCCGACGATTTTTCGAAATAGCTTTTGTTTATTTTCGTTCTTATGTATCCTTTATGAAAAGAACTGGATGTTGATGGTTAAGACAGGAATGATTTACGTTAGTTATTATTAAGATTAAAGCAACAATGAGTATTTATAAGTTTACTGAAGTTTTAAATGATACCCTTTCTTATTTTTTACTGGGTGATCTGATCACGCTTAACAATTATAAAAAAGAGCATAATTTACCTGATGATCTGGCAACAGAATTTACAACAAGTGAAACGGGTGATCAGGTAGTGGCGGATGGCGTGATCATTCCTTTATCAGATGTAGCCAATTACCCTTATACAATAATATTTAATTTGTCGGAAGCATCCGAACTGCTGAAGCCCGGTAATCAATTACAGTTACGGCAAAGCGGGTATGTATTGAAAGTGGAAAGCGGCAGCATTATGTTGTTTACCTGGTGGATCTTAAATGATTTTACCGACCAACGTATCGAAGAAAAGATACAATTTGCCAGAGCACATCAGCTACCCCTTATCGAGCTGGCGAATGGTTGGTACCGTGTAGAAATACTGGGCGGACAAATTATACAGTCAACTGAAATAACTAACCGGCATGGCGAAAAAACCATATTAAACGGACCCGAACCTGCATTTGAATTCATGTTCAGTAAAATCGAATCAAAAGAAAACTGTACCGCGGATATTTTCAGATCCTATCAGTTAGATAGTGATGCCTATTAAATTGCAATAGGGCTAATACCGGTCAATAAGTTCATTAAAATTTTTATAATCCAGGAGTCTCATGAAGTTTTTTATTGCAGCTTTATCAATGCTGCTCTGCGTTTCGATGAACGCGCAGGTTATTTACTCAAAAGGTTATGGTAGCCAGCAACATCCTGCTATTATTTTTGTTCACGGGGGACCTGGCGGCAATTCTAATCTCTTTGAAGCCACTACGGCTCAAGCTTTGGCAGAGCGTGGATTTTATGTAATTGTATATGACCGGCGCGGAGAAGGCCGTTCGAAGGATGATGAGGCCGCAATGACATTTAAAGAGAGTTTTCGCGACCTGTTAGGTATCTACGAAAAGTATCATTTAGAAAAAGCTACCATCCTGGCTCATAGCTTTGGAGGAATTATTGCAACACTTTTTGTACAGGAATACCCTGAGAAAGTGGATGCGCTTATTTTGGCGGGCGCTCTGTTTTCGCAACAGGAAACCTATGATCATATTTTGAAGTCAGCCAGGATACATTTTAAAAATGATAGCACTACTATGTCCGAAATCACGGCTGTTGAACAGTTGGGTAAGCATACGGCGGATTACCGGAAACGTTGCTACGAGATAGCGGGGAAAATGAAGTTTTTCAATATGCCGAAGCCAACAACAGGAAGTAAAGAGCTGAGGCAAGCATTCGAAAAAAGTATATTTTATGCTACCAATGTAAGAAACCATGAATCCCCGGTAAAGTTCTATAGGAATGAAGCCGCTAATAATCTTGATAATCAGTCTGTATTGTGCAGCATACGAGCTAAAGGCATTCCTCTATACGCGGTATACGGAAAAGACGATAGAATATTTTCTGCTAAACAATTATCTGATTTGAAACGTATAGTGGGGAAGGCGCAATTTCAGTTGATCGGCAATTGTTCTCATTATCTTTTTGTGGATCAAAGCTTAGCTTTTTTGAGTTTTGTGACGAAAAAGTTGGTAAAATAATGCGATTAAAAGAGCGGGTAAAAAAACATTTTTGAAATCCCCATGGAGTTAAGTCATATTTATTACAATCTTCCGCAGCCAACGCATAAATGTTTGGGTAAAAGAAATGACAATACCCGGTTTGTTGCAATCAATTATCAATAAATAGAAGGGGCGATAACTAAACAGCAACTACCGGTCATAAATTCCTGTAGGCCTGTTCAATCAAAAAATTAACAGCCTCCTTTACTTCATTCCGTCCTTCTTCACTTTTCATATCCAGCCCGCAGAATACGCTGCCATTAACCGCCTGGTACATATTAAGATAATAGAGGCCTGAAATTAATACAGCAGTTATAGCCCGGTAGCGCTTGGCATTATCTCCAAAATGAGGGTCGACAATTGACTGAAACAGCCGTTCGCCATTCTCTTCCTGTTTGTCAGTTAGTTTTCTTAATGACTTTCTGCTTTCAGAGAGACGCCAGATAATGATTCGCTGAAACTCCTTATTTTTAAACATATACTCGAACTGAGACGATAACATTTCTTTCGTTAACGCTTCTCCACCATCGGTAATTGAAGTTGGAGTATTACTAATATTACTCCAAAAGTCATTGCTACGGATATACTCATCAATTAATTGGTCTGTTCCTCCAAAGTAATTGTATATCAGTTTTTTATCTAAACCCGCCGTCGTGGCAATGTCGTTAACCTTCAACGCAGTGTACCCTTTTGTTCTGAGTAGTTTCCCAACAGCATTCAGTAGTTTTTGTTTACTCTTTTCCTTGCTTCTGATAGGCCCCTCAACTATTTTTCTTTTCATAAAAAAAGATTCAATCGATAGAAATTGAAATCCTATCAAAGTTAATTAACTTTTTTCTGTCACTAATTAGTGACTTAATGTATGTTTGCGCCTGGTAAAAAGAGGCAGTTCGATAGGTTTTTTGCTTAGTTAAATTTTATAATTTTATCGGGAATTCTCCTCTTTTGTTCTTATTGAGTTTAACCATGAAATCTGGTAGATGATCAGGCATACAATTTTTATTAGTAAGATTTTGATATACTTGTTTTTGAGTATTTTTTTTACGGCTTGTACGGGTGTAAATCCTGACATGGGGGATGATGCTGAAGACTCTGTGGCGACATCTGCATCTGCCGGCGACAGCAACCAGGAACCATCTTTTGACGCGGACGAAGTTGCTGCACTTTACAGTTTGAATACCATAGGCGGAGAAACAATAAGAATACTGGCTTCTGAAAGGTCAGAACAGGATCCCTATTTTCTGACGGGAGATGCCAACTTTATTATTGCTCGGAAATACCTCGACCAAACGATCATTAAAACAGATACTTTATTGCTGAACGAATACGTATATACTCATATTGATTCTGCCAGTATTGAACAAGATAGTGAAGGGAATAACGCCTACCTGTTACTTACCGTAAAGGAAATTTTCAAGGGGCAAGCGATAACCGAAAAAACGATCAACTTTATCCTGGTTGATATAAATACGTTGGAGCATTATACGTTAGTATATGATGGTTTGTCGTCAGTCCGTTGCTACGAATGCATTGATGGCACTTTTCAACCGGCTCCTTCACTGGACAAAAGGCCAGACATTAAAACGATACTGTACAAGTATGCGAACAAGAGCAAGTGGCTGTACCGGCCAGCAACACAGGCTGAAAAAGACGCTAAACATTTTATCAACTATGAGAAAAAGTGGAATGCAGATAATGGAGAAGACAATCATTTTACAAATGGACATTCGGGGCTTCCGACACCCATTTACAGTACGTATTACAAAGAGGATATTTTTTCCCTTACCGCTGAACATGCAAGTATTACAGATGCTGTAGAGAATGATTATTTTAAAATTATTTCCTATTTCAGGGGAAATGTCCTGGGGTTTGATAAGCAGCGGCAATTATACTTCCCCGTTTTTATTGAAAGCTGTATTACGGGCTGCGATAAAAAAATAAAGTTTGTTAGTTCTAAAAGTATAGAAATAAAATACGATGAGTATAGCGGTAATGAAGTATATACTGTTCAATTGGACAAGATTCTTTTTAAATAGTTTTCACACTAAGTCCCACGTATTATACAATGGCAACTGAGTTTACAAAATGATTCGCGAATCATAAACCACAACTTGCGAATTGTAAACACAATCAGCCTTCTAAAATAGGTTTCGTTCTTTTGTTCGAGGAAAAGTAAACAATGGGGTAGATGCTGATACAGATAGTTATGTCGTCCGCCCGGCCGTTGTTAACCATGAAGCTTCCGGCCGTTGCTATTTGTCTTACTGCCGTAAGAATGTGAAACTGAAAACGTACATAAATTTAATTGAATATCGGCCTGGCGGCCAGTGGAGAAGTGTCAATTTGTTATTCTGGATATCTGCACCTGCATAGGTGCCAAAAACGTCAGGCTTCATCAATAATCCATGAAGGATAGTTATCAACATAAAACCATCGGCCATTCTCTTTTTTGATAAAAATGAAGTTTCGGCAAATCTTGTTGTCGCCGCATAAAAAAGAGAACAGGTAGCACCCTATTGTACCATCAGCGTTAAAAACAGCATGATACACTTTGTCGGCCTGTATACAAAACTCGTTTGTGTCGCAGTTGTCCACTTTCTTTTGATATTGGTAATATTCTTTGTTAAAAGATGATAGTTCGAGGTGCGTGTTTCTGCCCTTATAATTGATTTGTTGCTTTACCAGTTCGATATAGGCTTCTCCAATGATGGTATCGAAACGATGCATGTTGTTTTTTTGAAAATCATCCAGCAGGTTGGCGTAATTTTTCTGCCAGTCCGTTTCGTTTTTAAGGTTCTTACTTCCTGTAGTATATTGATACGCATATAATGTGTCGGTCAGTTGCACCATTACTTTTTGAGTTTGAAGCTGTAGGGTCACAGAATCAACATACCGGTCAAAGTCTGACATATCATTATAAATATCCTTTTTTTTAGCAGCGTCTGATTCAAAAGCAAGGGCCATAATATGGTAATCCCTCATCTGCTGGTAACCCTTGTTGGTTTTTAAAAAGCTGGCTGCTGAATTAGGATTGGTATTCAGGTACTGACAAAGCGTTTCCCTGATAATCGACTTTTCAGTGGCAAGATCTATGGATTGAGAAGCGGCTGATGGTGCCAAAAACGAAAAAATTAGGGGTAGGATCAGCTTCATAAGTATAGTTATTGCAGGATGCAATATACCTGTAAGAAATGAAGTTAAATGAAGTTTTTGAAATTTATCTTCTTAAATAAATGGTAATTAGTTAAATAAGTATGTTTTAAGTATTTAATTTATTTAATATTTTTCAGGTAAAAGCTATTTCACTGACATAGCAGGACTATTCTTTCGATCGCTAAGTTTTAGCAGGATAAAACTTTTAATCCTTCCAACTTTAGGCTACCTTTGCACCCTTAAAAATTGTCTAGTAATGATAAGTGTAAAAGATCTGAAACTCGCTTACGGTAAGCGCGTGTTGTTTGAAGATGTAAACCTGAACTTTACCAAGGGGAATTGTTATGGTGTGATTGGAGCTAACGGGGCGGGGAAATCTACTTTTTTAAAAATATTAAGTGGTGAGATAGAGCCTAACAAAGGTACAATAAGCATTACACCGGGCGAGCGTATGGCGGTATTAAAGCAAAACCAGTTCGAGTTTGATGAGCAAACGGTTTTGAATACGGTACTAATGGGGCATAAGAAAATGTGGGATACCGTACAAAAACGAGATGCTATTTATGCTAATCCCGATGCAACGGAAGATGATTATATGAAAGCTTCAGAACTGGAAGCAGAATATGGAGAAATGGGAGGCTACGAAAGCGAAAGCGATGCTGCGTCTTTTTTAAATGGCCTGGGTGTAACCGATGATATGCACCAGATGCTGATGAAAGATATTCCTTCCAATATGAAGGTACGGGTGTTGTTAGCCCAATCTTTATTCGGTAATCCGGATATACTGCTGCTGGATGAGCCTACCAACGGTCTGGATATAGAAACCATTGGCTGGTTGGAAAACTTCCTGGCAGATTATGAAAATATAGTACTGGTAGTAAGCCATGACCGTCACTTTCTGGATGCCGTGTGTACGCACGTGGCTGATGTAGACCGGCAGAAAGTAAAAGTATTTACAGGTAACTATTCTTTCTGGTATGAAAGCTCGCAATTAATGGCGCGCCAGATTTCAGACAAGAATAAAAAAATGGAGGAGAAGCGCAAAGACCTTCTGGACTTTATCGCCCGTTTTAGTGCCAATGCCTCTAAAAGTAAACAGGCTACCAGCCGTAAAAAGGCTTTGGAGAAATTGAATTTTGAAGAGATTGAACCCAGTTACAGGAAATATCCGGGAATTATTTTCCAGCCTTTACGTGAAGTAGGTAACCAGATATTAAACGTCGAAAAGCTGAAAGCTGCCACTGAAGATCGTGTTTTGTTTAGCGATGTGACTTTTAGTGTTAACAAAGGTGATAAAATTGCCCTGATTTCTAAGGATCCTTTAGCTGTAACGCAGTTCTTCGAGATTGTTAATGGCGAGGCTAAGGCTGACTCCGGCTCTTACGAGTGGGGAACAACTGTAACGTCTGCCTATCTCCCCATTGAAAACAGTAAATTCTTTACAGAAGGTTTAAGCCTGATGGATTGGTTACGCCAGTACGTACCACCTCATGTAACGGATGTGGATGAGCCTTTTCTCCGCAGCTTTTTAGGTAAAATGCTTTTCAGCGGTGAGGATGTAATGAAGAAAACAAATGTATTGAGTGGGGGAGAGAAAGTAAGATGCATGCTTAGCAAAATGATGCTGCAAAATCCCAACGTTATTGTATTAGACCAGCCCACTAACCACCTTGACCTGGAGAGTATCCAAAGTTTTAACGAACAGTGCACGGCTTACAGTGGCGTAGTATTGTTAACCAGTCATGACCATACATTTATGCAAACGGTGGCTAACAGGATCATAGAGCTGACACCTAAAGGTATTATCGACAGGCTGATGACCTTTGATGAATACCTGGCCGACGATAGGGTGAAGACATTGAGGGAAGAATTGTACAAATAAACAAGCGGAGAAAATATAGCAGAGGCGGGTCGATCCCGCCTCTTTTTTTATGTCTACCGCTCATCATAATTCTATTTGAAAAATGGTAGTTTTTGCTACTTTCATCCGGCTATAGGTTGTTTTCGTTTTACATTAAGAATACATTATGACAAAAAAATTTCTATTTACTGTTTCTCTTTCTGTTGCCATGGCTGGCTTATTACATGCACAGGATGACCTTATTAAAAAAATAAGCGATAATAAAACCCAGGGTAAAGCGGGCTACACTTTTAAAAGAACCATTGACCTGGCAACAACGCCCATTGAGAACCAGGGCTCATCAGGAACCTGCTGGAGTTATTCAACCAATTCTTTCCTGGAATCGGAGATGATCAAGGCGGGAAGAACACCGGTGCCACTTGCGAAGATCTTTACGGCAAGATGTTCTTATATTGATAAGGCCGACAATTTTGTGAGGATGAACGGTGCCGTTAGCTGGGGTGATGGTGGCGAACCGCATGATGTGGTAAATATGTATGCCAAATACGGTATACTTCCTTATGATAACTACACAGGTCTGGTAAACGGTGCAACTAAAAATAATTTTAATGCAATGCAAACCGGTTTGAAAGCTATGCTGGATTCTATCGTGAAAAATCCTACAGGAACGGTTGATCTTAGCTGGAAGGCCCGCTTCAGGGATTCTCTTGACAAATATCTTGGAGCAGTACCCGAACAATTTGAGTACAAGGGAAAGCAATATACCCCTGTTAGCTTCGCAAAGGATGTGGTGGGATTAAACCCGGATGATTACATAGAATTTATTTCTCAGAATAATACACCTTACTGGCAGAAAGCTATGATGATGGTGCCCGATAACTGGGCCTTTCAGTGGGACTGGAACATACCGGCACAGGAGTTGACGAATATCATTGATAATGCATTGAAACTCGGCTATACTGTTGCCTGGGGAACCGATGTGTCCGAGCCGTTTTTTAGCTGGCCTAACGGGGTCGCTTTCGTTCCGCAAAATCCAGAAATATATAAAGGTGGATTAACCGATGAGCAAAAGAAAGAACTGTTTAATGGCCCGAAACCAGAACCCGAAATTACAGCCGAATTGAGACAAAAGGGATTGGAGAACCTGAGAACTACAGATGATCACGGAATGCATATAGTGGGTATGGCCAAAGACCAGAATGGTAAGGATTATTACCTGGTTAAAAATTCATGGGGTGAAAGCAATGACTTCAAAGGGTTTTTATATGTGACGAAAGCCTATGTACAATATAAGACAACAGGATTAATGGTAAATAAAAAAGCACTACCCGCAACTATCAAACAGAAGATCGGTATCTGATAATTTTTTCCAAATTCAATCACCTTCCTCACTTTACAGCAAGGAAGGTTTTTTATTGCCTTATTTGTCCGGCAGGGACAAAATATGGATAGCCATACGGGAGCATATATTGCGTGCCGTAGGTACGCGACCATATCAGGCCGTTGACAATAAATTGCTTTATCACCATTTCGGGAACGATTGCGTACATTTTCCAGCCTCGTTTTAACAGCAGCAGGTTTTATTGTGATATATTGAACTAACATAGTCATTCCACCTTCTTATTTTAATGCCGTAGTAAGCAGGTAACTCTCGAATTGGAATGGTAGCTATGATCGAAAACTATATTATCTCTAACGTAAAGCTGTCTAAAAAATGGAAAATCAATCCCGCAGGTCTTTCCTGTATTCTTTAAGTATGCTGGCCGCAGGCACCGCAATAACCAGTCCGCTATATGGATTTAGCGCCACCAAAAAATTAAAACTGGTACTGGTAGGAACCGGTGTACGGGGCATCTCATTCTGGGGGAAGCGCCTTATTGAACAGTACCCGGATAAATTGGAGTTTGTAGGTCTTTGCGATATCAATCCGGGCAGGGTAGAATATGCCAGAAAATTTATGGGTGCCTCCTGTCCAACTTTTACAGACTTTGATAAAATGATCAAAGAGCAAAAGCCGGATTTAATTATTGTTACTACAAAAGACGCCGTTCACCACGAGTATATTATCAAAGGATTAAAGTACGGTTGCGATGTACTAACCGAAAAACCATTGACCATTGATGAAGATAAATGCCAGCAGATACTGGCTGCGGAACGTACGTCTAACAGGAAGCTGATTGTTGGGTTTAATTATCGCTGGGGACCTTATGTTACTAAAATAAAAGAGTTACTGGCGGAGGGTGCCATTGGCGAAGTGACATCCGTAGATTTTAACTGGTACCTCAATACCCACCATGGCGCTTCCTATTTCAGGAGATGGCATGGCTTAATGAATGGTGGTGGATCTTTGTGGGTGCATAAAGCAACACACCATTTCGATCTGTTGAATTGGTGGCTGGATTCTGATCCCGAAGAAGTTTTTGCTTACGGAGCCCTGGAACATTATGGTAAAAACGGTCCTTATCGTGCTAAAAATTGTCGTACCTGCGATCACAAAAAAGATTGTAAATATTATTGGGACATTACCAAAAGCAGTCATGATATGCGCCTGTATGTTGACAACGAAAAGCATGATGGCTATTTGCGCGATGCCTGCCTGTTCCGTAACGAAATCGATATTTATGATAAGATGTCAGCGCAAATTAAATATGCCAATAAAGCGATTGTTAACTATTCCCTTACTACCTACTCTCCATTTGAGGGATGGCGGTTAGCGTTTAATGGACAGAAAGGGAGAATAGAGGCCTGGACAGACATTCCCTTCTTCAAGAATGAAAACCTGAGCCAGGCTGAACTGCACGCAGCGGAAATGAACCAGAATTTAAAAGAGGATGTAGCGGTAGAACCTGTGATACTCTTTAAAAATTGGGAGAACTTTAAAACGATCAATGTTACCAGCGAAAGAGGTGGTCATGGCGGCGGCGATAAAAGATTGCACGACAAAATATTTGTCAATCCCAATGCGGCGGATCCGTTGAAGCATTCGGCAGGAGTGAGGGATGGTGTGATGTCCGTATTAATAGGAGTGGCCGCAAGAAAAAGTATTCAAACCGGGCAGCCTATCAAAATTGCAGGTTTAACAGACTTGAAGCCTACAGCTAACAGGGTATAGGAAGGTTTCAGGAATATATTTTAAAACTCCGGTTCGTTACAGGAACGAACCGGAGTTTTTTATATACGATGTAGCCAGCCGAATAGGGCAGGTAGATATTATTATGGAGCCTTTGCCGGATCGTCGTAATTAACCATCCAGCTAATGCCGAATTTATCGATGAACATACCAAAGTACGCTCCCCAGAAAGTAGGGTTCATCGGCATCGTTACCTGACCATCTGCCGAAAGACCATTAAATAACTGATCTGCCTCCTCCTTGCTTTCAGCATTTATAGAAACTGAGAAGTTGTTACCTTGTTGAAAGCCCGATGACCACTCTCCACCGGTATCACTACCTAAAAGCATAGTTTCTCTACTAATAGGCAAACTAATGTGCATGATCTTGTTTTTGTCTTCATCAGGCATATTCATTCCGTCCTGCGCGGGCATTTCTCCAAATGTACCTACATAGGGATAGTCGCCGCCGAACACCGATTTATAAAAATCAAAAGCTTCTTTGCAATTACCGTTAAAGGTTAAATAGATATTAACTGTGGCCATGGTATGTTGTATTAATATGAACAGATGAAAATGTTTTCGGATACTGAAAGATAATATCAGCATTGATCAGGGTATGATCCCGTAATAGAGCATAAGCAATCGCCTCAATTGAGAGAGGCAATACGAAAGTATAGTTATTTATTATAATATGCAAATATGGGATTGCCTGTCATTACGTGTCGTACAAAAAATCCGGACTATTTCCAGCCCGGATTTTTATATCTTTTTATAATAACTGGTCGGGTGTTACTTTTTGTGCCTGCCTTCCAACACCTGCAGCACATCTGCCAGTGAAAAACCTTTTGCCTGTAATAGTACCAGGTAGTGGAACATCAGGTCTGCTGCTTCTCCCAGGAAAAGATCTTTGTTGTCATCCTTACTCTCAATAACAATCTCAACTGCCTCTTCGCCTACTTTCTGTGCAATCTTATTAATGCCCTTGGCAAATAAAGATGCTGTGTAAGATTTTTCAGAAGGATTATTTTTACGGTCAATGATCACTTTCTCCAGATCTTGTAAAGAAAAATGATCATTAGGTTTTCCAAAACAGCTGGTATCTCCTGTGTGGCAGGTAGGACCCTGCGGTTCAGCTTTGATGAGAATAGTGTCTTTATCACAATCTACCAGTATTTCTTTCACCAGGAGAAAATTATTGGAGGTTTCTCCCTTTGTCCACAAGCGTTGTTTACTACGACTAAAGAAAGTCACTTTTCCATCCGCCTTTGTTTTATCCAGGGCTTCTTCATTCATAAAGCCCAGCATCAGCACTTTCAATGTGTGTGCGTCTTGTATAATTACCGGCATCAGGCCGTCGGTATATTTTGAAAAATCAGGAGCCATTTTTATTTTATGATTTGAGACCCGTCTGCCGACAGGCTAGTGTATGATTTATATTTTTGTTTTGAACTATTTACTATAAGCGCTCAACCCTTATAACCGCACTGTAATGTTTTCATTTTGAAGATACTCTTTTAAATCCTGTATTTCTATTTCTTTAAAATGGAAAATGCTGGCTGCCAGTGCTGCATCAGCAAATCCACGGGTAAATACTTCATGGAAATGTTCCATAGTGCCTGCACCGCCCGAAGCGATAACAGGTATATTAACGGATTGACTTATTTCAGCCGTAATGTCAATTGCGAAACCTGCTTTGGTGCCATCATTTTCCATGGAAGTTAAAAGTATTTCGCCTGCCCCCAGGTCCCGGCATTGCTTTACCCATTCTGTTGCAAGAAGCGGGGTAGGCGTGCGGCCGCCATGTGTTACTACTTTCCATACGCCGTCGAAAAGCTTGATGTCTACCGCCACCACTACACATTGACTTCCAAAATTTTTGGCCAGTTCTGCAACTAGCCCGGGCCTTTTTACTGCCGAAGTGTTAACGGATATCTTATCAGCACCATTGTCAAGTAAAACAGAAACATCTTCTACGGTATTAATGCCACCGCCAACGGTAAATGGAATATTAATATGGGTAGCGATCTTCCTCACTAGCTCTGATAGGGTTTTGCGCTTATCCACGGTAGCGGTAATGTCAAGAAATACCAATTCGTCAGCGCCCTCCTGGCTATAGCGGATCGCCAATTCTACCGGGTCTCCGGCATCCCGTAACTCCACGAAGTTGGTGCCTTTTACAGTGCGTCCGTCTTTAATATCTAGGCAGGGTATAATTCTTTTTGCGAGCATTAGTGTTATTGAGTATTGTCACCCTGAGCCTGACGAAGGGTTATTTTTTTAGTAAAATGCTTTGTCAAGCTCAGTACGACCGGCTATATGATTAATTGATTTTTTTTAACTCTTCTAATGAGATTCGGTTTTCATAAATCGCTTTTCCCACAATGGCACCTGAACATCCTATATCTTTAAGTATTTCAAGGTCTTCCATTGAACTTACACCGCCGCTGGCGATCAGGTTGATTCCTTTCACATTGTCCAATATTTTTTTATAGAGATCGTTAGAGCTGCCTTGGAGTAAGCCGTCTTTACTTATGTCCGTGCAAAAGAATTGCTGAACGCCTTTCGAAGCGTAATTTTTTATAAAATCGATAATATTGATATCTGTGGCTACTGTCCATCCTTTGATCTGTATTTTTTCATCCAGCACATCAGCGCCGAGGATAAATTTTTCAACCCCGTAAGCTTTAAACCAATCAGTCAGCAACGCTTCATTTTTTACCGCAACGCTTCCTATCGCTGCATAAGCGGCTCCTGAGTTAAAAGTAATGGTCAGGCTTTCGTTGGAGCTGATACCTCCACTAAAGTCAATCTTCAAAGCTGTTTTTCCTGCTACCTGTTCCAATACTTTCCAGTTCTTCACCTCACCGGCTTTGGCCCCATCCAGGTCAACCAGGTGCAGTCTTTTCAAACCGGCATCCTCGAAGCTTTTAGCTACTTCCAATGGGTTTTCATTGTACACTGTTTTTTGTGTGTAGTCTCCCTTGCTCAGGCGTACACATTTGCCTTCTATAATATCTATTGCGGGTATAATTTCCATTATTTGTTGGTTCAGTTTCTTTTCCATTACTATAAAATCCTGTCCTAATGCCTGCCAGGATTGCCCTGTAGCCTGCATGCCCATTTTTTCGTATAAACCTTTAGCACTTACCCGGGCATTGCACCAAAGTCTTTGTACTTTTTTTTGCTGTGCCAAATGGTCGATATAGTTCAATAATGCAGTAGCGAGGCCCTTGCCCTGCCAGTCTTTACGGGTAGCCATTTTACGAAACTGCATTTCCTGCTTTTGAAGAAAAACAGATACTACCGAAACCAGCTCGCCTGCTTTATAAATACCCAAGTGCGCACCTTGCTCATCACCTTCCAATTTTACCACATCAGCAGGGTAATCGGGATACATCACTTCGTGTCTTAACGACCAAACTTCGGGCAGTGGCACATTTTTTATATCCATATCAAAGGGATAAGAAGTTTTTAAGGATCTGTTCACCTGTTTCTGCACTTTTCTCAGGGTGAAATTGCACGCCATAAAAATTATCCTTTGCTAACGCGCAGCTAAAATCAATTTCATAATTAGAAGTAGCAATAGAGCTGTCGCTTAACTCGGCATAATAGCTATGCACAAAATAACAATAGCTATTATTAGGAACTCCTTTAAAAATTGGATGGTCTTTTACCTGTATATTATTCCAACCAATTTGAGGGATTTTCAAAGTTTTACTGGTGAATTTTCTAACATCCACATCAAACAAGCCCAGGCATTTTGTGTCGTTCTCTTCGCTGTGGTTACAAAGTAACTGCATACCCAGGCAAATGCCCAACAGAGGTTGTTTAGCCGATCGGATCACCTGGTCGAGGTTGCGTTCTTTTAGGTAATTCATCGCGGTGCTTGCTTCCCCCACACCAGGGAAAATAATTTTATCTGCCGACAGGATGGATTCTTTATCATCGGTAACGATAGCCTGTACACCAATACGTTCCAAGGCAAAAAGCACTGATTGTATATTGCCGGCATTATACTTTACAATTACAACCTTATCGCCAGTTCCCGCGCTGGCTAAAACGCCACTGTTTGTATTCTCTGTCATAATCCTTAAATCTATTTAGCTGGCTAATCTAATCAACCAGATAACTAATCAACTTTTAATCAACCTTCCACTAGAGCATTCCTTTCGTACTGGGTAATTGCTCGTTACCCGGAGTGCGCTTGATCGCCATTTTAATAGCTTTGGCTAATCCTTTAAAAATCGCTTCTATCTTATGATGCTCGTTATCTCCTTCAGCTTTAATATTCAGATTGCATTTAGATCCATCGCTGAAAGATTTAAAAAAATGATAGAACATCTCAGTCGGCATTTCACCAATCCTTTCTCTTTTAAATGTAGCGTCCCAAACCAGCCAGGGGCGTCCGCCGAAATCGATAGCTACCTGTGCCAGGCAGTCATCCATTGGGAGCAGAAATCCGTACCGCTCTATACCGGCTTTATTGCCCAATGCCAGTTGAAAAGCTTCACCCAGGGCGATGGCAGTATCTTCTATCGTGTGATGCTCATCGATATGGAGGTCTCCCTTGGTAACAACCTTTAAGTTAATTCCGCTATGCCGGCCTAACTGGTGCAACATGTGATCAAAGAAGCCCAGTCCTGTTTCTATTTCACAAATGCCCGTTCCATCGAGATTGATCTCTATATCGATTTTGGTTTCGTTGGTATTTCGCTGGTGTTGAATAACACGCTCTTTTTGCTGGAGAAAGCCATAAATATCTTCCCAGCTTTTTGTTTTCAATACGATAGTGGTCTCCAGTTCTTTTAATGTGTCAGAAACTTCTGCGGCTCCCAAGGCTTCATCCAGATTCAGCCAGATGCCTTTGCTACCGAGATTTTTGGCCAATTGTATATCCGTTATCCTGTCGCCAATTACAAAAGAGTTGGCCAGGTCATACTCTGGATTATTGATGTATTTGGTGAGCAAACCAGTGGCCGGTTTGCGCGTAGGCGCGTTTTCTTCCGGATAGGTTTTGTCGATCAATACTTCGTTAAATATAATGCCTTCGCTTTCTAAGTTGCGCATCACCAGTTCCTGGTAAGGCCAGAAAGTGTTCTCGGGGAAATTGTCAGTTCCCAGGCCATCCTGGTTGGTGATCATTACCAGCTCGAAATCCATGTCTCGGGCTATTTTCCCCATCCACGTAAACATGCCTGGATAGAAAGTTATCTTTTCAATCGAATCTAACTGGTAAGTGGGCGGCGCTTCGTTAATTAATGTACCATCCCTGTCTATAAATAAAACTTTTTTCATTGTTAAACAGTATAATTTTTTAATGCTTCAATCAATGCCTGGTTTTCTGCAGCTGTGCCTACGGTAATGCGCAGGCAGCCCTCGCAACCTTTAGTGGTGTGGCGGTTTCTTACAATAATGCCTTTATGTTGTAAGTAGGTGAAAACATCATTTGCATCCGTTATTTTAGCCAGTATGAAATTGGCATCTGACGGAAATATTTTTTCGGCAAGCGGTAGTTTTGATAGTTCGACTTCTAACCAGCTACGTTGTTCAATAGTTGTTTTAGTCCATTGGTTTACCTGCTCTACATTCATCAAAGCCTGCAGGGCCAGTTGCTGCGTAGCTTCGTTGATATTGTAAGGATATTTTACATTATTCATCAGGTTGATGATCTCTTTACTTCCAAAAGCAAGACCCAGGCGCAAAGCAGCCAATCCCCATGCTTTGGATAATGTTTGCATTACTACCAGGTTCGGATAATCCATCAGTTGCTGGGCAAATGTTTTTTGGCGGGCATAATTAATATAAGCTTCATCAATTACCACAATGCCATCAAAATTATTCAAAATGATTTCTATATCCTGGCGGGTAATACTATTCCCGGTTGGGTTATTAGGCGAACAGATAAATATGATTTTCGTGAAGTCATCTATGGCGTCTGCAATGGCCTGTATATCCATCTGGTAATCGCTGTTAAGCGGAACTTCTTTCACCTTAATATTGTTGATTGCCGCACAAACGCCATACATGCCGTAGGTTGGGGGCAGGGTGATGATATTGTCAACACCGGGTTCGCAGAAAATACGCATCAGTACATCAATAGCTTCATCGCTGCCATTGCCTGCAAATATGTTTTCCACCGGCACCCCTTTAATCTCACCGATACGTTTTTTTAATGCTATTTGCAGCGGATCAGGATACCTGTTCAGCGACTCATGTAAGCTTCCGATATCCAGTGTTACCGGTGAGCCCAGAGCATTCTCATTGGCGTCAAGCATCACGCTGGCTTCTCCTGTAAATTCATGCCTTGCCGTGGTATAGGGTGCAAGGGTTTTAATATTGTCTCTTATCAGGTAATCTAAATTGAAATCCATGGTAGTAAAATTAATCGTTCGTTGCCAGGGTAAAGTTATAATCTGATCTTAACGGCATTACTGTGAGCCTGTAATCCTTCTGCCTCAGCCATCGTGGTAACCGTTTTGGCTATATTATGCAAGCCATCTTTAGTCAATTGTTGAAAAGTAATCTTCTTGTAAAAGCTATCCAACGATACACCACTGTAAGCCGTTGCATAACCATTGGTGGGTAAAGTGTGGTTAGTGCCGCTGGCATAGTCGCCCACGCTTTCAGGCGAATAGTTGCCAATAAATACAGAGCCAGCGGAAGTGATCTGTTTTAAAGTGGTATTGCTGGTTTTGCAGGCAAGAATCAGATGCTCGGGAGCGTAAAGATTGGAAAATGCAATAGCATCGCTCACGGTATTTAACACAACGAACCGGGCATGCTGTAAGGCATGGATTGCGATATCCATACGTGGCAGCTCTGCTACTTGTTGTGTAATGGCTGCCTGTACTTTCTTAGCAATATCAATGGTGGTGCAGGCCAGTATTACCTGTGAGTCAGGGCCATGTTCAGCCTGCGCCAGCAGGTCCGCCGCCACGAATTCTGGTACCGATGTTTCGTCCGCTATAACCAACACCTCCGAAGGACCTGCAGGCATGTCAATAGCCACTTTGGTTTGAAGAATCTGCTTGGCCGCCGTTACATACTGGTTGCCCGGACCGAATATTTTAAAGACGGCCGGAATAGTTTTAGTGCCATAAGCCAGGGCTGCAATAGCTTGTGCGCCACCGGTTTTAAAGATTTTAGTAATACCGCAAATAGATGCTGCGTATAATATAGCATCATTTATTTTGCCATTTTTATCGGGTGGTGTACATAAAACTACTTCCTGGCATCCTGCAATCGATGCAGGCACACCGAGCATTAAAACAGTAGAGAACAGGGGGGCCGAACCTCCCGGAATATATAAGCCTACTTTGTCAATAGCTCTTGCTTCCCGCCAGCATACAATACCTTTTGTAGTTTCTGTTTTTACTACAGCCTGTTTTTGTGTACTGTGAAATTTCTGGATATTATTTTTAGCCTGTTGTATAGCTTTCTTTAGCTGTGGATCAATATGCTTGGTTGCTGCCGCTATTTCCTTTGGCGACACCTGCAGGTTTTTGAGCACTACTCCATCAAATTTTTCTGCGTAACTCTTTAATGCCGCATCACCATTATTAGCTACATCATAAATAATGGCGTTAACAGTAGCCTGTATCGCATTGCTATTCTGCATCGGCCGCTGACAAATTGCTGGCCAGGCTTTGGATGAAGGATATTTATAGAGTTTCAAATTGCATGAGTTTGATGGGTGAGTTAATGCACTGAACTGGTTGCGCGTAACCTTTGAACCTGTCAGTTGTTAAACCTTACTGCCTTCAGGCATATTGGTTAACTTGTTATATCTTATTCTATGATCTTTTCTATCGGTAAAATCAGTATCCCTTCGGCTCCGGCTGATTTTATTTTTTCGATTACATTCCAGAAATCATTTTCCCCAATAACCGAGTGAATGGACGACCATCCTTCTTTTGCCAAAGGAACAATGGTGGGACTATTGATGCCGGGCAGGTATTTGCAGATTTTTTCAATGCTGCTGTTGGGCGCATTTAACAGCACGTATTTATTGTACTTGGCTTTTTTTACAGAACGGATGCGAAATAAAAGCTGTTCTAAAAGAGCCGTTCTTTTTTTAGAAATATTTTTGCCCGAGATCAGAACAGCTTCTGACTTCAGGATCGTTTCGTATTCGTAAAGCTCATTGCTGAACAGTGTGCTGCCGCTGCTTACCAAATCACAAATGGCATCTGCCAAACCTATGCGTGGCGCTATTTCAACCGAACCGCTGATCTCATGAATATCAGCCTTCAGCTTATTTTTCTTTAACCAGCCTTGCAATATAACCGGGTAGCTGGTTGCAATTTTAATTCCATCTAAAGCCTGTATGTTTTTTGGTTTTTTACCCTTGGGCAATGCAATAGATAACCTGCATTTTCCATATCCCAGGCGCTCTACTATTTCTGTTTCTTTATTTTTTTCAAGAACTACATTTTCTCCAACAAAGCCAATATCTGCTACACCATCCTGTACATATTCAGGAATATCATCATCACGTAAAAACAGTATTTCTGCATCAAAATTTTCCGTACTTATTTTTAACTGGTTATTTCCTGCGGGTACCCCTATGCCACATTCTTTCAGTAGCTTAAGAGAGTCCTCGCTTAACCTGCCTGATTTTTGTACCGCGATTCGTAGCTTTTCCATTTTTTTGTTTTTATTTTTTGAACATCCGGGTTTGAAAATAAAAAAGGCTTACAAACTGTAAGCCTTTATATAAGTTGATACATAGCACCACCGGCTTACTGCTGTAAGTTTGTAAAATGATGATGGTTATGTATATTGTTAAATGTCATTGCGCGGCAAATATAGAAACTAATTGAATAGAATCATAGATTTTGTTCGAAAAATTGAAAATTATTTACAGTTTGTACCCATGCTCGCTCTTTTAAAGTTGCCGGTGCTTTATTTGCTCTCAGGCCGATAATTCCATTTATCGTCTATTTTGCCGATATTTCATTTTATCGGCTTATAGACCGATATTTTTATATATCGGATTTTTAGCCGATATTTAGGTAATGAAAAGCAGCATGTAAATAGGTTGCAGACTTTTCGAGTTAAGTGATAAAAACAACAAAAATGATTGCAGTAATTACGGGCGATATTGTAAATTCAAGAACGGAAACCGCCAACAAGTGGCAGCCCTTATTGAAAGCGGTGTTAAATCAATATGGCAAAGAGCCAAAGAATTGGGAATTGTACCGGGGAGACAGCTTTCAGCTACGTTTAACTCCCGACTTAGCATTACAGGCCGCCATCCATATAAAATGCGCCATCAGGCAGCTGGCCAACCTGGATGTTCGTATGGCGATAGGAGTAGGCGATATAGAAACAGATGCAAAAAAAGTGACAGAAGTAACCGGGGATGCCTTTATCCGCTCAGGCAGCAGCTTCGACGAACTTGGCAGGCAAATGCTGGTTGTAGATATTGGAAATACAGACCTGAATGATACATTAAACCTTATGATCAGCCTGGCCCTGCTTGTGATGAATAATTGGAGTGAAACGGTTGCAACTGTAATTAAAACCAGCATCGAAAATGCTGAAAAAAATCAGAGTGAGCTGGCCGTTTTATTAAAAAGAACACAGAGCAGCATCAGCGAAGCCCTTAAAAGAGGAGGCTACGATGAGGTTAAAAAACTAAATAAATACTATCAATCCAGGATCGCGCAACTATGATAGTACTTTTTCTAAAGCTACTTTTAGCACATCTTTTGGGCGATTTTGTTCTGCAACCCACGTCCTGGGTACGGGATAAAAAGAGCAGAAAAATCCGCTCGCCCTATTTATACGGGCATATCTTAATCTACGCCATTCTACTGGCGATGGCCTTACAATTTAACACGCAATACTGGCTGGGATTCTTATTCATTGTAATAACCCACTACCTCATAGACTGGATAAAGCTTGAACTACAGGGGAAGTGGCCAGAGGGTTATTTGTTTTTTACCGACCAGGTGGCTCATATTTTAGTATTGCTGTCAGTGGCTGTTTTATATACGGGAACGGGCATCAACTGGTCTTTCCTGTTCGCTCCTGAACTTTTGCTCCTGATCTGCGCAGCGATTATGGTAACGTATACCGCTTCCATAACAATGCGGGTTATTATGGATTACTGGAAGGTAAAAGATGACAGCGCCGAAGACTCCCTAACAAAGGCAGGGAAATATATAGGCATGATCGAACGTTTGCTCGTCTTTTTATTTGTTGTGTTGAATCAATGGTCAGCTATTGGCTTCCTTATTGCGGCCAAATCTATTTTACGGTTTAGCGATTTATCCAAGGCTAAAGACCGGAAGCTAACCGAATATATTATTATTGGCACTTTACTAAGTATAACCATGGCTATTGTTACAGGGTTGGCTTATAAATACATGCTACCGTATTTAGTTGAGCCTTAATAAAGCCGGTTTTCTGCAAAAACTTATAATAAAAGGCTAAAACAGGGGTTTTGTTTAACAGGAAAATTATGTTCTTCAGCACAAGATTCTTTATCTTAGCCGCCTTTAAATATTGATATGTTACAAATTACCAAGCCTATAGCATTTATTGACCTGGAGACTACCGGGGTAAATCTGGGAACCGACAGGATTGTAGAGATAGCTATCGTGAAGTTGCTCCCGGATGGTTCCAAAACGGTTAAAAGGAAGCTGATCAATCCTGAAATGCCCATCTCTAAAACCTCTGTAGAAATTCATGGTATCACCAATGAAATGCTAAAAGACGCACCTACTTTCGCACAGGCAGCACAGGAGCTGAAACAGGTGTTGGCCGATTGCGATCTGGCCGGGTACAATTCTAACCGCTTTGATATTCCGCTGTTGATAGAAGAGTTTTTACGTGCAGGCGTTGATTTTGATATGAAAGGACGCAGAATGGTTGATGTACAAAACATTTTTCACAAAATGGAGCAGCGAACATTATCTGCCGCGTATAAATTTTATTGCGGAAAGGTATTGGAGTCCGCTCATTCGGCAGAGGCAGATGCTTCGGCAACCCATGAAGTTTTGGTTGCGCAACTGGAGCGTTACCCTGAATTGGGTACAACTATTGAATCTATTAATAAGTTTTTAGGTGATGAGCAGGTAGTTGATTTTGCCCGTAGGTTTATTATGCAGGATGGTGTAGAGGTATTTAATTTTGGTAAGTATAAAGGACAATCCATCGCGGAAATATTAACCAAAGAACCCCAGTATTATGATTGGATGATGCGTGGAGATTTTCCGCAGCAGACCAAGCAAAAACTAACAGAAATATTTACACGCACCAAATTAAAGGGATTAAAGTTGTAGCAGTGGCCGCATGGGACGGATGAGTGCAGGAATGAGGTGTGGGAGTACCATTTGCTACTTTGTGTTTATGTTGATTTAATTGTGATTGTTCTTGGATAAGATAGTTATCATACCAACTTATAACGAAAAGGAAAATATTGAAAGCATACTTAAAGCTGTGTTTGAGCTGGAGGGTGACTTTCATGTGCTGATCGTTGATGACGGTTCGCCGGATGGTACTGCAGATATTGTACGGGTGCTGCAGCAAACCTACCCAGGTCAACTTTTCCTCGAAGAAAGAAAAGGTAAGCTGGGGCTGGGCACTGCCTATATTCACGGGTTTAAATGGTCCTTGAAGAATGGCTATAGTTTTATTTTTGAAATGGATGCTGACTTCTCTCATAATCCCAAAGACCTGGTAAGATTATATGATGCCTGCAAAAACCAGGGCGCAGATGTGGCCATCGGCAGCCGTTATGTAAAAGGCGGTGGTGTTATCAATTGGCCGGCTGATAGAATTGCTTTATCTAAAGGTGGATCGCTTTATACGCGCATCATCACCTGGATGCCCATAAAAGATCCTACAGCGGGCTTTATGTGCTATACGGCAAAAGTGTTAGAAAGTATCGATTTTGATAGTATAACATTTGTTGGTTACGCCTTCCAGATCGAAATGAAATTTGCCTCCTGGAAACTGGGTTTTAAAATAAAGGAAGTTCCTATTATTTTCCAGGACAGAACCAAGGGACAATCTAAAATGAATAAGGGCATAGTAAAAGAGGGTATACTGGGCGTGTTAAATCTTCGCTGGCAAAGCCTTTTTAAAAACTACAGGAGAAGAGTACGAACGAAGAGTGTATAGATCCGTTTACTGAATATAGCCACTCCTCACTCATTATTTACTTCTCACTCATACTGATTACTCATCATGTACAGCAAATCAGAAGCCTCTAATATTAAAAAAGAATTCTGGACTGCGTTTGGCCTGTACATGAAGCCCGTAAAAAACGCCGAACACCGCACCATCAATTGGGTCAATTACAAAACAGGTATCCGTCATATTTATTTCCGGATGGATGCTTCTAAACGGGAAGCTACCATTGCCATCGAAATCAAACATCCTGATGTTGCCGGCCGTGCATTGGTATACGAACAAATGGAGTCAATAAAAAGTTACCTTGAGCAGGTACTGGGAGAGCCCTGGATCTGGCAGCCCACGTTTTACGATGAAGATGGTAGTAGCGCTTCCCGTATATTCCTGCAATTAGAAGGTGTGAATGTTTTCAATAAGGAACACTGGCCGGCAATCATCTCTTTTTTTAAAGAGCGGATCATTCGACTCGATCTTTTCTGGAACGATGTTAAAACTCAATTCGAGTTGTAAATTTCTTGTTTTATTTTTATCAGGTTTACTATCTTCATGATCTGCACTTTTAAAAGATGCCAAATGAAAAGAGGACTTGTATGTATCCTGATATTAGCTTCCAATATGTTATATGCACAGGAAACGATAAAGCTTTACGAGGTTGTTCCTAACAGCAAAACTTCCGATGTTGCCGAGAAGAGCGAAACCGCTGCAGATGGCATTACGCGCATCAGCCAGGTGGTATCGCCCGAAATGATTATGTACCGCCCTGAAAAGCCGAATGGGACTGCCGTTCTAATATGCCCGGGCGGAGGCTATCGTATTTTAGCAATCACGCACGAAGGGCATGATGTGGCTAAAGTGTTAAATCAATGGGGTGTTACCGCATTCGTTTTAAAGTACAGATTACCTGATGATAAAACAATGATGGATAAAAGCATTGGCCCGCTGCAGGACGCTGAAAGGGGCATCCAGCTTATCCGTCAAAACGCTAAACAATGGGGCATTGATCCTAAAAAAGTAGGTGTGATGGGCTTTTCGGCGGGAGGACACCTGGCGGCCTCCCTTTCTACAAGGTATAACCAGGAAGTGATCGAAAATCACAAACATGTTTCTTTACGGCCCGATTTTTCTGTTTTAATCTATCCCGTTATCAGCTTTTCAGATAGCCTCGGGCATACGGGCAGCCGCGATAACCTGATTGGTAAAAAGCCATCTCCTGATAAGATAAAGAAGTTTTCCAACGAATTGCTCGTAGGTAAAAAAACGCCACCGGCTTTCCTGGTTCATGCAAAAGATGATGGAGGCGTGCCCTACAGGAATAGCGTTGTATATTATGAGGCACTTCAAAAAAATAAAATACCGGCAGCTATGAAATTGTTTGAAAAGGGCGGGCATGGATTTGGTATGCATAACAAAAAGGAGGCAGGCGACTGGATGAGCGAGTTGCAACAGTGGTTATTGAAGGAAAAGTTTTTGAAACAATAAACATCAAACAGGAATAAGATATTATTAGCCATGAAAGGAGCATAAAAATTGTCGAGCAAACTTATATTATTGCGCGATAATAGTTTTTATTCGAATTCTATCTGACCATAAAAAATACAAAAAATAAAAAGATGAAAATTGCTTTTCACGGGGCAGCGCAAACAGTGACCGGCTCCAAACACTTAATAACATTAAAGAATGGGAAAAAAATACTGCTCGACTGCGGTATGTTCCAGGGCATGGGTGATGAAACAGAGCTGCTGAACCGCAACTTTGGTTTTGTAAGTAGTGAAGTGGATGCCATGATTTTATCACATGCACATATAGATCATTCAGGCCTGATACCTAAACTGGTTGCGGAGGGATTTGAAGGCAATATATATTGCTCTCCGGCAACCAAGGAGCTGGCAGCAATTCTTTTGATGGATAGTGCCGAAATACAGGAAAGTGATGCGCGTTTTATGGAGAAAAAACGGGTGACAGGTTTGCCTGAATTATTGAAACCGTTATATACAATTGAAGATGCCAAAAGTACCATACCGCTTTTTGCGCCGAAGGAGTATGGTGAATGGTTTGACGTAATAGAGGGCGTGACGTGCATGTTTACAGATGCCGGACACATCATAGGCAGCCAGTGTGTGCATTTGAAAATAAAAGAAGACGGGAAAGAACGGCAGATCACTTTTAGCGGCGATCTGGGTCGCTATCGCGATATTATTCTCAGGTCTCCGGAAGTATTTCCGCAGGCAGATTATATCATTATGGAATCTACCTATGGCAACAGCTTGCACGATAATATTACCGGTACCCCTGATCATTTGCTCGATTGGATTCAACGCGTTTGTGTGGATCGTAAAGGAAAGCTGATCCTGCCGGCATTCAGCGTAGGTCGCACACAGGAGATACTGTATTTCCTCAACCAGCTTGATCTGGAAAACAGGTTGCCTCGAATCCCCATTTTTGTTGATAGTCCCCTCAGCATTGAGGCCACAGATATGGTAAAGCGCTTTCCGCAATACTTTAATAAACGTATTCAAAACGTGATGAAGAACGATGATGATCCTTTTATGTTCCCGGGGCTTACCTATATTAAAGATGTGAGAGATTCTAAAGCGCTTAACTTTAGGAGTGGCCCCATGGTGATCATATCAGCAAGTGGCATGGCAGATGCGGGACGTGTAAAACACCACATTAATAACACGGTAGAGAATTCGAGAAATGCCATAGTGATGACCGGGTATTGTGAGCCCAATTCTTTGGGGGCAAGACTTTTGTCAGGTATGAAAGAAGTAGGCATATTCGGTGCAGAAAGACAGGTAAATGCTGAGATCGGGCAAATAAGAAGTATGAGCGCCCATGGCGACTATGAGGATATGAGCCAGTGGCTGGCCTGCCAGGACCCGAGAGCTGTAAAGAAATTATTCCTGGTACATGGAGAACCGGATGTGCAGCTCGACTTTAAGAACCGGTTAATAAAGAAGGGTTTTATGGATGTAGAAATTCCGGAACGCCATTTTGAAATAGGACTTGATTAACAAATAATAGAGCAAACCGCCGTACTGGCGGTTTCGCTTTTAAATGGTATCCGTAGCGCAACTGCTATTCCTGTGTGCATTTACACTTCTTGATATTTATCAAATCAGGCTAATAAAAAATGATTTATCTTTCCTAAAAGATCGATATGAGACTGCTGCCATTCTGCTTTTCTTTATTGATAACTATTTTACTTGTGTTTGTGCTGAATCGGCCTATAGGCTCTAAAGTACCTATGCCGCTTGGGAATTTCTTAAGCCCGCAAACAGGTTTCTGGCAAAATGCGGAAGACACGGCTTTTAACTACAGCATTGATGTTCAACAGGCAGATCTGAAAGGAAATGCCAGGGTGTACTTTGATGAAAGGTTGGTGCCGCACGTGTTTGCCGAGAACGAAGAAGACCTCTATTTTATACAGGGTTACCTGCATGCCCGATTCCGTTTGTTTCAGATGGACCTGCAAACCAAAGCAGCAGAGGGGAGAGCCAGTGAAATAGCAGGCCCGGTTGCAATCAATTATGATAAAGAGCAACGTCGCCTGGGTATGAAATTCGCTGCAGAAAATACCCTGCGTGTGGTAGAACAGGACGCGCCAACCCTGGCGCGGTATACCGCTTATACGAAGGGAATCAATGCTTATATTAATACCCTTACTGAAGGTTCTTTACCCTTGGAATACAAAGTACTCAACTTTAAACCAGAACAATGGACGAATCTCAGAACCATGTTGTTGTTAAAAATGATGGCTAAAATGCTGTCTTCGGGAACAGAGCATGACCTGGAAAATACCAGCCTTCGCTCCATTCTCACTTCCGAACAGTTTAATCTTTTGTATCCACAGGTGCCCGACTCCCTTCGACCCATAGTGCCTAGGGGAGCTGTTTTCCCCAGGATCATGCACGATTACAAATTGCCGGCAGATGTGGATTCGGCCTATTTTCTGAATCAGAGGGCCGTGGCAGCCAGAAGTCAATATCCGGAGGATAAAGATAATGGCAGTAATAACTGGGTGGTTGCCGGCAGCAAAACAGCCAGCGGTGCGCCTATCCTTTGCAACGATCCGCATCTGGAGTTATCGCTTCCCTCTATTTGGTATGAAATGCAATTAAGCACACCTCAGTCTAATGTATACGGTGCTACGCTGCCCGGAAGCCCTTTTGTGATCATAGGATTTAACGACTCTATTGCGTGGGGTGTTACCAACGCGCAAAGAGATGTAAAAGACTATTATATTATAAAGTTTAAAGACAAAACCAAAAAGGAATATTGGTTCGACAATGCCTGGAAGCCTGCTCAACAGCGAATCGAGGAAATAAGAGTAAAAGGCCAGACTTCGGTTTTTGATACAGTAGCTTATACTTTATTCGGACCGGTGATCTACGATGGAGCTTACGCCGATACGGTTACGCACCAGGATGCGCTGGCGGTGAAATGGATGGCACACCATACGGGAGATGATGGCGGTGCGTTTTACAAGCTGAACCACGCTGGCAATTACAACGATTATGTATCAGCTATAAAAGATTTTGATTGTCCCGGCCAAAACTTTGTATTCGCCTCTAAATCGGGAGATATTGCTATTTGGCAACAGGGTAAATTTCCTGACAGATGGCAGGGGCAGGGACAATATATTATGCCGGGACAAGATAGTAGCTATTTATGGCAGGGATATATCCCACAATCTGAAAATCCACATGCTTTGAATCCGGAACGTGGATTTTTGGAGAGCGCTAACCAACGACCTGTTGACGGAACTTATCCCTATTTTATACCTGGAACTTATATTACGCCGCGGGCTACTGCAATTGAACATTTCCTGGGGCAGATGAACAGCATCAGTGTGCAGAACATGATGGAGCTCCAGAATAATAACTACAATATATTGGCCAGCCAGATGCTGCCTGTTTTTCTCTCAAATACCGATGAGGCTGCACTTACCGGCGAGGCGCGAACTTATCTGAATACTATCAAACAATGGGATTTCGACGCGGGACCTCATTCTGTCGGACAAACCATCTATCAGTTCTGGTTAGATAGTTTACAGAGAAATATCTGGCGTGATGAATTGGTTAAAACAGGCGTTAAAGTTCCTGTTCCGGACGAACAAACCCTGATGGAGATCCTGAAAATAGATTCAACGGCGCTGGGATTTGTAGATAATAAAAATACCCCGCAGGTAGAGACTTTAAAAGACCAGGTTACTGCTTCTCTAAACGGCGCTGCTGTTATGCTGGCACAATCAGAAAAAGAGGGAAGGTTGGAATGGGCTAAATTAAAACAACCCGCGATCTATCACTTACTAAAAGCCAATCTACTCTCTTTTGCCCGGACTGATTTACCGGTAGGTGGGGCTGGAAGTGTAATCAATGCTATCAAAAAAAGTCACGGGCCCAGCTGGAGGATGATTGTGCAGATGTCGGCAACGCCGGAAGCTTATGGTGTATATCCCGGCGGGCAAAGTGGCAACCCCGGCAGCCGGTTTTACGACAATGCTGTAGATAGTTGGGTACAAGGTAAATATTACCAGCTTTGGATGATGCAGAAGGAGCAGGAGGGCGATGCCCGTATAAAATGGACAATGAACTTTATAAAAAGTTAATTTCCGCAGTTTAAGAGCTGGCATGTGATAACCTCGAACATTAAACTTTGAACCTAAACAAAAGCTAATGAAATTTTTTATATCTCTTATTGCCACGGCAATTTTATCATTTATTGTGGGCTTATACGCTCCCTGGTGGAGTATTGCTCTTGTCGCCTTTATCATTTCGCTTTCTATTGCCCAAAGACCCCGATCGTCTTTTTTTTCAGGGTTTATGGGCGTTTTCCTTCTATGGTTGATTCTTGCTTTGTTGATTAACGCAGCCAACGGCAGTATTTTAGCCAACCGCATAGGAGGAATGTTAGGTGTAGGTCAAAGTGCGGTGCTATTGGCTTTCATAACGGCCCTGGTAGGTGGTCTTGTTGCTGGTTTTGCTGCACTAAGCGCTTCCTACTTACGGAAAAAGGTATAATAGGGAGGTGCCCACTAATTGTCTTCAACATCATTCATGTCTATTTTCTGCTGGTTACAACTCCAACCGCAGCAAAATGCGTTTGTAGCGTACACGCAGGGGGCTAAATTAGCCCGGTTACTAATTACATCGTAACGTCTATTGTGAGCACAATTAATTGACCTGCCATTTCATCGCTCTGCCTAAACTCCCTATCTCTTGTCTCATTGATTAATTGGAGTTCCCGAAAAGCGGGCGCCCGTAGTAAATCAGTCACTTAGTGAATTCTTTTACATACAGTAGGTGTGAATTCCAAAACTATAAGTCATTAATAAGCTGTAACTTTGCACCGCGAAATTTGGTGCAGCCTGCAACTGCCCAATTATTAAATAATTTCCTGCTACCAGCGGGATCAAATTTCAAAATAATGGCGTTACACAACCGCGTTTCCCGCAAGGAGCTGAAGGATCGTATTTTACAAGACAATACACCCCGTACCACTATTTCTTTTTATTGTTATTTCAGAATAACAGACCCTACCCAATTTAGAAATGAACTCTATAGGAGTTTTTCCGATATAGGTGTGCTTGGCCGTATTTACATTGCTGAAGAAGGCATCAATGCTCAAATTAGTGTACCTACCGAAAATTTACACACATTCAAAGAATTTTTATATGAAATAGATACTGCATTGAATAACTTGCGTTTAAATATTGCAGTTGATGATGATGGGAAATCTTTCTATGTGCTGGATATAAAAGTACGCAACAAGATCGTAGCCGATGGTATTGATGATCCTGAATTTGATATGGCCAACCGGGGCAAATATGCCAACGCTGAAACATTTAATAAGTTAAGCAGCGATCCTGAAACAATAATCATCGATATGCGTAACCACTACGAATTTGAAGTGGGGCATTTTGAGAATGCTATTGAAGTTCCGAGCGATACTTTTCGCGAGCAGTTGCCAATGGCGGTGGATATGATGCAAGAGCATAAAGATAAAAACATTATTATGTACTGCACCGGCGGAATACGCTGTGAAAAGGCTTCCGCTTACATGCTGCACCAGGGGTTTAAGAATGTTTTTCATCTCGAAGGTGGCATTATTAATTATGTGAACCAGGTAAAAGAATCCGGACTGGAAAATAAATTCCATGGTAAGAATTTTGTATTTGACCAGCGATTGGGGGAGCGTGTTACCGAAGAGATCATTGCAAAATGCCACCAGTGCGGAAAGCCGGCTGATACGCATGTGAATTGTGTGAATGATGCCTGTCACCTGCTTTTTATTCAATGCGAAGAGTGCGCAAAGGAGTTTGATGGCTGCTGCAGTAATGATTGTAAAGACTTTATACATCTGCCAGCAGATCAACAAAAGGAATTACGCAGTGGGGTTGATGTAGGCAGAAATGTGTTTAATAAATCCAAATCCAGATTAGGAAACTTGTCCATTAAAAATGATGTAACATAAAAAAATAACTTTTTTTTAGAAGATTGCAGCGTTTGGAATGAAGTTTGCGTCTGGAAGATTGTTTAAAGCTAAACTTTTATGAATAGGATATCCAAAATGTTGTTTCTTCTTGTACTGGTAATTTTACCGGTCGTACTTTTTGTTCTTGATAACCGGCAGGTGTTGGCCGAAAATGCAAAAGATGATATGCCTGTGAAGGAGCCGGCAAGGTCTTCAACCCCCGTTTATTCTGTTTTTAACAGTACTGAATAGGTTTATTTTAGTCTTTAGCTGATTTTAGCAGTTCCACTTCCTGCTGTAAACGGGCAATCAGTTCCTGAATTTGTGATATCTTATCCGTTGCTTTTTCTGCTTCAGTTTTTTGTATAGCAACCGTTGAGCTAAGCTCTTCAGGCTCGTCTTCGAGTTCTTCCTGCAATTCCTCAACGTCTTCCTGTATTTCTTCAACATCTTCCTGTATCTCCTCCACGTCCTCTTGTATTTCTTCAACGTCCTCCTGCATTTCCTCTACATCTTCCTGTATTTCTTCAATATCTTCCTGTATTTCTTCTACATCCTCCTGTATTTCTTCAATGTCCTTGCTATTTTTATTTACAGACATCTGTATAAAAATGGCCAGGTAAATGGCTTCTAACGAAACGATGGTAGTAAGCACCAACAGCATCTTATCGAAGCTTACAATATGCAGGGGTGGGAGCGCAAAGGCAATTATAAACAGCAGGGTATGTACCACTAAGGATGTAGTGGAGCCTATCCATCGTGTAGCTACGTCCGCAATACGCTCCAGCCGCTCCCGGTTGCGCTCTCCTAATGTGTTTGTATCTTTTGACTGTTGCATATAATGAGGGCGCAAAATTAGCCAATATGGCTGTTACATAAATAAGATTAGCTTTTAAAAGCTATTTATTGCTCCCATAGCTTTACGCCGCCATCAATTCCATCAATATTATTCACCAGTATGATGTTGTCATCGAGTTCAAAGTCCAGTTTTTTAGCCAGTCCGCCACCAATATATAGCCTGTCATAATTAAATACCGTTTTCGTTACAGAAAGCACGTATTGCATTCTTTTATTCCATTTTTTCTTACCCACGTCATTATAAGCAGCTTCTCCGATGAAGGCGTCGTAGTCCTGTCCTTTATGAATGGGGTGATGGGCAACTTCCAGGTGGGGTAAAACTTTTCCGTCCAGGTAAAATGCGGTGCCAAATCCCGTCCCCAGGGTAGTCATCATCTCAAATCCCTTCCCGCTTACACAGCCCAGGCCCAGCAAGTCTGCATCATTAACAACACGGGCTGGTTTTCCTAACGTTACCATCAGTTCTTCTGCCAGGTTTACGCCAACCCAATAACCGGTACCCAGGTTGGGAGCAGTATGCACAATGCCGTCACGCACATACCCGGGAAATCCTGCTGATACGCGATCATACTTAAAGTCTTTTACCAGCTCTTTTATCGAGGCCAATATATTTTTAGGATTGGCTGGCTGCGGGGTAAGTATTTTCGTGTACTCATGTAATATTTTGCCGCTTTTATTGAGTGTGCATGCCTTTATTTTAGATCCACCAATATCTATAGAAAGTGTAACTGCTGCCATTATTGTTATTTATACGGTTAAGGTTTATATGATGCAATTTAATTTATCGTTCGAAAAGGCCAAAAGTTCCGCCGGTCCATGTTTTGTCTTTATTATAACGTACGCCAATCATCTTACCCTTGCTTAAACGAACCAGGTTATTAGTAGGAATAGGGCGTTCAGCATTCTTTGGCCAGAAATAAAATAAGCGGATTTCAGCTTTAGCCGGCTCATCGGGAGTTTCTATTACGGGAGCGTAAGCAACCTTTTTTTGAAGGATCCAGTTTTGAGGGTCTTCAATTTTGTCAATATCATCCGGGGTTATATCTATAACCACTCCCTGTCCTGCAAAGGAAAAAAGTGGTTTGAGCACGTAGTTTTCAAGGTCTTCCGGTATCTTTTCCACCCTGTTCAGGTATTGTGTTACGGGAATATTAGGGTGCTGTATCAGGGGCAATGTGTATTTGCTGATACGGTAAAACCAATTGGGGTGCGGCATCCATTCCACATCAATATCTTCAAACAGTACTTTTGCTTTTTGCTGTACCCAATCTTCCTGCTGCAGCAATTCATCAAAAATTACGCGGTTATAAATTCTTTTAATGAGCGTTTCTTTACCATTGTTCAAATAAAAAAGTTGTCTTCCTTTTTGTATCAGCTCAGTAACACAAACCGGTTGTATGCCCGTGTAATCCCGCGTGCAATAAAAGTCTATATTGGTTTTTTGCTGGTCTGGAAAAATCTCAAGCAATACCACATGCTCAGGTTCGTGCCCGTTAAGTAACAGATCCTTTAATAGTGTTAGGTACGACTCCCGGTTCAGTCCGCTCAGGTAACTGGAATAATTAGCTGGCGCATTGAAATGCTTATAGTACACATCGTCCAACAAAACTTCGAAGGCAAAAAGCGTGGGAAATGCCTGCATTTCGATCAGCTGCGGCTCCAGCTCGTTCTGTTCATTTACACAGACTCCAAAATCGAAAGTAATGCAGGATGGATAATCATCTTCGTTTAATACCTGTAAGTCTCCTGGAATTGCGTTTTGTGTAAGCTCCTTAAAGTCTGGCTTCAAAATTACGTCCACAATGCTTTCGCAGGCGCTTAGCATCTGGTTTGTAAAGTCTTTGGGGATGAATACAGGTGTTTCAGCAGAACGGAATTGTATGGGGCCATGCAGGCTGTTCAGCTCTTTCAGATAAGCCTCATATTTTTCCGGCGTAAAACTATTGTTATACTGTGCTCTTAAATCAGGTACCATTTGAAACAAATATATTGGACAAGATAATAAATTAGTTTTAGTGAGGATAATTAAATGAGGAAAAGTTTTTATAAGTTAATATAGCTGGTAACAATTGATAAATGACGAGTTTAACAGCTAAAACCCTACCTTGCATTTATGAGGCATTTAAGAGCTCTGGGAAAGTATTTTTGGAAATACAGGGCAAGATTAGGAGCGGGAATTTTATTTGTGGTGTTATCTAACTACTTTAATGTTTTATCGCCACAACTGATGCGGTTTATCATTAATTATGTTGATAATGCTTTGTCACTTACTAACAGCCGGCCCGTAAGTATGGATGAGGGCTATGATTTTCTGGTAAGAAAAGTAATTGACTGGATCGGGATACAAAGTAACGTTGGGAGGGTGGTTATTATAGCCAGTCTGATTATATTGTTGCTGGCCTTGCTGAGGAGCTTTTTTATGTTTTTGATGCGGCAGACCATCATCGTTATGAGCCGCCATATCGAGTATGATCAAAAGAACGAAGTGTATGCGAAATATCAAAGTCTTCATAATTTATTCTTTAAGCGTCATGCGATTGGTGATTTAATGAACCGTATTGCAGAAGATGTAAGCCGCGTTCGGATCTTCACCGGGCCTGCGATCATGTATATCGTAAATCTTGTTTCAGTAATTGCTTTGAGCGTTTTTTTTATGCTTAAAAGCAGTAAGGAGCTTACTTTTTATGTGTTGATCCCTTTGCCCATACTCGCTCTCATTATCTATTTTGTAAATAGTACCATTCATAAAAAAAGTGAGCACATACAGGAGGCCCTGTCTGATCTCACCACCAATGCCCAGGAGTCTTATTCCGGCATCAGGGTCATCAAGTCATTTGTGCAGGAGCGGTCTATGCTGGATTTTTTCCAGGTAAATACCGAACGCTACCGGAAAAATGCCGTAAGCCTTGCTAAAACAGAAGCCATCTATTTCCCGGCTATTAATTTATTGATCGGTATAAGTACTTTATGTACTATTATGATCGGCGGACTTTATTATATCAATCATGAGCATCATATCAGTATCGGCACCATTGTCGAGTTTATTGTTTATGTGAACATGTTGACTTTTCCGGTAAGTGCCATAGGTTTAACGGCCAGTATGGTGCAACGTGCTGCCGCATCTCAGAAGCGGTTAAATGAGTTCCTGGATATTGAACCCGAAGTTAGAGACAGCATTTCGGCAAAGGAGGCAGTTATTGAAGGAGTCGTTGATTTTAATAACGTGACATTTACTTATCCCGATACCGGCATTGTGGCCCTGAAAAATTTTAATCTTTATATACAAAAAGGGGAGAAGGTTGCCATAACCGGCAGGACCGGTAGTGGTAAGACTACGATAGCTCAACTATTGTTACGTATTTATGATGTACAGGAAGGTAGTATTCAGCTGGATAAAATCCCGCTGACCAATTTACAACTGCATTCACTCCGCCAGCAGATCAGCTATGTACCGCAGGATGTCTTTTTGTTTAGCGACACCGTTGAAAACAATATCCGGTTTGGTATTCCCAATGCAAAAAAAGAGGCAGTAGTAGAAGCTGCCCGTATTGCAGGAGTAGATAAAGAGATCGAGAATTTTGCCAATGGATATGATACGATGATCGGGGAACGTGGCGTTACATTAAGTGGCGGACAAAAGCAAAGAATATCTATTGCAAGGGCCCTGATCAAAGATCCCGGATTGATTATTTTTGACGACTGTCTAAGCGCAGTAGACGCTAAAACAGAAAAAGAAATTATGGGTAGATTGAATGAATACCTGGCAGATAAAACGGCCATTATCATTACCCACCGTGTTTTTTCATTACTGAATTTTGACAGGATTATTGTGCTGGATGAAGGCAGTATTGTTGAGCAGGGTACGCATGAGCAACTGATGCAGATTCCTGAAGGTTTTTATTCTAAGCTTTATGCCCGCCAACAGGGGCACACGAATCATTAATCAATCAACAGTAGTATTTGAAGTAGGATTGTTACATTATTAAACTTTATTTTTATAGAATGACATTTACATTTTCTATTACACTGGTAATTGCAGCGATCACTGTTCTTGTTTCGCTTTTGGGTTTTAATAGTCCTAAAGTAATTGATAGTCTTGTTTTTTATGGTCCGGCTATTTCAAAAAGGAATCAATATTACCGGTTTATCACCTGTGGCTTGATCCATGCCGATTTTATGCACCTCGCTTTTAATATGCTGGCTTTTTATACGTTTGGGATTAACCTGGAAAAAGTTCTTTTTGCGTCCCCGGATATATTCGGCGAAGATGCTCCCGTTTACTTTACCATGTTGTATATAGGAGGACTCATTATATCAAGTGTTCCGGACTATTTTAAGCATAAGGATAATTATTATTTTAGAAGTTTGGGAGCTTCAGGCGCGGTGTCTGCAGTTATTTTCTCCAGCATCGTTTTGTTTCCCACGATGGGTATAGGTTTTATTTTTATACCAATACCTATTCCTGGTTGGATATTTGGTTTGATTTACCTGGGCATTTCTGCTTACCTCGATAAGCAGGGCAAAGGGAATATTAATCATGGCGCTCACCTGTGGGGGGCTATATTCGGTATTGTATTTACCGTTCTTTTTGTTTCTTTAAAAGGAGAGATAAATGTCTGGCAAAATTTTATTAGCAATATCAAAGGTTGATTCTGTATCATATGATCTGATTATTGCTGGTGACGTGGAATGCCAGGTGAGTCAGTTCCCGGTAGGGGTTTTGGAAACATTGTGGTTTAGCTGATCTTAATCAGCAAAATAGTCACTAAAAAGTGTTATTTTAGTTACGTTAAACTGATTTATTAATAAAACGAATTGCAATGTCTGAACATCATTTCCCACGCGGCTTCGATTCCTGGCAAAAGACCCATTTTGAAGTAGTAGAAGCGCTTTGTTATTTACGAGATCTACAGGAAGGAAAAGAAAAAGAAAGTAAAAACTTTTCTCAAATGCTTGATAGAAGTGCTACTGACGATCTGTATCAACTGGCCATTGAGTTGACCGATAAATTTGAAACGGAAAAAGTGGAAAGAGTAGGCAGTACTTTGTTCGATCTGATAGAAGAGTTTGTATACAAGGAAACCAAACATTAAAAGATTGCGATAAAAAAAACGACGTGTATCAAAAAGTACACGTCGTTTTTTTTAGTCTTTTAAGTGGAGGCGACCGGGATCGAACCGGTGTCCAAACATATCCTCCAAAAGCTTTCTACATGCTTATTTCTTTATTATTTGTCGGCAATGAACCGGGAAAGAACAAACCAATTCAAAGCTTAGCTGGATAGTCTTTTGCTACGCTCACAGCCTTACGCAGCAGCATTCTGTTTTTGTTTTTGAGTCGGCGGCGGAGCTTGGTAACAGACCAACCTGCTCAACGCGGCCCTAATGACTATCTAATCACTGATTAGGCAGCCATGGCATACTGTGTATTGCCATTTGAAGTTTGAGTATTCAGATTAACGGGCTAATTACACAACGCCCGACATGCTTACACTTTCAAAGACCTACGCTGTCAAAACCAAGCGCCCCCATTCAACTAAGATTTAAGACTTTTCTATTTCACTATTATGCTTAAACCAGCATACAAAGATACAGGTTTCATCTCATTTTTCCGAATTTGTACGAACGGTCACCTTTCAACAGCAAGCTATCAACCTTCTCTTACCTTCCCCAGCCAAACCAGTCGTTTCCGTTGGCATATAGCATAAGACCTAATAACAAAATCATACCCACCATTTGCGCGTACTCCAGGAACTTCTCATTGGGTTTACGGCCACTTATCATTTCATACAAAGTAAACATCACATGCCCCCCATCCAATGCAGGAATCGGAAGCAGGTTCATAAATGCCAGTACGATAGAAAGGAAAGCAGTAATATTCCAGAATGCTTCCCAGCTCCAATAGGTAGGGAATACAGAGCCCATAGCTTTAAAACCACCAACACCTTTATACGCTTCCGTTTTGGGGTTGAGGATCAAGGCAAACTGATCGATGTACGCTTTCAGTTTTTCGATAGATTTATTGACACCAGCAGGAAAAGCTGCCAGGAACCCATATTCTCTTTTTTCTATTTTATAGGCACCCAATGCTTCATACTCCTCGTCTGTTAAACGGGGAATACCCAGTTTGCCATCTGCATCCACTTTTGCGGTCAGCGTCAGCGGTTGCCCGTTTCGTACAACTGAAAGCTGAACCTGTTGATTTTTCTTACTGTTTACAACTGCCGACATTTCATCGAAGAACCGGACAGGAGTTGCATCAATAGCGGTAACCAGGTCCATCTTCCTGAGCCCGGCTTTAAAACCACCCAGCGTGTCCATTTTGAATTTCTTATCATATTCTCCCACATAGGACGGTACGCGCTCGGTAAACATATAGGCTTTCTTGCGCCTGCTTTCCACCAGTTTGCCAATCAGGTTTACAGGTACATTTACAGTCATTTTTTTACCATCGCGTTCTACATCGATGGTTTCGCTTCCAATAAGGATCTTTGCTGCCAGGTCTTCGAAATAAACAACCGGCTCGCCATTAACCGCCAGTATCTTATCGCCTGAGCGTAGTCCGATATCGCTCATCAGGCTATCTGTAACGGCCACACCATCGCGTATAGAACTCATGGGTGTTTTTTGCTCGCCCCAAACAAACAAGATCATTGCGTAAATAATAAACGCAACCAGCACGTTCATGATAATACCAGCCAGCATAATGATCAAACGTTGCCAGGCTGGCTTGCTTCTGAATTCATAAGACTTTGCGGGTTGCTTCATTTGCTCCTTATCCATGCTCTCATCAATCATCCCGCTGATCTTCACATAACCGCCCAGGGGTAACCATCCAACACCGTACTCGGTATCACCTACTTTCTTTTTAAACAAAGAAAACCAGGGATCAAAAAATAAATAAAATTTCTCTACGCGACAGCCAAACCATCTTGCAGTAATGTAATGACCAAACTCATGTAACAGAACAAGGATTGAAAGAGCCAGAATAAGTTGAGCAACCTGTACACCGGCACCAGACCAGTTAATAGCTAAAGTATAAAACATTATGGTATAATAAAATCTATTCTTAAAAATCACGCAAAGATACATCGATTGGTCTTACTGAATTGCTAAAAACAAGATTTAGGGAGGCTATATTTTTTGCTGCTAAAACATGATTTTTATTTTAATATGTTACGTTTCGTTATGAAATCGCCTATATAGATTAATTTATTCTATTTAACAAGTATTTTATTGTTTTTTCAAAAACATAGTTATATTTGTTAGCTAGTAAACTTTTATAAAGTAAATATTACGAAAGTGGAGAACGGAAACAACGAAAAAAAACTGGAGGCTATTTATAGCAAAAGGCTTCGTGCCGGAAAAAGAAGAACTTACTTCTTTGACGTACGGGCAACCAAGGGCAACGATTATTATTTAACAATAACTGAAAGCCGTAAAAGGTTTGACGATAATGGCTATGACAGGCACAAAGTTTTTCTTTATAAAGAAGATTTCAATAAGTTTCTGAAAGCTTTGAATGAAGCCGTTGATTATGTGAAGACAGACCTGATGCCTGATTTTGATTTTGATGCTTTCAATCATGACGATTATGATGAAGAAGGCGGTAATCATGCTTATGTAGCACCTGCTGCTGTTGCCGCTGTACCTGTCGTTGACCCATTGCCGGTAGAAGAGCCGGCTAATGATGAAAAAGTGGTAGAAAACGTTGAACCTAAAACTTCCGAATCTGACTCCGGAACCAGTTCCACTACACACGAAGAAGTAGATAAATGGTAATACCTGATTGATATTTAAAGAGGCCACTAGTAATAGTGGCCTCTTTGTTTATGGTAAGATTGAGTTTCCGGTTCTAAAAATTAAGCAGTTTATTTATCTGTCGAGGATTTTTAAAATTGATATGCGGATTTCTGGCACTTAGCTGCTGAACGGTACCGCTCTCAATCAATACAAAACGGAAGTTATAGGTAATACCTACTGTCTGCATCAGTTCATAATCAATTCCTGCATCTCTTACAAATGTTACACCGATCTGACCGCCGTGCACTATAAAGTGACATAGCATGGCCATTGCGGTACCGCTTCCGATCCCGGGAACAGCGAAAGAATAAGGAGGTGGTCACAAGCGATAAAACTTTGCGCTCATCAGTAGCTGCTCTCTTCTCCCCATAGCGGCAACATACCCATTGTTCAATATATTTTCAATAACGCCATGCAGCGTGTAAAACACGGGGCCAACAAATGAACTAAAGGGTAGGGTAATAAAACTTCCTACTCCTTGAGTACCATCTTTGCCTCTTAGTTCGAGGCCGGCACCCCAACCTCCTGCAGTTTTAAGACCATATAGTTAGTAGCTGGTTTTGTTGAGTGGAAATGGCCTGTGGCTCTATCTGGTCCGTAGGGTCTATGGTGCCGCTCCGTATTTTATTGCCAGCTGCTCCTTGCTATCCCTGGCCTCCGGTAGCGCCTGTGGCTCCTGTGGGCCCAATTGGGCTAAAAGAATCATCCTGGCCATTATTGGTTTTAGGTCCGTAGAAGCTGCTGTAGGAAGTATTAAGATAATAATTAGCAACATTGCCGGTACCTGCCGGGGCACTGTACTGCCCGCGTATATTACGCTTTCATCTTTGCCTGCCACCCCGCCAATTGCTTGTTGATCCTATGGCCCCTGGGGACCCGCTGAACCGGTATCTGCTTTTCTCAGGCAGAAAATAAAGTGACCACTGCGCATATAATAGCTGCGAATCTGTAAAATGATTGTTTTTTCACAATGTACTTTTTGTTATAGGATTTTTAGCAAGTACAAACATAGCCAAAAGCAGGGCGGAGTAAGATGATAGAATGAGTGATGATACCCGACCCAAACCGTCGTGTATGGTATGCTGATGGCAATGCATTGCAAAGCAAAGTCCCCGTAAGCAGTTGACTTGCGGGGACTTTGCTTTGGGCTTATTATACTTAGCCCCTTCTATTATTTACAGCATAATTCAGTTAACGTCCAGGATGGGATCGTGAGTGATGTTTTGGAAGAGCCATGGGAGAACACGCCCTCAGATGTTACAGTGGCTTTAACATTAGCTCCAAACTGCTCCCGGTAATCACCTTTATTCATAGTATACTCCTCACTAAATGTTCTGCTGGCACTGCGCTCGTGAAACCAGATGACAGGCGCTACCGCAGTTACATTTCCAGAAGTGAACCCGGTATTGTACTCCGCAGTAGAAACTGTAAGATGACCATAGAAGGTGAAGGCATAAAGAGTGGCTTCCCATTTAATCGTTTTACGCACTTTTAATTTGTTGCATCCGTTATTTTGTGGATATACATTACTTACCAGTGTAATACGGCCCAGGCCTCTTCCCAGAACCGGCCAGGTATTGGCCCTTGCGAAAATCCCGTTTGAGTAAAGACCATAAGCTTCAGCATCTGCACTGAGAAATTTCTCTAGGTACTTACTGGCATTTGTAAGATTAGGATAATACACTTTCCCTTCTACCCATTGACATGTTGAAGCTGGTGGCGGTGCAGCAGGTGTATCATCGTCATCAAATTCCCAGCGATCTATATCTTTCATGCGAGGTACCCATGTAGCAGATCCCGGCGGACGAAGTATATCGAAATAAAAATTAAGAAAATGATTGTCGAAGCGGATCAATTCACGCATTTCCCTGGGCAGTAAACTGGCTATTTTCTTTTTATAAGCCTCTTCATCTATCCCGGCTTTTTTCCATCCTTCCAGTATGAATGTATAATAGTTTTCCTTCATCATCGAAACAAGTTTTGCTTTTTCATCATCGGAGCTTACTTTACTTAACGCAGCCATATCTTTTTGATACGACTCGTATAACCCGGAATTTAATTCTACCAAAGTCTTACCCAGCTTATCTTGTAACGGTTTCACCAGTTCGGCCACATTGTCAAAAAACTGTTGTGGTACCGTTGGCAGTAGCGTGTCTGTTTCATTTTTAGACAGTTCAATATTCTTTAAACGGTCTGATTTACTTTGAATGGCCTGTTCATCATTTATTCGTAAATAAGGTTCTGTTTGCTGCTGCTTTGTACACTCACAAAGTAAAGAGATCAGCGGGAGCAGGAGCAGAGAGCGCAAGTGTTTCATGTGTTTGTCTTTTGGGGTTTATTAATGTTGGGAATAAGAATACTTCATTAGTCAAGCTTTAAAAAAGCCGGGCTCAGAGGTATTCCGTGATGTTAGTGTTGCATGCTGCTAACGGTGTAAAAGTATTCCCCGTGACAGCATTTGGTGCTCCCCTAAAAACATGATTTTAATGAAAAGGCCATCGCCAAAATTAGCGATGAGGTAGCTGCGCAGTGGCTATTGGGGCATTTTAGCGACTTTGTTTCAGGTACTCTTCAAACGCTGCAAGAGAAAAGCTGCTAAGGTTTCCGGAAGCGGTTAAGCCACCTTTCTGTGCAGCCAGTACGCCGTATTTAATGTCGTAAAGACCCGCAATAGAATGCGCATCAGGATTGATGGAAAGCAAAACTCCTTTCTCCTGTGCGTAGCTGATCCATTGCCAATCCAGGTCTAGCCGGTGTGGGTTAGCATTAATTTCAATAGCTACTTTATTCGCGGCACAGGCATCAATGATTTTCTCATGGTTAATTGGGTAGCCATTCCTGCTTAGTAGTAAACGACCGGTAGGGTGGCCCAGGATAGTGGTGTATGGATTTTCTATTGCTTTGATGAGGCGTTGCATGGCTTTGTCTTCTTTCATGTACAGGTTACTATGCACGGAAGCTATAACGAGGTCAAAGCTGGCTAGCACCTCGTCACTATAATCCAGGCTGCCATCATTTAATATGTCGCTCTCTATACTTTTAAATATTTTGAAAGGTGCCAGCTTTTTATTTAATTCATCTACTTGCTGGTGCTGCAGTAAAATTCTGTCTTCAGATAAGCCATTGGCATACGCGGCTGTTTTAGAGTGATCAGAAATAACAAAATACTCGAATCCGTTTTTTATAAGGTCTGTTGCCAGCTCTTCTATCGTATTCACGCCATCTGACCAGATGCTATGATTATGAATAATGCCTTTTATATCGCTAACCTGTAATACTTGAGGCAGCATTTTACTTTTAGCCTGGTGAACGGCATCGCTGGTTTCCCTGTAATAGGACGGGACGAAGTCTGTGCCAGCCTGCTCAAAAATGCTTTCCTCGCTCGAAAATGTGGCGGCATCAAACCGTTCTTTTCCAAAATGTTCAATGAACGTATTGACGAACGATTCGCCTGAGCTATATAGAAACTGCTTCTTATAAAAATGATCTGTTCCGAAATAAAGCCGCAGCTTTAGGCCGTTCGTTAACTTGTATAAAATGGATGTTTCGGTTTCTTCCAGCAACTCAGGCGGATAAGCTGTTTGAAACCTGGGTTTTATTGTATCGGGTGTTGCGGCAACAATAAATTCCAGCTCTTTGATAATAAGCATCTGGCGTCTGAAATCGCCGGCTGGCAGCACCTTGTCTTCTTCAAACAGGCCTTCGAGGTAGTTTTGTATGGTAGGGTATAGGTTGGCCACCTGGGCGTACAGGAAGTGGCCGATGTTCTGATTATAGAATTGAATAGCTTCCAGAACATTTGCCTGCGTTTTGGCGCCAAAGCCTTTGTACCTGGTTAACCGGTTTTCCATGCAGGCATACTCAAGTTCTCCAATGGATTGTACGCCCATTTCCTGCCATACGGTATTTATCTTTTTGGGTCCCAAACCCTTGATGTGCAGCATTTCCCTAACTCCCACAGGTGTGTTTTCAATGATCTCCTGTAGCGCCGCCATCGACCCCGTGTCAAGTAGCTCGATGATTTTCGCAGCTACTGAAGGTCCGAGGCCTTTTATAGAAGCCATTACATTCCGGTCTGTTTCTGTAAGGGGGTATTCTAACTTTTCAATATGAAAAGCAGCTATAGAATAGGTTTTGGATTTGAATGAGTTTTCGCCGTTAATGTCCATTAACTTAGAAAGCAAGGACAAGTGCTCTGCTATATCTGCATTGTTCATTTATGCAAAATAGCAAACAAAATGGAATATGCTCAATGAGTTTATCAATGGAAACAAAAAAAACCTCCCGGTTGGGAGGTTTATAAGTTTTAAAAAATCAGCGCTTATTTTTTCTTAGCTGCTGCTTTTTTAGGAGCTGCTTTTTTTGCTGCTGCTTTTTTAGGAGCCGCTGCTTTCTTAGGAGCTGCTGCTTTTTTAGGAGCTGCCGCTTTTTTAGGAGCTGCTTTCTTAGGAGCTGCCGCTTTTTTAGGAGCCGCTGCTTTTTTAGGAGCTGCTACTTTTTTAGGGGCTGCCGCTTTTTTAGGAGCTGCTTTTTTTGCCGCTGCTTTCTTAGGAGCCGCCGCTTTTTTAGGAGCTGCTTTTTTAGCTGCTGCTTTTGCCATTTGATTTTGAATTTAATTGATTAGTAAATGGGTTATCGATGGTAAAATTATACAAAATTAGAATACCTGCAAATTTTTTTTCCACAATTTATTAAGGTATAAGTAATAGTTATTCACAATTGGCGGAAAGGCACAAAAAAGTCCCGCTGTATTTGCGGGACCAATAGTATCCAGAAAAAATATATTCCTAAGCTTGAGCTGCTTCAGAAACAGAAACGAAAGTTCTGTCTTTCCTCCCTTTTTTGAATTCTACTACACCGTCAGTTAATGCAAATAGAGTAAAATCTCTACCTACACCTACATTAGTGCCGGGATGATAAACAGTACCACGCTGCCGAACGATGACGTTACCTGCAATTGCAGGTTGTCCGCCAAATATTTTAACACCTAATCTTTTGCTTTCCGAGTCGCGACCATTTTTTACACTGCCTTCGCCTTTCTTATGTGCCATGTTGAATTATTTAAAATTGATATTGATAGAAGTTTTTAAAAAGAATTATATCTGAATGTATTAAGCTATACCAGTTACTTTGATTTTAGTATAAGCGGTACGGTGACCTTTCTTTTTATGAAAACCTTTTCTTCTTTTCATTTTGTAAGCAATAACAGTATCGCCTTTGATGTGATCTACGATTTCTGCGCTAACTTTTGCTTTATTATCGGCGCCAACAGATAATTTTCCATCAGCGTGTACAAATAGTACATCTAAGTTAATAGAGTCACCTGCTTTACCTTCGAGGTGTGGAACAAATAATGTCTGATCCTTTTCAACTTTGTATTGTTGGCCTGCTACCTTAATTACTGCTATCATCTTTTAAAAATTAGGCGGCGAAGGTAGTTATTATTTCCGAATAATCAATAATAAAACGAAACTTTGTGCAAATCATTTTTTGCAACTATAGTTCTCCTGTTATTTTTGCTTACATTTGATTGCCTGATACTCCCATTAAAGTTTCGTAAGTTAATGAAAATCAAATCATTTTTAGCAAAACCGTTTGCTTCTATCGTTCATAAAAATATAAAGAAGGGAATGCTGACGGCCGTTGCAGATCAACAGGCTATATTAAAAAACCTTATTAAGGTTGGCAAATCTACACAATTCGGTAGAGATCACAAGCTTGACCAGGTTTTGGGCTATGAAGAATTTCAGCAGGCTGTGCCGGTGAGAGACTACGAAGCTTTGGCCTCTTATGTAGATATGATCAAAGAAGGAAAGCACAACGTGTTGTGGAAAGGTGTGCCCATTTATTTTGCCAAAACATCGGGTACCACCAGTGGTACCAAATACATCCCCATCACTAAAGATTCTATTGGGAATCATATTAATTCGGCACGTAACGCCCTTTTGTGCTATATGGCAGAAACGGGAAATCACCAGTTTGCGGATGGGAAAATGATCTTTTTGAGCGGATCACCGGAGTTAGAAAGAGTGGGGGGAATTCCTACCGGAAGGTTAAGTGGTATTGTTAATCACCATATACCCAGGTACCTGCGTAAAAATCAGCTACCGGATTATGAAACCAACTGTATAGAAGATTGGGAAACCAAGTTGAATAAAGTGGTGGATGAGACCCTGGGACAAAATATGACGCTGATCAGTGGCATTCCACCATGGGTACAAATGTATTTTGATGAGATCATCAAGCGTACCGGTAAGCCGGTAGGAGAAGTATTCGCCAACTTTTCGGTAATGGTGTATGGTGGTGTTAATTTTGAGCCGTACAAAACCAAGCTTTTACAAAGTATCGGACGAAAAATAGATAGTATAGAAACATTTCCGGCTTCGGAAGGTTTTTTTGCGTTCCAGGATACACAAACAGAGCCGGGTTTGCTGCTGAATACCAATAGCGGTATTTTCTTCGAGTTTATACCCGAAGAAGAAATTTCGAAAGAGCATCCTAAACGTATATCGCTGAAAGATGTGAAAACCGGCGTAAATTATGCGCTGATCATTAATAGCAATGCAGGGTTATGGGGATATAATATAGGCGATATAGTTAAGTTTGTTTCTACAGATCCCTACCGGTTGATAGTAACCGGCCGTACCAAGCATTTTATTTCAGCGTTTGGTGAGCACGTAATCGGCGAAGAGGTTGAGCATAGTTTAATGAAGGCAGCACGGGAAGAGAATATTCATGTAACCGAGTTTACGGTTGCTCCTTATGTCAATGAAGGGGAAGGTAAAAGTTATCACGAATGGTTTATTGAGTTTGACAACCTGCCCGAAAATATGCAGGCGTTTTCTGAAAAAGTGGATGTTAATTTGCGAGAGAAGAATGTTTATTATGACGACCTCATCGCAGGAAACATTCTGCAAACATTAAAGATCACGCCGGTAAGAAAAAACGGGTTTATTGATTATATGAAGTCTATCGGGAAATTAGGCGGGCAGAATAAAGTACCGCGTTTAAGTAACGATAGAAATATAGCCAACAGTCTTTCTCCCTGGACTGAAAAGAATTAGTGCAGGTTTTATTAGGTCTGTTGAAAAGCAATAAGCAACTTTGTGTTGCTTTTTTGTAGCACTTACAGGTATCATCTATACAATTGTAACAAACATCTCAATCACGCAAGGGAGTTTATGATTAAAAGAATAGGAATTTTTGGCTCAACCGGCTCTATTGGCAAGCAGGCGCTGGAGGTTATTAAACATAACCCCGATAAGTTTTCTGTCGAAATTTTGACGGCAAACAGCAATTATGAAGAATTGATTGAACAGGCGATTGTACACGATCCTAATATTGTGGTAATTGGGGACGATACTTATTATGAAAAAGTAAAACAAGCTTTATCCGACACTGACATAAAAGTTTTTGCAGGCGAAAAAGCGTTGGAAGAAGTAGCCGCAATGGATTGTTATGACGTGATGCTGGCTGCTATAGTAGGTTTTGCCGGGTTAAAACCAACTCTGAAAGCAATTCAAAGCAAGAAGGCCATTGCACTTGCAAACAAAGAAACCCTTGTGGTGGCAGGCGATATTGTAATGGACATGGCTGTGCAAAACCAGGTGCCTATTATACCAGTCGACTCAGAGCATTCGGCCATTTTTCAATGCCTGATTGGTGAAACACGCAATAAAATTGAGAAGATCTACCTCACCGCTTCGGGAGGGCCATTCCTGGGCCGCAAGACCAATTTTTTAGTGAACGTTAAAAGGGAGCATGCTTTGCAGCATCCGAACTGGCAAATGGGGGCTAAAATATCGGTAGATTCTGCCACTTTAATGAATAAGGGCCTTGAGATGATCGAGGCCAAATGGCTGTTTAATTTACAGCCCGATCAGATAGAGGTATTGGTACATCCTCAAAGTGCAATCCACAGTATGGTGCAATTTGAAGATGGTAGCCTGAAGGCGCAGCTGGGTGTGGCTGATATGCGTTTGCCCATACAATATGCACTGGCCTTCCCCAATCGTATACCTAACGATTACCCCAGGTTCAGTTTCCGCAAATTCAACACATTTACCTTTGAAGAGCCGGATCTGCGTACATTCAGAAACCTCGCCTTATCCATTGAAGCCCTGGAGAAAGGAGGTAATTTACCCTGCGTGATGAACGCTGCAAACGAAATAGCTGTTTACGCGTTCCTTAAAAATAAGATCGGATTTTTAGAAATGACAGATATTATTGAATCAGTAATGTCGAAAGTTCCTTTCATAGAAAAGCCCTCGCTCGACGATTATCTTAACAGCGATGCTGAAGCCAGAACGCTTGCCGCGGATATCATGAGCCTTTAATACCTCTACCTGCTAAACGGCTGTTTAATGTAAGCTGTATCAATAAGATGCATTTCCATTTTGAGTTGAATGCCCTAAATTCGTGTTCAAAATTTTATTAATGATGAACTACAAGTCAGGCAAATTACTATTGACGTTTATCCTCATCTGCAATATAGTATCTGCTTCGAAGGTGGATACTGTTGTGACCCGCAGTACCGTGATGAAGAAGGATATTAAGGCGGTGATTATTACGCCTGATCATTATAATAAGTCTAAACAATATCCCGTTGTATATCTTTTACATGGCTATAGCGGCAACTACGCCAACTGGTCTAAAGCGGCGGCTGTACTGGAATCGGCGGATCAGTACGACCAGATCATTGTTTGTGCGGATGGTGGCTTTGGCAGCTGGTATTGGAATAGTCCCGTAGATCCGTCCTTCAAATATGAAACCTATGTCTCCAAAGAACTTGTAGGCTGGGTGGATGCTAATTACTCAACGGTAAAAAGTGCTAAAGGGCGGGCCATAGCCGGTTTGAGTATGGGAGGTCATGGAGCTTTATACCTGGCCATTAAACATCCGGACGTATTTGGCGCCACTGGTAGCATGAGTGGCGGGGTAGATATCAGGCCTTTTCCCAATAACTGGGATATGGCAAAAAGACTGGGGAAATACGCTGAAGCTGCTGATCTGTGGGAGAAGAATACAGTAATCAATATGCTGCACTTAATTGAGCCGAAAACTTTAAGCATTATAATCGACTGTGGAACTGAAGATTTCTTTTATGAAGTTAACCAGGAATTACACCGGCAGCTTTCCTACCGGAATATTTCCCACGATTATATAACACGCCCGGGCGGGCATACCTGGCCCTATTGGGAGAATGCGGTAAAATATCAGTTGCTTTTCTTCCATAGCTTTTTTACAAAGAAGAGTTGATTTTAATAGCTTATTGATTTTGAATAGATTGATTTATCCGCAATAAGGATTTCAGCACAGTATTTGATATACACTGATTGGTAGTACCCAAAATGTTTTAAATAGTGGTGACTTGTGAGACCGTACATGTTAATTTTTACTTTTTATAAAATTCACGATAATAATGATTCAAAATGCATTTGAACGTCTGGTGACTATTATGGAAACCCTTCGTGAAAAGTGTCCATGGGATAAAAAGCAAACCATTCAGTCGTTACGGCAAATGACGCTGGAGGAAACCTATGAACTAACAGACGCTATTCTTGATGAAGATTGGGCAAATATTAAAGAGGAGTTGGGTGACCTGCTATTGCACATTGTATTTTATTCGAAGATCGCAGCCGAGCAACAGCAATTCACTATTGAAGATGTTACAAATGCAATCAGTGATAAGCTTATCAAGCGACATCCACATATTTATCCGCCGGCAGAACTTACAGAGGGGTTATTGGAGGTGAAGAGTGAAGAAGACGTAAAGCGCAACTGGGAGCGGCTTAAATTAAAAGAGGGTAAAACATCCGTTTTAAGCGGTGTACCTGTATCCTTGCCCAGTATTATTAAGGCCATGCGCTTACAGGAAAAGGCAAAGCAGGTAGGATTTGAATGGGAGAAAAAAGAAGATGTGTGGGAAAAGGTGGAAGAGGAAATGGGCGAATTACAATCTGCCGTGAGCCAGCAGGAGTCGCAATTACGACAGCAGGAGGAACTGGGCGATCTTTTATTTTCAGTTATAAACTATGCCCGTTTTTTAAATATTGACGCGGATGCAGCTTTGGAACAAACCAATAAAAAGTTTATTAAGCGATTTACACAAATGGAGGCTGTTGCTGCAGGTAAGGGGCAAATGCTCAATAACATGACATTAAATGAAATGGATACCATCTGGAACAGCGTAAAGAACGCAAAACTGGAGAATGAGTAAAATCTACCAAAATAAGAACTTTTGGAGCTACCTGATACTGATTGCTTCCCTGGTTTTATTCGCCGCCTCGTTTTTTTTCAAATCTCCGGCACTAAATGAAACCTCTTTAGAGTATAAAGAAAAAGAACTTCAAAGAGGCATTCACAAGCAAGAGGCAGATGCAGCTAAGGTATTAACAGACACTGCCCTTGTACGCAGGCTGAGTGAAAACACCGAAACGCAGGCTGATATGGACCTGCTATATAACAAACCTTATGGTCTCTATCTTTACAAGGGTATCGAGAGCAATCAACCTTACCTGCATTTCTGGAATACGGCCACCATTATCATACCTGATAGCATTTTACAGGAGATAAGAGACGAAAAACTGCAGAAGCTTGCCAATGGCTACTACCTTATAAAAAGGTTTTCAGCATCCAATCTGAAAGATGTATCTATTTATTCTGCCATCCTCGTTCAGTCTACTTACTATTTAAGTTCAACTGATTATGCCAAGGAAACATTTCCATTAAGCCCCGATCTTACCTCCATTGCAAGTGTAAGCGAAGCGCCAACACCTCATGCTATAAAATCTTTGTCGGGGTATAGCGCTATTTATCTCCAGAAGAAACCGGCAGCAAAAATTAACCAGGATGGTCCATTGCTGGTTATTGCCAGATTAGCGAGCTTTTTTTTCGCCTTCCTGGCCCTTTATTTTCTCCTTTTTAAGAACGTAGTACGACAGTATAAGTTTGCAGACATACCCCTGTTTGTTTTCTGTTTGCTTATTTTCAGGTTATTGCTATATGTATGCAGAGACCTGTTTAAGCTAGACAGCCTGGAGCTCTTTGGTCAACAATTGTACAATGCCAACGTAATATTACCCAGCCTTGGAGATTTATTACTTAACAGTGCCCTTTTTTGCTGGTTTGGTATTTTTATATGGAACCGCATAAAACCAGACGGAACAACGCAGCCAGAAACCAATAAGGGTGTGCATCGTATTCCCTGGCTACGGGGCATTATTTATATTGTTTTGTTACTACTACTTACATTTGTGGTAGTAAACGTTATCAGGAGCATTATATCTAACTCGAAAGTTTCTTTTGATGTTACCAATTTCTTTGGGTTATCTGTTTATACAGCTATTGGGTTTATCATTCTGGCTTTCCTTTCATTTGGGTTTCACTATTTTTCCCGTATACTATTTTTCTACCTCTTTCCTGCCTTTAAAAGTCGTGTTTACCTGATATATCTTCTTATAGCAGTAGGCGGCCTGTCTTATATTGCGGTAGTTGCTTCAGATTCCAGCTCATTGTACCTGCTTTGTTTACTTTGGTTATTGGTGTATACATTCCTATTTAATAATGAACGTTCTCTAAACAAACTCATTCGTTTTAATATTTCGGGAACCATTGTCTGGATATTTATCTTTTCTGTAAGCATATCATTTTTGATGTTATCAGAAATTGACAATACAGAATTAAAGCAACGACGTGTTTATATTGAAAAGCTAAACGTGAAGAGCGATTCGGCTACTGAACGCCTGATCGTAATGGCAAATGTTTACCTGGACAATGATTTTTTTGAGGAAAATTACCACAGGTTTTATGACGAAGAGCAAAATGAATATTTAAGGGATAGCATATTGTCCAATAATTATTCGAGGTATACCAGGGATTATACACCTAGTTTTTACCTCTTTGATAGTTTGAACAGGCCTATGTTTAACACGGGTGATCTTTCTTATGAATCACTTCAGAATATTATACAGCGGCAATCAACTCCAACCAGCTCACCTGATCTTTATATTTATGAGCCATCCTACGAAAAGTTTGCTTATATAACGCAGCGGCGCGTTATGAATGATGATGGCGGCTTGATCGGAACCGTCTGGATCATATCTAAACCTAATAAATATTCACCGGATGCCATCCGCCCGGAACTATTCAGGCAGTCAAGGGACTCCTCTTTTTTCAATTCTCCTGTATATAATTACGCGGTATATTCTAAAAACTTACTGGTTACTTCATCGAAGAAATACCCTTTTACATCAACGTTACTGCGATCTCAGGTACCGAAATCCACCTTTGAATTAAGAGAAAATAATGGGTATAGCGAGTTGTGGTATAGGGCTGGTTACGACAAGATCATTGTAATGACGCGTAAAAATGAGCGGGTGCTTGAGACCATTACGCTATTCTCTTATATTTTCTGCGCCTTCCTGTTCCTGGTGGCTTTGATACAGCTGGTTTCCAACCTGCTCAATTTTGCCTTGAACAAGGGACGTTTAAAAAAGCAGATACGATTTTCGACCAGCATCCGCGGGCAAATACATAATACTTTTATATTAATAACACTGTTGTCTTTTTTAGTGATTGGTATAGCCACCATCTCGTTTTTTACCAAACGCTTCGATGACTCTAATTCGGAGCACCTGGGCAGAACCATGAGCATTATGCTGAATGAAATGCAATCGCATACCGAGATTGGTTCATTGGTATATGAGCAGGCGGACTCTTTAAATTCTCAGAAGCTGGAAGAAATTATGAAGCGTGTTGCAGATATACATGGTGTGGATGTAAATCTTTATAATTTCAGGGGCAATCTGTTAGCTACCAGTCATCCTGATCTTTATGATAACGGGGTTTTGAGCTCTAAAATAGACCCGCGCGCTTTTTATTATCTGCAAAAATTGCGTCATATTGAGCATACGCAAAAAGAGAAAATACTGGATCGTAAGTACACCAATATGTACGCTCCGCTGAGAAATAAGGACGGATCTTTTTATGCCTATTTAAGTATACCGTATTTTATTTCCGAACAGGTATTGAATGAGGAGATATCCCGGTTTTTAATAACGTTGATCAATTTAAATGCGTTTATTTTTTTAATAACCGGACTGGTTGCTTTGCTTATTACGAATCGTATTACCCACTCTTTTGCACTTATAAAAGATAAGCTGATGCAGGTAAACCTGTCCAAGCATAACGAAATGATCATTTGGGAAAAGAATGATGAGATAGGCAGCCTGGTGACGGAATATAACAAAATGGTGACCAAGTTGCAGGTAAGCGCCGATGCTTTGGCTAAATCTGAGCGGCAGGAGGCCTGGAGGGAAATGGCAAGGCAGGTAGCGCATGAGATAAAGAATCCGTTAACTCCTATGAAGCTGAGTTTACAGTATCTGCAGCGGGCAATTGATAATGATAGTCCTAATGTACAGCAGCTCACTTTTAATGTTTCTAAAACGCTGGTTGAGCAAATAGATCACCTATCTAAGATCGCAGCGGATTTTTCGCAGTTTGCCAATATTAACCAGGTTAAGACGGAGATATTTGATCTGCATGAAGTGATACAGCCATTGATTGTTATCTACAGTAAAAATCCGGAGGTAGATTTGTTGTGGCAGCCCCTTTCACAACCTATTAATGTGTTTGCGGATAAAACGCACATGAACCGGGTATTTACCAACTTGTTTGGAAATGCCATAGAAGCTGCACGCGAAGATGTGATCTGTAAAATGACGGTGAAAGAGAGGGTGGAGGGCAGTAAGGTGTATGTTAGTGTAAGCGACAATGGCGTTGGTATAAAAGATGAAATGCTGGATAAGATATTTACACCCAATTTTACTACTAAAACTTCTGGTACAGGTTTGGGTCTTGCTATGTGTAAAACTATTGTAGAACAGGCGGGAGGCGAGATTACATTTGAAACGGATATAAATAAAGGCACCACTTTCCATATAGAACTTCCCCTGATAGATTAAAGGCACAAAAAAGCCGGTTGAAAAATCAACCGGCCTCTTTATAGCTAAATGGTAATTGCTTCAATTAGTGAGCAGCTTTAACTGAATCAACAGTCGCAGCAGCAGCTGAATCAACAGTTGCAGCAGCTGAATCGATAGAAGATTTAGCTGAATCAGCGATAGCTTCAACCTGAGTGCTTAAAGAATCTGCAGTAGCTTCAGCAGCATCTTCAGTTTTAGTTTCAGCACTGTTACAAGCTGCGAAAGATACAGCGATCAAAGCAATTGCGAATAATTTTTTCATGATTGTCTTTTTTGTTTTAAAATTATAATTTGAAGATTAATACCCAAAAGAGCAAGAGGTAACCCAGAAAATAATAATTTTTTTAAATATTTTTTTAATGACAATCAATTATTTATATGTTTCATATATAAATATATTATCTCTTTTCAAGAAATTCAGGACTTAAGGCGTCAAAAATGGTCTTAGAAGCTTCGTTTTCGCTAATCAGATCCAATAAAGTGATACGCTCGAGTAAATTATTTACAGTCATTTGTATCATTTGCCATAACGATCTCGAGGAGCAATCTACAGAACTGGTGCAGAAACGCATCACAGCTCCGTTTTCATCGGTAAACTCCTTGTCGAGAGGGGTACCCAGCGCTTCCAATACCTGCTTAATCACTATTTTTTCAGCAGGCTTGGCCAAAACATAGCCCCCTTTATTGCCGGGCGTGCTCCGTATAAGATTCGACATACGGAGTAACCTGGTTAATTTTGCTATATAATGTTGGCTTAATTGCTCTGTTTCGCTCAACTGGGGGATGCTCATGCCATCCTGTTCCTTGCAAGACCCAATGCGAATTAATATCCGTAAGCCATATTCTTCTTGTGCAGTAATTTTCATATAGAGTATTTACATAAAACCAAGTTCGAGTTGCGCTACTTCACTCATCATAGATTTATTCCATGGCGGGTCCCAGGTTACTGTAACCAATACATCGCTAACACCCTCAACTGCTCTTACTTTTTCGTCCACTTCCAATGGGAGCGATTGAGCGGCGGGGCATCCTGGTGCAGTCAGTGTCATCAAAACGAAAACATTTCCACCCTCATTTACCTCGATTTTATAGATAAGTCCCAGTTCCAAAATATTCACTGGCAGTTCGGGGTCGAAAATAGTCTTAATAACCTCGGTTACTTTTTCTTTTATTTCTTCTTCGTTCATTGGTTGTTTAAAGTTTAATGTTCAAAGTTGAAGCTAAGCGTCAAACTTTAAGCTCTTAAAGGCTAATGCGTAATTCTTCATTTGTCTTACCATTGCTAACAGCCCGTTAGAACGGGTTTGTGCCAGGTGACTAGTCATGCCAATTTTATTAATAAAGTCCATATTGGCATTTAATATCTCATCAGGAGTGTGTGCGCTCAATACACGAATTAACATGCTGATCAACCCTTTCACAATTACTGCATCACTTTCGGCCTGGTAATATACTTTGCCATCCCGGTAATCAGCCGCGAGCCATACGGTAGACTGGCATCCTTTTACCTTGTTTTCGTCTTTTTTATGCTCATCGGGCAATGGGGCAAGCTTTTTACCAAGATCGATGATATACTCATACTTATCATCCCAGCTATCAAAAAGCGAAAACTCATCTATAATTTCAGCTTCTGTTTGTTCTATTGAATTTGCCATCATTTTAATTACTTCTTGTTCAAAATGTCTCTGACCGTTGTTCTGCTATAACCGACGTTTAGTGACACATTATCAGATTTCCTTTCTATCGTATAAAAAACCTTCAGGGCAACCCAGCTCTTCACATCGCGACTGCTAAAACTACCAGCTCTCCATGAACAGGCAGATTGTACAAAGGTCCGTAACAAATTATTTTTGAATAGCTCGTTCTCTGTTCTTTCTACCGTCAGGTTACTCATCATGCCTTTCTGGTCAATAATAAACTTTACTACTGCTGTATCGCTGAGAAATTTACCAACCGGATAGGCATTCAGTTGAAAAAAATTGATGCTCTGGCTTAAAAATGTCCCTAATCCGGATTGCCCTATATAAGAAGGAGCTATCTCCGTTTTAGTGAATACCTCTTGAGAACTGTCTTTTTCATCTTTGTAACAACGTGACTTGCCTAAATTATTTAACTGAGCCCAACTTTTGACAGGAGTGACGGCTACAATAAAGATGATAAAGATCTTGAGCATTACTTTGATATTTATCTCAGCACTTTAACTGCCCTATTTAATCCTTCCACTAGTTTATCTACTTCTTCAATCGTATTATACAAAGCAAAAGAAGCGCGTATGGTACCTGGTATGCAAAACCGGTTCATTAACGGTTCGGCGCAATGATGCCCTGTCCTTACTGCGATGCCTTTATTATCCAAAAGTATGCCTATATCTTGCGGGTGAACACCGCTGATAACAAAAGATAGGACGCTTACTTTATGATCGTTATCACCAATAATTTGCAGCCCGTCAATAGCACGTAGCTTTTCGGTTGCGTAGTTTAACAACAGGTCTTCGTGCTTACGGATATTGCTTTTACCTATCTTATTAATATAATCAATTGCCGGTTTTAAAGCAATGGCATCGGCAATATTGGGTGTGCCTGCTTCAAATTTATAAGGTAGTTCGTTGTAAGTGGTCTTTTCGAATGTTACTTCTTTGATCATTTCACCACCGCCGGCAAAAACGGGCATAGCATTTAACAGGTCTTTTTTGCCATATAAAATACCCATGCCTGTAGGGCCTAATAGCTTGTGTGAGGAGAACGCGAAGAAATCACAGTCGAGCTCCTGTACATCAATATCCAGGTGCATTGCGCTTTGTGCACCATCGATCAACACTACCGCTCCCTGCTCATGCGCAAGATCGATGATCTCTTTAACAGGATTTACGGTTCCCATGGCGTTGGACACGTGGTTTACCGCTACCAGTTTTGTACGATCATTTAACAGCGCTTTATACTCATCCATTAATAATTCGCCGTTATCGTTAACAGGAATTACCCTCAGTTTAGCGTTATTCTGCTCGCATATAATTTGCCAGGGAACAATATTGGAATGGTGTTCCATCCCTGATATAATCAATTCGTCTCCTGCTTTCAGATTTTGCCTGGCCCAGGTATAGGCTACTAGGTTGATACTTTCTGTAGTGCCGCGGGTGTAAATGACCTCCTCTCTTGAACCCGCATTAATAAAGTCCTTAACGGCATCCCTGGTTGCCTCAAAATCTGCGGTTGCCTCTTCTGCTAACGAGTGAATACCCCGGTGCACATTGGCGTTATTATAGCTATAATAATGTACCAGCGCATCAATAACCGATTGCGGCTTTTGAGAAGTAGCTGCATTATCAAAGTACACCAAGGGGTGTCCTTTAACTTCCCGGCTAAGAATAGGGAAGTCTTTGCGGATGGCTGCTACATCGAAAGTATGTATTGTGTCTATAGTTGCCGTTTCCATAATGACCCGGTTTCAATGTCATTAAGACAGCATCAGGAAATGCCTTTGATTTCTTAGTTCCGCTTAATGACGATTTTAATTTATAAATCCAGTTTCTTTACTACCAGTTCTTCTACAAATGTTCTTACATTTTCGTGCCTGATCTTGTCTAACACATCCAGTGCGAATCCATGGAGGAGGAGAGAAGTAGCTGTCTTTTCTTCAATACCACGCGAGCGCATGTAGAAAAGCGCATCCTCATCAAGACTACCAACGGTGCAACCATGCGAGCATTTTACATCATCTGCAAAAATTTCCAGCTGAGGCTTGGTATTAACACTGGCATTGTCTGACAATAATATGTTACGATTACTTTGGTAGGCATTCGTTTTCTGGGCGATCTGGCGTACAAATATTTTGCCATTAAAAACACCGGTTGAATGACCTTTCAGTACACCTTTGTATAATTCATTGCTCAGGCAATGAGGCTGACGATTATCTACCACTGTATGGTTGTCGATATGCGTTTGCTGGTCTCCCAGGTATAATCCAAACATGTTAGCTTCGCAATGCTCTGCAGACATGACCATGTTCAGGTTATTACGGATAAGGCCCCCATTCAATGAAACGGTAACAACGTTGGCTACACTTTTACCTACCTGGTGCACATGCGTAGTGCTTACTACTTTGGCGTTTGCCTCATCATTCTGAATTTTATACAAATCCAGGATCGCATCTTTTTCTACCACTAATTCGATAACCTGGTTGGTAAAGCTTTCGTCGGCACCAATAGTTAGAAATGTTTCTACAATCTGCACCTGTGCGTTTTCGGCAACATGCACCAAACTTCTTGGCTGGGCAAAAATATTACCGTTGCGGGCATCTGTAATATTATAGAGGTAAATAGGGTGACTGGCTGCTTTACTTCTGAAAACATGTACAAACACACCTTCCTGTATAAATGCTGTATTTAAAGCGTTGATGCCATCTTTGTGATAGGAAGCACTATGTCCTAAATGTTCTTTTACAATTGCTCCATATTGTGCATGAGAGGTCGCTGCCTGCAGGGACGTGATTGCTAATTCTTCCGACCTTGTATGCGATAGCTCGGGATGAAAATGCCCGTTGATGAATACGATCAGGTTGGCTTCTTCATGACCCGGCAATTGTAGCTTTTCCAGGTCAGCAGCTGTAAAAGACTGCTCCTTCAGATCCGTAGTAAAATGATAATCTTTTCCGAAAAAATCATTGATACGGGTATATTTCCATTCCTCGTGTTTTACCGTAGGAATGCCTGTTTGTTCGAATTCGGAGAACGCCTCATCTCTCATAGCTTTAATATGAGTATCTACAGGATTTGCCTGAAGCTGTTCAAAACGTTCTTTAAAATAAGTAATTGTATCCATTATATTTGCTCTGAGATAATTTAATAATTGCTATTGACCCGAAAAAGAAACATTCCGGTAAAGCTCGTTAAAAGCGATGGTAAAGCCGATTGACTCAATAGTTAGACTACCCGATACTTCATCCTCCACACTTACATCCCAATGTCCGTTTTCTTTTCGCCTATATATAATTGCTGCCTGGTGCAGACTGTCTATTAAGATATATTCTTTTAATGACTGTATTTGCCGGTAGTACAGGAATTTATGGCCTTTGTCGTAACCGCTGGTACTTTTGGAAAGTACTTCAAAAATAACCGCCGGGTTAGTAACTGTATCCTTTTTTTCGTCGGTAACTGCCGGTTCCCCACAAATGATTGTTGCATCGGAATAGGTGTAAGTATGCATTTCCGGAACGCTCACCCGCAAGTCGCTTGGGAAAATATCGCAGTCTTTACCCTTTAAAAACCCATGAATTTCGCCAATAATGTTTCCCACGATTCTGTTATGTGGAATACTTGCTCCAGACATTGCTACCACATCTCCATCGAAATACTGATGCTTTTCTGCAGATTTTCTTTCTGCAACCAGATACTCTTCTGATGAAATTTTTTGCAATGCCGGGTAGGCCATACCATTGATTTTAGGGAATAAACGATGCGTTCTTTTAGACCAACGCACTTTTAATAAAATCGTATCCTTTTTCTTCCAGCTCGTAAGCGAGTTCTTTTGTGCCCGATTTTACGATCTGGCCATTATATAATACGTGAACGAAATCGGGAACGATATAATCTAATAAACGCTGATAGTGGGTAATTACGAGGATACCATTCTCAGGGGTCCGTAATTTGTTTACACCATTCGCAACAATCCTGATCGCATCGATGTCCAGACCTGAATCAGTTTCATCCAGTATGGCTAGTTTGGGTTCAAGCATCGCCATTTGAAAAATCTCATTACGCTTTTTCTCACCGCCAGAAAAACCTTCGTTTAAAGAACGGCTCAGCATCGCCTGGTCAATTTCTACCAAGGCCATTTTCTCCTTCATTTTTTTCAGGAAAGAAACAGCGTCCAGTTCTTCTTCTCCACGGTATTTGCGCACTTCGTTTACCGCTGTTTTCATGAAATTGGTAGTGCTTAAACCCGGAATTTCAACAGGATACTGAAAACTCAGGAATATGCCTTCTCCGGCACGCTCTTCAGGAGCCAGCTCCAAAAGGTCCTTTCCCTGAAACTCTACCGATCCGCCTAATACTTCATAATCCGCCTTTCCAGCTAATACAGAAGCCAGGGTGCTCTTACCCGAGCCGTTAGGTCCCATGATAGCATGTACTTCGCCTGGATTGATTTGTAAATTAATTCCTTTTAATATTTCTCTATCTTCAATACCTGCTTTCAGGTTGTTTATCTTCAGCATTTTATAACTTATTTGTAAATTTTTATTTTAGATTAACGGTAGATATGTATTAAACCTAAACGTTTTAAGTTTAACCTACACTGCCTTCCAGGCTGATTGCAAGTAATTTTTGAGCTTCGACCGCAAATTCCATTGGCAATTGATTCATTACTTCTTTAGCAAAGCCATTAATGATCAGGGCTACAGCTGTTTCTGTATCCATTCCCCGCTGATTACAGTAAAAAATCTGGTCTTCACCAATTTTTGAAGTAGTAGCTTCATGTTCTACCATACTGGTACTGTTTTTTACTTCAATATAGGGGAAGGTGTGCGCACCGCATTTATCACCCAACAGTAAAGAATCGCACTGGGAGAAATTACGCGCATTAGAGGCATTTTTACCAACTCTTACTAATCCTCTATAGCTATTATTACTATAACCGGCTGATATTCCCTTACTTACGATACGGCTTCTCGTATTTTTCCCGATATGTAACATCTTGGTTCCCGTATCAGCTTGTTGGCGATTATTGGTAACTGCTACCGAATAGAATTCACCTATGGAGTTATCACCCTGAAGAATAACACTGGGGTACTTCCAGGTAATGGAAGATCCTGTTTCTACCTGTGTCCAGCTTATTTTTGAGTTGATACCTTTACAAATACCACGCTTAGTCACAAAGTTGTAAATACCACCTTTTCCGTCTTTGTCACCAGGATACCAGTTTTGTACAGTAGAGTATTTTACTTCTGCGTTATCTAAAGCAACTATTTCTACAACCGCTGCATGTAATTGATTTTCATCTCTCATCGGCGCAGTGCATCCTTCAAGATAACTTACATAAGCTCCTTCTTCAGCTACAATTAAAGTACGTTCAAACTGACCTGTATTTTCAGCATTAATACGGAAATAGGTAGATAATTCCATCGGACTACGAACGCCTTTTGGAATAAAACAGAAAGAACCGTCACTGAATACGGCTGAGTTCAAAGCAGAAAAGTAATTATCGGTAACGGGTACAACACTGCCCAAATACTGGCGTACTAATTCAGGATGTTCCTGTATGGCTTCGCTCATGGAGCAGAAAATAATACCTAATTCGCCCAGTTGTTCTTTGAAAGAAGTACCGATTGAGATACTATCAATAACTGCATCCACAGCCACACCGGTAAGGCGTTTTTGTTCTGCCAGGGAAATACCCAGTTTTTCAAAAGTTTTGATCAATTCAGGATCTACTTCATCCAGGCTATTAGGCTTTACCTTTTGCTTAGGCGCCGAATAATAAATAACATCCTGATAGTTGATAGGGGGAAATGTAACATTAGCCCAGTTAGGTTCTTTCATTTTAAGCCACTGAGCGTAGGCTTTCAACCGCCACTCCAGCATCCATTCCGGTTCGTTCTTCTTGGCTGAAATAAAACGTACAATATCTTCACTTAATCCTTTTGGGGCAGATTCTGATTCAATTTCTGTTACAAAACCATATTTATATTCGCTGTTTACATGGCTTTCTATCGGATCAAACTCAACCTCTTTGGTTTCGGGCTTTATTAATTGGTCTGTATCTGTGTTCATTTCGCAAAGGTAGGCTATTTGTACTAAAAAGTATAAATGAAAGAGGTCTCAATAGTATAAATTTTGTGAATAAAGCTATTGAGAATATTGATCGCAGTTAGCTGCCTGGTAGATAGTAAAAATATGGAGAATAAGAGATTGAGAGGGTCCTGATCAGGCGAAATAAATTTTCCTTTTCTTGAAATAGTCCATACTGTCCAGTAATTGCCAGCGTTGGCTCGTTCTCCCTGCGAGCGCATTTATTTCGGCTTCCCGGAATAGGTTGACAGCGAAATTTTTGGGAAAAAGCATAACACCTAAAAATAATCCCGGCATCAATTTTATATATGGCGATATATTCATTTTGAGTCTTCTTTGAGGCAATCCTTTGGTGATCTGTAATCAAAATTGATGACTAATTCTGGAATAATCCGGGAAATAGGTCTAACTCTATTAAAAGAAAAACAGTGCTGGATTTCGATGACAAATTACATTAGCCTATTTTTATGGCATGCTTGAATTTATTATTATCGTATTGGTGATACTGGCCATGGCTGGCTTTTCAATGAATAAGAAGAAATGACGGATGGAGAGGAATATATCTCTCCAGGTCTCGAACATGATTATCCTTCTTGATTTAAGGTAAGCGTATTAAACCATTAAGAAGTTAAGTAAATTGAGATATACTGCTTGTTAATATTTTAGAGAGCAACCTTCCTACCCCAAAGAGAATGGCTTTAACTTTTTAGATCCTATCATAATATTTCTCCACGTACAGAAGATAACCTTTGGATCAACTGGGTCTTCAAAATAGTAGAAGCAGGGATGGTAAAGGCAGGGTTCCCGATTTTGTTTACGAGCAGGTGTATACAGGATTCAGCCATTTTTTCAATAGGTTGCTCCAGGGTGGTAAGGGGCGGATCAATGACGTCAGAGCGGGAATCATTGCTGAAGCCAACTACGCCCAGGTCAGGGCCAACGGTAATACCTCTCTTGCGTGCTTCTAATATTAATTGTATGGCTGCAGGATCATTCACTGCAAAAACAGCATCGGGCCTTTCTTTTTGATCAAGTAGCTGGCGGGCACATTTTTGAGCCCCCTCGTTACTTAAGTCATGGTAGAATACCCATTCAGGATTTAATTTTAGGTTATGTTTAGCCAAAGCTTCTTCATAACCCTTGAGCCGGTTTTTACTGATCTGTAAATGTTGCGGACCAGCGATATGTGCTATTTTACGATAACCGTTTTTTATCAGATGCTCCACGCCGGCAAAAGCGCCTTCCTGATCATCTACCAGCACTTTCGGCAGGCCAGGTTTATTACGAACCCGGTTGAAGAGGATCACCGGAATATCAGCCTGTGAAAAAGCATTCAGATGGTCAAGCGTTTTGGTTTCGCTGGTTATGGATAATAAAACCCCATCTACCTGGTACGCAAAAAGTCGCTTGATAATGTCTACTTCGTTACTAAACCGTTCGTTGGAGTGGCAGATCACCACTTCGTAACCGGCCAGCGATGCTGCGTTTTGTGCTGCAATAATAAACTGCGGAAAAAAATTGGTGATCAGTTCCGGGACGACAATACCGATAGAGTAACTTTTCTTTTTTACCAGTGCCGATGCAAAATGATTGGGTACATAGTTGAGCTCTTTTGCCAGCAGCAGCACTGCATCACGGGTTTGCTTTTTAATGTCACTGCTGTTTCTGAGCGCTCTGGAAACAGTGGATTTGGATATTTTTAATTGCCGGGCTATATCTACAATAGTGGCGTGATGTCTTAAATGATGATTAGTGTCATTGCATGATGCATCTTCTTGTTGCATGGTAAAATAATAATCGCAATGGCGACAAAAATAGCGTTGCTTCCCCCTCGTTTTACCGGATTTGGCAATACCGCTTACTTCGTTACATTTTACACATTTGATCATTGTTGATAGTAGTCTCTCAAAATAAAGATAATGCCTGTAACGAGCAAGCACTATCTGTTATTTTTCTGTACATACTATATTACAATACATGTTCTATTTTTACCGCCCAGGCAATTCCGCCTTCAGGCAGGTTGGGATGTAAAGCAGGTATATTAACGGTCAACCGGCCACTTTTATAGGTGGATGTAACTGGCTGTGTACTACCGAGGATTTTTATTTTACCGGGGGCCTTGTTTGTTTTTATCGTAACCGGCTTGCCAGTCGTTTTGGTGAAAAACAGGTAAAGGTCTTTATCTTTCCGGGTGGTAAAAACACCTTCATTACCTGAGTTTACGATTTCGGGGGCAACAGAAGAAGCATAGATTGCTTCTCCATTGGTTGTTAGCCATCTTCCCATATCAGCCAGTCTTTGTTGCATAATTACCGGGATCGTTCCGTCTGCCGCAGGGCCGATATCCAGTAACAGATTTCCGCCGCGAGCTACTTTTTGTATCAACATATGAATAACCGCATCGGAGGTTTCATAATCGGCCAGGTTTTCATTTCGGTTGTAGCCAAATGAGCCGCCTATTCCCCTGCATTCTTCCCAGGGATGGGTAAATTTCGTTTTGGTTGCGTCTTCATTATGAACAATATCGTATTCCGTAGTGTAAAATCCTCCGTGTTTGCTCCTCGTTTCTTTTCCCCAGCGATCATTTACTACCACGGTATTTCTTACAGCGCTTTCGTTGTACAGCCAGGATAAGAATTCTTCGCTCTTCCAGGTTTTGCTGGGATGCTCCCATTCTCCGTCGGGCCAAATGATGTCTGGTTCATAACGTGTTACAAGGTCCTTTAACTGGGGCATCATGTGCTCGTCCACATATTTGTTTACATCTTTTTTATATAGCGGATTAAACCACTCATATAAAGAATAGTAAAACCCCATGTGCAGGCCTTTGTCTTTTACCGCTTTCGTTAAATCCCCGGCAAGGTCCCTGTGAGGACCCACATCGGCCGAGTTCCAGTTCCATGCTTCTGAATTGGGCCATAGCGCAAATCCATCGTGATGCTTGGAGGTTAGCACTATATATTTTGCTCCGGAATTTTGAAAAATATCTGCCCATTGTACAGGGTTAAATAATTCTGCTTTGAACTGTGGCGCAAAATCCTGGTATTTAAAATTGGGACCATAAGCCTGATTATGAAATGTACGAAAAGCTTTGCCGACTTTGGAGCTGTCGGTAACCATCCTGTTCCAGTACCACTCTGAATATTTGGCGTAAGTTGCAAAGTCTTTTCCAACAGGCGCCCAGGCTGGAACAGAATAAACACCCCAGTGTATAAAAATTCCAAACTTGGCATCTTTAAACCATTGCGGCGTAGGACGCTGATCTAATGAAGACCAGTTAGCCTGGTAAGTTTGTGCTTTCAACTCAGGTAAAACCATACCTGTAATGCTCCACGCAATGAGGAAAGCCCATAATAATTTTTTTCGATTGATCATAACGATATAATTACATGATAGATTTTAGTATAAAAGTGCACCGGCGTAAAGCGCTTCATTCTTATAAGGGTTCCAATCGGTGATATTGTTGTTTCTTGTTTTTAGGATCCCGGGTTTGTCCAGTCTGCCTTTAAGCAATCGTACTTTAGCAGTGTGTTTGCCTGATGATAGGCCGGAGATAATGAAAAAGTTTAAACGATAGTAGGTGCAGAAAGCATCAAACCGGTTGATGATTCTGGGAGGATCATTGTCGATCGTAATTTCTATCGAAGCGGTTCCGGGCCCCATAATGTCTGCCATGCCAAACCTGGTACCTTTAAATTTAGCAATGATCACGGCATTCGTATCATTAGTAGCATATACCTTGGGTAAAAGCGAATAGTACTCCCTTCCTTTGGTTACCGAATCGGTAGTGGCCCAGGGGCCGATAAACTGCACGCTTTTTCCCAATGATAACATACCTGCGTCTTCCCAGTTTTTTGCTTCTAAAGGCTTTGGCAGTTTATGTTTAGTTGCCTGGCCCGAAATGTTCAGCTGGTTCAGATTTTTTAGGAGCACACCGGTATAGATACGATGACCGGTCTCGGGTAGGGGATGTACACCATCATAAGAAAACAAGGGGGTAGCATTATTTTCTTCGCGCTTACCCTGGATCAGCATTTTACCTTTGCTGATCTCATTTACAACAGCAAGGCCCATGTGAATGCTGGGAATGCCATAGTACTCGGCCACTGCCTCCATTGCTGATACAGAAGGAGGGAATAAGCCTTTTTGCAGCGTGGTCAGGTTCTCGCTGGAGAAGGTATAGATGAAACAGATATCAGTAGCTTTATTGGCCTTCCATGTTTGGCGAACGACGCCTTCCATGGTTTCTCTTACCAGCTTCATGAGCATCTTATTATCATTTACGGCAAATTCAACAAAGAGCAGATCCGGTTGATGCCGGATAACATGTTCGTTGACACGACAGGCTCCGAAATCGGACCCTGTACCGCTTACCGCCGCCATAATTTCTGTAATGGAATTAGATGGATATTGCTCACGCAGGGATTTTAATAATTGGTCGCGATAGCCATTACCTGCGCGGGTAATGCTTCCGCCCAGGAAAGCAATCTTTACTTCTTTTCCGGCTTTCAGCTTTTTATAAAAATTGGGTAAGCCATTTCTAACCGTTATTTCTTTTGCCGGTAACAGGGAGTCGCCCTGTGCAACCGATACAATGCTGACACTTAGTAATAATAAACATATAAAAACGCTAAATGGTGGGATCAGCTTATTCATATTCATGCATGATTTTTTTGATATCAGCAAACCAGTTTTTGGCGATGTGGCTGGCGCCATTAGCGTTAGGATGAACTTTGTCGGATATAGTATATGTAGTCCAGTCCCAGTTTTTTTGCTGATTGATCAGCCTTATTTTCGGGTTGTTCCTTGATTTTACCATGGCCGCTATTGCTTTATTCAGCTCTGGTATATATTCATACTTTGGAAGTTTGCCGCTGGTAATAACGGAAGCTACCAAAATAATGGCTGCCGGATTTTTTCGCGTAACCACATCCATGATCTTGTTTTGAGCAGCAATAATTCCTTTTATGGGTTGTTCTTCCACAAAGTGGTTATGGCCGGAATGCAACAATACAATGTCGGCTGGATACGCCATATAAATGCTGTCTATTTGTTTAGCGAGATATTCTGCTGTTTTACCACTAAAGCCTGCATGATGCAATGTTTTATTGTTTCGGGTGGTTTGTCGGGGGCCTATAAAGGTAAACTGGTAGCCTGCTGCCTGTAACATAGAATCCAGAGGGAAAAGATAGCTGTCAAATCCGGGACCACCTTCTGTAATAGAGTCTCCCAGCCCTAAGATAGTGAATGCTTTTTTAGAAGATAGCCGGGCAGCTGAATAGGGTCCAGCACATGCCGGTAAAAAAAGCAGCAGGAAGAGCCAATAATAAGGAGCGAAAAGTAGTCTGTTCATGGCTTATTACTTATTGAGTTGTTGTAGCGGAAAGGTGATTGTATTACCTTTTAGATCTGTACCTGTAAGCTCGAAACTAATGGCATCCGAAATCTTCGATAGCTCTACATCAAATTCAAAAGGGTAGCTACTATCTGTTTTCGATATCCAGTTTGGATCATTATTGATGCGATAACGTAAGCTGCATTGTTTCCAGTTTTTTTCTGTCTGATTACTGTATAAATAAAATACCGCTACTTTGCTGGTGGGTTGAATGATCATGGCTGTTGCTTTGGCCATACTATCGGACACCGCTGAATATCTGATAAATCTGTTGACCGTTGTTTCAATGTCAGTACCAGGTATTTCCGCTACTTCTGTGTCTTTGCCAAGTCCGGAAATTTGTATACAAACCAGCCCATTTGCAGGAACTGTTATTACCAGTTTCCCGTCTTTCATTACACCCGTTTGCTTTGCTTTGGTTGTACCCGGCTGAAGGATAGTAAATGCATGGGATGATTGGTAAGCTATAATTTCACCGTCCAATTGGAAGGTTTCCTGAATCGCTTTTTTCGAAGTGTTGGCAAAAGCAATATACAGTCCTTCTTTATTATATCCCATTAAATAGTTGCAGGCAATACCGTCTGACCGCAAGGCATTACGCGGCATCCAGAGCCGGATATTTTTGTGTCCCATCATTTGACCGGTTTTTGCTCCATATACATTACTGGTTAAAAAAGCATAACCCGGCGCATAAGTGGCAGGGAAATTAATAGCTCCTTTGGAACGATAGTAGAAATCACTTACCAGAAAATCGAACAATAATGCCAGGTGCGGCCATACATGATTGTAAAAAATGGCATTGTATTTTACCTGTTCGTAAGGATGATTGGGATAGTTGGCTTTTTGATATACGTTGGTATGCAGGGATGTAAAATAGTAGCCCGGGAAGTTGGCATACCTTCCAACAACACTGTTGTAAGCGGCATTTCTTAACAGGGTATCCTGGGTATAGGTAGCTAATCGCAGCAGCCATGCAGCATGGTGGGCCAGCATCACGGGACCGAATGCATAGGTGTTAGGTGCCTCGGGAACCAAGCCATTTAAGGAAGTTTGCCAGGCCGGTAGGGTTTCCTGTTTCACATGGCTGATTACGTCCATGGGGGCAAAGCCAGAACCCTCAATGCCACTGGTTCTTCTTCCGGGAAATATCCCCGGTACTGTACCGCCTTTATTTACAACAATATTTTCTGCAGGAGGCAGGGGGGTACTTCTTGTCCAGAGCAGGAATTGTTTAGCCCCGGTAACAGCAGCTTCCAGGTATTTTTTAATTTGTGTGACCTCGTATAGTTCCAGCAGATCGTAGATGCGAAGACCATAATCGGTAGTAAAGCCAGCTCCCCGGTCTCTCAGGCCAGGGCTATCAAAAAAAGTGTGGGAATACCCATCATACACTACTGCCAGGTAATCATTAGCGCCTTGTATGGCCTTATTCAGATCATTAGGGTTACGAAGCATGCGGAATCGCGCTAAATAATCCTGCCAGCTTCCGCCCCCTGTTTCTGTGTTCATATTCAATTTCCTGCTTACGCCAAAAATCCGGGATGCTTCCTGTACAAAGGCAGGCGTTCGGTTTTGTGTCAGCTCATTGAGTCCGGCCAACTCGCCAATGTCTACACAAGGTCCGTTGAGCAGCCGGGATGGAACCTGTGCCTGGTGCGGTGTATCACTGGTAGTATACAAAAACTTTTCCCGGCTCATTACATACTCGATCATCGGGATAGCTCGCCTCTTTAATATATCGTTATCGCCGGTGACCAGGGCAATGCTTAACGGATGTAAGGCTGAAACATTTTTTACTGTGCCCGGAACATCAAACTGGTAGTTAGAAGCTTTAAGCTCAGCATTCCAACTGCTATAGACGTCGTTCATAGCAAACTGTAGCATATTGTCGATGGTGCCATTTAAAGAAGTGGTGGCATTTTCCCGCTCACTCTTATATTTAAATACGGACGGCAAAAGTTTGCTTACTCCCTCCTGCCAGTTACCGGGGTATAAGAAGTAAACCAGGGAGAATTGATACTTTTGACCTTTTTGCATAGTGGCTGAAGCGGTACCTGGTAAAGGTGCATAAATCGTGGGCTGTGCTTTACCTTCCGGGTTCCTGACCGCCATACCAAACAAGCTGTTCCCTTTTGGACCATCGGCAGGAAATACAGACCAGAAGGCGTTTTTAGGATCGCCGGCATTGTTCCATTGAGCTGACAATGCATAGCGGTAGGGAATGTCAGCCGGTAATACAGCCAATCCCTCGGTTATTTGATGATGATTGGTAAATACGGCTGCGGTGTTGGCAAAGGCCTCTTCGGTTAATGCAAATTTGGTAGGAAACCGTTTCCAGGTCCAGGTTAAGGGCTGGTATACAAAATCAATATCAGCCGAATCTATTGGTGGCATTCCGGTGAAGCCTAATGAATAATGTCCCTGCGCTGTTGCGTCTATAGACATAGTTAATACCGGCTCTGTTTGTTGGGGCAGTAACTTTACCACCAGCGATACTTTCCCTTTTGCTGTGGGGCCAAAAAGAAATTCAATCTGATTGTTACGTACCCGGTAAGAGGAGGCTATCAATTGTTGAGATCCTAATTCATGAATATTGGTCGTTGTTCCCTTGTCTGTTTTCCACTGCACAATGCCCGGTTGGCCATCCATTAGCGTATTGGTGATTTTAGGCTGTTGCACCGTATAAATAAGTTGCAGGGCAGGTGTCAACCGCCTTTGGGTATGAGTAGCTTTGTGCTCAACAATAAATGCCGGATTGGCTTTAAAATCAGCAGCCAGGCGAATACGATAAACTGAATTTTCAAGGAAGCTTTGAGCAATGGCTGGTGAGGTTGACAGGGCTGTTACAAACAACATGGCCCCAAGTGCGTTTGGCAACTTCTTTCTGACGGAAAAGAATAGCAAGGCCTTAATATTCGGGATTTGGATCATCATTTAAAATTATTTTCCTGTATCGGCTTCTATTTCTATCAACCTCATACCGTATGCATCCAGGCTAAGGGTTAAAGACAGATTATCTTTTTGAGGGGCGTTGACTATTGCAGAGGTCTTGCTGATCTGATTCAAGGTTGCAGACTCGGCTGGTGAGAAATTCTTGGTATAACGATCGGCGCCTCTTGTTAATGGAAGTGTCTGGTATTTGTCCTGCGATAATATGGCGTTGAATACCGAGTCTTGTGGCGTGCTATACCATTGTGTGATCTTTAACCGTTTTCTTTGAAAACGCTCAGGCAGGTCTTTTACAGACAGGCTTATGCTTGGATAGTCCAACTGGCCAGCCTGTTCATAGAAGATCGAAGGAGAGGCGCTGGAAACCAATATACTGATCTTTTTATCCGTTTTTGTAGCGACTGCGTGAAGGCCAAAACCATGTTCATCCTGTGGACTTGCTTTAACCGGAATTTTCATATCTCCTAATTTACTCCTTAAGATCATTCCTTTTGCGTACGCAGAAAGTATATTTTGCTGACCATAGGCCAGTAATGCAAAATGCCAGCCAGCGCCGCTAATGGGTATAATAGAACCTTTTTCTTTTTCGTAGTATTCATGCAGTATGGCTGAGTAGCTGGCCATAGCCGCTTCTTTTTTCATTGCCCCATTTAAATCGCTCAGGTCTTCAATGGTGGATGGTTCTGCGAGGCCCATTTCATCCACGATCACCTTTAATTTTGGATCTAATTGATATTTTGTCAATAGCTTTTGCAGACTATCATTCACTCCCTGCATCATCGATGGGTAATTGCCGGGGAAAAGGTAGGTGTGCCAGGTTATATAATCCAGTTGCTTTTCATGATCTGTATCCTGGCTGTACCGACTTAAAAAGCCCTCGATAAAGTCCCACCTGCTGTTAGCGTTGTTGGCGCCCAGCCCGGCAACCAATAATTGCTGATTGGCGGGCAATTCCTTGTTAATAACGGACACCGCTTTGTATAGGCATTTATAAAACTGGTAATGGGCATCGCTGTGTACCTGGGTATTCGTTACATTGTCCAGCTCGTAGGGCATTTGCACAATCTTCAGGTTAGGACAAACCGTTTTAGCGAATCGTAAAGTAGTAATGTATCCCTCTGTTATTTTAGTCCATTCTGCACCTAGTATACCTTCCGTGGGTAAGGCCAATTGTCCCATTTTACTGTGCAGCTTATAAAGCTTGATGATGGGCGATAGCTGCAGGTCGAGCATTACCGTATCTGCGGCATTATCCGCAGCCGTCAACCATTGTTTCAGGTAGGGTATTTGAGCACTGTCTAGTGTTGATGGCGCATCGGCACGCCAGGGGAGGTAATGATGCTGATACCGGAACAAAGAAAATTTCCGGCCTAACGCTTTTGTTACAGCCGTTGCAATTTCGCCAATTTGTGGGGTAGGCAAACCATACTGAAAATCCTTTACCGGGTTCCCAGAGTAAGCCATTACTCTTAATTCTCCTTTATCCCTCGGCTGTCCTGATTCTCCACAAAATACTTCAACGGTTGGATTTTGCATTAACGATAGCGCACGTGCTGCCGTCGTTGTTCTCCAGCTATCCAGCTTTTGCGTGTGACGCAGCTTCGCTTCAGTGAAAGCTGTTGCTGTGGGTTGGTAGTTGTTTTGAAGCTGGTAGGGATTTTGTGTCGAAGGATCCTTGAAAATAGAACCCAATACCAGTGATGATTCTACATCCATGTGTTGTGTGGTAGAGCTAAAAATAAACTCCATGCGATCGCCATAGTTGAGCATGGATGGATAGACACGAACGTGCAATAAACCCATTGCTGTTACAATAGGTTTGTTACCGGGAGGTTCGGCCAGCTTCAAAGTAATGAAATTGGCTTTTACCATGCCACCGGTAAAAGCTACCTGGGCTTTGGGTTGTAATTTGCAAACGATCGTTTCTTCTGTTTTTCCTTTTACGGTTAATGCAAAACACAGGTTTTCTTCGGAGCCAATGGTATACATATAAGGAATCAGGAACGAAACGGGTTCGCCTGCCTTAGTGTATGGAACTATAGAACTCATACATTTTACCTGCCGGGCATAAGGAGAACCTCCCCTGAACAATAGCTGTACGCCATGTGTTGTGCTGCTATCCCAGGATTTATACGCCTGAGACCAAAGCGCTCCATCATACCAGCTATAAATACCTCTTGCTGCATCTTCCTGTGCAGCGTGATTGCCGGATGGAAAGGGGAACTCACTGTAGCCAAAGCGCCAGTTAAATAAGACCTGTTCATCACCTCTTAAAAATGAGGAGGTGGCAGATTGGGCAGTTACAGCAATGCTATATAACGATAACAGTAATAATATTATTTGTCTTTTGAGCAGAAGCATTTTTAGCTGTTTTATTAAAAACTGTATCAGGAAGAGGTTACTGCTACAGCGGCCTTTTTTTGACGAACCAGAATTAAACCGGAAATGATGACAATGCCTATGCCGACAATAACAGCTACTTTGCCATTTTCGGCTAAAAATCCCAGAAGACTGATACCAATGCCTACAAAACCAGCGCTCCAGGCAATCACCCTGGTACCGAATATATTTTGCTTTGCCGATTCAAGGTCCAGGGGCATTTCACTTTCTGTTACTCTGGCAATAAAATAAGGGATTTTTATTCCTTTTGCACTGGCATATAGTTCAAATAAAGCGAGCAGCACCATAGGTAGACCTACTCCCAGTATGGTTTCAACTGTTCGCGATAATTTAATATCTAAAAGGGAAGGAGCGAGGGCTTTAAAGAAAAGGCTTACCACAACTGATATGATGGAAACGATAATCAGGGATTTTTCTGTTTGTCTTTTGGAAAACAGGGAAAATATAACAGGTCCGAATAAACTGCCTCCGGCTATGGCGGCTGTGCTGAGCACAACTTCTACTATTCCCCCGGCTGCGGGAACCAGGATGGCCAGGAACACCGTGGCCGCACCAAAAAGGATAGTAAAAATGCGCGCTACGAGTATTTGTTTTTTATCAGAAGTTTGTTTAAAGAAAACGCCTTTGTAAATGTCTTGTGCAAAGATGATAGCCGCAGTATTAATGGTTGTATTGGCCTTGCTCGATGTTGCTGCGATCATACCCGACAATACTAAGCCTATCAAACCAGCCGGAAGCACTTTCTGGCATAGCATCATGTAAGCCCCCTCTGCTCCGGCTGCATCCAGGCCGGGGTTGATTACCCGGTAGATCATGGGTGGAAGCATCCAGATAATAGGTGCTATTAAATACAACCCTGAAAAGAGCCAGGCTACTTTCTTGGCATTTCTTGTAGAGGAAACGGATGTATATCGTTGCACATAGCTCCAATTGCCGGCAATATAGACAACCTGGTAAATAAAGAACGAAAACATAAATCCGAAAGTGTATTCATCGTTCACCGTGTCAAAAAAATGTTCTGGTGTTTTCTGCAAAAATTGTATCATGCCACCAACCTCCCCTAAAGAAAGCGGAATGATAATGATAACAGCTGCCGACAGTATGACAAACTGTACTACATCTGTCACCAACACTCCCCAGAGGCCGCCGCCGGTTGTATATACAATAATCGTTATGCCGATAGCAATAATGCAGGTCTCCAGCGAGAACGGCGTGGCTACATATACTATTTTCCCAACGGCATATAGAATGGCGGCAGTACTCACCAGGCTATACAAGAGCACCATATAGCTAAAATACTGTTTGGCCGATTTGCCATAGCGTTTACCCAGGTATTCGGCGGCTGTCGTGGCCCCGGTTTTTTTCCACCTGCCTGCAATCCACATAGCCGTTACGATACCACTTAAGCACATGGTAAATTGTATGGTATTAGCCACTAACCCGTGTTTATAAGCAATCGATCCCCATACCACAAAAGTAGCGGCTGAAAAATAGGAGATGAATAAAGAGAGACCGTTGATCCACCACGGCGTACTGCCACCAGCTTCAAAAAAGGATTTGGAGCTTTTACTGCTCTGGGCTGTAAAGACCAGCCCGATAATTACCATTAAAACGGCAAAAACGCAAATTACTATAAAGTCTAGTTTACTCATAATGGTCTAATAGCATCTGATTTCAAAAATGGCGGCCGGAACATTTTCGTCAGGATGTTCCGCTTCGATAACCAACGAATCGGTTACCAATAGCGCTTCTAATTTAATGGTATTTCTTGTCTGGTAGTTACCGGTCACTTCCTGTACAAGGTTGCCTTTACTGTCTTTTATCTTATAATTGCGCACACAGAAGGGCATCACTGTTTCAGGGTGCTGCATTAATACCGATTCCATAGGATGGTCGAAGTCAGTATCGAAACTGAGCTGGATGGTATGTATAGTTATTGCTTCGTCCCATTGCAAGACTATACGCGGTGCGACATCTTCTTTCTTAGCGACCCATGCATTAGGTGTAATGAAGGGTCTCGCATATCCATTCTTAATATTTTCAGCTTTAAAAGAATAAACAGGTGTAGCAAATGAAAAGGCCACGTTAAGCCCCGCAGGTCTTCTTTGAGGTGTCCAGAACTCAAAGCTATCCATGCCTATATCATCCGGAGGTGTTTGCACACCACTATTCGAAACTGCTTTGTTTTCTGCCTGGAAGAGCGATAGCACCCCGGTCAACCGGTTATCTGACAGTGCTATTTGGATAAGTGAATTTTTTCTGAAAATGATGAAAATATATCCTTGTTTTTCGATAGCGGTTTCAAATTCCAGACTTAAAATGTTGCTGCCCTCGGATAACGCGGGCGTTTGCTCTTCAAGGATGACATCGGGTGTGAAATTGCCCTCACGTGATGATACCGCCAATTGTATGGTGAGGTTTGTTGCCTCTTTTGCGGTGATTGCGAGCTCCATTGAAGGAAGGATGCCCGGGGATACCGGGATCATTTGGGCTAAACCAATCTCAAGATGATGCAGCTGGTCCGTTTTAGATAAAGTATTTAATTTATATTCACTGCTGGCTGTAACGCGCGCCCGTTGTACAAGGTCTTCTTCGTCATTTGCCTTCACTCCGGGGATAAACTGCCCGGTTTTGATCAGGTTTTGCTGCAATTCAGTTATATGATCATTGACCTCTCGCGTAGTTATATCATACTTTGACGCGAGTACGGCAGCCATAGCTACCGCATGTGCACTATTGGCTGAGGTAGCCATAACCCTGGTGGAGCCAAAAGCTACATGCGAAGCACTGATGATGCGCCCCGCGAGAAACAGGTTGTTAAGGCTGCTACTGTAAAGACTTTTGTAAGGGATCTGGTAAATACCCTTGCTATGCCATTGGTTGCAGCCAGGCAACTCGCTAAACACACCATCAGCCGGGTGGAGGTCAATAGACCATCCGCCATAAGATACTGCATCCGAATGTTGGCGTTGCTCTACTATATCCTGTTGTATGAGCATGTAATCGCCTTCAAAGCGACGGCTTTCTCTTTTCCCCGGAATCGTACCCACCCATTCGAGTGTATGGTTGGCTGCTTCAGGGAAATTACCTGAGTTCTTTATATAATTCCAAACTCCGTAAACAACTTTCCAAAGCTGCCATTTGATGGTTTCTGTTTCGTATACGGTATCCAATCTCCCTCCGTATTCAATCCACCAAAGCCGGCACCCCTGGTCTTTTACGTTGAACATCTTATAGCGGGGAATGGATTCTATATCGGCAATAGCAAAAGAAGGAGGTACAAACTGTACCGGTTTCCCGGTGTCTCTGGAATAAAAATAAATACTATGCCCCAACAGTTCTCCGTATTGCTGAGATGGCGCAAATTTTTCACCGAACTCTTCTCTTGATTCTGCACCCATCCTAAACGGAGCCCCTGCTAAAAAAGCTACTACGCCATCGCCGGAAGCATCGCAGAAATAGGGGGCGGCGAATAGGTAGGTAGTTTGATTCTGACTGCAGAATCCTTTAACTGCTCTTATGGTTTCGTCATTTTCTTTTTCTACTTCGTGAACAGCGGTATTCAGAAAAAGGCGGATATTTTGCTCCTGCACTACTTTTTCTAAAAGGATCGTGTCAAATATCACTGGGTTTCCCTCTGGGTTACGAAAAGTATTTTCTACCAGTAACTCATCCATTACACCTCCCTCACGGGACCACCTGTTGTTGTTGCCCATGTGTGATGTGGCACCCAGTATCCAGAGCCTCACTTCGCTGGATGCATTTCCGCCTAATACCGGACGATCCTGTACCAGTGCAACCTGCAAACCTTCACGAGCTGCCGTGATGGCACAACATACACCACTTACACCACCGCCGATAATCACCAGGTCCGCAAGAATGGTAAGGGCAGGGAAATTTCTGGCACTGCCTCCTTTGTCTTCTATCATAAAATTTGTATCTGGAAAATTTTTAAATACACTTACTTCCAATCCGGGTTTTGTTCCAGTTTCGGATTGGCATTAATTTCAACCTGTGGAATCGGGAAATATTTATTTTTAGCAGCTACTGTTCTCACCGGGTAGTCTGCATTTATAGCAGTGGGTATCACTGTCAAAAATTTGCCGGTACGGGTAAGATCATACCAACGATCACCTTCCCCATAAAACTCTTTTGATCTTTCTACCAAAACAGAATCTATAAATGCTTCTTTGCCGAGGCCCGCTGTAAGGTTAGGCAGCCCGGCTCTGGTTCTGATAACATTTACATTGGTGTAGGCGCTGGTGGAAGGGCCGCTTAAACGGGCTTCGGCTTCGGCAGCAATCAAATAAGCGTCAGCTAGTCTTAAAAGATAAAGATTGTTGCTGGCATAAGCGCCTACTGAGTTAGGGTCTTTGTATTTACCCATCAGCACCAGGTCTTTGGTTGCCAGTCTTGTGTCAATATTAGCCTGTGGAACCACTACGCCGCTGCCGTTGGTATAGCTGGTTCCTAATAATTGTTTCCTAACATCGTTAGCTGCAAAAGAATTGTAAAATGCACTGAAGGCATAAATACCACCGGCGCCACCCTTATTATAATCTGATACACCCAACGGCGCATAGAAATAGTGCACCTGCGATTGCCTGATAGGGTTGGTGGTATTGTTTAATTCTACATCAAACATTACTTCCTGCCGGGCCTGGTCTTTTTTAGCAGCCGTAAAAAGGTCAACAAAAGAAGGCATCAATGTATGTTTTCCGGAAGTAATTACTGCCTGGGCTGTCTTCATGGCTTCATCCCATCTTTCGTTATACAAGGCAGCTTTTGCATGCAGCAACTGTGCTGATTGCTTCGATACACGTCCTTTTACAAGGGATGCGCTATAATCCGGTAAGAGTCTTTCTGCTGTTGAGAGGTCTGCTATGATCTGGTTATATACATCATTGATGGGACTGTTTCCTACAACGGCTGCTTCAATAGAATTGGTAGGTGTTGTTTTAATTACCACACTACCGAAGTTTTTGGTAAGCATCCAGTGAAAAAATGCCCTGAGGAAATAACCTTCGCCTACAATACTGTTTCTTCTTACCGTATCCATGGCAATAGCCGGTACTTTATCAATTACCCAGTTAGCGCTCTCAATACCCTGGTAGGCTCTTTTCCAAATCTCAAGCGGGGACTCATTAGCCCTTCCGAAGCTCGTTTGTACCGAGTAGGGGGCATCATAGGTGAACAGGGGTAAACTATTTCTTCCTACTACATTGCGCGGAAAAGTTTGGTCAGCAGACCAGTCGGATGCGAACAGGGGTGCTCCACTGCTGTACATCACATAGAGGCTACCATAAGCTGCTGAAATGGCTGTCTCTGCATCTCCGGCGGTTTTATAAAAGTCTTGTGTGTAAATGGCTGAGAAAGCTTTTTCTTCAAGTGATTTTTTGCAGCTCGTAAAAGCCGCTAATAAAAATAGGATATAACTAATGCGTTTCATGTCTAGGGATTTTTAGAAAGTAATTTGTAAGCCGCCAAGAACAGAGCGTGAAAGCGGGTACACGATATTGTCTACACCAAACTGGGTATTCGAATTACCAAATGAACCTACTTCAGGATCGAAGCCAGTGTATTTGGTTACTGTGAACAGGTTGTTACCGCTCACATACACCCTTATATTATTAAAACCTTTAGGTTTGAATGTGTAGCCCACGGAAATGTTCTTACAGCGGAGGAAAGAGCCATCTTCGAGATAACGATCCGATAAAGGCAATCTGCCTCCCTGGCTTCCTGCTGCTACCTGGTATTGGCCGTCGGTGTTGGTTGAAGTCCATCTGTCCGCTAATCCGGCTAAAACATTACGTCCGCCAACAGGGTTTTCAAGCGACCACCTCGCCAGATTAAATATTTTGTTGCCATATACACCTGAGAAGAAGGCGTTAAAATCGAAATTATAAATGTTGACTGTAGTGGAGAAACCATAGATGAATTTAGGATTGGCATTACCGGTTATCACCCTGTCTAAATCTGAAATTTTACCATCTCCATTTACATCTTTCACACGCTGTGCGCCGGGACGTGCAGAAGTTACGGGCTGGCCAGGGATGATCGGATCACCGTCCTGGAACAAACCATCGTATACATAGGTTTTGAATAAGCCTATAGGTTCACCAATTTTTAAAATATTGTAATTATTGATGGCTACCTCCCTGGTAGAGTCTCCTGCCAGACCAAGCAGTTTGTTGCGATTGATGGTAACATTGGCGTTCAGGTTCCATCTGATCTCTTTAGACCTGATGACGTCTCCACCTAATGATAACTCAATACCTTTATTAAGGATAGAAGCAAAGTTTCCGGTAACTGTTTCGTAGCCTGAAGACAGCGGCAGGTTCTTTTTAAATATCAGGTCGGTTGTTTTCTTGTTATAAACATCGGCCACAAAATTCAGCCTGCTGTCGAAAAGATCTAGTTCAATACCAATGTTCGATTGAACAGAGGTCTCCCATCTCAGGTCAGGATTAGGCACACCCACCGGTAAAATAGCTTTGGTTAACGCATTGTTGAAAATATAATCATTACCGGCTGAAACGATAGCCAGCGACTGGTAGGGGTCCACAGCTGCCTGGTTACCCGTTTTACCTATACTCGCTCTTAAACGTAAGCTTGAAATGGCATTCACATCGGCCAGGAAGCTTTCCCGCGATACATTCCATGCAACAGCAGCAGCCGGAAAGAAACCATATTTGTTGTTAGCACCAAATTTACTGCTTCCATCAGTTCTGGCCGTCAGATCAAGAAAGTACTTACCTCTGAAATTGTAATTAATTCTTCCAAGGTAAGAGATCAGGTTGTCTTTTGTTCTGCCTGAGTTTACCGAGAAGTTTCTTGCCAGCTGCAGAGCCTCATTGGTAGTAGCGTCGTTGGCAAAACCATAACCAATAGCATAATTATAATTGTTGTTGTTTTCCAGCGTGCTGAAAACACCGGTAAACTTGAGCGCATGATCTTCCGCAAATGTTTTGTCGTAGGTAAGAATACTCTCATGCATGAGCCTGATAAAATTGGTATTCATTTTCATCCCATAACCTCCCAGTCCACCCGCTACCGATATTTCACCCGCAGTAAATGCAGAAGCCGGGAAATAGTAATCGTTTAGCGAATTATTAGTATTAGCGCTCATATTCATGTGGTATTTGAGCCCTTTAAGAATGGAGACATCCATGTAGAAATTACTCAACAGCATATTAGTACCGGTAACATCCATCGTTTGCAAGCCTTGCACGGGGTTTCTTAATTCACTGTAAAAAGAGCCATAAGGCTGATCACGCCACATATACACACTGCCATCAGCATTGTAAGGCTTTAATGTAGGTGGCGCACTTAGGGCAGCGCCTACCAATGATTGTGTGAGGCCTCCACCATCATTATTGATAGAGCCGGTTTGGATACGATTGTTGATCGACCTAGAAAAAGTAGTTGTTGTTCCCACTTTCAGCCAGCTTTTAACAGCATGATCGATATTTAACCGAACGGAATAGCGATCGAATTTTGATTTCTGTATAATACCTTCCTGTCCAAAATAATTCAATGCCATTAATACCTGCGTTTTATCCGTTCCGCCTGAAAAGCTTAACTGGTGGTTTTGAATAGCAGCCGTTCTGAATAGCACATCCTGCCAATCGGTACCCACACCAAAAGAATCAGGTTGGGCAAAGCGGTTGGTTTTATAGATCTCATTTTCAATTTTCGCAAACTCGCTGGCATTTAGAACGGGTATAGTTTTGGTAATATTCTGTACACCATAGTATCCATCGTAGTTAACAAGTGAAGATCCTGCCCGTCCTTTTTTAGTAGTGATGATTATTACGCCATTCGCTGCCTGCGATCCGTAAATAGCCGCCGCGGACGCGTCTTTTAATACTTGTATGGATTCAATATCATTTGGGTTTAAGAAGGAAAGAGAACTCACCTGGTTGGCAAAACCACCCACACCACTGATATTACCAAGGGTGGGAGGTCCCGTAACGCCGCTGGCAGTGGAGTTCTGAATTTGTACACCATCCACTATATATAAAGGCTCTGAAGAACCGTTAATGGAGTTGGTACCCCGGAGGCGTACACTAATACTTCCGCCGGGAGCTGCATTGTTCTGGGTAATCTGTAAACCGGGAACCCTGCCTTGTAATCCCTGGGCGAGGTTGGCAATAGGGGTTTGCGTCAACTCTGATGCCTTTACAGACGTAATAGCACCGGTGATCTCACTTTTCTTGCGGGATCCGTAGCCTACTACCATCACTTCATCCATGCTGGCATTGGCTCTCTGCAATTGAATGGAACTGATATCAGGGCTTTGTGCACTGATATCTTTTCAAGATACCCTGAATAGCTGATCAATAGTGTGCTTCCCGAAGCAGCGCTTATGGTAAAAGCGCCATCACTTTCGGATACAACACCGGTTTGCGTTCCTTTTATTCTGACCGAAGCTCCATTCACGGGCTGGCCATTTTCATCAATGATCTTTCCTTTTACTGATTGCACCTGGCCATACGAAACAGCTGCTAGTAGCAATACGAGTAAAGAGGTTAATGTGGCACGAAAAGTGCCTGGCAAGTTTAAGTTTGTTCTTTTCATAAAACAAAATCGTTATATACTTTAGGTTTGGTTGCGGCAATCGATATCACAACTAAGGGCAATTTAACTGGAATTAGGATGCGGCGTGAATAAAGCCCGGATAAGATGTATCGGGAACGGTGCCGAAACCGTTCCCGGTGTACTATCGTACTCAAAAAGGAAGCCGTAGCAGCAGCTTTGAGCTACAGCTGCTACTCATTAAACAGGCTTGTAAAGCGATCATTAAAGATGCTTAAAGATGATGGGGTGGAGGTGATTTTTGTAATGACCAACCGGCATTTTTCAGTTGCGCCGTAATCAGTTCGACCCAGTCTGCATACATTTTATCAGAGGGGTGCAGACCATCAGCAGCAATCAGCGATCTGTCAGATGCTGCTTTTCTGGATACCGGTGTAATATCGATATAACTTACACCAACTGCTGCGGTCTCTTCTTTATTGACAGAATTGAAAGCATCTATGGCTTCCGCAATGTCGGCGGGAGAACGTCCGCTGTTTTTTGCAAAGGGTGTCACACTCCAGTCTGGTATAGAAAGTACCACTACTCTGGCCTTATTATCTCCGGCAAACATGATAGCCTGCTGCAACAATTTTCTAAATTCTAAGCGGTATTGGCCTATAGCGTAATTCCTGTATTGATTATTAACGCCGATCAGCAAAGTAACAAGGTCGAAGTTTTTGGGCAGATTTTCTTTATCGATCGCTGCCTGTAATTCGTCAGTGGTCCAGCCGGTACGGGCAATAATTTTCGGCGTCGCCAGCGATATGCTATCGCGTCGTAATTTATCAACGAGCTGGTAAGGAAAAGATTCGCTTGTGCTAACACCTTCTCCAACTGTATAAGAGTCGCCCAGAGCCAGGTAACTGAGTTTTACCTTATTACGCTGTGTGTCTGCAGGCTGCATTTTTGAGCAACTCAAAAGCAACGAAATATAGAGTAGTGTAAAACCTTTCATAGCTATATATACGAAAATGGATACGGGTTGGATTACTAAATGCTGTTGGCTTAATAATTGCCTTAGAGAAATTTTAAGCATTAAAATCGAAAACTATGGGATTTGATCAGTACCATGAGCCTCCTGAAGAATTGTCGCAACCGGTGAGGACATTTGCCAGAATGATACAATCGTTAATTGAAGAAGCCGAAGCAATTGACTGGTATGAACAACGCATTCATGTAGAAAAAGACCGGGAGGCAAAAAAGATAATGAAGCAGGCGCAGAAAGAAGAGTTCATACATTTTGCTATGGACCTGGAGTTTCTTTTACGAAAGAAAGAAGACTGGCGCATCGTTATGAAAAACGTACTATTTAAACCAGGAGATATTGTGGAGAACGGAGAGAAAGCAGAAGATAAATTGGAAGAATAGCGGTTTGTACAGGTGTTGTTTCTGGCTCACTAAAACAGGTGACCGGGAATTTTCCCGTGCTTTGAGTTGGTACTTTTGGTTTTTAATAATCCAAAAAATACCAATATGGCCACCAGGAAGAATGCTCCAAAAAAAGCAGCGGCACCCAAAAAAGTAAAGTCGCCGGCAAAGAAAACATCAGCAAGTACAAAAGCAACAAGAGCCACAAAAAAGCCATCCGAACAGGTAGCTGGCGATGCAATGTCTGCCGTTAAGAACGGTATTATTACCAGTAATAAGTTTACAGCAGCCACCGTTCTGAAGGACAATACGCTGATCAATATGCAGGCGATAGGCCGGCACTATAAGCTGAACAATGCTTATAAGAACGTGCGTAACCTGAAGTTAAATGACCCATTGTACAAGCGTTTTGATTCGTATGCAGAGCATCGCTTAAAGTTTAAAGATTACTACCAGTTTTTACCACTGATAGAGGAAATGCCCCGGCCCTCGTTCAATTCCAACGAGGCTTATCTCAACTCTTATAGCTTGTTTCGCTTTTTGAAGGGGCGTGTTTTAATCATGGTTCATAAAGATGTTTACGCGGCTACCCGCATTAATGTAGAGCGTTTTGTACTCGACCTGGCCAGAGATGGTTACTGGGCAACGGTTCATGTAGTTCGTGGCGGTGGCCCATCATACATTAAAAACTACATTAAGGGTAAAAGCAGGGTAGGCGTTATTATGGTGGGCGCGGTTGCCCCCGCATGGTTTGAAATGACCGATGATTTTGATGGTGCAGATACCGAATTTCCCTGCGATTTATATTACACTACACTCAATGGTAACTGGGCAGATGCCGATAATGATGGGAAGTTTAATGCGGTTTCCGGTGACATGACTCCTGAAATATGGCTGGGCCGTATATGGACGCCTACACAAAATGGTAACGACGCTGCGCTGATCAATGACTATTTCGAAAGGAATCATCGGTTCAGAATTGGTCAGTTAGGGCATTCCCGTTCCGCACTGGCTTACGTTGAAGATGACTGGGTAGATTTTGATGACTGTGAGATGGACCAGATGGTACCTGCTTCTTTTATTACCAAGTTCACTAATCCTGATACAACGGATGCAGATCTGTATAAAACAGAAGTAAATAAGTTGCGTTCTTTTGTACAGTTATGCTCTCATTCATCTCCTCATGTACATTCATTCAGGATACCGTCTACCAATTCTAAAGAATGGATCTACAATAGTTATTTCCGGGACGAAAGAGCACCTAATGCGCATTTTTATAACCTGTTTTGTTGCAGCAGCGCCCGTTTTACTGAAAGCGAATACATTGGGGGCTGGTACATCTTTGACAAAGCAGGGGGAGAAGTTTCTAATGGACTGACTGCCATAGGCAGCACTAAAACAGGGTCCATGCTGTTTTTTGCAGACTTTTATAAGCCGCTCGGCGATGGTAAATGCATTGGCGATGCCATGGTAAGCTGGTGGCAGGCCAGGGGCAACGCGCACGAATTATGGCAGCGTCAATGGTTTTATGGTATGAGTATATTAGGAGATCCTACACTCACCTGGTCAAAAGGCGCTGTACCTGTACTTAATGCTCCGGCGGAGGGTAAAGTTTTCAGTAACTATCCACGTAAAACGGATTTTAGCTGGGGCGCTGTAGGCATACCCGGCGCTACTTACAGTATAGAGATAGATGCATTCGGAGCTGTAAAATCTGGTGAATGGGCCGCCCAGTCTTTTAAAACTTTCGCGGTTTACCATGATATTCATGGCACCAGCTTTACGCATAATTTTGTTGGCGCCCAGCCAGGCAGATGGCGGGTGAGGGCTAAGATAGGCGAACGGTATTGCTCCTGGAGCCCCTGGAGATACTTTAGATATACCATTTAATGAACTATAACAACGGAACTTATTCCCGTTATAACTAATCAGGTTAAAGGCCATGTTACTTTTTGGAAGTACGCATAGCCTTTACCTTTTTTATACTTTCATCTTTTAATAACTGCTTATAGTCATTAGTGTCTGCACCGTAGATAGCGATCCTGCCATTTTGATCGGCATGCACGCCAAAGCCATAACGCTTGGTCAAAGGCGAAGCCCGGAAACAAGGCTGACCTTTTGAGAAAAATAATTCCCTGGCAGCTTTGTATTCCGATTTGGTAATATCATTGCGCTGCGCATAAACCTGGAAAACGATGTCATCCGAACTGTATTTATAGGGATGTTTCGCCAACAATTCGTATTGAAGCCGGGCTATCGTTTTAGAATCTTTTTTTAATTCGGGTATTTCCCCAGTCTCTACAGGACAGTCTTCGGCTATTTCTATCAGGGTGTTGAAGTAATTCGTAGTATGCTGTTTCATGAGATGTGCTTAAACGTGCGGCTAAGTTAGTCTCATTTCGGTTAAGATAGGTTTAAAGCCCACTTTTTCGTATGCTTTGATGGCACTGCCATTTTCACTATAAACCTGTAGGCGAATTTCCTCCAAACCCTTACTATTGGCCCATTGTTTCAATTCGTCAATGATGCGGCTGTTAACTCCTTTTCCGCGAAATGCCGGATCTACGTACATAAATCCTAAAAATGCATAGTAGGCATAATTATTATAATTCTTTGCTTCTAAAATCCGGGCGGAACCGCTTCCAACTAATTTGCCGTCTTCTTCCGCTACTATGATGGCACAATCATCGCGGTTAAGCATGTCGTTAATATCGTAATAATGAAAATGTTCCGTTTTCATGGTGGCATCAAACGGACGTTCCGCTTCAATAATGCCTTGCTCGAATTGTAACAGGGTATCAAGGTCTTCTAAACGGGCGGGTCTTATCTGCATCTGATTAAATTTGATCAAAGATGAAGGTATAAAAAGATGATGTAATAAAGCTGGTCTTTAACAATTAGCGACTCAATCAAAATCCATACATCTTTTGTTAAGCTGACGGGGAGAACCAATCTGATACTATTTTTCGATAGGTCTCACCAACAGGTAACCAATTCGAATTCGTTAGCTGTACGCGGTTGCTCTCTACAAGCTTTATTTGCTGGGTGGAAATAATATAAGATCGATGAATACGCAGAAATTGTTGTGATGGCAGCCTGCCCAGTATATCTTTCATGTTTTCCCAGACTAAAAGTGCCTTTTCATTGGTGTGGATGCGTATATAGTCTTTAAGTGCTTCAATGTATAGTATGTTATCAAAAGCGATAGGGTGATATTGCCGGTCTGCCCGCACCATAAGATAACCGCTTTCAGCAGCATGGGTGAAATGCTGTCGCCATTGTATCAACTTGTCAACACTTTGTTTGAAGCGGTTAAATACAATAGGTTTTAACAGAAAATCGACTACCTGGAATTCAAAAGCATCCAAAGCATACTCCTGGTAAGCAGAGGTAATGATAAAATGATGATGCTGGTTGAATTGTTTCATGAATTCCATCCCGTTGAGTTCCGGCATCTGGATGTCAATAAATACCAGGTCTACCGGCTGACTTTTAAGCACCTTTATTGCCTCGTAAACATGGGTGCTGGAATGCACTATTTCAAGTTCCGGCAGTTGCCGCGCATAATCGGTGATGAGCTTAACTGCCAGGGGTTCATCATCCAGTATCAGGCATTTTATAGCTGAACTCATAATAGCTGAATTTCAAGACTAACAATAAATTGTTGTTCTTGTTGTTGGATGTTCAATTGATAGTGATTGGGAAAATAAATTTCCAACCGCTTTTTTACATTGTCGATGCCAATGCCGCCTCCGCTGTCCTTTTCTCGCTGGTTTACTGTGTTTATAACGGAAAAGCTAATATACCCCGATTGTGCTTTCAGGTCAATGCTGATGGGGGTTTCAGCTGATATCAGTCCGTGTTTTAACGCATTTTCAACAAAGGGCGAAAGGATATACGGCGGAATAGATGGTGTTGGAGTCGGCGCTTCCAAATTCCATTGTACAAAATTTTTTACTTCGTGTCGAAAAGACTCCAATTCAATTATTGATGCTATATAGTTGATTTCATCCGACAAGGGTATCTGCTCTTTCTGCGATTGATAAGTAGTAAACCGCATGATATTGCTCAACTGTTCAACAGCTTTTAAGGCGCCTTCCGATTTGAAGTAGACCATCGAATAAATATTATTCAAAGTGTTGAAAATAAAATGCGGGTTGATCTGGGCTTTCAGGAATTTAATTTCTGTGATCTTCTGCTCTTCTGCAATAAAACGGTTGTGATCGGCTAAACGTATATTACGGATAATGAGCCAGAAAAAAGTGCTTAGCAGGATTGGCTGACTTCCAAAATAAAGATTGTCGTAGGCATAATGTATGGGCGATACATCAACAGGGTAGTTGCTGGAATTAAAGAGCCAGCTCATGATCAATTCTTCTACCAGGTATCTGAATAAAATAAAGAACAGGTAAGCTGCTAAAAGACCTGCTATTGATTTGAATAAATTGATCTTTTTAAATACGCGGGGTAGCACCACCAGGTAATTAAAATAAAAAGCGGCCACCAGCACCAGTATCCAGGTTAACTGAAACATACTCAGCAATATCCCTTTGCCGGGACTGATCAATGAAAAATAAGCCACTATCAGCCAAAGGATAATGTGCAGTAGCAGTTCTTTTTTAATAGATAGCGGGCTTTTGTATGACATAGTATTACAAATATGGTTCATTAACCTGGTAGAACATCGGCAATGTAAAATTACTATCCACCCGCTTTCGTTGAGAATGGGTTTGCAGAAAAATAAGCCGGGTTTGCAGAAATAATTTTTATAACAAGCTTCTTCAATGAAATTTTGCGATAGCTACGGACTAATACCGTTGGTTAATTCATCTTTAAAAATAATATTGATATGAGAATTATTTGCGTTACAATAATGATAATGTTATGGAGCGGGACAACGCGGGCGCAATTAAAGCCACTGGTGCCTACTACAAAATTTGATACCGCCATCGCCGTATTTAATATGGGGAGCTTTCATATGGGTTTTACTACCGATGCGAGTAAGACAGAATTTGATGAGCACGATGCGAATAATGTAAAACAGGTGCGTGATATCGCCCGTAAAATTGCAGCGTTCAAACCCACAGTCATACTTGTGGAAACGACTCCCGGTTTTAACGAACAGCTACAAGCCGAATACCGGCAATATCTTCAAACACCTGGTATGAAGTTCAGTAGCCCTTCTGAAATAGAATTGCTGGCTTATGAAGTCGGAAGATTAAGTAAAACCAGCCGTATTTATGGCGTTGATTATAAGGAAGGCTATGATTACATGATTGGCAACAAGGTAGCGAATAGTTCGGATGCTAAAACTGCCTGGGCTTATATGCAAATGGTGAATAAATATGAAGCAATGTACCCCGAAGAAAAAATGACTGTATTAGAGAACCTTAAGGTTTGCAATCATCCCCAGTATCTTGACATGCTGATGAATGTTAATGCGGATATGCTTACACATATATCATCGCCCGGAAAATGGGAAGGGGCAGAAGAAGCCGCTAAATTTTACCATCGTAACCTGGTGATGTACTCCAATATTAATCAAATCCCACTTACTAAAAATGACCGTGTATTTATCCTGATGGGTGCTACGCACACTGCTTTCTTTAATATGTGGTTTCAACGCAGTCCCAAGTATCAATTGGTTAATGTTTTTAACTATCTAAAATAATAGTCTTCAGAAAGCACCCTGATTTTACAGTCGTTTTCTTGATTCCATGGCTCGAAGGCTCTATTTTTGGTGTTTTGTACAAACTAATAAAGCTAATATGCACGCGGGCAGAAGATTTACTCCTATCGAATTTATGAAATGGACCAGCAGGGACACTTACTGGATGTTGTTCCTTGCGACAGTTCCAACATTATTATACTACCTGGGTTTGAAATTTCTAACATTACCATGGCAGCCCACTGCTATTGTGGGTACGGCCGTAGCTTTTATTGTTGGATTTAAGAATAATGCCAGCTACAACCGTTTGTGGGAAGCCCGCCAGATTTACGGTGCTATTATCAACGACAGCAGGAGTTTTGCCTACACGCTTCGTGATGCCCTGGGCGGCAAACAGTCATTAGTGGTGAGGCGAATGTTCTACCGCCATTTTGCCTGGCTTACAACGTTAAGGTTCCAGTTAAGAGAGCCGAGAGTTTGGGAAAATATGAGTGATAAGCGAAATACCAATTTCAGATCCTCTCATTACGATATACCTGAAACACTTACTAAAGTAGATGTGGAACTAGCCCGCTACCTGGCACAGGAAGAACTTACCTATATTCTTTCAAAAAAGAACCGCGCCGCTCAACTAACAGCTATACAATCAGAAGAACTGGCCACGTTGAAAAATAAGGGTGCTATCAATGATTTTCAATGGACGCAATTGCAACAGGGATTAATGAAGTTTACCGATAATCAGGGCAAAGCAGAGCGCATTAAGAATTTCCCTTACCCACGTAATTTTTCATCTATCGCCACTTACCTGCTTTTTATCTTTATTATTTTGGTGCCTTTTGCATTGCTTCGGGAGTTTGATAAGCTGGGTGATGGTACCTTTTTAGAAGGGTATTCCATCTGGCTTAATATACCTTTTTCCGCAGCTATTACCTGGGCTTTTCATACGCTGGATACAGTGGGAGAGAGTTCTGTCAACCCTTTCGAAGGCAGCGCTAATGACGTGCCCATTACTCAAATAAGCCGCACCATTGAAATTGATATGCGCGATATGCTGGATGAGACTAATCTGCCACCGGCTATTGTGCCGAAGAATAATATCGTGTTGTAGGGAATGAAAACAGTTCATAGATGATGGGTTGCAGATGACAGTTGACAGATCGTTGTCCGGATAGCTGAAGAAAAATATCATCAACAGGAAGTTGCTAACGATCACTAATAGTCTATGCCATTGGGGCGGGACTGGCTACTGCCACCGGTATCGTTAAAATGAAAACACAGCCTGCGCCAGGTTCACATTGCATCAGAATTTCTCCTCCGTTTTTTTCGGCAAATTCCCTGCTGATCTTTAATCCCATACCCGTGCCCTTTTCATTATACGTACCCCTTTGCGAGGTTACAGCGGCTTCATTAAATAATTTATCTACTGCTTCTTTTTTCATGCCAATCCCTTTGTCTATTACAGAAAAATAGATAAAGGGATCTTTGTTTTCCACAAGCAGGTCAATCTCACTTCCTGCATAGCTGAATTTGATAGCGTTGGAGATCAGGTTGCGCATGACCAGCTTAATATGATCGGGGTCTGCGTATATCATGGTTCCTGCGTCCGCAGGGGTGTTGATGTTGATGTTTTTATTGGCCAGGTTATATTGCAACAAACCGACGGTATCTGCTATCAACGGTTCAATCAGTATTTTTTGTGGTTGCAGTTCCATTCCCGTCATTTGCCGGTTGCTCCATTTAAGCAAATTGTCAAGGCTATCCTGCAACTGGTTCAATTGTGATGACAGTTCTTGGGAAAGCTCGGTAAAAGTCTCTCTTGATAATGCTTTTTCATTAAGCAGATCTAACGAGCCCTTTAACCCGGCTATGGGACTTCGCACATCATGTGCCAGAATAGAAAACAGTTTTTCCTTAGTGCTATTTAACACGGCCAGCTTTCGATTGCTGATCTCCAGCTCTTCTGTTTGTTGAAAGAGTCTTGTTTGTTGCTGTTGCAGTTGATCGTTTCTTTCCTCAATATTGGCCAGGTACATCCGGTTTATTTTTCCCGAATACCTGAAGAAAACAAAGTAAAACATTACGAGCAATAGCAGGTTGATAAAATAGATATCGCCGGGTGTTGGTGTATAAAATGCTCCGGCCCTTTTTATCAGGAAGAGAAATAAAATGCAGTTGATAACTGACAAAGCCCGCAGAAACCAGGTTCTTTTCATGATGGTTACTATAACTGCCGTTATGAGCAATAGATAGAACTCCATGCCGTCATGATACAATAAGCTGGTAATAGTAAAAACACTACTCAAAGCAATACTGATTACCAACTGACCAAAATAGTAGTGATGTTTATAATTGGTAATCAAAAGCGTTGCCGTTGATATCATGGTTACTACATTAAGTATACCCAGTGTGTTGCGGCCATTAATAAAATGAATAATTACAAAAGTAGTTGAAATGATCAGGCCCAGAATCGCCATCACGTTTAGAATGCGTACTCTCCTGGTTTCTTCAAAATTAAGTTCTGTTGTGAGTCCTGTATTGATCAAGTTATTAAGCCACTGCCTGGTATGGATGTATTTTTTTAAATACTGCTGTTTGCGCATTGTTTGGTTCGAGGTTTAGAAGGAGATGCAAAGGGAGGCTTTAGGCCAATTTAAATGATTCCTCAGCTTCTTTCGAAAATAAAAATATTCATTTTCGACAGTGTAGCAAACTTTTAGTCAGATTATAGTTCTGGCACCGTTTTTTGAAATGAAAAATGTCGCAGCTGCCTGCGACATTTTCTGATCCGTTATTTATGTTTAAGAACTGTATTTTTAATACATCCATCTTACAAAAGCTTCCATAGCGGCGTAGTGGGTTAAGCCGAGGTCGGCATAGATCTTAGCCGTAGCTTTATTTCTTTCTTCAGCTCTTTGCCAGAACTCCCGGTC